>Ga0134127_10000001_pt1 | contig 832053 bp, 626 predicted proteins | sample KB31753_FD_96459 | JGI IMG/M metagenome (GOLD analysis project Ga0134127, IMG submission 96459) | Terrestrial soil microbial communities with excess Nitrogen fertilizer from Kellogg Biological Station, Michigan, USA - KB3-175-3 | ecosystem: Environmental > Terrestrial > Soil > Unclassified ...
ACGTTGGCGCACAGTGTCGCCGACCTCTACGCCCACGGGCTCGACCTCAACTGGCGCGAATACCACCGCGGCCATGCCGCTCGTCCCGTCCCCCGCCCCCTCCCCAATTACCCCTTCCAACGCCGGAAGTTCGAACGTCCGCGGCTTCCAGAAACCAGCAGCGGCCGCACTCCGGCATTGACGCTGGGTGAATTGATATACGCGCCCGAGTGGGTGTCATCGCCGCGCGCTGAAGAAACAACGGTGGCATCCCTGCGGGACAAGCTTGCAACGCAGGGCGTGTGGGTGGTTCTCGCGCCTGCCAGCACAGCCGCGGATCCTTTGATCGCGTTGCTTAGGGAATATGGGCCACGCACTGTATTCGTGGTCAGACCCGGCAATCAATTCGGCCGAACTCGTGACGGCGAGTTTGTACTGAACCCGGCGAATCCGCACGACTACGTAACGCTCGTGCAGCAGTGCGTGCCGATTAGTGGTCTCTCAACGCGGGTACTGCACTTGTGGAGTCTGGACGATCCGCCTGCGTCGTCGATGACCGCGTCTTCACTGGCTGCCGCCGAGAAGACTGGTGTCGAGAGCGTCATGCTGTTGGGTCAGGCGTTGCTGACGCACGGCGGTAAGAGCCGTTTGTGGGTTGCCGCGAGCGGTCTGGCGAATGCCTCGCTTCAAGGAGCCATGAAGGCGCTCGATCTCGAGTACCCGGAGCTCGCTGGCGGCATCGTCGATTTTCCGAAAGGGTTCGACGCGTATGCGTTCTTGAGCGAGGTCCTGTTGCCCGGCGACTCGCGGCTCGTGTCGTATTCGGCGCAGGCGCGATCGGTCCTGAGGCTGAGGCCCGCGCCGTCCCTCCCTCCGACCGAATTCCGCGTGAGCGACGACGCTTCGTATCTCATCACCGGCGGTACCGGTGGATTGGGGATGGAAGTCGCGCGATGGCTCGGCAGCCGCGGCGCCCGCCACCTGGTCCTCGCGTCGCGGGGTGGTTGCCGGACGTTGGCGTGCCAAAGCGGGATTGAGGATCTCACCAGACGGGGCGTCAGCGTGCGTGTGATTCCCTGCGACGTCTGCAACGAAGAATCAGTTCGTGCGCTGTTCGCAGAGATCGAAGCGTTCTCGCCACAGTTGAAAGGAGTGGTGCATGCGGCCGGACGACCGGGACTGACGCCGTTTGCCGAAATTGATTCGGCCGGTCTGCACGACGTCCTGGGTCCCAAGACGGTGGGCGCGTGGCTCGTGCATCAGGCCACCGAAGGGCGGAACCTGGATTTCTTCGTGTTGTTTTCCTCCATCGCTTCCGCCTGGGGATCGAAGCTGCAATTCCACTATTCCGCCGCGAATGCGTTCCTCGACGCATTGGCTTGCTATCGGCGCGAGCGCGGGCAGCCTGCCTTGGCGGTGAACTGGGGTCCGTGGGACGGCGAGGGCATGGTGGACGGCAACGCGCGAGAACTGCTCCTGCGCATGGGAATCCGCCCGTTGAATCCAGCCAAGGCGCTGCGGGCGTTGGACGGTCTTCTTCAATCGGAGTGTCCTCAGGCCGTCGTGGCCGATGTCGATTGGCGGATATTCAAGCCGCTGTACGAAACCTTCAGCAGGACGTTGCTCCGTGATATTCACGGCGATGCCTCGATTCCGACCGAGGCCCCGGCGCAGACGGCCGGAGTGACTTCGGTGAGACCGACGATCGTCGATCTGTCGTTGCCCGGCCGCCGGCCGATCATTCTCGAGGCGATTACCCGAACCGTTCGCAGCGTCCTGAGGCTGAAAGACGATCAGCCTCTTCCACCAGAGGCCGGGTTCTTTGATCTGGGCATGGACTCGCTGACGACGATGGAGCTCGAGAAGGCACTGTCGCAGGAGTTTCAACTGCCGCTGTCTTCGACCGTCGTCTTCGATCATCCGTCGGTGGACCGGCTCGCGGATTACCTCGAACGGCAATTCGAGGGCGCGTCAGCCGCCGGAGTCGGCGCTGAAAATAAGACCCTGCGGGCGCCGTCTGTTGAGTCAGGTGCGAATGCCGGCGCCATCGCGATCATCGGGCTCGGTTGCAGGTTTCCGAAGGCTTCGAGCCCGGCGGAGTTCTGGGAATTGCTGGCCAGCGGCGGGTCGGGTATTACGGAAGTGCCGCCGAGCAGATGGAACAACAATCTGTACTTCGATCCCAGGCCGGGTACTCCGGGGAAGACGTACACGCGCCACGGCGGATTCATCGACGACATCGATCAGTTCGATCCTGCCCATTTTGGAATTACGAAGCTCGAAGCCGACACGATGGACCCACAGCAGAGATTGCTTCTGCACGTCGCCTGGGAAGCGATGGAAGACGCGGCCTGCGTGCCTTCGAAGGAGCTGGCAACACGAACCGGAGTGTTCATCGGCGTCACAGCCGTGGACTATGCGCAGCTTCTGAGAGAAGGCACGCCGGTTGAAGAGATAAACACGCTCGTCATCACGGGCAATACCCTCAATGCCGCCGCGGGGCGGCTGTCATACGCGTTTGGTTTTCAGGGACCGTGCATGGCGATTGATACCGCCTGCTCCTCCTCCCTGGTCGCAGTCCACACGGCCTGCCGCAGTCTCCGCAACCGGGATTGCGATCTGGCGCTGGCGGGTGGCGTCAACGCGATTCTTTCGCCGGAGGGGACGATCATCGCCTCCCTTGCGCGTCTGCTGTCGACCGACGAGTTCTGCCGCACCTTCGACGCTCACGCCAACGGCTATCTCCGCAGCGAGGGTTGCGGCGTCCTCGCCCTCAAGCGCCTTTCGGACGCACGCGCCGACGGCGATCGCGTGATTGCGGTCATTGCCGGGTCCGCGGTCGGTCAAGACGGCCGCAGTGCCGGGTTGACCGCGCCCAATGGCGCGGCGCAGCAGAAGGTGATACGTGAAGCGCTCGCCGATGCCGGCGTGACGCCAGGAGCCGTTGACTTCGTCGAGGCCCACGGCACCGCGACACCGCTGGGCGATCCGATCGAGCTCAATGCTTTGAACGAGGTCTTCGGTCCGGACCGGCCGTTGGATCGACCACTTCTTATCTCCAGCGTCAAGACGAACATGGGACACCTCGAGTCCGCTGCCGGAGTATGCGGACTCATCAAGACGGTCCTCTCGCTCAACCACGGTGAGCTCCCGCCGCATCTCTCCCTGGAGACTCCGAATCCCCGGATCGATTGGGCATCGGCGCCACTCCGCGTTGTCACTGAACTCGAGCCTTGGCCATCAGCCGATCGGAGCCGCTACGGGGGCGTCAGCGCATTCGGTGTGACAGGCACGCTGGCCCACGTGGTATTGGAAGCGCCCGGCTCGAATGGCCACACGGAAACGCGGGGTGCACCGGTAACGCCGTTCGAGATTGTGACCCTGTCGGCGCGGTCGCCACGCGCGCTCCAGGCTGTCGTGAGGAACTACGTCAGGTATCTCACGGCCAATCCGGATTGTTCCTTGGCCGATCTCGCGCACACGGCCGCTGTTGGCCGCCGGCATCTGGCAGAGAGACTGGCGGTGGTCTGCGCATCGACCGAAGACCTCCGCCTGGATCTCGAGAGCGCCCTGAGACAGGGCGTACTCGGCGGCCGGAGACGCCGGCCGGCCGGCGCCCTGTCTGAAATCACCTTTCTCCTGGACGACCGTGCAGTACCGGCCAATGACCTGCACCCGTATCCGCTTGCCGCGGCCGCGTTCAACGAGTGCCTGGATTTGATCACGGCCTCGCTTGGGTTCCGGCCCGCCAGCGGGCTGGCCATCGTGTTCTCCGCCCAGTGTGCGATGGCGGCATTGTGGCGATCCTGGGGCGTGGCGCCGTCGCAAATCGTGGTCCGTGGTGATGGCGTCTATGCCGCAGCATTCATCGCAGGCACCCTGTCGTTGGAGGACGCCGCCAAGGCTGTGGCCTACCGTGTGGCGTCCGAGACGTCCGGTTCAGGCACGGCACTGGAAACGGCGATTGCTCACGAACTGAGCGATCAATTGAAGGACCTCGAATACAGGCACCCTATTGTCGAGGTAGTGTCGGGCTCGACGGGCTTCTCGATCTCGGACCGTATCGCGTCGGCGCGCTTCTGGCGAGAGTACGGAGCAACGCCGGCGCAGTCGGATTCATTTCAGCCCACAACGGACTGCGACAACCGGCTCACTGTCGACCTCGGTGCCGGCGCGAGACCGATGCTCGATACCGTTCGAGAGCTGTATGTCTCCGGAGTCGACATCGACTGGAAGGCTTTTCGCGTCGTGCCGGGTGGTCGCAAGATCGCGCTTCCAACCTATCCGTTCGAGAGCCGCCGTTGCTGGTTTCGCGGAAGGGAAACGAACGTATCCGCCGACCTTCCAGCAGGGCAGTCCCAGGATGCCGCCGGCGTCTTCGAAATCGCCTGGCGCCTGCAGCCGCGTGTCCCTCCGCCAGCCGCCCGCATCGACGATGACGGCGTGACGCTTGTGTTCGCCCACCCGACGGGAGTGACTCAGGATGTCGTGGCGCAGGTCGGCGCTCGTCGAATCATCGTGGAGCCGGGCCAGACATTTCGCGATGCCGGCGATCGTTTCGAGATCGATCCGCAGTCTGCCGGCGACTATCTCGAACTGCTCGAGACGATCGCCCGTAGAGGCCTGACCATCGGGCACATTCTCTTTCTGTGGAATCTCGACGTTGCGGACGGGGTCACGGACGACACGATTGAACCGTCGATTGAGGCAGTGTGCTGGCCTCTGGTCCGGCTGACCTCGGCCCTCGAGGAGGCACTGCCGCCCGATCGGTCGGCGCGGATTGTCATCGTCACGCGCGGCGCTCACGCGGTGACCGGTGTCGATCGGTTGGTTTCGCCGGTACAGGCGACGGCGGCGGCGGTGGGCAGGGTGATGGCTTCCGAGCATCCCCAGTGGAGCTGCAGGCTCATCGACGTGCCTGCGTTCCTGGAAGAAGGATGGGAAGAGGCCGTCGTGACCGAAGGCCTGGGCGACGCGCTGGAACCTGAGATCTGCCTGCGCGGAACCCAGCGTTGGGCCGCTCGCCTGGTGAGAAAAGGGATGGACGTAGCGGCCTCGCCGTTCCACCTCCGGGCCGACTCGACGTATCTCATCACGGGCGGTCTTGGCGGCCTTGGCCTGACGGTCGGGCAGTGGATGGCGGCCAACGGCGCCGGACACATCGTCCTGATGGGACGGAACGGAATCACCGAGGACCAACGCTTCGACGCCGCGCGGCGCGCGATCGAGCTGATGCGCGGCAGCGGCGCTCGCGTGACGGTCGCACAGGCCGACGTCTCGGATCGCGAGCAATTGCGATCCGTCTTCGCCGCGCTTGCCGCAGAGCGGCCGCTGCGTGGGATTGTCCATGCGGCGGGAGCGATTGAAGACGCTGTGATGGCGCGCATGACCGCGGAGAAGTTCCGCGCGGTTCTGCGGCCGAAAACCGTCGGAACCTGGCTGCTGCACGATCTGACGCGCGGCATGCCGCTCGACTTCTTTGTCTGTTTTTCATCGCTGGCGTCTCTTCTGGGCGCCCCCGGACAAAGTAACTATGCCGCGGCAAACGCGTTCATGGATGCGCTGGCGCATGCGCGAAGCGCCGAGGCCCTTCCGATGCTGTCGATCAACTGGGGCCCGTGGAGCGACGTGGGTATGGCGGCCCGCATGCGCGCCGAAGACGTCGAGCGGCAGTTCGAACGCCGGGGCATGCTCTCGTTGTCCGCGCAGGATGGCCTTGGCGCGCTTTCCACCGTGCTTGGCGGGACCAACGGCCAGGTCTCCGTGTTCCGGGCCTCGGAGCGACCCTCGTCCCTTGCCGGTCTCGCGCTGCACGTTCAGTGGCTGCTCTCCGAGCTGATCAGCGCCCGAACCGGCGAGGCCGGCTCGCCTGCGTCGTGGCGTGACCGTATCGACGCCGCGCCCGCCGAGGAGCGCGAGCCGCTGATGATGGACTACCTGCTGAAGACGTTCGCCACCGTTCTCGGCGGAGACGCCGATCGATACGCCGCGGACGACGCCGTGAGCAGCTACGGCATCGATTCTCTCGTCGTCATGCAATTGCGGATGCGCTTCGCGATGGACCTCGGCGTTCATCCCGATCCGGAATGGATGGCCGGCGACTCGACCCTGGGCAGTCTTGCCGGCAGCCTCGCCGGGCAATTCGCGGGCGCTCGTGAGCTCGGGACCGGAGGGCACCGGGTGCCCGTCGACCAGCTCTCCGACAAGGAAATCGACAGACTGCTGAACGATCTGACGTCCTGAGACCGCGAGTGTTTCCGGCGTCCTCCCGGGTGGAAGGACGCCTCTTCGCCGATCACGCCAATTCGAGCCGATGCCGGAACGAGCCGCGTTCCCCGCCTCCATGGTGCCTGAGTGAGAAGTTGAATCTATTCAGAGGCCATGAAGACTATAATGTCGACCATCCAGAGCATAGTTTCACGCTAGTTAACACGGTAGGAGCCACAATGAAATGCCTTTTGGTCAATCCGCAGTTTCCGCCGTACAGCTTCAGTAACCATCACGTGCTCTGCGAGATCTGGGGTGCGCGATATACGGCCCCGCCGCTGGGGCTGCTGACGGTCGCCGCGCTGCTGCCTTCGGATTGGGAGATCCGCGTTCTGGATCAGAACGCGACGAAGCTCGAGGACAAGGACATCGACTGGGCCGACATCATCGGCACCGGCGGCATGATGGGCCAGTACGACGGAGCCAAGGAGGTCGCACGCCGCGCTCATGAGCGAGGGAAGCGCGTCGTTGTCGGCGGCCCCGATCCGACCGTGCGTCATAACGCGTATCCATGGGCCGATTACTTGGTCCTGGGCGAGGCGGAAGTGACGATCAAGCCGTTCCTCGAGGCGCTCGCGCGCGGCGAGACCGGCGGCCGCTTCGAGCACACGGACCGTCCGGACATGACGACGCACGCCGTCGTGCCGCGGTACGACCTCGTCGACCCGTCGCACTATCTCTTCTATCTCGCGCAATACAGCCGTGGCTGCCCGTACTTCTGCGACTTCTGCGAGATCCCGTCGCTGATGGGGCAGAAGATGCGTTGCAAGACACCTGAGCAGGTTCATCGGGAGCTGGACGCCATCCTCAAGAGCGGCTTTGTCGGGCGCGTCGAATTCGTCGACGACAATTTCATCGGCGACAAGAGACAGACCAAGCAGCTCCTGGCCACGCTGCCCGAGTGGCAGAAGCGCAACAGATACCCGTTCGTGTTCTCCTGCCAGGCCTCGTGCAATGTCGCCGCCGATGACGAGTTGATGCGCGGACTGAAGGAGGCCAACTTCGGGCAACTGTTCCAGGGCATCGAGTCCGGCGACAAGGACACGCTGCGAGCCATTCGGAAGAACCAGAATGTCCATGTTCCGTACGTCAAAGCGAACGAAAAGATACTCGCGCACGGCATGATCGTCACTGCCGGCTTCATCGTGGGTTTCGACCAGGACACGGACGATTCCGTCGACTCTGCGATCCACCTCATCACCCGCTCCCACATCGTGAACGTGATGCTGTCGCGGCTGTTCGCCATACCCGGCACGCCACTGCACGCGCGGCTGCAGAGCGAGGGCCGGCTCGAGGATCTGAGGGAGTACGAGACGGGAAAGCTCGAGCCGACCGCGATCGGCCTGAACTTCCGGACGCTCCGGCCGAAGACCGCGATTCTCCGGGACTACATCAAGATTGTCGAGACCCTGTACTCCGTCGATGCCTATTACGGAAGAGCCCTGACCTGCTGTCTCAACTTCCGGCGCTCCGCGAAGCGGGTCTTCCGCGCCAAAGAGTACTTGCTCATGGCGAGGATCTTCGCTCAGGTCTGCCGGCGTGCCGGCCTCAAGAAGCTGACGCGCCGCCATTACTGGCGGCTGCTTGCCACCGTGGCAATCAAGAACTTCGGGGCGATTGACCTGGCCGTGGGCTTCTCGGCGTGCTTCGAGCACTTCCATGAGCAAGCCCAGTACGTAGCGAGGACCACTCGCGAAGTCCTCGAGCACTACGAGGCGCTCGAGGCCGAGGCCGCCCGGCAGGACCAGGAATCTGTGAGCGCCCTGGCTGCGAGCTGATTCCCTGAGGTTCCCGCGAAGCGTGAGACCTGAGCCGATCGAGAGCCATGGCTCTCGATCGGCATCGTAAAGGTTCTTCCGTCGATGGAGTTCAACACTCCCGTGTCCGGATTGTCACTGGACGACAAGACAGCGCTGCTCAAGGCGTTGCTCGAGCGGCGGCACGGACCGGAGTCCGACCTGCATCCGCTGTCCAGCGGCCAACACGCTCTCTGGCTGCTGTACAGGCAGGCGCCAGGAGATGCCGCGTACAACGTCATCTCGACCCAAATCGTGCACGGCGTTGCCGACGTGGCGTTGCTGCAGGAGGCCTTTCAACACGTCATCGATCGTCACGAGCTGCTGCGCGCGACGTTTACCGAAGTCGCGGGTGTTCCGTACTATCGGAGCACTCCACGCCGCGTGGAAGCGCAGATCGTGAACTGTTCGGGATCCGAAGACGACGTCCGCAAGCACGTCGCCGCAATCGCCCGCACGCCGATCGATCTCGAGGCCGGACCTGTGTCGCGGCTGTACGTCATCACTCCCGCCGCAGACTCCGTCATGGTCGTCCTGCTGTTTCATCACATCGTCATGGACGCGTGGTCGCTGGACATCGTCGGCGCCGAGCTGATGCAGGCCTACGCTGACGCTCTCAAGGGGAGGCTGCAAGGCGCCCCCCTCCGCATGGCCTTCCGCGATTTCGTCCGGTACGAACAGACGGTACTCTCGGGGGCTCGGGGCGGGCGGCTTCGGGACTATTGGACGAAACAACTGGGACCTCAACCGCCGGTGCTGAACGAGCCCCTCGATTTTCCCCGGACACGCCGGCCCCGGTTGGGAGACGCGTATGCGCTGGCGCTTCCCCCTCGGGTTGCGGCGGACGTGTACGAGCTAGCCCGCCGTGCAGCCGTCACGCCATTCGTCGTTCTGCTCGCGGCGTACGCGCTGCTTCTGGCGCGCTATGGAGGGCAGACGGACGTTGTCATCGGCTGCCCGGTGGCGCTGCGGAACAATCCGGCGTTTGTCTCGGTAGTCGGTTACCTCGTGAACATGATTGGGTTGCGCATTGACGTGTCGGGAGCCCTCACGTTCGCGGGCCTCCTCGCCCGCGTGAAAGGGACGGTGGACGCGGGCATGGCGCATGCTGACTATCCGTTTTCGCATCTGGTGAAAGATCTGGACCACCCCTCGGACTCGCTTGCCAGTCCGGTGTTTCAGGCGGCCTTCAACCTGCTGAAAAGGGTCCCCGCACGCGTCGCGGAGGACGGTCTTCAGGAGGGCAGCCTGGCGGCTACGGCCCACGAAACTCTCCAGGGCACGGGGCAGTTCGATCTCGTTCTCGAGCTCACGGATCGAGCCGATTCGTTCGACGGTCATCTGAAATACGATGCCGCGCTGTTCCGCCGCGATACCGCCGCTCGTCTCGCACGAAACTACGTTCGACTTCTCGGATACGTGTCGCAACGGCCTGACGAAGATCTCCGGCAGTGTGCCGGGGCGAGTGTCGAGGAAGAACGGCAGATTGCGGTTTGGTCCGGACGTGCGCCGTCCGAGGGCGTCGTTGCAGCCTCGGCGCGATCTTTGATCGATCTTTTTGAACGGCAGTGCGCCGCATCGCCGAACGCGACCGCGCTTGTTGATGGCGAGGTGAGCCACACATATGCCGATCTCGACCGGCGTGCCGTCGAGGTGGCCGCCGCGTTCGAGAAGAAGAACACGCTCGTCGGCGTACCGGCGGAAGCCAGCGCTGACGCCATCATCCGGATCCTGGGCATCCTCAAGGCCGGCTGCGCGTACGTGGCTGGTGGCGGCGACCGACTCGATTTCGACGCGGCGGGGCTCGCATGCGTCGTCTTCACGTCGGGGACTACTGGAAGTCCCAAGGCCGTGCCGGTCGAGCACGGCTCGGCCATGGCGATGTTGAGCGCGCTGGAGAAGGGCGCGCCGGCAGCAGGCCACCGCTCAGGCATGGCGCTGTCGCCTCTGACGTCCGCCTCGTCATTGTGGGAAGTGTTCGGGATGCTCTGCGTCGGCGGCGTCCTCCACATTCCGGGCCAGGCGCAATCCGACCCTCGCGCGCTCGCCGCGTTCGTCAAGAGATCGGGAATCACGGACGCCTTCATCCCGTCTGCAATGGCGAAGGACCTGCCGGAGGCTTTCCGTGGAACTCCGGGGTCCGTGCCCTTGCGCCGGATCCTGCTTGGAGGTGAAGCCCTCTCGCCGCACTGGTTACGGCGATGGCGGGAGATTGCCCCGGAGGCAAGCATCCGTTTCGGTTATGCAGCCGCCGAGACGACATTCATGGCGACCGCTTACAGCCTCGACAGCGCCCGCGAACCGATCTTCGCCGCTCCCATCGGCACGCCGCTCGAAGGGTACCGCGTGCAGATTGTCGATGAGGACTTGCGCTCTGTACCGATCGGGGCCATTGGCGAGATCTTGATCGACGGTCCTGGCGTCTGCCGTGAGTGCCCACCTTCTCCGATGCCGGGCGCTCGCCGCTATCGCTCCGGTGATCTCGGCCGGTGGCTTCCGGACGGCAACATCGAATTGGTCGGTGGAGTACCGAGCACCCTTGCGGCGGTACTGGAGGATGACCCGGGTGTTGCAAGCTGTCATGTCGCATTCATGGACGATCCGGGGAACGGCCCGCGCCGTGTCGTGGCATTCGTGAAGCTCGTCGATCCCGCGTCCGCGAGCGCCGAACTCGCCGAACGCCTGAGACAGCGTGCGCTCCCGTTCATGCAACCACGCTCCTTCAAGGCCGACCAGATCGTATTCGTGGCCGGGATTCCGAGGAACCGCCATGGCAAGGTGGATCGCCGCAAGCTCGACGCGCTGCTCGCGTCCGCGGCTTCGTCAAGACGCGAACGGGTCACTCAGAACGAGGACATCGAGCGGCGCCTGCTGCGTATCCTGGAGTCCGTGCTGGGCCGTTCGGGACTTCGGCCCACCGACGACTTCTTCGCGCTCGGGGGTACGTCACTGCTCGCCGTGCGCATCCGGTTTCTCGTCGAGAAGGAGCTGGGCGTGAGCGTGCCTATGGCCGTGCTCTTCGATTCGGCCACCGTCGAAGACCTCGCCGCACGGATCGCCGGAGGAACGCCGTCCCCGGAACCTTCCGCCATTCCGAGGCTTGCACGAATCAGCTACCGGAAGTGAGCGATAGATCCCAGTCCCATGCGGTCGGTGAACCAGGAATGAAAGAGCTGTACGCATTCCCGCTGTCTCTTGCACAGGAGCGGCTGTGGATTCTGTCGCACTTTGGAGGGGGCAGCGAGGCGTACACGGTCTCGGTCGCCTACGAAATCACCGGCTCGATCGATCCGGACGTTCTCGATCAGAGCCTGCGGTTCGTAATCGAGCGCCATGAGTCTCTGCGCACGACGTTTGAAACGTCCGGGGCCACTGCCGTTCAGGTCGTCTCGAAGGCGATTCCCGGTCCATTGCGCTGGACCAGCCTGATCGGATGCGACGACGAGGCGCGACGCGCCGCCGTCGCGGAGGAACTGACCGCATTGTCCAGTGTGCGCTTCGATCTGGAGAACGGTCCGCTGGTCCGCGTGCGGTTGATTGTTTTCGACGACACCTCTTCCGTCATCTCGCTCGCCATGCACCACATCGTCTCCGACGGCTGGTCCATGCGCGTCTTCCTCAAGGAGCTTGCCGAAGCATACGCCGCGATTTCGGAGGGACGGCCGGTCGAGCTGCCGCCTCTGTCCATTCAGTTCGCCGACTTCGCCGTCTGGCAGCGCACTCAGCTCGACGACCACTCGCTGTCAGCGCGCCTTCGATTCTGGAAACATTACCTGGCAGGCGCGCAGGGATTCCTTCCGCTTCCGACCGATCGCCCTCGACCGGCGCTCCAGAGCTTTCACGGCGACGTGGTGTCCTTCCGGCTCGAGCCTGAGGTCGTCGGTCCGCTACGCAAGCTCGCGCAGGAGGGGAGAGCGACGACGTTCATGGTGCTGCTCTCCGCCTTCTCACTGCTGCTGAGCCGATACACGGGCGAGACGGATCTGCTCGTCGGCTGTCCGTCGCGCGGCCGGGAGGCGCCCGAGTTGGAGCCGCTGATCGGGTTTTTTGTGAACACGCTCGTCTTGCGGATGGACCTCACCGGCGATCCCAGTTTTCGCGAGATGCTCGGCCGTGTTCGAAAAAGCGTGCTGACCGTCCAGGCGGAGCAGGAAATCCCGTTCGAGAAGCTCGTTGAAGGGCTCGGCGTGGAAAGCAGCCCCAGCCATAATCCGCTGTTTCAAGTCATGTTCGCCTACGACACCGAGGATCTCGGCTGCATCGAATTCGCGGACATGTCCCTCAAACGGATCCGCGTCGGGAACCGGCCGTCGAAGTTCGATCTGACGATGATTCTTGCCGAGAGCTCCGGTGCGCTTCAGGGCGAGATCGAGTTCAAGACGGATTTGTTCGACCGCTCCACCGTCGAGCGATTGGTGGATCACTTCCGTCAGTTGTTGCGCAGCATCGCCGCCGATCCAGATTCGGTGGCGCGCAGGCTGCCGATGGTCACTACGGACGAGCGCGAACAGTTCCGGCTGTGGAATTCCACGCCTCGACCCTACCCGCCAGGTCTGCGCCTTCCGGACCTGGTGTTGGCGCAGGCGGCGCGACGACCCGATGCCACGGCGATAGAGGTTGACGGCCAGACGATCTCGTACCGCCACCTGACGGAACGCGCGGCGCGTTTCGCGCGCACGCTGCAAGGAGCCGGCGCTGGCGCGGCGACGACGGTCGGCATCCAGTTGGAGCCGTCGGCAGAAATGCTCATAAGCGTCCTGGGCGTGCTGATGGCCGGCGCCGCCTACGTGCCGCTGGATCCGAACCTTCCCGCACCGCGCCTGGAGCGCATGGTGAAGGACGCGGCGATCACCGCGCTGGTCTGCGACTCGAGATCGTCGCGCGTGCTCCCGCCATTCGCTGGAACCGTACTGGATTGGGCCGATGATCTGGAGGCGGCTGGCAGCCGTGGGCCGGACCTGGTCCTGTGTCCGCTGTCGGAATCCAGTCTGGCCTATCTCATGTACACGTCCGGATCGACGGGCGTGCCAAAGGCTGTCGCGGTAGAGCATCGGTCCGTCGTGAATCTGCTGTTGTCGATGGCCGAGACCCTGCACTTCGGCGAAAGCGACGGCCTTCTCGCGGTGACGCCGCTGTCCTTCGACATCTCCATATTGGAGCTGTTCCTGCCGCTGATTACCGGCGGCCGGCTCTCGATTGTGCCGCGCACCGTTGCGGTCAATGGCGAACGCCTCGCGGCGGCGATTCGGCGCTCCGACGCGAACTGGATGCAGGCGACCCCCTCGACCTGGCAGCTGCTGCGGGAGGCAGGCTGGGAAGGCGGCGATCGATTCACCGCGCTCTGCGGCGGTGAATCGCTGCCCGAGGATCTCTCGCAGTGGCTGACGGCCCGGGCCGGCGCTCTTTGGAACATGTATGGGCCGACCGAGACGACGATCTGGTCCCTGGTGCACCGCATGTCCAGCCAGGATCCACGCGTGAAGATCGGGCGGCCGATAGCGAACACGCGAGCTTACGTGCTGGATCGAGATCTCCAGCAGGTTCCTGTCGGAGTTCCGGGAGAGCTGTACCTATCGGGCACCGGCCTCGCGCGCGGGTATCGGAACGATCCGGCAAGAACGGCGTCCGCGTTCGTGGCGAATCCGTTTGAGTCCGGCGCTCGCATGTACGGCACGGGCGACCGCGTCCGTTTTGCCGCCGACGGGGCGCTCGAGTTCCTGGGACGCAGCGACACGCAGATCAAGTTCAGGGGCCATCGCATCGATCTTGGAGATATCGAGGCGCACTTGCGCGATCTGCCCGGAGTCCGTGAGGCGGTCGTGATGTTCGAGCACGACACGACGGGCGAGCCGTTGCTCGCGGCCTACCTCGTGCCGTTCGGCGCGCCGACGGCGGCCGAAAGTTTGCGGGTCCTTCTCGGCCAACGGCTGCCGGACTACATGATTCCGGCGGCGTTCGAGTTTCTCGACGCCCTTCCGCTGACGCCCAACGGTAAGGTCAATCGCAAGGCGCTGCCGAGGCCGTCCTCACGGCAGCGGCGATCGGGGGAATTCACTCCGCCACGGAATCAATTGGAACACACGCTCGCCGGCATCTGGATGGAGGTGCTCGGTCTGGAGCGAGTCGGCGTGCACGAGACGTTCCTGTCGCTCGGGGGGGCCTCGCTTCAGTGCGTTCGCATCGTCAATCGCGCACGCAAGGTCGGTTTGCGTATCTCGCCGGAGAACATCTTCGAGCTTCAGACGATCGCGGCGGTCGCCGCGTCGTGCGCCGCCGAGGACCCCGCCCACGCCGGTGCGGCAGTCGATGACGTCGAACCGCTCGCCGGCGTCGATGTCGACGCGTACTTCGCCGACGAGGATGCCGCCCTGCCCCGCACCGCCGCCAGGAGCGTGGTGATCGAAAGCCTGGGCATGTACCTGCCTGCGAACGCCGTATCGTCCGCCGATGTCGTCAAGAATTGCCGGACGCCTCTGCGGTTTCCGCTTCAACGGGTGACGGGTATCAAGTCGAGGCGAATGACGCTTGGCGAGGAGTTTTCCATCGATATTGCCAGGAAGGCGGTCGCCGACGCGTTGAGCCGCTCGAAGTATCGGGCCGGCGACATCGACCTGCTCATCTGCTGCAACATCTCGCGATTTGATGGCCCTCTGGAAGCGACGTTCGAGCCGTCGACCTCGTCGAGGCTTGCCGCAGAAATGGGGCTGACGCGCGCCATCACCCTGGATGTATCGAATGGCTGCGCGGGCGTGTTCACGGGCCTGTATGTGGCCAACGCGTTTCTCAAGACGGGAATCGTGCGGACCGCCATGGTCGTGAGCGGTGAATACATCACGCACCTGACGACGACGGCGCAGAAGGAAGTGAAGGACTATCTCGATCCGCGGATCGCCTGCTTGACCCTGGGCGATTCCGGAGTGGCGATGGTGCTGGAGCCAGGCCGTGACGGCAGCGACGGCTTCCAGTTCTTCGACATGTTCACGCTCGGGGCGTACAGCAAGCTCTGCATCGCCAGGAATTCCGGCGAAGACCATGGCGGCGCGATCATGTACACCGATGCGGTGGCCATGGCCGAAAAAGGCTTCGAACCGGGAGCCCGTCACACGCTGGAGAGCATGAAGCGGGCTCGATGGAAGCCCGAGTCGGTCGATCACCTGATCGTGCATCAGACCGCGTCCATTACGATTGACGCGACGCGGAAGGAAATCAACAAGCTGTTCGGGCGCGAAGTCTGTCACGACCGCAATCTCATCAACAACCTCGCCGATCGCGGGAACACTGCCACCACCAGCCATTTCGTCGCGCTGATGGATCACATCGCGAACGGCAATATCCGTTCGGGATCGAATGTGATGTTCAGTATCAGCGGCTCCGGTATGACGTTCGGTACCGCGCTGTACAGGATGAACGACCTGCCCGATCGGATCCGGGCGCGCCGCGGATCTGCAGCAGGCGCTGCGGCGCCGCTCATGGAGCGGATTCCCACCGGCCGCACCGCGCCGAGCGGTGTTCGGATCCTGCATGCGAGCAAGGCGATGGCGGCGCCGTCCTGCTCGGAGACGCTCGATCTCCTCGCGTCGGCGTCGCGCGACTGCCTGAGGGCGGCCGCCGTGGATGAATCGGCCCTCGACCTGTTGATCCATACCGGCGTGTACCGAACGGACTTCATCGTCGAGCCCGCAATCGCCGCCATGCTCGCCGGCGAGCTGGGGATCAATTCGAGTCTGGGAGGATCGACCGGCAACCGCACGTTTGCGTTCGACGTCCTGGACGGGGCCGTCGGTTTTCTAAAGGCCTGCTACGTCACGACGGGCATGATGCAGGCGGGTATCGCTTCCGTCGCGATGATCGTGACAGCCGAGGTCGAGAACAACCGCACGATAGGAGAGCCGTTGCTGGGGATTGCCGAAGCTGGATCGGCGGCCATCCTCGCGCGCCGGTCCGAGGGCCAAACGGGGTTCGCAGGCTTCTACTTCGAACAGGACGCCGCGCATCTCGGGTCCTTCCGGTCGCACTGGACGTGCGACGGGCCGCGACACTTCATCCGGTTCTTCAAGGATCCCGCGCTTGATGATGTCTATGCCGCCGCCATCGCCGGGGCGCTCCAGAGGTTTCTCGAGAGGGAACAGATCGCGATCGCGGAGATCTCCCGGGTCATTCCTCCCCAGATCTCCCCCGAGTTTTCTCGCAAGCTAGCGACTGTGCTGGGCATTCCACTCGAGCGCTTCGTCATCGTCGATGATGCCGCCGGGGATCTGCATTCGTCGTCGATTCCCATCGCGCTGCACGAGGCCTTTCAACGCGAATTGGTGTCGCCCGGCGACGTCGGGCTGTTCATCGCGGTTGGCTCAGGAGTGCAGGTCGGCCTGGCGCTCTACCACTTCTGAAGCATCGGTCTACAGGACACTGCCTCCCTCGAGACTCAGGGACTCGACGCATGAGTACCTTCGATACCACCAGCGCGATCGCGCGCCTTGCGCAGCGCGTGCTCTCCGTGCGGCCACTCGTGGACGTATTGCCGGGCGCGACGACAATACGGCCGTCCGATGGCGCCGCCTGTCCTGCAGAGCTGGCCGAGCTGTTCAGCACGGTGACCGCGCTGACGGGAGCACAGCATCTGCGGCTGGCCCCGAGCGGCGGTACGGAAGAACCCACGGTGTTCGAGGAAGTGATTTCGCGGCGAATCGCCATCGAGTCCTTCGTCACAGCGCCGCTGCCCGACTGGCGTGACTCGATCGATCAGCTCGTCACTCGAGTGATCGCCGAAGAGTTCGACGGTAAGTACAGGTTCGCGAGAATTGTCTCCGCCGACGGAGCGCCCTTGAACGTATATGCCGGCCCCAGACGGGGAGGCAAGGCGGTCGTCCTGTGCCCGCCCTGCGGCATGCCGGCCAAATTGTGCGAGCGCTGGATGGAGCTGCTGGCGGCGGATTTCTTCGTGATGACCTGGGAGAGCCGGGGTCTGTTCGGACCGGCTGGCGATTTCGACACGCTTGAGTGTCGTGCGTCCGCGCACGTGGATGATCTGTTCGCAGTGCTCGATCACTGCGGCGTGGAGGTCGCGCATCTTGCGGGACTGTGTGGGGGCGCCGTCATCGCTCTGAAAGCCGCGGCCGAGCGGCCTTCACGCGTCTCGTCGGTGAGCGTCTGGCACGGTGACTACGAGCTGGGCGGCGATTCGCCGAAGACAACGCACCAGCAGGACCTTCAGGCCCTCCTGTCGACAGCGGCGTCCGGACGAGAGCAAGCCGCGTCACTGCAGCGGCTGTTCGTCGAATCGATGTTCCGTACACTGCCGGCCGACGTCGCGCACATGGTGCTGTATCCATATGCGACGCCTGAGCTCTTCTATAGGTACGCGAAGCTGAACGGCGACATCATGACAACGAATATCGGGCCGTATCTCGCGAAGGTGACGCAACCGAGCCTCGTCGTGACCAGCCTGGACGACAACACGACGCATCCCGCCGGCTCGGCCGTTGTGTCGCAGCGGCTGCAGAATGCGCTGCTTCACGTCGAACCGCATGGCGATCACCTTTCGCTGTTCGGCGCGCCACCGGCTCTGGCGCGCCTGGCGTCTCGTTTCATTTCAACGGAATCCGTTTCGAGTCTGGCCTTCGGAGTGCCTTCCTGACCGCGTGGGCGGTTCATCGAACATGGAAAGTCCGCAGCGAGCCGAACACCAAGTGTCCGTCGACTACCTGCGGACGTTTCTGGTGCTGCTCGTGCTGTTGCACCACTCGATCGTTGCCTACAACCCCTACGCATTGCCGGCGCTGCCCTCTATGACGACCGAGCCGCGATGGTGGCGGGCGATGCCGGTCGTCGATCAGCCGGGCTGGCTCGGATTCACTCTGATCGGCATCTTCAACGACACCTTCTTCATGTCCCTGACCTTCTTCGTCTCGGGGCTATTCGTGTGGAGATCGCTCAGGTCGAAGGGGACGGCTCGATTCGTTCGCGCGCGTCTACTCCGGCTGGGAGTGCCGTTCCTGCTCGCGGCGCTGATTGCCCCAGTTGCATACTATCCGGCCTATCTGATGACGCCAGGCGATCACACCCCCGAGTCCTACGCTCGGTTGTGGCTCTCCTTCGACGACTGGGTTGCCGGTCCCGCCTGGTTCGTCTGGGTCTTGCTCGCATTCAATTGCCTGGCGGCGCTGTCGTTCAAGGTCTCACCATCATGGGCGGACGGCGCAGGCCGGCGTCTGGCGGCGATGGGCGAGTCTCCAGCGAAGCTCTTTGGCGCTCTCGTGGGCCTTTCTCTTCTTGTCTACGTTCCGTTGGTCACAGTCCTCGGTCCGTACGATTGGGTGACCGTCGGTCCTTTCAGTGTACAGACGAGCCGGATTCTGCTGTATTGCCTGTATTTCGCCGCGGGGATCGCGGTCGGCACACAACGTCTCGAGGACAGCCTGCTTGCGCCACAAGGATCGCTCGCACGGCAATGGCTCGTATGGGCGGGCGTCGCCCTGGCCGCGTATGCGGCGCTGATTGCCGTCTTGGTTCGGCTGCCCGTGCCACCGGCCACCTCACGGATGTGGAATGCCATCGGTGCGCTGCCTTTCGTGGTGTCATGCGCCGCGTGGAGCTTTTTGTGGGTCTCGGCGTTCGTGCGCTTCGCCAGACGACAGTCATTTCTGATCGATCGCTTGTCAGAGAACAGCTATGGCATGTACCTCGTTCACTATGGGATTGTGACCTGGCTGCAATACGCCATGCTCACCTCGCCTGTCCCGGCGGTCGCCAAGGGCGTGTGTGTCTTCGTCGTCAGCGTGATGGCGAGTTGGCTGCTCGTCCAGGTCCTTCGTCAGGCCCCGGCCGTGGCGCGAGTGATCTGATCCGATGCCATCTCCAGGTGTGCCCCAACTGTTGCTCTTCTCGGCGCCTGATGCACCGACGCTCCGGCAGCGCGTTACCGTTGCCCGCGACGCCTATCTCAACGACACCTCGCGCGACCTGGCCAGCCTGGCACAATCCAACCGCGCCGCCGCCCTCCCTCTTCCGCACCGGGCATTCGCCGTGTGGAGAGATCGAGACGATGCGGCCAAAGTATTCCCTGACAGCGGCCGGCCTGGCATCACGCTGGGAGTCTGCGATCGGCCCACCGGCGCTCCGTCCTTCCTGTTTCCTGGTTTCGGCGAGCACTACCCCGGAATGGGTCGCGAGCTGTACAGGACATTCGCTGAGTTCCGCCACTGGGTAGATCGTTGCTGCGAGCATCTCGAGACCGATTCAGGACTGTCCGTCCTCTCGCTGATAACAGAGGATCCGGCGGCCGACGCCGGTTCGGGTGACAGCCGTCGCGTGTTCGCGCGTATGGTCGGTCGCGAACCGGCGCCGTCAAGACGGTCGCTGCCAACGGAGTTGGCGCACCCGTCGACATTCGTTCTCGAATTCAGCCTGGTTCAGTTGCTGCGTGGGCTCGGCGTCCGGCCCCGGGCGTTGCTGGGGCACAGCCTGGGTGAATACGTGGCCGCCTGTGTCTCCGGCGTGATGACCTTGAGGGATGCCCTTCGCGTTGTCGCGACACGGGCCCGACTCATGCGAGACGTACCGCCCGGCGCAATGCTCGCCGTCCAATCCGGAGCGAACGACTTGCGCATGTATTCCGAGGCTGGCGTGACGCTGGCGGCCGTGAACAGTGATTCATCGAGCGTTCTCGTGGGGCCCGAGCCGGCGATCGCCGCTGTCGCCCGATCGCTGATGGGCGCTGGCATCGCCTGCCGATACGTCGAGACGGCACAGGGGTTTCATTCGCTCGCGATGGCATCGATCGCGCCGAGCGTCCGGGAACTGGTGGCGTCGGTTCCACTGTCGAGACCCGCTGTGCCGTTCGTGTCCAACGTGACGGGTTCGTGGATCACGGACGCGGAAGCCCAGGCCCCCGACTATTGGGTTCGGCACATGTGCAGTACGGTTCAATTCGCCGGGGGAGCCGAAACCCTGTTCCGCCTCGGGCATCACGTCATTCTGGAAGTCGGTCCCGGCCAGTCGTTGGCGAGCTTCGTGAAGCAGCACCGCGGATGCACGCGCGAGCAAGCAGCCACGACGGTGTCGGTGATGCCATCTCGGCACTACGCGCAGTCGGAGCTCGCGACCTTTCTCGCGTGCCTCGGCCAGCTCTGGATGGCAGGCGTGAACCTCGACTGGACCGGCGTCCTCGCCGAGGACGCTACGCGGTGACGCCTGCCTCGGACATCTTCAGCGACTGCCTCAATTGTGCGCTTCCGCGCGGCCGCCAGATGATCGCGTCCAGATAGTAGTGGTTGAACGCGATGCCCCAGAAGAACGCGGTCAGCGTGAAGTTCAACAGTGGGCTCTCGATGAACGTGGCGGCCGCTGCCCGGGGAACGGTCGTGAACAGGCTGTATGCGAGCGCGAGGCCGGCGAACAAGACCAGACGTTGCGCCAGCGCCGCGGCGAATCCGAACCGCACCGATGCCTCGTGTCCACCATATTGGTTGCTGTTGTGGAACTGGACGATGCGGTGATACTGCACGTTGTGCAGGATCGTCACGCACACAACCGCCACGAGAAAGGGCACGGGCAGCAGCAAGACCACGTTGTGCGTGGCGAGGACGATCCCCAGGCATAGCCACTTGGGCCCGTTGAACGGTGCGCCGGCTTTGCCAGCCCTCGCCAGATACACGACCTGCGCGACGACTGTCAGCAGGAATCCCGTCAATAAGAGCTGTGACAGGAGCTCGAGGGTCGTGTCGAAACCGCGAACGGTCGCGACGGCGCCGCCAATCGCCGTCGCGGTGACGATAATGGCCGTCATCCGCAGGATCCGTCCGCCCTCGGTTGCGGCGTCGCCGAGCTTGAACAACAGCAGGCTCAACGCCCCACTCACTCCCGCGACGATCCACAGGTTGATCACGACCGCCCGCCAGGTGTCCGGGCCGATCGTGACCAGCTCGGCGATATGAGCCGGCTGCGGGTGATGAGCCTGATAGTACGCGAACGGAAACAGGGTGCCGAACGCGAGCAATGCCGCATCGAGCCGTCGTCCGAGGACCTCCGTCTCGCCATTCTTCCTGCGATAGAGCGACACGAAACCCCAGTGCTGTCGCACCAGGTGGTAGTAGGCCCAGCAGAGTCCGAAACGATTGAACAGGACGAAGAAACCGCGCGTTTCTTCGATTCCGGCCGCCCAATAGTAGAGCAGGATCAAGACAGGCCCGCCCACGAGGAACACGATGCTGTACCAGAGCACGCTTCGCGAATGGCGCACGAACTCGCGATCGAAGAAAGTGCGTGAGTACGTCGCGAAGACGTGGGTACCGTCGAAGAACAACGACCACAGGATGTACAGAACGGGGATCACGATGGCCGCTTCGACATGCATTTGGGCGGTCAAGATGAAGAATCCCGCCAGAATGGCGAAGCTGGCCGCGGCCGGGCCGACGAGCCAGGTCAGATCCTGCCTGCGACTGATGATCCATTGTGAGGCCATGCTTTGATCTCCTGTGAGAGCTACGTGCTGAAGAACGCCTTCACAGCTGCTGGTGTCCGTAGGCGAGAATGCGCTCCGCCATCCTGGCCGGAGTCGCCTCGCCGCCCACTTTGCATTCGCCCAGGACGATGTTGAACCGCTGATTGACGCGGCAGAGGATACGCAGCAGCGTGAGCGAGCTCCCACCCAGGACGAACAGATCGTCCTGTGGCTGAACTCGGCGCTTGAGGATGTCCTCCCAGATGCTGACTACCGCCGCTTCTATGGACCCACCGGTGCCGGCGTCGTCAGCCGAGAGAGAACTTGCGACATTGTTCAAGGCGGAACGATCGACCTTGCCGTGAGGTGTCAACGGAATCGAGGGCACCTTGAAATAGGCGAACGGCACCATGTGCTTCGGAAGCGTGTTCGCGAGAGCAGACAGCTCGGCCGCCAGATCCTCGAAGTCTTCATCCGATGTGACGGAGCTCTCGGTGACGCAGTAGGCATGGAGGCGGACGTCCCCATCGCCGTAATCCTGCGGGAGCACGACCGCCGCCGAGAGGCCGGGGTGCTGGAGCAGACAGGCTTCAATCTCCGCGGGCTCGATTCGGAAGCCGCGCAGCTTCACCTGATCGTCGGCGCGGCCCAGATAGACGTACTCACCACTCGACGTCTTCATTGCGAGATCGCCCGAACGATAGAGGCGTCCGTCTCCGGCGATGGCCGGCAATGTGATGAAGCGCTCAGCGGTGAGGGCGGGGCGATTGACGTAGCCCCTGGCCACACCCGGGCCGGAAACGTAGATTTCCCCGGGCGTGCCGTCCGCCACGGGAGTGCCAGCCGCATCCAGCAGGTAGAAGGTCGCGCCGGGAATGGGCTCGCCAATCGATACGGCGTGGGTCGCCGCGTCGGCAATCCTCAGCCGTTTGTAGCTGGCATGTACCGTGGTTTCGGTGATGCCGTACATGTTGATCAGCGCGGGCCGCTCGTCACCGAACTTCGCGAACCACAGGCGTATCGGGTCGGACGCGAGTGCTTCCCCGCCGAAGATGATGTACCGCAGCTGAAGGGTGGGGACCTCGGGCTGCCTCGCGATCGCGTGCGCGAGGGGCCGAAACGCGCTTGGCGTCTGGTTCAACACCGTGACGCCTTCCTTCGCCAGCAAGCCACAGAACAGGTCCGGTGAGCCGACCAGGGCCGCCGGCACGATCACCAGCCGGCCTCCGTACAACAAGGCGCCCCAGATCTCCCAGACGGAGAAGTCGAAGCTCAGCGAATGGAAGACAGTCCAGACGTCGCGATGGTCGAATCCGAAGCGTGGATTCGTCCGCTCGAAGAGCTGCAGCACGCTTCGATGTTCGACGGCAACGCCTTTGGGCGTGCCTGTCGATCCGGACGTGTAGATCACGTAGGCGACGTCCTCGTCCGTGCGCGCTCGCGCGTCGGTATGAGACGGGAGCGCGTCGTTGACGACCGCATCGGGCAGGCCGTCGATGCACAGCCTCTGTCCCGGCCACGAGCCGAGCGTGTCCATCAGGCGCGAGACGGTGACCACGACCGAAACGCCACTGTCGTCGAGCAGGAACTGAATGCGCTGCCGCGGATAGGCGGGATCGATCGGAACATAGGCGCCACCGGCTTTCAGGATCGCCAGCAGACCCGCGATCATTTCGGCGCTGCGGTCGATGAACAGGCCGACCAGGTCGCCAGGTCTCACGCCCAGCCGCTGGAGGCACGCGGCAGCCCGATCGGTCAGAGAGTCTAGTTCCCGGTACGTTGTCGTAGCGTGAGAGTCGACGATCGCGATTGCACCTGGAGTCTCCAGGGCCCTCGCCTGGAAGACTTCGTCTAGGCGCTTGCCGGAAAGCAACTATGTACCTCGTTGTAAGTGACCGAGTCTACAGAGGCGGAACGAATGAAGTCAAGAAACGCGTAGTTACAAACATAGATGAACTGATAGCTTGTTCGTAATCAAGCGCGACGATAGACATATAGTTCAGGTACGGTCATGGAACCCGGCGCGGAATCTCAGGGTGTGGCTGGTGATCGTGTCCGTCGGGCCGCGCGCGAGTACGACGACTTGCTGTGGTCGGAGCATCTGACGAGCACGATTGACGGACTCGGCGGGCAGAGCGGCGGATTGACTCGCCGCACGGCCCTCAGGCCTGTTCTGATCACGGAGGCCGACCTGCGCCGGCACGCTGGCGTCGCTCGCGCGGTGGCGCGAGGCCTCGAGATCGCCGTGCGCATCTTGATCGCGCAACCGGCACTGAGGCGGCGAATCGGCCTGCCGGATTACCTCGACGCACTGATTGACCTCGAACCGGCCGGTGCCCCTGGCTCGGCGTTCGCGCGGCTCGATGGAATCGTCAGCGGCGGCGCGCTGCGCGTGATCGAGTACAACGCCGAACCCGGCGCGATTCACCACATCACCAGGCTCACCGCCGCGTTCGAATCGCTGCCGGTCACGCGCGCCTTCCGCGAGCGCCATCCCTGCCAATCCATCGCTCCGGCCCGCCTGCTGAGCGAGGCGCTTCGCGAGGACTCGGTCAGCAGGGGAGGGCCGGCGCGGCCACGGGTCGTTATCGTGAGAAACGTTGGTTCGGAAGGGGCGGCCGCGCCGAAACCGGCTGCCCAGATGTTCGGGCCGCTCGCATTCGAGCACGTCGAATCAGCATCGGCCGGCGAGCTCGACTATCGTCGCGAGCGCCTCGAGTTCCGCGATCGGCCCGTGGACGTGATCCTTCTGCAGGCGTGGATGGACGTGATCGCCAGCCCGGACACATGCGCGCCCTTGCTGGCGGCGATACGCGCCGGACATGTGCGTGTCGCAGGAGGACTGTCGAAGGGCATCCTCTGCAGCTACAAGCACGTGTTCGAGCTGTTATCCGACCCGGCCCATGCCGGCCTCTTTCCGGTGGAGGTCGGCGAGACGCTGGCCGCGCATGTGCCTTGGACACGGGTCGTCCGCGATTGCCGGACGACCTACGACGGGGAGACCGTGGCGCTCTGCGAGTTCGTCGAGCGCCACCGCGAGCGATTCCTCATCAAACCCGGTGGTGGACGTGGCGGGGCAGGCGTGGTGCCCGGCTGGCGGACCGACGCTGTGACGTGGAGCCGTCACCTCGCTCGCGGCATCAATCGGTGTGTCGTGCAGGAGCGCGTCCGGCCGGAGTCCTCACCGTATCCAGTATGGGTGGCTGGCGAGGCCCGGACGATTGATCTTCACGGAGACTACTGTCCCTACCTTCTGAACGTCACGGGAATGGACGGCTGCGCGATCCGGCTATCGGACTCCGACCTCCATAGCGCTTCATTTGGTGGCATGAACACGCCCGTCTGGGTGCTGTCGTAGCACATGCTGTCTCTCGCCCCCCGCGAAGTTCACGTATGGTCCATGATGACGTCCGTTGTCCCGTCGAGTGAGGCCGCCCGGCGGTGCGAGCATCTCCTGTCCCCGGAGGAGCGGGAGCGGCGCGCTCGCTTCTACTTCGCGATCGATCGCCTGGAATTCACCCTGACGCGAGGACTGATTCGGACCCTGCTCACGTGGTACCTCGGCGGCGATCCTGCCGGGTGGAGATTCACCGCGACCGACCATGGCAAGCCCGTCCTCGCCAATGGTCCCGGCGACAGGCCGATTCACTTCAACCTGTCGCACACGCGCGGGATCGTCGTGTGCGCGCTGTGCCTGGAGCCTGAGATCGGCATCGACGTAGAGCCCGTCGCACGGGAGGTCGAGCGCGACGTCGCTGACAGGTTCTTCGCTCCGGATGAGGTTCGGGCGCTCCAGACGGTCGACGACATCGTCTACCCGTCGAGGTTCATCGCCTACTGGACGGCGAAGGAGGCGTATATCAAGGCTCGAGGCGCCGGTCTGTCAATGCCGCTGGACGGGTTCTCAATACGGTTTGCAGCCCGTCATCCTGAGATCCACTTCTCGGATCTTCTGCCGGACGACGAGACGACATGGCAGTTGCGTCAGGAGGCGATCGGCGGCGAATACATGCTTGCGATTGCCCTGAGACGGAAGGGGACCGACTTCCCCGTGATAACACGGTGGTTCGACGTGGACCTCCTGGGTGCGAGCGACTGCGAGGCCACGCCTAGTCGAAGTGCGTAACGAAGGCCGAGCGCCGGCGTAGCTCCTCGATCGGTCCGGCGATCGCCGGGCAGCGCTCGAAGATATCGAGGATCAGGACATCGAACAGCAGCAGGGCGCGCCTGACGGCGACCTTGACATTCGAGAGTGGCTCGGGCGCCAGCAGCGATTGCAGGCGTTCCATCCGATCCGCGCCGAACGTCTCGCGATGACGATCGAGCAGGGCGGGGCGACGGTGGGCACTGGGATTGGTTTCGCCCTGCGTAGCGAGCAGCGACGCGGCCAGCCAGTCGGCCGCCGGCGCCAGCATCCACATCGCTGACAGCGGATCCCCGAAACGGGCTTGAGCCAAAGCATCTTCCCGATAGTTCAGGTGCAGGCCAAGACAATACACGGTCAACAGGTTGGCCAGGCCATGCATCTGCTTCCGCCAACCGTCGACGCGTGGCGCGCCGTGGATCGGGATGCCGGTCTTGATCGTGTGCATCAGCCAGAGATCTTCAGTCGTAAAGACCTTGATGATCGTCTGGGCCTCCGCGAGCCTGGAGGGATCGCGAAACAACGCGTCCATTCCTTCGACCATCTCGAGGCACGCCCGGGCGCGCGACAGGTTTGCGTGATGCAGATCGAGGGACCGGCTCACTCCAACGCTCGAGCGGACAGCCAGCGCGCTCGCCTTCATGCCGAGCGATCCCTCGTCGTCGACGATCAGAAGATCCAGGTCCGCATCGGGATCCGGAAAGTCCTCCGCGACCGATCCGACAACCAGGACGGCGTGGGCATCGCCGGCAGCCGAACCAAGGGCGTCGAGCAGGGCCGCTGGAGCGAGCCCCCGTTGCGCGAGCCGAGCGTCGGTCATCCGGCATCTCCGCGGGTGCGCCCGCCGGCATCCTTGGTCAGCCGGGCCGCAAGCGCGGTCACGACATTCGTGATCGAGTCGTTGAGTCTGGCCGGCAGGAACGTAGACGCCAGTATCCACGGCTTGGCGAACGCCCCGACGGCATAGCGGGTCCGTGGCCGCGCGACGGTCGCCGCCCTGGTCACAACGCGGGCGATCACATCGGGATGCGAGCTGAACGGCACCGCCGCCAGGAAGAGCCGGCGTTTGGCCGTCGCCATCGACGCGTACGCCGTACCGCCCGATGCCGCGGCGAGCGTCTCCAGCGCAATGGCCGTCCATCCCGTTCTTGTCGCGCCCGGTTGAATGACAACGACCTTGATGCCGAACGGGGCGAGCTCCATCCGCAGGCTGTCGCTGAACCCTTCGACGGCGAACTTCGTCGCGTGGTACCACGCGCCGAGCGGGTCCCAACCGCGACCGCCCATCGACGAGACGTTGATGATGCGCCCCTGTCCTTGTGCGCGCATCGCGGGAATCACCAACTGGATCAGCCGCGCCAGGCCGAACACGTTGACCTCGAACTGGCGCCGCGCCTCGGACATAGGCACGTCCTCGACGGCGCCATAGCTTGCATAGCCGGCATTGTTGACGAGAAGATCGATGCGGCCGTGCTCGTCGTGAATGCGTCCGATCGCCCGCGCGATTGAATCGTCGACGGTCAGATCGAGCGGCACGATCCTGGCGCCCTCGTCGGCGAGGGCAGCCATCCGGTCGACCCGCCTGGCGCCGGCGTACACGATGAAATTGCTCGCGAGAAGCCGTTTGGCGGTGGCCTCGCCGATGCCTGACGAAGCCCCAGTGACAAGCGCAACCTTTGCCACGGCTCAGAGTATAGTCCGGCCGGTACTGCCGGACTGACGCCGCGGCCCGGTTGCGCGCGCTTCCATCTGCGCGCCCTGACGGAGGCGCCCTCAAAACCGTCGGCGTTGGCCGGTGCCTCGATCGCTCTACCGCTCCACTCCCGCACCGCCGCGTGTTCAAGGCAGGCTCGGACGAGTCGCGCTCGGTGCGGGGCCGAGTACGCGGCCGTGCCTGCCGCCTGGAGCAAGAGCATGGTGAATGCCAAAACTAGTCTAAACATATAGCTACACTCTATGAGCCGGGCCATAGCCCGGCTACTAACGGCGATGTCTCTTCCTCTCACGGACGCCAAGCAACAATTGCTTCGGCAACGCCGCCTCGGACGGGCCGCGAATCATGCTCCTGCGGCCGAAGCGAGGCCAGCGAGGATTCCGCTGTCGTTCGAGCAGCAACAGTTGTGGTTCGTCGATCGGCTCGCCGGCGCAGCCGCCGGTTACAACGTGACGGCGAGGCTGAACATTGCCGGCGCGCTCGACGTCGCGGCCGTGAACGCAGCCGTGCAGCAGATTCTCGCCCGCCACGAGATCCTCAGGACGTCATTTCCTGAAGCCGATGGATCACCGTTTCAGCTGATTCGCCCTGAACTCCGCATCGAGATCCCATACATCGATCTGCGCGGGTGCAGTCCGCACGATCGCCGCGAGCAGGTCGGTCAATTGCTCGATCGCGAGCGCACGATGCCGTTCGACCTTGCGAACGGTCCGATCATCAGAGCCACGCTGATGACGCTCGCGCCGGACCAGCACGTGCTTGTCCGGACCATCCATCACATCGCATGTGACGCCACGTCGAACCGGATCTTCGCGCGCGAGTTTCACGCGTGCTACGACGCGGCGGTGAAGGGACGGACGCCCGAACTGCCGCCGATCGGCCTGCAAGCGGCCGACTACGCGGTCCGGCAACGCCGGACGTTGTCCGCCGACGCCCTCGACCGGTCGCTCGACTACTGGCGCCGCGCGCTCGAATCGTGTCCGGAAGATCCGGCGCTGCCGGCCGATCGCGCGCGACCGAAACGAATGGCCGGTACCGGTGACCTGCGCCTCATGGTGTTGTCGTCGGCGCTGAGCGACGGTGTCCGGCGGCTGGCGCGTGAGCAGCAAATGACGCCGTTCGGTCTGCTCTTCGGCGTGTTCGGCGTGCTGCTCATGCGCCAGTCGGGCGGTACGGACCTGGTGATCGGTTCGCCGATGGCGAACCGGTCCGATCCCGCGATTGAGTCCACCATCGGTTTCTTCGTCAACACTTTGCCGCTCCGGCTCCGGATCCATGCGTGGGACAGCTTCACGCGGGTGTTTCAGCAGGCCCGCGACACGATTCTCACCGCGCACGAACACGCCGACGCGCCGTTCGACCAGATCGTCAACGCCGTGAGGCGGCAGCGTCGGTCGAACGAGACACCGCTGTTTCAAGTGCTGTTCGGCATGCTCGACGATGTCGCGACGACGGCCGTGCGGGAGGAGGCCCGCAAGGAGCTCGGCGGCGTCACCAGCGTAGCGATCGCCGGCGCTCACCCGATTCGGTTCGATCTGGAGCTGTACGCCGAAACCCGTGACGACCGCATCGCCCTGTCGTGGCTCTACCGTCCCGATCTCTTCGAGGCCGACACCATTGCCGAATTGATGCGTCTCTTCGTTGACCTCACCGAGGCAGCCTGCTCCGATCCCCAACGCCGCGTCGGGACCGTCGGTGCCGTGGACGATGGCGTCAGGCCGCCGACCGCTGCTGACGGGGCCGTGACGAACATCGTTGAGCGCTTCGAGACGCAGGCGCGGCGGACCCCCGATGCGACCGCGTTGATGTGCCGCAATGAGCGCCGGACCTACGCGGAAACGCAGGCAGCGATCGATCGCCTTGCGCGACGTTTGATCGCTGCAGGCGTGCATGAGACGTCCATCGTCGGGATTTGCCTTCCGCGATCGGGTGACGTCGTAGTCGCCGCGTTGGCCGCCATGAAAGTTGGCGCCGCGTTCGTGCCGATCGATCCCGCGTGTCCCGAGCTGCGTCTGGCTGCGCTGCTCGAGAGCGCCAGGCCTGCGGTAGTCATCGTCAATCCCGACTCGCGCCAGCGTCTGGCGGCGCAGAAGACCGTGATGCTCGATGAAGGTGTCGGCGACGAGATCGATGCGGCGCCTTTCGTTCAGCGATCGATTCGTCCAGACCAGCCGGCGTACGTGCTGTATACCTCCGGGTCGACGGGCACGCCGAAGGGTGTGGTTATTCCGCACCGTGCGCTCTCAACCTTTGCAGAGGGGATCCATCGAGTCGTGCCCTTCCAGCCGGCCGATCGGCACCTCGCCGTGACCACCACGACCTTCGACATCTCGATTCTGGAGCTGCTGGTACCGCTCACACACGGAGCCGCCGTCGTGATCGCCGCGGAGGACGAGATGCGAGATCCGGGAGCGCTGGCTGCGCTTGTGCAGCGGCACGGCGCCACGGTGCTCCAGGCCACACCGAGTCTGTGGCGTGTGCTCGTTCAGCACGATCCCGGCGCGTGGGGTAGTCTGCGCGCGCTCGTTGGAGGCGAACCACTGCCGAACGTCGTGGCCTCGGCGCTCCTGGAAGCTGCGTCGTGCGCGGTGAATCTGTATGGACCGACGGAAGCCACGATCTGGGCTTCCTCACATCTCATCTCGGCGGCGGACGTCGGTCCCTCGGCTGAGTCCGTCGTCACGATCGGCCAGGCTCTCGAGGGTTATCAGTTGCATGTGCTCGATGGGTTGCTCGCGCCGGTTCGGGCTGGGGCTCGCGGGGAGCTGTACATTTCCGGCCCGGCTCTGGCGATCGGGTATCTCGGGCAATCCCGACTGACTGCGGAGCGGTTCGTCGCGGATCCCCGTGGCTCGTCCGGCGCGCGAATGTACCGCACCGGCGATCTCGCGAGACTCGCGGCCGACGGCCGCATCCATTTCTTGGGTCGCGCGGACGATCAGGTCAAGCTCCGGGGCTTTCGGATCGAGCTCGGGGAAATCGCCGCGGCAGCGCGCGCGTGTCGAGGCGTTGGCGACGCCCTCGCCGCCGTCGTTGGCAACGACGACCCTCAATTGGTTCTCTACGTGCTGCGGGACAGGATCAGTCAAGCAGCCGATTCCGGCGTCGACGGGGAACGGTTGGCGGCGTGGCAAGCGGTGTACGACACCGCATATCAGCGCGGCCGCGCGGAGGATCCGGCGTTCGATACGCGCGACTGGATCAGCAGCTACACGAGCGCGCCGATCCCAGCCGAGGAGATGCGTGATTGGCTGGACGCTACGCTCGCTGAAATCCGCAGGCAGTCCGGAATGCAGGCCGTCCTCGAGATCGGTTGCGGGACCGGACTGTTGCTGACGCGACTGGCGCCGTCATGTTCCCGCTACGTCGGAATCGACTTTTCCGCCACGGCCATTCAGCGGCTGAAGCAGGTGTGCAGTGACCGTCCGGATCTGTCGCATGTCGACGTCCGGGTGGCCGCAGCGCACGAACTGTCGTTTGTCGAGGATGAGTCAGTCGACACGGTGATCATCAATTCCGTGATCCAGTATTTTCCGGGCGCGGACTATCTTCTGAAGGTACTTTCCGAGACCCTGCGCGTCACGCGCACGGGCGGTCGCATCTTCGTCGGTGACGTGCGCAATGCCAATCTGAGCCGTGCGTTCCATGTCAGCGTCGAGCTGGAGCGGGGCGGGGCGGCCCTGCCCGCGTCCGAGCTGGCGGCGCGCGCGGACCGCGCGGTTCGTAACGACGGAGAACTGCTCGTCGCGCCGGCATTCTTCCGCGAGCTGGCGGCAGCCTGCCCCAGGCTTGCGTCTGCGCATGTGCTGCCGAAGCGCGGCCGCCTGGATTCGGAGATGCATCGGTTCCGGTACGACGTGGCGTTGTCCGTGGGCGATCGGACGTCCTTGTCGCCCGCCGATCGCCGCGTCACGTGGGACGCGGATGGACGATGGCGGGGGACCGTGACGTCGCTGCTGGCGGCAGAGCCGTCGCTGTCGATCCTGGTCGAGCGCGTGCCCGATCGCCGCGCTGCCGGTGCCGCGGCGGCGGCGCGCAGGTTGTGGCGCGGCGAGCAGGCATGGCCCGTCGAGACGGCCGGGGAGGACCTGCGACTCGTCGATGCGCTTGGCTCGTCCGTCGAGTGGCTCGGCGCCGACGTCGACGGATGCTCCGACGTCGTGATCAATCCGCGCCGCGTACCTGCCGAGTCGTCCGCGGCACTCGATGCGCCGCTCAGCCGCTTCGTCACCGCTCCCGATCTGGATGACGAGGCGTTCAGTCGCAGGATTCGTGAGGAGTTGTCGTTGCGCTTGCCCGACTACATGGTGCCGGCGCGAGTGATGCGCCTCGATGCATGGCCTCTCACGCCCGCGGGCAAAGTCGATCGACGCGCGCTGCCGGCCGTATCCGTCGCCCGTTCCCTCCGGCGCGGTCGCGCCGCGCGCAATGAGCAGGAACGCCTGTTGTGCGCCGTGTTTGCCGAGCTGCTGCGCGTGGATCATGTGGCGGCCGACGACGACTTCTTCGAGCTCGGAGGCCATTCGCTGATCGCCATGCGGGTGATCGCGCGGATTCACGAGCTCTTCGGTGTAGCCGTGCCGATCGCCGCGTTTCTCGACCGGCCCACGCCGGAGCGGCTTGCCGAACAGCTCGCGGCACCGGCACCCGACGCCGGCGACGTCCCGCTGGAACCGGTCGCGCGAGGCGCGGACGTGCCGTTGTCGTTCAATCAGCAGCGGTATCTCCTCGAGCTTTGGAGGCTGGGAAAGGCCAGACCCGCTCCGTTCCAGATCAACTTTGAAGTTCCGCTCCCCGATGCGGGCGATCCGGTGTTGGTCGAGCGCGTGATGATTGAGCTGCTCAATCGCCATGAGGTCTTGCGGACGGCGTTCCTGCCCCGGCCGGGCATCTCCGCGGCGAAGCCATTTGCCGCCATCGCGATGCGCCTGCTGCGGCGCCGGTTCGTGCAGCGGCTCGTTCGATCGGCGTTGTCGCGCCGACAGGCGCCGGGGTTCTTCCGCGGCGAATTGCGGCACATTCCAGGAGTCAGGATTCGCTCGATCGACGTCACCGGTCTCGACGGCGCCAGGCGTGTGGCGACGATTGCCCGTCAGCGCGAGCTCACGGCGCCCTTCGACGTGCAGCGCCCGCCGCACGTCCGCGCGGTGCTCGCGACTGCCCAGGGGCGTCCCGGCGTACTTGCGTTGGCGATCAGCCACGTCGTGTGCGATTGGTGGTCGGCCGGGGTCTTCCGGGACGAATTCCTTGCCATCTACACGGCCTTCGCGCAGGGCCGTCCGTCGCCCTTGCCCGCGCCCGTCCTGCAGTTTGCCGACGTGGCCCTGTGGGAACGCCGCCGGTTCACGGGGCCATCGCTCGAGAGGGCCATGGCGTTCTGGCGGAAGTTCGTGCCGGGGTTCTCGCCGTTCAGTACGCCGTTCAACGTGAGCGCGCTGACGTACGCGCGGCCGGCGCGGCCGCGCACCTATCGCGTGCGTTTTCTCGTCGTCGATCTCGATGTGGAGACGTACGCGGCGATCCGCCAGGCGGCTGCGGACAGACACGCCACGGTGTACATGTTCCTGTTGGCGTCCGTCGCCGCCCTCTTCCGGCTGACCTCCAACGAGAAAGAGGAGGCCATCACGCTCTGGGGCCTCTTCGCCAATCGCCAGCTTCCGCAGACGCATCAGCTCATCGGATGGATGTACGTCATCCTTCCGCTGCGATTCGACGTGGTCCGAGGGCTCACGTTCGAGCGCCTGCTGGCGTGCTCGCGCGACGCCGTGCTCGGCGCCATGGCGCACCCGATCCCCATCGAGCTCCTGGCGCTCCAGAACGATCTCAACCTGTCGGCAAACGCGATCGAGAACATGGCGCACGTGCACATCGACGTTCGCGAGATGCGTGATGACGTGATCGATGATGCCGCGTCGCGGCCCGCCATGGAGTTCAGGGAACGCGAGGGGCCCGCGTTGGCCCTCATGTGCCTGCAGGGGCGCACCCGTTTCAAGATCGTCGCGCAGTACTCGATTGACTGGTTCGAGGACGCCCGGGTTCGCGCCCTCTTCGACGACCTGCAGCAGCTCATGCATGCGGCCGCCCGCCGGCCGGGCGCGACCATTGAATCGCTGGGGCGAGCGGTATCTGATGTGAGGCAGCGCGCGTCGGGCGATCGAGACGCCCAGTCGGAGACTCAGTAATGCCTAACTATCAATGGATAGTTGAGTTGTGGAGATCAGGCTAGACAAACCTTGCGACATTATCAGGCTGTCTGGTAGCCTGTCGCGTCACGACTAGACACTGGTAGTCGCCTGTATTCCGGCATCCGAGGAGGGGGCCCAATCCCCCTGGAGCAGTCATGACGAACCCGTTCGAAGACGATAGCGCCGACTATCTCGTTCTGGTCAACGACGAGGGGCAGCACTCGCTCTGGCCGACCTTCATCGACGTACCGGCCGGATGGACGGCCGTCGGCCCAAAGGCGAAACGGAGCGAGTGCCTCGACTGGATCGAGGCGACCTGGACCGACATGCGGCCCAAGAGTCTCATCGCCGCACTCAACGGGGATCAGCCTCGCGCGACCGATGGCCGCGAGGACTGAACCATTCGAGCCCCAGACCGAATGGCTCACGATCTATGAGCCGCGGCCGCGAGCGCGGCTGCGGCTGGTTTGCTTTCCACATGCCGGAAGCTCGGCGGCGGCGTTCGCCGAATGGAATCGCAAGGTGCCGCACGATATCGAAGTCGCCAGCGTTGAGTACCCCGGCCGGGGTGCCCGGCGGGCCGAGCGGCCGTTCGTGCGCGTGCGCGCGCTCGTGGCCGCTGCGTTCAGCGGCCTGCGGGACGCGCTGGCCGAGAAGCCATTTGCGCTGTTCGGTCACAGCATGGGAGCGCTGATCGCCTTTGAACTGGCGAGGCAGTTCCAGCGTTTCGGTGACGTTCGCCCGGCGGCGCTGCTTGTGGCGGCGTGTCGCGCGCCGGGCCTCCCGCTGCTCACCGCGCCCGTGTACCAGGCTCCCGATGCCGCGTTTGTCGCGGCAGTCAGGGCGCTGAACGGGACCGACTCGGCGATCCTCGATCACCCCGAGTTCCAGCGGCTGTTTCTGCCGGTGCTGCGCGCCGACTTCGAGGCCGCTGAAACCTACGTCCGGCAGGGACGGGATCAGCTTGCCCTTCCATTGTTCGTCTACGGGGGCAGCGCCGATCCGGAGGTGCCGGTCGATGATCTGCACGCATGGTCAGCCGAGGCCACGGTCGGCGCGACCGTTCGTGTCTATCCGGGCGATCACTTCTTCCTTGAGACCTCACGGGACCGGTTGATGTCGGACATCGCGGCGGACGTACTGTCGACTCGGAAGATCTCATGACGCTCGTACAGCTTCTTTCGGAGCAGGTGCGGAGGACTCCTGACGCGGTCGCGGTCATCGACGGCGTGGAGCGGCTGTCATACGCCGAGCTCGACCTGCGCGCGGAGCGACTCGCTGGTCACCTTCATGCCGCCGGTGAGGTCGGCCCGGGCGTACCGGTGGCCGTCTGTCTGCCGCGATCGGCAGACCTCATCGTCGCGGTGCTGGCCGTGCTCAAGACAGGTTCGGCGTACGTCCCGCTCGATCCGCTCTATCCGGCCGAGCGGATTGCCTACATCCTTGAGGAATCCCGCGCACGGATCGTGCTGACGGGCCGAGACGGTTCGGAGCCGCCAGGTCACCAGGCTCGATCGGTCCGGGTGGACCTCGCCCGCGATTGGGCTGCGCCGGCCGCTCCAAGACGGGTGCCGGATCCGCGCGACCTCGCCTACGTGCTGTTCACCTCCGGGTCGACCGGTCGGCCCAAGGGGGTCGCTATCGAGCATCGGGCGGCGTCGGCATTCGTGCGCTGGGCGACATCGCATTTCTCGGCGGCCGAGCTGTCGCGGGTCGCGTTCGTGACGTCGATTTGTTTCGATCTGTCCGTTTTCGAGATCTGGGCGCCGTTGACGTGCGGCGGCGCCGTCGTCGTCGCCCAGCACGCGCTGGATCTCGCTGCATTGCCGGCCGCTGCCGAATTGACCCTTATCAATACGGTGCCATCGGCCCTGGGCGAGATCCTCGACAGCTCGTCCCCGGTGTTGACGGCCACCGTCAACGTCGCCGGCGAGGCCGTCCCGGAGTCGCTCGTCAAACGCGCCTTCGAGCAGCCGGTCCTCGAGCGCCTCAACAATTTGTACGGCCCCACCGAATCCACGACGTACTCCACGGTCGCTTGCCTCCACCCCTCGCGATCCGTTCGGATCGGACGGCCGATCGAGGGAACGCACGCGTATGTTCTCGACGATCGTCTCGGCGCCGTTCCCGAAGGAGAGTCCGGAGAGCTGTATCTGGCGGGTGCCGGACTCGCGCGTGGATACTTCAACAGGCCCGCGCTCACGAGCGAACGGTTCGTCGCGGATCCGTTCGGCCCACCGGGGACGCGGATGTACCGCACGGGCGACCGAGTCCGGCTCGAGTGCGGCGAGCTCGTCTTCCTCGGCCGTCTCGACCAGCAGGTGAAGCTTCGCGGCTTTCGCATCGAGCTCGGTGAGGTGGAGCACGCGTTACGCGATCAGCCCGAAGTCGCGGACGCAGCGGCGGTGGTGTTTGGAGAAGGCGCCGCCGCGAGAATCGTCGCGTACGTGTTGGCGCCACCCGATGTCGATCCGCGCCAGTTGAGATCCGCCCTGTCCGCGCGGCTACCAGCGTACATGGTCCCGTCTTCTGTCGTCCGTCTGGCGGCGTGGCCGCGGACACCCAATGGCAAGCTCGATCGCGCCAAACTGCCTGCGCCGGCGCACGAAGGCGTCATCGAGAGTGACTCGGAAAGCCCGCACGTCGATTTGCTCTGCGCGATCGTGCGGGAGGTTCTGTCGGTGCCGGCGGTGTCGCCCGACGACGACTTTTTCGAGATCGGCGGTCATTCCCTCGCCGCCATGCGGCTGGTGTCGCGCGCGCAACGCGTCTTCGGCGTAGCGCTGCCGGTGGTGGAGGTCTTTCAGTATCCGAAAATGCGCGATCTGGCGGAATGGCTGGCCGCGCGGCTGGCCGTGCCTGTGCGGCCGTTCGCGCCCGTCGAGCCGGCGCGGCGTCCGGCGGCGATTCCTCTGTCGTACGAGCAGGAACGGTTGTGGTTCTTGCACCAACTGTATGGGGACAGCCGCCACTATCACATGGGGTTGAGCATCCGGCTCGACGGCGTGCTGGATCTTGCCGCGCTGCAGCGGGCGCTCGACAAGGTGATCGAGCGGCACGAAATCCTCAGGACGCGTGTCGCCAGGCGCGGGACCGATCTCGTACAGGAGATCGAGCCACGCCTATCTGTCCCGATCGCAGCAGTCGACCTGACGGACAAGCCGGAACGCGAAGCCCTTGACGCACTAAAAAAAGCGCGCGCGGCTGACGAGCGTCCATTTGACCTGGAGAACGACGCGCTTCTTCGAATGCGGGTCGTCACGACGCGTCCCGCGCAACACCACGTGATCCGGACGGCGCATCACCTTGTCTCGGATGGATGGTCCGAGAGGATTTTCCGCCGGGAACTCCTTGGTTTCTATGATGCGTACCGGGGCGGGCGGGACTTCCAGCCGGACCCGCTACCCGCGCAATACGCCGACTACGCCCTGTGGCAGCGTGAGCACCTCGGCGATTTGTCGGAGGGGCTGGCCTATTGGCGCCGGCAGTTGGAAGGCATGCCTTTCACGCTGAGCTTGCCCACGGCGCGGCCGAGGCCGCCAATCGCGACGCATGCGGGAGACATCTGCACCGCGGAGCTCACGACGGAGCAGTCGGATGTCGTGCGCGGATTCAGTAAGGAACATCACCTCACGTTCTTCATGACGGCGCTCGGCGCCGTCGCGATCGTGCTGGCCCGCTACTCAGGCCAGGAGGACATGGCCATTGGGTCGCCTGTGTCCAGCCGGCCCGATTCCTCGTTCGAGCCGCTGATCGGGTTCTTCGTGAATACGCTGGTGCTGCGCCTGAAGCCGGAAGCCCGGCTGACGATTGCCGAGTTCATGCGGGAACTGAGGCAAACGGCGCTCGGTGCCTATTCGAACAGGCATGTGCCGTTCGATCGACTCGTCGCTGATCTGGCACCGCCGCGCCGGCTCGATCTCACTCCGCTCTTCCAGGTGATGTTCACGACGGCCGCACACCTGGACGTGCCAAGGGACGCTGATCGGCCAGGCGTACCGGCCGCGCCTGCCGGCGGCGGCCGCATGACTCACGCGCGCTTCGACATGGAATTCACGGCCTGGCAGCACGATGGCCGGATAGGCCTGTCGTGCATCTTCAATCGAGATTTGTTCGATCGAGAGTGGATCGATCAACTGACCCGGGACGCGGTGTCGTGTCTCCGCCACATGTGTGCGTCGAACGACCGGTCAATCGACGAAGTCATGGCGGCGCTGACTCCGCCGACCGTACAGGTAACCGCGCCGGCTTCCGGCGCACTTGCGCCGCCTGTGGTGGCGACGATCGAAGCGACGGCCCGTCGGCTGCCAACAGACCCGGCGATTCGGTTCGACGGCACGGACCTGACGTACGGCGACCTCAATCGGCGCGCGGACCAACTCGCCGGTGCACTGTGCGCTCGCGGCATCCGTCCCTCGGAACCGGTCGCAATTCTGCTGCCGCCCGGTCCTGACTGCCTGGTCACGCTGTTGGGAGTACTGCGAACTGGCGCCATCGCCCTCCCGCTCGATCTGGAACAAGCCGGAGAGAACATCTCGGCCGCACTCGACTCGGGTCACGTCAAGCTGGTCCTGACCAGCGAGAGGTTCCGGCCGATGGTCCCTGGCGATCGGGACCTGTGGTGTGTCGCCGGCGCCGAGTTGATCGGATCCGCTGGCCGGGATCTATCGCGCCTAGCCATGAGACTACCGGCCGAGATCCACGCAGAGGCGACAGCGTGCTTCGTGCCGGCCGGAACCGATTCCACGGAACTGGTCGCCTACAGCCACCGCGCCCTTTCCGCGATGCTTTGCGCATTGAACGGCGCGGTCTCCTGCGGCCCGTCGGACCGGGTGGTGATGCTGAGTCCGGTATCCGATCCAGCCTTCATCTTCGAATTCCTGAGACCGCTGATTGCCGGGGCCACTCTGATCGCGCCTGCGGTCGGCGAGCTGGACTATCCAGAAGCCATAGCCGCGTTGGTTGAGCGTGAACGACCGACTCAGATTTGGGGAAGCGCCCGGGACCTGTGCGCCACCGCGGCGGCGCTCGCAGGCCGAATCGACGCCGGCATGTTCGTCGCGGTGGGCGAGGCGCCCACGCCGGACTGTGTCGGCCTTCGCGCTCAACGTCTGATGCCTGGCAGGCGCGTCTTGTCCGCGCCGGCATCGGGCCCGTACGGATTCGGACTGTTGTCCGGACCGGCTTCGACCTCGGACACCGTGACCGCCGCTGCTGGCGTCGTTATTCGTGTGCTCGACCGTCAGTTGCGCCCAGTGCCTGTCGGCGTCGGAGGCACGATCTATATTGCCGGACCATCAATCGCCCAGGGATATGCGCACCTGCCGGCCCGCACGGCCGAATGGCTGGTGTCCGATCCGTATGCGGGTCCTGGGTCGCGAATGGCACGGACCAGAGACGTTGGCTGTTTTCGCCCTGACGGGGGAATCCGACTCCTTGGCCGACGCACGTCGGAGATCGGCAGCCCGGACCTCATGAGTTTCCTGCGAATCGAGGATGGGCTTCGATTGCTTCCCGACGTCGCCGATGCCGCGGTTCGACACGATCGCGGGGAAACAGATCCCGTCGCGTACGTGACGCTCGGCGGCGGGGCGGCGAAGCCGTTCGATCCTGGCGCGATGCTCGAAGAGTTGCGCGGCCGGCTTCCAAGCCACCTCGTTCCGAGATCGCTCGTTCGACTGAATAGACTGCCGCTTCGTCCCGACCGCACCCTCGATCGATCAGCGTTGCCCCTGACTGTGGGCGACGACAGTGGCGTGGAGCACGCGGACGTCGAACGCGTCGTGAGGGAAGCGTGGTCGCGCGTCCTGCAACGTGATTCGATCGACCGTCACGACAACTTCTTCTCGCTCGGAGGCCACTCGCTTGCGGCGGCTCGTATCGCCGTCGAGGTCGAGGCCGCGTTCGGCGTGCAGGTTGAAATCCGGGACCTCTTCGATCACCCCACCATCGCCTCCCTTGGCACGGTGATTGATGATCGGCTCGTCGCCCAGATCGCCGCGATGGACGATGCCGAGGCTGAGCGTCAGGTGTTGGCGCTGTCGTCGCGAGATGACGCCGGCAAGTCCGGAATCGCCGGGTGACTAGATCCAGTTAGTCGACAAATAGCCCGTCGAGGCCAGCCGGGGAGCTACGAAACCGGCCGGGGTTGAACTTCCTCGGCGCCGAGCGTGCGCAGGCACCATTCCGCGCCGCGAAAGATGACATCGGCCGGCGAAGACCGGGCGATGACATCTTCGAGGGTGAGGCCGGGATCGTGTTCGGCAATCCGCTCCGCGAATAGCTCGTGGGCCGAGCCAAGTTCACGCAAGATCGTCACGACCTGCATGACAGGCGCCTCACCGGCCAATACGAGATCGAGTAACAGCACGCCGATCGTCTGGCCATCGCGCGAGATCGGCAGCGTCGCCAGATCCTGACGCCCAGTCCGGCCACCGCCGAGCTGCAGAGCTTCGGTGCGCAGCGCCGTTCGCTTCGTGCCTTCGGCAATCCGGGCGGTCGCATACCGGCTTCGTTGTATTTGCGACGCACCGGCCGCGGATTCGGCGTGCAGCAGCCACTGGCTGCGATCCGTCGCCGGCCTGGCGGAGTAGCGCACGGCGCCCCGAACATGGCGCACGAGCGGAGAAATCGACTCCAGGGCCTCGCGATCGCGGTCGCGAAGGTCTGTCGGCGTGAGGTCGAGCTGGAGGAGCGCTTCAATGATGGCGGGTGCGAGCCCGCGCTGGCGGCGGGACACACCCACCGTCACGGTCTTGGCCTGATGCCGGATCGTGTCGATCGATCGCGTCAGCTCACCGACCATGATCCTCAATGTATCCAGCATCGCTTCGAGCGCCGCACGCTGCCCGGCGGGACCGGCTTCGGTGACGGCGGCACGGTGGCGCGCGAACGTCATGCAGAGACTGGCGGACAACGACGCGTCGAGTTCGCCCTTCTGGATCGCGTCGCCGACGGCGTCCAGCGCGAGAACGGCCTGGGTCGAATCGCCACCATCCGCCTCGCACAGCCGCGTGATCTCGGCTCGCGCCGCGCGAATTGGCTCGACAGCGGCGTCCATCTCCCGCGCCGCCGCGACGGCGAACAGATGGCCCGCTGCCGTCGCAAGCACGAACGCGAGGCCGCCGCCTATCTCGGGAATCGGGACGACGTCCTCGGCGACGTCGTTGAAGCGTGATTCTGTCGCAGCGGCGAAGACGATGGGACGGCCGTTGTGCGCCTTGAAAATGGCCACTTCCTTGACCGTGTCCTGGACCACTTCCTCAGGGATGTCGTTGGCGATGACCAGGGTCATCGGCTCGGTCGACAAATCGATGTGCTTCTTGTCCTCGGTCACGTCGCACGGGATCGCCTTGTAACAAAGCTCGCTCGACTTGATCCGGATTTCCTCCGCGGCGATGCGATTCGGGCCGTTTCCGACCACGGCCCAGTTCCGGCTGCGCAGAGCCCAGCGGCGAGTCAGCTCCGCGATCCGTGCGCGGAGGCGCCCGACCTCGACGAGCTTGGCCGGGAGCCGGTCGAGCTCGGCCGCTTCCGTCGCCAACTGCGCCGGCGTCCGCGTGCCCAGATGTGATGCCAGGAAGAGACTCAGTACCTTGCCAGCCGCAATCTGCGAGTAGTACGCCTTGGTGGACGCCACCGACATCTCCACGTCACGACCGTCGCTCGTGTAGAGATGCGACTGCGACTTCTGGATCAAGGCCGAACTGCGGCGGTTGACGATGGCGTGCACCCAGGCGCCCCGCTGCCGGACGAGGTCCACGATGCGGTTGGTGTCGGTCGTCGTGCCGCTCTGCGAGACCGCGATAATCAGCGTGTCGTCGAGACGGCCGTCGCCCGCGAAGCCGATGACCTCCGACGCCTTGGACCAGTCCACGGCGACCCGCTCCCCGAGCGCCCTGCGCAGCAGGTGAGCGATACCGAAAGCCGCGATCGACGCCGTGCCGTGACCGATCACGAGAATCCGCCGGATGGGTGGTTGCTCGTCTGCCGCGAGCCGCGCCGCGAGTCCGGTGCCGTTGCCGATCGCGGAGGTGACCATCGTCAATCCGCCCGGCGTGTAGCGGTACTTGCCCGTAATGGTCTTGCGAACGCTTTCGGGAGCCTCCGCCAGCTCCTTCTCGATGAAGTAGTCGTATTGCCCGCGGAATATGTCGCGCGAAAAGATGCTGATCGGCTGTTCGGCCGGACGACATTCGTCCCCGTTGGCGCTGCGCCCGGCGAACTCGCGCTCGCGTCCCTCTAGCCGCAAATGGATGGTGACCCCCGCGCCGCCGCCGGTGTTGAGCGCGCGCGCGCGCCGGCACATCGACGCGAGGCCATAGATCTCGGACGCGACCAGCCACCCGTCGGCCGTCTCGCCGAAGTACAGTGCCTGGCCGCTGCCCTGCTGCGCGATCGCCAAGTGTTCCGGTGAATCCGCGGACTGGTAGGCAACGGCCAGCGAGCCCTCGCAACCACTCAAGACCGCGGCGAGCCGGTCGCCGACCGGAGCATCAGCCGCGACCGCCACCGCGACGGCCAGGGCCTTCGTATCGGTGGTTACCGCGGGATGGCTGGACAAGCCGCGGTGTCCCAGAATCTCCTCGATCAACGTGACGTGGTTGTCGACATCGCCATTGGCGACGACCATCACCTTCTCGCCATGACCGATACCATTGACGGCTCCGCTGATTGGATGGCAGTTGGCCAGGGTGATCGCGCCGGTCGATGCCCATCGGGTGTGGGCGATGATGTTGAGGCATTCGACGTGCGCGGCGGCACTCCACAGTCGCGCATCCGCCTTCAATTGCGCCCGCAGGATCGCGCCGTTGTCTCCCAGCCGGCCGACGAGATTGGCGACCTTGTGCACCGACCGCAGTGTGAGTCTGCCGTCCGTCCATTGACTGACGGTGTGGGTCTGGCCGGCGGTTTCGTCCAGCGGCGCGTCCGTCCCGGGGTCCGACCACCCGCGCCCCGCGCAGACGAGTAGGGAGATCCCGGCCGAATCGCGGCCCCGTACCTCGAGTCGATCGAGCGCGCTCAACACGCGCTCGGCCGACCAGGCGACGAACCGCTGCTCGCGCGAGGCCCTTGAGGGGTCCGGTAGGAGCCGCCCGGCCTGCGTGACCATGCCGATGACTTCAGCGTCGAGCTGCCAGGTGTAGTCGCGCAGCCACTCGTTCAGCCGTTCCAGCGATTCCGAGGGGCCTTCCTCACGCAGGGTTCGCTCGACTGCGGCCTGCGCGGCGCGCAACGCCGCGACCAGGCGGGCAAACACCGTCTGCGCCCCGGGCTCCGTGGCGATTGCGTTGAAAACGTCAAACGACATGACGTCGTCGAACCGCGATTCAATCCACGAGACGGATTGTTCGATTCCAGGAAAGTCACTCGCGCCCGCCGCCTTCTCGAGCGTGTGGGCGACCGATGCATAGGACCCCAGATCGACGGAGCTGCCGACGGGGGATGGACCTGGCGAAAGAAGACCGACAATGCCGCACATTTATTGAAAGTTCCCCACAAAAACAGCCGTTATTTTACAGCTTCCCGCCCAGTCGACGCGAATCTGGGCGGCGCACCGGGCGGACGCCCGTTCCGATCGGCCTTTGCGGGGATCGATCGGCTTCGTCAACTGACGCGCCAGCCGTCGCGTATCGCCGTCCGTAGCTGACACATACATGCTTATGTCGGAGAAATAGCTTCGCGTAGTCTACATATCCCTATTGCACAGGTTGACTACGATATGAGCTTTCCTTGACTCATGCCGGTACGTATACTTGTCGCTGAATTCGGTCAACCTGCTGGAACGGTTCGGGGGCCTTCATCCCCCGTCGATTGCTCATTCGGCTATGCGAGTCCCGAGGGGAACCTGGACGTCGCAGGAGCGACTTATGCGTGATGTAGCCGTGTCAGATACAAAAGTAGTCCTCGTAGTACCGCCATTGATTCACGCTGGCGTGGCATTTACGTCTGTAGCCGGCCCCGAGCACATTGGCGTCGCGTATCTCACCGCATCCCTGCGGCGCGAGGGGATCGCGACGGACGTCCTGAACTATGACCTGGATACCTACATTCGCGTGATGAAGCACGACGGCTTCGCCGAACGCGAAGCCACCCCCGATGAGATGGCGGATCACATCCTCAAGCGTGAGCCCACATTCGTGGGTGTTACCGTCACGGGTCCCACGCTCCAGACGTCGCTGCGACTGGCCGGCGCCCTGAAGGAGCGGCGTCCCGATCTCCATGTGTGCTTCGGAGGTCATCAGGCCACGGCCGCGGCCGAGGCCTTGATGGTCGAAGAGCCGACGGTGGATTCGATCGGGCTCGGGGACTGCGACTTCACGCTGCCTGCGTTCATCAAGCGCCTGCACGCGGGCGACGATCTCGGCGAGTTCTACGGCTTCTTCTATCGCGCGGCCGACGGCCGGGTAGCGGGCGGCTGGAAGCCGCAGGCGAAGAAAGGCGATCTGATCCGGCTCACGACGTCCGCGCCGCGGGCCCAGGCCCAGCCGACCCTGGCCGAACGGTACGCGCTCTGGGATCTGCCGCATCCTTCCCGCGACGATCTCACCGTCATCCGCCGCGAGACCGGAGCGAACGAAGCACGTCTGAGCACCAGCCGCGGGTGCATGGACTTCTGCACCTTCTGCGCGACTTCCGACAGCGCCGGCTTTCGCAAACACACGCTACGTCCGCCCGAGGACGTCGTCGCGGAGATCGAAGAACTGCACCAGAAGCACGGCATCGACCACTTCTGGCTGGTGGACGACAACTTCGTGAGCCGGTCCGAGGCCTCGCAGGAGCGCGCCGCGGACATCTGCCGGGCGCTGATCAAGAGTCCGATTCGCGTGACCATGCGGGCGTACTTCCGCGCCGACGCGTTCACGGGCCGGCCCGATCTCATGCCGCTCCTGTTTCGGGGGGGCGTGACGATGGGCCTGATCGGTGTGGAGTCGGCGACGCCCCGACGCCTTCAGTACTTCGGAAAGCACTGCACGACGGACCAGATGCGCTCGACGATCGCGGCGATCCGCGGCGTCGGCATGGGCCTGCAGATCGGGTACATCTTCTTCGATCCGATGACGTCCTTCCCCGATATGCGGGAAGACGCCGACTTCCTGCTCGAAGTCGGCGAGGCCTACAACCTCTTCAACTTCGTCCAGAGCATGGACGTGTACCCGGGCACGCCTTACCGCCGCATGATCCAGAACAAGGGGCTGGGACACTTCACTCACACGTACCGCGGGGGATTCCGCGACTATGAGTACGCCGACGCCAGGATTGCGCCGCTGGCGGCGGCCATGGCCAGCCTGTATTCACCGCCGCTCATGGCGATCGACCGCGCCCTGATGCGGCTCCGGGCGTTCAATCTGCCGCGGCTGCGCTGGCTTGACGAGCAGTCGCTCGTCCCACGCGCCGATCGCCGGACCTACCGCGACGCCGCCACCGAGGCGGAGGTCCGGTTCGGCGAGATCGGACGGATCAACTACGAATGGGTGCGGTCCGCGATCGACCTCGCCGAAGGGAGTTTCAGCGAGGCCCAGCTCGACACGCTCCTGCAGGCCGCCAACGCCCGCCGCCGGCCCCACCTCCAGCAGCTCGAGTCGCTGGCCGGAGTGATCGATCGCATGGCCGCGCGTCTCCATGCGGCCGCCAACAATCGGCCGGCCTCCGGCGCGATGGAGAGAGAGGGCGTGTCATGGGCAATCTGCTAACCGCCGAAGCTGACACCGGGGCCACGGTGGCGACGAAGCGGCCGCGCTTCACGCTGGTGCTGCCGCGCACCGAGTCGATGCGCTCGAGTGCCGTCTCGATGGCGGGCGCCGAACACCTCGGCCTGGGATCGATCGCTTCGCATCTGCGCTCCCGCGGTTTCACGGCGACGCAGATCAACTATCAGCTCTCGACGTTCTTCAACGCGTGGGACGGCCTGGTCGATTATCGCGGCTCGTACTCCGCGGAGGCGCTCGCGGCGGAGATTCTTTCCACGCGCCCGGACGTCGTCGGCTTCTGCGTGACGTCGATGACGCTGCTCGAGACGCTCAAGATGTGCGAGATCATCCGCGCCCGGAGCCCGCGCACGCTGCTGGGCCTCGGAGGTCCGCACGCGATCTTGTGCGCCAACGAGCTCATGTCGCGCTTCCCGGTGCTCGATTTCATCGGCATGAACGACGGCGAGCGCGCCATGGCGCTCCTGGCGGACGCCATCGTCGACGGCGTGTTTCCCTGCGCCATTCCCGAAATGATCACGCGCGCTCCCGAGCGCATCGACGCCGGCGTCATGTCGTCCTACAAGGCGATGCCTCGCGGCGTCGACGATCTGCCGATGCCCGCGCGGGATGACCTGTTGTGGATGTTGCTGCGCGCTCCGATTACGGAAGCACGGATTACCACCAGTCGCGGCTGCAACTACGACTGCACGTTCTGCATCGACGCCATGCGGTACGACCGGCGGTGGCTCTCGCGCAGCGCGTCCCAGACCGTGGATGAAATGGAAGCGCTCAACCGGTGCCTCGGCATCTCGCACTTCTGGATGTCAGACGACAACTTCGTCACGGGCGCCCCGAGCTCTCGCCGCCGGGCGCGCGAGATCGCCGATCAGCTGCAGGCCCGCGGTCTCGACGTGACATACCGGGTCCGGTTCCGCTCGGACACCTTCGTCGATGACCTGCCCTTGTTGGAGCGCCTGGCCGAGAGCGGGCTCGTCTCCGCGTTCGTGGGCCTTGAAGCGGGCAGTGAAGAGCAGCTCGAGAGGTTCAAGAAGCGGACGACCGTGAACCAGCACTACGTGATGGTCGAGCAGATGCGCGCGCTGGGCATCGCGCTGCAGTGCGGCTTCATCATGTTCGAACCCTACGCGTCCTTCGACGACCTCGCGGCGTCGGCGACGTTCCTCCATGACATCAAGGAGATGTATCTGGAGAGCAACTTCACGCACAGCCTCGACGTTTTTCCGGGAACGGAGATCGCCGAGGATCTGCGGCGCGACGGCCTGCTCTATCCCAACTTCACCGCGACCTCGCCATACGACGCCTACGACTTTTCCGATCGACACCTCGGCACGTTCGCCCGGCTGATAGAGAAGTCGCACGATTACGACACCGTCACGCGAGACAAGTGGCTCTACCGGTACCGGACCAATCTGTTGCCGCGCGCGCACCGCCGGCTGCGGCACCACGCGAAGCGGACGGAGTGGAGGGCCCGGGAGGAGGCGGTGATCCAACGCCTGAACGACGCGAACATGACGTTCTTCATGAGCGCGCTCGACGAGGCCCGGCGCGGCGAGCCGGGCCGGCAGTTCGACGCATTCCGGGACGCAGCCTTCAAGGTGCAACGAGAGGGCGAGCGCGAGCTCGCGGACCTCTATCGAGAAGTGCTGAGCTGCCTGCCGGAAGACCGTTCCGCGCGCCGACGAGTCGGCCCGAGCGGAACGGTCTCGAGCGATCACCCGGAACTGCCGCCTGCGGTCCAGGCCCGGCTGCTGGAAGCGCAACGATCGCTCGAGGGGCAGGGCCCGTTCGTCACCCGGCTGCTCGGGGGCGGCAACCTCAATTGGATTGTGCTCCTCGAAGGACCCGAGCGACGGTTCGTCTTCAGGACCCGCCGCCACGACTCGACCGACGAAATCTCGGCGTACCTGGCCCGGTTGTACGGCGACGCCGACCTCGAGGGCCGCGGTGGCAGGTTTCGCCTCCGTTCCGTGACAGAGCAGGCGGACTTCATCGCGAAGGCCCGCGCGGCCGGCGTGCGCACTCCGGCCGTCGCCGCGACGGGCGAGGACTGGATTGTCACCGCTTTTGAGGAGGGACGGACGCTGGCAGAAGAGCTCCAGGACGCCGGGGGACCGGAAATCGTTCTGCGTCTGCTGTTCCAACTCGCGTCCGCGCACCGCGCCGGAATCGTGTTCGGAGATCGATGGGGCGCGAACGAGATCGTCGATCCGGCCGGCCATCTGCACTTCATCGATTTCGACGTGGAGTGGACGCCGCGATCGCCGCGCCATCGATTGAACGAGCTCGACGCCGGCGTCGCGATCTTTGGCGCGTTGCTGAACTCGACACGCCGCGACGATCTGCTCGAAGCGCTGCGGGTATATGGCGTGCCGTTGCTCGCCGAGTGGGGCTACGATCTGCCCTCCGTCGCGGCGGTTCTTGACGGCTACCGGGCCTTCTACCTGGCTCCGGACAAGCCGGCGGGTCCGTGGTCGCCACCGTTCTCGACGTACGAAGCGCTCGCGCCCTCCCTCGATGCTGCCGTCCAGACCTTGCGGGACTGCCGGCCCTCCACGATTGTCGGCCAATTGATATGAGGGGACAGTCGTTCCACGGTTCGTATCTGCAGAGGCTCGGTGATTACCTCGAGCAGATGTACGCAGCCGAAGACACCGCGATCCGGGATGCCGTCAACCTCCTGGTGGAGCGGTTGAACCGGGGCGGCATTCTTCACACCTTCGGAACAGGCCACTCCAGCCTGGTGGCCGCCGAACCCACGTATCGCGCCGGTGGCCTTGCGGCGGTCAACTTCATTGGGCTCCTTCCGGGCCGAACAGGTTGGAATGCCGCGATCGAGATCGAAAACGATCCGTCGCCGGCGGCCGGGCTCGTGAAGCAGGCGGGTGTGCGTCCCGAGGACATCGTCATCGTGATTTCGCACTCGGGCCGCAGCCCTCTCGTGTTGGCGGTCGCTGACTGCGCGGCGGCGGCGGGCGCCGCCGTCATGGCCGTGACGGCCTCGGGGCGCAATCCGTTGGCGTCCAGGGCCACGCTCGTACTCGAAACAGGCGCACCTGCTGACGACTGCACGATGAGCTCGCCTCTGCACCCATACGGATCGGTGTCGTCCATTCTCACGCTGATGCTGCTGAACGCGGTGATTGCGGGTGCCGTCGGCTTCGCACTCGACCGCGACGTCGCGCTGCCGGTGCTCGAGAGCGTGCATGCCGATGGCGGACCGGCGCACAACGCGAGCGTGATGGCGCCGCTCGTCGAACGCGTTCCCTGCTGGAGCCGGATGCCGTGCATCGAGTAATGGCTGCCGCCGACGTCCAGACTGCCAGCCGGCCCTTGCTGCGCCGGTTCGGCAGGACCGGCTTGACGTTTCCGGAGATCGGACTCGGCACGTGGACGCTGTCGGACGGACCCTTCGGCCCGATTACCGCAGACGACTCCCGCGAGGTGGTTCGTGCGGCCGTCGCGCTCGGCGTGACGTTTTTCGATACGGCGGACATCTACGGGCACGGCCGCGTCGAATCGCTCCTGGGCGAGAGTCTGCCCGAACGCGCCGGCGTGTTCGTCGCCACGAAGGTCGGCAATGAGGCCGTTGCCGGCGGACCGTCGCGCAAGAACTTCGATGTTGACTATGTGGCGGCGGCGGTCGAGTCGTGCCGGCAGCGTCTTCGCCAGCCCGCGATCGGCCTGCTGCAGCTGCACAATCCTCCGGCCGGCGTGCTCGAGGCCGGTCCGCTGCTCGAGAAGCTGGCCGATCTCAAGCGCGCGGGAAAGATCCGCGCGATCGGCTTGTCAACGACCGAGGCTTCGGATCTTCATCGGCTCGACGAGCTCGGAATCTTCGACGCGGTGCAGATTCCTTTCAATGTGCTGAGGCAGGATCTCCTGCTGTCGGCACGAGACGCGCTCGAGTCGTGGGGCGGCGCAGTGGTGGTGAGAACGCCGCTCGAGTTCGGTCTGCTCAGCGGCCGTTTGCCGCAACCGCCCGCACTGTCAGACGGCGACTATCGACGTCGTGCCTGGGGGCGCGAAGAGGAGGCGCAGAAGCGGGCGGCCGCCGATGCCCTCGGATCGCTATGCGCGGCAGCGCCGCGTTCCTTGCCTCAACTGGCGATCCAGGTGTCGCTGCTTCCGTCCTTCGTCTCGGTGGTCATTCCCGGCTGTCGCGATGTCGAACAGCTGTCCGCCAATCTGGCGGCATCACGCGATGTCCCTCCGCTTGGCAGGCGCGATCTCATCGAAGTCGATCGTGTCCTCCGCGATCACGGCCTGACGTCCGCGCTTGCGACCGCGTTCAGCCCTCGCACGCAGGTGTCGTGCAGCGACCTCACCCCGAATGATGGCGATGCCGCGCGCACGCTCGCGGCCCCGTTCCGGATCGGCCGGCTCGAGCTGGCCAATCGCATCGTTCGATCCGGAACGACCGAACGCGCTGCCGATCGGGACGGCATTCCGGAAGCCGCGATGGGGGACGCGTACCATCGATTGGTTCAGGGCGGCACCGCGATGCTCATCACAGGCTACCTCGCGGTTGAGCCGGCCGGCCGCGCAAGCTTGAGCCATCCGATTCTGACCGGCCCGCCGGCGACGGCGGCATGGACGGCCATTGTCGAACGATGCAAGGCCGTGTCTGCGACGAAACTCTGCGCGCAACTCGGCCACGGTGGCGCGCTCGCCCTGTCCACCTACGAGCCGAGCGGAATCGAGCGCCATTTCCGCGATGCCGCCCTCGCGGCCGAAGCGGCGGGCTTCGATGCCGTGCAGTTGCACGCGGCCCACGGCTACTTCCTCGGACAGCTGCTGTCATCGCGCCCCGCACTTCGCGGCGGGGCGGCGGCGCACGACGGCCTGTCCTTGTTCCGCCGCATCGTCGAGTCGGTCGCGGCGGCGATCCGGCCGCAGCTCGCGCTGCTGGTGAAGGTCAACGTCTCGGACTTCGTGGCCGGCGGGTACGACGTCTCCGATGCCGAAGTTGCCGCCGAGGCTCTCGGGACGATGCCGGTGGACGCGGTGGAATGGAGCGGCTGGACACCTGCGGCCGATCCGGCTGACACGCCGTCGCGTCTCGGGGAAGTCAACCCGGGTGACGAGGGCTTCTTTGTGCCGTTCGCCGCACGGGTCAAACGCCTCGTACCGCATCTGCCGATGGGCACGTGCGGCGGCTTCCGGAGCGCCGTCGGCATGTCGCGCGCGATCTCGGCTCACGGTCTCGACTTTGTCTCGCTCTCGCGTGCGTTCATCGCGGAGCCCGATCTTCCAAAGCGCCTGCTTGCCGGCCAGCCACGGGCGTTCTGCGACGGTTGCAATCAGTGCCTGGCCAAGCACATTCGTCCGGTTCATTGTCCCAGGCTCACGTAGGCCATCACCGCTGGAGTCGGTCCATGCTTAACGACGCCCATTTCACATCAGCCACCCAGGCAGCCGATGTCTTCGCTCGCCCGGGGGGTCTTCGCCGCACCGTCGCGCTCGTGCTGCCGTCGAGTGACGAAAAGCGTTCCTCGGCTATTTCGCAGGCGGGCGCGGAACACCTCGGCCTTGGCTACATCGCCGCGTACCTCCGGGCGCGGGCGGTCGAGGTGACCGTGTTCAACTTCCAGGTCGACACCTACGTGTCGTACTGGGAAATGGCCGAGAAGGCGCCGCCTGTGTCGGTCGACACGTGCGCGCGCCAGATCATTGAGTCCGGCGCCGACATCGTCGGCATGTCGATCACGGGAATCACGATTCGCGAAGCGCTCGGCATCGCGAATCGCCTCAAGGAACTGAAGCCGGAGATCTTCATCGCGTGGGGCGGCCATCAGGCGTTCTACAGCGCGAAGGATCTGATCGAACGGGAGCTCAGCGTAGACGCGGTCGTCGCCAGCGATGGCGAAATCACGATGGGTCGTCTCGTCGACTGCCTGTCGCTCGGCGGCAGCATCAAGGAGATTCCGGGACTTTACGTCCGCGACGGGCGCGGCAGGATGCTCTACACGGGACCGCCACCGGAACCGGAGCTGGACGAGCTACCGCGGCCGGCTCGCGACACGCTCGAGATGATGATCGCGCGCGGCATGAACATCACCGACGCGCGCATCACCACGAGTCGCGGCTGCCCGTTCAAGTGCACCTTCTGCGTCGATCCGTCGCTCGGTTATCGCGTGAAGTGGCGCGCGCGCAGCGCGGAGCTTGTCGTGGCGGAGATGAAGGAGCTGGTGGAGAAGTACGGCATCAAGTTCTTCTGGTTCAGCGAGGACAACTTCATTCTGCCGACGAAGCAGGGCCGAGACCGGGCGACGAAGATCGCGGATCTTCTCGTCGAGGCCGGCCTCGACATCGGCTATCGCGCGCTTCTCCGGGCAGACGCCATCAACGGCGAAACGGAACTCGTGCGGAAGCTGATTCGCAGCGGCCTCCGCTGTGTATACATCGGGATCGAGTCGGGCTCGCCGCGGCGTTTGGTGTACCTGAAGAAGCACGAGACACCGGAGGAATACCGCGCGGTGCTGGATCAGTTGAAAGCCACGCGCGTGGGGCTCCAGATCGGCTTCATCATGTTCGATCCGTTCACGACGTGGGACGATCTGGCCATCGACGCGGAGTTCCTCCGTTCGGTCGGGCAGATGTACCTGTATTCCAACTACTGCCAGACGCTCGACGTGTTTCCAGGCACGGACATCTCGTTGACGTTGATCGAGAAGGGGATGTTGTCCAAGAGCTTCAGCTACGACTCTCCGTACGACGAGTACCAGTGGGAGGATCCGGCGATCGGCCAGCTCGGCCGGGCGTTCATGCGGGCGTACGGTTCGCAGCTCATCGAGCTCGACAAACACTTCCAGCGATTCGCCGTCGTCGACGTACCGACAATCTGGCGCGCGAGCCACGCCGGCCAGCTCGATGCCGGCCACGCCGAGCGCGTACAGGCGATCGCCGACGAGCATCTCGGCACGCTCAACCAGGCCGGATTCGACCTGTTCACCCGAGCCCTGGAATTGGGACGCCAGGGATGGGGCGAAGCCGCATTCCACGAGCTCGTGCAGCGGCACTACAAGGCCGCCGCGGCCGTTCGCGTGGCGCTCGCTCACGAGCTGCTGGGCTGTCCGGCCGAGGTGAGAGATCGAATGACATCGATGACCGGCATCACCCTGGCGAACCTGTCGGAGGCATGTTGAGCGTCAGTGAGCCCATAGCAAGGCGAACGACGGTGAGGCTGGGGGATCACACCACCAACGAACTGGACGAGCGCCTGCGAACCGAGGAACCGATTGCGGTGTTACCCACTGGATCGTGCGAGCAACACGGGCCACACCTGCCGCTCGACACCGACACGTTTCTAGCGGAGAGCGTGGCCTACGAGACCTGCCGCCAGACCGGCGACGTACTCTTGCCGGCGGTCGCGATTGGCTACAACGAGAAGGAGCTTGCATTCGCCGGGACCGTCTCGGTACCAGCCATTCCGTTCTTCGAAGGCGTCGTAGGGATTGGCCGGTCGCTCGCGCGGTCAGGCTGGCGGCGGATGGTCGTCGTCAACGGCCACGGCTGGAACAACGACCTTGTGCGAGCCGCGACGCATGTCCTGAACGAGATCGACGGGTTCACCGTCGCGTGCTGCTCCTACTGGACACTTTGCCACCCGGAAATCCGCGCCCTGCGCGAGTCACCCACCCCCGGTGGTATGGCGCACGGCTGCGAATTCGAGACGTCGCTGATGATGCACCTCAGGCCGGGCAGCGTGCGGATGCATGCGATCGTCGATGAGATCAAACCCTCCGGCATCCGCCACCTGCACCACGATCTGCTCGAAAAATCTCCGATGTTCATGCCTGAGCCGTTCGGCAACCTCTCGACGACTGGTGTGATCGGCTCGCCGTCCTTGGCCACCGCGGACAAGGGGCGCGTCTGGTTCCAGGCTGCGGTCGGACGCCTTTCGGAATTTCTCAGAGACTTCCGCGCGAAAGCGCCAGGCCCGTGCGGACGATGAGCCCCGACGTCACCGGTGTGCGCCTCGGTGTGGATGTCGGCGCCACCAAGATCGAGATCGTCGCGTTCGATCCGGCGTCCCGTACGGTCGTCGACCGGCGCCGGGCGCTCACCGCGCGCACCGCGGATGCGTTCGTACGGCAGATTGCCGAGTTGACCACCGCCATGGAGCTGGAGATCCAGCGCCGCAGCGTGATGTCGCCTCTGGGCATGTGTGTTCCCGGTCTGCTGGATGCCGGGCGGGGCCAGATCGTGTGTTCCGCCAATTGCGGTTGGCTCGTCGGCGTGCCGCTGCGCCACGACCTGGAGATCGCGTTGGACCGGCCGGTGATCATGGACAACGACGCGGTCTGCTTCGCGATGGCCCAAAGCCTGGCGCTGCGGCATCGCGACGTCCACACGGTGTTCGCCGCCATTCTCGGCACCGGCGTCGGCGGCGCGTTGCTGATTGACGGAGAGCCGGTGCGCGGCCGGCACGGGATGGTGGGTGAGTGGGGACATAACCCGCTCCCGCCGGCCGGCCAGGTCGCCGGCCGCCGCGATCGCGAGGCTGAAGAGTCGAGCCCGGCGTGTGGGTGCGGGCGCGTCGGCTGCATCGAGACGTGGCTCGGCGCGCCTGCGCTCGAGCGGGAATACGCGCGCCTGTCCGGTCAGATCATCGCAGCGTGTGCGATCGCTGATGCCGCTGCCGCTGGAGACCCGCACGCCATTCATGTCCTCGACCGTTTCGTCGATCGACTGGCTCGCTCCCTCGCGGGCGTAATCAATGTCATCGATCCCGACGCGATCGTGCTCGGCGGGGGGCTCAGCAATCTCGCCGTCCTCTATCAAGCCGTACCGCTGGCGTGGGAAGACTACGTTCTCGCCAATCGGCCCGCCACGCTCCTTCTTCCTCCGGCGTTCGGCGATTCGGCCGGTGCGATCGGCGCGGCGCTGCTCAGGTCCGTCGATCGGACCACGGGCATCTCGAGGGCATCGTGACTGCCACCGTGCGCACGGGGGTGCTCGTGTCGTTCTGCGGCATCGATGGCAGTGGGAAGACGACGCAGCTGCGGCTGCTCGAAGCGTGGCTGCGCGCCGAAGGCTCTCCGATTCACCGCGCGAAGGTCGAATGGCCTGCCACCTCCAGCATGTTCGAACTCGCCAAACACGAGACGGGTGACTGGGAGTCGTACGAATCGACGATTCCCGCGACACTGCGCGAATTCGTGATTGCGTGCGACGTCGTTGGCTACTATCGCCGCGCGATCGAGCCCGTCCTCGAGCGCGGGACGGTGGTGTTGTGGGATCGGAGCCCGCTCTGCTATCGCGCCTATGCGCGAGCCTACGGCGCTGATCCGCAATGGGGCGACCGTCTCTACGCGACCATTCCGGCGCCCAGCGTCACCGTCCTGCTCGACCTCAGTCCTGCGGTCGCCCTCCAGCGGCTGATCGCGCGCCAGACACAACCGATCCGGCGCGACGAGAATGTCGAATTGCTCACTCGTGTGCGCAACGTCTATCGGAAGCTCAGTCGCGGGCGTACCGACATCGTCACCATCGACGCATCGAGGAGCGCGTCGAGTATTGCCGCGGACATCCGCGAGCTTGTGAGACCTCTCGTCGGGTCCGCGCGTTCATTGCCGCAAGGTGTCTGCGATTCGCCGGCGTAGAGGAGCGCAGGACGTGAGGATTGAGCGCTTCGATTCCGACTGCACCGCGGCGAACCGCCTGGCCGAGATCGTGGCCGCCAAGATCGCGTCGAGACCAGACAGCGTCCTTGGCCTGCCCGCCGGTCGCACGCCCGTGCCGTTCTACCGCCGGCTGGTCGAGCTGACCAGCGGGCAACACCTCGATTGGTCCCGCGTCCGTGTCTTCACGCTCGATGAGTTCGCGGGCACGAGCGGGACAGACCGCCAGCCGTACGCCCGCTTCATGTACGAGCATCTGTACCGGCACGTGAACGTCTCGCAGCAGCTGGTGGATTCGCCGGATGGGCGTGCGCCATCGATCGCGACTGAAGCTAGCCGGTACGAGTCCGCGATCGCTGCCGCCGGGCTCGATCTGGTCGTGCTCGGTATCGGCACGAATGGCCACATCGGGTTCAATGAGCCGGGGCCAGTAGTCCGGCCGCGTACGCACCTCGTCACCCTCGCACCGTCGTCGCGCGCGGGGAACGCGTTCTTGTTCGATGGGGATCTGGCGCGGGTGCCGGGCGAGGCGTTGACGGTTGGAATCGCGACGATTCTGAGTGCGAAGCGAATCCTGCTGATCGCCACTGGCCAGAGCAAGGCGCGCGCGATATCGAGGCTGGCGGAGGGCCACGTCACCACCCGCCTTCCAGCTTCTTTCCTGCATCTCCACAACGACGCGACCGTGATCGTCGACGATGCGGCGTCGCGCCGGATTCCGCGGGAACTGCGAGCAGGGTCATGATTACGACCGAGGCATGGGTTCTTCACCGAGGCGCGAGCGATGATCCGCCCGGCACTTCGGGATCGTTGCGGCTCGAAGAGTTCACGTTTCCGGACATTACCGACACAGAGGTACTCGCCGAGCCCTTGTATGGTTGCTGGGAAGGCAACCTCACCCATGCGATCCAGAGAGACCCCGTAGACATCTGCAGGCTCCGGCGCGAATCGAGGATCGTCCTCGGCAACTCGGGCATCGTCCGGGTCTTGCGCCGCGGCCGCTCAGTTCACCGCTTGAATGAGGGAGACGTCTGCGCTCTGGTCCCGATCGGCGCGACAGACCCTTATGGCTACCTTACGCGGGTGCTGGCTTATGACGCGCCCGGCACGATGGGTGTGCTCGCGAAGCAATTGAAGCTGGATGAGCGCCAGCTCGAGCCCGTCCCCGCGAACTCTGACGCCGAACTCCGGCAGTGGGCTGCGTTTTCCCTGCGGTATCCGACGGCGTGGGCCAATTGGAGGGTGGCATTCGGCGCGTGGCGCTTACAGATGCCCGAAGCCGTGGCCCCGCACGCCACGGTGCTTGCGTGGGGAGGTGGGGTCGCCTTGGCTGAACTGACGCTCGCTCAGGCGTTCGGCTGCAAGGCCATCATGGTCGCGTCAAGCGACGAGCGGCGGCGGCTGATTGAGTCCCTGGGCATCGCCGCCCTCGATCGCCGTGCGTTCGGCGGCCTCGACTACGACGAGGTCCGGTGCACCACCGACCGCGAATTCCGGAAGCGGTATCAGGCCGCCGAGAGCGCGTTTCTCGGATTCGTGCGCGAGGCGACGGCCAACGAAATGGCCTCGATCGTGATCGACAACATCGGCAAACCCGTCCTGCGCGCCAGCCTGAAGGCGCTGGCGCGGCAAGGCGTACTGACGACCGTCGGCTGGAAGTGTGGCGCGGATATGAATGTTGTACGCGCGGTGGAGTGCCAGCGCCGCCACGTCCATGTTTTCACCCACGGTGCCAGCTACGAGGAGGGCCTGGCGAGCTTCCGTTGGGCACTGGAGCACCAATGGATGCCGCCCGTCAGCGACGAAGTGTACGACTGGCACGACGTTCCGCAACTGGCCGACGACTTCCGTGACGGCCGCGTGCGCTCCTACTTTCCCCTCTTTCGCGTGAACGCGGCCTGAGTGGGACGATGCGGGGAGATTTCGACGGCACGCGCGCACGGACCATCGCCGACGCGCTGTACGCGCGGGCCTTGACGACGCCCGATGAACCCGTCTTCGTCTTCAGGTCCGACGACGGAGTCTCGCGGACCTCGACCTACCGCTCGCTTGACGTTGGAGCCCGCCGACTGATGGCGTGGCTGGTTGAACGCCGGTTGACCGGTGAACGCGTGGCTCTCGCCCTCCCACCCGGGCTCGACTACATCGAAGCTCTTTTCGGATGTTTCTATGCCGGCGCGATCGCGGTGCCTGCCTATCCGCCGACCCGAGACGCGACCGACGTATTCCAGAGCATCGTCGCGGACGCCGGCGCCGCCGCCGTCATCTGTCCCTCGGCAGCATCCGCAGGCCGGCTGAGTTCCGTGCTTTCGTCAGCAGGCCGCAACGTCGCGTGCTGCGCCCTGGATGCGATGGCGCCCGGCGACGTTCGATTGGACCTGAAGCCATCGGCTGAACCGTCCGGCCTGGCCTACCTCCAGTACACCTCCGGCTCGACTGGCACTCCCAATGGCGTGAGGGTCAGTCACGCCAACCTCATCGAGAACCTGCGCTACATCCATACCGCCACTGGCGCGAGGACCGATCACACGCAGGTGTCATGGTTGCCGCCGTACCACGACCTCGGCCTGGTCGTCAGCATCTTCATGCCCGTCTTCCAGGGCCATCGATGCGTGCTGATGACGCCGCGATCATTCGTACGGCGCCCGCGTCGCTGGCTCGAGGCGATTACTGAGCACCGGGCGACCGCGAGCGGGGCGCCGAACTTTGCGTACGACATGTGCGTCCGGGCCGTTCCGCCGGAAGCCCGCGTGGGGCTCGACCTCACCAGTTGGAGCATTGCGTTCAATGGCGCGGAGACCGTGCGCGCAGACGTGCTGCAGCGCTTCGTCGACGCGTTCGCACCTTGCGGGTTTCGAGCCGACGCGTTCAGGCCCGGCTACGGTCTCGCCGAGGCGACACTGCTCGTCAGCCTCTCGGCTGGTGGGGGGCCTCTGGTGATCTCGGCCGATTCGACGGCGCTCGGCGAGCGCCGCATCGTCGAGACGGCGGCGGACGCCCCGGGCTCGAGAACCCTGGTCGGTTGCGGCACGGTCGTCGCTCCGCAGTCGATGGCTATCGTCGATCCCGAGACAGGTGTTCCGTGCGGGGCGGACCAAGTGGGGGAGATCTGGGTCGCGGGCCCGTCGGTGAGCGATGGATATTGGAAGAACACCGAACTAACGTCCCTGATCTTTGACGTTCCGTTGCGCGGCGCGGAAGAACGCTCGTCCGGAACCTACCTGCGGACGGGCGATCTAGGCTTCGTCCATCGCGGCGAGCTGTTCGTCACGGGCCGGCTGAAGGATCTGCTTGTGGCGCGCGGCCGCAACCATCATCCGGAGGACATCGAACGAACCGTCGAGAGTTGTCACCCAGCGGTGGGCTTCGGCCGGTCGATAGCATTCGCCGTCGAGGACGGTGAGGCCGAGACCGGAGCCGTGGCCATCGAGCTCGAGCGAGGGACAGCAGAAGCCTCGACCGCGGAGATCGCGTCCGCCGTTCGCGCGGGCGTCAGTGCGCGCCACGGTCTGACACTGTCGCTCGTCGTGTTCCTTCGGCCCGGTGGGTTGCCCCGGACGACGAGTGGAAAACCTCGGCGCCGTGCGTGCCGGGAATTGTTCCTTTCGGGCAACCTGGACGTCATCGATGTTCAACGGATCGGTGGGCAGGCGGGAAGCCCGCCGCCTCCTATCGACCCCGCGACGGAGCAGCCGACGCTGGACGACATTCGAAAGTGGCTCATCGAGAACATCGCGCGGCAGGGAGGTCTTGATCCACGAACCGTTGACACCCGCCGGCCCATGGCGAGCTACGGTCTCGATTCCGTCGCAGCGGTTTCACTGAGCTCGTCGCTCGGGGCATACCTCGGCCGGGAGGTTTCACCGCTCGTCGCCTACGAGCACCCGACAATCGATGCCTGCGCGCGGTTTCTCGCCACCGGTGTGCGGAATGCCGATCGCGCCGTCAGCGCGCCGGCGAGTCACGAGCCAATAGCGATCATCGGGATGAGTTGCCGGTTTCCGCAGGCTGGCAATCCCGTGGAGTTCTGGCGGCTGCTGAGATCCGGCAGGGACGCAATTACGGACGCGCAGGGCGCGCGATTCGACCGGACATACCCACCTGGCGGATATCTGGACGACGTCGCCGGTTTCGACGCCTCGTTCTTCGGGATCTCGAGCCGGGAAGCCATGTCGATCGACCCTCAGCAGCGGATTCTCCTCGAGCTCGCATGGGAATCCCTGGAGGACGCTGGCATCGCCCCCACCGGGCTCGCCGGACGCCGTGTAGGTGTGTTCGTCGGGATTTCGAACAACGACTACGGCGCCCTGCTTCGTGGGCGTGGCCTGGATGTCGATCCGTACAGCGTGACCGGCAACAGCTTGAGCATCGCGGCCAACCGCATTTCGTACGCGTTGGATCTTCGCGGTCCGAGCGTGGCAGTCGATACGGCGTGTTCATCGTCGCTTCTGGCGACGCATCTCGCGTGCGCGAGTATCCTTCGCGGCGAGTGTGAGCTTGCGCTCGTGGGTGGCGCCAACCTCATTCTGCTTTCAGATGTAAGCACCTCGTTCAAGCTCGCGGGTGCGCTCAGTCCGGATGGCCGGTGCCGGCCGTTTGCCGCCGCCGCCAACGGCATCGGCCGCAGCGAGGGCGCCGGCGTGATCGTGCTGAAGCCACTCTCGAGGGCGGTCCAAGATCGCGACTACGTCTACGCGTGCATCGTGGGATCGGCCGTCAACCAGGACGGCGCCACCAATGGGATCGTCGCTCCAAGCGCCGCAGCACAGCAGCAGTTGCTCCGCGACGCGTACTCGTCCGCGGGGATCTTGCCGAGCGAGGTGCAGTTCGTCGAGGCCCATGGTACCGGCACCCCGTTGGGTGATCCGGTCGAAGCGTCCGCGCTCAACGCTGTTCTCGCGAGCGGCCGAAGCGCCGGCCAACCGTGCTTGATTGGCTCTGTCAAATCCAACATCGGTCATCTCGAGGCCGCGGCCGGCATCGCCGGGCTGATCAAGACGGCGCTCGCTGTCGCGCACGGCGAGCTCCCGCCGACGATTCACTTCGATCGACCCAACCCGCTGATTCCGTTTCACGAGTGGCCGATCCGTGTTCAGGACGCACTGTCACCGTGGCCAGGCGATGGGACTCGGGTGGCAGGGGTGAGCGGCTTCGGCTTCGGCGGCACCAACGCGCACGTCGTCCTTCGTAGCGGCCCGGCGCGCGATCCGGGAACCGACATCGCGCCGCCATTCGTCCTGCCAATCTCGGCCCGCAGTGCCGGAGCGCTCCGGTCCCTAGCCGACGCCTTCCGTGCCCAGATCGGCGAACTCAACGCCGACGATCACGCGGCGCTCGGCCGTATCTGCGCGGCAGCGGCCCAGCGTCGGGCACATCACGATTACCGCGTTGCCGTTACCGCGCCCTCGGCACAGGGTATGGTGCAGCGTCTCGAGGCGCTGCTCAGCGGAGAGGCCAGCCCGGGTCTTTACCCTGGTCCTGCTGTGCCACGGCCAGGGCGTCCTGTCATCTTCGTGTTCTCAGGTTACGGCGGTCAATGGCGTGGCATGGGCAGGATGCTGATGCGCCGCTGCGCGGTGTTCGACCGCGCCGTGCGTGAAAGCGACGCGCTCATGTGCGCGCACCATCGCCCGTCCGTGCTGCCGTTCATCGAAAACACTTCAGCCGAGTCGGGTTCAGAGGGAGAGACTCTGGAGACCGCTCAGCGCGCGCTGTTCAGTGTTCAGATCGGGCTGACCGCGCTCTGGCAGTCGTGGGGAATCACGCCGGCTGGAGTCGTCGGCCACAGCGCCGGAGAAGTGGCTGCGGCCTATGCCGCGGGAGCGTTGGGCCTGGAGGACGCCGCTCGAATCTGTGCCGTCCGGGCAAGACTGCTTGGTCAGCTCATCGATCGTCCGGCGGCCACCGGTCAAACCGGCATGTTATCGGTATCGATCTCACCGGCTGAGATGCGTGATCGGCTCACGAGTCGCGCGGCCGCCGATGCGCCCGTGTGGGTCGCGAGCCACAACGGTCCGCGAACGGTCGTTATGACGGGCGCGCTCGAGGCTCTGACCGAACTCTCGCGCGCGCTGGCCGCCGACGGCGTCGAGAGCAATCTGCTCCGCGCACCTGGCGCGGGTCACAGTCCGTATGTCAGCGAGGCGGCCGAAGCGCTGATCGAAAACCTGCACGGACTCGCGCCTCGATCTGGCCGGGTGCCGCTGTATTCCACGGTCACGGGCGGCCGTCTCGATGGCAAGGCGCTCGACGCTGGCTACTGGGGACGCAACCTTCGCGAGCCCGTGTTGTTCATCGACGCTGTCGGTGCGATTGCCGGCGCCGAACACCATTCGTTCATCGAGCTCAACTCGCATCCAATTCTTTCGCCGTCACTCGTGGAAAGGTTTGAGTCGGTGTCTACGCCGCCGCTAGTACTGCCGGTCATCCGCCTCGGCGAGAAGGCCCCCACGCTGTTGCTGCGAGCCTTGGCGGCGCTTTACGCGGACGGCCACGAGGTGGATTGGGGTTCGGTCCACGGCGGCACCGCGGACCATGCGGCCCTTCCGCGCTATCCCTGGCAGCACCAGCGCTTCTGGCCGAGCGACGACGGTCGAGTGGCGAGACGCATTCCGGCGTCTCACGGCCGATCGATTCTGGGCGACCGGCTCGATGCGGCGACACCGTCGGGGGAGCGCTTTTGGGAATCCAGAATCGATCGCGATCATCTCCACGGCCTGCACACGTTTGTCAGCGGTAATGCCGTCGTGGTCGCGGCTGCGTCGTTTCTGGAGGCTGCGGTCGAAGCGGCGACGGCGGTGGTCCCTGGCAGTGGTCAAGGGTGGCGGCTGTCGAACATTCAGGTTCCGTGGCCGCTGATCTTCCACGGGTCCGAGCGAGTCTTGTTGCAGACGCTGCTCGCGCCCGTTTCGCCGAGCCGCTTCCGTTTCCAGATCGCGAGCCGGTTCGTCGATGGCAGTGACTCTCGCGACGAGTGGCGATCGCATGCCGACGGCGAAATCGAGCGTATCGAGACCGGACCAGAGCACGGCGATGGAGAGCAGATCACGCCGCCCGCCGACGTTCTCGACGGTGCCGCGATGTACCGCCGTCTCGATTCGCACGGCATGTCCTACGACGAGACCGCCCGCGAGTTGATGCGCGCGTCCGTCGACGGTGACTCGGCGTCAGCAGTGATTGCAACAAAGGGTGGATCGGTACTCGCGGCCACCCTTCACGTCCTCGGTTCATTTGCCGCCGCGCCGGGTCAGTCCACTTACGCTGGTGTCTTCGATTTGCCTTCGGCCGTTTCGTCGGTCCTCTGTTTTCCGGCAACGTCCCGTTCGCTTCGCGTCGAGGCGAGGGTCACCGCATCAAAGGCGTCCCGCGAACGTTTGTCGGCTGATCTCCGTGTCACCGACCAGGAGGGCCGGGTCGTGGTGAAGTTCGAGGGCTACGAGTATCGGCGGCACTCCGGACCTGCGCTCTCGTTGCCACAGGATCCCCGATCCTGGCTCTACGGAATCGAGTGGCGGCGACAGGAAAGCGTTCCGCCACCCGGCGACGGTCCGCGGGCGCAAGTCTCCGCTCAGTGGATCGTGCTCCATGACGGAAGTGCCACCGCCGACGCCCTCTGCCGGTTGGCCGCCGCTGCCGGCGTCGAGTGCACGTCCGTTTTTCCAGGCGAACTCTTTCAGGCGCTGGGGCCTGGGCGCTTTGAGGTGCGGCCAGGCGGCGCGGCCGATTGGCGCGAGCTGTTTCGCGCGGTCGTCCGCGACGGCCGGCCGCCATGCACCGCCGTGCTGCACCTGTGGACCGCTGACAGCGGCATCGAAGAGGACTGCTCACTCTCCCGGGTCAAAGAGGTTCAGCAGCGAGGCTGCGTTAGTGCGCTGGCGCTGATCAAGGAGCTTGCGGCGACGGGGTTCGATCCGCCGATTCGTCTCTGGCTTGTGACGCGCGGCGCCCAACCGATCCAACCGGGAGCGACGGCCAATCCGCTGCAGGCGCCGTTGTGGGGTTTCGGCCGAAGCCTGTCGATCGAATGGCCTGAAAACTGGGGCGGCTTGATCGATATTGACTCCCTCGACCGGTCCGAGGATGCCGCGCGTGCTGTCTGCGCGGAAGTACTTTCAGGAGATCCCGAGAATCAGGTCGCGTATGCCAATGGCCAACGCCATGTGCCCCGTCTGGCGCACCTGCACCTGCCAGATCGATCCGGCGACCCGCCGATCTGGCGTCCCGACGGTACGTATCTGCTGACCGGGGCGTTCGGACGGATCGGACCGTCGATTGCCCGCTGGCTGGTGGCGCAGGGCGCACGTCGCATCGTGCTGGCCGGCCGCACGCGGCTGCCGCCCAGGCACCTCTGGCCCGACGTCGAAGAGAACACGCCGATCGGCCGCCGCATAGGCGTCGTCCGCGATCTGGAGGCGCGAGGTGCGGTCGTCGAGACGCCGGCCGTGGACGTCGGTGACGAGCTCGAGATAGCCGCCGTGCTGGACCGCGTTCGGGATCGGTTTCCGCCGATACGGGGCGTCTTTCACGCTGCCGGAATCTTCGAGCTGCGCACCATCGATGAGTTGACGACGGACCGGATGGAGGAGATTCTCCGGGCGAAGGTCGAGGGCGCATGGCTGCTGCACCGGCTCCTTGCCGGGACGGAGCTCGACCATTTCGTCCTGTTCTCGTCGTTTTCCTCCGTGCTGACGCTGCCATTCGTCACGCACTATGCCGCGGCGAATGCGTTCCTCGATGCGCTCGTCCACTATCGGCGCGCCCGCGGGCTTCCCGGATCGACGATCAACTGGGGTCTCTGGGGCGAGGCGGGCGCCCGGTCGCATCCGATGCTGCCGGCGCTCGAGACGCTGTCGCCAACGGAAGCGCTCGACGCTCTCCGCGCGATTCTGACCGCCGGTCTACCGCAGGTCAGCGTCGCCCGGATCGACTGGACGCGAGACCTCGATCCGCGGGTCTGGAAGATTCCATTCTTCGCTGAGCTCCGATTGGAAGCAGATCGGCACCGAGCGGCGGCATCAGCCGGCGTCCCGGTGCGTTCGACCCTCAAGGCCGCGGCGCTTGTCTCCGCGGACGCCGCGCGTCTGCCGATGATCACGCAGTTCATGCAGACAGAGATCGCGAAGGCACTCGGCGTCGACGCGATTGCGCCCGACCAGGCCTTGACGCACTGGTCGATCGACTCGCTCATTGCCATCGAGTTGAAACGCCAGTTCGAGCGCGAGCTGGACGTGACGTTCCCGGCGGTGGCCTTTGTATCCGGTCCGACGATCAATCAGTTGGCTGCTTATGTGCTCCAAGCCTGGAACACCGGCGAGGCGCACTGAATGAACATGACCGCTCCAGACGCGACCGCGTTCCTGGCCGACTGGCGGATCGACTTCGACGAACTCCGGGCCTTCGTGCGGCCGATTCACGATGGCGTGACGCTGCTGCTCGTCGGCTCGATCGCCGACGGACTCGCCAACGAGTTGTCGGACATCGATCTCCTCCTGCTGGGTTCAGGCAGCCTCGAGCGCCGTGACGCGGTGGTGGACGTCAATTGCGAGTACGCCACTACGGTGATGAAGGGACACGAGGTCCACGTCGAGTGCTGGCACCCTGACGTCATCGATCGACTCGTGGCGCGGATGACGGCCGCGCTTGACTCGTTCGATGACACCGGACGATTCGAGCCTGACCAGTCCCTCGACGACGATCGGCTCTGCCTGCTGTCGCGGATTCGCAACGGCGTTGTCGTCGCGGGCGCCGATGCGGCGGCCGGCTGGCGAGGGCGATGTCAGTCTCACCGCCTGCCTCTCTATCTCCGTCAGCACTGGCTTCACGGATTCCGCACCCTGCGGTCGAAGGCTCTGGCCGAAGGCCGGTATGGCCATCCTGGCTCCGCACAACAGCAGTTTCGAGGTGCGTCCGTCTGTCTGGTTGGCGCGCTGCTATGTACGATCGGAGAAACCAACACCTATAGCAAGTGGCGGCCGCGGTTGCTGCAGCGGCATCGCGACACGATCGGCGCCGAAACCACCGATGTGATGCTACGGTCACTGTTTGCGCCGCGGATGACGGCGTCTGAGATGGCCACTGCGTTCGGCCTCCTCGATCAAATCGAACACGACGTCGTGAGCGCCGCCCGTCTCAGTGGGCTTACGTCGCCCTAACTAGAAGGAAGTCGCCGCCAGGGTGACGGCGAGCTTCGGTAGGCGTCGCGGCGCGTCCCGCGCCGCCTCGGGGCTGGTTCGAGAAGGAATCTCGGCTCAGGACCCCTCTAAGGCTTCATGTCATCGAAAAGGCTGAAGGCCATGCTGTCGCTCGCCATTCTTGCCAGCACGATCGTTGCAGTGTCGGCGCAGGCGCCGGCGCCTGCGCAGGTCGGTCTGGGGTTAGATGCGGCTATCGCAGTCATCGACAAGACTATCGCGTCGAACTTCGCGAAGGACGGTATCGGCGGCCTGTCCATTGGCGTCGTTTCGGGGAAGCAGCTGATCTGGTCGAAGCATTACGGCTATGCCGAGGCGGAGACGAAGCGCGTCGCCGACAACGACACGGCGTATCGCGTCGGCTCGATCACCAAGCAATTCACGGCGCTGGCGCTGTTACAGCTGGTCGAAAAAGGTCAGATGCGGCTGAGCGATCCGCTGGAGAAGTACGTGCCGGAAGTGAAGCAGGTGAAATCTCCGCCGGCAGGCGCGCCGCCCGTCACGATCCTCCAGGTGGCCATGATGACGTCGGGCTTGGCGCGGGAGCCGGAATGCGACCATCCCAACGATGGCAGCAGCGCGGAATGGCAGAAAATCGTGCTGCGGTGCCTGCCGCAGACGAAATACGTCACCGAGCCAGCAGGTACGACGTACCGGTATTCAAACATCGGATACGCGACGTTGGGGCTCGCCATCGAGCGCGCGGGCCGGCAGCCCTACATTGATCAAGTGCGGGACCGCATCCTTGTGCCGCTCGGCATGTCGCGCTCGGCGATGGGGGATGCCTCGCCGGCCGTGCGCGTGAATCTGGCGCACGGCTATCAACTCGACGAGAAGAGCGGAAAGGTGAGCCGTGAGGACCCCGATCGCGGGCTCGACGGCCGCGGGTATCGCGTGCCCAATGGCGGGTTGTTCAGCACGGTCAACGATCTCGCGAAGTTCGCCTCATGGGAGCTGGGCGATGGCCCGTCGGGCATCTTGAACAGGGACACCCAGGAGGCGAATTACTCGCGCGCGGTGTTCTACATACCCGAGATGTACGCCGGCTATGGCGTGGGTTTTCAAGTCCGATGGCTCGGTCCCGTGCTGATGATTGGCCACGGTGGCTCAACCGACGGCTACCATTCCGCGGTGTACGTGAATCGCCCCACCCATTTGGGCGTGATCGTGCTGCGTAACTGCGATAGCTGTCCGGTGGATGCCGGTGCGGTCGCCGCCAACGCACTCGTGGCACTCGCGACGGCCAAAAGCAAGTAAGACGACTCGCGAGGTCCTTTTATTTTCGATTGCGAATCGAATAGAGCCGGTGCTGCGTCCGGATCACGAGCCGGTCGCCGACGATCGCGGGTGTTGCCATGGAGAAGTCGTCGAGGGAGTTCGTACGCACGAGCCGGTACTCGTTGGCCGCCGCCTCGATGACGTAGGTGTCGCCCTCCTCGCTCATCACGAAGACGTGACCGTTGTAGGCCCACGGCGAGGCCGTGAACGTCGCCGGCACTGACGCCACGCGCGCTTGATAGATGCGCTCACCGGTTTCAGGGTTGCGACGCGAGAAGATGCCCTTGTCGTTCAGCACATACAACGCATTCTTGTAGATGACCGGCGTGGGCAGGTACGTGCCGCCGGCAGTCCGGTCGTACCACGCGACGTGATCACTCTTGGTTTCTGCAGCCGGCAGCGTCATGTCGCCGGAACCGCCGGCTCGGATCGCCACAATCGGCCTGTTGTCGTCGCCGCCGGCGCCCGAGGTGACAAAGAGGACGTCGTTCCATGCGAAGGGACTCTGAATCGCATAGCCGCCCATACGATTCATCCGCCATAGTTCTTTGCCGTCCAGGCTGTAGCTGATCGCGACGCCGGGGCCGTGCGTGACGAGTTCCGTGCGCACGCGGTTCTCCCAGACGTACGGCGTCGACCATCCAGTCTTCCTTTCGGGTTGCACGGTTCGGGGCGTGCGCCAGAGCTCTTTGCCCGTGCGCGTATCGAAGGCCGCGACGAAGCTCTCCTCCTGGTTGTCGTTGAGAACGAACAGGCGATCTCTGTACAGCGCGGCGGAGGCGCCCGTGCCCCAGTCACGAGTGGTGGCATGAGGCTTCAGCGGCGTCGTCCACGCCTGCTTCCCCGCGAAGTCGTACGCGAACAGCCCGTAGTCGGTCAGATACACGTACACGCGCTCGCCGTCGGTCGTCGGCGTTTCGGACGCGAAGCTGTTCTTGCTGTGGCGTCCGCCCGCGGGATGGCCCTTGTACATCTCGCGTTCCCACAGTTTTTTTCCGGTCTCGAGGTCGTAGCAGAACAGCATCAGGCTGATGACGAGCTCGTTGGGCATTTCCCGATCGCGCTCGTAGAGCTTCGTATTAGCCTCCGCCGCCGAGAGCCCCTGCTTCCGGAGTTCGGCGAGGTATTCGTTGCTGAAGTCGACGCCGAGCGAAGGCTGCTTCATCGGCTTGTCGCTCGTGGCTGCGGTGAAGAAGATGCGATTCCCCCACACCACAGGCGAGGACCAGCCCACTCCCGGAACGTCCGTGACCCACTCGACGTTTTCGATCTTCGACCAGCTCACCGGAAGGTTCGGGTTCTCGGCGATCGGATTCGAGCCCGGTCCCCGAAACCTCGGCCAGTTGGCGGCGGGTCCCGCGGCTGTGCGACCGCTCGAGTCCTGAGCCTGTCCGGCCGTCAACGTGGACTGCACGAGTGCCGGGGCGACGAGCGGCGCCGCGGCGAGCGTCGCGAGTGCTATCAAGACCCTGCTGCGATGTCGCATGTGACGAATCATAGCCACGATCGGCTCCTCTCGTACGCCTCCTCGACAATGCGCAGTGTTTCGAGATTGTCCTCGGGCGAGGTTTCGAATGCGCCTCCGTCGGACAGGCGATCGACAAAGTGCGAGATGGCGCCCGCGTACGAAGCCTTGTAGTTGGCCGGGAGATCCAGAACGAGCTCCTCTTCGATGTCCCCGCGCAGCGACAGGCGGTTCAGTTCCAGCGTGATCATCCCTCGCGTACCGGTGATCTCGAGTCGATCGAACTGGTCCGGCGGATATCCAGGCGCCATGAAGTCGCCGACGACGGAGACGGGCGCGCCGGCATCCGTTGTCAGCGACAGATCCACACGATCCTCGCCCCGGGTGGCCGGGCAACGCTTCTTGAGCACGGCGTCTCGGAGCTTGAAGGGCCCGAGCAAAAACCGCAGCGTGTCCACGTGGTGAATGAGGACCTCCATCAAGAGGAAGCGCTCGAGAGTCCGAAACATGGGCTGGCGCACGATCGCGGGGAGTTGTTTGCGCTCGTCGGGCAGAAGGCCTGACGTGAGGATCGACATCGTGACCGCGCGAACGTCGCCCAGGTGGCCGCGCCGCAGCCACTCGTGAATGCGCCTGTAATGCGGCCGAAATCTCCAGTTTTCATGCACCATCAGCCGGACAAGCCCTTCAACGTCGGCGACGAGGGCCTCGGCTTCGGCGAGCGTGGGCGCTAGCGGCTTCTGACAAAGGATGGCGAGCCCATGGTGCGCCGCCATCCTGCAGATCGGCGCGTGGGCCTCGCGAGGCGCGGCGATGTCGATCGCATCCAGCTCCTCGCCGGCCAGCATCGCCTCGACCGACGCGTAGACTGAGGGAATTTCGTAGGCCGCCGCGCGTGATCGAGCCGCGCTCACGTCCGGGTCAGCGATGGCGACGACGGTTGCGCGCCCGTGAGGCCGATGCCGGAGATGGCTCCACGCGTCCAGGTGATGCTGCGATACCCAGCCCGCGCCTGCGAGGCCGACGCGGGTCATCGTGCCGCTCATGCGGCGAGTGTGCCATGCTTTCCCCCCAGAAATGAGTCGTAAGGGCATTGAGCAGTCATCACGAGACGACGGCCGTGGTTTGTCGCGGCGCCTCACGCGTTACGGCGACGACAAGTTCGCCCGCTTTCTTCGCGAAGCGTTTCTCGAATCCACGGGCCTGACGCGCTCGTCGTTCGATCGGCCGGTCGTGGGGATCGCGTCAACGGCCAGCGACTTCAATCCCTGCCATGCCACCGCGCCGCAGCTCGTCGACGCCATTCGCCGCGGCGTCACGATGGCCGGCGGCCTGCCGTTCACCTTCCCGACGATCTCGATCCACGAATCATTCGCGTATCCGAGCAGCCTTCTGCTCCGCAATCTCCTGGCGATGGACACCGAGGAGATGCTCCGCGCGCTGCCGCTCGATGCGGTTGTGATGGTGGGTGGCTGCGACAAGACGATTCCGGCGCAAATCATGGGCGCCGTGAGCGCCGGCGTACCCGCGCTCGTTGCGCCTGTAGGTCCCATGCTTGCGGGCTGGAACCGGGGTGAGCGACTGGGTGCGTGCACGGATTGCCGCAGGCTGTGGGCGGCGCACCGCGCGGGAACGATCGACGCCGCGGCGCTCGATGAAGCGCGCGGTCAACTGATTCCGACGCACGGCACCTGCATGGTGATGGGTACGGCCAGCACGATGGCGTGCCTGGCTGAAACGCTGGGTTTCGTGCTCCCTGGCGGCAGCACGATTCCCGCGGTCCATGCCGAGCGCCTGCGCTTCGCGGAAGCCACCGGCCGGCGTGCGGTCGAGATGGCGGAGCCAGGGGCGCCGCCGGCCTCCGAGCTCGTCACGCGCGCCAGTCTGCGAAACGCGGTGACCGTACTTCAGTCCCTCGGGGGATCAACCAACGCGGTTGTTCATCTGGCCGCGATGGCCGGCCGGGCGGGCATCGCGCTCGATCTCGACGAACTCGATCGCATCGGCCGGGAGACGCCCGTGCTCGTCGATCTCAAGCCGATCGGCACGGGCTTCATGGAGGACTTCCATCGCGCGGGCGCGCTCCCTGCGCTCATGCGCGTCCTCGGCGCCGCACTGGATTCATCTGTCATCACCGCCACGGGACTCCCCCTCGGTGATGTGCTCTCGGCATGGCCGGACTGGATCGACGATCGCGTCATCCGTCGTCTCGACAATCCCGTGGCGCCGGGTGAAGCGCTGGCTATTCTTCGCGGATCGCTCGCACCGGACGGCGCCGTACTCAAGCGCGCGGCCGCGAGCGGGCCGCTGCTGCAGCACGAAGCGCCTGCGCTTGTGTTCGAAGGCCTCGACGACCTGGCCGCGCGGATCGACGATCCTGCCCTCGAAGTGACACCGGATCACGTGCTGGTGCTTCGCGGTGCCGGACCGATCGGCGCAGGCATGCCGGAAGCGGGCTCGATTCCCATTCCCGCGAAGCTCGCGCGCGCGGGCGTGAAGGACATGGTGCGCATCTCGGATGCGCGCATGAGCGGCACCGCGTACGGTACGGTGATTCTGCACGTCGCGCCGGAGGCTGCCGCCGGCGGACCGATCGCGCTCGTGCAGAACGGCGATCGGATCCGCCTCGACACAGCGGCCCGCCGGCTCGATCTGCTGGTCAGCGACTCAGAACTCTCGCGCCGGCGCGCGAACTTCCAGCCGCCGCCCGTACCCGACCGTGGATACGCGAGGCTCCACGCCATGCACGTGCTTCAGGCCGATCGCGGCTGCGATTTCGACTTCCTCGTGTCCCCGAGGATTGGTTCGTCCTGACCCCAATGTCCGTGCGAGCGTGTGACAGCCACGCGCACGTGATTGGCGACCCCGCCGTCTTTCCGTTCCGCGACGGCCGGGGCTATACGCCGTCGCCTGCCTCGCTCGAGGCGTACCTGGCGATGCTCGATCGGTACGGCGTCGCGCAGGGCGTGCTCGTGCAGCCCAGTGTGTACGGCTACGACAACCGGTGCCTGCTCGATGCGCTCGATCGCGCCTCCGGCCGCCTCTCCGGCATCGTCGTGCCATCGCCGGATGCGTCGTCTCGCGATTTCGAGGAGATGCACAAGCGCGGCGTGCGTGGTGTGCGTTCCAATCTGATCAACCCCGGCGGCCTGCGGCCGGACGTCGTCGCAGGCTGGCAATCCGTGATGCGCGACCTTGGCTGGCGCGTCGAGCTTCACATCGCGACAGAGGAGATCCCGGATCTCGCGGGTTTCGTCGCGCAATTCGGCGTACCGGTTGTCATCGATCACATGGGGCGACCCACGCCGGGCCGTACCAGTCTCAGCCCCGTGTCACCGGCCCTGCGACAACTGATCGATCTTGTTCGCGCCGGCGCCTGCCGCGTGAAGCTCAGCGCGCCGTATCGGCTTTCGAATCAGGCCCCACCGTGGCACGACGTCACGCCACTCGCGCGGGCGCTTATCGCTGCAAACCCTCAGGGTTGGCTGTGGGGCACCGATTGGCCGCACGTGGACACCGCGCCGCCGGTGGACACGAGCGACCTGTTCAAGGCTCTTGAAGCGTGGTGCGGGACTGAGGACTGATACGATCTGAAGCGTGAGTAATCCGAACGATCAAGACACACCAGAAGAAGACTTCGCGACGCTGTTTGCGGCGTCCGTTCAGACCCGGAAGCTTACGACCGGTCAGACCGTCGACGGCAGGATCGTCACGATTGGGCCTGAGGTCGCGCTTGTCGACGTCGGCTCGAAGGGTGAAGCCGCCATCGCGACCGCCGAGTTGAAGAACGGTGACGGTGAGCTCGAGTTCAAGGCCGGCGATCGCATCCAGGCGACGATCGTGTCGATGCAGGGCGAGATCACATTGTCGCGCCGCTTGCAGCGTGGCGCCGCGACGCGCCGGCAGATCGAGGACGCGTTTCGCGCGGGCCTTCCCGTCGAGGGCAAGGTCGAGAGCCAGGTCAAGGGCGGGTACAGCGTCACGATCGCGCAGCAGCGGGCCTTCTGTCCCGCGTCGCAGATCGACACGGTCCGCGACACGGATCCGGCGTCGCATCTCGGTCGCGTGTTGACCTTCCGCATCGTCGAGTACGGCGAGAACGGCCGGAAGTTCGTCGTGTCCCGGCGAGCGCTGATGGAGGCCGAACAGGCCCTGCGCGCCGAGGAGGTTCGCCGGTCGCTGATCGTCGGCGCGGTCGTCTCCGGGCGCGTTGTCTCGGTGCGTGACTTCGGTGCGTTCGTGGATCTCGGCGGCGGCGTGCAGGGTCTGCTGCACATCTCAGAGATGGGCTGGTCGCGCGTGCAGGATCCGTCGCTCATCGCGAAGCCGGGCGAAGAGATCACGGTGAAGATTCTCAGGATCGACGGCGACAAGATCGCGCTGGGGCTGAAGCAGCTTGCGGACGATCCGTGGTCATCGGCTGCGACGACGTACCCAACGGGGCAGGTGACGAAAGGCCGCGTGAGTCGCATCGCCGAGTTCGGCGTCTTCGCCGAGCTCGAGCCCGGTGTTGTGGGCCTCGTTCCTCGCAGCGAAACTGGGATTGCCAGCGATGCAGACTTGAAGAAAGCGTTCCCGATCGGCACGAATCTCGACCTGATGGTGCTCGAGTGCGATCCGGCCGGCCGCCGGATTCGGCTCAGCATCACGGGAATTCAGAGGGCTGAGGAAGCCGCGGAAGTACGCGACTACGCCGCTCGCGAGACCGACGCGGGCGAGTCGTCCGGATTCGGATCGCTCGCCGATAAGCTCAGAGGCGCGCTCGACCGGGGCTCCTCCAAGAATTCGTAGTACCCGGCTCGATCACTCCATCCAAATGGTCACCGCCTCATCGCAGGGCGGCATTCGCTCTGGCGCGGCGTGGCACTTCAATTGCGTTGCGCCTGCTCAACACTGGCCCGGAGGCTGGTGTATCCGCCGCGTCGCTTGACGTGCCGTGGTATCGGGCAGGGGTGCCACCACGGCATGTCAAGTGACGCGCGGTGAAAAAGGGAGAGAGGCGATGTCTATACGGGGTGGAAAGCTCCTGTGGTTCGTCGTGTGCCTCCTCGCGTCGGTTCAGTGGGGCCTGGCGCGGCAACAATCGGAAACAAGCGCTGTCATCGCAGGAACGGTCATCGATAGCAGTGGTGGTGTCATTCCAGGCGCAACAGTCGCGCTCGAACACGACGCAAAGACCCTCGCAACGAAAGTCACCGACTCAAAGGGCCAATTCACGTTCGACAACGTCGCCGCCGGTGCGTACCGCCTGCGCGCGTCCCTGCAGGGATTCAAGACACTGACGAGGGACTTACAGGTCGCGGGAGGCGCGAAGCACACGGGCCTGAAACTCGTCCTCGAAGTCGGCTCGATGTCGGAGGAAGTCACGGTCATGGCGGCCACTTCCGCGATCAGCAGCCAGACGACGACGTTCACGACGCGCTCGGGCACCGCCAGCGCGAGGCAGACGCGAGGGCGCGATCTCACTGCCGCGACAACCGACGAACGGTATGGGCAGATCACCCCCAATCAGTTCCAGTTGACGTCCGAACATCCGCTCTCGACGTTCGCGGCGGATGTCGATACCGCGTCGTACACCAACGTCCGGCGATTCTTGTCGAAAGGGCAGTTGCCGCCGATCGACGCGGTGCGTGTCGAGGAGCTGATCAACTATTTCCGTTTTCCATACGCGGAGCCCACGGACGGGCGGCCCGTGTCTATCACGACGGAAGTCAGCGACTGTCCGTGGGCCAGAGGCCACAAGCTGGCGTTGATCGGCCTGCGCGCGAAGGCCATCGACGATCGGGAAGCGCCCGGTCGAAACATCACGCTGCTGCTCGACGTGTCCGGCTCCATGGCGCCGCCTGAGAGACTGCCGCTCATCAAGACGGCGCTGCGGATGTTTGTCGACACCCTGCGTGACGAGGATCGAATCGCGATCGTCGTGTACGCGAGCGCAAGCGGGCTCGTTCTGCCGGCGACGCCGGGATCTCAGCGTCAGCGGATCCATGACGCGATCGAGAGCCTCGACGCCGGAGGCTCGACGAACGGCGCGGACGGGATCCGGCTGGCTTATCAGGTCGCCACGCGCAACTTCATTCGCGGCGGCACCAACCGCGTGATTCTTGCGACTGACGGCGACTTCAACGTCGGGACCACTTCCCATGCGGATCTCGTCGCGTTGATCGAGCGCGAACGGCAATCCGGCGTGTTCCTGTCGGTCCTGGGCGTCGGCAGCGGCAATCTCAAGGACGCGACGATGGAGATGCTGGCTGACAAGGGGAACGGCCACTACGCCTACCTCGATTCGCTGCAGGAGGCGCGCCGCGTCCTGGTGCGCGAGGGTGGTGCGACGCTCGAGACAGTCGCCAAGGATGTGAAGTTCCAGATCGAGTTCAATCCGCAGCAGGTGGCGGCCTACCGGCTGATTGGCTACGAGAACAGGCTCCTCGCGGATCGCGACTTCAACGACGACACGAAAGACGCGGGCGAACTCGGCGCGGGCCATTCGGTGACCGTGCTGTATGAGATTGTTCCGGCGGGCAGCCGGCTCCCGAAGGAAATGGCGTCCGGATCTGGGAGCCGTCCAGAGATCGATCCCCTGCGCTATCAAGTCACTCGCCAATCGGTGCCGCCGGCCGTCGCCGACGAGTTGATGATGGTGAAGGTGCGCTACAAGGCGCCACACGGAAGCCGAAGCGAGCTGATGACGCGGCAGGTGCGTGAGTCCGAACCGGCACGGTACCTATCGTTTGCGTCGGCAGTCGCCGAGTTCGGTTTGCTGTTGCGAGAGGACCGGCCAATGGCCGATCGCTGGAGAGCGTTGTCCACCAGGCTCAAGGGCGCTGCGGGCGCGGGAACTCCTGCGGAACGAGAGCTCCTCGCTGAGCTTGTCGAGACCGCAGCTGCGCTGAAGAAGACCGCCGCCGAACGCGAACAGCAGGAGTGGTAATCTCGAACACCTGATGCCCGAGCCGGCCGTCATCCATCGTCCAGGAAGCAACGGCCGCTCGGGCGTCTTCGAGATGCAGATCAACGGAACCGGCGTCGCGTTCCTCGACTACGGCCTGCCTGACGAACGTACATTCAATATCGACTACGTCGAAGTGACGCCGGCGATGCGCGGACGGCAACTGGGTGAGCGCCTTGTTGACGCAGCGGTGGAGTGGGCCAAAGGCGAGAACCGTCGTGTCACCGCGACGTGTGGCTTCGCGCGCCGGGTGCTCGCGGCAAGACACCCGAAGACTGAATGAGAAGGGCGGCTAGTCCGCGGGCGGGGTCAGGCCATCTTCGCGAGTGTCACGACGACACTCCCGCTTCGCGTTCCGTCAATCCCGCCGGCGGTATTTCGTTCAGCGATAACCAGTAGTCTCCGATGAGCTTGGCCGTCACCAGGAAGTCCCTGAACGAGATGGGCTTGCGGACGTAGGAGTTCGCGCCCAGCCGGTACGCGGCCGCGAGGTCTGACAGTTCGTTCGATGACGTCAGAACCACGACCGGGAGAAACCGTGTGCGCGGGTGCGCGCGAATGCGCCTGAGCACCTGGAAGCCATCGACACCCGGCAGTTTGAGATCGAGTAACACGAGCGACGGCAGCTGCTGCGGCGAAGCCGTGGCAGGCGATCCAAGGAGCACGTCCACGGCTTCCGTGCCGTCGCGCGCGACCGTGATGCCGTCGGTGGCGTTGGCCGAGCGGAACGCCCGGATCGCCAGCTCCGCATCGTCAGCGTTGTCCTCCACGAGCAGGATCTGTCGCGAACTCATCACGACGCCCCGTCCGGCTCGAGCGTGAAATAGAACGTAGCGCCGGCGTTGACGGCACCCTCCGCCCAGATGCGCCCGCCATGCCGGGCGATGATGCGCTGCACGATCGCGAGGCCGATGCCGGTACCCTCGAAATCGCGCGGGTGGTGGAGCCGCTGAAAGGCGCCAAAGAGCCGCGCGGACTGCGTCATGTCGAAGCCCGCGCCGTTGTCCCGAACGTGGAAGACGCGTCCCGCGCCATTGGGGGAGACGCCGATCTCGATCCGCGGACATTCGGTCTTGCCCGTGTACTTCCACGCGTTGTCGATGAGGTTCTGCAGGGCGATCTGCACGAGCTCGGGATCGGCCTCCGCGGTGAGGCCCGGCGCGACCTGGACGTCGACCCTTCGCTCGGGAGTCCGCCGCGCTAGATCCGCGGCAATGGCGGCCGCCGACGCCGCGAGATCCACGGGCGTCCGCTTGAGCTCGATTCGGCTCAGCCTCGAGAGGTTGAGCAACTCGTCGATCAGCTTGCTCATTCTTCCGGCCGCCGCGCGGACGCGGCGAAGTGAGTCACGCGCCGGCTCGCTGAGATCGCCCGCACAGTCGAGTTCCAGGGCTTCGCTGAATCCGTCAATCGCACGCAGCGGCGCGCGTAGATCATGCGACACCGAGTAGCTGAAGGCTTCGAGTTCGCGATTGGCTGTCTCGAGCTGGGCGGTTCGCTCGCGGAGCTCGACGTCGCGCCGCCTCAACAGCCGGGCGGCCGCGCGCAATCTCGCATCGACGAGGCCGATCTCGTCCTCGCCGACCGGCAGCGGCTCGGGTGGCAGTCCGCGTGCGAGGCGGTCGGCGTTCGAGGCCAGCGCTGCGGCACGGCGGCTGACGCCGCGCGCGAGCACAACCGCGGCGACGACGCCGCCGCCCGCACACAGGACGGACGCCGCAAGAAAGCCAAAAAAGTAGACCGTACGCGTCCGTTGCCGCTCGTTGCTCTGGGCTGAAGCGACGGCAAGCTGGCGCCGCTCCATCGTCAGTGAGAGCGTGCGGATCTGCTCGAGGTTGGCGGTGCTCCGGTTGAGCACCGCGCCTTCGCCAAGTGACGCCAGCGTCGGCGCCGCGCCGCCCGACAGCCGATGCAGCACGGTCAGCTCGTCGTCCACCATGCGCTTGAGCGTAGCGAGTGATTCTCGCAGCTCAGGGTCGATGACGGCATTGTCCAGCGTCGCGATGTTCGCGGGCAGCCGCTCCACGGCGGCAAGGTAACGCCGCAGCGACGCATTGCTTTCAGTCAGCAGGTAGTTGCGCGCCCCTCCGTCGGCATCGAGCAGGTCGCTGAAGACTCGAGCGAGGCCGGCCTGCACGTACAGCGTGCGTGTTTCCGTGTTGACCGGCCGCCCGCGCTGAATGATCGCGAATACCACTGCCAGCCAGAACACCGCGATTGGCACCAGCGGCAGGGCGACGACAATCAGCCCTTTGGTCCGCAGTCCGTAGGCTGACCATCTGAGGAACTTCGGCATGACGCGCCGTTACCGCCGGACCTTGCGGCCTGACCAGTGTTCCGGCGCCTCGGGCGTCCGGGGCAAGTAGATGGTGAACACCGCGCCGTGTCCCGGCTCGCTGTCCACGAAGACCGACCCCCCCGTCTGCCGCACGATGCCGTAGACCGTCGCGAGGCCCAAGCCGGTGCCCTTGCCGACCTCCTTCGTCGTAAAGAAAGGATCGAAGATCTTCGCCTTGATGTCCGGCGCGATGCCGCTGCCCGTGTCGCTCACTTCGAGCACGACCCAGTCTCCCGCCTGCGAAGGACGCGCGGTGATCTCTCCGGGCTTGACCGTCACGTGACTGGTCGCGATCCTGAACGTGCCGCCCTTCGGCATGGCGTCTCGGGCATTGGTTGCCAGGTTGAGGAGCACCTGCTCGACCTGCAGGCGGTCTCCCTTGATCGACCACGGCTCCCGCTCGAACTGCGTTTCAATGGTCACGAGGGGACCGACCAGCCGCTGGAGCAGTCCCAGTTCGTCGTGGATAACCTCGTTCAGATTGAGCACCGCCTTCTGCATGACCTGCTGGCGGCTGAACGCGAGCAGCTGACGCGTGAGCTCGGCGGCGTGCCGGCCGGCGCGCTTGATCTCCTCGACGTCATCGCGATGTTTGTCGCCAGGCGCCAGGCTCTGCAGCACGAGATCGGCGTAGCTGAGAATGGCTGCCAGGAGGTTATTGAAATCGTGCGCCACGCCGCCTGCCAGGCGGCCGATCGCCTCCATCTGCTGCGATTCGGCGAGCTGCCGCTGCGATTCCTCCAGCGCCGCCGCGATCCGCCGCTGTTCCGCCCTGAGCCCCGATGCGACGAGTTCGCGCTCGACGACCGGCGCGAGTCTGTGCAGCGTGTTCTTCACGATGAAGTCGCTGGCCCCGGCGCGCATGGCGGCCACCGCGTGTTCCTCACCGCGCGTGCCGGACACGACGATGAAGGGCAGTTCCGGATCGAAGCACTTCACGAGCGACAGCGCTTCGTCTCCGCTGAAGCCGGGCATGTTGTGGTCGGAGATGACCACGTCCCATTCGCCCGTGGCGAGCGCGTTGCGCAGCGCCGGTCCTGTATCCACGCGGGTGACTTCCGGCGCGAAGCCCTTTCGTTGCAGCTCGATTTTCAGCAGGCGGGCATCGTCTTCCGAGTCTTCGACCATCAGGACGTTGACGGGCCGTGACATGTTCGTTCCTCCTCAGCGGCAGACGCGAGTAGCTTTCGCGTGCCGCCGTAGGGAAACGGCGAGGGGCGGACGCAGTGCTCCCGCGAATGACGCGGACGTGCCGGGGACGAGCACATCGGGATTAGCAAGAGCAGTACCGTGATTGGACCGCCGGTTTTTGCGCGTCAGAGCGCCTTCTCCGGTATCGCGCCTTCGGTGAAGGCACGATTCCCGGGGTTGCGATCACGATTAGGAAATGATCTCGGGCGTGAGGACCTTCTCGTCGATCTTCCCGCCGATGACGCTGACGTAATAGGCCCTGGCGGTGGCGCGCGTGGCGACGACGCGCTTCACGCCCGCTTCCTCGAAGTAGATCCCGGCGTCGTTGTCGCACGCGTACCCGGGCTTCATCTGGCCGGACAGAATCAGCTTCTGATACAGCGGCCGCCGGCCGGGTTCGGCGTCGTAGTGGGGCGAGTGGCTGCCCTTGAGGAAGCCGAGGCACTGCACGATTGAGAGCTCCTTCGGCCGCGAGTCGGTCGTGCCCTCCTCGAACCAGCACAGCGAGCCCGCGCTCGCGCCGCCGAGCACAATGCCGCGATCCCACGCCTGCCGGAGAATCTGATCGACGCCCTGCGCCTTCCAGATCGCCTGCTGGTTGAGCGTGTTGCCGCCCGAGGCCACGATGCCATCGACGTTCAACAACACTTCGTCCCAGCCGCGGGTCTGTCTCGTGCTGGCGATGAACATCTCCTGCACGAGCGGCTCGACGTTGAGCGGCGCGCAGTTGCGGTACCAGCCCAGGATGCTGGCCTGGGAGTCCGCCGAGGCCGTGGGCAGATAGAGCAGCTTCGGCCGTGTCTTGCCGGTGAGCTCCGCCATGTACTTGATGAACGTCGTGCCGTAGTTGCCGCCGGCGATGAGGATCTTTCGCGTCGCCGCGGCGCGGCCCACTGAATTTGATGTCGACCAGCCGCCGACGCCCATGCCGATGGCGCCAAGAACAGTACTCTTGAGGAAGTCTCTGCGCTGCATGGCGCGATTATCACCCCAGAAACCCCGCGGGCGTATAGTCACAGTGTCGGGGGTCTGGGGGCCAAGCGCCCAGAGCAAGCAATGAACATTCTCCTGTTCTCGATGCCGGATTCGTTCGAGCACACCCCCACGCTCACGATGCGGATGCCGAACGGGGCGCTCGCATCGATCGCCGGCAATCTCGATCGTCACCACAATGTCGCCGTCGCCGACCTCGTCCTGGCGCAGCAGTCCGTCCCGGAAACAGTTGGTCGCCTTGTGCGCGAGCACCAGCCCGACGTCGTGGGCCTCTCCGTGATGACGTTTCAGCGCAATACGGCGCGGAGGGTAATTGCGCTCGTCCGCGCGCTGAATCCACGGGCCACCGTTGTCGTTGGCGGCTACGACCCGAGCCTGGCGCCAGACGTCTACGAAAACCCTGCGTTCGGCGTCGACATCATCGTTCGCGGCGAAGGCGATTTGACGATGAGGGAGCTGGTGCGAGCGCTGGAGTCGGGGAGGGCGCTGGATGGTGTCCAGGGAATCTCGTTCAGACATGGCGCCGCCTTCGTGCGCACGCCGGATCGTCACGTGAGCCATCTTGGCGACGAGGTCAGGCCGCCGAACCGTTCTGCGCGCGTCCTCAGCGGGTACACCTTCCTCGGTCGCCAGATCGACGTGATAGAGACCTCGCGCGGCTGTACCTACGACTGCAGCTTCTGTTCGATCATCGAGATGCGCGGCCGGAACTTCCACACATGGCCCATCGAGCGGGTGATTGGCGATATACGCGATGCGCACGGCCGCGGCGCCCGCGCCATCTTCATGGTCGACGACAACATCACCTTGAACGTCACGCGGTTCAAGGCGCTGTGCGAAGCGATCATTGCCGCCGGCCTCACGGACATCGACTACATCATCCAGGGCATGACGTCGGCGATCGCGGCCGCCGGCGACGATCTCGCGCGGCTCATGCGCCGGGCGGGATTCCGATACGTGTTCCTCGGCATCGAGAACGTCGTCGACAAGGACCTCGCGTTCCTGCGCGCCGCGGCGAAGAACGCGGATCGCAAGAACGGACGCACCGTGGGCAACGCGACCACGACGGCCATCGACGTGCTGCACCGGTACGGCATGGCGGTCGTTGGCGGCCTGATCGTGGGGAATCCCGACGACACGCGCGAGTCGATCGCGGTGAATCTGCGCTTCGCCAGCCGGTACGTGGACTGGCCGTACATCCAGCACCCGACGCCCTACCCAGGCACGCCGATGACCGCGGACTTCCGGGCGAGAGATCTGATCGTCAACGAGAACGTCGATGAGTACGACGGCACGACGGCGGTGGTGAGAAGTGCGTCACTTCCGGCCGAGGAGATCGAGTTCATGCGGTGGCGGGCCGAACGGTGGATGAAAGTGCGCCACCTGCCGTCCGTGATCCGGCGGTATCCGTCGTTCGTGGCGAGACACTGGCCCGCGATGCTGCGCCATACATTCCGCGGAACCTCCTGGAAGTCGTGGATCGGCCTCGAGACTGAGCGGGATGCGTTCCGCCGCTACAAGGCCATCCGGCGGCGCGAGCGTCAGTTCTTTCCGGAGCCGGCATTTGGCCCGCCGGCTGCACGGATGACAGAATCCCGTTGATGGGGAAGTCTTCCGCGCGTTTTGACTGGAGCGACCCGCTCCTTCTCGAGCAACAGTTGACCGAAGACGAGCGGATGGTGCGCGATACCGCTCGCGCGTATTGCCGCGACAAGCTGGCGCCGCGCGTGCTCGAGATGTTCCGCAAGGAGACCACGGACACCGCGATTTTCAGGGAGTTCGGCGCGCTCGACATGCTGGGGATCGTGATTCCCGAACAGTACGGCGGCGCGGGGCTGAACTACGTCTCGTACGGCCTCGTGGCGCGCGAGGTCGAGCGCATCGACTCTGGCTTCCGCTCGATGATGAGCGTCCAGGGCTCCCTGGTCATGGTGCCGATCAATGAATTCGGAACCGAGGCGCAGAAGCAGAAATACCTGCCGAAGCTTGCGACCGGCGAGTGGATTGGCTGCTTCGGCCTCACGGAACCCAACTTCGGATCGGATCCCGGCGGCATGATCACCCGGGCGAAGAAGGTCGATGGCGGCTACCTCGTGACCGGCACCAAAGCCTGGATCACGAGCAGCCCGATCGCGGACGTGTTCGTCATCTGGGCGAAGGACGATAGCGACGAGATTCGCGGATTCATCCTGGAAAAGGGTTGGAAGGGCCTGACGGCGCCGCCGGTGCATGGCAAGGTGGGGCTCCGGACCAGCATCACGGGCGAGGTCGTGATGGACGGCGTGTTCTGTCCGGATGAAAACGCCTTTCCGGACGTGCGCGGCCTCAAGGGCCCGTTCACGTGCCTCAACAGCGCGCGGTACGGGATTTCATGGGGCGCGCTCGGCGCCGCCGAGGATTGCTGGCACCGCGCGCGCCAGTACGTGCTCGATCGCAAACAGTTCGGCCGGCCGCTCGCAGCCAATCAGCTGATTCAGAAGAAGCTCGCCGACATGCAGACGGAGATCACGCTCGGGCTGCAGGGCGTGCTGCGGCTCGGACGCATGAAGGACGAGGGGAGTGCCGCGCCGGAGATCACGTCGATCATGAAGCGCAACTCGTGCGGCAAGGCGCTCGACATCGCGCGCATGGCCCGCGACATGATGGGCGGCAACGGCGTCGTCGACGAGTTCGGCGTCATCCGCCACATGGTCAACCTGGAAGTCGTGAACACCTACGAAGGCACGCACGACGTCCATGCCTTGATCCTCGGCCGCGCACAGACCGGGATTCCCGCGTTCTCGAACTGACTAGTCTCTCTTTCTTACAGGCGCCGGATCGTCAAGCCCGTCTGGGTACGTCGCCATGAGGTTGTACCGGGCGACCTGCCGGTTGTATTCCTCCTGGGCGATGCGGAACTCGAGCCCGCGCCTGTTCATCGTGGCGGCGCGGTCGTTGTAGGCATTGCGGCGCGCGTTGGTGGCGGCCGCTTCTTCAGAGGACGGGAAGCCGCGTCCGGTAGCGTTGGCGGCGGCCGTGCGTGCGTTCAACTCATCGACCGCCTGCTGAAGCGCGATCCGCTCGGGATCGAGTTCAGCCTGCAGATGATCGAGCGATGCGCGTTCCTCTGCGAGACGCGTTTCCTCCGTCGCCAGCCATTCGCGCAACTGCGCGCGTTCCTCCGGCGTAGCCTCGATACTGACGAACGCGCCTTCGTTCGAGAGCCGGTGCAGTACTTTCTTGAATGCCTCGCCGTGATCCGTGCCCGTGTCGCCGATTGAGAAGAGATACGCGTGCACCATCTCATGGCAGAGCGCCCGATCGAGCGCCGCGGCATCGTCCTTGAGACTGGGATGGAGCAGGATGATGGATTTGTCGCCGGCCTGGCCGAACATGCCGAGCAGTTTGAAGGAGCGGCCCGCGGCCGCGCCGACGTCCGCGAGCCGTGGCTCCCACGTCACCGGAATCGCGGTGAGTGCGTTCGCAAAATGCTTCCCGTTGATGGAGGCGAAGCGGGCCATGAGCGCCGGCTCCGGCGGTGTGTCGATGGCTTCCTTGAGCAGTTGGCGCTGGCGCTCATCCGCGGACGTTGTGGACGCCGCCTGTTTCTTGGACTGACTCTTCTCCGACCATCCCGGAGACATGCTCCACGCCGCACCGGTCAGCGCGACGGCCCCGGCGGCAATGAGAACGACCTTTGTCACGGCCGGACGGAAGTGCAATTACCAAGCCGCGGAAGGCCGGACGGCGAGCATCGAAAACCGGCCAGATCCCACGCCGAATCCTCGCGATCACAATCTGGTGGACCGCGCCAATTACGATCCCGAAGCCGCAGAGCCACCTTTCTCACTACATATAATGAGCGCCGCGCCCATGAAGACTCTGAGCAAGACCGAGGTCTCGACGCAAGTGAAAGAGGTCCTGGCGTGGCTCGATCGTCGCGGATCGAAGAAGAACCGCGACGGCATGGCGCGATACGGCATCGTGGCAAGAAACGTCGCCGGCGTGTCCGTTGGTGACCTGCGCAAGATAGGGAAGGACCTCGGGCGGAATCACGAGCTCGCGCTGGCGCTGTGGGACACGGATTGCTACGAGGCCCGCATGCTGGTCGCGTTTGTCGGCGATCCGGAGAAGCTCACACCCGCGCAGATGGATCGCTGGTGCCGCGACTTCGACAACTGGGCCATCTGCGATGCGCTTTGCTTCCATCTCTACGACAGGACGCCGCACGCGTACAAGAAAGTCGCGCAGTGGGCGAAGAGCAAAGAGGAGTTCGTGAAGCGCGCTTCGTTTGCGCTTGCAGCCAGTCTGGCTGGTCACGACAAGGCGGCGCCGGACGCGAAGTTCGAGCCAATCCTTCCGCTAATCGAACGCGCGGCGACCGATGACCGGAACTTCGTGAAGAAAGGGGTCAGCTGGGCGCTGCGCGGCATCGGCATGCGCAGCCCCGGTCTTCACGCGAAATCGCTTGCGCTCGCACGCCGGCTGGCGGCCTCTGATTCGTCGGCCGCACGCTGGATCGGCAAAGACGCGATTCGTGACATCACCAGGCCTCTCGTGTTGAAACGCGTCGTCCAAAGGTCCAAGGGTCCGGAAGGTCCCTAAGGTTCGAGGTCGATGAGCGCGTCCAGCAGTGGATTCATGATCCCGCGCGCCGGCGTTCCGAACACGTTCCAGGCGTTCACGACGGCAACGATGTCCTTTGAGGGAATGACGATCAGCAACTGGCCGCCAAAACCGCGGCCGCTCCAGACGTCGACGTCACCTCTTTTCGACAGCCACCACTGGTAGCCGTAATCCGTGGTCGGATTCGGATGGGCGTGCCTGGTGGTCGCCCGTTCGACGAATCCCTCGGGAAGAATCCGGCGGCCATCCCACATGCCGCGATGGAGGTACAGATATCCGATCTTCGCGAGGTCTTCGGCGCCGAGGTACAAACCGCCTTCCGTGTCCGGATGGCCGGTGGGCGTGCGCTTCCAGTGGTACTCGCGGATGCCAAGCGGGCGGAAGAGGTGCTCGTTCGCGTAGTCGTCGATGAACTTGCCCGTCGCCGACCGGATGATGCCTGAGAGGAGCATGCTGCCGCCGCTGTTGTAAGCCCACTTCGTTCCGGGGTCGGCGTCGATCGGCTGTGAAAGCGTGAATGCGATCCAATCCTTGCTGTTCTCCATCTGGATGGTCGTGTTCGTCTGATCGAGTGGCCGATCCTGCTCGTGCCACTCGATGCCGGACCGCATCGTCAGTACATCCTCGAGCGTCGCGCGCCGCAGGCGCGGATCGACCTTCGAAAGATCGCGGTCCCTGAAGTAGGTGAGGAATGGCTGATCGAGCGACTTGATCTCTCCCCGGCCGAGCGCGATGCCGATCGCGGTGGCCGCAACCGACTTGGTCACCGACTGCAGCGAATGCACGTCCCGGCCCTGAAAGTACGGATGCCAGTCTGGATGGAAGTAATTGAACTGGTGATTCCACGACGGATCCGCGCACCCGAAGCCGCACCCGATGGGGCCGATCCGCCCTTGGCTGATCGCGCGGTAGTCACGCGCGTACCGGTGGTTGGTAATCGCGCGGCCTTTGTAGACGACGAAGAGGCGATCGACGAGGCCGTAGGCGTCGGCTCTGATGTCGCGATCGAGCGCTGCGAGGGCGCCGGCGTTTGCGCCGAGCGACTCCGGTGTCGCGGTCGGCCACGCGGTGGTCGGCCACTGGCCCTGAGCGAGCAGGGTCGCGACGGCCATCAATGCCGTTCGGACTACACTCATGGCGCCAATGGTACAGCGACAACTTCAGTCGTACTCGATCTGGAAGGTCATCATCGCCGCGTCCGTCGGCACGATGATCGAGTGGTACGACTTCTACATCTTCGGCTCGCTCGCGGCCATCATCTCGCCGTTGTTCTATCCGGCCGGCAACGACTCGCTGGCGCTGATTGCCTATCTGTCAACGTTCGCCGTCGGATTTGTCGTGCGCCCGTTCGGCGCCCTGTTCTTCGGCCGAATCGGCGACCTCGTCGGCCGCAAGTACGCGTTCCTCGTAACGCTCGTTCTGATGGGAGGCGCAACCGCCCTTGTCGGCATTCTGCCCGTCTACGCGACGATCGGGATCGCCGCGCCCATCGCACTGCTGGCCATTCGCATCGTCCAGGGACTGGCGCTGGGTGGTGAGTATGGCGGCGCCGCCGTCTACGTCGCGGAACACGTGCCCGACGAACGGCGGGGGTTCTACACGAGCTTCATCCAGATTACGGCCACGCTCGGCCTGTTCCTCTCGCTTGTCGTCATCCTCCTCGTCCAGAAGTCGTTGTCCCCGGAGGCCTTCCGGGCGTGGGGATGGCGCGTCCCGTTCCTGATCTCGATCGGCCTGGTCGGACTGTCGCTGTACATCCGGCTGCGAATGAAGGAGTCGCCGATCTTCGAGCGGATCAAGACGAGCGGGAAGACGTCCACCCAGCCGCTGAAAGAGGCGTTTGCGCGCTGGAGCAATCTGAAGCACGTGCTGATCTCGCTCTTCGGTGCGACAGCGGGGCAGGGCGTCGTCTGGTACACGGGACAGTTCTACGCGCTCTTCTATCTGCAGACGATCCTCAAGGTGGATCCGGCATCCGCCAGCTTCATCGTGGCGGTCGCGCTCGTTCTGGGCATGCCGCTGTTCGTGGTGATGGGCGCGCTTTCCGATCGATTCGGGAGGAAGCGCCTCATGATGGCGGGCTGCCTCCTGGCGGCCGTTTCGTACTTTCCGATCTACCACGCGATGCAGCAGGCGGCGGGTTCGAATGTCGTAACCGCTCTTCCGCAGAAGAATCCCGTGACCGGCGCGATTTCGCTGACGCCGCTGGCCGCGCCGGCTGAACTGCCTCCTGGATCCGGAGAAGTGATTGTGCAACTCCAGCCGGCAAAGACCGTGCTCGCGGTGGCGAGCCTTTTCCATCTGCTCGGCAGCGGCGCCGCGTGGAAGCTCATCGCGCTCGTGTTCCTGCAGGTCGTCCTCGTCACCATGGTGTACGGGCCGATTGCGGCGTATCTGGTCGAGGCATTTCCCGCGCGCATCCGGTACACGGCGATGTCGTTGCCGTACCACATCGGCAACGGTGTCTTCGGCGGCCTGTTGCCCCTCATCGGCCTCACGGTCATCGCCAACACGGGCAACATCTACGCAGGGCTCTACTATCCCGTCATCGTCGCCGCGCTGACGTTTGTGGTTGGATCGATCTTCCTGAAGGAAACCCACCACCACCGGATCTGGGAAGAGACGCTACACTGACGGCGTGACGAGCATCGAGGGCCTCTATCGACAGCGACTTGCCGAGCGCCAGACCGCGCTCGAGGCGAAGGAGCGAACCCACGCCGCTTTCGCGTGGACGCGGATCGCGGTCTTTCTTGCCGGCGTTGCCATCCTCGTCATCGGCGGTCCCTCCCGCGCGAACTGGCTGGTCGTGCCGGGCGGCGCCTTTGTCGTGCTCGTCGTCGCGCACCTCAAGCTGCTCAACGCCCGGGATCGCGCGCGTTCCGCCGTAGGCTTCTACGCGCGTGGGCTCCAACGCGTGACGCACGATTGGATCGGCAAGGGCCGTGATGGCGCCGACGTGTTCAGCCGCGTGCAGCGGGCAGGCGAGTCGCATTTGTTCGCCGTGGACATCGATCTTTTCGGCCGCGCCAGCCTGTTCGAGCAGCTCGCAACCGTGCGGACCCATGCGGGAGAGGAAACGATCGCGCGATGGCTGCTGGCGCCGGCGGAGCCGGAAACGATCCGCGCGCGTCAGGTTGCCGTGCGGGAGCTCGCCGGCAACCTCGATTTGCGGGAACGAGTGGCGGTGCTGGGTGACGAGCTTCGCGTGGCGGTTCACGCCGATCTCCTCCGGCGGTGGTCGGCGGCTCGAATCGGACTTCGCGGCACGGGCATCCGCGTTGCGGCTGCGCTGCTCGCAGCGGGGACCGCTTCGTCGCTCGTCTGGTGGACCTACACGGGACGAGGTGTGCTGATCCTGGCGGCGTTCACGGCGGTGCAGCTTGGCTTTGTGGCGTTCTACAAGTCGCGGGTGACCGACGTCATCAAGGCCGTCGACGAGCCCGCGCACGATCTCGAGTTGCTCGCTGAGCTGCTCGCGACGATCGAACAGCACCCGTGCACTTCTCCCGGCCTAAAGGACCTGCAGCGTCGCATCGCCTCGACAGGCCGCCAGGCCTCAGCCGAGATCCGTGCGCTTTCGCGGCTGGTGGCCATGTTGTCGGCGCGCAACAACGTCATGTTCGCGATTCCAGCCGGGATCCTGATGTGGGCGACGCAGTGGGCGTTTGCGATCGAGGCCTGGCGCGAGCGTGCCGGTGCCCGCATTCCCGAGTGGCTCGATGTCGTCGGTGAGTTCGAGGCGTTGCTCGCGGTGTCGGGCTTCACCGCCGAACAGGTTGGCTACGTTTTCCCCGAGGTGACCGATGGCGGCCCGGCCGCGCTGGAGGCCGTGCAGGTTGCGCATCCCGCCATGGGCCCGTCGGCCGTTCCGAACGATATCCGGCTCTCCGCTGCCCAGGGGCCGGCCCTGCTGGTCGTGAGTGGATCGAACATGTCCGGCAAGAGCACGCTGCTCCGGACGATTGGCGCGAACGTCGTGCTGGCGGGAATGGGAGCGCCCGTGCGGGCGGCGTCCTTCCGCATGACACCGGTCGCAATCGGCGCGTCGATACGCGTGGTCGATTCGCTCGCCGACGGCCGGTCGAGATTCATGGCGGAGATCGTGCGCCTGAAGGAGATCGTCGACAGAGCGAAGGCCGGGAACGGCAGCGTGCTATTCCTGCTGGACGAGATCCTGAGCGGGACCAATTCGCACGATCGCCTCGTCGGCGCGGAAGCTGTGCTGACGAATCTCGTGGGCACGGGCGCCATCGGATTCGTCACTACGCACGACCTGGCCCTGGGCGAGATCGTCCAGCGCCTGCCGGGCCGTGCTGCCAACGTACACTTCGAGGATCAGTTCGAGAACGGGCAGCTCGAGTTCGACTACACCCTGCGCTCCGGCGTGGTTCAGACCAGCAATGCGCTCCGTCTCATGCAGAGCATTGGGATTGATCTCTGATCAGGGCAGAGGGCAGAGGGCAAAGGGAGGTCAGAGGTACGAAAGAAAAGGGCCGTGGAGCTGAACGCCCCACGACCCTTTGACCTTCGGGCCTCCGACTTACCCTTGCCCTTTGACCTCTGCCCTTTGCCCTGCTTAGAAGATGTACTTGATCGAGAACATCATCCTGTAGACGTCGGTGATCCCTGACGTCTGCTCGAACGTCTTCGACAACAACTGAGCGGTGGCTCCACTGCCGACGACAAACAGTCGGTAGTTGATGCGGCTCTGCGCGTCAACGCCGGCGTTGGTGAGCGGCCTGCCGGCCGAGACCAGGCGCTGGCTGACGCCCCAGTTCTTGTTCAGCAGGTTCGTGAAGTTGTCCACGTCCCAGCGGAACTGCAGCGTGTGCTTCCGGCCGCCCGCGCTGAACTCGAAGTTCTGCGAGAGGCTGAAGTCCGCGCGCGTCACCCTCGGCAGGAAGAACGCACCGCGCTCGGCGTACTGGCCGCGCCGCGTGCTGAGGTACGGATCCTGCGCGATGTAGGCATCCCAGGCCGCCGCCTGATCGGCGGCGGTGAACGTGGGGCCACCGGTCACGGTGAACTGAACGAAGTTCATCTCGCTCTGGTCGCGCGGGATGTACAGCAGGTCGTTGGTCGTGCCGCCGTCGCCGTTGGCGTCGTTTGCGAACGTGTAGCTGGTGTTGCCGATCGTACGTGTCTCCCAGAACAGCGAAATCGTCGTCGCGCCGAAGTGGAAGAAGTCCTTGCTGTACGACCCCACCATGTAGAAGCGGTGCCCCGGCGAGTTCGCAGAGAACGCGAGCGGCGGGTTGTTTGGATCGCCCACCATCTGATTGGCCGTCCATGAGCCGGTGCCGACTGAGCCCGGATCCACCGTGTTCTTCGCTTCGCCGTAGCTGTACGCCGTCTTGAACCAGAGGCCGGCCTGGAACCGCTTTTCGCCGGTCATGGCGAAGTTCCACGCCCGGCCGATGTTCTGGTTCTTCAGCACCACGTTCGTGCTGACGACGTTGCCGGCGGCATTGTTGATGCGGTTGGCGCATGGACCAACGGTTGGATTCGAGCATGAGGTTCCAAACCAGCGCATGCGCGGATCGGGGCCTGCAAAGTTGCCCTGCGATGCCGGCAGGTTCGCGTTGATGTAGTACAGCCCGTTGACGTCGCGGTTGTAGATGAACTCGCCGGTGCCCGTCCAGCCGCCCGGCAGCTTGCGGTCGACCGCGACGTTCGTGCGCCAGACCTGCGGGAACTTGAAGTCCTCGTCAATGAGCTCGAGGTTGTAGCTGATCGCCGGCGCGCCCGTCACGTTCGTCGGCTTGTAGTGATCCGGGTCCGGATGGAACGGCCGGATGTTGGTGGTGTTCGCCACCAGGTTGTCCCGACGCTCCGTGCCCGTCAGCATGCCTGTGTTGCCGACCTGGTTGGAGATCCACACGTAGGCCGGCCGGCCCGAGAACACGCCCGTGCCGCCGCGGACCTGCGTCTTCTGATCGCCGGCGACATCCCAGTTGAAGCCGACGCGCGGCGACCACTGGACGTTGGCCGGCGGGAGGACGCCCGTCTTGTACTGCACCGCCTGACCGTCTTCATCGCGCCAGGTCAGCGCATCCGCGTTCACGTTCGTGTAACCCGTGTCGCCGAAGTACGGCACGTCGAAGCGCAGGCCTGCCGTCACCGTCAGGTTGGGCCGCAGCCGCATCTCATCCTGCACGTACGCGCCCGTGTAGAACACATCGAGAGGCTGGATCGGCTTGACCTGACCGGGGATGTTGCTCCAGCGGAGGTCGAAGCGGGTCAGGTTGACCGGCGATATCGTGCGGTTCGGATTGGCCTTGTAATCCAGCGCGTCGGTGTAGAAGTCCTGGAGCGAGTTGAAGACGTACACACTCTGCGTACCGGAGTTGAACACGTTCTCGGAGTGGTACTTCTCGGCGCTGTAGCCGAACGTCAACTGATGCTTGTTGCCGTACTTGGTGAAGGAATCCTGCAGCTGGAACGTGTTGTAACGGAGCTCGTTGTTCGGCGTGAACGGCTCGAATCCGAACGACGTGTAGACCGAACTCCCGTTCAGGATGTCGACGAACGGGAAGAACGGCCCCGCGGCATTCTTACGGCTCTCATCCTGCTTCGTGTAGCCGAGGATCAGGCTATTCGACATGTCCTTGCCGATGACCGAGTTCCACTCGCCGACGATCGAGCGGATGTTCTCGAGCATCGCGTAGTTGGAATTCTTGAAGTTCAGGCCGGTGGTCGACGTGCGCCGGTTGCCCGCGCCGAGCGAGGTCGAGTTGCTCAGCAGGATGTCCGAGTACGAGTCGAGCTGGTTGTAGCGAACGACGAGCTTGTTCTTGTCGTTGAGGTTGTAGTCGCCCTTGAAGATGTAGCGCTTCGCCGGCGTGCTGAAGTCGTAGTCCTGGTAGCCGCCCGTGTCGTAATTGAAGTTGGTCTTGAGGAACGCGCTCAGCTGGTCCAGATCCGACGCCAGGACGCGGGTGACGCTGCCGCCCACCGTCTCACCGCCCTTGTTCGCGCGGAACGTCGTGCCCGGCTGCGTGAACGATTCATTCTCGTAGCTGCCGAAGATGAACGCCTTGTTCTTCTGAATCGGGCCCGATCCCCAGACGCCGGTGTTCCGGAACTTGAACGTGCCAGGATTGAACGCGAGCGACTTGGCCGAGGTGCCGACGACGCCGTTATCGCGCCACGTCTGGTAGAACGACGCGTGCACCGTGTTGCCGCCGCTGCGCGTGACGGTGTTCACCGCGGCGCCGACGAAGTTGCCCTGACGCACGTCGTACGGCGCCAGACTGACCTGGACCTGCTCAATCGCCGCCAGCGAGATCGGCGCGACACCCGACGAATCGCCCGGCGCATTGCGCAGGCCGAACGAGTTGTTGAAGTAGGAGCCGTCCACCGTAATGTTGTTCAGGCGCGAATCCATGCCCGCGAACGACAGGCCTGAGGACTGCGGCGTGAGGCGTGTCATGTCGTTCAGGCGGCCGCCGATCGTCGGCAGCGTCGCGAGTTGATCGCGCGTAATCGTCGTCGCGGCGCCCGTGCGCTTGGAGCTGAACACGGGATCAATCGTGCCCACGACCGTCACTTGCTCGCTCACGACCGGCTTCACGTTGAACGCGAGGTCCGTGCCGGCGCCGAGGTTGACCGTGATGTTCTCCTGCGTCGACGGCTGAAATCCTGCCGCAGCGCCCCCAGCGACCGCCGGTGACACCACAACGGTGTACGGCCCGCCGACGCGCATGTTCGGAATGACGAAACGGCCGTCGGCTCGGGTGACCGACTCGTAGGTCGTGCCCGACGGTGTGTGGATGGCAGTGACCTCGGCGCCCGCGACCGGGCGCTTCTGCGCGTCGAGGACGAGGCCGGTGATGGTGCCGGTGGTGACGCCCTGCGCGAAGGCGGCAGATACCGGAAGCAGGAACGCGCCGAGCATGACGATCGCCGGCACGGCCCGTTTCAGCCAGTGCGAAATCTTCGAAAAACGGATCATTGACTCACTCCAGGTCGAACGAAGGCAGCGGGCATGAGCCCGCCGGGTTGTAGTGCACGAGTGTGGTTGAACGCTTGGTAACGACGAATCAGAAGCGCGGAAACGCCTCGTCAAGTCGGTGAGCAGTATAGCGGCCCCGATAGGGGGCCGCAACGTTTTACAGGCGTTACGGCGGGGTGATAGGAGCCGAAAACCCCTGCAAAACAGCCCTCCGCTTCTAGGCGAAGCCGATTCGAATCGTGCAGCCTCGCCGGGCGCCGGCATTGAGCGCGGCCCGGCCGCCCATCCGCTCTGCGGTCGCCGCAGCAACCGCAGCGCCGGTGGCCGCGAGCCATCCACCGGGCCGCTCGTGCCAGTCGGCGTCGAAGAACCGCTGCCGAGCCGTCGCTGAGAGAGGCACGACATCCTGTGAAACCTCGATGGCCTGGAGGTCATCCTCGTCGCCGTCCTGCTCGACGATGGCCTCGATGCGAATGGAGGCCCCCTCGACGCCGGCCATGAGGGGCAACAGCGCCATGAACGCGCCCGTCACGCCCAGCGCGATCGCGCCGTCATCGACAGTCACAGTGGCGTTCGATTCGGTTGCCGTTTGGAGGCTGACGCCGGCGAGGCGGCACTCGGCCGCGAGCCGATCGCGCAGCTGCGCGACGAGCGTGGCGACCTGGCGCGAGCGTGGCTCGAGCTCGGGCGCGACCCCGGCGACGATCGACTGCGCGCGCAGCAACCATGAGACGCGCGCCGACTGGGCCTTGATGAGGTCCAGACTCACGCGTCGCGTGAGCGCGGACGCATCTCCGCCGAGCATCGTCGCGGCTGACTCGATCGCGGCGATTTCTTCGACCAGGTGCGCGAAGATCCGGCGCTCGCGCGTCACACGCGCAGGGGAAGTGATGTCGGCCTCGCGCGGGCCCGTGCGGGTGTCGCCGCGGGCCTCGCCACGCGCAGACCGATCTCCACCGCCGCGCGCGCCCGAGGACAGGAGCTCCACATAGTGCGGATCCGCGCGCATGCGGTAACCCGGAGGCAATCCTTCGCGTTCGGGCTTGACGGGATCGCCGCCGGAGAACTCCTGCGCTTCGAACTCAGACACTGTGACTCCTCTGGAACTTACGAAACCCGAATGCTAACACAGGGGTTACCATCATCTGGACATTGAGACATTTGGACATTTGCAAAATGTCTCCATGTCCAGATGTCCACATGTCCACATGACAAATGCCAAGAATCATCACTGACTACGAAGCGTACTTGTTCGGCGAAGGCCACTGGCTACGCGCGTGGGAAAAAATGGGCGCGCGTCCGGCGGAGTACGACGGCCGCGCCGGCTACAGCTTCGCGGTGTGGGCGCCGAACGCGCGCGAAGTCTCCGTGACGGGTGACTTCAATCAGTGGGATCCACGCGCGAACCCGCTCGCGAGTCTTGGCGCGAGCGGATTGTGGGAAACGTTCGTTCCCGGTGTGCCCGCCGGATCGCGGTACAAGTTTCATCTGCATACGAAGAGCGGCTACGCGATCGTCAAAGCCGATCCGTTCGCGCTCGTGACAGAACGCCCGCCGCATACGGCGTCCGTGACCGCGTCAACGGGCGCGCACGAATGGGGTGACGCCGCATGGATGACCGCGCGCCAGGAGCGCGGCACGGTGCTCGACGCGCCGATGTCGGTCTACGAAGTTCACGCCGGATCGTGGCGGCGCAATCCCATCGACGGCTTCCGATCGCTCACCTGGCGCGAGCTCGCGGCGGAGCTCGTGCCGTACGTCGTGCGCATGGGGTTTACCCACGTGGAGCTGCTGCCCGTGATGGAGCACCCATTCGAGGGCTCCTGGGGTTACCAGGTCACCGGATTCTTCGCGCCGACCAGCAGGTTTGGATCGCCCGATGACTTCCGCGCGTTCGTGGATGCCTGCCACCAGGCCGGGATCGGCGTGATCCTCGACTGGGTTCCCGGTCACTTTCCGAAGGACGACTTCGCGCTCGCGCGGTTCGACGGCACCGCGCTGTACGAGCACGAGGACCCGAGGCAGGGCGAGCACCGTGACTGGGGCACGCTGATCTTCAACTACGGCCGCCACGAAGTACGCAACTTCCTGCTGACGAATGCGCTCTTCTGGTTCGACTCGTTCCACGTCGACGGTCTCCGCGTGGACGCCGTCGCGTCGATGCTGTACCTCGACTACTCGCGCGACGCGGGCGATTGGGTGCCGAACCAGTACGGCGGCCGCGAGAATCTCGAGGCGATCGACTTCCTGCGGGAGCTGAACAACATCACGCATCAGCACTTTCCCGGCACCGTGATGATCGCGGAGGAATCCACGGCGTTCCCGGCGGTGAGCCGGCCGACGTGGGTCGGCGGCCTGGGTTTCACCTACAAGTGGAACATGGGCTGGATGAACGACATCCTCACCTACGTCGGCAAGGACCCGGTCTTCCGGCGGTGGGAGCACCAGCACCTCACGTTCTCGATGCTGTACGCGTTCAACGAGAACTTCGTGCTGCCGTTCTCGCACGACGAGGTCGTCCATGGCAAGGGATCGCTGATGCAGCGGGCGCCGGGGGACGCGTGGCAGAAAGCCGCGACGCTGCGCGCGCTCTACGCCTACATGTACGTCCATCCAGGCAAGAAGCTGCTGTTCATGGGCAGCGAGCTCGGTCAATGGCGCGAGTGGAACCACGATGACTCGCTTGACTGGTCGCTTCTGGAGCAGCCGCTCCACGGCGGCCTCCAGCGGTTCGTCGAGGACCTGAACCGGCTCTATCGCGGGGAGCCGTCGCTATACGAGCGCGATTTCGACGGCGCCGGCTTCGAGTGGATCGACTGCAACGACCACGAGTCGAGCGTCATCTCACTCATCCGCCGGGCCGGCGACGCCGACGACTTCATCGTCGCCGTGCTCAACTGGACGCCGATCGTGCGGCACGGCTACCGCGTCGGCGTGCCGCGGCCAGGCTACTACGCTGAAGTGCTGAACAGCGACGCCTCGCTGTACGGCGGAAGCAATGCGGGCAACGCGGGCGGAATGTACACGGACGATGTCCAGGCGCACGGACGAGCGCAGTCGTTGAACCTCACATTACCGCCGCTCAGCGCGGTCGTGTTCAAGTTACGACCCGAGGACGGACGCGACAGCGGCTGAGAGCCGCTGCCAGCTCTCGGTCTCGGCGGCGAGTTGCCCGCGGCCCGCACGGGTGAGTTTATAGAACCGCGCGCGGCGGCCTGTGTCCGTGAGCGCCCATTCGGACGAGAGCCATCCGCGCGACTCCATCCGGTACAACGCTGGATAGAGCGATCCCTCTTCGACCGCGAGCGCTTCCTTTGACAGCCGCTCCAGGCGGAGCGCGATGGCATAGCCATGGAGCGCGCCGTCGGCCAGCACCTTGAGGACGAGCATGTCCAGCGCGCCGTGCAATTGATCGCTGTTCGTTTTTTTCTTTGTGCGCATTGCCGTCACCAGGGGACTTCGTCCCCGATCGCTACTCCGTTCGCAAAGACGTCACGGGATCGACGCGCGCGGCGCGTCGTGCGGGAATCCACACCGCCACGAGCGCGGCGAATGCCAGCACGCTGGCCGCTGCCGCGAACGCCGACGGATCCGTCGGCGTCGTCTCGAACAGAAACGTGGAAATGATTCGGGTCGCTGCCCAGGCTCCAGCGAGTCCAACCGCGATTCCAAGCGCCAATGGTCGCGCCGCCTCGCGGACCATTTGCCGGACGACATGCGAGGCACTCGCGCCGAACGCCATCCGCACGCCGATCTCCTGTGTGCGTCGGGCGACCGCGTAGGCAGTCATTCCGAAAACTCCGATCAACGTGAGCAGCAGTCCAAGCCCACCGAGCAGCGAGAGCAACACGGTCCGGCGTCGCGGCGTGACCACTGTCGCGTCGAGCCAGTCTGCGCCCGTGCGCACACGCTCGACGATCGCGCGCGCGCCGGCGTTCCGTGCGGCCTCGGTGAGCCGCTCGGTCAAGCCCGCCGCGTTCGTCCGCGGCCTCACCACCACGACCATCGGCTCCGGCCGCTCCGTCGCGGCGGGCTGGTACGGCGCAAACACTTCCAGGGTCTCTCGCATCGAGCTCGGCATCGTCAGGTCGTTGCCTCCCAGATTCCTGAGGTCGGCGACGACGCCAATCACCTCGACGGCCTCCTTGCCCAGCGTGATCACCCGTCCTGTCGATCCGCCGATCGGAAACAGCTGCTTGGCCGCCCGTTGATTGATTACCGCCACTCGACGCCCGCTCGTGGCATCCGCCGGCGTGGGGAAACGGCCTGACACCGGCGACAGGCCAAGCGCTTCGAAGTAACCGGGCAGCACCTTCCGTATCGTTACGTTCGTCGTCTGTCCGCTGTCGAGCGTGATTCGGCCGTAACTGAAACTTCCCATCAGAGGGATGTGATTGGCGGCGCCGACGGCTTCAACGTCCGGCCACTCGCGGATCGTGTTCACCAGACCGTTGTAGTACTCGCCAAATACAGCGGGGTTGAAGTCAGCAGGGGATGCCTGCAACGTAGTGAACGATTCCGGCTGGAAACCAAGATCGACCGATGTCATGCGGTCGAAGCTCTTGATCATGAGCGCCGCCCCGGTGACGAGCACCAGCGCGAGCGCGACTTCAACGCCAATCAGCCAGTTGCCGCCTCGCCGGGACAGCGCACCGCCCGTGCGACGGCTGCCGCGCGCGAGCGCGCCCGAGACCCGGACGCGCGAGAGCCGCAGCGCGGGTACGAGTCCGAAGAGCAAGCCGGTGACGAGCGTGAGTGCGACGCTGAACCCCAGGACCCGCGCGTTGAGGGTGGCCGGCGCGTTCGTCGAGACCGGCAACGGGATGTTGGCGACCAGCGAATCCAACGTCCACCAGGCGAGAAGCAGACCAAGCGCGGCGCCTGCCGCCGCTAGCACGAGACTCTCCGTCAGCAACTGGCGCGTCAGCCGCCAGCGACCGGCGCCGATCGAGGCGCGAATGGCCACTTCGTGCAGCCGCGTCGCGCCACGGGCCAGCAGCAGGCCCGCAACGTTCACGCACGCAATGAGAAGAATGAGCCCCGCCGATCCAAGCAGGATGTTGCCCGTTGTCCAGTAGCCCCGTGTCTCCCGCGCGAGCAGCGTCTTGACGTACGCGTACGTGCCCGGTACTCGGGGCTCCCTGTCGTCCTGAACTCCGGCGAGCAGGCTCGTCAACTCACGCGACGCCTGGTCGATCGTCACGCCCGTGCGAAGGCGCGCGTACGTGACCGTGCCGGCGCCGCGTCTCGTGAACATCGCGGGCGAGACCTTGAGCGGCAACCAGAGCGCGGTCGTGCGGTAGTACCCCCGCGGCAGCACGCCCACGATTTCGTAGCTCTCGTTGTCGAGCCGCATCTGCTGGCCAATGGCGTCATCGCGTGCGCCGAAGCGGCTCTGCCAGAGGCCGTAGCCAATGACCACGACCCGCGGCGCGTCCGGGCGGGTGTCGGCATCCTGAATCCCACGTCCGCGGAGCGGCACGACGCCGAAGAGACCAAGGTAGTGGCCATCGATTTCGTTACCGCGGAGTCGTTGCGGTTCCGCGCCGTCCGCGATCATCGGGTCGCTGGTATCCCACTGCGCGACGTCAACGGGCGCATTCGGGGTCGCGCGGATGGTCTGCACGTCGAGCGCCGATATTCCGTAGCGGGAAGGTGCCGTCCGATCCGGCCGCGGCACCGCCATCGTGAGTTGGACGAGCTCCTCGGGCCGGGCGTACGGCAACGGGTGTAGCAACGCGGCATCGATCACACTGGTGATGGCTGTGGTCAATCCGATGCCGATTGCCAGCGTGAGGATTGCCACGAGCGAGAAGCCGGGCTGCCTGACGAGCAGCCGCACGGCGTACTTCAGGTCCTGAACGATCGTCTCCATGAATCCGCCTCCGCGCACGTCGTAGCCATGGTCCTGCCACAGCGCGACATTGCCGAATCTACGTTTTGCCTGCTCGATCGCCACCGGCGCCGGCGCGCCGGCGCGCTCGTAATCCTCGGCGCGCATCCGGACGTGGAACTCGAGCTCCTCGCGGATCTCACCGGCCACGGCATCGCGGCGAAGAACCCCGCGAAGCCGGGCCCTGAGACGCGCGGCCAATTCGGATGGCTTCAAGGGTTAGACATTCTAGGCATAGAAGGGCTGAGGATCAAGGCGCGATAGACTTCCCGCCGATGCCGCTTGCGACTGGCGCGCGCCTCCGCGCCGGACGCGATCGCGACGGCATCCCCCTCGTTCGCCGCGCCGATGTGCCGAACGTCCGCGCGCCCGATCGCGCAGTCGATCAGCGGCGACAGGTACGAGCACGGGACGCCCATATACAAACTGAATCCACATTCGGCGGCGTTCGTCATGAACGTGTCTGGGGTGAGCATGGCGCGTCGGAACGCTCTCAGTTGACTCGATGCGGTGGATTCGTTGTCGGCACGCCCGTCTACATCGTCGTCGTGAGGGTGACCGGGCCGTTTCGAGCCCGCGGCCGCGTGAACAAGGCCGTGTGTGTGATCGAACCGGTGACGATCGGCGTCTTCTATTCGTGGCCGATGAATCCGGTCGCGCCCGTGACCGCGACCCGCTTCACTCGCGGGGGCCCCTGGTCCCCACTCCGCTCGCGCGGCTCGCTCTGCTCGAGTTCGATCCTCTGACGATGCGCCTGAAGAGTGTGAGGCGGCGATCGGTGAGAAACGAGACCAGCACGGTCGTGCACGAGCGATGGGCCGTCAGATCGCGGTAGAACTCGGGCGCGATTGCGGGAATGCGCGGCAGCCGCCGCCACGGCACGCTCATCAAATCGTGATGCTCGTTGTGGTACCCGACGTTGAAGGCAACAGTGTTGAGCAGGCCGTAGTACGAATACGTCTCCTGGCCCTCGGTGATCACGTAGTGTTCCTGGATCCATCGCGCGCCGATCGGATGGAGGCCGATCGCGAGCACGGCCGACGCGAAGAGGTACTTGAACGGCTCGGGGCCGGCGAGCACCCACAGCACAGCCATCGCGGAGAACTGCGCGAACGCGTTGATCACCGTCCACCGATCCACTACCGGCACACGCGCGAGCCTTATCGGCCGAACGGCGCCGATGATGACGGCGAACAACGCAAGCCATCCGGCTTTGCGCGCCGCCGACGCGCCGATCATTCGTGCTTCGGTCTCACCGGGCAGATCGGCGTCCAGATCCTGATTGCCGAGATGTTTGTGGTGGAGCAAGTGGTACTTGCAGAACGACATGGCGGACGGCAGCACGAGCGGGAGATTCGCCACGATCGCCGCGATTTTGTTCCCTGCCGGTGCGCGAAAAACGAGGTTATGCGCGCATTCGTGGATCAGAACCCAAAGGGCATGATCTATCGTGGCGCCCACGATGTAGGCGATCGGCAGCCACACGTACCACGGTTGGCCCAGGAGTACGAACGCGAGCGAGAGTTGGACGGTGACGAGCACCGCAATCCAGACGGCGCTCGGAGGGTAGGGGCCGGCGAGATCGCGAAGCTCGGGGTGCGCCGCGAGCATCCGTCGTGCGCGGGAGATGTGCGGGTCGTCATACGGCACCCGGATGAAATCGGCCGCCGACATGGCGCGTACTTTAGCATGTTGAGGGGCCGCACTTGTTGCGGCTTCATGCGGCCCACATCGTAGCTTGAGCGAACGCGTGAGCGGACCGCGGCAGACGTCCTAGTCCGCGCAGAACCAGACGCGCCGCGTTCACATCTTTGGCAGAAACCGTCCGGTCCGTTCTTGGTAGTCGCGATACGCCTGCCCGAACTTGAGAGCGAGCTGTTCCTCCTCCACGCGCGATCGAACCGCAAGAAGGCCGAAGACGGCAACAGCGAACGCGAAAATGAACCAGTTGGCCGCCAGCAACGCCGCGCCGAAACTCACGAAGGCCATCGAGACATAGAAAGGATGTCTGATCCAGCGGTAGGGCCCGCGAGTCACCAGCGTGTGCTCCTCGCGTGTGACGACCGTGTCCGTCAGATTCCGTCCCAGCGTCGGCATCGTCCAGGCGGTGAGAAGAATGCCGAGCGCGGTGAGCAGCGCTCCGGACCATCGAAGAGCCGGCGGCAGCGCGACCGCCGACCAGGCCATCGATGACGGGTTCAGCATGTAGGCGATTACGCCCATCCATAGTGCCGCGCCCGCCGGCCGCAGGGTCGCAAGAATGAACATTCCCTCCTTGCGGCGATCGAGCCGTTCGCGCGTACCGGCTCTGATCCTATGGGGCAGCGCAATCGCCACTGTGGCGACGAAACCCGCGACAACGATCCAGCGGAACAGGGAATCGTCAGCCACAGGAGCTCGCGTCGTTCTCGTCGTTGGCGTCGTTCTCGTCGTTAGCGAGTGCCCTTCATTACCTGTGGCACTCCCTTCGTCATCCACTCCGGCGCCGGCGCGCCCTTGAGGTAGTGATCGAAGAATTGCCGCATCCGGATCTGGAAGTCGATCTGATTCTCCTTGCGGCCAAGGTGATGCGCCTCTTCCGGATAGGAGAGCAGGATGACCTGCTTGCCGAGCCGGCGCGCCGCGGCGTAGAACTCGAGGCCCTGTCCCCAGTCGACGGCGCCGTCGGCGGTGCCGTGCAGGATCAGGAACGGCGTCTTGATGTTCGGCGCGTTGTGGATCGGCGACTGGCTCTCATAGAGCGCGTGATGCGACCACGGTGTCACGTTCTCGCCCATGCGCACCTGGCCGACCTCCGTGATGCCCTGCTGGATCGTGCCCGTCGAGCGATAGAGCGTGCCGTAGAAGCTGGTGAGATCTGTCGGCGGAGCGCCGGTGACGACGGCCGCGAACATGTCGGTGGCGGTGACGAGGAACGACGACTGATAGCCGCCCCAGCTGTGCCCCTGCAGTCCGACCTTCTTCGGATCCGCGTAGCCGAGCTCGATGACTTTCTTCACCGCGCTGCCGACGCAGTCGAGCGCGGACGATCCGGGCTTGCCGATTTCGTACACGACGTCCGGCTGCAGCACCAGGTAGCCATTGCTCGCGTACGTCGCCATGTGGGGGCGATCGTCGTACGGCGGAATCTGGAAGTTGTGGTGCGTGTTCGACATGATCTCGTAGAAGTACACGAGCATCGGATAGCGCTTGCCCGGCTCGTAGCCCGCGGGCAGCGTGAGCGTCGCCTGCAGCTTCTGGCCTTTGCTGTTCGTGTAGTCGATGAGTTTCTTCGAGCCCCACGCGAACTGTTTCAGGAGATCCGGGTCAGCGTCCGTGACCTGCCGTGGCGCGCCGAACTCCTTCGTGCTGACCCAGTAGTTCGGGTACTCGTTGAACGTCTGCTGCGTGAAGATCACGCGGTCCGCGTTTTTCGCCACGATCGGCGCACCGATTGCCTTGTCGGCCCAGATCAGCGGCTGCGGCGCCTGACCGGGGGCCATGCCGAAGTACCCGGTCTTCTTTGTGAATTCGCCGTACGCGGAGAAGGTGATCGGTTTCGTGAGGTCGATACCTTCATTTCCACCGGCTCCGGCTCCACCTCCTCGTCCTCCTCCGCCGCCCGCTCCCGTGGGCCTCATCGGCGCCACTCGGAGGCGTACTTCCTGCTTCGCGCCCGCGCCCTTCGTCACATTGACCGGTGTACCGCCGGCGAGCGGCAGCGACCAGAGGTCATACCGGTCGTACAAGAGGGCGGACTTGCCGTCGGCGCTGAAGCCTGCGACGCCGTACACGGGCTTCTCGTAGTCGTGGTCGTCCTCGGCGTCCAGGAAACTTCGGCCGCCATCGATCGCCGTCTTCTTTCCCGTCGCCATGTCGTACGAGTAGACACGGCTCTTCTGCAGGTAGAGGAACCACTTGCCGTCAGGTGACGATCCCATCGTGCGCGAGAGCGCGGGCTCGATGATCGTCTTCTCTCCCGTCAGGAGATTCACGCGGTACACGTCCGCCTTGCTGCCGCCCCACGCAATCTGTCCGCGGTACGGCGTATCGATTCGGCCGACCGCCCACTTGAGATCGTCGGTCGGCGTGATCGTCCGCATGTCGTCGTTGGCAATCTGCCGCACGGCGCCCGACGCAAGATCGACGACGGCCGCGAACGTCGAACGTCGGTCCTGATTCACCGTGATCATCTGTTGAGATTGCGGCCGCTCGTCCTTCCAGTGCCACACGTCCACGTTGGCCGCGGGCTCGGTTGCTGTTGATGCGGGCCGATCCGGTTCCTGCGCCTTCACGCCGACGAGGATCCGTGCGCCGTCGCTGGACCACCGTGGCGCCGTGAATTCACTGATCACCATGCCCGCCGGAAAGGACGATGACTTCGCGGGATCGACAGTCGTCATGCGCGCGTTTGGTGATCCGGCGTTCGTCCACGCGAGCAGCACGTTGTCCTTCTGCAGGCGGTCGCGCGCCTTGTCGCCACGCAGCACCGCCAGGTTCGTGCCCTTGTCGCTCCAGGCGAGCTGGTCGTAGTCCGCGGCGGCGGTGTCGAGCATCTTCGTTTCGCCCGAGCCCAGCGTCATCACGTACACGCCGTTCCCGAGGCGTGACTGGCCGCGCACCGTGTACGCCATCAACGCGCCGGCGTCATCGAACGTGAAGGCGCCGACGTTGCCGACGTAGCGCTGATCCCCGGTCGCAAGATTGCGCATCAGGAGATCGGTGCCCGGCTGTGACGCGTTGTCCACCGGCGCACCGCCCGCCCGGCCGCCGCCGCGTCCGGCATTCGGATCGGCCGCGGCAGGGGCATTGGCCGCCTGCGGCCGCAGCAGCACCCACTCGCCATTCGGCGAAAAACTGAAACTCGCGACGGCGGGGAAGGACGTCTTCGTTCCGGTCGTGAGGTCGAGGATCTCAAACGTGCGCTGGGGCGCCTGCGCGGCCGCGCCCTGTCCGCCAGTTGCCGGCGCCTGCGCGCCACCGCCGCGTCCGGCGTTGCCGCGACCACCGCGACCCGCCGGCGGGGCGACGAAGTATGCGACCCAGCGGCTCGTGTCCGAGAACGACGCGCCGGTACCCCGCGGGATTTCGTGCGTGGTCGCGGAGTCGAGCGACTGGACGAACATCGTGCCGTCGCCGTCGTTCGGCGTCACGGTGTAGAGCATCCACTTGCCGTCCGCCGAGATCGCCGCGCCGCCGAGGCGCTTGAATCGCGCGTAGTCCTCGATGGTGATCGGCTTCGCGCCACTCGCGCTCGCAGCCTCGACTTTTCCTTTCACTTCCCCGGAGGGGTACTGCTGGCCCAGCAGCAGGGGGGTGAACGCGACGACGAATGTCACGGCGAGGACGAAGCGATGGACAAACCGCGTGGATCTCATGGCGAACTCCTGGAGTGTCGGGAAGGATACACCTGTCATTGATGCGGCAGACAGCCCGTTCGGGTGTAGTATTCCGCCTCCTAATCCGGTCAAGCTCCACGTTCCGGCAGCGAAGCGAGGTATGGCCATGCGAAGGCTCACATCGTTCGGTCTGGTTTCTTCCGTTCTTGTTTGGGCAGGTTGTCTCGTCGGCGGCGTCTCGGCACATGACTCGACGGCCGATCGCTCGATTCGTAAGGTGCCGTGGACTCTGCCGTCACGGCTCGATCCGAGAGTCGTGGCGCGCGCTCGAGCTGCGGCATCGGCCGTGCAGAGCCAGGGGCGGGGCGTCGGGAACGAAGGCCGCCGGTTGTTCGAAGAAGAAACGTTCGGCGGCAATGGCCGGACGTGCGTCACATGTCACAGCAAGGAAACCGGCACGGTCTCGCCCGAGGACGCGCAGGCCCGTTTCGCCGCCAACCCGAACGACCCGCTCTTCCGGCACGACGGAAGCGACGACGGGCTCGGGAACGGCGTCTCGAGAATGCTGGCGGACGCCACGGTGCTGATTCCAATCAGGATGCACGCCAATGTCGAGCTGGCCAGCGACCCGAGCGCCCAGTTCGTGACTCTGCGGCGCGGTATTCCGACAACGATCAACACGCCGGGCCTCGATCCCGTGCTGATGCTCGATGGCCGTCAACCGGATCTGCATGCGCAGGCCTCCGGCGCGATTCACGACCACGGGCAGAACACCGTGGCGCCCACGACGGGGCAGCTCGATCTCATCGCGCGGTTTCAATTGACTGACCGGTTCTTCAGTTCGACTCAGCTGAAGAACTACGCGAACGGCGCCGCAGCACCCAAGCTGCCTCCGGGCACCACCGCCTCGGAGCGCCGCGGCCGCCGTTTCTTCGAGGACTTGCCGCCGGACGACGCGACGTTCAAGGACGGACTCTGCGCGAATTGCCACAGCGGTCCGCTGCTCAACCAGACGAATCAGTTCCTTCCCGTGCCGATTCCGGTCGGAAGCCGGTTTCAGACGATCCTGGTGTCCGAGCTCAACGTCGCGGGGAACCCCGTGCTCGATTTCAACTTCACGAACCCGGACGGGTCGATCACCGTCGTGTCGAGTCCGGATCCGGGGCGGGCGCTCATCACCGGGCGGGCGGATGACCAGCTCACGACGTTCGATCACACCAACGCGTTCAAGATTCCTTCACTGCGAGGAGTCGCCCGGACCGCGCCGTACTTCCACGACAACTCCGCCAAGTCGCTCGAGGACGTGCTGCTGCACTACCAGCTCTTCTTCGACATCGTGACCGGCGGATTCATCCATCTCGATGCCCGCGACATGGCGGACATCATCGCCTACATGAAACTGCTGAAGTAGAGAACCGCGACACATGAAGCGCCTGACCCTGCTCGCATCGCTGCTGCTCACGATTGCGCCGGCCGCCCAGACGCCGGCGCAACAGGCGCCCGCCGCGATCACCGCCATTCGCGCGGGCCGCCTGCTCGATCCCGACGCGGGTGTGGTCCGTGCGAATCAGATCATCCTGATCGAGGGCACGCGCATTCGCGATGTGGGACCGAACGTCGCGATTCCCGCGGGCGCCACCGTCATCGACCTTTCGAAGATGACGGTGATGCCCGGGCTCGTGGATGCGCACAACCATCTGGCGCTCACGTACAAGCCGATTCCTGAAAACAACGTGTATTACTTCACGTACGTCCAGGAATCGACGGCGTTGCGTGCGATTCAGGCCGCGTCGAACGGCATCCAGATGCTCGCGTCCGGTTTCACCATCGTCCGCGACATGGGCAACAACGGGAACTATGCCGACACGGCGCTGCGGCAGGCAGTTGAGCAGGGCTGGATTCCCGGTCCGACGATCATCAACTCCGGGATCATCATCGGCGGCATGGGCGGGCAGTTCTTTCCGACGCCCGAGATGGCGAAGGACCACAACATCGTCTATCCCGAGTACCTCGATGCCGACACGCCGGACGAGATCGTGAAGGCGATCCGGCAGAACGTGCTGTTCGGCGCGCGCGTGATCAAGATCTGCGTGGACTGCAAGCCGTACGGCTACACGGCGGACGAGATCCGCCTGATCATTCGCGAGTCCGCGAAGGCCGGCATGAAGGTCGAAGGACACGTGCAGACGCTCAGCGGCGCGCGCAACGCCATCGACGCCGGCATCTGGTCGATTGCGCACTCGACGGCGTTGAACGACGAGATGCACAAGCTCATGGCGCAGAAGGGCATCTGGCGCGCAGGTACCGAGACGCCGCAAGGGCTGGCGGGACATCCGGTCGCGGATGGGGCGTACCGGCGGACGGTCGAGGGGCTCAAGAACGCGTACGACAACAAAGTGCCGCTCACGTTCTCCACGGACGCCGACTACTGGGTCGAGGGCAAGACGCGCGGCGAAGTCTGCCTGGAGTTTCTGAAGACCTGGAAGGATGCGGGCATCCCGAACGCCGACATCATCCGCGCCATGACGACGAATGGCTACAAGGTGAGCGTGACTGATCAAACCCGCGGCCCGATCAAGCCGGGATTCTTCGCGGACCTCATCGCGCTCGCAGGCAATCCGCTCGAAGACGTCTACGCGCTGAAGCAGGTGGCGTTCGTCATGAAAGACGGCCAGGTCTTCAAGCGCGACGGCGTCATGACGCCAGGCGTCTTCTTCAACGGCGGCCCCGTCAACGGCTGGCGGATCCGTTGAGGACCTCGGGAGTCGTTTTCGACCCAAAAGGGAAACTCGGGTAGGCTTCCGCTGTTGACCACGGGAGGTCTCATGCGTTCGCGTCTCATGTTCGTGGGGTTCGTTGCAGCGGCGATGCTTTGTGCGGTACGAGCGGAAGCTCAGACCGTGACCGGCACGATTCAGGGCGTCGTGACCGACGCCACGGGCGGTGTGTTGCCAGGCGTGTCCGTCCAAGTCAGGAATCTCGACACCGGCGCCCGGCGTGATCTGACCACCAACGAGCAGGGGTTCTACACGGCGCCGTTCCTGCCGGTTGGCAAGTACACCGTGACGGCGAAGCTGGCCGGGTTTGCGACGACCGTTCGCGAGGGCGTGGACGTCGGCCTGAACCAGACCCGGGTCGCCGACTTTCAGATGAAGCCCAGCAGCCGGGAGGAGACCGTGACGGTCGTCGGCGCCGCGCCGCCGATCAACACGATCAACGCCGAGGTCAAGGGCGCATTGACCGCGCAGCAGATTGCGGACAAGCCGACGCTCAATCCCGGCAGCTTCCTGTCACTCGCCGAGATCTTCGCGGGCTTCCAGGAGAATCCGACCAGCGGCCAGAACAACCCGACGGCTTCGTCAGGCTCGTCGATCAATTTCAACGGCACCGGCACGCGCGGTGCGACGTTCCAGATCAACGGCGTCAACAACGACGATTCGTCGGAAAACCAGCACCGGCAGGGCGCTGCGCTGTCGACGATCAAGGCGTTTCAGATTCTGACGAACACGTACAGCGCTGAATTCGGCCGCGGGTTCGGCGGCGTCGTGCTCGTGCAGACGAAGTCGGGCACCAACAAGTGGGCCGGCGATACCTACGAGTTCCTGCAGGACAGCAACGACCTGACCGCGCTTGCGAATTTCTCGCTCGTCAAACCGGACAATCAGCGGCACCAGTACGGCGGGACCGTCGGGTTTCCGATCATCCTGGACCGTTTGTTCGGGTTTGGCAGCTTCGATCGTACCCGCGTCAAGGGGACCGCTGGATATACGCGGGATATTCTGCTTTCAAACGAAATGACGCCGCGCCTGACCCGTGGCAACGACACGCCGGAGAACCGCGCATGGATCCAGTCCATCATCGACCGCTTCCCGAAGGTGACGCCGAACGACCCGCGCAGCAACAGGACATTCGCCACGACGCGAGGGATCAATCAGCCCGCCGGGGACTACTCCGGCCGCCTCGACTGGCAGCGGGGGCCTGACAGCATCACGAGCCGCTATCAATACACGCATCAGATCTTCGACAGTGACGATGTGATCGATGGCGAGGTGGCGAAGCAGGATCACCGGCAGCAGAATCTCGGCTTGACCTGGACCAAGGTATTCAACACCAGCCTGGTGGGCGAAGCGCGGTATGGCCTGGGCGTCCGCGATACGAACGTCAACATCAAGAGCGGCAACGACACGCCGATCGTCCGGTTCAACGGGATGCCGGTGGCGCAACATACGATTGGCAACGCCGGCAACTTCCCGATCCTCCGGGACCAGTACGACAACCAGTTCGTCTACAACCTGTCGTGGCTCTTTGGCGCCAATCACTCGTTCAAGACCGGCACGGACATCCGCCGTGTCCAGCTCGACGACCTGGCGGACAACAACTCGCGCGGCACGTGGACATTCGATCGCGTCTGCGGCGGCGTGACGTACACGACCTCGATCGACGCGTTCCTTGACGGCTGCATTACGACGTTTGCGAAGTCCTGGGGGCCGTTGTTCCTCGAGAATCGCATCAACGAAGCGAACATGTACGCGGAAGACAGCTGGCGCGTGCATCCCGCGCTGACCGTCAACCTGGGCATTCGGTACGAATACGTGTCTGCGCCGAAGGAGAAGGAGGGCCGCATGGACTACGGCTTCGGCGCGGACAGGGACAACTATGCACCGCGTCTCTCCGCCGCGTGGGTGCTGCCGTCCGCGTCGGGATGGCTGCGCTGGCTGACCGGCAGCAGTTCTGGCGATGCGGCCGTGCGCGGCGGCTTCGGCATCGCGCACGGGCGCGTCTTCCAGTCTGTGTTCTCGCAGACGGGAGCGAGTCTCCGCACGAATCCGCCGAACGCGATCTCACGCTCGTTCACGACTCTGCCTGGACTCCTCAGCGTCAGCGACCCGACGCTTGGATTCGTGTTCGTGCCGGGCCCGCAGACGACCCGGCATACCCTCACGCTCGCGTCGCCGGACCTCGAGATGCCCGAGACGCGGCAGTGGAGCCTCACGTACGAACGGAAGATGCCCTTCGATTCGAGCCTGCGCATCAACTACAACGGCAACCACATTCCCAACAACCTGAAGTACGCGCTCGGCAACCTGCCGCTGTCGCCGCTCAACGGTCCGGTCACCGTCGTCGATCATCCGAACAACGCGCCCGCCGCCGGGTTTCCGGACTTGAGAGGCAAGACGATCACAAAGATCGCGGCAGATGTGCTGTGCGCAGGCACCGGCCTGCCGGGACTCGGGGTCACCGCGACGTGCCCGGTCGTCGTGCCGATTGCGGACAACGAAATCAGCCTTCGCGTGCCCCGCACCAATGAGCGTCGCCCGGATCCCCGGTACACGTCGAACCTGATCGTGAGCAACGACGCGAAGTCGTGGTACGACGGCGTCCAGATCGAGTGGGAGAAACGTCTGGGTGCCGGCCTTCAGTTCACGACGAGCTATACCCGCAGCCGATCCGAGGACACGACCTCTGAGGCCACGTTCGTGGGCGCCGGCGACTCGAATCAGCAGGGGCCGAACGTGAAGTTCGCGCGGGGTTACTCGCGCTTCCACACGCCGCACCGCTTTTCGTTCAACGGGACCTATCTGCTGCCGTTCCTGAAGAACCGCCGCGACCTCGCCGGTTACGTGCTCGGCGGCTGGCAGGTGTCGGGAGTCGTTCGACTCACCTCCGGCACGCCGTTCACCGTCAGCCAGACCGGACTGGACCTCGACTTCGACGGCTTCGCGGAAGGGCGGCCGGTGATTCTGGATCGCTCGATTCTCGGCCGGACTATCAACGACCCAGCGACGTCAAAAGACCTTCTGCCGCTCAGTGCGTTCCGGCCCTACGCCGTCGGCGACTCGCTCGACTCCGTCGTGGGCCGGAACACGTTCTTCGGCGACGGTTTGAAGACGATGGACTTCGGTCTGTTCAAGAACTTCGCACTGGCAGGGACCAAGTCCTTCAGCGTCCGCATCGAAGTGTTCAACCTGTTCAACGCCGTCCAGTACGCGTTCCCGGCACTCAGCATTTCGACGCCGGCGACGTTCGGTGCGATCACAGGAAACAACGGCCTGTACATCCCACGCACGATTCAGCTGGGGTTCCGGTTCAGGTACTGACTACCGCACTTCTTCGTGCTCGGCGGCGTACTCTTCCCACGGGCCCTTGAAGTCGAGGATCGTGCCCGGCTCGAGCCGCCAGACGTGCGTGCCGACTTCTTCCATCAGGTCCTGGTCGTGGGTGACGAGGAAGACGGTGCCCTCGAACTTCTGCAGCGCGACGTTGAGGGCGTTGATCGATTCCAGGTCGAGGTGGTTCGTCGGCTCGTCGAAGACGAGGACGTTCGGCTTCTGCAGCATGATGCGGCAGAAGAGCAGCCGCGCGGTTTCTCCGCCCGACAGCGCTTCGGTCGGCTTCAGCCCTTCTTCGCCGCTGAACAGCATCTGGCCGAGCAGGCCGTGGATGTCCTGGCGCGCCGCGTCGGGATCGAACTGATGGAGCCACTCGACCGCCGTCATGCCCTTCCTGATGGCGCCGGTGTGATCCTGCGAGAAGTAGCCGATCGACACTTCGTGGCCCCAGCGCGTCGTGCCCGCGTCGATGTCTCCGGGAGACGCCGTGAAGCCGGGCGCATCCGACAGCAGCGCCTTCAGCAGCGTCGTCTTGCCGACGCCGTTGCGGCCGACGAGCACGATCTTCTCGCCGCGGTTCACGATGCCGCTGAAGTTCGAGACGATCTTGTGCGCGCCGTAGGCCTTCGACACGCCCTTGAACTCCAGAACGGTCTTGCCGGACGGCCGCGCCATGGAGAACTTGATGAACGGGCGCTGGATGTTGGACCGGGCGAGCGCCGTCGTTTCGAGCCGCTCCACTTCCTTGCGGCGCGACTGCACCTGGCTCGATCGCGTGCCGGCCGAGAAACGCTGGATGAAGTCGTTCAGCTGCGCGATCTTCTTCTCGCGCTGCTCGTAGTCCTTCTCGATCCGCGATCGGATCTGCGTCTTCGCCAGGACCATGTCGTCGTAGCCGCCGGTGTAGGTGATGATCGTCTGGTAGTCGATGTCGGCGATGTGCGTGGTGATCTCGTTGAGGAAGTGGCGGTCGTGCGAGATCACGATGAGCGTGCCGTCGTAGCGGATCAGGAACTCGCGCAGCCAGTGGATCGAGTCCAGGTCCAGGTGGTTCGTGGGCTCGTCGAGCAGCAGCGCTTCCGGATGCCCGAAGAGCGCCTGCGCCAGCAGGACGCGCACTTTCTGGCCGCCCTGCAGCTCCGCCATCTTCTTTTCGTGCAGCGAATGATCGATGTCGAGGCCCTGCAGCAGGATCGCGGCGTCGCTCTCGGCTGAATAGCCGTCTTCCTCGCCGACGATGCCCTCGAGCTCGCCGAGGCGCATGCCGTCCTGGTCGGTCAGCGTCGCCTTTGCGTACAGCACTTCGCGCGCCTGGAGCGCCTGCCAGAGACGCTGATTCCCCATGATGACGGTATCGACGACGCGGACATCGTCGAAGGCGAACTGGTCCTGGCGCAGGACGCCGAGCTTGTCGGGCCGGACCACGGTGCCCTTCTGGGGCAGCGATTCGCCGGTGAGCAGCTTCATGAACGTCGATTTGCCGGACCCGTTCGGCCCGGTCAGGCCGTAACGGCGGCCCTTCGAGAACGTCGTCGTGACGTCCTCGAAGAGAACCTTGGTGCCGAATCGCATTGAGACGCCTTGCACGGAGATCATGAACCACTGATTCTAGCAGGGCGACCGGATAGACTGCTCGTTGACTCGTGTTCGCGGCCCTTCGCTATCGCAACTTCCGCCTTCTCTGGATCGGCATCGGCATTTCGTTTGCCGGCACGTTCATGCAACAGGCCGCGCTTCTCTGGCATGTGTCGCTGCTCGTGCCGGAGAACAAGGGCCTGGCGCTCGGGCTCGTCGGTCTCGTGCGCGTGCTGCCGATCGTCCTGTTCTCGCTCGTCGCGGGCGCCGCGGCGGACGCGTTCGATCGACGCAAGCTCATGTTCATCACGCAGATCGGCGGCGCCACCGTGGCCGCCGTGCTCGCGGCGCTGGCGTTTGCCGGGGTGACAGCGGCGTGGCCCGTGTATCTGCTCGCGGCGGTTGGCGCCGCCGTCGGCACGTTCGATCCGCCTGCCAGGCACGCACTGGTGCCGATGCTCGTGCCACGAGAGCATCTGCCGAACGCGATCAGCCTCAACACGGTGGTGGTCCAGGCGGCGTCAGTGGCGGGCCCCGCCATTGGCGGAGTCGTACTCGCGGTGGCCAACGTCGGCTGGGCCTACGCGTTCAACTCCGCGTCGTTTCTCGTGGTCGTCGTGTCCCTGCTGATGATGCGCGACGTGCCTGCGACGGATCGCACGCACGCAACCGCGAGCGATCGCATTACCTTTGGCGCTATCCGCGACGGCCTGCGTTTCGTGTTCAGCCAGCCGATGATTCGATCCTCGATGCTGCTGGATTTCTTCGCGACGTTCTTTTCCTCCGCGACCGCGCTGCTGCCGATCTTCGCGCAGGACATTCTGAAGGTGGGGCCGGCCGGATACGGCTGGCTCTATGCCGCGCCCGCGGTCGGCGCGGTTACGGCGAGCGCGGCGATGGTGCCCTTCACATCGAAGATCGATCGCCGTGGTGCGACGTTGATCTGGGCGGTCGCCATCTACGGGCTCGCGACGGTCGTCTTCGGATTCTCGCGGTCGTTCTGGCTGACGCTGCTGTGCCTGGCATTGTCGGGTGCCGCGGATGCCGTGAGCATGATCATCCGCAACCTCATCCGCCAGCTCGAGACGCCCGATGCGATGCGCGGCCGCATGGTCGGCATCAACATGATCTTCTTCATGGGCGGCCCCCAGCTCGGCGAGCTGGAGGCCGGAATGGTCGCGAGCTGGATCGGCGCGCCCTGGTCGGTGATTACCGGCGGCATTGGCTGCCTCCTGGCCGTAGCAGCGATTGCCGCCGTTACGCCGCAACTGCGGCGGTACCGCGCTTAGTCAAGAACCGGCTCGGCCGCGGTGCGCCCGTCCGGAGTGATCTCGACGGCATCGAGAAACGGCATCAGCGCACGCAGCCTCAGACCCACGCGCTCGATCTCATGGTGCTCGTCCGCCCGCCGCATGGTCTGGAAGTTCGGCCGGCCGGCGGCGTGCTCGTCCATCCATGCTCGCGCGAAGGTTCCGTCGCGTACTTCCGCAAGAATCCGCCGCATCTCCTGCCGCGTCGCGTCGGTGACGACGCGCGGGCCGGCGGTGTAGTCACCGTACTCGGCCGTATCGCTGACGGAGTACCGCATGAAGTTCAGGCCGCCTCGGTACATCAGATCGACGATGAGCTTCAGTTCGTGGAGGCATTCGAAATAGGCGACTTCCGGCTGGTAGCCGGCCGACACCAGCGTCTCGAATCCGGCTTTGACCAGGGCGCTCACGCCGCCGCAGAGGACGGCCTGCTCGCCGAAGAGATCCGTTTCGGCCTCCTCCGCGAAGGTGGTCTCGAGCACGCCCGCGCGCGTGACCCCGAGCGCCTTCGCATAAGACAGCGTCAGCGCGAGGGCGGTCCCGGTCGCGTCCTGATGGATTGCGACGAGTGCGGGAGTGCCGGCGCCCTCGGCGTAGAGCTCGCGGACGCGATGTCCCGGTGACTTCGGCGCGACCATCGCGACGTCGACGCTCGCCGGCGGCCGGATCGCGCCGAATCGAATCGCGAAGCCATGCGCGAAGAGCAGGAGCGTTCCCGGCGCGAGCGCCGGTGCGATCTCGCGGGCGTACACGTCGCCCTGCACCGGATCGGGGAGCAGCACCATGACGACGTCCGCCCAGGCGACGGCGTCGGGAATCGCGCAGACCGTCAGTCCCTCACTCCGGGCCGCCGCCCACGTGCGGCCGCCCTGGCGGAGCCCGATGCGGACGTCGACGCCGCTGTCGCGGAGATTCAGCGCGTGCGCGTGCCCCTGCGATCCGTATCCCAGAATCGCCACCTTGCGGTGCCGGATCAATTCGAGATCCGCATCGCGGTCGTAATAGATCGTTGCCACAAGTTCCTCCAATGCCGGGTCTGAAGACCCGGCCTCCTATACCGACGCAGCGAATGCCGCAGGTTCTGCTTCAACTTCGGTTCTGCGAGACGGACGCGCGGTCGTGGCCGCCGCGCCCGTCCCCCGGCACATCGCGAGCTGCCCGGTCCTCGCCATCTCCAGCAGGCCGTACGGACGGAGGACATCCACGAGTCCGTCCACCTTGTCCTCCGTGCCCGTGATCTCGATGACGAGCGAGTCGGGTGACACGTCGAGAACCCGCGCGCGGAAGACATCGGCGAGCTGCATGATTTGGGCGCGCGTCTCGGCGGTGGTCGCCACTTTGATCATCGCGAGGTCGCGAAGGACCGCAGGCCGCGTCGTGACGTTCTCGACGCGGACCACGTTGACGAGCTTGTAGAGGTGCGCTTCGACCCGCCGTGCGGCATCGCCCTCCGCGTCGACAACGATCGTCATGCGCGAGAGGCCCGGAGAGGCTGTTCGTCCAACCGTGAGGGAGTCGATGTTGAACGCGCGACGCCTGAAGAGCGACGCGACGCGCGTCAGAACGCCGGGCGTGTCCTCGACATCGACCGTGAAGATCGTCATGCGTCTGCTCCTGTCTCGGCGAGCACGGGCGGCCGCCGAATCATGCGATGGAGGTCGCCGCCGGCCGGCACCATCGGGTAGACCGTGTCTTCCTGCTCCACGCGGAAATCGATCACGACCGTACCGCGATGGGCGCGCGCGGCCGCGACCGCGGGCCGGACGCCGGCGCGTTCGGTCACGCGCATGCCCCGCAGACCGTACGCTTCGGCGAGGGTCACGAAGTCCGGGCTCGCGAGCGGCGTGGCGGCGTATCGGCGCTCGTAGAAGAACTCCTGCCACTGGCGCACCATGCCGAGGTAGCCGTTGTTGATGACCGCGACGTTGATGTCGAGGTTCTCCTGCGCGATCGTCGCGAGCTCGCACAGCGTCATCTGAAAACCGCCGTCGCCGACCACCACCCATACTTCAGCGTCCGGCCGGGCGACCTTCGCGCCGATGGCGGCCGGCAGCGCGAAGCCCATCGTGCCGAGCCCGCCCGACGTGATGAGCGAGCGCGGCGCATCGTGGTGGTAGTACTGCGCCTCCCACATCTGGTGCTGGCCGACGTCGGTGACGACCACGGCGTTGCCACCGGTCTCGCGCCAGAGGTCGTGCAGCACATGCGCGGCGTACAAGTGGCCGTTGTCCGGGAGCGTCTGAATGTCGCGTACCGCCGCGGTGCCCTTGAGGGCGTCGATGTGCGACCGCCACGCCGACCGATCGCCCTCGGGCACGTGCGGCAGGAGCCGCGCGACCAGTTCGGACACGTCGCCGACGAGGCCCACGTCGACAGGCACGTTCTTGTTGATCTCCGCGGGATCGATCTCGAGATGAATCTTCTTCGCGCGAGGCGCGTACGTCTTCAGATTGCCCGTGACCCGATCGTCGAATCGCATGCCGATCGCGATGAGCAGGTCGGCCTCCTGAATCGCCTGATTCACCCAGGGCTCGCCGTGCATGCCCATCATGCCGAGGTTGAGCGGATGCGATGCAGGGATGCCACCGATGCCCAGCAGGGTCATGGCGACAGGGACGTCGGCGCGTTCCGCGAAGCGACGGACCAGATCCGACGCACCGGAGAGCAGGATGCCGTGGCCCGCAAGAATCAGCGGGCGCTCGGCGCCGCCGATCAACTTGAGCGCTGCGTCGATCAGGTCATGGCCGGGGAGCTGATCCGGCTGGCGCCCGCGGCGTCTGAGGTCCGCCGGCACGCCGCTTTCGGACGAGCCCTGCTGCGCGTCCTTGGTGATGTCGATCAGCACAGGACCCGGCCGTCCCGACCGGGCCAGGTCGAACGCCGCTGCGATAGTCGGGGCGACGTCGCTGGCGCGCGTCACCAGATAGTTGTGCTTCGTGATCGGCAGCGTGATCCCGGTGATGTCCGTTTCCTGAAACGCATCGGAGCCGATCAACCGGCTCCCCACCTGGCCGGTGATGCAGACGAGAGGCGAGGAGTCCATCATCGCCGTCGCGATGCCCGTGACCATGTTCGTCGCGCCGGGTCCGGACGTCGCGATGGCGACGCCGACGCGTCCAGTTGCGCGTGCGTAGCCGTCAGCCATGTGCGTGGCGCCCTGCTCGTGCCGCACGAGCACGTGACGGATGGGATAGTCGAGCATCGCGTCATACGCTGGAAGAATCGCGCCGCCTGGATAGCCGAACACGACGTCGACGCCCTCTCGGACGAGGGATTCCCACAAGATCTGTGCTCCGGTCTTCTGCATCGTTCCTACTCCGTCACCGCGCCGAGGCTGGCCGATGAGACGAGTCGCGCGTACTTCGCCAGCGCGCCGCTGCTGTAGCGCGGTGTGGGCGCCGTCCATCCCCTCATCCGCGACGCCAGGTCGTCGTCACTTGCGGCCACGTCGAGCCGGCGTGCGTCGAGATCGATCGTGATCGCATCGCCGTCGCGCACGGCCGCAAGCGGTCCGCCTGCCGCGGCCTCGGGCGACACGTGACCCACCATCAGCCCGCGAGTGGCGCCTGAAAACCGTCCATCCGTCAGCAATGCCACGTCGTCCTGCAATCCCGCGCCCGCGATCGCCGCGGTGACCGCGAGCATTTCCCGCATGCCCGGCCCGCCGCGGGGTCCTTCGTACCGGATGACGACGACGTCGCCCTTGCCTATGTCGCGGCCCTGCACTGCTCTGAACGCAGCTTCCTCGCTGTCGAAAACGCGCGCGGGGCCCTGGTGCCGCGCGCGCGGACTGGCGGAGGCCTTCACGACCGCGCCCTCGGGTGCGAGATTGCCGCGAAGAATGGCCAGGCCACCTGATGGCTTGATAGCCGCGTCTACGGAACGGACGACCTGCTGTCCGGGAGTCCCGGCGGCACCGGCGCATGCGTCCGCGAGCCGTTGGCCCGTCACCGTCAACGTGTCGCCGTGGAGAAGACCCGCGTCCAGAAGACGGCGCGCCAGCAATCGCACGCCGCCGGCCTCATGCAAATCGGTCGCGACGAAGCGGCCTCCTGGTTTGAGATCGGCGAGCAGGGGAGTGCGAGCCGAGATCTGATCGAAGGCGTCCAGTGGAAGGGAAATGCCGGCTTCACGCGCGATCGCGATGAGGTGCAGCACCGCATTCGTAGAACCGCCGGAAGCGGCGACCCCCGCAATGGCGTTGTCGAATGCCGCGCGCGTCAGGATGGCCCGCGGCCGGCGATCGGCGCGCAGCAGATCGACCGCGAGCGCCCCGGCGGCCAGCGCCGCGGCGTCCTTCTCAGCGGACATCGCTGGGCTGCTCGTCGATCCGATCGGGGCGATACCCAGGAGCTCACACGCCATTGCCATCGTGTTTGCGGTGAATTGCCCCCCGCATGCGCCGGCGCCCGGGCACGCGGCCTCCTCGACGGCAAAGAGATCCGCCCGCGACATACGGCCTGCCGCGTGCGCACCGACCGCCTCGAAGACGTCCTGAATCGTCAGATCCCGGCCGGCGAGGCGTCCCGGCGCGATCGAGCCGCCGTAGAACACAAGGCCGGGAAGATCGAGACGCGCGACCGCCATGGCTGCGGCGGGGATCGTCTTGTCGCATCCGCAGATCGCGACCAATCCGTCCAGCTCATGGCCGCGCACGACCAACTCGATGGAATCCGCGATGACCTCACGGCTGACAAGCGAAGCGCGCATGCCCTCGGTACCCATCGAAATGCCGTCAGAGACGACGATGGTGTTGAACTCGAGGGGCGTGCCGCCGGCCTCGCGAACGCCGGCTTTGATCTGCTCCGAAAGCCGCCGCAGGTGAAAGTTGCAGGGGCCAATCTCGGTCCACGTGTTGGCGATGCCAATGAGCGGCCGGGATAGATCGGCGTCCGTGAGCCCCGTCGCCCTGAGCATGGCCCGCGCGGGAGCTCGGTCGATTCCGTCCAGAAGGCGCCGACTGTGATGTCTCACGGCCCCTGACACTATCGATAGGTTTACGTAAAAGTCAAAGCAATGATAATTACAAGAACATTATCAATTTGCATGTTAGAGGGGGTCAGACCCGAGCCTGGCGTCTGACCCCGGCTGATTTAGTACGTCACGCGCACGCGGTACTTGACCGTCACCGTCCCGTCAGCCGCGACCGGCGCGACGAACTGCGCGGCCCACGCGTCGGTCTTCGTCCAGGTGTGCGACGCGTTCAGCATTCGCCAGCTGCCGCCGATCGGCTCGTTCACCTCCACCGAGATCGGCGTCGTCTTGTGGTTGCGCAGCGTTACTTCGTACTGGACCTCGTAGACGTTCGAGCTGACGCGCAAAAAGTCGGTCTGCTTGCGCTCGCACGTGACGTCAAATGCGTTGCCGATCTTCAGGTTCAGCGTCTCGTCCTTGGGCGTGTGATCGATGCGATCCTCGCCGACGAACTGGAGGCCGCCGCGTGAGTCGGCCTGGTAGACGCGGACGACGCCTGCCGGCAGGGGCTGGCCGAGGCCGGCCTTCTGCTCGTTCTTCAGCTGGTAGAAGACCTGCACGACGTCCTTGATCGGTGAGCCCGGATGCTGCGCGTTCCGGTAGTAGATCTGCTGCCCGTCAACGACGTACCTCTTCAGCACCGGGAACCCAGTGGCGTTCAGCATGCTGACCTGCTTCGTCTGGTTGTTGTTGATCGTCGTCTTCCGGCCGAGCGAATACAGGTGGTAGTCGGAGAACGATTCCTGCGACATCGGCGCGGCGGCCGGGGCGGCGTCCCTCCGGCTCTCCATCGCGAGCGCGCGGTCCAGAATCTGCTTGACGCGGTTGAGATCGCCCGCGACGAGCTGGATCGAAGCATTCCTGAATGACGTCCCGCTCCCGTTGCGCACCGTGACCCAGCCATCGAGATCGCCGGCCTTGTCGTCGCGCGCGACGGTCAGGACATAGTCGGCGTTCCATGCGAGCTGGCCCGCGAGGTACGAGGCCTCCACGCGATGGCGCGCGCCGCCTTCATTGTCGAGCGTCCAGATGAGCGTCGGACGCGAGAACAGGTTGCCGGGCAGCTCGGGGAAGCGGATGTGATCCGCGGACATGCCGGTCACGATCTCGCCGTTGATTCTCCAGACAGGGGCGTTGTTGTAGCTGATGAGCTCGGCTTTCACTTCCTCGTCGATCCCGTTCTGCCGGCGTACCAGCGTGACCGTTCGGCCGATGTACTTCCGGAGCAGCTTGTCGGGCTCGAGCAGGTCGTACTCGTAGTTCTGCTCGAGCACGCTCACGCGCGTCGGTTCGGTCACGGATCGGAAGTGCACGGTTGCCGGATTGACGGTGGCCGCGATGTCCATGAACCGCAGGTCGGCCGTGCCGCGGCCGAGGTCGATCTGCCGGACGTCGCGCACGAGCGCCAGTTCCGAGTTGTAGACGGTCACCGCGAGGTCTATCTGATCATCCAGCGTGGTCGTACCGGCTCGCGAGGCCTGTGCGGTTGCGGCTCGCGCCCCGGGGGCTGAACCCGAATTGACGAACACGGTGCCGAGAGCGAATACCAGCGGAATCGACCAGCCACGAACAGACATGTAAGCCTCCTTACAGGCAACTGTCCGTTGAACGGCCAGGCGGTTGTTTCTTGCAACCCGATACTCTTAGGCGGCCATGAGCAGCGGTCGCTTCTCGCCCTCATCCCGAGCCCGCCTGACGACCCATGATCTGGGCCGCTTCAGTCGCTCCACGTTGTTCGACAGGATCGGCCGGGCGCTTTGCGACGCGGGTTGCCTGCCGCGGAAGGAGCTCTACGAGTCCTGGGAAGTGGCGCGGCGTGCGCGAAGACTCTTTCGAGGCGGGCGCGTCGTGGATGTGGCCGGCGGCCACGGTCTGCTGGCGCACGTGATGCTCTTGCTCGATGACACTTCCGGCTCCGCGGTCGTTGTCGATCCCGCTCGCCCATCCTCAGCCGAAGCGATTCACGACACGCTCGTCCAGGCGTGGCCTCGATTGAAGGGCCGCGTCTCGTATGACACGGGCGACGTCGGCAGCTTTGCGTTTCGGAAGGACGATGTGGTCGTTTCGTGTCATGCATGCGGCGCGCTGACGGATCGCATCATCGATGCCGCGGCGGCCGCGCGCGTGAGGATGGCCATTCTGCCGTGCTGTCACGACGTGGACACGTGCGACGCCGGAGATCTCACCGGCTGGATGGATGCCGCGCTCGCGATTGATGCGGTGCGGGTGATGCGTCTGCGCGAGCGCGGCTATCGCGTGCGCACGCAGGTCATTCCGGCAGGGATAACGCCGAAGAACAGGCTGATCCTGGCGGCTATTTGATCTTCAGTTTCTTCCTGCTCGAGTGCGCCTCGAACATCGCGGCCTTCATTGCAGTGTATTCACCGGCGTTGGTCTTCAGCGAGCCATAGTCGAGGTCGCGGTAGTTGTTCTTCAGCTCATTCATAAGATAGCTGCGTCGCGTCGCGTTGTTCTCGTGCGTGCTCCAGAAGACGTTCGTCGGTCCGTCGCCGTACTTGCTGGATACGAGCTTCCATACCGTTGGTGCCTGCCGTGGGTCGTAGCCCGCCGTGACCATCGCTTGCAGGCCCACGCGGTCCGCCTGGTTTTCCAGTCCACGCCCGTACCCGTTTCGAATCGCCCCCTCGATCATCGACAGCACGTCGGAGAGGTCGTACTGGCCGAAGCCCGCGGCGACCACGGACGCGATCTGCAGCCCGACTCGCTTCTTCTTGTCCGCTTGCATTCCTCGCCACGTGTGCTCGTGCGTGGCGTGGACAACCTCGTGTCCCAGCACCGCGGCGAGCTGTGCCTCATTCTCGAGGAGGGCAATGAGGCCCGTGTTGACGATGATGATGCCGTTGGCAGTCGCATGGGCGTTGAACGCCTCGTTTTCGACGACGTGAACCTGGAATGGGATCTTCCGGGGATCGCCTTCAGGCAGCGCAGCCTGATACGCGGGAACCAGCCGCATCGCAATCCCGCGGACGTAGTCCTGCACAGCGGCGCTGTTCAGAAGCTTGAACTTGCCGACGCGATCGATTTTCAGCTCGCCTGGCGTGAATCCCTGGGCGGGCTTCACCGATGTCTTGAGTGATTGCCGAAGCCTGGCCTCGCCATCCTCGAGATCGTTGCGGGAGAATTCGATCCGCTTCGCCAGAATGTGTCCGGACGTTCGATCGCGAGTGCCCTCGTACGTCAGCAGCATCCCTGTGTCGATCTGCTCGAGCGAAGACAACGGCTCGAACGTCACGTCGGGTCCGCTCTTGCCGAGATCGCGCTTTTCACGGCTGGTCGGCTTGAACACGACCTGCGTCGCCGGCGTCACCTCGATCGTCTGGCCGTCGCCGTAGAACTGTCCGGACCAGCCCGCGCTCTCGCGCACGAGGCCCACCGGTGGAGCGCTGACGATTGCGGTCACTTTCTGGGTGCGGAACTGTTCCAGATCGACCTTGATGGACTGCGCCTTGAGATCGCCGGTTGATTCGTCCAGCAGGCCGCGGATTTCGAGCTCGACGCCGACACGGATGTCCTGGAGGCCGAACTGGATGTCGGGCGCGGCATTCTCGAAATCCAGGGCGAATGTCTCGGGCCTCTGAATCCGGTAGTCCTCAATCTCGAATGCAACCGGCGAGGCGACGGACGTCACGTAGCCGCGAATCCTGACGTTGCGAAGTTTCACCGGCGCCGGCTTGCCGCCCGGCGCCGCAGCCGGCGCTGGTGTGCCGCGCGGCGGTTGCGGCTGCGCCGCCGGTGGAGTCGCCTCCGCGGTGGCTACCGGCGTCTTGACAAGTTGGGATTCGGCGGGCCGCATCGGCGATGCCGCCGCAGGCGTGCTTGGCGCAGGCACAGGCGGCAGAGCGGCAACTCTCTGGGGCGCGGGCGGCGGCTCGGCCGGCATGATCCGAACGGATCGGCGATCGATCCATCCGATGCGATTGCCGTAGACGTCGTCGAAGAAGTCGATCTTGATCCAGCCGTTCTCTTCATCGAGAACTCGAACAGGCGTCCCGGCCGGCACCGTTTTCAGCGGTCGCCGCGCCGGAGAAGGAGCGGCGACGAGGTACACACGGGTATCGGCGGTCAGAATGCCGGCGGTTCGATGTGATTTGGATTGGGTCTGGGCTGACCCGAGGCCGAGAGAGCCGGCCACCAGAATCGCGCTGATGAACGTGACTATTCGCATACAGTTGGCCTCGAGCCGCCGAACTCCAGCGACTATCGTGCCAATCGGTTCTGAGGATGGCGGAGCCTGCGATGGAGCAATCGTCTCGATTAGTCCCCGTCCGCGCAGATAAAAGTCCCATGCCCCGCAGGCTCGCTGTCGTTCGGCAACGCGTCGTCGGTGTTCGACGCGCTGATATCGGGCACGGAGACGATCCGTTTCGATCCGGGACGAAAGGCAATTCTTCTTTTCTCCGATGGTGAAGACACATCGAGCGTCAACAGTGAACGGGATGTCGTCGCGCGCGCACAGGAGACGGAGTGCGTCATCGTGCTGGTCCGCGTCGAACCGTCGCCTCCGCCGGGTCCGCGCGCCGCGCACCTTTGTCGCGAAGCCCTGAGCAGCGAGGCGTATAATCGCGGCCTCTGATGCAGTCGAAGCTCTCCATTGACGAGCGGGAAGCCGGGGACGTCACCGTCCTGACGCTCTCGGGACAGCTCGTGCTCGACGACGGCGATCTCGTGTTCCGCCGGCGCATCCACGACCTCGTCGAGCGCGGCCGCTTCAAGGTCGTCGTGAACCTCGGCGGCGTCACTTACATCGACAGCGCCGGCGTCGGCATGGTCGTCGCGAAAATGAAGACGCTGCGGGAGCGCGGCGGCGACATGAAACTGCTCAACCTCAATACGCGCGGCCTCCATCTCTTTGGAATCACGCGCCTCGTATTCGTGTTCGAGACGTTCGACTCCGAGGACCTCGCGGTCCGGAGCTTTGCCTTCAATCCGCGCTAGGAGCTGGATGCTCTTGCGAACGAGCCTCGCGAGTGAGCCGCCGGAGCGGAGTGGGGCGATGGGGACCCCACGAGCGACGGCGCGAGGGGGTCCGGGGGACGAATGTCCCCCGGCTAATGAGGAGCGATCATGCGACGACTGACGCCCGCACTGCTTCTAGTGGCGCTTGTTGCGGCGACGTGGATGCCGGCCGGCCGCGCGCAGGCGGGCCGGGCTTTCACGACGAACTTCACGCTCAAGGAATTCGCGGACCGGCGCGCGAAGATCTACGACGCCATCGGGCCCGAGGCCGTCGCGATCATGCAGGGCCTGCCGTCCGTGCACTCGTCCGCCATCTTCCGGCAGTCGAACGAGTTCTTCTACGTCACCGGCGTTGTCGCGCCGCAGGCGCTCGTGCTGATGGACGGCGCGTCGAGGCGCACGACGCTGTATCTGCCGAAGCAGAACGCGAGTCGCGCCGCGACGGAAGGCGAGCTGATCTCATCAGATGATCCAGCGGCGACCGCAAGAATCACGGGCGCCGACGAGGTGAAGTCTCCCGATCAACTTGCGGCGGATCTGAACGCGCTGAGCCGGGCGAGGGCCGTGTTCGTGCCGTTCGCGCCGACGGAGGGCTCGAGCGAGAGCCCGGACGGCGCGCGCCGCCGCACCGCCGACGTGGCCGCCGATCCGTGGGACGGCCGGATCAGCCGGGAGGCGCATCTTCGCGACCTCCTCAAGACCCGTGCGCCGCGGCTCGAGATCAAGGACCTGTCACCCATCCTCAACTCGATGCGCGAGATCAAGAGCGCGGCCGAGATCGCGATCATCACGCGCGCGTCGAAGATCGGCGGGGAAGCCATCATCGAAGCGATGCGCAGCACCGCGCCGGGCCTGGCGGAGTTCGAGATCGACGCACTTGCGCAGTTCATTTTCGTCCGTCACGGCGCACAGGGCGAGGCGTACCGCGACATCGTCGCCAGCGGCCCGGCCGCGATGAACGCGCATCACCGCGCCGGCGAAAAGATCATGCAGTCCGGCGAGCTCGTGCTGATGGACTACTGCCCGGACCTCGGCTATTACCGCTGCGACATCACGCGTCAGTGGCCCGTGAACGGCAAGTTCACGCAGGATCAGCGCGACCTGTACGGCTTCTATCTTGGTGTGTACGAGGCGGTACTGAACAACATCAAGCCGGGTATCACGTCGGCGCAGGTGCTGCAGGCGGCGCTGCCCACGATGGACAAGGTGCTGGCGTCGATCAAGTTCTCGAAGCCCCTGTATGCGAATGCCGCGAAGGCGTTCGTGGAGCGGTATCGAACGTCGGCCAACGGCGGACGCGGCAACCTCGGGCACGCGGTCGGCATGGCCACCCACGACTTCGGCGGCGGCAGCGGCACGATGCGCCCGGGCCTCGTGTTCACGATCGAGCCGGAGTTCCGCATCCCCGAAGAGAACATCTTCATCCGTCTCGAGGACATGATCGTGATCACGCCGACGAAGGCGGAGATCCTCTCCGAGTTCGTGCCACGCAGCATCGCGGCGGTCGAGAAGACGATCGCGGAGCCCGGATTGCTGCAACAGTACGGAAAGATCAAGTAGGCCGGGGCTTCAGCCCCGGCTCCAGCTATTTTGCCCGGCGGAAGAACCAGGACGCGCTAGGTGCGTTCTCGCCGAATCGTTGCGTCCGGGTGACTCGCAATGAGTCGGGCGCGAGGGGCGTGAGTACGTCGGTGATGACCACCGGACCGGGATCTTCGCGAGGCCACGTCGTCGTCAGCACCAGGTCCGCCTCGCGCCATTGCGCGCGCGTAATGCGCTCGGCGGGCGCGACGCTCGCGGCATAGGGCACCCGCCGCTCGGTGCCGTCGAAGTTGTAGATGAGCCTCACCGGCGCGTGACTTCGACCACCGCTGACGTAGTCGATCGTGAGCGCGTAGGTGTCCTGCGTGATCGTCACCTCAGCGCCCCACGGCCCCTCGATGCCTCGCGGGATCGTGTTCGGCGGGACGGGGACCGGGATCCATTTGCCAGCGAGCGACATCCGCGCCTGATTGGCGCTCCCGATGGCAACGAGTTGAACGGCGATTGCGACCAAGCAGAACAGAAGGAGTCGCCTGCGCAGCATGCCCGTCCTCTATTAGGGACCGCGCGTCCTCGCGGGGGGCGGAACGTTTAGATCCCGTCCTGAATCGTAGCCGCGCAGCGCGTTGCAATCAAAGGACTTCTGTCATGTGCCGGAACATGTCAGCCGCTGGCACGTCTCGTGCTCCCTCAGCAGGCAGGAGGTTCACATGCGCAGCAGATGGATTCCTGCGACTCTCGCGGTGCTGACGATCGCGCTGGGATCGGTCGGCCTTGCGGCCGCAACCGATCGCGAGATGGCCCGCTACCGTGACGTGACCCTCCCAGCCGGCACGCTGCTTTCAGTCACGCTGGACTCATACGTGGCGTCCGACACCAGCCGCATAGAAGGCCCGGTGCGCGCGCACGTGAGACAGCCCGTCCTCGTGAACGGCGTCGTTGCGATTCCGGCGGGCAGTGCACTGGTGGGGCACATTACTCACGTTGAGCGCGGCGGGCGGGTCAGCGGACGCGCGAACGTCGCGTTCCGTTTCGACAGCCTCTCGCCGGCCAGAACGAACGAGCACCACGCGATTCGCACGAGCGTCGTCTCTCGCACCGCAAAATCGACGAAGGGCCGGGACGTGAAGACCATCGCGATTCCTGCCGCGGGCGGCGCCATCGTCGGCGCGATTGTCGGCGGCAAGAAGGGCGCGGCGATCGGCGCGGCTGCGGGTGGTGGGGGCGGAACGGCTGTGGCGATGTCGACGCGCGGACCCGAGGTACGGCTGGGCCGAGGTTACGCTGCTACGGTCCGGCTGCTGTCGCCGGTGACAGTCCGCGTACCGGTCAACCGCTGACGAAGAGAGGGGGTTGTGCTAATGCATTAGCACGTGCTAGTGTGTTGGCACATGTCACCCAGACGCCGCCGTCCCGCACCGCCCGTCGCCCTCGGCCGCCGCGAACGGCAGATCCTGGACGCCGTCTACCGGCTCGGACGCGCATCCGTCGCCCAGGTGCGCGATCAGCTCGACGATCCGCCGTCGTATTCGGCCGTGCGCGGCATGCTCAACCTTCTAAAGGACAAGGGCCATCTCCGGCACGAGGCCGACGGTCTTCGATACGTCTACCTGCCTGTCGTTGCCGCCGAGGATGCGCAACGTTCGGCCCTCGCGCACGTCGTCACGACATTCTTCGGCGGGTCCACCGCGGCCGCGGCCTCGGCGTTGTTCGAGCTTCCGGATGGGAAGCTGTCGCGCCCTGAGCTGACGGAAATCGCCCGCCTCATCGACCAGGCCATGAAGGAAGGACGTTAGCCATGTTCGACGTGCTCGATCTCTCGATTCGCGTGCTGGTGCTGCTTGGCGTTGCAGGCCTGGGTGTGGCGCTTCTGCGCGGCCGATCCGCGTCCCTGCGGGCGGCAATCTGGACCGCCGCGCTCGCCGCTGCGCTTCTGCTGCCGGTCGTCAGCGCCGCGGTACCGTCGTGGCGTCTGCCGATCTGGGCCTCGTCTCCGGTGGCGCCGCTGGAGCCGGCCGGATCAGAGCCTGGCGCCGGCATCGCGGACGCGAGCGCGACGACTCGGTCCGTCGTCGATGTGGCGGCTGTGCCCGTCGCTCAATCAGTGAATCGCAGCTTCGACATCTCCGGCGGGACGGCGCTGCCTGGCTTGAAACCGGAAGAAGTGATTCCAGTTGTCATGGCGTTCGTCACCTTCGTTCTCGTGGCGCGCATCGTCCGGAGCCACCGGCAGTTGAACCGCATTGCGGCGAACGCGAGTCCCGCCGGTCCCGAATGGTCGCGGCTCGTGGACGACACGCGAGTCGACCTCGGCATTGACCGGGGCGTGCCCGTGCGCGCGACCGGTGCCACCAGCGTGCCGGCGATCGCCGGTCTCGTCAGGCCGATCCTGTTGCTGCCGATCGATACGGCCGATTGGCCAACGGACGTACGTCGGCTCGTTGTCGTCCATGAATTGGCGCACGTCGCCCGGCGCGACGGACTCAGTCAGTTGCTCGGGCAGTTGGCGTGTGCCGTGTACTGGTTCGTGCCGTTGACATGGTACGGCGCCTGGCGCGCCAGCACGCTCCGCGAGCGCGCAAGCGATGACGTGGTGCTGCGGACGGGCGTGCGGCCATCGGCATACGCCGGCAGCCTGGTCACGCTCTCGCAGTCGACCGCCGGCGTTCTTCAATCGGCCGCGGCGCTGGAGATGGCGCGTCCGTCACGGATCTACGAACGCGTGACGGCAATCCTGAACCCGTCCGCCAGGCGTGATCGGCTCACCTGGCAGTCGGCATCCGCAGTGATTGGAATGATGTTCATTGCGACCGGCGTCGTTGGCGCTGTTGAGTTCGTCGAGCGCGAATCGCCCACGGTCGCGGCGGTCGCGCCCGCTGTCGTGAGTCAGGCCACGGCCGGGGCCGTCGCAGCCGTGCGGGAAACGCCCGCGACGCGAGCTGTGACTCCTTCGAAAGCAGCCGCAGCTGCGCCGGTTGAGGACGCGACAACAGCTGTCGAGTCCGCCCAGGCAGCCAGCGACCGCTTGTGCGCCGGACGCGGGCTCGATCGCAGTTCGAGCTCGATCCACGAAGACGACAACAAACGGAGTTGGACGGTCAAACTTTCAGGTGAAGGCTGCTCGGTGGATCTGCGCGCCGAGGGCCGCTTCGAGTTCAACGCGGACTTTACCGACATCACCCGCATCCCGGCCGGTGGATTCTTCCGCGTCGACGTGACCGACCGCGGCGTGCGCCGCCAGCTCGAGATTGAAGCTGGTCCGCGCGACGGCAACCTGGTGCGCACCTGGCGGGTGGACGGACGCGAGCGGCCGTACGACGCGGACGCGCGTGCATGGTTCGCGGCGTTCCTCATCGAGCTCGATCGCCGGACCGGAATAGGCGTCGATGTCCGGTTGCCGATGCTCATCCGCAGGGCGGTATCGACGCGGTACTCAAGGAAACCGCGCTGATGAGCAGCGACTACGTCCGCCATCAGTACTACACGAAGGCGGCCAAAGCGACGAAGGTCACGCCCGCAGAGGCCGCGCGGATCCTTCGGCAGGCCTCGACGATGAACAGTTCCGACTATTACTCGGCAGAGCTCGTCGCCGCATATGCGCCGGCCGGGCTGCAGGACGCGACGGTGCGCGCCGCGCTCATCGCGCTGGTGGAAGGCATCAAGTCCGACTACTACCAGTCCACGTCGATATCCGCAATTCTCGGCCCCGGCGCTCCCGGGGCAACAGAGCTGGAGGTCCTGCTGCGGCTCGTGCCGCGAATGACATCGGACCACTACAAGGGCGAGGTCCTGATGAAAGTGCTCAGGGCCGATCTCAATGCGACGCAGCGCGCGACTATCGCGAAAGCGACCGCGTCGATCAACAGCGACTACAACGCGGCGGAAGTGCTGGGCGCGCTGGCGCGCGGGGGCGTGTCAGAGGAAGCCGTTCGCCGGGCGTTCCTCGAGGCCACCGCCACGATCGAGTCGGACCACTATCACTCCGAGGTCCTCGCAGCCCTGCTCAGATCGCGGGGACTTGCCGAGCGCGATCTGCTCGACGTGATTGCCAGCAGCAAGTCAATCGGTTCGGATCATTACCAGGCGCAGGTGCTCCAGAGCATCGCGCGACACTCCGCCGCCACCGACCGCGTGCGCGCGGCCGTCCTCGAGGCGAGCGCATCCCTGTCGAAGACCTACGCCGATCAGGTGCGGCGGGCAGCGGGCAAGTAGGACGTCGCGACAATACCGGCCGGCGGCATAGAATTCCGCGGATGCGTTTCGCGTGCCGCGGGGTGATCCTCACTGTGTTCCTGACACTGCCGGCGCCGGCCGCGGCGCAGAGCGCAGCGTCATCAGTGGCCATCGACTACGAACGCGCGCATGAATCGCGCAAGCTCGTGCCGCCGCGTCTGACCTCACCGATCGCGTTGGATGGGCGCCTCGATGAGCCTGCCTGGGCTTCGGCGGCGCTCGCGAAGGGGTTTCTCCAGAACGACCCACGCGAGGGCGCGCCGGCGACCTTCGACACCGAGGTACGGGTCCTCTACGACGCGGACGCGATCTACCTGGGCCTATTTGCCCGCGACGACTCTCCGGGGAAGATCATCGTCAGCGAATTGAAAAAGGATTTCGACACCGGACGAAGCGACGCCTTCATCTTCATCATCGACAGCTTCCGCGATCTCCGGAACGGATACATGTTCGCGATCAATCCCGGCGGGGCGAAGTGGGACGGACAGATGTCCAACGAGGGCCGCGAAACCAACGCGAGCTGGGACGGCATCTGGGACGTCGCGGCGCGGATTGGTGACGACGGCTGGTATGCCGAGGTTCGCGTTCCGTTCCGGACGATGAAGTTCAAGCCGGAAGACACGCAGACGTGGGGCATCAACTTCCAGCGGCGGAATCGCCGGCTGAACGAGAACAGCTTCTGGTCGCCGATCCCGAGGATTCAATCGCTGTCACGCGTCTCGCTTGCCGGCACCGTGGAGAACCTTCAGCAGGTTCGTCCCGGCAGGAGCTTCCGTCTGAAGCCCTGGGCGCTCGCGAGTGCCACGAGCATTCCGGGCAAGACAACGGGTGACGGCGACGCGGGGCTCGACCTGAAGCTCGGCGTCACGAACGGGTTGACGTTCGACGCGACGGTCAACACCGATTTTTCGCAGGTCGAGGCCGATGAGCAGCAGATCAATCTCACGCGCTTCAGTCTCTTCTTTCCTGAGAAGCGCGAGTTCTTCCTCGAGAATTCCGGAGTATTTCAATTCGGCGCCGGCGCCTTGAACATGGGTGGAGGAGGCGGGGGCGGCCGGCAGAATCCGTCGCAGGACATGACGCTGTTCTTCAGCCGTCAGATCGGTCTCTCGGCAGCCGGTGATGCGCTGCCGATTCTTGCCGGCCTGAGACTCACCGGCCGTGCCGGACCTTTCTCCGTCGGCGTCATGAATGTGGAGCAGCGACGTCATGACGGCGTGGCCGCGACGAACTTCACCGCGCTGCGACTGCGGCGCGACATTCTCAGGGCGTCGGACATTGGCGTCATGGTGCTGAACAAGGATGGCGCCACGACGAATCGCGTCGTGGGCGCCGACGCCAACTTCCGGTTCTTCACGGACCTGCGCTTCAACGCCGCGGTGGCGAAAACGATGTCTCCGGGATCAGTGACCCCGGGCACCGGTCGCGACTGGTACTCGAGGACCACGGCGTCGTACCGCAGCTCGTTCTGGGATCTGCGGGCCTTCTACCAGGCGATTGGGGAACGCTTCAACGACGAGATGGGATTCGTGCCTCGCCGGGGCGTGAACAACGGCCTGACGTTCGCGGGCATGCACTTCCGGCCGCAGCGAATCAGGAAATGGGTGCGCGACATTTTCCCGCACTGGCAACTCGAGAACTTTTCGCGCCAGCACGGCGGCGGCACCGAGTCCCGCTACATGGACTGGCACCTGCCGTTCACGTTTCAGGACAGCACCTTCGTCGAGATCGGCGTCAACCCCAACGTCGAAGTGATCCGCGACTCGTTTTCCGTCAACCGGCAGCGTGGGATCAACATCACTCCCGGCCGGTACACGTTCAATGAGTACTTCGCGGTCGTCACGACCAACTCGGGACGACGCTTGTCCGGTACTGCGCGAATCGGCACCGGCGCCTTCTACGACGGCGAGCGGACCTCATATACGCTCGGCGCCACGCTCCGGGCCAACGCGCACTTCAATCTGTCGCTGAACGCGTCGCTCAATGACGTGGATCTGCCGGCCGGAGCGTTCCACACGACGCTCGTCACGACGCGCGTGAACTATTTCTTTACGACGAAGATGTACGTGAACGCGCTGGTTCAGTACAACACCGACGCGCGGCAGTGGAGCTCGAACGTGCGATTCAACTTCATCCACCATCCGCTCAGCGATTTCTATCTGGTGTTCAACGAGCGGCGGCACTCGGTGACGGGCGCCCTGATCGACCGCGCCGTCGTCGCCAAGTTCACCTACCTCATGGCGTTCTAAGAACCCTTGCACTCGGCACTGCGCGCGAGGACGCAGCTCGCGATCGGCTACGCGGCGTGGGCCGGACTTCGAACGGGTGTATCCGGAGCAGGGGCAGGCCGCCTACTTCTTGTTCAGAGCAGCGCGCCAGTTCTGGACGACGGTTGCGGAGCCGGTGCCGGATCGCTCGGGCGAAATCGCCAGGAGGCGTTGAAGATCCGGCGTCGCGGTAAACGAGACGATATCGCCCGGCAGCTGGCAGAGTTGCCGTGGCGGTCCGACGTTCGCGACGGTTCCAGGTTTCACGTCGGCCTCCCACACGGTCCGTAGATCGTCACCAACGTAGAGCAGCCGGCGCCCGTCACGTGACCAGAAGGCGAAGACTCCGCCTTTTTCCGATACCTGCGTCCTGCGGCCGCCTCCCGGAAATGGCTGGATGAACATCTGGAACCGGCCGGTTTCGTCAGAGGGAAACGCCAGCCACTTGTTGTCCGGCGAGACCCTGCCCGCGGGCTGGCGGGCCGGGCCGCCGGCGAGGAGCGTTGGTGCGACCGTGCCAGACGCATCGAGCAGCCAGACGTTCTGAGCCGTCTGGGCGTCGAGCTGCACGAGGATGATCCACTTGCCATCGGGTGACCAGTTCACCGGCCCTTTGAAGACGACCTCCGACGAATAGAAGAGCCTCTCTGGCGTGCCGTCGTTCACGTTTCGGATGTACAGCTGCTGCTGACCATCGCGATCACTGCCCCAGATCACCCGCGATCCATCGGGTGCCCACACCGGACTGTCATTGCGTCCGGCGCCCGTGGATAACGGCACGGCTCCACCACGAGCGAGATCCACAAGCCACAGGCTGGACTCCGAAGGCGACGTCGACTTCACCAGGATCGCGCGCCTGCCGTCTGGTGAGATCGTCGCGGACTCGTAGTGACCGGCCGGCACGTTCAGCGCACCGAGCGCGATCCCCTTCGTGTCGAACCACGTGGCAATCGTGTTCGTGGACGGAGTCGAGTAGTACGCGAGGGCGCCCGTCGACGACACCGATACCGAACGACCGGCGGTGAACGACACCGATGGTTCCAGGATGCTGGCGGGCTCGTCCTCCAACAGTATTGGTTCGCCCGTCGTCTTCAGCGTCTGCGCGTTGAACGCCACCGCCGCCAGCACACCCTGCCTCGCATACAGCAACCAGCCCGGATCCGCGTAGACGGGCGCGGCCTCCATCGGGCCGATGAGCGTTCGCGACGAGTCGTCCAGCGATCCCGCATAGATGTCGAATCGGCCGTTCTTGCCCGGCACGGACGCGTACAGGAAATGACGGCCGTCGGGCAGCAGGGTGGGAAACCGATGGCTGTATTCCTTGAGCGCCGGATCGATCTTCGTGATTGGCAGAGCTTGACCGCCGCTGGCCGAAATCTTGAACAGCGGACCGCCCGCGTCGGGCGCAAAGATGATCTCGTTGCCGGCGGTCCAGACGCCACCTCTTGCACCGGGCGTGTCCCAGAGAGCTTCGGGGCGTCCACCGGTTGCCGCAATGGTCTTCAGTTTCGTGTTCGTGAAGTAGCCGATTCGCTTGCTGTCCGGCGACCAGAATGGGAGAGCCGGCCCGCCGTCCGTCTCGAGTTTGCGTGGCGTGAGGGAGTCGATCGATCGCACCCACAACTCGGTTTCCGATCGCGAGACCGTTCCGATGATGTACGCGACCATCGTCCCATCAGGCGAGATGGCGATACCGGTGGAGTCCGGAAAGATCGCTTCACCGGGTGGCGCCATCACAGAGATCCGCTGCAGGCCTGCCGCGGCCGATGCCGGCGACGGCGTTCCACCGCGCGGCCAGATGGCAGCAGCCACGGCTGCGGTGATGACGACGCCAGCGAGCGCGGGCCACAGCCGCGAAAACAGCGTGCTGCCTCCGCGCGCCTCCGTGCCCTCCGCTCGGCGGCCCCCGTCCCCTCCGTTTCCTCCTTCTTCGAGCTCCAATCGCGCGTCGCCGATGCTGCTGAGACGACGCTTCGGCTCCTTCTCAAGGCATCTCCGCAGCAGGCGAGCGAGCGGCGCCGGCAGATCGGCGGGCAGCGCGTTCCACTTCGGCTCGTCTTTGAGCACGTTTGCGAGTGTGATTGAAATGTCATCACCCTCGAACGCCCGTTTGCCCGTCAGCATTTCGTACAGCACGACGCCGAAGGCCCAGATGTCCGCGCGTCGATCGACCGCCTTGCCCCGCGCCTGTTCGGGAGACATGTACGCGGCGGTCCCGAGAATCATGCCCATCTGCGTGGCGCGGGCCGTCAGCGTCGGGGAATTCTGCGAGTCCTGAGCCCCGGATCCCGAATCCGGGGTCAGCGCCTTGGCAAGACCGAAGTCGAGCACCTTCACGGTGCCATCCGGTCGCACCTTGATGTTGCCCGGCTTGAGATCGCGATGGACGATGCCCTGCTCGTGCGCGGCTTCGAGCGCATCCGCGATCTGCTTGGCGACCGGCAGGGCATCGGCGAGCGACATGGGTCCGCGCGCGATGAGGGCGGACAAGTCCGCGCCGTCAACGAGCTCCATGACGAGCGCGGTGCCTTCCAGGCCGTAGATCGCCGCGATGTTCGGATGGTTGAGCGACGCCAGCACCTGCGCTTCGCGCGTGAAGCGCGCGAGCCGATCAGGATCGTCCGCGAACAGCTCCGGTAGTACTTTGAGTGCGACCTCGCGATCGAGCTTCGTGTCCCGCGCGCGATACACCGCGCCCATTCCGCCTTCGCCGAGTTTGTCGACAATGCGGTAGGCGCCAAACGAAGAACCGGGGGTTAACGGCACTGCGCGGATTCTATACTTGCCATGACTGCAGAGACCCTGAACCCTGAACCCGGCGCCCTGAACTTATGGATCTCAAATCCTTCGTCGAAGACCACAACGGCATCGCAACCATTCGCCGCGGTGAGAACGTCCGTGCCTGGAACGGCATCCAGTACCAGGCAGGTCTCTCCGCGAAGAACGTCAACGCGAAGCACCTGTCGATGAACATCGCGACCGTGCCCCCGGGCGGAGTGGCATACGCGCACATCCACGTCGGCTTCGAGGTAATGCTGTACATCCTCAGCGGCCGGGTGCGGCATGAGTTTGGCGACCACCTGAAGCAAACGGTCGAGAATGGACCCGGCGACCTCATCTATATCGAGCCCGGTGTCCCGCACGAGGTGTTCAACATGAGCCAGACCGAGCCTGTGGTTGCCGTCGTCGCCCGTTCGGATGCCGACGAATGGGCGCACATCGTCAATTACGACCGGAAGACGGGGAAGACCAGTGCGTAGTGCGGGGTGCGCTACACTTGGCGCGCCTAAGGGGAGGCCTCATGATGCGCGGGATTCACAGCAAGGCTGGACTGGTACTGGCTCTTGGAGTGACGCTGATGTTTTCAGCGTGTGCGAACCCGGCGTCGCCGTCGGCGATTGCCTTCACCAGTCTTTCTGAGTCCGTCGAGACATCAAGCGACGTCCGCGCAGAGACGACGTACGTCATTCGCGATGCGGCAACGCTGCGGACGGTCTGGGCGCTGGTGTTTCAGGGCCGGCGCGAGGCGCCCGCGATCGATTTCAGTAAAGAGATGCTCGTGATCGTCGCGCTCGGCGAGAAAGCGACGGCTGGTTACGGCGTGAGCATCACCGGCGTCTCCCGCAGGGATCGCGGCCTCGTCGTGAACGTGACGGCGTTCGCGCCGGCCGCCGGTTGTGACACGGCCGCCGTCCGGACGTTCCCCGTAGCGGTGTCGCGGCTGCGCGCGTTTGACGGACCAGTCCGCTTCGACTTCACGCGCACGACCCGCCCCTGCGGCGGACGTTGATCGTCGAACCCGGAACGAGAATCCTTCCGTACCGAATTACCGGCGTGTTGTTGATGGCTGCGGTGCTGACGCCTGCGGCTCTGACTCGCGAGCAAGGCCGCCGGCCGGTGCTTCTCGGCCGCATCGCGGCCGCGGCGGCCCAGCGGACGCCTGTGGGGCGATCGATCGCCACGCTCGTGCCGTCCCACGGACGGCTGTATGTCGGCTACGGCGACTACACCGCCGACACCGGGCCAATCACCATCGTCTCGATCGATCTGGCGACGGACACGATTCACGACTCCGGCTTCAGCTTTGCGTCCGAGGCAATCTTCAGCTACCGGCAAATCGGCGACGAACTCTTTGCGCCCGACATCGATCCGAGGCGGGCGAGCCGCGGCGGATATGCCCGCGGCATCGCCGGCCCGGGCTCGGTCGCCTGGACCGACGAGAAGGTGGTGCCGGCGACCCACGTGTTCGACGTGGCGAGCTATGACGGCCGCGATCTCTGGCTCTTCGGGTCGCTCGGCTCCAACGCGGTGGCATGGCGATCGACGGATGATGGCCGCACCTGGATCAGCGCACTCACCGTGCCTCCGCGCGCGGCGGGGAATTTCGCGCGGATGTACAGCGGGGTCTCCCTTGCCGGAAAACTCCACACGCAGGTCGTCGACTTTCCCGGGGGCGTCCGGCCCACGTCTCTGGTCTACGACGGAGTCGGATGGAGCAACGGCCCCCGCTGGTTTCCTCCGGAAGTGACTATCCCTGACGCATTCCCGTGGCGGCCGCTCGCGGTCGGCCGTCAGGTGATGTACCTCGATCAACACACCGGGGCCACGCACCGGCTGGTCGGGCTCTATCGCTTTGACGGTGTGCGTGCCGAGCGGGCGTTCGGGCCGCCCGACGCGGCGGGCGATCCACAATTCGCCGTCGTCGACGTCACGACGAGCGCCGGCACGGCCTATCTGCTCAATCGGCGCCAGGAGATCTGGTCGTCCACCGATCTGGGTCGATGGCGGATCCGCCGGACGTTCAATGCACCCGGTGGGGAGACGCCCACGGCCATTGCCGTCGTGGGTGAGGACGTCTACATCGGCACGAACCAGTCCGGGATTTACAAATGGTCGCTCCGCTGAAGTCGAAGCGCTGAGGGCTACTTCAGCCAGTCCTTATTTCCGTCGAGCCTCGGGAAGAGCGAACGCGTACAGCGCGGTGCCGCCGGCGAACAGGACGTACTGACGTCCGTCGAGCTCGTACGAGATCGGAGAATTGTTCACTCGACCGATCGTCGAGTGCCACAACGTCGTTCCGTCGCTTGTTCGCAGCGCCAGCGCGTTGTTGTGGTTGTCTCCTGAAAATGCGACGCCGGTCGTCGTGGTGAGCACGCCGGCCGCGCCCGCGCCGTCGCCGATGTCGTGGCTCCACCTGACCATTCCCGTCCGGTAATCGATCGCGCGCAACGCCGAACGCGAGTAGAGCCCTGAGTTTGCCCCGGCCCAGCCGTAGTCACCGTGTTCTTTCTTGAAGAAGTAGATCCCGAACGCGTCCACCGCGCTGACCACGAGCAGGCCGGTGTTCGGATCGAAGCTCGGTGACCTGTAGTTGGTCGCGCCGCCCTCGTTCGGCGCGACGAGTCGTCCGTCTCGCTTCGGTTCCTTGTCGGGATTCGGAATCGGCCGCCCGTCCTTGTCGATGTCCTTAGCCCAGTTGACCGCGGCAAAGGACGTCGTCACGAGCGCCTTGCCCGTCGCGCGATCGAGCGTGAAGTAGTAGCCGTTGCGCGACGCCTGCAGCACAAGCCTGCGCGGTGCGCCGTTGAATTCAGCGTCGACGAGCACCGGGACTTCCGCCGCATCCCAGTCGTGGGTGTCGTGCGGCGACGCCTGGAATCCCCACGCGAGCGTGCCGCTATCCGGATTGAGCGCCACGATCGAGCAGGTCCACGGATTGTCACCGGGACGTGCGTCGCCGTTCAGCACCGGTGTCGGGTTACCCGTGCCGACGTACATGAGGTTCAGCGCCGGATCGTAGGTTCCCGTCATCCACATCTGGCCGCCCGTCGCGCCGCCAGAGATCGAGCCAGCCGTGCCCGGCGGCGGCGTGCTGTAGAACGTCCACTGCAGCGCCCCGGTGTCCGGGTCGTAGGACTTCAGCATGCCCGGCAGGTTGTCGAAGTCTCCCGCCACGCCGACGATGATGTGATTGCGAATGACGAGCGGCGCCATCGTGGACCAGAAGCCGCGCTTCGCGTCGGCGATGACGATGTCGTGCCGCTTTTTCCCATCGCGGGCGTCCAGGCCGACGAGGTGCGCGTCAGGCGTCGTGAAGAAGACGAGATCCTTGTAAACCGCGACTCCGCGCTGGCCGATGTGGAACGCGTCGTTGGAAGGGTGGGTATAGCGCCATAACTGCCGCGCCGTGCGCGCGTCGATTGCCCAGACGTTGTCCGGCGCGGTGAGATAAATGACGCCGTTGGCCAGAATCGGGCTCATCTTGAGCGCCTGCGTCTGGTTCGTCTGGAACGCCCAGGCCAGCGTCAGTTGGTGGACGTTGTCCGGCGTGATGGCTGAGAGCTTCGTGTGCCGTTGACCGGTGTAGTCGCCGTGAAACGTGAGCCAGCTGTCGGCGGGCGGCTTCAGAAGGGTCTTCGGATCGACACTTTGCGCGCCGACGGCTGCGGCAACCGCGCCGGCGAGAAGAATCGTGATGCACGCTCCTGATCGCGACATGCGTGTCTCTACTTCAATGACTGCAGATACGCGAAGACGTCGTGCATCTGCTTGTCGGTGTACTTGCTGAGCAGTTCGACGTGCGCCTGAAGCGGATTGTCGATCGTCACCCGCACCTGATCCATCGGCCAGGTCCGCGTCCAGCCGTCCGAATCCACGATGGTGATCGTGAACTCGCTCTGCCGCACCAGTTTCCCTGTGACGGTTTGTCCGTCACGCAGCGTCAGGGTGGCCGCTGGCCGCGATGGCGCCGGTCCCGCGTCGCTGCCCGAACCTGGATAGAGCAACCGATGCAGCAGCGCGAGCCCCTTGTAGCGCGAACCGATCTTCGCGAAGGCGCCGGTGGTGGCGGAATGGCACTTCGCGCATCCGCCCGCGCCGTTGAAGAACTGCCGTCCCGCTTCGAGATCACCGGTCTGGAGATCCTCGACGTCAACTGAACGGCGGCCGCCGCCAAGCGCCGCGATCTTCGCTTTCGTATCGTGGATGAACGCGACGATGGCCGCGACATCTGAATCGCTCAGGCTCAGCCCGGGCATGCCCTTGTCTGGACGTCCCTGACGGATGAGCGGTCCGATCTTGTCGCCGTGATCGTCGGCAGCGACGAGCGCCGATCGAATGAGATCGGGACCGTTCTCGCCGCCGGCGGCGTCCCGGCCGTGGCAGAACCCGCACTCGGCGATGAAGCGCGATTCTCCAGCTTTCACCTGCTCGGCGGAATAGGTCTGGGGCTTGGCCGTGGCGGGTGGCGGTTTTGAGGCAGGGCTCGCGGCGGTCTGACTCTGTTCTCCGGCCGATGCTGACGCTATCGCGCAGGCCAGCACAACGCTGGCGCCGATGGTGCAGGCGAACGGGACATTCGATCTCAACCGGTCCATGTCGAGCGACTAGGCTTTGGCCGCCGAGCGTAGCAGACGGACGCCCCGGAACTCTAGCTGCCGCCGGGCCCGGACGTCCTGAAGGTCCGCTACACTTGCCGCGCGAATGACTCTCACCCCGGGTACCCGGATTGGCTCCTACGAAATCGCCGCGCCGATTGGCGCGGGCGGAATGGGCGAGGTCTACCGCGCGCGTGACACGAAGCTCGACCGCGACGTTGCGCTGAAAATCCTTCCAGAGGCATTCGCTTCCGATCCCGATCGGCTCGCACGATTCGAGCGCGAAGCGAAGACGCTGGCCGCACTCAATCACCCCAACATCGCGCACGTCTACGACGCGGGCCGCCATGGTGCGACGGCATATCTCGCCATGGAGCTGGTCGAAGGCGAAGACCTGTCGGAGCTGATCAAGCGGCGATCCCCCGAAGCCGAGCGCGTCAGCGCGAGGCTGAGTGGGCTGCCTCTCGCCGACGCTATCGCCATCGCCAAGCAGGTCGTCGACGCACTCGAAGCTGCGCACGAGAACGGCATCATCCATCGCGATCTCAAGCCGGCGAACATCAAAGTACGCGACGACGGTACGGTGAAGGTGCTGGATTTTGGCCTGGCGAAAGCTCTTGCCGGGCCTGAAGGCCCGGCCTCCATGGACGCCCTGGCGAACTCGCCGACGCTCAGCGCACGAGCGACGCAGATGGGCGTCGTCCTCGGTACGGCGGCGTACATGGCGCCCGAGCAAGCGCGCGGGAAGGCTGTTGATCGCCGCGCCGACATCTGGGCATTCGGCGTGGTCCTCTACGAGATGCTCACCGGCAAACGCGCGTTCGAAGGCGAGGACATCTCGGTCACGCTCGCGAATGTGATCAAGGAAGAGGCGCGCTGGGATGCGCTGCGAGCGGATGTGCCGGCGCCGGTCCGGCGATTGCTGCGGCGTTGCCTCGAGAAGGATCCGAAGCGGCGACTGAGCGCGATCGGTGACGCGAGATTGGAGCTCGACGAAAAAGAAGAAGGAGGACACGGAGGGGACGGAGGGCGCGGAGCGGAGCGCGCGGAGGTTCGCGGAGGCAGCACGCTGCTCTCGCGGCTGTGGCCTGCGCTGGCCGGCGCCGCACTTGTGGCGATCGTCTGGTACGCCACATCGTCACCGCGTGCGCCACAAGCTGGTGTACCCGGCTACGAGTTTGTCGTCGAAACCGCCGACGGCCCGGTCTTTCAGATCGCGCCGAAGATCTCGCCCGATGGCCGTCTGGTCGCTTGGGTCGCCCCGGCATCTGGCTCCAACGGCATCGGCGTGATCTGGGTACGTCAGCTGGACGTCCTGGAACCGCGGCAACTAGCTGGCACGTCGGGAGCCTCCGGGCTCTTCTGGTCGACTCAAAGCGATGCGATCGGCTACTTCCAGAGCGGCGGTCTCTTCAGGGCCAGTCTCGGCGGAGGGACTCCGCAGAGACTGTGCGAAATTCATGACTTCGCCGGCGCAAGTTTCATGCAGGGTGGTGACGTGATCGTCGGATCCTTCGACGGCCAGAAAGGAAAGCTATTCCGTGTGCCGGCGCAGGGAGGCATTCCAGTGGAATTGCCCCGGCCCAAAGCCGCCGCCACCGCACTGTCTTATGTCTACCCGGAAATGTTGAGAGACGACAGGCACTTTGTGTATGTCGACTGGGCCATCGACGGAGCGAGCCGCGCGCTGTACGTCGGGTCGATCGATGGCGATGAGCCTGTCAAACTGGTTTCGAGCGAGGGCAATCCCGTTGTCGCGCCTGGGCACCTGTTGTTTCTTCAGTCGGGCGTGCTCTTTGCGCAGCCATTCGATGAGGCGAGCCGGACGCTGTCAGGAACACCGGTCCGCTTAGCGGACGGCATTCTGATGCATCCGTATGGATACGCGGCGTTTTCGGTCTCGCGCACCGGCGTGTTGGCGTACCGAAAGGGTGAGTCCTTCTCTGAAGTTGGGGAACTCGCATGGGTCGACAGGTCGGGCAAAGCGACAGGAACGATCGGTGAGACGTTGGGGTTCCGCCAGGTCCGTGTATCGCCGGACGGACGGAAGGTGGTGTATGAGGCCGCCAACGGCCAGTCTGATTCCTCGCGATTGTGGGTGCTCGATCTCGCGAATGGCGTGTCGAGCCCTCTCACGCCGGACAAGGCGACCGCACTCAATCCAGTCTGGTCCCCGACCAGCGACTCGATCGCGTTTGTCGCGTACGGCAAAGAGAACGTGATCCAGCTGCAACAGATCGGCAGCGGCAGCGCGGTGATATCCGTCCAGCCGGAAGGCCGCACGCAATGGCTGTCTGACTGGTCGTCGGATGGGAAGCATCTCCTCTTCCATGCCGGCAACAAGTTGTTCACAGCGACGCCGGGCGATCCGAAGTCGGTGAAGCTCGTGCTCGACGCGCCCGGGCCGATCGACGGCGCCCACATTTCACCCGACGGAAAGTGGGTCGCGTACCTGATCGAGGAGTCTCAGAACGCGATGGAAGTCTGGGTCGCGTCGTTTCCTGAATTCACCCAGCGCCGCCAGGTATCTCCCAAGGGCGGCGGCGAAGCCCAATGGCGTGGCGACGGCAAAGAGCTCTTTTACATGTCGCCCGGGGGAAAGCTGATGGCCGTACGGCTGGCGCAGGCCGCCGGTGGCACTCTGGACGTGTCGGCTCCGGTCGAGCTGTTCCAGTCGCCGATTACCCGTCCCCGTCTGGATCTCGATGAGTACTGGCCCACGAAGGATGGCCAACGCTTCCTCTTCATTCGTCCAAAGCAGGCCGCGACCGCCAAGGTTCAGCCGATCACGGTGGTGGTGAACTGGATGAAGCAGCTCACCGCTGGGACCAAATGACGCTGTCCACCGGCGATTATCTCGTCATCGCGCTCTATCTCGTCGCCATCACGGCCTTCGGCTCGTGGTTCGCCAGGTTCCAGAAGACCACCCGCGATTACTTTCTCGCCGATCGATCGTCACCCTGGTGGGCGATCTGCTTCACGATCGTCGCCACTGAAACCAGCACGCTGTCGTTCATCGGCGTTCCCGCCCAGACGTACACGGGGGCGATGGGGTTTCTCCAGCTCGCGTTCGGCTACATCGTCGGCCGCATTCTCGTAAGCCTGCTGTTCATTCCGGCGTACTTCCGGGGCGAGCTCGTGACGTCGTACGAGCTGCTTCAGCGCCGCTTCGGAGCGCCGGTCAAGACGGCGGCGTCAGCGATCTTTCTCGTCACGCGATCGCTCGCGGACGGCATCCGGCTGTTCGCGACCGCGCTCGTAATCGCGGTCGTGACCGGCGTGCCCGTGACGTGGACCGTGGTCCTGCTCGGCAGCGCGATGATCGTCTACACCGTGCGCGGCGGCGCGTCGGCTGTCATCTGGACGGACGTCGTGCAGATGTTCGTGTACATCGGCGGGGCCGGCCTTGTGTTCTGGGCCTTGCTCGATCGGATTCCCGGCGGATGGAGCGAGGTCGTCTCGAGCGGCACGGCGGCGGGGAAGTTCGTGGTGCTGAGCTTCTCCACGGATCCCAAAGCGACCTACACCGTCTGGGCGGGCCTCGTCGGCGGCATTGCGCTGACGCTGGCGACGCACGGCACGGATCAGTTTCTGGTGCAGCGGTTGTTGTCGGCGCGGTCTCAGAAGGAGGCCAGCCTTGGGCTGGTGCTAAGCGGATTCATCGTGTTCGCGCAGTTCACGCTGTTCCTTCTGATCGGCGTGATGCTCTTCACTTACTACCAGCACGTGCCGGCGCCGGTGCTGGGCCGCGTGGACGAGATCCTTCCGTCGTTCGTCGTGAACACGCTCACCGGTGGCGTGGCGGGATTCATCGTCGCGGCCATCGTGGCCGCGGCGCTCTCGCCGTCGATCAATTCGATGGCCGCGGTGACCGTCAGCGACTTCTACGTGAAGTTCATCAATCCGCGCGCGACGGACGCCGAACAGATGCGGCTCGCGCGACAGTCCACGATCGGCTGGGGCATCGTGCAGATCGCGGTGGGAGTGGCGGCACAGTGGATGAACCGCTCGGTCCTCGATGCAGGCCTGTCCGTGCTGTCCCTCGCGAGTGGTCCCGTGCTCGGCGCGTTCCTGGTCGGCGTCTTGACGAAGCGCGTTCAGGCCGCGGCGATGCTCACCGGCATGATCGCGGGCGCGGCGACCCTGGTGTTCCTCTGGTGGAACGCGAGCGTCGCCTGGACGTGGTACGCGTTCATTGGCGCGGTGGTAACAGCGATCGTTGCGCTGGCCGTGTCGCTGGCGACTCCAAACACACACGGAGATCACCAAGGTACGTAGAGATCACAGAGTATTGGCTTTCAAAACAAATTCTTGGTGGTCTCTTTGTCTCTTAGTGATCTCCGTGTGTGTCTGAGGCGCCTACTCAGTCCGTAGTGCCGTCAACGGTTCGACTCTCGTCGCGCGTCTCGCTGGAATTGCACCGGCGAGCGTGACAGCGGCCGTGAGCACGACCGCTGACGTGAGCAGCACTACGACGTCGATGCCGCCGACGTCGACAAAGACAGAGCGCAGTGCGATAGAGACGAGCAGGGCGATGGGAATGCCTATCGCCAGTCCGCCGAAGGTGAGGAAAGCGCCATCCTTCAGGATGAGTCGCATGACTTCGCGTGAGGTGGCGCCGAGCGCGATGCGAATTCCAATCTCTCGCGTCCTCTGCGCGACCATGTAGGCCCGCACACCGTAGACCCCGATCGACGCGATCAGCATGGCCATGAGGCCCAGCGCGGAGAACGCCGCCGAAGCGGTGCCGAGCGCCCAGAGCTCCAGGCTGCCGTCGTGAAATGCCTGCATCGTCGAGCTGGACAGAATCGGGATTCGCGGATTGACGCTGCGGATAGTTCGCCGCAGTTCGTCGAGGGCCCCCCGTGGATCAGCGCCGGCAGCGAGACGGACTTGCACGAACATTCCCGATCGGCCGTTCTGGCCGAACGGCACGTAAACGTGACCGACGCGCGAGTGGTCGAGCATCTCCTCGCGGAGCGGAGGCGCTACGCCGACGATTTCCATCGGCTCGCCCTCGCCCGTCGCAAGGTCTCCGGAGTCGCGCGCGACGCGAATCGCCTGGCCGATGGGACTGCCCGAGCCGAACAGTTTTTCGGCAAGCGTTTCGTCGACGATGGCCACGCGCGGCCCGAGGCTGGTGGCCTCTTCGGTGTTCGTGAATTCGCGGCCCCTGAGGAGTTTCAGTCCGAGCATCGAGAAATAGCCGGCACCGACCGTACGGAACGCGCGAGCACGTGCCTGAACCGGAGAGGTCCCAACGCTCTCAATCAGGCGGCCGTCGATCGAGTCACCGAACGGGATACTCGACGCCACGGTCGCGGCGACGACGCCGGATTGACTGCGGGTGCGGTTGAGGATGTCGCGGTAGGCGGCGGCGCTCTTGCCGCTGTCGAGGCCCGCGAGCTTCATGTCGATGCGCGCAAGGATCTGGCCCGTGTACTCGTAGCCTGGCCGGCCGGCCGCTGCGTTGACTGTCGTACGGGTAAAGATGCCTCCCGCGGTCAGCAGCGCGAGCGACAACGCGACCTGGCTCACGACCATGACGTTCCTTGTGTTGAACCACCGTCCCGAGCCCGCGCCCGCCTGGCTGCGATCCTTCAAGTCCGCCACGAGATCGCGTCGCGAGAGTCCCAGCGCTGGTCCGAGACCGAACGCGATGGTGCCCATCGCCATGAAGACGGCCGTCGCAGCCAGCACGGCGATGTCCGGCCGCGGATCGAGCGACAGCGTGAAGGGCAGTCGCGCGCCCAGGGAACTGACGAAGATGCGCATCGCTCCGTAGCTCACGGCCAGGCCGAGCGCGGAGCCAATCGCTGCGAGCAGAAGGCTTTCGGTCAGGAGCTGACGGATCACGCGCGATCGTTTCGCGCCGAGCGCCAGCCGCACGGCGATCTCCTTGCGACGGGCCGCCCCGCGCGCGAGCAGCATGTTGGCAATGTTGAGGCACGCAACGACCAGCACCAGCCCCGAGAGCGTGAGCAGGAAACCGGTGAACGTCGCCAGCGCGCCGTTGTTCTGTGGCCCGGGACTCACGGAGAGACGGGAGAGCGGCGCCGAACTGATCTCGAGATTCCTGTGATCGGCGGGATACGCGGCCTCGAGGCGCCTGGAGAGCAGCTCGAGTCTGGCCGCAGCGCCGTCGGCGGTTACGCCGGCCGCGAGCCGGCCGGACACTGACAGACCGAAGTTCGATCGATCCGCAAGCCCGCGTCCGTTGTTCTTGTATTGATTGTCGACGACGGCTTCGAACATGCCGAGCGGCAGGAACACTTCAGGCGACAGCATCGCCAGCGTCCCGGAGAAGCCCTCCGGCGTAATGCCGATGATCGTGTACTCATCGGAGTTGATCGTGATCGTCCGGCCGATGAACGCCGGATCGAATCCGGACTTCCTCCACGTACCGTGGGTGGCGATCGCCACCGGAATGCGCGCGCCCGGCCGTTCCTCGTCCGGCGTGAAAGGCCGTCCGGCTGCGAGCTTCACCCGGAGCGTGTCGAAGTAGTTCGAGGAGACGACCGCCGCCAGCAGCCGGCGCGTGCTGTCGCCGGCGGGCGTGGCCGCCATCGTGTACGTCTGCGCCATCACGGACTCGAAGAGGCCCTCGGCCCGGACGTCCGCATAGGTGGGGTAGGAGAACAGCTGGTACGAGTCGGGCACCGTCCGATCGCGGCTGTACACGCCCACCAGCTCGCCGCCCCGGCCCCAGAGCGGCCGCAACAGCATCTCGTTGGCAAAGCTGAACATCGCCGTGTTCGCGCCGATACCGACGGCCAGCACCAGCACGGCGATCGCCACGAAGCCGGGCGTCTTGGCGAACATGCGAAGCGCGTACTGCAGATCCTGGCGCAGGTTATTCATGCGATGGCCTTACGTGGTTGAGCGGTTCAGGGTTCAAGGTTCAGGGTGCCGGGTTCGCCCCCACGGTTCCACGTTCGACGTTCGGAACCGGGAACCGGGAACCAGACAGGCGAACGAGTAACCCGGAACCTGGCACCCTGAACCTTCATAACGTCAACCTACGTTATGCTTACGTCATCTAACGTTATGGCTGAAAACCCCTTCGTCTACGGTGAAGTCGTGCCCCGGTCGGCGTTCGTGGGGCGCGAGGTCGAGCTCGGGCGGCTGGCGGCCGATCTGGCCGACGGGCAGAAGATCTTCCTCATCTCCCCGCGCCGGTACGGCAAGTCGTCGCTAATCGCCCAGGCGTTCGCCGGCCTCGGCCGGAAGAAGATCGCCACGCTCGAGATCACCGTCAGCTCCTTCAGTTCCTACGTTGCGTTTCTCGAAGGGTATACACGCGCGCTGGCCGCGCTCGACCAGTCCACCCCGGCCGGCTCCTGGCTGGGCGGCCTCTTTTCGAGCTTCACGCCCGAGGTCAGGCCCGAAGCGGGCGGCGGGATGGCGATCTCGTTCCCCTCGGTCCGGTCCGCCCGGGACGCCGCGAAACTCGGCGCCGAAGTCTTCGCGCTGCCAGCCCGGATCGCCGCCCGGCTGCGCCGCCGGCTCGTCATTGCCATGGACGAGTTCCAGGCCATCGAGAGCTATGAGGGCGCCGGTGTCGAGGAGGCGCTTCGCGCGGCGGTGCAGCAGCAACGGCAGGTCGGCTACGTCTTCGCCGGCTCAGAGCCGAGCCTGATGGAACAGATGGTCAGCCCGCGGCGGCCCTTCTACAAGGCGGGCCCCGTCCTTCGGCTCGGCCGCATCGATCAGGACGTCTTCGCGAAGTTCATCGAGGATCGCTTCCGCAAGTCCGGCCTCACGCCCGAACCCGGCATCGGCATGGCCATCGTCGAGGTCAGCGGCAACCTGCCGTACGACGTGCAGCGCCTCGCGCACGAAACGTGGGACGACGCGAGCGTGATGCGCAAACGGCGCGTTGGCCTCGAGGACGTGCACGAGACGCTGCGCCGGCTGCTGGCTGAACAGGAAGTCTTTTTCGAAACGATCTGGCAGCGCCTGACCCTCGCCCAGCGCGCCGTGCTCCGCGCCGTTGTCATCGAGCGCGGCGCGTCCATTCTCGGCGGGGACGTCCGCAATCGTCACCGCCTCGGCGGAGCATCGAGCGTGCAGACGTCACTCGCGGCGCTCCAACGGCTCGACGTGGTCGCGCGCGAAGACGACGGAAGGTACGCAGTCGTCGATTCGCTCATGCGGGAGTGGGTGGCGAGGAAGACGTTCTAATTGACCGATTGACCGATTGACCGATCGATCAATTGGGCACGGAGGCGAAACGGAGAGTCACCGTAGTGCCGCGGCCAGGCTCGCTTGTGACACCGATCGTGGCGCCGTGCCTCTGCGCGATCCAGCGCACGAGATTGAGGCCAAGGCCGGCGCCCTCCGCCGTTCGCGAGCGCGACGCATCCGCCTGATAGAACCGCTCGAAGATGTGAGGCAGCGCGTCGGCCGCGATGCCGATACCGGTGTCTTCGACGCGCAGCACTGCTCGGGCGTCTTCGCGTGACACCGAGACTTTGACGCGCCCGCCCGGCGGCGTGAATTTCACGGCGTTGTCGATCAGATTGATCAACAGCCGCTCCAGCCATCCAGCGTCACCCATCACCGCGACGCTGGCATCGGCTGAGCAGGAGAGCGCCACCTGCTTCGACTGCGCGACAGCCTCGAGTTCTTCGGTCACGTCAGCGGCCATGGTAGAGAGGTCGACACGCGCGTTCGCGAGGACGATCTCGCCGGCCTCGGCCCGCGCGAGCGTCAGCACCTGATTGATCAATCGCGTCAGCCGGTCCAGCTCTTCGATCTGGCTCGTCAGGCCACGCCGGTATTCCTCGGGCGATCGAGCATCCGTGAGCGCCGTCTCAGCTTCGGCGCGGAGCACGGCGAGGGGAGTCCGCAGCTCGTGCGCGAGCGCAGTACTGAACTGCTTCATGTCGGCGACGGCGGCCTCGAGGCGTTGCAATGTGCCGTTGAACGCGTCCGCCACGCGATCGAGCTCGTCGCCGGTGCCGCGCACCGGGAGCCGCCGCGTCAGATCGGAGACGTCAATCGTGCGGCTGGCCTCGGCCACGCGCGACAACGGGGCCAGCGCTCGCGCGGCCAGCCAGCGTCCCGCCACGGCCGCCACCGCCATACCGGCCGGGACGATGAGCAGCAGCAGACGCAGAAAGCGGCCGAGTGCCGCGTCCATGTCGTCGAGCGAAATCCCGGCCTGCAGGAGGTACGACTTGTCCGGCGTGGGCGTGATGATGCTCGTGGTCAGCCGGATCCTTCCCTGATCGGTCTGGACGTCCTGCGTTTGGGGCCGCGTGCCGAACGCGCGAATCTCATCAGGCGTGTAGTGCAGGCCCAGCGGATCCATCGCGGGTGACGCGAGCAGCAGCAGTCCCGTGCCGCTCTCGTAGATCTGGTAGTACCGCGTCGCGCGCTCGATGAATGCCACCTCGTCCGGATCGTTGCGGTCCCACGTCACCGCCGGACCATCGCTGCCAAATCGCAGGAAACCGTGCATGGCGCTCGTGATCTCACCGAGGTCGCGCGTCATCTGTGCGTCGAGCTCGGTCGAGAGCGACCGGTAGTAGACGTAGCCGAGCGCGGTCATCGCGCTGGCCAGGAGCATCGCGAACGAGAGCGCCAGGCGCGTTCGCAGCGAAAACGGTTTCATTCCTGGCCGGGGGACTTCGTCCCGCCGGACCCCCTCGCGCCGTCGCTCGCGGGGACCCCTTCGCCCCACGCCGCTCCGGCGGCTCGCTCGCTGCCGCTCGCTCGCTTCATTGTGGCGCGTCGGTCAGCATGTAGCCGACGCCCCGCACGGTCTGGATCAGCGGCGTGGGAAAGCCTCGATCGATCTTGTTACGGAGCGCATTGATATGGACTTCCACGACGTTGCTCACGCTGTCGAAGTGGATGTCCCACACGTGTTCGACGATGAGCGATCGCGTGACGGGGCGGTTGCTGTGCCGCATCAGGAATTCGAGCAGCGCGTATTCCTTCGGCTTGAGGTCGATCTGCTGGCCACCGCGCGAGACCAGCCGCCGCACGGTGTCGATTTCGAGGTCGCCGAGCTTGAGCCGTGTCTCGCGAGGCGCGCCGCGCCGGAGCAGCGCGCGCAACCGCGCGCTGAGCTCGGCCAGCGCGAACGGCTTGGCCATGTAGTCGTCGGCGCCGGCATCGAGCCCCGCGACGCGTTCTTCGAGTGAGTCCTTCGCCGTGAGGATCAGAATCGGCAGTGACGCCTTGCGGGCGCGCACGTCGCGCATCACCTGGAAGCCGGACACGCCCGGCAGCATCAGGTCGAGAACGATGGCGTCGTAGTCGATGGCGGCGGCCTGACTGCCGGCGTCGCGGCCGTCGTGGAGGACGTCGACCGAGTAGCCCTCGCGTTCGAGGCCGCTGCGGACGAAGCCCGCCAGCTTCTCGTCGTCTTCGACTATGAGGACGCGCACGGTACTAACGATACAAGGGCAGAGGGCACAGGGCAGAGGTCAAAGGGAGGTTTGACCTCCCTCTGCCCTTTGCCCTGTGCCCTCTGCCCTTTGTGGAGCGTGGATGCCGTGGGTGGCAGAGCGGAGCGGAGGGCCGGCTGCCGTGACCACGACATCCACTGTCGAGAGAGCGCTACGACTTTTTCTTCTGCACGGTCACGGCCGTCGCGATGTTCTGCTTCCCAGAGGTCGTGTACCGCACCTGCACGGACGCCCCCGCGGCGAGGTCGCCCTTCTTCTCGGTCGACGCGTTGAGGACGAACGTCATGTCCGACGGCTTCGCGCCCGGCTTCGTGATGACGAGGCTCGAGGCGTCCACGGATTTGACGGTGCCGGCCGTGGCGTGGGTCGCCGGCTTCGGAGCGGGTTTGGACGAGGACTTTGACTGTGGGGAGGAGGCCTGCGGGGCCGCGAGCGCCATCATCGGTACGGTTGCGAGCGCGCCCGACAGGCACAAGGTGAGAGCGATTCTGCGCATGATGCAATCTCCTGGTTGCGTGTAGTGATGACACGGCGTTCGCGGAGGCTCACTGTCGCGTCATCTGAAGACAGTAGACGCGGGCGACATGAGCCCACCATGAGCGTGAGATTAAGTTTCGTTAATGTGGGAAAGCGCTTATCATCGGCCCCATCTCTGGAGGCCCCGCTGTGAAAGTAATCCGCCGTTCCTCGTCGTCCTCACTCGCCCGCGTCGCGATGCTCCTCGCCGTCCTTGCAGCGACGACTTACGCCGTGACGTCGGCCCAGGCGCCCGCGAAAAAAGCCCTGACGGTCGAGGACTATACGAAGTGGAGAAGCATCAACGCGCCTGAGCTCTCGGGTGACGGCAAGTGGCTGACGTACGGGATGGCGCAGACGAACACCGCGCCGAACGAATCGAAGCCAGTCCTGTATCTGATGAATCTGCAGACGAACGAGACCGTCAACGTCGCGGATGCGAGCGGCGGAGGATTCTCGTCGGATTCGAACTGGTTGGCGTATACGGTTGATCCTTCACAAGGAGGCCGTGGAGGCCGCGGAGGAAGGGCCGGAGGGAACGGAGCGGGGGCACCCGGAGGTGGCGGAGGGGGAGCCCAAACAACACCTCCTCAGGTGACGCCGCAAGCGCCCGCTGAGGGCCGGGGCGCCAACGCGAACCAGCCGCAGCAGCCGCGGCGCGTCGAGCTGCGCAATCTTTCGACGGGCGCGATCAAGGCGTGGCAGGACATTCAGTCGTTCACGTTTTCACCGAACTCGACGCACCTTCTGTTGCGCCGCCGGCCGGCGCAGGCAGCAGGTGCCGGCGCGGGCCGCGCGGGCGGCGATGGCGCACCAGCGGGCGGCGGTGGTGGCGCCGCGGGTGGCGCGGCGGCCGAAACGCCGGCGGGTCCGCGTGGCGTCGACTACATCATTCATAACCTCGCGACCGGCCGCGATCAGCTGCTCGGCAGCGTCGGCGACGTCGCCTTCAACAAATCCGGCGAGTTCCTCGCCTATACCGTCGATGCCGCGCCCAAGGACGGCAACGGACTCTTCGTGTTCGACCTCAAGAACGGCCGCGTCAATCCTCTCGAGAACGACGCGAAGTCCTACAACCGCATGACGTGGAATGAGGACGGCACTTCCGTCGCGGTGCTCAAGGGCGCCGACGTCGACAAGATGCGTGAGCGCGAGAACGTGCTCGTCGTCTATACGAACATCGCATCGCTCGCGGCGCCGAATGCACCGGCACTGAATCCAGTCATCCTCGATGCCGCCAAGTCGGACACGTTCCCGAAGGGCTGGGTCGTGAGCGATCGTGCGGCGCTGTCGTGGAGCGACGACAACCAGCGCGTCTATTTCGGCATGAAGAAACAGGTGCCGACGCCGGCTGCCGCGCGCCGGCCCAGCACGGACGAGGTCGCTGACGTCGACGTCTGGAACACCATCGACGAGCGCATCCAGTCGATGCAGATGATTCGTCAGGAGCAGGACCGCAACTTCACGTTCCGATCCGGCATGGCGGTCGCCGGAGGCAAGTACATCAAGCTCGCCGACGAAACGATGCGCGACATCGACATCGCGATCGCAGGCAAGTGGGCCGTTGGCCGTGACCAGCGCGGCCTCGTCAAGGATTACGGCCGTCCGGAGGCCGACGTCTATCGCGTCGATACGACGACCGGCGAGCGGACGCTGATGTTCAAGAAGCTGATGAACCCGAACGGCCTCGGGATTTCGCCGTCGGGCAAGTCCTTCGTGTTTTGGAAAGACAACAGGATCAATGTGTTCGACCTGGATTCGGGCGCGTCGAAGATTCTCGGCGGAACGACGGCGCCGAATTTCTCCGACATGGAAGACGACCATCCGGGGCCGAAGTCGTCGTACGGTCTCAGCGGCTACACCAAGGACGGCAAGGCCGTCATCGCGCTCCATCGTTACGACCTCTGGATGGTGCCGCTCGACGGCTCCAATGCCACGAATCTGACGAACGGCTACGGCACCAAGAACGAGATCCGCCTCCGCATCGTCCGGCCCGTCCCGCTCGATCCGATGGCGGAATACGGTCCGGGAGGCGCCACCGCGGAGCGGCAGCTGGTCGATCTGTCGAAGCCCATCACGCTCTCGGCGTACGGCGAGTGGACGAAGAAGTCCGGCTTCTTCGAGCTCGCGAACGGACAGCTCAAGGAGATCGTGTACGAGGACGCGTCGTTCAGCACGCCGGTGCGAGCGGCGAAGGCCGAGACGTATCTCTTCACGCGCCAGACGTTCGTCGAGTTCCCGGACCTGAGGATCTCCGGTGCGGACTTCAAGTCCTCGAAGAAAGTGACGGACGCGAACCCGCAGCAGGGCGAATACCTGTGGGGTCGTCGCCTGCTGTTCGACTACAAGAACAAGAAGGGCCTGAGGCTCCAGGGCATCCTCGCGATTCCGGATGACTACAAGGCCGGCGAGAAGCGGCCGATGATCGTGACCTTCTACGAGAAGAACTCACAGAACATGCACCGCTACAGCGCGCCGTCGTATGTCACGGGCATGGGCGCGGTCCCGATGCAGGCCGTGACCGAGGGCTACCTCACGATGTTGCCGGACATCCACTTCAACACCGGCTCGTCGCACAGCGACATGCTCGAGTGCGTGGAGGCGGCGGTCCTCAAGGTCATCGAAATGGGCTACGTCGATCCCAAGCATATCGGCATCAACGGCCACAGCTACGGTGGAGAGGGCGCGGCGTTCATCGGCGTGCGCTCGAAGCTGTTTGCGGCGGTCGGCATGGGCGCCGGCGTCACGGATCTCTACTCCGACTTCAACCAGAGTTGGGGTTGGACGTACCAAGTGAGTGGCGGCAGCGGCGCGAACGGCCACGACTATTACCTCTACGGTCAGGGCCGCTGGGGCTTCACGCCGTGGGACAACCCCGAGGTGTACCGGTTCGAGTCCGCGATTACGCACGTCAAGGACGCGCCGGCGCCGTTCCTCATCATGCACGGCACGGCGGATCCGACGGTCTCGTTCACCGAGGGCATGAACTTCTATCAAGCGCTTCGGTACTACAAGAAGCCCGCGGTGCTCCTCGCGTATCCGGGCGAAGGCCACGGCCTGCGCGGCATGGCGAACCGCAAGGATCTGACCATTCGATATTTCGAGTTCTTCAATCACTACCTGAAAGGTGCGCCAGCACCGAAGTGGCTGACTGAAGGAGTGCCGCTGCTCGACAAGAGCAGATAGAGCAGTGCGGGCTCTCCTCGTCATTCTGGCGGCGACGGCGTCGTCGGTGTCTGCGCAGGCACCGTCGCTGCCGGACGCGTTGACCAGGGCGGCGGACTACGTCGCGCAGTACCGGAGCAGGGTCTCGGGTGTGTCGCTGGAGGAGCAACTGCTCCTGACACAGATGAACATCAACCAGGCAGTGCCCAGGCGCCTGACCTCGGACGTCGTGCTCGTCAACATCACGGAACGTCTGATGGGCCTCCGCGATCCATTCGCGATCGATACGAAGGCCCTGAGGGAGAAACAGCCACGGATCGTCCGCGAGCTGAGTGATCCGACGCTCGCGGCGTGGCGGCGCGTGCAGGAATTCACGCGTGAGAACGCGTTTCTTCTCGCATCCAACGTCGCCGTCTGGTACAGCGATCCGATGCTCGCGCTTCAGTTCATCGAGGCCGATCGGCAGTCGTCGATTACCTACAAGCTCGAGGGCGGCAAGCGAATCAACAACGCGCAGGTCATCGGCGTCGGCTTCAAGGAGAAGCAGGCCGACGGAAAGAAGTACATCCTCGGCACGCCATCGAACCCGTCCGCGTCAGGGCGGATATGGGTCGATCCCGCGACCGGCGCGATCCACCAAACCGAGCTCTGGATTCAGTCAGGGTCAGACGTCGCGCGCATCAACGTCGTCTACGCGCCCGACCCAAAGCTCAATCTTCTGCTGCCCAGGCAGGCCAACCACACGTTCGAGGAGTACGAGCGCGGCACCGGCATGTCGAACATGGGCGCCGGAACCGCGGGGCGGCGCGCGACGTTCGACGCCAGCGCCAGGTACAGCAATGCGACGTACACGGCGATAGATATGACGAAAATCATCCGGTAGTGGGCCGGGCCTTTAGGCCCGGCGCGCTGCTCGGCGGCCCTGAAGGGCCGCCCTACCCCAGCACTTGTTCCTCGTCCCTGTCGTGTGTCTTCTGACGCATGACCATGTCGTAATACGTTCCGCGCGCGGCCATGAGATGGTCGTGCGTGCCGCGCTCGATGACCTTGCCGTCTTCCATCAGCAGGATCATGGTCGCCCGGCGGACCGTCGAGAGCCGGTGCGCGATGACGAACGTTGTGCGCCCGGCGAGGAGTCCTGCGAGTGCGCTCTGGATGAGCTGCTCGCTTTCCGTATCGAGATTGCTCGTCGCCTCATCCAGGATCAGAATCTGCGGCGCCTTGAGCACCGCGCGCGCAATCGCCAGCCGCTGCTGCTGGCCGCCTGAGAGCTTGACACCCCGCTCGCCGATGAAGGTGTCGTACTGATCGGGCAGGCGCTCGATGAATTCGTGGGCATTGGCGCGCTTTGCCGCGTCGAGCACGTCCGCGTCCGACGCGTTGTGACGCCCGTACGCGATGTTGTCGCGTACCGATCCGTCGAACAGGAACACGTCCTGCTGGACGATCGCGAGAAGATCGCGGTACGTCTTCAGTCTGAAGTCGCGAATATCCCGGCCGTTCACCAGAATTCGCCCGCGCGTCGGATCGTGGAACCGCGCCACGAGATCGGTGACGGTCGTCTTGCCGGCGCCGCTTCGTCCCACCAGCGCGACCACGGTGCCGCCGGGAACGCGGACGTTGAGGTCGCGCACTACCGGCCGGTCTTCGCGGTACTCGAACTCCACGTCCTGAAATTCCAATTCTTCGACGACCGCAGGTGCGTCGACGGCATCCGGCTTGTCGGGTTTGTCAGCCGGCAATTCCAAAATCTCGAAAACGCGTTCCATCGCCGCAAGCGAGCGCTGGAGCTCTGAAAACGAGTTCACGAGGTTCCAGACCGGATTCAGGATCAGGAACGTGTACCACTGGAACGCCATGATGTCGCCGATCGACGCGCGGCCCTGGATGTTCAGGTAGCCGCCGTACCAGACAATCACGACGCTCACGCCCGAAACCAGCAGGCCCCACGACGTCCACAGCACGAGCTCGCGCCGGTGTGCGAAAAGTTCCTTCCGCAGGATGCCGTGCCGGCCGCGCATGTAGTCGAGCAGCTCGCGAATCTCTCGCCCGAACGCGCGGACGACGCGGATGCCCGAAAAAGTCTCGCCCACCCGGCCATCGACCAGCTCGGCGTCTTTGCGGATCGATCGATAGATCGGGCGGATCCGCCGGGCCGACACGAAGCTCATGATCATGGCGCCCGGAATGATCGACAGGGCCATCACCGCCAGCCGCCAGTTCAGGTAAAGCACGACGCCGATCGCGACGATCAGCTTGATGATGGAAATCGCCGGCGAGACCACGGCCATCTGCATCAGGCCGGTCGTCGTGTCGATGTCGCCGGTAAGACGCGACAGGATGCCGCCCGTCTTCATGTCCCAGAGTTTGGGCAGCGGAAGATGCAGGAACCGATCGAACAGCGCCCGCCGGAGCGAGAGCATGACGCGGGTGTTCAGGACGCGTTGCCGGTAGTCGCGCAGCATCGACACCAGGCTCGAGAGCACGATGACCGTCAGGAACGTCGCGCCGGCGAGGTTGATCCAGCTGATGCGTGACGCGACGTCGAGCGAAGAGTTCAGAAGGACACGGTCGATGATGAACCGCATGAACAGCGGCTCCACCATCTGCAGGCCGGCCCCCGTCAGTGACAGGGCGAATACGGCAAAGACCGCGAACCAATGCGGCTTCAGCCACCGCAGGTATTCGCGCATGTACTCGCGGCGCCTGAGCTTCTTCTCGGGCGCCGCAGCAGCGGTGCGTTTGTCCTCCGGTTCGTCCGCCTCCGGCTGCTTGTCCTTCTTGGACTCAGCATCCTCCTCGTTGTCGAGAGTCCGCTGGCGGTACTTGTGAACGAAGTCCTTGTACCGTCGGCGCGACGAACGAGGCGCTTCTCTCTTCATCCATTGGGGAAGTTACAACTAACCAGACGCAAGTCACAACTTCGGACCGATTTCATTCTGGCGAACGGTCAGGATTCTGACGCCAGCGGTTTCTACCGGATCCTTGCGAGGCCCTTTCCAATGGCCACCAGTTCCCGGAAACCATCGACGTCCTGCGACTGGGACGCCGGCACCGTCAGGCGATCAACGCGCCGCATCAGCGCGTCCCAGCGTGCTTCGTTCCTCGGCTGGTCGCGAAGCAGCAGCCCGTACTCGGCCACCGCCGAGGCCAGCGGCAGATACTGGACGCGTCCACCCGCGCGAACCGGCAACGACAGCAACTGGCTCGTCTCATCGTCCGGCAGCTTGTAGCGCGCCTTCACCATCAGCCACTCGCCACTGAAGTTCGAGCTCGACGTCGGCTGCGGAGCGGGACGATCCACCCGCGCCTGGCCCTGGTTCTGGTATCGCAGCGGATCGACTTCCGGCCGCGAGCCGTCGAGGTCACGGTCGCCGCCGGCGCGTTCGGCGCCGACGGGAATCACTTCGTAGAGCACGGTCACGGTCTGGCCGGCGCCGATTTCACCCGCATCCTTGCGGTCGTTGTTGAAATCGCGTGCGGCGAGCGCGCGGTTCTCGTACCCGATGAGCTTCCACGCCGCCACCACCGCCGGATTGAACTCGACCTGGAACTTCACGTCCTTCGCCACGGTCTCGAGCGTGGCGTCGCCCTCGTGAATCAGCACGCGTCGCGCTTCCTGGAGCGAATCGATGTAGGCGTAGTTGCCGTTGCCGCGGTCCGCAAGCATCTCCATCGTCGCGTCCTTGAGATTGCCGGAGCCCACTCCGAAGACGGACAGGAACACGCCGGAGTCCCGCTCGCGTTCGATGAGGTCGAGCAGATCGTGCTGGGACGTGACGCCGACGTTGAAATCGCCGTCCGTCGCCAGAATCACGCGGTTGACGCCGCCGGGGATGTAGGCCTCGCGCGCGATCCGGTAGGCGGTGATGAGGCCCTGCGCGCCGTTCGTCGATCCGCTGGCGTTCAGCCGAGAGATCGCGCCCTGAATGTAGTCGCGGCGGCTCGCCGGCGTCGGGCGCAGCGCCACGCCGCTGGATCCCGCATACGTCACGATCGACAGCGTGTCGTCCGCCTTCAGCGTGTCCACGAACATCGAGAGGGCCGTCTTGATCAACGGCAGCCGCTCTGGCGGCGCCATCGATCCCGACACGTCGACGAGGAGCACGATGTTGCGCCCCGAAACTTCGCGGTTGCTCGTGGAGGCCGCGCGCGCGCCGATGAGCACGAGCTTGTGGCCTGGCGCCCACGGGCAGTCGCCGACCTCAGTCGTAAGCGCGATCGGCCGGCCGTCCCGCGGCGTTGCGTAGCCGAACCGGAAGTAGTTGATGAGCTCTTCGACGCGGACCGCGTCTTTCGGCGGGAGCTGTCCGCTCGAAAGGAAGCGGCGGACGTTTGCGTACGACGCGGTGTCGACATCGGCGCCGAAGGTCGAGAGCGGCCGCTCGCGTGTGGACTGGAACCGGTTTGGATCGATCGGCGCGTATTTCTCGCCGGACTCCGGGTAGTACGGGCGGTAGTAATCGTCGCGGTAGACCTGGCCCATCTGACCTGAAGCTGCCGTTCCGCCGCCGCGTCCTCCACCTCCACCAGCGACTCCGCCGACAGCGCCACCGACGATGCTGGGAGGCGGAGGTGGGCTAGCGACCGGCAGGCCGGCCGCCTGACCCGCCTGGCGTTGCAACGTCATCGTGTCGGTTTTGCTCTCTGCCAGAGCCTCACTTGGTTTGGCGAGCACGACCGGCAGCGTCACCGTCGAGGCGCCGGCGGGCACTCGCAGAGTACGCGACGTCACCGGGTACCCGGCGAGCACGGTCCGGACCTCGTACGCACCGGCTGCAATTCCCGTGAATCGGAATGCGCCCTTGGCATCCGTCACGGCCTTCGCGACCTGCCGGCCGTTCTGTTCCAGCGTCACGGTCGCGCCCGCGAGGGGCGTGAGCAAGGCGTTGACGACGGTTCCGGTGATGGTGGTGCTGGCCTGGGGGGCGGCCTGGGTCAGTGGGTCAGCGCCACTGGCGGATGGCAGCGCCACCATGAAGTGGGTGCAGGCGATGAATCCCAGAACTGCGATGCGAAAGCGACCGGACATTGGGGCCTCCATGTCCCTAGAACGGGGCCGCTTTGGAAACTTGCAACCTACAACCGACAACCTGCAACCAACAAGTCCGGACCGCTTTGGCCGTCTGGCTTGTCCCTCAATTGCAGGTTGCAGGTTGTTGGTTGCAGATTATCGCCATGTCTTCCCACCGTTGGTCGTTATGAAGGTCCGGCCGTCGATCGTGCGGACTGTGGCCTGAAGGGCGTTCGAAGCGGCGACCGCGTCGAGGTCGGCGTCCGTCGGCGCCGTCACGCGGGTGAACGTTCGGCCGTCCGTGCTGAGCAGGACGAGGCCGCCCTTGCCTGCGAGCCAGCACACGTTCGGGAAGGGGGCCGCGCCCGCGGCGAGTCCCTGCGGTGGTGGATCGATCGCGATTGCCGTCCACACCATACGGTCGGGGGATCTCTCCACGGCGCCAGTCGCCAGAATTCGCCAGTGAGCGACGCCTTCGGCCTTGCTCGCGTCCGCGACCACCATGGCCGGTGCACCTCCGCGTCCTCCGCCTCGTCCGGCTCCGCCCCCTCCGCGTCCTCCGCCTGCACCGGCGCCGCCACCCGCAACGCGGCTGAGCGTCAATGACAAGGCCTGGTCATTGGATGAGAACTCCGCGACCACGCGCGGCTCGACCCCAGCGCGGAAGGCAAATGACTCGCTCGCCGCACGCGTTTGTGCGTTCTGCGTCGGCACGATGATCGGCGCGGCTGCTGTGACCGCTGGTGTCGGCGTCGGTGTTGGCGGCGGCGCGATCACCGGCGGGGGCGGTGGTGCTGCCGCGGCAAGTCCACCGGCCACGCCGCCAACCACGCCGCCCACTCTGCCGGCCGGAGGCTGGATCGGAGCCGCATCCGGCTTGACGGGGGCGGGCGCGGCTGGTTTCGCCACGCGCTCCTTGCGAAGTTGCGCTGCCGTCAGCTGGTCGAGACGCTGCACGGACTTCTGCTCGGCCAGTTGTCGATTCGCCGCCCCGGCGCCGGCGGCTGCCGACGACTGGCCCTGCTGAGGCTGTGCACGTCCAAAGCCGCCGGCCGTCGGCGATGCAGACGCCGGCGCTTCCGCCGGCGCTGCCTTGCTCAAAGTAAGGTCGGCAGCAGGTGTTTCGCGCTGCGGTAGGTTGAGCCAGACCACGACCGTGGCCGCGATGCCGGCGGCGATTGGCAACCAGTACATCAACCGGTTGCGCTTGAACGGAAGGACAGTCGTTGCCGCTGCAGGCGTCGCAGCCGCCTCCTCGGTGCGAAAGAATGCCGCGGACATTTCCTGGCACCGCGTGCAGGACGCGACGTGCATCTCGATCTCGCGCGCGCGATCCGCGTCGACTCCGTCGTCGGACCACGCCGCCAACGTCTCTGCGTCGAGGCAGGCGGGTCCGGCCTCGTGCGCCGCACCGGCATTCCTGCGCGCGCCCTTCAGGAGATGGTCGACTGAATTGTCGCGATCGAATTCGCTCGCCACACCCACTCCCTATTCTCTTGAACGATCCGGCACGGTGCTTCTTGCGGAGCGATCGCCCTCCGAAGGCCCAAAGAGCTCGTCCAGGTCCAGCATTCCGGCGTCGCCCGCAACTGATTGAAAACACTCATGGATAGCCGCGTCATCGAGGCCGTGTCGATCGCGCAGGCACGTCTCAATCGCGGCCCGCAGGTTCCTGCGCGTCCGCGCGAGCTGGCGTGAGACGGTCGCCTCGTGCTCTCGCGTCATGCGGCCGATCGCCGCGAGCGTCATGTCCTGTCCGTAGTAACAGGCGAGTCGCAGGCGGTCGCGGGTCTCGAGTCCGTCAACGGCGGATGCGAGCGACTCGCGCATCGCCGCCAGGAATCGCGCCCTGTCGGCTGCCGGCGGACTCGAGTCGGCGCCGCCGGCGACCGCCGCGACCGACGCAGCGCCCGCCTTCTCCTCGTCCTCGTTCGGCAGCGGTTCGTGACGCCTGGACGTGCGCAGCTTGTCGATGTGTCTTTGCGACAGCACCGCGCGAAGCCATGTGCCGAGTTTGCTTCTGCCGTGGAAGTAGCGGAAGAGCGACTGTCGCGCACCGTCCTTCACCTGCAGACCGAACAGATCGGTATGCAGGGAGTCTCCGAGCTCCGATCCACCGGCCGGATCGATGGCCATCGCCGCGCGCGCCATCAGCGGCCGGTACTCGGCGATGAAATGCTCCCACGCACCTTCATCGCCGTCGCCGCACGCCACGGCGAGCGCCAGATCCTCGAGATGCAATGCAGACAGGTAGCGTTCGGCATCGATCGACGCCGCTGCTGACGCAGCCGCCCGCGCGTTCGTCAGGCTCGACGCAAGCGCCGCCTCGAACTGCTCGCGCGACACCCGCCATCGCCCCGCGTTCGACTGCTCGTACAGCCGCGCGGCGAGGGCCGGCTCAACACCCGACGGTGCGTGCACAAAGCGATTGTAGGGTCGGGACTCGTTTCCTGACGATTAAGGCGGAAACGAGTCCCGACCCTGCCTTCCGCCGGTCAAAGCGCCGCGGCCAGAATGCCGCGGACGTCATCAGCCGTCACCGCTCTCGGATTCGGGTAGTTGCCCGTGACGACGAGCTCGGCGGCCCGGCCGATGTCAGAGGCCTTGAAGCCCAGCGCTGTCAGCGGCGAGGTGAGGCCGAGCTTCGCGTTGAGTGCTCGTAGGCCGGCTACCGCGTCGGTCGTGCCGAGTGCTGCGGCGATTTGCGCCATTGCCGCCGGCGCGGCTGGGGCATTGAACGCGACGACGTGCGGAAGCAGAGTGGCGTGAGTGCGCGCGTGCGGCATTCCAAACGTGCCGCCGAGCACGTGACAGATGCGGTGGTGGAGTCCCATTATCCCGGTCTCGAGTGCGAAACCTGCCGCGTGGGCGCCGCGCTGGGCGAGCGCCCGTGCGGCGAGATCGGCGGGATTCGCCACGACCTGCGGCAAGGCCGTCGTGAGAATCCGCAGGGCCTCGGCGCCGGCAGCCACCGCAAGCGGCGATGCGTTGACCGCATACATCGCCTCGACGGCATGCGCGATCGCGTTCATGCCGCTCGCGGCGCTTTCCTCGGCAGGAAGCGACATTGTCAGCTCGGCGTCGTAGATGACGATCCGGGGCGCCGCGCGGGGATCGCGACCGGTGCGTTTTTCGCCGTGTTCGGTAATCCCATAGATGCTCGTCATCTCAGAGCCCGCGTACGTCGTCGGCACTGCAACGATCGGCAGCGATCTGTTGATCGCAACCGCTTTGGCCAGTCCGATCGCAGAGCCGCCGCCGATGGCGATCGTGCAGTCGGGTTTCAGTCGATCAACCTCAGCAAGCGCCGCCGTGACCGTTTCTGCCGGCACATGCTGCGCGGCGCTTGTCAGCCTGCCCGCGAGCCGCTCACCGAGCGGCGACGCGATCCTGTCGACGACGTCAGATCTGCCGGGTGTTGTCACGATCAGCGGCCGCCTCAAGCCCGTTAGCTCGAGCTCTGCCGGAATCTGACTGACCGCGCCGGCACCGGACAGGACGCGGCACTGCGGCCACTGATATGCGACTAACGGGGACGGCGCCGTCGCCGCCCCGATCGCCGGTTGTGCCGCCGATGCTACGACCTGATCGATGAGAGCCGTCGCCATCTCGATCTCGTCTTCGCCGACGTAGTGTCCGCGGCCCGGATAGATCTTCTTCGTGACGGTTGCACCCATCCGCGCGAAGACGGCCGCGCTTTCATGTACCCGGGACACCGGCACGTGACTGTCGGGATCGCCGCTGCCCATCAAGATCGGCGTGCCAGCGAAGTCACCGGAGTAATTCCACGTCGTACCGGGGGGGCCGATGAGGCCGCCCGTGAAGATGACGAGTGCGCCGAATCGCGACGCGTGACGCACGGCGAACTCCGACGTCAGGCACGCGCCCTGCGAGAAGCCAAGCAGTACGATGCGAGAGCGAGGCACGCCAGCGGATTCGACGCGCGCCACCAGCGATTCGAGCATTGCGAGCGCTGACGACAGGCCAGGTTCGTTCTTCTCGATCTCCGCCATGAAGCTGAGCGGGTACCACGTTCTTCCCGCCGCGGCCGGCGCGAGGTACGTGAGACCGGGCCGGCCGAGTCTCGGAACGAGATCCAGGATGTTCGCGGGCCCCGCGTTCCGCCCGTGAACCATGATCACGACGACCGGTGCCTTGCCGAGCGGCGCACCGGCTTCCGCGACTGGTTGTCCGCCATGCGGTTCCATCGTCACAAAGCTCCGTAGGCCGGGCCTTCAGGCCCGGCCTCATCAGCGGTACTCAACGTACGGAAGTCCGGCCTCTATCGCACGCCGGTCCGGCTCTTCCCACGGCGGCAGTTGCAGGCCGCGACCGAGCGCCGGCAATTCTTCGTCGAGGGTGAATCCCGGCGCGACGGTGGCCACTTCGAACAGCACGCCACCGGGCTCGCGGAAGTAGACCGAATGGAAGTAGCAGCGGTCGCGCACGTCGGTCGGCCGCAGGCCGTACCGCAGCAGTTCCTCGCGCAACCGTAACTGCTCGTCATCATTGGAGATGGCCATCGCGACGTGATGCACCGTGCCGACGCCGTTGATCGCCGGCCCCATTTCGGGATCGACGACGACGTCGATGGCGTGACCGGGGGCATCGCCGCCGGCCGCGAAGCGTGTGCGGTTCGCCGCCTCGTCAACGACCTGGTAGCCCAGGAGATCGGTCATTACTTCGCGCGTATGTTCGATCGAGCGCACGGTCATCGTGACGCTGTGAATGCCGCGAATCGCGGCATCGGCGCCGACGCCGTTCCCGGTCCACGGCGTCCTCGTATCACGTGCCGTACCGACGAGCTCGAACCAGAGGCCGGAGGGATCCGCGAATTGGAGCGCATCCTCTCCGAAACGGCCGGTTGCCTCGCGGGTTTCGACGTTCTGGTCGCGCAGCCGCTGCGCCCAGAACCCGAGCGACGAGGCCGGAACGGAGAAAGAGGTCGCGACGACCTGGCCTGCGCCCTTCACACCGACCCGCACGCCCTTGCCCTTGTAGGGAAACGTCGTCCAAATCGTCCCCGGAGCGCCCCGTTCCGTTCCGTAATAGAAGTGGTAGACGCTGCGGTTGTCGAAGTTCACCGTCTTCTTGACCAGCCGCATCCCCAGCACGTTCAGGCAGAAGTCCAGATCCGCCTGCGCATCGTCTACTGTCGCGGTGACGTGATGAAGGCCGAGAATCGGATGCGTCATCGAGGCATCATACCGGCAGCTGTGAACCTGACGCGCCGCCGTGCGTAGGTATGCGAAATGGTCAAACGCCTGTTTCGGATTCTGCTGAGGGTTGTACTCGCGCTGGTCGTCATCGGCGGTGTGGGATATGGCCTCTGGAAGTGGCTGATGCCGAGCCAACCGGCAGGCGCGCAGGCCGAAGAGACATTCGTGGCCGAAATGATGACGATGGAGGACGTCCTGCTCGTGGCGGGGCAGGTCAAGCCGGCCGTCACCATCGACCTCAGGGCCGAGGCCTCAGGGATCGTCGAGCATGTCGGTGTGAAGGAGGGCGACCGGGTCGCAACAGGCCAGGTGCTCGTCCGGCTCGATTCGAAACTGGCGCAGTCTGCCGTCGATCAGGCTGAGGCCAACCTCCGGCAGGCGGAGTTGCAGGACGCTTCCGCTCGGCTCGATCTCGACGAAGAGTCGCTCGAGCTGCGGAAGCGAAACATGGAGAGGGCGCAGAAGCTTTACGAGCAGGGCTTGCTGCCGAAGGATCAACTCGAACAGCGCGAGCTCGACTACCGGACCCAGACCCGGGCGTTCGAGCGTGCCCGCCGGAGCATCGAGAGCAGCCAGGCCCGCATCACGCAGGCGAAGGCCGCCGTCGATCAGGCGCGGACGCAGCTGCTTCACACGTCGATTCGCGCGCCCTTCGATGCGTTCGTGCTGCGGCGGCAGGTGGAAGTGGGCAGCGGCGTCGCGGGAGTCAGCCAGTCGGCATCGGGCGGCACGATTCTCATGACGCTCGGTGACGCGCGCGAATCGTCGCTTTACGCCAAAGCCACGGCTGCCGACGCGCGGCGGCTGAAGCTCGGCATGCCCGCGCGAGTTCGGCTGGACTCCGACGCGGCCCAGCAATTGCCGGCAGTCGTATTGTCCGTGTCCACCGCCGGTGACGTGGATCCATCGACGCGGCTCACGACCTTTCCGATCGTCATCAGTCTCAAGGCGCAGCCGCCCGGCGGCTGGGTGAACGTGCCCGCGCAGGCTGAGATTGTGCTGTCCGCCACCGTCGATTCGGTTGTCGTTCCAGAAAAGTGCGTGCGATCGGATCCGTCCGGCCGGTCTTTTGTCATCGTCAAGCAGGGGTTCGACACGCGAATGCGCATGGTCGAGGTCGGCGTCGTGCAGAAGGATCGAATGCAGATCCGGACCGGACTCAACAAGGGCCAGACGGTCGTCTGCCGGAATCGGTAATGCGCATCGTTGCCAGCTCCGTCATCGCGCGAAACATCCTCAGCGAGGCGTTCGCCAGTCTCCGTGGCCGGCGACTCCAGGTCGCGCTGTCCTCATTCGGGATCGCGACGGGAATCGCTGCGGTCGTGCTGCTCGTGGCGATCGTGTCGGGCATGCACCGGTACGCGATTGAGCAATTCAGCTCCGTCGGCGGCGACATCATCCGTGTGACGGCCAACACATTCGAACGGAACGCCCGTGACCCACGTGGTTTCCCAGTCACTCTGCAGCCGTCCGACATGGAGACCGTGCTGAGGACGGTGAATCACTACGACGCTGCACTTGCCGAGAACTTTGGTCAGGGCATCATTCGCACCGCGAAACGGACCAGTCAGGACGCAAGCATCCGCGGCATCACGTCGCAGGGATTCGATGTCCGCGACGTGCACCTGGAACGCGGCCGTTTCATTCTCGAGAGCGAGTACGAAATGGGCACGCGTGTCGCCGTCCTCGGCGCCGACATCGCGCAGGACCTGTTCGCCGACGAGGCGCCCATCGGCCAGACGATCTTCATGGGCCAATGGCCGTACCAGGTGATCGGCGTGCTCGGCTGGGTCGGCGACCCGAATGCCGGCGATTCGAGTCAGGAGGACCGCAGCATCTTCATTCCGTTCAGAGCCTGCGCGGCGACCTTCCGGGGAAGCGAATCGGCCGGCTCTTTCTACTTCCGGCTCAAGGATCCCGACAATTCGGCGCGAGCCATCACGGACACGCGCGCGATTCTGGAAGGGCTGCGGAAGCAGCGGGGCGAGACGTCCGGCTCCTTCAACATCGTGAGCAACATCGAGCGCATGGCGGAGATGAACCTCGTGCTGAACGCCATCAAGATGGTGGTCGGGCTCGTCGGGGGCATCGGGCTCTTCGTCGGCGCGGTCGGCGTCGCCAACGTCCTTCTGGTGTCGGTGCGCGAACGCCGGGCTGAAATCGGTACACGACGCGCGGTGGGCGCAACGAGGCGCGCCATCTTCGCGGGCTTCCTGATCGAAGCGCTCGCCATGACGATGACCGGCGGAGTCGTCGGCATTGCCGTCGCCTGGGGACTCACGAAGATCGCGCTGTTCATCCCGTCCGTCCCAGCCGGTGCCCGCCCGCACATTTCCCTCGTGACTGCGATCAGCGCGCTTGCGATCCTCACCGCCGTTGGACTCGTGGCAGGTGTCTGGCCCGCGAGGCGAGCCGCCGCCGTGTTTCCCGCCGAAGCGCTGCGGGCGGACTGACTTGCTGAAGTTGCAAGCTGCAAGTCGCAAGTGGGGCTCTTGCCGACCTTGCGACTTGTGTCTTGTCACTTGCTACTTGAATTAGGATCGCCCCCGTGCCGGTCTCCGCCGCGGCCTCGCAACTGATTTACGACAGCCTGCGCGCGTCCGGCGTGCGGATCATTTCCGCGCTTCCAGAGACGTGGCTCGTGCATCTCATTCGCCTGGCGGACGACGACCCTGAGATGACGCTGGTGCGGCTCGCGAAAGAAGAGGAAGGCGTCGGCATCTCCATGGGCGCGCATCTGGCCGGTGTGAAATCGGCGATGTTGATGCAGAACCATGGCTTCCTGGCGGCCGTGAACGGCGTCGTCTCCGGGGCGCAGCTCTATCGCATCCCGCTGCTCATGTTGATCAGCGCACGTGGTTCGTTCGGCGAGCGCGATCCGTGGCAGACCGAGGGCGGTCTCGTAACCGAGCACGTGCTCGACTCGTTGCGCATCCCGCGCATCTGCCTCGATTCAGCTTCCGAAGTCGCGCGGACGATCAACCACGCGCAGACGCTGGCGTACTCGTCGAGCCGGCCCGTTGCGATCCTGTTGGGCCGTCGCCTCATGTGGGAGGAGCAGTGACGCTCGCAACGACGGGAACGACGCGAACGGGCGGGAACGACGCCAACGGAAGTTCACGGAGGCTTGAGTGATGCTGCGCCGTGACGCGTTGGCGGCCGTTTTCCCCGACCTCGAACGCGAGGGGACCGTCGTCGTCACGATCATGGGCGCCGTTGCTGCCGAGCTCCAGGACGTCGGCCATCGCCCGAACTTCTTCTATCTGCAGCACGCGATGGGGCTCGCGAGCTCGCTCGGCCTTGGCATCGCATTGTCCCGGCCGGAGCTCCGGGTCATCGTGTTCGACGGTGATGGATCGCTGCTCATGAATCTTGGCGGCCTGACGACGCTGGCGCGGTACCGGCCGAAGAATCTGATTCACGTCGTGTTCGACAACGAGAGCCTGCTCTCCGTCGGTGGATTTCCGACCGCAACAGGCACGGGATCCGACCTTGCCAGGATTGCGCTCGCCGCGGGCGTCCCGTCCGCGAACACCGTGCGCTCGCTCGACGAGTTCAAGCGCGCGTTTGCAGACGCACTTGCCGCCGGCGACCTCACCACGCTCGTCGCCAAGGTCGAGGCGGTGGGGCCGAAGGCATTTGTAACTGACCTCTCGCTGCTGGAGAACCGTTACCAATTTCAGCGGCATCTGACCACGCTCAAGCCGTAGGCCGGGGCTGTAGGCCGGGGCTTTAGCCCCGGCATTTTCCGAGGCATTTGACATGTCATCCCTTACGCAACTCATCGCCGATCTCGAGTCCGGCGCGCTTCGCGTCATCGATCTCACGCAACCTCTCGGTCCCGAGACGCCCGTCATCGGTCTGCCGCCGATCTTCGGGTCGTCTCCCGGCGTCTCGATCGACGTCATCTCGCGCTTCGACGACAAGGGACCCGCGTGGTACTGGAACACAATCAGAATGGGCGAGCACACGGGCACGCACTTCGACGCGCCCGTGCATTGGATCACCGGCAAGGATCTGCCCGACAACGCGTGCGACACGATTCCGGCGCGCCGATTCATCGGGCCGGCATGCGTCATCGACGTGACGAGCGAGGTTGCGGCGAACGAGGACTTTCTGCTGACGCCGGATCGGATTCGCGCGTGGGAATCAGCGCACGGCGGGATTCCGCGCGGCGCCTGGGTGCTGCTGCGAACCGGCTGGAGCGCTCGCGCGGACGCCCCGAGTTTCCTCAACGTCCGTGCGGACGGTCCGCACACGCCAGGGTTTCACGCGGACGCTTCCCGGATGCTCGCGCACGAGCGCGACGTGCTTGGCGTCGGTGTCGAGACGGTAGGTACCGACGCAGGTCAGGCCGGCGGATTCGATCCGCCGTTCCCGAATCACAACATCATGCACGGCGCCGGCAAGTTCGGTCTCGCGAGTCTTCGCAATCTCGATCAGTTGCCGCCGACGGGCGCCATCGTCATCGCGGCACCGCTGAAGCTGGTCAATGGAAGCGGGAGTCCGCTGCGGGTCCTGGCGATCACGCCTTAGCGAACTTGAATCCCTCGGTCGCAAGTTCCGCCGGCACGGTGTGCGGTCCGTCGACTTCCTTGTAGGTCACGTCATACCCGCGTTTGCGAAGCGCCGGCACGAGCACGCGGCTGCAACTGTCGATCGGCAGGATCTCGTCCTTGGTGCCGTGCGAAATGAAGATGCGCGGCTTGCCTTGGGGCCGGTCGTCCACGATGAAGCCGGGAGACCAGGCGACGATGCGCTGAAAGAGATCGCCGTTGGCGAGTCCAAGTGACAGCGCGTAGGTCGCGCCGTCGGAGAATCCACCGGCCACCACCTCTGTGGGATCGATCGCGACCTGACCGAACACCTTGTCGAGCGCGCGATCGATGAACTCGATGTCGGGACCGAAGCCGCCGCGAATTGCATCCCACGTCGGCCCTCTCGAATCGAGCGCCAGGACGGGCACACCCGTCTCGTCCGGAATCGACCCGAACCGTTGAAGCTGCCGCTCGCCGCTCCCTCCAGCTCCATGAAACAGCACCAGCAGCGGCAGGCGTCCCGCCGGGATGGTTGCCGGCATCTGAAGGATCCCGTCCCGCGCGCCGCCGAGGTTCAGCGTCGAACGTCCCGTCGCGGTTGTTTTTGACCCTGGTTTGGGTCGCGCTTTGAGGCGCGCCGCGGCGGCGCTCGCCGGGAAGGTCAAGGCGTCGCACCCCGCGCCGAATGGAAGTGACACGAGCGTGCCGGCCGCGATGAAGCAGAAGCGTCGTCGGTTCAGGGACATTGATCTCCGGTGGAGCAGTTTAGCCAGATCGAGTAGACGCGTTCTTCCCACTCCCGGTTGCCGGCACAGCTCGGGCGCCGGATTGCGTGCGCCAGAGCGGCGGGTCATTGGCACCCTCCTTGCCCTGCTCAGTGTCTGGAGGACTGACATGCGCACTCTGGTCCTGACGCTTGGAATTCTGTTCGGTGTGTTGATTCTGCCCGTATCGCACAATAACGGCGCTTCGGTTGGGCTGCCGATGGTCGGCGCCGCAGTCGCTGTACTCGACGCGCACGTGACGCAGCCTGCCGAATCGCAGGCCCCGCAGATCAACGTGGAAGTCAACAAGGGTGGTGGTGGCCGGTGGTACGCGAGTCCGGTGTGGATCGCGATCGGCGGCATCGCCCTGGTGCTCTTGATCCTGCTCATCGTCATGGCTGCTCGCGGCGGGGGCGGCGGAACGACCGTCGTTCGAGGCTAACTACTCGCTGGGGTGACATGTCGCGGCCCCGGCATTCGTGTCGGGGCCGCGGGCGGGCAGGGACCCATCGTTACCTGTTAGACTTCGCGCTTCGTGGGCGCGAACGTCCGTGTTGACGTCACGGTAAACGGCACCAGGCATCGGCGCGACGTCGAGCCCAGGCTGCTCCTCAGCGACTTTCTCAGACAGGATCTCGGCCTGACCGGCACGCACGTCGGATGCGAGCACGGCGTGTGCGGCGCGTGCACGATTCTCTTCGACGGCGAGCCCGCGCGGGCGTGCATCATGCTCGCCGCGCAGGCGGACGGCCACGAGATCCTCACGATCGAGAGTCTTGCCGCGCCTGACGGCACGCTCAATCCGCTTCAGTCCGCATTTCGTCAGGCCCATGGCCTGCAGTGTGGTTTCTGCACGCCGGGCATGCTGATGACGCTCACGGCATTCCTCCGCGACAACCCCAAACCCGACGAGCCGCAGATTCGCGAAGCGATCTCCGGAAATCTCTGCCGCTGCACGGGCTATCAGCACATCGTGCATGCGGTTCAGATCGCGGCCGGCACGCGTGCGGAGGACGCCGAGTGACCAGGCCTTCATTCGGTCAGCGCGTTCGACGCAACGAGGATGCCCGCCTGCTGACGGGCCGGGCGATGTTCGTCGACGATGTGAACCTGCCGGGCATGCTGCACGTGGCGTTCGTGCGCAGCATGATGGCGCACGGGACGCTCAAGGGAATTGATGCGGCTGCCGCGCGCCAGAGACCCGGCGTCGTCGCTGTGTACACCGCCGCCGATCTCGGCGACTACTGCAAGCCCGGGCCCGTGCTCGTGAATCCGCCTCCCGTGCCGGGCCATGTATTTCACGGATGCACGCAGCTTCCGCTGGCGAAGGACAAGGTCCGGTACGTCGGTGAGCCGATCGCGATGATCGTGGCCGAGAGCCGCTACGTGGCGGAGGACGCGCTCGCCGACGTAATCGTCGACATCGATCCGATCGATGCTGTCGTGGATCTCGAAGCCGCGTTGAAGCCGGGCGTTCCGCTCGTGCATCCGCATCTCGAGTCGAACGCGGCCGCGCACGTCGTTCAGCGCAAGGGCGACTACGTCGCGGCGCGGGCGAAAGCTGACATCGTCGTCAAGCGCCGCTTCCTTTACGACCGCGGAGTGGCGGCGGCGATCGAAAACCGGGCGGTGGCCGTTGACTGGGATCCGCGCGCGGAGGAAATGACGATCTGGGACACCACCCAGGCGCCGATTCCGATTCGTAACGGACTCGCCAAGATGCTCGGGCTTCTCGAATCGCAAGTGCGCGTCGTCGCGCCCTTCGTCGGTGGCGGATTCGGTCCGAAGATCATGATGTTCTACCCGGAGGAGCTGCTGCTGCCGTGGGCGGCGATGCGCCTTCATCGGCCGCTGAAGTGGACCGAGGATCGGCAGGAGAACTTCTACGCGACGACGCAGGAGCGGGGACAGGTGCATGAGGCGGAGATGGCCTTGTCGAAGGACGGCCGGATCCTCGGCGTCCGCGACTGGTTCCTGTGCGACACCGGTGCCTACGATCCGTACGGCCTGACGATTCCCATCAACACGCAGTGCACGCTGCTCGGTCCGTACGACATCCCGAACTACGAGACGGAATTCACGTCGGTGTTTACCAACAAGCCGATCGTGACGCCCGTGCGCGGCGCGGGGCGGCAGCATGGCGTGTTCGTGAGCGAGCGGCTGCTCGACATCGCGGCGAGGGAGCTCGGCATCGATCGCGTGGAAATCCGGAAGCGCAACCTGCTCGGGCCCGATCGGTTTCCGCACAACCACGAAATCATGTTTCAGGACTCCGCGCCGCTCGTGTACGACAGCGGCAACTACCTCCCGACGCTCGAGCAGGCGGCGGAGATCATCGGCTACGACAAGTTCATTCGGGAAGAGCAGCCGCGCCTGCGCGCGTCGGGCAAGCGGGTCGGCGTCGGGATCTGCTGCTACGTCGAAGGCACCGGCATCGGTCCCTACGAAGGCGCTCGCGTCACGGTGGAACCGAGCGGCACCGTCCGGTGCGCCACGGGCGTCGGCACGCAGGGACAGGGGCACTTCACCGTGCTCGCGCAGATCGTCGCGGACGCGCTCGGCGTCGGCGTCGAGGACGTACGCGTGGTGACCGGCGACACCCGCGAGTTCCATTGGGGCACCGGCACGTTCGCCAGCCGCGGCGCCGTCGTTGCCGGCAGCGCGTGCCACGCTGCGGCGATGTCGGTGCGTGGAAAGATTCTCGATCTCGGGAGTGCGATCCTTGGGGCGCCGGCGGACAACCTCGAACTGTCAGGCGGTCGCGTGAAGGTGGCCGGATCGAACGATCCGGGAATCGCGTTTGGGGACCTCGCCGGCAGGGCCAACCCGTTGAGAGGTGCCGTGCGGCCCGGTACCGAGCCGGGACTCGAGAGCACGGCCTACTTCGGTCCGGATCGCGGCAGCACGGCGAGCGGCGTCCACGCGATGATCGTCGAAGTCGATCCCGAGACCGCCGCTGTCGAAATCAAACGGTACCTCGTCGTCCACGACTGCGGGACGATCATCAATCCGTTGCTCGTGGAAGGGCAGATCCACGGCGGCGTCGCGCACGGCATCGGCAACGCGTTCTTCGAGTCGCTCGTGTACGACGATCAGGCGCAGCTGATGAACGCCTCGTTCATGGACTACCTGCTGCCGACCGCCACCGACGTTCCACCGATCGAGACCGCGCATCGCGAGACGCCGTCGCCATTCAACGTGCTCGGACTCAAGGGCGTCGGTGAAGCGGGGTGTATTCCAACCGGCGCCGTCTTCGCCCAGGCTGTCGAGGACGCGCTCGGGCCCGGCGCCGGCGTCGAGATCAACGAGATCCCGATGAGTCCGAATCAACTCTTCGAGCTCATGCATGTCAGTGGGAAGGAGCGGGCATGAACCTCGCGGGCACGTTCACGTTCGCCGGACCTCGCGCGACCGTATGGGCTCTTCTCCACGATCCGGCGGTCCTCGCGAAAGCACTGCCCGGCACGAAGACGCTGACGCTCGCGGGCCCGGGCCGGTATGAAGGCGCGATGAAGGTGAGCATCGGTCCGCTGACCGCGGCGGAGTTCGCGGTCGTGGTCACGCTCAGTGACGAGATCGAGCCGTCTCACTTCGCGATGCAGATCGACGGCAAGGGCGGCGTGGGATTCGCGAAAGGGTCCGCCACCGTCGACCTGGCCGAAGGCGCGGATGGTGGCACGGTCATGACGTACGCCTCCGACATTCAGATCGGCGGCCGGATCGCCGCCGTGGGCCAGCGGCTCGTCGAGTCCGTCGGCCGCATGATGATGAAGCAGGCGCTCGACTCCTTGAACGCCGAGCTCGAGGCGCGCGTGAAGAAATGAAACCCGCCGCCTTCGAGTATCACCGGCCCGACACGCGACCCGAGGCGCTCGCGCTGCTCGAGCAGCACGGTGGTGACGCCAAGCCGCTCGCCGGCGGTCAAAGCCTCATTCCGGCGATGAATTTCAGGCTCGCGACGCCCGCGGTGCTCGTCGATCTCAACCGCGTCGGCGATCTCGCGTACATGCGCGTTGATTCCGGTGTGCTGCGCATCGGCGCGATGACGCGGCACCGCGATGTCGAACGCAGTGAAGACGTTCGCCGTGCGGCACCGCTCCTGTTCGAAGCGATGCCGTTCATCGCGCATGCGGCGATACGGACCCGAGGCACGATCGGCGGCAGCCTCGCGCATGCGGATCCAGCCGCCGAGCTGCCTGCGGTCATGCTGGCGCTTGATGCGACGTTCCGCGTTGAGAGCGTCCGGGGCGCGCGCGAGATTCGCGCCACGGACTTCTTCACTGGCCTTTTTGGAACCGCGCTCGAGCCGGGCGAGCTCGTCACCGAGATTCAGATTCCGGTGACTCCAGCGACCGGTCCACGAACCGGCACGGCGTTCACGGAGTTCTCGAGACGCCATGGAGACTTCGCGCTTGCGGGCGTGGCCGCACGAGTCACCACCGACGAGCGCGGCACGTGCGTCTCCGCGCGGATCGCACTCTTTGGCGTCGGCGATCGGCCGATGGCGGCAGCCGCAGGCGCGCGCCTGCTCGAAGGCCAGACGGTGTCCGATGATCTCCTGCGCGCCACGGCAGACGCGACCGCACGCGAGGACATCGATCCGACCGGCGACATCCACGCGTCAAGCCGGTACCGCCGGCACCTGGCGGGAGTGCTGACGAGACGCGTCGTAGCAAGAGCTTTTGAAAGATCAAGAGTTACACATGAAGAATGAAGATATGAAGACGTCTTGGGGAAACCCAAAGCCAACGTCATGCCTTCAATCTTCATTGTGTAGTCTCTTCGGTCTTCATGTCGGTTTGTAGGTACGGAGGCAGTGACAGATGAAGATCTACGACCTCTCGCAGCCGTTGAATCAGGAGTGTTCGTTCTGGCCGTACTACCCGCCGTTCGAAGTGAAGTACATCAAGCGGAAGGCCGAGCACGGCGTCAACGCGCAGTACATCCAGACGTCGAACCACATGGGCACGCACCTGGATGCGCCGCGGCACTTCGTCACGAACGGCATGACGATCGACGAAATCCCGGTCGAATGGCTGTGCGGTCCGGGCGTGGTCGTCGATCTCACGGACGAGATGGACGAGCTCGCGATCTACACGCCGAAGATGATCGAGGATCGCGTCGAGGTGAAGAAAGGCGACCTCCTGTTCCTGCACACGGGCTGGGAGAAACACTCGCAGTTCGGCAGTGAGGCGGACGAGGAAAAGTACATCCACCGGCATCCTGGCGCGCATCCCGACATGGTGCCGTGGCTGCTGGAGAAGGGCATCCACATCTGGGGCGTCGACTGCATCTCGACCGATCACCCGATGAACCTGCCCATCGGCCGCTTTCTGGGCAAAGGCATGCACGGCCACTGCGACCGCGTGCGCAAACAGTGCGAGGAGAAGTTCGGCGGCCCCGAAGGCGTTGCGAAACTCTTTCCTGATTCCGCGTATCAGCTCACGCACAACGCGCTGTTCCCGAAGCACTGCATGCACATCGAAAACCTCGGCGGCGACATCACGGCGCCTGAGCTGCAGAACAAGCGATTGATCCTCGGATGCTTCCCGTGGAAGTTCAGAGGAGGGGAGGCGGCGTTCTGCCGCGCGGTCGCGTTTACGGGCGAGTGGAAACCTTAAGAGCTTCAACATGGAGATCCATGGAACTCCATGAATTTCCATGGTTAGAGCTCTTGTGTTCGATTGCTTGATGGCTAACGACTTCGTCGACAAACCAGCGTCTGAAATCGTCCGCCTGATTGCTGCGCGACAGCTCTCAGTTCGCGAGGTAGTCACTGCCACTCTCGCGCGCGTGGAAGAACGCAATCCCACGCTCAACGCCATCGTCACCTTGAATCCGGCGGCGATGGATGATGCAGCCGCACTCGATGCGCGCCTGGCTCGAGGAGAGGATCCCGGTCCGTTATGTGGAGTCACGGCCGGTATCAAGGACGTCACGCCTGTCGCCGGGTTGCGGACGACGTACGGATCGAAGTTGTACGCGGATCATGTCCCGGCGGAGGATGCGATTGTCGTTCGCCGGCTGCGCGATGCGGGCGCCGTGATCCTTGGCAAGACCAACTGTCCTGAGTTCGCGGCGGGCGGCAATACGTTCAACGAAGTGTTCGGCCGGACCAGGAATCCCTGGGACGTCTCGAAGAGCACCGGCGGATCGACGGGCGGCGGCGCGGCCGCGCTGGCGAGCGGAATGATCGCGCTGGCCGAAGGCACAGATCTCGGCGGATCGCTGCGCATTCCGGCGTCGTTCTGCGGCGTCGTGGGGCTGCGTCCATCGGTCGGCCTCGTGCCGACGCATCCCATCGACTGGGTCTGGGACACGCTCCAGGTGACGGGGCCAATGGCCCGGACCGCCGAGGACGTCGCGCTGATGCTGCAGGCGATCGCGGGACCGAGCGATTGGTCGCCTCTGGCTCAGCCGGCGGCCGGCCGCGACTTCATCGGCGCCGTAAGAAAGGGGCCCGCGCGCGGTCTTCGCATCGCGTACTGTCCGGACATCGCCGGCATCGGGATCGAGCCGGCGATCGAACGCGTCTGCCGCGATGCGGCGCTGGCGCTCGAAGCGGCCGGCGCGCACGTCGAGGTGATCGATCTCGATTTGAGCGAGGGCCGGACGGCGTTTCTTCCGCTTCGCGGCGAGTGGTTCGTGAGTCAGATGTTTCCGCGTCTCGACCGACGCGACGAATTCGGCGTGAACGTCGCCGCCAACGTGAAGTCGGGCCTTGCGACCACAACGTCGGACATTGCCGCGGCCGAGAACTTCCGCGGGCTGCTCTGGCACCGTTTCCGCGAGTTCTTCGGCCGCTTCGATCATCTGCTCACGCCGTGCATGGCGGTGCCGCCGTTCCCGGTGGAGCAGAACTATCCGGATTCGATCGCGGGCAAGCCGATGCAGACCTACATCGACTGGATCGCGCCGACGTTCGTCTTGAGCATGACAGGCTTGCCCGTCGCCTCAGTTCCGTGCGGACAAACGACCTCGGGAGTCGTTTCCGCGGACTCACGAGCAACGACTCCCGAGGTCGTTTTGCCGGTCGGCCTGCAGATCCTCGGCCGGCCGCAAGGGGAGGAAGCCGTTCTCGCGCTTGCGGCGGAGGTTCAGCGGCGCCGTCCTATTGGGCTACCGGCGGGATCTTTCCGGCCGAGTTAGGCTCACAGTCTCACCTGCCGCCCACCAGTACGACTGCCACGTCACTGCGGTCGCTGGCACACGTCATGCACTGATGGGGCCGTGTTGGTCGTTCCTGGCGGAGCCTGGTGGGTATGCGCACGCGCATAGACACGGAGCGATTCCGCGTCCGTCAGCGCGCACGCGTTGATCTGGCCCGATACGATCCCTCGGACACCGCGCCGTTCGAGTCCAGCAAGGGCACGCGGCGGATCCTCGAGAAGACAACCCGCCGCCTGCTGGAGCTCACAGAACTCCTGTACGCGCAGAACCGGTACTCGGTCCTGTTCATCCTTCAGGCGATGGACGGCGCGGGCAAAGACAGCGCGATCAAGCACGTTCTGCGCGGCCTGGACCCGAAAGCCACGGACGTGCATTCGTTCGGCCCGCCATCGGCACGAGAGATGGGCCACGATTTCATGTGGCGCTGCCTTACGGCCCTCCCAGAGCGAGGTCGCATCGGCATCTTCAACCGGTCGTACTACGAAGAAGTCCTGGTCGCCAGGGTTCGTCCGCACGTGCTCGCGAGCCAGCACCTGCCGCCGAGCGCGGTGTCGAAACGCATCTGGAAAGAGCGCTTCGAGGACATCCGCGACATCGAGCGCTACCTCGGCCGCAACGGCGTCGTCATCCGGAAAATATTCCTCAACGTGTCGAAGAAAGAACAGCGCAACCGGTTCCTCGAGCGCCTCAGTAACCCGGCCAAGAAGTGGAAGTTTTCCATCAACGACGTGAACGAGCGCCTGCGATGGAAGGAATACATGTCCGCCTACGAGGAGGCCATGAGCGCGACGAGCACGCTCGAAGCGCCGTGGTACGTCCTGCCGGCCGACAACAAGTGGTTCACACGCCTGGCGCTGGCGCAGGTCGTGATCGAGACGCTGCAGAGCATCGATCTGCGCGTGCCCGATCTGTCACACCGCCGCCGCCGCGAGCTTCATGACGCGAAGCGAAGACTGAGAGCGAAGTAGATCAAAGGGATCGATACATCTGTGCGTATCTACTTGCTCAGCACCACGACAGGGTTTATCCGGCTCGCCCGCATAGCCGGGATTCCGGTAGCGAGCAATGCCACCACCCCGAGGAACGTCGTCACGGCGCCGACGACCGCCAGGTTCATGGGCGCGACACCGAACAGCAGCGTCTGCATGACGCGACCGACGAAGTAGGAACCGGCGAGGCCGGCGACGAGACCCGCAGCGACGATCCAGAGTCCGTCTCTGAGCACGAGCCGGAAGACGGAGCTGGTGGTGCCGCCGAGCGCCATGCGCACGCCGAGCTCGCGCTTGCGTTCGGTGACGCCGTAGGCCAGCACGCCGTAGATGCCGAGGCCCGCGAGGAACAGGGCGACCGCGCTGAAGCCGGCGGAAATGAGCATCGGCGCGCGGCGTCCGACGAGCGCGCGATCGATCCACTCCTGCATCGGCTGAATCCTGAAGACCGGCAGTTCAGGATCGATGCTGGTGACCGCGCGCTTGATGTCGCTGGCAATGGTGGCGGACGGTCCCGCGAGTCTGACCGCGAACGTCATGCCGCCCGGGCGCACCTGCTCGATCGGAAAGTAGTACGTGCCGACCGGCGTGAAATCGGGCCGCGGGTCCTGACTGACGACTTCCTTGGCGATGCCGACAACGGTGAAGAACGGCGTCTCCTTGGTGATCTTGGTCAGGTCCTTGGGATCGGACGGCCGGTACAGCCGCCGGCCGAGCGCGTCCTGGCCCGGCCAGAAGTGCTCGGCCAGGCGCTCGTCGATGATCGCGACTTGCGTGGCCTCGGCGGTATCCCGCGCATCGAACGCGCGGCCCTTCGCGATCTTGATCTGCATGGCCTCGAAGAACCCGGTCGATGCGAAGACCGACGTGGGAGCCAGCAGGGACTCGCCGGGTTTCATGACATGACCCTCGGCCATGATCAGGCTGGGGCTGAAAGTACCGCTGAACGGCAGCGCCGTCGTCGCGCCCGCCGCGGTCACGCCCGGAATCGCGCGAAGCTGCTCGAGCGCCCGGGTCACGAACGCGCCGCGCTGCGCCGGCTGCGCGTAGTTGGCGCCGGGCAGGTTCACGTTCGCGGTGACGACGTTCTCCTGGCGGAAGCCGAAATCCGTGTTGATGACGGCGCTGAAGCTGGCGAGGAGCAGACCTGCACCGATCAGGAGCACCAGCGCGATGGCAACCTGCGCCATGGCCAGCGTGCGGCGTACCTGCTGCGCCCAGCGTCCACTCGTGCCGCCGCGGCTCTCTTCGCGCAACTCGCGGTTGAGATTCATGTACCGGAGGCGGTACGCCGGCGCGACGCCGAGAATCAGGCCGACTCCCACGGTGAGCGCCAGTGCGAAGGCGAGTCCGACCCAGTCGAGCTGGATTTCATAGCCGCGGGGGAGCTGATCGAGGTTGAGCGCCGCGACCGAACGCGTCGCCCACACGGCAAGCAGCACGCCGGCGAGACCACCAGTCAGCGAGAGCACTGTCGTTTCGGTCAGGAGCTGACGGGCGAGACGGCCGAGGTCGCCCCCGATGGCATGCCGCGTCGCCATCTCGCGTGTTCGGCTGGCCGATCGCACGATCGTCAGGTTCGCAAGGTTCACGCATCCGATGACCAGCACGAAGAGCACACCGCCCCACAGCAGATACAGCGAGCCCTTGATCTCGCGGACGAGATCATCGTGAAGCGACACCGTCACCACGCGGTACTGCGCGTCCTTCAGAATCTGCTTGAAGTGGGGGAGCCGCTCGTCGTTTGCCCGATTGACCGCATCGACCTGCTGCCGGACGAGATCGATGTTTGCGCCATCCGCGAGGTGCCCGATCATCTGCCAGTTGTTGTTATGCCGGCGGTCGTCGCCCTTGTCCTCCGGCCGGAAGGCCGCCGGCAGGAACACATCGACGTCGTTCTGCAGGAACGAGAACTCGCGCGGCAACACGCCCACGACCTCATACTGCTGACCGTTCAGCCGCAGTTGCTTGCCGACGGCGTCGTCTCGTCCGCCCATTCGCCGGAGCCAGAACGGATAGCTGAGCATGACCTTCTGGTGCTTGCCGACCTCGCCGTCTGATTCCTGGAAGATGCGACCGCGGAAGGCGCCGATGGGGACAACCTTGAAAAAGGACGGCGTCGCTCGGATCGTGATCAGGCGCTCAACGCCCTCGGCGTCGCCGAGCGTCATGCTTCCGCGCTGGAAGAGCGCCTGCTCGTTCATGGCTTTGACGCCTTCGAGGCGGTCGTAGAAATCCGGTACCGCCGCCGCGGCGCGAGGTGCGCCCGCGTTCGGATAGCTGTTGTAGAGAAGGACCACCCGCTCGGAGCCTGGAAACGGCAGCGGTTTCAGGAGCACCGACCTCACGACACTGAACATCGCGGCATTCGCGCCGATGCAGACGGCGAGCGTAAGGATCGACGTGATGGTGAAACTGCGGTCCCTAAGAAGGAGGCGCAGCCCGAACTTGATGTCCTGGAACAAGGCCATGGACGACTATACGTTCAGGCCGGACAAATCGATCAATTGATCGATCAATTGATCGATGGATCAATCCATCAATCCATCAATACTAGAAGGCTCGTATCGCCCTGACCCGTCTCGGAAAATCCTTGTCGTCGAAGTGCGCACGGCCGAGATCGGGGAAGTCCACGTGCGCGGCCATGTCCGCCGTGAGCTGCGTCGACGCCCAGTAACTGAAGTTGTCTGAGACGCCGCGATCGCCGAAGTCGGCGACGCCCGTGGCCTTGAGCGCCTTGTACATTTCGATCAGCTCGTCGCGCGACGGCAGGAACCAGCCCTTGAGTCCCCGGACGTCGAGGATGGAGCAGAGGTGAGCCGCCGAGCCCTGCTCCGTGCATGCCGCCAGAATGTCGATCGTGTTCTGGCGGCCGGTGCCGATCGCTGAGCCGCGCGCGCCCTTGATGAGCGTGCGGAAGCAACCCCACTTCGTGCCGGCGCTCTGGTCGTACGGCGCCGCCTCGAGATAGCGCCAGCCATCCTTCTCGAAGTTCGGATTCACGTAGAAGATGAAGCCGCCGGACGGGCCCACATCTCCTGGCGCGTATGCGCGTGACGAAATCCATACAGACATTTCGCCGGGACCGCGATTCGCCCAGAGATGATAGGGAATCAACGTCACCGCCGCGCGCGACGCGGGCTTCGAAAGGCTGCGGCCTTCCGTGCGAATGACCGTGACACGCCCGAGCTGGTCTCCGGCCGCCGCCGTGAGCGGACTGGCGGCGTCGACGTGCAGATCGAAGATCTTGATGTCCGCCGCGTCCTGCGACTCAGCGGCGTACACGAGCGGCCCGCGTTCGACTGCGAGCTTCCCGCGATTCTCCCTGACGCGATCGTCGGTGGCGACACGGCGCGCCTCCACCGGCAATTCGATGCGAACGCGATCGTCCTTGCCCCAGACGCGATCGATCGTCACGTAGCCGTGGATGTCGGGCGTCGCCGGGACCGCCTTGCCGTTGACGTGAACCGTGGCCGCGCGCGAGAGCTTGTCCGTGTACCTGTAGAGCCCGCCGGGCACCGCTTGATTGCGGGCCCAGCCCGGGATTCTGAGCTTGAGCGCGGCGCGCGCCGCTTTGTCCGACCGGACTGTAATCGTCGACCCACCGCCCCACGGCATCTCGCTCTCGACGGCGAGCGTCAGATCGCCAAAGGTCGCTTCGCTGCCCACATACAGGTTCACGTAGATCGAATCGCCCGGCCCCTTTGCATAGATCAGGCCCGGCATCCCCGCCATGAACCGCACGAGATTCGGCGGGCAGCATTCGAGCGACGCGCGCAGCCATCGCGAGTCACGACCGTCGCCGGCGCTGGCCAGGCGATTGACGTAGAAGAATCGATCGCCGCTCCTCGAGATGCCGCTGAGGGCGTTGTTGTACATGCCGCGCTCCATCACGTCGATGAAACGGCTGTCACCGGTCGCCATGAAGAGGCGGTGGCTGAGCGTCATGAACATCAGCACCGCGCACGCTTCGGCGTAGGCCGAGAGATTCGGCAGGGAATACGGCGCGCCGAAGCCCTCGTTGCCGGTCGTGCCGATGCCACCCGTGACGTACAGCTTCTTTTCCACCGCGTCGGTCCACATCGCACGCGAGGCCGTGAGGTATGCGGGCAGGCCCGCGAGGACGCCGACGTCGGCCATCGACACCATCAGCGTCGCGGCGTTCACCGCGTGGCCGACGGCTTCACGCTGCTCGAGCACGGGCCGGTACGACTGGTTGTGCCGGCTGCGATTGACGGAGTTCGAAAGGCCGCGGATGTCGAGATAGTGCTTCGCCAGATCCAGATGTTTCTTGTTGCACGTCACGCGATAGAGCGCGATGCAGTTCGTCGCATCCCGCTCGCCGCCCGAGAACGGCGGATTGCGCTTCGTGAAGTCGTCGTAGAGCGCGTCGGCCGCCCCGATGGCGCGATCGATCAAGTCGCGGTTGCCCGTGACGCTGAAGTACGTGGCCGCGACTTCGAAGCCATTATTGCCCCGGCCTGGCGCCTGGCCCGTGGACCGGATCTGCGCATCCACGAGCTTCTTCAGCTCGTCGTCGGGATGCGTCTTCAGCGACATGATCGCGGCTTCGAGAATGTTGCCGCCGAATTCACGCTCGCCGTCCACGAACTTGTGGACCTCGAGCGGGATCGTGACTCTGGCGTTCACGTCCACCTTGGGCTTCCAGAAGGCGTCCGTCAGACGCACCTCGGAAAAGCGTTTCGGCTGAATCGGGTAATCACGCCCGGGCACGTGGCTGTAGGCGGCGCCAGAGCCGGCAATAGTCACGGCCTGATCGGCCGCTGCGACCTCCGAGGTGGCGCCTCGAAGCGAGGCGGCGCCTGCGGCGCCCGCTGCCAATGCGGCCGTCTTCAGGAATTCACGTCGGTTGGTAGCCATGGTGGAGAAGTCTACTCCCGCGTGTTGTAAGGTTCAGCCATGCCCGGCTTCGTGGGGAGATCTGTTCCGCGCACCGAAGGGCGCGCCAAGGTCACCGGCGCCGCGCGCTATATAGACGACGTCACGCTGCCCGGAATGCTGCATGGCGCGACGGTCAGGAGCAGCGTCGCGCGTGGCCGGATCCGGGGCATCCGGTTCGGCGACGCCGTTCCCTGGGACGAGATCACGGTGGTCACCGCGTCGGACGTTCCAGCGCCGAATCGCCTCGTACTGATTCTCGACGACCAGCCCTGCCTCGCCGGCGACGTCATCAATCATCCGGAGGAGCCGGTCGTTCTGCTGGCGCATCCCGACAAACAGATCGTGGAGAAGGCGCGGCGGCTCGTGTCGATCGACGTCGATCCACTGCCGGCGGTGCATTCGATCGGCGACGCGATCGAAGCCCGGACGGTGATCTGGGGCACGGACAACGTCTTCAAGTCGTTTCTCGTCTCGCGGGGAGACGCGGACGCCGCGATGGCGGAGCCCGGGACAACCATCGTCGACGGCGAGTACGAGACGGGCGCACAGGAGCAGCTGTACATCGAACCGCAGGGCGTCATTGCTCAGGCACTGCCGGACGGCAGCATCACCGTGCGCGGTTCGTTGCAGTGTCCGTACTACGTGCACAACGCGCTGGTGAAACTGTTCGGCCTGCCGTCCCACAAGGTCCGCGTCGTGCAGATGGAGACCGGCGGCGGGTTTGGCGGCAAGGAAGAGTACCCGTCGCTCATCGCCGCGCATGCGGCGCTGCTCGCGCGGAAGTCCGGCCGGCCCGTGAAATTGATCTACGACCGCGCCGAGGACATGGCCGCGACGACGAAGCGGCATCCGTCACGTACGAGGCACCGGACAGCGATCGATCGAGACGGCCGGCTCATCGCGATGGACATCGAGTTCGTGCTCGACGGTGGCGCGTACTGCACGCTCTCTCCCGTCGTCCTGTCGCGCGGCACGATCCACGCCGCCGGGCCGTATTTCTGCCCGAACGTTCGCGTGCGTGGCAGGGCCGTCGCCACATCGACGCCGCCGCACGGCGCGTTCAGGGGTTTCGGCGCCCCACAGAGTTTGTTCGCGCTCGAACGGCACATGAATGTCGTCGCACGAACGGCCGGGCTCTCGCCGGAGGAGTTCCGCCGCCGCAACTTCATCCGGCAGGGACAGACGAGCGCGGTCGGTCAGGTGATGCGCGAGCCGCCCAACATGGACCGGCTGCTGGACCGGGCGCTGGAGCTTTCCGGCTACCACGCGAAGACAAAGCACTTCGCTCGACAGAACGCGGGTAACCGCGTGAAGAAAGGCATCGGCTTCGCGACGTTCATGCACGGTGCGGGATTCACCGGCTCAGGCGAAGTGCATCTCGCCTCCGTCGTCGATGTCGAAGCGACGCCGGAAGGACGCGTTCGCGTTCTCGCGGCCAGTACCGAAATCGGCCAGGGTACGAACACGATCTTCACCCAGATTGCCGCCGACGCCCTTGGTGTGGACATGGATGTCATCGAGATCGCGCAACCCGACACGGGCGAGGTGCCGGACAGCGGGCCGACGGTCGCATCGCGAACGTGCATGGTGGTCGGCCGCCTCGTCGAAGCGGCGTGCGAAGGCTTGAAACAGACGCTCGTCGCGAGCGGCCTTGTCGGCGAGTCGTACACGACGGACGAATTCAGGCGGGCGTGCGCCGCCTATCGGCAACAGCACGGCGCTCTTCGCGGATCCAGCCGGTACGAACCGCCTCCGGGAATCCAGTGGGACGACGAGAAGTACGAAGGCGATGCCTACGGCGCGTATGCGTGGGCTGTGTATGTCGCCGAGGTTTCGGTAGATACGGCTACCGGAGAAACACGCGTGGACGATTTCGTCGCCCTTCAGGAAGTCGGGCGCGTGATTCATCCCGTGCTCGCGACGGGCCAGATCGAAGGCGGCGTCGCACAGGCAATCGGTTACGCGCTCTACGAGCACGTGGTCTGGCGCGAAGGCCGGATGGCCAACGCCCAGATGACCAACTACATCATGCCGACGTCGATGGACCTGCCGACGATCCGCGTCTATTTCGAGGAGCAGCCGTACGAACACGGTCCCGGCGGCGCCAAAGGGATCGGCGAGCTTCCGATGGATGGCCCGGGGCCTGCAATCGTCAACGCGATCGAAGCCGCGACAGACGTGCATATCAACAGCATCCCTGCGACACCGGAAGTTGTGCTCTCGGCAATCGAGCGAGCTGAATCAGACTCAGTGGAGGCCGCGCGTGCCTGAGCCCTACGCGTCGTCCATCAGATTCATCGTCAACGGCCGCGCCTGCGAAACCGGCGCGCATCCCATGAGCCGTCTGCTCGACGTTCTGCGCACCGAGCTTCATCTCACCGGAACCAAGGAAGGCTGCGGTGAGGGCGAGTGCGGCGCGTGTTCGGTGCTCGTGAACGGCGAGCTCGTGAACAGTTGTCTGACGCCCGTGCTCCAGGTCGACGAGGCGGAGGTGACGACGATTGAGGGAGCCGCCGGAGAAAACGGCGTGCTCAATGCCGTTCAACGCGCATTCATCGAACACGGTGGCGCGCAATGCGGCATCTGTACGCCCGGCATGGTGCTCGCGTCGATGACGCTGCTCAAGCGATGTCCGGATCCGAGCGACGATGAGATTCGTGCGGGTCTTGCGGGCAACCTCTGCCGCTGCACCGGCTATATGCGGATCTTCGAGGCTGTGCGTCGCGCATCGCAGGAGCCGTCCAGGTGAGGGGCTACCTGCCGGCATACGAGCTGCGAGTTGCATCGCGCCTCGGTGATGCACTTGCGCTGCTCGCGTCCGAACCTGGCCGCTGGCGGCCGTTCGCGGGCGGTACCGATCTGATGGTGCAGCTCGAGTCCGGTGCTTTGCCGGAGGGACGCTACCTGGGTTTGTGGAAGCTGCCAGAATTGCGCGGCATACGCGATGCGAGCAACGAAATCGCCATCGGCGCGCTGACAACGTATACGGACATCCTTGCCAGTGAACACGTGCGGCGGGAATTCCCGATGCTCTGCGAAGCCGCGCGCGAGACCGGAGGCGTTGCCACGCAGAATCGTGGCACCATCGGCGGCAACATCGCGAACGCATCGCCGGCCGCCGATACGTCGCCGGTCTTGATCGTGTACGACGCGGAACTCGAGCTGATTTCCACACGAGGTGCGCGACGCGTGCGCTACGACGCGTTCCATCACGGCTACAAGAAGATGGACCTTCGTCCGGATGAGTTGATTGCCCGCGTGCTGCTGCCGCGGCGCGCCGGTCCTGAAGGGCCGGCCTACGTAGGGCGGGGCTTCAGTCCCGCTGAACTTGGTTGGAGAGAGCATTACCGCAAGGTCGGCACCCGTAAGGCGCAGGCGATCTCGAAGGTCTGCTTCGCCGGTGCGATCAGCACGAACGCTGCGATGGGCGTCATCAGGGTTGATGACGTTCGAATTGCTCTGGGCAGCGTGGCGCCGACGGTCGTCCGGGCGCGCGCCGCCGAAGCCGCGCTGCGCGGCCGCATCCTCGATCGGCCGCTGATCGCCGCGGCCGAACACGCGCTCGCGGGCGACATCAGCCCCATCGACGATCTGCGATCCACCGCGCATTACCGCCGGAGGGTCGCCACCCGGTTGTTACGGAACTGGCTGGATGGCCTTACCGCTTCGATTTCGGCCTGAAACGGCTGCCTCCGCTTCGCCCCATCCCATAGATTCCGGCTGACTTACGGCCGTTCCAGGTGTAGCTTTATGGGAAATCGATGAAGAAGCTCGCGCCTGTGCTTCTGGGGATCGCGTTTTGCGCCGCCTTCGGCTGGCGCGTCCAGGCTGGTTCCCAGGCCTCCACCCAGACGGCCGGTAAGCCCGTTCCCCAGAATCTCAACGACACGATCGAGCTCTTCTGCGGCGATTGTCATAACGACGGTTCCAAAAAGGGCGAGCTGTCGTTCGATCACTTCGACATCATCAAGGCCGCCGAGCATCCGCAGATCGCCGAAAAGATGGTGCGGAAACTCCGCATGGGGCTGATGCCGCCGAAGACCGCGACGCAGCCCGATCGCGCGACGCGCATGGCGTTGGTCAACGCCCTCGAGACCGCGCTCGACGCGGCCGCGGTGGCCAATCCGAATCCGGGGCGCCGCGTGTTCCAGCGGCTGAATCGGGCCGAGTACGCGGCGGCCGTGAGCGCGCTGTTCGGCATCGACATCGACGTCAGCACGTATCTGCCGGCGGACACGATCAGCGCCGGGTTCGACAATATCGCGGACGTCCAGACGCCGTCGGCGACAGTGATGCAGGGCTACATGCGCGCGGCCGCCTACGTGAGCCGCGTGGTGGTCGGCGATCCGTCATTCGATCCCTCGTCCACGCAGTACGACGTGCCGCGCACGCAGTCGCAGAAGGGCCGCGTCGAGGGCGCGCCGTTCGGCACGCGCGGCGGCACCGTGGTCACGCACGTGTTCCCGGCCGACGGCAAGTACAAGTTCCAGCTGTTGCTGCATGGAGAGCCGGCCGGGCTGCTCTTCGGCCGCACCGTGCGCGACATTCAGATGGAAGTGGCGATTGACGGTACGCGCGCCGCGCTGATGAAGGTCGATCGCTGGATTTCCGAGTCGGATCCGGAGGGCCTGTCGTACACGACGCCGCCGATCGACGTGCGCGCCGGCGCCCACAAGATCGCCGCGACGTTCATTCAGGAATTCGAGGGCTCCGAAGACGACCTCATCAAGCCGATCGATCACACGCTGGCCGACACGCAGATCGGCGTCGGCTACGGCGTCACGACGCTGCCCCATCTGAGGAACCTGGCGGTCGTCGGTCCGTACAACGTGACCGGCGTCTCGGACAACGCGACGCGCCGCGGCATCTTTGTGTGCAAGCCGGCGACGGCCGTGGAGCAGGTCCCGTGCGCGCGCCGGATCCTCGAGCGTCTCGGCACGCTCGCGTACCGGCGTCCGTTGTCGGTGCGCGACGTCGATCAGTTGATGCCGTTCTACAGCCTGGGCCTGAAGCCGGGCGGTTTCGAGGGCGGCATCCGCACCGCGATCCAGGCGATGTTGTCGAGCCTGCCGTTCCTTTTCCGTGTCGAGGAAATGCCGGCGACGGCGAAGGCCGGCGCGACGTACCGGATCAGCGACGTCGACCTGGCGTCGCGCCTGTCGTTCTTCCTTTGGGGCACGATCCCGGACCGCGCGCTGATCGACGCCGCCCGCGCCGGCCAGCTCTCGAAGCCCGAGACGTTCCGGCTGCAGGTGCGCCGCATGCTCGCCGATCCGAGGTCGGCGGCGCTGTCGACACGATTCGCGGCGCAATGGCTTCGCCTGCAGGATCTCCACAAGGTCGAGCCAGACGCGCTCTCGTTTCCGTACTACGACGAGTCGCTGGCCTCGTCGATGGAGCGCGAGACGGAGCTGCTGTTCGATCACATCGCGCGCGCCGATCGGCCGGTGCTCGAACTCGTCACGGCCGACTACACGTTCGTCAACGAACGGCTCGCGCGGCACTACGGCATCGCCGGCGTGAGCGGACCGGAATTCCGCAGGGTGACGTATCCCGACGATCGCCGCCGCGGCCTGCTTGGGCACGGCAGCATCCTCACGCTGACGTCGCACGGCAACCGCACGTCGCCGGTGCTCCGGGGCAAATGGGTGCTCGAGGTGCTGTTCGGCAGTCCGCCTCCGCCGCCCCCGCCGGACGTGCCTGACCTGGAAAAGACGGACGAGGCCAAGGACGGCCGTTTCCGATCGGTGGCCGAGCAGCTCGCGATGCATCGGGCGAGTCCGTTCTGCAGCTCGTGCCACAACGTGATCGATCCGATCGGCCTGGCGCTGGATCAGTTCGACGTCACGGGCGCCTGGCGCATCAAGGATCGCGGCGTGGCGGTGACGACGGCGGGCGAGCTCCACGACGGCACGAAGATTAACGGCGCTCCGGATCTGCGCGCGGCGCTGCTCGCGCGCTCCGACGTCGTGATGACGCATTTCACGGAAATGCTCATGGCGTACGCCCTGGGCCGGCGTGTGGAGTACTACGACATGCCGACGATAAGAAGAATAGTTAGGGACGCGGCAAAGAACGAATACCGCGTGTCCTCCATCATCATCGGGGTGGTGGAGAGCGCGGCTTTCAGGACGGCTAAAGCGGAGAACTGACATGTTTCTGACCGGCAAGCATCTGTCGCGGCGAACTGCATTGAAAGGCCTCGGCGCCACCGTGGCGCTCCCGCTGCTCGAGTCGATGATCCCCGCGCGAACGGCGCTCGCGCAGTCGGCCGCGGGCCAGGCGGCCAGCCGGACGCGGCTCGTCTGCATCGAGCAGGTTCACGGCGCCGCCGGCTGCAGCGAGTACGGCATGAGCCAGAACTTCTGGAGTCCCGCCGTCACCGGCCGGGGCTTCGACTTGAGCAAGGGCAGCCTCGCGTCGCTCGAGCCGTTCCGCAAGCACCTCACCATCGTCAGCAACACCGACACGCGCATGGCCGAGGCGTCCACGCCGGCTGAGGTCGGCGGGGATCACTTCCGGTCGAGCGCGGTCATGTACACCCACGTGCGCCCGAAGCTCACGGAAGGATCGGACGTCCACGTCGGCACGTCGATGGATCAGCTTTACGTGAAGAAGTTCGGCCAGGACACGCCGATCCCGTCGATGCAGCTCAGCATCGAACCGGTGGATCAGTCCGGCGGCTGCGCGTACGGCTATGCGTGCGTCTACACGGACACGATCAGCTGGGCCGCGCCCGATCAGCCGCTGCCGATGGTGCGCGACCCGCGTATGGTGTTCGAGTTGATGTTCGGCGCCGGCGGCACGCCGGAACAGCGCGCCGCGCGCCGCGCGACGGATCGCAGCATTCTCGACCTGCTGTCGGAACAGATGGCCACGCTCCGCCGATCCATCGGCACGTCCGATCGGCAGCGTTTGCAGCAGTACGCGGACAGCATCCGCGAGATCGAACAGCGCATTTCCAGAATCGAGAAGCGCAATCTGAGCGGGGAAGTGCGCGAGCTGCCGGGCGCGCCGGCCGGCGTGCCGGACTCGTTCGACGAGCACGTGAAGCTGATGTTCGACCTGCAGGTGCTCGCGTTCCAGTCGGACACGACCCGCGTCTTCTCGTTCAAGTTCGGCCGCGATGCGTCCGGACGCGTGTTCCCGCAGAGTGGCATCGACCGCGGGTTCCACGACGCGTCGCATCACGGCGCGACCGAGGAGCGGATCCGTCAGTACTCGGAGATCAACAAGTACCACGTCTCGCTGCTGCCGTACTTCATGGAGAAGCTGCAGGCGTCGATGGACGGCGAGTCGAACCTGCTCGAGAAGACGCTCATCATCTACGGATCGCCCATGTCGAACGGCAACCTGCACAACCACCGCAATTGCCCGCTCCTGCTGCTCGGTCACGGCAACGGCATTCTCGAAGGCAACGCGCACCTCAAGGCCCCGGATGCCACGCCGATGGCGAACGTGATGCTGACGCTGCTGCACAAGCTGGGTGTCACGGACATCGACACGTTCGGTGACAGCACGGGCGAGTTTGCGGTGAACGTCTAGATTGACCGATTGACCGATTGGCGAGATTGACGGAAGGAACGGAGCCATGAAGCGCCTTACAGCAAGTCTGCTCGCAGCGATCGGCGTGATCGCGGGCGGAGTTCTTCTCGCCCAGTCCTCGAAGTCTCCCGTCGCTGATGCGGCGCAACGCGGCGATGCCGCCGCAGTGACGGCGCTCGTGACGAAGGGCGCGGACGTGAACGTTGCGCAGGCCGACGGCATGACGGCACTGCACTGGGCCGCGCTCAACGGCAACGTGAAGACGTTGGATGCGGTGCTGGCGGCGAAGCCAAAAGTCGAGCCCGTGACGAGGCTGGGGTCGTACACGCCGCTGCATCTCGCAAGCTCGCGCGGGCACGCCGCAGCCGTGACACGCCTGCTCGCGGCCGGCAGCCGTCCGGGTGCGGTGACGGATACCGGCGTCCAGCCACTGCATCTCGCGGCGCAGGCAGGCGACGCAGCCTCCGTGAACGCGCTCCTCGATCGCGGCGCCAACGTGAACGCGAAGGACACGACCCACGGACGCACGCCGCTGATCTTCGCGACGTCGCTCGGCCGGACCGATGCGATGAAGGCGCTGCTGGCGCGCGGCGCCGACCCGGCGCTCGCGACGACGGTCGTCGATTATCGCGAGCGCTCGGCTCTCGACAATCAGTTACGCGCAGCGCGCGATCGCGCGATTACGGAGAAGACCGGCCGCGCGACGAATTCCGGCCTGAACCTGAACGATCCGCCGCCTACGGGACAGGTGGGCGGCGTTGGTGGCGGCGGTGGAGCGCAGGCGGCCGGTGCGCGCGCGGGCGGCGGCGGTGGCGGCGCCGCGCGTGGTCCCTCGGACATCGAACAGATCGGACGCCAGGGCGGTTTCACCGCGTTGCACTACGCGATGCGCGACGGCTACACCGACGCCGCGAAGCTGCTGCTCGACGCCGGCATGGACAAGAACCGCCGGACCGAGGGCGATCGCTCGAGTCCGATGGTGGTCGCGGCGATCAATGGCCAGTACGACCTCGTGATGAACCTCATCGAGCGCGGAGCGGATCCGAACCTCGCGAGCGACGATGGCGTGGCGCCGCTGTTCGCGATCCTCAACAACGAGTGGGCGTTGCGCACGTGGTATCCGCAGCCGACCGCCGGCTCACAGCAGAAGGCGTCGTACCTGCAGGTGATGGAATCGCTTCTCAAAGCGGGCGCCGATCCGAACGCACGGACGGTGTCGCACATCTGGTACGCCGCGTACAACACCGGCCGCATGGGCGTGGAGTTCACAGGCGCGACGCCGTTCTGGCGCGCGGCCTACGCGCTTGACGTGGACGCGATGCGGCTGCTGGTCAAGTACGGCGCCGATCCTGGCATTCCGACGATGACGTTCGGTGTGGCGAAGCGGCCGACCGACATGACCGGCCTCCCGGCGGTTCCGGCCGGCGGGCCGCACGTGCCGCCGTTCCACGCAGCCAGCGGTGTCGGCTACGGCACCTCGCGCGTCGCCCAGCAGCATCGTCACGTGCCCGACGGCTGGATGCCCGCAGCGAGGTATTTCCTCGAGGAACTCCGCGTGGACGTGAACATCCGCGACGCCGAGGGTTTCACCGCGCTTCATCACGCGGCCGCGCGCGGCGACAACGAGATGATTCTGTATCTCGTCAAGAAGGGCGCCGACGTCATGGCGGTGAATCGCGCCGGTCAGACGACGGTGGACATGGCCAACAGCCCGGAACAGCGCACGCAGCCGTTCCCGGACACGATCAAGCTGCTGGAAGGCATGGGCGAAAAACAATCACAACTGCCGCGCGTGCAAATGAGCGCGAAACAATCGATCAATTGCTCGATTGATCAATCGATCAATTCCTGATGCGCCGCTGGGTCAAGTGGACGCTTGGTGGCGTCGCGCTCGCCATCGTTCTATTCAGCGTCCTGGCCGGTGTCGGCGGGTACTACTTCCTCCGCCACCTCGAGACCGGTACCACGACTGAAGCTGCGACGCTGAAACAGTTCGAGTCGATCAAGGCGAGATATCCGGAACGGCCGCCCCTGGTCGAGATCATCAATCCCCAGGCCGGAGACATCCGGATCAACAAGACACGCCATCCCGAAGGCAAAGAAGCCACGACGCTGCACTTCATTACCTGGGAAGCGGAGTCCGGACGCAAGCTTGAATCTGACTTGCCGCTCTGGCTGATGCGCTTCAGCTCCTACAACGTTCTCTCAAAGCTCGGCATCACGCCCGCCAAGTACCGTCTCGTCGTCGCCGACATCGAACGGTACGGGCCCGGGATCGTCGCGGAGTTCAGGAGGCCTGGGGAGAGCTACGGGTTGATCTGGGCGGAGTGAGGCTTCGCCGTGTATCTATCCATTTGGACATTCCTCATTTGTCATTTTGCGGGTATGGAGGTCGAACCCGGAACCCCAAGATCAAATGAGAAATGTCGAAATGAGAAATACGCGAGTTTTCATTTCATCCGCTCGTACGTCGCGAACGTCACCGTGTCCGGCTTTCCGTCGGCGCCGAAGTTCACATAGATGATGCCGATCGTGTTGCCGTCGGGCGAGAGGACGTTCGTCAGCTGCCGGGCGATCTTGCCGGTCGAGCGGTTGGTGTAGGTGATCTCGGCCGTGCGGTCCGAGATCATGCGGACCGCCGCGTCCTGCGAGCTCTGCGAGCCGGTCATCGGCGTCGGCTTGTTGTCGAACATCGTCGTGTAGCCCCACTGCGCCGTGAGGGAGCCGTCCGCTTCGAGACGGTTGATCGTCACCTTCATGCCCGTGCCCTGGAATGGCTCGTAGGTCATCACGTTTGTCGAGGGTGGCGCGGCCGGATCCGTCGGCTTGAGGCGCCACTTGCCGAAGCGGGGATTGGTCGCAGCCGCGGCTGGTGCCTGCAGCGCTGGCGCGTCCCCGGCTGCGAGGGTCATTTCGATCGCCACGGCCCAAGCGCTCTTGTGTGCGTGGCCCGCCTGCACCGGTTGCTGCGCGGCGCCCTGGGTCAACTGCGGCCGAGCCGACATCGAAACGGTCAGAAGCGGGAACAGAACGAGGCCGAGCCACTGCGTACGCATGGGTTCCTCCAGCAGGTCCGTGGATGAACGGACTATAGATCAACCGCTTCCCGGCTACGCAGTCCAGAAATCGATTTCGCGAAGCGCTCTGCTGCCTGGTTTGAGGTACCCGTTCTGCCACGCGTCCGTGTCCTGAAGCCCCTTCCATTGCTTGGACTTTGGCTGTGTGTGGCGGCGGAAGCGCCAGCGATACTGGTTGTAGATGGCCATGATGTTGGCAGCGTAGGCCCTGGCCACGCCGGGCGCATCCTTGATGATCAGCAGGTTCTCGTCGTTGATCCCGCTGGCTTTGGGCCCCAGGTTGTGGGAGCCGGTCATCACTATCGGGTGCGCGCCGAACGGATCGACGACCACGACCTTGCTGTGGACCATCGCGAACGTCCCCGGGAGTTGTTTCATCTCCCGTCTGAAAAACTTGGTGGCCTCGTCGATGGCGGCCGGCAGCACGACTTCGAAGTCCGCCTTCTCCCAGTTCTTTTCGTCGAAGAGCTGGACCGGATTCTTGGTCGTGCCCGGATCCTGGTTGATCGCACCGTGAACGTAGAGCGCCTTGCCTGTGGCCCCCTTTCGCGCACGATCGATGATCTTGTTCAGCAGGGTGTCCGCCGGTCCGGGGTTGAACATCAGGAACAGGATCGCCTGTTGCGCGCCCATGATGAGGTTGCGCGCCTCGTCGAGGTCGACCTGCCCGACGGTCGGCGTGAACCACAACGTACCCGTTGTGGAACCGGCCACAAGCGGTCTGGAGACCGTGTTGCTCGTCTTCAGCGACGCCGGCGTCGAGTCCGCCGCCTGCTTCAGCGCCTCCCATTGTTTCTTGTACTCGGCCGCGAGGCCCGGGTTGTCAATGAGGACGGAGTTGTTCGCCTGGGTGCAGAGGCCGGTCTTCGTCCAGTTCTGACTGCCGGTCCAGACCCATCGTGGCGTTCCGGTCCCATCGCAGATGACGAGGAACTTGTTATGCCCGAGGGCGCCTGGCGAGATCATCCGATCGTGAAGATCGATCTTTGATGCAAGCGCGGTTCGCGCCGGCTGATTCTGGTCCTGCCCCTTCTTCTTGACGCTTCCGTTCGCGAGGACCACGTGGGCCTTCTTGCCGATCGTCTTCAGCGCACCCTCGAGCTGCACATCGTCAAGCTCGTACAGGGCCGCATAAATCTCCCGGCCATCCTGCGCCACCTCCGCGAGCAACTCGAACAACCGCGCGCCGAGCGGGCCGTACAGGTACTCACGAAAGGGATCCCCTGGCGTGGTGATCACCTTCCGCAGTTTGGTCGTCTGCAGATTGGTGTTCGTGACCCCGAGCCGGCGAGACACCCACTGTGCGGCGACGATCCCGCGGTTGAAGTACGTCGAAATGCCAGGTTCGGCCTCCGCCGACAGGGTGATCTGCGCGGTCCATGGGCTGGCCGACGCGGTGTCGGCCCGAAGGTTCCGTTTGTCCGGCCCGACCATGGGCACGACCCGGTACTGGAGGTGGTCTCCGGGGTGGGCCATGTAGTCCGTCCACTGGTACTTCTGGATAGGCCAGTCCGTCGATGCGCGGCGCTCACCGTCCTTGGCGTCGTCGTCCTCGAAGCCGACCCAGGTCGAGACGACTTCCTCCACGCCGTTTCGCCGACGCAGCAGAGCGAATCCTCTGCAATCGGCGATGAACCCGGCAGGTTTCCAGCCAATGAACACATCGTCGCCGTTGTGGCAGACGTTGACTTTCATAGCGCCTCCTATGTGAGCCGGCAATCATACTCCCGCTCCGTGTCAACAATGCGGCGATCTTGGCCGTGACTAGCCGCCGCCCAGTTTGCCGTCCAGTTCCAGGTAGACGCGCCTGATCGCGATGGCGCCCTGGCTCGAGCGGAGCGTCCAGCCCTCGAGTTCGCCGAATTTCGCCTGCGCGGCGGCGGCATCCGCATCGAGGCCGGCGGCCTTGAGACGCCGGGCCTCGGCGATGACCTGCACGAGAGCGCGGCGGAAGGTTTCGAGCTCTTCCTTCAGAATCGCCGGCGACTCCACGAAACCATGGCCGGGGACGAAGATGCTCACATCCATCTTCTGGGCGGCCTCGATCGCCTTGACCCATTCCGACGGATACGCCGATCGCATCGCCGGGAAGATGCGATTGAGATAGGCCTCGCTCATGAAGAGGATCTTTTCCTTCGGCAGGTACACGCTGAGATCGCCGCCGGTGTGCGCCCTGCCGAGGAAGCGGATCTGAATCTCGGTCCCGCCGCGATTGATGGCGGTCCAGTTGAAGACGACTTCCGCGCCGGGAATCTTCAGAATCGCGTGAGATGTCGGATGAATCCAGTACTTCACCCCGGCGGGGAAGGCGGCGTTCCCGGCCGTGTGGTCGCCGTGGTCCGAACCAACAACTACGTCCGTGATCGGCTGCGGCGTGATCTTCCCGATTTCAGCGATCATCCGCGCCGTTTCGGCCACGCTTCCTTGTCCATCCGCCACCACCACGCCGGCGCTCGTGACGACGAACAGGCTGACGGTGGTGAATTTCTCGGTCCCCGCCGATCGCAGCTGCTCGTACGAGTACACGTTGTCCGCGAGCTTCTGGATTCGCGGAAAGTCCGTGTCGGTGTAGCCGCGCTTGTACGGGTCGCCGGTCCGCACGACCTGTGCGGTCAGCAGCACGAGCACGGCGGCGCTCAGGATTCGCAGCATGAAGGCAAACTTTACCCGAACTCATGGCAGACTTAGGGCCGCATGCCCACAACGAAATCCACGCCGATGACTCTTCTCGGGCTGCTCGAATCGAGCCCGGCCGATCGCACCGCCATCATCGTTCCGGAACAGAACATCCGCGTTTCGTACGGGGGTTTACGGCGCCAGGTCGAACAGATGGCGGACGCCCTGGCCGCGTCCGGGATTCGACGCGGCGACCGGGTCGGCATGGCGCTGCCCAACGGTCTGCCGACGATCGTCTCCTTTCTGGCCGCCGCGATGGCCGGCACGGCCGCGCCCTTGAACCCGGGTTACCGCGAAGACGAGTTCAAGTTTTTTCTTGAAGACACGAACGCGAAGGTGCTCCTGCTGCCACCGGACGGCGCGAAGGAAGCCCGGCAGGCCGCGGGCGATCGCGTACCGGTGATCCCGGTGGTCATGGAGGACGCCGGCACGGTGACCCTTCAGGGTGTCGCGGGCGGGGGCAAGGCCGACGCGCCAGACATCCAGAACGATGTCGCGCTGATTCTCCACACGAGCGGCAGTACCGGCCGCCCGAAGCGGGTGCCGCTGAGCCACGCCAATCTCTCGATTTCCGCGGGCAACGTTGCCAGTTCGTACGCGCTCACCGAGAACGATGTCTCACTGTGCGTGATGCCGTTGTTCCACGTGCACGGCCTCGTCGCGTCGACCCTGGCCACGCTCGCGACCGGCGGCACCGTGATCGTGCCGGGCAAGTTCAATCCGCTGTCGTTCTGGCGAACGGCGCAGGAGTACGGCGCCACGTGGTACTCGGCGGTGCCGACGCTGCACCAGCTTCTGCTCGCGCGCGTGGTTCCGGGCGCGCCCAGGCCGGCTGGCGCGGAGAAGCTCAGGTTCATCCGCTCGTGCAGCGCGTCACTGCCGCCGCAGGTCATGCACGACCTCGAAGCGGCATTCGGCGCGCCGGTGCTGGAGGCATACGGCATGACGGAAGCCGCGCACCAGATGTCGTCCAACCCGTTGCCGCCAGGCGAGCGGCGGCCGGGATCCGTGGGCCGCGGCACGGACGTCAGCATCAGCATCATGGATGCGTCCGGAAGACATCTGGCGCCGGGCGAGCGGGGAGAGGTCTGCATTTCCGGGCCCAACGTGACAAAGGGCTACGAGAACAATCCGGAAGCCAACGCGACCGGTTTCTTCGGCGAGTGGTTCCGCACCGGCGATCAGGGCGTCCTCGACGAAAAGGGCTACCTGACGCTCGTCGGCCGGCTCAAGGAATTGATCAATCGCGGCGGCGAGAAGATTTCGCCGCGTGAGATCGACGAAGTCCTGCTGACGCATCCCGCCGTTGCCGAGGCGGTGTGCTTCGGCGTGCCTCATCCCACATGGGGTGAAGAAGTAGCGGCGGCGGTCGTCCTCAAGCCCGACGCCGCGGAGAAACCGAGCGCGGCGGACCTGCTTGCGCACTGCAAGGGCTCGCTCTCCACGTTCAAGTGCCCGAAGCAGATTCACATCACCGACACGATTCCGCGGACGGCCACCGGCAAGATCCAGCGCCGTGTCGTCGCGGAAGCCTTCGCGCAGAAATCGTGAAGATCGTCATCGCGGGAGCCGGCGCCATTGGCGGCTACATCGGCGCCCGACTGGCGCACGCAGGGGCCGACGTCGTGCTCTTCGCGCGCGGTGCGCACCTGCGCGCGATGCAGGAGCGCGGCCTGAGGGTGACGAGCGCCGAGGGTGACTTCGAGGTCAGGCCGCAGGTGTCCGGCGACCTCGAGACAATCGGCACCGCGGACGTCGTCTTTCTCGGCGTCAAGGCGCACGGACTCACCAGCCTTGCGCCGCAGATCGCGCCGCTCCTCGGACCAGACACGACGGTCGTGAGCACGCAGAACGGCATTCCGTGGTGGTACTTCCAGGGTCACGGCGGCGAGCTCGACGGGCTGCGGCTGGAGAGAGTGGACCCGGGCGGTGTCATCGCGTCCGCCATCGAGCCGCGGAGGATTGTGGGATCGCTCGCGTACTTTGCCACGGATATCGTCGAGCCGGGCGTCATCCGTCACAACGAGGGCAATCGGATCAGTTTCGGCGAGCCCGACGGCACGCGGTCCGATCGGACGCGCAAGATTGCCGAGGCGCTGATCGCCGCGGGATTCCGCTGTCCCATTTCGATCCGGTTCCGCCACGAGATCTGGGTGAAGCTCCTCGGCAACATGAGTTTCAACCCGGTGAGCGCCCTGACCGGGGCCACGCTCGAGGAAATGGTGCGCCATCCCGAGACCTCGAGGCTGATCCGCGAAATCATGACGGAGGCGGAAGCGGTCGCGGCGAAGCTCGGCATCGCGCTGCCGATCTCGATCGATCAGCGAATGGCCGGCGGCGAGAAGGCCGGGGCGCACAAGACGTCGATGCTGCAGGATCTCGAGGCGGGCCGGCCCATGGAAATCGAAGCGGTTGTGGGCGCGGTCGTCGAGCTGGGCGAGCGGCTCGGGGTGCCGATGCCGGCGACGCGCGCGGTGTATGCGTGCGTGAAACTGCTGGATGAAGGAAGGCAACGCTCGAGAACGATCGGAAGCTGACATGCTCAACAACCGCTGGTTCCAGCTTGGCGCGTCGGTGATCGCGATGATCATGATCGCCAACCTGCAGTACGCCTGGACGTTCTTCGTCTCACCGCTGCAGGCGAAGACAGGCTGGCAGCTCTCCGACATCCAGTTCGCGTTCACGCTGTTCATCCTCTTCCAGACCTGGGTGCAGCCCCTGGATGGATGGCTCATCGATCGGCTTGGTCCGCGCGGCTTCATCAGCGCCGCCGGGCTCCTGTGCGGACTCGGCTGGGCGGGCATGGGTTACGTGACGTCGCTGCCGATGCTGTACACGGCGTACTGCGCGGCCGGTATCGGGGCGGCGTTCGTGTACAGCGCGTCAATCGGATCGGCGCTGAAATGGTTCAAGGATCGGCGCGGCCTCGCCTCGGGCATCATGGCGGCGGGGTTCGGCGGCGGCACGGCGCTCTTCATCCCGATCATCACCCGCCTGATCGAGCAGCGAGGGTATCAGTCCACGTTCGTGGCGACGGGACTCGCGCAGGGTCTCGTGATCGTTATCGTCGCGCAATTCCTGCGGCATCCGGCGTCCGAACCGGCATCGGCGCCGAAGCCCGCGGCTGCGGCGGCGTCGACGCAACTGGGCAAGCGGCACTTCACCACGCCGGAGATGCTGAGTACCTCCCAGTTCTACGTTCTCTACGCGATGTTCGTGTTCATGGCGACGGGCGGCCTGCTCGTGACCGCGAACGCCGGGCCGATGGCGAAGTCGTGGGGTCTCTCCGCCGCCGCGCTCAAGCTCGCCGGCACGTTGAGTCCGCTGGCCAACGCCGCCAGCCGAATCTTCTGGGGCCTCGTATCGGACCGGGTCGGCCGCGAACGCACGATGATCGGCGCCTTCTTCCTGCAGGCCATCTGTCTGTTCCTGGTCGTGGCGGTCGGCCGATGGTCCGAGACGTGGTTCATCCTCACGCTCGTGCTGGTGTACTTCACGTGGGGCGAGATCTACTCGCTGTTTCCGTCCATCTCCGCCGACTACTTCGGCAGCCGCCACGCCACTTCGAATTACGGCGTGCTGTACACGGCCAAAGGCGTCGCATCGATCATCGGCGGGTGGGTCGGCGCCAAGTTGTTCGAGGCGTTCGGTACCTGGTCCGTCGGCTTCTACGGCAGCGCCGCGATGGCGCTCGTCGCCTGCGCGATGGCGGCCGGACTCCATGCGTCGATTTCGAGGCGCGCGCCCGGTGCAGGGCCGCAGGTCGATGGAGGGCGGTCCAGATGAGCGCCATCGATTCCCGCGCGCTCGCCGATGAGATCGAGACGGCGCGCGCAGTGAAGAGGACGATAGCGACGCCACCGTCTGCACGGGATGGAGGCCTGCCGCTGGCCGTCGCCTACGAGGTTGAGGCGGAGCTCGCGCGCCGCCGCCGCGCTGCCGGACACGCCATTGTCGGACGCAAGATTGGCTTCGCGAACAAGGCGCTCTGGCGGGTGATGGGCCTCGACACCGTCGCGTGGGGCAGCATGTACGACGACACCGTCCAGCACGCGACCAACAACAATGCGTCGCTCTCAGCCGGCCGGATGTTTGCGCCCAAGATCGAGCCGGAGATCGTGTTCAAGCTGGCGGCGCCGCCGCCGGCGACGTCCGATCCAGCGGCGATGCTCGGCGCCGTCCAGTGGTGCGCGCTCGGCTTCGAGATCATCGACTGCTGTTTCGCTGATTGGAAATTCCAGCCCGCGGATTTCGTGGCCGCCTATGGTTTCCACGCCGGGCTGGTCGTCGGCGCGCCAATGAAGATCGACGCCGGCAGTATCCCCGAGCTCGTCGAGGCGCTGGGCAAGTTCAAAGTGCAGCTGTCGAAGGACGGAGAGGTCGTGGAAGAGGGATCCGGTCGCAACGTGCTTCGCAGTCCGGCGCTGGCCCTTGCGGAACTGGCATCGGCGATTGCGGCTCAGCCCTCCGCCGAACCGCTTACGGCCGGCGAGCTCGTGAGCACCGGAACGCTCACGACGTCGCGCCTCATCGCACCCGGTGAGCATTGGACTGCCACTGTTGATGGTCTGGATCTGCCCGCACTCGCCCTCGAGGTCACGGCGTAATGACAAAGCTGCTGGAGATTCGCGGCGGACTCGAGCACGAGTACACCGATGTGTTGACCACGGACGTGCTGGCGGCGCTTCACGCCCTCGCGCCCCTCGACGCGGATCGGAAGGCGGTCATGGCCGCGCGCATTGCTCGACGTTCCGCCCGCGAACGCAATCGCGAACGCATTGCCTTCCTGCCGCCCGGCCTGCGGATTCCCCGCATGAATCTCACTGTTGCTGAAGCCAGAGCCGGCGCATTCGAAGGCAGCGAGATTCCACCCGATCTCAGACGCCAGTGGATTCAGGGCACGGGACCGGCGGCCAGGCCTCGCGTGCCGCTCGCGACCAGCATCAGGAACGTTGCCTACGCGCTGCTCTCAGGCGCCGACGGCTGGATGTTCGACGGCGAAGATGCGTTGGGTCAGGTATCGACGATGTCCCTCGACAACCAACGGAACCTGCGGCTGGCCATCCATCGCGATCCGGCGTTTCTCTCCGTCGCGGAGCAGGTGGCTACCGAAATGAACGAGTGGGCGAAGGCGTTCTTCGGCCGCACGACCATCGCCGACTGGCGGAAACAGCTCGATTTCACGACAAAGATCTTCCGGCCTCGCGGACTCCACCTGGACGACCGGCACATCCGTCACGCTTCCGGCGGGGGATTCTCGGCCTCGATCGTCGATGCGACGCTCTACGTCGTGCACAACCATCGGGCGTTGCAGTCCGCCGGCGCGTCGCTCGTGCTGTACCTTCCGAAGATTCAGACAGCGGAAGAAGCTGCCCTGTGGCACGACATCCTGTCCGCGCTCGAGGCCCACCTTGGTGTTGCGACCGGCACCGTGAAGACGTACGTGCTCGTCGAGCAACTGGAGGCGGCGTTTCAGCTCATGGAGATCCGCGCGGCCCTCGGGCCGCGGTTCGTCGGGTTCAACACCGGACGGTGGGATTACATCAACAGCGTGTCCGACGCGATGGCCTGGGATGAGTCCTTCGTCAATCCGAACATCGACGCCATCACGATGACGTACGGCTACATGCGCCACTACGAGGACCGCGTGCGGCGCGCCGTCAACACGCCGGACCGTCTCGGACGGTTCGCGTTGTGGCAGGGCGGGATGGAGCCGAACATTCCCGTCGGTTCAGAGGCGGGGGTAAAGAGCGGCATGGCGCGGGCCGTTGCCGGCGCGGAGCGCGAAGAGCGCGAGGGCGCCAGCGGCAAGTGGGTCGCCCATTGGAAAATGGTGCACATCGTCCGGCCAGTGTGGGAACGGGCAGGACGCGACAACCAGCTCGGCCGCTCGTTTCCGCCGCTGACGCACGCTCAGCCAGATGCGGACGGACTCCTGCTGCTCGAACTCGCGCCGAGGACGGAGCGCGGCGCGCGCGATCTGCTCAGCGTCGCGCTCCAGTACGGCAACGCGTTCGGCCAGGGCCTCCAGGCCGCCGCGCTCAAGCCCGCGGATTTCTTTGGAAATGACGACGTGCTCTACCTGATGGAGGACATGGCGACAGGGGAGATTCGCCTCAGCATCCTGTGGGAGTGGATCCACAAGCGCGCGTCGCTCACGGACGGCGGCGGCGCGTTCACCAGGGAGCGCTGCGCCGCCCTGCTGGACGAGGAGTACGCGAAGCTCCTCGCGGCATCGAATCGGGATGTGTACGACGCGTCCAAGACCACGACACTGCCGATCGCCCGCGAGATCGTCCAGGCCTACCTGGATGCGGACGCCAAGCTGCCGTGGTACATCGATCTGCTGAACATCAATTTGAACAACAACGATCTGGCCGAGGCGAAACGACGGATTCAGCGGCTCGCCGAGGCGTTCAACGCTGACGGGACGAGAATCACGGAAAACCTGGATTTCTCGGACTAGCGCGGTTCGCGCGGACGAAAGCGCGCGAGGAACGGTCGTTCCCCGCGCGCTTCCGTGGCCTCCCTGTCAGAACTTGATCGTCAACCTCGAATACAGGCTCCGCGGCGTCGTGTTGTTCACCGGGTTCGTCGAGACGCCGAACGTCGTGCTTGTGATGTCGGCGGTGCCGAGGAATCCCGGAGTGCTCCAGACCGGCCGGTTGAGCAGGTTCTGGAGGGTGATGTGCACCGTGATCGCCGACTTGCCGATGAATCCCGTCGTCTTGTTCAGCGACGCGTCGAACGCCCACACGTTCATGCCACGTAGCGTGATGATCTGGCCAAACTGGCCGGGCGTCGTCGGCGGCGCGAGGTACTCCGGGTTGGCGCGGCCATCCGCACCGATCAACTTTTCGTCCGCCCAGAACCGCGAGCTCACCGTTGGATGCGAGCGGATTCTGAGGAGCTTCTGGATCTCCTCGACCGTATGGCCGTTCATGAGCACCACGCCCGCGTCTGATGTGTTGACGGTCTGCCGTCCGCTCGTGAGCCGGAACGGCGTGCCGGACTGGATCGTGAAGATCCCGCCGAACGTCCATCCACCGACGATCGCGTTCAGCACGTTGTTCGTGATGTTGTAGTGCCGATCGCGGCCGACCGGCAGATCGTAGGTGCCATACGCCTGCAGCACGTGACGCACGTCGAACGGCGCCGGCGTGTCATTCATCGCCTTGTTGCGCAGCGTGAACCAGTTGGCGCTCTGCGTCGCGTTGTCGGCGAACACGTTGCCATTGTTTCTGGCCAGCGTGTAATTCACGTTCGCCGTCAGCCAGTTCGCGTAGCGGCGGCGCAGCTGCAGTTGAAGCGCGTGGTAGTCGCTCCAGCCGTCGTCATCGACAACCGTCAGCCCGTTCACCGCGTACGGGTTCACCATGAAGAAGTTCATGGGATACGGTCCCGGCGCCGTAAAGTTGCGGCCCGCGCTCACGCACGGGCTGAAGGTGCTACCCACCATGCGGCAGAGGTAGGTCGCGCTGCTCGCGAGGCTGTTGGCCAGCCGTCCCGCCTCGCCATTCCGGAGGTTCGTGATGAAGCCGTTGCTGGTGTAGGCCTGGGCAGCCGGAAGGGCGGCGGCAGCTCCGCGCGCACCGAAGGCGGCGTCGAAAATCGGGAGCGCGACCTGACCCGGCCGGCCCTGATTCGCGAACCCGGTCGAGCCGGCGGCTTCGTTGATCTGCAGGTTCGTCTGCGCGTTCTTGAACTCCGCCAGGAATCCGTTCTCGAAGATGTTGACCTCGTTCAGGCTGAACGAGTGCCACACCTTGTCGGCGCGGTTGCCCACGTAGCGCACTTCGAGGACGGTGTCCTTCGCGATCTGGCGCTGGACGCCGATGTTCCACGCCTTCACGTAGCCGGTCTCGAGGCCGCTCAACATCGATCCGAGGCCGTTCACGAACGCGATTTCCGCCTGGCTCCATACCTCCTGATACGTCGTCGGCGACGCCTGGAACGGCGGCAGCGGCGACTGCAGCGTCAGGCTGCCGACGGGGAATTGCGTGCCGGCGGTCGCCACGAGCGCCTGCGACTGTCCGGTGTTGTTGCCGGCCGTCGAGGCGAACATGTTCGTGCCCTCGTCGAAGTAGGTGACGTCGAAGCCGCCTCGAAAGACCGTCTCGTCGCCCTTGCCGAAGATCTTCGCCACCAGGCCGCCCTCGAAGTGCGGCGTCCATGCGAAACCGGCGCGCGGCGCAAGATTCAGCTTGTCGGTCGGCGCCGCTTTCTTGCCGCGCGCGAAGACCGGGTTCTGCACGCCGTTCAGCTGGCCGGGCGCGAAGAGCGCCGTCGAAGGACCGTAGATATTCGCGTCGTCCGGGAACGCCACGGTGCCCGTGTGGTTGTACGGCGGCGTATTGATTTCGTATCGCAGACCAAGATTCAGCGTCAGGTTGCGGTTCACGCGCCAGGCGTCGGAGATGAACGTGCCGGCGAACTGCGCCGACGTCCAGTTCTCGCGGAAGATTGACGATGAATACTGAAGCGTGGCTGGATCGACGACGCCACCCGTTCGCACTTCCGTGACCCTGCCGGTGAGCAAGGCGTACAACGTCTGGGCCGCCGTGAGATCGGCCGTTGCAGCGCCCGGCATGGTGCCCGTCGTGAACATGTTGGCGACCGGATCGCCCGTCGCAATGCCCAGGTTGTATTTCGGCAGGCCGAGGTAGCCGCCGGTGCCGGATCCGTCGAGAGACCGATCGCGCCACTGCGTGTCGCGGAAGTTGCCGCCGAACTTGACGGTGTGCTTGCCTTTCACCATCGTGAACGTATCGGTGATCGTGGTGATGTAGTGCTTGCCGATGACCGGGGCCGCGTCGGCCACCAGCAGGGAAACCAGCGGGAGCGAGGCGCCGGCGCCCTGCCCGAACCTGGCCGCCTTGCCGTTCACGATGCCGTTCAGATCGAAGAACTCCTTCTGGCGTCCGACCTCGTTCGTGTCGCCACTGTGCTGAATACCGAAACGCAGCTCGTTGTGCATGTTCGAACCGATTGTCCAGTTGGTGCCGGTCGACCACACCCACCAGCCCGAGTCGAAGGTGCCGGTGTTGATGGGGAAGCCGGGAATCGGCCAGACGCGACGGCCCTGCGCATCCTGGTTGTACCGGTTGTAGCTGGTCATGAACGAGAGGTTGTTTCTGACTTGATAGTCGACTCTGACGGTCGGGTAGTAGTTGATCTGTTTCTGCGGCTCGAGCCAGTTGAGAACTTCCGTCCGCAGGTTGGTTCCTGGCTCGACCGACCCGTATGACCGGGCTGATGCCTGCTTGGCAAGAATTGCGGCAATGGTGGGATCCGCCGTCGACTGGAATCCTCCGGCACCCGCCAGCTGGTACACGTTGACGGTGCGCGACGCGCCGGCAGCGTCCGTATACCGGAAAATGCCTTGCTGCGCTTCCGCGGTCAGAATCGTGACGGACTGGTTCGCTGACTGCGGTATCCACTCCACTTCATAATTCACGAACCCGAACAGCTTGTTGGCGAGCGGACCGGTGCGCATGATGGGGCCGCCGAAGTTGCCGCCGAAGTCGTGGCGGCGCAGCTTCTCCTTCGGGAGGTTCCGCGCGATGTTGCCGAAGGTGTTGGCGTTGAGCTTGTCGGTGCGATATTGCTCGACGAAGCTGCCTTGGTACTTGTTGGTGCCGCGCCGGGTGACGAACTTCAGGTTGACGCCACCGGTCACACCATCGTCCGCACCGAGGCCGGCAGTTTCCACCGTGATCTGCTCGACCGCTCCGAGGCGCGCCGGAACGGTGCCGAAGAAGCTCGTGCCTCCGCTCTTGAAACCGTTCGAGGAGTTATTGACGCCGTCGATCGTCGGGTTGATCGTTCCGCCGGGCATGCCGTTGAAGTGCGTGCCGCCGCCCTGCGGCGCCACGGCGCCAGGGACCAGGCGCGCCAGCGTGAATGCGCTGCGGGAGGCGAGCGGCAGCTCGTTCACGTCTTTGTTGTTCAGCGTGGTGGAGAGGACATTTGATGACATTTCGAGGACCGGGGATTTGCCCTCGACAGTGATGTTCTGTTCGACTCCGCCCACGGTCAGCCGAACGCGGATGTCGGTGACGCGGCCCGCTTCGACGATGACCTTGTTGTAGACCGCGGCCTGGAAGCCCTGCAGCTTGACCGTGACCTGGTACGAGCCGAAGTTCAGATCGCGGAACGCGAACGCGCCATCCGTACTGCTGACGGTGGTCTTCTTCGCGCCGGTGCCCTGGTCGATCAGCGTGACCGTTGCGCCGGGCACGACTGCGTCGGTGGTATCCATCACTGTGCCGGAGATGCCACCGGTGATACTGACCTGCGCCGCTGCCGGCGTCGCGCATGCGATCGCGGCAACAAGCGCCAATAAGCCAAACGAGCGACTCATTTTCGTTGCTCCTCTCAAACAGATGTAGGTTCGCGTCAGCGCAGCCGGGCGGCCCGGCGGCGTTGGAAGGAATGTTTTGTAAAGCGAATGCTACGGCCGAGGGTCCGTTGGTTGCAATGCCGTCTTGACGTTTCTGGAATTACCAGACGACGCGCACGAGCGAGACGCCTTGCCTCGGTAACGCAAATGACGCCATTAGCCGGTGTTTGGTCACCACGACTCGCTCGGCCGAACCGAGTGTCGCGAGCTGTCCGGCCTTGAGGAGTGATTCCCGCTGCGCGCGCGTCGGCGATTGTGGCGAGCCCATGGTCTTCCAGACGCTGTACGCGTTGCTGTGGTCCGTGTCCACGCGATAGTGAGTCAGCGTCGCGCGCCCGTCCGGCGGGCCCTCGATGGTCAGTGTGATCGTCGCCGGCGGCGCCGGCAGGTCATCGTCGTGATAGTTCCAGACGAGAACGCTGACGGAGCGGGTATCAGCCGATGCGAGCGCCGAAATGTCAGGCGCGTTCCTGACGCCGCGATCGCGCACCTCGTCGAGGGGAAGCGCGCCAGCGCTGCTGACACGGACACGGTCGCCACGCATCAGACCGAGCATGCGGAAGACGTTGAGCACCGGCTTGGCCACGCCATTGGTCGCCAGATCCCGGAATCCGTCGAAGTAGGGCTGGTCTTCGAATTCGAACGCCCAGGATAGCGCGCCCAACAGGTTCACGCCGTGACGATCCGCCAACTCGTACGTCCGCGCGAGCTGTTCGGCGGTGTAACTCGAGAACATCGTGCCGTTGCGGTATGCGTTCGATGGATTCGTGCGAACCGGACACGCCGCGCAGCCTTCTGGATCCGATTCGCCGATCACGATTGGCGTGTTCTTCGTTTCTGGAAATGAGGCAGCGATCGTGAACCCGTTGGCGATGGCGCGCAGCTGATTGCCGAGGCCCATCCGGACGTGGCCGTCGGGCATGACCTGCGGCGCACCTTTGGCGTGGAAGGTGATGACGTCGAGCGGCGAACCCGTCCCGCCGGTCGCGTAGTTCGTGCCGCGCAGGCAGTGGTCGATGAAGTTGCGCAGGATTCCCTGCGTGCGCGCCCCGTTCGGGCCCGTGACTTCCGGCCCGCCGATTCGGGCGTTCGGCAGCGCACGTCGCAGCCCGGCAGCTGCGAAGTCGTACATCTTCATGTACTCCTCGGGCGTGCCGTGCCAGTATCCGATGTCCGGCTCGTTCCAGACCTCCCACCACCACTCGTCGACCTCACGCCGGCCGTACTTCTCGGCGACATGCTTGCCGACCTGATAGACCAGCTCGCCCCACTTCGCGTAATCGCTCGGCGGATACGACCAGCCGGTGTAGATGTCGTTGTAGTTGTCGCCTGGTTTCCAGAAGTGACGATACGGCTGCGGCCGGCTCGAGAGTGCCTCGGGCATGAATCCGAGCTGAAAGAACGGCCGGATCTTTCTCGCCCGGTACGTATCGATGATGCGGTCCAGGATCGTCCAGTTGTAGACGGGACGCCCGTTCGCGTCCTCGGTGTAGACGTTGGTCGATCCCCACTTGAGCGCCGCGGTCCCGTCGCCGCTCGTGAGCAGGTTGTGCGTTCTGAAGTACACCGGCACGGAACTCGCAGACGCGAGTTCGGTCAGGAGCGCCTGCCCGTCTTTCATGTAGGCGTAGTTCGGTTCGTCGTTGCCGAACCACGCCCATACGGGCTTGAACGCCCCTATGGAGACGCGCGTGTCGACATTAATCTCGACGCGAGCGTCCTGCCTCGTCGCCGCCAATGCCGTCGCGCCGAGGAGCAGCCCGAGAACTGCGGCCAGGGAACGGGAACTGCTCATGGGTTCTCCAAAGGTGCGCGGCCATTCTAGACCTGTCGGCTCCTATAATGACCGCGGCCCCAACACGCTATGTCCAATCCTGACTCGTCCAAGACCCGTCGTGAGTTCATCGCCACTGGCGCCGTTGCGGCGGCCGGTTGGATGATCGTCCCTCGCCATGTGCTCGGCCAGGGCCTGACGCCGCCGAGCGATCTCGTGAACATCGCGATCGTCGGCATCAACGGCATGGGCGCCGCGAATGCGCAAGCCGTCATGAGCCAGAACATCGTCGCCATCTGCGACGTCGACGATCGGCTTGTTGACGCGAAGATTACCGCGTGGCGCAAGTCTCTCGTGCCAGCGCCGCCTCCCGCTCCGCGGCCGCCGGCTGCGAGACCGGCGACTCCGCCGCCTCCGTCACTTCCATTCGAGGCGTGGGGCCCATCGGCGTTGCAGCTTGCGGCCAACGAACGCTGGCGGGCCGAACCCGCCAACGTCGGCGTCAGGCGATTCATCGAGACTCAACTCCCGCGTGTCAGGCGCCATCGCGACTATCGCGAGATGCTGGCGAGTCAGAAGGACATCGACGCGGTCATCATCGCGACGCCCGATCACATGCATGCGCCAATCGCGTCAGCGGCGATGGCCGCCGGCAAGCACGTGTACGTGCAGAAACCGATGTGCTGGTCCGTCGCCGAGGCGCGTCATCTGGCGAGACAGGCGGCGGCGAATCCGCGACTCGTCACGCAGATGGGCAACCAGGGCCACTCGTCCGACGATGCACGGCGGGGGCAGGACTATCTGGCAGCGGGCGTCATCGGTGAGATCAAAGAGGTGCACGTCTGGACGAACCGGCCGCTCGCGTACTGGCCGCAGGGCGTGCCGCGGCCGAAGAGGTTCGACGGCGACTGGAAGTCGCTGAGCTGGAGCAACAATGGCGTGAACCAGCGACTGGCCAACGCCTTCACTAACAAGGTGAAGGGCGGGATCCCGAAAGGCCTGCGCTGGGATCTGTTTCTCGGAGCCGCGCCTGATGTCGAGTACCACCCGCTGTACCACCCGTTCAACTGGCGCGGCTGGATCGACTGGGGCCAGGGCGCGTTGGGCGACATGGGCGCGCACCTCATCGATCATCCGGTGTGGGGCCTCAGGCTCGGAGATCCGACGTCGATCGAGACGCTGTCGACGCCGTTCAACGGCGCGAGCTATCCCACGGCGACGAAGACGCACTATGAATTCCCCGCGCGTCCAAGCATGCCGGCGGTCAGCATGACGTGGTACGACGGCGGATTCATGCCGCAACGGCCGCTCGAGATGGGCGACGTGAAACTCGAGGCCGGCGGGGGCGTGCTCTACATCGGAACGCGAGGAAAGATGCTGCAGGACAACACCGGATCGCGTCCGCGCCTGCTGCCTGTCGAGCTCCACAACAGTTCCGGAGCGCCGAGGGAAGTGATGCCGCGCGTGCCGCATCAGTCGCACGAAATGAACTGGGTCAACGCGATCCGGGGCCGGGACACGATCTCGTGCCCGTTCTCGTACGCGGCCCACTTGACGGAGATCATGCTGCTCGGCGTCGCGGCACTCCGAGCCGGCACGCGTCTTCAGTACGACGGCGCCGCCATGCGCGTGACGAATCACGCGGCCGCGAACGACTTCCTCGAGCGCGAATACCGTTCGGGATTCGGTCTTTCGTAAAATGCGGAACACACACCTAGGCCGGCCCTTCAGGGCCGGCGAGCACGCCGGGGCTGAAGCCCCGGCCTACGACCCCAGATGACGTTTCCGATTCGGACCCTCGTTGTCGGCTGCGGACACATGGGCGCGTCTCACGCGCGCGCGTATCACCGCATGCCGGAGTTCGCCATTGCCGGCCTGGTGTCGCGCGGCGAAGCATCCCGGCGGAAGCTCAACAGCGAGCTGGGTGGAGGGTACGAGGAGTTCTCGAGTTACCAAGAGGCCCTGACGCGAACGTGGCCTGATGCCGTGTGCATCAGCACCTACTCCGATACCCACGCGGACTATGCCGTGATGGCAATGGAGGCAGGCGCCCACGTCTTCCTCGAGAAACCTGTCGCAGACACGCTCGCCGGCGCAGAGCGGGTGGTCGCGGCAGCGGCGCGGACGGAGCGCGCGCTTGTCGTCGGATACATCCTTCAAGTGCATCCGACGTGGCAGAAGTTCACCGAGATCGCCCGCACGCTCGGCACGCCGCTCGTGATGCGAATGAATCTCAATCAACAGAGCGCCGGCGAGACCTGGGCCACCCACAAGCAGCTGCTCCGTACCACGTCACCCATCGTCGACTGCGGGGTCCACTACGTGGACGTGATGTGCCGGATGACCGGCGCGCGCCCCATTCGCGTCAATGGCATCGGCGCGCGGCTGGCGGACGACATCGCAGCGGATCAGATCAACTACGGCCATCTGCAGGTGACGTTCGACGATGGATCGGTGGGATGGTACGAGGCGGGCTGGGGTCCGATGATGAGCGAGACGGCTTTCTTCGTGAAGGACGTCATCGGCCCGAAGGGCGCAGCGAGCATTGTCGCCCAACGAGCCTCGCGATCGGGCCGGTCGGCGGATATCGAGTCGCACACGAACGCCGAGGCGCTGCGGATTCATCATGCGCCGCTTGCCCCCGACGGTTCGTTTGCGAAGAGCGACGACATCGTCGGCGTGGCTGACGAGCCCGACCACGACGAACTGTGCCGGCGCGAACAGGAAGTGTTACTGAAGGCCATCCGCGGCGAGTTCGATCTCGAGGCGCACTGGCAGAGCGCGCTCGACAGCCTGCGGATCGTGCTGGCGGCCGATCAATCGTTCCGGGAAGGAAGGACGGTGACGTTGTGATGCGTGCACTCTCTTTGACTGCAGCCGTTGTCGTGTCGATTGTTGTGTCCGTCTCGGCCCAACGCGTGACGCCCCCGAAGGGATTCGTCGCGCTCTACAACGGCCAGGACCTCGCCGGCTGGCGTGGCGGCGATACCTTCGATCACCGGAAATGGCTGGCGATGCCGGACGCCGATCGCGCGGCGCGCGACGCTGAATGGACCGCCGACATGCGCGCGCACTGGAGCGCGGCCGGACCGGAGCTCGTGAACGACGGCAAGGGCAAGTACGCGACGACGGTGAAGGATTTCGGCGACTTCGAGCTGTTCGTCGACTACAAGACGGTGCCACTGGCGGATTCCGGCATCTACCTTCGCGGCGTGCCGCAGGTTCAGATCTGGGATCACACGAATCCGGCCGAGTTCAAGAATGGCGCGGAGAAGGGCAGCGGCGGCCTTTGGAATAACAGCGCCGGTGCGCCGGGCAAAGATCCGCTGGTTCTCGCCGACAAACCGTTCGGCGAGTGGAATCACTTCCGCATCGTCATGGTGGCCAATCGGGTCAGCGTCTGGTTGAACGACAAGCTCGTGGTGGACCACGCCGTGATGGAGAACTACTACGACCGCAAGCAGCCGGTGCCGGAGCGCGGACCGATCTCGTTGCAGACGCACGGCGGCGAGATCCGCTGGCGCAACATCTTCATTCGCGAGATTGGTGAGAAGGAAGCGAAAGAGATTCTCGACTCCGCCGGTAAGTCGATTCGTAAAGACTAGAGCTTGCGGACCTTGAGGTTCCTGAACCACGACATGTTCCCGTGGTTCTGGAGGCCGAGCTTGCCCTGTTTCGCGACACCGTACGCGGGATAGTCCTTCCACTTGCCGTTGGTCTTGAGCGCCTGCCACTCTGGCGTCCAGAGTTCGTAGTCGGACGTCTTCACGTCGTTGAGCCAGTGCTCGACGTGCGAGTCCTTTACGATGATCCGCGTGCGATTCCATTCGCCGACGGGCTTTGCCGCCTTCGCGAGCGGCGGATGCATCGCGTAATTGGCGCCGGTCTTCTGCCACGCCTCGAGCGGTCCCTTCCAGCCGTCGTCATCTATCAATTGATACTCGGGACCGGTGGCGTAGATCTCCTTCTGGCCCTGCTCGACGACGTGAAAGAAGATGCCGCTGTTGGCCTGCGGCGCCAGCTTCCAGTCCACGATGAGCTCGAAGCTCGCGAACTCGTCGTTCGTCACGATGTCAGCGGTGGTCTCGGTGCCCTTCCCAAGCGCGACGAGCGTCCCGTCGACGACGTCCCAGCCGTTGGCTGTCGACGGTACGACTGACGCTGCTTGGCCGAACGGATGCCAGCCGGCGGTGGTCCTGCCGTCGAAAAGCTGACGCCAGCCGGCTGTAAGTTCGGCGGCGGAAAGGGAGTTGGCTGTCTCTTGTGGATTCGACGCGGCGCTCGTCGTAACTGCCAGGGCGAGAACCGCGATGATGATCGGACGACAGGACATTCTCATAGAGCGCCGAGCGGCCTCATTATGGCCCAGAGCGCGCGCTGGCGCGGCCGCTGCCGGACTTCCCGGGAGCGGATGTCCCGTCTGAGGAATCGCTCGATCCGCCTTCCGCCGCTCCCATCGTCGTGGTCCAGCGACACAACTTAGTGTCAGTGGCCCCAACAGTGGGAGAGCGAGTCGGCCTATTCTTGGGATTGGCAAATCGGAAAGCCTTCGAGTCCTTGTTCCTACAGCCATCGGCGCTCCCGTCGGCCCACCGTCCTCGTTCGCTCCGCGCAACGCCGCACAGCGCAACGCCGGGCACCGATCTTGCTCAGCGAGCGCGGCATGCAGACCGATACGCGACGACGCCGGCGTCCTCTTGCCAAAGCCAACGTCTTCCGACAGCTGATCAAGCGGCCACACGGACGTCCGAACCCGATGAGCGATCCTCTCGTGCTCTCTGGTGCTCTAGCCCGCGGTCGGGCTCGCCATCGCCCGCGCGCCAGAGATCGCCGCGAGTTCGAGCCCGTCGACATTCGCGCCATCCGCGAGCAATTCGGTCAGACCCGCCGCCAATTCGCCTTGATGATCGGCATCAGTCGCGAAACGCTTCGGAACTGGGAACGCGGACGCCGGTTCCCCTTGGGGCCGGCGCGGGCGCTCTTGCGAATAGCCGCCGCCGATCCCGACGTCGTCGCCTCAGTCCTCGTTCGCAACAAGGCGCGATGGGGTAAGTTCGACCCCAACGACCCCTACCAACACATGCGCGGGTAGCGCCGTACCCGGCAAACGCAGCGCGTCGCGGCGTAAGATCTCCGCCATGCGGAAAACTCATCTCTTCGCCATCGCCATCGTCGCAGTTGTGCTTGCCATTGCGCCCGGTCCGTTCGCCCAAACGCGCCAGGACAACGACAAAGCCGCAGCGGATGCGGTCCGGAACCGTACGCTGCCGCTCATCACGAACCGGCCGCTGACGTTCACGACATCCGAGGCGACCTGGCTGTCGCTCGATCTCTCCAGGGACGGTCGCACGATGGTCTTCGAGATTCTTGGTGACCTCTACACGCTGCCCGTCACCGGCGGTGAAGCCACGCGCATCACGAGCGGCCAGGCCTATGACATGCAGCCGGCCTTCTCACCGGACGGCAAGCGCATCGTCTTCGTCAGCGATCGGAACGGATCGGAAAACGTCTGGATTGCGAACAGCGACGGCACCAAGGCTCGGGCCGTGACGACCACGGAGCGAGAGAACTACATGTCGCCGATCTGGACGCCGGACGGGGAGTACGTCATCGCCGCGAAAGGCGCGCAGCTGTGGATGTACCACCAGGACGGCGGATCGGGCGTGCAGATGACGGGTGTGTCGGCGGCGCCTGCGGCCGGCGGCGCGGCTCCGGCCGCGCCCGCGCTGCTCGGTCCGGCGTTCGCCACCGATGCGCGCTTCCTGTGGGTCAACATCCGCGGCGCCGCCCAGGCCGGATTCGCCCTCCGCACGAGTGAGGGTGAACAGGAAGATCCGTCCTCGTCCAACTACGACCCGCATCGCGAAATTCGAAGCAGCGCGCGCGTGATCGGCCCGTATCAGGTCGGCCAGCTCGATCGGGAGACCGGCCGGCTCCACGTGCGCACGCACGAGCACGAGGGCGCATTCCGGCCCGTGCCGAGCCCCGACGGCCGCTGGCTCGTCTACACGACACGCTCCGATTCCCGGGAGGCGTTGAAGCTGATCGATCTCACCACCGGGGAGGATCGATGGCTCACACTCGACGTGCAACGCGACGACAGCGAAGGCGGCGGCGCCCGCGATCGTGACGTCTATCCAGCGTCCGCGTTTCTCCCGGATTCATCGGCGATCGTCACTACCTATGGCGGCAAGATCTGGAGAGTCGCGGTGCCGTCCGGCACGGCCACCGAGATTCCGTTCACTGCAAAGGTCGACCAGCAACTCGCCCCGCTCACCCGATTCGAATACCCGATCGACGATAACAAGCTGACGTTGTCGCAGATTCGCGGGGCCAGGCCGTCGCCCGATGGGCGGCGGATCGTGTTCGCGGCGCTCGACAAACTGTGGATTGCGAATCTGCCGCAGGGGCGCGGCACCAAGAAGGAAAGACCGGCTGCCGTAGCCGGCGGGCCGCAGCCCACCGCGAGCCAGCCCGCCGCGACACCCGTCATTCGCGACGCCCGCCGGCTCACGACAGGAACGGACGTCGAACACGCGCCGGTCTGGTCGCCGGACGGACAGTACATCGCATACGTCACGTGGAACGACGATACGGGCGGCGACATTTATCGAATGCGTGCGGACGGAACTGGATCACCCCAGAAGTTGACGCCCGTGTCGGCGTTCTTCGACAAGATCACCTACTCAAAGGACGGCTCGCGGATCATCGCCGTGCGCGGATCGAAGATGCACCGCATGCGCATGCTCGAGGACTTCGGCGGGCACAGCGCGTTCGCTGAGCTCGAGTACGTCTGGTTGCCGGCGGCAGGCGGCGTCCCAACGAGGATTACGTGGGTTGCGAGCGGGAACACCGAAGAAGGGCGCAACGCGCCGCACGTCGGTCCCGATCCCGACCGTATCTATGTCTGGTCCGGCGGCGCCGACGGACTCCTTTCCGTTCGCATGGACGGAACCGACTTCAAGACCGTGCTGAAAGTCACCGCTCCGGCGCCGCCACCGGCGGCCGGTGGTGCGCCCGCGACTTCGACACCGGATGAGGTGCTGCTTTCGCCTGACGGCCGTCGCGCACTCGTGCGCGCGAATCGCAACGTGTACATGGTGACCGTGCCGCCAATCGGTGGACCGGCCGTGCCAACCGTCTCGGCCGCCACCGGTGGATCGCTACCGAGCTGGCGCTTGACGAAGGTGGGAGGCGATTTCATCGGCTGGACCGCCGACAGCCGCGCTGCGGTGTACTCGATCGGCCGGAGTTTCTTCCTGCACGACCTGACGCTCGCCGCTGAAGTCGACGCGACGAATCGGACGAATGCGGAGGCGGAAGCCGAGCGAGCGGCCGCGACCCCGGCTCCCACGCCGACTTCAACACCAGTTGCCGGCGCAGCCGCCGATCCGACTCAGAAACCCGTCGCGCCGCCGCGGGTACCCACCTGGGAATACGAGCCCCATCGCGTCGATGTCGAGATCATCGTCGACAAGGACAAGCCGAAAGGCGTGATCGCGTTCAGGAACGCGCGCATCATCACGATGAAGGGCGACGAGGTCATCCTCCGCGGCGATCTGGTCGTGACGGACAACCGCATCACCGCGATTGGTCCATCCGGCAAGGTCGCGATCCCGGCCGGCGCCGTCGTGCAGGACCTCAAGGGCAAGACGGTGATGCCCGGTCTCGTCGATGTGCACGCGCACACATGGGTGGCGTGGGGCGTGCACCGCGCGCAGGTGTCGCAGTTCCTGGCGCAGTTCGCGTTCGGCGTCACCACCCAGCGTGACCCGCAGACGTCGTCCGAGGACGCACTGACCTATCAGGATCTGATGGACGTCGGTCAGCTCGTCGGACCGCGGTTGTACTCGACCGGCCCCGGTATCTTCGCGCAGGACAACATCCGCACCTTCGAGGAAGCCCGCGATGTCGTCCGTCGGTACTCGGATCACTACAACACCAAGACCATCAAGCAGTACCTGGTGGGCGACCGGAAAGTACGGCAGTGGGTTGTCATGGCCGCGCGCGAGCTGGGGCTCACGCCGACCACCGAAGGCGGATCCAACTTCACGATGAACCTGACGTTGATGCAGGACGGCTACGCCGGGCTCGAGCACTCGCTACCCGTCAGTCCGTTCTACGGCGACGTCGTCAAGCTCGGCGCGGCAAGCGGGATCACGTACACGCCGACGTTCATCGTCAGTTACGGCGGTCCGACCGGAAGGCAGTACTACCTGACCAACTCGGACGTCGACAACGACCAGCGCCTGCGCCGTTTCACACCGCACGACGAACTCGACAAGTGGAAGCGCACCGACTACAACCGCACGGACCAGTATGTGTTTCCGCTTCACGCGCAGCAGCTCAGCAAGTGGGTTGAAGGCGGCGCCAAGGCGGGTCTCGGTTCCCACGGTGAAGTGCAGGGCATCGGCGCGCACTGGGAGCTGTGGATGATGGCGTCCGGCGGCCTCAAACCGCACCAAGTGCTCCGCGCCGCCACGATCGACGGCGCCATCTCCATCGGCCTTGGCAGGGACATCGGCTCGCTCGAAGTCGGCAAGATGGCGGACCTGCTCGTGCTGGACGCCAATCCGCTCGACGACATCAAGAACTCGTCGAAGATCGCGCAGGTCATGAAGAACGGCCGCCTGTACGACGCGGCGACGCTCAACGAGACTTACCCGCGCCAGAAACCGCTCGGGGCGCAGTGGTGGTGGAAAGTCGAACCCGGCAAGTAAGGGTTCTCAACACAACTCACGGTTTCCTCAGACCGGCGTCAGGACTCCGCCGGCGGGTATCGCTATCGTCCATGAAGAGACGATGGCGAGACTCTCGAAGGCGTGGATCGCGGCCGCAATTGCCGGACTGCTCGTGCTGGCCGGCGAGGGCGGCGTTCGGGGCCGCCTCTCGGCATCGCAGGCGCAGATGGACGGCCCCAGGCGCGCGGCCGAACTCCGCGCGAAAGGCGTTGAGCTCGGCTACAACCTCGACCACGCCGCGGCGCTGGATGTCTTTCAGGAAGCGATTGCGGCCGATCCGACGCATCCGTCCGCCTACCGGCTCGTCGCCGCCACGCTTTGGATCTCGCTGCTGTTCAAGCAAGGGGCGATGACCGCCGAGGACTTTCTGGGGCAGGCCACGTCCAGCGCCGCCCCCAGGCCGAAGGTCGCGGATCTCGACGGTCGATTCAAGGAGTCGCTGAACAAAGCGATCGCGCTCGCCGAAGGCCGGTTGCGGGAGCGCGGCCAGTCCGACGTGGACGCGCATTACCAGATCGGCGCCGCCTACGGGTTTCTCGCGACGTACACGGCGACGGCCGAGGGCAGCATGATGAGCGCGCTCGGCCCGTCCCGGCGCGCGTATTCCGAACACAACCGCGTGCTCGAGCTCGATCCTGCCCGAAAGGACGCCGGGCTTATCGTCGGCCTGTACCGGTACGGCGTGTCCACGCTGGGCTTGTTCTCGCGCCTGGTCGCGAATCTCGCTGGCTTCGGTGGCGGCCGTGAGCGGGGCATCCGGCTCGTCGAGGAAGCCGCGGCAACGCCGTCCGACGTGCAGACGAATGCACGGTTCTCGCTCATCGTTATCTACAACCGCGAAGCCCGCTATGCCGACGCGCTCGGCGTGATTCGTCAGCTCCAGCAGTTGTACCCGCGCAATCGATTGCTCTGGCTCGAAGAAGCTGGAACGGCGCTGCGGGCCGGCCGCGCCCTCGAAGCCAATGCGGCGATCGAAAAGGGCCTGGCGATGTGCGCGACCGACTCGCGACCGCGCGCATTCGGCGAGGCGGCGCGCTGGCGGTATCAGCACGGACTGATACTCGTGGCTCTCAAGCAGAACACCGAGGCCGAGGCGGAGTTCCGCGCGGCGCTTACCGGCGAGAGCCTCGCGTGGGTTCGCGAGCGGGTGCGCCTCGAACTCAACCGGCTCCAGCGGAGGACCCGATGACATGGCTGACTCGCGTCGTTCTCGCGTGCTGGATCGCGGTGTTTACCGTGGCCTTCATCGCCCGTGTGGGCGGCAGGCCCGAGACGCCGGCGGTCTCAAAGTCCGAGCTCGAGTCGCGCTTCCGCAGTGACACAAGGAATCTCGTCTATCGCTGGGATCCGGCGGATACGCGTTCCGAAGCGGACCGCGAACGGTCGCTGTTCGCCTTCGTGTACCAGACCTACGACAGCTCGGCGTGGATCCCGCAGTCCGTGTTCGACACGAACGTGGTGACGCAGGCGATCGTGGGCGACGTCGAGACCATCATGCGCGACAAGGTTGGCCTGGCCGTCTGGCCTGAGAACGAGACGGTTCCGGCCTACGGCATGGCGCCCAATCTTGCGCCGAATCAGCCACTCAGCTGGACGGTCAACTGTCTCATCTGCCACACCGCGGAAGTCGACGGCGTTGCCTACTTCGGCGCCGGTACCAAGACCTTCGACGACGTCTGGCTCGGCGAGGCGCTCAAGAGGCTTACCAGCAACCGCTGGCGCACGATGCTGCCTTCAGGATCGGCGGACGACGAGCTCGCCGCTGCGGCGAACCGGATTCTGAACAGCCACCACCACGACAAGATCGATTCGCTGACCCGCGCGCGGTCGACGGCCTTCGCCGCGTCTCACGTCGAGCTGTACATGCGTCCGAACGGCGGAAAGATGCCCCCGGTGGCCGATGTCGGCCGCGGCGACGTGAAGACGCCGCCGCTCTGGCACACCGCCGCGAAGATGCAGGCCGGGCGCTGGTACAGCGACGGCAGCTTCCACGGCGACATTCCACTCATGGCGTCGTCCATGGAGCTCGAGAAGGACCGGCCCTTCGATGCGCTCGTCGGCATCGTCATTCCGGAAATCAAACGCGAGTTCGCCGACGTCGTGCGGCACCTGCAGCCGCCGCCCTATCCCTATCCGATCGATCGCGAGCTGGCCGAAAAGGGCAAGACGCTCTTCTACAGCGACGCGGTCGGATGTTCGAAGTGTCACGGTGTCTATGACGGCAAGGGTCACGTGGAGTGGCCAGGCGTGCATCGCGACGTCGGAACCGACCGCTCGCGAATCGACGTAGTGTCGGACGGCTTCATCGACGCGTTCAACCACAGTCCCATCGCCGCTGAAGGCACGCTCGAGAAGAGCCGCGGGTACGCCGCGACGCCGCTCACGGGTGTGTGGATCAACTTTCCGTACCTTCATAACGGGAGCGTACCGACGCTCCACCATCTGCTCGGTCCGGTGTCCGAGCGGCCGCGGATCTTCGAAGTGATGGCCGCGAGGTCGTTCGATCGCGAACGGGTCGGGCAGCGGCTGTTTCGGCGGCCGTCGCAAGCGTCTGAGGCGGAGCTGATCCGCCGCTTCGGCACCGATCGGGACTGGTTCTACGTGGAGCGTGCGGGCTCGGCGAATACGGGACACGACGTCTGGCCGCGCATCAGGACGGATGAGAACCGCCGGGCCCTCATCGAATATCTGAAAACGCTATGACTGCGAACCCTCTCGCCGCCGGCGATCCCCGGCTGGATCTGGTCGTCAACGACCTGCATTCGCAGCTGAACCCGACACGAGTGCGCGCGATAGCTCGACCGGCGACGATCGAGGATCTCGCGAGGACGATCGACAGCGCGCGCGATGCTGGTGCGGCGGTTGCGATCGCGGGTGGGCGGCATTCCATGGGCGGCCAGCAGTTCGGCGAGGACTGCGTTCTCGTCGACACGCGCGACCTCAATCGCGTCATTTCCTTCGATCGGGACCGGGGCGTCATCGATGTCGAGGGCGGTATCCAATGGCCCGCGCTCATCGAGTACCTCAACTTCGTCCAGCCGGGCAGGGAAACCGATTGGGGCATCGTGCAAAAGCAAACGGGCGCGGACCGCCTGAGTCTCGGTGGCGCGTTGTCTTCGAACGTCCACGGCCGAGGCCTGACCCTCAAGCCGATCGTCGACCAGGTGGAGTCGTTCGACCTGATGGATGCGAGCGGGCGCGTTCGCTGCTGCTCGCGTGAGTCGCACACCGAGCTCTTCAGGCTCGCGATCGGTGGTTACGGGCTCTTTGGCGTGATCACGCGCGTCGGCCTGCGCCTTCGGCGCCGGCAGAAGGTTCGCCGGGTCGTCGAGGTGATCGATACTGCCGAGTTGCCGGCGGCGTTCGAAGAGCGGATGCAGGCCGGGTTCCTCTACGGGGACTTCCAGTTCACGATCGAGGCGGCCGCGCCCGACTTTCTCAGGAGAGGCGTCTGCTCGTGCTACGAGCCCGTACCGTTCTCGACTCCGCTGACAGAGTCTCCGATTGGGTTCTGCCCTGACGAGTGGCAGCGTCTAGTGCTCGATGCGCATGCCAACAAGCGGCGCGCTTTCGATGTGTACTCTCGCCGCTACCTCGAAACGTCGGGGCAGACCTACTGGGCCGACGCGCAGCTCGGATCACCGTACGTGGACGGGTATCACGCGGCCGTCGACGTCGCGTGCGGCTCGAGGATTCCCGGCTCCGAGATGATCACGGAGGTCTACGTCCCGCGCGATCATCTCGTCGACTTCATGGAGGGCGCCCGCGCGGAGCTCATCGCGCGGCGCGCCAATCTGATCTACGGCACCGTTCGCCTCATCGAGCGAGACGATGAGACGTTCCTGGCCTGGGCGCGCAATCGGTACGCCTGCGTTGTCTTCAACCTGCACGTGGAGCATTCGTCCGCGGCCGTGGCCCGGACGGCGGATACATTCCGGGCGCTCATCGACTTGGCGATCTCGTTCGGTGGCAGCTACTACCTGACCTACCACCGATGGGCGCGGCGGGATCAGGTGGAGGCCTGCTACCCGCAGATGGCCGCGTTTCTACGAATGAAACGGCGTCACGACTCCGGCGAAGTCTTCCAGAGCGACTGGTACAGGCACCTCAAATGGATGCTCAGGGACTAGCGCCGTATCTTTGGATCTGCACGGCACTGCTCGTGTATCGCGTCGCGGGGCAGCTGATCGTCGCGACATTGGCGCCGTCATGGCTGCCGCCGATGGAGCGATGGCAGTCCGGTCTCGTGCCGTACTGGTTCCTGCTGATGAGTCAGGCCGTCGTCCTGTATCTGATGTTCTCGATTTCGATCGACTTCACGCGCGGCCGCGGCTACTGGGTGGAGCCGCATGCGTCGCTTGGCGCCATCGCGTACTGCTGGAGCTACCTCTATGCTGCCGCGATGCTCGTGCGCTCTACGACGCGCATGAGGCGGCCCATTCCCATCTTCTTTCACACCGTGGTCGCCGCGTTTCAGTGGACGTTCGGCCTCTTTCACGTATTCCGCGCGTGACATCATGAGGCGTGCCGCCGGAGGGCATTAGTTATTGACGTTGACACCGTCGTGATCGGCGCCGGGCCCGCGGGCCTCGCGACCTCGCGCGAGCTCTCGCGCCGTGCCGTGCCGCACATCGTTCTCGAACGCGGCGATCAAGCCGGGCACACGTGGGCGAATCTCTACGACAGCCCCGTCCTGCACACCGGCAAGCACATGTCAGCGCTTCCCGGTCTGCGTCTGCCGGACGATGCGCCGCTCTTTCCCACGCGGCAGCTCTTCGTGGACTACCTTCAGCGGTACGCGACGACATTCTCGCTTCCGATTCGCACGGGCGCGGACGTCGTGGAGGTGACTCGAGCGAACCGCGGCTGGGCCGTCCGGACGCGTGCAGGAGAGTCGGTCAACGCGCGTGCGGTGGTGGTCGCCACCGGTATCGCGTCGAATCCGCAGACGCCGTCATTGCCGGGCCGCGAGCGCTTCGGCGGCCGTGTCCGCCACAGCATTGAGTACAAGAACGCGGCCGATGCCAGTGGACGGAGGATCCTGGTTGTCGGTGTCGGCAACTCGGCGGGGGAGATCGCGGCCGAGCTCAGCCGCGCCGGCGCCGCCGTCACTTTGGCAGTTCGCAACGGTACGCACGTCATACCCCGGCAGGTGCTCGGCATTCCCATCCAGTACGTGTCCATTCCGATCGGCTACCTGCCGAGGGGCGCCCAGCGTGCGTTCGCGACGTTCATTGGCGGAGCGATTGCCCGACTCCGGGGCCGGCCGGTGTTGCCCGTGCCGCATCCTGGGGGATGTCCACGCGTGCCACTGATCGGTTTCCATCTCGTGGATGAAGTTCGTCGCGGTGCTATCTCGGTGAGAGGTGACGTCGCGGCGTTCACCGCCGATGGCGTGCAATTCTCTGACGGGACGGAGCAAGCCCTGGACGAAGTCATCTTCGCAACCGGTTTCCGCGCCGAGATGCGGATGTTCGATGACGCCGTTCATCACGATCCCTGCGGCTTCGGCCGTCGTCGCAACCGGGTCGTGAGCACCGATCAACCGGACCTCTACTTCGTCGGCCACAATCCTGACGTTCGCGGCGGCATCTTCATGATCGGCCGCGACGCCCGCCGGGCGGCGCGGCTGATTCAGCAAGGTGTACCTGCCTGACGGAAGAGCTATTTACCTTAGTCAAAACCCGAGTTCCCTCACATATACTCGGCCCCCTGCATGGCTGGGCCGGCTGCCGCTCGGCCCGGACGGCCGGTTCGGCTGGCTGGCCACGGACATTTGGAGCAGCGAGCAGTCGCAGCGCGTGCTCGATCCGTATTCGTTCTCCCACGTCATCCACGGGTTCCTGTTCTACGGGCTTCTTCATCCAGAGCGTCGCGTTCATCGTCGGCGTCGAGTTACTGATGCTGTTCATGATCCGCGACAACCTCACGCTGAACATCGTGATGCTGGCGTTCCCGATCGAGGCGATTCGGCGTTGGCAGATGGAAGGACACTAGCCTTCGTGCGAAACGACAGGCTAGCCTGTCGGGATCATCCACGGAAACACGTACGCCTGCAGCAACGCGATCAGGCCGATGATCGCGGCGCCCGCGACCGAGTGCCACCAGACCCTGCGGAAGATCGGGCCGAGCGCGTGGGCCCGTTCGCGGTCGTCGTCGTAGCAAGCCGCGCAGGCGACCATGATGGACTGGGCGTCGATCATTTTGCCCATGACGCCGCCGGTCGAGTTGGTGGCGACGATCAAGATCTCGTTGAGACCGAGCTGTTGCGCGGTGATGCGCTGCAAGCTGCCGAAGAGCGCGTTCGACGCGGTGTCCGATCCGGTGAGGAAGACGCCGAGCCAGCCCAGGTACGCGGCAAAGAACGGGTACATGAATCCCGCGTTCGTGAACGCCAGGCCGAGCACGGCGTCCGTGCCTGAATAACGCGTGAGGTAGCCAAGGCCGAGCACCTGGCCGATCACGAGCACCGGGATCTTCATGCGGCGAAGAGTCTGACGGATCGCTTCATCCCACTGGAGTCGCGTGAGGCGAAGCACGAATCCGGACAGCAGAGCCGCGACGAACACCCCTGTGCCGGCCGCCGATATCCAGTTGATCGTGAAGCGCGCCGCCTCCGGTTTGGCGTCCGCCTTCACGACCGGTGGCGTGCGCTGCACTTTGTTATGGAGCGCCGGCATGTCCCAGACCGGCAGCGACGCCGAACCCTTGAGCGGAGATCCAAGGAAAGTCGTGTCAATCGTCACCGACTGCAGCGAGTTGTTCATCGCGGCTTTGACCGGCGGCCAGCCCCACACCGCGCAGCAGAGAATCAGAATCGCCCACGGCGTCCAGGCGTGCGCGGTCTGGCCCGCCGTGTACTTGTATCTCCACTCTTCCTTGATCGGCGGGGACCCCTGCACGCCGCCTGGCTCGGTCGCTTCGCGGGGCCCCGCCGCCCCGCGCCGCTCCCTGCGCACGTCAAGGTCCGCACCACGCTCCGATCGCAGCAGGAACCGGGTCTTCGGATGCCAGACGAAACGGAGGAACAAGGCGGTGCAGATGATGGAGGTGACGCCGGCAATGACGTCGGTCATCAGGTGGAACGATGCGGTGCCTGACGCGACGTACTGCATGATGGCGAAGGAGCCGCCGGACACGAGTGCGCCAGGCCACACCTCCCAGACTTGCCGCCACGTCCCGCCTTCCATCTTCACGAAGATTGCCGTCAGCCAGAACGGTACGAGCACCGCGACGAACGGCAGCTGGTGACCGGCCATCTCGGACAGCGTGCGCTGATCGAGGCCGCTCGTGGATGCGAGGGTGACGATGGGTGTTCCAATCGCGCCCCAGGCGACGGGTGCGGTGTTCGCGATCAGATTCAGCACGGCGGACTGGAACGGCTTGAAGCCGAGTCCCACCATGACGGCGCCGGCGATCGCCACCGGCGTGCCGAACCCGGACGTGCCCTCGATGATCGCGCCGAAAGCGAAGGCAATCATCAGGACCTGCAGCCGCCGATCGAACGAGATGTGAATGATCGATTCCTTGACGATCTCGAACTTTCCGGTGATGACCGTCATCGTGTACAGGAGCATTCCGCCCAGCACGATCCAGATGATTCCGAGGAAGCCCGAAAGCGTGCCCAGGGAAAACGCGGAGAACGCCGCCGCCACCGGCATGCCGAACGCGAGACACGACACGATGAACGCCGCGATCACCCCGTAGAGGGCCGCATACGGCGCCGCAATACCGAGGTGCCGCACGCCACGCGCGTCCCGGTGCGGGTGGAGCGCGATGAAATACAGCAGTACGCCGATCGGAATGGCGGCGACGATCGTCGACAGGGCGGCATTGCCGAGCGGGTTGTAGTTCTGGAAGAACATCGGCGGGCCAGTCTAAAGCAGTACGGAGTAGACTCCAACGATGATCCGAGCCCTTGTCATTGCGGTGGCCATCGCTGCTGCGCAGGCCCCCCGTGCGGCGAATCCGGTCATCGAAGGCTGGTACGCGGATCCCGAAGCACACGTCTTTGACGGGAAATACTGGATCTATCCGACGTACTCCGCGCCCTACAACGAGCAGCTGTTCCTGGACGCCTTTTCGTCGACCGATCTCGTGACGTGGACGAAACATCCGCGCGTGCTGGACAAGGTCAACGTGAAGTGGGCGACACGGGCGATGTGGGCGCCGTCGATCATCGAGCGTGACGGCTGGTACTACCTGTTTTTTGGCGCGAACGACATTCAGAACGATCAGCAGGTGGGTGGCATTGGCGTCGCGCGATCGCGGCGGCCCGAGGGCCCATTCGACGACTACCTGGGCAAGCCGCTCGTCGACAAGTTCCACAACGGCGCGCAACCGATCGATCAGAACGTCTTCAGGGATGCCGACGGGTCGTACTACCTCATCTACGGCGGCTGGCGTCACTGCAACATCGCAAAGCTGAACGCCGATTTCACGGGCTTCACGCCGTTGCCTGACGGGACGATCTTCAAGGAGATCACGCCCGCGGGGTACGTCGAGGGCTCGTACATGTTCTTGAAGGACGGGAAGTACTACTTCATGTGGTCAGAGGGCGGATGGACGGGCCCGAACTACGCGGTCGCGTACGCGATCGGGACGTCGCCGTTCGGCCCGTTCGAACGCGCCGGAAGGATTCTGCAACAGGATCCGGCCGTGGCGACCGGCGCCGGTCACCATTCCATCCTCCGCGCGCCGAAGTCCGGGAAGTACTACATCGTCTATCACCGGCGTCCGCTCGGTGAGACCGATCGCAATCACCGCGTCGTATGCATCGACGAACTGAAGTTTGATGACAAGGGCGGGATCCTGCCGGTCGTGATCACGATGGGCGGCGTGGCGAGGGATCCGATCAGGTAGAAAAAGAAAATGCCCGGCTGCGCGCGTACGCGCGGCCGGGCATCAGTGTCGATCGAGCTCTTACGCGAGCCGGACGTTCTCGGCGCGCGGTCCCTTGGGACCCTGGCCGGTCTGGAAGGTCACGGCCTGACCCTCCCGGAGCTGGTCGAACCGTCCGTCGGCCACGGCCGACTGATGGAAGAAGTACTCGTTACCGTCCGAAGCGGCCACAAAGCCGAAGCCCTTGTCGCTCACCAGTCGCTTGATCGTTCCTGTCGTAGACATGCTGTCTCTCTTTTGCCCTTCTAATAGATGACATCCGCCTGGACGGGCCGTCCGGACTGATGCGTGCGGGCCAACGTGGAAATCACGCTCAACCCCGATCTCTGGCCGAATTGACCCGGTCGGCGCGCACTCAGAATGGCTGGAGATGCTCGAACGCTGGCTGGCTCAGATGCGGTAGGACTGGAGACATCATACACCACCAGGCCCCGCCTGTCCTGGCGGCGTAGTCGGCGGGCTTCGGCCCGCCGCGAGTCCGGCGGCCTAAAGGCCGCCGGCTACTAACCGCGCTGAAACGTCACACGAACCTTCCGACCGCTCGCCGGCACATTCCGACGCACGAGCTGCTCGAGCGTCCGCGTGTCCTGGATTGCTTTCCACCCGACATCCGAAAACGTCCTCTCATTGAAGATGTGCTCGGCGAACAACGGCGACGTGTAGACCTGCGAGAAGGCGTCGATCCCGATGAGCCGGCCAACCAGCGGGGGCAAAGCCGAGCCAGGCCTCACGTCTTCCGCCATCAATCCCGGATAGAACTCGATCTTGTCCACGTGCCCGTAGATCCCGGCGAGTTGCCGCTGCACGCCGGCATCGCCGGTGATCTGATTGAAATCGGTGACTCTCGGGAACCGGCAGTACTCCCGGTAGTCGTTGTAACTCGCGAGCTGCGTCTCACGGCCCCAGGCGATCGTGGTCCGCTCGAGATGAAGCAGAAAGTCCGGCGTGTTGTGCACGCCAATCCGGCCGGCCGGCTGGCTCGACGCCTCTTCGAAGAAGGCGGCGAGACCCATGTCCGTGAGCATCGTGTTGTTGAACATGCTCTGCGGCATGGGGATGTCGACGCCGCCGTGATGGAGCAGGCCCGGCAGCGCCATGTGCCACCGGTACACCATGCTGAACTCCACCGTCATCCAGTTGAGCCGGTACCACCTCTCGTTCTGGAAGGCCACGGGATCGAACACGAACTCGAAGTGATACGGCGCAATGTGGTTGATGTACTCCTCGACGACGATCCGGCCAACGATAGCGATCAGCGTGTTGCGTGCGGTCTGAAAGAGCCGCTCGTCGTCCCAGTCTGGATGGCGCTCTGCTATCAGCCCGCACAGCCGGTTGTGCTCCCGGAGGCACAGCGTGTTGAGCGCGACGAATCCGATGTGGACGTTGCCGCGATCGACGCCGGTCGCAAAGAGCGTGGCCTTGCGCTCCGGCGGCTGGTGACGCTCGAGCAATGAGGGCCGGTAGACTCCATCGAGATCAGCGGCGATGACGTCGTCGCCGGGATATGCCCGCGGCTCCTGATAGTAGAAGGGCGGATATTCCTCGCCGTTGATGGTTTGGCTCTTGAGTCTTCCGCCGGTGCCCGACCTCAGCTTGCGCGTGGCGGCACTCGTGATGCCGTAGACCGTGCTCAGGTCGATCTGATGATTCGAGGTCGTCCGTAGCCGGGCCCTGGCGTCTGCTGTGCCCGGCGCGCCGTCATCTCCGTTGCGATCGACGGACTTGTCGTCGCCGGCGTCGCTGGTCACCCGAAGGAATCCATCGGAGAACCACTGGACGAAGTACGGGAACAGCACCGTCGATTTCGGCGACAGGAGATCGGCGGCGCTACGCATGCGAAAGAGATCGACGACCTTGTCGATCGGTGGCAGGGTGCCCGGACGGTTGAAGTCAGGATCGGCCGGGAGATGGCGGCCGAGCCAACTGCGGTCGGTCAACGAATCCCATGAGCTGTACTCCGCCATGGTGCTGAACGGGCGCGGCCGCGTCGGAACCTTGTAGACCGCCTGGTTGATCAGCTTTCGATTGACCCATCGGGCCAGTGCGTCGTGCTTCTGCACCAGCCGCCACAACCATCCAAAGTGCGTGAGTGAATAGAGTTCACACCGGTTGGCGAAGCCGTCCCTGGATTTGTCCCGTCCCGGGAACGTGGGCGCCATGGCTGGTCAGGTGTGGCGTTCCTGTTTCCAGACCGTCTGGAAGCCGCTGATGAGCTCGCTGAACCCGACCTTGCGATCGCGTGAAGCCTCGGGGATGAGCGTCTTAACGGCGTGCTCTCCGATGTGCTGTCCGAGCGCCCGGTACGCCTCGAACTGGCCCTCGTCGAAGAACTGGTCGGCCGTCGACTCATGCGGGAACGCTTCGTTCCTGCGCCGGTATTCCCCAATCACATCGTCTTCGTCGCCGGTGCAGGAAGACTTCAGATAGAGCAGGTAGCCGCACTCGCGCTCGCCCGGATACGTGATCCGTCCGATGGCGCCGTGGGCCTTGCAGTGACGATTGGGATCCAGGCGAAGTGGATCCAGGCCGAGTTCGATCCGGATTCCAAGGTCGAGGCGGGCGGTGCGGATGAGGGTCGCCAGGCCGCCGAAGCTGTGGCGGTCGTCCTGTTCTCCGTCGCCGATCACGATCACCTTGCAGCGCCGGCGGAGGAGCTCGATAGTGGCGAGGTTCTCGATGTGCCCGCCGTCCGACAGGTTGACCCACTTATGCGATTCGTCGAGCCGCATCGTCATCTCGCGCACGAACAACCTCGGGCGCACGCGCCAGGAGAAACGGCTCCCGAACGAGCTTGCCGCCGCCGCGGGCTCGGCGGCCTTCTTCGGCTCCGGCGTCCTGTAGCGCATGAGTGCGCTGATGCTCGAGCCGAGGTACCCGCCGCCGGATACCGTCGACATGTAGTCGAAATGATCGAAGATGCCCGCGCCGTGCAACGCCTGCGCAATGCCGAGATTGACGGTGGCCGAACGGATGCCGCCGCCGGAGAACGCGATGCCGGCGAGTCGGTGTTTTGCTGTGGGGCTGGTGGACTCTGCCAGCCGGCGCCCGGCGCTCCTCGGACCCAGCTGTTGCCAACGCGCCTGGATCGATTCCATCTCATCGGCGAACACCTGTTCGAAAGTAAAGCCACCAGGCGTTCGTTTCGGCTTGCGGCCGGCGACGGTTTCCTCGAGCATGCCTGGATTCGGGACCCAGACGCCGAGTCGCACGTTGAGGAGCGTCATGAACGCGACGAGCGCCGGCGTCGTGCCGCGGCCCATGTTTGGTGACGCGGCTGCCGCCGAGATCGCCATGGCGCTGGCGAGATCGATCTGTGGGAACACCTGTTCCATCGTCATGGTTCGGCAGTAGCCGGTGCGCGCCCCGCCGATGAACTTCTTGCTGAAGACAAAGAAGTCGGCTCGCCGATCGCGCAGGCCGATGTCCTTGCTGCCCTGGAGGTTCATCGCCACATTGATCAATGGATACGGAGCGGTGGAGCCCGCGGCGTGGCAGCACAGCGTACTGAGCGGAATATCCTCAGCGACGCCGACGCGGCCGTGTTTGTCCTTTCCGAGCAGGTATGCGTTGGCGAGCCGATCGCGATACAGGCCATGGATTGAGGTCAGGTTGATGTCCACGGTCAGCCAGCAGAACAGCCAGATCTCGAGCGCTGCACCGAGGACGATGTACACGGCGAGATCTCCGTACGTACTGAGCTCGGTCGGTCTCGGCTCGCCATGCTTGACGTTTGCGAGGAGTACTTCAGGAACCCACTCCACCTGCACTTTGAAGAGGCCCCACACCGTCGCATAGAGCGCGATCACGCCCACGAACAACACAACGTGGGCGACGACCATAGTGACGAGCAGCCCGAGCAGCCGGGTGTACTCGCGTACCGAGAACGCGCGTGTGAACAGCCCGATGAGAATCGCGATCAGGATGATTGCGGCATAGACGGCGGGCGTCACCAGGAACAGGTAGACGACCCAGTCACCGAAATGCGATGGCGGCACCGACACGTACACAAGGAAGTCCGAGACGATGACGATGATGAGAATCGGGACGGCCAGGCCGAGAAGAGCCATGGCCGCCATCGCGAGCTTTTGCGGCGTTCCGCCGAGCTTTCTGAGAAGCGCCGGACCGCCGCTGAGCGCGGCGAGGGTCGTCGTCGCGGCCGCGAGCAGCTCCTTCGGATGCAGTCCATTGCCGGCGTATCCGCGCAGCCGATGGAACGAGTGCACGAGCACCGGCAGGACTTCAAAGAACGCGACCGCGACCACCGCCAGCAGAGCCGCGCCGAACGTGCGCTCGTAGAGATCGCGCCAGCCGATGGATTTGTCTCCGCTGTTCGCCAGGCTCGTCTTCTGAACCGCGATCCTGACGAGCACCATCACAACCGGGAACAGGAGTATCCACGCCGCAGCGACCATGGTCGCGAACGGCGTCAGCAGGAATGGTGGTTTCGAGCGAAGGTGCTCCTCGCACCACCGCACCCAGAGAGGCATCGGTATCGTGCCGTTCCAATGGGTCAGCAGGCCGCCGTAGATGAGGCCCACCGCAACCGAGATCATCAGCAGTGTCGGCAGGAGCACCAGGCCATTGATGAGGATGCCCCGCACGAGCACCGCGGCGAAGCGGAAGTAGTCGAGCAGCCCGCGCTCCGCCATGTAGTTGGAGTGATTGCGGAGCCACGTCAGGAAAGGCGATTCGTGGGGGCCGCCCGTGAGCGGGAACGGAAATTCGCCGGGCTCAACGGGATTGTCGGTCGCGGGTCTGGTCAAGGGCGGACCAGAGGATAGACCATGTACCCACATGGATCCCAACTCGCTCATGGTCGGCGTCCTGGCGGGCATCGTCGGCGGCGCCTACGTGCTGTACGGGCGGAAGGCCTCGAGGCTCCTCCCGGCTCTCTGTGGCATCGGGCTGATGGTCTATCCCTACTTCGTCGACAGCGTCTGGGCGCTGCTCGTCATTGGCGCCGTGCTGTGCGCGCTGCCGTTCGTCTTCAGGGAATAGCGGGCCCCGGTCTATCGAATCGACCGAAGGTTGAGAAGGGGCGGGAACACGGCTACGGCAGAAAGTAGATCGCGACCGCGATCATCGTGTAGAGCGCGAGCAGCTGTGCGCCTTCGAACCAGTTCGTCTCGCCGTTCAGGACCAGGTAGGCGACGATGGCGACCGCGAGGACGACCGACATGATCTCGAACGTGCTGAAGACGAGATCGAGCGGATGGCCGAGGGGGAAGGAGAGCAGCACGAGAATCGGCGTCACGAAGAGCGCGATCTGCACGCTCGCCTGCGTCACGATGTTCAACGCCAGGTCCATCCGGTTGCGATAGGCAAACCCCACCGCCGCGGAATTCTCAGCGGCGTTGCCGATCATCGCGAGCACCACCACGCCCAGGAACACCTCGTTCAGGCCCCACGCGAGGCCCACTTCTTCGACGACGCCCACGAGACCCTCGGCGACAATCGCCATCACGACGCTGGTGGCGACGAGCGTCAAGATCGCGCGCCGCATCGGCCACGGCTTCTCGGCTCCATGATGCGCGGCATGAGCGTCGCCGCGGAGCAGATGCTTGTGCGTGCGGAACGTGAACCACAGGCCGCACGCGTACGTGAGGAGCAGCACCACGGCAGTCCCCACGGACACTTCGTGCATCAGCTCGGGGTGACCTTCGCCACCGCCGCTATAGAAGAAGAGCGCCGGCAGCAGGAAGGCAGCGACGGCGACGACCATCTGCCCGGCGCTGGCTTCGACCGAGAGCCGATTGAACTTCTGCGAGTCGCGCTTCCAGCCGCCGACCAGCATCGACAGGCCGCCGACGAACAGCAGGTTGCCAAGGATCGATCCGGTGAGCGAGGCCTTGACGACGTCGAGGAGCCCGGCGCGAACGGCGAAGACGGCGATGATCATCTCCGCCAGGTTGCCGAACGTGGCGTTGATCAGCGCGCCGGAGCTCGGCCCGAGGTGCTCCGAGAGATGGCCGGTACTCCGGCCGATCAGCGCCGCCAGGGGAATGATCGCGAGCGCCGACAGCAGAAACACGGGCACCGCGCCCATGTGAAGGAAGTTCCCCGCGATTGCAAACGGCGCGCAGGCGAGCAGGACCCACTGCCAGTAGCGGGCGATCATCGGTGCCGGGATTCTACCTGGAGCCCGGGGTCTTCAGACCCCGGGTCTGCCGGGTCTAGAGACCCGGCCTCCGGTCAGCGCGCGTGATCAACTCCGCCAGCCTGCGACGAAGTCCGGAGATTTGCCAGTCCTCGAGCGTCACGAACTGCGCGGCCTGGGCGTCGTCCGCCGGCGCGCCTGCCGTGCGGCTGGCGGAGAGAGGCAGAAGTCCAAGAAGCAGCGCCCGCACCTGAGCGCGCTGCAGATGATAGCGATCCGAGAGGATGACCAGATACTCGACGATTTGCTCGCCATCGCGCAGAGCCTTCAGGCGCATGTCGCCGACGACGGGAAGGCCGAAGCGCGCGCCCGGCACAAGCAGCGTATTGCCGTCGACGTTGTCGTTCACATCAAGCGAGCTGTCGTTGCCGAGCGTCTGCCACGGGAGGAAACCGTTCGCTCCGTGCGACCACGCCTGCAGGATCGCTGACACGGTCTGCGTGTTGCTGTCGGTGGCGGCGTTGACGCTGCCGTACGCCCGGCTGTTCGCACCCGTATTCTCCGAGAGCCAGTCCGCGCGCGCGTACGCCTTGTTGTCCGTGAACCCGCCCCAGTAGACATTGTCCACGATCGAATCGAGCACGCGGCCGGTCCACATCGGGCGCGACAAATCGGCGCGAATCGACCAGACTCGAGGAGCGACGCCCAACACCTTCCGGCCCTGCGCCCAGAGATTGCAGAAGAACTGCAGCCCCAGCCAGTCCTCCCAGTGGTACGGCTCGTCGGTCGTCCACCACATGTTCGAACCATAGTCGAGGCGATGCGTGGCCTTGCCCCCGTAGAACAGCTGCATCTCGGTCTTGTTCCAAACCTGGCGCGCGAAGTGATCGACGAACTGTTTCTGAACCGCGAGGATCGCGTCCTTGTAGCCCTGGCTCAGCGCGTCACCGATGTACGGCGCCGTCATGTCTCGATCGATGAGCGATTGTCTTGATTCGCCCTTGCCCGGCCAGTGCCCGTTGTAGCGATAGGTCTGCGGACTGAGTGGGGTAGGCCAGCTGTCCTCGAAGGGCAGGTACATCACTGGCGTCGGTACGCCAGCCCGGCGGTTGTTCTTGAACGCGGCTCCGGACAGGAGTGGACCCACCATGGCGTCGTACTCATCCCATCGAACCTGAACGTCCTTGCCGGCGCCTTGCACCTGCGGCCGGACGACCCAGGGATTGAAGACGAGGCGGTTCTGGTGTGCGAGACGATGATGGTCGAGGAGGTTGTCCGGGACGCGATAGGCGTTCAGCTCCGCGAAGAAGCTGAGCGCGTCCGGCAGCGCGAAATCGAACACTTGCAGCGAGATCGGTAACGCCGCTTTGTCTCCGCCGGCCGAGACGGTCACGGTGCCCGTGTAGGTCCCGGCTCTCGCACGCTTTGGGATGTACACGTCGATGTACATCGATTGATTGCTCTGGTTACCGATGCCGCGCTGCCGATCGGGAATCTCGAGCGGCCGTCCGGCGGCCCAGGACACGCTGTAGGCCGGCTGCCATTGTCCGGACTTGTTCTTTGCGTACCAGTTCTTGAACAGCTCGAAGTCGCCACCGCCAATCCGGCCGCCGGGGCCGGTGAGATCGCCGAGTGAGATCGTCACGTTGGTCAGTGGTTGCGCGAGGTCGGCCCGATCGATCACCAGTTGGTACGAGACGGTCTCACCGAGGGCTCCAAACAACTGGATGGATCGGCCATTCCAGACGGCGTTGGGCGCGGGGAGTGCCGCACTCCGCTCCGGCCTGATCTTGATCAATCCCGCCGCGGGCCAGATCGTGAAACGGTTGCCGCCTTTAGCCGGCGCGGCGGTGCCGCGCGGTGCGGCCAACGGCGTGATGGCGTAGTCGGCGGGCTTTAGCCCGCCGATTTGCAGCACGTCGAGCAGGGCAGCGGATGACTGCACGGTCAGACTCACAGGGTTCGACGCCGCCCCGCCGGGCGCAACCGCAACGACTTCAAGCTGATGAGCGCGCTGTGGCTGAAGCCCGTCGAGATGGAAGACAACCGGTCCGCTCCGCGCCGTGCGTCCGCTCTGGATCTGTGCCTGTTCGCGTCCGGACCGCGCCACGGCCGGTGGATGCGGCACCTGCCATCGCGGAACGGGCTGGCCGTCGATACGTAACTGCCAGCAGAACACGGCAGGGTCTGGCTGGATTGAGATCTGAATCGCACCGCTTTCGAGGCGAGCATGCGCGGGTGATGGTTCGGCCGCAACACGCGGTGCAGCCGGGGCCGCGGTCAGGACCGCATCCGAAACCACCGAGATGTACGGCGCGGTGCTTCCGGCGGAGGCGGCGTCGATGAAGTTGTTGAAGAAGGCTGCGTTGCCGCCGTCCATCACGGCGAGGCCGTCGCTATCGCCTGCGGTGAGTGCGTAGACCAGTTCCGGCGTCAGCGGGACCGAGATCCAGCCGCCCGCCTCTTGCTGGTATTGGGAGTAGGTCGTGATGCTGTGACCCATTCCCATGATCACGTCGGCGAACTCCGAGCCTGGAAACGACCACGGGCGGCGGCGATTGGCATCGGCCCAGAGATACGTCGCGCCATCCGGGGCGCCATAGGCGCGCCGGCTCGAACCCGCGACCCAATCCTGATTCACCGTGGACACACGCAGGTAGCGCAGCATGTTCCGGCCGGTGGTGTGCAGATAGAGCCGCGCCTCGCGCACCCGCACTCCCTTGACCTGCCGCGCGTCGAATCTGATGGCCGCCATTTCCTGGATCGACTTGAGCTTGAACGTCGAGGCGAGACCGGCGCTGCTATTGCGCTCCTCCGGCGTGGTGTCGGCGAGCCAGATGCTGGCGGTTGATGGCAGCCGAATCGCCAGCTGAGTGTTTATCTGGGCACCGGCCGGCTCCACCGGCGCCGGCGACACGCGCTGGCAGGCGACCAGAAGAAGGATCAGCGCCTGGCTTGCGAAGGACCTCGGGAGTCGTTTCGCGGTCAAATTGGAAACTGGAGTTTGCACTCAGGTCAAATGGAAACTGGCGTTTGCATTTCGCTCAGAAACGACTCCCGAGGTCATTTGTCAGCGCCGCGAGTACTTCCTTATATAGATATTTCGCGCCCTCGACGCCGTTCAGCGGCCCGGCTTCGTACTCGAGCGCGAACGTGCCCTTGAAGCCGGCCGCCATCATGATGCGCACCGACCGCTGCACGTCGTTCGCGTCGCCCCATCGATCCCAATACTTGGCGTGGACGTTCGAGCTCGTGTACGGCGCGAGCGCCTTCAGTCCGCTGAAGAGCATGTGCTCGTGCTCCCAGTTGCCGAAGTCCGGCGTCGCGTCGCAGTACGGGTGGTTCACCGCGTCGATCATGATGCGGATGTTCATCGGATCGGCCGCGAGGCCCCAGTGGTTCTCGAACGTGACCTTCACGCCGTACTTGCCGCCGAAGTCCGCCATCTCCTTGTAGGACTCGATCGCCGCGTTCATGAGAGGGACGATTTCGAGATTGCGTGGGTAGCCGTCGCCGCTGCGCGGAATCGCGTTCGGCCGGATCGACGGCCCGAGCGCCTGCGGTGAATTCATCCGCATGGACACGGGCTGGAGCACCGCGCATCCTTCTATCCAACGCTTGGCCATCGCCACGCCGGCCTTCCGGCGTGCATCGGCCTCGGGCGATCCGAAATCAGCGAGGCTGAACGGCGCGTTGTTCGAGACGTGTTGCACTTTCGTGCCGGTCTTCACCATCGTGTTCGCGAGTGCGTCGAGCCACTTCCGGCCGGCGGCGCTCAATGGATCGAAGCCTGTGCCTTGCGGACTGCCCGGGGGGAAGTACATCGCGTCATTGACCATGTCGCCGAAGAACCCCGAGTAGATGTCCATGCGCGTGAGCCCGGGGAAGTTGTCCTTCATCCACTGCGGGTACTCGAGCAGGGTGATCTCGCCGTACTTCTGCTTCATCTGCGCGGTGGTTGTCTGATCGCGGTTGGCCGGGATTGCCGGGATCGCCACCCCCGGCGCGGCCTGCGCGCCCTCGGGACCGGCGCCCGTCGCGCGGCCGGTCGCCGCTGGCGGGGAAGGAGCCGCTGCGCCGCCTGCACGGCCGCCCGCGCCACCGCCGCGGTTCGGATTCTGCCGCGTCTTGAAGAGCGTTCGAATCGGCCACGTGCATCCAGCCATCCGCTCGAAGCGCGCCTTCTCGGCCAGGCTCTGCGCGAGCGCCTGTTCGCGCGGCGTCAGCATCGCGCCGGCCGCCGTGACACCCGCCGCTGCCGATTTGAGGAATCTGCGTCGATCGATCATGTCCAGGTCTTCCTGTTACTGCGGTTTCGGCCCCACGCCCTTGACGTACTTGTCGAGGAAGTTGAGCATCTCCGCGATCACGTGCTTGTTCGACTCGGCCGCGGCGTAGCCGTGCGCCTCGTGCGGCAGCGTGACGTACCGCACGGTTGCACCGAAGCCCTTGAGCGCCATGTAGAGTCGCTCGGACTGGATTGGGAACGTTCCTGAGTTGTCGTCCATCTCGCCGTGAATGAGCAGAATCGGGTCCTTGATCTGGTTCGCGCGGAAGAACGGCGACATCTTCCCGTAAATCTCAGGAATCTCCCAGAAGTTACGCGTCTCGTTCTGGAAACCGAACGGCGTCAGCGTCCGGTTGTAGGCGCCGCTGCGCGCGATGCCGGCGCGGAACAGCCGCGAGTTCGCGAGCAGGTTCGCCGTCATGAACGCGCCATAGCTGTGGCCGCCGACACCCACGCGATCGCGGTCGCCCACACCCATCTCCACGATCTTGTCGATCGCGGCCGCGGCGCTCGCGACCAGCTGGTCCACGTACGTGTCGTTCGCGGTCTCGCCAGGGCCGATGATCGGCATCGTCGCGTCGTTGAACACGGCGTAACCCTGGGTGAGCAGCAGCAGCTGCGAGGCGCCGCTCACCGTCAAGAAGCGATTGGGGTTGCCGCTGATCTGCTGCGCGTCGTCGGCGCTCGTGAATTCGGCCGGATACGCCCACAGAAACACCGGCAGCCGCGCGCCTGGTCGGTAGCCCGCGGGCAGGTAGACGGTGCCGTTCAGCTGGACGCCGTCCTTGCGCTTGTAGGTCACGAACTGGCTGGTGATGCCCTCGAGCTGCGGTTGCGGATTGACGAAGCTCGTGACGGCCTTCGCGGACTTCGCCGTCGTGTCGCGGAGGTAGTAGTTCGGCGGATCGACTTTGCTTTCGCGCCGGGTGATCATCCGCGTGCCGCGATCGTCGAGCAGGCCCACGAACGTCTCGTAGCTCGTGTCGTCGCACTGCCAGAGCCGTGTCGCCTGGAGCGTCTTCAGGTTGAACGCATCGACGAACGGCCGGTCGCCCTTCGCCGACGCACCGGCGCCGCTGAGATAGATCGTGTCGCCTGACTGGATGATGCGGCCCGTGGACGCCCGTGCGATCGGGAATCCGGGATCGCCGTATCGATCCTGCTGGCGCAGTTCCCAGATCTTTCGCGGCGTCGCCGACAGGCCGCCGTCGAACAGCCACGTCCGGCGCATGCGCGTGTCGCGATCGTTCTCGCTGAGGAACACCGCGCCCGCTTCCGTGAACTGGAGGCCGCCGGCGCGCCAGGCCGTCTTCGCCCGCTCCATCGCCTGGCCGGTGAACGGCGCGGCGAGCGTCATCACGCGATCGCGGTGCTCGACCTTCTTCTGCGGGTCGCCGCCGTCGAGCGCCTCGAGGTACACGAGCGTCGCCGGTTCGGACAGGTGCCACTGGAACCCGCGCGCGCCGGGGAACACGCCGTTGCGCGGGAACGTGTCGGCCATCGGCACGTCGGCAAGTTTCTTGACAAGGACGCCAGCCTTGCTCCAGAGCTCCACGTCGCGCGGGAAATAGAACGCCGGCACAACGTAGGAGAACGGTTTCTTGATGCGCGTGACGACGACGAAGCGGCTGTCAGGTGAGATGTTGGCGCCCTGATAGATGCCCGCAGCGCCGAACGGCGTCTTCGCGCCACCGAGATCCACCCATGCGAGTTGGCTCGTGTAGAAGTACTCGTACAGCTTCTCGTCGTGCGGGTTCTTCAACAGATCTTCGAACGTCGGGCTCGGCGCCGCCGTGCCGGTGTTCTCCTGGATCGCGGGTCCGGTCGGGACCGCCGGCGCTTTCGGCTCGGGTCCACGGGCCGCCGGAATCAGGCTGCACAGGAATCCACTGGACGAATCCAGCCAGCGGCACCCGCCCCCGAGGGCATTCACGCCTGTGGCGACCACCGGCTTGACGGTTGCCGTGGCGATGTCCGCCACGTACAACCCAATGCTGCTTCTCGTCGTCACTGTGATCGCAAGCGACTTGCTGTCCGGCGAGAACACGCCGGTGTACGACACCGCCGGCGGCAGCGTCAGCGGCCGCTCGACACCGGTCGATACGTTGCGCAGCACGAGTCTCGTCGTCGCGCCGAGCAGACGCGGTCCGTTCGTCTTCGGATTGATGCGCGCGCCTCCCAGTCCGTAGAACGGCGCGGCGACCTCCGCGATCGAAGGCATGCTCTTGCGATGCGTGAGCAGCATCACGGTGCGGTCGGGCGACAACGACACGCCAGGCAGGGGCTCGGCGTCCATGAGATCCGCAATCACTTTGGGCGGCGTCAGATACGCCGACGGTTTGGACTGCGCGAACGGAACGGCGCGGACGCAAAGCGCGATCGCGGCAGCAGCCGCGAGCAGGGCAAGCGGTTTCGACTTCGTCATGGCGGGCTGGCTCCTTGTGGAACCAGAAGTATAGCCGCCGCTATCCCTCAGTGATCCACACGATTGACGATGGCGGCGGTGGCGCCGGCCGCGGCTGACCGGGCACCGGCGTGGGTGTCGGTGTCGCCGGCCGCGGCGGTGGAGGCGGATTGCGGTTCATCCGCACGAAGTTGGGGATCGCCAGCAGCGGCGAGCCGTCGGCGAACGTGCCCGTGATCACCGGGACACCGCCAAGCAGATCCTTCCGGAACTCCACGGACAGCCTCGCCGACGGTGCAAGCTTCTTGTCGATGTCCTGATCGACCTTCTCGACGTTGTAGACCATCGGACCGTACCGTAGCGCGACCTTGCCGCGCGTCGCCTCTATCTTGTCGCTGCCGTGGATTCGCTGAACGGTCATGGGCACTTCGAACTGAATGCGATCGCCCCGTGTCCACGTGCGCGCGATCTCCGCGTATCCGTTCACGATCTTCGGACTTACGCGCTGGCCGTTGACCGCGACGGTCGTGAGTCCCTTCACTGCCGGCGCGCTCGTGTAGAGGCTGCTGACGTCGCGATTCGGCACGCGGATGCGTACCGTGAAGGCCCTTCGCGTGGCCGGATTCACGGTGATCGCCACGCGTCCGTCGAACGGATAGTTCGTCGTCTGGATCATTTCGACGCTCGTGCCCGCCACGCCATCGACCTGTACGCGGCTGCCCGCGAAGAGATTCACGTTGATGGCGTCCGCACTGCGGGAGTACATCCACGTCGGCAGCATCAGCATGGTTCGGGGCAGATTGCCGACGCAGCACGGCACGCTGTGCCACGCGTAGCGGTTGACCCGCGCGTCGAGCGGATTGTCGTAGTAATAGTTGTTGCCGTCGAGCGCCAGGCTTCCGACGAGCGCGTTGTACATCGACTCTTCGTAAAGATCCGCGTACTGCGCGTCGTGATACGCGAGATGCAGCTTCCACTGGAAAAATACTTCGCCGCAGGTGGAGCACGTCTCGCAGTAGGCGTTCTGGCGAAGCGAGTAGTTCGGTCCGAAGCCCTCTGAGCTCTCGCCGCTGCCGACGCCGCCCGTCAGGTAGTACTTGCGATGGACGATGTTGTCCCAGATGGACTTGACGGCGCTCTGGTAGTCGACGTCATGTGTCTCCACGGCGACGTCAGCCATTCCTGAATACGTGTAGACGGCGCGCACGGCGTGGCCGACGGCCTCGTACTGCTGCGTGACTGGCAAATGACTCTGGTCGTACTCGGTTCCGTTGCGCCTGCAATCGAGGAGGAACTTCGCGAGCGCGATGTAGCGATCCCCCTTGCCGCCGCGTTCGATCTCATTGACGAACCGGCCGAAGCGCACGAGCGCCTGCTCCATTTCCTGATGGCCGTCGAACCACTCCTGTTTCGGCTTGCCATCCGGAGCCTTGGCGGAGGATGGTCCGATGTGATCGGCCCAGCAGTCAGCCAGCTTCTTCGCCGCGTTGTAGAGCCGCGCGTCCTTGCGGCCCGTCATCATGTAGTGGTTGATCGCGGACTCGATGAAATAGCCCGAGACGTAACCCTCGTGATTGTTTCGATGCGCGGGCGTCCAGCGATCGACCCACGGTCCGCGCCCGCCGGCAGGATAGTTCTCGCGCTCCGCCAGCGCATCCCGAAGCGTGAAGGCGGTCTGCAGGTAGCCGTCCGGGTGCTGCGCCGCGAGAATCTTCGGAATCCAGTCCTCGAGCGTCGCCTTCATACGCGTCTGAGCCGCGATGATCTCGGCGTCGCCCTGCGGATCGATCATCAGCGCGAGGCAGATCGACTCGACCGTCTGGTGCACCCACGCGTTCGAGAACACGTAGCCCTTGTGCTTTCCATGCGGCTCGCCGCGAAGCGCTTTGCCGGCTTCGATGAAGTTGTCGATGCCACCCGCGCCCGATCCTGAACCCTGCACGAGGTCCGTGCGGTTGCACTGATCGATACAGTGCGGAATCCAGTTGACGATCAGCGCCTTGACGCGTGAGGACCAGAACGGGCTGTTGATGCTGTAGGACGTGGTGAACACGGGTGCCAGGGGCACGGCTGGCGGCGGCAACTCGACCTTCACCGTCAGATTCGACGAAGCCTTCGCCGTGCCGTTGTCGGCGGTGACCGACAGCACGTACTCACCGGGCTTCGAGAACGTCGCCGTGGTCGCGGGCGCCGAGGCATCCGCGAACTTCACGTCGCCCGGGCCCGACACTCGGGCCCACGTCGTCTTTGGTGCTGGCCCTGGATCAGGCGGCGGAGGAGTCTCGGCGCCACCGCGACCTGCGCCGGCACCGCGTCCCCGGCGAGGCGGCGCGCCATAACCCGTCCATCCCGCGAGATACGTTTTGCCCGCGAGCATCACGACGCGATCGACGCCTGCGACGGCCGCGAGCGGCAGCGCCTGCGCCTCGACAGACAGGCCCTTCCCTAGTGCAGCGACCACGGGCGTCGCGACCAGCGACAAGGCTATGGTCTTTCCGCTCGCCTGCAACATTTCCCGCCGCGTGACACCGCCTCGCATGTGCTGCCTTTTCATGCGGCAATCCTAGCGCTGTTCTCGACTCGCCGTAGCCGGCGGCCTTTAGGCCGCCGGTCGGCCGGGCTGAAGCCCGCCGACTACGAAAAACCCGTCAGTACTTCGGCTGACTCGGATCGATCCGATCGATCCACGCGAGGATGCCGCCTGTCAGGTTGCGCGACGGAATCCCGTGATCGCGCAGGAGACGCACGGCCTTGGCGCTGCGGCCGCCCATCTTGCAATGCACGACGATGTCGGGCGCGTCCGCGCCCTGCGGAATCTCGGCCAGGCGCTTAGGCAACTCGCCGAGTGGAATGAGCGTCGTTCCAGGCAGCCGGCAAATCTCCCACTCGCGTGGCTCGCGCACGTCGAGAATCCAGAGGTGATCGCCCGCGTCGATCTCGGCCTTGAGCTCCTCGACCGAGACTTCCGGAACGTCCGACACCGTCGCTGCCGGCGCGATGCCGCAGAACTGCTGGTAATCGATGAGCGCCTTGACGGTCGGGTGATCTCCGCAGATAGGGCAGCCCGGATCCCGCCGCAGCCGCAGCGTCCTGAACTGCATCGTCAGCGCATCGAGCGTCAGCAGACGGCCCGCGAGTGTCTGGCCGACGCCGAGGATGATCTTGATCGCTTCGGCAGCCTGGATCGTTCCGATGATCCCCGGCAGCACGCCAAGGACGCCGCCCTCCGCGCAACTCGGCACGAGTCCCGGCGGCGGCGGCTCGGGATAGAGGCAGCGATAGCACGGCCCGTCTTTGGTCGCGAACACCGTTGCCTGGCCGTCGAAACGGAAGATGCTGCCGTACACGTTCGGCTTGCCGAGCAGCACGCACGCATCGTTGACCAGATACCGCGTGGGAAAGTTGTCCGCGCCGTCGACAACGATGTCGTAGTCCTTCAGGATGTCGAGCGCGTTCGCGGAGGAGAGCGGGGTCTCGTGCTTGATGACTCTCACCGACGGGTTGAGGCCGGTCAGCCGTTCGGCAGCGGCGTCGAGTTTGCGGCGGCCGGCATCGGCCGTGCTGTAGAGAATCTGCCGCTGCAGATTACTCGCGTCCACGGTGTCGAAATCCACCAGCCCCAGCGTGCCGACACCTGCCGCCGCCAGGTACAGCGCGCTTGGTGAGCCAAGTCCGCCGGCGCCGACGCAGACAACACGCGCTCTCTTGAGCCGCTGCTGACCCTCGACGCCGACCTCGGGAATGATGAGGTGCCGGCTGTACCGGTGGACTTCTTCGTGCGTGAGCTCGGCGTGCGTGGGGGCAGCCCCCTGAAGTGCGGGGTCTGCCCCGATCACGCCGGCTGGCCCCAACACACCCACACCCCCGGCGACTGACGGAATGATGCTGATGGTGTCCCCGGAAGACACCGGCGTCTGCTCCTTCTGCAGATACCTGATGTCATCGTCGTTCAAATACACGTTGACGAAGTTCCGCAGCCGCCCATCGGTACCGTACAAATGTGTTCGCAGGTCTGCGAACTCAGTTGTGAGCGATCGGAGTGCATCGCCAACGGTGCCGCCGTCGGCTGTGACCGTTGACTGCGCGTTCGTGAACGGGCGAAGCGGTGTGGGAATCAGAATCCGGACGGGCATATTCAATCTCCTCAATCACTCAATCGGTCAATCGGTCAATCGGTCAATCAATCACTCAATTCCTCAATCAATCAATTCCTCAATGAAGGCGCTCCTGTCATTGCGCAGCCTCCACGAGCGGAGGTCGCGTGCCGCGCCGTTCCGTACGGATTGAATCGCGTAGCTCAGGTTCGGCCACGCGTGCTCGAGATCGAACGCCGACGGCTCGGCCGGATGGTCGGGGTGCGAGTGGTAGAAGCCGACGATCTCAAGGCCGGACTCGGCCGCGTGCCGCTCGGCTCTGCGGTATTCGTCCGGGCCGACAAGAAAACGCCGGCGCCGCTCGAGATCGGTGGTGTTGTCCAATGAAATTGCGGCGCTGACCGTGTTCACGCTCGATCCCAGGAGCACGCCACACGCTTCGTCCGGGTATGCCGCAATCGCATGCGTGCGGATCGCGGCTCGGGCTTCGGCGGGCAACACGAGCTGGGCGGTGTCGCTATCCCACAGAGGTTCAGAAAGATAGCGAGCGCCGCCATCAGGAAAGACCGTGACGATGACACCGCGATCGAGCGTGCGGGCGAGCGCGATGGACGCCGCGAGCGCCGCGCCGCTCGACGGGCCGACGAGCAAGCCCGCGTCTCGCGCCAGCGCGCGCGTGATCGCGTGCGCCTCCTCGGTCGAGACCGTCATGTGCGAGGTAGCGAGGCCCGCGTCGTAGATACCCGGCACGATCGCCGTGCCCATGTGCTTCAGGCCCTCGAGACCGTGAAGAGGTGAGTCAGGCTCGACGGTCACGAGTTCGATTCCGGGGCGTGATGCGCGCAGGCGCCGGCCAGTGCCCATGAACGTGCCGGATGTGCCGAGACCGGCGACAAAGTGGGTGACCCGGCCGTCTGTCTGTTCGAGAATCTCCGGTCCTGTCGTCTCATAGTGCGCGCGCCAGTTGGCGTCGTTGTTGTACTGATCGGCGTAGAAGAACGACTCAGGATTCGATGCGTAGAGCCGCCGTGCCTCTGCAATCGCGCCGTCGCTCCCGTCCATCGGATCCGTCCAGACGACGTCCGCGCCGTAGGCGCGCAGGAGCCGCTTGCGTTCAGGGGTGACGTTCGCCGGCACGCACAACTTCACGAGGAATCCGTGCGCGGCGCCGAGCATCGCGTAGGCGATCCCAGTGTTGCCGGATGTCGCGTCGAGCAGGATCGAGACCCTGGAGGCCGGGTCTTTAGACCCGGCTAGTCTGCCGCGCTTGATCGCGTCATCGACGATGGCCTGGGCGGCCCGGTCCTTGACCGAGCCGCCCGGATTCATCGACTCGAGCTTCGCGTAGAGCTCCACGCCGGCCCGCGGCTCGAAGCGCGATAGACGCACCAGCGGCGTCCGGCCGATCGAAATAGGTGTTTCCAACACAGTCATTCCTGTCGCCAACCTGTCTCGCCGAAGCGGCGTAAGCCGCGCAGGCGCAAAAAAGAAAACGGCCCGGAGGCATTTGCCATCCGGGCCGTTTGAAGATCGCGTGAGCTTTGTGGCTCTAAAAGTCTCTTATCCAGACACCGCGCGGCACTCGGAGGCAGACGCCCCGAGACAACAACATGCGCACGCGTGACACACCGTCATGGATTGAACATCTGGAGCCTCCCACGAACCTGTAAGGCTGTCAAGACTCGCGCGCCTGCCGATATCTATTAATAGGGGATTACGCTAGTGCAATCGCGGTTCAGCGGGCTGATCGTCATGGCGGTGTTTGCCGCCGGTCTGGCTGCCTTTGCGCAAGAACAGCGGCCGACGTTCAGGGCCGGCGCCAGTCGCGTCTCCCTCAACGTGGTCGTCAAGGACGGCCAGGGACGGCCGGTCATGGGCCTCGTGCCGAAGGATTTCCAGGTCTTCGACGAGGGCCGGGCCGTACCGTTTGACAACCTCGGCGCAGACGTCGAGGGCGTCAGCATCTCGCTCCTGATCGACACCAGCGGAAGCATGGCGCTCGGTCCGCGCCTGGCCATCGCGCGTCAGGCCATGGAGATGCTGCTCGGGCAGTTCCAGTCGATCGATGAAATCGCGCTGCTGACCTTCGACAAGACCCTGCAGCAAATCGTGCCCTTCACATCGGATCTCGATCGCGTCCGGCGGGGATTCGATCGCGTCAAACCGTTCGGCGCGACGTCGCTGCATGACGCAGCCGCGGCAGCGGCGCGGGAACTGGGCGACCGGCGGTCGTTGCGGAGGGCGGTGGTCGCAGTCACGGATGGACACGACAACAGCAGCGAGCTCACGGCCGCCGCCGCGTCCCGGATCGCCAGCTTGATCGACGTTCCGGTGTACGTGCTGGCGGTCACCCCGCCGGATCGAGTGCTCGATCCTTCGGAAGTCGCGCTCGAGCCGGTTGAAGGCGGCCGCAGCGCGCGACTGGATGATCTGACGGGCCGAACGGGCGGCGCGTCGTTTGCCGCCGAAGCGCCCGGCGATGCGCATCTTGCCGCACGCCACATCCTCAGCGACCTCAGAGCCGGCTACCTCTTCGGCTTCACGCCGTCGGAGACCCCAGGCTGGCATCGCCTCACTGTGCGCGTCACGCGGAAGGACGTCCGCGTCCGCACGCGCGACGGTTTCTGGATGGGTGCGCGTCCGTTCTAGGTCTTGGTAAACTCGCGGCATCATGCCCCGAGTCCTGATCGTCTGCGTCCTGGCTCTCTCCGCACTGACAGCCGCCTTCGCGCACCAGTCCAATGCGCAGCAGGGAGGCGATCAGTTCCTCGACGGCATCGGTGAGACCAGCCTGATCGCGCGGTACCAGTTCAACGGCAACCTCGAGGATTCGTCGAGAAACCAGCTTCACGGGCGCATGGCTGGACCGGGCGGCGTGTTCGTGGACGATGGCGGACGCCGCGTGCTGCTGTTGACGGGCGATGGCAGCTACGTGCAGTTGCCGGCGAATGCGCTCGCAGGTGAAGACGCTGTCGCAGTCGTGGGTTGGCTGTACATGCCTACGCGCGCGACGGGACCGATCTTCGATTTCGGCGCGAATGCGTCGACGAGGCTTACCGCCGTCATCGACGCGCAGGGTTTCCGCGCGTCTGCGTCTGTTGGCGGCAAGGTCCGTGGCGAGACGCCGTCGAAGGCCGTCGTCGACAACCAGTGGACACACTTTGCGGTCGTGCTTGACCCCGCGAGCAAAGTACTGAGCGCGTACATTGACGGCGGCAAAGTGGGCCAGGCGACGAATGTTGACGTGACGCCCGCGCAGATTCTGCCTGCGGCGTCCACCACGAACAGACTTCTCCTCGGGCGCGCACTGGATGAGGGCGCACCGACGGTGCACGCGCGGTTCCGTGACATCCGGCTCTATCGCGTGGCGCTCGGTGACGAGCCCATCGCCTCGATTCGCCGGAACGCGCTGGCGACGGCAGCCGCTCCGCAGCAGGCGAGGGGCCGGGGCGCGGCGCCGGAGATTTCCACGGCGAACATTCCGAAGGAGTCGCCCTTCTCGTCAATCCTCGTGAAGGTTCCGAGCCTCACGGTTGAAACACCGGTTGGCATTCTTCCGCATCTGCCGGCCTTTGTGCCCGCGACGTATGCGGGTGGCGTCGCCCGTGACGTGCGGGTGATCTGGCCGTCGCCGACGGACACCTCTTCTGTGGCGAAGCCCGGCACGTACACGGTTGCCGGTCGCGTGCCTGGCACCGTTCTCCAGGCAAACGCCACGATCATCGTGAAGGATCCGGCCCGTCCGACCGCGCCTCCAGAACGCCTCGTGGAAGCATTTGCGCTCGATCGGGTTCTGCTCGAGAAAGACTCGAAGGGACGCGAAACGCAATTCATGAAGAACCGGGACAAGTTCCTGCGCGGTCTCGCCGCGTCGAATCCGGACAGCTTCCTTTTCAATTTCAGAGAGACATTCGGTCAGGCGCAGCCGGAAGGCGCAAAGGCGCTCGGCGGATGGGACAGCCAGACGACGAGGCTGCGGGGACACGCGAGCGGGCACTACCTGACGGCGATCGCGCAGGCGTACGCGAGCACCGGCTACGACCCCGCGTTGCAGAAGACGTTCCTCCAGCGAATGAACTATCTCGTCGACACGCTGTACGACCTGCAGCAGAAGTCGGGCAAGCCGGAAAAGGCAGGTGGGCCGTCAGTGACGGATCCAACTGCGGTGCCGATCGGGCCGGGCCGGCAGGCTTACGACTCGAATTTCAGAGCAGGTCAGATTCGTACTGACTACTGGAACTGGGGCACGGGCTTCATCAGCGCGTATCCGCCCGATCAGTTCATCATGCTCGAGCGCGGTGCGACGTACGGCACGCAGGACAGCCAGATCTGGGCGCCGTACTACACGCTGCACAAGATCCTTGCGGGCCTGCTCGACACGTATGAAGTCGCGGGCAACAAGAAGGCCCTCGAGATCGCGCGCGGTATGGGCGGGTGGGTGCAGGCGCGGCTGGCCGCGCTTCCGGCCGAAACGCGCATCCGCATGTGGAGCCGGTACATCGCCGGCGAGTACGGCGGCATGAACGAAGCGATGGCGCGGCTGTTCCGCCTGACGGGCGAGCAGCGCTTTCTCGATACAGCGAAGCTCTTCGACAACACCAACTTTTTCTACGGCAACGCTGCGCGCGAAGGCGGACTCGCGAAGAACGTGGACACGGTTCGGGGCAGGCACGCGAATCAGCACATCCCGCAGATCACCGGTGCGCTCGAGACCTACCGTGACTCGAAGGAGCTGCCGTACTACGACATCGCCACGAACTTCTGGCAGATCGTGAACGACGGCTACATGTACAGCATCGGCGGCGTCGCCGGCGCCAGGAATCCCAACAACGCTGAGGTCTTCACGGCGCAGCCATCCACGCTCTGGGAGAACGGCTTCGCGACCGGCGGCCAGAACGAGACCTGCGCGACCTACAACATCCTGAAGCTGGATCGCCAGCTGTTCATGTACGACCAGACGGCGAAGTACATGGACCACTACGAGCGCGCGCTCTATAACCACATCCTGTCGTCCGTGGCGGAGCAGGACGCGGGCAACACGTATCACGTGCCGCTCAATCCGGGCGCGCGCAAGCAGTTCGGCAACGCAAACATGAGCGGGTTCACGTGCTGCAACGGCACGGCGCTCGAGAGCAACACGAAGCTCCAGGACACGATCTACTTCCACGGCGCCAATAACCAGTCGCTCTACGTGAATCTGTTCATTCCGTCCACGTTGAACTGGACGGAGCGCAAGGTGAAGGTCCAGCAGGTCACGGACTTCCCGTACGCGGATACGACGAAGCTCATCATCGGAGGCGCCGGCCGCTTCGACGTGAACCTGCGCGTGCCCAGCTGGGCGACCCGCGGCGTGGTGGTGAAGGTCAACGGTCGTGTTGAACAGGTGAAGGCTGTACCGGGGACCTACGTGAAAGTGTCACGCACATGGCGCGATGGCGACACCATCGAAATGAAGACGCCGTTCACCTTCCATCTCGATCACGTGATGGATCTGCCGAATGTCGCCAGCCTGTTTTACGGCCCCGTGCTGCTGGCTGCGGAAGAAACCGACGCGCGCACCGACTGGCGTCAGGTGGTGCTGGACGCGAAGGACATCAGCAAGTCGATCACTGGCGATCCTGCGACGCTTCGCTTCCAGATTGCCGGTGCCCAATTCAAGCCGTTCTACGAGACGTACGGCCGGCACTCGGTCTACGTGCAGGTGAAGTTTCAGTAGCCGGCGGGCCTCAGCCCGCCGGATGCTGGGCACACCGCAGCAGTCCCCACTCGTGCTGCCGGTGAAATGACGGCGCAGCGTGCCGGGACGTCGAAGAGATGACTGGCGTATCCGCGCCCCGGGTGTAGTCGTAGCGGCTGAAGGAAAACCGCCAGGTCGAACCCGCGAGCGGGGAATCCACCGCGCCGGCGAGACTCGCCGGAATCGCGGCCAGCACGCTCCAACCCCGGCCGTCCTCGCGCTGCCACGTGCGCGACTCGAAACCATCGCCAGGAATCAACGCGGCCTCGAACGAGGTTGCGCTCGGGCCCGATGCCGGAAACCTCAGCTGGAGCCTGTGATTGTTCGGGGTCACGTGGCACTCAATGTACGAGCCGAGGCCGTCGCGGCGTAAGAACATCTCGAACGTGTCGCCCAGCTCCCAGAATCGCTGACCGTGTCCGGTGGCGGTGTTTGTTACGTCCGTGTCCGTAAGATCCGCCAGTACATATAGATACTGGCCGTGCCAGGCCGTCCGTACCACCGCCGGCTGAAAAATGGGGCCGGGCGTAATTTCCTCAGAAAAAGACGCCCGGCCCCTTTGCTGAAGCCAAGCCTGTCGCATGAGCGTCGGCTGCGCCCACGCGAACGCCCTTCGCGCGTCATCGAGAGTGACGCTCGTCACATCAATCGCCGCGACTTCGCCGCACGCGACGACTGGTACCCCGGGGACCATCGTCCCGATCGCGGCATAGTCGAGGTGGCCCGAGCCGGCGTCCGCGAGCGCGTCTACGAGCGACGAGACGACGTCCGTAGCGCGGGTTCTGACGTTGAGGTCGCGCGCGGTTTCAGCGGCGAGCCGTAAGTCCTTCTGGTACAGCGCGGTACGGAAGCCGGGAACGAAGTTTCCCGTCAGCAACCGCTCGCCGTGCACTTCGAGCACGCGGCTGGCGGCGAAGCCGCCGAGCAGAGCCTGGCGCACGAGCGCGGCATCGATGCCGGCCGCGCGGGCGATCGCGAACGCCTCGCTCACGCCCGCGAGCGCGCCGCCAATCGCCATCTGGTTGCAGATCTTGCAGACCTGGCCCGCGCCAGACGGGCCGATGCGGACGATCCGTTCGGGCGCGCCCATCGCAGCGAGGACCGGCCGTGCGCGCTCGAACGCCTGCTCATCGCCGCCGGCCATGATCGACAACGTCCCGGTCTTCGCGCCGATCTCGCCGCCGCTCACGGGCGCGTCGATCATGGCGCCGCCGCGCTCGGCGATGCGCGCCGCGAGCCGCCGCGTGGCATCCGGTGAAATGCTGCTCATGTCGATCACGACCGCGCCCGGGCGAAGGCCTTCGAGGACGCCGTCGGGTCCCTCGATCACCTTCTCGACGTCCGGAGTGTCCGGCAGCATCGTGATGACGACATCGGATTCCTCTGCGACACCGCGCGGCGTCCCGCCCACGCGCGCGCCCGCGTCGACCAGCGCCTCGACGGGAGCGCGGCTGCGGGAGTGGACGACCACTGGAAAGCCCGCTTTGCGGAGGTTCAGGGCCATGGGACGGCCCATCACGCCGAGTCCGATGAATCCGATTGTCAGCGCCATCGAAGCCGGCGAGCATTCTATCGGGTCACGCTGCCGGCGCGATGAGCGATCTGCTAGCGCCCGGTTCTTCGGACCGTCGTGACCAGGGTGTAGAAGCCGACGGCGATGCCCGCGATGGCACCGGAGACAAGGAAGGTCGGCGCTTCACCGGTCCATCGATCGACGAGGTAGCCAAGGAGCACGAAGGCGAGAATCGATCCGAGCAGCGAATAGCTTGCGAGGATCTGGTCCTCGTCCCGATCGAGGCTGTCCTGCATCTCGGTGTTCGCGTCCGCGAGCCGCTGGTTCCATTGCCGTTTCATGCGCTCTCTGTTTGCAGAGGCCATACCACGAAGAATCGCGAATCCGGCGGCGGCCGGGGCGCGAGACCTGCCAACCGATGGTGACGGCTTGCCCACTTTGGGGAACGGAGCAGAGTGCTACTGGATCCGGTAAAGAGACGTGTCAGTGCGAATGAGGATTGATCCGCCGGTGATGGCGGGTGACGCCTGGATGGCTTCGCCCAGCGAATTACGCGCCAGCACGCGGAACTCCGCGCCGGCTGCGAGGACCGTCGTGTCGCCGTCTTCGTTCGTGAAGTACAGGCGTCCACCCGCCGCGACCGGCGAGGCCGAGAAGTTGCCGCCGAGGCGCTGCACCCACCGCGGGTCGCCCGTGCGCGCATCGAGCGCGCTGGCGATGCCCACATCGTTGACCATGTAGAGCAGATCGCCCACGGCGATCGGTGAAGAGGTATACGGCACCCCGCGTGATGTGGACCACGCCACGTGCGTCTTCGTCACGTCACCGGTTCCGTCCGGCCGTATCGCCAGCAGTGACGGCTGCTGGAATCCGGTCGTGATGTAGACGAGTCCGTGCGCGAAAACGGGGCGGGGGACGTTTGAGAATCCCTCCCGGTAGCCGACGCGCCAGATCTCGCGGCCGGTCGCCGGTTCGAGCGCCGTGGTCCAGAACGCGCCGACGGAGACGAGTTGAGGAGAACCGTTGACGTTGATTTCGAGCGGTGTCGAGTACGCCTGGCTCGTCGGCTGGCGCCGCGGGCGCCGCCATTTCGTCTTGCCGTTCGCCGGGTCGATGGCGACCACGTACGGATCTTCAAATCCATCGCAGTTGATCACCACGAGGCCGCCGGCGAGCACCGGTGAACTGCCCTGACCGTGCTGATTGGGATGCGGCAACTCCGTCTTCCAGAGGATCTGCCCGGTCATCGAAACGGCGGCGGTGGCGGTCGATCCGAAATGCACCACCACGCGATCGCCAACGATGAGAGGTGTCGGCGTGGCTTCAGAGTTCTTCGGGTTCTTGCTGAACTCATCGCGATAGACCTTCGCGATTTCCACGTTCAGGAGCGGATGTCCGTCGTTGACGTCGAACGCCAGCAATCTCAACGACGCGGCGGCGCTCTGCACGATGGCGGTCGTCAACCACACGCGATCGCCCAAGACCACCGGCGACGACCAGCCCTTGCCCGGGACCGGCGTCTTCCACCGCACGTTTCGCGCGGTGCTCCATTCGATCGGAACGCTCGCGTCGTCCGAGAGGCCCTGTCCGGTCGGTCCGCGGAACTGCGGCCAGTTCTGCGCCGCGGTGGCCTGCGTCAGACAGACCGCACACGCGAGAGCAGGGATCGGCAGACGCCCGAGGAGCACAGTCGAACTATAATCCCGGTCTTCAGGAGCACACTTATGACCCGCCCGATAGTTGCTGTTCTCGGCCTCGTTCTGATCGGCACATCCATCGCTGCCGTGCCTCAAAGCCGGCGTGTGGTGACGACCGCGGACTACGACCGCGCCGTGAAGATGCTTGCGCAGAATCTCAACGGCCTCGTCATCAATGATTCGGTCCAAGCGAACTGGCTGCCGGACGGGCGGTTCTGGTACACGCGTACGGGCGCGGCCGGTGCCACTGAAAACGTCGTCATCGATCCGGTGAAGAAGACCCGCGAAGTCGTGGCGACGCCTCCCGCAGGCGCGCCTGCGGAGCCCGGAGCCGGCGCGGGCGGCCGCGGAGGCCGCGGAGGCGGCGGGGGGCGCGGAGGTGGCGGACGCGGCGGTGTCGCCATCACCAAGACGTGCGGCCCCAACGTCACCGGCATGACGGGCCCGCCGCCGGCGTCGATGTCGCCGGACGGCACGAAGGCGATCTTCATCTGCGACTGGAATCTCTGGGTGCGCGACGTCGCCACCGGACAGGATCGCCAGTTGACCACGGACGGCGTGAAAGACTTCGGCTATGCGACGAGCAACGCCGGATGGACGACGAGCGCGGGAGCGGCGCTGTCGTGGTCGCCGGACAGCAAGAAGATCGCGACGCAGCAGCAGGACGAGCGCAAAGTCGGCGACATGTACCTTGTCGAGACGCCGGTGAATGGCGGACATCCCGTGCTGCGCGCGTGGAAGTACCCGCTGCCGGGCGACCCGGACGTCGCGATGATCACGCGCGTCATCATCGATGTCGAGACGGGGAAAGTAACGAAGCTGCTGATGGCGCCGGATTTCCATCGCGCCATGTCGGAGGACAACATCGACATGGGCGAGTACCTTTGGAGCCCTGACAGCACGAAGCTCGGCCTCGTCTCGACCGATCGGTTCCACAAGAACTCGACCGCGAAACTCGCCGACGTGACGACCGGCGAAGTGCGGACGCTCTTCACCGAGACGGAGAAGACGCACGTGCAGACGCGCGTGCAGTGGCAGATCCTCTGGGACACGAACGAAATCCTCTGGTACTCGCAGCGCGACGGCACGGCGCAGATGTTCCTCTACGACCTCCGCACCGGCCAGCCGAAGAATCAGATCACGACCGGCGTCGGGCCGATCACCGGAATTGCCCGGCTGGATCGCGCATCGCGCACGATGTGGTTCAACGCGGTCGGCAAGGAAAAGGGCCAGGATCCCTACTTCACGCATCTTTATAAGGTTGGTCTCGACGGAAAGAACTTCGTCTCGCTGACGCCCGACAACGGGACACACGCCGCGCAGATCTCGCCCGACGGCAAGTACATCATCGACACGTTTTCTCAGCCTGACGTCGCTCCAGCGATCAATCTACGTGACGGCGCCACTGGCGCGCTGATCATGCCGCTCGAGAAGGCCGACATCTCGAAGCTGCTGGCGTACGGCTGGAAGCCGCCGATGCAGGTGAAGATGATGGCGGCCGACGGCAAGACGGAGATCTACGGTGTGCTCCATCGGCCGACGAACTTCGATCCGTCGAAGAAGTACCCCATCATCAATCAGGCGTACCCCGGCCCGCAGTCGGGCAGCGTCGGATCGCGGGCCTTCAGCGCGGCGCGCGGCGACCGTCAGGCGCTCGCCGAACTCGGGTTCGTCGTCGTCAGCATCGACGGCACCGGGACACCGAATCGATCGAAGGCGTACACCGACGCGTACTACGGTGCGATGGGCCGGCACAACACGATCCCGGATCAGATCGCCGGCATGAAGGAGCTCGGGAAGCGTTTCCCGTGGATCGACATCGACAAGGCCGCGATGTGGGGCCACTCGGGCGGCGGATTCATTACCGCGGACGCGTTGCTGCGCGCGCCATACAACGACTTCTTCAAGGTCGGAATCGCCGAGTCAGGGAACCACGACCAGCGCCAGTACGAGGACGACTGGGGCGAGCGCTACCAGGGGCCGCTGGTGAAGAATCCGGACGGCACGGACAACTACGCGATCGAGGCCACACAGACGCAGGCGGCCGGGCTGAAAGGCCATCTGTTCCTGATCCACGGCACGATGGACAACAACGTGCCACCGTACAACACGCTCCTCGTCGCCGACGCGTTGATCAAGGCCAACAAGGAGTTCGACATGCTCCTGATTCCGAACTCCGGCCACGGATTCGCGCCCGCCAACTACGTCATGATTCAGCGCTGGAATTATTTTGTCCGGCACCTGCTCGACGCCGATCCGCCGAGAAACTATGTCGTGCCGGCTGGCCCGGCCGGCGGCGGCAGACGCGGTGGCGGACCGGGGCGTAGGCCGGGCCTTTAGGCCCGGCCCGGCGGCCCTGAAGGGCCGCCCCACCACGACGCCGGAGGGCGTTGCGTGACGACGGAGTGGAAGGACGCCATCAAGGACGGCAATCTCGCGCGGCTCGACGTCCTGGCTGGTGACGGTGCGGACATCGACGCGTTCGACGATCACGGCCAAACCGGCCTGATGATCGCCGCGCGCGATGGCCGCACGCCGGTCGTGCGCTGGTTCGTCGAACATGGCGCCGATCTCAATCACACAGCCAAGTTTCATCTCTCAGCACTCATGCTCGCGGTCATCAACGGACGCGACGCCATCGTCGGGATCCTCGTCGATGCCGGCGCCGACCGCGCGATCCGGGGATCCGGGGCGCCCGGCTTCGAGGGCAAGACCGCGCTCGACATCGCGCGAGCCGGCAATCGCGACATCATGGTCGCCCTGCTCAGCGAGTAGCTCCCCGGACGGCAAGAAACCCCATCAGTCCGGCAGTATCAAGTAGTGAGCGACGAACTCACCGCCGCATCCGGTCCGCAGGACGTTGTCAGCCGCCTGTCGGACGGGGAATGGCATCGCCTCATCGTTCAGCTCGGCCGGTATGCCGTGCAGAAGAGCCGAAGGTTCTACTGGCGCACCGGCTCTGGCGGGGAGCTGCCGGACGGCGAGGTGACGCAGTCGATCGTCTCGAAAGCCATCGTCCTGTGGCTCGACGGGCGCCGGCGATGGAATCGCGCGGAATATGGGGACCTCGAGAGCTTCCTGATGGGTGTGATCGACAGTCTGCTATCGCACGCCGCCGGGGGCGCGGACAACCGGCACATCCGTCCGCACGAGCCCGGCGCGGACTACGTTCAGGGGTCGCCAACGCCGGAGAGCGCACTCCTTGCGCACGAACGGGCGACGGAGGCGGACGCCATCCTCGGCGAGATCACCCGCCAGTCGCACGGGGACACCGTCGTGATCGAGATCATCGACGCCATCCGGAAGGGCGCGGCGACACGGCGGGAGATTGCCGCAGCGACCCGACGAACGGTGGACGTCATCGACAACGGACTGAAGCGGCTTCGCCGCACGGGCACGAGTGTCGCCAGGAGCAGAGCCCATGGATTCCAGAACACGCGATAGCGAGGACACTCTCAGGCAGATTGACGAGCTCGCTGCCGAGGCCCGGCACAGCGACGTCGAGGCGCGCGAGATGCTCGAGTCAGCCGGGATCGATCCGGACACTTTCGCGCGGGCGGTACGCCAGGAGGTTCAAGCAGCCGTTCCGAAGCCGGAACTTCGCACTTCACACTTCGAACTTCGAACTTTCTTCCTTGGTGTCATCGCCGCCAGCGTCGCGTTCGCGGCCGTGTCGGTTCACTTCAACTACCGCGCGGGTCTCGAGGCCCAGCGCCAGCTCGCCCGCGCCCAGCTCATCGGGCCGCTCCTGCCGGCGTTGTCCAGCGAGGATCCCGAGCGCCGATCGATCGCCCTCGTCGTCGCGCAGCAGGTCGATCCGGCGTTTGCGGCAGAGACGTCCGCCCAACTGGCGCGCTGGGATGTGAACACGCAGGCTCGCGCGCGGGCGTATCGGAATACGACCTACGCCGACCGGATCCTCGCGGGCATCCAGAAGCTCGAGATCAGCCGCGATCCGGAGGACCGCAAGGCGGCGATCTGGAACGACCTGCTGCCGGTGCTGGTGGAGGCGCGAAGGAATCGCAACGAGTTCGTGGACGTGGCGATCGAGTACCAGCGCGTCCTGCCACTGCTCAGCGTCCGCAATCCGGACGTGTTCCTGGACAGCTACTGGGGCGAGCTGTGGATTCTGAACATCCTGCTGGAGTCACGCATCGTGCCCGTGGTCGAAGCCGCCCGACGGGCCGCGCCGGAGCCCGCGGTGGTCGAAGCGGTCTTCCAGAAGAACGCCTCGGGCCTTCCCGAGCGCGACCGTCTGGCGTTCGAGGAAGCGAAATCGGCGTACGTAAGGACGCTTACCGCAATTCGCTAAGTCAATGGATCGATGGTCCGTTGAACAAATGGATCGATACAGGACTCACTAATGTCAATTGGCTTCGATCCCGTCGTCGGGAGCGTGTTGTTCTCCGCTGGTCTCATTCCTCACGTGGCGCCGCCGCGGAGGGAGCTCGAGCTGCCGACGGTGACGCCGGAGACACCGCCGCTGGTTACCGTGATTCTCGCGTTGTATCGCGAGCGCTGGGACGACATCGACATGACTCTCGAGTCGTTGCTGAAGCAGACGTATCCGAAGGAGCGGCTGGAAGTGCTGGTGGCCATCGAGGCGCACGACCAGGCGATTCATCCGCTTGCGGATCGGGCGGTCCGCAAGCTGCGCGACGCCGGCATCGGGAGCGCGATCGTCATGAGTCACGGCGGCAAGCGCCTGAAGGCGTACGCGCTCAACCTGGCGATCGAGCGCGCGCACGGTGACATCTGCGCGTTCTATGACGCCAGCGACGACATCGAGCCCGCGCAAATCGAGCGCGCGGCGCTTCTGATGCACGAGAAGCATTACGACGCGGTTCAGGCGACCGTGCTGAGGAAGGGAAGATCTATCCTTAGCGAGTTTCTGTTCATCGACACGGCGTTCTGGTTCAGGAAGTACCTCCCATTCGTCCTCGGGCTCGCCAAGGGGATGCCGCTCAGCGGCGAGGGTCTGTTCCTGCGTCGAGCGGTGCTGAACGAAGTGGGTGGATTCCCGGAAGTACTTACCGAGGATGCGTATCTCGGCATCCTTCTTACGGAGCGCGACAAGCGCTTCGGCCTCGTGTCCTCGGTCATTACCGAAAAGGCGCCCCGCAGCATGAAGGCGCACTTCATTCAGCGCCTGCGCTGGAATCGCGGGTACCTCACGTGTCTGGCGCGCCTCGTTCGGTCGGACCTGTCGTGGAAGAGGAAGGGCGCGCTGTCGCTGCCGTTCCTCACGCCGCTCAGCTGCGCACTGGCGTTCGTCGGATGGCTGCTGATCGTGGGCCAGTGGGGCCTGTCGGTCGCAGGCGGATTTCAGATCCCTGACGTCACGCTCTCGGTCGTGCCGCACACCGCGTACTCGAACGCGATGTACTACTGGGCGCTGACGCTCTTCGTCGTCGGCATCCCGATGTGCGTGGTGTCGTACGTCCACACGCTCTGGGTGCTGGGACTGAAACGGTCGGTGCCGTTCGTGATGATGCTGCCGTACTACTGGACGTTCATCGGGTTCGCGGCCACGTGCTCGTTCTTCAAGAACACGACGCACTGGGGCAAGACCGAGCGATGAGTCGCGCCTCTCAGCGGATCCAGGACGCTCGGAGGACCTTCGCGCCCCGCCTGGCGCTGGCCTGAATGACCCTGGGCGTGATGCCAGTCGGCCGGGCGTACGTCACCTCGTACTGCGACGTCAGCGCCGCCGCCACGCGGTTCAGAATCGATTCCATCGCCGTCGTCGACACGGCCGTGACCTGCATGCCGCCGGTGGGTTCGGGCAGGTTCGAGAACAAGGTGTCACGAAGGGGGACGAGCGCCGGCCTGATTCCCGCGATCCCCCGGATCGTCACGGGCCAGTAGGCCGCGCCGGACTTGAGCACGGTGTCGGCGACGCTTTGTGGCGTAATTGCGCTGCTTTCGGGGCCGTCGAACGTAACGGAGACGATGGCCCGTCTTGGTGATTCCCTGTTCATCAACTCCCGGCTTGCCGCCACCAGCGCCTCGAGGAGCACGCCGGCGCCCTGCTGACTCTCAACCAGCCGATCCGTCCAGGGTTTGATCTTCCTGAATTCGGACGTGGAGGGCACGACGACTGAACCACCCTGGGCGAGATCCATGATCGCCACTTCCGATCCCGCGGTTCCGCTGAGCACGCGCCGGCAGAACGCCGCCAGCCCGCGCCGCATATCTTGTGTTGGAAACTGCACGCCCGGAGCGGGCTTCGCGGTGTCGACGAGCAGCGCGACGTACAAGGCTTCGTTGTTCGGCCGCACCTCGATGACTTCCCGTTGCGTTCCGTCCTCGGTCACGATGAACTCGCTGGCCCGGAGATCCCGAATCGGACCGCCCGCGTCGTCCAGGACGGTGACGAGGATCGACTTGGCGACGGCTTCCGTGGCTCGGGCGGCATCGACGCTGACCAGCGCCGCCGCGATCGCCAGTGATAGTGATATTGCTAGTGAGATTCTTCGCCGCACCGTTTTTCTCCCGTCGCCACAAGGATACGCGCAGACCGGCGCGCCTGCGAACCCCAGCGTCTAGACACAAAGAACTCTGCAGAATAAAGTTGTAGCCCATGCCGAAGCGCCAGATGCAGACGTGGCTCGTGCTGGTCGTCCTCGCGGTCGGCCTGGTGATCGTGTTCGTTCTCGGACTCTGGGCCTACATGAGCGCCACGGCCACGCCCATCCACCCGAATCCCCGCGAAGTGTCGTCGGTGACACGCGCGGCCCCGCCCGCGAGGTGGGCCGCGGCGGTGAGCCAGGCGCAGGAGGCCGCTCGCGAGGCCATCAGCGCGCAGAACCTGCCCGGCCTCTCCGTCGCGGCGGGCATTGGCGATGGTGTTCGCCAGGAGGTGGTGTGGGCCGAGGGCTTCGGCTGGGCTGATCTCGAGAATCGGGCGTCCGTGTCACCCGAGACGAGATTCCGGACCGGCGGCATCTCCATGGCGCTTACCTCCGCCGCCGTTGGCCTGCTGGTCGAAAGAAATCAGGTCAGGCTCGACGATGAAATTCACAAGTACGTGACGGAGTACCCAGCCAAGGAGTGGCCGGTCACGTTGCGTCAGCTCATGGGGCACGTTGGTGGCGTCGCGAATGACCAGGGCGACGAAGAGCCGTTGTCTGAGCGCTGCGCGCGGACGGTTGACGTGGTGCAACGTTTTGCGAAGACGCCGCTGCGATTCGAGCCGGGCACACGGTACAGGTACTCAACCTACGGCTGGACACTCGTGAGCGCAGCCGTGGAATCCGCGGCGCGCGAATCATTCTTCAGTTTCATGCGCAGTCAGGTTCTGGGACCGCTTGGGATGAACGACTCGTCGCCGGATTCCGAGACCGAGCCACCTCCGAACCGCGCGAAGTTCTACCACCCGAGGTTCGCCGGAGACACGCGCTACGGGCCCGAGCCGGCGCGGGACGGGGACTACTCCTGCTTCGCCGGTGCCGGCGCGTTCGTGTCCACGCCGTCGGATCTGGTCAGGTTCGGAATGGCGATGAACAGCGGCAGACTGTTGCAGCCCGCGACCGTCGCGCAGTTCCAGACATCTCAGCGGCTTGTGACAGGCGAAGAGACCGGCTACGGTCTCGGCTGGGATCTCGAAACGGTTCAGCTCTCCGGCGAGTCAACGACGACGGTCGGCCACGACAGCGAGTTCACCAACGGCGGCAGCGCGTCATTGAAAGTGTTCCGGTTTCCCGGCCTCGACGTCGTCGTCGCGGTGACAACCAACATCTCGTTCGCGGACACGGACGCCATTGCGTTGAAAGTTGCCGAGGCGTTTGCCCGCGAAGCGAAGGCCCCGGCGGCAAGTAGGTGCGTTGCCACACTCTGTGGCTATTTGTTGCCAACGTTTGTCTGTGACATCCGGCGGCCCAGGCGGAACTCCACCCCGCCTTTCATAGTCGTGAAGATGGTGAGCTCGCGGCCGTCTGCCATCAGGCGGCAGCTCTCGGGGTAGGGAAGCTCGTCGAGTTTCACGATGAGTTCTTCGTCCGAGAGGCCGTTGACGCGATCGATTTCAATCGTCGCGCTGCCGCGGATGATGTTCGTTTCCGGTGCGGACAGCGTCGCCGATCGCAGCATTTTCCCCGAGGAATTCTTCGCTTCGGAGAATGTCCCGCGCGCGAGTACGTCCCCCGACTGAGTGCGGATCTCGACGGTGTTCACTGTCATGAGGTCGCCGGCATCCTGCGACAGGGTCTGATTGACCCTCATCGTCGATGACAGGCAGGCGCTGGTCGCTGCGAGAGTGGCAATGAGCAAGAGACGCTGAAGCATGGCGTCCTCCCTTGAGAGCAGGATGTGGTGGTTACCTGGGGAATAGGGCAGCAAGAGCCGTACCGCCGGCCCCGGACGTCGAGGGGGTCACACTTTCGGGAACCCGGTAGCCCTTTTCCGGGACTATACAGATGAGATGGATGATGCGGCCCTGCTCGCGAAGGCGCGAAGGGGGAACGAGGATGCGTTCTCGCTGCTCTTCGAGCGCCATCAGAGGCAGATCTACCGATACGGCGCGTACATGTGCGGGCCTCACGCCGCGGACGACGTGGTGCAGGACACATTCCTCGCTGTGCTGCGGCAGACCGGCCGTTCGGATACGCCCGGCGGAAGCGTGCGGTCGTATCTGCTCGGAATCGCGCGTCACATCGCACTGAAGCGGCTCGCTGCGGCCCACACGCCGCTCGAAGAGCCCGCTGACGAGGCGAACGACGAGCTCGCGTCGGCGGACCCGTCACCGCTCGAGACGATGACGCGATCTGAAATGTCCGGCGCTGTTCGCCGGGCAGTGGAGACACTGCCGGCGGCATATCGGGAGGCAGTCGTGCTGTGTGAACTCCAGCAACTCGAATACGAAGAAGCTGCCGGCCTCATGCAATGTCCGATCGGCACGGTGCGATCGCGACTGCATCGTGCCAGGCGCCTGCTGGCCGCGAAGCTCGGGAGCGCTCTATGAACCCACACGATGACAATCGGGATCGTCCGTTGACCGGCGCGCTTCGTCGTGTGGCGGAGGACGACGACACGGCCGGAGCATCGCCCGCGGTTCGCGCCCGCCTGCTGAATGAGGTCCGCTCGATTGCGCGCGCGCGCCGGCGCACGTCATCGATCTCGCTTGCAGCGGCCGCGCTCGTGATGCTCGGAGTCGGCTACATGTTGTGGCGTGCCGTCGGGCCATCCGCCGACGGGACTCCCGACACTTCCACAGCCGGAGTTCGTGCCGAGGTCACGACGCCGTTCTTCCCATTGATTTCAACAACAACGCCACTGACCTCGACTCACATCGTCCGCATCGAAGTGCCGCGCCGTGCGCTTGCCTCGTTCGGTCTTGCGGCCGCGGAGGCGGCGGAAGAGCTCTCTTCGGGAACCGTGCTCGCCGATGTGGCCATCGGCGACGACGGCCTGGCGCGGGCGGTGAGATTTGTTCGACCTTCAACACCAGAGGAGAAACAGCCATGACTACGCACTTGAACCGATACCGCTTTGCTGCCGCTCTGAGCGGGCTGATCGTGCTGCTGGCCGCGGCAGGCCCGCGAGCCCAGGACAAGCAGATCGCGATCTTCACGAACGGCGATCCGACGCTTGCCGCACCGGTCGCTGGGGCGCCGTACTCGGCGGAGGGCATCACGACAGTGAAAATGCGGATGTATGACGGCACCCGCATCGACCGCAGCGTCACCGCGAAGTTCTATCGTGACAACGCCGGCCGGGTCCGCCGCGAGCAGACGGTCGTCGGTCTCGAGGTGCTCGATCCCTCCAACGACTTTCGCTCGGTGGTCCAGATCGTCGATCACGTGGCGGGCGTGATGTACACGCTGAATCCCGGATCCCGCACCGCGCATCGAATGCCGACAAGCGTGCTGAGGACCGAACCCAAGCCTCAAGGTGTGGGTCCTGGCCCGACAAAGGTCACACGGCAGAATCTTGGGACGAAGGACATCGACGGCTTCCAGGCGACCGGCCAGCTCCTCGTCACCGTGATTCCCGCTGGTCAGATCGGCAACGATCGGCCGATCGAGATCTCGGACGAGCAATGGACGTCGACCGATCTCAAGGTGGTGATGTACTCGAAGCACAGCGACCCACGCAGCGGCGACATCGAGTTCAGGCTGACGAAGATCTCCCGCCAGGAGCCGGCGAAGGATCTCTTCGCCGTCCCGGCGGGTTTCAAGATCATGGACTAGCGATGTCCGCCGCGCTGTCTGGACGAAGCGCCGCGACCCTTCCCGTTCCCGTTGCTGTTGCCGGCGGTGGTCCCAGCCATCGCCGGTTGACGTGATTCATCACGCCCGTTTCTGGCAGCTTCGTTGAGTCCCGACTCTGCAAGCTCGGTCAGCTTCTGATCGGCGGCCTTTTCTTCTTCGAGCGACAGCGACAGCAATTCGGCGACGTCGTCATGGCCAAGAGCCCGTGCCCAGGCCATGATCGTGCCGTACGCCGCCATTTCGTAGTGCTCCGCCCTCTGGGCGCCGGCGATGATGCCGGCGTCGAGCGCGGCGCCCTTCTCGTTTTCCTTGATGACGTCGGATCCTTCTTCGACGATGCCCAACATCCCCGAGCAGGTCTTCGTCTTGGCCGGTTCGTCGATCATCTCGAAGGCCTGCTCGATGCGCGAGACCTGTTCTTCCGTCTCAGCGAGGTGACTTTCGATGGCCTCACGCAGATCCGGAGACGTCGCGGCTTTAGCCAGCTTCGGCAACGCGCGCACGAGCTGGCGCTCTGCGTGATAGATGTCGCGGAGTTCGTCGATGAAGAGATCTTTGAGTGTCGTTGTTTCTGTCATGGAACCTCCTGCTTTCTGAATCGAGCCAGCTACTGCATGTACTGTTCCTGCGGCAGTGGCGGGAACGAGACCGTATGCGGTCTTTCTGTCGATCCGCCGAGGGATTTGTCGGTAGCGCGCTGCTCACTCTCCGACTCCGCCGGAATCCATTTGCGGGCGGCAGGCTTCCACCGTCTTGCCGTCGGGCGCGGCACGTCCGTTGCAGTTCTTCACCGGCGAGCCGGATGGACCGGCGAGAGGTGAAAAAAATGGCGAATCAAGGTAATCGCAGTCAGTCCGGCAGCGCGACCGGAAGCCCAGACGATCGGGATCGCAACAAGGGCGATCAGGACCGCAACCGGTCGCAGCCAAACCAGCCTGTGCCCAATCAGGGCGATCGCAAGCAGGGTGGTATGGAGCAGGGCAACAAGGGTGGCAATCAGGGCGATGGCTTCAAGGGCAGTGAGCCGGGCTCCGGCTCCACGCCGGATCGCGATCGGAATCGCGGCAACGCCGACCCGAAACATCGTGAGTCGGACGCGGATTGAAGGGACACGCAGATGCCCAACACTACACACGACACACCGACCGAGCGGACGCCTCCAACGCGGCCGGCACCTGATCAGGGCGGCCTGCCGTCGCGGGATCGCCAGGGGAACACCGAGATTCCCGGTAATGCTCGGACTCCCGAAGTTCCGAGCCCGGACGATCACGAGGGCGCGACCGAAGACAAGGTCGGCGATCGGACCGGGCCGGGAGCGGGCTACGACCAGGAGCCCGAGCAGGATGACGAGCCTGAAGCGGGCGAGGAGGGCGTTTCCTGACGACAGCGTAGTCGTCACGGCCGATCGGGTGCTTGCCACAGCAGGCGTCTGATCGGCCGGCGGCGGGGGCAGCAGACTCCAATGGGGCGTTGGATTAGGATCTGTCTGTCTTGACTCCCGGAATCCCTCCCGCGTGAAAGCCACCTACATCAAGGTCCTGATCGTTCAGGTCGTCGTCCTCGCCGGCCTCTGGCTGCTGCAGTACGCCTTTCTCTGATCCATGCACGCCATCGACTGGGCCATTGTCGTCGGGTTCACCGCGTGGATCGTGTACGACGGACTGAAGCGAACGAAGGACAGCCACGAGCTCGAGGGCTACTTCCTCGCGAAGCGCAGCATTCCGTGGTGGGCCGCCGGCATCTCGGTGATGGCCACACAGCTGAGCGCCATCACGATGATCGGCACGACCGGCCAGGCGTACGCGGACGGGATGCGGTTCATCCAGTTCTATTTCGCGCTGCCGCTGGCGATGATCATCCTGTCCGTCACGCTGGTGCCGTTTTTCTACCACGCCCGCGTGTACACGGCCTACGAGTACCTCGAGAAGCGCTTTGACCCGAAGATTCGAAGCCTCACGAGCCTGCTGTTTCTGATTTCACGCGGTTTGTCGGTGGGGGCGGTCGTGTCAGCGCCGGCCGTCGTCATGTCCCTCGTGCTCGGCTGGAACCTGGCGCTGACCGCGCTCGCGATCACGATGCCGGCCGTGGTCTACACCATGTTCGGTGGCGTGCAGGCGGTGACCTGGACCGACGTCAAGACAACGGCCCTCATTGTCGGCGGTCTGCTGGTGATGATTGTCGTGGCGCTGCTCGGTTTGCCCGATGGCGTCAGCGTCACGGACGGCTTTGCGGTGGCCGCGAACGCCGGGCGGCTTCGAACCTTCGATTTCTCGTTCGATCTCACCAACCAGTACACGTTCTGGTCCGGCACGATTGCCGCCCTGTTTCTCTTCTGCTCCTACTTCGGCGCGGATCAGAGTCAGGTACAGCGGTACCTGACCGCCAAATCGCTGGACGACGCGCGGCAGTCGCTGCTGATGAGCGCGTACTGGAAGATCCCGCTGCAGATCGTCGTGCTGCTCGTCGGCGTCCTGGTCTTTGTTTTCTACACCTTCAATCCCGGGCCGATGATTTTCAACGCCGCGGCCCAGGAGCAGGTAAAGGCCAGCCCGAATGCCGCGGCCTACGGCGCGCTGCAGTCCGAGTACGACGCCGCCTACGAGTCGCGCCGCCTCGCCGCCGTCGAGTTCACCGGCGCCCGCCAGTCCGGCGATGCCGGCCGCCTGACAGACGCCCAAACCAGTCTGCGCGCGAGGGACGCGGCGCTCCAGGACGTGCGGAAACGCGCCACCCAGCTCGTGCGCGAGACGAAAGGTGACCGCGCGTTCACGGACGTCAACTACGTCATTCCAACCTTCATCCTCACGCAACTTCCGATCGGCCTGATCGGATTGCTCATCGTCGGCGTCCTCATGGCCGCGACCGATACCATCGCCGCCGAGCTCAATTCACTCTCGACCGCGACGGTGATTGATTTCTACAAACGCTGGTGGCGCCCGACGGCGACCGATGCGCACTATCTGGTGGTTTCGAAGGCGCTGACCGGCGTGTGGGGACTGCTTGTCTGCGGCGTCGCGGTGTGGGCCGTCGAGCTTGGCTCGCTCATTGAGGTCCTCAACCGCTTCGGCTCGTTCTTCTACGGGTCGATCCTCGGTGTGTTCGTCCTCGCCATGATCCGCTGGGCCACGTCCGCCGGTGCCCTAGTCGGCCTCGCCGCCGGCATCGGCTCGGTCGCGTGGGCCGCCAACTACACGAACGTCGCGTTCCTCTGGCACAACGTCATCGGTGTCGTGGCGGTCGTTGTCGTGGGCCTCCTGGTCAGCGCCATCGACCCGAAGCGTCGCGCGCCGGCAGCATGAGAAACCTCAGCCGTCATCTGTACTTCTGGGTCGTCCTGGCCATCATCGCGGGCGGAACGTTCGGCTATTTCAATCCGCATGCCGCAGTGAAGCTGAAGCCGCTCGGTGACGGCTTCATTGCGCTGGTCAAGATGCTGATCGGCCCCGTGATCTTCTGCACCGTCGTCCTCGGCATCGCCGGGGCGGGCGACATGAAGAAGGTCGGCCGTGTCGGCGGCAAGGCGCTTCTGTATTTCGAAGTCGTCTCGACCATCGCGCTCATCATCGGCCTCCTCGTGGTCAATCTCATCCGGCCGGGCGGCGGTTTCAACGTGGATCCCCGCACGCTCGACGCCAAGGCGGTTGACGCCTACGCGAAGACCGCGGCATCTCAGACGACCGCGGACTTCATCCTGCACATCATTCCGAAAACATTCACCGACGCCTTCACCGGATCCGGTGATCTGCTGCAGGTTCTGCTGGTCGCGGTGCTCTTCGGGTACGCGATGACACACCTCGGCGCCGTCGGCCAGGCCGTTCACATCTTCATCGAGGAGTGCTCGCGCATCTTCTTCGCGATGATGAACACCATCATGAAGCTGGCGCCGATCGGCGCCGGCGGAGCGATGGCGTTCACGATAGGGAACTACGGGCTCGCGGCGCTGAAGCCCCTCGCGGCGCTCATGGCGAGTTTCTACCTGACGTGTCTGCTGTTCATCCTGATCGTGCTGGGCACGATCGCGGCGGCCTGCGGCTTCAGCATCTTCAGGTTTATCGCGTACATCCGCGAGGAACTCCTGACGGTGCTCGGCACCTCATCGTCGGAGTCCGCGCTCGTGCCGCTCATGCACAAGCTCGAGCGCCTGGGCTGCTCGAAATCCGTCGTCGGCCTCGTTGTTCCAGCAGGCTACTCGTTCAATCTCGACGGTACGAACATCTATTTGACGATGGCGGCGTTGTTCGTGGCGCAGGCTCTCAACATCGAGCTGACCGTGGTTCAGCAACTGACTCTGCTGGGCGTCGCCATGCTGACCTCGAAGGGCGCGTCGGGCGTGACCGGCGCGGGTTTCATCACCCTCGCGGCCACGCTCGCGGTGGTGCCGTCCATTCCGGTTGCCGGCCTCGCGCTGATCCTCGGCATCGACCGATTCATGTCGGAAGCCCGGTCGCTGACGAACTTCATCGGCAACGGTGTGGCGACGCTCGTCGTCTCGAGGTGGGAAGGCGAGTTGGATCGTGTCGCGTTGACGCGGGAACTCACCGGGCGCGGTTAGCGAAGGCCCGCGCGATCTCAAGCGCAATCGACTTCGTATCCGCGAACGAGATGTTGGCCATCACCGCCACGGTGAGGCCGCGTTCGGGAAACGTCATCAATGATGTCGTACCGCCGATGAAGTCCGGCTGGCTGCCATGGCCCGCCATTCGAGCGGGTTGGCCTTCAAGCGGATGCGTTTCGAGCTCCCAGCCAAGACCATGACCAGTCTCAGCGCCGGAGGTCAGTCGCTGCGGCGTCTGGAGCAACTTGACCGTAGCGGGCGTGAGGAACTTGCCGCCATTGATTCCCATTCCGAACCGCACGAGGTCAGAAGGCGTGGACAGGAACGCGGCGGCGCCCGCATAGCAGGAATAATCCCCAACGCGCGCCGGCTTCGGCCCGTATCGCGTGTCCCTGGCGAGTCCGAATTTCACGAAGTAGAACGTCGAGCGCGATGGCATTACGTCCGTCGTGACGTCAACCGTCGTGTCACGCATACCCAACGGTTCGAACACCTGCGTGCGCATGAACGACAGGAACGGCTCGTCCGCGGCCGATTCGATCGCCGCACTGACCAGGATCCAGCCGTAGCTGGATGGGCTGTACTTTGTGCCCGGTTCGAACAGCAGCGCGTCCTCGGCGAAGTTGTCCAGCTGCAGTCCGTCCGTTGTCCGAGTGCAGCGCGGCGCCTGGTTTCCATCCTCACTGCGCGTGTTGGACAGAGGTCCATCGCTGCCTTCTTCGGTCCGGACACCGGCCGTTTCAGCCATCAGCTGCCGCAGTGTCACCGGCCACCGCTTCTTCGGGAACTGTGGGACTCGCACCTGAATCTCATCGTCGAGACGCAGCGCCTCTTTCTCGAGCAGCAGGCCGACGGCAGCTGAGGTGAGCGTCTTGGATGCGTCTGAGACCCGGAACCGGGTCTCTGGCGCGACCGCGACCTGGTTCTGGAGGTCCGCCCAGCCAAAGCCCTCGGCCCAGACGATGTCCTGACCAACCGCGACCGCCACCGAGAGTCCCGGCAGGTTCTGCTTCGTGAGAGCGGCGCGCATGGTTTGCCGGCCGCGTTCCACCGCGCCGGCCCATTCTGGAGACGGCGTCGAGCGTGTGACCGAACGAATCTGCTGCGGGTCCGGATGAAGCGTCGGCGTCGTGACGCTCTTGTACGTCCAGAGGCCCACAAGCGCCGTGACCGGCAAGCTGATGGCCCCGACGATCAGCAGGAGCCAGATTGGTATCCGAGTCTTTGCCATACGTTCGACCGAGAACTTTACATTACAAAGTCATTTGCGTCAAAGCCGCCAATGGAGGTAACGTTGTGCACGCGGCGTCGCCGCAGACATGCCTGGCATGGCAAAGCGCCGGACCGAGACCTGGTCCACATTGGTCGTCCTCGCCATCGGTCTGCCCATCGCGGTGGTCGTGGCGCTCGTGTCCTACATTGCCAGCGCCCGGCCGCTGCATCCGAATCCGCAAGCTGTGACATCCGTGATGCTTTCGGCACCATCGCCCAGGTGGGCGGCGGCCATCGAGCGGGGGCAGAAGGCCGCGCGTGCGGGTTTGAGCGAGGAGAATGTGCCGGGACTGTCAGTCGCAGTCGGCATCGCCGGCGAGCTCGTCTGGGCCGAGGGCTTTGGCTGGGCGAACATCGAGACTCAGGCGCCAGTCACGCCCACGACACGGTTCAGGATCGGGCACGTCTCCAAATCGCTGACGTCGGCCGGTGCCGGTTTACTGATCGAGCGAGGACGGCTCCATCTCGCCGACGAAATTCAGACGTACGTGCCCGCGTTTCCGAGGAAACAGTGGCCGGTCACACTGCGCCAGTTGATGGGGCACGTCGCGGGCGTCAGGCACTACAGAAACACCGAATGGGGCGACAAGCCCAAGGTGAAATGCGAACGAGCGTCGGAAGGCGTACAGAGTTTCGCGAATGATCCGCTGCTGTTCGAGCCGGAGACGCAATACCGCTACTCGACGTACGGCTGGGTCCTGGTGAGCGCGGCCGTCGAGGCCGCGGCGAACGAGCCGTTCTCCGCTTTCATGCAGACGCAGGTTTTCAAGCCGCTGGGCATGGCTGACACATCGTCCGAGGCTGCGACGGCGCCGATCCCGAATCGCTCGACCTCTTACTACCGGGGGAATCTCGGGCGCGAGATCACCACCAATGTCGATTACTCCTGTTTTGCCGGCGCTGGCGCATTTCTGTCGACGCCGTCCGATCTGGTCCGCTTCGGGATAGCGCTGGGCACTGACAAACTGCTTCAGCCGTCCACGGTAAGGATGCTGCAGACTCCTCAGCAGCTGGCGTCGGGCAAAGAGACCGACTATGGCCTCGGCTGGATGGTGGAGACAGTTGAACTGGCGGGAGAACGCACGCGGCTGGCAGGCCACGCGAGCCGCACCATTGAGGGTGCGTCCACGTCATTCATGATATTTCCCGAACGCGGGATCGTCGTCGCGGTCACCGCGAACCTGTCGTTCTCGCGCATGAGGGCGATTGCGTTGGAGGTTGCTCAGGCCTTCGCCGAGCAAGAGAAACGACCAGCAGGCAAGTGACGCTCACTGACCCGCCTTCGCCGCGACCTTGGCGGTGATTTCATCGAGCGGCGACTCTGCCGGACCGCCGATGACGTCGCCGGTGGCGGTGAAACGAGACCCGTGGCAGGGACAGTCCCACGTGGCTTCTGCGTCGTTCCACACCACCTGGCAACCCATATGGGTGCACGCCAGCGAGAGCAACGTCACGCGGCCGTTTTCGTGGCGATATGCCGCAACGCGGGTGCCGTCCAGCTCCAGGATCTTTCCCTTTCCCCGTGCCAGTGCCCTCGTTGTCTTGCCTTGCGCACCAGCGAAACGGTCGCGGATCAGGTAGTACGGATAGTCCTTGTTCTCCTTGAGGTAGTCCCAGAAGCCTCGGAGCACTCCGCTGCGATTCACGTCGAACAGGCCGCGCCACGGATTTGCCCGGCCGGTGATCGCATCGCGCACGATCATCGCGGAAAGAGTGCCGAACGTGACGCCATTGCCGTTGAAGCCCGTCGCGATGAACTGATGCGGCGAGATCTCGCCGATGAATGGTAGTCCGTCACTGGTTTCGATGACTTGGCCGGACCACCGGTGTGAGAGCTCGATGCCGGGCACGAGCCGTACGGCGGCCCGCTCGAGCGCCTCGTAACATGCCGACGTCTCCGAGACCTGGCCCGTCTTGTGATCCTCTCCGCCGAGGATCACGAGATCGCCGTCACGCTGGCGGTCGAGCCGGAGATAGCGATACGCCGTCGCTGTGTCCCAGTACAGCGCATCGAACACCTGATCGCGCTCGGCGCGACCGGCGACCACGTACGTGGAGTACAGGGACAGCTTCGTCTGAAGCAGCGTCGCCTTGAGAAGGCTCGCCTTGCCGACAATCGGATTGTGGGTGGCGACGAAGACGTTGTTGCATCGGAGGCGATAGGAACCCGCGACGACGGTCAGGGGGTCGTCTTCGACGCTGTGCGCGTCCGTGTGCTCGAAGATGGCCGACCCATCGCCGTCGACTCGAGCGGCGAGCTCCTTCAGATAGCGTGTCAGATGGAACCTTGCCTGGCCAGCGAACTCGACAGCTGGTGCGTCGACCACCGGCGCACGCTCGACGAACGTCGCATCGAATCCGAGATTCGCCGCAGCCTGCGCCTCTTCGCGGAGTCTTTCGACATCGGACTCTGTGAACTCGCCATCCGGCGGCGCGTGAAGGTACGCGGGCACCCACGACAGCCCGCAGGAAATACGCTCTGCATCGACGATTTCGGCGATCTGCCAGATCGCGGCGAGGCCTGCGTCCCACACTGCGCGCGCATGGTCTTCACCGATCGCGCGAATGAGCTCCATCAGCCACGTGTCCGTGACGCACGTCAGGTGCGCGGTCGTGTGACCGGTGTCGCCGCTCGCGACGGTGCGGCGATCCAGTACCACCACCTTGAGTCCCGCCTGCTTCAGGAGATATGCCGCGGTAAGTCCGGTCACGCCGGCGCCGATCACGACGACATCCGCGAAGCGACTGTGATCGAGTGCCGGGTACTTGGGCAGTGGAGTCGAGGAAAGCCAGTAGCTCTCGGGCATGACTGGCATCTGTGCAAGCGGGGTGCCACGCACCATCACGGTTGATGCGACAGGGCAGTGCCGTGTGGTCAGTACAGTGCGCTGCTCATTGCGCTGGCTGCCCACATTGGGCAACCATTCCCACCGCCCTCAAAGAGGCAGCTCACGCGCTCCGATGGGCTGGGTTGACCTCCGCCAGGCGTGATTTCAGGACGGCGCCCGGACTGAGCACGACGTTCCTCTTCTCGCATTTCGGGCAGAAGTACTCGTTGAACGTCTTGTAGTCGTAAAACCCCTGGAGGGGCTCGCATTCGAGCTCCAGTGCGGCGCCGCAACTGGCGCAGGTGCTCCGGACGATCTCGTTTGCGCGCAAAGGATCAGGCGAGACGGACGTTTTCGGCGCGCGGACCCTTCGGTCCCTGGCCCGTGTCGAACGTTACCGCCTGGCCCTCGCGGAGCTCGTCGAAGCTTCCGGTGGCGACCGCCGACTGGTGAAAGAAGTATTCGTTGCCGTCAGCCGCCGCCACGAAGCCGAAACCCTTGTCGCCCACGAGACGCTTGATCGTTCCATTCATTGACATGTCGCAAGACTAGTTCGCCCGAACTCCGGTGTCTGTGCAAAACGAGACACCAGCCCCGTGTGGCCGAACTCAGGATACCCGCGACCGGTGTCTCGGCTCGCTGACGACCGTCAACGTCTCGAGCAGCTCGCGGCTGTCCCCGCGCGCCCGCTCCAGGCCTCCCACGTCGGAGACCGTCTGAGCCAGATCGCTGAGCGACACGATGCCGGCGAGCGACCCACCGTTGGCAGTGACCGGTAGCCGCCGCACGCGACGAACCCGCATCAGACGCTCCGCCTCGGTGACATCCTGCTGCTCTTCGCAGGTACAGACCTCGCGCGACATGATCGCGGTCAGCGGAATAGAAGAGAGCGGCGTTCCGTGGAAGTACGCCGCCATGCAGATGTCCCGATCGGTCACGATGCCGACCACGCATCCGCTTTGATCGATGACGGGCACGGCGCCGCAGTCGCGCTCCCACATGATCCGGGCCGCGTCATTTGCCGAATCGCGAACGCCACAGGTTCCCGGGGAGTGAGTCATCACGTCTTTGACTTGCATGGTTCATTGTCCTCGCATGTTTCCGATGCAAAGAACGGTGCGTCCGGATCCGCGGCGCAGATGCCGGTGATGCCCCGGTCGCGCGCGGCCTCCATTCGCGACCTCAGCAATGTTTGTCCACATGTACGTGCCAGGCTGCTCACATCGGCTCGGCCCTGTTCGAGCGTCCGCCCTTCTTGACGTTGCCCTTGGCTTTCACGGTTGGCGACCCCTTCGCCATCTTCGATGCGCCGTTGGTCTTACCCGCGCCGTGGTGGGCGCCGTTCGAGGGCGCTGCAGTTTCGTTGATGCCGCCTTCGGCGAGTTCGGTCAGCTTTTCGTCGGCGCTCTTTTCCTCTTCGAGGATCTGCTCGAGGAGTACCGCTGCTTCTTCATGACCCATCGACCTTGCCCACGCGACGAGCGTGCCGTACGCCGCCATCTCGTAATGCTCCGCGCGCTGGCCCGCGGCGATCAGGCACGCGTCCATCGTCTGATCGTCGAAGTCCTCTTCCATGACCGACTTGCCCTCTTCGATGATCCCGGCGATGCCGTCACAGTGTTTCCCGCGCACGTTTTCGTCGAGGGACGCAAAGACCCGCTCGAGCTTTTTCACCTGACCCCTGGTCTCGCCGAGGTGCGATTCGAAGGCCTGCCGGAGCTGGTCCGACGAGGATTTCTTTGCGAGTTTGGGCAGCGCTTTCAGCAGCTGCTTTTCTGCGTCATACGCGTCCCGCAGTTCATCGAGAAACGCGTCGTGAAGTGTTCCCTGTGCTGGCATGGTCTTGTCTCCTGGTGTTGTCGAGAAGATCCCTCACTCGGTGGGGATCGGTTTCGCGGCGTGAAGTCATGCGCTGGTCTCATCGATCAATCGCAACAACGGTACCAGTCGACTACAAGAAGACTTGGGTTCACGCGACGCGCCTCAGAGGAAGTGCTTGCTCAAAAGATCCAGCGGTCGCGCGTATCGCGACCGGCTCCGGTGCCGTGCTGGCCATGGGCGCTGGCACGCAAGGTGCTTCGTTGCAGTCGATATGCACACACTCACGCTGCACGACCGAAAGATTTCACTGGCCAACGTCAAGACCTGGATGGCGCTCGGTACCGGCGCGTTGCTGCTCCTTGCCGCGTCCCGCCGGCGATCCGCGACCGGCGCGTGCCTCGCGTTGTCCTCGATTCCCTTGTTTTACCGCGGTGTCACCGGCCGCTGGCCTGGTGGGCTGACCGGCTCGCGGGAGCGCGATGACACGAAAACCGCCCTTGGCGGCGAGCGGGGAATTCACGTGCGGGAATCGGTGCGGTTGGAGGTCCCAGTTGCGGTCGTTTACCGCTTCTGGCGGCGTCTCGAGAACCTGCCGCGGTTCATGACGCACCTCGACCGGGTGACCGAGACGCGTGACGGCAGGTCGCACTGGGTTGCTGCAGGTCCCGCAGGGGTGGTGGTTGAGTGGGACGCAGAGGTGCTCAACGACATCGAGAACGAGCTCCTCGCGTGGGCCTCCCTGCCTGGATCTGATGTCGCGACAGCGGGATCGGTCTGCTTTGAGCCGGCACGGGACGGCCAGAGCACGCAAGTCACCGTCCATCTGCAGTACTCGCCGCCAGGAGGTAAGGTCGGAGCGCTGGTGGCCTCACTGTTTGGCCGCGAGCCCACTCAGACCGTTCGTGAGGATCTCCGTCGTTTCAAAGAACTGCTCGAAGCCGGTGAGAACACTGGCCAGCGGGTGGAGCCGGGTGAAACCCACGAGCTGCGAGCACCGCATCGATAACGTGCGGATTGGGACCGCCGGCTGGTCGATTCCGCGTGTCAGCGCGTTCCGATTCGAAGGTTCCGGAACGCACCTCCAGCGGTATGCCCGGGCGCTCAGTTGCGTTGAGATCAACTCATCGTTCTACCGTCCGCATGCGGCCGCGACGTATGCGAGGTGGCGCGACAGCACTCCGCCGGATTTTCGATTCGCCGTCAAGATGCCGCGCGCGATTACGCATGAGTTGAGGCTCACAACCGCGCGGAAGCCGTTGCTCGACTTCCTCGATCAGACGGGCGGCTTGGCGGAGAAACGCGGGCCGATACTCATGCAGTTGCCGCCCTCGCTGTCATTCGACTCCAGAGTCGCGACCGCATTCCTGAAACTCGTCCGCGACGTCTACGACGGTTTGCTTGTATGCGAACCCAGGCATGCGACCTGGTTCACGCCGTTCGTGACAGCGATGATGGAGCGGTACCGGGTATCACGGGTGGCGGCGGATCCGCCGCCAGTGCCTTCAGCAACCGAACCCGCGGCCTGGCCGGAGCTGGCCTATTTTCGACTCCATGGATCACCGCGGATGTACTGGTCGTCATATGGCGAGAAGTTCCTCGCCGCCCTGGCGCGAACGGCGGAGCGCCTCCCGGCGACGGAAGTGTGGTGCGTGTTTGACAACACCGCCAGCGGCGCCGCCATCGAAAACGCGTGGAACTTGTGCGAGAGGCTGAGCGCCGGCTCGGTACCCGCCTGACGAACGTCTACTGCGGATTGAGATTGTTGAGATCGCGGAGCTCGCGAAGTGTGCGTCGCATGTCTTCGATGGCCTTCATCTGTCCCAGTGTGGCCTGCAAGGATTCGGCGGTTGCGTTTACCGACTTGATCGTGGCCTGACGGGCCGCTTCGGCGGCGGTCCGCGCCTCTTCCGCAGCCGCCCGCGCGTCCTCGGCGAGCTGTCTGAGGCGCTCCGCCTCGCGACGGTCGCTCTCGTTTGTCTCGCGTGCGTCCTCGGCGCGTTCACGGCTGTGCTCGGCACCCTTCCGGCGGCTTTCGGCCTCCTGTGGGGAGCTTCCTGACAATGACGCGTCTTCGGGCGGAGGGCGTTGATCGCTCGCCATGGGAACCTCTTTGCCTTTGCCGGCGGTTGTTCGCCCGGTGGCGCTCGGGTTTCTCAAAAACTCGCCGGTGCTTCGTACTCACCCTAGCTGATTCAGCGCGCAACCAATGTTCGCAATGGAACACCTGAGACTGTCTTGGTGCGGCTCTTGCACACAACGGGGAATGGACATGCTGATGAACGGTCAAACACAGGCGGTAGGAACCGCTGCCATGATGAGCCCGCCACGCCGCCCGGCGAAGCCCAGCCAGCCGGCCACCCTGGACTGGACCGGCATCTGCGCTGAGCGCGTGGCGTACGCCGCCTCGGCGGTGATCTTCGCGCAGGGGGACGCCACCGACAGCGTGTTGTACGTCCTGTCCGGAACGGTGAGGCTCTCGGTCCTTTCGCGCACCGGGAAGGAAGCGGTCGTGGCGGTGCTCACCGCAGGACATTTTTTCGGCGAGGGCTGCCTGGCAGGGCAGACGCATCGGACGGCCACCGCCACCACGATGTCAGCGGCCGTCGTCCTCGCGATCGAACGTGAGGAAATGACGCACCAGCTCCGCACACAACCGGCGTTTGCAAGAGCGTTCATGACACACATGCTGACGCGCAGTATTCGAATGGAAGAGGATTTGCTCGACCAGTTGTTCAATTCCACTGAGAAACGTCTGGCTCGGACGCTCCTCCTGCTCGCGCGGGACGCCGAACCTGAGGCGGCCCGGCGCCCGCTGCCCCGCGTGTCACAGGAATTGCTGGCGGAAATGGTCGGTACCACCCGGTCGCGCGTGAACTTCTTCATGAACAGATTCAGGAAGCTCGGGTTCGTCCAGTACGAGCACAACTGTACGTTCACGATCAATGACTCCCTGCGGACCGTCATCGTGAGCGACTGACGCCTGGACTGTCCGCCTTGTGACAGCGTCGATTTCGGCGCCGGCACAGAGTGAACAGAGTGATTTGACGGGCGGGACGATTCTGGTTTCGTCAGAGGAGGCCGCAATGCAGATGACGCAAGACGAACGGTACACGTGCAAACAGTGCGGATGTGAAGTCACCGTGACGGTAGCTCCGTCAGTGCCAGGCAAGGGTGGCCAGGGGTCGCTCGTGTGCTGCGGCGAAAAAATGTCGTTGAAGTCTTAGGTCGTCAAGTCAAGCAAGTAGCTCTGCGCCATTTACAAGCAAGCAGTGGGCGGAATGCTGGGATTGCTGGTGGGCATTGGCGCCCTCGCAATTCCAGGCCTCGGGCCGTTCATCTCGGCCGGTCCGATCATGGCCACCCTCGCCGGAGGCGCTCTGCCTTCGGCGCAGTATCTTGCGTGCCCGCTAGGGTGCGCTTCTCCTGTTGAGGCCAGTCGTCATTTGAGTGGGACGATCCTCGACCGACCGTACGAAGCGTTCGAGAAACTTCAGGCCCAAAAACTGAATTTCTGAATTGGCAGGCTCCTTGCCATTCAACATAGTGTTTGCCAGCTTGAAATCGGCCGATTCCGACTCAAGTTTCAGGCGGAGGTGGCCATCATGATCGATCTAAGAAAGACAGTCGCATCGCTGGTTGTGTTTGTGGCTGCGCTCGCAGTTGCGGCGCCGGTTGCTGCGCAGCGCGGCCGTGGCGAGAACCGCGGTCAGTCGCAGTCCGGAGCGGCGCGCAGCCGGCAGGCTGAGCCGCGCTCACAGCCTGCGCCCGCGAGACAAGAAGCACCCAGAGAACGTCAGGAGGCACCGCGCCAGGCGCAGGGACCGTCGCGTCAGTCGCAGGTGCAACCGCGTCAACAGCAGGAGCCGCGTCAACAGTATGAGCGGCCGCTCGAAACGCAGCGGCCGTCACGCCAGACTCAGGCGCAGCCGCGACAATCGCAGGAGTCGCAGCGCCCGTCCGCGCAGGTCTACCGGTCGCAGCCGCAACAGGCGCCGCGTTCAGGCCAGATCCAGCGCGAGGGACCGACCGTCGAACGGTCACGTCCACAGGGGCAGGCCGTTCAACGCCAAGGATCGCAGACGTACAACGGCGGGTATCGCGATTCGCAGACGTCGCGCTATCAGGGCGGCGCCAGCCGTCCGGGGTCCTACCAGGCTCCGCGGAATTACAGCCGGCCGCAGACGTCCTATTACGGCGGCTACAGCCGCGGGTACATTCCGGTGCGGCGCCCGGTCTTCGTGCAGCCGTACTACGCGTTCCGACCCCGGCTCAGCATCGGCTTCGGCATCAGCATCGGCTACAGCGTCGGGTATCCGTTCCGGTACTACGATCCGTACGGGCCGTATAACTACGGCATCAGCTCGCTGCACCGCTACAACTACGGCGGTTCCGGCTACAGCTCGTACTACAGCCGTGTCGGCGGCCTGAGCTTCAACATCGATCCGTACGACGCGGAAGTGTTCATCGACGGCCAGTACGTGGGCGTCGCGGACGACTTCTCACCGGGGCAGATGCCGCTCACGCTGCTCGCCGGCCGCCATCGTGTGGACCTGCGGGCCGACGGGTTCATGCCCGTGTCGTTCGAAATCACCGTGATCGCCGGGCAGGTCATTCCATACGCCGGAACATTGCCGTACTGACGGCGACCGTGCTGGAGCCGTTTTCACCTGGGTCGTGAAAACGGCTCCAGCCGCTATCCTCCCGATGGTCTTGGCAACACGGTGTAGACGCGACCGATGAATCCGTGAAACTCCGTCATGAAACCCCGCAGGAACTTCTCGGTGGACGCGTTCGTGACAGCACCGTCGTCGGTGATCAACCCCTTCTCGAACTGAATGTACGCCTCGATGGAATTCATGAGCGGTGAGTTACAGAACGCCAGGATGCTGCGCAGGTGCGCTTGGGCAATCGCGGTCCCGATCTTCCCAGGCGACGTGCCGATGATGGCAGACGGCTTTCGCGCGAACGAGTTCTGGCCGTACGGGCGGCTGGCCCAGTCGATCGCGTTCTTCAGTCCGCCGGGAATCGATCGGTTGTACTCCGGCGTTACGAACAGCACGGCGTCAACGGCCGCGATGGCCTCCTTGAGGGCGCGCGCCGGTGGCGGGAAGTCGGCATCAGAGTCATAGCAGTACAGCGGAAGATCCCTGAACGGAATCTCGGTCATGACAAGTTCCGCCGGCGCGAGGCGCACCAGCGCCGTCGCAAGCTTGCGATTGATGGACGCCTTCGCCAGACTGCCGACGAAGTAACCGACAGAGTACGTAGCCACGGCTGACCTCCAAGTGGGGTTGTTCTCTATCGTTAATTCAATGCGGAGCGCCCGGGTGTTCAGAACCGCACACGCCCCGGGCCGCCGTGTGTCAGCGCAACGCGGCGAGAGCCGTCGTGGCGGTCTCGTGGTCGCGGATTTCAGTCGCCGTTTTCTTCGGGTTGAGCTTCAGCGCGGCTTCGTAACTCTTGATGGCCGCAGGCTTGTCTCCGCGCGTGGCCTGAAGCCGTCCCAGGGCCTGGTGGAGCTGATACGCCTTCGGCAGGAGGGTCAGACCCAACTCGAGCACCTTTTCGTTGGTGCCCGCTGCCTTGCGATTCGCGGCGTTCGCAGCCGCCTGAATGGAAGACGCACTGACATAGTAGTCCTTCAGGTTTGGCAGGGCCCTCGCCTTCGCGATGGCCTCATCGCCCGTGCCGGCCGCAATCGCTTCTCGCATGAGCTTCACGAAGGAAAGCGGCTTGACCGCGAGAATCTCGTAGTCGAAGACCAGCGTCGAATTCGCCGGGATGCCCGTCCGTTCTCGCGTGCCATAGCCGAGCTCCGGTTTCATCGTAATGACGATGCGATCGCCCTCGCGCACGTAGCGCATGCCCTCGGAGAATCCGCGTATCACGCTGTCCACGCCCAGCGTGTACTCGTAGGGCGCACCATCGGTGCGCGTGTTCCAGAACTCCTTGCCCTCCGCAAGATTCCCGATGCCGTGAATCACCATCAGGTCACCGGTCTGCGGCTGTGGTCCGCTACCGAGCTGCGTGAACTTATAGATGAGGCCAGATTCAGTCGTGATCGACTCGCCGATCTTCGGGCGAGTCTGGGCAAAGGCCGGCGCTGCGATGCCGGCGACCAGCAGGGCGACGAAGACGAACAAGTGTCGAGTCATGAGGGGATGTTCATCCATTCTGAGGCACTGCGCTACTCCTTTATGGACGTACCACGACCACGATCTGCGGCTAGCCCGAGGTCCGATTCTTGCAATTACTGACCCGGGAGTTCCCTATGAAAAGCGCCATTCTTTCTCTCGCATTGTGTCTCGTCGTCGCTCCGTTGACGACGGCGCGCTCTTCATCCTCGAACAACAACGCGGACAAGGTGCTCTGGCGAGACTCCGGTCCGGTCGCGAAGAAGGATCTGTATTGGGGCCGGGGCAGCGCCGATCGTGTGCCGAAGCCTCCCTTCACGTTCGTTCAGGAAAACCTGTCCGGATCGAAGCCGAAGCTCGACGTCACGGACGCGGCCGGCGTGGCGTGGTCCGTGAAGCTCTCACTGCCCAAGCCCGGCGTGAACGAAGTCCATGCGGAGATCGCAGCGACCAGGCTGGTCTGGGCGTTCGGTTACTTCGTGGACGAGAACTATTTCGTGCCGAGTGGACGCATCGAGGGCGTTCACGATCTGAAACGTGCAGCCCCGGTGGTGGGGCCGGACGGCAGTTTCACGTCAGCCCGGTTCGAGCGCCGCGAGAAAGGCATGGAATCGCGCGGCGAGTGGAACATCGAGGACAACCCGTTCAAGGGGACTCCAGAGCTGGCCGGGCTCCATGCATTGATGCTGCTGCTCGCCAGCTGGGACAACATGCCCTACAACACCGCCATCGTTCGCGTCACCCTGCCCGGCGGCGGCGAAGAGGATCGGTACGTCCTGACCGATCTCGGGGCCACGTTCGGCCGAATGCGCGGCGGGCTCGGCAAGGAACCGAATCGATGGGTACTGGATGAGTACCGCGAGAACCGTTTGGTCAGCGGCGTGACGATGAACAAACTGGCATTCCGCGCACCGTTGCTGGGCAAGGATCCGCTTGCGATTCCGGTGTCGCACGCTCGCTGGTTCCTCGAAATCGCGGCGCAGCTCAGCGACGATCAGATCCGCAAGGCCTTCGAGGCCTCGGGCGCCAATGCGAGCGAGGTCGAGGGTTTCACCGCGGCGGTCAGGTCGCGCATTCAGGAGATCAAGGACAAGCTTTCGACGAAGGGCTACTGAAAGAAGGCGGTTCTTACGGTCGACGGATGGTTCGGAGGGCTTCCCAGTTGGGGAACGCGTTGAGTCCCGGAGGAAACGTCAATTGCGTTTCGCCGGTACCGTCCGCGGAAATGCTGAACAACTGGAACCGCGCCGTGCCTCCGATGGGCCTGTGAAACACGATCCGTCGGCCATCGGGCGACCACGTCGGCGTCAGATCCGGGGCTGAATTGTCCGTCAGCATCATTTGTCCGCTGCCGTCCGCGTTCATGATGCAGATCTCGAAATCGGGACCATTGCGACGACAACTGAAGGCGATCCGCTTGCCGTCCGGCGACCACGATGGCGCCCTTTCCTCTTCCGTGTTGTTCGTGAGCCGGACGGGCTTTCCGGTGCCGTCGACACTGACGGCGTAAATCTCAGCCGTCGGAGAATTCATCGGATTGTCAGTCGTCGCGTGACTGGTGAAGATGATCGTTTTCCCGTCCGGCGACCAGTCCGCGTCATCGTCAATCGCCGCCGGACTGGCAGTCAGATTTCGTGGCTTGTCGTGGGAGCGAAGCCCGGCGTTTCCGTCGATGATGAAGATGTCGCTGTCCGTAGTCGCCGCCCCCGGATCCGGTTTGATGGGCAAGCCAGTCCCGGACGCAGACGCATGAAAGGCGATGTGCCTGCCGTCAGGAGACCACGTCGCGGAGCTGCCTCGGACCAGAAACACCTGATCGGTCCCATCGGCATTCATGACGAAGAGATCCGACGTGTTGAGCGGCTCGCCCTCGCCGCGCCGCCGTCCGCTTTCGAAAGCCACGCGCGTGCCGTCCGAGGACATCGCCGGAAACAGGTCAGGGACGGTGTTGCTGGTCAGACGCCGCACCGAGGTCCACGCCTCGTCTGTTGCATAGATCTCGGTGGCGGCCCAGGTCCGTAAGGGATCGGTCGCCGGGTCGGCGCCCGGCTCGTGCCGGCTGCTGACAAACACGAGCATGGATGCCGACGCTTTCTGCGGGCCAGCCGATTCGGTGAGGGAACCCTGCAGGATGCCTATGGCCACTGCGATCGTGGCGGCCCAGCCCAAATCGTCGGCGCGGAGTCGATGCACTATCACTACGTTACGCTCAAAACCCAGCCGTCGCCAGAAGCAGAGCCGTACGTATATTCTGCGCTCAATCACCATGACTACCAGGGCTTCCTTCGTGAAGGGACTTGCGCTGTCGCTTGTCCTAATCGGCGCCACGTTGAACGGACAGGGCGGACGTCGGGATATTCCCTCCAGGCCCCAGGGTCCGTGCGACATCTACGCCGTTGCCGGCAATCCATGCGTTGCCGCGCACAGCACCACGCGCGCGCTGTATGCCGCTTACACCGGTCCGCTGTACCAGGTCCTGCGTCAGTCGGACGGCAAGACGCTGGACATCGGTGTTGTCAGTCCCGCGGCCGCGCCGATTCCTGACGGAGGCGGCTACGCTAATGCGGCCGCGCAGGATACGTTCTGTGCCAACACGTACTGCTGGATCATCAAGATCTACGACCAGTCCCCGAAGCACAACGACCTGACGCAGGCCCCGCGGGGCGGATTCAGCGGGCCGGCCATGGGCGGCTTCAACAACGTGCCGCTCGCCGACATGGCGCCGGTGACGCTGATGGGTCACAAGGTCTACGGCGTGTTCATCGCGCCCGGCATGGGACTTCGCGACGACGATCCCGTCGGCACGGCCGTCGACGATCAGGCAGAGGGTCAGTACTGGGTCATCAACGGCCTGCACTTCAATTCCGGCTGTTGCTTCGACTATGGCAACGCGGAGATCGACAGTCGCGACGACGGCAACGGCACGATGGAGACGACGTACTACGGCAACGCCACGGGCTGGTATCACGGTCCACCGCCCGGGCCGTGGGTCATGACGGATCAGGAGAACAACCTCGTCGGATGCGTGAACCCCGGCAGTCCGTCGAAGCTCTGCGCGGATCTTCCGAGCATCACCTGGCGATTCGTGACAGCCACGGCCGACGGTGAGCCGCATCACTGGCGATCGATGGGAGGCGACGGACAGAGAGGCGATCTGAAAGTGATGTTCGACGGACCCCGCGTCAACGCCACCTACGATCCGATGCGCAAGCAGGGCGCGATTCTTCTGGGTAACGGCGGCGACAACAGCAACGCATCGCAGGGCACCTTTTATGAAGGCGCGATGACCGCGCCGGGCACGTTCCCGACTCTGGAGACCAATCAGAAGGTTCAAGCCAACGTCGTCGCCGCGAAGTACGACGTGCAGCGGGTGAGCATTGCTCCCGCCTCCACCGAAGCTACGGCGGGCAAGCCCACCCCCGTCGCGAATCCTCCAGGCTTGCAGACGTTTTCGCCTGGTTCGTCGCAGAACACGACTGTGACCTTTACGAATACGACGGGCGCGCCGGTGACGAACGTCGCACTGTCCATCGTTGCCCCCAAAGGATGGACGGTGAGCCGGACCGTTGTAGCGCAGTCGTCGACACTCGCAACGCCGGTCGCGCCGGGCGAGAGCGTGAGCGCGACATTCGAAGTCACGTCAGGCCCGGCGGCTTTCAATGGCGACCTCGTCGGCCAGGCGCGATGGACGGGAACCGGTGGTACGAAGCACGTCGAAACGGCGGCCGAAAAAGTTCGTAACGTCAGTCTCGTCACCATCAACGAGTTCCGTGTCAGCGGCGGTCCTGCCATCAACGGGACGAATTCGTTCATCGAGCTCTACAACTCAGGCAGCGGCGTCGTCGACCTCTCGAACTGGACGCTGACCGCGCACGCGACGCAGCAGGCGATTTTCTCCACGGTGAAGGTCCCCGTGGGTACGACGCTCGCCGCGCGCAGTTTCTATCTACTCGGCCTGTCCAACTCCGGACTTGCTGTACCGGCGCGCAAGGGTGACACGACCATCCACGTCAGAAGCACCGCGGGCATGACGGTTGGAGACACGATCGACATCGACACTGGCTCCGCCCTTGAAACCCGCAAGATCGTCGGTGTTGGAACGCCGGCTGCCGCCAACACGACAATTTGGCAGCCGCTGCCGGACGGTCCCGTCATCACGATTCCCGTGGGCTCGACGAACGTGCCGGTCACGGGCGTCGCGGGCTTCGAGGCCGGTCAGAAGGTCGGCATCGGCTACGGCGCCACCTATCCCACTGTGTCGAAGGCGACCGAGCGATACGAAGTCGTCACTGTCACAGCGGTCGGGAAGCAGGGCACGCAGGCTTGGCTCTCCGCGGATGCGAAAGCCGGCGACACGAACCTCAAAGTGTCATCGGTCGCAAACATTTCAGTGGGTGACAGAATCAGATTGGACATCGACAGCGTCGGACATGGGATCGAAACCGTCACAGTGACGCGTGTCGGTACGCAGTCGGTGCGCAACAGCTTCAACGGTCCGCTGAGAGAGACGGAGCTGGGGACTGGTCTCGGCCTGGCGGCGCCGCTCAAGTTCAGCCACGCCGCCAACCTTCCCTTCAGCAATCGTGGGACAGGCATCACCGTCACACCCGCGACGGCATTTCCGCACTCGAGCAACGAACCCGTCCAGCCGCTCGGTACTGGACTCACGCTGGATAAACCGCTGACGAGCGACCATTCGATCGATGCGGTTGTACGCGATGCGGCCGTCACGACGGCCGGCTATCAGGGCACGCCTGTACCGAATCAATGGTTCGGAGGACCGGCGCTCGGGAACGCGGGCGCCATCGTGCTGCGTGACGCCGCCGGACTCGTGGTCGACAGTCTCAACTACGGCGGCATCGTCGATCCATGGGCCGCCGAGGGGTATCAAGGCATTTCCGGAGCAGGACAAAACGGCTGCCGCGTGACTACCCCCGGCGGGCGCGGCGGCGGGCCGGCGGCGCCTGCCAATCTGCCCGATCGCAGCGCAGGCCGCTTCCCCGACGGTCGTGACACGGACAGCAACTGCAACGATTTCCTGTTGCAGGCCGCAACCGTGATGGCGGGCGAGTCCGTTACGGGCGCATTGAATATCAAGGTCGCCGGCGTGAATGACTTCGCCGCCGGACAGGCGATCCTGATCGATGCGGGCGCGAACCAGGAGACGGCCACGATCGCGACGGTCGGCACAGCGGGCGCCACGACGATCGGTACGGCGAGCGCTGCGGGCGCGACGATAATCCCGGTCGCCAGTCCTGCCGGTTTCAACAACGGCCAGACGATAACCATTGATATTGGCTCGAACGCCGAGACAGCGGTGGTCGTTTCCACCGCAGGCGGCGGCAGAGGCGGCGCGCCGATCACGGTCACCGTTTCTGCGCCGCTCCGATTTGCGCACGCCGCCGGTGCTCAAGTTGCGGGTACGGGCATCACACTAACGACACCGTTGACGAAATCGCATGCGAGTGGAGCACGTGTCGCCAGCACGGTTCCCACACCGGGCGCGCCGAATCGGAAATAAGCATCGTGCAACCCAAGTTTGCGTTTGGCCGCGAAACGACTCCCGAGGTCCTGACTTACTTGACGACGCCCGGCTTTCCGCCCAAGTTCGGCATCGTGTCTGCGTAGACGATCGTCTGCGTGGAGCGTTGATCGGTTTGGGTGAAGTTCACTACCTGCGCGCACATCACTTTGAACTTCAGCCGGCCATCGTCATTTCCAAGGCGGGAGAGCGGCAGCTCGATTTGGCGCGTATCGGGCGCCGGCGTCGTGACGCCGACGATGCCGTTGAAGTCCTGCTGGTTCGACGCCGTCTGATGTGTCAGCGCTGCCCTGGCCGGATCGTGTGGCTGCAAGCCGCGAAGCACGTAGTCGGCGCCGATGGGCACGCTGTCCGTCCTGAACGCAATTTCGCCGGTGGATGGGTCCTCGTCCGTATCGAGATACACGGTCACGCTCGTCTGCGGGGACAACGTTCCGCGTGCAAATGAGATCGTCAGCGTGAACACGCCCCGATCGACTTTAATCGTCGCCTCGATGAGATCCGGTGGCACCGGCAGTTGCGCGCTCGGTGAGACGTCTCCCTTTGCGTCCGTCAGCTTCCCGGACAATCGCTGCTCAACCAGCGGCCTTCCGCCGGAAATCACGAACACCAGCGCGGCCGCAGTAAGCGACTCACGCAGTCTCGGGGATCCGGTCACGCTGCGATTCTAGCGCCACCTGACGCTGAGCTCTGCGCGGGGTGCTATGCCGTCCGGCGGCTCTTGAGGGCCGCGCGAATCGCCTTCGTGATCTTCGAGTCGTCGTACGGCTTGTCGACCTGACCGTCGAAGCCCGCTTCTCGAGTGCGGGCCTTGTCGGGACCACTGACGGCGGCCGGCACGGCGCAGCAACGGCGCCGAACGCGCGATGATCTGCACGCTGTAGCCGACGTACGCCACGAGCTGCTCACTCGTCAGCAGCGCACGGGGATGGCGATAGAAGAAGACGAGTAGATCGACGTCGCACGCGTGCTCCAGCGCATTGACGCGGGCGAGCAACGAACGAACGTTCGACTTTGTAGCCACTGGGAACAGTTCAGTCTCCTGCCCCCCAAGTGTGTCAAGGCAATTGTTTCCCGAAGTGGCCGTCAGCGGGGACGTACTTGCCCTGCACAGAATCGCTGCCGCGGCGCTCCGGGCGTCACACTGACGACTAGATCGCCAACAAAAGGCACGTCATTCGCCGGAATGTGAACGCGCGTGACACCTTCGCACGTCGCTCTTCCGGCACGAATCATGCGACTGCTTTCTTCGATGAAGGAGGCCTCCATGAGAGCCAGTATCAGAGCGAGCCTGCTCGCGGTCACGGCGCTGCTGGTTGGCAGCGCGGATGCCAGCGCGCAGGTGTGGAACCGCACCCAGACACAGACACCGCCGCGAACCGGCGTGTGCTTCTATGCGGATATCAACTACGGTGGGCGGTACTTCTGCACGAATACCAACACCGAAGATCCGCTTGTCGAGATGAACGATGGGATCTCATCCATACGAGTATTCGGCAATGCGGAAGTGACGGTCTATCAGGACAGGGACTTTCAGGGACGGTCGCAGACGTTCGTCTCGGACGTCAACGATCTGAGGCGCGACAATTGGAACGACACGATCAGCTCGGTGCGCGTGCAGCCGCAGGGCGGGGCAGGCGGCTGGGCCAACCGCTGGGGCAGACCGGCGACTCCGGCCAACGGCGCGTGTTTCTATGACAACGTGAATTTCACCGGTCAGTACTTCTGCTCGCGCCAGGGCGAAAGCGTCCAGATGGTTCCTGAGGGCACGAACGACCGCATCTCCTCAATCCGCCTGTTCGGTAACGCCGAGCTCGTCGTCTACCGCGACAGGGATTTCGGAGGCGTCTCGGAGTGGTTCGACGTGTCCGAGCCCGACCTGCGCGAATCCGGATGGAACGACACGATCTCGTCGTATCAGATCGGCACGCGCGGATCGTTCGGCAATCGCGGTCGCGGAAATGCCTACGGCCGCGGCGCTGGACGCGGCCTCGGATACGCCGACTCGCGAACCGGAAGCCTCGAATGGCGCGGCTGGGTCGACAACCGCGTGCAGCTCGTGATTCGCGGGCGATCGGTTCAGGAGCGCGCGGTGGCTGGCAACAGGTTCGACCAGGGCCGAGCCATCTTCGCCTCGGGCTACGGCCTGCCGGCGGAAGCCGTCCGTGTCAACGTGAGAGATCTCACGGGGCGCGGTGACGTTCGCGTGATTCAGCAGCCGTCCCGCCAGAATGGCTACACGGCGATCGTCCAAATCTACGGTCCGACCCGCGGCGCGCAGGAACATCGAATTCAGGTGACCTGGCGCTAGCGCGAGTAGGACCTCGGGAGTCGTTTCGGTCCAAAAGGAAAACTCGAGTTTCCCTTTTGCGCCGAAACGATTCCCGAGGTCTTACGACACGGAACGGCGGCTGCGAGTCTGCCCGCCCACCAGGTGCGATGTGATCATCGCCAGCACGCCAGCCGCCAGGATCGTCGCCCCGCCGATAGACAACGCCGGCCAGTGCTCTGGAATCTCCGTCAGCGCGCGCCACGTGTAGTACTGGAGCTTGGGATTGTTGCCCCAGGTCCGCAGCAAGGCCGCGGTACCAACAGTGAACGCCGAGAGCGGCAAGAGCATGAGAAGCACCCAGAGCGCGAGCTGCGGATGCGCCGCGTACCACCTGACGATGCGATCGGCGGTTCGCGCCGGCGCGGACTCGGGCGCCGGCACCTGGCGGATGAACAGTGCTGCAACGAACAGGACGGCTGGGCCGACCATGGTCAGCGCGCAAGCCGCAATCACGTCGTTGGTCAGAATCATGAATTGCTTTATACCGCAGGGGCGCAGCCGGTGAAAACCTTGGCATTCCGATGACGGTCGCCCCGGTGTATGCTGCGGCTCTTGCCGATCGTTCGGCGGAGCAGAATGACCAAGACACCATCAATTTCGTCCCTCGCGCTCATTGCTGCCGTGGGACTATGCGCCTGCAGCCGCGCGGCCGATCCGGCGGCCAGCCAGCCGGCCACCGATGCCGGCACCCAGTCACAGGCGCCGGCCATCGTCCAGCCCGGCGCGCCCGGTCAGGCATCAACCGTCGTCTCGAGCGTTCCCAAGTTCAACGACAACACGTACACGGACGGCGACGTGAAGTTCATGCAGGGCATGATCCATCACCACAGTCAGGCGCTACTGATGGTGAACATGATCTCTACCCATACCAAGACACCGGAACTGATCGCGATGGGCCAGAAGATTCAGCTCTCGCAGAGCGGCGAGATCGGGATGATGAAGGAATGGCTCACCGGACGGAAGAAGGAAGTGCCCATGATGAATGCCGACGGGACGGTCATGGACCACGGGGACATGCCCATGATGCCCGGCATGCTTACGGCGGAGCAGATGAAGGCGCTCGATAAGGCGCGCGGCGCCAGCTTCGACGAGTTGTTTCTCACGGGCATGATCAAGCACCACAAGGGCGCGCTGAAAATGGTCGTCGATCTGCGCGAGGCCGGCGGAGGGAAGGAAACCAACATCGGTGACTTTCTGAATGCCGTGGACAACGATCAGCGCATGGAAATTGTTCGCATGTACGGACTCTTAGGGAGGCCAGTGGAATGGAAATGAACTCGCGTACTCACGTTCGCCTCATCATTGCTTGTATTGGTGCTGCCCTGAGTCTGGCAGTCACCACGACCTTCGCGCAGAACCCTGTGGGACAGATTCCCATTCCGAAGGCGTGCACACCGGAGGAAATCGCGCAGGCCAAGGCGCCGGTCGATCCGCAGGCCGCGGGCCGCGGTGGCCGCGGCGGTCGCGGTGGCGGTCCAACCTGCCACATGCCCGATCCCCGCGAAGGGCTGAAGCCCGGCAAGTACGACGCCGGCGAAGCCGCGCTCAACATGAAGCTCGTCACGACCCTGCGCCAGCCCGACGGCATGTTCGATCCGAATTCAACGAACCCGCGCAGCCTCGACTACGCGAACTCGGATGTCGCCTTCGGCATGAACGGGAGACTCGCGCTCCAGGGCAACTTCCACGGCCTGATCTTCTACAACATCGAGGACCCGACGAAGGCGTCACTGCAGTCGATCGTCGCGTGTCCAGGCGGGCAGGGCGACACCTCGATTTGGGGGAACCTGGCCTTCATGTCCGTCGAGGGCTATGGACGCATCGATTGCGGCGCGCAGGGACCACCCCCGCGACCGGCTCCTGCCGCAGGCGCAACACCGCCGGCCGGCGGCCGCGGCGGCGGCGCTCCCGCCGATCCCGACCGGATGTTCGGCGTTCGTATCTTCGACATTTCCGATCCGCGCAAGCCGCGCCAGGTGGCGGCCGTCCAGACCTGCCGCGGTTCGCACACCCATTCGCTCGTCACGGATATCAACGACAAGGACAACATCTACATCTACGTGTCCGGCAACTCGGGTGTCCGTTCGGCTGACGAAAAGGCGGGTTGCGTTTCCGATCCAACCGCACCCAACACGTCAACCTACGGCATCGACGTCATCAAAGTGCCGCTCAAGAATCCGGAGCAGGCCGCCGTGGTCAGCCACGCGTACATCTTCGCGGACGCGAACACGGGACAGCTCGCCAGTCTCCACGGCCGCCGCCAGGGCACGGGCGAACCCAGCCCGAACCCGACCGCCGGCTGCCACGATGTGACCAGCTATCCGTGGGCCAAACTGCTCGGCGGCGCGTGCTCCGGCAACGGATTGCTGCTCGACACGAGCAATGTGACGAAACCCAAGCGGCTGGACGACGTCGCCGACCCGGCGTTTGCGTTCTGGCATTCCGCGACGTTCAACAACGACGGGACCAAGCTGCTCTTCTCCGACGAATGGGGCGGCGGCACCTCGCCGATGTGCCAGAACATTCATCCGCCGATGTGGGGCGGCAACGCGGTGTTCGACATCCAGGGCACGGGCGACAACCGCCGTATGAAATTTGGCGGCTACTTCAAATTGCCGGCGTGGCAGACCGCGACTGAGAACTGTGTCGCACACAACGGCAGCCTCGTCCCGGTGCCCGGCCGCGACATCATGGCCCAGGCCTTCTATCAGGGCGGCGCGACGGTGTTCGACTTCACCAACTCCGCGAACATCAAGGAGATCGCGTACTTCGACCGGGGGCCGATCGACGAGAAGAGCCTGATCATCGGCGGCTACTGGTCGGTCTACTACTACAACGGTTTCCTGTACGGCTCGGAGATCGCGCGCGGCATGGACATCTTCCAGCTGACGCCGAGCGAATTCCTGTCGCAAAACGAAATCGACGCCGCCAAGCTCGCCACGCGCGAGGGCTGCGGGGCGTCGAACGATCTGAACGTGCAGTGCCAGCCGCACTACGTGTGGCCGGCTCACTTCACGGTCGCGCGCGCGTATCTGGATCAGCTCGCGCGCGACAAGGCGCTGCCGCAGGAAAAAATCGACGCGCTCAACGCGGCCATGAAGGACGTCGAAGGCGCGACCGCGGCGAATCGTGGGGCCGCGGTCAATCGTCTCAACGCCTTGGCCGCCGATCTGGCCAAGGACGGCGCAGCCGCGACGGGGCTCAACGCCATGCGGATGAAGGCAGCCGCCTCGACGATTCAGAAGCGCAACGCGCAGAGGTAAGACCTCGGGAGTCGTTTCGGGCGAAAACGGAAACGGAAACACGGGTTTCCGAAAGTAACTTCGGTTTCCGTCGGAGCCCGAAACGACTCCCGAGGTCGTTGCGCCGTCACATCGTCACCAGGTCCTCGAGCCCGGCAAGTTGCAACAGCCGGACGAAACGACGCTCGGTGGAGAGGCCGCGAAGATCGAAGGGCAGATCCATCAGCATTCGCCGCAGCCTGCCAGGCCGATGGGCGTAGGCCCTCTCAATCCACGTCACCGCCGCCGGCCAATCGCCGAGTTGCGAGTGCGCCAACGCCAGCCGGTCGCCGATTGAGTTCGTTGTGGGGCCGTCGGAGAATGGCGCGTGTTCAGCCGCCTGGGCCTGCAATCGATCGACTTCCACGAGCAGGTCGCGGCGCCAGGCTTCGACCGCCGCAAGATGAGCGGCACTCTCCTGGAGCTGGTCCGCCCGATCGGCCTGCCCGGATTGTCGAAGCCTCAGCGCCCGGTAATCCACGGCCGTGTCGACGTCGCCCAGCTCGGCACACGTCCAGGCCAGCCGATCGAGCGTCGGCAAATGCCCGGGCACGATCTTGAGCGCACGCCGGAGGACGTTCAGCGCCTCCGCGTGCTGACCGGCGACACGCAACGCGTCCGCCAACGCGCTCAACGCGTTCATCATCTGAGGCGCCGCCTCGACGGCGGCGCGTGCGGCGTCAATCGCCTCGGCGGTTCTGCCCTGGACCTTCAGGATGACGCTGAGCGTTCGCAGGGCCTCGGGATCGCGAGGCGCCAGCTCGACCGAGCGGCCGGCGTGCCGTTCGGCCGAATGCAGATCATCGTCGTAGTACAGCGCCATCTTGGCGAGCGAGCAATGCACTTCGGCCACCTGATCGTCTGCCTCGAGGGCGGCCAGCATCAGCTCGCGCCCTTTGGCGTTCGCGTCGTCGGACGGGGAGAATCCGAGCCGCGCCATGACGAAGTGCCAGTTGGCGAGATGGATGAGCGCACGGGCATGCCGCGGCGATTCAGCAAGGGCGCGGCGGAAGTACACACCAGCCTGATCCATGTGGGTGCGCGAGGAGGACCCTCCCACCGTGCCAATCTGGAACTCCTTATGACCTTCGTCGATCAGACGGTCGACGTTCACCGATTGCGCCGGCTGGGCCGAGAGTTTCCCGGCGGCCGGGGCCCTTCGCAGCGCCGAGGCGACCAGCGACGCGTCGCCGGGCCGTTCGGCTGGATCCTTCGCCAACAGCCGATCGACAAGGCCAGCGATATCGGGCGTCACTTGCACGCCACGGTCCGCAAGCGGCGCCGGCGCAGCGGTCAGGTGCTGGCCAATCAGGGCGACAGCCGTGCCGGTAAAAGGCGGTGAGCCCGAAAGCAGCTCGTAGAGAACGCAGCCAAGGCTGTAGAGATCGGATCGACCATCAAGCGCCAATCGTCCTGCGGCCTGTTCCGGGCTGAGATATGCCAGCGTCCCCAGGATCATGCCGTCGATCGTGAGCCCGCCTGCGGCCGTGGTCGTGTCGGTGCCGGAAAGCTCCGGCGCCGTCACGTGCGCGATGCCGAAGTCCGCGAGCATCGCGCGCCCGGAGACGACGAAGATGTTTTCTGGCTTGACGTCACGATGGACGACGCCTGCTGCATGTGCGGCCGTCAGCGCATCGGCGACGTCCGCCGTCAAGGCAAGAGCTTCCGCCACGTTCAGCCGCCGCTCGCGCGCGAGCTTCGCGCGCAGGCTTTCGCCAGGCACGAGCGGCATGACGTAGTACAACCGGTCCCGAGCCACGCCCGAATCGAACAGCGACACGATGCCGGGATGAGTGAGCTTCGCCATCACGGAGATCTCGCGCTGGAACCGCTCGATGCCGACGGCGTTCGAGTACGCCTCGGACAGCACTTTGATCGCGACCGCACGATTCAGCTTGGCGTCGTGAGCGCGGAAGACGACCGACATTCCGCCGCGGCCGATCTCCTGCTCGAGGCGGAAGCGATCCGGCAGGCCGCTGAATTCCATGGGGTCGATTGTAGGTCGAGGGCGCGTATGATCTCGTTCATCCTCGGAGGTGCAACTCGATGGCGCCCGCACGCACACTCGTTCTCGCCTTGATTGTTCGATTCGCCCTTCTGTTCTCCGCAACGGTACCCACCCAAGCGGCGCCAGTGGCGGTCCAGGCGGTGAACGTCTGCAACGCGGGCACTGTGCCGGTAGTCGCGTTCCTGGCCTACGACATGGGATTGCTGACCGAGGACTGGGGCGTGGAAAGCACCGTGATTGCCCCCGGTAAATGCGGCGACATTCCTTTCGGAACGTCCGTTGAGTTCTACCTCGGTTTCGCCGTGACCATGAACGGCCGTCTGGTCGGGCAGCCGGCTGACAACCTGCCGGATTCAGGCATGTATCGGGGCGCGCCACTGGTCCAGCGCACCGTGAAGCACGTCTGCCTGCTGCGCACCGGCGTCACGAATTACCACTACGGCGTGCTGGAGCCGGATTGCGCGACACTCGGCAGCAACGGACCGAACCGGGGCCAGTATCTCAGCGTCGACACGGCGCTGTTCGTTCGTACCGGCTACGACCCTCGGCGCGAGCTCTCGGGTCTCGGTCATAACAAGTTCACAGTCGCGCCCAGCGCAACGGATCCTCGCCTCCGTCTGAGGGAAGGCGTGCCCGCCGGGGTCGAAGCCGCTCGCGAGGCCGAGAACGACGCACTCGTCCAGAAGTTGCTCGATCAGTTCCTCAGGGGCGTCGTCGCCGAGGCCAGCAAGACACCACAGCAGCGGTCGGCGGAGATCAATCACGTCTCGCCGGACAAGGGTGAGGCGTGGACGTCGCCGCGGCTGTCGGCCGCAGGTCCCTTCCACGATCAGTGGTATGGCAAGACAGCGGTGATCTTCGGCACCGTCTCGCGCGTCGATCTCCACGGACAATTCCCGACGTGGATCACTCTCTATTTCAAGGAATCTCCGGACAACGCGATCGTCGTCTGTTCGTCGTTTCCGGACATCTTCTTCGAGAGGCTGGGCCGGGGCTACGCGACGTCGCTGGTCGGCCGGGCGATTGAAGTGCAGGGCATCGTCGCAGCACCGCTGTGCGATCCACGCGCGAAGGGCACGGTGCAGATCAGCAATTCGAATCAGCTGAGAATCAAGTGATCACTTCGACGTCGCTAGTCTCGTCGCAGCGCGATCGTCGGATTCAGGCGTGAGGCCGCGTAGGCAGGCGCGTAACTGGCGGTCAAGGTCGCCGTCAGGAGCACGCCGACCGCCGCGGCCATCGTGACGGGATCGCCGGTTCTGACGCCAAACAGGTACACCTGCGCGAACTTCGTGACGGTCAGCGCGGCCGGCACGCCGAGCACGATCCCCGCGGCGAACAGGGTGAGCACGTCGCCGAGGACCAGCCGGACGACCTCTCGTCGGTCGGCACCGAGCGCCATCCTCACGCCGATCTCCGAAGTCCGCCTCGAGACGTCGTATGCGACCGTGCCGTACAGACCGACGCTGGCGATGAGGAGCGCCAGGATCGCGAACGCCGCACACAGCCGGCTCAGAAGGATCTGCGGCGCGATCAGGCGATCGATCAGGCCCGCCTGCGTGGCGATCCGCAGAATCGGCGTGCGCGCGCTGGCATCCCGCACGATCTGCCGGATCGCATGCTCGTACGTCGAGGGGTCCGCACTCGTGCGAATCTCGTACACCATCTTGCCCAGGCCGCCGAGGATACCCAGGCTGAACGGCACATAGACCACAGGCGGCCGGTCGACCAGCAGCGCGTAGTAGCGAGCATCTCGCGCGACTCCGACGATCTCGACGGAACCGTGCGGAAACCGCAGGATCTGTCCCACGGCAGTCGCGTCGCCGAAGTGCGCGCGTGCGTAGGATTCACTGACCACCGCCACGGCGTTTGCGCCGGCGCGATCATCGCGCTCGTCGAGGTCGCGGCCTCTCACGATCGGAATCTCCAGAGTGCGAAGGAAACCGGCGCCGACAGTCATGACGTAGGCGGAGCTCTTCGGCGCGTCGCCGGCCGGCACGACCGGTGTCATCCTCCGTTCGTCTCCCACCAGCGCGCTGTCCGACATTCCGACACTCAGGGCACCGGGCATAGCAGCGAAACGCTCGCGCAGGTTCCGATACAGGACGGTCGCCTCCGCATCGTCCAGACCGCCTTGCTTCGCATTGACGGCAACCGTGAGCAGACGATCGGGATTGAAACCCAGGTCAATGGCCGCATAGTTGGCGAGCGTGCGCGCGAACAGACCCGCGCCAACCAGCAGTACGAGCGCGGCGCCGATCTGAAGCACGACGAGGGCGCGTGTGGCTCGGGCGCGGCGGCCCGACGCTGTTGGCGGCGTCGACCGCGCGTCCCGCATCGCCGGTAGCAGCAACGTTCGCGTGGCGCGAAGGGCGGGTATCGCGCCGAACAGTAGACCGGTCAGTACGGACAACCCGGCCGCGAAAGACAGCACGCGCCAGTTCAACTCGGCGTGGAGCGTGAAGGTCGACTGCCCGTCGCTGAGGAAACTCGTCACGACCGGCGCGCCGACTGCGACTACGCCTACAGCCAGCAATCCGCCGATCGAGGCCAACACGAGGCTTTCTGTCAGGAGCTGCCGGACGACGCGGCCGCGGGACGCGCCGAGACTGATGCGGACGGCGATTTCGCGCGTACGTGCCGCGGAGCGCACCAGCAACAGATTGGCGATGTTCGAGGAGGCGAGGAGCAGGATCAGGCCTGCAAGTCCGGTCAGCAACACGAGCGGCGCTGCGAAGGCGCGCCGCACGCCATCGATGCCTCGCGCGCCCTGCACGAGCACGAGTTCCGGTGCCTGCTTCCAGGTGCCCAGCGTCTTCACGTGCTCCGTGAGCAGACGGTACGGCGGTGCGAGCGCCGCTTGCGCACGTTCCAGGCTCACGTCAGATCGGAGCCGAGCCATGACTTCGAGCCAGACTTCGTTGGGATCGTTGAACAGCTCGATCGGCTGGTGGCCGGACTGCGCCTGGAGCACGAGGCTGGCGTGGAGCGGCACGAACACCTCAGGAAACGCGCCGGGATCGGTACCGGTGAATTCGCCGGGCGCGACGCCGACGATCTCCAGCGGAATGTTGTTGATCGTGAGCGTTTGTCCGATCGCTTCGGTCGGCCCACCGAACCGGCTGTCCGCCAGCGCTCGACTGAGTACGGCGACAGGAGCCGCGCCCGCACGGTCGTCGTCGGGACCAGGCCACCGCCCTGCAGCCGGAACGACGCCGAGAGCGCGAAAGTAATCGGCTGATACGTATTCGCCCGTCGCGGGTGAAACCTCGCCGTGAATCGTCAGCGTGATCGGGCCTGTGCTCTGGTACGCGATGACGTTGGAGAAGATGTCGTCGTGCGCCTGAAACAACTCGAAGGCGGCATATGCGAAGACGCCGTCGGTGTATCCGGCCGCCGCGTCTTTGAAGGAACTGTCGTGGTAAGACGAACCGTGAAACTCGCTCCTGGGCGCGTGCCAAGTCATCCGGACCAGCGTTTCCGGCTGCGGCACGGGCAACGGGCGGAGCAGGATCGCGTCGGTAAAGGCGTAGAGCAGCGTGTTCGCGCCGATTCCCAGCGCCAGCGACATCACAGCGGTCACCGTGAATGCCGGGCTCTTTCTCAGTGTGCGGCCCGCGTATCGAACGTCCTGCGCGAGTTGTTCGTACCAGCTCCAGCCCCACGTCGCGCGCGTGTTCTCCGCGACGACCGCCGGATTGCCGAAATCAAGACGCGCCGCGCGACGGGCCGCCATGAGGCTCGCCCCTGCGTCTCGTCGCTCTTCCTCTTCGGTTTCGAGATGAAACCTCAATTCCTCGTCCAGATCGGACACCCTGCGCTTCCTGTTCCAAAGCGCGCGAAGGCGAGATGTCAGGCGGCGCGGCATCGGGATACCCTACGTGGCCTTCGAAGGCCTCAGCACCCGGGCCATCGCCGATGACAACTGTTCCCATTTCGACTGTTCCCTGAGGAGGTGTTTCCGGCCGGACGCGGTGAGCTCGTAGTACTTGGCCCGCTTGCCCTTGTCGGAAGTGTTCCATTCAGAGGAAATCAGATCCTGCTCCTCGAGGCGGTGCAGGGCGGGGTAGAGCGAACCGGTCTCAACGTGCAGGACTTCGTCCGACATCGTGCGGATGTGTTTGGCGATCGCGTGCCCGTGGGATGGGCCGAAGACCAGCGTACGGAGGATGAGCAGATCGAGCGTGCCCTGGAGGAGATCGATGCGGCTGTCAGGCCTCGCCATTGCGTAGGCATGCTACATCATGTTCAGTAGCATGTCTACACAATGCAGACCCGGCAGCCGCCGGTCTTAGGGTCTTACTTGAACAGGAATCTGACTCCGGTCCAGAACATTCGGCGGACGTCGTGCGGCTCGTTCGCTTCGTTGAACATCTGGCGCCATTCGACCACCCAGTGCGCCTCGTGTTTCTTCGCGTCGTTCTGCCACACACGCACGCCGCCGCCAAACAGCCAGCCGGCCGTCCGGTTGTCGCTGTGGTTGAGATCCCACAGGGTGGGACCCGTGCCGAGGTACGCACCGTTCTTGAACACGTAGTCGAACGATCCGTCGATGAGAAGCGCCGTGCGTCCGCCCTCCTCGAGGTTCGACGCAAAGCCCACGGCCGGCGCGAACCGCCAGCCCTTGCCCAGCGCGATGCTGACGCCGCCCTTCAGCCCGGCGAGGAAGCAGCCGCCGCATCCGTCACTCGAACCGGCGAGACCGTGCTGCTTGCCGACCATCGGCGCAAAGAACGGACGGACGCGCAGCGCGCGCTCCAGCGCTTCGGCCTGCTTCAACGCTTCCAGACGCGCGGCTTCGAGCCGATCGGCTTCGGCTTTCGCGGCCGCGGCGCGTGCGGTTTCAATCCTGAGGGCTTCCACTCTCGCGGCTTCCACCCGTGCGGCTTCCACTCTCGCCGCTTCCACTCTCGCGGCCTCCGCGCGTGCCGCTTCCTGCCGCGCAGCTTCAGCGCGCGCCGCTTCGGCTCTGGCTGCTTCCTGGCGCGCCGCTTCTGCGCGCGCCGCCTCGGCCGCGCGTCGCGCGGCCTCGCGGCTGGGTTCGCGCTTGAGGAGCACGAGGTTGCCACAGTCCGCCGGTACGAAGAACGAGTAGGTCTGGCTCATGTCGTCGACGATGAAGTCGTAACCTTTGAGCGGAGCCTTTCCATCCCAACGGAGGTTCGTCATGATCACCGGGCGCTTTGCCCGGCGAAACGCCATCCACTCCATCGTCGTGCCGGGGGCGAGCGTACTCTCGGTGACCCGGCCGTCGGCGAGGATCGCGCGCACTTCCGCATCCAGTGACTCCGCCTTGGCGTGTCTCAGGACGATGGTGATGTCCTTCTGAATCGCTTCGCGTGCCATGGATTTCTTGAGCGCATCAACCGTTGGCATGGGACTGACGAACCGAGTGGTAGGACCGTTTACCTTCTTGATCGACCGAACACGCGCATCTTGGCCCGCGGCAGCGGCCGGCAAGGCAAGACAGGCAACGGCGGCCAGGACAAGGCCGGCACAAACTCTCTTTGAACGAAGTAGTCGCGTCATTATCAACACTCCCCTTATGCGATGGTGGCACTCATCCGGTCGCGAGGCATGTCCGCTATCGCACACTCACGTGCACGTGCCGCCAACTGGTCCAGGCCATGTGAGGAGCAAAGCATGTGCCGCGATCATCAGGGCGCTCGACCGCCGGCTGTGGCGCGCGATACCGAATAGTGGTGGCAGAGTGGCCTCCTATTCCGATCGCGGCGCGCGCACGAAGAAGTTAGAAGTCCGGCGTCCTGTCGCCGCGCTCGAGCAGGCCGAGGACCGTGGCCACGTAGCGCCGGGTCTCTTCGAACGGCGGGATGCCGTTGTAGAGTTCCACGGCGCTCGGACCGGCGTTGTAGCTTGCAAGCGCCAGCGCGATGTCGCCGTGGTGGTCGCCGATGAGTGCGCTCAGATACCTCGTGCCCGCCATGATGTTGTCGCGCGGGTCGAACGCATCAGCGACTCCCAGCTCCAGCGCGAGCGCCGGCATGAGCTGCATCAGACCCCGGGCGCCGGCGCTCGAGACTGCAAGGGCATCGAACGCGGACTCGGTTCGAATAACCGCGCGAATCAGCGCGGGTTCCAGCGCGTAGCGGACGGCCGCCTCCTTGATCAACTCGTCGTAGGCGTGCTCCGGCGTCAGCCGGAAGGTCTCCGAGGTGGCGACCGTAGCAACCAGTGCGGGCATTGAATGCGTGACTGCCCCGGCGCCGACGTTCGCAGATTTGGTGGCTGGCAGGTTGGCGGCGTTCGGCGCGACGAGGGCGGCGCCCGCCAGCAGCATCGACCGCATCTGCCGACGGCGCCGTCTCCGCCGGTGCCGCGCCTGGGGATGCGGTGGGTGCGGGTGATGCGGTGTGGCGCGGTCGCGTCGCCTCATGTCACTTCCAAGTCCCGGCACTGTTGGCCGCCGGTCGCAAGAGGATCGGTGGCGGCTGCAGCGCCGCAGTAATGCGTGCTTCCATCGGGGCAGGGAACGCCGGCGCGATTCCCACGATGTTGGAGCCATAGGCCGCGAGCATCAACTCCTGAAACACCGGCAGCGCCAACCTTCCACCTGTCTCGCTGGATCCAAGCGAACGGTTGTCGTCGAAGCCGATCCTGACGGCGGCGGTGATGCCGCCGGCGCCGTACGTCGAGCCCACGAAGATCGCGTCCCTGAAGTCATTCGTCGTTCCGGTCTTTCCCATGACCGCGATCGGAAATCCGCGGGATGCGAGCGCATGCGCGGTGCCGCTGGGCAGGCGCACGACACCACGCAAACCTTCCTGGATGAGCGCGAGGGCGTGCGGATCGATTGCGGCCCGCAGCGGGCCACGCCGCACCGTGGCGATCCCCTGACTCGCATCGCGCACGACAGTCCGAATCACGTACGGTTCAGCGACGATGCCCGAGGCCATCGTCCGATAGGCATTGGCCAGTTCAAGAAGATTCATCTCGGATGCGCCCAGTGCCGTTGTTGGATAGCGCGCAAGGGCCGTGCGGACGCCAAGACTGCGCGAAGTGCGTAGAACGCTGTCGATGCCGATCTGCCGGGTGATCCATATGGCCACGGCGTTTCTCGACTCGGCGAGCGCCTGGCGGATCGGGATCCATCCCTTGAAGAGGCCGTCGTAGTTCGCGATCCACTTTGGCGGGCGCCCCAGCCCGTTCGACACGCTGATCGGCTCGTCGGGCACGAGCGTTTCCAGCGTAAACGTGCCGGCCAGAAACGCCGAGAGATACACGATCGGTTTCATCGCGGATCCAGGCTGCCGCATGGAACGCGTCACCCTGTTGTAATCGCTGTAGGAAGCCGACCGGCCGTTGTAGAGTTGGCGTCCGCCGGTCTCTGCGAGAATGCTGCCATCGCTGTTCCGCAGCACGACGACCGATCCTTGAATCACCCCTCGTGCGTTCGGATGCCGCTGCTCGTACCGCGCGAGGCCTCGCTCCAGCGCCGCGTTCACGATGTCCTGCAGGCGGGCGTCGGCCGTCGCGTACACCTGGATCCGCCCCTGCAGGAGGTCTTCGAGACCCAGACCGTCGTGGCCCGCCGTCAACTCCGCGAGCACGTGCTCGACGACTGCCGACGCCTGGAACTGCCGCGGGTCCTGTCGGACCACTTGAAGCGAGCGCGCTGTGGCTTGGGCTGCGACCGCGGACGAAATGAACCCGTCCGACTGCATCAGGGCCAGCGTCTGGTCGCGCCTGGCAACGACCCGTGCCGGGTCCTTTGCGGTCGGCGCGTAATCGCGAGGCGACTTGGCGATTCCGGCAAGCAACGCCGCCTTGTCGGCATCGTCGGCGGTGAAACTCTTGAGCGGCCGGCCGAAATAGTACTCAGCGGCTCTGGCGAACCCGTACTGCCCGTTGCCCATGTAGACGAAGCTCGCGTAACGGGCCAGAATCTCTTCCTTCGCGCGGCGCTTCGATCCGAACCGCGCCCGCATTTCCTGTTCGAGCCACAGCGAGAGGCGAGTCTCCTCTCGCTTACGAGCCAGCATGTTGACGCCCCGCGCGCCGACGACCCGCGCCAACGCACCCGCCATGAATCCAGTGGGGCGGAGCTGGTAGCTGTTCTCTGCTGTCGTCACGCGACGAAGAAAATTTCCGCGAACGAGCTGTTGCGTGATCGTCGACCCGCCCTGCGGGAAGAGCGAATCCCCCCTCGCCTCGTCGTGACGTCCGCCACGCAGGAGCCGTCCCATCAGCATGCCGACCCTGACTTTCCCGGCCACTCGCGGCAAGCTGGCGTAGTCGATTCCATTGTGAGAGAAGAAGCGCTTGTCCTCGGCGGCCAGCATGGCGTCGCGCACGATCGGCGGGATGTCCTCGTACCGTGTGATTTCACGGTACTCCCGAGCGAACTCGATGAGCGGCCGGCCGCCGGCGTCGTAGACACGGCCGATCGTTGGAAACTCGAAGCGGATGAACGGTCCGAGGTCGGGCAGATTTTGTCGATTGAAATAGACGTGATGAAGCTCGGCGGCGGCGACCAGAACGGCCAGCACTGACCCGACAACCACGGTACGCACGAAAGCGCGAATGAAGAAGGCCCGCAGGGTAGGCCAAGCCCATCGCGACCCGGCGGCGCGGCCGGGGCTTCCCCGGGCCGGCGCGCCCCTGGCCACGCGGGTAACTACCGATCGCAGATGCAGCGCCACGGTGCCTTCACGCAGTCAGTCTAGAGGTCCACCGCCGGCTGACGCTGTTCTGTTGTGCACGGGGCCGAGGCGCTCGTCCGATCGCAGCTTGCGCACGACGTCCCCGCGCGATGCCCGCGCCGCCGGCGTCACCGACGCGAGGATGGCCGCGGCGACCAGGCGCGTAGACAAGCGAGCACATCGGCAGCCGTCGCCCGGCCACCATGCGATTTGCTCACCAGCGCGTAGCGAACGACGCCTGCGCGGTCGATGACAAACGTTGACGGGTACGCCGTTTCCTGCGGCGCGTCCCAACGCAAGTCGTACGACCGCGTGAAGGCGTAGTTCGGATCCAGGACGAAACGGAAGTTCGGTGGAAAGGGTTTGCCCGCCGCAAACTCCTCGGCTCGCTTCTGCACGTCCTCAGCCGGCCCCGGATAGACCCAGACGACACGCGCACCGGCCGCCTCGATGTCGGCCGCGGCCTTCAGGAAGTCGCCGAACTGCCGGTTGCAAAAAGGGCACTGGTATCCCACCCAGCCACGGCCGACGATGAGCACCACCGGACCGGACTTGAGCTCGGCCGACAACGTCAGTTTCCTTCCGTCAATCTGGCCGAGCGTAAAGTCCGGCGCCTTGTCACCTACCTTGGGGATTGCCGCGACTGACGTGGCGGCGTGCGTGGCGAAGAGTACGAATCCCAGGCAGAGCAGTGATCGGTGCGTCATGTTCCGGTCTTATCGTACGGGCAGCATCAAATGCGCGTACGGCGTCCCGGGGAACATGACGTACGGGACTTTCGTGTTGGCCGCGGTCGTCGGGTAACCGTCGAACTTCGTGCCGATGTTGAGAACCATCACGTGCGGACCGGTGTCCACCCATCTGCCGCCGGGCGCAGGCTTCGTGGCGAACGGATCGGTGTTGCTCGCGTCCGAGCCCCCCGCCAGCATGTAGCCGAAGCCCATCTTGTCCGTCGGCGGATTCTGATGCGCCATAAGGGCGTGCGCCCATTCCATCCCGTACTTGTCGAGACACATGGGATCGGCCCCGGGCGTGGTCGGCATGTCGGGGAGGCACGTCCAGCCGTTGGTGCCGGCGCGCAACGTCTTCATGTTCATCTTGTCGTCCATCGTGACGATCGTCGCGCCCTGAGCAATCGCGAGCGGCGCCGCCGACATGGCGCTCTTGATCATGTCCGGTTCGGTCGTCGGCGCCTTCATCGGGCCGGCCATCTTCGGGGCCGTCGCCTGGACGTCTCCCGGCGTCGCCAGCGAGTTTGCGGTGAAGGCCATCGCGAACAACCCAACCGTCAGCAGTCGTGATTTCATACGCATAGTGAACTCCCTTCTTCGGGGTCATTACGAAGCCCGCGAACAGCCGGTTACACGAGGCCGGCTGGCAGCGCTGATCCATGCCCGCTGTAACCAGATCCACCGCTGCTTCGTAATGCCAATCGCGGAGGAGTCTCTGGCGTGACTCCCGAGCAGGAGCGCCAGGGCGCCGCGTTCATGCGGATGGCGCAAGCGGGTGATCAGGACGCTTACACGTCCTTGCTGGTGCTGTTGACGTCCACGACACGGAGGTTCGCTCGGGCGCGGCTGGGCGGCGTGCCGTGGATCGACGACGTGGTGCAGGAGACGCTACTGACAGTCCACCGCGCACTGCATACGTACGATCCGGCGCGCCCGTTCGGTCCATGGTTCTACGCCATCGCCTCGACCCGGCTGATCGACGCCGTCCGACGCGAGCGCCGCATCACGCAAAGGGAGCTGCCGCGCGATTCCGGGTTCGATGTGGCGGAGCCATCGGCCGGCGATCAGGACATCGACGTCGAGGCTATTCGCGCGGCGGTTCGATCGTTGCCCGAACGCCAACGTGACGTGATCGAAGGACTGAAGTTCCGGGATGAGTCCGTCCGCGATGTCGCGAACCGGACCAACATGTCGATCTCGGCGGTGAAAGTGACGGCGCATCGCGGCTATCAGGCGTTGCGGAAGATCCTCGGGGGACAGCGTGAGGACTGACGAACTCATCGTACAGCTCGCGCGATCGGCGAAGCCGGTGAGGCCGCTCCCTCCGCCCGGTGTTCGAGCAGCGGGGTGGTTCGCGGCCTCCCTAGTCGTGATGGCTGCCGCGATTGTGCTGATTGGGCCGCGCGACGACCTCAGCTCAGCACTCGGCCGGCCGATCTTCCTGGGATCATTGGCGGCGCTCTTGTTGACGCTGGCAGGCGGGGGAACTGCGGCCTTCGTTCTGTCCGTGCCCGGCGCGGAACGATCGCCGGCGCAGCGCGTCCTGCCGATACTCACTGCCGCGGCATGGTCGGTGATCTGGCTTGTCGTGTTCTCTGCTGCAGACGCGCCCATTCGGCCGACTGCTGCGGTCCATTCGGCGTGTGCGATTGAGATTGCTGGCTGTGCCGTGGCCAGCGGCTGGCTTCTCTTTGCGATGCTCGCCCGCGCCGCGCCGCTGCAGCCTCTGTGGACCGCGACTGTGGCCAGCCTGGCGAGCGTCGCTACCGGAGCCGCCGTCGCGCAAATCCTCTGCCCGCTTGACGACCCCACGCATCAGCTGGTCGGTCATGTCGTGATTGCACTGGTCATCGCGGGCGCCGGTCTGCTGGTGGGAGGCCAGGCGCTCAACACCTGGCGTCGAAGGTGACCTCCTAGCGGAACACGCCGTGTAACGGTTAGTAACCTCCGCAACCAGGCCAGGACAGGTGTCTAATTCTGCAACGCCAATAGCGGAGGGCACATGCGTCTACACCTCACCGTAGTCACGATTCTGCTCTGCAGCCTCGCAGGATTTGGCCGCGCGGCGTCCGGCACGAGTCAGGCGAATTCAACCGGTACGTTCGTGGGCACGACATCCGCGCCCGCCGCACTGCTTGAGTTTCTCGACGCTCCGGCTGGAACCCACGCCGAGCTCGTCGAGTGGTCCTTGTCGTTGACCTCACACTCCCAGTACACACTTCACGCCTCGTATGGCCTGACGCAGCCGAACTTTCCCGGCATCCAGCGAGATCGCCATGAAGTGGATCGAAAGGGGAGCTGGACTGCCCGCAAAGGCACGAAGTGGAGTCCGTCGGAAGACGTCGTCGATCTCGGCGGTTTGGCGTTCGTGCGCGTCGGTCCGAATGTGATTCACGTCCTGTCGGCCGACCGTGCGCTCCTGACCGGCAACGGTGCATGGAGCTTTTCGTTGAACCGCGCCGACGCCGCTGAGCCCGCCGTGGATCCGTCGCTGCCGTCAATGCTGGGTCCCGGGGGTAACTACACGATTTCGCCGCTAGCCACTGGTCCGACGGTGTATGGCGTCTTCGAAGGGCGCACACCGTGTCAGGGTGTGGCTCGTCTGCTCGCGCGCGAGGTCGCTCCGGGCTGCCCCAAATTGAAATTTCGACTGACCCTCTACCAGAATCCTGACAACCGGAGACCGACGACATTCAAGCTGGAAGGGACGTTGTACCGCGCTGACCGCGTCGAGGGACCGTTCGCACTCTCCGAGAAAGGCGTCATCACGCTCGAGGGCCCGAATCGCACGACGCTCATATCCCTGCTCAAGGTCAGCGACGACGCCGTCATGTTTCTGGATCGATCCGGAAACCTGCTCGTCGGCAACGCGTCATTCAGCTACACGCTCGAGCGGAAAAAGTAGAGGAGAACTGAGATGCCCACCCAGAAGATCAACCGTTTCGCGCTCGCCCTGACCGCTCTCAATCTCGTCGCGATGCTCGCGTTCTGGTCGCAGGTGCAGGTGACCAGCGCGCAAGCCGTTCCTGACGTGCTGCGCGCCAAGGGGCTCCAGATCGTCGACGACCGCGGCATGGTCCGCGCGCAGATCATCGTTCAGCCCGGCGGCAACACCGTGCTCTTCAGGCTCATTGATCAGAATCAGAAACCGCTCGTGAAGCTCGGCGCGGGCGCCGACGGATCGGGGCTGATGCTCACCGGCGATCCTGCGACGCAGGAGTGGAGCGGGATTCAGCTCCTGGCCAAGCCAGCCGGCACCACCGTGCGGCTGCTCAATCTGGACGGCAAGGAACGCGTGATCAAGCCGGAGTAAGGAGCCGTCCCGGCGAACTCGGCCCGGTCATCAAATGTGCAGGTTCCCGGTCAGCAGGAGCACGATCAGAATGATCACGATCAGACCAACCAGTCCACCACCGTAGTGGGGCGCTCCCCAATTTGCGCCGCGGCCGTAGTAGTAACCTCCACCGCCGAAGAGCAGCACAATCAGCACGATAATGAGAAGTAAAGGCATTTCAGCACCATTTCTTGGCCAACTTTCGGCCGGCCGGGCCGTTCCTGGAGCCCGGTACAGCTGAAGGAGCAATTTGGATGCCGAAGTGCCCGTCGCGGGCCGCTATTCCGCTCGCAACGCCCGCACGACGTCCACGCGCGACGCCCGCGCTGCCGGCGTCACCGACGCGAGGATAGCCGCCGCGACGAGCACCAGGGCCGCCAGGCCGATCGGCACGAGACCGGGAATCTGCACGTCTGACACGAAGCTGCCGACGACGCGGGCGAGCAGGACGCCGCCGGCGGCGCCGGCGACGATGCCGAGGACGCCGATCACCACGCCTTCCTTCAGCACGCCTTTCAGCAGATGCGCCGGCGTCGAGCCGACCGCCAGACGCACGCCGAATTCGCGTGTCCGCGCGCTCACAGAGAAGGCCAGCACGCCGGCCACGCCCACCACCGCGATCAACAGCGCGACGCCGGCGAATCCGCCGAACACGAGTGCGTTGACGCGATTCGGCGCCAGCACTTCTGCGCGGATGTCGTCGAGCGTCGCGGCGCGCTCCACCGGCTGATCGCCGGCCAGCTCGCGGATGATCTTCGTCACCGGCGTCACGAGCGTGTACGGATCGACCTTCGCATGGATGAACAGGCGCCCGCCGGCCATCTCCTGGCCAAGCGGGTGGTACACCGCCATCGCCGGCTCAGGCACCAGGTTCTCATCGTCAATGTCCGCCGCGACGCCGACGATGCGGCGGGGTTCGCTGCTGACGCCGATGAACTTCGTGACCGGATCGGTCCACATGACTTTGCGATCGACCGCGTCAAGACTCGGGAACATCCGTTTCGCGACGCTTTCGCTGATGATGACGACCTTCTCGCCGTCTGCACGATCGCCGTCGTTGAACTCGCGGCCCGCGATCATGCGCACGCCGAGCGCGCCGAAGAAGCCGGGCGACACCGTGCGGAACCTGGCGCGAGGGTCTTCCTCGCCGTTCGCGCGCTTGTAGCCCTCGGCCGTGAACTGCGCGGCGAAGAAGCCCGGATCGCGCCACGGCACCACGGTGCCGACGGCAACCTGATCCACGCCGGCTATCTGCGAGATCCGCCGAATCGCTTCCTTGTAGAACACGGCGACGTCGGCGGGCTTCCGCTCGTACGAGACGACGGGCACGTTCACGGCCAGCACGTTGCCGCGGAGTCCGGTTTCCTGGCGCTGCAATGCGAAGAGCGTCGCGATCAGCATCCCGGCGCCCGCAACGAGGACGAAGGACGCGGCGATCTGCGTGATCGCGAAGACGCGCAGCCGCCGGTTCGTTCCCGACGTGAGCCGGAGGCTTCGTCCGCCCAGCCCCATGCCGTTCGTGGCGGTGGACGACGGGAGTCGCGGTACGAAGGCGAGGAGCACCGCCACGGCCAGGGCCAGACCGCCGCCCACCCAGAGCAGCGACGCGTCGACGGTCACATCGTGCGCGCGCACGGAGAAACGGGCGGCGTATTTCGCAAGCACGGCGACGGCGGGCCGAGCCACCGCGACAGCGAGCACGGCGCCTGCGCCGCAGAGAAGCAGGCTTTCAGCGAGCAGCGTTCTTCTCAGCGCGCCATTGCCTGCGCCAAGAGCGGCGCGCAAGGAGAGCTCGTTCTCGCGACGCACCGAGCGCGCCAGGATCAGGTTCGCGACGTTCGAGCACGCTACGATGAAGACCAGGCCGGAAGCCGCGAGCAGAATCCACAGGATCGTCTGCGCCGGCGCGATGATTTGATCGCGCAGTTTCCTGGCCTCGATGCCGAAACGCGCCTGCGCCTGATATGCCTCCGGATGCGCACTGACCATTGCCGCGTGCACGGTCTTGAGTTCCGCGAGCACGCCTTCCAGGGTCGCTCCCGGCGCGAGACGTCCGAAGAGCTCCGTCATCCGGTGTACACGTCCCTCGACCATCGTCGCGTCGAGATGATGCGGGCTCGTGACGACGTTGGCGATGATCTCGGTTTCCTGGGGGTACGGCACCGACGGCTCGAGCACACCGACGATGGTCGCGGGACGATCGCTCAGCGTGATCTTCCTGCCGATGACGCTCTCGTCGCTCTTGAATGCGCTCGTCCAGAAGCGGTACGTCAGAACCGCGGCGCCGTCGGCCTTTGGCCCGTCATCGGCAGGACCGAGTAGTCGCCCTCTGACCGCCCGAAGACCCATGACGTCGAAGTACGAACCGCCGACGACGCCGGCGCGCACGGATCGCGGATCGCCCAGGCCGATCATCGTGAATTCGATGGTGGAGAAGTCTCCGAACGCGGTCAGGCTCTTGACACCGCGCTGGAGATCTTTCAGCTCCGGCACCGAAAAGTTCGCGTTCTCCGATCCGAGTCCCGGCGCGGACTGACGTATGTAGATGAGGCTGTCCTGGTCGCGATTGACGAGCGGCCGGAGCAGCACACCGCGGACGACGCTGAAGATCGCGGCGTTGGCGCCAATCCCCAGAGCCAGGGTCACGACCACGGTCAGCGCGAGACCCTTGGCGCGGAGAAGCGAGCGAAAGGCGGATCTCAGATCGGTGAGCATGGTCAGTTACGCCTGTCCTGCATCGCGCGCAGCCGCTCTTCCTTCCCCCGCGCGAAGTCCTCGCCGAATTCCTCGGCCTCGATGATCGGGCGAATCTCGATGTCCGACTCCTCACCGGGCATCGGATGGGGGCAGCGCCTGACCCATTCCACGGCCTCCTCGATCGATTTCACCTGCCAGATCCAGAAGCCCGCGACGAGCTCCTTGGTCTCTGTGAACGGCCCGTCGACGATGGTTCTCTTCTCGCCTGACGCGTTCAGGCATACGCGCTTGCCCTTGCTGCTGGGGTGGAGGCCATCGGCTGCCAGCATGACGCCTGCCTTGATGAGTTCCTCGTTGAACTTGCCCATTTCCTCGAGCAGTTTGTCGAAGGTCGGATCGCCGGGCAGGATGCCCGCCTCGGACTTCTTCGTTGCCTTGACCATGACCAGTACTCGCATCGTTTTCTCCTTGGCCAAATCTCGTCTTGTTCGCGAGGCTCGGTCGCTGACCGCGACCTCGCACCCTCACTATGGCGTCGAACGAGACCGGGCCGGATCGACATGGCCTGCCGCTAAACGCCCACCACGCCTTGCTGCATCGCCCACAGTGCGGCCGCGGCCCGGGTCGAGACACCTATCTTGTTGTAGATGTGCTGGATATGGTGGTCAGTCGTCTTCGGTGAGATGAAGAGCCGATCCCCGATTTGGCGCGCAGTGAGGCCGCGCGCGGCGAGGCGCAGGACGTCGACTTCGCGCTCGGACAGCCCGCCAGGATTCTTCGGGCGCCTGGTCGAGAGGGCCTCCGACTCGCCGTGTCCTGCCGCGACCAGTACCGCGCGACACGCGCGGGACGCGATCACGCCCTCGGACTCGAGCCGGCGGATCTCCGCCGCGGCGTCAGCGGGCGAGTGTGCCGGGCGGTCTGCGCGATCGGTCGTCATCCCCACATAAATCTCCGTCGCCGCCAGCACTCCTGCTCCGGCGTCGTCCGCGTCGCCACGCAGGCGCTTGTGGTACCCGGATCCGTCGCACTTCTCGTGGTGGGCGGCCGCGATCGGATTCAGCTGAGCCAGCGCCGGTGACCGGCGCAGCATCTGCTCGGTCAGCATCGGATGCAATTCGACCCGATCGAACTCGGTGCGCGTGAGCGAACCCGGCTTGTCCCAAATCGAGTTCGGCACGGCGGTGGTGCCGAAGTCGTGCACGAGCGCCGCGCGGCGGAGCGTGCGGGTGGCCTCCTCGGAGAATCCGAGCACCCGCGCGGCATCGGCCGCGAGATCCGCGCAACGCCGGCTATGGCCGCCCATGTACGGCGACTTGAGGTCGATGAAGTCGGCCGCGACGGTCAATGCGGCATCGAGATCGTCGCCGTCCAGAAGCCGATGCGGCTTGGGCTCGAGGGCGAGCACGGCGTCCCACGGCTCAATCGCCCGGAGTCGATCGAACCACTCGGTACCGTGCGCGAGGAAGAGGTCGACGAGCGCGGGGTCGTATGTGCGGTCGCGACGGTCGGCCGCTGCTTCGAGAGCGCGTTCTGGCGAGAAGATTCGCGCGATCGCCTCCATGTCTTGGCTCAGATGCACCACGCGCATCGGCAGGGGGATCGCGTCGCCCTTTACATGATTTGGATGGCCGTTGCCGTTCCACCGCTCGAACGTGCAGCGCAGCGCGTCCTGCACGCCGGCGGGGAAACCGAGCCGCTGGACGAGCATCACGGCCACTTCGCATCCGGACTTGAAGTTGTAGACGACCCACTCCTTGGCCGTCTGCTGGAGCCACTGAAGGGTCTCGGCTGTTTCCTCAGGGTTCTTGCCCTTCGTGGCGAAGGCGATCACGTCGCGCATGACTTCCGCCGGGTTCGCTGCGTCGTGGATCAGCGTCTGGCCACGAATCGCGATTTCGTCACCGAACACCGTGGCGACTTCGTGCGCGTGGCCGGTGCAGCCGACGTAGCGAAGCAACGCCACCCAGTACGCGGTTTCACGCACGCCCGGCTCGAAGCCCGCGCGCTCGCACATCCACGATGCGAGCAGACAGGACCGAAGCTGTGACTCGAGGGGCTGGCCGAAGGCGTTGTCCTGCGCCAGGGCCAGCGTGGCCACGAACTCACTGAGGCGGAGGGGCGGATTCAAAATAGGGAGTTCTCCCGATGTTTCGGTTGCGCCGGTTTCCTACACTGGCCGTCGAACAGGGGAGGTTAGCATGCGTTCAATAAAGGTAGGAGTCATTGCGGATCAGACCGGCCCGCTCTCGGTCATGGGGCTCGCAAATGCCAACGTGGCGCGGATGGTCATCGGCGACCTCAACGCCAAAGGTGGCCTGCTCGGACGGCACGTGGAACTGTGCCTCGAGGACAGCGAAACGAACGATGTCGTCGCTGCTGCGCGCGCAGCCAAACTGGTGGAGCAGGACCACGTGGACGTGGTCTTCGGCGGCATTTACAGCTCGACCAGGCAGGCCATCAAGCAGCCGGTCGTCGTCAAGGGCCGCACGCTTTACATCTATCCGGAACAGTACGAGGGGCAGGAATCGGATCCGCTTCTGTTCTGCACGGGCCCGGTGCCGGCGCAGCAGGTCGATCCATTCATCCCGTGGCTGATGCGGAAGACCGGCGCGAAGACGTTCTACCTGCCATCAGCCGACTACATCTGGCCGCGCGTGATGAATCAGCGGGTCCGCGAGGTGGTGACGGCCCACGGCGGATCGATCGTGGGCGAGGAGTATTTTCCGCTCGATCACGCCGACTATCGCGCGACCGTCGAACGTATCGCGTCAACCGGAGCGGATGTCGTCTTCAACACGATCGTGCCTCCTGGTCTCGCCCCGTTCTTCGACCAGCTCCACGACTCAGGTTTCACTCGCCGTGGCGGCCAGCTCGTCTGCACCTACTTCGACGAGAACGTTCTCGGCATGCTTCCGGAGGCTCACGCGGACGGTCTGTACAGCTGCCTCGACTACTACCAGACGGTCGACGATCCGTTCAGCCGGAAGCTGCTCGCCCAGTACGACGCGCTCTATCCCGGCCATGCCAAATTCACTGGAGGTAGTGCGTGCTCCGGCCTCTATCGCGGGCTGCGCATGTGGGCGGCTGCCGTGACCGAGGCGGGCTCACTCGATCAAGTGCAGGTGATCGCGGCCCTCGATCACGCGCAGATCAGCGAAGGTCCCGGCGGGCCGGCTGCGATGGCGCCAGGGCAGCATCACGTCCGGATGAACATGTACATCGCCCAGGCGCGCGCCGGTCGCTTCGAGATCGTCCAGAGGCTCGGCTCGATTGATCCTCAGGAGCGCCTCGTCACGCCTTCAGTTGTTGCTGTGTAAAGAAACCACGTAGGCCGGCCCTTCAGGGCCGGCGCAAAGGAGACCACCATGATGCTCGCCACGACACGAGTGCAGGATTTCGACCACTGGATGAAGATCTTCTCGACGACCAGCGCCGAGAAGCGCAGGCAGCACGGTTCAAAGGGGGCGCTCGTGTTTCGCGATCCTGCCGAGACCGATCGCGTCTGGGTGCTGTTCGACTGGGACGAGCAGGGTTGGAAGAACTTCGCGTCCGACCCCGAGGTCGCGCCCATCCTGAAGGAGGCCGGTCACAAGCAGAAGCCCGAGATCGCGGCGTTCGCGGGACGACTCGATTCCTGAGCGCCGGGTCAGCGCGACGGCCGCTTCCGCTCCTTAATGTACAGGTCCAGGCTGAGACGCCTCCAGTCAAAGTGCGCCTGGGCAAATCACACTACGCTCGCGGGGCAAGCCTGAGGACGGCGTAAATCGGGCGGCTGGCATTGTCACGCGGGCGTAACCCTCGGTCGAGGGGCAGCCTGCCCGCACCAATGAACAGGCGTGATACAGTCCCCGACCACTTCGACTACTTCATGGCGGCGACCCTCAGGATCCCTCGGCGGCCAGACCAGAGGCGCGTTTGGCGGTGGCGTCTTCTCGCCACGCTAGTCTCGCTTGCGATCACGGGTGCGTCGGCTGCGCTGTTCGCCGCGGGTGCGGCGCCAAATCCCGACAAGACCTCGACGGTCGGCCAATCGGTCAACAACCCGGTGACGAGTACGACGACTACCGTGACCGCCTTGATCGTCGATCCAGTCGGCACGCCGACGGCGGGTTCGACGGCGTTTGTCCAGACGGCCGATGGATACATCTTCATGGTGAAGGCGGTGGGTGAAACCATCTACAACGGCGACAGCCCGCCGGTCGCGTTCACGATCCTGAGCAAGGACACCACGGCGCAGACCGTTCAGATCCTGGCGTCGGGACAGCAGATGTCTTCTGCGCTGCCGTACCAAACGCTGCTCACGAACGCGACGATTCAGGATTTGTTGTTTCCACCCTCGGGCACGCCTGGTTCGACAAATCCGCCAACGGTGGTGAACGGGGCGAGCGGCGTTACGCTCGTCTACTACGGCCAGGACGGATCGGGCGGCCGCGCTGGCGCGCTGGTCGTGCCACCGACGAGCGGCGGCGACGGAGCGGCAGGGCCCCCTGTCACCTACACCACCACCTTCAACATCAGCACGACCAATCAGATCGGCATCGAGGCCGGCAGCATCGGCGGCACCGGCGGGAAAGGCGGCAACTCCTACGTCGGCGTCTTCAGCGGTGAAAAGGGTGGAAGCGGCGGCCCGGGTGGGCCGGTCACCATCATCAACGCAAGTCCGTTCCAGGTCGCGACGACCGGCGACAATATGCACGGCATCTTTGCGTACAGCAAAGGCGGACTGGCCGGCAATGGCGGGTCCGGCTTCGCCGCGCCCGGCGGCGGGCCCGGTGGCCATTCGAGTGACGGCGGCACGGTCACGGTGACCAACGACGGCACGATCATCACTTCCGGCACGGCCGCGTTTGGAATCTACGGTCTGAGTCAGAGCAACAACGGCGGGAACGGTGGCAGCCAGTGGGGCCTCGTCGGCGGCGGCGGCAGCGCGGGCTCGGGCGGCAACGGCGGCACGGTCACGATCACCAACAACGCGAGCGGCGTGATCGACACGTCCGGCTCCTATGGCCATGGCATCCTCGCGCAAAGCATCGGCGGATCCGGCGGCTCGGACGGATCGTCGGGCAATCTTCTGCTTTCGCTCAGCGGCAGTCCGGACAACGGCGGCAACGGCGGCAAGGTCTTCGTCTTCAACTACGGTTCGATTACGACCCGCAACGATGACGCGCGCGGCATCTACGCACAGAGCATCGGCGGCGGCGGTGGATCTGGCGGCAGCAGCGGGGGCTTGATCGCGCTCGGCGGTTCCGGGTCGACCGGCGGCAGCGCTGACTCCGTCACCGTCAACAACTACGACACGGGGACGATCCACACGAAGGGTTTGCGGTCCGACGCCATCTTCGCGCAATCGGTCGGCGGCAGCGGCGGTAGCGGCTCGAACGCCGGCGGTTTGGTCGCGGTGGGCGGCAGCGGCGCCGGCGCCGGTACTGGCGGCACTGTCAGCGTGGCCAACTACGGCACCATCATTACTGAAAAGGATCTCGCGCGCGGCATCGTCGCGCAGAGCATCGGCGGCGGTGGTTGAGACGGCGGGAATTCGGGCGGCATGGTGTCGGTCGGCGGCAGCGGCGCGGGTGGCGGCTCGAGCAGCCTTGTCTCGGTGACCAACGGCGGCAGCATCACGACGTTGGGCGCCGACGCCAAAGGAATTCTCGTCCAGTCGATCGGCGGCGGTGGCGGCAACGGCGGCAGCGCGGGTTCGATTGGTGTGTTCGCCGGCGTCGCCGTCGGTGGCACGGGCGCCGGCGGCGGTGCGGGCGGCGACGTCAACGTCACACTCCGGGGTCAGAGCAACGGTGCAGCGTCGCTCATCGATACGGGCGGCGCGCGATCGACCGCGCTCTTCGCTCAGTCGATTGGCGGTGGAGGCGGCTCGGGTGGCGGAGCGGTCCAGGTGACCGGAGGCTTCGGCGGCGCGGCGTCGTTCGCCGTCGGCGGCAACGGCGGTGGCGGTGGCAACGGCGGTGTCGTGACACTGACGAGCGGTGGCGGCACGAGCAACATTCAAACTGGCGGGGCGGATGCCACCGGTGTGTTCCTACAGAGTGTCGGTGGCGGAGGTGGAAACGGCGGTTACGCCGTGTCGCTCGCGGTTTCCGGCGGCGTCGCGTCGGGCTCAATCAGCGCATCCGTCGGCGGCGCCGGCGGAGTCGCCGGCCAGGGCGGCACGGTCGATGCGGGATCATTCGACAGCTCAGGCAATCTCCTCGCCGCGGGATTCAACGGCAACATCCTGACGACCGGCGATCGGTCGACCGGCTTCTTTGCGCAGAGCGTGGGTGGCGGCGGTGGCAATGGCGGGCTGGCGGTGTCGAGTGCCGTGAGCGGTTCGGCGCTCCTCGGTGGATCCGTTTCGGTCGGCGTTGGCGGCAAGGGCGGAGCTGGTGGCGCGGGCTGCACCGTCAACGTCGGCGTCTCCGGCAACATCACGACAACGGGCACAAACGCGACCGCGCTCCTGGCCCAAAGCGTTGGCGGTGGCGGCGGTAACGGTGGTGGATCCATTGCGGTCCCGATCTCTGTATCCGCGGGCGGCGCGGCCACGATCGGTGTGTCGATCGGAGGCGCCGCCGGTGGCGGTAGCACAGGCGGCACGGTCACGCTCGCCACGCGCAACGGCACGGTCAGCACCGGCAACGAGAACTCGACGGCCATCGTCGCGCAATCGATTGGCGGCAGCGGCGGCAACGGCGGCTACTCGGTGTCCGCCGGAGGATCGGGCGCCGGTGTGGGCGCCGCGTCCGTGAATGTCGGTCTCGGTGGCAACGGCGGCAGCGGCGGCAACGGCGGAACGGTCAGGGCGAATCTTCAATCAAGCGTTACGACGACCGGTCAGAACTCCGGCGGCATTCTCGTGCAGTCGGTAGGCGGCGGCGGCGGGAACGGCGGCTTCAACGTGTCGGCCGCGGTATCGGGCGCCGGTGTCGGCAGCGGCGCCGTCACGGTAGGTCTTGGCGGCAACGGTGGAGTCGCCGGTGACGGCGGTACGGTGACAGTCGCTTCCACCGGTTCGATCTCGACGACGGGCGATCGTTCGTCGGCGTTTGTTGCGCAATCGATTGGCGGCGGCGGCGGCAATGGCGGCTACAACATCGCGGCCGCGGGAGCCGCCGCGGGTGTTGGCAGTGGCGCCGTCGGTGTCGGCCTCGGAGGCCAAGGCAATTCGGGCGGCGCTGGCGGTAACGTCACGGCCACGACCACGACCGGCGCGATCTCGACGGCTCGCGACGGCTCGACCGGCGTCCTTGCGCAGAGCGTCGGCGGGGGCGGCGGCAACGGTGGCTTCAACGTGACCGGCACCGGCGCCGGGGCGGGCGTGGGGAGCGGCGCGGTTTCTGTCGGACTCGGCGGCGCGGGCGGCGCGGGCGGCGACGCGGGCATCGTCACGCTCAGCGTGACCAACAACGTGAGCACCGCTGGCGAGCGATCGGCGGCCGTCGTGGCGCAGTCGATTGGCGGCGGCGGCGGCAACGGCGCCTTCAACGTCTCTGGCGCGATCGCCGGCGCGGGTGTCGGCAGCGGATCCGTTTCAGTCGGCCTCGGTGGCAACGGCGCGACTGGGGGCGATGCGGGCGTCGTTAGCGCGAGCGTCACCGGCAACATCAGTACCGCGAAAGAGAATTCCGTCGGCATCCTGGCGCAGGCGGTTGGCGGCGGCGGCGGTAACGGCGCCTTCAACGTGTCGGGCGCGCTCTCCGGCGCGGGCGTCGGCAGCGGCGGTGTGTCCGTGGGACTCGGCGGCAAGGGCGGAACAGCCGGCGACGGCGGTGCCAGCTCTCTGTCCGGGTCCGCTTACGCCGTGACGCTGAACACCTCAGGAACGGTTTCCACCGGCGGCAACAGTTCTAGCGCCATCGTCGCGCAGTCGATCGGCGGCGGTGGCGGCAACGGCGGGTTCAATGTGTCCGCGAGTCTTTCCGGCGCGGGCGTCGGCAGTGGCGCCGTATCGGTGGGGCTCGGCGGCGGCGGTGCCAGCGGCGGCGACGGTAAGAACGTGTTCTCGTCGGTGGCCTCGAGCGTCCAGACGCTCGGAACTGACTCGGCTGGCGTCCTGACGCAGTCGATCGGTGGCGGCGGTGGCAACGGCGGATTCAACGTTGCCGGGAGCTTGTCCGGCGCCGGGATCGGCAGTGGCGGTATTGCGGTTGGCCTGGGTGGCAGTGGTGGTGCGGGCGGCGTCGGCGGCACCGTCAATGCGACGGCCACCGGCAGCATCACAACCTTCTCGGATCGATCGTCAGCGTTCGTCGCGCAGTCGATCGGTGGTGGCGGCGGCAACGGCGGTTTCAATGTTTCGGGGAGCTTGTCGGGCGCGGGCACCGGAAGTGGCGCCATCGCGATCGGACTCGGCGGGACCGGCGGAACCGGCAACGACGGTGGCGCGGTGACCGCGACGACTAGCGGCGCGATCGCGACGTTCGGCCGATCATCGACGGGCGTTCTGGCGCAGTCGGTCGGCGGCGGCGGCGGCAATGGCGGCTTCAACGTCACTGCCGGCGCATCGGGCGCCGGCGTCGGGAGTGGTTCTGTCGGCGTCGGGCTTGGCGGCGCTGGTGGGAGCGGGGGCACCGGCGGCGCCGTGACGCTGACCGTCAACAACACGGTCTTCACGCTAAACGACCATTCCTTCGGCGTCATCGCGCAGTCGCTCGGCGGCAGCGGCGGCGTCGGAGGCTTCAACGTGACCGCGCTCGCTTCTGGGGCAGGCACGGGAAGCGGTACGGTGAGCGTCGGCCTCGGAGGCACGGGCGGCGCGGGATCGAACGCTGGTGCCGTCGTGCTGAAGACGTTCGCCGATATTCAGACGCTCGGTTCCAAGTCCGGCGGCATCCTGGCGCAATCGGTGGGCGGCGGCGGGGGCAGCGGCGGCTTCGACGTTTCGGTGGCCGGTTCCGGCGCCGGCACGGGCAGCGGCGCGGTCGGCGTCGGGCTCGGTGGCAACGGCGCGGGTGGTGGCAACGGCTCCAGCGTCGATCTCACTGTTCGCAACAACGTGCAGACCGCCCAATCGAATTCATCGGCCATCGTCGCGCAGTCCGTGGGTGGCGGCGGCGGCAACGGTGGCTTCAACGTCACGGTCGCGGGGTCCGCCGCGGGCACGGGCAGCGGCGCGGCGAGCGTCGGCCTCGGCGGCAGCGCGGGCACAGGCGGCACGGCGAGTTGGGTCACCTCTTCCGTCATCGGCGACGTGCTGACGACGGGCGGCAATTCGATTGGTCTTCTCGCGCAGAGCGTCGGCGGCGGTGGCGGTAACGGCGGCTTCAACGTGAGCGCGGCGATCTCGGGCGCGGGCACCGGCAGCGGCGCCGCGTCGGTCGGCATCGGCGGATCGGGCGGCGGCGGTGGCAGCGCGGACTTCGTCACGTCGTCCTACACCGGCACGCTCGTGACGACGGGAACGAACGCGTCGGGCGTCATCGCGCAGTCGCTCGGCGGCGGCGGTGGCAACGGCGGTCTGAATGTCACGGCGGCCGTGTCGGTCGCGAAGACCGGAGCTGGCGCAGTCGGCGTCGGGATTGGCGGATCGGGCGGCGGCGGTGGCGCCGCCGGCGTGGTCACGAGCACCGTCAGCGGCTACGTCCAGACCACGGGCGACAACGCGACGGGCATCCTCGCGCAATCGGCCGGCGGCGGCGGCGGCAGCGGCGGCATCAACGTGACCGGCGTCATCACGGCTTCGGCCAACGGCAGCGGCGGCGCCTCGATCGGCGTCGGTGGATTCGGCGGCAGCGGCGGCAACGGCAACGTGGTCTTCAGCACCGTCACTGGCGGCGTCGTCACGACCGGCGCGCATTCGGATGCGATCGTGGCGCAGTCGCTCGGCGGGGGCGGCGGCAACGGCGCGATCAACGTCACCGGCGCCGTGAACATCAGCAAGCAACAGGGTGGCACGCTCGGCGTGGGCGTCGGCGGTTTTGGTGGCAGCGGCGGCAGGGGCGAGAACGTCACGATGACCGTCACCACGACGACCGCTCATCCGGTCATTCAAACAACGGACGATTTCTCGTCCGCGATCGTGGCGCAGTCGCTCGGTGGCGGTGGTGGCAATGGTGGCCTCAACGTCACGGGCGCCGTCAATCTCACGGGGCAAAGTGGCGCGGCGATTGGCGTTGGCGTGGGTGGCTTCGGCGGATCGGGCGGACGCTCCGGTGATGTGACGAGCACGATCACAGGCACCGTCATGACCGGCGGCGCCGATTCGACCGCCATCATCGTTCAGAGCATCGGCGGGGGAGGCGGCAATGGCGGCCTCAACGTCACCGGCGGTCTCAGCGCGTCAACCTCCGGCAGCACCGGCCAGGCGTCGGTTGGTGTCGGCGGCTTCGGCGGATCCGGCGGCGCCTCGGGCAAGGCGACGCTCGTGCGCACCGGAAACACGACGACGTCCGGCGCGAACTCGGGAGCGATCCTCGTTCAAAGCCTGGCCGGTGGCGGCGGCAATGGCGGCCTCAACGTGTCCGGCGGACTTGCCCTGTCGTCGAGTAATAACGCCTCGATCAACATCGGTGTCGGCGGATTCGGCGGCGGCGGAGCAAATGCGGACGCGGTGAGCGCGACCGTCATCGGCAACGTGTCGGCGATTGGGTTGGGCGCGGGCTCGGCCGATCCCCTCTTCACCGGCGCGGTCGTGGCTCAGAGCGTCGGCGGTGGCGGCGGAACCGGCGGACTGAATGTGAGCGGCGGTATCAGTCTGACTAAATCCGGGTCGACCGGCAGTGCCGCCGCGATCGGGATTGGCGGGTTCGGCGGCAGCGGTGGCAATGCCGGGACTGTCGCGCTGGACATTCACGCTCCGGGTACGTCGCCGGTTTCCGTGACGACGGCGGGCGACAACCGCGCGGCGGTGGTGGCGCAGTCGCTCGGCGGTGGCGGCGGTATCGGCGGGATCAATGTGTCAGGCGGCATCTCGACGGGCAACACGCTGGCCTTCGGGATGGGCGGGTTTGGCGGTAGCGGCGGCACGGCTGCAACCGTGACGGCCAGCGTCACGGCCAACATTCAGGCAAACGGCGACGGCAGCCGCGGCATCCTGGCGCAGTCGCTGGGCGGCGGCGGTGGCGCGGGCGGCATCAACGTTGCGGGCACGATCAACATCAGCAGCCAGAACGACACATCAGTGACGTTCGGCCTGGGCGGCTTCGGCGGCGCAGGCAACATCAGCGGGGCCGTCAACGTCGCGCAGACCGGTACGGTGAACGTACAGGGCAACAATGCGTTCGGCGTCCTCGCGCAGTCGATCGCTGGCGGCGGCGGTGACGGCGGGCTGAACGTCTCGGCCAACATCGCGAACGCGAGTGCCGGCAAGTCCACCAACCGCATCATCGCGGGCGTGGGCGGCACCGCCGGCGCCGGGGCCGATGCGGCAGCCGTGACGCTCACGAGCGTCGGCGCGATCTCCGTGATTGGGCAGACGAGCACGTCAACGCCCGACGCTCCCGACACCGGGACGACGGCGTTTACCGCGGGCGGCATTCTCGCGCAATCGATCGGTGGCGGCGGCGGCACGGGCGGCATGAACATCACGGCGGCGGTCGCGCGAAACGCCGGCAACACGTTGCAGTTCGGCATGGGTGGCAATGGCGGCGCCGGTGGGAACGCCGGCGCCGTCACGGTCACGCGCGGGTACGTGACGTCGGGCAGCACGCAAATTGCGACGCCAACGCTCCTGTCTACCGTCGGCGACTTCAACAGTGGTCTGGTCGCGCAGAGCGTCGGTGGCGGCGGCGGCACGGCGGGTATGAACTTCAACTTCGCGTACAACAAAGAATCGGGCACGAACCCGGACGAGCGCGACTACAAGGCCGCGCTCGTCACGGTCGGCGGATCGGGTGCCAACGCCGGAAATGCGGCTGCGGTGACGGTCAGAGCCAACGGTCAGATTACGACCGCCGGCGCGTACGCCCATGGCCTGGTGGCCCAGGCGATTGGCGGCGGCGGTGGTTCGTCCAACGTCAATCTTGCCGCTGGCGCGCTCGGAGACAAGACCAAGAGCATGAATATCGGCGTCGGTGGCGCGAACGGCGCGGCCGGAAACGGCGCCACCGTCACGGTCGATCACATCGGCTCGATCACCACGCTCGGTTACGGGTCGGTTGGTCTCAAGGCGCAGAGCATCGGTGGCGGTGGCGGGTCGGCCAACGGCCTCAATCAATACGTTGATCCGATTCTCGACTTCGCCAGCGGCCAACTCGACAGCGCGACACTCGGCATCGACATCGGCCGGGTCGGCGGCACCGGTGGTACCGGCGGGACGGTGACGGTCAGTTCCAATGGTCTGATTCAGACGTCCGGCGATCAGTCGATGGGCATCTTCGCTCAAAGCGTCGGCGGTGGTGGCGGCGACAGCGGCACCACATCGATCGGCGGTGATTTTTCCGCGAAGTCCTCAACCTACGGCGGGAGCGTCGCCGTCGGGCTCGACGGCGGCGTGGGCGCGACCGGTGGCAGCGTCACCGTGACCGCTCAAGGCGGGATCGTCACATCGGGTGAGAGATCGCACGCGATCCTGGCACAGAGCATTGGTGGTGGCGGTGGCATGGGCGGCACCGTCGGCGACATGCTCGCGCTGAGCAGCGTGGACAACGACGTGCAGAGCACGACATCGGCCAGCGTGAACATCGGAGGCAAGGGTGGCAGCGGGTCGATATCGTCGCAAGTGACTGTCACGAATTCGGCGGTCCTGCAGACGACTGGCGATCGATCGAGCGGCATCTGGGCCCAGTCGATTGGCGGCAGCGGCGGCAACGGCGGCGATTACCTGCAGGCGACCATTCAGAGCGTCGCGGCTGGAAAGACGTCCCGCTCGTTCTCAGTGAATGTTGGTGGCACGGGCGGCACAGGCGCGACGGGTGGAGGCGTGACGGTCAGCAATAGCGCCCTGATCCAGACGAAGGGACTCCAGTCGTTCGGCATTCGTGCGGACAGCGTGGGCGGCGGTGGCGGCGACGGCGGCGCGATCTCCCAGGCCACGCTCACGCTCCGCACGGGTAGTACGCAGTCGGTCAACGTCAACGTCGGCGGAAGTGGCGGCACGGGTGGCGCGGGCGGCGTCGTGAACGTCTCGAATACTGGAGCGATTCTCACGACCGGCTACGGCGCGGAGGGCATTCGCGCCACGAGCATCGGTGGCGGCGGCGGAAACGGCGGGGTCATGATTACCGCCCTCGTGCGGTTGACCGGCGGGGGCTCGCAGACCCAGAACCTCACGTTCAACTACGGCGGGAGCGGCGGCACGGGCGGCACGGGCGGCGCCGTCACCGTGACCAACACGAGGACCGGCGCGCCCAATTCCGGCATCATCCAGACCGCTGGAGACTTCGCGCACGGGATCTTCGCGCAGAGTCTCGGTGGCGGCGGTGGCAACGGGTCGTCGATCATCTCCATGACCGGGATCGCGGGCGGCCAGGCGGCGATTTCCATCGGCTTGAACTTCGGCGGAAGCGGCGGCAGCGGGAACACGGGCGGCGCCGTCGCCGTGACCAACAGCGGATCGATCACGACGACGGGTGACCAGGCCTACGGGATTCTGGCGCAGTCGATCGGCGGCGGCGGTGGTAACGGCGGCCTGGTCCTCGCCGCAGCCGCGGCGTTCGCCGCGAAAGCGGCGGCGCCGGTCCTCTCGATCGGCGGCTTCGGTGGCACCGGCGGGAATGGCGGGGCCGTGACGGTCACCAACACCGGCTCGATCTTCACCACGGGCACCGAAAGTCACGGCATCGTCGCACAGTCCATCGGAGGTGGCGGCGGCAACGCGGGCGTGGCGATTACAGCGACCACCGACGCGTCGTCGTTCGCCATCTCGAACGTGGTGGCGCTCGTCGCCGGTGCGCTTGGCGGCGGGACGGGTGGCGCGGGCGGCACGGTCACCGTCATCCAGAATGGCGACGTCACCGTCACCGGCGCCGGCGCGAGGGCGATTGTCGCTGAAAGCATCAACGGCGGTGGCGGCCATCTGTCGTTCGACCTGAGTGGCGTCAGCGGGATGCCCGGGTCCTCGCTGATGAGCCTGTTTGGCGACACGTTCGGCATCTCGAACAGCCCGACCGTGAGCGATCCGGTGATCGACACGCGTCTCGGAGGCGACGGGTCGAGCAACATGAACGCGGGCAAGGTCACGGTCACGTCAACCGGCAGTCTTGCCGCAACCGGCCGCAACGGAGTTGCGAGCGCCGATCAATCGATTGGCGGTGGCGGCGGGACCCTGTATGTGACGACCGATCAGGCGGCCTCGCTTACGGCGATTGCCTATCGGGTCGCGCTCGGCGGGTCGAGCCTGTCGAACAGTTCTGGCGCCGGCATCGACAATGCACACAACGGCCAGATTCTGACGACCGGATTCAACGCGCTCGGGATCCTGTCGCAGAGCATCGGCGGCGGCGGCGGACACGCGATCTTCGACGTCAACGCCCAGGCTGGCGCGAACGTCGGGTCCTTCACGCTCTCGTTTGGCGGATCGGGCGGGTCGAACGTGAACGGCGGCGACATCAATCGTCAGCAAGCAGGCGCCATCTTCACCACACAGGATTTGTCGACCGGCGCGATTCTCCAAAGCGTCGGCGGTGGTGGCGGCGTTGGCGCGCTCATCACGCACGGTCTGGGCGTGACCGCCGGCGTTTCGACGGCGACGGCGAGCTTGGATCCCAAAGCTGGCTTTGGTGTGCCGCTCGCCTCCTCGAGTGCCAACGCGTCGTCTGGGGGCGCGGCGCCCTCGGTGACGTCGAACCTGACGCTTGGCGCTTCGGGCGGCTCGGGTCAGAACGGTGGCAACATCGCGGCATTGTTCTCAGGCGGCGTGAGCACGATCGGCAATCACGCGCTCGGGCTCGTCGCGCAGTCGGTCGGAGCGGGCGGTGGCGAAGTGCAAGTCGGCGGCGGCGGCGCGGTGAATGTCGCACTGGGCGGGACGAACGCCGCGGCGGGCAATGGCGGAAACATCGCGCTCACCAACGTGGGCGACGTGCAGACGCAGGGCGCCGGAGCGCACGGGATTTTTCTGCAGTCGATTGGGGGCGGCGGCGGCGCGGTGTTCACTGATTCGGCGCCGGCATTTGTGTCGTTCGCGCTCAATGCCGGCAACAGCGGCAACGGCGGGACGATCCAGCTCAACCAGACCGGCAACGTGATCGTCCACGGTGACGGGGCGATCGGGATCCTGGCGCAGAGCCTCGGTGGCGGCGGCGGTGTTGTCGATCGTGTGTTCGCCGACCGGGCTGGCGGCGCCGGGTCGTCGGGTGGGATCACGATCACGCTGAACGGCAGTGTCGTTGCCGACGGGGCCAACGCCATCGGCATCTTCGCGCAGTCGCGCGGCACCTCAGGTCAGGGCAACCTGACGATAGACCTGCCATCTGGCAAGATGATCTATACGGGAGCGAACGGTGTCGGCGTCCAGTTCTCGGGCGGGGCGGCCAATCAGTTCACTAACGCCGGTATTGTGACCGGGTCGGCCGGAGTCGATGGATGGGCGCTCGTCGGCGCCGAAGGTAACGAGCTCATCGAGAACACCGGCCGCATCGCAGGACAGGTCGATCTCGGCACCGGTGTCAACACGTTTATCAACCGGACGGGTGCGGTGCTCATGTCCGGCGTATCGTTCTTCCTCGGCGCCCCGGGTAATCAGCTCCTCAATTCCGGGCTTGTCTCGCCGGGCGCGGTCAACCGCGCGCTCACGACGAGCATGACCGGCAGTTTCGTGCAGACGTCGGGCGGCACGTATCTGGTCGATCTCGATCTGGTTGGCGTGGCGGCCGATCGCATCAGCGCGACCGGGACCGCGTCGATGGCCGGCACGGTGGTGGTCAACCTGCCGAACCTGTTCTCAGCGGTGGCGCACGCTAAATCGGGCACGCGGGACTTCACGATCGTTTCGGCTGCTCAGGGCGTCACGCAGCAGACGGTCGCGCTTCAGGCGCTTCAGACGGCGGTGATTTCGCACGCGCTCATTTATCCCAACGCCAACAGTATCGTGCTGCGCGAGGTCATCAACTTCGCCGGCCCCGCGTCGCTTTCGCGGAACCAGGTCTCGGTGGGCAACGCGATCAACACCATCCAGTTGCTGCAGCGATCGCCGGCGTTTGCGCCGGTGGCGACGGCGCTCTTCTTCCAGACCGATCCGGGTGCGCTCGCGCGGGCCTACGACCTCATGGGTGGATCGGCCGGCGCCGGCGGCGAGCATCTGTCGCTCCTCTCCGTTGACCGGTTCCTGGCGGCTGTAGGGCGCCAGACTGCCTCGCGCGTCGGCCTCGACGCGGAGCACGTCCTCGCGCGCGAGAGCGCGGCGCAGGCCAACAGGAGCGGGTTTGCGTTCTACTCGACCAGGCCGCCGGCTCGTCCCCAGCAGCAGTGGAGTGGCTGGATCAGCGGCGTGAACGGCAACGCGAAGCTCGCAGGCAGCGTCCCTGTCGGCTCGACGGACTCGAACCAGCGCGGCAGCGGCATGGCCGCAGGAATTGACATCCGCCTTCGGCCACGCCTCCTCGTGGGCGTTGCGTTCGGCACGGGAAGCTACACCTTCGAGGCGGACGGGTTTACCACACGGGGTGCGACGACGCCGAAGCACATAGCTGGCTACATCGCGGCGGAGAGGGGCGCCTATTACGCGACCGGCGGCTTCGGTGTGGGCCTTTATGAGAACACCATCGCGCGAACCGCCGTGTTGCCATCGACCGTCGTGCCCGTGCAAGCGGGGGACGCGCCCGGATCGGTCGCGCAGATTGCCGTCGGCGCCTTGGAGAATCTGTCAGCCCGGTTCGACAGCCGCTCGATCGATGGCGCCATTGAAGGCGGGCGGCGGGGCCGCCTCTGGTCGCTCGAAGTCATTCCGTTTGGCGGCGTCCAGTTCAGTTCCTTGCACGCGGGCTCGTACACGGACGCACCAGCGTCCGGGACGAGCCTTGTCGGCCTGATCCATCGGGCCCACGACACGCTATCCGTACCGGCAGTGGCGGGCCTCCAGGTGGGCAGAGCGGGCCAAGTCAGCCGCAATGTTCGGCTCTCCCTGTTTACCCGCCTGGCTTTCCGGCACGAGTTCAAGACCGCGCGGACGACCGAGAGCGCCTTCCTCACGGCGCCCGACGTCAGCTTCGTGGTGCACGGTGCCGAGCCGCCGAAGGATGCCGGCCGCGCCAACGTCGATGTGCGTGGCTTGCTCTTCGGTCGCGTGTCCATCTACGTGAACGTTCAGGGAGACTTCTCGCGCGCGGCAAAGACCGACATTGCCCGGTCGTTCGGCTTCAGCATGGTGTGGTAAAAGGAGCGTTGATGACTTCGAGCATGCAGGCGGTCCTGCTGGTGTGGGCGTTGGCGCTCGGGCAGGGCACCGCGGCGACCACCGGACGGGGCGCCGCGCCGCAGAAGGACACCGGCCCCGATACGACGACCGCGACCTACGGCGATTGGATTCTGAAATGCCAGGCCGTGGCCGGCAAACCCGGACAGCGCACCTGCGAACTCGTTCAGAGCATCGTCATCCAGGGCCAAACGGCGCCGATCGCGCAGCTGGCCTTCGGCCGCATTGGCGGCGAGACGCTCTACCTCACGGCCGTCCTCCCGTCCAACATCACGCTGCCGAGCGTCGTGCGCGTCTCCATTGACGAGAAGGACGACAAGGCTGCCGATCTTCCCTGGACCCGGTGTCTGCAAACGGGCTGTTATGCCACTCTCGCGATGACCGACGCGATTCTCTCGCGCTGGCGCGCGCAGGACGGCGCGGGCCGCCTGGTCTTCAAGAGCGGCTCGGGTCAGGACACGATTCTACCGATGTCATTCCGAGGCCTGGCGCGCGCGCTCGACGCCCTCGGCAAGGACTGAGGCTCCTCCATTTTCTGGATTTTCTGACTCTACCACCGCAGCCAATGAGCCATTCGCCGGGTTTCCATCGGTGACCGCCGTCGGCGTGAACCTAACGCCGCGGCACCTCCTCGAAGCCCGAGTACGTGATCGTGACCTTCCCCTCGGTGCGCCTGGCGGGATTCGTTCGCGACGGCCGCATCGTGAACGACGTGCCGATGGGCATCCGCAGCATGCCGCCGGCGACTGGGACATCGGCAAAGTCCACGCGGACGGTTCCGCGCGACTCGATGCCGTCCACGTACTCGAGCTCGAGCCGTCGCGCGAGATAGGTCGCCCTGTCGAGCCAGATCGTGCCGAGAATGTCGAGGAAGTTCCGGCGGGTGCGCAGTGGCCGGAAACGCAGTCCCACCTCGCCCTCGCCACGTGCGGGCGCTGCGACGAAGCAATGCGTTTTCAGGAAGTCCTCGTGCAAGACGTCCAACTCGTGTGGTACGTAAAACCCGTCGCCGTTGTCATTGCTCGGACCGTAGTAGCCGCGAGAGAGCCGCTGCTCCCGGGTGCGCGCGGCGTTCTTGACTGCCCACTTGGGGTCGCTGACGTAGGGCTGATCGAGCGTGCCCGGCGCGGTCGGACGGTCGGCTTTCAGTTCGTACGACTCCTCATGACTCAACACGTGGTAGCGGAATCGGGCCATGAACTCCGTGCGCACCGACGCTCCAGCGCGAGCTTGCTGCCAGAGCGTCTGGAGCTGTGGGTGTTCCCTGAGATTCCTTGCCGGCACGCAGACGTCCGCGGTCACGGTGACGTTGGCTGCGGGCAGCCTGAGTGACTGGGAGACCAGGCGAAGGTCAACGCGTTTAGTCCCCTCGGTCGTGACTTGCACCGGGTCTGACAGCACCGGCTCGAAACCGATATTCAGCAGTTGTACGCGATAACGTCCGGGCGGCACGCGATCGAACCGGTATGCCCCATCAGCGTTCGTGATCTCTTGCGGTGGACTGCCTGAAGGCAATGGGCTGGCATCGGCGTTGACAAGCTGGACCAGCGCGAATTGTACCGGCGCGCCACTGTCGGTTCTGGCGCGGCCTTCGACGGCGGCCTTTTGGGCAATCGCGCCAGACGTCATGCTCACGCCGAGAATCACGACGGCGGCGAGCACCGGGATCGGGCGACAGCGGGTCATGCGGCCCTCCTCGCGACGTTTCGCAGCATAACGCGGAACCGGCGCGGCTGGGCCGCCGGTCAGCAGGCCTGGCACATGACGTCGAGTATGTAGTCCACGATGATGTTGGCCTCGACGTCCATCAGTAAGAGATGGGTGTCGACGATGCGGTATTGAAGGCCCTCGGGAAGTGGGGGCAGGATGCTCAGTACGTTCCCCGGCATGGTCGACACGGACGCGCCAGACGGGTAGTCGGCATTCACCGCCAACACAAAGATTGCCGGCGCGTCCTCTCGGATCGACTCCCTGGTCGGGCGGGCCGCAACGCCGCGCAACACCGGATTGAGGGCGCGACGGAGCGCCATCGCGATGGGGAGCGCAAAGAGATCGCCCGGCCGCGCGTCGTGCCGCGCGAAGCGAATACGCATCGCGAGTGCCGTTTGTGCGATCAGGTTTTCTCCGACATCGCCCCGCTGATTCTGGCGAGCGCCCTGCCTCCGAAGTTTCTCGTGAAGCTTCATGTAGGCATCGACGCGCCGCCTGAAGTCCGACACGAGCTCTTTGTCGAGCAATACCTGGGAAGAACCGCAAGTCCCATGCCACGCCAGCCCCACCCTGCGAAAGGCTTGAGCGGGTGCCTGCCACCTCGATCAGCAGGGCCGTGCCTCTTTAGTGGCGTGCAGGTCTCGACTGCGGCTAAGAGCTAAGAGCGGCGGCGATCACCACTGCACCGTAAGCGAGAGCCCACGTACCGTTCGTGAAGCGACTGGCGTCAGCACGAACCGCGAGTTTGGCCGGACACATTGTCCGGCCGTCAGGCGCAGCGGTCACAGCGAGCGCGCTAGCTTCGGCGCATACGCGAGTATCCCCAGCCGCCACCGCCGAGCACGAACAGCACCAACAGGACGATTAGTACAGTCGACATAGTCTCACCTCACGTCCCACGGTACCGACTCTCTGCACGAAGGTCTGCCCTGTAACGCACACATGGCGTGACGCCACCGTGCGCGCAGTGCGGTCACGCAGGCGTCAGAGCGACTTGAGGAACTCGACCAGATCGGCTTTTTGCGCGGCTGACAGATTCAATCTGAACAGCCGATCGTAGTGATTGACGGCCGCCAGGAGATCGGGCGCACTGCCATCATGAAAGTATGGTGCGTGCTGCCAGAGTCCTCGCAACGGTGTCGTTCGGTATTTCTTCGTGGCGGTCCGCTGAGCGTACGCCGGATCCATTCCGACCTCAGCCGGGTAGTGCAAGAACGGCACTGTTCGATCGGGGCCGCGCAAGACGTCTGTGAACTGAGGCGATTGGTGGCAGCTGGCGCATCCCGCTTCGTTACGGAACACACGCTGGCCGCGCCCGGCCGCCGCACGATCGAAGCTGCCTGTCGGAGGCTCCGGCGCGCGCAGGCTCAGTTGATACTCCAACAGCGCCGGCAGTTTGGGAGTGACGAGATCCGGTGTCTGGGTAATGAAGAGCCCGATAAGGGGATCGCTGAAGTTGCCCTGACCGCCCATCTGTCCCACACCGACGTAGCTGTTCCAATACGAGATCGCGCCATCGCCCGTATAGGTCTCGAAGCCAACCCCCTTCAATCCATAGATTGGTGGGATGACGATCGGCAGCGACGGACTGTTCAGCGCCCGGAGCTGCGTGCCGTCGAACGCATGGTGGCGTGGATCGTACATTCCAGGGCCCCACGCGTTGAATTCTGCCTTCGTGGCGTCGTCGAGGACCGGCGAAAGGGCCACGATCGCTCCCACGTTCAGATCGGTATTGGCCCAGCCGTCGAGCCGTCTGCCGATACCTGTCGTCAACGAGTCATCGACCGAGGAGTGACAGAGCGCACATGTGATTCCGACGCTGGTCAGGTGACCTGCACGGTCGACGGTGCCCATTACTCCCACGACTGCATTCAGCCGTAGCAATTCGATGGTCACGGCGGGATCGTTCAGATCGACCTGACCGGCCAGCAGAGCAACGACCACTCCCCGCGGCAAGGCGCCTAGCGAGCCATAAGGCATTTGACGTGAGGCTCGCCAAGGAAGGAGAGCGCATCACACCGGTCCGCTCTTTCAGCCGGCGCGCGCGCGGTCGATAGCCGGGAGCTTTCGCAAGAAATCCTGGAGGCCGCTCAGCGGTCGGTCAAGGTCTGAGCCGCAGTTCCTTCAGCGCGAGGGCGGATCGCCGAGATCCTCGTCAGTGGTGCCGCGGTCGCTTAGGCTCCATGGCGCAGTCCGCAGCCGAATGACACGCAGAAACGGAACTCGGCGCGAATGGCTGGTCGGAATGCCAAGAATGCCGCCAGTTGAAGGCTGGCGGAGAGAGTGGGAGTCTTGGAATCAACGCGCCGAACCTCGCCCAGGCGAACCGCCGCCGCGTGGGTCAGCGCGGAGCCGTAGGAGGAAGGGGGACGGCTAACGCCGGCAATCTGCGGGATGGTCACTGCCGTCCTAGGGGCGAATCGGCCCTTGGTCTCGAGCAAGACTGCCTCCGGAACAGCACGAGCCCCTGGACTTCAGTACACGCGTTCCACTGTTACTTGCGCCCTATCAACCGTCACAAGAAACCCGCCGTATCTTGAGCTCTGTTTCACCTGCTGAACCGTGTTCCCGGCCTGACCGCTGGCCAGCTGAGGAACCGGTATTTCGATTTCATCATGAACGGTCGGGCAAGTATCTCTGCGAGTAGCACGGTAGATTCTGATCCGAACTTTTTGAATTACGGCCCCTGGGCCGGTTGGTATCGCAACTTGGACCTTGTTCCTGGAATACATCATTGTCGTTCCCAGTGGAGTGTCCGAGTACGTCTTTTCTTCTGTTGTGTCGAACTCATACTGACCAGTCAGTACCAACGTGCCGTTACCTCCTCCGGGACAATTCTTCACATCACCCAAGGGCGTACTTATGCCGATCTTGTTGGCTCCCCTCACATAACCAGACGCTGTCGCTGTATCTCCGCTCACGTGGGCATTGCAGGTCGGATTGTTCTCGAACTTGCCGACCGCGTTGAAGGCACAACTCGGCGATCCGACAATCCGTTGCCCCGACTCGACTCGATACGTCACGCTGGGATGATTGTCTGACTCGCAGCCCCACGAGGTCGCGTGAGAGGCAGTAAAGGGCTGGCTCTTCTTCACACTTGTTACAGCCCGACCGTCGATTGCCACGGTTACCTGAAAGGCAAGTCCTCCAGGTAGAACATTGGCTGAATGTGCCACCTGAGTTTCTTGCCTCCAAGTGATCGGCCAATAGCCTCTCGTGGATCGGTAGAAGACTGTCGCAATGAGCTGGAACGTCTGCCGTGGGGCACACGGCGTATTTGCAAAGTAAAGGCTACGTTTCACGTCGTCGGGAAGCTGAATCTGGAGGCGATCGAAAAATGCCGTGATGTAGTCAGGAGGAATCATCTTCTCGTCTCCGGGGCCTGGGCCCTTTATCCTGACGAGAGGCTTCTTCTTGAGATCGGGATCCATGAGCCAAAATCCCAGGAGCTCCAAGTCTGACGGATTCTGGTCGGTTTCCATCAGGACGTCCCGAGTCAAGACTCCCTCGAAGACCGGCCGCTTGTATGTAAACGGCATAGCTGACAGCAACTGATTCGCTGCGCTATGGGTCTGTCTGATCAGACCTGTAACGTCTTTCACAGCGTCCGTCTTCGAAGCCTCGAGCCGATCGGCCAAATCGTTGAGCTTCGCAAAAGCATCCTTTTCGAGATCGCCAAATTGGTCAATGGTCTGTCGAAGCGAATCCGCGTAGGCCTTTCTCGCTTCCGCGATCGACTCTCGAATCAATCCTGCTAGCAAGGCTTGCTGCTCAGCAGCGGCATTGTTCCCTTGCTCAATCAGCGACCGTGCATTCTCCTTGAGTTTCTCTGCCAATGATTCCAGTCGGGTGAACACGGCGCCGACAGCTAGGGCAGCGGCGGCTTGCCCCTTGACCCGCCCGCCAGTCGAGCCAAACGCCAGGATAGCTACGAGGAGAAATACGCCAAGGCGACGCATTTGGGCGTTCCTTCCGCTCTGTATCCGGAGGCTGGAACGCCTCCAGTGCTGTTCGAGGATGGCGAGGATTCTAATCCAAGTGTTAGGCCAAACACGAGCCAGAATCCCTAGGTTGGGCCTCCGAGAGCGAAACCTTGACATGGCCTGGCGGTAGAAGCAACCGCGACCCTCGTCATGCGCGCCCGACCTTGAGGAGCGCACTCGGCGCTGGCGTCTTCTGTCGAAAACTGAATCGAACGACAAATCGACTGACCGTGGAAGCATGGACTCCGTGAAGGAGCGGCGGCTTATATCATTTCGTGAACGTGATTGATCCGTCACAACGGCTCACGCCGTCGACCGCACCCGAGGATCATCCGATCCATGGCGCCGCCGAAGCCGGGGATCTGGCGCGCGTCCGCGCCTTCCTCGATCAGGAGCCGTCGCTCGTCCACGACGTCAACCGCGCCGGCGGCCATCCGCTGCATCGCGCGGTAATCGGCGGATCGGCCAGGGTCGTGATGCTGCTGCTCGATCGTGGCGCCGACATTCACGCTGTTCACGGGGCCGGTGTGGGGTCATTGGCGGGCTACGCGCCGCAGGATAAGCAGCCGATTGACTTGGCGATCTGGGGCGGTCCGTGCCAGGTGCCGGTGTCGAGGTGGCGTTCCTTCGTCAGCGTCCTGAAGCGGCGCCTATGGAATCGGTGGTCGGACCGCCAATTGCGGCCCTGCAACGTGCCACTGGCTCGGCTGCTCATCTCACGCGGTGCGACCTACGATCTGGCGGTCGCCTCCGCGCTAAACGATTTGTCGGCGGTGCGATCGATGCTCGACACCGACCCCTCACGCATCTCCGAGCAGCGTACCGATGATCGTCGCCCGCTCTATGCCGCCGCCGACTTCGGCCGCCTCGACATCGTCCACTTGCTGCTGGAGCGTGGTGCGGATCCGACGTGGCCCGACGCCGATTCGTCCGAGCGCGGCGCGGCCCTGCATGCCGCAGCCCGGCGTGGCGACCGGGGGATGGTCGAACTGCTGCTGGAACACAATGCCGATCCCAACGGTTTCGTCAACGCCAGCGGCAATGCCGTGTGTGCCGCGAAGACGCCAGAGATCCGCAAGCTGCTCGAGGCGCATGGCGGTTTTCTTGATCCGTACGATTTGGTGTGGAAGGGCGAAGACGACGAGGTCATGCGGATCGTGACCGAACGGCCCGAGACGGCACTGGCCGGCTGCGGCGGCGTGTTCACGGCCGTCGTGACCTGCGGTCGGCGCGAGCTGATGCACCGATTGCTCGATGCCGGTTTCAAGGTCCATCCGGAGGCGGGCGGGTGCCACTCATATGTGCTCGAGCGGCCCGATATGCTGCGCGAGTTGCTGACGCGCGGTGGCCTCGATCCGAATTACCCGACGATTGATGGAGTGACGCTGCTCCACGAGCTGTGCCACAAGGACATTCGCGGGCGGACGATGGACCATCGGACGGAGTGTGCGGCGATTCTGTTGGAATTCGGCGCGGATCCGTCACCGAAGGATAAGTACGGCGAGACCCCCCTAATGTGGGCGACAAAGCACGCACTCATCGATATCGCTGGATTCCTGAAAGCCCGCGGCGCAACGTGAAACCTGTCCGCGCCCTTGGCGGAGAACCACATGCGAATACTGGCGGAGAGAGTGGGAGTCTTCGAACGCGATTTCGCGATTCCCAATGTTTACAGCAGTTTCCAGCTTATCTCTCGCAACGGCAGCGATTTAGCGTCTTCCAATCTTCGCCGCCGTTTTCGTCCGTTTGCCGGCTTTTGCCGATTTTTCCATTTCAATGGCTCTCGAAATGGCACTCGACGCGGTGGACTCGGAAGTGAATCCACGGAGTGAGGACCTGGCCGCGCCCTGAACCTGTATGTCCCCTGGGCAATTTTTCTGTTTCTGAACGTCAGCCACTCGAACGAACCCTTGACGTCAGTGAACACGCCGACGGACCAGCCATTCCCCTGCTCGAGTACGAAGTCGGCCTCCTCCAACGGCTGGCGCCTGGAGGAGTAGACCGTGCCCCTGACCTCAGCGACCCTAATCGGCGTAGTCAGTTCGACGTCTGCCAGAGCTCCGGGGAGAAGAGCTGCGCCTGGTCCTTGCCGCGAATCCAACGTGGCGCCTGGCGTGACCGTCAAGGCGATCACAATGGCGCCAACGATCAAGGCACGGTCATTCGCGGGTTTATCGGCCGCCGGTCGCGACAATCCGGGCGAGGCGATAACATCGCCTGATGCGCCGCACCAACTGGTTTGACCGAACATTTCCGCCGATTGAAGACAACGGCTTGTTGCCTGGCATTCTCGAACGGCTCGAGGGAACTCCTGCACGCCTCCGTTCGATGACTGCCCAGGCCGTCTCAGCGCCGGTGAGCTCAGGATGGAGTGCGGCGAAAGAGCTTGGCCATCTCGCGGATCTAGAACCAGTCTGGCGTACGCGCGCGGGAGACATTCTTGCCGGTCGAGCGGAATTGACCGTAGCGGATCTCACCAACCGCAAAACACAGGACGCCGACCATGACAACTGGCCGCTGCCGGAACTTGTGGATCGCGTCGAACTGCAGAGACGAGCGTTCGTTGCGACGCTGCGATCCGCGAGCGACGCGGATCTGGAACGTGCCGCCCGACACCCACGGCTGGGAACACCCATGCGCTTGATCGACCTGGCATATTTCGTCGCCGAACACGATGACCATCACATGGCTCGCCTTCGGACCCTGTTGGCGCGAGACCCATGAACGAGTGACGCGACCTTCGGATTCACACCCTTCTTCTTTTCAGCGACACCCTGTCGCAACTCATCACGCGTCGATGGCGGACCATGGACCGCGAGCACGCGCACGACGTCGAGCTTCGACATGTCCAGCCAGTTCGAAAAATGGACCGTAATGTCGTTGATAATCGGCTGATCGTCGTAACGGTCCAGCAGATCGCCCTGAAAGACGAGCTTCTCATTCGGCAGATAGGCGATCAGCATCTCCTCCGCGTGCGGGCTCGGCCCGATGTCGACGAGTTCGACAGTCGTCGTGCCATCGGTCAGGACGCGCTTGCGGCCTTCGACCGATTCCCACTTCAGCGGCTGAGGCTTTAACGTCAGCGCATCGGGAGTGATCGTAAACGAGCTCTTCATCACTTGTTCGAAGAACGTCTTCTGACCCGGCGGCCCGATCACCGTCACGCCCTCAGCGACGTACGTCCTGATGCCACCTCCATGATCGTCATGATGATGCGTCAGTGCGAGATACCGAATCGGTTTGCCCGGGAAGAGCTTCTTGATCTCGGCGATAATCCGCCGGGACGTCGCATCGTTATTCGGTGCTTCCATCACGAACACGTAGTCTTTGAAGCCGACAACGAGCGAGTTGTAATCGGGGGTGACGTTTACCGTGTAGACGTTGTCCGCGTACTTCGTGCTCGATGGCGCATTTGCTGGTGCCGGTGTCGCGGGTCTTATTCCTTCGGGCAGTTTCTTGAAATCGTCATCCGTGAGGGACGCATTGCACACGACGTCGAGATACTTCACGTCAAGCGTCACGTCACCGCCGCGCTTGTCGATGCGTCCAGTCGGGACGCGCTGTCCGTTCTGCTCGCGATACGCGGGGAATATGACCTCGTTGACCACGTCGCCTGCATACGGGTCCGTCCCGAGGGCCTCGTATTTGGACAGGAGATGGCTCGCCTGATCGATGTAGAGCGAGATCTCGAGCCCATCTTCGTTCGGGTAACTCACGACATCGTGAGCCCGGCCATCGAATGTGGTTTTGCCAACAAATCTCAGATGTGGCGGGCGGTCGGCGGCATTGAGAATGATGAACTGCGGGAACATTCTCAATCGTCCGCGGAAGTTCGCCGGTGGAATATTCTGGATCGGACTCATCGAGGCACGTAGCACGTTCCAGGAAATTCCTTCGGTCTTGTTCATCGCGAAACCATTCACCACGTGGTAACCGCCAGGAAACCAGAAGTCTTGTGATTGACGGTAACGCGTGTTCTTCGCGTCAATCATGTACGACGCTTTGAAGGGTGTGCGGTCTGACGTGAATGGCTTACGGCTTTGATTGCGATGAACGGTGTCGCCCTCGGCGCGAAAGGTCACGTTCTCGATAGCACGGAGCCTGTCAATTCCGCCGTAAGCAGCGATGGATCGGTCGAGGACCTCGCGCGCTTTGGCATACGATTCGTAAGTGGCGTTCTGTACAAGCGGGGGCGGAGAAAAGAACACCACAAGAGCAAAGCAAAGGATCGACTTCATAACTACCGACCTCATTCTTTCTTCGAACTGCGCAACTCTACCTTTCGATGAGGTGATCGTGCCGGGGAGCAACGTGCCGAGTCTAGAACCCCCAGCAAATGACCTTGTCGACGTCCTTCACGACGATGGAGCGGCCCACGATTGCCGGATGAGCCCACATCGCGGATGATGCCACCTGATACCGCCGCACCTCGTCGAATTTCTCCTGATTCACGCGCGCAACGACGAAATCGCCCCCGGTCGTGCCGGCCAGCAGCCACTGGCGGCTCCCGAGAAGCGACGCATTGTCACCCTCCCTTCCCTGAGTGGTCCACATGGTTTTTCCAGTCGCGGCGTCGACCGCAATGAACTGGCCGCGATTTCTTTGGGTCAGGCCGTAGACGGTACCGCCGACGAGAATCGGCGAGCTCATGAACATCGGCGCCTGCGGATTGGCCCACACGCTCTCCGTCGTCCATTTCGCACCTGTGAGCTTCGGTCGAATCGCCACCAGCGGCTGGTCGATGCCGGTGTGGATGAGCAGATCGCTGAAGACCACCGGCGTGATGGAGTTCTGGTCGAAGCTGGTCGTGAACGGCAACTGCCAGAGCAGCGTGCCGTCCTTGGCGTTGACACTGACCAGCAGCTTCTGCGTTTGCGCGACGACCTGACGGACGCCGCTAAACGTCGCAATGATGGGCGATCCGTAGCCCGGCCCGTCGCCCTTCCACTGCCAGCGGGGCCTTCCAGTCACCGCATCGAATGCCGTGAGTGCGCCGCTGTCTTTTCCGCCGACGTGGACGATGACGCTGGTGCCGTCAATGAGCGGCGATGTGGCAGATCCGTACTCGGGAAGCACGCTCGGTGCGGGTACACGCCACGCCAGCTTGCCGGTGGCTAGATCGAACGCCGACAGGGTGCCCCCGATACCAAGGGTGAAGACGCGTCCGTTTGCGATGGCCGGTGTAGATTTCGGGCCGGGACCGTGGGACTGCGCCGCCGGGTTCACGCGGTAGGGCGCTGGATAAGCTGCGCGCCATAGCTCCTTGCCGGACGCCAGATCGAGCGCGCGCACGATCTCCTGGTCCGCCTGACGACTCAGCACGATGACTCGGTTCCCCGCGATGACCGGCGAGGAATGCCCCGCGCCGACGGCGAATTCCCAGCGCTTGGTCAACGAATCCGGCCATTGCGCGGGCAAGGCCGCACCGATCACACCGTCGCGACCAGGCCCGCGCCACTGCGGCCAGCTGCCGGTCGCGGCGGCCCCGCCCTCCCGCTGTCCGGACGCGACGCCCGCACCGCCTATCAGCAACGCCATCACCGTGAGCGTGGTCGCACTCGCTTGTCTGGTCATGGTGGACTTAGACGGACCCAACCGGCCATCCGGTAGCTCGTCTAACCCCGGTGAGACTATACCCATCATGGATAGAGATCGCGCGAATGAGCGCCCGCTGCCGCCGGCCGTGTTCCACATCCTGATGGCGCTTGCCGAGGACGACACGCACGGCTACGCCATCATTCAGGCCATTGCCGGACGGACGGATGGCCGCGTCCGCATTGGTGCCGCCACGCTGTATCGCTCGCTGCAGCGCATGCTCGAGGATGGTCTGGTGATGGAGCTCGACGACCGGCCCGCGCCCGAACAGGACGATGAACGGCGGCGCTACTACCGGATTACGCCGCTCGGGCGCAAAGTCGCCCGGGCCGAGGCGCAGCGGCTGGCCGATCTCGTGAGGCTGGCGCGGACGAGCGGCCTGGCGCCGCGGAGGACCTGAGATGCGCCCGTATCGCCTGCTGCTGCGGCTGCTTCCCGCGTCCTTTCGCGAGGAGTACGGCGAAGAGCTGACGCGCGTGTTCGCGCGCGAATGGCGTGACGCGTCTGGCGCCGGTGCGCGCGTCACTCTGTGGCTCCGCGCGCTCGTGGACGTCATCGGCACGGCCGTGTCCGTGCACGTGGACATGCTCCGTCAGGATCTTCGGCACGCCGCGCGCTCGCTGCGCCGAGCGCCCGGCTTTTCCGTCGCCACGATCCTTGTCATCGCACTGGGCGTCGGCGCCACGACGGCCGTGTTCACGCTGACCGACCACGTGCTGCTCCGGCCGCTGCCGTTTCCTGATTCCGATCGCCTCGTGAAGATCTGGCAAGCCGCGCCGACCCGTCCTCGCAACCTGAGGAGCATCGCCGGCACCAACGATGTCTCTCCGGCGCTGTACCTAGGCTGGAAAGACCTGTCGAAATCATTTGAATCGATGGGCGCCTTCAGCACAGCGTCGGCGAACCTGACCGGCAATGGCGAACCCGAGCGACTGAATGGGGCGCAGATGTCGTTCGACACCCTGCCCACACTCGGCGTCGGCCCGGCGCTGGGACGAACGTTCACCGCCGACGACGACCAGAGCGGTGTTGCGTGCGTGATCCTCATCAGCGATAGCCTCTGGCGGCGCCGGTTCGCCGCCGAGCGTTCGGCACTCGGCAGCCGTCTCCGTCTCGATGACGAAACCTGCGAAGTCATCGGCATAATGCCGCAGCGCTTCGACTTCCCGAGTCGGGCGACCCAGTTCTGGCGTCCTATCAGATTCGACGCCGCTGCGGCATCCAACTTTGGCAACAACTACCTGGCCGTGATTGCCAAACTGCACCGGAGCGTCTCGTTCGAACAGGCACGCGATGAACTCGAAGCTCTGGCGCCTGCAATCGAGAAACGAGGTCCAGATCAGCGGCCGAATGCCCGGGCAGCCATGATCGAGCTGCGCGACGAGATCAATAGTCAGTCGCGCACCCTACTCGTCGCGATAGCTGGCGCCGCGGCGTGCCTGCTGCTGATCGCGTGCACAAACCTGGCGAGTCTGACGATTGCCAGGGCCACCACCCGGAGCCGGGAGCTGGCGGTGAGAACGGCACTGGGCGCCGGCCGCCGGCGGCTCACACGTCAGATGCTGACGGAGAGTGTGGTGCTGGCGGTGCTCGGTGGAGCGGTGGGGATCATGATCGCAATTGCTGCCATCCCGACGGTGGTGCGACTGGTGCCCACCGCGCTGCCCATCGCAGAAACTCCAGCGGCCGACCTGCGGATGCTCGCGATCGCGACGCTCGCCACGCTCGGCACAGGCATCGGCTTTGGTGTGTTTCCGGCGCTCCGCGCGGCCCGCAGGGTAACCTCCGATGGTCTCCGCGAAAGCAGCCGGACGGGATCGAACAGGCGAACCACACGCGTACGAAGCGCATTGGTCGTGATACAGGTGGCCGCGTCCATCGTGCTTCTCGTGGGAGCCGGTCTTCTGATTCGTGCTTTGATGCGCGTGCAGGCGACGCCCGTCGGATTCAGCAGCGACAGCGTGTTGACCATGCGGACGTTCCTGCCGTGGGCGAAGTACGGCCCACAATCGAAGCGCACCGAGTTCTATCGTCAGGTCCTGAATGAGCTCCACGCCTTGCCGGGCGTGAAAGCCGTGGCGTACACAAGCTATCTTCCGATGACCATGCGCGGTGGCGTCTGGCCTGTGACCATTCCGGGCCGCCCGGTGAATCCCGAAAGACCGGAGCTTGCCAGCTCGCGGTTTGTGACGCCGTCGTACTTCGACGCCATGGGCATTCCGCTGTTGGCAGGACGGGCATTCGCCGAGTCCGATTCAGTCCAAGCGCAGCCGGTGGCGATTGTGAGCCAGTCGTTCGTCACGGATTATCTCGGCGGCGGCGATGCCATCGGTCAGACATTCGACTTCCTTCTTGCAGGTACACGTTCGATCGTTGGTGTGGTGGGTGATGTGAAGTTCCGGGGGCTCGAGCGCAGCAACGAGCCGCAGGTGTACCTGCCGCATCAACAACAGGGCGACAACCGGGCGATGGGCTACGTGCCGAAAGATCTCGTCATTCGTCTCGATTCGGCAGATTCGGATCGAAGCCAGATGGACGCCTTGGTGCCGGCCATCCGCCGTATCGTCAGGAATGCGGATCCGGACCAGCCGATTTCGGACGTGCGGCCGCTGTCCGCAATTCTGGGTGGAGAGGTCGTCGGGCGCGTCGTGCAGGTGCGCGTGCTCGTCGCCTTTGCGGCACTCTCACTGCTGCTGGCCGCCGTGGGCCTGCACGGGCTGCTCGCGTTCGTGGTGTCTGCGCGCACGCGTGAATTCGGTGTGAGACTGGCTCTGGGCGCGAAGCCGCAGCAGATCCTTACTCAAGTCGCCAGGAAGGGACTCGTGCTTGGCATGGTAGGTGTGGGTGTCGGGTTGGTTGCGGCATACGGCGTCGGTCGTTGGCTTGAGTCTGTCCTTGCCGGTGTAAGTCCGGCAGACGGGCCCACCTTGGCGGTCGCGTCCGTCGTGTCGCTGACGATATGCCTGATCGGGAGTCTGATTCCGGCGCTTCGAGCCTCACGGACGAACCCTAGGCAGGCGATCCAGGCCGAATGAAACAAGCAACTACGCCACAGCCTCCATTCGTTCCGAGTCGTCCACACCGTTTCGAGCCAGCGTGATGACCAAGGTCCTGGGAGCGAAGCGGGTTGGAAGGAGCCGATTTACGGAAGATGGCACGCGAAAATGGAACGTAGCCATCGTCGGGATGTCCTTACGCTTGATTTCCGAGGAAGTCGGCGAGTTTGGCTCGCGTAGGCAGAGAGAATCGTGCTCTCGGTCGTTTTCGTGAAAATGCTCGGAAAATCGCGAACTTGAAACTGGCGGAGAGAGTGGGATTCGAACCCACGGTAGAGTTTCCCCTACACACGCTTTCCAAGCGTGCTCCTTCAACCACTCGGACATCTCTCCGTCATTTAGAATCAACAACTTAGGAGCTGTCGACGAGGGATTATGGCACACGCCGCCACGCGTCTGCGACCGATCCTCCAACACGTTTCAGATCAACAACTTGAAGCAAGCCTGCGACGGCTCGCGTCGTGAACGGTGGAACACCTCCTATCGTGCCGCGATCACTGACGGCCGCAGCGTGGCCAGCCACAATCCGTTCTTCTGACCCCGGAGTCGATAGACCACCAAGGCCACGTTGGTGGTTCTGGCCGACGCCCCAGCCAATGCGCCCGTGCTGGTTTCAGCGCCGATGACGCGAAAGCCGCGTGGGCTCGCGGCAACCTACAGCAAGAGGGCGAATTCAAGCGCACGAATTTCCAGCAGTTTTTGCATTGCGACGCCTGCAGCTTCCAACGTAGAGTCCGCGCGCAGTACACAGGGAATCACGCCGTCCCCATGTCAACGCGGAGTGTGGAGAACAACGTGTCGGGAACAAAGAGCTCGCGTCGCGAGCTGCTGGACCTTACGGCGTCCGTCGCCATGATTATCGCGGCGGGCGTGCTCATCTGGGTGAATGTTGTCGAGCCACGCGCACGCAGTCGCTCGAACGGGTCAGCCGCCCCGCCCGTTCCCTCCGCGCCGGTGTCGATTGCCGGTTTTCCCTTTGAAGGGAGTCCCACGGCGAAGGTGGCGATCATCGAGTTCGCGGACTATCAGTGCCCGTTTTGCCGGGTGTTCGCTCAACAGATGTATCCGAAGTTCAAGGAGCGGTTCATTGCGGAGGGAAAGGTACTGTTTGTCTTTCGGCATTTGCCGCTGACCACACTGCATCCGTTCGCTGGCCGTGTGGCTGCCAGCGCCGCCTGTGCGGACCGCCAGGGCGCCTTCTGGAAGATGCACAGCCTGTTGTTCACGGCGCCGTCCCGGCTGGACGACGCGGCGCTCGCTGGCTTCGCCTCACAACTGCAGCTCGACGAACAGGGCTTCGCGAGTTGCATGGGTAGCCCTGACACCGAGGTGCAGGCGGACGTCGAACTCGCCAAGTCGCTGCGCATCGTGTCGACGCCGACTTTTCTGATTGGCTCGGTGCTGGCCGACAACCGCGTCAAGGTCGCGCACGTCCTGAAAGGTTCACAAGTCAACGGCGAGCTCGAAGCGAAGGTGAACGACTTATTGAAGTGAGGAGGAGCCCCCCGATGAAGATGATAAGAAACGTGTCGTTTGTCGTTCTTTGCGTGGCCGCGTCGTTGGGTACGCCAGCCATCGCGCGCGCCGACAGCGAGTGCCTGGCGGTCGCGACTCAGTGTGAGTACGGCGGAAACGATCCAGCGCAGCGGGCGGAAGACAGCTGCAACTCGGCCTCGTGCGACGCCGCGTGCAGCACGCCGAAGCCCGAAGGATGCGGGTCAACGGCCAGCTACGGCGACGACTGCAGCGACGGCGCCGCGTCAGGTCAATGGCAGGGTCAGACGGTCTACTGCTCGAGCGGGGTCTGTCACTGCAATGGAGAAGAACTGGAATGACCAGCGCCCAACATGCTGTACAAGGAGGACCCCACATGGCCAGAATGCTGAGGAACGTCTCGTTCGTGATCGTCTGTCTCGCGTACGTTATTACCTCGCGTCAGGTCGTTCGAGCGGAAGTGTGCGAGGTCCCGGTCGCGCATACGGGATTCGGCGAGTCGGCCAGCGAGGCGTCGGGCGACTGCGGCAGTGAGAACCTGCGAAACGACGCCTGCGACGACCGATGTGATGACGGGGGATCCCATTGGTGGGGATCAGCGACAGGAAGCTGCTCCGAGCCGCAGGTGTGTGGGTTCAACAGTCAGACGAACGACCCATACTACTGCTCCACAATCATCCTGGAGTGCCATCGCGACGAACTTGAATAGACTTGACTAGAATAGTTGCAGCGCCGGTGCCACTTGAGTCGTGAGTCAATTGCGACGGCTTGGGAGGACTCATGAGATGGACGACTGTCAGCAGCCTGGCCGCGATACTCGTCGCCGTCACGATTGAGGCCCAGGCGGTCGCACCTCAAGATTCCACGACCAAGAGCACCGGCACTGTGGAGGGCGCCGTCATAGACGCCGTATCCGGTCGCCCAATCGCTGGTGCCACTGTGACCTTGACCGGTCCCGGTGTCCCGCAGTCGTTGGCGCCGGCGGTCACCGGTCAGGGTGGTTCGTTCAGATTCGACGCGCTGCCTGCGGGGCGATTCAGTCTCGCATCTCGAAATGAAGGCTACATTGCCGGCAGGTTTGGGCAGCGCTATCCCGACGACACCGACCTCCCAATCACTCTTGCCAACGGTGAGCGGAGGAGCAAGATCGAACTCAGGCTCTGGCCGGTGGCGGTGCTTTGGGGCTCGGTTGTAGGGCCACAGAATGAACCGCTCGCGCGCGTTCGCGTCACGGCTCTCCGCTCCGTCTTTTCCCGTGGCCGGTTCGAGTTGCGCCGGCGAGTACAAGCCACGACCGACGATCGCGGTCAGTACCGCTTGTCGGTGCCACCAGGCCAATACGTCGTGGCGCTGGAACCCTCGGCAGCCAGTCCTCCAGCTGGGCAGCCCGCCTATCCGGCATTGTTCCACCCTGGATTGACGTCGACCGCGGGAGTGAACTTCATCGACCTTCGAGGCGGGGAGAACCAGGGACCGGTTGATTTCAAGCTCCCGGCGGCCAAGTCCTATCGCGTGTCTGGTCGGCTGGAGAGTGGGGAAGAAAAGCCCGCCGCGAGTGTCCGAGTGTCGCTGGTGTCCGACGAGCCGGGCGCGATCCCTACCGAGCTCGACATGGCGCCGGCCACGGTCTCGCAAGGACAGTTCACATTTCCTGCCGTGTTTCCCGGCCGATACCTCGTTCGCGCAATTCAGGCACCGCGGAGCATGGATCAGGTCATCGGGCGGGTTACTGCCACGGGCTTCAGCATGTCGGGAGGACGGCCGCCGATGATCGGCGCCCCCCTGCCGCCACTACCAGACTCTCCGACGCTGTGGGCCGAAGCCTCCATTGTTGTTGTAGACAAAGATGTCACGGGCGTACCGCTCGTGATGCGTTCCGCCGCTCATCTCACGGGAGAGGTTGTCTTCCGGGGGAATCAACAGCCAGACTCCAACCAACTCCAGGCATCGTCGGTCATCGTGACGCCCGTCGATGGTCGTGACACGGGAATACCCATTACCCGGATCGAGGCCGATCGCACATTTCGAACCGTCGGCCTGCCTCCTGCTCCGTATGTGTTGACGTTTCTGCTGTCGTTCCCCGGATACACCATGCAAGCATTGCAAGTCGGTGGTGTAGACATGACGGGGCGCCCGATCGACGTTGGATCCCAGACGATACCGCCGATCAAGGTGCTGATGACGGAGCGTGCGACGGAATTACGTGGCACAGTGCGCAACGCGCAGGGCCAGCCGATCGAAGGGGCCTCCGTCTATATCTTTCCGGCCGATCGATCCGCTTGGGTGGACTATGCGATGGCGTTTCCGTTGCGCTGGCGAACCGCTCGTTCTTCGCGTGACGGAAGCTTCGAAGTCAAGGGACTCGTGGCTGGCCGGTACGCGATCGCCGCTGTCGAGGGATCCGTGCCCGAAGTCTGGCAGGAACCGAAGTCCCTGGATTGGTTGTCGATGACCGGCCAGCGACTAGGCGTCGCAGAGGGCCAGGTTCAAACGGTTTCCATTCAGACGACAAAGTGGGTCGCGCGCTAGTAGCCGGAACCGCGCTGTTTCTTGCGATCTCGGCTACCGGATCGGGCGTTCGTGCGTCCGCCTCTTCCAATCAGCAGCCTTCCGCCCGCGGCGGAGTTTCCGGCCGGGTCGTCACGTCCGGCGGCGCAGCCGTGTCAGGTGTCACGGTCACGCTGACTTCGACGGACGTCGCGCCCATATCTCTCTCGACATCCGCGGACGGCCGTTTCAGCTACGAGGGGATACCGGCAGGTCGTTATCGACTGACGGCTCAAAAGCCAGGATTCTTGCCAACGGAGTATGGATCCGTCCGCCCGAACAGACTCGGTACGCCCATCGTGCTGTCCGCGGGTGATCGGATGGCTGACCTCTCCCTGATCCTCTGGCCATCCAGCGCCATCGCAGGAGTCGTGCGCGATGCGTCGGGCCGCGCGACGTCGGGCATGGCGGTACGGCTCTTCGATGGGCGTGCTGACGCATCTGGGACAGTGGAACCGCGGCTGATCGCCGCAACCACTACGGATGATCGTGGCGACTATCGGTTCTTTCATCTTCGCGACGGCGAATACGTCATCGCGGCGTCCGGAGGGCGCGGCGGAGGCGAGAGCCGGGCGTTTGTCTATCATCCCAGCGCCGCGAGGTTCGTTGATGCCAGGCGCCTTTCGCTTGAGGTGGGGCAGGAACTGACGGGAATCGACGTCGCCTTTACTCCAGCGCCACCGGTCTTCATAGGCGGAACGATCCGCCTCGCGACCGGTGAGCCGGCGTCCTTGTACCGCCTTTCAGCACTCTTGAGATCCACCTACGGCACGATCCCGACCACCTACTTGAACGTCAATCGCGATGGGCGGATCGCCGATTCCAACGTACCGTCCGGTGATTACCAGCTCATCGTTCGCGCCGATCGGCTTGTCCGCGACGCCGCCGGCGTCGAGCCGAGCGCGCAGCCGGGCACCCTCTGGGCCCAGCGACAGCTCACGGTTCCTCTCGGCGGCGTCACCGACTTGTCCGTGACGTGCACACCTGGGATTACCCTCGACGGGCAGGTGGTCTTTGCGGCCTCTGCCGTCCCGCCCCGAGCGCCCGTGCGATTGAAGCTGCAATCACTTCAGGTCCCGGACTTTGCCTCCACCGCCGATGTCGAGATGACTCCCGGCAAAGCCAGCTTGTTCCGGTTTGGTGACCTGTTGCCGGGGCCCTACCGATTGGTGACTGAACCCCAGTCCCCGCTCCCGCGATCGTGGTCCGCGTCGTTGCGGCTCAATGATGTGGACGCGCCAGACGATGTGATTGACGTTCCGGCGGCTCCAGACAGTTCGCTCCACGTCAACTTCTCGCTTCAGTTGTCTGAATTCAACGGACGACTCCTCGACAAGTCGGACCGGCCGGCCGTCGACTTCTTCGTGGTCCTGTTTCCGATCGATCCTCGCTTGTGGACCGTTGGAACTCGCAGAGTCCAGCAGGCCCGCCCTGCGACCGACGGATCGTTCATGGTGTCCGGATTGCCAGCCGGCGACTACTATCTGGCTGTTCTGACCGACGTCGATTCGCGTGCGATGTTCGATCGCACATTCCTCGGCGGGCTCGCTCAATCCAACCCGTTTCGATTGACTCTCACCCCTGGGGAAAACCCAGCACAGACGCTTCGTGTAGGCGCGGCTCGCTGATCCGGTTTCGTCGATACCGGTGAAGCACGGTCGTCCAGTCGCCTGTGTCGGTTGGCAGGCTCGTTTCCACGCGAAGCGTGCCCTCAGCGTCGAGCCAGAGCACGCGTTTCCGGGTCGTCTTTGGCGGAGTCGATGTGCGCCTGTGACTGTGGACGACGAGTCGGGCTGCGTCCCAAGACACAGTGTCCGCGATTACCACCCGCGATCCAGTCACGTAGACTTCGGTCACGTTGCAGTCGGTGCCATCGAAAAGGAAAGCAGAATGTGCCAGCCGATCCGCGGTACGTCCCGCTCCGCCGCGACCCTGACGGCCTTGGACCTGCCAGTCCAGCACGAGTGCGGTCGAATACTGGGACGCGGTGAACCTCTCACCAAACGGCAGGGCGTCAGGCGACGAATCCTTGTCCGCGATCCATATCCAGGTTCCGGAGAAATCTGGCCGGGCCTGACGCTCCTTGGCGGCTACGCCAGGTGACAACAGTACGCCCGCGCACAGCATAACTACCGCAAGGCGAGTTCGCATGTTGTGCTCCCTCCCTAGAATTGTCCCGCAACACAATTCTCCCACAGCTATCACCGTCGCGGCTTCACCCACCACAGCGTCTGCGGCAGGATGCCATCCCAGCGCGGCCGTTCCGGATCATCCGCCGCCAGCCAGAGCGCGCCGAACGACAGCTTCGACACGTTCACGATCTTATTGATGTCGAGTTTGGCCACGTCATCGGTCGGGCGGTGATACTCCGGGTGCGTTCCATTGAAGAACTGCATGATCGGGATCCCGCGCTCGAGATACGGCCCGGCGTCGGTGCGCGGATAGTAGAACTCGCTGGACACATCCTCGTAGACACGATCCAACTTGATGAAGGGAAACTCCTGCTGCGCGCGCTGCAGCACGGCCTCCGCCTGCGTGCTCAGCAGCTTCGGTCCGGTGACATAGATCGTGTCGGCCGCCGACAGATTCTGCGATGCCGGCGTGTCGGCGGTGCGGCTGCGGCCGATCATGTCGTTGCTCACGTGCAGCACCAGCTTCTCCGACCACGGCCCGTAGGCGATCGAGCGCGTACCCCAGAGTCCCACTTCCTCACCAGAATCCCAGATGAGCAGGATCGAACGCTTGGGCCGCGGCGCCGCCACCAGCGCGCGCGCAATCGCCATGTTGCCCGCGCTGCCGCTGGCATTGTCGTCGGCCGCGTTGTACTGGTCGGGCAGGTTGTTCCCCGGCAGGCTGGCGGCCTGGGGCACCGCGCCATCCAGATGTGCCGCCAGCGAGATCCACTCCTCTTTGAGCCGCGGATCCACGCCTTCGAGCATGCCAACCACGTTGTACGGCCGCGCCTCCACCGTTGTCGCCGCAAAGTCAATGCGGACGCGCTTGCCCGCGCCCAGATCGACCGAGGGCGGATACGTCTTGGTTGCGTCGGCATTCAGCACGGCATCCGCGGAGAGTGGTGTACCCGCTAACAGGCGGCGCAGCGCGGCGACCGACAGGATGACCCGCGGCACCTGGAACTGCGCATAGGCCACGCCCACCGAAGGATTGAGGTCCTGTCCGGTCACCGCCCGCGGATTCCAGTTTGCGAGCGTCGCTGCAGTCGGCACGATGAGGATGCCGAGCGCGCCGCCGTGCCGCGCCACTTCGTTGACAGTCGTATGGTCGACGCCCACCCTGCCGGCCTGTTGATTGTTGGCGCCTGCGCCGCGACCCTGTCCACCAACCGCCGCATTCACCAGCAGCCACTTACCGCGGATGTCGAATCCCGCATACGGGTCAACACCCTGTTTCAGCAGCCGGACACCATTGCCCACATAGATCACGTTCGCTTCGCGCACGCCCGGCTGGAGAAAGTTGTTGATGATGAAATCGTCCCCCCAGGTGAGTCGCTCGCCGCCAATCGCGCCGGCGACTCGTGTCGTGTCAAGCGTGACGCGCGTGACGGTGTAGTGCTGGAAATAGGTGCCGTTGTCGCCCATCGGCTTGATACCGAGGTCGCGCAGGTGGCGCGCCACGTAGGCCGCCGCGGCGTCGTATCCCGGCGATGGGGAATCGGGGAACGGTGTCCGCCGGCCCATGTTCGCATCCGATGCGAGGTCGCTGACGTCACGCAGGACGTCTTCGGCGCGGATGCGCGCGGCCGCGGCCTTGACCTGCTCTAGTCTCAGGCGATCCGGCGCCTGGTCCGCACGCGGAACTGATGCGTAGCTCAGTACGCCGAGAAGCGCACAGAGAACGAACGGGCGGGGCGATACACGCATGGCACTCACGCCACATGTATATCGCATTTGATCTGAGGGAACAGCTGGAGAATTCGCGCGCGCTACTTCTCGCTGGGCTGCAACTCGACCGGTGCCTGGCCTGGCTGTCCCGCCAACCGCGCGAGGCCTCGAAGCACGCCGTGGTCTTCGCGCAGCTCGAAACGCATCACGAATCCCTGACCGGGCATTTCGAACGTCATGACGGTGCCGAACTTCGTGATCTCGACGCGGCCCTTCGTGATGGGCAGCTGAGCCGCGGGATCCGGGCCGACCGAGCCGGTCAGTTCCTCGCCCGCGTGCTTGAAGGTCGCATGCAGCCCGGACTTCACGCGCTTGCCGTTCTCGGGGATCGCAATCGTGCCCGACCATCGTCCACTGAAATCAGCAGCCGCGGTCGATGTGCGCCCGGCTGCAACTGCAACCGACGACAGCACAAGAGTCAGAACCAGCCCGAGCAATGTGCGAGACATAGGAAACTCCCTCAAATCTCCGAGCAAGGCGGGTGCCACGCGGGATCGCACGGGGAAATGCATCGCCTGACGACCGGCGGCGGAGTGTTACGAATTCGTATTGCGTACACGTTCGCGCCGTATCATTCCCGCATGACTACCTGGCTTCTCGTCGGTGCCGGCGGCGCACTCGGCGCGATGGCGCGACATGGCCTGAACCACGTCATCCATCAGCGCGCGCTTGGCGCCACGTTTCCGTTCGGCATCTTCCTTATTAATGTCAGCGGCTCCGTCGCGATCGGCGCGCTCGCAGGATTGCTGGCTTCAGGACGGCTGCACTGGAGCCTCGAGGCCCGCACGTTCGTCATCGTCGGCATCCTGGGCGGATTCACGACATTCTCGTCGTTCAGTCTGGACACCCTGACTCTCTTCCGCGAAGGCCAGCACGCTCAGGCTATCTGGAATGTGATCGGGCAGGTTGCGCTGAGCCTGGTCGGATGCGCCGCCGGCTTCCGTCTCGCCAACGCGACCTGACTACCGTACCTGCCGACACTTGCGCTCATACTCCCGCTCCGCGCGCCGACCGATGATCTGCCTTCCGCCAGGCGTCTTTTGTCCCGGTGCCTTCCCATACGGCGACGCGTGCTCGGTCTCGGCGTTCAGCTCAGCGCCGGCGAGAATGGCAAGTCCGGTCAGATAGAACCAGAGCAGCGCCACGATGACGCCGCCGACCGCACCGTACGACTCGTTGTAAGAAGTGAAGTTGACGATGTACAGCCTGAACAGCACTGAGACGACCAGCCAGAGCACCGTCGCCACCACCGCGCCGGGCGTGATCCACACCCAGTCCTGATCCGCATCGGGACCGAAGTAATAGATGCAACCGATGGCGACGACGACCAAAGAAAAGACGAGGGGCCATTGAAGGACCAGCCACGTCCATTCGAATGCCGCCCCGAATCGCGTGATCTTCGCGAGCGTCTCGGCGATCTCCGGGCCTGCGAGCACGAGCGTCAACGCCACCAGCACGAGCAGCGCGACGCCAATCGTCAGCGAGATTGCAATCAGCCTGACCTGCCACCACGGCCGGCCTTCTTCGATGTCATACGCGCGATTCAGCGCCTGGACGATGGACACCAGCGCGGCGGAGCTGCTCCAGAGCGCGCCGGCCACGCCGGCGGTGAGGAGGCCGCCGCTTTCGTTGTTCGCCAGGCGGCGCATCTGGTCCTGGATGATTTCCAGGATCTGCGGTGACATGAACGGCCCCAGCGAGGCCGCCAGATCGTCCGTGAGTGTTGACAGCGGAAAGAAGCTGGCGACCGCAAGCAGGAAAAGAATTGCCGGAAAAAGGGCGAGGAAGAAGTAGTAGGACAGCTGCGCCGCGAGCCCGGGCACGTCGTCGTCCACCGACTCGCGCCAGGTGCGGCGCAGAAGCTCCCGCCACGGCAGCGGAAGGTTGTGGATCATGGCTGCGGAGATTGCAAAAGCCGAGCCGCCTCGCCCGGAGTTGGCGAATGCTACTCGCCGCGTAACGCAATCACCGGATCGACTCGGGTCGCGCGCCGCGCCGGCGCCACTGCGGCAACGATCGCGATGACGACGAAGACGATCGGCACTGCCACGAGCGTGACCGGATCCAGCGGCTCCACACCGAACAACATCGAACCCAGTAGCCGAGCGCTCGCAGCCGAGCCGGCGAGTCCGAGCACGAGCCCGATCGACGTCACGAGAATCGTCCCGCTGGCAACGATCCGGATCACCTGCGCCCCGGTCGCGCCGAGCGCCACTCGCACGCCGATCTCCGGCGTCCGGCTCGTGACGGCTTCGTTGATGAGCCCGTACACTCCGCATCCCGCGAGGACGAGCGCGACGACGGAGAACAGCCCGACCAGCCAGAGGTTGAAACGTCTCGGCGAAATCGCTTTCGACATCCGCTCTTCCATCGTCGCGACCCGCGATATTGCGAGATCCGGGTCGAGTCGCTTGACGGCATCGCGCACGAGAGGCAGAACGTCCATCGGTGGTCCTGACGTCCGCACGACGTAGGAGCTGAGCGTCGCGACCGTGCTTTGACGAAGCGGGATGAAGACCATCGGCCGTGGCGGCTGTTCGAGCCCGCCGGTGCGGATGTCATTCAGGACGCCGATGACGGCGAATCGAGGACCGTCCGCATATTCGATCCGCAGCTGGCGGCCAAGCACATTCACGTCGCCCCAGGCCTGTATCGCGAACGCCCGCGTGACAATCACGACCCGCTCGCTTCTGTCGTCGTCCTGGTCGGTGAAATCGCGTCCGGCAAGGAAGCGGGCGCCAAGCGCGCGGAAATAATGAGGCGTCGGCACATTACCGCTGGCGGTGACGGGCTCAGTCCTGCCGTCGATGAGAAAGTCCAACTCGAACGACGTCTGCAGGGGAATACCGCCCACCGCTGCCGATTCCACGCCGGGCAGCCTTTCCAGCGCCGGCGCGAGTTCGTTGTGGAACGCGCGCACGGCTGCGAGTCCCTGGTACCGGTCCCCGCGCGTGCTGACGTTGAATGTCAGAACGCGTTCGGGATCGAAGCCCAGCTCGAGGCGTGAAGCGGCCAGCAGCGAACGAGCCATCAGGCCCGCGCCGACGAGGAGCACGATGGAAATTCCTACTTGCACAGCCACGAGAACGGGCCTCAGCCACCTTCTGCGCGGCCCGGACGAGAGCGCGGACGACGCGCGGAGGGCCGCGACGGTGACACCGCGCGAGGCGAGCGCGGGCGCAAGCCCGGAAAGCAGGCCTGCAAAGAACGACAGGGCCAGGCAGAACGCGAAGATGCGCAGGTCAACCGAGATCTCGTTCAGCCGCGGCAGATCGGCCGGCGCGAACGACACGAGCGTCGGCACGACCCAGAGCGCGAGCAGGAATCCACCGAGGCCACCCGCCAGAGCCAGCACCATCCCTTCGGTGAGCCACTGACTCACGAGGCGTCCACGGCCCGCTCCAATCGCCATACGGATCGCCACTTCTCGAGATCTGCCGGCCGCGCGCATGAGCAGCAGGCTCGCAATGTTCGCGCAGGCGACAAGAAGCACGCAGGCTCCGCCCGCGAACAGAATCCAGAGTGTCGATTGGGCTCCTTTCGTGACGCTCTCCTTGAGCGGCGCGATCTCGACGGTCCAGTTCGCGTTCTCCTTCGGATATGACTGCGCGATCGACGCGGCAATCGTCTTCATTTCAGCCGACGCGGCTTCGATCGTGACGCCCGGAGCCAAACGGCCGATCGTCTTGAACTGGCGCGAACGCCGATTACCGAGCAGCTCCCCGCCGACCGGCAGCCAGATCTCGGCGACGCCATACGCCGTAGTATCGAGCCATATACCGGCCGGCATGACGCCCGTGACGACGGCATCACGTCCGTTCAGTTGCACGTGCCGGCCGACGACACCCGGATCGCCGCCGAACTGCCGTTGCCAGAGCGCATGGCCGATGATGATCGAGCCGCTGCCGGTGACGGGCCCTTTGACCGTCATCGGCCCCAGGGCGGCGTTGGCGGTCGACCCGTACTCCGACGGTTCGAACGGCCGGCCGAGCTCGAGCGTGACACCGGACATGGGGAAGAATTCCGGCGTGATCCTCATCCCGACGAGGGACTCGGGCTCTTTCGCGCCGGTCATCGTGAAGGACGTACCGCCCAGCGCGGCGAACAGGTCGAAGCTTTTTGACGCGAGGCGCCAGTCGGCGACATCCGGAAGCGAGGGGTCTTCACGAAGGCGTTTTGCGACTGCATTCGACTCGTACAGGCGCGCGAGACGGTCTGCATTCGGCAGGGGCACCGATCGCAGGAGGACGCGGTCGACCACCGTGAAGAGCGCTGTATTCGCGCCGATCGCCAGCGCGAGCGTCGCGATCGCTACCAGCGAGAAGCCGGGTGAGCGGACGAGCGAGCGCACGGCATACGCGGAATCGCGCCGCAGGTTGTCCAGCCAGAGGAACGAACGCGCGTCGCGGTGGTAGTCCTTGAGCTGGTCCACGCCGCCGAGCGCGCGCCTGGCCGCGGTTGCGGCCTCGTCCGCGCCGAGCCCGCGGCGCCGGTATTCCTCCTCGAGCATTCTGAGGTGCGCGGAGACCTCGCGCGTGAGCTCGCGTTCGGCCCTTCCCGGCGCGATGGCGTTGCGCATGCGAAGGAAGAAGCGCCGCATCACTCGCTTTCGAGCAGCCGATCGACGAAACCCGTGAGCCGCCGCCAGCGCTGCGTCTGTTCAGCCAGGGCGCGCGTGCCCGACTTCGTGATTGAGTAAAACTTCGCCTCGCGGTTGGATTCGGTCTGCTGCCACGCACCCTTGATCCAGCCGCGTTGTTCGAGCCGGACGAGTGCGGGGTAGAGCGTGCCCTGGTTCAATGTCAGCGGATGCTCGGTCACCTGTTCCAGCCGCGCCGCCAGTCCGTACGAATGCTGCGGTCCCATCGTCGCCAACGCGCGCAGGACGATCAGATCGAGGGAGCCCTGGATCAGCTCGACGTTCGGGTTGCGACTACTAGCCATTCGAGTAGAGTGCGTCCACGTTCGCACGCGCCCTACTTGAATGTCAAGTAGTCTGACGACTGCGGCGGGCCGAAGCCCGCCGGTGAGCGATCGGATTTGTGAACTGATTACGCGGCCAGGCGGACGACGCCGCCATTCACGATGAGCCAGCCCGAAGCCTGCAGGAATCTCGCGATCTCGCGATGACGCCGCAGCGCGTCCGCCGGTTCGGCGAAGGTCTCGCTCACATGCTCGCCGGTCTCCCACAGGCGCACGAGGTTGACCGAATAGGATCCGTCGCCGCGCGCGTCGACGCCGCAGCTGATCGTCCGGCCTTCCCGCACGAAGAGGCAATGGAACCAATCCTGCTCGCGTGACGTCGCCAGATCGGGCGCCGGGGAGTGGAGCGTAACCATACCCAGGTAACAGCAAGCCGGATGCCAGATCGGATGAGAGAAAACGCGCGAGATTCCTCGAGTACCGGCCTCCCTGCGTCCTGCATTGTGCACAAAGGCCTTACACACCCCCTCTATGAGAGGATCTCGTTCATGCTGAATCGAAGACGAAGTCTGGGAGTGGTGGCAGCAGCTCTGTTTGCGGCTGTGGCGTCGATCGGCGTTCACGCGCTGGCGGCGCGCGAGGCCGCGACGCGTCGTCCTTTTGTCCAACAACAAGCTCAGGGCAGGGGCGGCCCGACGCCGCCGCCGGCGACACTTGGACTCGAGAACGGCACGCTCGATTTCGATACGCCGGACTTCACGCTGAAACTGGTCAAGGATTCCCAGACCATCGCCGCGCTTCAGCCGAAAGGCGCGAAGGGCATGGACGCCGCCAACCCCTTCGACTTCACGCCCGCCGATCAACTCACGGCGCGGCAGGGCGATCGCTTCAATCATCTTGGCGATATCCAGCTGCGCGTTCAGCAGGCCGGATGGCGTGAGGGTGCGTGGGTCGATCTTGCGTCGAGTAACGCGCGCAAGCCGGTCAGTCCAATCAGCGGATACAAAACCTCGCCCGGAACGAAGGTGCTCGCGGCCGCGGATCTCACGCCGACCATGGGGGACTCGCCGGTAAAGGTCACCCGCGCCTGGACGGTCGACGCGTCCGGCCGCCTGGTGCTGCACTTCGACGTCATGAACACCAGCAAGGCCGACGTCGCGATCGGCGGCCTCGGCTTCCCGGTCGTGTTCAACAACATGATTCAGAACTTCGTGACCAACCGCGCGCGCACGCTGCCGCAGGCGCACGAGATCTGCTCGTTCTTCGATCCCTACGTCGGGCGCGACGGCGGCTACCTGCAGGTGACGCGCCTTTCCGGCGCCGGCCCCGCGCTTGTCGTCACGCCACAGCCGGGAACTCACACTCCGTTCGAGGCGTACCGGCCGCTCAACGACGCAACACGGCGCGGCCAGACGTTCGAAGGCGCGTTCGAATGGACGGTGCACTCGAGCGCCTACGCGGCGGCTGAATGGAAGGGTGTCGATCAGTGGAACGCGCCAACGTCGCTGACGCTGAAGCCCGGTGAATCGCGCGCGTTCGGCCTGCGCCTGCTCGTCTCCGACGAGATCAGGAACATTGAAAAGACGCTGGCGGAGAATGACCGCCCGGTCGCCGTCGGTATCCCGGGCTACATCGTGCCGATGGACATCGACGCGAAGCTGTTCATCGCGCCCGGCCGCCGCAAGATCGCAAGCGTCACCGTCGATCCCGCCGGCGCGCTGGCCGTCACCACGGGCACCGCTACGAAGACCGGTCAACTTCAGTACGTCGTGAAGGGCAAGAGGTGGGGTCGCTCGCGCCTCACCCTGAACTACTCCGACGGCAGCGCGCAGACGATTCACTACTACGTCACGAAACCATCGGCGGAGGTGATCGCCGACATGGGCCGCTTCCTTACGACGAAGGCCTGGTACACGGACGAGTCCGATCCATTCAAGCGCGCCCCGTCCGTGATGACCTACGACCGCGCCAACAACCGCATCGTCACGCAGGACACGCGTGTGTGGGTCGCTGGTCTTTCCGATGAAGGGGGTGTCGGTGCCTGGCTCGCGGCCGTGATGAAAGCGTTCGGCCAGCCAAAGAAAGAGGAAGTCGACAAGCTCGCCCAGTTCGTCGACAAGGTGGTCTGGGGCCGCCTGCAGTACAGCGAAGGCGAGCGAATGTACGGCGTGAAGAAGAGCCTCTTCTTCTATCAGCCGGATCTGCTTCCCAATTATCAGTACCAGCAGGGCAACTGGACGTCGTGGACGTCCTGGAACAAAGAAGCCGCCGACGCGGTCAATCGCGCCTACGACTATCCGCACGTTGTCGCGGCCTACTGGACGATGTACCGGCTGGCGCGAAATCATCCGGGCCTCATTTCTCACGCGGAGGCCGGGTCTTCAGGCCCGGCGCGCAGAAGTTGGGAGTGGTATCTCGACAAAGCGTTCAACACCGTGAAGTTCATGGCCGGTGGATTCCAGCAGCCTGGTGCGCGCGGCGGTGTCGGTTACGTCAACGTCGGGCTCATGAATGGCGACATCTTCCTGATGCTTCTCGACGACCTGAAGCGCGAGGGCTGGAAAGAGCAGTCTGAGTACCTCGAAGGCGCGATGAAGCGCCGCGCCGATCGCTGGCAGGCGGACGCGTATCCCTTCGGATCCGAAATGGCGTGGGACTCGACCGGACAGGAAGAGATCTACGCGTGGACGACGCACTTCGGGTACCACGACAAGGCGTTGGTCTCGCTGAGCTCGATTCTTGGGTACATGCCGACGGTGCCCCACTGGGGTTACAACGGCAACGCGCGCCGGTACTGGGACTTCTTCTATGGCGCCGCGCCCGGCGGCACGACCGAGCGGCAGATTCATCACTACGGGTCAGGACTCAACGCGATTCCGGCGCTCTCGCACTTCCGGCAGCATCCGGACGACTTCTATCTGCTCCGCATCGGCTATGCCGGCGCGTCGGGAGCGCTCTCTAATATTGATGAGGAAGGCTTCCCGTCGGCGGCGTTCCACTCGTTCCCGCAGAACCTGCGGTGGGACGCCTACACCGGTGACTACGGCCCGAACTTCTTCGGTCACGCGGTGAACGCAGGGACGTACGTGATCAACCATCCTCAGTACGGATGGCAGGCGTTCGGTGGCAACGTGACCACCACACCCACCTCCGTGACCGTGCGGACGCTGGACTCCATGCGTCGCCGCATCTATATCGCTCCATTGGGTTTGTACCTGACGCTCGACCGCGGCGCGTTCGAGAGCGTGACGATCAGTCCCACGACACGGGCAGTCCGCGTCGTTCTCGCGCCGGAGAGTGACATCACGGCGAGCGCCCTGCTGCGCATCGAGCAGCCCGCGGCCATCAAAGGCCTCGGCACGTTCCGCACTGCCCGGACTTTCATCGAGGAGCGGGGCGGGCGGGTGATTCCGCTCGGGAAGACCTCGACGACGGTGGATTTGGCCGCGCGATAGCCGGGTCTGAAGACCCGGCCTCCAACGCTGTCAACCTCCCGCGCCCGCGGCTTGTATACATGTCAGGAGGCAAGCCGTGGAGATTCTGCAGTTGCTGCCGTTGTTCATCATCCTGGGGATACCGACGCTCATCGTCGTGGGTTCAGCCATCGCGACGGTCGTCCTGTTCAAGAGCTTGCGCCGAAGAGCGCGTGAGCAGGGCCACCCGTCGCTCCGGGCCTACCTGAGGGCCGCGCCGCGCACTGACGAGGAGAAGCGGGATGCGGCGGATCTGGCACTGAAAGGCCTGGTCCTCTGCCTGCTTGGGATGATCTTCGCGCCGGCGTTGCTGTTCGGGCTGATTCCGCTCTTCTATGGCGCGCGCAAAGTCGTGTACGCCTCGATGGGTCTCGGGTTCGTGGACCCGACGGGCTCGGCGGGCTAAAGCCCGCCGACGACGAAGGCGCGGTGACAACACACGGCACCAATGACGAACCGGCCGCCGTTCGGGCGGCGGTCCACGCCGTCCGGAGCGGGCACGCCGACGCGTTCAGTGAAATCGTGAGGCGGTATCAGCGCCGGGTCTTTGGCCTGGCGCTGATGGTGCTGCGCGAGCCGGCCGCCGCAGAAGAAGTGACGCAGGACGCGTTCGTCCGCGCCTATACCCACCTCGATGCGTACGACACTTCACGTCCGTTCTATCCCTGGCTGGCCACCATTGCGGTTCGTCTGGCCCAGAACAGGCTGGTGCATCGCGGCCGCGTGACCGAGCACGAAGCACCGGCTGCCGGGCCTGATGTCTCGGACGCGGGCGCGACGGATCCCCTTTCGTCCCTGATCTCGAGCGAGGACGGGCGCGCGCTCTGGCGGCGCGTCGCGGAGCTGCCCGCCGGGGAACGATCCGCCGTGATCCTTCACTACCGCCAGGACCTTGGAGTGAAGGACGTCGCGCGCGCGTTGGGCGTGACTGCAGGCACGGTGAAAACCTTTCTGTTTCGCGCGCGTCAGCGACTCCGCCGCATGGCGGCTGACGCGCCCGGCAAGGAGAACGTATGAACCACGATCCTCTGTCCAGCGTCGGTGAGCTGCCGGAGCCCTCGGCGCCCACGAGCATCGAACGCGTCGTGATGGCGCGCATCGCGCGGATGGCCGATGCGCCGCCACGCGTCCAGGCCGTTCCCGATCGCAAGGCGCAGTGGCTCGATGTCCCGGCCTGGGCGGCATCGGTGGCCGGACTCGCTATCTTCATAGGATCGTGGATCGCCGGGCACGTCGAGTCCGGTCTCCTCGTGGCGGTCCAGGTCTCGCCCCAGACGGCGGCTGCGGCGCTGGTGCATCCGCCCGCGACCCTGACGGCGATGCTGGGGATCACGGTCGGATCGATTCTGTTCGTTGGAGGGCTGTTCCTGCCCGATCCCCCGTCCTTCCCGCGCCCGCCAGCGTCAAAGAACCCAGCCTGTTAGAATTGCCGAGGTCTATGCGCTCGAAGTTTCGCTCCCTGGCGGTGGGGTGCACCGCCGCGTTGGCGATAGTCAGTGCCTCCTGCGATAACGCCACGAACCCCACGCCGCCGAACGATGGCGGAGTTCCTGTGACCGAGACGTTTACCGGCACGCTGCAGCCAAGCGGCGATGCGTTCTATTCGTTCGGGATGGCCCAGGCGGGCAATGTGGCACTGACGCTCATCAGCGTGACGGGATCGTCCGTTCCGTCTGACGCGTTGTTTCCAATAGGGATTGGACTGCCTGTCGGAACGGGTTGCACGGCCGGCGTCGATGCCGCAGCCACGCCTGGCGCCACGCCGCAATTGAACGTCACCAAGACATCCGGCATTTACTGTGTGCGGATCTCGGACAATGCGAGGCTCGGCGCGCCCGCCGTGTTCGTCCTCAACATCACCCACCCCCGATGAGAATGAACCCCCGGATGGCTCATATCCGTTCCCTGATGCTCGGCTGCGCGCTCGTGGCGGCCACCGCCGGCTGCAACAAGAGCCAGGAAACCACCACGACGCCGACAACCGGCGGGGCGACATCGTTTACGCAGGTCTTCACGGGCACGCTCCAGCCACGCGGCTCAGCCTCTTACGCCTTTTCTTTGGGCTCGAGCCTGCCGGTGCGGCTATCGCTCGGAAGCCTGACGGACCTCAACGAGAATCCGCTGCTCAATTCGTTGACCATGACCTTCGGCCGGCCGCAGGGCCTCGGTTGCGGCGCCTTGCAGACAGTGACCGTACAGGCCGCGCTTGCGACGCAGCTGTTGTTCCAGCCGTCCGCGGGCACGTACTGCGTCGGGATTTCGGATCCCGGACAGCTCAGCGGGGATGCGCTGTTCGGCATTCGCATCACGCAGGGCGATCCGAGCTCGACTGCCACGGCGGGCACGGATACCTATTCGAGCGTGATATTCCCGGGGGGCTTCACGTCGCGTACGTTCGAGGCGTCGGCCGCGGGCACTGTCACGGTCGTGATGGACACGATTTCTCCGGCGAGTGTCTCCTCGCTCTTCGCGGGCGTCGGATTCCCCCGGACGGACGGCGGCGGCTGCCAGTTGACGCGCACGTTCACAGCCTCGCGCGGCGCCCAGCTCGCGGTACCGGTCGAAATCGGGACCTACTGCGTGAAGCTTTCCGATCCAGGCACGCTCACGCAGCTCACGAACTTCACGCTGAGGATCATCCATCCCTGACGCTCTGCAACGACGCGAACGAACGGGAACGACGAGAACAGCCGGGTTCCTAGTTCGCGTGTTAAGCTGAATTCGCGCGTTTCGAACCGCGGTCCGGACCCTGTGCAAGTTCAGACGACGAACCGCGTCAGGGCCGGAAGGCAGCAGCGCTCAGTTGATCCTGCACTGTGCCGCAGGACATCCGGGCCGCGGTTGGTTACACGCCACAAGGGCAGAGGTAAGTCGGAGGACGAAGGTAAAAGGGCCGCACGCAGTCCCTTTGACTTTGAACCTTCAACCTCCCTGTGACCTCTGACCTTTGCCCTCTGCCCTTTTGCGCGCCAAACGGACTATTCTTTTGTGATGTCGCATGTGGCTTTGGCGCGCAAATGGCGTCCGCAGAAGTTTGAAGACGTCATCGGCCAGCGCGGCACCATCGACACCCTGAAGAATGCCATCGTCAGCGGCCGGCTGGCGCAATCGTTCATCTTTGCGGGCCCGCGCGGAGTGGGGAAGACGACCACCGCCCGCATTCTCGCCCGCGCGCTCAACTGCGTGAAGGGGCCGACGGCCGAGCCGTGCGGCAAGTGCGATGCGTGCACGGAGATCGCCGAGGGCCGCGACGTCGATGTGCTCGAGATCGACGGCGCCACCTACACCGGTGTCGACGCCGTCCGCGAAGTCATCGTCGAGCCACTCTCGATTTCGCCGATGCGGGATCGGTTCAAGATTTTCATCATCGACGAAGTGCATCGGCTCTCGAAGCAGGCGTTCGATGCCCTGCTGAAGTCGATCGAAGAGCCGCCGCCCTACGTGAAATTCATGATGGCGACGACCGACCTGCACTCGGTGCCCGCCACCATCCAGTCGCGATCGCAGGTCTTCGAGCTGAAGACGCTGCCGTTCGCGGCGATCCGCGATCAGCTGAAGCAGGTCACGACGCGCGAGAAGGTGAAGGTCGAGGATGCGGCGCTGTCGCTCGTGGCGCGCGCGGCTGAAGGCAGCATGCGCGACGCGCTGTCTGCGCTCGACCAGGTGCTGGCGTTCACGAGCGATGCGGTGACGGCCGCCGACGTGAGCACGGTGCTCGGCCTCATCGGCCGCGATGCCCAGTTCGAGATCGCCGAGATCGTCGCCCGCGAGGACGCGGCCGCCGTCTTCGGCGCCGCCGGGAAGGTCATCGAAGCCGGCTTCGATCTCCGTGTCGTCTGCCGCGAGCTCGCGAGACTCGTCCGCGATCTCCTTGTCATCCGTGTTGACGCGTCGCGCCTCAACGATCCGGAGATCGCCGCCGAGAACGAACGCGAGCGGATGAAGGCACTAGCCGATCAGTATTCGCGCGAGGACCTGATGCGCGCGTTCGACCTGCTGTCGCGGTCCGAGTACGAGATCAAGCGGTCGTCACAGCCGCGGCACCAGTTCGAGATGACGCTCATCGAGTGGATTCATCTGAGAAAGCTGACGCCGCTCACGGAACTGCTCACGGGGTCCGCGGGTTCCTCTGGTTCCATGGGTTCTGGCGGTTCCGTGGGTGCGGCAAGACCGCAGGCGGCGCCAAGATCCGGGCCGATGGCGTCAGCGCCGCCGGCACCTCGCCCATCACCGGCGGCGGCTACCGTGCCCTCCGCTCCTCGGCCTCCGGCTCCACCTTCCGCGGCTTCGACCTCATCCGCTCCGGTCCCTCCGGCCGTATCCTCCGTTTCCTCGGCGGGCTCTGACCAGAAGGGTGCACTCCTCGCGGCGATCCGCGACGGGAACAAGATGCTCTACTCAATGGTCTTCGCGCAGGCGCAGAAGGTGGAACTCGGCGACGACGCGCTCGTACTGACGTTCGCACCGCAACACCGGTCGCTCAAGACCCAGCTCGAGGGCAAGCGTGCGTGGGTGGAGCAGATCGCGAGATCTGTGACCGGACGCGCGATCCGGCTGGTGGCGAAAGACGGTGAGGGCGCTTCTGTGCCCGTCGCCGGGCCCGTCGACGCCGCCAGGACCTCCGCGCTCCGCGCCCGCGCCAAAGCGGAGCCTGTCGTGCAGAATGTGCTGGACGTCTTCGGCGGCGACATCGATAGTGTTGAGGAAATTGACTGAACCTTATGGCGGAGCGAGTGCGCGGTCAGCGCACGAGCCTCGCGAACGAAGCGAGACTTGCCTACGCGCTTTTCACAGGAGGCGAGTCGAGCGAGAGAGTGAGCAGGGGGTCCGGGGGCGAAGCCCCCGGGAGTGAATAATGGACATACAGAAGATGATGAAGCAGGCGCAGCAGATGCAGGAAAAGCTGCAGCGCACCATGTCCGAATTGAAGATCGAAGCGACCGCCGGCGGCGGCACCGTCGTCGTTCAGGTCAACGGCAACAAGCAGATGCTCTCGATCAAGATCGATCCCGACGCCAAGGACGACTTCGAGATGCTGCAGGACATGATCGTCGCGGCCGTCAACGACGCGCATCGCAAGGTCGACGAGGCCCTGGCCGGACAGATGCAGGGCATGATGGGCGGCATGGGCCTGCCCAGTAATTGATTCCAGCGGAAAGCGCTTGACGTGACGTGGTAGCCTGTCTTCGTCAACGAGTCCACGTCAAGTCAAGTGACTTTCCGATCAAGTAACGAACCCCTCGCCGATCTCGTCGCTGCGCTCCAGCGGCTGCCGGGCATCGGCGCCCGTTCAGCGACGCGGCTCGCGTATCACATTCTGAAGACGCCTCGCGAGGAGGCAGACGCGCTCTGTGCGGCGATCCTGTCGGTCAAGGACCGTGTCACCTACTGTTCGATCTGCAGCAACATCACCGCGCACGATCCGTGCAGCTACTGCTTGTCGCCGGACCGCGACTCCCGCTCGATCTGCGTGGTCGAGCAGCCGGAGAACGTGGCGGCCATTGAGAAGACGCGCGGGTTTCGCGGCCGGTATCACGTGCTGCTGGGCGCGATTGCGCCGCTCCAGGGCATCGGGCCTGACGACCTCAAGATCAAGAGCCTGCTGACACGCATCAGCGTGAGCACCGATCCGAAGGTCGAGGAAGTCATCGTCGCCACCAACCCGAACGTCGAGGGCGAGGCGACGGCGTTGTACCTCGCCCGCCTGCTGAAGCCGCTCGGCGTGCGCGTCACCAGGATCGCCATGGGCGTGGCCGTCGGCAGCGACATCGACTATACGGACGAGTTCACGATGTCGAAGGCGATGGAGGGAAGACGGGAGATGTGATTCATGAGCTTCTCAGCCCGTGTCTTCCCAGTATCACCAGCCCTATCCCCGTCCACACGAGCATGCGAGCCGTTCGAATCAACGACACGAGCACGCCGGTGCCTGGCGCGAGGCCGATGGCGCGGGCGACGAGTTCCGATCCCACCTGCAGTATCCCGAGCTGAAGCGGGATCATCTTGAAAACGGCGTTGACGAGGCGTCCGACGGCGTCGAGAACGAAGGCGGCCGCGAGCAGCGAGTCTCCGGTCAGCAGCCACAGCGTCAGCCACATTTCAGCGAAGCTCAGAACGTGAAAGAACGATGCGGCGGCGATGACGACGCCAACCCGGGCGCCGGGACGGGTGGTGGTCGCGTATGCCGTTCGCTCGAATGACCGCACGCGTTCGGCGAACGCCCGCACGAAGGGGACGGGTACGCGCGCCAGCACGCCTCCCGCGACGGTCGGCTTCTTCAGCACCATCCACGCGGCCACGATGAGCACCGTCGTCATGGCGGCCAGTGTGATGAGTCCCGCAATCCGGATCGGCGCGTCGATGTCGTACGCGATGAGCAGTGCGGCCGCGCCGAGGATCGAATAGATCGCGACCGACACACCGAAAAAGAACGTCTCGGCGGCAAGCGCGGCGAGGGCTTGCGCCGTGCCGACGGAGGGCACGGCCCACCCGAGCAGGGCAGCCTTGGCGGGCTCGGACACCAGCATCGACAGCGGCGTGAGATTGCCGGCCGCATCGCCCGCGACGACCGCCGCGAGCGCGCGACCGGGCGGCGTTTCTCCCGCGATCAGCGCGGTCCAGCCTGTCGAGCGGGCACCGAACCGCAGCCACGACAGCACCATGATCGCCGCCGCGCCCCAGGCGCCGACGGACGCAAACCCTCGCACGATTTCACTGACGCCGGTTTGCCGTACCTGCCACACGAGCATCGCGAGGCCGGCCGCAAGTGCGAGCAGGGAGATCGCGCGCCGCACAGGCGCACGGGGCGTCACGTGCCGAAGCATATAATCTTCAGCGATGATCCCGGCGCCATATACGACGACAGCGGCTGCGCTCTTCGCGCTCGGCGGCCTCGTGACGTGTTTCGCCGGGTACCGCCTCTTCCGCTTCGTGCTGGGGCTCTACGGGTTCTTCCTCGGCTGGATGGTGGGCACGGCGCTCATCGATGCGAACAACGGTGCCGTCATGCATCTGATGGCCGGCCTTGGTGGCGGCGTCGTGGGCGCGATCGTGATGGTGTTCGCCTATTTCGTGGGCGTCGGCCTCATCGGCGCCGGCCTTGCCGCGATGGCGCTCAACTTCGTCTGGCGGGCATTCAGCGCGGATCCTCCCACGCTCATTCTCGTCGTCGTATGTGTGATCGGCGCGGTGGTGGCCCTGAACGTACAGCGCTGGGTCGTAATCTTCGGTACCGCGCTCGCGGGAGCATGGACCGCGCTCGTGGGCCTCACGGCCCTGTTTGGCGACGGCGCCGCGCTCAAGGCCGCTTCGGCCCCGAATGTCTGGGTCGTCTATCCGACGAACCTCATGCCTGGTGGCTGGATGCTCACCGCGGCCTGGTTCGTCCTCGCAATTGTCGGCGTCTTCGTTCAGATGTCAACCAGTTCGAAGATGGGGAAGAAAAAGAAGAAGAGTAACGACGGGTAACGACACCAAAAAAAGGGGTATCAATTCACATGACTTTCTCGAGAAGCACCACCGTCAGCTACTCCGGCACGATCATGGAGGGCTCTGGCAATGCGGTCGCCGGCACCGGCGCATTTTCGCTGCCGGTCTCGTTTCCGCGCCGTATCGGTGAACCCGAAGGCACCACCAGCCCGGAGGAACTCATCGCCGCGGCACACGCCACGTGTTACGCGATGGTGGTCACCGGGGCACTTGGGCGGGCCAACGCCTCTACGAAGCAGCGATCGGTGAAATGCACGATCACGGCCGACAAGGGCGAGGCCGGTATCAAGATCACGAACTCGAAGCTCGAGCTCACCGCCGAGGGCCTGACGGGGATGGACGCCGCCGCGTTCGAAACGATGGCAAGGGAGGCGGAAGGCAAGTGCCCCGTGTCCAACCTGCTGCGGCCAGGACTCACGATCGACCTGGTCGTCACAGTCAAGTAACCTGTTTTTGCAACACGGAGGACAGGGGACACGGAGATAGATTCCTGGAAGCCCCAGACCTGTTCTCCGTGTCAAGTTGCTCCGTGTGACAAGGACAAAAGGGCGAAAGCATGGAGGCCCGGCCGGTCTCGCCGCCGCGCCCCAAGGAGAGTGGCGATCGCGGCTGGTGCTGCTCGCGACGCTCGTCGCGATCACGTTCATCACGTACGGCCCGGCGCTCCACGGGTCACCGGTCTGGGATGACGATGCCCATCTGACGCAGCGGAGTCTGCGATCGTTGGATGGACTTCAGCGAATCTGGACGGACGTCGGGGCCACGCAACAGTACTACCCCCTCGTTCACTCGGCCTTCTGGGTGATGTACCAACTGTGGGGCGAGGACACGACGGGCTATCACGCCGTCAATATCTGCCTGCACGCGTTGAGCGCGTTCTTGCTGGCGATCCTGCTGGGCCGCCTCAACGTGCCCGGCGCCTGGTTTGCGGCGTTCCTGTTCGCGGTCCATCCCGTGCAGGTCGAGTCCGTAGCCTGGATGACCGAGCTCAAGAACACGCTGTCGACACCTCTGTACCTCGGCGCGCTTCTGTCGTACCTCAGTTTCGATACGTCCAGACGACGGTCGCAGTACGTCCTGGCGATGGGCCTGTTCGCGCTGGCGCTGCTCAGCAAGACGGTTGTCGCGACCCTGCCAGTCTCATTGCTGATCGTCGCCTGGTGGCGGCGTGGCGAGATTCGCTGGGGGACGGATGTCCGGCCGCTCCTGCCGTTTTTCGGGCTGGCGGTCGCCGGTGCCGTCATGACGTCGTGGGTCGAACATGCGCTGATTGGGGCAAAGGGCGCCGACTTCGATCTGACGGCGATTGAGCGCGGACTTCTCGCGGGACGTGCGGTCTGGTTCTATCTCTCGAAGCTGGTGTGGCCGGCGCATCTGGTGTTCACCTATCCGCACTGGCTGGTTGACCAGACTGTGCCGTGGCAATACCTCTACCCGCTCGGGCTGATTGGCGCGATTGCGATGCTCTGGCGGTTGCGGGATCGCACCCGCGCTCCGCTTGCCGCCTTGCTTCTGTACTGCGTCGCGCTCGGTCCCGCGCTGGGCTTCGTGAACGTGTATCCGTTCCGGTTCAGTTACGTCGCCGATCACTTTCAATACATCGCGACTGTGGCGGCGATGGCCTTCATCGGAGCGGCGCTGACGAATGTCGCATCTCGCTTCGTGCGAAGTGTGGCTGTTCGAACAACCCTTGCCACCACCGCGGCCGCGCTGCTGGCCGTTCTCTCCTGGCAGGAGAGTCATCAGTACGTCAACGCGGAGACATTGCTCCGCGCCACCATCGCGCGCAATCCGGACGCCTGGATGGCGCACCACAACCTTGCCATCGCATTGATGAATACGACGAACGCGACGGATTCGAGCTACAGCGAGGCGCTCGGACACGTCGAGACGTCTCTGCAAATCCAGAAGAACAACGCGGAAGCGTTCAACACACGGGGCACGATCAGACTCGTCCAGGGTGAAATGGCGGAAGCTAAACGGGACTTCGAGGAGTCCATCCGGCTGAATCCTTTGCTCGCGTCTCCACACAACAACCTCGGCACGGTGAAATACAAGGAGGGCCGGCTCGAGGAGGCGATGGCGCAGTACCGGGAAGCCATCCGCCTCGATCCGCACGATTCGGAGTCACATCGTAATCTCGGCATCGCGCTCGTTGATTTGGGCCGCCAGGCCGAAGCGGAAGAGTTCTTCCAACGCGCCCTCGCATTGAGACCGGATAGCGCCGACATCGTGTACAACCTCGCGACGCTCAGACTGCGCCAGGATCGGACTGATGATGCCGTGCGCCTGTTTCGCCGGGCGCTCGAGCTTCGTCCGTTGTTCCCGGCGGCGCGGAACAACCTCGGGATGACCCTTCAGCGTCAGGGCCACCTTGCGGAAGCGGAGGCCGAGTACCGCGAGGTGCTCCGAAGCATGCCTCAGGATGCCGCGCCACACGACAATCTCGGGTACGTCCTTCTGCTGCAGCGGAAGTACGACGAGGCCATCGTGGAACTGGCCGAGGCGATTCGCCTGCGTCCGGAGGCGCCGCAGTCCTATGCGAGCCTCGCCGACGCGCTTCAAGGTGCCGGCCGGTTGGACGAGAGCATCGTCATCTACCGCCGGGCGCTGACAATGCCGGCCAACGCAGGTTCATCGAGCTTTCGTAATGCGTTCGGCGCCGCTCTCGCCGCGCGCGGACGAGGGACCGAGGCGATCGAGCAGTTTCGCGAAGCGCTGCGGCTGGATCCATCCAATCAGGATGCTCGCGCGAATCTCGCGCGCCTGCTGGGAAAGTAGGCCGGGCCTTTAGGCCCGGCACGCTCGGCGGCCCTGAAGGGCCACCCTACGTTATCTTCCGCGATTGAGCAGCGCCAGATTCTGTTTGGCGCCGGCGTGATTGGGATCCAGGTCGAGTGCGCGCCGGATGTGCTGGGCCGCTTCGTCTCTCTGTCCGAGCACCAACAGTGCGCCACCGAGATCGCTGTGGGGGTCCGCTGAGTTGGGCCGCAGCTCGACGAGGCGCCGCAGGTGGGGCAGCGCGTCCTTGAGGCGGCCCGCCGCCGCCAGCAGGTCAGCCAGCTTGGCATGCGCTTCGAGCGAGTCGCCGTTGATCGCTACTGCGCGCCGGTAGGCGGCCTCCGCGGCCGCGAGTTTCCCCGACTGCCGTAGCGCGTCCGCGAGATTGATTTGCGCGCGTTCGTCCCTGGGCGCCAGACGGGCGGACCGCTCGAAGTGCGGAACCGCTTCCTGAAGCCGCCCAAGTGCCAGGTACGCGCCGCCGAGCTGGCTCTCCGCGATGGCATTGCGCGGGTCCATGGCAAGCGCGGCCTCGAGCTGCGGCAGCGCGTCCGCGTATCGACCCGCCTGCGCGTAGCTGCTTCCAAGCAGCAGTCGATCGGGGAGGGACGCCGGCGTCTCGCGGACGCGCGCCTCGCCGTAGGCGATGTTCCCCAGCACGTGCTTTTCACGGAAAGACGCGAGCAGCGCCGTCGTGTCTTCCGGCGAGGACGTCAGCCAGAGGAAACCGACGTTCGCCATCTCGTCCCTGGAGCGCGACCCCACGCGGACGCGCACCGGCGGGTTGCTGGGATTCTCCGGGTTGCCCGCCGAGTTGTCATAACTGAAGCGCAGATCGATCACCGTGCCCTGTGGCAGCGATACGGGCTTCACGAACTGGTAGTCCTGCTGCCAGTGAAAGCTCCAATGCTTGATGTGCAGCAACGTCTGCGGACTGCCGGCCGGGGGAGTGGCCGTGATCAGGATTTCCTTGCCGAGCAGATGCGCGTGAGGAAAGAGACCGATGAGTTCCGCGGCGACCGGCAAGCGGTAATTGTCAGTGACCACGTAGTTTGCACGCCCTGCGGGGATGTCGATCTGTTTCATCGCCAGCACGCTGTTGACAGCTCGGCGCACGGGCGGCGCGCTGGAAAAATAGACTGCGACGCTCGGTTGAACGTTCTGCGGTCGATCTGACGGAATCAGGTGCAGCTCCAGCGCGAGCGCGGCGCCGGCCTCGAGACTCCAAGGCATGCCGTCGGGCGACACCATCGGCCCTCGCCCCGGTGCCCATCCCAGAAGCTGTCCTTCGGGATCCTGAAGAGTCTCCGACGACATTCCGTTGAATCCGGGCTGCCCATCGTCACCGTCTCGGGCCCGCGGAACCGGTCCGCGGGCAAGTCGGACGATCGCATGGTGAATCGGGCTGCCGTTCGTCCGAAGTTCGACCGCGCGGATGAACGCGCCGTTCGGGACGGTACCCTGAAGGATGACGTTGCGATACACATCCTCGCGACCCGGGCCCAGCACAAACGGACGCGGCATCGTCAGGACCGCGTCGGGCGTTCCGAGCTGCCACTCCGATCGAAATGACGGCACTGTCGGCAGGTCTGAGGGCGCGCCCTCCTGAGTACCCTCGCGGATCCATCGCTGGATGGTGTCGATCTGAATCTGACTCAACCGTCGAACGCCCACGATGGCCACGCCGCCAGGCTCGGGCAGCCACGGCGGCATGTGTCGCGCAAGCGTTTCCTCGCCAATGTCCCGGGCGTGGCGAGCGGCATCGGCGTAGGTCAGCAGGGAGAAGGGCCCGTCACCACCAGGGCGGTGGCAGGTCACGCAGTTGGCGAAGACGATCGGCGCGACGTCCTTGTTGAATGTTGCGGGTGGTTGCGGCTCACGGCTACAGCCGCTGACAGCAATCACGGCGGCTATTAACGCGCCTGCCGGTCTCTTCTGAAGCCCCTTCATTACCTTCACTGCTTCATGTGGATCTTGTCTCACATGAAAAAGCCCGGCGCTGGTTTCCCAGCGCCGGGCTTGTGTGTGTAGCGATCGCCGTTCTTACCAGTTGAACCGGAAGACCAGCTGACCCGTGCGCCCGGAATTCTGGGTGCCTGTGAGCTGGAAGGACGAGAGCGTGCTGGCATTGGCGCCGCCGATGTTGGAGACGGACGTGAAGACGGTGTTGTCCAGTGCGTTCAGGAAGTCGAAGCGGAACTGGAAGGACTTCCTTCCCGAGAACCGGACGTCCTTGACAACGCTGAGGTCCAGGTTCTTGTACATCGGACCAGTCACGACGAGCGTACGGACGCCGCAGTCACCGTAGTTGCTCCCCGTGCCGATGGTCTCGATGCAGTCCGGACCGTTGGCCGGCGCGAAGTACCGGCCCGTCGGCGCGCCCTGCGTGTAGCCGTTCAGATCGCGCGCATATGCCTTCATCGTGTTGTCGATGATGTCCTGCGGCCACATGTACATGATCTTGTCATCCACCTTGCGGAGCTTGAAGGACGAGATCGCTTCCTGTGGCGTCATCCCGATCACACGCACGTTGCCGAGGTCGGTGAGGCGTCCGGTTTGGACGCGGGTCGTCCCCGAGATCTGCCATCCGCCAATGATGCGATCCATCACCGGGCCGACGCCCGATCCCCACCGCTTGCCACCGCCGAACGGCAGTTCGTAGACGAACGTGGCCTTGAACGACTCCGAGACGTCGCCGGGCGAGCCCGCATCGCGCGCGAGCTTGCGCGGCACGCGGAGCGAATAACGGACCGACTCGTAGGTGCGGCTCACGGCGAAGTTCGCGTCGAACTGCAGGCCAGCCGAGAGTCGACGGCGGAACTGGACCTGGAACGAGTTGTTCTTCGTGAAGCCGCCGTCGCCGAGGACGTTGGCGCCGCCGAGCGCATCCGGGTTGGCCACCCAGAAATTGCGGGCCAGTCCGGCTGCGAGTGCGTTCGCGCGCATGGCCGGCGTGCTGTTCAGGCCCGTCGCCGTGCTGCTGGTCGATGTCCCGGCCGCCGTGTAGACGGCAGGCGTGAACTGCGACAGGTTGTTGTAGAACCCGGCGTTCGACCAGCTCGCGCTGGTGTACTTCGTCGGGTCACCGGCCTGACCGATCGGGGTGCCGCTGAAGTGCGCGAGGTAGATTGGCAGCGGGTTGGTACCCGTGCCGGCTCCAAAGTAGGCGAACGTGGTGCCGCGCCCTGCCGCGATGTTCGCGTAGAGGTTGGCCTGTGCGAGCTTGAACTCATTGAGGAAGCCATTCTCAAGGATGTTCGTCTCGTTCATGTTGTACGTCGTCCAGCCCTCGCGGAACCGCGTGCCGATGTAGCGGATCTCGACTGCGGACTTCGCACCAATCGCGCGTGACATGCCGGCCGTCCAGGACTCCGCGTACGGCACCTGCAGGTTCGGGTCGAAGATGTTCACGCTTCCCGTTACCGTCGTTGGAATCGGATAGATCGGCGAATCCTGCATGCAGGCTGCGCTGATCGCGTTTGGCGCGCAAATCGCCGGGCCACCGAGCGCGGCCGCGCCCTGGCGCAGCAAGAGCGGCAGCGTCCCGAGGTTGCCGTTGGTCGAGTTGCGCGTCGCGCCAGTCGTCAGACCGGGGTTCGACGACAACTGATCCGTGAACGTCGACATGTCGCGACGCTCGTAGGACCGGGCCCAGCCGCCGGAGAAGGACGTGTCGCCCTGGTTGCCGAGGAGCTTGTGGAGGAAACCGCTCTCGATATTTGGCGTCCAGTTCACGCCGACCGACGGCGCAACGTTGTTCCCATCCGCGTTGTAGGGGTGCACGCCTTTGCCGAGCGCCTGGTACGTCGGGATCTTGCCGTTCGTGGGCGGGTTCGCCATGAACAGGTTGCAGGTCGCCTTCGTGGGCGCGCTCGGATCGCATCCGGGCTTGTTGCCGGAAATGCCCCAGATGTCGTCGAGCGTCGCCGTCGAGTACGACCCGTTGGACTCGATCGGCAGCGTGTAGGCGTAGCGCACGCCGACGTTCAGCGACAGGTTCGGTTTGACCTTCCAGCTGTCCTGGATGAAGCCGGAATACTCCTTCAGTCTGGCTTCCTGGCGGCTCGTCCCGTTGTAGATGTACTTACCGGTGGCGGGATCAAGCCGGCCCGTGCCGGCGATTGAGTTCACACGACCCGTCAGCACCGCGTACAGGTTCTGCGCGCTCGTTCGTTCGGTCTGCGAGCTGTTCGGGAAATTGGTGGCCGAGAACATGTTGGTCGCCGGATCACCCGTCGCGACACCGAAACCGATCGTCGGTGCAATTGTCCCGGTCAGCAGCCACACGTCGCCCTGGAAATACGTGAAGCCCATCTGGAGACTGTGGGCGCCGCGCAGCCAGTTGAGGCTGTCGTCAAAGAACTTGGTGCTCGCCTCACGTGAGGACGCGCCGCCCGTTGCTCCGGCGTTCCGGATGCCCGCCGCGCTGATTCCGAGCGAGAAGCCGCCCTGATTGGCCAGCGGACCGCTCCACATCCCGGAGTTGAACCCGGGCGAGAACTGCGTCGGGCCGCCGCTCTGGCCGTAGCGGGCTTCGTTGACGATGTTGCCGGTAATCGTCGACCGCACGGACGCCTGATACGAAGAGCGATTGGAAATCTGGGCGCCAGTGATCGGGAACCCCGGGAAGAACGCCTGCCGGGTGTTCGTAGTGTCCGGAGTCGAATTCAGTCGGGTGTGGCTCGTCGAGAAGTTCAACCGGTGCTTCGACGTCAGGTTGTAGTCGGCGCGCACCGTCGGATACCGCGTGAGCCCGTTCGTGTCCTGCTGGAAACGATAGCGCTGCGCGACGTAGTTTCCAGCAAGCGGGTTGATCACGCCGCCGTTCTTCGTCGCGTTCTCGATGTCCAGGAGCAACTGGCCAATCAGCGGGTCCGGCGTCGCGGTGTTGCCCGTCGCCGTCGCCAGGCTGTAGAGATTGACGACGTTCGCACCGCCGGTGCCGTAACGGAAGATGCCCGCACGCGCTTCCGGCGTCAGGAAGTCCGAGTCATCCGATCTGGAGCTGGGCGACCGGCTCTCCTCGTAGTTCACGAAGAAGAACATCTTGCCCCGGCCGTCATACAGGCCCGGGAGGTAGACCGGACCGCCCACGCGGAAGCCCGGCTGATACAGCAACGAGGTGCCTTTCGGCAGGTTGTTCACCTTGTTGAAGTACGTGTTCGTGTTCAGCTTGTCGGACTGGTAGTAGTAGTAGCCGCTGCCGGTGAACAGGTTGCTGCCCGACCGTGTCGTGAACCGGATCTGGACCGCGCCCTGCGCCGACGCATCCGCGCCGTTGCCGGCCGTGGTCACCGTGACTTCTTCGACCGCGTCGAGACGCGGGCTGTTGCGCGCGAAGAAGCCGTCCGACGACTTCAGATAATTGTCCTGGACGCTGACGCCGTCGATCGTGATGTTGATCGAGCTCTGCGGCAGGCCGTTGACGGACGAATCACGATTGCCGGCCGGCGTGTTCACGCCCGGCAGGAACGTGACGAACTGAAGCGTATCGCGCGACCCCAGCGGGAGGCTGCCGATCTGCTTGGTGGTGATCGTGTTGGCGGCGGCAGACGACTGCGTCTGCACGATGGACGATCCGCCTTCGACGACGACCTGTTCGGTGACGCCGCCGACTTCCAGCTTGGCCTGAATGGCGGCTGGTGCACCGGAGATGACGCGCACGCCCTTGAGGACGGCGGTCTTGAAGCCCTGTAACTCTACGGTCACCGTGTAACTGCCGACGGCGAGCGCGGGAATCGTGAATGTGCCATTTGCCGCGGTCACGACTGAGGACTTACCGGCCGTGGCTTCGTTGACCGCCGTAACTGTCGCGCCAGGGATGACGCCGCCACCGGTATCGATGACCACGCCCTGGATTGAGGAAGAAACGCCGCTCTGCGCAAACGCAGGCGCGCTGATAAGCGTCGCAAACAACGCTATCAGTAGGACCATCGTGCTTCGCTGTTTCATTTCGACTGTGCTCCTTGATTGATCCATCACTCCGGTCCCGGGCGCGGTCCAAGCGCCGGTTCCCCCTGGCCCGTAACTCCTGTTCCGGTGCCAGGATGAGCGGTGAAGTGACCAAGGGTAACATCGGAGTAAGCACGGGACAAACCGGCGCGTAGATCAATAGACTGAAGGCCACATGCACCTGCCAGACCCGTGGCGCCTCGCTAAACCAGCATCCATTCTCTTCATTACAGGCCTGTTTTTTGGTCTGACGGGGTGCGCGGGCTCGGCGCCGGGCGCCGACGCCGGCGCGGGTGCCGGCCGGGCGGGGGGACGCGGGGACGCCGCCGTCCCGGTCACGATAGCCGCGGCCGTCGAAAAGACCGTCCCCCTCGAAGTCACAACGGTGGGCACCGGCGAGCCGGACACGACGGTTGAGGTCCGCGCTCAGGTCACCGGCCAGCTCACCGCGGTCCACTTCACCGAGGGCGCGGACGTCGAGCAGGGACAACCGCTCTTCACGCTCGACTCGCGGACCTTCGAGGCGGCCGTCAAGCAGGCCGAAGCCATTCTGGCGCGAGACACGACCACGGCGCGTAATTTCGAAGCGACGCGCGTCAGGCACGCGGATCTCCTGAAGGGCGGCCTGATGGCACAGGCCGACTACGACCAGACCGCGACCACCGCCGCGGCCGCCGCCGCGGCTCTGGAGTCCGACAAGGCCCAGCTCGAAAACGCAAAGCTGCAGCTGCAGTACACGAAGATCATGGCGCCGGTCTCCGGGCGGACGGGCGCGCTGCTCGTGCACACGGGCGCGCTCGTACGCGCCAACGACACCGCGCCGCTCATCGTCATCAACCGGCTGTCGCCGATCCGCGTCTCGTTCGCCGTGCCGAGCCAGTACCTGTCGCAGATCCGCGCCGGCCAGTCCAAGGCGCCGCTTCCCGTGCGCGCGCGGCCCCAGGCCGCTCAGGGCGCGGCTGCGCCGCCCGAGTCCACCGGCGTCGTCACGTTCCTCGACAACGCCGTCGACTCGGCCACCGACACGATTCGCCTCAAGGCCACGTTCGCCAACGATCGCCGCCAGCTCTGGCCGGGGCAGATCGTCGAGGTCACGCTGCGGCTCGCGGAGGAGGCCAATGCGGTCGTTGTGCCCGCGACCGCCGTGCAGAACGGGCAGCAGGGACAGTTCGTGTTCGTCGTGAAGGAAGACAAGACGGTGGCCGTGCGGCCCGTGAAGATCTCGCGGACGCGGGGCGACGACGCCATCGTGGCGTCGGGTCTAGCCGCCGGCGAGACGGTCGTCACCGATGGACAGCTGCGGCTGCTGCCGGGATCGAAGATCGCGCCAAAGTAGTCGGCGGGCTTTAGCCCGCCGAGGGTTCTTGATGAATTTCTCCACTCTCTTCGTTCGGCGACCCGTTGCGACGACGCTGATCCAGCTCGCGATTGTGATCTTCGGCATCGCGGCGTATCGCGCGCTGCCGGTGAGCGACCTGCCGCCGATCGACTTCCCGACGATTTCGGTCAACGCGTCGCTGCCGGGCGCCAACCCAGATACGCTCGCCGCCGCCGTCGCCACGCCGCTCGAGAAGCAGTTTTCGACCATCCCCGGCGTCACGCAGATCACGTCCACGTCGGCGCAGGGCAGCACCTCGATCACGCTCCAGTTCGACCTCGACCGGAACATCGACGCCGCCGCGCAGGACGTGCAGACCGCGATTTCGCGCAGCCTGCGGCAGCTGCCGGCGAACATGCCGGCACCTCCTTCGTACAACAAAGTCAATCCGGCCGACCAGCCGGTCTTCTTCCTGGCACTCAGCTCGCAGACGCTGCCGCTTTCGCAGGTGAACGAGTACGCGGAGTCGATCCTCGCGCAGCGCATCTCGATGGTGTCCGGCGTGGCCCAGGTGCAGGTCTTCGGCGCGCAGCGCTACGCTGTGCGCGTCGACCTCGATCCGCTCCAGCTTGCCGCGCGCAACATCGGCGTAGATCAGGTCTCGTCCGCCATCCAGCGCGGCAGCGCGAGCCGGCCAACCGGCACGCTCTACGGCGCGAATCAGAACTTCACCGTCTACGCGGAGAACGGCCAGCTGTACAGCGCCGCCGAGTTCGGCCCGCTGATCGTCGCCTACCAGGGCGGCCGGCCCGTGCATCTGAATGAGATCGCGCGCGTCTACGACGGCGTCGAGAACGACAAGTCCGCGAGCTGGGTGGTCGACACGCGCTCGATCTACCTGGCGATTCAGCGCCAGCCGGGCACGAACACCGTGGCCGTCGTCGACGCGGTACGCGCGCTGCTGCCGGAGCTGCGCACGCAGCTGCCGGCATCGGTCAACCTGATCATCCGCAGCGACCGCTCGCAGTCGATTCGCGAATCGGTGCACGACGTGAAGTTCACGCTCCTCCTCACCGTCGTGCTCGTCGTCCTCGTAATCTTCTTGTTCCTCAGGAACCTGTCGGCGACGTTGATTCCGTCGCTGGCGCTTCCGGCGTCGATCGTCGGCACGTTCGGCGCGATGTACCTGCTGAACTACAGCCTCGACAACCTGTCGCTGATGGCGCTGACGCTTGCCGTCGGCTTCGTCGTCGACGACGCGATCGTCATGCTCGAGAACATCGTGCGCCACATGGAGCACGGCGAGAGCCCGATGGAGGCCGCGCTCAAGGGCGCGCAGGAAGTCTCCTTCACGATCGTGTCGATGACGATGTCGCTGGTCGCGGTGTTCATCCCCGTTCTCTTCATGGGCGGCATCGTCGGGCGGCTGCTGCACGAGTTCGCCGTGACGATCAGCGTCGCGATCCTGATTTCCGGTTTCGTCTCGGTGAGCCTGACGCCGATGCTGGCGGCGCGCTGGCTGCGGCCTGGCACGCACCTGCGCCACGGCCGCGCCTACATGGCGATCGAGAACGTGTTCGAGTGGAGCCGCCGGATCTACGGCCGCACGCTGTGGGCGACGCTCGGGCACAAGTGGGTGACGCTGGCCGTGTCGTTCGCGCTGCTCGGCGCCGCGGTCTACATGTTCCGGGTGATCCCGAAGGGATTCATCCCCACGGTCGACACCGGCCAGATCAACGCCACGACGGAGTTCGCGCAGGGCATCGGGTTCGATGCGATGGTGGCGCACCAGAAGCAGGTGGCGGACATCATCAAGGCGGACCCCAATGTTTTCCAATTCACCTCGAATGTCGGGAGCGGTCCGGGCGGCGGCGCCGGCACGGGGCAGGGGCGGATGAGCATCGACCTCAAGCCGTTTCCCGAGCGGACGAAAACGGCGGACCAGGTGATCGCCGACCTGCGGCGGAAAGTCGCCGGCGTGACGGGCGTGCGGGTGTTTCTCTCGAATCCGCCGGCGATTCGTATCGGCGGGCAGCAGTCCCGCGCGGTCTACCAGTACACGCTGCAGAGCATCGATTCGGCCGAGCTCTATCAGTTCGGGCCGAAACTCGAGCAGGAGTTGCGCAAGCTGCCGAGCATCATCGACGTGTCGAGCGACCTGCAGCTCGCGAGCCCGCAGGTGAACATCACGCTCGATCGCCCGCGGATCGCCGCACTCGGGTTGACGGTGGACCAGGTGCAGCAGGCGATGGCGAGCGCCTACAGCTCCGCGCAGATCTCGACGATCTACGCGCCGAACAATCAGTATTCGGTCATCATGCGCGTCGCGCCGGAGTACCAGGATCGTCCGGATGCGCTGTCGCTGCTCTTCATCAAGTCGTCAACGGGCGCGCTCGTGCCCTTGTCGGCCGTCGCATCGTTCCGTCCCGGCGTCGGGCCGCAGCAGGTGAATCACGTCGCGCAGCTCTCGGCGGTCACGCTCTCGTTCAACCTCGCGCCCGGAGTGGCGCTCGGCGACGCGACCGATCAGGTCGAAGCGACGGCGCGCAATCTGCTGCCCGCGACCATCGTCGCGCGCTTCCAGGGCACGGCGCAGGCATTTCAGGATTCGCTCACCGGCCTCGGCGTGATTCTGCTGATGGCGATCTTCGTCATCTACATCGTGCTGGGCATCCTGTACGAGAGCTTCATCCATCCGCTGACGATTCTCTCGGGCCTGCCGGCCGCGGGCTTGGGCGCGCTGGCGACGCTCATGCTCTTCGGCGTCGATCTCAATCTCTACGCGTTCGTCGGCGTCATCATGCTCGTCGGGCTCGTCAAGAAGAACGGCATCATGATGATCGACTTCGCGATCGAGGCGCAGCGCACGGGCAAAGTCTCAGCCGCCGACGCGATTCACGAGGCCTGCATGGTCCGTTTCCGTCCGATCATGATGACGACGATGGCGGCGCTGGTGGGAACGCTGCCGATCGCGCTCGGCATCGGCGCCGGTGCCGAGGCACGGCAACCGCTCGGTCTCGCGGTCGTGGGCGGCCTGCTCGTGTCTCAGACGCTCACGCTCTACATCACACCGGTTTTCTACCTTCTGCTCGAGGGAGCGGCAGGCAAGGTACGCCGCCGCCGACGCGGGGCGCCTGTCGCCGTCGCACCGGCCGCATGACAACCTGCAACCTACAACCTGCAAACAGCAACCTGCAGAGGATCAGGCTGCTCGGCATCGTTTTCCTGATCGTGGCATGCCTGGCGTCACCGGCTGCCGCGCAGACCGCGAAGTTCGACATCAAGCTGCCCAAGAGCACGACGCTCGGCGAGTCCGTGATCATGCTCGCGCGGCTTTCGAACACGACAGGCTACCGCCTCATGGTGGACTTCGGCGTCGAGGACCAGACCGAGTTCGTCTTCAACCAGACCCTGCCCGATGGCACCTCTGTGCGAGTGCAGCCCTCTCTCGTGCCGCCCAATCGGATGAGGACAAGTCACCTGATGCTCAGGGCCACGACGCAGACCGTGGCGGTCGTCCTCGATCAGTGGATGAAGTTCCCGCAGCCGGGCCGGTATCAGATCGATGTGGAGTACCGGGGATCGGTGGCAATCGATGGCGGCAACGAGGCCAAGCTCACGCGGACGGCGAGATTCCTGATGGACGTGAAGCCGCGCGATCCGAAGCGGCTGGAGAAGCGCGCCAACGACTGGATGAAGCAAGTCTCGACGCTCTCACCCAGCCGCGAGTCCCGCACCGCCACGGTTGCGCTGACCGTCATGACGGATCCCGTCGTGATTCCATTTCTCGAACTTGCGGCGATACGGACGCGGTCGGCTCGTTTCATCGACGCGCTCGCCGCGATGAAGACGGCCGAAGCGGCCAGCGCGCTGAACCGGCTGGCTCAGACCCAGGATCCCGACGTACGCGGCATGGCGCTGAAAGCGCTGACGAACATCGCCCGTAAGAGCTCGTAGGCCGGGGCTTTAGCCCCGGCATTTGGCTAGCTTCTCAGCGCTCCGGTCGGGTTCGCGCGAGCCGCGCGCCAGCCCGCTAGCACGCACGCCGCCGCGGCCACGGCTGCGAGGATGGCGGCCACACCTGTAAACGTCACTGGATCCGTCGCGGTGATTTCGTAGAGCTGGCTCGCGATCAGTCGAGTGAGCGCCGCCGCGGTCGCGAGCCCGGCGGCGATGCCGAGCAGCGGCATTCTGAGACCGTCGGCGACGAGGAGCCGCAGCACGTCGAGCGGAGCGGCTCCGAGCGCGACCCGGATGCCGATCTCCTGCGTGCGCTCGGCGACGGCGTAGTGGGCCAGACCAAAGATGCCGATGCCGGCGAGGATCGCGGCGAACAGCGCGAATCCCGCGAGCAGCCAGGTCTGCAGCCGTCGTTGCGCGGTGAAAGCCGCGAGCTGAATCGCAGCGGTCGACGTATTGTCGACCCGCACCTGCGGCAACGCCCGTTTGATTTCTGCGCGGACCGCCGGCGCGAGCGTCTGCGGATCGCCGCTCGTTCGGACGACCAGATCGACGCGACCGCCGCCCGAGGGAATCATCGGCCCATAGAACTCCGGAATCACCGCGCGCTCGAGGCCGCCGCGCCGGGCATCGCCAACCACACCAACGATCTCGTACCAGTACGTCTTGTTGTCGGGGTCGATGCAGAATCGCTTGCCGATCGGATCGTCGGCGGGAAAGAACCGGTGCACGAACGCTTCGTTGACGACCACCGGCTCAGGAGTGGCGAGGCGTTCCTTTTCCGCCAGGGGAAGGTCCGTTTTGACCGGCGACCACAACGCGCGAATCTTCTGCGCTGCGTCTTCGGGGACGGGCAGCCGTCCGCGACGTAATGGTTGCCCCATCGCCGAGAAGTACGCCGCGGAGACCGCAGCCTCGTTGAGCTCCCCGGCGGGAATCTGATCGGCCGCACGCCCGGGAATCGTGATCGAGTGGTTGCCCTGGCCGGCGACGAAGAGATCATCGACAGCGGCGCTCACCTCGACGCCAGGGATCTGCTTCACGCGATCGATCGCGTCCTCGAACGACTGCAGCCGCGCACGCGCGCGAGCCGGCGCGATCTGGGACGTCTGGAGCCTCTCTTCTGCCGTGGGCGGCGGCTCGGACGGGAACTCGAGCCGGACGGTGAGCACATGCGAAGCATCGAAGCCCGCGTCAACGGCATACAGGCGATGGAGGCTTCGGAGCATCAGGCCGGCGCCGGCCAGGAGCACGATCGCGAGCAGGCATTCGACGAAGACCAGGGCACGCTGCGTGCGTCGCAGCTTCGGCGTCGCCGTGCCTCGTCCGCCTTCGCGCAGCGCCTCGCTGGAGTCCGTCCCTGAAACTCTCAGTGCCGGAATCAGGCCGAAGATAGCGCCCGAGACGAGCGCCGATCCGGCGGCGAAGAGCCACACGCGCGTGTCGAACGCGAGCTCGTCCATGCGCGGCACGTACGGCGCAATCAACGACGCGATGAGCGGTGTCGTCCAGGACGCGAGCGCGGTGCCGATCAACCCGCCCGCGCCGACGAGGATCAGCGTTTCTATCAGGACCTGACGGATGACGCGCCCGCGTCCCGCGCCGAGAGCCCGCTGGACGGCGAATTCCCGCTGCCGCGCCGATCCGCGCGCGAGCATCAGCGTCGAGAGGTTGCCGCAGACGACGAGGAGCAGCGCGCCAACTGCGGCAAGCAGCATCCATAATGACGCTTGAAGCGGCGCTCCGGCGATCGAATCGAGCACGGGCATCACGGTCGTCGAGAAGCCGGGGAAGTCCGGCAACGTCGTCGGGTACGACGCGGTCAGTCGCTGTTCGATCCGGCCAAACTCCTCGCGCGCATCCTTGATCGTCCGCCCGTCGGCGAGCCGGCCGACGGCCGTCCATCGCCGGGCCCACGCCGGAAAACGTTCGCTGCTTTCGCGCGCGAAGCGCCAGTAGGTCGTCGCCGGCGTGTAGAGCTCGGTCTGCCTGTCGGGGAAATAGAAGCCTTCGGGAAGGATTCCAATGATCGTCAGCGCCGCGAGGCCGCCTTTCGACGCATCGTCGATCTTCAACGCCTGGCCGACGACGCCTTGGGCGCCGCCGAGCCAGCGCTGCCAGAAGCCGTGACTGATGACGACCACGGAGGCGCGGTCGCGTTCGTCGGCCGCGGAAATCAAACGGCCGTCGGCGGGAGCGACGCCAAGAACGTCGAAGAAATTGCCGGAAACCAGCGCGCTTCGGGATCGACCGCGGCCGGCGCCCGGGTCGTTCGACATCGGCGCGACGCGGCCGGCGGAGAAGAACGCGATCCCGTTGAATACCTTCGACTGCGCCTGCCAGTCGGTGATCGTCGACCACGCAGTCGCTTCGCGATGAAGACCACGGCGCGCGTCGTCAGTCCAGATGAGCGCGAGGTTGCCGGAGTCGCGATAGGGAAGGGGCCGGAAGAGAACGGCGTTGATCAAACTGAACATCGCCGTGAGGACGCCGATGCCGAGCGCCAGTGAGACGACGGCTGTGGCCGTGAAGCCGGCGTTGCGCCGGAGGCCCCGGATTGCGAGCCGCGAGTCGTGCCGCACGGCATCGAGGCTGCCGTCCCATCCGAACGATCGCGCCTCAGCCTTCGCGGCTTCAAGACTGCCGAGCTGTACGCGAGCCTGCCGGGCCGCATCACCTGGCGCCATTCCTCGTCTGATGTTGTCTTCCGTCGTCATTGCGACGAGATGCTGAAGCTCGTCGTCCAGATCCCGTTCGGCGGCCTCCCGTCGCAGAAGGCGCCGCAATCCCGAGGTCGTCGCGCGCCAGACGGACATGTGCGCTCCTATGTCTCGAGCAGTCGGGCCACGGCCGCGGCGCGCCGGTGCCAATGCTCGGTCTCGTGCTTGAGCCGCTTCTGGCCGGCCTTTGTCAGCCGGTAATAGCGCGCGCGCCTGTTGTTGTCGCTCGCGCGCCACTCGGCATCGATCAGGCCCGCGCGTTCGAGCCGCTGAAACGCCACCATCAGCGATCCGGGATTGACCTTGAACACGCCCTGGCTGATTTGCTCGATTCGCTGCGTCACGCCGAAGCCGTGCATTGGTTCGAGGCTGATGCTCTTGAGGATGAGCAGGTCGAGCGTGCCCTGGATTACGTCAGTCGATGGCGGCATGCAGCCGGTCCCGCTTTCTCTTGATGATCAAGATGAACGGCCCGACGATAGCAATACTCATCTTGTCTGTCAAGATGAGCGCGAAGAGGGGGGCCGAACTGTACAACAGCGGCTCTCGGAACGACAATACGGCCGGTGAGAGCACTCCTCACAGCGGCCGCCGCGACGGTCGCGTTCCAGCTCATCTTCATCCAGCCGGCGATCACGACGTTCCTGCTGCCGTCGACCGGCGGCCATCCTTATCTATGGCACGGCGCACAGGTCGTGTTCCTCCTGCTCCTGACGGCGGGGTACTGGCTCGCGGGACGCGTCGGCGGCTGGATGTCGTCGAGAGTCCTTGGCGCGTGCCTGATCCTGCTGGCGCTGCTGACCGCAATTCCACCTTCGTGGATCCCCGTTCAGCCGAGCTCGATCCGGTCCGCAATCCTCTACCTGTTTCTGACGACTGGCCCGGGGTTTCTCGCGCTCGCCATGGGCTCGGTGGGGACGCAAATCACGTTCGTGCGGCTGTTCGAGAATCGCGATCCGTACTGGCTCTATGCCGCCAGCAATGCGGGCAGCCTGCTCGCCGCGTGGTCGTACGTCTTCCTGGTTGAGCCGAACGTCGATCTGAGCACGCAGATCGCCTTCTGGAAGATGCTGACCGCGATCATCTTCCTCTCGGTCGGAACGGTCTTCATTGCTCGGAACGGACAGGCGGCCCCGCGCGGGCCCGCGCCAGGCCAGGCTGTTTCACGTCTACGGCTGAAATGGATCGTCGCAGGACTCTGTCCCGTCGCGCTGAGCCTTGCCGCGACGAGCTACCTCACGCTCCACTTCGGCGCTCAGCCGATGATCTGGCTGGCGCCGTTCGCCGCGTATCTCACGACGCTCGCGATGGCGTTCACGAGCGCCGGCAGCCGCGTGCTCGCGCGTGTCGCGCGGCTCGCTCCATTCGCGACAGTGATTGCGGTCCTTGTGCTGATTGCGCCGCCGAACACGTCCATCTGGCTGTTTGTGACGCATGTAACGCTCATTTCGATCCTCATGTCGGCCTGGAACCTCCGGCTGGCATCGATGCGCCCGCCGCCAGCGCTGCTCTCCTCGTTTTACGTGCACGCGTCACTCGGCGGCTTCGCCGCTGCCGTGCTCATCTCGATGGCCGCGCCGCTGCTGCTCAATCCCGCGCATTTTCCAGACGCGGTAGTCCGTGACCTGCGGGCCGTGCTGACAACCGGTGCGCCGGAATACCTGCTGTTTCTGCTGGCTGGCGTGGCGCTGCCGGCTCGCATTTCGACGCGATTGCTCACCGGCATCGCGGCAGCGGTCGTGGCCGTCGTCTCCATGGCTCGCGCCGACGCTTCTTCGCTCGTCCTTCACTGGAGCCGGACGGAATTCGGTCAGCTCGTCGTGACCGAATCACCCGGCAACCGGATGATCACGAACGGCATCGTGACGCACGGTTATCAGGCGACCCGATGCGCATCGCGGGCCGATCCCCTGACCTGCGTCGAGCCGACGGCCTACTACGGAAGGTTGGGCCCCGTCGGCGCGGCGGCGGCGAGTGTGCGAGAGAGCACATCGACGCTCCGCATAGGTGTCGTCGGCCTGGGCGCTGGGACGATGGGAGCGTACTGCGAGGACGGAGATAGCCTGACGTTCTACGAGCTCGATCCGCGCGTCGTCACCGTTGCGGAGCAGTATTTCAGTTTCCTCGAGCGCGCCCGCGCGCGCTGTCAGCGTCTGCAGGTATCGGTCGGCGACGGCCGCCTTCTGGCGCTCTACGCGCCGGCGGCCTCGATGGACCTCATCGTCCTGGACGCCTTTTCTTCGGACGCCGTGCCGGCGCATCTCCTCACAGCGGAGGGACTGCTCGGCTTCGCGCGCCTTCTCGCAGGCGGCGGCGCCATCGCGATTCATGTGTCGAACCGCTTCTTCAATCTTGTTCCCGTCGTTGGCGCCGGTGTCAGGGCCGCGGGGCTGACCGCGATCGCCGGGATCGATCCTGGCGCACCCAACCGGTTCAGCAGCACGTGGGTGATCGCGTCCAGGAATCAGGCCGTCATCGATCGCGCCGGCGAGAAGCTCCGTAAGGCGGCGATCGACGTCCATGCGAACCTTGGGGACGTGGCACCCTGGACGGATGAACGGCATAGCCTGCTTTCGGCCCTGAGGAAGTAGGGAGTATCCTGCGGCGCAGTGTTCAAGTCCCTGCTCTTCCTTTCCGTGGTTCTCCTTCCGTCTGCAGCCCTCGCGCAGTCCGAGCCGTACAAAGTTTTCGACACACGGCCGGTCATCACCCAGGGGCCGTACCTTGTCGCCACCGGATCGACGACGGCGACGGTGGTCTGGATCACCGACGCGCCGAGTCATTCGAAGGTGCGGTATGCAAAGGGCGCCGACGTGCCCGCGTCGGGGCTCGCGAGCGTCGCAGAGCCGCAGCAGGATGGGCTGGTGCCCGTGGGCCTTCGTCACGTTGTGCATATCACCGGTCTCGATCCGGGCGCGACGTACAGCTATCAGGCGGTGTCGACGCGCGTCGTGAAGCTGAAGGCGTACTGGCCGGACAAGGGCCTATCGACCGAAGCACCGGTTGCACGTTTCACGACGCTCGATCCGCGCAAACCGGCCGCGTCGTTCAGCGTCGTCACCGACACGCATGAGGACCTCGCGCGCATTCGCGCGCTCAACAAGATCATCGACTGGACGACAACGGAGTTCCTGGTCCACACGGGCGATGCGTTTCACTGGCTCGACAGCGAAGACCAGCTCTTCCGCAACTGGCTCGAGCCGACTCTCGCCGCGCTCGGGCCGTCGCGGCCGTTGATGTACGCGCGCGGCAATCACGAGTTGCGCGGGCCATTCGCCCGGGAGCTGTTCGGCTACGTGCCCACCGTCGAGGGCCGCTACTACTACGCGCGGGACGCCGGGCCGGTGCACCTCATCGTGCTCGACACCGGTGAGGACAAGCCGGACGACACGAACGTCTACGCGCTGCTGAACAAGACGACGTCCTATCGCGCGGGCGAGCTCGAGTGGCTGCGCGGACACTTCAAGTCAGAGCCCCGTGTGCGAACGGCCCCGTTCCGCGTGATCGCCATGCATCAGCCGCGCTGGGGCTGGCTCGCCGATGGGCCGCAGGCCTGGATGGATGCCGCCGATGCCGCCGGCGTTGAACTCGTGATCGCCGGGCACACGCACAAGTTCTCCTACGAGCCGCCGGGACCAGGCGTGCCGCACAAGTACCACCTGCTTGTGATCGGGCAGGATCAGGTGGCGCGCGTGGACGCGACCGCGAAGATGCTCAAGATTGTGGTGACCGGCATTGACGGCAAGGTGGTCCAAGCGATCGAGATTCCCGCGCGCGCGAGGTGATGCACATGAAGATGCCAATGATGAAGAAGTCGACGCCGATGCTGAGCCTCAACCTCCTGATCTTCATCGCCTGCCTGGCGTCGGTTTCGCCAACTGCCTCGACTGCGGACACGTATCCGCGCCAGCCGGGCATCCGCGTGACGAACTATTCGTTTGACTACACGCTCAGTGACGCAAGCAACGAGCTCGTCGTGAAGCAGGGCGTGGACGTGACGTTCGTCGCCGCCGGCGTGAAGACGATCGAGCTCGACCTCTGCAAATTGAGCGCGCAGCCACGGCCGGCGCAGATGGCGAACGGTTTCGCTGATCCGTGCGCGGAGCCTGGTGGCGGCGGTGGCCGCGGCGGTACTCCAGCCGCGCCCGCCGGCGGAAAGGGCATGACGGTGACCGCAGTCACCGCTGGCGAACAGTCGCTGACCTGGCGTCACGAGAACGATCGCGTGATCGTGACGATGCCGCGTGCGTTTGCGGCGGGCGACAAGTGGTCGTTCAACGTGAGCTTCCACGGCGTACCTGCGACCGGGATCCTCATTGCTGACAACAAATACGGCGACCGCGGCTGGGTCAGCAATCCCTGGCCGAACAAGGCGCGCAACTTCCGCGCGGTCGTCGACCACCCGGGGATGAAGGCGACGCACACGACGAGCGTTACCGCGCCGCGCAAGTACCAGGTCGTGTCGAACGGGCTGCTCGTGGAGCAGACCGATCTTCCGAGTGACCTCCGCCGGACCGTCTGGCGTGAGTCGGTGCCGATCTGCACGTGGCTCATGTCGCTCGCGGTCGCGCCGTTCGCGGTCGATCATTTCGGGAGCTACCGGGGAATCGCGCTCTCGTCGTGGGTGTTCCCGCAGGAGCACGAACCCGGCATGCGCGCGTTCGCGGCGCACACCCAGCCGGTGCTGGAGTTCTACATCGATCGCATCGGCCCGTACGCGTACGAGAAGCTCGCGCAGGTCCAGGCGAACGGCGTCGGCGGCGGCATGGAGCTCGCCTCCAGCATCTTCTACGGCTACGGCGCGACCGGCGCCGGCCGGCAGCTCATCGCGCACGAGATGGCGCACCAGTACTTCGGCGACGCGGTGACCGAAGCCGATTGGGACGACGTCTGGCTCAGCGAAGGCTTCGCGACGTACTTCGCGCTGCTGTTCCAGGAATTCGCGGACGGTCACGACGCGTTCGTGGAGGGCGTTCGCCGCAGCAAGACGACGGCGCTGAACTACGCCATGGCCAATCCCAAGTCGACCATCGTCCACAACAACCTCGCGGACATCAGCCGCGTGATCGCGAACAACGCGCAGATCTACCAGGGCGGCGCGCAGGTGCTCCAGAACATCCGTGGGGTCGTCGGTACGCAGACGTTCTGGGAGGGCATCCGCTCGTACTACGGACGGTTCATGAACGGCAATGCAACGACGGACGACTTCAGGAAGGCAATTGAGGAGGCGTGCCGGAGCGCCACGGGCGTAGGCCGGGGCTTGAGCCCCGGCGGCTGTCCTGAGGAGGGCAAGGATCTATCGTGGCTGTTCAAGCAACTGCTGAATCAAGGAGGTGCGCTGCAGGTGGACGGCACCTGGACCTACGACGCGGCGGCGAAGCAGATCCAGATCACGCTGGAGCAGACGCAGACGACGGGCCTCTACCGCATGCCGATCGAGGTACGTGTGTCGACCACCGTGGCGCCGGCTGCGGGCAGAGCCGGTGGTCCGCCCCCCGCGCCGCAGACGGCGAGGACAACTCAGTTGGTGCAGCTCACGCAACAGCGCCAGACATTCTCAATCCCGAGCGCGACCGAACCAACAGCGGTTGATCTCGATCCGGAGGCGTGGGTCTTCGGCAGACTCACGTTTGCCAAGAAATGAATTGATCGATTGATCGATTGATCAATACGCCGAAGTCACTGCCGGTCGTAGACCGACCTCGTCTTTTCCTTGGAGTTCACCGCACCGGCGTTTTCCGTCAGTGTCTTGCCGTCGGCCGACGCCGTGAACGTCGACGCGTACATCGCCTTGCCGTCCTTGTTGAACGCGACGGCGAAACCGTTGGCGCCCGCCTTGGTGAACGTGCACGTCCAGCCGGTAGGGAAGGCCGCGCCCGTGGCCGGGTTCGGCTTGCCGTCGAGCTTGCCGTCGCAGGTCGCGCCCATGTCAGCCAGTTTCAGCACGATGCCATCGGTACCCTTGGCGCTGATCTCAACGATGCCGGCGCCCGTCGCCATCTTGGCCGCCTTCCACGTGCCCGCGAGGCCAGGGCCGCCCGCGGTCCGGGTCCACGTCGAGGAACTGACCGCGCCAGTAGCCGTCTTCGAGTCGATCGTCATCGTCTTGCCGTCGGCAGCGAGCTTGACGGTGTCCGTGCTGAAGGGCTTGCCGTTCGCGGTTGCCGTGGCTTCCCACGTTGTCGCGTTGACGGCTTTCCACGATTGCATCGTGCCCCACGGCGTGGCGACAGGCTGGCCGTCGATCTTGAACGTGTACGACAGGCCGTCCATCGTGGCTTTGAAGCCGCCGCCGGGCACGGCTTCGTAGGTGGCCGTGAGCTGACCGAAATCGCTCTTGGCGGTGTTCAGTTTCCATTTGCCGACGTACGCCGGGTCGGCGGTCGCGGCGGAAACGGTTGCGGCAAGCACGACGGCGCCTGCCAGTCGCAGAAGAGTGCGCATGGGGTTCCTCCGTTTTTGAAGTGGAGCAGGTATTCTGCCCCGTGGCCCGGCCGCATGTCGAGAACCCGGGGCCGGCTTCGACATAAGGATGTATGCAGACAACACACCCCGTTTCAACGTTTCTCTGGTTCGAGTCTGGCGCGGCCGAGGCCGCGGCCTTCTACTGTTCGGTGTTCCCGGATGCGCGGATCACGCAGTCCAATCCGATGAGCACGTCCTTCGAAATCGGCACCCAGCGGTTCATGGCCTTGAACGGCGGTCCGCATTACAAGCTGACGCCGGCGGTGTCGGTCTTCGTGCCGTGCGGGACTCAGGCCGAGGTCGACGCGCTCTGGGAGCGCTTCATTTCAGCCGGCGGTTCCGAGACGAAGTGCGGCTGGCTGGTGGACAAGTTCGGACTGTCCTGGCAGATCATCCCGACCAGGCTGATGGAGCTCATGGGCGATCCCGATCGGGCCAAGGCCGGCCGGGTCGTGCAGGCCATGATGGGCATGCAGAAGATCGATATCGCCGGGCTGGAAAAGGCGTACGACGGCTGAAAAGCCCCTGTGGTATAACTCCCCTCAGTGTTCACGATGTCCAACTGCACCTGTTGTTGCCTCGGGGCTCCAGCCTTCGGGGAAGGTGTGGTTTGTCGACGGATCGTGAGCGGCTAGTCTTCATCAGGATTTAGCGCACCGTTCGGCAGCTTCAAGGCCCGGAAGGCATCAGCCTCCCGGGCCTTTTTCTTTTTTCCGCAAAGGCAACACAAAAGGAGTCAGGAATGAGCACCACTCGACCGATTGGCATTTACTACGAACACCCGGATTGGTTTCGCCCGCTCTTTGACGAACTCGACCGGCGCGGCACGCCGTACGCAAAGATTCCCGCTGAGCGGCATTTCTACGACGCCTCGGGCCGTCTCGACGCGGACTTTTCCGTCGTCTTCAACCGGATGAGTCCGTCGGCCTATTTGCGCGGCCGGCGTCACACCATCCTGTACACGCTGAACTACCTCGCGCACCTGGAGGAGCGTGGAGTGCGAGTGGTGAACGGTCTGGCGGCTTTCCGTGTCGAGACGTCCAAGGCATTGCAACTCTCGCTGCTGCGATCGCTCGGGCTGCCGTTTCCAGCGGCGCGCGTCATCAATCACGCGTCCGAGGCACCTGCCGCGGCCGAAGGTCTCCGCTTTCCGATTGTCGTGAAAGCCAACATTGGTGGCAGCGGCGCCGGGATCGTGAGGTTCGACCGGCCCGAGGATCTGGCCCGCGCTGTGGATGAGGGCCGGGTCGAGCTTGGCATCGACGAGACCGCGCTCGTGCAGGAGTTCATTCCCGCCCGGGCGGGTCACATCACCCGGGTCGAAGTGCTTGGCGGCCGCTATCTCTACGCCATCAACGTCTTCAGCACGGGCGAGAGCTTCAATCTGTGCCCGGCGGACATCTGCCAGACAAACGACGGTGTCGAGCTCAATCGAGCCGCTTGCCCGGTCGATGCGCCGAAGAACAACCTGCGCGTCGAGGGTTACACGCCCGCTGCGTCGGTTGTGCGCGACGTCGAGAGGATCATGGAGCGTGCCGGCATTGACGTCGGTGGCGTGGAGTACATCGTCGATGACCGCGACGGCCAGCGGTACTACTACGACATCAACGCGCTCTCGAACTTCGTCGCCGATGCGCCGAGGGTCATCGGCTTCGACCCGTTTGCACGGCTCGCGGACTATCTCGAGGCGGAGGCGCGCAGGGCCAGCGGTCCGACACTCGTCGTCGCTCCACAGGAGGCAACGGTATGAGATTCGGATATTGGATGCCCATGTTCGGCGGGTGGCTGCGGAACGTCGATGACGAACGGATGGAAGCGAGCTGGGCGTACGTGAAGACGCTCGCCCGCCGGAGCGAGGAGTGGGGCTACGACCTCACGCTGCTGGCCGAGCTGAACCTGAACGACATCAAGGGTGTGACGGCGCCGTCGCTCGACGCCTGGTCGACGGCCGCGTCGCTCGCGGCGGTGACATCGACGCTGGAACTGATGGTCGCGGTGCGGCCGACATTCCATGAGCCGGCGCTTCTTGCCAAGCAGGCGGCGAATATCGATCGCATCAGCGATGGCCGGCTGACGCTGAACGTCGTGTCGTCCTGGTGGAAGGACGAAGCCCGGCAGTACGGCGTGCAGTTCGATCAGCACGATCAGCGCTATGCGCGGACGGCCGAGTGGCTGACGGTGGTCGACGGGTTGTGGCGCGAGCCGACGTTCTCGTTCCGCGGCCAGTTCTACACGATCGATGACGCGATCCTCGAACCGAAGCCGGTGAGGCGGCCGAGACCGACGATCTACGCCGGTGGGGAGTCCGAGGCAGCCAGGTCACTCATCGCCGCGCAATGTGACGCGTACGTGATGCACGGCGATTCGCCGCAGCGAATCGGGGCCCGTGTCGAGGACCTCCGGACCCGCCGCGCCCGGGTCGCGGGCGGCTCATTGCCGCCCATGACCTTCGGCGTCGCCGGGTATTCCATCGTGCGGGATTCGGACGACGAGGTGCGGCGCGAGTTCGAACGGATTACGGACGTGCGGCAGTCTGCGGCGGGTTATGGGAATTACCAGCAGTGGATCGCCAACACGCAGTTGGAGCAACGGCTGTCGCTCGAGGATTACTCAGTATCAAATCGCGGATTGAGATCGGGTCTCATCGGTACGCCGGAGCGTGTCATCGAGCAGGTTCGAGCCTTCGAAGCGGTGGGCGTTGATCTTCTCCTCCTTCAGTGCAGTCCGCAGTACGAGGAGATGGAGCGGTTCGCGAGGGAGGTGATCGCACCGTACCGCAGTCGCGAGCGAGCCGTGCGAGCGAGCCACGCGAACGGAGCAGGGTATGTGGGGCCCCCGCGAGTGAGCGTGTAGCTGGTCCGCGGGGCGAAGCCCCGGTAAAACGATCGAGGATTACGGGTCGCGTGCCGATTACCGATCGGCGGCGGGACGGTACCGGTTTGCCCGCGTTTCAGGGCGCCTGATAGAATCGGGTTTCTTGCCGTGAGCCGTGGCCCCTGCAGGGGGGCCGCGTGCCCGATGTTCCTCGGTAGCTCAACGGTAGAGCATCCGGCTGTTAACCGGAGGGTTGCTGGTTCGAATCCAGCCCGAGGAGCCAATTCCAAACTCCAAGTTTCCTCAGCGTTCTGACGAAAACGGCTGATCGGGCTGAACGTGGAAACTCGTCTCCCGAAGGGTTGGTTTTCGGCAGACGAGTTCTAGACGAGTTTTTCTCCCCACCTCCAACGCGTCCGTCTCAATCCCTTACCGTCCAAATCAACCGTAAATTACGGCTATCATTGGCGCCGCTGCCAGGCTGCCTGCGGGAGTCCTTTATGAATCGGTCCTTGTTGCTCACTTTGGTCTCCTTGACGGCCGTCTTAGCCGGCTGCTCGAAACAGCCGTCCGAGCCGGCGATTCGCCTAGCGTACGTTCCGTATTCTTCCAGCGTGCCGGCAATCGTAGCCTCTGAGCGCGGCCTATTCACATCACGCGGTCTCGTGGTCGAACTTAGGCGGATCGAGTCCTCAAACGAGGCAATGTCCGCCTTGGCCAACGGCGAAGTTGACGGCGTTATGGGTATCGGGTTGGCGAGTCTTCTGGCCGTGGAGGCGAAGAGTCCCGGGTCTTTTCGGATGTCGTGGTATGCCGTTGAAGACGATCAGAATTGGGTCAACGCAGTCCTCGTGCCGATCTCCTCAACCGCCAACTCAATCCAGGATCTTCGAGGCAAGACCATCGGGACCTTTACCGGAGCCACTCAGGTGATGAACCTGAGGGCCGCATTTGTAAAGGCCCTGGGCTCGGCGGAGGCGATCAAGGTTGCTCAGATAGCGCCGAACCTCCAGCTACAGGCCCTTGAACGTAAAGAGTTTGACGGACTCTTCACAATCGAACCAACTGTAACTCTAGCAATCAGTCGCGGTCTCGCACGCGTACTGGTTGACAATCTGCGGTGCCAGTTCATTCTGAATCCGTTCCCTGCAGGCGGCGGTGTCCTGTCCACAAAGCTGGTGTCCGCGAGACCGAAAGTCGCATCATCGCTCGTCGAGGCGTTCGATGAGGCCATCCAGTTTGCCCGAAGGGATCCAGGTGCTGCAAAGGCGCTGCTCCCCAAATACATCTCGATCGAACCAGACATAGCCGCCAAGAGCCGACTCTATTCCTGGTGGACATCGTCTGAAGTTCAAGCACAAAGTCTTCAGGCGGTCTCAGACCTCCTAAGCACTGAACGTATTCTGACCTCCAAGGTAGATGTCAGGAGTTTCCTCTTCGCCAATGCCAAGTAGTGCTCCGGAACTGCGCGTGGACGAACTTCGCGCGTCGTACCCCCAGACCGGCCTGGGTCCAAGGCTTGAAGTGCTAGGTGGTCTGTCCTTATCGCTTTCCACAGGGACGTTCGTCGCGCTTGTCGGGCCGAACGGTTGTGGTAAGACAACTCTTCTTCTTTGCATAGCGGGACTTCTCCGGCCGGACTCAGGAGTGATCGAGTTCAGGTCGAACGGCAAGTCCGGACGCAACGTCGGGTTGGTTTTTCAGAATTACCGAGAGTCGTTGTTTCCATGGTTAACCGTGCGAGACAACATCGGCTTTGGTTTGCGAGGCCAAGGCTTGTCCGCAGGAGAGGCCGGATCGAGAGCGGGCCGATTGTGTGAAGAACTCGGAATCAGCCTTCCATTAACCCGATACCCCTATGAGCTTAGTGGAGGGCAGCAACAGCTCGCCTCGATTCTCCGCGCTTTGATCACCGAGCCGCGAATCTTGCTCCTTGATGAACCGTTCGGCTCACTCGATGCGATTACTCGCGAGGAGTTGCGGCCAGAGCTGCTCAAGATATGGCGACTCACCGGCACCACGTGCTTGCTCGTAACGCACGACGTTGACGACGCGCTTTCTTTGTCGGATCGGATCATTGTGCTGTCAAGAAAGCCCTCAGTCGTGGCCATGGACGTTGATGTTCCGCCTCCTGTTCGAGATCATGCCGATCCGCAGGCAAGGTGGGAACTTCGACTGAGAGTTCACGACGGCTTGGTGGCCAAATGAGCTCGCGAGAGTTCGATCGCCTTGGGCTTCTTGCGCTCGTGCTTGTTCTGTGGACGGTGCTTAGCAAGCTCAGTCTCGTATCACCGCTTTTCCTAGCGAGTCCGGGTGGGGTCGTTAATGCCTTCTTGGACGACCTCCAGTCGGGCCGCTTAGGTCGCGACCTAGCGGCTACAGCGCTCCGGATCATTGCAGGGTTTGGCCTTGGAGCCCTGCTCGGAGTCGCTCTCGGGGCAACCGTTGCCTCGTCAAAGCGTCTGTCGACAGCCGCGGCCCCATTTGTAGACTTTGCGCGAAGCGTACCTGTTACCGCTCTACTCCCGCTGTTCCTCCTTATGTTTGGAATTGGGTCGTCGGCTAAGGTCGCTGCGATTGCCTGGAGCTCAGGGCTGGTGATGATGATCAACACGATCCTAGGGTTCGAGAATGTTCCCCCAGCCCGGCTTAACGTCGGTCGTCTCTTTGGTCTATCGCGGCCAGCGCTTGTGCGGCAAATTGTGCTACCCGACGCAGCGGCACAAGTCTTTGTCGGCCTTCGGACCGCGGTTTCACTGGCTGTCGTCGTTGGAATAGTGAGCGAGATGTTGCTAAGCACGGGAGACGGTATCGGCGGGAGGCTTTACGACGCAAGCGTCCTTTACGACACCGACCGCGTTTACCTGGGCATCATCTTGGCCGGCACTCTCGGCTATCTTTTCAACCTCACTGTGGCGGTTGCCGACCGTCGAGTTGTTCACTGGCGCGGCCGCTAGCGACCTTCCGCGAGACACATGCCCATGATTGCGACAGCCAAAGCTGCCTTTACAGATCTTGCAAAGGATGCTCGCCTTCGAAACTATTCGTCGTACCGCGAACGAATTGAGGAATGGATCAGAGCATGCCTCAAGAACGTTCGCGCTGACGTTGAATCCAGGGGAGTCGATCCAGCGTCCTTTATCGTTTCCTTTCACTACAACAGCCAAGTCCTCCGGCAGTGGCTTCGCGTTGTCGAAAGGGAAGACGTTTGGGGGTGGACGACACTGACGAGGGCGGAGATTAGGGCTCTCGGTAACCTTTATGAGACCGATCCGAGAACCGGCCATCTCCTTGTTGATCCGAAGGCAAGTCGGTCGATTCGCCTGGCTTTGGGCCGCGAGTTAGATGGCGCTCAGTTCGTGGACGGCGGTTCCTGGTCGAAAGCTTGGACGATGCTCCGCACCGACTTTGGTGAGCGAATTATCCATCGCTCTCATTCGACTGCAGATGCGGCCATTCCTCTTGTAGCCGAAATCGCGAAGAGCTGGGAACCCGCGCTGTACGTTGCAAACCCAGCCAGCCTCGGAGAGGTCGAACGGGCACGACATATTTTGGTGAGCTATTTCTTTTCGATTGGCACCTACGAAAAGGAGCATCCCAACGGCCAAGTCGTGTTTGCGGCTTCCTTCAGCGAACCAACCTCCGAGGAACGAATTGGCACTCTCGCTCTCGTTTTGAGACCGCCGACGCCTCAACTGTCCGCGAATCAAGCTAGTGAACTGTCTGAGCGCGTTCAGGAATTGGCCGATGAACACGCACGCCGGCTCTGGGAGCATGAACTCATGCTGATGCGCGGAGATCGGCGCGCATCGGTAGCTAGTTCTGGTGAAGAGGATCAGATTCGGCTGGCCTGTTTCCTTCCTACCGATATGCCTGCCAAGGGCGCAGCGACGTCACTCAGCACTCTAGGCCATTGGTACACCGACAAGCTCCGCGCTGTTAGCACGACGCCTTCTGACGATCTGGTCCAGGATTCGTTCTTTGCCAAGGTTGCCGAATCGGTAGGTTCAAGCTGGCGTTTTCAGGACTTTGTGGAGCGCGTAAGCGAGCGAATTGAGATTAGCGACAAGCCGACAGTTATCTTCTTGTTCAGTGAGCCCGGAACTGGGAAAGAACGCGTCGCGATGTGGCTTCATGCCCTCTATCAAGCGCACCGCCTGAAAGCGAAGCAAACCTGTGAGCTGATCGACACAAATGATGAGGACGCGATCCGGGATTGGACAAAAGCTAATGGAGTTACAGTTGGCCCCCGCGTCGAACTTCCAGCTCCGAACGTTGATCGCGGCCTGGGTGTGAATTATGGAGTTGTCAACTGCGCCACGCTTGTGTCCCACGAATTCTTTGCTGAAGGGCTGTTTGGTAACTACTCAAGGACGCGGCCGACGGCTGGCGCACTGCTCGTTGCCCATTATTCCCGAGGGACGGTGTTCTTAGACGAGTTCAATACTTTGCCAGAAAAACCCTGGGCGAACAGTTTTCTTCGAGTCCTCGAGGAGCCTTACGAGTGTCCCGTTCTTGGTCGGCCAGGCAGTGCGAAGAGCGGTATCCACCCTCTTATCGTGGTTGCGAGTAACCGTTCGAGAGCCGAACTTATCAGGGACGGTTTCAATGAAGCGGTGGTGTATCGGATTACCAAGAACTACTTCGAGGTTCCTCCGCTGCGCCAGCGACGCGTGGACATTGCTATTTACGTGAACGATCAAATTGCCCGCGCCAATCGACCGCCGGTGAAATCAAATTACATTCCTATTCGAAGGATTGCATCGGACGCGATGACGCTGTTGTGCGAACTGCCGTGGCCTGACAACTACAGGGGGCTCAAGGCGGTTTTGGACGAGGTGCTCGACGACCGGCGGCGCCGAGAAATCAAAGATGAGACGCTGACGTTTGACGCGGTCATTGAGGCCGTCGGGCGCCGAGAACTCTTCCTCGCCACCGGGAGGAAGAGTTGAAGAACCGGCTTGACGATTCAGTTCAGCTTGTCCTGCCCCCAACAGATCCTATTTGTGGTCGCCTCTCGCGGAGCGGCTGCTTCCCGCCATTGGGACTGTTGAGCGTGGCCTCGGAGTTATGCGCGAGGACTGGGATTCGATCGGAAGTGCTCGACGGCGAGATCCTAACGGTGGCCGAAATTCACGAGCGGTTGCAAGGTCGAGTTGTTGGGTTCAGCCCTACACAGGTGTCGTACGGCAACAGTCTAGCCCTGGCTGCTGAAGCCAAACGACGAGGCGCGATTGTCGTGTTCGGCGGGCATCACGCGACGGCCCTAGCGTCCGAGATCCTGGCCAACCGCATATTTGTCGATGCCGTGGTCGTTGGCGACGGAGAAGAGGCCTTTGCCCAGTTGGTGATGGGCACTCCGTTTGAGGCGATCCCAAACTTAGCGTTTCGCGCAAAGGAAGGCCGTATTGTTCGGACGCGTCAGCATGCCGAGGACCTTGACTCGATCGCCATTCCAGATCGCTCCCTGGTAGACAACTCGCGATATCACTCGAATTTCGTGCGGCAGAACCCTTCGAAGGGCCTGTCGAAGCCGGCGTCTCTGTACACGCAGAAGGGATGTTCTTGGCGGGACCTCAACGGAGGATGCTCATTTTGTGCTCGCACTGACGTCGGCTGGCGTGCCCGGTCTGTCGACTCTGTATGGCGGGAGGTGCGCCTCTTGGTCGAGCAACTTGAAGTGGACTACCTCTGGGAACTTTCAGACGATGTGTTGTCCGACCTTAGATGGTTTCAGGAACTCGTCAACCGAAAACCCGCGGACCTGAATCCCGCGTTGTTGCTGTATGCGAGACCGGCCAGAGTTAATGATCGGACCGCCGATCTTCTTGCTCGGATTGGCGCCAGGGAGGTGTTTCTTGGTGTCGAGTCTGGTGACGACGCCTTGCTAAAACAAGCCCAGAAGGGAAGCACAACCTACACGAACAGACGTGCAGCTAGGCTATTAAAACAACGTGGGATTCGGGTGTTCCCGAGTTTTGTCTTGGGTCTCGAAGGCGAGTCACGAGCGTCGCTCGTGAACACTCGTTCACACGTGCTTGAATTGCTAGACGGTGGATTAGTAGATACCGTTGCGTTCTCGACATTCATGCCGCTACCTGGCTCGGCAGGATACAGTCGACTCCTTCAGAAGCCCATCCCCGGCGCACAGTGGAGGGGAATCGATAATCCTAACCTTCGAGAAATGCAAGAAACTTGGTGTCGAGAGTTCTGCTCGCTTGAGTTGGAGGAGATTGAAGAACTGCGGCAGGAGTTGGTTGCGCTGGTGCCTCAAGCAAGCGGTCTCGTGACTTTCCGTCCAACCGATGCGGTAGCGTAACTCCTTAGAGGGACCGGTCGTGGCTCGATCGACGTTCGTGGTATCGGGCCAATTCGCGCTCAGTGACTCCCTCCGACGCCTTCAAGTACGTGTCAGTCGTGCTCACACGCTTGTGCCCCAAGAGCCGACTGACAGTCAGCATATTAACTCCACCCTCGACCAGCCGTGATCCGTGCTCGCGCCTCAGGTCGTGAAACGTCAGTCCCGCGATGTCCGCACGCTGGCAGGCGCCTCGCCATGCGAGCTTGAACTCCCCGACGCGTTCGCCGACGTCGTTACCAAACACGAAGGCGTCAGGGCCGTGTTCCTTTCCGTCAGGTCCGACCCGACGCATGGCCAAGACCGCGCGGAGCCTCGGGCTGACGGGGACCGTGCGGGCGGCGTCGGTCTTGGTGTTCTCGGCCCGCAAAGACAACGTGCGAGCCTCGCCCTTGTCGTTGCAGACAACGTCACGCCACTGCAGGGACAACAGCTCGCCCTTGCGACAGCCTGTCTCCAGCGCGGCAATGACGATGGCCTGCAGGTGCCTTGACGCCGCCGCCAACAGCCGCTCTTCCTCGCCCGCGAGCAACCGGCGCGTTCGTGGCTTCTGCGGCGCGAATTTCACCGTGCGTTTACCGTGCAAGACGAAGGGATTCGCTTCGGAGTACCCGCGAAGAATCGCAAACGACACGAGGCGGCGGATGACCTCGAGATGCCGGTTGATGCCGATCTCGCCGCCGCGCCGATGGGGGAGTTCAGGACTCACCGCTGGTAGCTCACGTCGTGCGACACCCTCCGCCTGTTTTGCTGCGCGTGCCAGACGCTTGGCCTCTCCCTGCTGCATTAACTGGCGACGGGAATCGCGAAACGCCTCGACATGGTGTGTTCGCAGCTCCGCCATCGGAACGTCGCCGAAGCGAATGACGGTTCCTCGCGCAGCGGGTATGGGGGTGCGGCAGATAACCTTCAGCTGGGCTTCAAGCGCCAACCCGCGATGCGCGCGTCGATTCGGATCGGCTTTGAACTCCTTGACCAGCAACTTGGCGACGTCTTCGACTGTGAGCTGAATGTCCGGATTGGGTGAGGCTGCGTCACCACGTACGGCATGTTTCGGTGCGTAGCGGCCTTCTTGGATATCCACCCGCACCTTATTAATCAAGGCCTCCGCCTCGGACCGGGTCATCCGATGAAAACGTGGCAGGCCGTAGTACTTGTTCAGCGTCCCGCGATAACCACGGCCAGCGAGACCGATGGCGTAGTACCACGCGTGGGGGCAGTCGCTCCAGCGACGACGCACGCAGGGACAGCGTTTGAACAGACAGTCCAGCCGGTGGCTCGGGACGCCCGGCCGACGACCGCCCCGGCGACGGTCACCTGTCCCGCCCATCACGTTCCTCCATTTGTGCGAGTGCGGTGCGGACGTACGAGAGGGTCCCGCCGATGTCGTCGGCAAGTTCCTCATCGTTACCGCTGTGTTCCTCGATCTGCTGCAACCAGCTCGCGATTTGTGCTAGCGCCGAGCGTTGCGCGGTGTCGGCGCTGCCCGCGAGTACAAGGTCCAGCGTGTTGAGCGTCTCGATGTTGAAGTGGCGCGCGGTCTTCACTAGGTTGACGATGTCGTTCAAGGTCACGATTCGTTTCCTCCGCGCCCCTTCTTATTTCGCAAATCCTCAGTCGAGCGGTACAGGTTTCAGTTCAGCTCCAAGAGGCCGACCGCCGCGCGAGCGAAACTTGCGAGCGATTAGGACCAGTTATTGCCGCCGTCGCCGACGACCTGGGGGACGGGGCGGGGAACTCGGCTGAATCGCGCCTAATGGGCGCTAATTGGCCTGAACGACCGTCCCTTCCTCCGCCAACGGGCAAATTCGCCAGCTTTCGGGGCCGGTTCGCCCAGGAACGGCGGCCCGGAACCACGCTTTCGAGGGCCGGTTTTCTTAGGCGGTTACACGTCCTTAAGGCACTCCACCGGCCACAAATCGTTGAGGGCGGCGCTCGGCGTCGTTGGTTCGGCGAATGAACAACGCGTCTGGAACTCGTCTGCCGCTGCGTGCGGCGGAGACGATACGAATTGCGCCAGGAATCGCGAGCAACCCTCCGGGGGCCAACCGAGGGGTTGACCAGCCAACGAGCCTCTAGGGAGAGGGGCGGCCTTCATCCCGCCGCACAATTGCCACGGGCATCAGCGTCCAGTTGTTCACCACGCGATCCAGCACCATCGGGAGACCAGCCAACAGTTGCCGACCTGCCGCGAGCACGGCTGGGTCAACTTCGCCCAGGGTGCGTATCGCAGCCAAGGCCACCGTGATCACGGCCTCGACTGCCTGCAAGTTCAGCGGCGTATCGAGCGTGATGCCCGCCTCTGCGTCGGTTCCCACTTGCTCTACCGTCACGTGCACGTGCGCTCGGTAGCGATACCGTGCGTCTTCAGTTACAAAACTGCCCATCATTCCTCCTCAAGCGTCTCCAGCTGCTGACTCGCTTCCTCGGTTACTCGGGTATTCCGGGCTGCGTCGCCGGAAGCCCCACGCCACCGTCAACAACCCAGAACCGATCCGAGTAAGCGAGTAATCCGAGTGATGTCTACTTCGGCCGAGCCAATACCCGAACTGGCCACGGCTGCGCGCGTCCCGTTTGATACGCGGCTGACAGTTCCCGCTCCGACATGCGCTCGTAGACTTCGACATTACGCACCGCCCACACTCGGGGTCTGGTGCCGTTGTGAAGCCTGAGTTGGCGCGGCAGTTCTCTTGCCCCGAGCTTCCGAAGAACGGCCGCAACGCTCCTGGCCGACACGTGCCCGACGACGCGGGGTATGTCTTCAATTAATGAATTGATCGTGATGAGGTCGCGATCCAAGGGTGCCTGTCTCGCGTCGTGCTGGCCACGGAGGTATTGCTCGACTGGGCTCTGGCTTTCGCGGATCACCCGAAGCTTTTCCGCGGTCATCGGAGCTTGGCCCGACGCGCCGAACGAAGAAAGATCAACGCTCAGTAGGAACTGATACACCGCGGCAGCGTTCGCCTCCATCCACGCGTAGAGTTGGGTGTAGTACTCCTTCGTCTTGGCCTCGGCCTCGCTCCAGTACACGAAGAAGCGCCGGTCGTCGGCATCCAGCTGCAGGGCCTCGCGATGGTTCGAAAAGAACACGAAGCTCGCAAGGTTCGGGATGTCGTACTGTGGAACGAACTTCGCGTTAATGCGGAGCTTCGTTGGCGGTGAAGCGATCAGTGGGTTCATACGATTCATCAGGGTCTTCTTTTCGAAGACCGCAAACTCCTGGACCACAACAAGCTTTCGATCCTTAAGCCAGTCGGTCCACCCGTTGGCGAGGTCGTCCGGCGAGATGACGGCCACGTTGTGGTCCCCCAGCGCCCTGCAGAGAGGGACGAGGAGCGCATCCTTGCCGATGCCCTGCCGTCCACCGATGAAGATTGCCCAATTGATCTTCCGGTCGGGATGCTGGACCTGAAACGCGAACCACTTCAGGACAACTCGTCTGGCCTTCTTGTCTGGAATCAGATACCTGAGATGTCTGCGCCACGGACCCACATCGCCGGGCGTGGGTACAAGAATGCTTGGCCGGTAGAGATTGATACAGAGTCGGCCTGGTTCGGGGACAAAGCGGCCGGCTCCAGGGCGGTATGTTGGCGCGGCGACCTTTCTGGCAGCGGGATCGTTCAGGAATTCGACTGAGGCAGGAAATGTGCCTTGGGCGCGAAGCGGAAACTGGGTCGCGAACACCGCATCGAGCTGTTCTTTGTCCAGCGTTTCAAGTGTTTCGATGTGCATGAAACGCTTGGTCGCGACCGAGTAGACATAGTCCTGGATCAGGTCGCCGGCAACGATCGTCTGCACCTCGTGGACAGGTGCATTTTGTGTGAGCTGGACCAGCTCGTCGCGAGTGTGGCCTCTCGCAAACCAATCGACCGCATCTTCGGACGGTCCGAGGTCCGGCAGCACGACCGTCCGGAATGTGATGCCAAGCGCGGCGCAATCTCGTGCAGCTTCGGCGATGTACTTCCGGCCAGGTTCGTCGTTGTCGGGGAGGCCGATTACTTCTTTGACGCCAGCGTCGTACAACTCCTGCGCGTACTCTGGACTCCAGCCGTTGGCACCTCCGACCGTGGTCGTCGCGACAAAGCCGAGGCCTTCCAGCGCCATCACCACCGTCTCGCCCTCACCGAGGTAGACGATCGGCTGTCCTTGAATCTGCGCCAGCCGGAAGACGACGCGTCGAACGTTGTCAAGCGTCCGCCTGCCGTCGGGCAAACGAGGTCTGAAGGTCTTCTGTCCTTGCCATTCGAAGCGGTCGACGTAGTACAGCGTGTCGCCTCGCTCGTCCTCATAGGCAAAGCTCGCGGCCAGATGTTTCAAGATCTCGGCGGTTGCGCTTTCCGGCCTCTTGGGCGCACGACGCCTGGCAACCTTGATGATGGTCTTGGGTTTTCGAGGTTTGCTGGTGTTAGAGCCGCCTTCGATCGCGTCATACATGAGGGCTTCGGTCTTGAAACCAAGCGCCTTCGCGACGGCTTTGTTGGAACAACCTGCGTGACACCTAACGAGGGCGCGCCCGTTCTTGACAGCGACAGATAAACTCGGACGCTCGTCCGTGTGAGCTGGACAAAACGCGCTAAAACCGTCGCCGGACTTGACGGCCTCGGGAAATACGTTAGCGATCGCCATGACGTTCCGGCTTTCCGACTGGTACAGCGGTTGTATGTTGTTCAACCCATGCATCAACGTGTTGCCGTTTCAGCACGAGCAACCGTCTCCCGCCAAGGCGAAACGCAATCAACCGTCGTCGTCTAATCTCTCGGAGCAGCGTGATCTCCGAGCAACCCGAATACGCTGAGGCATCTCGAACGCGCCCCCACCCTCCGTTGAGAAAGGCTTCGCTTGGTGACCGGTCGGTGATTTCAGATCTCCTCGAATGACTCATGAGTCCCTCCCGATCCCGCGGGATCGTACGAACCCTTTATGTCTCAAGGGCGATCAAATGGATTCGAAGACAATGAGGGCGAGCAGTGTTTCTCCGCTCGCCCCTATTCTTCTGCGACGTTCGGAGGCCGGCCAGCCCGCGCGTGTCTTTGCGGAAGCCCGATGATTCTGAGTACTCGTCGAACCGCGCGCTTGACGGTCTTCACAAAATGATCAGGTCGTGATGTCGCATAGTCGCGAGCAATTTTGCCGTAAGTCTGTTCGCGAACCTGGAACTCCACGGCCCAGTCAAAGTCGCCGGCGTCCAGAACCCTCTGGCTCGCTTCCAACTGGCCTGTGGCGAGGTTCTCGACTTCCGTCACGTGACGGTTCAGAGCGGTCTCAAACGCTTCTCGAACCGCCGAAAGAAACTCGCCCTTGGCAGTCTTGACCGGGTTCCATGCGTTGTGGTCGAACGCGAAGATGGGGGTCAGGCCCAGGTCAAGTGCCCGTCTCGCTTCCCATCCCCATGGAGATCCCCGCAGAATCGTCGTCTTCAATTGAGCGTCGGCACGATTTGATGGTCTGTCGGAGTCTCGGCGATCCTCGTTGTCCAAGTACCAAACGCTTAGTAGGTTGAGAGCAGCGTCGTACAGCCAGTCCGCTTCCAGGTGCCAACGTTTGCATCACTTCTGTAGCGCGTCCCTTACATCGCGGGCCTGACGGTTCCGCACTGCCCGCGTGACAACATCCCGCCAGTGAACGAGAAAGCTCGTCGCGGGATTCGGGGGGGCCGGATACAACAGAAAGAGGGGCAGAACGTCGCTTCTTAGCGTCGCCTCAGCATCTGGGACGAGGCGGCTCAGGCTGGCTAGGAAGCGGAAACGGCCATCGCGAACGCTTCGCGACCGCCATGGATTTGTCGGATCGTCATAGTCACCGCCGCCGAGTAGCACTGGCTTGGCCTTCCGGCGCTTCCGGACTGCCTTGGCTGCTGGACCTGGTCGACCGGAAGGCGTGCCGCCAGACGCTAGCTTCGGCCCACCGTTGGCGGTGGCTCCGCCGCGGGATGACATTAACCTCAGCCCCGTCCGCTTCGCACCTGTGTCTTGAAAGGCGCAAAGAAATCCGCCAACGAGAGGCCGAGTGCTGCCGCCAACCTAGCCATGCTGTTCAGGCCGACCTCGCGTTCACCACGTTCTATCGACCCGACATAGTTTCGATGCAAGTTGGCGCGGGCAGCCAATTCTTCTTGAGAGATGGCGCGGGCCAAGCGGAGTTCCCGGATTCGGGCACCGACCGCCTGTCGAACATCGCCGCGCACGACCACAATCGTGTGCAGGTGGACCCGTACGGTCTACACACGATAGTGTGCATCGCATGGACCATCGATTTCGCGCATTTTCCTCAGATCCCGATCGAACCGCCCGACGCTGCATCGACTTGGACGCCTACCTCCATTCCCACGTGCTTGACGGTGACAGTTTTATCTGCCCGTCGGCCCACGCATGTCGGAGCTCGCACAAGAGCACGTTTTATGAAGCTCAGGCTCACCATATCGGACGACACTTCGATCTCTTCATCGACGGCCGACCACTGCGGGTTATCGTGAGCGGGCAGGAATACGGCGGCCCGCCGGCACGAGTGTCGCGCGAGAGCCGTGAACGAATGATCGTTGAGTGGTCGGGAATACGGCGGCGGTTCCTTGCAGACGGGGCTCACACTGCGCGCAACCCGCACATGCGCGGCACGACATCGCTGCTTCGATTGCTACTCGGTCGTGGGCTCGGGACGGACTACGACGGGGAGTTTCTGCGCGTTGGCGCCGAACGAGTTCATTTGTTCGAGTGTTTTGCGCTTGTGAACTTCTTGCTGTGCTCCGCTGTCTGCGGAGAGCCGACAGAGTATGTCGAGGGTGAGAGCAAGAGCGGGGCAGTGGGCCGCTCAACGCCGACGATGCAGCGCAACTGCGCAACGCACTATCGTCAAACGATCGAGATTCTCCAGCCGACAGTCATCGTTGCGCAAGGCAAGGCCGTCCGTCACTGGATGAAGAGAGTGATCGATCAAACAGAGTCCGTCGATCCAATTTGTCCCGTCGAAAAGGTTCGCGTGGGGTCGTGGCAATGCTACCTTGCGACCTTTGCTCATCCCGCGGCGCGACCGCCACTGAACTGGGGCATGAACACGCAGCAGCCGTATCTCCTCAAGACAGTCGTTCCGACGCTCGAGTATCTGCTCGATGGCCTGCCGGCTTGTGATTGCCGAGACACCGACTCAACTCATTGAGTGTCGAAGTCGTTCTTGGTGGTCCGGAGAGCGACCACGACGGCGCGCGTCATGCGAATCGTGTCAGTTTCCAGAGACGCAGATGTCTACCAGGCGATCTTTTCTGGCTCCAGCACGCGCTGGACTTCCCGCTGCAGACGGTCGGCATGGCCCCTGTTCGTGGCGCGGACGTGGTTGATTCGGCCGGCGATCGACCGTTCCAGTTTTACCGTGTCGCGGCCTTCACGGAGCCGCATGCGCAACTCGTTGATGGCGCAGCGTATGAGTTCCCGCTTCTCCCTTGGAACGCTCGGATTGTCTCGATCGACGTTGTAGCCCGTGACCCGCTGGGCCCTGCCGCGCGACATTACGGCCGTCTTGTCTCGGCCGATTGAGAAACCTGCGTCGCGGACAGCACTAACGACGACCTCGATCGCCTCACGAGCCGATTCGCCGGACACCGTGATGTCGTCGGCGTAAAACGTCGATCTCCAGCCAGAATTCGCGGCTTCCAGGCGCTGGCAAGCTGCGCTGATCGCGAGATTCGCCAAGTAGCCTGAGGTGGGTACGCCCTGTGGCAAGTGCCCATGACGCGTCGTCAGACGAGTGAGCATCGACGAAATCGGTGGGCCGTAGCCGAAGGCGTCGGTCCAGACGGCGTAGACCTGCGCACAGGTGACACTCGGGTAAAAGCTCTCGATGTCCACGCCAACGACGCAGGATTGGTTTGTGTGACGGCGAGCGTTCGTCAGCGGTGAGCGACCCTTGACGCAGCCGTGCATCGAATCTGGAAATACGTGGGGCCGCAGGAGACGTTCGGTGATTCGATCTTGGAGGAAGCGGAGGTCACCGATGGTCTTGTCGATTCGACGCTGCTCACCGTTGCGCTTCGAGCGAAAGAAGTGGCGATAGTAGGTGTCGGCGCGGGGCGCGACGAAGCGGAGTAGGGCCACGTCGACGCCCAATTCCGCCGCCAACCACCTGAGGGACATACGCGGCTCGATCACTCTTTCCCCTTCTTGCCCGCCATGGGCAGGGTAGGCTGAGCGCCGCCGGACACCAACACTCGGAGTAACGCATTCGCCATCTCAGAAATCTGACCGACGTTGCGAGGGTCTTCGATATCCTCCGTCTCAGAAGCGAGGAGCGTGAGCAAATGCGGCGGCACCTGGAGAGCCGTCGATATTTCCTCTAGCACCTTCACACTGGGATCGCGCTTGCCGCTTTCGATGAACGACAGCTGGCTCGCACCGATGCTCAGGCGCTCGGCTAGCTCCGCCTGACTCATACCGTAGGCGGTTCGCACGACTCGAATTGCCCGTCCGTAGTCCATGGACCTTTCAAAAACTTGTAAAGCAGGAACTAAGCCACCTTGTCTACTTCCATCCGTTCGCCTGCTTGAGCAAAGCGTCTGCGGCCACTTCGCTAATCAAACCGACGATTCTCACCAGCCGTCGCGTGGGCACTTTCCCCGCTTTCTGAATCGCGACCACTTCCCGCTGGATCTGACGAATGCGCCGAGCGTAAACCGACTCCAACCCCTCTGCCTGCAGCAGTCGCGTCAGCAACGCGGCCGCTACATCCAGTTCCCTAACCTTCATTGGATAGACCCTCCTTGAGCGAGCAGGATTGCCGCTCCGTCCGCATCGGCAAACGCACGCGTCAAGTAGGGGTGAAGTCGGTGGCTTAGTCTGCATGCCCGAAGGGCAGGCGCCGTCCATGCTGGAGAGAAGGAGAGTGACGGATAAAACCCAGAGATCACGATGCGATGACGGTCCCATTCAGGATGTCCCACGCATTCGAGTTAATGGATTCGAACGTGTCCCAACCTCTCGTGCCTTGTGAACGACAGCGGGACGCCCGTAATACTCGTCCCAGCGGCGGAAGTGCTGGTCCGCCCTAAAGCCGATTCGTCAGCGCGTCTTGCACCAACGGATCGCTCGTGCGCTTGCGCGAGTTGGCTGACTCGCGGAAGGTCTCCAGTTGTCAAGGAACCGAGTCCGCCGGGTCACCGGCGGCCTGTGTCGAGGATGATATGCATGCCTTCTTGAAAAGTCAATACACAATGAGTCATGTATCATGACTCCACAGAAATCTGTATGCCTTTGCGGCTGCGTTCAGTCCGAGGATTCACGAGACGAGCACGCGAAGTGCTTCGATCGGGATCTCGCAGAGGATGGAATCACACCGAGGTCCGCGTACCATGACCGCACCTTGAAGCGGCGCCGCGCGCTTGGTTGTGACGCTGCCGGCCGCGCCCGCCGGTGACGTTAGCTGACATCCCCTGCGCCGATCTGGGTGCAACGAAAGGCGATCGCTTACAGTCATGTCCATCACCGATTTCCACGCCAAGTTCCTCGCCCACGAACTGACGCGGCGCTCGGCGTCGGACAGCGTCGAGAAGCTGGCGTCGGTGCTGGCAGATGCCCAAGCGCAGGTCGATCTAAACCCGCATCAGGTCGAAGCGGCGCTCTTCGCCTTCCGGAACCCATTTTCGCGGGGGGCGATTTTGGCGGACGAGGTCGGCCTGGGAAAGACGATTGAGGCCGCTCTCCTACTTGCACAGAAGTGGGCGGAACGGAAGCGGCGCCTGCTCGTCATCTTGCCTGCCAACCTCCGCAAGCAGTGGGCTCAAGAACTCGCCGACAAGTTCTTCCTGCCGTCGGTGATTCTCGAAACGAAAACCTTTAATGAGATCGTTCGGGCTGGGAATCTGAATCCGTTCCAGGAAGAAGCGATCGTTCTTTGCTCGTACCAGTTCGCCCGGAACAAGGATGCGTACATCAAGCAAACGCCGTGGGACCTGATCGTCATCGACGAAGCGCACCGACTGCGCAATGTCTACAAGAACACAAGCAAGATCGCCACGGCCATCAAGAACGCTGTTGCACCGTTTCCGACCGTCCTGCTCACGGCCACTCCTCTCCAGAACTCGCTGCTCGAACTGTTCGGCCTCGTCAGCATCATCGACGAATTTGCGTTTGGAGACTTGCAAAGCTACCGCGCCAGATTCGCCCGGCTGACGGGAACCGACGACTTTTCGGAGTTGAAGGCACGCTTGGCGCCGATCTGCAAGCGCACGCTTCGGCGTCAGGTGCTCGAATATGTGAAATACACCAATCGGCATGCGTTGGTGCAGGAGTTCGTGCCATCGGATCAGGAACAACAACTCTACGACGCGGTCTCCGGGTATCTCCAGCGGCCGACGCTCTACGCTCTGCCAGCGAGCCAGCGCCAGCTGATTACATTGATTCTTCGGAAGTTACTGGCGTCATCCAGTTTCGCGATCGCCAGCACGCTTGCCGGCATGGTCGCTCGCCTTGAGATCGCGGCCGCCGAGGCCGTCCCTGTCGATGCGCCGCCGACCGACCTTCCGGAGAACTGGGAACGGATCGATGAATTAGCCGACGAGTGGGAAGGCGACAACGATGGGACAGCCTTAAGTAGTCGTTCACAGCTGACGCCCGAGCAGCGGGAAGATCTGAAGCAGGAACTTGCACAGCTTCGCGAGTTCCACAGCCTTGCCACTTCCATCCTGAAGAACTCCAAAGGCGAAGTCCTCATGACCGCATTGCGCAGAGGTTTCAACGCTGCCGCCGAGGCGCAACGGCGCGAGGGCCTACCAACGCTACAGCAGAAGGCAGTCGTCTTCACCGAGTCACGCAAGACGCAGGACTATCTCTTTCGAGTCCTACAGAACACCGAGTTCGCCGGTCGCGTGATGATCTTCAACGGCACCAATACTGACGCTCACTCGAAGGGCATTTACCAGGCGTGGTTGAAGCGGCATGCCGGCACCGATCGAATTAGTGGTTCCCCTGGAGCCGACATGCGTGCCGCTCTCGTTGAGCATTTTAGAGACGGTGCGGCCATTCTTATTGCAACCGAGGCGGCCGCCGAAGGCATCAACCTGCAGTTCTGCAACCTCGTGGTGAACTACGACCTCCCGTGGAATCCGCAGCGGGTTGAGCAGCGGATCGGGAGGTGTCACCGCTACGGCCAGCAATTTGATGTCGTGGTGGTCAACTTTCTGAACAAGAAGAATGCCGCCGACCGGCGCGTCTACGAGTTGCTCGACAAGAAGTTCAAGCTCTTCGACGGCGTGTTTGGAGCTAGTGACGAGGTTCTGGGTGCCATTGAGTCCGGCGTGGACTTCGAAAAGCGCATTGCCAGCATCTATCAGAAATGCCGGACGCCCGAGCAGATCCAGTTTGAGTTCGACGAACTGCAGAAGGACCTGGAGGCCGAGATCGCGGTCGGGCAGAATGACGCTCGTGAGAAGCTGCTCGACAACTTCGATCAGGAGGTCGTTGAGAAGGTCAAGATTGAGAGTCGGGCCGTGCTCGACCGGTTCAACGAGCAACTCTGGCGACTGACTCGCCACATGCTCGCCGACTTCGCGAGCTTCGACGATGGCGGGTTCAGCTTTTCGTTGCACTCGAACCCGTTTCCGACTGAGACCATCCACCCTGGTCCGTATCGAATGGGAAAGGGCGACGGCGACGCGAACACCTATCGAGTGGGGCATCCGTTAGCCCAACGGGTTCTGGATCTCGCGAAGACCCTGACCTGCCCTGTCGCGCGTGTGTGTTTCGATTACGCTGGCAGCGGAAAAAACATCGCCATCCTTGATGGCCTTCGTGGCACGGCGGGGTGGCTCTCGTGTTCGCGACTCACCGTCAGCGCCTTGGAGGCAGAAGACCAGTTGATCTTCGCGGCAATCACGGACACCGGCGTGATCGTGGAGGCGGCACAGATCCGGCGGTTGTTCGACCTGCCAGGTGCGATCGGCCGTTCCTGCGACACTTCGAGCGAGATCAAAGCGACGCTTGACCGGGAACAGGCAGCCCAGGTCAAGGTCTTCCTTGAGGCGCTCGCGACCCGAAACGGCAAGTGGTTCGACATCGAGATGGCCAAGTTGGACGACTGGGCAGAGGATCGACGGGCATCGATTCGGACGGAACTGGAAGCTCTGGACGAATCGCTCCGAGAGGCTCGGAAGGCTGCCAGGATGGCGCCGACGCTTCCAGAGAAGCTCGATCGGCAGCGCGTCGTCCGCTCGCTAGAGACCAAGCGCGATGAGACTTGGCGGACGTTCGATCAGGCCAGCCGCGACATTGATGGGCAGAAAGAGACTCTGCTCGATGACATCAGCGCCCGGCTGCAGCAGCAAACCGAGACGTTGCCGCTCTTCACGGTGCGGTGGGAAATTGTCTGAGGACAGATGAGCGACGAGAACACGAGTACTACCGCCGAACCGGCCAAGCTCGATCTCAGGTCAGCCGACATTGCCGCCGATCGTCGGCATGAGCTTCTCCGGCTGTTTCCAGAGGTCCGTACTGAGGGCGGGAAGGTCGATTTCGATCAGCTGAAGCGCACACTCGGCGAGACAGTGGACTCGGGCCGGGAGCGTTACGGCATGACGTGGCCGGGTAAGGCGGACTGCTTCAAGGCAATTCAGACGCCAACCCTTGCCACCCTCCGACCAAGCCGCCAAGAAAGCGTGAACTTCGACACCACTGAACATCTGATCATCGAGGGCGACAATCTCGAAGTGCTCAAGCTCCTGCAGAAGTCATATCTGGGCAAGGTCAAGATGATCTATATTGACCCGCCCTACAACACGGGTAACGACTTCATTTACCCGGACAATTTCAGCGAGTCCTTGCAGACGTACCTCCAGTACACGGGCCAGCTCGACTCCGAGGGCCGAAAATTCAGCACCAACACCGAAGCTGACGGCCGCTTTCACTCAAAGTGGCTGAACATGATGTATCCGAGGTTGTATCTCGCGAAGAATCTGTTGCGAGATGACGGCATCATATTTATCAGCATCGACGATGGCGAGCTTCGGAATCTTCGAGCGTTATGCGACGAAGTGTTCGGCGAAGAGAACTTCGTTGACAACATTGTTTGGAAAAAGCGTTACGGAGGCGGCGCCAAAGAGAAGCACCTGGTAACCCTTCACGAGTACGTGCTGATGTACGCGAGATCAATCGATCAATTGGAGGATATCTTTGTTCCGCTGACTCAAGAAGCTATCGACCGGTACTATAAGAACAAGGACGCCAACTTCGAGTCGCGTGGTCCTTTTCGCACACATCCACTCGAGTCAATGAAAAGCTTCGAGGAGCGAGAGAACCTCCGCTTCGCGATCGAAGCACCAGACGGGCAGATGGTAATGCCGAAACGTCAGTGGCGTTGGAGCCCGGCACGTGTCGCCCAGGCGGCAAAGGCAGGCGAGTTGTATTTTTCCCGAGACCGAGAAGGTCAATGGGTGATCAGCTCGAAACAGTACCTCCGGGACGCGGACGGACAGCGAGAGACGAAATTCTTCTCAGTCATCGACGACGTCTACACACAACACGGCACGAACGAGATCGTAGATCTCTTCGGCGACGCCCAAGTTTTCGGATTCCCAAAGCCCAGCCGTTTGGTCTCGAAACTGGCGCAGTTCGCAACTGAATCTGGCGGCGACGACTTGGTCTTGGACTTTTTGCAGGTTCCGGGGCCACAGGACAGGCGATTCTTCACCTTAACGAGCAGGATGCCGGTCAGCGCCGATTCATCTTGGTTCAGCTTCCAGAGAGCACCGGTCGGCCAGATTTCCCCACAATCTCTGAGATTACGCGCGAGCGGGTGCGGCGTGTCATCAAGAAGCTTGACGACTCGAATAGTGGCAGACTCGCTCTGGACCAATCGAAGCGGCGCGACTGCGGCTTTCGTGCCTTCAGGCTCGACCAATCAAACTTCACCACCTGGGAGGCTGAAAAATCCTCGACGGCGGACTCTCTTGGTGAGCAACTTGCCCTTCATGTCGATCACGTGCGGCGCGACCGCACACAGGACGACCTGCTCTACGAGATTCTGCTCAAGAGCGGATTCTTACTCACGACACCCGTCGAGGCTGTCGATCTTGGCGGGAAAGCGCTCTATGCTGTCGCGGGCGGGGCGCTGCTGATTTGCCTTGAGCGTGAATTGACGCTCGAACTCGTTCGCGCCATGGGTGACCGGAAGCCCGAACGCGTTGTGTGCCTCGACGAAGGATTCTCCGGCAACGACCAGCTCAAGGCGAACGCCGTCCAGATCTTTAAGACCAAGGGCGTCACCAGTTTCAAGACGGTGTGAGTCTGGGACCGCCAACATCGTGAAGATTCAGTTTGATGCCAACCAGACGTTTCAGCTCGACGCCGTTGCCGCGGTCGTCGACCTGTTCGAAGGCCAGCCTGTTGGGCCGCCGGAGTTCTCGGTGATTCAGGTTGCCGAAGCCGGCGGTCTGCTCGCCAGCCAGGAGCAGACCGAGCGTGGCCTCGGAAACCGTCTATTGGTGGGTGGTGAGCAATTGGGCCGGAACCTGCGCACCGTCCAGATCCGCAACGGCATCGATGCACCGGACGAACCCATCGAGGCCTGGGACCTGTTTGATGGACCCGCCAACAGGGAGCGCGCGTGCCCGCATTTCTCTGTCGAGATGGAGACAGGCACCGGCAAGACCTACGTCTATCTCCGGACCATCTTTGAGCTGTCCCGTCGCTATGGTTTCCAGAAATTCGTGATCGTGGTACCGAGCGTCGCGATTCGCGAAGGTGTCCTCAAGAACATTGAGATCACAACCGATCATTTTCGAGCCATCTTCGACAACCTGCCGTTTAGACACTTCGTTTACACCGCGAAGGCACCGGAGCGTCTGCGCGAGTTTGCCACGAGCAACACGCTGCAGATTCAGATCATCAATATTGACGCCTTTCGAAAGAACTTCACGGGCACGGAGGACGAGCAGCGCAGCAACGTAATGTACAAGGATCGGGATGGCCTCGGCGGCCGGCCCATCGAGTTCGTTCAGGCCGCTCGTCCCATCGTGATCATTGACGAACCCCAGAGCGTTGACTCGACGGAGAAGGCTCAAGAAGCAATTCGCGCTCTGAACCCGCTGTGCACGCTCCGATACTCGGCGACGCACCGGAACCCGTACAACCTCGTCTATCGCCTCGATCCGGTCCGGGCGTTTGAGCTGAAGCTGGTCAAACAAATCGTGGTCGCCAGCGCCGTCGCAGACGGTACAGCCAATCAGCCGTTCGTCCGAGTAGAGCAGATTGACAACAGGAAGGGCATTAAGGCGAAACTCCGCATCCACGTGCAAACGAAGGACGGACCGAAGGAAAAGTCGGTCACAGTGAAGCAGGGCGCGGATCTTTTCGCCTTGTCTGATGAGCGAGCCCACTACGCGCAGGGGTACTCCATCGCCGAGATCAATGCCGAACCCGGTGTCGAGTTTATTCGATTCAACAACGGGACGACCCTACGCAAGGGCGGCGAGCTTGGCGGGATGCGAGACGATGTCTGGCGGGTGCAGATCAAACACACAATCCAACGCCACTTGGAGAAGGAACTCCAGGTACGAGGCCGAGGAATCAAGGTGCTGAGCCTCTTCTTCATCGATCGCGTATCCAACTACCGCGACTACGACGCCAGCGGGAAGGTGGCGGGCAAGTTCGCGGTGGTGTTTGAGACCGAATTGCGAGAGTTCGCGAAGGACCCGCGGTACGCCACCCTCGATTGGCTCAATTTGCCGATGTCCTCCTTGCACGACGGCTACTTCGCCCAGGACAAGAAAGGCGTCTTCAAGGACACCAGGGGCGACAGCCAGGCAGACGATGAGGTGTACGACAAGATCATGAAGAACAAGGAGCAGCTCCTGTCCACGGACGAGCCGCTCCGGTTCATCTTCAGTCATTCGGCCCTCCGCGAGGGCTGGGACAACCCGAACGTCTTCCAGATCTGCACGCTCAATGAGACCCACAGCGCGATGAAGAAGCGACAGGAGATTGGTCGCGGTCTCCGGCTGCCCGTAGACCAATCCGGACTCCGGGTCTTCGACGACTCGATTAACAAGCTCTACGTGATGGCCAACGAGAGCTACGAGGACTTTGCCAAGTCGCTTCAGACAGAGTACGAGGACGACTGCGGCGTGACGTTCGGCAAAGTGCCGCTTGTCAGCCTTGAAAAGATCACCCGCGTCGTCGATGGTGCCGAAGAGCCAATCGGTCGGGAGGCCGCGCGGACGATCTTCGATACGTTGGTGAAGGACAAGATCCTCGATGTGGATGGGCGCATCCTTCCTGCGTTTCAGCCACAGAAGCTGGACTTCAGGCTGAATCTACCGGAGGAGGTTCGGCCCGTCACCGCGGCGGTGATCGATGTGCTGGCCAGCTATCAGGTCGAGCGGCATATCGCGAGGGCGCGCGACCAGCGATCGAACGTTCTCAAGAAGGAGGTCGTGGCGTCGCCTGAGTTCATCGCCCTCTGGGAACGGATCAAGCCCAGGACGACGTACCGCGTCGAGTTCGAGACCGAGGTGCTTCTCGGCAATTCGGTTCGAGCGATCAAGAGGATGGCCAAAATTGAGCGGCCACGGGTTCGGGTTGCTGCAGGCCAGATGAAGGTCGGCAAGGGCGGCGTGGAGGCAAAGGCAGTCAGCGCGGCCGACGAGGTCGCTGCGACACAGCCGTCTGGTTTGCCGGACATTCTCGCCTATCTCCAGAACGAGACCGAACTGACCCGCTCCACATTGGTCCGCATCCTCGTTGAGTCCGGACGCCTGGCCGAAATATTCCAGGATCCGCAGCGGTTCCTGGATGGTGTGGCCACCGTGATCAAGCAGGAGCTGCGCGCGCTTTTGGTGGACGGCATCAAGTACGAGCGGCTGCCCGTGGGCAGTCCAGGTGGCGAGTGGGAGATGGTTCTGTTTGAGAACGATGAGATCGTCAACTACCTCGCCGCGCAACAGGTCTCGAAGTCGCTGTACGACCTCGTGCCTTATGACTCGGAGGTTGAACGAGAATTTGCCAAACGCCTCGATGAGCGTGAAGACATCAAGCTCTTTGTGAAACTGCCACGGGGATTTGAGATCGACACGCCGCTGGGCAAGTACGTGCCGGACTGGGCCATCGTCAAACACGACAAGCAAGCTGTCTACCTGGTGCGTGAGACCAAGGGTACGCATGACTTCATGAAGCTCCGAACGGACGAGGCGAACAAGGTCAGGTGCGGCCAGAAGCACTTCGACGCCATCGGGGTGCCTTTCGCCGTTGCAGTCAACGCGGACGAGGTCTGAGGCGCCGGTAGGGGTCCATGCCGGCAGATTCGATTTCCCTCACTGTCTTTCTACTCAAGTCGGACCGTGTCGGCGACTTTGAAAAGGCCTTTCCTCCAACGGCAACCGGCTCGTTACCGTTGGCGGCTGACCTTGACGGCAGGTTTATTCCGCTGCCAGCGACCCCTAGGACACCGAAGTGGGTTGCGGCTGTGGGGTCGTTGCTTCAGAGCAGCGTCGCGGAGCCGAATCTGATCTCACAGAGCCCAGCCGGGTTGCTAGTCATCGTCCGCGGCGGCAGGACGTTCGTCGTCACATTCGGACACGCATGGCAGACTCTTGAAGACGCTTGGCTTGAGCGAGACTTTGGAAGGCGAGTTGCGCTCAACACAATTTCCAAGAATGGTCTCGTGGAGATTCGAGCGGAGCAGGTCTTTGCCAAGTGGCACATGGCTAGCGAGCGTGCGCCTCGAGCTGCGCTCGTCGATGAGTTTGGCGTCGAGTTTGATCGAGACCTTGTGGCGACAGTAGAAGGAGTTCCCGCCGACAAGACGCTTGGTAGCTTGGTTCGGGGCGGCACGAGCCTACGGTTGAACGTGCCGATCGCCAGCCTGCCCGCATTCCTCGACAAAGGGGAGGCGCTCTTTGCCAGTGTCGCGTACAAGAAGAAGTGGCCGGACATCGATAACTTAAGTCCAGTCAAAGATCCCAAACTTGTGACCGAACTTGAGGATCAGCTCGATGGCGAGATCGGCTCGGGGAAGGCTCTTAAGTCGATTGCGATGTTCACGCCCGCATATCGCCGTGACGAACCGGTGATCGTCGATTCGTACGTGTTCGGGAGGTTGACCAAGCACCCAGTTTCCACTCCCTATCTTACTGTTCAACACTGGGTTGACTACCTCGCTGCGAAAAAGCTATCCCCGTCCATCGCGGAAGCACGTGAGACGAAAGTCCACCTCTTGGATCAGTCAGGCGAGGAGTCGAGAGCCTCCAGCGTGTTTGATTGTTTCGGGTACGACATGTCTCTTGGCGGCCAGCACTATGTTCTCTCTTCCGGTGTCTGGTACGAGGTCGCACCGGAGTTCATCAAGCGCGTGAACAATGCCGTTGCCAAGACTGGCGGTCCGTCAGTTTCGTTACCGGCCTGGGATCAGATTGAGTCCGAAGGCGAATACAACGCCCGATGCTGCAAGGCTGCGGGGTTCGTGCATTTCGATGCCGACAAGATCTGGTTTGGTGGGAACCAATCGCAGTTCGAATTCTGCGACGTCATGCACCCAAAGAGCCGGACCCTGTTCTTCGCCAAGATTCCTTCTAAGTCGAGCGGCATGAGCCACTTGGTCGAACAGGTGCGACGAACTGCGGAATTGTTCTTTTCAGCGGATTCAGGTTACCGGAAGGCTCTTAAGAAGAGCGTTCAGAAAGTTCATCCGAATCTCAGTACCGATTGGCTCGACGCGAAGCCTCGGCCTGGCGATTGGAACCTGTGCCTGGTCTCACTAGGCCGACCGGCATCCAAGTTGCCCTTCTTCGCCAAATGCTCATTGATGAAGCTCAACAAGGACCTTAGAGGCCGTGGACACGAGACATCGTTTGTGAGTGTGTGAGGATCAATGAGTCGGTACAGCGTCCTGTACTACCCTGACTTCCACCCCGATTCGCGGTGGCTGCGTCGAGTCCTTCTGTTAGCCGACGAGGTGTCGCGCATCGTGCCGCTTGAGGCAGACGTCAAGGATCCAGACGACCTGGCTGCCCTGCAGGCGACGATTCCAAATTGTCTGAGGTCGGTTCCGCCTCAGGGTCACGACGTGACCTTCGAGGCATCCGACTTGAGTCGGTTCGTGAAGACGTTCGCCTACATTCGTGGGTTGAAGAAGGGGAAGACAGGTGATCGGCAAGAGCTCGTGGTTCACATTGCGCCTGGAGGCGCTGTGTCGGTTCAAGGCCACGTCTTCTTGCATGACTCAAAGATGTCATCAGCGGTTCGCGAGGAGCTGGCTCGTCACGGACTGCTGGTTGACGGCCTAGCTCGCAGGCTCGGACATCACGACTACGTGATCGTCGACGAGCGCGCGAGTAACGTCATTCTGGCGGCGATTGCGGCGCAGATGGCTCGCCGATTGGGACTGGACACCATTACTGATCGGCCGCTTCCGTTTGTCGTCAACTCCCTTGGTGGCCTGGATATTGAAAGAGCTGGTGGTCATGGGCGCGCGGAAGGAGCCCTGCTCGCGGCTCTCGCTTCGTTAATGATCCCAAGTGCTACAGCTCGGTTGGCGTTGTCCGACTACCGTGAGTTGCGGGAGTCGTACAGTGGTATTCGCCGGGCGTTCCAAGGACTGACGGCCGAGACGAGTCGCATAAACCGTCTAGATCGAATGGAGGACCCTACGAGGTTCCGCAAGGGGGTCGAGGCAGCCGCCGATGAGCTCTTCGCCCAATATCAGACTTACCGAAAATCGCGGTTTGGGAAGGCGTTCCGAGCATGGGTGCCAATGTCTATTGCGAGTCTGGTGGCCGCAGGCGCCAGCGCCCTCAAATGGGAGCCACTTGCGACGGCGGGTGTGTCTTTCGCTTTCAAGGTGCTTGAGAAGCGAATCGTCCGTCGAGATGGGGCCTCCCCACACGATGCAACCTTCCAGATGATTGCTGGAATTCGACGGGACATTGTTCGACGTTCTGCGGTGGCAAAACTGCTCTAGACCTCGCCCAGTCCACAGGCCGGCAAGCGGGGATGTCTCGAAGCGACCCTTCAGTTCCTCGCAGCGCGCTTGTACCCGAGAAGAAAGTCCGGAATCGTGGCGGGTTGGATCAGCAAGCCATAGCGTAGGAACCCGCAGCGCAGAGCATCGTCAGCCGCATGTCTGAGGCCTCCGTCAGCCACCGGCGACGGCATGTGACTTTCGAGAGTGCGCCGCCAATGGATATCGTCCTTCCGCGTTGAGAATCGGAGGAGCGCCGCCAAGGCTCGGTGCGCGAATTCTGCTGCCTGCGCGTCAGGCACGACGAAACTCTGGATTACGTGGTCATCTTCTTCAGTGACGATCGATTCTTGATCCAGACACAGGAAGAGTGGGAAAACGCCAGGGGCTTTCGTGAAGCGCTTTCCGTCAGCGTTCAGCCAGTACGCTTCGTCGATCCGACCGTGGAAGCCAGTCGCGGTTTCCCTAAGCTTCCGAATCCTCAGATGCATGCCGCAACCCGGCCGCAGCGAGAATGAAAAGTCTCCCGCCAACTCCGCCATCAACGTGTGCCTAATCGCTTCGGTGAAGTCGATCTTGTGCCGGCTTGGTGACGGTGTCAGAAGCCGGGCATCGAAGAGCGTCCAGATATTGCCGAATCGCCAAGCAACCAACAAAGGCAGTCCGAGCAGATCGGCATAGCGGATCATCGCATCGCGGTACGCGGGCCTCCAGGAAAGCCGGTTGTTGCTGAAGGGCGTAGTTTTTACCTCGATTAAGACAGCAACGTCATGACCGAGATAATCAAATACTGCGAGCAGATCAGGTACCGCCCAAGTGTTCCGAGAGGATTTGGGGCTCTGGAGTTGATCGAGTTTATGAACAAGTCGACATCGACCCAGCCATGTGAGCAGTACGGAGAATTCGTCTTCGGCTGGCAAGCCCACTTGGAGCCGCCGGATGCGATCGGCCAGCTTCTTGGGGTCTGCGTCAAGTCCAAGTTGCTGGATTGCTTCTGAGATCAGCCAATAGAGCGGGTCGTTGTCTTTCATCTTGAGGTTAACTGGAGCACCCAGCACACCAGTGTCGAACACCGTGCGCGCTGGGCTGTCCGTTCCGAGCTTCGGACCTGACGTTGGGCTTGGGTGCGCATCCTAGGTCCTGATGTCTATCGGTATCGTGTCACTTCAAAGGGCCTGTACACGTCCGGTAACTCCAGCGTCTCCGCCGGGTGTGTCAGGTTTACGTTTCTGCGAATCTCGCGAAACATGTCTGGATCACAAAAATGGGCCACGTGAAGCCGACCCGCAACAAGGCGCTCCAATGCCCGACTGATCTTTCTAGGCGGCGTCTCTCGGCGACTTCGCATTTCCTTAAGGGTTTCATGAGCGAGCAAGTCTGCGGCCTGAAGGGGCAGCGCCGTCTTACTGTCCAGAAACTCCGGCCGTCGAACTCGCCTGGCAAGCCTGGGGTACTGCAGAAGCCCTAGCTCGAAAACGGTCCGCGATCTCTGCCGGAGGCGGCGCTCGTCGTCGAAAACCAGCTGTAGATCATCCGAGCCAAGATGTCGTTCTGCAAGCAAAAGAGCGGCCTCCATTACCCACCAGAAGCACATGCAATAAGCGAAGCCTTCGAGGTCGCCGACCTTCCCGGGCAGGGCGACGGCACCAATGTCAGCCGGGGTCTGGGCCAAGACAACAGCCCCAACGCCAACGATGTTTGGTAACGCGCTTTTGTCGATGATTGTGTCTACACAGGCAGTCGTAAGTGCGGTTCGCTCAGGAACGCTCCAACCCGCGAACTCCCCGACGCCGTGCCTGCAATCGTGCGTTTTGTACTCGCTAATCTTCAAAGGCGAAGCATCGATGACTCTCCGCTTCCATTCTCTGGGAAGAGAGATGCTCAAGTCGTCGACGGTGCCGACGTAGCCGGCGATCGCTATGCCGGCGGCCGACTTGCTCTCATCAAAGTAACCAGCGAGCGCGACCATGGCATTCACCCTGGATATGGGCTTAGCCCCTTTGCTCTTAGCGAACTCAGACGCCTTAATCTTGCGCCCCACGCGAAGCATAGCCTGCCAATCAACAATTGGCCGCCGGTTCTACGCCTCCGAAGGGCCGTCAGCCGGAGATTCTGGCTCCGCCACAAGGATCTACTTGTTCCGTCCACAGCCGTACTCGTACTGTTACGCCGATGCCGATCAGCCATTGCCGATGGTTCAAACGGGTTGCCGAGTTCTTGCCCAAATCCGACATTCGAAGAGTTCCCAAACGCACCCGCGGCCTGTACGCACTGTTCCGATATCGTCGTAGGACGCAGTGCTACGACGTGGTTTACGTAGGACTGGCGGGAGGTGCTCAATCAGGAGTTGCTGGCCGGTTGCGATCACACGCGCGCAGCAAGAAGAAAGCGAACCTGTGGACCCACTTTTCTATCTTTGAAGTGTGGGACAACGTCTGGGAGCGTGAGCTTGCTGAGATGGAAGGGATATTTCGCCACGTGTACAGCCGAGACAGAAAGGCGAACCGACTGAATATTCAGCGGTCATTCAAGCCTCTGAAACGAATCCGGCGGCAGAATCTTGATGCATGGAAGATCTAAGCACAGCGGAGGCCGTGGCATGCCCGAACCGACAGACGCCAAACGCCGAGAAACAGAAGCCGCTCACGTTGCCGCCACTCATCAGGCGTTGGGCGAGTTCGTCATTACCTTTCAGTGGATCGAGAACCTCTATCGCCAGATTGGCTGGTTCATCCTTGACCCAGAACGCTCGCACTGGCCTCCCATGCGGCTCCGGCGAGAGACCAATCACGATCTGGTCAACAAGGTTACTGACCTGTTCGTGGACCTTACAGATCGATTCGCGTTTCCTAATGGGGCGGAGAAGGCGCGCGACATGCTCGAGTTGAAGGACAAGTTCCACGCTTTGCGGGCGTACCGGAATCGGCTTCTACACTCGACGTATGTTGAGCTCAAGTCTGGCGGCGAAATCCATGGATACTTGCGTTCCAATCCCGAGCTTGGCGTTGATCCGGACACAGGCGAGCTGATCTACGACCAAGAAGCATTCTCCGCGCAGGTTATCAACGACAAGATCGGCGAGTACGCCGAGTACGTGCTTCGGCTGAATTTCAACCACGTGCAGCTAATTCACTGGCATCCCTTCGGCCGATACGAGCGCGAGGAATGAAACGCGCGGGCGTACTTAGATGTGGTTAGGACTAGATTGTCCAAACCGGCGCCGTGATCGCCAGGCCAAGGGGCTGAAGAACATGTCTGCAGCTTGTACGTGCCAGGCTGCGAACCTAATGGGAAGACGACTCCCAAGCCTCAGCTTGCAGAGCGTAAAGGTGCCTAGCTCAAGATGCGTGATGACATGAAATACGTCGAGTTTCGGGCGTTGCCGAGATATCGCCACTTTGCGGTTGATCCGCTGAGCACCCTAAAGCTGACTCTGGCTAGCTTCTTTGGGTGCGATGCCGAATTCATCGATGAGCCATCAAGAGTACTCAATGATCGCTGGGGGATAGATATCCTGAAAAACCCCGGCCGCGGCTGCTACATCCTTAGCGATTCGGAGGCGCTTATCCTCGGGAGAGTGCTATGCGACGCCGAGTTAAAGTCCGCGTTTTGCTTGCATCTGACAAGCGGGCGGTTCTCATCGATAGACCGGCTGTTGAACGTTTTGGAGAGTTCGTTAACGTTCACGTTGTCGAAGAGTTACTTGTTGGAGTTCGAAGACGCCGCACAGAGACTTGGTGATGCTCTAATCCGGTTGACGATAGCGAAACTCTTCAGTAAGGGTCGGTTCGATTATCGCCGCTTCCTATACTTGATCGAGCTATTCAGCAAACTGGCGGGCACCGCGTTTGAAGGCCGTCCCTTTTCAACCGGTCTGATCCTTACCCGTTCACACTACGCATTTGCCGGAAGGGAGCCGGGCTCCCGGTTTGGAGACTCGTTCAGCCTCGTGACGCCGAAAGAATTGGTGCCTGGCCGACAGCCCGAGAAGCGCTTCTGGTATCTGGCAGACGGTACTTCATCATTTTTTCTGTGCAGCCGAAAGCTTCGTGTCGCCAATCTCTTCATTCTGAAAGACACAACCCTAAATCCGGAGACATTCCTCGGAAGTTATGCTCTGAGTCGGACGCTGCGTGGTGGCGATGCCCTGTTTCGGGTTGTTGCTCCCCTCGAGTTTTCGATAACGCGCCCAGGCGGTTTGGAATTCGTCTACAAAGAGAATTCCTGGCGCGTTCGGGACTTCCCGCGGATAAACAGAGAGCTTCAACAGACGTCTGGTTTGGCTCCAAAGGCATCCGCGGCTTTGTTGTATTGGGTGTCTGAATTATCCCGACGAAGGCAAAGTTCGCTGATCTGGATGCCCGCTTCGGGTACAGACGCATCTGCAATTCTGATGTCGCAGAACCAGCTAGCTGCCGGTTTGTCGCTTTGTGAATCGGCTCACGCACCAACGGTGGCACGTATTCTTACGAGTGACGGTGCGACGCTTATCGACTCCGACATGGTCATTCAGAACTACGGTTGTGTGGTTGACTCTTCAAAAGTGAAGCCAGCCGGTGTCAGGGGAACTGGTGAATCCGTAGCCTCGTTTCTCGGTGAATCCGGGCTCGCCGTGAAGGTATCTCAGGATGGAAACGTAAAGGTGTACCCAGGGCCAGGAGCGCAATCCGTATTGCTGTAGCGGGCACTCCTGCCAAACCAGTCGCATGCGTGCCAGCAAGAGTTCAGACGAGTTTTAGACGAGTTTCCGAAACCGTATCTTCCGACTTCTTCTGATCTCTCCTGATCAGATCGCGTACCGTAAACGCTCACTAGATCTCTTCTGACTTGTGTTTTCTCACGGCTGTTAACCAGACGCGCATCCAAGCGCACGGTGTGATCCCGTGTGACTCCTTACGACCTCTTCTGATCTCAGAAACCCTCCGGTTGGATCTGTTCACGTGAGGATTGGCCTCTAGCGGGGGCCACGTCGAAATCGTCCCGCTCCTGACGGACACCATCTGCTCTCGCAACGACGAAACAGGGCTACGCTTCTGTCAGCTCCAAAAGAAACCCGTCAGGTGACAGAGAGGCAGTTGGCGACTCTGGCATCATCCTCGGCTCCGCATTCGGCTCGGCGCCCCGTCGGACATCGGCCTGGAGGCCAGCGAACATTCGCAGCAGACCCTGTGGTCCGCGAATCTCGAGAGTCGAGCCAAGATAGTCGAGCTCGTTGAACCGACGGACTTCAGGAACTGTTCCGCTCACGAACCGACGCCTCTCGGGGAAGAGGCGAACGAGTTCTTCGTAATCTCCAACAAGGGCCGCAATTCGTGCGTAGTGGACACGATGTATGGAGCCAAGGTCTGGTACGTTCAAGCGGTGACGTGGCCGCTTCGCGCGCTTAGGATCACTGACGAAGAGTGACGTCTCGCCGTTCTGACTTGCTCGGGTGAGGCGGAGTCCGATCGCCACTCTCACAACCGGTATGCCGGTCCACGAGCCCGCAACATCCAGGGCCCGCAACTGATCACATCCATCCACTACCTGTCGGACGGCGTACCCTTCTGAACTCTGCGTTCCTTTCGCTTCGACAACCAGTACGCGTCGCGGGCTCTCTGTCGTTGTCCCGAAGAAATCCGGCCGTCGTGACCTCGGTGCATTTGTCGCGACGACACCCATCGCGATTCCTGTGTCCACGTCAAGGAGCTGCGGGGTCTTCAACAAGCGCTCCGCGACCATGAGCGCCGCACCGCTTCCGAACTCGTCTGACAAGACCGTTTTTTTGTGACGGTCAAGAAACTCGATATCATCCGATAGCGCCAGGGAGCCCCCTGCGGCCACGCTCTCAACGTACTTGAGGAGGGGAAAAAGCGCGGCCGGCGCAGTCGCATCTTCCAGCCTGGTGCAGGCCCGACCGATCGCACTGAGCAGGTCGACTCCGCTGAACTGAAGGGCGGCGGGAAGCGAAAACCCTGGGACGGCTGTGTGAACCACAAGCGGTACGGTCCTGAATTGGGTCAGTACCGTCCAGGCATTGCGAAACCTCGCGAATGTAACTGAGTCGACGGTAAGTTGGATTTGGGCAGGCATTCGTGATTGCGTCGGCTTGAGTGTGACCACCGACCAGTAGCGGCCGTGGTCCGACGGGTCCGACGTCTCTCAGAGGCGCATTATGGTCTGCCACTGCGTTATCGAGAAGCTGGATGATGACCAAGCGGCTGATGACGGCGGTCATATTGCTACTTCTACGCAGGCTATCGACACTCTCCGCAGTCCGCAGCGTTCGGTTGAAGTAGCAGATCCGCATCGGACCCAAGGTGCCGTTGCGCTAAAGGCCTGACCTAGCTCTTTGACGCGCGTTGCGTCGTGCTCGGATGGCTAACGAAATCACGAGACAGATTTTGACGCATACGAATTCGGCGGCGTTCGCTTGCCTCACGTCACCATCGGACACTGGCCGCGACAGACTGTTACCTCCGTCGCGTTAGACGAGTTTCTAAAACCGTAACTTCCGACTTCCTCTGATGTGTCCTGATCAGATCGCGTACCGTAAACGCTCATCTGATCGCTTCTGATCTGTGTTTCTGTACGGCTGTTAACCAGGCGGGTACCCAAGCGCACGGTGTGATCCCGCGTGCCTCCTTCTGACGTCTTCTGATCTCAGAAACCCTCCGGTTGGATCTCCCGACGTGAGTCCTTCTGATCTCGTAGGGCCTCGGAAACCACTCGGTGTTCCACCGGAGGGTCGGCGAGACGCGTGTCGACCGGCGAACGGCTCGTACGGCAGACTCTGGCAACCGCTTGGCGGCGCACCGGCGGCAACGACTCGGTGCAAGACAGGGGGTTGTGCCGTATCCAGCTGGGTCAGGATCAGCTCAACGAAAAGCGATCATCGGCCGCAAATCGCAGCACCGAAGCCATGAGCCATCCCCGTAACGACACTGACGCACGCGCCGCCCAGTAAACGCTAGACCTACCGCCGGTGTTCGCTGGCACGTGATGCTTTTGCGCGCCGCTCCAGTAATCGGTGAATCTAGGAGCAGACCTAGTAGCACGGACCGAAAACCCTTGCACCGTAGCCTCGCCCTAGCCGACCAGATTTGCACTCGACGTGTCGTCGCCTTGATGCTCGCAAGCGAATCGTCGCGATCGCCGCTGTGGCTACAAAAACGAGTTATGGACTTCCAAAGAGCTTCGTCATTCATGATCCTCTTGCCAAACGCCGCGTCTATTTGGAGCGGCGGCGCGCTAGGATTCGTTGGGACCGGAACTGGGTTCGATTGGAATCAGGATGGGATCGCCTTCGACCGAGCTGCCGCGCTTCTCCTTTCGCGCCAGTCACGCATGGCTTCTGCGCTGCGTGGACGTTCGCCGGCGAGCTCGCCGTACCGCATTCCCGCAAACTTGAGAGCGAGAGTACTTGGCTGGACGCCTTTCGTCCTCAGTTCGTCAATGTCGTCGGCTGTGAGCCTCGGAATAACTTGACAAGAAGGGAACCTCTTCCGGATGTCATCAAATGACGGATCTGCCCGCGCGTTCAGAACCTCCCGGGCGATTGTTTGCAATTCTCGTAAATAGGTCTCAGCGTCCGACAGCGCCCTTTCGGCATGCTCAAGAATCACTCCGCGTGGTGGCCACTGCGCGAAGTTCTTGGGCTTCGACGTAGACCGCCCGTGAATCGCATGTGAGGCTGTTGTTTGGTCGGTCGCGTGGCGAACGGCGGCCAATCTCAAGACCGGGCCAGTCTCTCTTCTTGCCGCCATCGTGACGACCTGAACCAATTGGTCTATATTGCCGGCGTCCCAGGCTTGAGCCTGAAGAAAGGTTTCCGTGCTTGGGGCGAGAGTGAGCGTTGAGCGTTCCTGGCGCACCGCTTCAATCGCAAAGAGAGGGATGTCCATTTGTCGCCCCTGGCGCAACGGCGGGATCTCAATCCGGGCCATCACCTGGAGTTCATGCAGCAAGTCCGCATCGAACATCGACATCAGGCTCCTGGCATCCGGATCCGTGGTCGACAAGACCACCATCTGCACGAGGTCGGGTGAAACGATGTGACCATCCCTGCGCCGGATCTCTCCCCTACGGAGAATCTGCACGAGCAGGTCCCATTGGTAGGGACTCCGCAGCCTCTCAACATTTCTTATCAAGAGTGTCCCGTTTGTGGCGGCTTGAAGGGCTCCGGGGATCTCGGATGAGGTTCGCGGACCAACTACTTGCTTGCCGAGCAGTGTTGGTTCGAATTCATGCTCAGGAATGGCCGCGTTGAAGTCCACCAGAGTCCCGTCAGTGATTGCAAGCGTCTCCATTCTGTGACGATGAATGAGGTTGGCCACCGTCCTTCTGCCCACTCCTCTCTCGCCAGAAAGCCAGACGTTGTTCACTGTCGGCGAGTTGGCCAGACCGCGCGCTTCGACCTCGATTTCTTGCATCACCGGCGATCGGCGGACGAAGGCTCCGGCCAACGCTTTTGTTCCCGCGAGCGCGGCGGAACCAAACGCCTTGGAGTGCCGATTGGCGATGGCCTGAGCAAGAGCGAGCACATAGATCTGTGGCTCGAGAGCGCCTGGCTTGTTTGCGACGAGCCAGTACGCCTTGTCGAAGTAGTCGAACCACTCTCCCTCGCTGGATCGTAGCTCCTGGATGCGGCCCTGAATGGGCGAGTTTACGAATCGCGAGACCAGAATCACTCTGAGGTCTGTAAGAGTTCGTTCTTCGACGCGCCTCGCCCGAACGAGTTCCGCGATTCTCATGCCGCCATCGTCGGGCGTCGCGTTGCTCGGCGCTGCCCAGGCGAGTCCGTTGTACTTGAAGAACGGAATGGTCGTGCTGCCGACGATCAGACGGTCGACGTCTGCCGTATCTTCGGTGGCTCCGCCAGGGCGAGGCTTTGGTGGCGGCATGAACACATCGGCAATCACGACATCCCACCGCAGACGGCGCTGTCTAAGGAGATTGCCGGCGGCGAAGTAGGCGCTGTTGGTTACCTCGATCTTCAGCGAGGTCCCCAAGAAAATCAGCGGGTCGGCCTGCAGGAGCAACCCAGCTTGACGCTCCAGTTCGTCGATTTCGTCGTCGACGAGGAGAACTCGAACAGTCTCGGCAGGCCGTGGGCGGTGTGGTCGTTTCTTCATTGGGAACGGGCCGACACATTCGCAGGCAAGGGCCGCTTCCCCAGCCACGCCGGCCGTTCTCTCAGCCAGCATGCCTGTGACGCTAGGCGAACGGCTCTCACGAGAGACAGATACTACACCCCGTGACAACCACCGTCAGCCGAGCACCTACGTATCAATGAACGACTCTCCGGCTCCGGAGGCCGGGGCCGCGATTGCTCGAGACCTGACGACCCGGATCTAGGATTCAGCGTGATCGTCACCTGGCCACAAGTCATCGATACAAAGAGGGCAGGTGTCGCTGATCTCGAGAACATCGAGGTCGCAGCGTTGGTGTTGCCGGACGCATGTTCAATCTGAACGAATCCACGGCTGCGCCAAACGACGGCCGGCCTCGCCGCGATCACGATTGACGACCAGGGCAACGGCCGCTTCCGCCCTTCGGGCGCCTTACCTTCCTCGGCTTGACTGCTCTCGCGGCCATTAGTGCCGCTGGTAAGTACCGTCGCGGGATCGGTGGCCATGGTGCAGATCCCCCGGATTGCCCGAATAGAATTAGGGCCTTCGTCGGCGCGATCACATGGCTTTCTGATCTCGATCCCTCGCAACAGCCTGCCGCCTCTGGCTTCTGATCCAGGCTGTTCGTCGCGATGATGGTGGGCCTGAGTAGATTTGAACTACTGACGCCACGCTTATCAAGCGTGTGCTCTAACCAACAGAGCTACAGGCCCTTTCTGAACCGTGGCAAACAACTAACGTACGCAGGGCTTCTCAGAATCCTCAGAACTCCTTGTTCTCAAATACTTCCCTCACGACGCAGTCGTATCTGCGCTTCCAACCGCCTCGGCACATCGGGCGCACAACCCGGCGGCCACGACGTCAGCAACGTAGCGCCAGCAACGGGGGCACTTCTCTCCAGTTGCGTGTACCGCACTGGCCGCGAGTTCAATGCCGGCCGCATATGAGACGCTCACAGTAGAGACGACAAACAGCATCGGGAGCTCGCTCGCGTGACGCATCAACAGCGCGTGCGTCTGTCCCGACGCCATGATGGTGACCTGTGCCGTGAGCGGGGCGCCGATCGTCTTCGCAGCTCTCGCCACCTCTAGCGATTCATTTACGACACGGCGCACATCCAGGAGGCGACGCCACTCCTCCTCCAGAGCCTCGTCCCGGAAACCCTCGGCGTTGGATGGGGAACGAGGCCAGATGCACAGAGTCCTCTCGAACTCCTGGCAGGTGGCTCCATATCTCGTCGGCGGTCATGGACAACACTGGCGCCAGCAGGCGCGTCAGGCCATCAGCGATGTGATAAAGCGCCGTTTGCACCGATCGACGCTCGTGTGAGGTGCGCTTCAGCGCATAGAGACGATCCTTTGCGACGTCAAGATAGAAGGCGCTTAGATCAGCCGTAACAAAGGCATTCACAACCCGAAAGACGGCCTGAAAGTCGTACGCGACGTAGGCGTCCAGCACGCGTCCGGCCGCAGCTGCATAGCGCGACAATGCGTAACGATCCACGGCCTGCAGGCTGGCCACTGGCACCAAGTCTCCCGCTGGATTGAAGTCGTGCAGGTTGGAGAGCAAATACCGGAGAGTGTTGCGAATTTTTCGATAGGCCTCGGCTGCGCGATCGATGATCTCCGCGCCGATGCGCACCTCATCACTCGAGTCGACCATCGAGACCCAGAGCCGCAAGACATCGGCCCCGCTGTTCGCGATCACGAACTGAGGCGCGATGACGTTGCCGTCCGATTTCGACATCTTCCGCCCCTCTTCGTCGACGACGAAGCCGTGAGTCAGGACTTGACGGTACGGCGCCTTGCCGCGAGTGCAGACGCCAACCAACAGGGACGACTGGAACCAGCCCCGGTACTGGTCAGTACCCTCGAGATACAAGTCAGCTGGCCAATCGAGTTCGTCCCGCAAAGCCAGGACGGCCTCATGGCTGGAACCCGAGTCGAACCACACGTCAAGGATGTCCCGTTCCCGTTCGAAGCGTACGCCACCACATAAGGCACAGCTCAACCCTTCTGGGATCAGTCGCTCAATGGGCAACGCGTACCAGGCGTCCGCACCGCTGCGGGCAAACTGCCGTGCGACATGGTCGACAAGTTCGGGGGTCAGCGTCGATGCACCACAGCCAAGACACGTCAGCGCGGGAATAGGGACACCCCACACCCGTTGGCGAGAGATACACCAGTCGGGACGACTGGTGAACATCCCAGTCATTCGCTCGCGGCCCCACGCTGGAATCCAATCCGCAGCATCACTCTCGGCTTCGGCCGTCGCGCGGAGGCCGTCCATTCTGATGAACCATTGCGAGGTTGCCATTGAGATTACGGGCTTGTGGCAACGCCAACAATGTGGGTACGAGTGGGACACGGACTTCGCGAACCATAAGGCCCCGCAAGCGGCGAGTGCGTTCTGCACGACGGGATTTGCGTCGAAGACTCTTAGTCCGCCGACGACACCCACGTCGGCCGAGAAACGGCCGTCGATTCCGATCGGCGCGTAGATGTCGAGCCCATACTGAACGCCGGTCTTATAGTCGTCCGCACCATGTCCGGGCGCCGTGTGAACCGCACCCGTTCCTTGGTCCAACGTGACGTAGTGGGCGAGCACGGCCAGAGAGTTCCTTTCATACAGAGGATGGCGGAACTGCACGCCATCGATCGCTGCTCCCTTGAACGACGCGATGGAATCGCCGAGCAACTTGCCCGTCGTGGCCCCAACAGCCTGAGCCAATGCCTTGGCGACGATGACGACACGGCCAGCGTATTGGTAAGCGCCGTAGTCGAAGTCAGGATGAAACGCGATCGCTAAGTTCGCCGGAATTGTCCATGGCGTCGTCGTCCAGATTAGGACCGACACGTCGCAACCGGCAAGTTCAGGCACGCGCGCACCAAGCGCGCCGCCATCGCTTGACGAGAGGGGGAACTCGACATAGATCGAGGGGGATCGATGAGGCTCGTGTTCGACTTCCGCTTCTGCGAGCGCCGTTGCGCAATCCAGGCACCAATGGACAGGCTTCTTGCCCTTGTAGACGAGACCCCGCTCAACAAACTTGCCGAGTGTGCGCACGATGGTCGCCTGGTAGGCGTAGTCCATCGTCAAGTACGGCTTCTGCCAGTCACCGAGCACGCCGAGCCGCTTGAAGTCTTCTCGTTGCGACTCGACGAATCGCGATGCAAAGTCGCGGCACGCCTGACGAAATGCCGAAGGCGAGGCCTGGCTCCCGGCCGCGCCCATTTCGCGCTCGACATTGAGTTCAATTGGCAGCCCGTGACAATCCCAGCCCGGCACGTAGGGCGCGTCGAAGCCTGCCATCGTCCGCGACTTGATCACGAAGTCCTTGAGTATTTTGTTCAGGGCGTGCCCGATATGGATGTCGCCGTTGGCGTACGGTGGCCCATCGTGAAGCACAAAGCGTTGCGCGCCGCGCCGACGAAGACGAATTTGCTCGTAAAGATCGATAGCCTCCCAACGGGCAATCATCGCCTGCTCGCTCAGAGGCAAGTTCGCCCTCATCGGAAAGTCCGTTTGAGGAAGGTTGAGGGTGCTCTTCCAGTCTCTTGTCATGTCTGCTTCCAGCGACCCAATGATTAGGCCGAGTCCGTACGTTTCCCAGGAGCCTGACGGCTCAATGAGCTACCCTGCCTTCGTTTAGTGCAAGGTTCCGCTCGACGCCGAGCGTCTTGGTCGTCGTCTCCGCCCCCACAACGGCGCCCGTGCGAGGCAAGTCCACCCACCGATCTCAAGCGACTGGCTAAGTGCACCCCCGCGGAGGACAAGGATGTCAAGCCCGCGCATCGTCGTCCCAGCCATCGAGTACGCGGATCCACCTGGCTGAGGTAAGCAACTTTTCGCGGTTATGCTTGGCGATTTGTTTGGCGGCCTCGCGGGCCGGCACCGTCGTGGCCAGAAGTTCTCTGACGTTGTCGGCAACCGTCCGGCGAATGCGCTCCAATGCATCTGCCCCGACACGACTGAGGTCCACCACCGGCTCAACGGCGCCACGGTGGCGAGCCTCCCACTCGACCCAGCATCCAATCAGCCCTCCGCAATTCACGATGAAGTCAGGGAGGATCCGAACGCCTTCGGATTCGAGCCAACGCTCTGCGCTCTCTGAGAGCGGATGATTCGCGCCCTCAGCAATGAGACGCACGCCAGTGGCAGCGAAGAACTTAGCGACATCGCGTACGTCCGCATTCTCAGTTCGCCGAACGTGGTCCAGCTCGTCGGCCATGGCCAGAACGCCGGTGCGGCCGGCCGGCACGAAGATGTCTGCCGGCACTTGAAAGATCTCATCGGGAACGCGAGAGACCCGGAGGCCCTTGGCCTGATTGGCATAGCGGCGCAGGCCCTCATCGCCGTGCTCGCACCGACTGGCGAACAGCGCCGCTACGTCCAGGCCGTTGACGTCGGTCAGCAGGACATCTTTGTTGTTCACGGCCACGATCCGCGCACCCAGCTCCGCAAGTAGTCGCGCCGTATGCGAACCGACAGCACCAAATCCCTGAATACTGACCCGCATACGTGCAAGCGTAAGGTCCTCGATGCAGGCGCGAATGCCTGCGACCATGCCATGGGCCGTATAGCCGTTCTTATCGATGGAGAGTCCACGATTGGACTCACTTAGGCCCGTGAAGTTGTCGAGGAGGCCTTCCGCCCGCGATGCGCGATCTTGCACAGACTCGGGATTGAACATGTCAGGTCCGACGATGATTCCGGCGTCCAACGCGCGGAGCACTTTGACGTGGTCCACTAGGATCTGCGCCTTTCGTTCTTCCGTGAAATGATGGTTTGGACCGGTCACGATCACCGACTTCTGACCGTTCGCGGGGATCATTGCTGCCATGCACTTCTCAGTCATCGTGCTCGACAAGTGGCCAACTTCCGACAGGCCACCCACGGTTTCAACGAACCGTGCGCCGCCGATGTGTCTGGGAAAGTCGTGCCCGTGAATCGCTGTGGTTGCTACTGCGCCTTCATGGTGGGTCGTGACGACGAGCTCAAACGGCTCGCCGTCGATCGTCACGTCGCGTCTGACAATAGGGGGCTCACTCATCGCATGTCTCCTGTCTCTCAGTGCCATGGACCGTGTTCCGGAAGGATCCCCACACGATGCAATGCGATCACATCGAGTGACCAATCGCGGTCGTTCCAGAAAATGAACGTTCGACACCGTCGGTCCTCCTCCGCAGGGGCGAAGGTTGCAGCAACGCTGCTCCATTCGCGCAAGTGGTGCAGGACCGATTACAGTAAGGAACTGGCTGGGACTAGCTGGGACAGGCGAAGGGATCGATGGGGATCAGCATGGGATTGACCCGACTCTGGCGACGGCCACGCTAATCGCGCGTGGTCACCGGGCTTCGAGGTACCCGCCGGTGAGTTCGTGTTACTACCGACCTGCAACATTTGTCGGGGGTAGAAGAATTGGCTCCGTCTTCGTCTCCAACCAAAACGGCGTTGCATGACGACATTAGAGGCCGCGAAGTGTGCCCTGTTCGTCACCTCAATCAGCAGCGCGGTCCCACAACCCATCCAGATCCGCCTGCGATAGGGACGCATGTTGACCCTGCAGTACGTCGATTTCGTCAGCGATGAGGAGAATTCGAACGGACTCAGGCAGGGGACCGGGCAGCGGCTGATTCCTCATCGGGAAGGGGAAGACATATCCGCCAAGTAAAGGCCGCTTCACCACGCAAGCGATCATTGGGGTTTGCGATCGCAAACCCAACTCGGTGTCCGGATACCAGCATATTCGACAGGCGTTGAACAATCCTTACGCCACGGCCTGTCGAGTACGGATCATGTGCCGCTCCGGGGAGGAATGAGTTCGAAACCGTCAGGACCGCAAAGCCCCGGTCGTCGTCGATGCCGTCAGTTGCAGTTACGCGAAGGTACCGGCGGTCTTCAGGCAACAAAGCGAGTGCACGGTTCGCATTTTGCCGAATCTCGAGAATCAACGGCTCTACAACACTGCGCTTCGCGCCCTCCCACGCCGCGATTCTTAGGGATGTCGGAATCTCGGTCTCAGTCCTTGGCAGAGAGCGACTGAGCCCCTTCCATCGCCCGCGAATCAGGGATGCGAGGTTGATGGTCTGGGCTGGCCCGCTTTCCCGTTGATTGAGGGCAAACCACATTCCGCGAAGCAAACGCCTGATGCTGAGGGCGACTTGGGACGCGCTACCGGGCCGGCTCGGTTGCTGAAGCTCTTCGAGTCCGTGCCGAAGTTGGTTCTTTGACTGATGCATCGACGCCTCCCATCGCGAACGATCGATGGTCGACCAAGCAGCGGCAGCCGTGGCCGTGATTGTCCAGTGCAGCACGTCCTGCCAGTCGTCAGCTGAGAGCGTGTCTACTCCGGCCTCTTCGACGTGCTGGCGGACAGAACTAAAGTAGTCATTCTTGTGAACGTCGGTCTTCAAGCGCCCCTGGTTCCGGCCGGCGCTTAGGTATTCCACATGATTGCTCACGTATGAATCGACAAGGGGTCTGAGTGCCGCCGCTCGAGAGCCTTCTGGAGGTTCCCACCGCTCGGGCGCGACCTGAGTCGCACTTGAACCAATGAAACGTGCGAACAAACCGATAGCCTGCCGGCCGCGAAGCAACCGGACGAGCTCCTCGACATCGGAGACATCAGCCGTCTGTGTGACCAACGATTCAAGTGGCGCCAGATGTCGCATGGTAAGGCCGCCGACAAACGCTTCCTTGCCACGGCAGAAAACAGCCGCCCACGCCTCGGTGCGGTAGCGTTCAAGGCTGATCAACCCAGTAACGAGCCGCTGCAAGTTTGTGCGGTATTCCGCAACCGGCCGGTTAAAGAAGCTGTTGATCAACCACTTCATCAGACACCGGGCAGCCCCATCAAAACGGCCACCCGGATTCTCGGACCGCAGCACGTCAAGCGTGGCATCGACATTCAACCGCAGTCCGATGAGGGTTTCGGTGACAAACGAAGCATCTGATCTCTGAAGGATAGACGTGGCCGTCCAACACGTCCGTTGGGCCGTGCCTCGAGTCGGCCAACGCGTCGGATCGAAACCCGTTTCAAGCATTTTGAACATCCGCATGAACAGCGCGTCCTCACCGATTCGCAGAGCGGCACCCAGGAACGAACTCCACACTGCGTGACTTCCACTTCGGAAGTCCCTTCTAGCATCTGGCCAGCCATCAAAGATGTCGGCGAGAAGCTCCCGATCTCTGGTGAAGCCCGCGGAGGTAGCGAGGAGGCTCCATGCCGGTGGATCGAGTACGTCTACATCGGAGAGTCCCTCCCAAAACCGTCGTAGCATCGCAGCGTTGCCTGAGTGACCGACTCCGCGTACCAACCGGCCAATGATCTTGCTCTGTCGGGAGGTCGAAATGTTCAAAGCCGCTCCCCAAATCTCATGAGCCAGGTTTGCATTTCCCAACTGCGAGGCGGCGTCTGCAAACGCACACGCCTCCACAACCTTCAAGCCTCCGTGTTGCTTCAGTGTCGTCCACATTTCAACTAACATCTCGGATTGCTTGAGGTCAGCCGCAGCTTGGACCAATGAGGTCCAAAGTGTTGGTCCGGGGCGCGTCTGTTGCGTCCGGACCGACTGCCAAACAGCCTCTAGCAGCCTCGCAGAACCAACCGTGTTCGCTGCCGTCGCTATTGCGCTCAGCCCAGCAAGATCGGAGCTCTGCAGGACACGAACATCACTCAGCCTGGGCATTAGAGTGCCAGTAATCTCGGAAATGAGCTCTCTATCGTCGACTCTCGCGGCGGCAGCAACAAAAGCACAAAGCGTTCGGTTGTCCAAAACCGAGGCGAATGACCTTCCGAGGCACCACACGTCTTTTATCGGTAGTTCACTCGAACGTGTCGCAGCCGTGGTGAACCCACCCAACATTAGTAACCAGCTTCTCGACTCGGCGCTCTTGGGGTCGACACGACATTCATCTTTGAAGGCGTCCCAGACTTCTTTGACGCGGTGAGGTAGATCTAGACTCAGCCAGGCATGAGCAAACGATCCGAAGTCGCCAGGTTGTGATCCTCTGAATCGCCACACTCGTTCCAGCAGATCCGCCCGATCCAGCTTGCCGCAGGCCGTCGCGAGGGCCCCGACAGCCGGCGTGTCCAACGCCGGATCGTGAACAATTAGCCAATCAACGATTTGCTCGAGCACGCTTGGCGCTTCAGCGAAGCGTGTGGCCGTCGCAAGAGTCTGCAGCGAACGGGTGGACAACGTCTGGAAAACAGACAGGAAAGACCAGACCTCTGCGAGCAATGCTGAATCCTTCGCCCAACCAGCGGCTTTGGCAAAGGCAGCGAGCGATTCTTCATCGAGATGGCTGGACAGTGTGGCGACGGCACGCCAGACAAGCCGTGGTCGGTCTGGAGCCGAGAATGACGTGAGTCTTAGAACAAGCTTGGAAAGTGTTCCGAGGAGGCGGCTCTCGTTGAGGGACCGAAGGTCCAACGAATCCCTGGGCGCCTCGACCGTCTCGAGCATCCTGCAGGTCGCGTCAAAGTCGGCCTGCGACCATCGAGGCCAATCGCGAAGACGCGAACTCAGCGACTGCTTCATGTTCGAATAGGCCAGGCGAGTCATAGGGCGCCGATCACGTTGTAACGAGTGGTCAGTATCATCGGTGCTGCGCCGCAAACCTTCACATCATTCGAGCGCCACAGAACTCACGTGCTCAATGGCGGGACGACGCGGAGATACTACACTGCGTAACAGCCATCGGCACACGAGTGGCATCCGTTTCAAGAAGCCGCTAGAACATATTTCGTTGTTCGGCTCCGCAAGCTCGAGCCGTGCTTCTTCGGACCTGACCGGCCTGCCTGGTGCGGCTTGCAGCAGGCACCTGGCGGATCAATCGATCAAGCGGGCGGGCTTTCCTGATCCGGAGCGACGCCGGGATTGAGTGAATGCTTCCGCCGCGAGCCATACGTCGATCTCAACGATCCATCCGAACGCCTGCCGACGACGAGGTGTCCCCTTCGATCGAGAACCCGACATGGCGAACACAATTCACGCTCGCTCGGTTCAGTCCGTCGCCGTGTGTCTGACGTGTACAATGATCACACGCTGAACACACAGAAGCAGCCCTGATTCTGCAAGCGACGCAATGACCGCCGACCGTTCGCCAACCCGCTATGCGGAAGCCAATCGAGCGCTGAGGATTCGCTTGGTCGGTTTCTCCGGTTGGTCTGAGGATGATGTTGGCGCGATCTGCACTCTGCTTGCGAACCTCCGCGCTCCTCAAGGCCCACTGGAGCTGCAATCGCTCAAGGAAAGCCGCCTCCTCGAAACAATCGCCCGACTGGCGTGGCAGCTGGGTGATGAGGGCATAGCGCAACGTGCGCCGCCGATCCCTTCTAGGGCGCAATCTCGCAAAGACGGGGCGCACTCGCGAACAAAACAGATTGGAGCCAGCCAACGACCGCAACGTGCTTGGCGCTCGATTGCTGCTCTCGGCTCATATCTCGATGAGCGGTCGCTGGTCGCGTTTGCCAGAGCTGCTGGTTGGGCTAAGGACTCAGCATTGTTCGCAGATGTCTGGTCTTTCTTGTCTATTTTCCAGACGTTGTCCACTCGATCGTTGCGAAGCCTTGCGACTGCAGCTCGCTTTGCTGGTGGACGAGAGACGCTTGAGGGGCTAGTTCGTTGGGTAATGACCCATGCTTGTGTGCTGGACGCGCCATGCGTGGGCGCCCTGGCAACAGCTTGCGGCAAACTTCATCGGGCGGACCTGCTGGAACAGGTATGGCAGCTCCGCCGATCAGTGCCCGGCGATCTCGGCGCGTTCGCGAGCGCGTGGATTGACGCGGATCAGGGATATCGCTTCAGTGATGTGTGGACGGCTTACCGTAACGAATGCCGCATAGATTCGCCGAGCGCATCTAATACAGGATCAGGACCTGAGATTTCGCGAATGTGGGGTGCTTTTGTCACTGCGGCGTCACGTTCGGGTTCTGTGCCCGTTACAGACGTCTGGTTACTCGCGAGGCCTGTTGCCAGAACTTTGGAGGACCGGACGCTCTGTGCTTTTGCCGAGGCAGGTGGAGGAGCGAAAAACCGGGAGTTGGTCTCGGAGATCGCGGCGATTCTCCTATCTCGGCGAATCGACCAGGGCGGGATCTCAACGCTGCTCACCGCTGCAAGCAACACCGGAGATCAGCCACTCGTGGAACGCCTGTGCGCACTGTGTCTCGCTGAGGACTGGATCGGGCGGCAATTACTCCTGACGGCGATTCAGGCGACATATTATTCCGGTTCTCGGCGGGCCTTTGACGATTTGTGGGCCTGGATTCAAGACAAAAGACCAACCCTCGCAAAAGGTTCCATTGGGCGCGCTGGCTGCGGCGTGCGCGACGCTCGGCCCAATGGAGCGACTTAAGGACGTCTGGCTCCTTCAAGAGTATGCGCCTGGAACGCTGGACGAGATCGCGGGAGTTCTCGGTACGGTCGATTCCGCCGCACTTGAAGTTCTTTGGCACGAAGTGAGCCGCCAGGCAGCGCCAAGAGGGAGACTCTGGAGTTCGCTTCCGAAGGCGGCAGCGAGGCTCGATCGGCGCGACCTTCTGCTGGAGATGTGGGCGGAACTGCAACTGCGTGGCAATCTGAATCCACTTGAGGCAGGCGCATTTGCGACTGCGGCCATCAGGCTCGGAGACGTTGGTCTTGCTAGAGAAATCTGCGAGGCAGCATTGGCTGCGTCCCATTTGGAACGAATCGACGCCGATCATTCCAGTGGTTGGTGCGCGCTGGCGAAGGCAGTCAGCCATACTGGCGACGCCGTGGTGCTACCCCGACTGTGGGCGGCAATTACTGACTTGGCCGCGCTCGATGACTTCGCGTGGTGCCTATTTGCCGGCGCCGCCGCCGATGCTTATGACGGTGTTCTGTTGAGTAAGATCCTCGATGCCTGGCTGGACGGTCGACCGAATTATCGAAGTCACAAGCGTGCCGTTGGGGACGGACGCCTGGGTCGACTCGGAGTGTGGGGCGCACTTATTTCGGCCGCCTGGCGACTCGATGATCGCAGTCTCTTCATGCGCATGTTCACGGCGTTTGAGTCCGAGTGGGATCCGACTCTGTCGCAAAGTAGAGGCTCGCTCCAACAGTTCTTTTGGAACGCCACCTTGATGCTTCCGAGTGCTGACGCTGCACTTGTCTCCGAGACGCTAATCGGTTTGCGGTTGAATGTCGATGCCACCCTAGAAGTACTCCGCACCGAGAGTCTGGGACGGCGCTTCGACCATGCAGGCCATTGTTTGATGAAGTGGTTAATCAACAGTTACTTCAACCTTCCAGTTGAGGAATACCGGGCGAACTTGAAGCGCCTCACCACCGGGTTGCTGACCCTCGATCGCAACCGGCACGAGGCGTGGGTTGCGCTGTTTAGTCGTGGGAAGGAAGCCTTCCTCGCATCCTGTGCTAAGCGTTATTTCGCTCCAGTAGAGTCACTGGCTGCACAAATCGTCGATGTCCCTGATGACCAACTCGTTGAAGTGCTTCTTGGCTCAGACGTGATCAAGTCGATAACACGTGTCCTGGGCCCTCAGGACTCCACCGTTGCACCGGATGTCTGGACTCCCTTAGAGGACGCTCCGACAGCGAGACTCAAACCCCTGGTCGAATTCTATGTTCGCACCCACGTGGAGTATCTCAGCGCTGGACAAGATCGCGATCGGCTGAAGGCCGATCTGAGTCGTCGGGATTGGTATTTCGACCAGATTCGTCGGCACATCGAGGATGCAGGAATCGGCGACATGTCTGTTGATGATTGGCAGGACGTGCTCCATTGGACAATCACAGCTACTGAGGCGGCCACTTGGTCAGGCATCGTTGACGGTCGCCTGGAAGCCTCGTTGCATCATTCAAAGAGACAGCTTCAGTTCGAGTTTGAACGGCTGCGGCGGCCGGGATCGCCAGAGGTGGTTCTGCAACGTGCTCGTGACCTTAGGCGACTGATCCGGAGAATGCTATTAGATGTCACTGGAAAGGACTCAGGTCGTTCTCTACCAGTCAGAATAGCCCCTTCCATTCTGGCAACGTTTGGGCGGCGTTCTCGCTTACCCGTAACAGAGGTTGAGATTCCGGAGGCGCTCACGATCGCCGGTTGGGAAGGGGTCCTGAGCAACGTGCTGGAACCGATGTTTGGCGAGATTCGCCGCAACGCTGAACGCGCGCTCGCCTCAATGCCAGTAGAACGTCAGTATCTGCGCGTGACGGCGACTCTTGGTCAGGGCGACACCGATGGCTATGCAATTGTGACGGTCTCCAATGCCTTCATCTCTGGAGCAGAGGACTCTTACTCAACTCAACGAGGTATCGGTATCGTTCACCGCTTGGCCACGATGTTGACCTCGGAACGTCGCGTCGGCTTTGCTGTAGTGGATCGAGAAGACCGGTTGCACGGTGAAAGAGCCTTTACTTGGCACGTGCACTTACCGCTCCCAATTGGCCAATCAGCCAGCTCGTCCTAAGAAGACTGCGTGCTCTTGCTCTTTATGCCCTTTGTCGGTACCAAAAGGGGCGGTGAACGGCAACACAAGTTGGACACGAATCCGGCCGATAGGAGCGAGCATTCCTCGTGACCGGCAGAGATGTGGGCGCAGCTAGCAGCCTGTTAGATGACGTGAGTGGATCATCAAGGTAGTGGAAAGTGTATTCGCCAGGTGAAAGCCCCCTCACCTCTTAGATAATCGTCGTTCTTCGTCGTGGCGAATCCAATTCGACGGTCTGACACGAGCATTGTGGCAAGTCGCTGGACGATGGCAATGCCTCGTTGAGTTGAATACGGATCCGCGGGGTTTTTCGCGAACGCGTTTGAAACCGTCAAGATTGTATAGCCCTCATCCTCATCAGTGCCGGTCACGACGGTTACCTTCAAGTACTGCCTCTTAATCGGCAGGGAGGCCAACGCTCGATTTGCATTCTGCCGAACCTCAAACAAGAGGGGCTTGATGACGTTGCTCAACGCCCCGTCCCATCCTGCGATCATGAGGCTCCGCGGAATATTGACATCAGAAGTAGGTAGTTTGCTACGCTGAGGGAAGAGCCTCTTACGCAGCGTACCCGCAATATCTATGGGGACTCCTCGACCACTATCCTGTCCGAAACGATTGGGCAGGATGCCACGAATCAATTGCCTCACTGAAGCGGCGTACTGGGCAGCGAGTTCGGGCGAGCTCTCCTGGTTCAGTAGCTCGAGACCACGCTGAAGCTGTCGCTTCGATTGATGCAGCGGTGCCTCCCATAGCGAGCGATCCATTGCCGACCAAGTGGCAGCGGCCGTTGCCGTGATGATCCAATGTAGGACATCCTGCCAGTCGTCGGCTGACAGAGCTTCTCTCTCAGCCTCTTCGATGTGTTTACGAATGGAAGCAAAGTACTGTTCTCGTCGATTCACGTCAGCCTTCAACTGCCATCGGTCTCGCCCAGCTCTTAAGAAGTCCAGGTGGTTATCAACGTAGCAATCTACCAACGCCTTGAGCCTTGTCGCCCTTGAACTCGAAGGTGGCACCCACGGCTCCGGCATGGCCGAGGAACTGTCGGCGCCCATGAAGCCGACGATTCTGTTCACAGTGGCGGGGCTCCGAAGTAATTGAACAAGATCCTCGGCCGGAAGATCAGTGATATCTCTTTCAAGTGCTTCGACTGGCTCGAAACAGCGCGCCCTGAGGCATCCTACAAATGCCTCGCGCCCTCGGCAAAAGAGAGAAGTCCACGCTTCCTGGCGCCTGTCTTCGATGTCCAGTATCGCGGCGACTACGCGCCGCAAGTTCGCTCGGTGTGCGTTGATGGGTTGGACAAAGTGGCTATTAATTAGCCACTTCATCAGACAGCGGCCAGCCCCATCAAAACGGAAGCCCGGTCCATCGTTTCGCAGGACATCGAGCATCGCGCTGACGTCCAAACGTCGGCCAATGAGAGCATCTGTGACGATGGCTGCATCGGTCCTAGGGAGTATCGATGTAGCGGCCCAGAGAGTAGATTGCATTACACCGCGATCCTTCCAGCGAGTAGGATCGAACCACGTCTCATGAGCGTCAAACACACGCATGAAGAGCGCGTGGTCGCCGATTCGCAGTGCGGCCGATGCGAAGTTAAGGAAAACCTTGGCTGGGCTCATGCCCTTACCCTTCTCTCCTACGGGAAAGGAGTCCTTTGAGGCGGCCCTTGGCGTTGCTCTAAGCCAAGCGTCGAAGATCTCAGCAAGCAACTTGCCATCCGAGGTCGAAGCGGCTGCACCGGCAAGAGAGCACCACCCAAGGGAATACATATCATCGAGGTTCGGAGCCGTTTCCCATATCCGGCGCAGCGCTGCAGCGTTTCCGACTTTGCCGGCAACGTGTGCCAGCCTGCGCCATCCCGCTAGGCCTGACGCCTTGGTCGACCAACTTGAAGCAGATGAGGCGACATCGCAGATGTCGGCAGTCAAGGTCTCATCTCCGAGTCGCGCTGCCGCTGACGCGAAGGCACCGGCCTCCCATGCGTCAATGTCTCCGCGCTGGTTAAGGTCGGTCCAAAATTGTGCGAGGAGGTCTGGGCGATCCAGTTCCGCGGCCGCCTCTGCTAGCGAAGTCCATAGGATCGATTTCGGACGTATCGATTGCTCACTCACCGTGTGCCATACCGCCTCTAACAGTTCAGCGGAACCTCCTTTCGAAGCCGCTAGCGCCATTGCACCGAGCCGAGTGGCACTCAGACCACTGCCGGTTAGATCAGACGATTGCAGGGCCCACACATCGTTCAGCCAATGTTTGCGGTCAAGAGCTACACAGGCCGAGCCGAGGGCCCCGATGCACGCTGCATCCACGGGCTGCTTTCTCTCTCTGATCCAGGCGAGGAGATCCTCCAGTGCCTTTGGCGCAGACGAACGCCGGGTGGCGTCGATCGCTTTCTCTAGAGTCCTAGACTCGAGCGACGGCCGCTGGATACACAAGCGACAAAGACGCTCAACGAGAAGGGAATCTCTCGTTTCAGCCGCTGCGTTGAAGAGAATCGTAATTGAGCGCTGATCTGTGGGCCTGACTAATAGAGCGTCCGCGATCTCTGACAAACTTTCGCTACAGTTTGCACGCCCGGCGGCATCGGCAAAGGCACTCAGAGTCTTGTCCGCGAGAGTCGCGGCGAAGGGTCTTGCGAGAGCCCAAACTTCCTCAATAGGTACCGCGTCCGTACGTGATGCGGCGGCAGCGAAGGCACCCCATATTCGTGACCGTGTTTCGACCGCGACTGGATCAGCGGGCTCGCGAAGTGGGTTGTGATGATACTCAGTTTGAAACGCTCGCCAGACGTCTTTGAACCGGTTCGGCAAGTCCAGTTCAACCCAGGCACTCGCAAACGCGCCGAGATCATCAAGACCAGATCGCCGGGATTCCCAGACGCGCTCCAACAAGTCTGGCCGGTGCAGTTGTCCGCATGCAGAAGCGAGGGCGCCTATCGCTGGCTCGTCCAATGCGGTGCGATGCGATACCGTCCACTGAACCAGCATCTCCAGGGTGCCGACGGCACCCGAAAACCGAACCGCGTTTGCTAGGGTCTGTAACGACCTAGGCGATAACGCCCTACGGTCAGCCAAGAGAGACCACACCTCAGAAATAATGGCTATGAGGGGGTCGTCCGAAACACGCACCCTTGGCCGTCGGGGAGTTTTCGCCAGTCGTATAGACGGAATTGTGGCGCGTCCCGCCGCATCGGCAAACGTGCAGAGAGTCCTGTCCTCGAAAGTCGCGGCGAACGGCCTTGCAAGAGCCCACATTTCCTCAATAGGTACCGCGTCAGTACGTGATGCGGCGGCAGCGAAGGCACCCCACATTCGCGTCCGTGCTTCGACCGCGCGCGGGTCAGTTAGACGGCGGGCCGGATCTAGTCGACAATCCGTTTGAAACGCACGCCAGACATCTTTGAACCGGTGTGGCAGATCTACGTCAACCCAGGCACTCGCAAAAGCGCCAAGATCGTCGACACTGGACTGTCGGAGTTCCCAGACTCGCTCGAGCAGATCCGGCCGTTGCACTTGTCCACACGCAGAAGCGAGGGCGCCTATCGTTGGCGCCTCTAATACGGGTCGATGCGCCACGATCCACTGAATCGCCATCTCTAGTGTTTCTGGCACGCCCGTACGCCGAGTCGCGCTCGCTAGTGTTTGGACAGTTCGGGAGGACAGTGTCCGGCGGTTGAAGAGAATCGTTGAAATCTCGAACAGCAGGGCCGAATCTTTGGCAAAGCCCGCACCTCGCGCGAAAATGGCCAGGGACCGTTCGTCGAGACCTGTCGACAACCGGGAAACCGCGCGCCAGAGAAGCCTTAACCGATCCCGAGTGACGCCGATCGCCGCCTCCCGTGGCGCGCCGTCTTCGCTGAGCTGTAATACAAACTGCGCAATGGTCTCGCAAAGCCGACTGTCCTTCAGCGAGCGTATGGCCACTGGCCCGCTCGGGGCTTCGACGGCCTCCATCAATCTGCAGACTGCCGAAAAGTCGCTGACGGAGCAAGTGGCAGAGTTGCGTATGCGGGTCCTTAAGGCCCTATTGAGGTCTGAGTATCTAGTCGAGTAGCGGTCCCGATACATGGATTATCTGAAGCGTCAACCATCTGCCAAGGAGAGGCGTGACGCTTCGGCCCTCCAACACAAGCGCCGCGGATGAGTGAGATTGCCTCCATCCGGCCGCGACATCATTTCCCCGGCGCGGTCAAGGCGTCTTCAAGATTGCCAGACCGACATCTCCGTTCCGTGGTGCTCGCGAGTCATCCGACCTGTTCTAAGACGACCACTACGTCAACATCTTTCGCGATCTCGGAGCATAGCGCAAAGCGTTGATATGGCTTCGTCTGGCAACTGGACAGATCGGTCCCGCCTCAAACGTCGTCGAGTCCTTTCGGCACGCTCTAGCCGTGCCCGTCGTTCGTTCAGGTGCGTCTCGTCGGCGACACCGCGTTCTAGCGACGGTTGACGCTGCTGATATCCGCGGGTTGAGTACCGCCCAGACTGTGGTTCGTCGCGGAGCCGCCTCGCTCTACGCTCGGACATGTCGATCGTGCCGACGTCCATAACGCGTTCGAGGGTTCTCCACCTGGCCGCGATGCCGCCGACCTGACCGACGTCCCTCCAGGTTTGAGGTTTGAGAAGCGTTTAGGTTTAGAGTCCGACCCTTTCGCTAGGCCGGACTCTAAACCTAAACGCTACTCAGAGCGGGGGGACGTCGGAAGCTGCCTGGAAGGCTGTACCGTGAATTCACGGTCGACGGAGCCAAGAGCCAGGAGACAATGCGCGATTGGCGTAAGAGGAAGAAGAAGCAATCGATCCCATCGTGATCCCAATTGATCCCTGAGGCGATCCGGTCCGATCCCTTCGAATGGTCTGCTGCAATCAGTCGCGCACCTCAATTGGGGGGTGCCAAAGGAGCGACCATATGCAGAAACAACGATCGACGTTTACGAACCAACTGCGACAGCTGAGAGAAGGTGGTTCCCGCTGGGGGCTCGCGGCAGCTGCCGTGATAGCGGCCGGTCTGGTTACCGGCTGCTCCAATCCGGCGAAGCCTTCGGACCACGTTTCTGACGAAGTTCAAGCATCGGTTGCAGAAAGCCGCGAGGAGCCGGACGGCGCAGCCACCGTCATGGGGAGTGGGTCCAGTAGCACGATTTCGAACTTGCATGGCTTCAAGATGCTTTGGGGCAGTACCGAAGAAAGTACCAAGTATTCTCTCGTCAACTACATGCAGGCGCAGGCTACGGCGCCGCCTCTTGCTGTGGCAGAGAAGATCTGCGCGACTGCGTCCATCTACTCCGAGGGCGCACTGAAGTACAGAAGCGGGTCTATCTGCAAGAGCTACAACATCAACATCAAGGGGCAGACGCAGTCGTGGTACGTCTATCAGCCGTCGGCGTCGTCCCGGATTAGGGTTCGCCGGGGGAACAACGTGTTGCGAATTGACTTTACCTGGGTCTGTCTCGGCGTGTTTTGCGACAAGGTCGGAGTCGCTTCGGTCACGTCCACCATTCGCTAACTCTTGTCATGCGCACTTGCGCAAAACGAAGAGGGTCCACCAGGCCTATCTCGTTATCGCCGAACGAACGAGCCCAGCCGACACGAGGGGCGATCCCCTCGTGTCGTAGTTGCATCCGGCTGGGCGCGAAGCGCCCGAGACTTCTCATTCCATTTTGTCGTAGAGCATTTTCAGAACGCCAAAGACACCGGATGATCGGCGCACAATTCGGAGAATCACACCCTGCCTGTCCCCCGACCGAGGGGTGCTATTACTTGCCAGCTTGCAAGCCGCGCGGTTCGGTGCCTTTCACGCGGGCCATCGTTCTGGGTTCGTTGCTGGCAGAGGGCCGGGTTGCATCGCCTACTCAGAGAGAGGCCTGTCCCAAGCCCAAGCTACGGCCAGGGGCTAGGTTCGAGGTGATAAGGCGGTCCCCCCAAGAGACTTCTCGTCTTCGAAGGGACGAGTTTTAGACGAGTTACTAAAACCGCATCTTCCGACTTCTTCTGATCTCTTCTGATCCGATCGCGTACCGCAAACGCTCACTGGATCTCTTCTGATCCGTGTTTTCTTACGGCTGTTAACCGGAGGGTTGCTGGTTCGAATCCAGCCCGAGGAGCCAAACTCAACACAAACGCCCACTACGTTCGCGGTTACTTCACTCCCGCGTCTTTGACGACCCAGCCGCCGTCCGATCGGCGGAGGCGCGCAGTCGCCTCCTGCGGCCCGGAGGGTCTGTAGCCAATCGCGTCAGCCATCTTCATCGGCTTCCATCGCCAGGTGTACTTCACGGCTGCGGCCCCGCCGCGCTCGGCCCGGACGTCGGTGACGTCCACCAACTGACGCGTGGCGACGTCGATCGGTCTGTCCAACTGCACTCCCGAGGCCATCGCGTTCTGCGTCAGCGTGGTCCGCACCACCGCGAGACGTACCTGACCGCTCGTGTAGCCTTTCTGCCTCGACTGAGCGTGCAGGGCATCACACGACCGATCAGGTGAGCGTCCAGCCGGATCGAATCGAAACTCCCTGAGCTCGATGCGGACGGCGCCGGCGGTCACGGCGTCGTAGAGCGCACTCTTGTCTCTCAGGTTCTGAAATGTTTCGACCAAATCCACCTGGCCCATGTTCGCGAAGGAAAAATCAGGATTCGCCGTCATGCAGTATGTCGATGACGGCAGCGTCCGGGTGAGCGTCGACTCGATGGCCTTGGACAACGCGGCGGCAGCTTCTGGCTTCGTGGGGATATTTGCACCGCACGCGATGGCGACGAGCGCCGACGCCGCCCCGAGCAGGAGGAGATTGATCCGGCCCGTCAGGAACATCGGCCATCCAAGACTACACGGAGGCAGCGCTAAAATGAATCGCGATGCCGCACATCGTTTCCGCCACCGATCGACCGCCCGATCCCGACTGTGAGTCGTGCGGCGCTACGCTTGTCTACGTCGAGACCGAGATCAGCTCGGGGGCGTTTCGGACGCAGGCGGCGTCAATGCCTCAAATCCCGATTCACTTTTACGACTGCCCGGAGTGTGGCACCTGTTGGAAGCTGGGCACCCGCCTGATGCCGGATCCCGTTCGTCAGATCGCGCGAGGATGATCGAGATTCCCGTGATGTGAGGCGCTCTTACCGCTCTCCGCCCCCGCGCCCGCCGCGTCCACCCGGCACCGGCGGAATGATGTTGCCGATCCCGTATTTCTCCACCTTGCGCGTCTTCATGTTGTAGACGTCGCCCTGTGACAGGACAAACCACGGCATCTCCCAGGGCTGATGCACGTAGGTGTGATCGTGAATCGCGACCTTCCAGCGGCCGAGCACTTCGAACCGATCGCCGTTGACGATGATGCCGGTGCCTTCGGAGAGGCCGATGCCGAGGTACTTGCCTTTGAATTCCTTCATCCCCTCTTCGAGATCCCACCAGCGATTGCGCGTGTTGATGTGTTGATCGATCGCGACGTTCTTCAGGAGCGCGAACGCCTGCTGGTGATTGGGTTCCTTCGTCAGGAGCACGTTCGGGCCCGACGTATCGCCGCGCCAGAGATAGTCGCCCTGAATCGTCGCGCCGGCCGAGCTGCCGGCGGTGACGCCGCCGCGCGCGAGCACGTTCTTGATCTCCCGTTCCGTGCGCGTGCCCTTGTACGAATCCACCATGTTCCACTGACGGCCGCCGTCGAACCAGACGCCGGTCGCGTCGAGTAGCGGCTTCACGAATTCTTCGGTATCGGCGACTTTCGGGTCCGCGGTGTGCATCATCACCACGTTCTTGAGATTGCGCGTGCCGCCTTTCCAGGAACGCAGGACCGTCTCCGGGTCGTAGTTGATCAGTTTGCCGTCGTTGTCCCGGTTGCCGTTGTTGGTCGGGAACACGACGAACTTGCCGTTTTCGGCGCCGCCGGCCAGTTCGATGAACTTCTCCATCAAGCCGGTGCCGTTCGCGTTGCCGCCACCAATGATGATGAGCGTGCCTTTGGGGGGACCGTACTCGAGCGTGGCCGGATCGACGAGCTTGACGGCATTCGCCGCCATCGCGAACGGATCGAGAGGGCCCGCAGCACCGTTGCCGGCGCCACCTTGACGCTGGCCGCCCGCGCCACCCTGACGCTGACCTTGACCGGCCGTGCCGGCTTGTCCGGTGGCCGCGCCCTGCGCTGTGCCGGTGCCTGCTCCGGCGCCGCGTTGGCCGGAGAGCCCCGGCGACCATTCAAGGGTCAGAGCGAAAGCAGCAGCAAGAGCAACAGTGATGCGGGCTACACGCATGACATTACCTCCGGGCTCGATTGCCGCGGATTCAGCACTCCCGGGCGCCAGCGACCGCGAGTGCGACATGGCCGAAAATCTGCCACGCGCCACCGACGAGTTTCAGACGAGTTTCTGAAACCGCAACCTCCGATCTGTTGTGAGCTGTTCTGACAAGATGCCGTACCGCAAAGCCTCATCAGATTACGTCTGACTCCTTCTGACCTCGCGCCACGATCTTCATCGCACGCCCGCAACGCCAGCGAAGGATGATGAAGTAATGGACACGATCACTGTCTCGCCCGGCCGGACTTGGACGTTGTAGGAACTCTCCCGAAGGTGTCGTAACTCTGCGAAGTCGTACCACTGCACGGTATTCACGGTATTGACGACGGCGAGTCGATAGTCGCCTGCGGGCAGTCCGGCAAACTCGAACTCGCCCGTGCGGGACGGTCGCACAGGCATCGGAAGCTTCCCCAGCATTAGCGGCCAAATCCTGGAATCGGACGGAAACAAGACGACGAAACGATCCGCTACCCCCGAGTCTCGCGCGACGCCGCGAATCCGCGACGTCGCCGGGAGCAACGCCATGGTCAGGTTGGAAACGCCGCGCCCCTCGGTCACCTCGAATTGCAACGCACTCGATGCAGTGGGTCCATCCGCCGTCGCCGTCGTCAGGCACCAGTCCGGCAGGAGCTTCTCGTTGGTCAGTGCCAGCTCGTAGCGGCCGGGCGCCACGCCTTCGAACACAAAACTCCCGTCCCCGGCTGTTCGAGTTGAAGCCAGCGGGGCGGGCGGCACTCCTCCGGCAGAGACGTCCCGGCGGACGGACACCCCGATCTCCCGCGCCGGTCTTTCACCCAGGTGATCCCGCATTACCGCTCGACCTGAGACGGTGACACCCAGTCGAAGCTCGAGAACAAGCTCGCCGATGTCTTCGCCATTGACAATCGAGAACTCCGTGCTCGCCGACAGGGGGCGGCGCGCCACCCCGGTCCGGTTTTCGTTGCGGCCCGTTGAGGCTGGCGCGGCCCGGACGGCGACGAAGTAGCGTCCCGGCCGCAAACGGGTCAGGTTGTACACGCCGTCTGAGAGTCGTTCGGCCGCCGACGCCGCGATCAGCGGCTGCAGTGCCGTCGGAACCGACTTCCACAGAACGGCGACGTTGACGTCCTGCACTCCGCCATGCTCGGCGGCGGCCACTTTCAACCGCGCCTGACCGAATTTCCCCGTTAACAACGCGATGTCTACGGTCTGATTGCTGCCCTCGAGAACCTCGAGCGGCAGTGCATCCGATGGAACGGAGGTGCCGGGAAGATATGTCGGCAAATAGTGGTCCATCGCGGCAGCCGTGTCCGGCGAGACCGAGGACGGTCTGAGAGCGGCATCGCCAGTCGGTACCGCGGCGACGACATACGCGGCTGGCGCCAGGCTGTCGAACCGATAATTCCCGTTCTCGTCGGTTGTCGTCGTGAGATCCGGAGCCTGCAGGGTCTCAGAGAGAACCAGCCTGCCTTCACGCGCCACGCTCGGGATCAGCCTGACTTGAACCGGCGGCGGGAGCGCTCCATTCAGACCACGCACGGTGCCATGAATCGATGCCCCTTTCGATACGCGAACCACCAGCTCATCTGCCTGACCATCGATCAACGTAATCGGCGTTCCGAGCCTGCTGGCCAGCGCGGCGGAGCCGAATGCCGTCGTGACGAGACCCCGCTTCGATGCAGTCAGTTGCCATGTGCCTGCCGGGACTTGGCTGAACGCAAATTGTCCGCCGCCGTCAGTGCTGGTCTGCAGTGTCACCGACGTGGCTGCGTTCTGCAGGATCAACCGCACGTCACTCTGTCGCAGGTTGTCATCGCGTGTCACGACGATGCCCGTCAGCGATGCGTTGGAAGAATGGAGCCGGGACCGGCGCGCCGTCCGGACCGGAGATGGATCGCTTTCAGCTTCGGACGGTGCTTCGGCTTGGTAGAGCCGCCGGCCGCTTGTTCCGGTGCGTCTGGTCTCCAGATTCCTCACGATGACGTCACCCGGGCCGATGGAAATCGTCGAAGCGCCGCCGCTCAGCACCGCCAGGTTCTGGGGCTGACGCCAGTTGTCAACCGGGTTTCTCGTCACGGCCACGAAATAGGAACCCGATGGCAACCCGGTCAGTGCGTACGACCAGTTCGCGTTGATGGCAGCCAAATTCAGGCGGCCGGACGCGCGCCCGTATCCGCGCCACAGTGTCCGGTCGGTGGGAAACGCGGCAACGAAAAAATCACCTGGGGACTCGCCGCTCCTTGGGGAGACCGTTCCCTGAACGCGTGATTGAGCCCTCGTCAGCACGACTGACAAGTCCGCCCGGTCGGCGCTGACTGTGACTGGGCGCTCGAGACTGTCGCTCCCGCCGAGCTGGATGGCTTTGAGGAACCATCCTTCTGGAATGCCGCTCACTCTGAGGTAGTAGGCACCGGGGGCAAGGCTCGGCGCCTCGATGCGGCCCTGGGCATCGACCGTCCCCTGCGCGGCAGACCCGCGCCCCCGTGCGAGGCCGTCGAGCGCCTCGAGATTCAGACGGATTGTCTCGAAGCGAACGTCGGCTGACGTCGCGTCGCAGGTGACAGTACCGCTCAGACGGACGCCACCGAGCAGGGTCAGCCCGACATTGCCGATGTCACTGGCGCCAACAGCGAGCGGCGCGTTGGACCAGTGGACGAGTCCGCTGCCCGAGGGCAGCGGCGAGGTCTCGCCTCGGGGGCCGATCATGCGCAGATCGAAACCGCCATTAGCGAGCTCCCGCCGCTCCACCATCCAGCCTTGCGGAACCTTCGAGAAATCTGGACGACCCTGCGCGAGGATCTGCAGCTGGTAGTTCCCCTGGGGAACGGCGGCGAATTGGAACTGCCCACGCTCGTCGGTGATCGCCGCGGCTATCTTGAACTCGCTCTCAATCGCAAACTCGCCGGCGGTCGAGGACATCAAATGGACCGGCAATTGCGAGGCGACGCGTTCGTCGCCGAAGACGCGGCCCGAAACTGTACGGCCAGGCCTTCGTTTCGGGCGAAACTCGAGATTTGTCCGCTCTTCTCCGGACGCCAGGACAATGCGGGTGGCGAGCGACGGCGCGGTCGCCTCGGGCCAGAACGTGTGCTCAAACAGCTCAATTGGCCCGCTAGTCTGCGGGTTAGGCTTGCCCACGCCGAACGTCCAGAGGATGAATCCCGCCGGAACAGCAGTTTCAGCATGAGGAAGGAAGTACGGGGCGACCTGCGGAGGTGGAGTCGCTCGAGCTCCTGCTGGTCCTTTCGGCACGGTTACCGCCATGGAGGGAAGCCAGACGACGTACTCGCCTGAAGGCAGGCCAGCCAGCCTGAAGCGTCCTTCCGGATTCGTCGTCGTCACCGACTGCGTCACGACCTTTTGCTCTCCGGACACGGACTCCCACCTGAGCGCGACGACAGTGGCGCCACGAACGCCGGAACCTCCCTCGTCGAGAACGATGCCCGCGAGCGCGCCGTGCTTCCACAAGGGGATCACGATCACCGTCTCTGTGCGTGAATCGAGCGACGCGGAGGCTTCGGCGCTGCCCGCGAGGTAGCCAGGGACTTTGGCGGACAGGTGGTAGCGACCGGTGGCTATTCCGCGAAACGAAACCAATCCTTGTGCGTCCGTTTGTGCCGTGAGCTGGCCCGGCAGCGGCGGCGTCTCGGCCAACGTCACTGTCGCGCCGAACAGGGGAGCGCCTGATGCCGCGTCGACGATCCGGGTAAGGACGGCCGCCGGCCCTGCTTTGACTTGCGGCGTCGGCCGCGAACCCTGTGCGGCGAGGCTGCCTACAAGCAGGCCAGCGACGAGGATCGCCGCCAGACGCGCGGGATTCGCTGGAAGCCTGTGCGGTCGATCACTGCGCGGTGATGCGTCCCTGAAGGAGGGCATCAAGGACTGCCTTGAGATCATCATAAGGCACGGCTCCGACCAGGACCTTGGCGGTCTTCAGCTGCCCCCCCCGGAGCGTTCCAATGAAGAATGTCGGCGTGCCGGCGACACGAAGGGTCGAAGCCAGGGACGTGTCGCTCTCGATGCCTGCAAATGCACCGCTTGATCGGCACGAGTCGAATTTATCGAGGCTTAATCCCGTGGCGACGGCGAATCTTCGAAGATTCGCGTCGTCGAGTGCGCGCGCATTTCGATAGAGCAGGCCATGATAGGGCCAGAACTTGTCCTGTTGATTCGCGCACACAGCACTCTCGGCGGCCGCTTTCGCATTTCGATGGATCGACAACGGGAGATTGCGGAAGGCCATCACGACGCGTCCGTTGTTCAGATAATCACGCTCGAGAGACGGCAACGTCTCGTGAGCGAATTTCGCGCAGAAGGGGCACTCGAAGTCGGCGAACTCGACAATCCCGACGCCGGCAGCGGCACTGCCCAGTAGGGGCGCTCCGTCCATGGCCAGGGCCTGAGTCGGAACGGCCGGAACGGATGACTTCTTCTGCGGATTCTGGGCCGGCGCAATCCGGGAGCCGTACACCAGATACCAGATAGTGGTCAGCGATACCGCGATAATCGAAAGCGTCGCCAGTAGGTCCAGCGCGCTTCGGACGCGGCCACGTGCCGGTACTTCACCGCTGTCAGCGGCCATTGACTCTGATTCTCCCCGCTTACCTAGATGCCAGAACCTTGTCTACGGCAGCATGGCGGGTATGCAGTAGTTCTCGCCGCCGCAGATGTCGCCATCCTCGCAGCACGGGTATTCCCAGCAGTCCTGCCAGCGGGGCGTGCAGTAGTCGTACGTCCCGTTCGCAAAGCAGACGCGCTGTGTGAGGTTGCCACACTCATAGTCGAGAATGAAGTAGTCGCAGTAGCACGCGCAGGAGCCGCCGCAAGCCCAGGTCGTCGAGTCTTCGTCGTCCGCCCAGCCCTCGGGGGTGGCGCACGCTCCGCCGCCTCCGCTTGACGTGAGGTCGAGAGAGCACTTGCCGTAATAGTGCTCTAACGCCGACACATCGCGTTTCGCCGCAACAGCAATGATTGCAATCACAGTCACGAACGCCAGGTTACGCCAGGTCGGCAGCCTCATAGCAAATCTCCTATGCAAAGAAGGTTTGTAAAGAAGGCCGGAGCCTAGCTGATATCTATGATGTGTGTCAACGCCAACGACGGTTTGGTAGTGGGTGGTCAGTATGGACCTGCCCCTCGAATCGGGACGACGGCTTCGTATCAGGTGTTGTGGCCTGTGTGGCGTTGCTCTTTCATCTCGTGCCACTTGGAATCGGCCGGTTCGATCAGCGGCCATCGCTTGGCCAGATCCAGCAAGAAGTTATGGGTACCGACGGTTCGAAGCGTCTGCAGGCCGCTCACACTCTTGTTCTTGACTACGGCTACTGGGCGCGCTGAATCGCGGCCTGACACGCCCTCTATCACTTGGTAGCACTCCATCGATCTCCATCACTTCTTTCGTTTTCTCCTGTTAACCGGAGGGTTGCTGGTTCGAATCCAGCCCGAGGAGCCAAACTCAACCGGTAAGGTCCTAAGACGTCGGTAACAGAGCGGCTCGGGTTTTGGCCAGCAGTCGCTCGTACGGCGTTTGCCCGTCGAGTCCCGCGTGCGGCCGGTGGTAATCGTAGTAGTCCTCCCACTCCCGCAGTTTGTCGTTGAACAAGTGAATGTCCTCGGCGATGCCGTCGCGGTCGAGGAGCTGGTAGAACTCCTGGTCGTCGACGCGGTGCGATCGGTCGACCTTGCCGTTTAGATGCGGCGTGCGCGGCCGGATGTAGACGTGACGGATGTCGCGTTCTTCGAGGTGCCAGTGGAAGCCCCGCCTTCACACCGAGGAAATCCGCTATCAGCATGTCGTTACGCACTTCCTCGATACCTCGCCATTCACGCACGTCTTGAATGCCGGCACATTGAGGTGGAGACTTGACGCGCCTGGAGCTCCTACCCAGGAGGACGAAGGCCTCCAACGCGATTGTGGGCAAGTGATCAGGACGGGGCCGCGACCTCGGCCAGACCGCCAGTACTACAAGGTATTTCGCCCTATCATGCTAAGCTCTCGCGCGATTCGCCGCGCGACTAGTCTTTGCCGGATGCGGTTCCAGGAGACAGCCATGCCCAAGACGATGATTGTGAAGCTGACGAACAACAATCAAACTCAGCCGGAAAGTGCGGTTTTGAAGCAGAATAACGACTGGACCTCGGCGCCGGGCGGTTGGCTGCCTGTTCAAGCGGGGATCTGGGAAGACCCTGGCGACGGCGTGCACCTCCATGGCCCGGCACATCGCGACCACCACGCACACCTTCAGGGCCTGAAGTTCGATCTCAATAAGAAAGGTGACATGGGAACCGCGCTGTACCCAACGCTGGGCGACACTGGTGGCTGGTCCGTAGTGGATGTCGTAGTGACCTGATCCGAGAGTCGCAGAGGTCGCACTCTTCGGGCAGCGCGACCAGGACTGCTTGTTTGCCGGGGGAATAGTGGTGCGCCAGAAACGCCGTACGAGCGACTGCTGGCCAAAACCCGAGCCGCTCTGTTACCGACGTCTTAGGACCTTACACCAAACGCTCACTGCGTTCGCGCTACTTCAATCCCGCGTCCTTGACGACCCAGCCGCCGTCCGATCGGTGGACGCGGGCAGTGGCTTCCTGCGGGGCGGCGGGTGTGTAGCCAATCGCGTCGGCCATCTTCGTCGGCTTCCATCGCCAGGTGTACTTCACGGCTACGGCCCCGCCGCGTTCGGTGCGGACGTCGGTGACGTCCAGCAACTCACGGGTGGCGATGTCGATCGGTCTGTCCAATTGCACTCCCGAGGCCGTCGCTTTCGCCGTCAGCGTGATCCGCGCCACCGCGAGCCGCACCTGACCGCTCGCCAAGCCTGTCTGCCTCGACTGAGCGTGCAGGGCATCACACGACCGATCAGGTGAGCGTCCAGCCGGATCGAATCGAAACTCCCTGAGCTCGATGCGGACGACGCCGGCGGTTGCGGCGTCGCGGAGCGGCGTCTTGTCTCTCAGGTTCTGAAATGTTTCGACCAAGTCCACTTGGCCCATGTTCGCGAAGGAAAAATCAGGATTCGCCGTCATGCAGTATGTCGATGACGGCAGCGTCCGGGTGAGCGTCGACTCGATGGCCTTGGACAACGCGGCGGCAGCTTCTGGCTTCGTAGGGACATTTGCACCGCACGCGATCGCGACGAGCGGCAACGTCGCCCCAATAAGGAAGAGCAGGATGAGATTGAGACGGCCGGTCAGGAACGTCGGTCATCCAGACTACACGGAGCCAGCCTTCGCCACACGCTCATTTACATTCGCGGCTTCGGCTAGGCAAGTCAGGCGAAGGCGTAAGATCGACCGCGATGCCACACGTCGTTTCCGCCACCGATCGACCGCCCGATCCCGACTGTGAGTCGTGCGGCGCGACGCTCGTCTACGTCGAGACCGAGATCAGTTCGGGCGCGTTTCGGACGCAGGCGGCGTCAATGCCTCAAATCCCGATTCACTTCTACGACTGCCCGGAGTGCGGCACCTGTTGGAAGCTGGGCACCCGCCTGATGCCGGATCCCGTTCGTCAGATCGCGCGAGGATGACCGAGATTCCCGTGATGTAGCATTTCTGGCAGCGAGATGCCGAGCCGAAGACCCACTGCTGCATCGCTGTTTTCGTAGGGCTGTTAAAAGGAGAGGAGCTCTCCTTTGCGGCAGCCGGTTTCGAGCGCAGCGATCGCTAGTGCCTGAAGATGCCGCGCTTGCACATTACGCCATCGCTGAGCGACGACTATCTCAGTTGCAGAGCCGAGCAGGTGAAATCCATCCGAGACACCCGGTCGTTTGACCAGATGACTAGGCCAGTGACGGCGAACTGCGGCCTGCAAGGTGACGAAAATGGCGATCCTCCACCCCCGGGTCGATTCGGGCCAACGAGGGTGACTGCACCGCGCTCGGCAACCACATCGGCAGGTTTACTGCACTGCAAACCAACTCTTTCGACATTTCCACTCGACCGACCCGTGAAACCGACCAGCGTCTGGCCCGATGGGCAGCCCAGATTGGACGCGTCACCCTCAGAGCCGCCGTCTGCGGGCGGAGACGAAATGGCCCCGAGTGAACCGTCTCGGTTCAACACCGCGCAAACGAGCTGGATCTGATAGATGAATTCACCACTCTTAAGGTTAAGTCCAACTCCGATGCTGCCGGCCTGGCATGATCGCCGATACGGACCTTGACTGAATCCTCCACCCCCGGCAGCGCCAACAGCCGAACCAGCCACGATTGAATAGGTTGGATCCGCAGGAGCGGCGATCACGAGTACGTCGTGCGACTCTTCGGAGGGAAGCCCTGGGTTCAAAACGAAGACAACCTTCTGATCGTTAGGGCCGAGCACCAATCCGTTGTTCTGGGAAATGTTGACAGTCATCAGGTAGTGGGTCGGCGTTGCAAGGATCAATTGAGGGTTCGGAACGACGCGCTGGTTGCCATTCGTTTCGCGCACATAAACTGTCGCGCGCCCCGAGTCAAGGTTGTACCCATAGAACGCCAGCTCAGTTCTCCGATCTGCAGACAACGCCAGGTTGATCGAGGTTGGAGACACACCGCAGAAATATTGGCGGAGCGGCTGGGGAGTCTGCCTGAGTAGCGCACTCTTGATCCGCTGCAGGCCTTCCTGCATTCGGTGCCCAACAAAGTCCGCATCACACCTGAGTTCGGTTCCGGCTGTGCCAATTCCTCGCTGGGCAAGCTGCGTCACTTCGTTGGCGATAAGGCTCTGACCACCCTTGATAAGGTCGGTCTCCAGTTTTTGCAGCGTAACCTGCCACTCACTCGACTGTCGGACGAGCTCGTCAATCGACTGTTGAATGCGCGCAGCAGCCTCGTCGATGCCCAGACACGAGCTAAGGGACACTAGGAAAATCACGACGATGAGATTCGGAAACCATGCTGACGACCTTGTGCGTGTCATGCGTCCCCCTCTTGGCGTGGGTGCGAACTAGATGTCTTGAAATGCGTAATGAATCCTTGACGAACTTGTTGCAGTCATTGAGATTCGCCGGATCGTCTTTTTCGCCACTGTGCCCTCCGCGGCCTACGACTTCTTGATGAGCTTGAGCAATGCGTCCGCGGTCACGTCGAGACTGAACGCCCAAAAAAAGATGGTGATCACTTCAGTCGCCGTGCCGATGAAAGCCGCGGCGTACGTCGAGTAGCCGAACACCGCAAGCAACGCGCCGACAAAGATGGCCTGCTTCCGCTTGGCTTTGGCCAGATCTTTGGCGCTGAGGAATTCCCTCGGGCTTGCCACTGGAATCCTTCCCGCGCCCGGCAGCGCGAGATGTACGACCGATGCAGGCCCGATCGCCGTCGCCGGATCCGAGGAGAACGACAACGCGATCGGCGCGAAAGGCTGTCGCACCGAAGACCCGGCCGCCGCAGCAGGCGAAAACGCCGCGATGACGGTGGCCACCTCGTCGAGATACTTTCGGTCTGCGTGCTGAGTGTCGAGCGTCTGCAGGTTCGCAGTTTGTCCCGGCACTTGCAGTGCGAGTGCCTTGCCCCACGCGTCGTGTAACGCCTTGAGCGCGACCTTCGGCGCGCCGCCGGCAGCCGGCCACGATGCCGGCGCGTCGGCAAGCTGTTCCAGCGATTTGGCGGCGTCACCGGCGGCGGTTTGAAGTCTTGGCAACTCGGCCGGCGCCGGCAGCGGCAGGTCTTTGAGCGACGCCAACCCCGACGCCACTTCCATTTGCAGCGCGCTGCCAAGACCGGCAAGCGCGTCACGGACAAGCGATCGCGCCCGGATCAGATCGCGCAGCACCGGCAAGAGCGTGTCCGGTTTCGCGGTCGGATCGTTGAACTTGATCGGCGTCAGCGCAGTCTCAGCCGCGGTCAGGCGCGTCGTCACGGTCGAAACCACGGCATCCGAGACACCAGCGATGGGTTTCTTGAGGTCGGCTAGCGGCTGCGAGACGTCATCACGCCACTTGTCGATCTCCGTGGAGAGCTGCGTCATCAGCGTCGATCGCACCGTCTCCGCGGCCGTCGCGGCCTGCGAGATGCCGTCGGACTGCAGCAGCGTCATCGCGGACCGAAGATCGGCGCGCGCCTCATCGATGCGCCGAGTGATGGTCGGCGGGATCGGCCATGCCGTGTTGGTGACGACGCCAAGTTCGGCGATCGTCTTTTCGACCGGCGCTCGCTTTCCGGGCAACGCGTCGAGCGCCGCCTGAAAGGCCGTCTCGAGTGTTTTGCGTCGATCTTCGATTTCTGCGGGCGTCTTCGTCGTCAGGGCGAGCGTCAGCGCGCCGGTCTGCTCGCTGACCGCGCTCTCGAGACTGGGATCGATATGCCTCGACCGCACCGACGCCATGTGCGTCAGCAGCTCGTTGACGCGCACTTCTACCGCGGCGCGATCGATGTCGTCCTGCAGCTTGCCCTTGACGAACCAGCTCACAACCAGGCCAGCGAAGACGATGCCGAAGATGTAGTACGGATTGAGGCGCGTCCGAACTTCGTAGGCTGCGACCAATGGCGCGGCCAGTTGGTCGGACGGGATGACGAGCGACCCGGTTGTCGTGCCGAGCGGAAACTTCCCGGTGGTCTCGAACGGAACGTCGTGCTGTTCCCCCGGCTTGATCGTGATCTCTTTCCCGGCCAGCCGCAGCGTGCCTGGCCGCTCGGCGTCGTCGGAAGCACCCGAGGAATACGCGGGCGGCTTGATGACAACGGGTGTGTTCTTCGACGTCTCGGTGGCGACGAGTCGCGCTGGCGCGTTCTCGCCCTCCGATGAAAAAGGCACGTTGCGCGTGCGATCGAACTTCAGCAGCGGGGGAACGGTCAGCGTCCCGGCCGCTCGCGTCGCCGTCGCCGTGAGTGACGCGCGCTCCGAGGTCTTGGTGACCGTGACCGTGATGACGACGTCGTAGCTCCCTTGCTTCTGGACGCGATCCGGTGACGTCGTAATGACGATCGCGATCGGCCGCTTGGACGTGTCACCGGCCGGCCAGCCGACCTTGAACGCGTCGCCAAGTTTGCCATCGAGCACACTGTTGAGTGACACCGTGTCGACAGCGACCGAGACGTCGTCGACGGTCAGTCCCTCGCGCAGCGTGAGGGCAATGCGGCCTTCCGGCTTGCAGTCCGGCGTGACGCACAACGCGAACGTCGTCTTGCCGGTGACGGTGATGAGCGGCGTGTCGGCCGACGGCGCCGCCGACAACAGGAAGAGTGAGAAAGCCAGGCTGGCAAACATCGAGTCCTCGAGTTCAATGTCGCGGCGATGCGGCGGTGTGGGAGCAGTAGTTCAGCGCGAGGTTGGTTCGATTCTGGGGTTCGAGTACCTGGTCAGTTCCCACTCCGGGGTTGACTGCAACTTGCCGGCGGATTCCTCGTCGACCAGGATCGTGTAGGCGCGGTCGTTGTCGGGATCGGGCACAAAGCCATCGTCCTCGAGCTCGTGCGCGTCGAGGCCATAGCGGCGGCGCACCGCTTCGGCGGTGACGACCCCGCCGCGAGTGCGGATGCCGATAATCGCCTTCACGACTTACCTTTCCCGCACCATAGCACATGGCGGTTATTCGACCGGCGATGGTCCCAGCGTCGCATCCGGCACCGTCGGGACCGACGCCGTCGTCCCCACTTGCGCGACCGCGGGCCCAGGCGCGGCGTCAGCCGGCGGCACGCGAGCCGCAAGGCCGCAGCCGTCGAGGATGCCGAAGCCAAGATCGAAGTTGAATCCGGGCGCGCCGACTGGCGTCGTCGAGTTTATCGCCAGCATACGAAGTGCCGCCGGCGATGTCGCGGGATTCGACGCCGAGAACGGCAGACCGGTACGGACCGCGGCGATCACGCCACTGGCAACCGGCGACGCTGCGGACGTCCCGCCGTCGGCGCTGTAGACGCCCGAGCCTGCGAAATGCGTGTAGGTGGCGAAGTCCGGCTTGTTAGCGAACTGGCGCCCAGGGCCCTGGTTGGAATAGCCGACGCGCGTCTTCGTCGTATCGACGCCGGCGATCGACAGCACCTGCGGATGCGAGTTCGCGCCGAAGATGCCGCCGGTGGTGACGCCCATGCAGCGGCCATCCGGACACGGCGCGCCGCAGTTGCCGGCGGCGAACACGATGTCAGCGCCGGCGGCTTCGAGCGACGCGACCATCCGGTTGAACGGGTGATTCGGGTTGTGCGAGTAGTTGCCAGGATTGCCGGGCGGCAGATCCCAGCTGGCATGGAACATCGCCCAGCTGTTGTTGACGACCAGGCCGCTGTGCGTCCCGTTGCGGACGAGCGGCATCACGTTGTTCAGCAGATGCGCGTAGGCGCGAATCGCGTCGCTCAACACGCCGCCGAACGCCACGCCCGGCAGCAGCAACACGATGTCGAGCAGGGTGCACGCCGGCGCCATGATCTGGACGTCGAACGCGCACATCGTCCCGTGATTGACGGGAACCGATCCTGGAACCTGCCCGGCTTGCGCGGTCCAGCTCAAGCCGGGATTGAACAACGCCGGTTTCCCCTTGCCGCGTAAGTACGCGACGTTGAAGCCGGTATCGACGATGGCGACGAGCACGTTGGTTCCGTCGAGACCCTTGGCCGCGAACTCCGGACGGCACAGCAGCGACTCGACGTTGGCGTCCGTGCCGACAGGAGGCGAGGTGGCGCAGACGACAGCCGGCGCGATCGCCGCGTCAGCGTAGATGCCGAGCACTCCCGGCTGACTGGCGAGCTTCGGAAGGTTGTCGACGTCGCGATCGTCGATCTCGCCGCGAATGACGTACGACGTGGTGACGTCGACGTTGATGCCGTGCGCCTCAATCGCCACAGCCGCCGCGCTCGGGTGCATGACCGGCACGGGCGAGTAGCCCGCATCGAACGAAATGCCGGCCAGCGCCAGCGTCGCCGGGTCCGCCAGCGCCGCGCCCGCGCTCGCCGCGAGTGTGGCCGACGCCGCCAGCGCCGATCCCGGCTGCAGTTCGATGATCACTCCTCGTCGCGCCATGTTCCCGTCTCCTTGATGACGTCGCAGGTCCAATGAAGCCCTTTTGAACGCGCGTGCCTTCTTTGACGGGCCTGCCACACCCCCTGGTCGCCTGCACAACCTAGGACTATGAAGACTGCGGGAAAGGGAGCACGGATTCTAACCTAGGACATGTTCCGCCAGGGATCGAAAGGCATGTAGAAGGCATCGAGCTGACGGGGCGTTGCGAGAAACCAGACATCAGACACGGTCGCATGCCTCACCGATCCTTATCCTTATCCTTGTCCTTGTCCGGATCCTCACGCTTCGGCTTCCTTGGATAAAGCGGCGGCGGCTCGATACGGATGTTGTCTTTGCCCACCCGTTTCCTGACGGCCTCCTCGAGTTGTGTCGCCTCCTTGACGAGTTGCTTTGCGTCGACGACCTTGCCTTCATAGTCGATCAACTGCCGATCGTCGCCGTCGACGGCGCCCAGGCCGCGGGTGCGGAGGTCCGTCAGCAACCGGACGAACTGCTTTGCTGACAGAAGTTTGGGCTTTCCCCAATGGACGCGGACGAACAGTTTCAGCAGTCTGAGCTTCGCGAGCTTCTCGGCGAATTTCGGCGCGTCGGCCTTCTTCTTGTCGTTGGCCTCGAGCTTCTCGATCAGCCGCTCGATCCGCCGGTTCGCGCGTTCGAGCTCCTTCAGAATGCCGGTCGCTTCGTCTGCCGCCGCCATCGCCTGGTGATGCGACAGCTGCGCGACTTCACGTTTCTCCGACGCGCCGACCTCGGAGTAGGCCACGCTCGTTCGCATGTTCAACCGGACCTTGCCTGTCGCGGTGGATCTCGTCGTGGCGGAATCCAGATCCTTGACAATCAGGTGAACATACGCCTCAAACCGCGGATCGGCCGCCACGAATACTTCGTCGCCACCCAGCATGATCTGGACGGCCTTGTCGAAGTCCGGCAGGTCCGGCGTCATCTCGAGTCCGGCGCCGAATGCCTTGCGTGCCTCCGCCTTGCCGTCCGTGCGTTTGGCGCTGTGGGCCAGCAGGTTGTGGTACCTGCCAAACGTCTGAAGCACGTACGTATAAGTGAGCCGTCTCCGCTCGGTGATGTCGTCGGTCGAGCGGAACGTTTGTGCCAGCAACTTCTTTCCCTTGAGGTTGCCGTCCGCGATCTTGGCGCTGGACGTTTCGTACGCCTGCAAGGCGTCGACACCAAGGTCGCGAATGTCCATGCTGAAAAAGATACGCGCCGGGTGATCCGAGACGCCCGCATAGAACTGGAATTCCGACGCCGTGTTCAGGATGGCGATCCGGACCAGACGTACGTCCCTTGTCAGGAACTGTTCGACTTCCGACGGATTGAGGGGCTTTGAGATGTCCCGTACCTTTGGAAGGAGCGCGATGGCGTCGTCATGCTGACGGCCGACGTCCGAGTCGAACTCGGATTCCAGGAAGTCCTTGATGAAGTCCTGGATGTTCAAGAGCACCAGCCACAGCTCGAGCAGCTCCTTCTGCGCGTCGAACGTCATCTTGAGGTTCGGCTTTGGCGGACGTGTGACGCGCTTCTTTCTTACGTCCCGGACCACGTCGGGATTCGATACGAACTGCTTCGGAAAGAAGGCGACCGTCCAGACGGTGTCGATGTAGATATTGTTGTAGTCGAGAAGCCCCTCATGGTTGCCAATCGGGGCGGCAACGAAACGCTTGACTTCGATGGAGCGATTCGTCGCCATCATGTATTCCTTGTTGTCGAACGCCTTGCCGCGACTGTCGAACTTGCGATCGGGGTCCGCCCCCTTGCCAAAACGTTTCCCTGGACTGGTCTTGAGAGTCTTGGCCTTGGCGACGAACCTGGCGAAGCCGGCGGCCTTGACCGCCTCGGTCAACATCAGGAAAACGGTGAAGAGGCCCTCGGTGGCAGCCATTACAGAGTCCGGAACGCGTCAGGCGACGAGTGTCGCGCCAGGGCCCTCACTCAGCCCGTAGAAGATGTCGAAGCGGTACTTCGGGTCTTTTTCAAGGATCTTCCTTAGTTTCTGAGCCTCCTCTTTGTACTGCGCGCTTGACTCCGCGTCCTTCAGCAGCACCAGCAACGAGTCGCGCAACGCCCCGTCCAGCTTCCTCAGGCACTCGTCGAAGATTTTCCGGTTGGCGTCGAGCGATCCCTCGCCTTTCCCCGACGTGGTGAACCCGAGAATGAGCGACGTCTTGTAGTCCTGGCCGACGACGATGAAACCGGACTGGGTGAAGATCGTGCGGATGTGTTGCTGTCTCTCCAGGATGTACTTGTTGTGCCGGTTGTAGCCGATGACCTTGTCGTTGAGGTCCTTCATGCCGGTGTTGTCGCGGCCCTCTCCCGGGAACAAGATGACGTACAGAACCGGCGTCGGCCGCTTGTTGCCGGTGGCATGGGCCTTGATGCTCGTCACGACGACTTCGTAGGCGAGCGCCGTCCTCAACTGTCTGACAACGGCCAGTTCGAGCGCGGCACGCTCGTCCTTGTCAGGATTCGATTTCTTGACGAGATCCCGCATCCTGTCGGATAGCGCCCACACCGGCGGCAGTACGCCGGAGTCGTCGGCGTGCGCCGGATCGACACGAAGAAGATCGTCGTCAGGAATGCTGTCGGCGCCGCGGGCCTCATCGGACATAGCTGCCTCATAGGCATCCGCTGAATGATGGACGTAGCGGAATGACCGGTAATGATAGACTCACCGGACTCATTTCACGGAACTGGCCGACGGACTGGTCCGGGCATTTCGTTGGTAGGCACCACTACCGGTGGATGGACCCATGCAGAGCGACGTATTTCGATTCATAGCGCTTCGTGAGCCGGTCAAACCTGCTCCGGGTGACGACGTGGTCATCGAATCGTCATCGGACTCCGGACCCACGCCGCTCCTGCGAAGACTCGAAGAGGCCAGACGATCGGAAGCCCCACGCGAGGCGCTTGCTGCCGTGGCGCGGGCGCACGCCGAATCGCCTGAATACGTCCGCCGGCTGTCGGACGCGGCTCCGGCGCTGGATGCGGTGGCGCGGCAGATCACGTCGGCACGCGGCGACGTCGATCCCGATGTCGTGCGGAAGCTTCTGACCGCAGCGGCCGTTTCGTCCTCAGCGCTCGGCTCGCTCCAGAACAGGATCAGCGACAGCCTGCTCGCCGCCATCCTGTCAGGAGACACCCGTCGCGCCGATGGCGCGGAGCTCGAACGAGGCCTTCGCGCGCTCATCGTCGCCAGGCGCGCGGCTGACGATGCAGCGGTGACTCGAGAGGCGCTGAAAGAGGTCTATCGCCGGCCGGTGGCACTGCCGGAACCGCTGTTTCCGGTACCCACGAACAATGCCGCCGCAGAGGCGAAGGCCGCCGCCGGATTCCAGGAGGATCAGGCAAAGCAGCTTGCGCTCAAGGGCCGCGTCAAGGAACTCACGGAACGGCTCGAGGCGAACTCGAGCGCTGTCGCGGAACTCACGAAGGCGTATCGGGACGACAATGCGGCGAAGCGGCTGGAAGGAGATCGCCTGGCGGCCACACGCGCGGCCGCGGCGCCTCAGCCGTCGCCCGGTCTGGGAACGCGAATCCTCCGCCGATTGGGACTGGCGCCGGGCCCGGCCCCGGAGAATCCGGGCAGATCGGCGGCGGGCCCCGCGATTCCTGCGCTGGACGCCAACATCGCGGCGAGCCTTAGCGCTGACACCGTCAAGCGGTTGTCGGCGATCGGCCGGTCGACGACCTCGCTGAACGTACCGGAAGCGATCACTCACCTCGATGCCGACAGTACCGCGGCGGCCGATGCGCTGTACCGGGGCGGTGCGAGCGGCGCCGTGACGCGGATCGGCGGTACGTTCGTCAACATCCGCGACGTGATCGTCGTGGCGGATCCTGGTCGGCCCTCTCGCGTGCCCGGCGTGTGCTCACCTGGCGAGGTGGAATCGCCGACGCTGAACCAGCCGAGCGTGCCTGAAAGCGTCGGGCTGTTTCACTCGCTGGGCGTGGCAGATCTCCTCGTCGTGCGCCAGAAGCTGCTTCGGTATGAGATGGGCGAGATTGCGCACGTCGAGAACGTGATGGCGAAGGAGCTCCGGAAGCGCGTCCATCGCGGCCTGAACCGGCGCGAGGAGCTGCGCCTGACGGAGAGTGAGCGGATCGAGGAGAAGGAACGCGACCTGGAGAGCACGGAACGATTCGAGCTGCAGAACGAATCACAGAAGACAATCGAGGAGAACGCGAGCCGCCAGGCCGGCGTCACGATTACGGCCTCGTACGGGCCGAGCGTGGAGGTTTCGGCAAATGCCTCGTACAGCAGCACGACCTCCAAGAGCGAGTCGAATCGAATTGCATCCTCCCACGCGCGCGAGCTCACGGAGCGCTCGGTCCAGCGAGTGCAGGAACGGGTCCGGGAGCTTCGCTCCGTGCTCACCGTGAGCGAGACGGAAGAAGTCAACGAGCACACGTTTAACAACACGACCAGCACGCATGTCGTCGGCGTCTATCGTTGGCTGGACAAGATTTACCAGGCGCAGGTGTTCGATTACGGCAAGCGGGAGATTCTGGAATTCGTCGTACCGGAGCCCGCCGCTTTCGTCAGGCACGCCGCAGCCAACAAACCGGCCGAGGGCGTGACGCTCGAGCGGCCGGAGCCGCCGGGGTACTGCAGTTCGCAGCAGGCGACGTTCACGCCGCTGGAGCCCAAGGACATCACGCGCACGAGCTACCTTCTGTGGACGGCGCGCTACAAGGTGCAGAAGGTCAGTCCTCCGCCGGCGCGGTTTCGCGTGGTCGCAACCGCGTTCGACCAGCCCTGGATTGCCGACAACCCCAAGGCGACGGCGGCCTCGAACAAGGAGCTCAAGGTTCCCGATGGCTACGTCGCACGCCGGGCCTGGACGCGCGGCAATCATGCGCATTACACCAGTGACGTCAGCGAAAACCGGGTGCCGCAGCTGAAGATCTACGTCGGCCGGCACGAACTCGACACGCAGGCCTCAGCGACATTGGACGGTGAGAACGAGATCGTTCCAATTGGGATCATCGGAATCCTGCTGCTGGTGTTTGCGGTCACGGTCGAGGTCGAATGCGAACTGACGGAGGAGGCCCTCGCCAAGTGGCAGCTCGAAACCTACACCGCGGTGATGAATGCGTATGACGAGCTCCGCGCCGCCTACGAGCAGCAAGTGAAGGCGACCGAAGAGTCGGCGGCCGACGTGACCGTGAGAGGCCGCAATCCGGCGCAGAACCGCGCCGTCGAACGTACCGAGCTGAAGCGGGCCGTGATCAGCCAGATGACGGGACAGCACTTCGACTTGTTCGATGCCATGCGGCGCAGCGTCCAGCCGCACGGGTTTCCGCAGGCCGACCTCAATGAGGCGTTTGCAGAAGGCGAATACATCCGCTTCGTCGAACAGGCGTTCGAGTGGGAGAATATTCTGTATCTGTTCTACCCATACTTCTGGGGACGGAAGGACAGGTGGCCGCTCGTCAGTCAGCTCGACGATCCGGATCCGATCTACACCGAGTTCCTGAAGGCCGGCGCGGCGCGCGTCAACGTGCCTGTCCGGCCCGGATTCGAAAGCGCCGTGAACGGGTTCCTGTCCACGGGCCTGCTGCCTTGGAAGACGGGGAGCGAGTCGACGATTACGCCGAAGGAACCGTTCCTGTCGATCGCCGACGAAATCAAGAGCCAGCAGGGCGCGATTCACACCAAATCGGGCGGCACGATTGATGTCACCGCCGGATCGGCCGATGTCGCCGGCGAGGGCACCGAGTTCAATGAGGACGATGAGAACCGCGAGATTACGATTCGAGGCGAGGTGTACCGCATCAAGTCAGTGGCGTCAGCCACGCAATTGACGTTGACCCGGGCGTTCGCCGGCGCCACCTCGCAGGACGTTGGCTACGTCATCGGCGCAAAAGCCGTTGGTGAACCGTGGACGCTTCGCCTGCCCACGTCGCTCGTGATGTTGCAGGACGACCATTCGCTGCCAGAGTTCGCGGCGCAGGACTGATCGCCGCCATTCGTGGCCGCTAGAAGCCAGCCGTAATCACCCCTACTTTCTGATCTCCCTCAATCCCTCACGCGCGGGTGTATAGTTCGGATCGATCTGGAGCGCGCGCCGAAACGCGTCGGCCGCCTCGGTGGTCCGGTCGGTCGAGGCGAGCGCGCGCCCAAAGATGCTCCATCCGGCCGCATTCGACGGGTTGGCATCGAGCCACACGCGGTAATGCGGAATCGCGTCGCCTGGGCGCTTGAGGCGTACGAACGCGTCGGCCATCAGGCCGTGCGCCAACGGCACGACCGGTGCTCGCGGCTCGTCCCGAACGAACGACTGCAGCGCCTCTACTGCGTCGTCGAAACGGCCCGCGGCTCCCAGCTCGCGGCCGAGGTAGTACCGGGCCGGCGCATAGTCGCGCGCGGCGATGGACAACTCGGCGATCGCTTCATCGCGATGTCCTGCGAACGAGAGCTCAGCGCCAACCAGATGGTGCGCCATGGGTGTCGGCCACCTCGCGAGCACCGTCCGCGCCATCGTCACGGCCGACGCGTACTCGCGATTGCGCTCGATCGTTACGATGGCAAGCACGAGCGCCAGGGCGCCAACGGCCGCCAGGAACGATTTCGCAGGCGCGCGCGATTGCTCAGCCGATGCACCGAACCGCCGCCAGAGGGCGTCGGCTCCGAGGACGACAAGAGTCACGATGCAGGCGAGCGGCAGGTACATTCGCCGCTCGGCGCCGACTTCGGCCGCGATGGCCACGATGCTGGACGTCGGCGCCAGCAGGATGAACACTGACGCCGCAAGGAAACCCACACGCGGCGCCCTGAGGAGCCATACGATCGCTCCGAGCGCGAGCAGCGTAAGGAACGCCGCCGGAATCCAGACGTCACCCGGCGTGAGCGGCCGTGTCCAGCCGTAGTAGTTGACGAGAGACGACGGCCAGAACGTCAGGCGGAGATAGCGCGTCACCATCACCGTCTGATTCAAGAGGTAGTTCCACCAGGTCGTCTCCGCACTCGAGAACCCGCCGCTCGAGATCGATCCGCGCGCGATCAGGGACGGCACGAGGAGGGCCCACGTCGCGACGAGCGCCGCGTAAGACCGCCAATGTGTCCGAAGCACGCGGCCAATCGCGCCCCCGATCCAAGTCGAAGACGTACCAGAGAGATAGACCGCCTCGTAAAGCGCAATCACGATCGGGGCCGTGACCATCGACTCCTTGCACGCCATTCCCGCGGCGCAGACCGCCACGGACGCGATGCGCCAGCGTCCAGGTCGCGCCGACCCGTGCGCGCGGACGATCGCGTACAGCGCACCGAGATAGCAGAGCGCCATCATCGAGTCGGTACGCTCGCTTACGTAGTCCACGACTTCGCTGTTGAGGGGATGGACGGCCCAGAGGAGGGCAATCGCGCCCGCGAGGGCAACGGTGCGCTGGCTCGTGACCTCGAGGGCCCGCCGGGCGAGCCCGAAAATCAGCAGCGCGCAGGCAAGGTGCAGCGCCAGGTTCACCACGCGATATCCCAGGACATTCACTCCGCCCATCGCGTAGTTGATCGCAAACGAAAGATTCACGAGCGGCCGGTAGGCGACCGGTGTTTCAGGAGGTGGTGCCAGCACCGCGCCCAGGTCCGCGAGATCGCGGATGGTGGTGTTCCGCACGACACTGCCGAAGTCATCGAAAATGAACGGATTGGTCAGACCGTTCGCGTACGTGGCCACGCCCGCCAATAAGATCAGCGCGGGCCAGAGCCGGCTCGCGCGCGCGACGGTCGCAGTCGATATCGTTGCAGAACGACGGTCCTTCGATCGGGCAGGGCGAGTCACGAGAGGCCAATTATGATCGTCAAGAGGCTGCTGCAGCCAGTGACAGAAAGTGAGGAGAGCTCGATGAAGGTCGACATCTATCTGAACTACGCCGGCACGTGTGAGGAGGCGTTTCGCTTCTACGAGCAGCATCTGGGCGGGAAGCTGGGGATGCTGATGCGGCACGAGTCGAATCCCAATTCGCCGGTGCCGAAGGACTACGCGAAGAAGATCATGCACGCCCACCTTGACCTGGGCGGCACCGCGATCATGGGCGCCGACATGCCGCAGGCCGAGCCGATGCGGAGCGCGTACGTGACGATGACGGTGGACACGGTCGCGGAGGCCGAGCGCATCTATACGCTACTCACCGACGGCGGTCAGGTGTTCATGAAACTGGAAGAGACGTTCTACGCCGAGCGCTTCGCCATGTTCCGCGACCGGTTCGGTACGTCCTGGATGCTGCTGGGAGCGCAGAAGCAGAGCTAGCCTATGGCTGATTCACTCGTCGACCGGCTCGCCGCATTGCCTGTGCTCGCGTCCGTGCCTCGAACCGAGCTGGAGTGGCTGGTCGAACGTGGCGACCTGCGGACGTTCGAGGTCGGTGCGGAAATGTTCGCGCCCGGCGCGCGGCTGTTCGAGATGAGCATCATGCTCGAAGGCCGCGCGGCGCTGTACGTCCCGCGCGGCGGAGCGGAGCGCAAGCTGACCGAAGCGGGAGCCGGACGGATCCTCGGGACGATCCCGTTTTCACGGGTGCAATCCTTTCCCGGCCGGGGAATCATCGAAGAGCGGACCGTCGCCTTCTTCCTGCACGAGCAGTACTTCCCGGCGTTGATCATCGAATGCCCTGGCCTGACGGCCGCGCTCGTACATCACATGGTGGATCGCGCGCGCGATTTTCGGGTCGTGCAGATGAACGACGACCGCCTGGAATCGCTGAGCCGCCTCGCTTCGGGATTCGCGCATGAACTGAACAATCCCGCCTCGGCAGCCGCGCGGACCGCGAAGTCGATGGCGGCGCTGATCGACGATGAAGAAGATGCGTCGAGGGAGCTGGCAGCACTGCGGCTGACGGACGCACAACTCGCTGCCGTCGACGGACTCCGGAGCGAGTGCGGTCGCGTCGCGCCCGCACGGACGGCGCTAGAAGCCGCGGATCGTGAAGACGACATTGCCGAGTGGTTGTCCCGGCACGGTATGGAGCCGAGGATTGCCGAGGCGCTCGCGGCGTCGGGCCTGTCGATGGCATCGCTCGAAACGCTCGCCGTTGCGCTGCCGCCCGCGGCTGTCGCGATTGCGACGAGATGGATCGCGAGCGGCTGCGCCGCCCGCCTGGCGTCGCGGCAGATCGAGACCGCCACCGCCCGCATCCACGACCTGGTCGCCTCCGTGAAGGGCTTCACGTTCATGGATCGCGAGGGCGTGCCCGATGCGGTGGATGTCGCCCGCGGTCTCGCCGACACGCTTGCGATGCTGGAGGGGAAGGCGCGCGCGAAGTCGGCGGTTCTTCGCCTCGAGACGGCGCCGGACCTGCCGCGCGTCGAGGGCTTCGGCAGCGAGATCAATCAGGTCTGGGAAAAGCTCGTGGACAACGCCATCGACGCTGTCGAGTCGCAGGGCTCCGTCACGATCACCGCCAGCATCCGTGGCGAGTCCATCCTCGTGCGCGTGGCCGATAACGGCCCGGGCATTCCGGAGGCAATTCGCGGACGCGTCTTCGATCCGTTCTTCACGACCAAACCCGCGGGCAAAGGCTCCGGGCTCGGCCTTGACATCGCCCGCCGCATCGTCCACCTTCACCGCGGCGACATTGATTTCACGTCGGAACCGGGCCGTACCGTGTTCCGCGTCCGCCTTCCGGCCAGTCATTCTCAAGGAGCCACCCGATGAGACGCGTCATTCTTCTTCTCGTTGTCATGAGCGCGTCCTTCACGGCCGCGGGCGCGGCGTTTCAGGCGAGTACGGAGGGTCCGTACAGAGTGCTGAAGACCGCACGAGTCGGCGGCGAGGGCGGCACGGACTACATCTTTGCGGACACGGTCGGACGCCGGCTGTACATCACGCGGGGCGCGACGCAGGCCCAGGCGGCGACGGATACCCGGCCCGCGGTTGCGGCGTTCGAAAAGCGACTGACGATATTCGATCTCGACACGCTCGAGCCCGTCGGGACGATCGCCGGTGTCGGCGGCAATGGCGCGACGGTGTGCCCGAAGACGGGCCACGGTTTCACCAGCGACCATCCGAAGCCGTCAATGTTCGACGTGAAGACGATGACGTTGATGAAGACAATCGACGTGCCGGAGGGATTCAGCGCGGACGGCATCTACTGCGACACGTCCAACGATCACGTCTACATCGGCAGCCATCCGACGAAGACAATGCTGGTGGTGGACGCCAAGGACGGGGCAGTGCTCGCGCACATCGATCTCGGCGGCGTGCCGGAGCAGAGCATTGGCGACGGCAAAGGCACCGTGTACCAGGTGCTCCAGGATCGGCCGGGCGGCGTCGCGGTGATCGACGGCAAGACGATGAAAGTCACGAAGACGTATCCGCTTGGCGAACACGGCAGTTGCAACGGCCTCGCGCTCGACGTGAAGAATGAGATCCTGTTCGCGGCGTGTGCCGCCGTCGGACCCGCGCCGGCGCGAGGCACGCCGCCGGCCACGCCGGATCCGGCCGCCAAGCCGCCGCAGACGTTCGTGATCCTGAGCGCGAAGGACGGAAAGATCCTCGAGCGCCTGCCGCTCGCCGGCGGCTCCGACGGTTCGGTGTTCAACCCCGCCACGATGGAAGCGTTCAGCTCGCAGGGCAACGGCACCATGACGATCGTCAAGGAGAAGAGCCCGACGAGTTTCGAGGTGGTCCAGAATCTGAAGACCTGGCCGACGAACGGTGCGCGGACGCTTGCGTTCGATCCGAAGACGGCGCGTCTGTTTTTGATGGCGTCCGAGGCGCTGCCGCCACCGCCTCCGCCGCCCGCGGGTACGACACCACCGGCGCCCGGCCGCGGCCGGGGCAGCGTGCCCGGTTCGTTCACGATCATCGTGGTCGGATCGAAGTAGCCGGCGGCCTCGAGGCCGCCGGAGCCCGATGGGTGTAGACATTCAACACCCCTTGGGTGTAGCCTGCCTACACCCATATGCCGAGACCCCGCGCCCAGAACCGGATCGAACTGCTGCAAGGCACGCTCGACATGCTGATCCTGCAGACGCTCCAGTGGGGGCCGCAGCACGGGTACGGCATCAGCCAGGCGATGCGGATCAATTCCGGCGACGTGCTGGACGTTGACACGGGCTCGCTGTATCCGGCGCTCCACCGGCTGGAAGGGCAGGGCTGGGTGAAAGCGGCGTGGCGCGTGTCCGACAGCAATCAGCGCGTTCGTGAGTACCGGCTCACGCCCGCGGGCAAGCGGCAGCTCCTGTCGCAACGATCCCGTTGGGAACAGATTCAGGCAGCGATCGCCGGCATCCTTCACAAGGACCGGACGTGAGATTCCCGATGTGGCCCTTCTGGCGGCGGCGGGAGGCGGAGCTCGACGAGGAACTCCGTTCGCACCTCGCCATGGCTGAACGCGATCGGATAGAGCGCGGCGAATCGCCCCAGGCCGCCCGGTACGCGGTCCGGCGCGAATTCGGCAATGTCGGCCTCATCAAGGAAATCACACGCGATATCTGGGGCTGGCAATCCGTCGAGCGTCTCGTGCAGGACCTGCGCTACGCGGCTCGAAGCCTGCGGCGCAGTCCCGCCTTTACGGTGACGGCCATTCTGACGATGACGATCGGCATAGGGCTCAATACCGCGATGTTCACGGCGTTCAACGCCGTCGGCCTTCGCGGCTGGCCGGTGGAGAACGCGGAACGTCTGGTCCTGCTCGACCCTGAAGGCCCGGGCGCCGCGGGCCGCTTCAGCTTCGGCCTCGACGATTTGCGCGACTTGCAGCAGCGGAGCCGGACACTCGATCTCGTTGCGGCCAGCCGGATTGCCTTTCATGCGATCTCGTCCGATCCCGCCGATCGAGGACAAAACGCGTACGGGCAATACGTTACGCCGGCCTTTTTCGACATTACAGGCGTGCGGATGGCGATGGGTCGCGGCTTTCGGCCGGATGAGGACCGCGCCGGTGCGCCCGCGCAGGTCATCATCATCAGTCACGGCCTGTGGCAGCGCATGTTCGGCGGCGCGGCAGATGTCATTGGCAGATCTGTTTATCTCGGCAAACCGCCGAACATCTCGATCGAAGGCGAAGCGCTGGATCCCGGCAATCCGCCGTTCGAAATCGTCGGCGTCACTCGCGAAGGCTGGCGCGGCGGGCAGCCGTATCGCGATGACTTCTGGCTGCCGCTGCAGGTGGGCAGAAGATTCCGGCCGGGCGATTCGTTCTTTTCGCCTGACAGCCGCTGCTGCGCGCAACTCCTTGGACGACTTGCGCCCGGCGTGTCCCGCGATCGCGCGTCAGACGAGCTGACCCTCCTGGCGCAGCAGCGTGCGACACCCGCCTCCGCTCCGGGAGCGTCGACCAGCCATGCATCGGAGAATCGGCAGCGGCGCGTCACGGCCACCGGGACGAGCATGCTGGACCACACGACCGGGTCGGCTCGCGTGGCCATTCCGCTTCTCGTACTCGCCGCCACGCTCATCGTCCTGCTGCTGACAGGGGCGAACGTTGCGCATCTTCAACTTGCGCGCACGATGGCCCGTTCTCGCGAGATACGCACGCGCATGGCCCTCGGCGCGGGTCGCGCGCGTGTCGCACGTCAACTTCTCACGGAAGCGCTGCTGCTATCGGCTGTTGCCGGCGGACTCGGCATGACATTGGTCTACATCATGCTCGACACGCTGATGGCTGTCGCCGAGATGCCGATGCCGGAAGTCTGGACGCCCGACATCAAGGTGTTTGCGTACTGCCTCGGCGTGTCGCTCGCGATGTCGATCGTCTTCAGTCTGCTGCCGGCGCTCCGGTCGACGCGCGTCAGCCTGGCGCACGGGGCAGGCAAGGCCGCGACGCCGGCCGGGCGGCCGCGTTTCAATCTTGCGCTCCTGGCGTTGCAGATCGCGTTGTCGACGGCACTGCTGGTCGGCGCCAGCCTTCTGAGCCGCGCGTTCACGCGCGCGACTACCGGCGACGTCGGCTATGCACTCTCGGGCCTCACGACCGCGACGTTCCTGCCGACGGTCCCGCGCGCCGATACCGCCCCGACTGTGCCGGCGCTGCGATCCGCGCTCGAACGGGCGTCGGCTGAGTCGAATCTGCCGCAAGCCGCACTCGTCCAGCACCTGCCGTTCGCGAGATTCGACACGCTCGACGTTCACCGGCCCGGCGACAGCTCCAGCGACACCGTCGAGATTCACGTCGTCCGGATGTCGGCGTCTGGCCTTCCCGTGATCGGAATCCCGCTCACGATTGGGAGGGCTTACACCGAGCGGGCGGACGCCTCGGAGGCTGTCGTCAACGAGACCGCCGCGCGACTCCTTTGGCCGGGAGCATCCGCCATCGGAAAGACATTACTTGCGGGCACGGCGAACTACATCGTGGTCGGTGTCGCGCGGGATGTTTACTACACCGATCACGACAGGATCGCTCCGCTCCTCCATCTACCGGTGGCCCCGAACGCGAATCCGTACGTCATGGTCCGTTCCGAAGGCCCGGCCATCAGGGCACAGCTTCAGGCGATTCTGACCGGCATCGATTCGCGAGCGACCATTCAGGTGCGATCGGTCTCCGAATGGCTCGTCTACCGCCATCGTGACGAGGCAGCGGCCGCCAATGCCGCATGGACCGCCGGCCTGCTCGCGCTCGCGCTTGCGACGTTCGGCGTCTTCGGTGTTTTCGCCTACGTCGTCGAGGAACGGCGATCCGAGATCGGTATTCGCCTGGCCCTCGGCGCGCAGAGGGGGCAGGTGCTCGCGGCGTTATTGCGCACCGCAGGCGGCGCGGTGCTTGCAGGGCTGACGCTGGGACTGGCGTTGTCCCTGTGTGTCGGACCGCTGCTCAACCAGGTCCTGATGGGTCTGAGTCCATTCGACCCGATAGCGTTTGGAATCGTGGCTCTGATCTTGTCCGGCGCCGGCGTGCTTGCCACGTTCATCCCCGCCAGGCGAGCGCTCGGCGTCCAGCCGGCCGTGATCCTCAAGCAGGAGTAACAAAGATGGGTCGAAGACTCGCACTAACCACACTTCTCGCGGCCGCGCTCGTCGTCACCAGCCACGCGCAGAAGACCAGCTTCTCTGGCGCATGGACGATCGACCAGGCAGCGACGGACGCGGCGAATACGCCGACAAAGACTGCCGGCGGCAGGTTGACCACGATGCCGACGGGTTTCCCCATGACCATCACGCACACCGCAGACTCGTTCGCCATCGAGCGCAGGGCCGGTGACACCGGCGCGCGGGTCACGACCACCTACAAGCTGGATGGCATCGAGAGGGAAGTCAGGACCAGCCAGGGAACAGCAAAGGCGAAGGCTTGGTGGGACGGCGATAAGATCGTCATCGAGACGGTCGGCGCCGGATCAGTTACGACAACCGTGACCTACGCGATCGACAAGGGCGGCGTGCTCTGGGTCGAGACGAAATCCCCGCAGGGCACGACGAAGCGCGCGTTCAGGAAGTAGGCACTACCGCAGTCGTCGCAGCTCCGCTTCCGAGGCGATGAATCCAAACGCGGGCCACCCGCCCGACGTGATCGAGCGCTCGAACCACGTGCGCGCCTGTGCCTTGTCGCCACGTAGCAGGTACCAGTTGCCCAGGCCGTAGGCGAGCGTTGCGACCTGTACTTCATCAGTGTCCGCCGCGGTGACGACGGCTTCGGGTCCAATCTCGCCGCGATAGAGCTTCAAGCGGCGTGTGTAGGCGTTGTCAACGGGTTTGAACTCCGGCTTCAAGTCCGGCCGGCCGTCGACCATTGTCTTTGCCTCCGCCCTGCGGCCGGCGCGACTGAGCGACATCCACAGCCAGTCGGTTGAGCCCTGAAGCTCCCCAGCGTCCGGAGCGATGGGCAGCGCCTTCTTGAACGAAGCCGCCGCTCCGGCGAAATCGCCACGAATGAACTGCACAACGCCGAGGTGATACCAGTTGCCGTAGATCGATGGGTCGAGCGTGCTGCCGCGCGTGAGATCGGCGGAGGCGCGATCAAAGTCACGGACCGAGAGATACCGGTGCCCGCGCCATCGCAGGAGCAGGGCATGGTTCGGTTCGATCTTGAGCCCACTCGAGAACGTCGCAATCGCTTCGCGAAACTGCCGCGCGCCTGATTCGGCTACGCCGAGGTCGATGATGCGCGCGATGTTTTTCGGGTCGGCCGCGAGCGCGGTACGTGCGGTCTTCATCGCGTCCGTATCAGGCAGTGACCGGTACTCGACACCGGCGGGGGACCGGTACTGAACTGATTGCGCCCCTGCCTGGCCGGCGCCGCGCGCGGTTGCCATGGTGGCCGTCACACCGATGACCACGATCAACGCAGCCCAGGGAATTCTGTTGTAAGCCATGGCCGGATTCTAAGCCGGACTGAGCAATGGCATGATCGGGGACCGATCCGGCCTATACGAAATGAATGGCCGAGTCGCGATGAAGTTCCGCGCGCGCGGCGTTCTGGAACCCCCTTTACAGCCCTAGCGTATAGAGGCATAGTGTAACTATGCCTAAGGCCGCCGGTCTTCCGCCCGGAACGCTCATCCTCCTGATCCTCCGCGTGCTGCGGCCCGGTCCGCTGCACGGGTACGCGATCGCGCAACGCATCCGCCACCTGTCGAGCGAGCAGCTGAGCGTGGAAGAGGGATCCCTGTATCCAGCCCTCCAGAAGGCGCTCGCGAATGGCTGGCTGAAAGCCGAATGGACCAAGTCCGAGACCGGACGCGAGGTGCGCAGCTACCGCGTCACGGCCAAAGGCGTGAAGCAGCTCGAAACCGAGCAGAGCGACTATCAGCGGATGGCCGACGCCATCGCCGCGATTTTTGACGCCACATGACCACCTGGTTCCGCCGCCTCTGGCATCTGATCAATCGCCCTCGTCATGAGCGCGAGCTCGTGCGCGAAATGCACGACCACCGGCAGGCCATGCACGATCCGTCGACGTTCGGCGACACGCATCGGCTGATCGAGCAGTCGCGTGACGCGTGGGGATGGAACTGGCTGGACGAGGCGACGCAGGACCTGGTCGTCGGCATGCGCACGCTCCGGCGGTCGCCGTCGTTCGCGATCACGGCCACGCTGATCCTCGCGTTCGGCATCGGCATCAACGTCACGCTGCTCCAGATGATGCGGGTCGGCCTGCTGCGGCCGCCGGCGATCAAGAACGCCGACGCGTGGGTCCGATTCCTTCGCTCGGCGCCAGACAGCACCACGACCAGCGTCCCGTATCCGCTCGCCGAGTTCGTCAGGGACCACAACAGCGTACTGGCCGCGGTGCTCGTCGAATCCAGCGGGAGCGTTGGATGGGGGCGCGACGCCGCTCAACAGGTTGGGGCCTCGTTCGTCTCGACCAACTGGTTCAACGAGCTTGGCTACGGCCCGCTCGACGGCCGGATGCTCACCGATTCCCTTGACGCGACGACCGACGTGCCCCCGGTCGTGCTGGGCTATACCTTCTGGCACAACCGGCTTGGCGCCGCGCCGAACCTCATCGGCAGCATTGCCCACGTCGATCGCAAGCCCGTGCGGATCGTCGGCATCGCGCCAGCGGCGCTGCCCGGCCTCGAGCTCGACGTGCCCGACGTGTTCATTCCGATTCGGCAGCGCGAATACTTCTATCCGGAAAGCACGCTCTTGCGGGACTGGACCAACGGCAGCGTCGGGTTGTACGGACGATTACGCGACGGCGTCTCGGCTGACGCTGCGCGCGAGGCGCTCCGCCAGACGATGAAATCGATGGCGGCGGAGCGTCCGGAAGTGAAAGACAACGAGTGGCTGGAGCCGCTGCTGGCCCGCCACAACTTCCTGAGACCGGACGAGCGCACCGCTGTCCTCGCAGTGATCGCGTTGCTCAGCGGCCTCACCGGCCTCGTCCTCGTCGTCGCCGCCGCGAACCTTGGCAATCTGGTCATGTCGAGGGCCACGGGCCGCGTGCGCGAGCTCGGTGTCCGGATGGCCCTTGGCGCCCGCCGTGGGAGGATCGTCCGGCAGCTTGTCATCGAGTCGGTGCCGCTCGTTCTGCTGGGGATTCTCGGAAGCCTCGCGTTCTCGCGGATCACCGTGGCGTTGATTGCATCAGCCGGCAGTTTGCCCGTGTACCTCGATCTCAGCATCGACTGGCCGACGGTGGCCGCGGCGGCCGCCCTCGGCGCCCTTGCGCTTGCAGTCGTGGGACTGCTCCCGGCCTGGAAGGTCGCTCAACAGCACCTGATTGACGCAATCAAGGACGGCGGCCAGAACGTGTCGCGCGCCCTCGATCGGACGTTGATGCGTCGCGTGATGATGGTCGCGCAGGTGGCCGGCAGCTGTCTGCTGCTCATCATCGCCGGCATGACGATCAGGAGCGTTCAACGCGCGCTCGAGACCAGCGCGGGGTTCGATTACCAGCACGCCGCGGTCCTGTCGGTGCCGCTCGACCGTCAGGGCATGAGGGGCGATGCCGCGCGGCAGTACTGGAACGCCGTCAAGGAACGCTTGAACGCCCACCCCGAAGTCGAGAACGCGGCCATCGTCTCCGCCGCGCCGCTGGGAGGGCGCATCTTCCAGACGAACTACAAGGACACTCCGGGCCTCGAAACACTGGTGCAACGCGTCGATCCCGAATACTTCGCCGCGCTGCGCATTTCCCTGATTGGAGGCCGGCTGTTTGGTCCCACTGACGCGAAGACCGTGATCCTGAGCCGCCGCCTGGCGCTCGCCATGTACGGCACGCTCGACGTCATTGGCCGTGGCTTCCCGAAGTCTGCGCCGGACCGAACGATCATCGGCATGGCCAGTGATGCGCATTCGATCAAGGTCGAGGCCAACAACGTGGCCGAGCTGTACGAGCCGCTGACGGCCGAGGATTTCTCCGAGGGGGTCATGATCGTGGCGCGGGCAAGACACGACGTGGATCGGCTGCCCGCGATCCTGCGCGACGCGGCGGCGCTGGACCCGCGCGTCATCCCTTCGGCGCACACGATTCGCGAAGACTTCGAGCGTCGCATGCAGGGACCCCGCCTGACGAGTGCGATCGCCTCCGGCATCGGTCTGCTGACCCTGGCGCTGGCGTGTCTCGGCATCTTCGGCGTGGTGTCCTACGGCGTGGCGTTGCGGACCAAGGAGATCGGCATCCGAGTCGCTCTCGGTGCGCAACAGCCGGCGCTGCTCGGAGCGATCGTCCGGCAGGTGCTGACGCCGGTCGGCGTCGGCGTCGTGATTGGACTGGCGCTGGCCATTCCGGCGGGGCTCGTGCTGGCAACGGAGCCGTTCTATCTGGAGAGCACCGATCCAGTGACGATTGCCGCGGCGCTGGCCGTCTTCGGCATCGCCGCCGCGACCGCGGCTCTCTGGCCTGCGTTTCAGATGCTGCGCCGTAACCCGGTGCAGGCGCTGCGGCACTCGTAGGAGTCCTCAGCGCGCAGGTTCGAAGAGCTCGATCGGATTCCCGTCCGGATCTTCGATCTGGATCTGACGACCGCCGGGTCCGCTTTCCATGTCGTTGCGAAAGCGCATGCCGGCCTTTCTGAATTCGTCGATGAGGCCAGGAAGATCCGCGACTTTCAGAACCACGCGATTCCAACCGCCTGGCTCCTGCCGCCGTCCGTCCGGCATCGGCCGGGATCCGGATGCGCCAGGTCCGCTCAAGAGGATCCGCGCGTCGTCCAACGCAACGCTCGCAAATGCTGGAAGCTGTTGGTGTTCCAGCGTGAAGCCGAGCAGTTCGGTGTAGAAGGCGGCCGATCGTGCAACATCTCTGACCTGATACCGGACGCCGTGAACGCTCTTCACGAATCCGGCTCCTGGCGAAGTGCGGGCGGTGGTCGTTTCCATTGATCGTCCTCCCGCGCCACTCCGTGCAAGAAGGACACCGGTACGAGCCTTGCTCCAATTAGCTGTCGAGGCCTCAATCATGGATAACAAGGACAAACCTCGGCAGAGCGACGACAAACAATCGGTAGAAGATCGTTCCAAGCGTGCCGATGCCGGCGCCGCGCCAGAGCAGTCCGATCAGGCGCCCAACATGCCGACCGATGGAAAGCCCGAGGAGAAGAACGACGTGGTCGACCCGCGGGAGAAACGTCAGGATCCGCCGGTGCCGGGCCAGCCGAAAAAGATCAAGGTCGACCAATAATCAGCGCCGAGGTCCCGATCTCCTTCATTCATCACGCAACGCAATCAGCGGATCGATCCGTGAGGCGCGGCGCGCAGGCAGATAGCTGGCCAGGAGCGCCACGGCGATCAGCACGAAGGCCACCGCCGCGTACACGGCCGGGTCTGACGGCTTCACGTTGAAGAGCAGCGCCGTCATCGAGCTGCTCAGGAGAGCAGCGCCAATCAAGCCAATCACGACGCCGATGCCGCCCTTCCACAATCCTTGTCGCAGGATCAGGCCGGCAATCTGCCCGCGCGACGCGCCGATTGCGCTTCGCACGCCAATCTCGCGCGTCCGCTGCGATACGTCGTAGGCCAGCACGCCATAGATGCCGAGGGCGGAGAGGAACAGGGCCAGACCGGCGAACGCTGTGAGCAGCAGCATCACGGCGCGACGGTTGTCGAACGACGAACCCACCGCTTCTTCGAGACCGCCGGCTTCGAACAGAGGAAGCGAGGGATCGATCGCGCGAACCTTGTCGCGCAACGCCGACACCACATCGTCCGTTCGCCGGTCTGCTCGCAAGAACAGCGTCAGGCCGCCCGGGCGTCCTCCCCGGAAGAGCTGGTAAATGATGGGGTTACCGCTCTTTTCCTCGACGCCGTTGTGCGGCACGTCTTTCACGACGCCAATAATTGTCGGCCACGCTTGCGGATCTGTTGGACGGCCGCCGAACGCGAACTTGCCGCCAATCGCGGATCCGTTCGGGAAGAACTTCCGGGCAAAGCTCTGATCGACGACGAACACCTGCGGCCGGTCCGGAGGCATATCCGCTTCTTCATAGAAACGGCCTTCGACCAGCGTCAGCCCCAGAGTCTTGAGGTAGCCGGGCGTGACGATGACCCGGAAGGCGCCCGGCTGCGGCGCGCCCGGTGGCAGCGTGTCGTTCTCCAGCGTGAACGCGTTGATCGGCAGCCCGCCCTGGAACGGCGTGGAAAAGGACACGGCTACGTCCGTCACGCCAGGAATCTCCCGCATGGCCTGGAAGAGACGTTCCCGGATCGCGTTCGCCGCCTCGTCGCTCGCTCGATATTGGCGCGTCAATGCGACGCGGGCCGTGACCACCTTCGCCGCATCGATTCCGGTATCGACACGCAGGGCCTGCGCGAAACTGTGGATGAGCAGGCCTGCGCCGGTCAGCAGCATCAGCGCCACGGCGACCTGTGCCACCACGAGGACGCCGCTCAGCGCGCGCACACCACGCGAGGACGACGCGCTCCGCGAACTGCTCTGGATGATGGCGGCCAGATTCACGCGCAGGGTGTGGACCACTGGAATCAGGCCGATGAGCAGTCCCATGACGACGGCGAGCGCGACAGCGAATCCCAGCACGCGCCAGTCGAGCGACGCCGGCAGGGACTGCGGCAGCATCTTCGCCAGGTAGAAATTGGTCGCCTTGAGCGCGGCCCACGCCACGCCCATTCCCAACGCAGCGCCGAGAGACGTCAACAACATGCTCTCGAGGAGAAACTGCCGGGCGATCGTCGCGCGTCCGGCCCCGAGCGCGGAGCGGACCGCCATCTCGGATTGGCGGGCGTTCGATCGCACAAGCAGCAGATTCGCGACGTTGACACAGCCGATGAGCAGCACGAACGCGACGCCGCCCTGCAGCATCAGCAGCGTCGGCCGCACCGGTTCGACGCGCTGCTCCTGCACGCCGCCCACATTCATCGTCATGCCGGAGCGCTCGACGAATTGCTTGACCGGTGCGGGGCTCGCATCGACGTAGCGCTTCTCCATGAGCTTCGCCTCGGCGTCCGCCTGGCCCGGCGCGACGCCCGGTTTGAGGCGCCCGAAGAGCTGAAAGCCCACGCCGTAGCGGCCCTGCGGATTCTCCGCGGCCGGGGGCCAGCTCATCGGCATGACGAACTTGATCCGGGCATCGAACGCTTCGAAGACCCGAGGCGCCACGCCGATTACTTTGTACGCTTCATCGTCGATTCGGATTTCCTTGCCGATGACTTCCGGACTCTCCTGATACTGCGTCTGCCAGTAGGACTGGGTGAGGACAATGACCTTGTCGTTGCCCGGTTTGTTGTGCTCCATCGTGAAGAAGCTGCCGAGCACCGGCTGAATCCGCAGGATGTTGAAGATCTCGGCGGTGGCTCGCGCGCCCGGCATGCGCACGACCGAGTCTTTCTCTCCTGTCAGGTAGAAGCCGAAGACCCACAGCCCAAGGCTTTCGTAGGAGGTCGCGTTCTGCGAGTAGTCCTTGTAGAAAGGGACGTTGGCCGGCATGCGGTTCAGGCCGGCCTTCACCGCGGACGAGTACAACTCGACAATCTGCTCAGGCTGCTGATACGGCAGCGGCTTCAGCATCAGCGAATAGACCGACGAGAAGATCGCGGTCGTCGCGCCGATGCACAGCGCCAGCGTGATCAGGGTGGTGGCCGTGATCCGCTTGGACTTCCAGAGCAGGCGGAATGCGTGGCGAAGATCAGTCATCATCGCCAGCTTAGACGTGAATTGCCGGGAGCCGGTTGAACGGCTCCCGGCCGGCAGTCTATCGGCGCGGTTCCAGCGCCTCTCCCACGCGATCGGCGATGTCTGACCAGTGCGCTCTGAGCACTGGCGTCGTCGCGGCGGCCGCGGCGCTCTTTGCGGCGGTCTGAATCGCGCGCAACTGCGCGCGCGCGAGTGCCGGCAGATCGCTCTGGGCGAGATTCACAGGCGCGAGGAACCGTCCTGGCGGCGCAGGCGGTGCCGGGGCACCGGCTGCGGCCGCGGCGGGGGGTGGCGCGGGCGGATTCACGATCGCCGAGAGGCGCGCGACGTACGCGCGCTGAAGCGCCCGTCGATTCGCGTCCGGCGTCGTGCCCTGAGGCGTCTGCCAGATGAGGCGCTTCACTTCAGCCATGTACTCGGCGACGGGCCAGGCCTTCGTCGCATCGAACTTTTCGATGGCTTCGAGGCGGCCCAGGCGCGCGTTACTCATCACGTTGTTGAGGACCGCGGCCTGGCGCGCGGGGAGGGCGCTCGGACCAATCAGCGCCGCGATCGCCGGCGGCTGGAGCCAGTCCGGCGTGACGAAAACCTGCGCGTTGAGAAATGCCAGCGCGGCTTGTTGGCGCGCCTTCGGGACGACACTGAACACGGCGCCGGCCTGATCGCTTGTCTTCATGTCCACTGTCACGCCGGCAATCAGGCCGGCCACGTGGCCCATGTACGTGCTCCACTAGCCCAGGCCCTCCGTGTAGAGCTCCGCGAGCTCCGAGTAGTCGTCGCCGGGTTTGGTCGTCCACTTGATGAGATTGGGAATCATCCGCTTGTAGTTCGCAATCGCATACGTCGACGACTTGATCGCGTCGTCGCCCATGTCTTCCGTCTGCGAGCGCGGATCGATCCCGCCGAACTGGCCCGGCACGAAGCGGTAGGGGAACGTGCCCGTCTGGTTCGTGATCCAGCCATTCAGAGCCTTCTTCTCGTCCGCGCCGGCCGGGAGCACGCGATAGCCCCAGTTGATCGCGAAGTCGTCGAACGGGCCAAGCCTGCGGATGAAGTCCTTGGGCTTGAGGCCGTCGCCGGGTTGCGCGACGTAGTTCTGACGCGCGTAGTCCATGATCGTCGCGCTGACGCCGTACTGGCTGGTGAACTTCGGGTCACGCAGCGATTCGGTGGGAAAGGAGCTCGACGCCACCATGTTGTGCTGCAGACCGAGCGCGTGGCCGATTTCGTGGGTGATGACCTGGCGCATCGTCTCACCCATGAGTTCCTCGGGAATCTCGAGCGTCTGCGCCGACGGGTTGGCCGCGCCGGTCTCGAGCAGCAGCCGGTTGCGATAGCTGCGCATGTGATTGTGGTACCACGTGATTTCGCTGTTCAGGATTTCACCGGTGCGCGGATCCGATGTGTGCGGCCCGACGGCATTTCGCACGAGACTCGCCGCCCACCGCACCATCGACACCCGCGCGTCGTCCGCGTCCCAGTCGGGGTCCTGTGCCTTCGTCGGCGGGTCTTTCGCGAGGATCGCGTTCTTGAAGCCGGCCTTCTCGAACACTTTCTGCCACTGCTCGACGCCTTCCTTCACGTATCGCCGCCACTTCACCGGCGTCGCGGGATCGATGTAGTAGACGATCGGCTTGATGGGCTCGACGAGCTCGCCGCGCGCGTACGCGGCGGGATCCTTCGGCTCGAGCCGCCAGCGCGTGATGAACGTCTCGGTCTCCGCCTTCTGCACGTCGAGGCCGTAGTTGACGCGCTCGACGGAGAAGTAGCCGACGCGCGGATCGAACACGCGCGCTTTCATGGGTTCTTTCGGCAGCAGCACGATCGATTGCCGCATCTCGAGACTCACCGAACCGCCGGTGCGATCCCCTGGGGCTTCCGTCGCCGCAAACGTCTGCACGTGCCGGACTTCGACGTTGGTGGGGAAGGATCTGATGTCGCTGATGAAGCTCCGCGGCTGATCGAATCGCTGCACGCCGTACGTGCGGCGCGTGGCCGTCGAGAGACCCGACAGCGCCGGCGTGTCGCCCGCGAAGAAGTCCGTGACGTCGATGACGGACGTCTGGTTGTTGCTGCCGAACGCCGCGATTGGAAACGCCGCGAGGATCGGCGCGAAGTTGTTCTGTGCCACGGACTTCGCGATTGGCGTGGATTCGTCGGCGTACGAATCCACGCTGATGGACTTGAGGAAGATGGTGTTGTCCCGCTTTTCCCAGCGGACCATGCGCTCGTTGACGGAGCTCCCGGCCGTCTGGAATCCACCGCCGCCGGCCGGCGCCCCCGAGAGGCGGCTCACGAGCAGAAAGTCGCGGCCGAGCATCGCGTTGTCGATTTCGAAGAAGTAGCGATCCGCGACCTTGTGCACGGCAAGCACGCCCTTCTCGGACTTCGCGGCCGCTGTGATCACCTGGTCGTACGGGCGCGGACCGCGGTTCGCGCCGCCGCCTGGCTGTTGCGGAGCTCCGCCCGCAGGCGGCGTCTGTTGCGCGCCGCCTGCCGGTGCCTGCGTGTGAGCGACGACCGGGACGGCGATGAGGGCGGCAATGAGCAGTCCGGTGGATGGGCGCATGTGCAAACCTCTACTTGGCAATCGCGGTGAAGGGCGTACTGGCCAATGTGGTTCCCCACATGAGCGCGATGCGGCCGCCGTCGTTTTTCATGTCGATGAACGTCCATGTCAACTGGTCGACGTTGAACGGAAGCTTGTCGAGCTTCATGCTTACGCGCGCGACGTCCTTGTCCGGCGTGTAGCCGTAGGCGCCCCAGAGCGCGGTCTTGTTGGCTGGATCGTATTTCTGTTGTGCCGGCCAGCTGGAGATGATGAGCGTCCATTCCGGCAGCTTGAGATCGATGAACAGGCTGTATTCGCCGGCCGGCACGGTGGTCTTGCCGAACTGGAGCGGCACTTCCGTGTTGAGCCGCGTCGTGACGTTCGCGCCGGCGCGCCAGACGGGCGGCGGCGGCAGTCCCGGTGCGCCGACGTCATTGGCGGCCTTGCCGTAATTCGGACCGGTGCCAAACAGATCCCGCCCGCGTTCGAGCGGGCGGCCGTACTTGATCTCGATCCACTTGCCGCCCTGGTAGACCTCGCGGCCCAGGGTGAACGCCAGCCGCTCCGGTTTTACCCATTGGCCGAGTACCTGGACCTGCGCCGATCCCTCCGGGCTCATCGGCCGCGCTGGCGCTTGCTGCGCGAAAGCGGCGACACCTGCGACCATCACGATTCCGGCTGCGAACAAACTCTTCCTCATTATTACTATCCCCCGCCATTAGACGACGACACGGCATATTACGATGCCAACGCTCTATGCATATCCGCGGCCCGTCGGCTTTGCCAGCGCGTGTTCGACCGCCTCGACCGCGGCTTCGACCGTGGTCATGTGCTCCGGAATCTCGACGAGCCGCTTGACGCTGGCGGGGACGACGCGCTCGGGCGTCAGCTTGCGTCCGTTCCTCTCCAGAAGCGTATCGACGGGCCTTCCATGCGTGCCGAGCAGATCCACGATCACGAAGTCTGAATTCGGAAAGTCATCGTCTTCATAGAACTCCTGTCCGACGATGAAGATGCAGGTCGTCTCGTCCAGTTCGAACGCGTAGCAGGCGCCTTCATCTTCCTCTTCCTCGAACTCAACCACGCGCGACGACTGGATTCGCGTAGTCCGCGCGCGTCTTGCGCGCATCGCATCGTCGAGCGACGCGACCTGCCGGCGCATCGTCCGGTGCCAGGGCACGCCGGTCCACACGGTGAAGGTGATTGCGAGCACGGACCAGAACACAGCGATGATCCACACGGGCATGTCCGATCCCGCGAACGTGAGCAACCCGAGCACGCCGCACACCAACGCGCTGGCGCCGCCGGTCTTCACCAGCGCCTCGCGGCTTTCCCGGAGCGCCTGCTGGAGGCGGGCGGACAGGGACCGCACTTCGGCCGGCGTCAAGGGCCGTTCGGTGGTGGTCAGCATCGGGGAGTGCGTATTGTGCGTCACTCTGGCGCCGACTGATGCGGGCGCTAGAATTGCTCGGTGATGGACTCCTATCTGTTCCTGCTGGGCGTGCTGGCCATCGTCGTCTGGTGGCAGTGGAGATTCGGCGTAGGCTGGACCATTCGTACATTCCGGCGCTGGAAGGGGCGCAGCTAGACATCCAATGAAGCACCGGCAACTCGGCGCCCTCAAGGTGTCGGCACTTGGATTGGGCTGCATGCCGCTCAGCTCCGGGTACGGCCAGCCGCCCGATCACCAGACTGGGATCTCCCTGATTCGTGAGGCGGTCGATCGGGGCGTCACATTCTTCGATACTGCTGAGGCATATGGGCCGTTCGCCAATGAGGAACTCGTCGGCGAAGCGCTGGCGCCGGTCCGCGACCGCGTCGTCATCGCGACGAAGTTCGGTTTCAGGATCGAGGACGGTAAACAGACGGGCATGGACAGCCGCCCGTCGCACATCCGTGAGGTTGCTGAAGCATCACTGAAGCGGCTGCGCACGGATCGGATCGATCTCTTCTACCAGCACCGCGTCGATCCCGGCGTGCCGATCGAAGACGTCGCCGGTGTCATGAAGGATCTGGTGCGCGAAGGCAAGATCCGTCACTACGGATTGTCCGAGGCCGGCGTGCCGACGATTCGCCGCGCGCACGCGGTGCATCCCGTGACGGCGCTGCAGAGTGAGTACTCGCTCTGGTGGCGCGAGCCCGAGCAGGAGGTCCTGCCGGCGCTCGAGGAGCTCGGGATCGGCTTCGTGCCGTTCAGTCCGCTCGGCCGGGGTTTCCTCACCGGTGCGCTCGACGCCAGCGCGCCGTTCGACGCCTCCGATTTTCGCAATCTTCTGCCGCGATTCACGGCGGAGAACCGCCAGGCGAATCAGGGTTTCCTCGAATGGCTGCGCGGATTCGCCGCGAAGCGACAGGCGACGCCGGCGCAGGTGGCGCTCGCCTGGCTCCTCGCGCAGCGTCCGTGGATCGTGCCGATCCCGGCCACAACGAAACGTCACCGCCTGGAAGAGAATCTCGGCGGCGCGACGCTCACGCTGGCGGCGTCAGATCTCGGCGAGATCGACGACGCGTTCGCTGCGATTCCGGTGCAAGGTGATCGCTACCCGGAAGCGTTGCAGCGGATGGTGGACCGGTAGCAGGTATGCGTCCATTCTCCGCCTGGCTGTTACTCGTCGCTGCCTGCGCCTGTGCCAGGCCGCCGGAGTTCGTCTTCGAGAAACGCATGGGCTTGGTGCGATGGCGCGAGGGCGGAGGCTGCCTGTCCGCGTTCAACGCGTCGATCGCATCCGGCACCAGGGTCGTGCTGGTGGATCAGCCGGCATCAACCTCAACCTCAACCGATTCGGCGTCCGTAACAGACGGCAGAATCGTCGAGTCCCTGCCCAAGGCGTGCGACGAAGGTCTGGCTTTTCCGAACAACCAGGGCGTTGCCCCTTCCTTCTATAAGGTTGCAACCACGGGTGCCGCTCCACGCGACGGCATCATGTTCGCGATTCTCGATCCGCCCGTTTCCATGACCGTGGCGAACGGACGCGTCGAGGCAGACCTCGACGGAGATGGCGTAGCGGAATCATTTCGCGTCTGCAACTCCGCGGAGAACGTTCATTTCCTGACCTGGACAGGTGCGCCAGCGCAAGGCCGCCCGCGGTGGCGCGGGATGTACTACGTCGGCTACGACATGAATCCGACGTGCACGGACGAGGATGTCGCAGGAATGGTCACGCTCGACAAGCGTGGCCGCACCAACGGATCTATGGATCGATGAATAAATGGATCGATACACCGATCAGGATTGCTTCTTGTAAATAAGCTTCTCCGTGACCGGTCCGCCGCCACCCGTGAAGTCGGGCCGCGTTGAGTCGATCGTCAGCGTCCCGTCCGTGCCCAGTGTCCAGATCTGCTTCGTCTCGAACGTCTGGCCCTGAAAGTCCGATACCGTCGTGAGCACCAGCTTGGTGCCGTCCCAGGCGGACTTCGTCGTGCGATCGATGCTCATGCCCTGGATCTCGATCGGGCTCTTCGCAGGCGTGCCGTCGAGGTTGACCACCGTCTTGATCTCGCCCATCTGGGTGGTGGCGACGAGCGCGATCGTCTTGGCATCCTGGGACACGGTCAACGCACTTGGATTCATCCCGGCGCTTGCGGCGTCGGGTGACGTCAGCGTCCACTTGCCAGTGAAGTTCGGCTTCGCTTGAGCGAGGACGAGGGTCGTAGACAGCAGCACGAGCACACCGGTAGTGTTGAATACGCGACGCATAAGTAATCTCCGTTCCTATCCTAACTCGCACGCCAGCAACGCGAGCGAACGGAGCGGGGCTATGGGGCCCCCGCGAGAGAGCCAGTAACGGGTCCGGGGACGAAGCCCCCGGATCAAGAAGAGATAGGCCTGCCGAAGAACAGGACGTAGCCGTCGGGATCCGTCACCTCGAAACCGCGCAGGTCGTCGTCCGTGTCCTGGAGCGGTTGTGAAAACTCGACCTTCCGCGACGAGAACTCCGCCGCGAGCGCATCCGGATCGGGCACATGGACGTAGGCGTCCCAGCTGGCGACGCCCTGGCCGATGTCGCACGTGTGGTTGGGGATCGCCTCGACGCCGACGTCCTTGAACATGATCATCGCCCTGCCGCGCTGGACGATGCCGAAGAAGATGTCGTTGGGTTCGGGCCCTTCGAACGTGATGTCGAACCCGAGGCGAACGCGATAGAACGCGAGCGACGCGGGGACGTCCTTCACGATGAATAGCGGCGCGACACCGCCGACCTCGGGTTTGTCCATGAGGGAATTGTCGCGCAAATGGATCGGCGGGTCGATCCCTGTTGCCGAGCGAGCCGTTCCTGGCTCATAGCCCGCAGGGCCGCACGACGGGCGTGCTTCCGATCGGCTGCTCGAACGTGGTGTTGCCGGCGCGGATGGCGGTGGTGGCGCCGAGTTTACTTCTTGAACACGGCGTCCAGCGGGATGAGAATGTGCGTTCGCGGCATTTCACTAATCGGAGGCACGATGCCATGCAAGGCTGGACAAACGAAGCACTCCTCTCATAGCTGGATCATTGTCGCGGCCGCTGCCCTTGTCGTCGCCGGGTGCACGAAGGGCGGTTGCTTGTGGAGCAGGAAGCCGCCAGGCGAGACGTTGGTCCCGACGGTGTCACCCGGACGCGTCGGCTTGTCACCTGCCGAACAATCGTCCTTCTATCATCTGGAGGAAGGCAGCGAGGTTTTCCCGCTCGACATGTTCATGGCCATGGAGCGGGAAGAAGGCGGCGCGCTGTTCGCCGACGGTCTCGAACGCTACGGGTTTCTTCGCGACCCCGTCTCGGCATCCAATCCCGAGGGTCTGCCGGTCGGACTTACCGCCGCGACGACACGGGACCTGCAGTTTACGGGGATAAAAATGGTGGGCGTCAACTGCGCCGCGTGCCACGTCTCCGAGTTGCACTATGAGACCAGGAAGGTCCGCCTCGACGGCGCGGGCGGCCACGCGGACATCAACGCGTTCTATCAGGGCCTGGGCAAAGCAACGCAGGCGACGGCCACGGACGCGGGCCGGCTCTACAAGTTCGTGAAGCGGCTTCGCCAGCGCGCGAACAATCCCATCATGGAGAGCAGCGAAGCCGCGAGTTCCGCGAAAATCTTCAAGGCCGCTCCGGAGTTCGCGGTCGTCCGGCCCGACACGAGTTTCGACCGCGAATTGCAGGCAGAACTCGCCAAGATCATCAAGCTCGCGGCGAGCCAGCCGCCCGTCGATTTCACCAAGACGCTGGCATTGAAATCTCGTCCGGAGCGACTCGATCCGAGCGGGCAGTTCGAGGCCCAGCTCCGCAGTCTCATGACCGACGAGGCGCTGGTCTCCAGGATTCCGAAGAGCACGTCAAGGAACAGCGCATTCGAGAGGGCCTTGGCGCTGCAGGAGAAGGCCGTGGCGCTGCCGCCTGAACCTGTGCGCTCGACCTCCATGGCCATCCTCGAGGATGCGTACACGACCGTTCGCCTCTTGATCTCGCGCGTGCAGTTTCTGGCGCGCATCGCCGACCGTATGGACGTCCACTCGACACCCGCCGGATTCGGCCGCATTGATGCGTTCGGCGGCGCCAGAAACCTGTTGTTCGATGGGCAGCAGAATCTGAACGCGCCTGTCAGCTACCCGCACCTCTGGAACTTCGAGATGGTGGACTGGTTGCATTGGGACGGGAACACGACCTCCGTAATCGAGCGCAACATCGGCCAGGCGCTCGGCCTTGGCGCGGTGGTCAGGCGCGACACCTATGAGTCCACGGTCTCGCTGACCAATCTGTACCAGCTCGAACAACTCGCGTTGAAGATCAAGCCGCCCCGGTGGGAGGACACGTTTGGACCAGTCGACGTGGCCGCGGCCACTCGCGGCGCCGGCCTGTTCGATACGCACTGCGCGCGGTGCCACGGCGGCGATCCCAACGAGCCCGGCCGCATCCTGGCGCTCGCTGATATCGGCACCGATCGCAACCGCAGCGTGAACTTCAACGAACCGGCCAGAGACGGCAGGCCGAACGACCGCGTGATCGCCGAGTTCATGGCGAAGGTCAAGGAGCAGGCGATTCGTGACGCCGGGTTGTCACCGGCGCAGCGCAGGGCGCTCGAAGGCAAGTCGGTCGCGCAATGGCGGCTGACGGCAGGATATGCGGCCAGGCCGCTCACGGCGATTTGGGCGTCAGCGCCGTACCTGCACAACAACTCGGTCCCGACACTTGATGACCTGCTGCGTCTGCCAGCCGACCGGCCGGCCAGTTTCTACGTGGGATCCCTGGAATACGATCCGGTCAAAGTCGGATTCATCACCGGTAAGCCTCTACCGGGCGAAAAAGCCTTCGACACGAAACTGGCGGGCAACTCGAATGCCGGTCATCCGTGGGGTCCGAGAGACGGCAACCCGGACGTCGAGAAGCGAATGCGCGCGGACTTGCTCGAGTTCCTGAAGACACGCTGACCATGTCGTGGAAACGCGCGTCCCGGGTCGCGGCGGCGATCGTTGCCGCAGGTCTGGGTCTTCTGTCGATCGTGATCTACCGCGGGTATTTTCGCGATGGGCCTCCCGTCGAATTCGCGGACCCGGTCGATCACTTCAAATACGGATCGATCGGTGCGGAGGTCGGTGGCCTGCCGTACCCGATCTGGAAGGCCCTGCCGTCCGTCTGTCCGGACCTGTTGCCGGGGGGATACACCAGCCTGGGATTCATCACTGAACCTGGGCACGATCTGCCCGTCGGCGTCACCGTCCGTCAGTACGGCTTGAGTCGAGTCGGCTTCAACTGCGCCACCTGTCACACGGCCTCTTTTGCCGGCGTGAACGGCGCCGTGCTCGGCGCACCGGCCGAGCAGCTCGACCTGGGTGCCTACACGTCTTTTATCCTGGCGTGTGGCACCAGTCCCCAATTCACGCCGGCGAGGGTACTGGCGGCGATGGAGTCGGCGGGTGTGCGTCTAGGCACGCTGGACCGGTTGATGTATCGGTATGCCGTACTGCCGCTCGCTCGCGGGGTCTTTGCCGACCGCGCGCGTTCGTTCTCGTGGACGCAGTCGCGTCCGTTGCCAGGCCCCGGACGCACCGATGCGCTGAACCCCTGGCGTCAGCGGCATGGACTGAATCCGGCCGGCGACTCGGCGGTTGCCACCGTCGACTTTCCTTCAATCTGGAACCAGGCGCCGCGCGAGAGTTTCTGGCTGCACTGGGACGCGAACAACAACTCGCTTGCCGAGCGCAACCTGTCCGCCGCGCTCGCAGGTGGCGCGACAGAGGCGTCGCTCGATCTCGCGGCGATCGATCGCGTCGGTGTCTGGCTCCGATCGCTCGCAGCGCCTCGCTATCCGTTTCCGGTCGATTCGGTCCTGGCGCAGCACGGGCGCACCGTCTACGAGCGCGAAGCGTGCGGGAACTGCCACGACATCGGTGGGACGCGGGTTGGACAGTCGACGCCACTGAGCGAGATCGGCACGGATGCCGAGAGACTGACGACACTCACGGACGACCTGATGGGACGCATGCTCCAGGTCGGTACGGGCTATCCGTGGCGCTTCACGCACTACCGGCGCCCGACCGGCTATGCGAACAGCCCACTCGACGGAATCTGGGCGCGCGCGCCGTACCTGCACAACGGATCCGTCCCCACGCTCTGGGATCTGTTGCAACCCGTGGCCAATCGCCCGCGAACGTTCGGACGAGGCTGCGGCGCCCTGGACTCGCGCAAGGTCGGAATCCGCTGTGACGGCCCTTTCGTGTTCACGGCCGATCTTCGCGGCAACGGCAACACCGGACACGCCTACGGTACGCTCCTGACCGATGCCGATCGCTGGGCCCTTATCGAGTACCTTAAGACGCAATGAGACGCCTGCGCCGAATCCTGCTGGTGCTCGTCGCTCTGGTCTTGCTCGCCGGCGCCACATGCGTGGGCGTGCAGGATGTCACGCCGTTCTCTGCCGACGCGATTCGTCGCAAGACCGACGAAATCAATCAGGCAGCCGCAATCACCGTGCCCCACGGATTCGACGACGGCGCGGTTCGGCATCAGCACGTGCCGCTGTTTGAGGCGGTGGAACAGGGCAGGGAATTGTCGTCCGCCGAAAGCACCGAGTACCGGCGCGCCTACCAGGACATCATTTTTCGAAAACAGTCGACGCTTCGCCGATTCGATCGACAACTGACGGTGCTGCCGAACGTTGACATGGACCGCCCGAACAACGTCGGTGGTCTCGGCATCGAGGGCTCGCACGATCATCACGACGCGTCCATGCGCGCGAACCTCCTGGCGCTCGAGGCCGAGTTGCAGACGATCGAGGCTCCGGCGTCCTCCTCTCGCGCGCGAGTGTGGGCAGCGATTTCCGCGTACAAGAACGCAACGGACATCCTGTCTCACCTGGCGACGGTGCCCCACACCAAGTCTGTCGCCTATCGCCCTCCGCCGGCGGCGCCAACTGAGATCGAGCAGCAGGGCGAGTTGCTGTTGCAGGACTTCAAGCAGGCCCAGTTCGCGCCCGTCAACGGCACGGAATACTGGGCCGCGCTCTGGCGCGGCCTCGATCGCTTTGACCTTCTGCTGCTCCGGGTTCAGACGACCGTCAACAGCGGTTTGTCAGCGACCGAGCGACGTTTGGCCGGCCGATGGGACAGCACGCAGTCGCTGGGCCGATGGCTGACGAACGGCACGACGCCACGCCGATATCGGCCGGGGCCGCCCCGGTAGCGGCGCGCTCTCTCCACGGTTCGGCGATGAAATGGATCTCACCCGTCTCGCGCCGGCGTTCGATGGCGTCTTGCTGAAGTCCGGTTTGGCCCGCACGTGACAGTAGTCGCATCGCACGCCGAGCGAGTCCGAATGCAGACTCATCAGCGGAAAGAGCTGCGCTTCGGGCAGCGCCTGCAGCACCTTCAGGTTCGGCCGCGTGGCGCCGGCCGTCGCGGCCTGCTGTGCATCGACGAGTGTCGCGGCGAAGACAAAGAGACCGGAGGCCAGGCCGACAAACACCTCAACGGCTCGGTGGATCATGATTCGGGGAATGGTAACGCTTCCATCGCTCGTTGGCGTGATCGTGCCGAGGCTTCGGCGGCGATGTATTGTGGAGACAGGACACACAGCAGACGCAAGGAGGCCCCAATGCTGCGCAGTACGTTTGCATTCGTTCTGGCTGCAGCGATAGCTCCGATTGCTACAGAACCGGCATCCGTGCAGTCAACGTCGGCATGCCAGCCGGCGGGGAAGATTATTCCGCTTGCCGGATTGCCGGAGGCCAGCGGACTCGCCGCGAGTCTGACGACCGCCGGACGATTGTGGTCGCACAACGACTCTGGCAAGCCGGAGATCGTGTCGCTCGACACGAGCGGTCAAGTCACCGGTCGCGTTGCGGTGTCTGGCGCCGCGGTTGTGGATTGGGAAGCCATCGCACCGGCCAGGTGCGGCGGCAGGCCGTGCCTGTTCATCGGCGACATCGGAGACAACAACGCCTCCCGCCGGAACATCACCATCTACCGGATCGCAGATCCCGCCGCCGGCGCGTCGTCCGTCAGGGTCGATGCCGTCATTCGCGCGACGTATCCAGATGGCGCCCAGGATGCGGAAGCCCTGCTCGCCACGCCGGACGGAACGTTGTACATCGTGACAAAGGGTGAGACCGGACCCGTGGCTCTTTACAGGCTGCGCGAAACAGCAGGCGGCGACGTGACGACTCAGCTCGAGCGTGTGGGAACGCTTGGCAAAGGACGGGCCGCCGCTCGGATTACGGACGGCGCGATTTCGCCAGATGGCGATGTCGTTCTGTTACGAACGCGCGACGCACTCACGTTCTATCGCGCCGCCGATTTCCTGAAGGGTGAGTTCCGTGCGGTCCGGAGCGTCGACCTGCGATCGCTTCGCGAGCCGCAAGGCGAGGGCGTGGCATTCGGCCCGCGAGGAACGGTCTATCTTGCCGGCGAGGGCGGCGGCAAGTCCCAGGCCGGGACCCTGGCCGTTCTGTCGTGTTCAATGTGACGCGTCATCCGCGGCCTGACAGGCCTGTCACGCTACCGCACTGACGCGATCCACCGATCCACGCGCTTCTCGAGAATAGTCAGCGGGAGCGCACCGCCGCCAAGGACGGTGTCGTGGAACGCGCGGATGTCGAACTTCGATCCGAGCGCCGACTCAGCCTTCCGACGCAGTTCCTGAATCTTGAGCATGCCGATCTTGTAGGCCGTGGCCTGACCCGGAAGCACCATGTAGCGCCGGACTTCCGAACGTGCCTGCGGCTCGGTGATGGCCGAGTTCTCGAGAAAGTACTGAACCGCCTGCTCTTCGGTCCAGCCCTTTGAGTGAAGTCCGGTGTCGAGGACCAGCCGGATGGCGCGCCACATCTCCGAACCGAGCCGGCCGAACCGTGAATACGGATCCTGGTACGTGCCCGGCATCTGGGTCGCCAGCCATTCCGCGTACAGCCCCCAGCCTTCCGCGTACGCAGTGAAGCCCGCCTGAGTGCGGAACGTCGGCACGGACTTCAGTTCCTGTGCGATCGAGATCTGCATGTGATGGCCGGGGATTCCCTCGTGGTAGGCGACCACTTCGAGCTCGTGCTTCGGCATCGCTTTCATGTCAGAGAGGTGCGCGTAGTAAATCCCGGGTCTGGAGCCATCCGGTGTGCCTTGAAAATAGTGCTGCGCGGCACCGGGCTGCTCGCGGAATGGCTCAACGCGTTTCACGACGAGATCCGCTTTTGGCAGGATGCCGAAGAATTTCGGCAGCACGGCCTTGATCTTGTCGATGGCGGCAGTGGCGTCGCGGAGGTACGCTTCGCGGCCGGCATCGGTATCCGGGTAGTAGTAAAGCGGGTTGTCCTTTTTGTCGCGCAGCTCAGCGAAGAACGCGGGCAGGTCGCCCTTGAATCCGACTTCGTTCTTGACCGCCAGCATCTCCGCGCGCAACCGGGCGACTTCCGCCAAACCGATCTTATGGATCGCGTCAGCAGTGAGATCCGTTGTCGTCTGATTCGCCAGGCGTTCGCGGTAGTACGCCGCGCCGTTCGGCAGGGCGTTCACTCCGGAGGTCTTCGCGGGCGCCTTCTCCAGATCCTGCTTTTCCCACGCAATCAGCTCTGCATAGGCTGACCTGAACGGGCCCGTCAGCGCCGTGCGTGCCGCCGCCAGCATCGACGTTGCGCGCACCTCGTCGATGGCGCCCTTCTTCTGCAGAGCCGCGATCTTGGATTGCACGTCGGCCCAGACGTCGCTGTCCTTGCCGCTGTTGTCGAAGGGCGCGCCGGTAATGATCTTGGTGGATGCGTCGATGACGAACCCGTACGAAAACCTGGGCGGCCGGACGCCTTCGGTGGCGTTGTGCTTCGACTGTTCGATGAGCTGCCGCAACGCCCGGCCGGATTCGGTGATGCGATTGATGTACTGGTCCATGTCGGCAGCGCTTTCCACCGAGTGAAACGCGATTAGCAACTGCGGGAAGAAGCCCTGGATCGCGGTCATCTGCTCGAAGATGTAGGCGTTATCGCGGAAGGGGACCGCGCGTTCGGCCTGCTCCAGCTGGTAGATCCACGTGTCGTACGACGTCTGCGCCTCCGGCGTCAGCTTCTTGTAGTCGAACAGCTTCTTCATCTCGACGACCGTCGCGCGCTGCCATTTCAACTGCTTGTCCTGCGCCTCGATGGACATGTCGTCGATCGCGCCCGACTTGCGCCCCAGGAAGGTCTGTTGAATCGGGCTGAACGCGAGTTGTTCCTCGAATCGGGCCTCGAACCACTGGTTGATACGCGCGGTTTCGTCGATCGCAGACTGCGCGTTCGGCGTGCTCGATACAGCAAGGGCAAAACCAACGGCGAGAGCAGGGAACAGTCGTCTCATGGGGTTGAGAATAGCAGGGAGGGGCGCATGGCCGGATCAGTCGCGGCGTCCGGCTTCGCTAGAATGGGACTCCGCATGCCTATCGTGGATGAGGATACGTTCGGAGATCGGCCGCTGGCGCGCATCTTTCTGGCGCCGACGGTTTCCGAAGCGCGCCGCGTCGAAGCGGTGCTCGACCAGCACGGCGTCGACTACTGTGTTCGCGTCGAACCCTGCGGCCGGACGCTGTTCGGATCGACGCGCCAGGGCGCGGCGTTCCTCGTTGACGAAGTCCTGGCGGACTCCTGTGACGCGGCGCTCGTCCGCGCCGGGCTCAGTGCGGGAATCGTGCGTGACAGCCCCAAGCTGCCCAATCCGTAACATCTATCCAATGTCGCCGTCGGTCTCGTCCAGAAACCGATGCACCGGAAACGCCGTCGCGTTGGTCATGACCACGGTGCCGAGGCCGCGTTCCGGATACAGGCGCATCAGGCAATGGAACCCGCCACCGCCGCCTTCTTTGAAGAAGTGCTGGTGGCCGCCCACTTTTCCCACGTGCCACCCAAGCGTCATCGCGACATCCCGTCCGGGCACGGCCTGCCGCGGATCGTAGAGGACGCGTTTCGCGTTTGCGCCGATCAGCGCGGACCGATCGCGCAACTGATCCTGGAGGAACACGCCGAAGGCCCGCGCCGTACCGACCAGACCGCCGAAGGCCGCGCTGTTCACATGATGCCGCCGAATCTCCACCCATCGCCCCGTGCTCCGGCCCACCAGCTCGCGATCGATGAGGAATCCCTTCAGGAGATTCATGAACGAGTACCGTTCCAGGTAGCCGCTCGCGTGGTCGGCAGGATCCGGAATCGCATAGCCCATGTCGCGCGTCGTCAGGCCCAGCGGACGGACGATGTGCGCGTCGATGTAGTCGGTGAAAGCGAGCCCGCTCGCGCGTTCCACGATGCTGCCGAGCAGCCAGTAGCCGATGTTCGAGTAGCGGTACCGCGTGCCCGGGCGGAACGAGAGCCGCGAATGTTTCCGCAGCACCTCGGCCAGCGCGGCGGTTTCGCTGAATCCCGCATGCGCGGCAGCCGGGTGCACCCACCGGAGTGGAATCGGATTCGGAATGCCCGATGTGTGCGAGAGCAACTGCCGCACGGTCACATCCGGGTACGGCAATCCGTCCACGTAGCGGGCCACCGCATCGTCCAGTCCGACCTTGCCGGCCTCCATCAATTGAAGGACCGCCACGGCCGTGATCGTCTTGCTCATCGAATACGCCATCATCGACGTCGAAGCGTCGAGCGCGGCTCGGCGGGAAAGATCCGCGAGACCTCCGGCGTACTCGGACAGGATTCCTGAGGCGTTCACGGAGACGTACTGAATGCCGGGTGTTTTCGCGAGCCAGATCGAAGGAACGTTACTCATTACTTATTGGCGTGCAGCGCCTGTCGCCGTTCGAGCCGCAACACGTTGCCAGTCCTTGAACAGATAAACACCCCAGACCACCTCGAGCACCTGCAGGACTGCATAACCCGCGGCCAGGAGTGTGCCGAAGTAAGAACCGCCCTGTAGGACGCTGATGTAGACCACCGAAAACAGAACGATCGGAATCATGCCCGCCGCGCGCAGCCACTGCGGATACAGGTCGCACCAGAACATGAAAATCAGTGCCGGGATCATCGGCATCACCATCGTCGTCGCGCCGTAGCAGACGGCGATGATCACCACCAGGCTTTTGTTCTCCAAGTCGGTCTTTGTCATGGGCGGGAGTTTAGGTCGGCGACTGGCGGACTGTCAGGATCCGGTGCACTCAACTCGGTCCGGACCGAGTCGAGTCGAGTCGACGGTCAGATCGCCAAGATTCCTGCTGTTGACGGCTCCTCTTCGATATCATTCGGCCCGGGATGCCCCTTCTGTCTCGGTCGGCCAGAGGTGTTCGCTTCGAGGTCGGATCATGACGGATGTCATCGATTCGGCGGAGTCCAATTTCGAGATCGACGCGAACCAGACGCTCGATAGTCTTGCCCATCAAGTGCTGAATGCAGCACTAGTCAGGATTCGTGCAGGAGCGGGCTCCTTGATGGTTGTCGATCACGATGAGCAGATCCTCCAGGTGAAGGCGCGCCTCGGGCCGCCCAGACCCGCGCGAAGAGTCGAACGAGTGTTCCGGATTGGAGAGGGTATCGCCGGCACCGTTGCCAAGACGGGCCAGGCGTACCTGTGCTCGGATGTCAGTCTCGAACCAGCGTTCGAGCCGTCGCGCTCCGGACTCAACTTCCGATCGCTGTTGTCAGTGCCAATCATCTATCGTGGGCGCTCGGTCGCGGTGATCAATGCGGATTCCGAGTCGCCGGGGCAGTTCACTCCGGCCGACGTCGAGCGCCTGCGCGAGGTGGCTGACGTGGTTGCCGAGCCCCTTGCGCAGAAGGTCGGCATCCTCGACGCGTTACTCGATGTCGGCAAGGACCTGACACAGCTGCCACGCTACGGTGGCGTCGAGATCGTCCTTAAGAAGATCGCCGAAGCCGCCGTCCGTGCGCTGGGCGCGGATGTCGTCACGGTCTACCAGTACGATCAGGCGCGAAACGAATTCTTGGTCGAAGGCACCGGTCCCACGATTGCCGGAAGGCTCCGCGAGCCTGCGCCGATGCGGACAAGAGTGCACCCGGGCGATGTGCCGTTCTACATCGTGCGCAACAGGCAGTCGGTGTTCCATCAGGATGTCGACAGTCAGGACTTTCTTCACCACCATATCGAACGGCCGAGCGCGCCCCGTCCCCGGTTCGTCGATCGCGAAGGAATTAAGTCGATGGCAGCGCTACTGTTGCCGTTCAGCGGCAGTAACTCGCGCAGTGCCGCCAGCGAAGAGATCGTGGGCGTCATGTTTGCGAACTACCGCTCGCGGCACGCATTTAACATCGACGAGCGCAAGGCGCTCGCAACGTTCGCCGACTTCGCCGCAATCGCAATTCTGAACGCCCGCAACGACGAGCGACGCATCCGCGAAAGCACGGACATCGTCACGGCCGTGCAAGGATCGCTCGCCCATCGAATGAGCCGCTTGTGGCAGGCCAGCAATCTGGCCATTCAGATTCTGTCGGAGAGTGTGCCGCCCGAAGATCGGCTTGCGCACGAACATCTCGCCATTGTCAGGCAACAGTCGGAGCGGCTCTTCTCCCTCGCGAAGCGACTGCAGGAACGGATCAAGGCGGGGGAGACTGTGCGCGGCCAGGATGCCGTGCAACTGCCAGGCACCATCAACCGGGTGTTGAAGACCTTCGAGCCGGAGCTGCGTCGCAAGGAGATTGCGCTGGTCAACAAGTGCGACACGTCCGTGGACGTTCGAAGCGACGACGTTCATCTGCAGCACGTCGTCTATGACTTGGTCAGGAACGCTATCGAGAGTATCGACGAGATGCGCGTCAGCTACCCCGCACATCTCGGCCAGATCCAAGTGGAGCTCGAGACAAGCAGTCCGGATGTGGTCGAGGTGTCGATCAAGGACAACGGCATAGGCATTGCCGAGAAAAAGCACGACGACGTGTTTCTGCCCGGCGTTTCCACCAAGAACACACTCGGCATCGGGCTCTGGTGGTCCCGGACGTTCGCGCGTGCCACCGGTGGTGACCTCGTCATTCGCGCGTCGGCGACTGAAGAGGGTGCCGAGTTCGCGCTCCGGCTGCCCAGATTCCAGCCCGTTGCTAGGGGATCGACGCCTGAACCACCGTCAATACTAGTCGTCGAAGACGAGCGGTACTTCCTGCAGATGGTGATGCAGATGTTCGAGCCGCTCGGGTGCCGAGTGGACTCGGCTTCCAACCTGGATGCTGCCCGGAAGTTGCTCGTCCGCAACTCCTACGATCTGATGGTGCTCGACCTCAATCTCGACGACACGGAAGTTGTGCTTCGCCAGGAGGGCTTGCGACTCCTCGACGAACTGACGCACCATGCGACGCAGACGAAGGTGATAGTCATGTCGGGCCACATGGATCGGGCACAGCTGCTCGAGATTCGCGAGCGGCACGTCCCCGTGATCGAGGCATTCGAAAAATCGGCGCTCGATCCCAAGACCTGCCGTGAGATCGCGCAGCGTGTATTCCGGGAACATGGGAAGCCTCTGCGTCCCGATGCCGGCACGGCCGGGGTGGAGCGTTGACGCAATCCGACCGCGTGCTGCTGATTGAAGACGATGCGCCTTACGCTCTGCTTTTGCGCGAGACACTTGCCAGGCTGGGATTGACGACCGACATCGCCGCCAAAGAGGAGCAGGCGTGGTCATACCTTCGCGACCAGTCGTACCGTCTGATCATCCTGGATCTTGGCCTCGATGAGGGGATCTTCAACTTTGCGCGCGAGGCGTTCTGCGAGCAGATTCGTCAGCGCTATCGTGATGTGCCGGTCCTCGGTATTACTGCACTGCACCTCGCCGGAGCACAGATATTCGGGCTGCGTAACTACATCGACGCGTTCTTCGAGAAGAGCACCATGTCGCCACCGGCGTTTCGGGCGACAGTCACTCAGTTGCTCAACGGCCGGCCCGCGGTCGAGCCGACGCCTCGCGCTGCGCGCGAAGACGGCCGGGTGTTCGTGAGCTTCTCCGCCAGGGATAAGGTCAAGGCCGCGCAAGTCGTTGGCGCTCTGCGGACGGCCGGGTTGAAGGTTTGGTGGGCGGGTGACGGCCTGCGGCCAGGGGATGGGTTTGTCCAGACGATTACACTTCAACTGGAAAAGGCCAGCGTCTTCCTGCTCCTCTGGTCTCATTCTTCCTCAGAGTCCGAATGGGTTCGACGTGAACGGGACGTCGCAACCGAGCTCGAGATCAAGCGCGGACGTCCGCTTGTGATATGCGCGCGGCTGGACGACACGGAGCCGCCGGGACTCCTGCGCGTCAAGCACCACCTCGACCTCACTGACTTCGCTGTCTCGCTTGAAGACGCAATCCGTCGCGTTCGACAGACGGTCGACAAAGGAGAGTAATCACCGCACCGTACTGCCGGGCAGGCAGAATCGCGCGCGCGTTCCGTGAAGGGCGCTCGCGTCAACAACCTCAAGGAAGTCCCGACTGACGCTTCGCTTTAGTTGGCCCGCAATGCAACCACCGGATTGACCCCGGCAGCGCGGCGAGCCGGCACGAGACAGGCGAGGAACATCGTCGCCAGCACAGCCACCGTCGTCGCACCGAGCGTTGTAGGATCCGTTGTCTGGACGTCGAACAGAAGACTCTGCAATGCGCGCGACAGGAGCGCGGCACCGTGGGTCTGTGCCGAATGCCGTTGCCCAATGGATCAAGTGGATCGCGGGATCGACGTCTGGCGAAGGTGGATACACTGATCCATCCATGTCCAAGCCCGAAGCCCCCGACCTGCACAACGTCATCAAGGTTCAGGGCGCACGCGTCAACAACCTCAAGGACATCTCCGTAGAGATCCCGAAGCGCCGGCTGACGGTTTTCACCGGCGTCTCGGGCTCGGGGAAGTCGTCGCTCGTGTTCGGGACCATCGCCGCGGAGTCGCAGCGGCTCATCAACGAAACCTACAGCGCGTTCCTGCAGGGCTTCATGCCGTCGATGGCGCGGCCGGAAGTGGATGGGCTGGAAGGGCTGACGACCGCGATCATCGTCGACCAGGAACGAATGGGCGCGAACTCGCGCTCGACGGTCGGCACGGCGACCGACGCGAACGCGATGCTGCGCGTGCTCTTCAGCCGCCTCGGCAAGCCGCACATCGGTTCGTCGAACGCCTTCTCTTTCAACATCCCGACGCGCCGCGCGAGCGGTGCGATGACGACGGAGAAAGGTGGACGGACCGAACGGAAGGTCGTCAAGGACATCGTCTATCAGGGCGGCATGTGCTCGAAGTGCGAAGGCATGGGGCAAGTGAACGCCATCGACCCGTCGCAGCTCTACGACGAGATGAAGTCGCTCGGCGAGGGAGCGATCAAAGTACCAGGCTATGCCGCCGACGGGGCGGGCTGGTGGATGAAAACGTACATCGCGCTCGGCCTCGATCCGAAGAAGCCGATTCGCAAGTACACGAAGAAGGAGCTCGACCTCCTTCTTTATGCGGAGGTGAAGAAGGTCAAGGTCAGCGACATCAACATGACCTACGAAGGCCTCGTACCCCGCATCCAGAAGTCGTTCCTTCAGAAGGATGTGGACGCGATGCAGCCGCACATCCGCGCGTTCGTCGAGCGCGCAGTGACGTTCACGCCGTGTCCCGACTGCAAGGGCACGCGCCTGAACGAAGGCGCGCGGTCCTCGAAGATCAACGGCAAGAACATCGCGGACGTGTGTGCGATGCAGATCAGCGACCTGGCGGTATGGCTCCGCGCCCTCCGCTCCGATTCCTCCGGCACTTCCTCCGTCGCCCCCTTAGTCGCGAAGCTCAGTAGTACCCTCGACTCGTTCGTGGAAATCGGTCTCGGCTATCTGAGTCTCGATCGTCCCTCCGGAACTTTGTCCGGCGGCGAAGCGCAAAGAACGAAGATGGTGAGTCACCTGGGCTCGGCGCTCACCGACGTGACCTACGTGTTCGACGAGCCGACGATTGGCCTGCATCCGCACGACATCCAGCGGATGAACACGCTCCTGCTGCGGCTCCGCGACAAGGGAAACACCGTGCTGGTCGTCGAACACAAGCCGGAGGTGATGGCGATCGCGGACCACATCGTCGATCTCGGCCCCGGCGCGGGCAGCGCGGGCGGGGAAGTTGTGTTCGAAGGCACAGTTGATGCGCTGCGAAAGAGCAAGACGCTCACCGGCCGTCATCTCTCAGATCGCGCGGCGGTCAAGCCAACCGTGCGGAAGCCGACCGGCGTCTTGAAGGTCCGCGGCGCCAGCACGCACAACCTCAAGAAGGTCGATGTCGACATCCCGCTTGGGCTCCTTGTGGCAGTGACGGGAGTCGCCGGTTCAGGAAAGAGCTCCCTGGTTCAGGGTTCCGTCAGCAACCGCGAAGGCGTCGTCACTGTCGATCAAGGTGCGATTCGCGGATCGCGCCGGAGCAATCCCGCGACGTACACCGGTCTTCTGGATCCAATCCGCATGGCGTTCGCGAAGGCCAACAACGTGAAGCCGGCGCTCTTCAGCGCGAACTCCGAGGGCGCGTGTCCCGCCTGCAACGGCGCCGGTGTGATCTTCACCGACCTCAGCATCATGGCCACCGTCAGCACGGTGTGCGAGGACTGCGGAGGGAAGCGCTTCGAGACGTCGGTCCTCAAGTACAAGCTCGGCGGCAAGAACATCGCCGACGTGCTCGACCTTGCGGTCAAGGACGCGCTGGACTTCTTTGACCATGAGGCCGGTTCGTCTGAGCCTGCCGTACGAAAGGACGCGATCGCCGCGCACGCAATCCTCGCGCACATGAACGACGTCGGCCTCGGCTATCTGCGTCTCGGCCAGCCGCTGACGACGCTCTCGGGCGGCGAGCGGCAGCGGCTCAAGCTCGCGACGAGCCTGGTTGAAGGCGGCCCACCGCCGCTGAACGCTCGCGATGCTCGCAGCTCCCGCCTTCGCGAAAGCTACGGCGGGCAAGCCGGCGAGTCGACGATCTACGTCTTTGACGAACTGACGACGGGCCTGCACCTGGCGGATCTGGCGCAGCTACTCGCGTTGCTGGATCGGCTGGTCGACTCCGGCAAGTCGGTCATCGTGATCGAGCATCACCTGTCGGTGATCGCGCACGCCGACTGGATCATCGATCTCGGCCCCGGCGCGGGTCACGACGGTGGACGCGTCGTCTTCGAGGGGACGCCGGCGGATCTCGTCAGATCACGGACGACGCTGACAGGGGAGCACTTGTCGATGTTTGTGGTCAGCCAATCTAATCTCACCTGAGCCAGGTAAAACCACGTAGCTCGCCTCCGACCGGCCGTTTTATCGTGCTATCGTCACGCTCGCGTGTTAGACCCTTACGACCGTAGCTAGCCCACCCCCCCATAAGAAAGGCCCTGCTTGTGAGTACTCAGGTATTCCAACTACCGATTGATATTCCCTGGCGGCGGATTGGTGTATCGCTGCATATGGTCGACGGGGACATCTGCGACGCGCGGAAGCCCCTTCCGATGCAACCCTCGCTGGCGGTCTTCGAATACACGCCGGAGGACGCGACTGCGGGCGCGGCGAACCCGTATCAAGTTTCCTATTTGAAGATCACCTGCTCGATCGCGTCATACGGCGCGACGAACCTGGAACGGCTTCGTGCCGGCAAAGTCCTGGTGACCTCTCCCTTCAACCGTGACTTCACAGGAGCGAGCAAGCAGAGCGCGCGGCAGGTCGACGACTTCGATTCGACTCAACGCATCACCGGCGCCGATCTGCCGTGCTTCGGCGCGTTGATCGAAGTGTCCGTGGGTCCAACGGATCGCGAGGCCTGGTCGTTGAGCGACTTCCCGTACTTCAGCGATTTCGAACCGAAGAAGCGCGAGCTCTTCGAGCTCGTGACCGATACCGGGGAAGTCGCCAGCCGCTCACTCGAGGGTACGGGCGTGTTGCACGGCGGGACGACGAGTTCCTCGAACGAGGTGTTCGACAAGACGACGGTCGGCGCAAAAGTGTCGGGGCAATACGGCAGCAAGGACTCCAATATCAAGGCAGAAGGCAGCTACGGATACGAAGAAGGCTCGAGCAACGTCGATACCTTCAAGTACACCAATGTCCGGACATTCGATGCCGCGCGGGAGGCACGCGAGACTTATTCCCATACCACCCAGCTCTCGCAGATGTATCAGCTGCTGGCGTCCTTTCACCTGGGCACCAACCGTGCGGTGTTCTTCGTCGAGCCGCGGCCACATATTGTCCAACGCGACCGAACGCTGATCGATGGCCCGCGCCAGTTGGAGGGCATCCAGGAGTTCTTCATGGTCGTCGTGCGGCCGCGAGGAATGGATATCTGCGTCAACGCGTCGCTCGAGACACTGCATATTGGCAGTGTGATCCGGAAGGACGTCGAGGAATCGCCAAATACAAAGACGGCGACCCTGGAGTTTCCCAGGATGGGCTGGGACGGCAGTTGGTCGGATCCCGATGACGACCGTTCGTACCCGTCGGAAAACACCTATACGTACCCGGCTGAGTCGGGTTGGGTGATTGACAGGTCGAAGGGCATCGACGGCTATGACATCGTCTTCCTCGACGAAGCGGGCGGACCTGGCGTCGTTCAGCACAAGGTCGAGGTCACCGACGCTGCCATATCGATCTGGGCGCACGTTGAGGAGCGGCACATCGAGGGGGACCTGGGGGAAAAGGACCGCCGTCAATCAGGTCATTTCGCGATGAAGATCATCATCTATCTGAAACGTGCGGTTGCGGTGGCGCCTCCGACGAAGGAATTCGCGATCCTGACGAACACCTCCGTGTGCACGTGTCCGCCATCCCTTCGGTTGGAGATCGATCGTGCGCCGCACGAGATGCATGGTGCGGCTAAGAGCATCCGTCTGGAGAACAAAGCGAGCATCGTACGAGAGCTGATGCTTCCACCGTTCGAAACCCCGCTCGGACGGCCGATGACTTCCGAAACGGCGCACGACTGGGGCAAGTCCCTGAGGCAGATCGTCCGGTCGTCGATGTCATCTCCCGATCGCTATCCACGAGGTGCGGTCGACTTCTGGGAGCTTGATGTCATTCAGGACGCTGTGCGCTCGGCCGGTAAGCGGAGTGACATTGGAATGACGACGGTACGAGAGGCCCTGGATGGCGGAGGTCTCCAGGCTCGTGGGCTGACCGACGCGACGCGGACCTATCTGCGGTCGGGGTCCGTGGCCAGCATGACCGTGGCGGAACTGATGCGGCCGCGCCTCCGTGAGCTGGTCGCATTGACAGGGCTGGACTATGCGGACGCCGCGGCGCTGCGCGCGAGTCTGTTGACGTATGGCACGCAAGCCTCAGCAGGGCAGCGGCGCAGGCGCGTTCCGGATCTGCTTGGGATGCACTTGGACGAAGCGCGCCGGGCGTTGGAGATCGCACAGGTCAAGATGGGCGCCGTCGAGCATCGCGACGACGAACAGCCGACGGATGTCGTGCTCGAACAGTCACCGGCGTCCGGCACCGAGGTCGGTGAGGCGACGGAGGCAAGTCTGGTCGTCTCTACGGGACTGTCGGTTCGCCTGCCCAACGTCGTCGGCCTCGCGCTCAGCGAAGCGTGTTGCCGGATCAGGCAGGCCGGTCTGGCGACGGAGCCGGCATTGCACATCGATGATCCGAACGCACAGCGATTCGTCGTGCATGGGATGACGCCGGCGCCCGGCCGGTACGTCACGCCTCATGCGTCCGTGACTCTGAGAGTCGGGCGCTGAGCTTTGCTCCAGCCGTGACGTAAGAGGCGGTCGAATCAATGGCGACGCCGCGCTGCTTCGTTCCGTTGACGGTCGAGGGCCGGGTTTACTGGGAGCAAGCGAGTGGACATGAGTGCTCCAGTCCATTCGCCGTACAGTCGGAGCCTCCAGCCGAAACGCCCTCGAACGGCGGCGACACCCCGGACACCATTGGCGCGCCAACGCCGCCTGCTCCCTCGGCGGCGCCGCCCACGGCCGATCCGTCGCTGACGGACCAGTACTACCGTCCCAACGATCCGCAACCTGACTACGGTATAGCCGGCGAACGTCGTGATGAAGCGTCAGCCGCTGGCACAGCACCCTCGGATCTGGACGCCGCTGTCGAAGAAACCCTGGATGAGGTCCTCAAGAACGCTGCCCCTAAAGGGGCGCGGCACCCGGTGTTTTCGGCCAGCCGCAAGGACGTACTTGATACCGCGGCGGATCCGATTCTTCTCTTCAGCGGCCAGTATGCCCTCGACGTCACCGACGTTGAGATCGCCTCGGTGGGTTTTCCCCTGCGTTTGACGCGCGTCTATCGAAGCGGCGCGACGTACTACGGGCCATGGGGTTACAACTGGGACCATAACTACAACGTCAGCCTGCGGGAACTCACCGACGGCACCGTCGCAATCTGGACAGGGAGGATTCGCGAGGAAGTGTACACGCCGAACGGCGCGACTTTCGAACCGCCCGTCGGTGTCTTCCGACTGCTCGAACGCGTGGCTCCCACCGCTGGACTCGGCCCCGGATATGCGCTGACCGAGCCCGGAGGCACGCGGCTGGCTTTCCATCGGCCCGCCGCCGGCTGGCCTGAGCCGCTCACGATTCCCCTCGTCTACATCGAAGACCGCCACGGCAATCGTCAGACGCTCTCCTACGATGCTGAAGGCCGATTGGATCGAGTCACGGATGACGCCGGACGCTTCCTCGAGTTCACGTACGGCGGATGCGGACTCCTGGAACAGGTGCGCGACCACACGTTGCGGACCTGGCGCTACATCCACGACGCCGATATCGAGCATCTCGTCGCTGTAGTTGGCCCGGCTACGGCGGACGTTCCCGATGGCCCGATGGTGCGCTACGAGTACGACCGCTGGCGCCCGCATCCGGCGCTCCGGCACAACCTGACGCGCGTCATCGACGCAGAGCAACAGGTCGTTGTCGAGAACCGGTACGAAGACGATCCAGGCAGCGATGATTTCGGCCGCGTCGTGTCGCAGCTCTTCGCCGGCTTCGAGGCGACCTTTCATGCCACCGTTCTTCAGAGCCCGCCTCCCGTACCGGAGGCGCTCCACGTTTCGGCGGTCCGCGTGGAGATGATGGATCCGCTGGGCCGCCACGTCTACACATTCAACTACCGTGGCGACCTGCTCGATGCGCGCTACCGGATGATCCGCGATGGCTCCTATCGCGTAGCGATCCAGACCTTCCGTTACGACCTCCAGGCAAACGTCGTGGAATGGCACCTTCCCGACGAGCAGCGATTCCTCTACGAATACGACCACCTGGCGCTCGACCCGCGAGCGCGCGGCAACCTGACGAAAATGACCGAGGCGGCCTCGCCACTCGTTCCGGCGCCCGCCCGGATCGTCGTTCAGCTTGCCTACGAGCCGAGGTTCCAGCTCGTCAGGAACTCACAGGACGTTGAGGGGGCGGTCACTGCCTTTTCGTATGACCACGATCTCTCTCCCGCGGGAACCGGCCGCCTTGTCGGCATTCGTCATCCCGTTGCGACGTTGCCCGATGGCACGGTGCAATCGTCAACAGAGTCGTTCACTCACAATGCGGCGGGTCAGGTGCTCACGCATACCGAGGCCGGCGCCGTCCACGTATTCACGTACGACACGGTTGGCTGGCGTAGAGGCTACCTTCTCAGCCGCCATCACACGGCTGGCGGGGCGGCCGTAGGTGAGACGTTCGAGTACGACGACGTCGGCAACGTGGTCGCAAAGATCGACGGGGAAGGGAACCGCACCGAACACGCGATCAACGCGCTGGGATTGGTCTCCGCGATCACGCTGCCGGACGGCGCTGTCTACAAGCTCGCGTACTCCGCGACTGGCAGGTTGGCGGCGATTGAAGAGCCGCGCGGCGACTACGATGACCCGGTACTCGCTGGCACCGCCATCCGGCACATCTATTCCTACGATGCGCTCGGTGCGGTCGTTGACCAGACGCTTGCAGCGAACACCGTCTCGCCGGCACGGACCTCGTACAAACGCGGACCCGGTGGCTTTCCTGAGATCACGGTAGAGCCGTCCGGTCGTGTCATCAAGCAGACCGCCGATGAGCTCGGCCGTCTGCTGACGCTCGAAGTGATCGATGCTACCGGGAATCGGGTCCATCGCGAGGACCGGCGCTACAGCGTCACGGGCCACCTGGTCAGTAGCCAGGTTCAAGGACTTCCCCCTTCGCTATTCGCTTACGACGGCTTCGGAAGGAGATTACGCACAGAGACGCCTCGCGGCGCGATCGCCAGATACGTTCACGACGACCGAGGGCTGCTTGCCGAAGTGTCCCTGTACGCCCCACCCGGGAACGCCGCCGACCTTCTAGGACGCCAGCGCTGGGAAAGAGATGAGCGCGGGAGAGTACGGCGGCAAATCGAAGCGCTGTTCGATTCACCGGTGGGACCAGTGCAGGACGTCGTGACGACGTTCTGGCTGGACGAGGCGGGCCGGCCGTCGCGCATCGACGACGCTGGCGGTCTTACCCGGAGCAGAACCTACAACGCCAACGGCGTCCTGGTGGAGGAACGCGATTCGCTTGGCAACTCCGTCAGATTGAATCTTGACCTCGCGGGCCGGGTCGCTTCCATCGATACGGTGGAGCGGGCCGATTCCGGTGCCGTCTCGACCGGCACGTTGTCATGGACGTACAACCAGCGCGGTCAGATCCGCACCGAGACAGACCAACTCAACAACACCACAACGTACGACTATGACTCGCGAGGAACCCTGCGTCTGGCGACGAATCCACTCGGGCAGACGATGGCCACTTCATTCGATGCTCTCGGCCGGCTTAGCACGAATGCCTCGCGTGGCGTGACGATGAACTATCAGTACGGCCAGGACGCGCTCGGCCGGCGGCTCTCCGTCATCGATCCGGGACTGTCCGTGACGACGTTCTCGTACGACGCGCTCGAGAGACCCAGAGAGGAGCGCCGGCCGGACGGCAAGACGAGGACGTGGGAGTACGGATCGAATGGGCGCATGCGGCGGCTCGTTGATTTCGACGGCAGTGTGATCACCGTCGGTCACACGGCGGACGGACTCCCCGATACGCTGAATGTAGCGCCGGCGCCTGGCGTCGCTGTCACTCCACCGCTCTCATGGGATTACGACGCGATCGGCCGCCTCACGACCGCTCGATCGGGCTCCATCGCGCATACCCTGCGTTACGACTCACTCAGCCGGCTGATCGGGGAGACGGGGCCGGACAATGTTGCCGTTCACTACGATGCGCCCGGCCGCACTCAGCATCTCACCTACCCGGACGGCCGCCGCGATCGCATCGACCGTGATCCTGCAGGGCGCGTGGCCTCGATCACGTTGGAGGTGGATGGGGCGCTCGGGCTGACGGCGCAGGGGATTCCTCCAGGTTCGAGTCTCGCCCGAATCGGCTGGGCCGGCATCGACAGACCGGAGCGCGTGCAATTGGCCGGCGGCCTCACATCGACGCAGTTCTACGACGCCGGCTCGCGATTGTCTGGACTGGAATGGACCACGCCTTCGGGTTCCGTATTCGAAGAGACGCTGGCTCGAGACGCGATTGGGCTGAAGCGCGTGGATCGCCGGCAATCAACCTCATCGGAGACGCGCAGCATCGAGTACGACGGCCTTGCTCGAATCGAACGCGTCCTGTCCAACATTCCCGCGAGCAGCCTGCCAGCGTCGACGGACGGAATGCCGCAGGCGGCATTGGACGCGCTGATTGGTGCCGCCTCGGCCGCGCCGCGCACGGGCGAGACAGCGATGGCCTACACGTCGCGCGATACGCCGGGCGCGCGCACGGAGATGGACGGCGCAGGCACGGTACTCGCGGTCCGCACGTTCGCTTCCAACAACCTCGGTCAGGTGATTTCGGCCGATGGCGTGCCGATCGCGCACGACAACGCGGGCTGCCACAAGACCTTCGGCACCCGCGAGCTCCAATACGACGGGCTGCGCCGCCTCGTCCAGGTGCGTCAGGGCGGCACGGCCGTCCTGAACCTGGCGTATGACGGGCTCGGGCGCGTGCATACGCGTGATGAGGCCGGCCATCCCACAGAGCGCCTTGCGTACATCGGCGACGAGCCGGTGCAGATCACAACCGCGGGAGGCGTGGTCCGTCAGTTCACCCTCGGTCCCGGTCTCGATCAGCCACTGCTTTTGAGCGACACGAGCGAATCCTATGCCCCTGTCTATGATTCGACCGGGTCGCTCGTGGCGGCGTGCGGCGTCGATGGCACGGTGCGCGAGCGCTACCACTACGATCTCTTCGGCGCTCCTCGAATCACGTCGCCGGACGGACTTACGACACGGCTGGCCTCAGCAATCGGACAGCGTCCGCTGTTTCACGGTCGGCCCTACCTGGACCGGGCTGGACTGTACGATTTTCGCGCCCGCTTCTACGACCCGTCACTCTTCATATTCGTGCAGCCGGACGACGAGCTGTTCCTGGACAGTTGGTCTCCTTACGCGTTCTCCCGATACAACCCTCTCAATTTCGGCGACCCGTATGGCCGGTGGGCCGCGCTCGTCGGCGCCCTCGTCGGCGCGGGGGTTGGTGCAATCGGTACGGCGCTCAGTGGAGGAGACGGATGGGACATCGCAGTCGCCGCTGTTGCTGGTGCAGTCGGAGGCGCTCTTGCCTCAAGCGGCAACGTGGTGCTCGGCGGCGCAGCGGCCGGAGCAATCATGGGCGGATGGGCTGGCGGACGCATTGGCTACGACAAGGCTGGTGCGGAGGGTGCGGCGTTGGGGGGCCTTGGCGGCGCGCTGTTGGGGGCCGGACTGGGTGCGCTGACGGCCGGCATCGGCGCGCGCATCGGTGGAGCGGTGTCGCAGCGGGTTTCGGGCGGGCTGAATCGATACTTGACGAACCGCGCGGTCAGTAACCGCACGGCGGGAATCATCAGATCCGCTGGCGGGACAATATCCAAGGGAAGGATTTCAGGAGCGACCGCGTGGTCCATCGCTGAGCCGGCCGGGCAGGGTGCTGGGGGTGTTGCGGGCAATGTCAGTGCCGGCGTCGTCGGAAACCTGAGTGCCACGGCGATCACCGATGTCGCCACCGGCAGGCCGATCACTGCGGGTCAGATGTGGGACGCCACCTGGCACGGCATCGTGATCGACGGATCGCTTGGCGCCGTCGGCGCGCCGGTTGAGCGCCTTCTCTGGGTGCGCGGTTTTCCTGGAAGGGTCGGCAATCGCCGCGGCTCAGCGGGAGAAAACCTGGTCGGGCGGGAGTTTTCATTCGAGCCTGCGAGGGGCAGGGAGAATCTGACCATCAACGGTCGCGGTCGCGAGCCCGATTTCTTCACGACACAGACCATGGCCCGGCATAACGCTGTTTTTGAAGTCAAGAACAAAGCCGTGCTGGAAAGAGGCGACGTCGCGCAGATAAGGGACTTTGCGGATTATGCGACCGGCCAGGGTGGTGAGGTGTGGGTGTTTGGAAGGCCGGGGCTGGATCTCTCGAGCGTTGCCGGCATCCCTGGCGTCAGGACCATGGTGATTCCGCAGCGGCCCCTGGTCGTCTCCGTTCCGACGCCGTTCGCCGATTCCGGGAAGAATTCGAAATGATAATCGCTACCTCCTGGAGGCCACATGCAGATTCATCCAAATGAATTCTTCGCCGATCACACCACCTGGCCTTTCATTGAACACTCATCGCTCGACAGGCTGGCGATCGAGCTCAAATCCCGTCCGGGCCAGGAGCGTCTTCTGGAGTTGAGCCTTCCGCCTGCCCACCGCTCTCGAGGGTTTTTCGATCGCATGACGGTGACGCCAACATCGTTGGCGTTGAACCGGATCCGCATGAACAACCAGACGCTCGACATCCGGCCTCCGCTCGTCATCACCGCCGACGATCAACCGAACCACGTTCCGAATCTGTTGCCGGGGATCGAGGGTTCGCTCGGACCGGCGACCAAGCCGTACGACGGTAGGGTGGTGTTCAGGAACGTGACGGAAATCCCTCGACCGGGGTCGCCAACTCCCGACGTGTTGTGGTCGGTCGGCATCGAGTCACGCGGGCAGGATAAACAAATAGTATTTCGGGCGCTGTTTCAGTTCCTGCGATCGGCCGGGCTCATCGAATACATCGGCGATGTCTACGGGGTCTTCTTCGTTTATCGCCGGACCGATCTCCCTGAGTTCTTCCCGCCGCCACCATCACCCGCTCCGGCGCCGCCGGTCACGCCACCACTCCTCCCGAAGCCCGGGCCGGCAACGCCGGTGCGGCACGACAACGGGGGCGAGTACCACGTTCGAACGGCAAAGGAAGTGTTTGATGCGGAAGTCGATGCCCCGCTTCGCAAGCGTTTGATCGATCGCGCGAGGGGAGAACGGCGCCTGGCGAACCTGCTGGTGAGGCACGATCTGATCGAACCGAACGACCCGGTCGTGAGGGTGTTCCGGCAACAAGCGAAGACCGACCCCGAGCTGGCGGAGAATCTTCGACGCCATCGCCTGCTCGACTAGGTCAGGCATGTGAGCGGTTTCGCCGTACGACGTCGGCGTCGACGGCCAGCGCTTCGCGTCAGGACTTATTGTTCCAGGGTTCGGGTCGTGATCCGGGCAGGCGCCGAAACACCAGACGGAACGGGATGGGCACGCAGATGCCCTCCACGCACCACTTACCGTCCTCGCACGCGTGCGTCTCTTCGCACTTGGTACGGACCGCGCCGCCTGCGAGGGCGGCCTCGGCGTACATCCGCATCAGCTCGTCCCGCACACTCGCGAGTCGTCTCGGATTCGCGGCGAGGCCATTGACCAGCACCTGGTAGATCCGCGCCGAATAGTCTTCCCAGGCGCGGCTGACTTCCTCGCCGTACGACGGCGGTGCACCGACCGGCGCGAACTCGATGCCGAAGGGGATCGGTACGCACTCGCCGTAGATGCACTTCTCGTTCTCGTTGCAGTCTTCGTCGGCCTGGCACTCGATCGAGCTGAGGCTGAGAACAGTCGCGCTCTTGGCGTTCGCGCCGGCGCATCCACAATCGGCCTCCGCCTTCGCGGGACGCTTGAACAGCGATGCCGCGCGGAGGTGCGCGCGCATCAACACTTCCTGAAAGGCAATCAGCCTGTCCGGCCGGTACTGCTTGCTCGATCGATCCAGAATCACGGGCCGCACGAGCTCGTCGTGAATCTTCTGCAGGTACCGCGCGATCGACTGGTTGACGTCCTCTGCCATGCACTCCTCCTACTTTCCGAACTCGCTCGACAGGATCTCGTGGTTCTGCCGCTGATACGAAAACAGCAGGCGGCCGTCTTCGAGCACGCGGATGCCCGAGAACGCCGGGCCGTGCGTCTCGCCCTCGAACACCTGACGTACCTGTCCCGACACCAGGGAGAACGCCTGCAGATTGCGCACCAGCCCGCGAAGCTGCGAGAAGTAGAGCAGTTGGCGCTCGGGATCGAGGGTCACGCTGCCCCGGGTGGCGTCCGGCAGCCTGCCAACTTCACGGGACTTCCCACCAGTGACCACCGCGACATCGGCAACCGTCCCGGACAGTTCTGAACGCAGGATTACCACTCCGCCGGCGTTGGTCCAGCCCGGCGATGCCAGCCTGGACCCGGCGCCTTCACTCCAGACGACGCGATCCTTCGCGCCGGCCAGGTCAACGACGTGCAGCTCGCTCGCATTGCGGGCCTGGGATCTCATGAGATAGCTGAGCTGACTGCCGTCGTGAGACACGCGGAGATCGCCAAGGACCGCGGTCTTCTCCGTCACGTGAGTGACTTGATTGATCGCCGGAGGCTGTCCCGGTGGCGAGGGAACGGTCCGCCAGACTTGCGTGCAGCCGGCCGAGTCAAGCGCCAGGAAATAGAGGACCGGGCCGTGCGACCAGGCGAGGGTGCTGGTCGTGCGAGCGAGCGGAAACAGGTTGTAGCTGAACTTCACGAACGACTCACTCAGCACCGCGGAACGCCGATCGCGCGTGTCCACAAGCCAGAGCTGCGTCGGCTTGTCCGGCGTCCAGACCGAATACGTCACGAAGCGGCCGTCTGGAGAGATTTCCGGCGCATAGCCTTCCCCGAGACTGATTGGGGGACTCGCGAGCGCGGCTTTGCCTGGCGGGCCCAGCTGGCCTAGCTGGCCGAGTTGGATTGTGGAACTGTGCATGCCCATTGCCGTGTCGATCGTCGTCGACCGCTGAAACACGACGCCTTTGCCTGATGCCGACACGTCGGGCAACAGGTCGTTCAGGCTGTCCGATGTGAGCTCCGTCACGACCGGCTGGCTCTGGGCCGGGTCCAGCGTCGCCAGATGCGCGGTCTCCCTGATTTCTCCATACACGACGAGCGCCCCGTCTGACGACACGTCGATTCCGCGCTCGCGGCCGTCCGTGGCGGTCAGCCGCTGGCGCTTTCGTGTGGTGACGTCGATTTGCCAGATGTCGACTGTGCCACCCTCTTCCGAGACGTATACCGCTTCCGTAGTGCTTGCGCCCCTCCATTGCAGGTACTTCGGGTCCATGCGATTGTCGGTCAGCCGTACGGCGTTTCCGCCGTCGAGGTCCGCGAACCACAGGCTCGACACCCGATTCTGGTCGGCGGCCACGAACACGATTCGCTTTTCGTTTCTCGAGACGTCGACGCTGCGCAGCGCCAGCGATCCACGAGCGGTGGTGATCTCCCGCGACCCCCCGGTCAGGCAGTCGAGCCGCCAGAGCGACTCGCCGCCGGCGTCGCCCGCCAGGTAATAGATGCCGTCACCAATCCATCGGACGAGTGTGGCCGCCGACGTGCGGAGGCGAAACGTCTGCGGGTTTCCGCCTTCGATCCCAAGAATGGTGAGGTCCTGCTGGACCGCCGCTTGCGGTCCGACCAGCGCGATCCTGTCGCTCGCTGGTGACCAGACGTGATAGCCCACGTCGCCACCGGGCGGCACGATTGATCGTTCTTCTCCTGTCGTGCGATTCATCAGCCAGAGCCGGTTGACGCCGTCGCGATTCGAGGCGAACGAGATCCACTTGAGGTCCGGCGAAACTCTGGGATTCGTCTCGTTGCTGGGCCAGTTCGCCACCACCCTGGCCGGAGTCTTGAGGAGCGCCGTCTCGCCTGAGTTCAGACCTCCTATCACCCATGCGGCAAGACCGACGACAGCGATGGCGATGACCGCCATGGTCGCCCACAATCCGAACGTCTGGGCGGGCCGTTCGGCGACCGCCATGATTCCCGTGATCTGCCGGAGCGCGCTGAAGAGCGCTTCGCCCGACCCGTAGCGTTTGGCCGGCGACTTTTCCAGACAGCGTGAGATCACTCGCCGAATGCCTTCGGGAACGCCCGGAGGAAGCGGCCGCAGCCTGCCGACGAGCAGGTTTGCCAGGTACTCCTTGCGGGTTTCGCCGTCGAAAGGCAGGTGGCCCGTCAACGCTTCGTAGATCACGATGCCGAAGGAGAAGATGTCGGATGTCGCGTCGAGGGGTTCCCCTGACGCCTGTTCCGGCGACATGTAGCGCGGGCTGCCGATGACTTTGCCCCCCGCGGTCATGCTTGCCGCCCCGTCGTCACTGTCGGCGCCGCCGGTGATCTTTGCGATGCCGAAGTCCAGCACCTTCACGCCGGACTGCTCGTTGAACATGATGTTGGACGGTTTGAGATCGCGGAAGACGAGGCCTTTCCGGTGCATCGCCTCGAGCGCCTCGGCAAGCTCAACCGCCAGTCTCGTGGCGCTCGCGATCGGGAGCGGTCCGCGCTCCAGCGTCTGCTCCAGCGTCTCGCCCGGAACGAACTCCATGATGAAGAACGGCAGGCCGTCCTCGGCGGTGCCGCCGTCGAGGAGACGGGCGATTCTGGGATGGTCGATGCTGGCGAGAAGCTGCCGTTCGGCCCGGAACCGCTCCAGGGCGCCGGCTCCTGCCACTGATGGCTGGACGAACTTGATCGCGACTTGCTTGCTGAATTCGCCGTCGGCACGCGCGGCGAGGTAGACCGCGCCCATGCCGCCGCGGCCCAGCAGACGTTCGATTTGCCAGGCGCCGACACGACGGCCTGAGAGATCCGGTTCCACGGGCAGATTTTCCTTCGGTAACAGGTCCGACATCGATCTCTCAGGGCCCAGAGGACCTGCGTCCGCAAATATCTGCGGAGTCGGCGATCAGACCATAGCCGCGGTCACGCCGTAAAGGGACCGGCGTGTTCGCTCTCGAGCGGTTTTTACAGTGGTGTAGAACGAACTGAGGGCGGTGTGGAAGCTGGGATCAAGGACTTGCGGCGATTCGTGCCCGAGACTGCAGTATTCCGGCCACGTACTAGAACGCCGCTACAATTAACTCGTGTCCCGCGAGCACTTGATTCGCTTCGCAACGCGCGACTGGGCGGCGGTCGCCCGGGCCAAGGAGCAACACTGGCTCCGCGAGAAGCAGGCCGCAGCCGCAGACGATTTGTGTCGCCGTAGCGACGACCTGTTGCGGCATGCGCGTTCCATGGCGAGGGCCCGGTTATCATCGCCGGCGGATCGACTGGCCGACTGGAACGTCCATCACCGCGTCGGGCAGGCGCTGCGTGCCGTCACTCGCACCTCCCGCTGAACTGCTGCTCGCCCTCTCGCGGGTGCTGACCAACCTGCGTGTCGGCTGGTACGTCTTCGGCGCCCAGGCCGTGATGCACTGGGGCCGTCCGCGCCTGACCGAAGACATTGACGTCACCGTGCAACTGAGCGGCGTCGACACCGGTCGCCTCGTTCGTGAGTTGCAGCAGGCGGGCTTTGCGTTGCGTGTCGAGGGTACTCCCGCCTTCATCGCCCAGACGCGCGTTGTACCGTTGGTGTTCGGAGAAACGGGCTGGGCACTCGATGTCGTGCTTGGTGGCCCCGGCCTCGAGGAAGATTTCGTGCGGCGCGCAGTTCCGGTCGAGGTGGCACTCGGCGTCAGCGTGCCGATCATCTCGGCCGAAGACCTCATCGTCACCAAAGTGCTGGCGGGGCGACCGAAGGACCTCGAGGATATCCGGGGTGTCCTACTGGCCCAGGCAGGACGTGTGGACCTGGCCGCTGCCCGGCAAACGCTAGGCATGCTTGAGGGCGCGCTCGGGGTCAGCGACTTGATTCCGCTGTTCGAGCGTCTGATCACGAGAGCCGCGGAGACGTAGAATCCTTCTGTCACCGGCAATCTGGAATTCCTGATCGCGGCCCTCTGGAGGACCCATGGATCATGCAGTCGCGCTCAACCAGATCGCATCGAGGTTTCAGGCGCGTGCCTCGATCGTTGGCAACGGACTCACACATGAGATCCGCCTGGATCCGCCCGCGGATGCCTTAGGGCTGTCGCTGTTGGATACGGTAAAGAGTCTGACGGCGGTACCCGTTCCAATCCAGGTGGATCTCGCCTTTCTGGGCAAGTGGGTCAGGACGCTCGTGCCGGACCTGCCGGCGGACCCGGCGACCGAGGATCCCATCGGCGGCATGCCCATCGTGCCGCAGATTCTCGGACCTCTCGCGGCTCTCACCACAGCCCTGCCGCCCTCGAGCCTGATGATGTCGGAGGCCGGTCAGGGCACAGTGGCCGGCGTGCCCGAGGCGCTCGGGCGAATCAAGGGCACCATCATCCAGACCGTTGAACGGATCGCTGACGTCACCACGCAACTGCCGATCAGCGTGGCGTTGCGGTGTCTTGTGACAGATGAATCGAGCACGGGTGCCAGCAGCGCGCCGGTTGGGGCGGAGTTCTCCACGGACGATGGTGCGACGTGGAGCGCGCTGGCGGGGGTCTTTACGATCAATTCCCTGGCCGGCGCGGCGGCGGGAACACTCCGGAGACTCAGGCTGCGATTTCCGGTCCGCTTCAGCGAACTGACCACCGGAGTGCCCGAAGTGATGACGTTCAAGGTGCAGCTCAGCGTCCAGCTCAGCGTTGATGTGCCGGCACCCCCGCCGGCGCCGCCGGTCCACGTCAGCACCGGATTCATCGATCTGCCTCCCGTGCCGCTCATCGTCCCGACGATTCCAGTGCCCACGATTCTGGTGCTCTGCGAGAGCCGACTGTTCGCCGGCCGAAAGCTCGTGCTGGTGCCAAGCAACTCGTTGATCGGGACGGCCGCCGGTCCAACGCTCGCGGCCGCTCTCGACTTGACCAGGACGGCGCTGGATCTGCTGTCCCCGGGCTCCGCACTTTCCGTGTTTCTAGGGACCGCTGTGCCACCAGCCGGGCTCGCGGCAGCCACGCTGAAATCCGCCGCGGCTTCGGCCAATCAGGTGATCGTCGCGGCGCATTCCCAGGTCGACAATCTGGACGGCGCCGAGTTCGTGTTCGATCCGGGCGGCTGGTTCGGTATCGGCCGCGTCAGCGGCCATGATTTCGCTCGCTCCCTGATTTGCATCGGCCGCCCGGGCACGGTGTTCGATTTCTTCAACGATTTCAATCAGGTCGAATCGGTCACGCGGCTGCAGGTAACGCTCGATCGACGTCTGGGCTGCGCGCTTCAGCAGCTCGAGATTCTGGATCCGAATCTGGTGGTCGGGGAGTCATGGTTCTACACCGCCCCGCCACGGCCGGCCGAGGTGTACGGCGGAACCGTCACGAGCTTCAGTTCAGGCAACAGTCATGAAGGCGCCATCAGCTCCTTGCGGTTCGCGGGGCCGTCGGTGAGATTCCAGCCGTAGGCAGCGTTGTCGAGGTTGCGCGATTTCAAGAAGCAGCACTCAATCCGTCCGCAGCGCAATCACCGGATCGATCCTCGTCGCTCTCCGTGCCGGCAGCCACGACGCTACGCTGGCCACAAGCAGCAGCGTCGCCGACACACCTATATAGAAGAGTGGATTCGCAGGATCCACTTCGAACAGCACCTGCCGCATCAAGCGCGATACCGCGTACCCGCCGGCGACGCCGAGGACGATGCCGATGAGGGTGAGGCGGGAGCTGTGTCCGAGGACAATGCGCATCACGGTGCCGGGTGTGGCGCCGAGCGCCATGCGGAGGCCGATCTCGTTCGTGCGGAACGCGACGAGGTGCGCCATCACGCTGTAGACGCCCATGCTGGCGAGGAGCAACGCGAGGCCCGCGAATGACGCGAGCAGCACGAGTGCAAGCCGCCTGTCTGCAACAGTTGCAGCAATTCTCGTCGTCAGCATCTGCGGGTTGAGCAGTGGCAGATCTGGATCGACGGACCGGAGGGCTGCGCGAATACGGGCCTCGATATCAGTCGGTGGGCCACTGGCCCGCACGATCACATTAGTAAAGGTCTCTGGCCGCTGGAGCGCGGGCAGGAAGTAGTCGGGCGCCGGCGGCGTGCTGAGATTCTGGGCGCGGACGTCAGCCACCACGCCGACGACTTCGGAGGGCAGCTGTCCCATGCCGGTGATGAGCGTGCGGCCGATGGGGTTGGCGACATCGGGGAAGTACTGCTTCACGAACGCCTCGTTGATGACGACGGTGTGCGGCACGGTGGAGGAGTCGCGCGTGTCGAACTCGCGGCCGGATCGGATCGGGATGCCGAGCGTCTGGAAGTACTTCGGCGACACGAGATGGCGATTAGCCAGCGGCCGTTCGGAGAGCGGCGGGACTGATGTGCCCTGCACCGCCACGGGCGCTGGCGTCGCTCCGCCGGTGAGCGGCACGCGATCGGAGAGCGCCACGGACGTGATGCCGGGCATCGCGGTGAGTCGCTCGTAGAACTGTTCGAAGAACGTGATGAGCTGCGGACGAGGGTAGCGTTGCGCCGGCAGGACGACCTGCGCGGTGAAGAGTCCGTCGGGCTGGAATCCCGGCTCCACGCGCTGAAGGCGCGCGAAGCTCGTGAGGAGGAGTCCCGCGCCGACGAGCAGTACTACCGAGAGGGAGACTTCTGCGACAAGGAGGCCAGCGCGCAAGCGCTGGCCGGTACCAGTTGTCCCGCGGCTCGACTGTTTCAGTGTTTCCTGCACGTTGACCGCGGACGCCTGCATCGCGGGCAGCAGACCGATGGCGAGTCCCGTGATGAGCGTGACTATCAATGTAAATGCGAGCGCCATCGGATCGAGCTGGATGTCGAGCGCGCGCGGAATCACGTTCTCTCCGGTCGTGACGATCACTTTCAATGCGAGGAATGCGAGGAGCAGTCCGAGTGCGCCGCCGGCGACTGCGACCATCATGCTCTCGATGACGAGTTGAGAGACGATGTCGCTGCGGCTGGCGCCGAGGGCGAATCGCGCGGCGATTTCCTTGCGGCGGGCGGCGAAGCGCGCGAGCAGCAGGTTGGCGATGTTCGCGCACGCGATGAGCAGCACGCATCCCACCGCGCCGAAGAGCATCAGGTAGCTTCGCCGATCTCCACCGACCGCGTCGTCCAGCACCGACACGAGCTCGATGTGCGAGGGCGCGTCGACGTTGTTCGTATGCGCGGTGCGATAACCGCCTTCGATGACGTTCATCGCTTCCTGCGCGCGTTCGACTGAGACGCCGGGCTTCAGTCTCGCGATCACCTGGAAGAAATATCCGCCGCCGTTGAGCTGCGTCGGGATGAGGAATGGGACTTCGGCAGGACGAGGCACCCACACCTGCAACTGTCCCAACGGAAATGCGCTCGCCTCTTCGGGGAGCACGCCGATGATTGTGTACGGCCGACCATCGAGCGTGATGGACTGGCCGACGACTAAGTCTTCGTTTCCATTGAAGTGGCGATTCAGGAAGCGCCGGCTGATGAGCGCCACCTGTTCGCCGCCGGGCCGGTCTTCATCTGCGGAGAAGTTACGGCCGGGCTTTGGCGCGAGCCCCAGCGCCGGCAGCATCTCGGCGGAGGCAAAGAGCGCACCGAGCTGTTCGGGGTCGCCCTTGCCGGTCAGCGTGAATGCGCCGAAGGTCGCGAGGGCCATGTGGCTGAACACGTCCTGGCGCTCCCGCACTTCGAGGAAGCGCGGATACGAGAAGCCGACGCGCGTCAGGTTCTGCGGCGTGTGCGTGGAGCTCAGGCGCACCAGCCGATCCGGTTCCTGATACGGCAGCGGCCGCAGGAACACCGAGTTCACGACGCTGAACAGCGCCACGTTGGCGCCGATCCCCAGCGCGAGTCCCAACACGGCGGTCGCCGTGAAGCCGGGCGATTTCACAAGCTGGCGGATGGCGTAGCGAATTCGGAAGGGCATGGGGGGATTGTGGCAGATGGGGGAGGGGGGAATCAGCGATCACCGTCCGCGTGCCATCTGATGCAAACTTCAGTGGTGACTGCGAATGGATTTGTTCATGTCGTCGATGATTTCTACGCCGATCCAACCTCAGTTCGTCGGCGTGCGCTTCAGCTTGCCTACTACGAGCCTCCCTGGCTAACAGGGTTGAGGTCTCGCGAATCCTACTATCCCGCTGGGACGCGAACGCGTCTCGAAGCCGCGCTTGGTTCAACCATCACCAACTGGATTGATGATCCGGAGACGGGGCATGGGATTTTCTACAAGGCTTTTGGAAGCGGCCGCCGCAGAGAAGTTCCAGGAATCCACTACGATGAGCCGACCAATCTCGTGACCTGCCTCATCTACCTGACGCCAGGGCTGCCGGTCGGCTGCGGTACTTCATTGTGGATGCATCGCTCAACGGGACTGTTGGCAGCGCCGCGGCCGGCCGACGGCCAGCGCCTTCGGCGTCGAGTGTCCGACTTGAGAGAACTGATCGAACGCGACTCAAGAGATCGAGGCCGCTGGATTGAGGTTGATCGGATCGGCTATCGCTACAACAGACTCGTGTGTTACCCGTCCCGTCTACTGCATTCGGCGACCAAGCATTTTGGCGCGTCAGACGGAACCGTCCGTCTCTATCAAACTTTCAGAGTAGGTTTGCGCAGGCGATAACAAGCAGCCATCCTGTCATTGTCGGCGGCGGATGGGTCGGATCTATTGCCTGAGCTGCTTTGCGACTGCGAACATGCGACATTGGTTGGAACGTACTTGACGCATGCTTCGTTAGGTCCGGCCTTGAGCGCCTCAGCAATCACCTGGATAGCTGGGACTGGCCGACCGGAACCAAGTCACAGTAACCGTCGCCAGGTCTTCGCGGTGACTGATTGGCTGGTCGAGCCGTGGACTTCTGTTTATCCACGCGCAGGTTCATACTGTCGGCTGTGCAGATTCCTCCGCCAGCCGTAGTCCCCTGGTACTTCGATCCCGATTGGGGAGTGTTTTGGCAGATAGCTGGTGCGATCGGTGCGGTGGGACTATCCGCCGTCGCATTGGTTGTTGCGATTGGCATCGCGATGCGCCAGTTTAGAATCATGGACGACCAGGGCAGAGTGATCGAAGATCAATTGAACTTGCTGCGTGAGCACGCTGCTTTGCTCGCGCGGATCGAAGGCATTGAGGATGAGCAAAGAGCAGTTCTGAAACGCCAAGGCGAGATCGCAGAGCGTCAACGCGAGATCATGGAAGAGCAACTCGCTAGAAAGGCAATTCTGGACGTGCGCTACCTATTTCACCGGCGCTACAACGAGGCGTCTGGCGCATCCCGAGTCGAGTTGCGACTTGGAATCTACAATTCAGGCACGCGCGCGCCACAAGAAGGGCTCTATTGGAAGATTCTGGTTCCCAAAGAGCTGCTCAAGACCTCCGGCCTAACGTGGGATGAGCCAGAAACGGACAAAGGCGAGGCCGAGGATTCCTACAAAGAACCGTGCTACTGCTTCGAGAACTTCCTGAAAGACCCTGTGTTTCCGAGACGAACCACAATCATAGGGACACTTGATATTCCGGTGACGACCCTCCAAACACCGCACATGCTTACTTGGTCCATCATCGCTGCCGATGGCGCGTTTCCTTCTGACGAGCGTGATGGTGAACTGCCAGTGACCCAGGCGGCGGTAGTCGAAGCGATGCGGAAGACCCATCTCCGCGAGGGGATCCTGGAAATGTTCCAATAGAGGGAATCCTCTGGCGCGGGTCCCAGCGCCGGCAGCATTTCGGCGGACGCGAAGAGCGCGCCGAGCTGTTCGGGGTCGCCCTTGCCGGTCAGCGTGAATGCGCCGAAGGTCGCGAGGGCCATGTGGCTGAACACGTCCTGGCGCTCCCGCACTTCGCGGAAGCGCGGATACGAGAAGCCGACGCGGGTCAAGGCGCTGGCGAAGACCCAGCACTTGCCGTGCCAGGCGTGGTACGAAGTCGATCCCGTCGTAGTGCCGCCAACCACCAGCAAAGTTGAGCACCAGAGAGTGCTGGACAAAGTGTGGCGCCGAGCCGGGCAACGTTTGTCCGAAGCCGATTCTGTTTATCTAGTCGGATACTCGTGGCCGCAGGCCGACCAATTCTTCCACCAGCTGTATGCGGTAGGTTCTGTAGGGACGCAGCTGCTCAAACGTTTCTGTGTCGTCAATCACGATCAACCAGTCCATGAGCGCATCAGGAACGAACTCTTGGGGCAGCAGGCTGCCGATCGCTTCGAGACTCTGAGCAAACCGGAACACAGGTTTGATAACAAGCGGTCGACGAGATCCGAGGAATGTTCGGGTTGCCGCCTCTGGTGGTATCACTGCGGCGAGCACGCCATCAGGGCTAGGCTGGCGTCACACCTGTTAGGGATAGGGTCCCGTCCGCAGTGGTCGAGTCCAAAATCCAGCATTGCAAGATCCTCGGCCAGGTCGGCGCGGGCGGGCTGGATGTCGTCTACGAAGCGGAAGAAAGGTGGCCCTCAGGACGCGTCGCCCTGAGCTACTGGCGGCAGATTGGTGCGAGGCGCGAGAAAGGAAGTGTCCTAACACGGGTAGATGGAGCCCTCGGAGGGGTGAAAGACGATGAGAACATGGCTGTTTTTCATCGCTGACCTCTGTCATTCTCACCCCGGCACCGACTCCTTGAACCATGCGTCAGTTCCTCGTCGCCATCGTTGCCGCAGTCGCGCTGGCCTGCGGCGGTCCGTCGCCTGCCGGTTCGTACCTCTTTGTCTGGGCCGGCGACAGGGACCGGAAGGCGAGCGACTTTCTCGGCGTCATCGACGCGGATCCCGCGTCGCCGAAGTACGGCGCCATCGTGGCATCGCTCCCGACGGGCGAGAGCAAGACCTTTCCGCATCACACCGAGCAGGAGATGCCGGCGAACGACCATCTTCTTGCGAACGGATTCGGGGCGGGCAAGTCCTGGCTCTTCGATCTCAGTGAGCCAACGGCGCCGAAGTTCCTGACAATGTTCGGTGCAAAGGCCGGCTTCACGCATCCCCATTCGTACGTGCGGCTGCCGAACACTAATGGAGAAGTGCTCGCTACCTTTCAGTATGGAGAAGACCAGCCGGTGTCGGCTGAGCACAATCACGGCTCAGCGGCGGTCGCGAGTGGAAAGACTCAGGTGCCCGCACCGGCGAAACCAGCACCGATAACCGGTGGCCTCGTCTGGATGACGGAACGTGGCGACCTCATTCGGAGCGCCACCGCGAAGGATCCGGCCACCGCGTATCTCTATCCGTACCACGTCGTCCCGCTGCCGGGAATTGATCGGGCCCTGTCGTCGACAACCGACATGGACGACGGCAACAAGCCGGCGACGTCGGAGTGGCTGCAGCTGTGGCGCCTGTCGGATTTGAAGCTGCTGAAGACCTTCGCGCTCGAGCCAGGGCCGCGCGGAGACGAGCACAAATTCACCGGAGAGTTGCGCCTGCTGCCTGACGGCAAGAGCGTCTACGTTCACACGTTCAGCTGCGGGCTCTATCTCGTTCGCGATCTGGACAAAGACCAGCCGCGAACGATGTTCATAAAGTCATTTACCGGCGACAGTTGCGGTGTCCCGGTCGTGACCGGGCACTTCTGGCTGCAACCCGTGCCGAACGAACACGCGCTCGTCTCGCTCGACATTTCCGATCCGGAGCACCCGCGCGAGGTCAGTCGCGTCTCATTCGGAGACGATGAAGGACCGCACTGGGCCGCACTCAACACCACCGGCCGCCGCGCCGTCGTCAACTCGGCCGGATCGAAACCGAATCGGCTCTACATAGTTGATGTGGATCCAACGACAGGCAAGCTCACGATCGATGCGCGATTCAAGGACCCTGGCGCCGCCGGTCCAGGTGTCACGCTCACGGGCAAGACCTGGCCACATGGATTCAGCGGCGAAGCCAAGCCGCATGGGACGGTGTTTTCACGACGGTAGCGAGGAGGCCGTGTCCACGACTCTTGCCGTCGTCGCCCGTATGGCCGCGATCGCCGCGGTCCTCGCTGTCCTCGACTTATTGTTCTGGTCCGCTATTCAGTTCGAGCCAACTCTGTCGGTGACCTGGCCGCAACGCTTTTATCTTGTCGGCGTGACAGCACTCGGCCCGATCGGATTGACGTGGATCGAGTCGGTGCGAACCCTCGGTTGGGTGACGTGCGGCTGGACGTTGGCAAGCGTTGCTGCAGCCTTGCGATGGCGGCGTACCGCCTGGATTCAGGTGTTGGCGTACCTTTCGATACTTGCCTGGTGGTTCTGGGGTTTTCTCGTTGCGTTAGCCATGACGGACTGAGTCCCAGCCTGTGCTTGGCATGAACGCTGCGCCGTCCCTCTCGTTTTGCCGTCGGCGTTTCTCCAACGCTCAAGAGCTTTGACATTGGAGAATCTCCAGCGGATCGCGTTGAAGCGATTGAGAATGCGAACATTCGCGTCGGCACTCAAATTGCTCTAGTCACCAGCCATCGGACGATGCTACCGTCGTCCTTTCTCGCGGGAGCCGCAACATGCAAGACGAACAGCTGCAGCGCATCGAGTCGAGATTCGACGGCATTGATTCGAGGGTCGACGGTGTCGATTCGAAACTCGGCGCCCTCGATGATCGAGTCGGCCGAATCGAGTCGAAGATTGACGTCCTCGATGATCGAGTCGGCCGAATCGCGTCGACAGTTGACGACCTTCGGAATCGAATGGACGAGGGGCAGCGCCACATGCACGTGCTGCATGAGGACCTTGTCGATCGAATCACAGCACTTGCTCCTGATTTCGAGCCTATCCGGCGGGAATTGCGATCCGAGATCGCCGAGTTGCACGAGTCCACCGATCGGCGACTGGTACCACTGGAGGCCGCAGAGCGAATGCGCCGAAGGCCGAAGCGGTAAGGGGAATGGCCCCAATGGATCGATGAATCAATGGATCGATGGATCAATGGATCGATGCGCGTGGCTATTTCCAGTACCCTGCCAGACTCCTTGACCAATTAGTGACGACCCTGATTTCGGTCACAGGCGGCAACGCCTTCCGAACGGTGATGACAAAACGGCTGCCGTCGCGCGTGGCCGAGGGATAGCTGGCGAAATCGAAATCGGACGGCTTCGCGCGGCGACCCAGCCGTTCGGCCGGTCCGAATACCGGCGGCGGTCCGGGAGTGAATGGCATGGCCTGCAAGCCGGCGCCGACGAACAGCAGCTCGCGGCCACCCTTCGCCCACTGCGCCCATTCGCTGTTTTCTGAACCAGGCACCGGCCACTTGCCATCGCCCAACAGGTCGCGAACAAACAGCATCGTCTTCCCGGCCTGGTTCTCGTCGGAAGAGTAGAGCAGCCAGCGACCGTCAGGCGACAGGTCGAGCCCCCACTCTTCAAACCGGCTCTCGACGACCGCCTTCAGTTTCCCGCCCGAGTACGTCGCAATATCGCGGCTCTTGCCACCAGCTCCCAGGTTGACGACCAGCGTCTTTCCATCGTCCGACCACTGGACGGGCTGAAGATTCCGCCCGCCGGCGTCCGCGACCGACACCAGCACCTGGTCGTCGCCGCTTCCATTGGCCGCGATCGACCGGAGATCGACGCCGCCCCAGTACGTGATGCGCGAGCCGTCAGGCGACCACGCGAAAAACTCCACGTCGTGGCGGGAGGTGAGTCTCGTCGGCTGACTCCCGCCCATGTCGAACACCCAGAGGCTGTTGTTCGCGCCACTGCGCATGACACAGACGCGTTTTCCATCCGGAGAGACCCGCACGTCGGCGTACGCGCGCGATTCAGCCGGCCACGTCGCCATGGTCCCGTCGCGATCGACGGACACGATCGTGCTCACGTCCGTGCGATTGCCGCCCTGCGCGTACGCAAGAACGCCGGCGCCCGACACCGTGACCGTGGCGCTGCCATAGTTCGGCAGCGCGGCAACATCCTTCAGGACCTGCACCTCGGATCCGCTGACTTGCAGGGTCACCGCGTCGAAGGGGACGGCAAAGGTGGTGGCATCGCGGATGTACAGCAGGTGGCCGCTCGGTGAATACACCGGCGCATAGCCCTTCGCCAGGTCCGTGATCGTCCCGGTGGCAAGCTCGAGCGCGACGATCCGCCCCTCGTCGTAGCTGCCGATCTCGTTGGATCCGATCACAAAGACGATCGCCTTTCCACCGGGCAGTGCGACCAGCGAGCGATGCGTCTTGTCGCTCTTTGAGAGATCGAGTTTGGTCAACGGAACCGGCGCCGCCCCGCCACGGGCAGAGACCTGCATGAGTCCCGTCGCCGTACCTGAGTAGACGATCGTGTCGTCGGCAAGCCAGACGCAGCCGCGGACACCGGTCGGCACATCGACGATGTCCACCGGTACTCCACCGCCGATGGGTACCTTTCTGATCCGGCCCCGGGTGGTGAAACCAATCCATCTGCTGTCCGGAGAAAAGAACGGATTCTCGGCGCCCTCACTGCCGGCCACCTTCACTGCGTCAAGCTGGTCAAACCGGCGAAGGTAGATCGCAGATTGACCTGCTTCAGGACTCACGCCGGCGAAAGCGATGGACAGGCCGTCGGGCGAGAGTGAGATTGCCGGGCGCGAGAACGGATCGACCAGCGCGACTTTGTCCGGCAGCTTGATGGTGAATGCCACCGGCCCCGTCGAATCCGCGGACGGCGGCGCCGCGTTTCGCGGCAGAAGCCAGCCGATCGCGCCGAGGGCGATGCCGGCCGCGATCCCGATGAAGATTGGAACCCGAGATCGCTTCGCCGCGACCGGTTGCCGCACGTCGTCGATGTGATCGCCGACCCATCTGAGCTGCGTCCCGATGTCGCGCGCGCTTTGCCAGCGCGCATCGGGATCCTTCTCGAGGCAACGCAGGATGATCCATTCGAGCATCGGCGGCGTGACCGGCACGAGCTCCGATGGCTTCCGCGGCTCGGTCGCGAGAATCGCGGCCATCACGCTCGACGGCGACTTGCCCTCGAACGCGCGCTTTCCGGTGACGAGCTCGTAGAGGACGCAACCGAGCGCGAAGATGTCCGTCCGCGCGTCCGCATCGCGGCCCTCGATCTGTTCGGGGGCCATGTACTGCGGCGTGCCGACGACGGTGTGAGCTCCTGTGAGCGCGGCGACCGTCGCCTGCTCGCTGACCTGGCTGACCGACGGTTGTTGCAGCTTCGCCAGGCCGAAGTCGAGCAGCTTGATGCCGGCTTTCGTGTTGAGGATGTTGGCGGGCTTCAGATCGCGATGGACGATGCCTTTTTGATGGGCGGCGTGAAGCGCGTCGCAGATCTGAATGCCGAGCCTGATGACGTCGGCCACGGCCACCGGGCCTGCGATGGGCGCGCCTTCCACGAACTCGAGCACGAGATAGGCCGTTCCGCCCTCGTGGCCAACGTCGTGCAGCGTGCAGATGTTCGGATGGTTGAGCGCGGAGATCGATTTCGCTTCACGCTCGAAGCGCTCGCCAAAATCCGCGCGGACGATCTTGACGGCGACCGTCCGATCGAGGCGCGTATCGCGCGCGCGATAGACGTCGCCCATGCCGCCTTCGCCAACCTTGGCGACGATCTCGTACGGACCGAGGCGGCTGCCCGCCGGCAGGGACATTAGGGCAAGTCTATTGGATTGATCGATTGATGGATTGAGTGATTGACTTATTTGGGCCGGGGCCGCGGAGTGCGCCGGCAAGGCCCACGAGTCCAAGAGAAACCATCGCCACTTTCACGATTACGGCCGTCATGCCGGAGACGCCAGACGGATCGGCCTGGTTCATGGAGGCAATGCCGAAAATCAGGCTCAGGAAACCGATGCCGCAGGCGCACCCGTAAGCCGCCGCAAGGCATCTGATCCCAATGGGCGAGTTCCGGCGGCTCATCCATGCGCCAATCAGGAAGCAGGCGCCAATGACCAGGTCGTCGAGATACGCGGTGGGCACTTCCCACCAGCTGCCCCAACGGCGCAAGGTCTCTCCGAGCGGGATGACGACACCGGCCACCCACGCGAGTCGCTGACTGAATCGGTACATGAAGGACACCTGCGATTCTGCCACTTTGAGTGAGGGCTACTTCCGCGGCCCAATGGGCGCCGGGGCAGGCGTATGATGCCGTTTTCACCCGGAGGTTCGCCTTTTCCGCAAGGAGCTTTCTATGTCCATCCGTCGTTTCGGGCTAATCGCATCTTTGGCGGCGTTGACAGTCATCGGCCCGGCGCGACCGGCACTGGCCGCTCAAGACGGTCCGATGTATTGGGTGTGCGAGTTCAACACGCGGACACAGCCAACCAGCACGCTGTATGTGAGTGACGTGACCGGGCCGTACGGCCCGCGGATGAACACCGGGTACACCTCCGACTATCTGGAGCGTGAGTTCGGCCAGTTCCTCCGCGCGACCTACCAGGCCGGGGGCGCGACTCATTGCAGCGGATTTGACTCGGTTTCTAAAGCGAAAGACTTGATCGCACGACTGATCAAGTTCGCGGCGAACGCCAAAGTCGTGGAAACCGGTTGGAAGTCGAGCGCACCGGCACAGCCGACGGGAAGGAATCCAGCCGACGCGGCTCCGGTAACGACTTACGGTTACTGCTGGATCATCTCAGCCGACTACACGGCGTACATCTCCCGGCGCGCCGACTACGGCCTGATCAACATTCAGAGTGTGAATAGTGAATACCAGGCGTTCATCGAAAAGACCTACGGGTTTCGCCAGAGCGCGACCTGCCGGGGCGCGCGCGATGCCGGCGAACTCGATCTCGATCGCCAACGACAGATAGACCAGCTGAAACGAACGCCGAGAGTGAAGTTCGTCGAGTTCGATTGGGTGCCGGCTGCCAAGCCGGCCGCGCCAACCAAAGCGCCTGCCCCAGCGCCGGCCCCGCCACCTCCACCTCAGACCAGGCCCGCGCCGTCGTCGGCCGGCGCGAAGCCGTCAGGTCAGCCGGACACTCCCGCACCGGCAAAGCCGGCTTCGCAGGCAGCTGCTCCCATGTACGTGTATTGCTACGCATCCGGAAAGCCCACCAGCGGTTCCGCGAAGCAGCACTTCTACATGAGCCAGTTGATTCAGGTGGCGGCCAACGAACGTTTGAACCAGGACTTTCAGGCGTTCCTTCACGGAGCGCATCCTGGAGAAAACATCACCGCATCGTGTTCCGGCGCCGTTCCTCTCGAAAACGCGCGCAAGGGCCGCCAGACCGCGCTCGATTTCAGACGGACGCAAACGGCGACAGTCGATGTGGTCGAGGTGGACTGGAAGCGATAGCAATCGCGCCGTCTCATTCGCGTATTAATTCGAGTAAGACTCTTGTCGGTACACTCCCGGCGTCCAGGAGAACTTGATGAAGAAGCAGCCAGGCCGCAGGAAGTTCCTCAAAGTCGGAGCGCTGGGTGCGGCGGCGCTGGCAGCCGGCGCCACGGGCAAAGCGAAGGTCGCGCCAGAAACTGAGACACCCGGGCAGGCAGGGCAGGCACCACCCGCCCAGGCACCGCCCGCGCAGGGGCAACAGGCGCCGCCAGCGCAGAGGCCCGTTTCGCGGTTCCAGCGGAATTTCGATCCGGTGCCGGCGACCGAGCCGTGCATGAACTTCGCGGCGTTCACCGATACGCATGTCGGTCAGCAGATGCGTTCCCCGAATTGGGACTATGCGCAGTACCTCGACAAGCTGGCCGACGACATCATGGAGCGCACGCTGCCCTGCGACTTCGTCGTCCATCTGGGTGACGGCTCGTTTAACAGCACCGCGTTCGTGAACGGCGTTGGGCTGCCCGACAACCTGAAGGGCAATTCCAAGAACCATCTCAAGGGCTTTCTGATCAGTCACTTGAATCTGCCGCTGCACTACGTCGGCGGCAACATCGATCTCACCGATTACAGCAACATCCTTCCGAGTGTGTCGGGACACGACAAGGATCCGTTCGTGTTGATGAAGACGTACATCAACGAAACGGAACTCAACAACTACCCGTACGCGTTCATGCGCAGCGGAATCCTGTTTCTCGCGATTCCCGAGATGGACGCCGAGCCGTGGACGCGGCCGGCGACGTGCGAGTGGCTCGAGTTCATGACGACGCACTACCACACGGCAACGACCATCATCCTTTCCCATCAGGCCATCGAGGACACGACACCGGCTGACGGCGCGCAGGATTCGTATCGCGGCCAACAGGATCAGGCGTGGTGGGCGAGCCTGTTCCAGCGCAATCCGCAGATCAAGATGTTCCTCCACGGCCACAACCACATGGCCGGCTGGTATCAGGGCAGCGAGAGCAGTGGATTCAGCCGCCCCGTGCAGAAATTCGGGCACGAGATGGTCTTCAGCTCTCCGTTTCCGGGGATGAGCTGGATCACCGACTACAACATCGTCGATGCGACGGTCATCTTCACCATCTCTTCGCGGTTCATCACGGCAAAGGCCTGGAAGCAGACCGGCACTCGAGGGAGCTGGTGCGCTGGATTCGATCATACCTGGGTGACGCCAACGACGTTCGATCCGAAGGCCGAGGACTGGTACAGCTTTCCCTTCCTCATTCAGGATGGTGAAACGCAGCAGACGGACATGAAAGTGCTGTCCGCGAATACCACGCTGCAGCTCATCGGCACCGGCCCGGTGGAGCTTTTCTACGATACGAAGTTCGAGACGAAGGGCATCCACACGAACGAGAACATCCTTGGATTCGACAACGACCTCACGACCAAGGTGACGGCGAACACGCCGGGCATGACGGTGAAAGGCCCTCACACGATCACGTTCCCTCCTCTGACCGAGTGGGATCGCTATTGCCATGACGGACATGGAGGGCCGCCGTACCGGATGTTTGCGGTGGGCACGACGCCGGCAGCCGCGCCGGGCGGTTCTTACACCGTGACGATGAAGGCGAAAGCGAAATCGGGAAACGGAAAGTTCAAACTGACGATGAGCTGCAGCGACTGGGGGACGAAAAACCAGAAGAGCACGCTCGCCGGCAGCTCACGCGAAGTGATTTCGCATACGTTCGGGCCAAAGGAAGAAACCGTGACCGGGACGTACGTCGCGCCCAACGACGAGATGGCGTGGTTCATCCAGGGAAGCCTGGAATTCATGGACACCACGGACATTGACGTGACGTTCTTCAGCATCAAGCGGACCGGGACCAGCGACGTCACAGAGGACTTTCAGATCGCGCTGAACGGCAAGACCTACGCCGGCGGAACGCTCGCGCGCTTCAAGACGAAGGAATTCAAGATCAATCCCGTCGATCTAGCCGATGGTGAGGGCGTCATCCGGCTCAAGGCGGCGATCAAAGGCAACCACTACGGCATGGCCCGGTTGATCTACCGCGGTCCGCTCCTGATGGGCAGGAATGCCAGGTACAAGGTCAACAGCGCGGAAGGAAATGCGTTCGATATCACGCTGACCACTAAACTGTCCGGCTTCGAGAACGTCTTCAAGATGTTCCCGTTCAGCCGGAAGTACGGCGATGTTGAGATCGCGACCACCGACGGCGCCGGTGAGCATCACGCAGGCAACAACAAGAACCAGTGGATCACGAGCGATCTCACGAGCCTCAAGCGCCTGCGGATCACGTATCCAAAGTAGGCGATGGCGGCTCCCCGACAACTCGATTGTGTTTGCGCCGTCGCCGGCCTCCCTAGTTATTCCACCGCAGCCTGACAGCGACGCCGGCCTTACCACCGCCGAGGATCGGGCTCACGCTGGCAACGGGGCCGCTCCGATTCTCGAAAATGACAGGGCGGTGTTTCGTCGCGGAATTGAGGATGCCGCCAACGGCGGCGCCAATTCCAGCGACGCCGCCTCCCAGGAAGAGTGCCGTCTCTGAGAACGCCGGGCCGTCACCACCGCAGGGACTCTCAGCGCTGCCACAGACGCCGAGCGCCCATCCGATCCCGGCGAATAGCCCCAGCATGGCGCCCATCCGCGCGTGATGAGACACAGTCTCGATTCGCCGCACCTCCCGGAGCGGGATGACGGCGTTGTCCTTGCCCCAGGTCATCACGACCTCGGCCGAAGTGAGAGAAACAAGCCGGCCCGATCGCCGCTCGCCGCTCCGCATAGTGACGCGTATTTCCTTCCCGTCGCGCCCGACTGGCTTCGCGGCGGCCGCGGGTCTCGCCGGCGGATTTGCGGACTGTGCTGTGGCGATTTCGGGGGTCAATCCGCAGAGAATGGCCAGAACGAGACTGATGAAGAAGCAACGAGTCATTACTGGGTAGTGCGAGAAGGACGAACAGATTGGCGCAAGGCGACGGGGGCGCCCGCCTCCTACTCCAGTCGCAGCGCGACTGCCGGATCGATGGCCATGGCACGTCGCGCAGGCACGCACGCCGCGAATACCGCGGTAAATACCAGCACGCCGGCGGCCGCCGCCATCACGCCGGGCGATACGCCCGTCGCCCCAACGACCAGTCCGACGAAGTAACCAGACGCGACCAGCGAAAGACCGCCGCCAGCGACGAGCCCTGCCGTGACGGGCAAGAGCCCGCGCCACAACACCTGCCAGAGGACGCGAGATCGAGTCGCCCCGAGCGCCATTCGCAATCCGATTTCGCGCGTGGCCTGCCGCACGACCCACGCCACGACGCCGTATATGCCAATCGCAGTCAGCGCGAGCGCCACCGCGGCAAAGAAGCCTGTGAGGCCAAAGGCCAGCCGATCCTTGGCCAGCCGCGACGCGAGTCTTGATTCCAATGTGGAAATGACTGGCTCCGGCAGGGCCGCGTCCGTTTCGCGCACTGCGACGCGCAGCGCGTCGGCCGACGCGCCTGCGGCGCGGACAAGGAAAACCGGCATGCCCGACTCGCCGGTCTGGGGCGTGAAGACGGTACGTCTCGCTGCCCTCGTCGGGCCAAGCTCACGAACGTCCGAGACGACACCAACGATTTCGAGCGATCTCGGATTCGTGCCCTGCCGTCGCTCGCCGCGAAACACGCCGAGCAGAATGCGCTTGCCGAGCGGGCTGCCAGCGGGCCAGTACCTCGCGGCAAAACTGGCACTGACCACCGTGACCGCCCGGCCTGTGGCGGCGTCGTCAGAGTCGAACCAGCGGCCGGCCTGCAGACGCAGTCCCATCAGGCCGGCGTATTCGCGGCTGACCGCGCGCCATTCGACCGCGCCTTCGGTGAGGTCCGGCCGGCCGTCGACCGTCATCGGCATGTTGTAGCCGCGCTCGCCAAGCGGCGCCACCGACGTCGTCGCGGCGCCGGAGACGCCAGGAAGTCTCTCGAGCCGTGCCACCAATTCGCGCTCGACATTCCGCACGCGATTCGCCTGACGAAACTCCGCAGGTACGCGGCGGAAATTGATCGCCACCACGCCGGCCGGATCGAAGCCAAGATCCGTCCTCGAAAGCTGATAGAACGCTGACGAGAGCATGACGGCCGTAACGAGAAGCAGCATCGCAAGTCCCGCCTCCACGCCGATCAGACACTGCCGCAGCCGTCGGCCCGACGGCGTTTCGGAAGCGCTGCGTGTACGGAGTGAAGACGACGCATCAGCCTCGACACGCCGCCGCCCCGCCATCTGAGTCGAGGCAAAACCGAACAACACTCCAGTGACCGCGACGATAAGCGTGGTGAACGCCACGACGACGCCGTCGAGCTGCACCTGATCGATTCGCGCGATCGCTGCCGGGGCCAGACGAAGAAACGCTCCGAGTCCAGCGGTGCCGAGCGCAAGTCCCGCGAGACCACCGGTTGAGGCCAGGACGATCCCTTCGGTGATGCCCTGACGGACGATGCGGCCGTGTGACGCGCCGAGGGCGTTTCGAAGCGCCAGCTCGTGCTGTCGCGTCGTACCGCGGGCGAGCAGAAGATTCGCGACGTTCGTGCAGGCAATGAGCAGCACGACACCCACGCCGGCCAGAAGCAACCAGAGCGGACGGGCCACGTCGGTGAGGCTGACATCCTCGAACGTCAATGCCACCGCGCCCTCGTGAGCATCGGAGAACTGTTCGGGCCGCTCGCGGCGAAGCGTCGCGAACGTGCGGTCGAGATCCGCCTGCAACTCGGCGCGACCGAGACTGGCGCCGCTGCGAACGCGGCCAAGTACGGAGTAGTTCGCGCCCAGATCCGCCGGATCGGCGCGCAAGGCCAGTGGAAGGATGCCTTCGACCGGCGACGTCACCTCCGGGAACTGGAACTCGTGCGGCATGATGCCAATCACGAGGTACGGGCGATCGTCGAGGAGCAGGGTCGATCCCGTCGCCGCGGGGTTTCTTCCAAACCGCGCGCTCCAGCACGCGTCCGTGATCACGACGACGTCGGGTCCACCTGGAACCTGTTCGTCATCGCTGAACACGCGGCCGGACGCCGGCCGCCAGCCGACCACGCCGAAGAAGTCGGTCGACACGCGCAGCAGCGTTGCGGGACCGCCGGTGCCACGCGGACCGACGTCGTAGACAGTCGACCTCCAGGCCGCCAGGCTTTCGAAGGTCTTTGTCTGCGTACGGAGATACTCGAACTTGAACGGCGACAGTGCTGGAGTTGCCGGGCTGCGGTCGTCCCACTTCCAGCCGACGCGCTGCACGCGATCGGATTCGGTGTAGGGAAGCGGCCGCAGCAGCACGGCCCGGACGATGCTGAACACGGCTGTAGTTGCGCCGATGCCGAGCGCGAGCGTCAGGATCGCGACAACGGAAAACCCGGGCTGGCGGCGGAGTGCCCGCAGCGCGTAGGCGGCGTCCTGCCCTGCGTCGCCGAGCCAGGCAAACCCGCGACCTGCGCGATGCGACTCGCGCAGCTGCTGAACGCCGCCGAAGGCCCGCCGGGCCTGCAGTCGCGCTTCGCCGGCGCTCAGTCCCTGCGCACGGAAGCGCTCTTCCATCATCGCGAGGTGAAGGGAGATCTCCTGGTCCAACGCCGCTTCGTCTTCAGCGCGGCGCCGGCGGGCGAGGGAAGCCAGCTTCGAAAACAGCTCGCGCAGCCGGGAGGGGGCAGCCATCGTCCTATTCCTTCTCCGGTGCGAGCCTCATCACCCGGTCGACGATGCCGGCAATCTGCTTCCAGCCGCGCTCTTCGCGGGCGAGCCGGCGCCGGCCAGCGGGGGTGATGGCGTAGAAGCGCGCCTTGCGGTTGCTCTCGGAAACGCCCCATGACGAGCGGATCCAGCCGCGCTGGCCCAGGCGAAGCAGCGCGGTGTACACGGTGCCTTCGTTGAGGCGGAGCACACCGTCGCTCACCTGTTCCAGACGGCGGGCGATCCCGAATCCGTGCAGCGGCCCCAGGGCCGCAAGGGCCTTGAGGATCATCAGATCGAGCGTACCTTGCAGAACTTCCGGGCGGCCGTGGTCCACATCCGACTCCTCTGTTCGTTGCACAGGAACATAGCACTGTCATGTGCACAGTGCAAAGGAGTGAGCCCAGGTTCTCTTATCGGCCGTTCGTGGGAACGGCGACCACCCAGTGTTGTCGGGTCATTCGAGTATGGCGGGATCATCGCCCATTCCACCGCAGGCTGACAGCGACGCCGGCCCTACCGCCGCCGAGAATCGGGCTCACCTTGGCAACAGGATGGCTCCGATTCTCGAACAGCACGTGCCGGTCGGCCGTTGCAGCATTCAACATGCCGCCGACCGCAGTGCCGATGCCGGCCCCCATACCGCCCAGGAACGACGCAAGCACCGGAAAACTGGCATCGTCGCCGCAGAAGTTGTCGTCCGTGGCACAGACGCTGAGCGCCCATCCGATTCCGCTGGAGAGCCCGATCAAGGCCCCCAGCCGCGCGTGATGTGACACGATTTCGATCCGGCGCACGTCACTAAGCGGGATGACGACGTGGTTCGTGCCCGTGCTCATCACGAACTCCGACGACGCCAGGGAAACATACCGGCCCGATCGCCGCTCGCCGGTACGCATCGTGACGCGAACTTCCTGTCCGTCACGCGCGACAGGTTTCGCGGAGACTGCGTCGAGCCGTCTCGCGGGCATCTTCGTCAGCGCCACCCTCGCACCGGCGGTCACGCCCATGTTCGGCTCAGGAAGAAGCTGACCGCGCCACGCCGCGAAGCCATGAATCCGCCCGGCGAATTGAATCTCCGCGCCTCCCACGACCTGCAGGCCGGCGCGAGTGTCGACGACCGTGATCTCCTGTCCGTTCCGTCTGTTCCGAATCGCCAGGCCCTCGTCGAAACGGGAGCGGATGCGGTGCACGCCGATTCCGCCGCCGACGAATCCAGTCAACCGCTGCGTGCCCGATCGAAACAAGACGTTGACGCTCGTCGCCAGAGCGCGGCGATCGTCCACAAACCGATACCCGTCAGAATTGATCTGTGAATACAGGCTCGAGGCTGCCATGCGCGAGACCTCGCCCTCGAAGCGAATCCATCTGCCGGCGGGGAACTGCACACCAGCGATGACGATCGGCCCATAGTGCCCGGCGTGCTGCATGGGACCGGTCGCCACGCTGACGCTGATTGCAGGCAGGGGAGGTTTCACGGGCGGATCCGCGGACTGTGCCGCCGCGATTCCTGGGTCCAACGCACAGACGGTGGCGAGCAAAAGGAACAACCAGCGAGTCATAGCTGGTAGTGCGCGAGAAGCGACAAAACCGGCGCAAGGCCGGCGACGTGGGCGCCCTCCTCGTTTTGAGGTATGAATCTCCCGTGCCCCGGAGCCTCATCGCGCGTGCGAGCCTGGTCGAGCGCCTCGAGACCCGTCTGAGGGCCGAGAGTTTTCCCCGGCTCATCATGACGGGCATGGTGTCCATCGCCGGCGGCATCGCGTTTCTGTGTTCGGCCGCCACACTCTGGGCCGGCGTCCACTCCATGGCGGTGCGGTACGGACTCGCAGCCGTTGCCGGCTACCTGGCCTTCGGCGCACTGCTTCGCGCGTGGATCGGATGGCGGCGTAGCTGGTTGGATCACGCCCTCGATCTGCCGGCTCCCAACCTCGACCTCGGTGGCGGCCACGGCGCAAGCAGCGGATCGTTGCCATCTTTATTTAGTGCTGGACGAAGCGGTGGTGGCGGCGCCAGCGCGTCCTTTGCGCCAGAGCCGTACGCGCCGCCCGTGGCCGCCGAGACTGTCTACTCGCCGCCGCTTCCGGTGCTGGGTTCATCAGAAGAAAAAGGCGACGGTGTCCCCTCCAAAGTAGCTGACGTTGACGACGAGCGAATCTGGCTCGTGGTAATTGCCCTCGTTCTCGCGTTCAGCGCGTTCATCGCCGTGGCGTTCGTCGTGTACTCCGCTCCCGCCCTCTTGACGGAAGTCGCGCTCGACGCCGGAGTCATGTCCGGCGTCTACCGAAGCGTCCGTCGTCACGACGATGGGAACTGGGTGGGCGCGGTGTGGCGACGCACGTGGATTCCGGCGCTGGTCGTGATCGTGTGCGTGATAGCCGCAGGCTACGCCTTGCAGCTCGCGGTGCCGGAGGCACGCTCTATCGGCGGAGTGATACGGGCGTTGTCCGAGCAGCCGTGATGGAGACACTCTTCATTGAGGCTGCCGTCGAGTCGATCGGCGGTGCGCTGGCTGCTGACGCCGAGGACGTGGACCGCATTGAGCTGTGCGGATCGCTGCACGATGGCGGAATAACACCGTCCGCCGGTCTCGTCAGGCGCGCGATCGCGTCTGTCACGAAGCCCATCCACGTTTTCATCCGGCCCCGCACCGGCGATTTCGTGTACGACCGGCATGACGTCGCAGTGATGCTCGGCGATATCAACGACGCGAAAACCGCGGGCGCTTCCGGCGTCGTCTTTGGCGCCCTGACCGCTGGCGGCCGGATCGACCGCGAGCTCATGTCGGAGCTCATTGCGTCTGCAAGGCCGATGACGGTGGGTTTCCATCGCGCCTTCGATCAAGTCGTCGACCAGAGTGCGGCGCTCGAGACGTTGATCGACCTTGGCGTCGCCGTGGTCCTCACAAGTGGTGGCGCCGCCCTTGCGCTCGATGGCGCGCCGAGGCTGCGCCAGTTGGTTGATCAGGCGGCCCGCCGCATCGATATTCTGGCCGGTGGAGGTATCACGCCATCAAACGTGGTCGAGCTCGTCGAGCGCGGCGGCGTCCGGCACGTGCATGGGAAGGCATTCGCGGGTCTGCGCAGCGCATTGCTGAAGTGACTCAAGACCCTGTATCGATCCATCTATCCATCGATCCAACGATCTATTTGATTGACGCATCTGATCGATCAGGCAATGGATCGATGAGAAATGGATAGATGGCGCGATACAGGTCTGAACGCAGTAGACTCCTCCCCTCGTGTTCACGTCCTCCTGCCCCTCCTGCGGGAAGTCACTCTCGCAGCAGACGCCTTTCTGTCCGCATTGTGGCGCCGTCGTCGATGCGGGCGCACTGCCGACCACCACATCACCGCCGCCTGATTTAGGGGGGCGCGTGGCGCACGCGGCAGTTCCGCGCGTGTCGCGGCCGCAATCCTCCGGCGCATTCGGCCACGGCCGATTCAGCCCCGGCACTCCCCTCGGCGACCGCTATCGCATCGTCGGGCTGCTGGGCCGCGGCGGGATGGGCGAGGTGTATCGCGCGGACGATCTGCAGCTGGGTCAGCCCGTCGCGTTGAAGTTCCTGCCCGCAGATGTCGAGCGCGATCCCGAACGGCTCGAGCGGTTCATCGGAGAAGTGCGAACGGCTCGGCGGATTTCGCATCCGAACCTGTGTCGCGTGTACGACATTGGTGTCCTTCGTCCGGAAGAAGGTGGCGGCCACTTTCTTTCGATGGAGTACATCGATGGCGAAGACCTGAAGTCGCTTCTGCGGCGCATCGGGCGCCTGCCGGAGGACAAGGGCCTGCAGATCGCGCGTCAGTTGTGCGCGGGCCTGGCCGCGATGCACGACCGCGACGTGTTGCATCGCGATCTAAAACCGGCCAACGTCATGATCGACGGCGACGGCCGCGTCCGACTGACGGACTTCGGTCTCGCTGCTGCGTCGGCCGACGTCACGGGTGGAGAAATCGCCGGCACGCCGGCATACATGGCGCCCGAACAGTTGGCGGGCGGCACGCTCACACCGCAGAGCGACGTCTACGCGCTGGGACTGGTGCTCTTCGAGTTATTTACGGGAGAGCGCGTACACAAAGAAAACAGGCTCGTCGGGACGACAGGGACGAAGGGGACGACGAGCAAGACCGGGACAACGGGCAAGACCGGGACGACGGCAGTGCCGCTCGACCCGGCGATCGCCCGCGTGATCGATCGCTGTCTCGATCCCGATCCGAAGAAGCGTCCCGCGTCCGCGATCGCAGTTGCTGCAGCGTTGCCGGGTGGGGATCCGCTTGCGGCCGCGCTTGCCGCAGGCGAAACGCCTTCGCCGCAGCTCGTGGCCGCCGCCGGTGGGGAAGGCACGCTGCCGTCGAAGATCGGCGTGCCGCTGCTCGTCGCGTTCCTGGTGTTGGTTGGAGTCGGAGGCTTGTTCAATCACAGCAGGCTCTACACGGCGATCGTGCCGCTCCTTCATTCAGCCGAGGTCCTTTCAACCAAAGCCCAGGAGATGCTCGGACGATTCGGGTATTCGGACGCGCCGGCGGACTCGGGGTATGGATTTCTCACCGCGGAAAGACCCTATGTCGCCTGGCTCGACAAGCACGACAAGTCGCGAGCGCGATGGCAGGGACTCGCCGCTGTTCGCCCGCCCCTCGCGCGCTTTTGGTATCGGACCAGTCCGAAGCGCATGACGCCGGTACTGTTTAACAACGGTGCGCCCGGTGCGGAATTACGGGCAGACGATCCGCCGCTGACCGAGCCCGGCATGGTCCACGTCTCGACCGACTTCAATGGCCGCCTCAACTACCTGGAAGTTGCACTGCCCTTTAGAGAAGACGCGCCCCCCGCCGCATCCTCGGCACCTGATTGGTCGGTGCTTTTCAAAGAGGCCGGGCTCGACTTGGCGGCATTCAAGTCAGCGCCCGCCGTGTACCGAAGGCAGGGCGGTGCTGACACGCGCGCCGCCTGGGTGGGCCCATTCGCTGATGCCGGCGGAACAGAATTGCGCGTTGAAGCCGCGTTCCATCGCGGCCGGCCGGTGTACTTCGAGCAGTTCGGGCCCTGGGACGAACCCGCCAACATCGAAATCGCATCCTCTGAGTCGCGCGGCATAGAGATCTTTTTCTCAACGTTGATAGTCGGCGTCCTGGGCCTGGCGACATTCCTCGCGGTCAGAAACATTCGCAGCGGCCGTGCGGATACCAAAGGTGCGACGCGCCTCGCGTCGGTCCTGGCGCTGCTCACCTTCACGAGCGGCATCCTGGAGTCGCACCTGAAGCTTTCATACGGCATCGCTAACTTCGGCCTGTTCCTGATTGTGACAAGTTGGGCGGCGTTCACCGGGTTGTTGACATGGACGATGTACGTCGCGCTGGAACCGTACGCGCGACGGCGCTGGCCGCAGATGCTGGTCTCGTGGAACCGGGTGCTCGATGGCCGCTGGCGCGATCCGCGGGTTGGCCGGGACCTCCTGGTCGGCAGTCTCGCCACCGTGACTAATCTGGCGCTGAACATTCTGTCCCATCACTTCGCGCCGACGCCCTCGGCGCCGATGCTCGCATGGCAGTCCTGGCTGGGTCTGGGTCACGCGCTCGCCGAGCTTCCGTCACAGCTGGCGGCGGGTGTTTTTCCGTCCTTCGTGTTCATGCTCCTGCTGGTCGGCATCCGGATCGTGGTTCGACGTGAATGGCTGGCCATCCTCGGCGTCGCCGCGGTCTTTATTGGCTTCGGTACCCTGGTCGATGACAACCCGCTGCAGATCGCGGTCGTCGCGATTACTTCGGTCATGTACCTGCTGGTCGCGACGCGGCTCGGACTCGTCGCACTGATCGTTTCCCAGGCTCTCGCCTTTGTCGTGTTTGCGTTCGGTCCGTCGTTCACTGCACCAGCGGCGCTCGCGGGCCCGACGGTGATGGCTTTCATTGCCCTCGTGGCGCCGGCGATCTTTGGGTTCTGGACGTCACGGGAGCGGCGGGTTGCGACCGGGGGGAGTTGGCTCGAGTAGCAGCGCCATGAACTCGGGTCTAGATCGCGACCATCTGGAAAAACAACGGGCTCGTCCGTCCAACTGGAGACGGAGGAGCATATGGGGCATGCGAGGTCCATTTCCTGTCACGCAGACCTGGGCGGCAGGATGGGTTGTGAAGTACGTATCGGCATCCGGTTCTGACGGCCATGGCAGTCATTTCACTCAAGCGAACCACGGAGTTGAAGAGTGACGTCGCCCCTGACGTGGCGGACGTCGCCTCAGCCAGCAAGGCTCCGGAGCCGGATCAATATGCCCTCGTCATCAGCCTGTTCCTGCTCGTTGCTGGTGGCGCAGCCGGATGTGGCCTGGGATCCGCGGCGCCGGCGATCACACTCAAGCCAACCGCCAGTCCGTTTGCGCTGTTCTATATCGTGGCGCAGGCGCTCGAGCGCGCCTTCGAGTTCCTGCAGTTGATCCTGCCGCGGATTGGAAGCACTCGGGCGGGGACGACGGCGGTCTCCAAACAGGAGGCAGCCACCGTGCGGGACGCCGCACTCGCGCGGGCGATTTCAGAACCGACCCAGGCGTTGGTGACCGAGGCGGCCGAGGCTCAGACGACGGTCGATCGGGTGCGACTGAACCGGGCCCTTCTGGCCTGGACCAGCACCAGTGCCCTTGCGATGGTGGTTTCTGGCCAACTCGGTCTACGTCTGCTGGCGACAGTAGCTGACTATCCAGCCGGCCTCGTGAGCTACATCGACGTCATCGTGACCGGACTGGTCATCGGCGCAGGGACCAAGCCGCTTCACGACCTGACGTCGCTCCTGCAGAAAGCGAAGACGACCAACGAAGACCGGTCGAAATAGACGAGACAGACGTCAGGTCCGATTGACAACCCGTTGGCTGAAGCAGACAATCTGCCTGCTTCACCCAACTGGTGCCGGTCTAGCCGCGACGTCTTCTCATGTCCGCCCACGAGATCTATGTCGCGAATGCGGAACTGATCGACAGAGTCATACGAACCGTCTGCCGGCGTCATCAGCTGTTTGGTGCTGACTCGGAGGACTTTGCGGGTGAAGTCCGGCTGCGTTTGCTCGAGAACGACTCGGCAGTCCTCAAGGCCTTTCAGAACCGAAGCACATTCTCGACATACCTTGTAGTCGTCATCACTCACTGCTTCGACGACTGGCGGATCAGGCGATGGGGCAAGTGGCGGCCGTCGGCTGAAGCCAGGCGGCTCGGGAAGCTCGCGGTCCAGCTCGAGACGCTCACCGTTCGCGATGGCCTGTCGCTCGATGAAGCCTACGAACTCCTGCGGACCAACTACGGTATCCAGGAGACCCGCGAGGAGATTGAGCATCTGGCGTCTCGATTCCCATCCCGTCCACGGCGTGTCTTCGTCGGCGAAGAAGCGATTGAGGGGGTGACCGCGATCGACGCCGACGCCGAAGCGCCATTGCGGCGCCGGGAGAGTGCCGCAACCGTGAGGGCTGCCGGTCAGGCGTTGGACGTCGCGATGGCGGATCTCGCACCCGAGGACACCATCATCTTCAGGATGCGTTATGCCGACGGCTGTTCGGTCGCCGAGATAGCGCGGAGCCTTTCATTGGACCAGAGGCCGCTCTACCGCCGCATCGAACGGCTCCGGTCCGACCTCAGAAAAAGGCTCGTGAGCGCCGGGATCGACCCTGGCATGGCAGCGACTGCGCTCGAGCAAGGCGGGCTTGATGAATAGCCCTGCCGGCACGTGGAAATTTTCAAACGCGGTCCGTCCAGCCTCTGTAGGTCCTCCTCTGCTCGGATAGCGAGGCATCGTGGTTGAGCGCCATTCACAACATGCCGACTGCCTCGATCCCGAGACGATGGCGGCCTTTCTGGATGGGAAAGTCGAGGGCGCTGAGCGGGCTGCCGTCGAGCGCCATCTGGCATCGTGTTCTTCCTGCTACGAGATCTTTCTCGAGACCTCGCGAACAGAGGCCGAGCTGGAAGGAACGGACGCAATCAGCGCTGTCCGAGGGACTGCATGGTGGCGCCATCCGATCGCCTGGGTCGCCGCGGCTGCCGCAATCGTCGCCGCGGTCGTTGGTCTCGGGAGGCTCGGTGGTCCTGACGATGAGGCCGCGGAGCAGCTGACACGGCTCCTGGCGATCAGCCGCGACCACCGGATTACCGAAGCGCGTCTGAGCGACGTCTCTGCCTGGGCGCCGGCACCATCGCCCACGCGCGGAGGAACGACCGACGTCGTGCCGCTGGAGATTCAGCGGATCGGAAGCGAGCTGGATGCGCTGGCGCATTCGAACCGAAGCGCGACCACCCTGCGCTCGGTTGCCATTTCATTGATTGCAAGGGGCAGGGTCGACGACGCGATCGAGGCGCTGTCAGACGCGCTGGCGATATCTCCTGGCGACGAAGGCGTTGCGATCGACCTGAGCGCCTCTCTGCTTGAACGTGCACGCCTCACCGGATCGACTTCAATGGCCGACGCCGAACGGGCTCTCGGGTACGTCGACGCCGTCCTCGGGCGCCGGCCGGATCTTGCAACAGCCGTGTTCAACCGGGCGCTCGCGCTCGAGGCGCTCGGGCGGCGCCAGCCCGCCGCCGAAGCCTGGCGGCAGTATCTGATGCTCGATTCGACCGGCCCGTGGGCGGACGAGGCTCGATCGCGCCTCGCGAGATTGCAAGGGCAAGCATCCGCGGAAGCGGTCAACGATGTCCGTCCATACGTGAACAGGAGCGGGGAATGATGCTGAGACGTTTGGTGAACACGGCAGTCGTGCTGACACTGGCGGTCCTCGCCGCGATTAGCCTGCGTGCACAACCCGGCGGCACAGGTGGCCAGGGAGGTCTCGGTCAGGGTGGTCTCGTTCAAGGCCTGCATGGCGACGTGAGCATCTTCAAGAAGCTGGAGCAGATTCAGATCAAGGATCCGCTCGGGCCGAATCCGCCACTCGACGTCATCAGACGGTATGGCGTGTCGAATGTGAATGCGAACGAGTACGGAAGCACGGTATTCGTGAGTTCGGCTTCCGGCTGCACTGCGGTGCTCGTTGGCCCCCGGGTCCTTCTGACCGCGCGTCATTGCACTCCCGGCGACACCATCAAGTTCGGGCCAACGAAGATGAAGGCGAAGTGCACCCGTTTGCGCGACCTCGAAGGCCAGCCTGTCGTCGACGAAGATCACGACGACGACGTCTCGCTCTGTTTCACCGCCGACAAGGTTCCCGGACCTTATGAAGTCTTGAGTTTCGATCCGAACTTCGTATCCAGGGGTAAGGAACTCGTCCTGTCAGGCTACGGAGTCACCGGGGAAGCCTCTCTGAGGGTCGGGCAGCGCTTGAATCTCGGCCTTGCGACGATTACTCGCAGCGTCCTGGACACGATTCCCGTTGAGCTCGAAACCGACGGGCGATCGCAGGTTGATTTTGGGGATAGCGGAGGTGGGGCGTTCTTCGTTCCGGAAGGGACCACCAGAAGGTTCGTTGTTGCTGTCAACAAGAAGGCAGTCCACGGGACGAAGGTTTCGTTTCTCACGCCCCTCGCCGGCCTGCACATCAAGATATTGGTGGAGCAGTGGCGCGCGAGATCTGAGACGGGCAACCACATCCAAATCGGGATTTGCGGTGTGGCCGGTTTTTCGACCGCCTGCCGGCAATAACTACAAGACTGTGAGGCGGCTATGAGGAAGTGCGCGTTTGGAATCGTCTTGATCCTTCTGGGACTGGCGGCCTGTTCTACGCCAGGGCCGGCGCCGAAGCAGTCCGAGTACCCAGTCACGCTGGCGTTTGATGGCGGTTACGCCCTCATCAGCGACGAAGAGAATAAAACGCTCACAGTGGCCGCGTTCGACGATGGCCACGAACCCAGCGGACCAGGGGCCATGAGTTCTCGGATGGCCGCGCACAAGATGCGTCTACGGCTCGATATCGGGAAACCAATCTCGGCGCCGGCGAGCCTCAAGTTCTTTGAGAACGACACGGACACATGGGCTCTCGACGAGGACAGGTTTGACATCACGATTGGCAGTTACGGTGAGACACCTGCTGGTGTGATCGAACCGCCCTCGACGGAACCGCATCCCGATGCCCCGTGCAGCTCCAAGACGCCAAAGAACAACCTGGCACTGTTGCCCGCGATGGATGTTCTCGCGTCGAAGGGCGATTTTGATGGGACGCTCGTCACCGATCGCAACCGGTTCGAGAACCAGGTGATTCTCACTGCTGGAACCGTGTCCGTTTTTGACCTGACATCATGCATGGAGTTCAAGACCGGTGGGAAAGCCGTGCGAAAGCACCGAGTACCGACTGGTCTCGGCGGTATTCATGTCGACTTCAAGATGAAGGGCAATCTCAAGCTGTTACTCAAGAACCCGAAGGGGCAGGTGATTGAAATGGAGTTCGCGCCGGACACGACCGGCCTCGGAGACCCAGCGTTGAAGCTCTGGTTCGGGCGGTTTCCACCAGATTGCGCACCGAGCGATCCCGGTTGCTTCTATACAAAGGGACAACAAATCACTGACTTTGACCGGTTCTACTCATTGCTGAAGACTCCTCCCCCTGCGTCGAAGCGCGTCATGCCCTACAACGCGGCCGAGAGTGACGAGGTCTGCCCTGGTTCGCAGTGCCCGTCGATGCGATTCCTGCTGAGGAGAAAGTAACTAGCGCGCGAGACCGCCGGCGACCAGGAACGATGCCCAGTTCCGAGGGAGGGCGCCGGCGGGATCGCTGCCACGTATGAGCTGAATCTGCGCCGCTCGCAGCGCGGCCGGGGCATCCGCAGCTCTGGCAAATGTCTGATGGAAGGCGGTCATCAGCGCTCGCGACTGGCGATCGTCGACGTCCCAGAGCGAGCCGACGATCGACCGCGCGCCGGCGCGAAGAAAGGCGCGCGCCAGGCCCAGCATCCCCGGGTTCCTCGACGCGCCGCCGAACGCCGTCTGACACGCACTCAACACCACCAGCGGCGCGCGGGTGAGCCGCCACTCCGCAATTTCGCTCGCGAGCAATTGACCGTTGTCGTGCTGCCGATCGGGTGCGAGAACGAGCGACGACCGCCACGGGAAGATCGGGTTGGCTTTGGCGTGCCCTGCGAAGTGAATGACATCGGCCGTCCGCACGAGACGCGCGAACTCCAACGGTGTCGCCCCGGCTCCGCTGCGGTCGGCCCTCGAGCCGTACGCGCCCGCGACACTTTCCAGCTCCATGTTGACGTCTGGCAGACGGGGCATGCCGGGCGGCGCGGCGTTGCCGATGGCGACAACCTGTAACGGGCCCCTGTTCGCCGATGACAGCGCAACACCGTCGAGAAAGCCGACGCTCGGGGCCATCACCACCTCGTGTTCCTCGATGAGGAAACGGCCCGTCCCCGGATTCACCAAGGCAGCGAAAGGAAGTCCCGGCATGGCGCCGTCGGGGACGAGTACGAGCCGGCTGTCGGCCGGCAGAGAGCCCACCGGCGTGATGAGGTCGTTGTACAGGGACTCTCCGGATCTGCGTATGTCGCGTTGGCCGGCGCCGGCTTCGACGATCCCGCGAAATGACTGGATTCGCGCCGCCAGCGCCTCGCGCGGCAATGGTGCGCTGAAATGCCGGAGGCCCTGCTGGTCGACGCGCCAAATGACGAGCGAGTCTCGCAGGCAGGCGTACGACAGGAGCACCGTCCGGCTGTCGAGGCGGGGGATGCTCGAGGCCGCCGGCACTGACGCGTTTCCCGCGACGCCGAGGGCACGGGCGCGACCGGCATCGGCGTAGTGAAACGCGAGATCGGTGTTGCCACGCGCGACGTTGAGTTCGACGAGATCGTCAAAGAGATCCCACGAGTCGGAGAGGTACGAAATCTGATGCTGATCCGAACCGAGTCCCGACCAGAGCTTCTCGAATGCCGCGATGCCTCGATGGAGACTGTGTTCCGCGGCCGCCATCTGACCGGATGCCCGGGCCGCGCGGCTCATCGACAGATAAATCGGCGGTACTTCAGCGGGCTCACGCGTGGAGAGGAAATCGATGGCGCTCCCCAGCCGTGGTACAGCGTCTGCCTGTTTGAGCTCGATGCCCGCTTCAGCCTGACCACGAGCGAGCCACGCGGCCTGATACCTGCGGACACTCTCCGACTCAATCGACGGTAACAAATCCTCCGCCAGTTTCAGGTCGGCTCGGGCATCCTCGGACCGGCCGAGTCGCCGCTTGATGTCAGCGCCGCGAATGAGGCCTTCTACAATGGTGTTCGCGACCTTTCGTTCGCGCGCCATCCGCAACGATGCCTCGTTGAACGCAATGGCCGATCTCATCAGCTGCTCGCTCGCCGCATATAGCGACGCATTGAGAAACAACTGATAGCGACGCCGAGTCCGGCCGATGTCTGACAGGTTGTGCAGCGACGTCAGCACGAGACTCCAGCCGGACTCCGTTTCTCCCATCAGCCGGTACGCGTCAGCTTCCGCGCCTCTCGCAACCAGGCGGTGTTCGGTCTGCCTGGTCCGGTCGTAGAGGCGGGCGGCCCTGTCGTAGTGGATGACAGCCTGATCGAGCCGGCCGACCCCGGCCGAGGCCGTAGCTTCGAGCGACTCGCTTCGTGCGAGCAATGAGAGAAAGCCCTGCTTGCGAGCGATCTCCTGGACGCCGCGCGCTAGCGTCAGCGCACGCTGCGCCTCCCCGCCTTGAAAAGCGCGGACGGCTTCCTGGAGCGGCAGCCAGAGCGCACAGGCACTCGACGATCCGTTGAAGGCCTTTCGGCTTCGGTCGAACGCCAAGCGCGCCTGATCCCACTGGTCGATTTCGAAGAACGCGCGTCCTTCTGCCAGGGCAATGTGCGCAGCTGCCAGCGCGGCGTTCTTCCGGGCCGCAAGCGCATCGACGCAGTTGCTGAGGTAACCATCCCCAGCCACCTGACGAACACCGCCCGCCAGTGCTCGAGACCGCTCTTCGAACGCTCTTGCGGCTGGTTCATCGCCGGCGGCCAGCGCCCGGCTCCAGGCGGGTAGCAGCGTGTCGAGTAACAGCTCCTCGACCTGTTGCGGAAACATTTCGGCAATCTCTGGAAGGCTCTGTGACGCACGCTGCAGATCTTCAATGGCCGCTCGCGCGTCGGCCCACGTGTCTGATGTTGCCTTGCGGTTCGACAGCCGATCGCGCGTCTCATTCCGCCATGCGGCGGATGTGTCGAGGGCGTGGGAGCGCTCCCATGCGTTCGCGGCTTCGACGTTGAGCGACAGCCACGTCGCCGCCAGCCCGAGATTGAACCAGGGCTCCGGCCGTGACGGGAGCAGCTCGGTTGCAGCAAGTGCAGCCTCGAGTGCTGCCACGCGATGCGCGTCAGGAACGTCCGATTCTGCGCTTCGCTGCAAAAGGGCCACCGCCAGATCGTTCCAGGCCCGGCCGTCCTTGCTGTCGAGGCTCGTTGCTTCGCGCAGCAGCGCAATGGCTCTTGCTGAATCGCCGAGGAGGAGCTCGACGCGGGCCGCCGCGCGCAGAGTCTCGGCGGTCTGGGATGCCTGTGCCGCCTCCTTTGTCCTGGCGACTTCGTCGATCAGAGGTTGAGGCAACGTCGGCGAGATCCGGCCGTGTGATGTGGCGCGGTAGGGCTGGTGCCATCCGGCGTCGCTCAGGCGGCCCTCGAGCGTGCGGAAGCCGGGGTTGATGAGCTCGGAGAGGTCGCGCGCCGTATCAGGTACCCGGGCGGCACACGCGTCTGCCGCAAGCAGCGCCCAAAACAGGCCCAGGGCCTGGATCCCGCGCACCACGTAGTTATAGGCTCCCGCCACCCGGGCGCAGTGTAATCCGCAATCGGCGTCCGTCTAATCGAGACGCTGGGGGACACCCTTATGAGGATCGACTCGTGCAGGCTGGTGACTATCTGGTTCGTAGCTGTCGTGATGCTTGGGGCGGGCCGCGCTGCCTGGGCGCAGGGGTCACAGGGACCACCGGCACAGCAGGCGCAGCAGGGACCTGCACCGCTGATTCAGCGGAGCAACGGTCAAGAGACCGTCGTCATTCCGCTCAACCAGGTGGGCATTTTCGACGCGTCCTTTCTCAATCGTCGAAATCCGCCGCAAATCGACAATTCCAAGATCCTGATTTTCGATAACCGCACTTCGAGCCGGACGATGGTGATCAAGTTCGAGGCGGACGGGAAGACCGTCGACGAGGTGAAGGCGTTACTTCGCTACCAGGGCGGACCGGTGAACCAGAGAAAGGCCTACGAAGGTGACGGCACGACGAGTTGTAAGAAGGACAAGTGCCTGGTGACGGTGAAGATCTCGAAGCGATCGAAGGCGATGGTGCCGGTCAAGGCCTTTGCCAGGCCCTCCGGCCTTGCGTCATTCTCGCTGTCGTTCTATGAAGACGACGAAGATCCGGCACAGCCGAAGGGGTATTTCATTCCGAGATCGGAATTGAGACCGAACGAAACCCCAAAGCCAATCGAACTCGAAGAGCCCGCGGACAGCACGGCCTGGTCGATGGTCGCCGCCGTCTCAGCGGCGAGGGAGCCGGACACAGGTGACGACAAGAAGAGGTTTTCCGCATCCTCGCCGTACGCCGGTGAACGCGATCGGCACTATGCCGGCACGGGTGAGTTGAGGCTCAGGCAGACCATGGGTTATCGCGCGGATGCCGACGTGACGATTGGCTTCAAGGACGGCGATCTTGGCGCCAAGGATCAGAGCATGAAGCTCGGCGTCAACAAGTACAGGGTAAATGTGTACGCCCTGACCGGCGTCACGCTCAGCTTCGGCAAGTTCACGTTCGCATCCCCTACGAACTCACTTGCCATCAAGGAAAAGGGCGAAGGCTTCCGGTTTGCGTACCGGCACTTTGCGATCTCGCACATCATGAATCGCGAGAGCGCAACGGGGGAGGCGGACAACGACAACCGTGACAACCGCGAGCTCATCATCGAGGGAAACAACCTGTCGGGACGGAACTGGAGCGGCAACCTGATTGCGGTGTATGGCCGTGAACGGCTGACTGCAGCCGCGACCGCCGACAAACCGGCGATCGATGCGCACTACTACTTCACTGGCGGGGGCGAGTTGTTCTTTGCGGTGGGCCGGCGGCTCGGCGGCAGCTGGGCTCTGTATGGGAGCCAGGCCCGGGCCATCAAGGACAGCGCGTTTCCGCGATCGTCCGGCATTTCGACCTTCGCGACTCTCACAAGAAATATCCTCGATGCTGACGGCAAGGTCTTTGCGACACTGACGGCTCAAGGGGGTGCGAGCTCACGACGCCGATCCACCGACGACGCAAGCGTGAACCGCGCGTATGTCGGAGAGCACACCGGTTTCGAACCGGATACTCTCTTCCTCGCCGGACTCGCCGGCAAGGTGGACGGCTCACTCGGCCTCGGATCGGGTCTCGCCAACAAGACCTATTTCGGTGTGCAGTACAACGATCAGCGATTTTCATTGCTTCAGTACTTCAAAGAGAAGCCGCGCACGAAGAGCAAGGACATCGACAGCCGTTCGACGACGCTCGGGTGGCATCACTACACATCCGGCCGTGCAACAGATTCAAACGGGCGCCTCTCGGCTGACGAGTTCAATCTGACGTTCCAGATGGAAGCGCCGGCGAAGGTCGAGTGGTCGCTCCAGGGCGGCTATCTCTGGACTCACCAGGGCCTCAAGACAGTGCTCGGCCGGCCGTGGTCCATCGTCGGCAAGGTCAAGGTATCGCTCTAAACGCGGCAGGGAAGTCGGGCGGCGAGGGTGTATCTTGCGCGGTGAGGAAACTCATGGCGCGATACATCTTCCGCTCGGCTGGTCTTCTTCTCATCCTCGCTCTTGCCGCAACCTCGGCGCCTGTCGTGCATGCGCGTCAGGGGCTCGATCCAAGGCTCTATTCCGGTCTTCGCTGGCGGCTGCTTGGGCCGTTCCGGGGCGGACGCGTCGACGCAGTGTCCGGCGTGCCCGGCCGGCCGAACGAGTTCTACTTCGGCGCGGTGAACGGCGGCGTGTGGAAGACGATCGACGCCGGCCGTGTGTGGACGCCCGTGTTCGATGGCCAACCGGTCGCTTCGGTCGGCGCGCTCGCGGTGGCGCCGTCGGCGCCGGACACGGTCTACGTCGGTACCGGAGAATCCACCCTGCGCGACTCCATGGGGTACGGCAACGGGATATACAAGTCGACCGATGCCGGAAAGACATGGACGCACATCGGCCTCGAGGATACGCAACACATCGGCAAGATCGCGATCGATCCGAAGGATCCGAATACCGTGTTCGTGGCGGCCATCGGTCCGCTCTATCAGGCGCACGCGTCCCGCGGCGTGTTTCGATCGAAAGACGGCGGCCGCACATGGACGAAGGTGCTATTCAAGAACGACAGCGTCGGCGCCGTCGAGGTCGTCATCGATCCGGCGAACTCCCAGGTCGTCTACGCCGGTCTCTGGAACACCCGTCGTCCACCCTGGTACACGTATCAGCCGTCGAACGGACCCGGTGGCGGCATCTTCAAGTCAACGGACGGCGGCGCGAACTGGACGCAGTTGACGCGCGGCCTGCCGGCGGATTGCATCGGTCGCACCGGCATCGCCGTGGCGCCATCGAATCCGCGGCGGCTCTATGCGGTCGTCGATGATTTCCTGCCCGAGGGCTCACCGGCTGGGACCACCTGCCCCGGTACGCCGCCCGGACGTGGTGGCGGCGCGGGTGCCGCGGGCGCACCGGCGGCTCCGCCATCCGGCGGCGTGTACCGATCGGACGACGCCGGCGCGACGTGGGTGAAATTGTCCGGCGACAACGCGCTCTGGGGACGCGGCTGGTACTTCGAGAAGATCGCGGTCGATCCGAAGAACGCGGACGTTGTCTACGTGCCGAACGTCTCGACGTCGCGATCGATGGACGGTGGCAAGACATGGGAAGCACTACGCGGATCGCCGGGTGGTGACGACTATCACCAGACCTGGATCTCGCCGGACGACACGAACACGGTCATCATTGCGTCCGATCAGGGCGCGATCATCACGCACAACGCGAAAGCTCCAGATGCACGTGACGTGACGTGGAGCAGCTGGCTGAATCAGCCGACGGCGCAGCTGTACCACATCTCTGTCGACTACCGGATGCCCTACTGGGTCACGGGCGCGCAGCAGGACAGCGGGGCGGTGGCGGTGCGATCGCGCGGAAAGTTCGCGCAGATTTCGACGCGCGACTGGGAGCCGATCGGCGCGGGCGGCGAGAGCGGCATGACCGCCGGCGACTCCGAGCATCCGGGCATCATCTTCGGCGCCAACGGCCAGCGCTATAACCTCGACCTCAACGTGCCAGTGCCGAGCACGACGCCGCAGGTGCCGCAGGGTGAAACCGCGCGCACCGACTGGACGCAGCCGCTGGTGTTCTCCAAGGCCGATCACGCGCTGTACTACGCGAATCAGTTTCTGTTCCGCACCGCCGATGGCGCGCAGACGTGGACGCAGATCAGTGGCGACCTCACGCGGCCCGATCCCGGCGTGCCGCCCAGCGTCGATCCCGTCACGGCCACCGACACCGATCGCAATGGACGCCGCGGCGTCATCTACGCCGTCGCGCCGTCGCCAATTCAGGCGGGCACGATCTGGCTCGGCACGGACGACGGGTTGATGCACGTCACGACAGACACGGGCAAGGCCTGGCGCGACATCACGCCGGCGGCCGTGGGCGCGTGGAGCCGGATCACGACCGTGGAGGCGTCGCACTTCGACGCCAACACCGCGTACGCGTCCGTCGATCGCCACCAGCTCAGCGACTTCCGGCCGCACATCTATCGCACGCGCGACCTCGGGAAGAGCTGGCAGGAGATTACGCGCGGACTGCCGGCGGACGGTTACGTGCACGTCGTGCGTGAGGATCCGATCCGCAGGGGCCTGCTGTTTGCCGGCACCGAACGCCAGGTCTTCGTGTCGTTCGACGACGGCGATGCGTGGCAGTCGATTCAGCTGAACCTGCCCGTGTCGTCGATGCGCGACTTCGAGATTCACAGCAACGACCTCATCGTCGGAACGCATGGCCGCGGCATCTGGGTGATTGACGACATCAGCGCGCTCCGGCAGATCAATGCGCAGGTCGCGAACTCGGCCGCGTTCCTCTTCAAGCCGTCTGACTCCATCAACTACGTGCAGGGCGGTGACAACGGCACGCCGTATCAGAAGGACGAGCCGCAGGCGCAGAATCCTGTCGCGGGAGTCGGCATCGACTACTACCTGCGCGCGGACGCCACCGGGCCGGTGACTCTCGAGATTCTCGATGCAAATGGTCAAGTGCTGAGAACCTTCACGAATGTCGACGCAACGGGCGCGGGCGGAGGACGCGGAGGGGTACTCCCGGGCCGCGCCGGTGGAGGTGGCATTCCAAACACGTCCGCGCTCTGGCGCCCGGCGCCTGAGCCGTTCAACGTTTCTGCCGGCATGTATCGCGTGAACTGGGCGCCAGGTGGTGGCGGCGGTCGCGGCGGCGCTGGCCGCGGCGGTGGCGGTGCGCCGGCCACCGGCACGTTTACCGCGCGGCTTACCGCAGCCGGTCAGACGCTGACGCAGACCTTCACGATTCGGCCCGATCCCCGAGTGCCCCGGTAAGGACCTCCCGAGGTCTTCTGGGTGCGGGATAAGCTCACGGCACATGGCTGAGTTCAGAAGCGGCATGCCGCGATTGATGTCGATCATCCTTGCGATTACCACGACGACCTGGGCGGCAGCGCAGGCGCCGCGGTCGCGCGCGGCCGTCGAAACCTCGATTCGCGAGGCGATTGCGTCGTCAGGCGCGGTCGTCGCCGTAGTCTGGCAGCCACTCGACGCACCGCCGTCGGAACGCCTGGTCATCAACGCCCGTGACCGCTTTCACGCCGCATCGACGATGAAGGTACCGATCATGATCGAGTTGTTTCGCCGGGCGGCAGCGGGCGAGCTGCGGCTCGACGACACCATGCTCGTGTCCAACCGCTTCACCAGCATCGTCGATGGCAGTCCCTACGAACTGTCGGTGACCGAAGACTCCGACGGCGAGGTATACAAGGCGATCGGGCAGCAGCGGTCCTATCGCGTGTTGTGCGAGGCGATGATCACCGTCAGCAGTAACCTTGCGGCTAATCTCCTGATCGAACGTCTCGGCGCAAAGCAGATTCAGGCAACCGTGGACGGCCTGGGCGCGGGCGGCATGCAGGTGCTGCGCGGCGTCGAAGATCAGAAGGCGTTCGACCTCGGCAAGAACAACACGACGGACGCCGACGGGCTCGCCACGCTCTTCCTGGAGCTCGGCCGCGGCGAGGTCGTGTCACCGGCGGCGAGCCGCGAGATGATCGACATCCTCGCGCGGCAGAGGTTCAACGAGGGCATCCCGGCGGGCGTGGCGGACGGCGTACGCGTCGCGCACAAGACCGGTTCGATCACGCGAATTCGGCATGACGCGGGCATCGTGTTCGCTTCGCGCCCGTACGTGCTCGTCGTGCTCGTGCGCGGTCTCGACGACGCGAAAACCGCCGATGCGCTGATCGCGAAGATCAGTCGGTTGGCTGCGGGATTGGGCGTGCGGTAGATGGTCATACAGGCGCTGATCGAGAAACTCGGACTCATCCCGCATCCCGAGCGCGGCTACTACCGCGAGAGCTATCGCGCTGTGACCGACGTCCAGTCAACGAAGCACGCCGGAAGCCGCGCGGCCTCCACGGCGATCTACTTCCTCGTCACTGCCGACGAGCCCGCCACGTTTCTTCACCGACTCATCTCGGACGAGGTTTTTCACTTGTACGACGGCGGGCCACTTGAGATTCTTCGGCTTCATCCAGATGGCAACTGGGACGTCGCAATGCTTGGGATGAATCTCGCCGCCGGCGAGCGCCCGCAGATCGTCGTCCCGGCCGGCACGTGGTTCGGTACAGAGCTTCGTGCGGGCGCATCGCACTGTCTCGTGGGTTGCACCGTCGCGCCCGGATTCGAATTCGCGGACTTCGAATTGGCTCAGGGCCCGGAACTCGAAGCCCGCTATCCGGACGCAGCAGACCGCATTCGGCGAATGTCTCGGCAGCGAACGACGTGATTCCACACCGGTGGTCGAGAGCGGAAACTCGAGTTTCCATTTGGCCCGAGAACGACTCCCGAGGTCATTTTGTTCCCGCTCACTTTCCCGTAATCGCCCGCCGCAGCGTCTCAATCACTCTCGCGTTGTTCGCGTAGCAATTCTCTTGATCGTTGCCGGCTGCGCCGCCGACCAGCGAAGCGTCCATCCAGTCCCGCGCCTGTTTCGAGAGCAGCCAGCCGAGCGGCGGCGAGATGACCCTGTCACGCACCTTCCGGACCTGCGCTTCGTCCGCCGCGGGCCGAAGTTCGGCACAGACGTTGAGCTCGAGGAACCGCTCGGGCCCGAGTCCCTTGAGGACTGCGCGAGAGAGCGATCCGCGCGCATCACGCGTGTTGAGCAGCGCGCGGACGGGTGACAGCAGCTCGTCGGCCGCGCCGGATGCGACGGCGTCGCCGTGACGATCGCCGCAGGCGTGAGGATCGTTACAGAGGTACAGCACGAACACCTTCACCGGCCGGCCCGCAGCACCATCACGGGCGACGATGTCGTAGATCTCCCGAAGGGTGGCGAGTCCCGAGTTCTCAAAGTAGCCGCCATCGACGACGTGCCCGAGCTCGGTACCGTCCCGGCGATCCAAATGGCCCGCCGGGCTGATGTACGGGAATCGCGCGCTGTTGTGTATCGCAACCGAGAGGGGCAGGTCGGCGTTCAGCGTGTTGTGCACGTCGCCCGAATCTGGAAACTGCGTGTCCTCACTTCGGCCAGGTACGCTGGCCCGGTACGTCGCCATCGACGCGATGTGACGGCGTCCGGTCTCCACGTGCGTGGCGTTCATGAAGAGCAGCGGTACCGCTGTGTCGGTTGTGGGCGGGCGAGGCAGCGATCCAAACGCTTCTGCAAGCGTGTTGTTTCCGCGCAACGCACGGTAGGACTGTTCCCACGAGCCCTCGAGCGCGTCGGCGCGGTCGAACGGCGACACAGGAAGCGGCAGGAACAGTTGCAGGAAATCCGGCCCGACGAGCTTGCCCAGCACTGGCGAGAGATGGTCGCCCCGCATGAATTCACGAACGCACGATGCATACAGCCCGTCCGCGCCGGGGAGCGGCGATTCGACGCCCGGTCTGGCGCATGGAACGGCGGGGTTGGGCGAGTCGCGCAACAGCGCGGCGAACAACGCGCCGCCGAGACTGCCGCCGGACACTCCTGAGAACGCAAACGTATGGCGGCCGAAGCCCGGTATCTTGTCCTCGAGCACCGCGAGCGACATCGCCGACCAATAGGCCGCGCGCAAGCCTCCGCCTGCACCCGCAACGAGTACGACCGGCGCGTCACCGCTGTCGGGCAGATCGTTCGCCCAGATCTTCAGTGCGGCTTCAATCGCCGGTCGCTCCGGCTTCGTCGTGTGCGGCTCGATGCGAACGACGTGGCTGTCGTTCCAGAAACTGAACATGAAGGCGAGCGCGGTCGTGAACGTCACGGCGGGGATGCGGAAGCGCCGGCCGATCCAGATGGAGGCCGTGCCGAAGACGACCGCGTTCGAAGCGGCGAGCGCCAGGATCCAGAGGGGACCAACCATTCGTCCCACTGATACTGCGGCGAACGTAAATGCCCCGAGCGCGATCGCGCCGACCGCGATCGCAAGGAGAAAGACGGCGGCCACGCCCCGGGTGATCCGTGCTGAATTGACGAGTGGCCTCTCAGGAAGTGGGGTGCCATCCGCGTGCGTAGCTTCGCGCCGGTACCGAACGTACAGCTGGAAGATCCAGGCTGCCATCGCGCACAGGTACGCCGCGATCCGGAGGTGCAGGATCGTCGCGTCGTCCGCGGCGTCCTCCGTCCGGAAGAGTGACGCGTTGCCGCTGACCGGCCAGAACGTGAAGACGCCGAGCGCGCCGGCGATGACTATCCCACCGACCCGCTCGCCGAATCCGGGAATGCCGCGCCAGCTCTTCAGAACCAAGAGGCGGCCGAGAGCTGCTACAGGCCCGCTGAGGTAGCGGCGAGTCAGCAGCGCCGCGAGGAACGCGACGCCGGCGACACCGACGAAGCGCGCGGTCGCAAGGCCTGCGGTCGCGAACGCCGTGCCGACGACCGCCAGAAATACGACACCGAGGATGCGGGGAATCTGTTCTGCGAAGAACTCGTACCAGCCGTTCGATGAGGGCGGCGCGACGGTGCCCGGCAGATGGAGCTCGAGAATCCGGCGGCCGCAGAACCAGATCGCGATCGTTACGAGGATTAAAGGCGGCACCGCCGTAATCAGCGCCCAGCCGGGATGGTTTCCTTCGAACAAACGCTGCAGGATGTCCTGTCCCTGCGGGATGGCGAGCAGCGGAACACCACCCAGAACCACCGCGAGCGTGCTGAACCGGACGCGCCAGAGCACCTTGCCGCGCGGCCCGGCGAGAAGCTCAATCAGGCACGCGCCGATCACAAGGATCAGCAGGATCCATTTCAGCAGCGACCCGGCCGAACCGACGAGCACTGCGGCCGTCACGAGCCCCGTCGGCGTGGCGCCGCCGGGAAGAAGCGCGTGACCGGCGTACCAGAGAGGAAGGTTCTCAAATAGCGCATCGAGCACGGCCGCGACGAGTGGCAGCGCCGCCAGGAGATCACGGCGCCACGTCGCGCCGTCCGGAAGGCGTTCGTCCTGGGTTCCAAATCGCCGCCATCGAGTCACCCACAAGTAGAACGTGCAGAGGAAAAGCCCATAGGCGATCGCAAAGAGCTGATCCCATGAGATCAGGCTCCGGAGGACGTCGCCGGCGCAATCGCCCTCAGCCCGGAGCAGCGTCTGGAATCGCACCGCTGAGAACGTGACCTCGAGTCGGTTCACCGCGACCGGCAGCGGCTGGCAGTGCCGCTCGAGCAGTGCTGACTGTTGCTGGATGGCAAACGCGTTCAGGCCGGCGAGGACGACGAGCACGCTGACGCTGCCGATCCTTGCCGGTATCGCGTCGAACTTCTTGCGCAGCCACGCTCCGAGGTCGATGAGCCGCATTCGGCACTCCGCAGGATGTTGGGAAAGCGCCGAGATTCTATCGCTTCAGGACAGCACTCTGGCGATCTCCTTATGGCCCCTGCAAGTGGCCCATGCGACCGGCGTGGCCCATGCCGGATCCTCGGGCAAATGCTTCGGCGCCCCGCGTTTGAGGAGGAGCTTCACCATCTTGAACTGACCGAACTTCGCAGCCCAGGCGAGCGGCGTCGAACGGATGTGCTCGTCTCGCGCTGTGAGATCGGCGCCGCTCTTGATGAGTTTCTTCGCCTGCCCGACGTCGCCCGTGCGCGCCGCTTCATGAAGGGGCGTTATGAGCAGCCAGTTCCCCAGGTTGGTCGGCCAGTCCTCGGCCGGCCTTGGTTCCGGCAGCTTCGCGCCATGAGAAAGGAGCAGCTGCTCGATGCGCTTGTCAGGCCGCCACTCGCGCGAGACCCACAGTGCGTTACCAGAGCTCTCGACCTCTGGATTCGGAAAGGCGCCACGCTCGAGGAGGAGCTTCGCGATCTCGAAATGCCCGTGGTACACGGCCGAGTACAGTGCACGTCCATGCGGCGCGTACTGCTCCTCCCGGAGATTCGGATCGGCGCCATGCTCGAGCAATAGCTGCACGATGTCCATGCGCCCGGCCGCGGCGGCATTCGCCAGCGGCGCGCCGGCCCCGTTGTAGTAGCCCTCGTGATCTCCCGCCTTGTTGGCGAGTGACGGATCCTGCCGCAGCAACTCGTGCACCCGCTGGATGTCGCCGGTATGGCACGCCGTCGGGAGATCGATCGCGGCGCCTCGCTCGACAAGGTGCGCCAGCACCTGCGCGGGCGTCACCGGCCAGCGGCCCGGCACGTCCCGCCAGCCGCGATAGAAGTAGTCGCCGTTGGTGACGTGAATCGGCCGGGCGCCGTCCATCCGCCGCGCATCGACATCAGCGCCGCGCTGCAGCAGATCGTCAATCGCCTCCATCTGCCGCGTCATCGTCGCCCAATGAATGGGTTGGCTGGATCGCTTGTCGCCTTTGCTGATGAGTTCGGGCTGGGCGTCAAGCAAGGCGCGCATGCGCGTCAAGTCGTGATCGCGCAGCGCCGCCGCCACAGGCTCACCGGCGGGCGAGGCGTTGAACCTCGTGTCAAGAATGTCGGCGAGCATCCGTTCCATTGCCGCGTACCCGCGATCGCGCGAGATTTCGAGGGGGTCATCGTCCACCCAGAGATCCAGGGGATTGTGATCGTGCTCGAGCAGGAATCGCACGACGTCGAGACGGTCTTCCCGCACGGCGAAGTAAAGCGGCTTGCGATAGTCGTAGTGCGCCCGCACCAGCGAAGGGTCTCGAGCGACGAGCGCCTGAACGGCGCTCAAGTCGCCGGCGATGCAGGCTTGAAAGAGATCCCAGAGATCCGTCCCGCGCCCCGGCGACCACAGGAGCGTCTGCTCGGACTTGAGCTCGAAGGGGCGATGCACAGCTGGCATTCTGCCTGAACCCTACAGGTTGCTGGCACAATCGATCCGCGAGCGGTACCCGAACTGTCGCCGACGGAGGCGGTCCCCGTTCCAAGTGCGGCTCTACAATTGGCACCCTATGACGAACGCCCAAGTCAGACTACTGTCTTCAGCGATTGCGTTACTTGCCGGTGGGGTCATGGTGAGCACCACCAACGTGAGCGTGAACATCGGACTCGCCGTCATCATTCTCAGTTCCGCTGTCTTCGCGGCCGAGTATTGGCGGTCGTACAAGCCCTAGGACCGAGTTTCCGACGCGACGCACACGCGCGCGCTTTCCCAGAGAACGGATTCCTGGTCGACGTCGTGCGGAGCGGCGTCAGAGGTCACCGGCAACGAAGCCGACGGCAAAGATCAACGTACCTGCGGCGATCATCATGGTTCGCATTGGGTCAATGCCTCCATCAACACTGTTCCCACATCCCCTTCAACTTTCAGCGTCGCCAAATCATCGCCGCGCGTGCGGCCGCGATTGACGATGGCGATTGGCAGGCCCGCGTCATGCGCCTGACGGACGAAGCGGAAGCCCGAGTACACCATCAGCGAAGAGCCGGCGACGAGCACGGCGTCAGCGGCGGCGACCGCGTCGCGGGCAACTTCGTACCGAGCGACTGGAACGTTCTCGCCGAAGAAGACGACGTCGGGCTTGAGCAGACCGCCGCATCGGCCGCAGCGCGGCGCCTCGAACGATTCGATGGCGGCGGCATCGATGTCGGCATCGCCGTCCGGCGCCGTGGCCGCCGAGGCGCTCCACTGCGCGTTGGCTCCGGCCATGGCCGCCTGCACAGCCGCGCGCGGGGTTCGATCGCGGCAGCTCAGGCACACGACAACGTCGAGGCGGCCGTGGAGATCGATTACGTTCTGATTGCCGGCGCGCTGATGCAGCCCGTCAACGTTCTGCGTAATGACTCGCGCCAGGGACCCGGCCTGCTGCCAGGCGGCGATAGCGTGATGTGCGGCGCCGGGCTCGGCAGCCGTGAAGCGCCGCCAGCCGGCGAAGGCGCGCGCCCAGTAGCGGCGATAGGTCGTCTCGTTCGTGCGAAACGCCTGAAACATCACCGGCGGACGGCGTTTCCAGTCGCCCTGCGCGTCGCGGTAGTCGGGAATCCCGGACGCCGTGCTGCAGCCGGCGCCGGTCAGTGCAACGACGCGGCGGTGATCCGACATCCAGCGACGGAGATCGGCGACGACGTCGAGCGTGGGCACACGGTGAATCTTAAGACCTCGGGAGTCGTTTTCGTGCTTGAACGGAAACTCGAGTTTCCATTCAGCGCGAAAACGACTCCCGAGGTCTTCGTACCGTTACTGTCCGAAGCTGGCGAGGTTCTTCGCGAGCAGCGAGTCTTTTGCCGCACCGGCTACCGCACGACGCCGATGTTCGGCAGCGACCGGGTTCCTCGTCATCAGCGACGCCGCGAATTCCATCTCGGCGTCCGGCCCGGCGAGCTTCAGCGCCTTGAGGACCAGAGCGTACCCCTCGGCTCCGGCCGCGCCGGACGGGGTGCTTCGAAACTCCGACAGCAATGGTTCCGCGCCGACGAGCATGTTGTGGCCGGCGGAACCCTCGCCCTGCCGGTACGTCTCGATGAGATACCCCGCATCGAACCACGGCATCGGGTCCTTGGATCCCGCCGGCGCGGACTTCGCTCGATCGACGATGGCTTTGAGCAGCGTAGCGGCGACTTTGGGATTCTGGCCGGCGTAGATCGTCGCGCGTCGCATGATTTCCATGCGCGCGATCACGGGCGTCGTGGGAGTGAGCAGCCGCAGCGTATCGGCCGTCAGTTTCCGGACGTCGTAGGAGGTATCGGGAGCCTTCCAGCCGGGTGCGGAAGTCCACGGAAGCAGGGCAGCGGAGCCCGCGTCGAACGGATGACAGATGAGCGGCGGTCCCGCGTAGGCAGTGCCTGACATTGCGGCGAACACGAACAGCGCGGCGACGAGCTTCAACACACGGTCGGTCAGTTTCAGCATGGCGTCTTCTCCTGGATGCTGAGACGCTTCGCAAAGGCGATCTGCCGCGCCTGAATGACCCCGGGACCGTGACTTTTGGCCCGTGTAACCGTTAGTAACCTCATCGACTCACGCCAAACAGACGGTTTGAGCGTCGTAGTCCATACTGAGTCCGTGACCGTGCCAGCCGATCAAGTGACAGCCCAGCTCGAGCGCATCCTGGAGAGTCCCGGTTTTTCGGGGGCCGATCGTGCGAGCCGCTTTCTCCGGTACGTGGTCGAACGAACGATCGCCGGCGAAGGTGACCAGCTGAAGGAGTACGTGATCGGCCGCGCGGTGTTCGACCGCGGCGACGACTACGATCCGCGCATCGACTCCATCGTCCGCGTCGAAGCCGGGCGCCTCCGGTCGAAGATCGAGGAGTACTACTCCGGTCCGGGGCGAGTGGATGCCATCCTCATTCAATTGCGGAAGGGCAGCTACGCGCCTGCATTCGAACCACGCGTAGTCGAGGCTTCGTCGGACCACCGTAGCTTTGGCGAAGGTGGTCAGCCCGCCGGGCGACCGCCCGGCTCACGCTCGCACTTCACACGGAATCTCGCACTCGGCGCCGCAGCCATTGTTGTCGTCGCGCTCGCCGGCTGGCGCTCCGGCATGTGGGCGACTGCGGAACCAACGCCTCCGGCCCAGACGATCGCGGTCCTGCCGTTCGCGAACTATTCGACGGATCCGGCCGAGCGGCTCTTGGCAGCCCGCGTAACCGACGGTGTCACGGCCGAACTGGCGCGCCTCGGCACGCTTGGCGTGGTCTCGCATACCAGCGCACTCCAATATGCGGACGTGAACCCGCGGCCGTCCTTACGGGAAATCGCCAGGGCGTTGAACGCGCAGTTCATTCTGGAAGGCAACGTCCGTGATGAGGCGGGACACATCCGGATTCAGGTGCGGGTGGTGGATGCCTCGCTCGATCGGAAGGTCTGGGTCCACGACTTTGGCGGCAGTTCGTCCGAGATTCCCGAGGTGCAGCGCCAGCTCGCTCAGGCCGCGTCGGCGGCGGTTCTCCAGCGCAAACAGCCGAAGTAGCGCGACACGGGACCTATTTCCTGGTGTTTGTCGTCTAAAGCGGGGTCTCGATCCGGCTCGAGCCCTATTAGAGGAGAGCACCTTGCCCGTTCTTGCACGTTTTGCCGCCGTTTTGGCCCTTGCCCTTGTCCTGCCGAAGTCCTTGGCAGCGCAAACTCCAGCCCAACCGAACAAGCTGACGGTCACGGTGGCCGATCAGACCGGCGCCGTTATTCCGGGCGCCAACGTCACTCTGATAGCGCTTGACGCGGCCCTGAAAGGCAAGACGATTCCCTCGGTGAAGACCACCGACAAGGGAGTCGCGGTCTTTGAGAATGTCGCCGTCGGCAAGTACAGCCTGCGCGCGGAGTTTCCCGGATTCGAGATGGGACTCTTGCGCGACTTCAGCGTCAGCCGTGGCGAGAACAAGCGCGTCGTCGTCCTGCCGCTGAAGGGACTGGAGACGTCTGTCACCGTTGGTGCCGAGGGCCGGGCGGCCGATCGCGCCACCAAGGCGTTCGGGCTGCGCATGACGCAGGACGAGATTCAAGCGCTGTCAGACGATCCTGCGGAGATGCAGCGCCAGCTGATGGAGCTCGCAGGCGCCAACGCCGTCATCCGCGTCGACAGTTTCGAGGGACAGGATCTGCCTCCCCGATCGATGATCAAATCCATCCACATCACGCGCGATCAGTTCGCAGCGGAGACGGAGCAGCCGGGGTCGACGTTCGTTGACGTGATTACGCAGCCCGGTGTCGGCCCGCTCCGCGGGTCGGCCAACCTCTCGTTCCGCGACGGATCGATGAGCGCGAAGAGTCAGTTCACGCCGACCAAGGGGCCAGAGCAGAGCAAGGGTTACGGCTTCAGCTACGGTGGCGCTCTGATCAAGGACGTCAGCAACTTCTCGATCTCCGTCAATGGGCAGAACGCCTACACGACGCCGAACCTCAACGTCTCGCTCCCGACCGGCCAGCGTTTCGACGTGCTGGGTGTGAAGCAGCCGATTGAGAACCGGAACATCAACGCGCTGTTCGACTATGCCCTCACGAAAGACCAGACGCTGCGCTTCAGTTATTCGCAGCAGGACCAGAAGCAGATCAACCAGGGCGTGGGCTTCTACGACCTGCCGGAGCGCGCGTTCTCGCGCGACCAGCACAGCTACCAGTTCCGCGCGCTCGAGGCGGGTCCGATCGGCCGCCGCATGTTCATCAACACCCGTATCGCGTTGATGTACCGCAACTTCGGCATGACGTCGGTGACCGAGGCGCCGGCGATCATCGTCCAGGACGCGTTCAACATGGGCGGCGCGCAGCAGGCCGGCCGCGTGCGCAACAAGAACGTGAACTTCGCGTCCGATCTCGACTACATCCGCGGCATCAATTCGTGGCGCGCCGGTGTACAGCTCTACGCCGACTGGTACCGCGCGAATCTCAACAACAACTATCTCGGGACCTACTTCTTCTCCAGCAAGGAGGCCTATCAGGCCGGTACGCCGATTCTTTACACGCGCAGCATCGGCGATCCGACCTTGAGCTTCTTCCATGCGCGCATCGGCGCGTACATCCAGGATGACATCCGGGTGCGGAAAGGACTGACGCTCAGTCCGGGCGTGCGCTACAGCTATCAGACAGAAGTGCCCGACTCATACGCGTTCGAGCCGCGGCTCGGCGTGACGTGGGCGCCGACGAAGAGCGGGAATACGACGCTGCGTGTCAGCGGCGGCATCTTTCACGGTTGGCTCGACCCCGGCATCTGGTGGCAGACGGTTCGATCCGACGGCAAGCACCAGCGCGACGTCGTCATCGTCAACCCGTCGTATCCCAATCCCGGCGCGGGCGGCGTGCAGCCGGTTCCGAGCACCTTCAGGCTCGGCGACTACAAGCTGAACCAGAACCAGCGCTACAGCGCGGGCATCGATCAGCGGTTCTCGCCGCGCTTCAGCGTGAACGTTCTGTACAACTACTACAACCAGAGTGAGCTGCCGCGCGGCATTCAGCTCAACCCGCTGGTGAACGGCGTGCGGCCGGATCCGAACTACGCGAACATCATCTCGACCGTGACCGATGCGGAACTCCGGCGTCACGAGCTGTTCGTGAACTTCACCGCGAACCTGATGACGCCGTCGCCGGCGAATCAGCAGGCCAGGTTCAACTGGCGGAGGATCTCGGTCAACGGCGGCTATCAGTTCATCCGCGCGCGCCGGAACGCGATGGGTCCGTTCGACGTGCCCGCGAGCGGTTCGCTCGCCGGCGAGTGGGGCCACGGGCCGGCGGACAATCCGTACCGCGTGAACCTCTCGATCGTGAGCACCCAGCTGAAGAACCTGACGGCCAACTTCTCGGTGAACGCGGCCGACGGAAATCCCTACAACCAGACGACCGGCCTGGACAACAACCAGGACGGCATCCTGAACGATCGCCCCACGGGCGTCGGCATCTGGATGCTGCGCACGACGCCGGTCTGGACGCTAAGCACGCGCTTCACCTACAACATTCCGCTGCCGCAGCAGCCGGCTACTCAGGGCCCGCTGCGCTACAGGCTTGCGATGTTCGTCAACATCAACAACATCAGCAACCACGCGAATCTCGCCGGATTCAGCGGGGTGATGACGTCGGACTTCTTCATGAGACCGACCGCCGTTCAGAACCCGCGGAAGGTCGACATCGGTATGAATATTTCGTTCTAGGACCTCCCGAGGTCCTCTATCGTCGCGCTGTTGTTGCGATTCCGGCCGGCAACAGCCCGCCGTCGGTGAAGTACCGATACAGCGCGTCCGCTGCCCACTGGTGCCCCGTCTGGTTCCAGTGGGAGTCATGTCGCCACGCGCCGAGCGATCGATCGGGTTGCCTGGCGAATGTCGGGTACAGATCCAGAAAGGGCAGGCCGGCCTTTTCGACGATCTCGCGGAACCGGCACAGATAAAGGTTTCCGTCGGACAACGCGTCCACTTCGCCGCGAGTGAGATTGGCGGTCGCGACCACGACCAGCCGGAAATGGTCGCGTGCCGCGATCCTCTTCCATTCGTCGAGCGCATGACGCGTCAGCGCGATCGCCTCCTCGAACGCCGGCGGAAGTTCGCGACGGAAGAACATCGCGTCCATGTCCACGGCAGTGGGCCCACCCCAACCGCCAAGGCGCGACGCGTACTCGGGCATCTGCATCAGGTCGGTATAGAACGAAACGGGATCGACGCCGGAGAGCTTGAACCTCGCCCAGTCCTCGGCCGGCGCAACGGCGCGAAACTCGTTCGGTCCGGTGCGTTCGAAGAACGGCCAGGGCGCCTTGGCTGGATGCCAGCCGTTCCTCACGGCGCCGAGCAGCGGTGAGTTGTCGGCAAAGTCGTTCGATACGGCGAGCAGGACGACGAGATCGGGCGCAAGCGGCTTGCCGAATGCTTCATAGAGCCCGAGCTGGTTGGCTTGTCCCGTGCCGCTCAATCCAATGCTGACGACATCCACTCGTCCCTTTCCAAGCCGTTCATCAAACCTGGAAGCGAGAAGCGTCTGGACCTTGGCGTCGTTTGGCACCTGGGCGCCCTCGACAAACGAATCGCCCACGAGCATCACGCGGAAGCGCCCTGGCGGTTTGGGTTGCGCCGGCTCCCGATCGAGAAACCCCAGCGAGTTGGTGCGCTCGCGAGTCCAGAAGTCCAGTTGATTGCTCCAGCGAATCTCTGCGTTCGGCTCGTACGTCAGTCCGGCGATCGGATCGAACCGCATGGGCCAGATGACGTCTCCGAAGGCCCCGTTCGCGACACGCTGATAAACCTCGATCCCGCCCACCACGGCGATGAGCATCACGACTGTCACGAAAACGCCGGGCGCGGTATTTGCCAGCACCGGGCGAAACGACGGCCTCTCAGCCAGGGCTCGGAGCAACGTCAGCACGATCGCCGCAAGCGCGAGGTCGCGCAGCCACGTGGCGATCGCGGACATCGTGCGGAACCTGACGTACGGCACGAAGAGCTCGTACCGCCGGCCGTTGGAGACCGGCGACGAGTTGTCTGAGGCGCTGAAGTGAAGAGACCCTTCCCAGACGATGTACCGGCCGCCGCCGAGGTCGCGAATCTCGACGTCATCCGTATTGCCCGGTCCGATGAGCTGCCGATGCTCGATGGCGAAATCGGGATACTTCGCGAGGATGCGCGCGCGCAAGCCGAGGTACGCGAGCGACCAGCCCCATCGATGGTTGAGACCGTCGAACGCGCCCAGTCCACGGTCGGTGCGGATTTCGTACAGGAACGAGTCGACGGGCTGCTTGTCCCTTCCCAGATCAGCCTGCGGCAACGTCGCTTCGTACGCGTGACCGGCTTTGGGCCGGGCTTCGTCAATGCGAATGGTCTGGCCGAGCGGCCATCGATCATCCGCCGACAAGAGGTGCGCGACGCCCAGGACGGCGACACAGAAGACAGCGATCGCAAATCGATACCGATACCAGGCGGCGATCAACGCCGTGTGCCTCAGCAAGCCGGAGGCCAAACGGCGCGTGTTTTCTCCGGCTGATTACTTAGCAGGCGCCGGCAGGGCAGGACGCTCTCGGTCGATCGATGCCCACATTAGGGCAGGCCGCTTCCCTTCTTCGCCAGCAGATGGCGCTCGAACCAGCTCACCGTCAGCTCCATCGCACGCTGCGCATGCGCGGGGTTGGTGAATCCGTGATCGCCGCCCGGGATCGTGACAAAGTCCACGGTCACGCCGGCCGCGGCGAGCGCCGCGCGCATGCGTTGGCTGTGGGCGATGGGCACGAGCTTGTCGGCATCGCCGTGAATCAGCAGCACCGGCGGATCGTCCCTGGACACGAAGTCAATGGGCGATACCGACGACGCCTGGGCGCTCGGGAAGTCGAGTGCCGGAAAGCGCTCGCTCGGGCCGGTCCACCCACGCAGGTCGACTGGCGGGAACCACGCCACCACTGCGGCGACGCCGCTCGGACCCCGCAGCACCGCGTCGCGTGCCTGGGCATTGCCCGCGTCCGGATCGAGCCCGAGCATCAACGAAAGGTGGCCTCCGGCGCTGCCGCCGTACGCGCCAAGTCTCGCCGGATCCACGCCGAACATGGAGGCGTTCAGCTTGATGTAGCGGACGGCACGTTCCACGTCGGCCGACGCGTCCGGTACTTTGTAGCGGGGGCTGCTGCCGTGCCGCACGCTGAACACCGTAAACCCCTTAGCCAGCAGTGGTTCGAAACGCCGCACGAACGTCTCCGGCGCGATCCACGTTGAGACCCAGCCGCCGCTCACCATGAACAGCACACCGGCGCCGTTCGGTGCGGCCGGCGTGAAGACGTCGAAGGTCATGGCCAGACCGTCCTTGTGGCCATACACGACGTCCGCGGTGATTTTTGGCGGCGGGGACTGCGTCAGCAGCGAAGGCGCCCACAACAGGAATGCGGTCAGAAGCGACGCGAGCAGGCGCTTGGGCATGGGCAGGAATTATGTCGCCAGCCGCTCCGCAACGGCGGCGAGATCCGGCGCCCGATCGCAGTCCAACGGCGGCCAGTCGCCATAGGGGTCGAGCAGCAGTGCGTGCAGACCGGCGCCCCGTGCCCCGATGACGTCCGCGTGGTACAGGTCGCCGACGTACAGCGTGCGCCGGGCATCCGAGCCGGACTGGCTGAGGGCAATCTTGAAGATTCGCGGGTCGGGCTTTTCGACGCCGACCTCCGCGGAATCAATGACGAAGTTCAAGTAGTGAAGGAGGCCAGCTTCTTCGAGACTGTTGGCGCACGTGCCGTCGGAGTTGCTGACCACCGCGAGCGTCAGGCCCTGCCGTTGCATGCGCTCGAGCGCCTCCGGCACGCCGGGCATCACCATCCGCCAGAGCGCGCTCGCGCGGCCGTCGGGTTTGAGGATTGGCTCGAGCTCCGTCACCAGTTCGTCCCGCTCGCGCAGCGACAGCGACGCGAGGCTTTCCGCTCGCTCGAGGATCACCGAGAGGTACGAGTGAAAGAGGCTCCGATCCGGCCGGGCTCCGGTGACGAACACGCGCTCGGAGTAGCCGGGGCGCGCCGCGGCTTCGGCACGCCGAAGCGCGCTGGGTTCACACCGAAGGTGTCGGACCGCGAGCTCTTCGGAGACGCGATCGAAGTCGATGGAGATCAACGTGTTGCCGACGTCGAGAAGGACGGTGTTGATGTCGGCGTAGGGAACAACCTGCATGCGCCGCTAGCGTACACCGGCAATCGGCGGGCTTGAGCCCGCCGATCGGATCAGGCATAAATGATTCGCGGCACTGCTTCCGCCGCAATCAACCCGAAACTCCACATGACGACGCCGAGGGCGACCGTGTGAGCGGCCGGGAGCCGTTCGTCCCACGTGAGCTTCGCGCTCCAGATGCCGGTGACGACGAGAAGCATGATGACCGCGAAATATGCCAGGAGCCCCCACGACCACGCATGCGCGTAAGGCCAATAGGGCATCGCCGCGCCCAACATGACGCCGAGCGAGACGAACACCCGCGCCGACATCGCGCTCGATCGCATTTCCTTCGGCCACGGCAGGCCGAACTTCGGCAGTTCCGGCAGCGTTGGCAGTGCCGGCAGCTTGATCCCCGGTATGAGTGAGGAGAGCTGTCGGGGCTCCCGCCTGGCTGCCGGCATCAGCAGCCGGACGTTCGTCCATCGCCAGCCTGGCGTGACACCGCGATGGGCCGCCGCTGGTGGTGACACTGAACTCGGGCCCGGTGAGGGAACCGCTTTCGTGATCACAGGAGTGACCGACGGTTTTGGCAGCGGCTTTGGCGGAGCCGCCAGCGTCTTCAAGAGGAGTTCGATCTCCTCAGGATCAATATCGTCGTTCGCCATGACGGAATATCAGGCAAGCAGTTTGCCAACCTCCGCGCACTATAATCTCGCTCTAAGTGATTAGAGGCTTCGCGTGATCCACGCACAAGATCTGGTCAAGACTTTCGGAACCGTTAAAGCCGTGGACGGCGTGTCCTTCGACGTCCGTGAGGGCGAGATCTTCGCTTTCCTCGGCCCGAACGGGGCCGGCAAGACGACAACGATCCAGATGCTCACGACGCTCCAGGCCCCCACGAGCGGGTCCATCAAGATCGACGGCCTGGACCCGAAGACGCATCCACACGAAGTACGCCGCCGATTCGGCATCGTCTTTCAGGATCCCAGTCTCGACGGCGAGCTGACGGCGCAGGAAAACCTCGATCTGCATGGGGCGCTCTATCACGTGCCGCGCAAGCTTCGCCATGAGCGCGCAGAGATGCTGCTCAAGCTCTTCGAGTTGTGGGAGAAGCGGAACCTGCTGGTGAAGACGTTCTCGGGCGGCATGAAGCGCCGCCTCGAGATCGCGCGCGGTTTCCTCCACACACCGCGCATCCTGTTCCTCGACGAGCCTACGCTTGGTCTCGATCCGCAGACCCGCAATCAGCTCTGGACGCACGTCAAGCATCTGAACGAAACCGAGAAGGTCACGGTATTCCTGACGACGCACTACATGGACGAGGCGGATCGCGTGGCGCAGCGGATTGCCATCATCGACCACGGCAAGATCGTGGCGCAGGGATCGTCGCAGGAACTCCAGCAGCAGACCGGGACTGCGTCACTCGAGCAGGCGTTTCTCGGGCTGACCGGATCGACGATTCGCGACGAGAGCGCCGGCGCCAGCGACCAGATGCGCCAGTTCATGAAGGCATGGAGGAGGTAGCGCTGAGGTGAGTGCGATCTTCGTCCTCTGGCTGCGCCAGATCAAACGCTATTTGCGGTCGCGCGCGCAGATTGTCGCGTCGCTCGGCCAGCCGCTGCTGTACCTGCTGGTGCTTGGCTTCGGTCTGGGGCCCGTCTATCAACAGGCCGGGCGGGGCAGCTACTTGCAGTTCGTCGCGCCGGGCGTCGTGGGGATGTCGGTGCTGTTCACGTCGATCTTCTCCGGCATCGGCCTGCTCTGGGATCGGCAGTTCGGATTCCTGAAGGAAACACTGGTCGCGCCCGTGCCGCGGCTACACATCTGTATCGGCCACACGCTCGGCGGTGCGACGATTGCCATGATTCAGGGCCTGCTCGTGCTTCTCGTCTGCTTCATCGCCGGTTTCCGGCCGGAGCATCTGTCGACGGTGCCGCTCGCGATCCTGTTCATGGCGCTGATTGCCATCGTCTTTGCCGGTCTCGGTACCACGATCGGCTCGACGCTGCAGAACATGCAGGGCTTTCAGCTGATCATGAATTTCCTCGTGATGCCGATCTTCTTCCTGTCGGGCGCGCTGTTTCCCCTGAACAACATCCCGACCGCGCTCTCCATCGTCACGAAGCTCGATCCGCTGACCTACGGCGTCGACGGCCTCCGCGGCGCGTTCATCGGTCTCTCGCATTTCGGCATGATGACGGATGCCGCGGTGCTGTTCGGCGTCGCCTGGATCTTCCTTGGTCTCGGCGCCTGGTCATTCTCGAAAATTCAGGTGTGAATATGCACGTGTCCGATGCGATCTCTTCCCGCCGCTCGATCAAGCGGTTCACCAGCCGAGCGGTCACGCGCGAGCAAATGGAGACGCTTCTCGCCGCCGCCGTGGCCGCGCCGAATCATCGCCTCACCCAGCCGTGGCGCTTCTATGTGCTCGGGCCGGAGGCGCGTCATGCCTACGGCCTCGTGCTCGGCGGGCGTAAGGCGAAGAAGATCGAGGACCCGGCTGCCGCGCAGGCCATGCGCAACACGGTAGCCGCCGAGCATCGTGCGCTGCCGGCCATGCTGGCCGTGGCCGTCGCCGACAACGAGAATCCCGAGATCCGGGAAGAAGATTACGCCGCCGTCATGATGGCGATTCAGAATCTGGCACTCGCTGCGGTCGCACTCGGACTCGGTACGCACGTGAAGACCGGAGCGATCATGAGCGACCCTGCGGCTCGTGCCGCCGCCGGCGTCAAGGACAACGAACGCATCGTGTCCGTGGTGAACATCGGCGAGCCTGCGGAGGTTCCGCCTGCGAAGCCGCGCGAATCCGCGGCGACGTTCACGACCTGGCGGCCCTGAGCCGGAGCCACGCGGGAACGGCACTCTCGCGGAAATGAAGCGCGCCATCTTCGCCGGTTGCGTTCTGCTTTCCGTCGTAAGCTGCGGCAAACCTCCGGCCTGGGAGGCGTTGCCGCTCAGTACGTCGGCGGACTTCCGCGACATCTGGTTCACGGATTCCGATCACGGCTGGATCGCCGGCGGCGGCTACGAAATCAACGGCGGGCTCATCGGACGCACATCCGACGGCGGCAAGACCTGGCGCTTCACCAGTAACCTGACGACGCGCGATCGCATGAGCGTGCCGGCGATCCACTTCTTCGGTGCGGAGCGCGGAATCGCGGCGACGGACTCGGGCGCGATCTTGTCGACGACGGATGGTGGTGCGACCTGGACGCCCGCCGTGCGGCGAGGCCGTGCGACGTCTCTGTCCAGTCTCTTCTTCCTCGACGAACGCCGCGGCTGGGCGGCAGGCCACGGCGACGTGCTCCGAACGGACGATGGGGGAGAGACGTGGACGTCCCTGACTCCCGAGGGCGTGGATACAAGCTACGGGCCTCAGATTCGCGCCATCCAGTTCCTCGATGATCGGACTGGCTGGGCCGCGGGGATGAACGGATCGCTCATGCGCACTACAGATGGCGGCATCACGTGGGAGCCCGCCTTGGCAGACGAGCTTCGGCGAGGCTCCGTCACCACGCCGCTTGCGGCCGGTGAGCACCCGGATTTCTGGGACATGTTCTTTGTCGATCGCTACACGGCCTGGGTGGTTGGAGAAGAGGGCACGATCCTGGCGACCCGGGACGGCGGAGCGAGTTGGGCGCGCCAGAACACCGGCCTCAAGGACGCGCAATCGGCGCCGAAGCTCGAGAGCATTCCCACGGCAAAGGGTCCGGTCAAGATCGACGCCGGCGATCGAACGCCAGGATTCACAATCGCCGCCGTGCGTTTTCGGGATTCAAGCCGCGGATGGATCGCGGGCTTCTACGCCGGCCTCGGCCGGTCGCTTGTTCTGTACACCGAGGATGCCGGCGCTACCTGGCGTACCGACGCGGACATTGCCGGCGAAGAGCTGCGCGCGCTCTTCATCCAGGGACGCGACACGGTCTGGGCGATCGGTGCTCGCGTTCGTGAGGGTCCCCAGGCGATCTATCGCCGGACGCTCGCTCGGAAGTGAAGCGAGTCACGAATCGTCTCGAATGCCGCTGCAGTCGCCTCGTCCGCGAGCCGGGGCGTGTGCAGCGCAAGAACGTCTTCGCCGATCCGCACGAAGAGGAGCCGCTGCGGCCACGTGTGGTCCAGGCGATTCCATGTTTCGATGTCGACCGCATCGTTGCCGTCGACTGAGATCTCCCGCCGTGATTTGAGATCGCGTCGTATGTCGTCGCTCAGCTCTTTGAGCGCCTTGTCCCAGTCAGCCTTCCCCAGATTCTGCAACACGATCTCAGACTCGCCCTTGCGGAAGCGTTTTTGCGCGCCCTGATCGAGTGCCTCCCAGCCCGCGGGCACAGTGGCTTGCACGCGCAGCTCGCCGAGTTCGAATTCTCTTGAGGCGGGTTGGGCTGTGTCGCGGGCGCAGGCCGACGAGGCCACAAGAGTCACGGCGAGCAACGAGAGTGCGGCCGCTTTGGTCATTTCGGGAAGGCGATGCTCGCAAGGATCGCGTCGAAGACGGCCAGCGACTCCTGCAGTCCGATGAATGTACCGATGAACAGATGCGAGTTGTGGACGAAGTAGACCTCACGGGCTGAGTAGGTCTGCGGACGCTCGGGGACCTTGACGGTGTAATCGACGACGACCGCGGGCTCGCCGGCGACCAGTGTCTCGCGCCGGCCAAGCATCTGGTAATACTCCGGATTCTGCCGGCGCTCGGGTTTGAACTCGACGCGAGCGATGACTTCACTCAAAGAGAAGTGCAGCCGGCTCGCTTCGGCAAGCGCGGCTTCGAGGTGCGCCTTCGCATTGTCCCGGTCGCGATTCCGGTACGCCGCGCCAGCCTGACTGACTTCATCGTTCACGCGCTCGGCAATCTCCGATTCGAGCGGCGAGAACGGCGTGTCGGTGTACGCCCAGGCCTCGCGAAGCGCCTTGTCCCAGGCGAAGCCGTAATCGAACGTGTCGAACTTCGCGAGAATGTCCCGGATGTGGCTGCTGCGGTTTCGATTCGCGAGAATGTAGTAGTCGCCGAGGCCGATGGCCTCGCCGACCGAACGCTCCTTCACAAAGCGGGCGCCCTTGATCCCGCCGCTGGTCTCGCCCTCGCGTCGCCATCCGGCGGGAGGAATCGAGAACGAGATCTTCTCGCCGCTCCAGTCAAAGCTTTCAGCCGGCTGGAGTTTCGGTGGCTCCGGCGGCGGAGGACTCGAGCTGCACGCCGATCCCCCGATGAGCATGATCGCGGCGAACGCCAGACCGATGCCAAGCCTGCCAGGACGCATCTGTTCATGTATCGGTAGCGAGCGGCAATTCCTTGCGACGCTACGCCGGAAGGCCGACTCACGCGGGGCCAGCCGTATCTGGCTGACTCCGCGCGAGTTGGTGTGAGTGAGTGCGTCTGACTAGCGAACCCTGAATCCCGAGATCTTCAGCAGCGACCCGCGGTTGTTGTTCTCGTCTACCGACCGGTGTTGCAGGCTGACAAACGCCTCCTGTCCCGATGCCAGGAAGATGAAGCCGGTCGGTTCGGAGCTCGTGTCCTTCAACGAGGCGAGGCGAACGCAACCGTCCGACTGGACGTCCGCGTCGGCGCCGTCAGGCAGGCAGATCCAGAGGTCGTTGCCTCGCGGCTGCGATCCGTTCGCGGTCACGATGCTCGTCGGACCGTCTTCGAGGATCACGAGGTTGCCGGTCCAGGGCTGGAAGGCGACGTTGTCATACATCGCGCCTTCCGCGCTGCCCGGTACGAAACGCTCGACGGTGGGAATCGTGCCCGTTGCCGGCGCCGGTACCGCCGCGCTTGGTGGTTCTTCGACAAGGCACATGACCTCGCTGCGGACCGCGGAGTTCTCGACCGTGCTTCCACCGCCGTGACTCACGCGGCCCGTGTTCGCCCAGCACACGCGAAACACGCCCTTGGCGAGTGCGATCGGATCGACGTCCATGTCCTCAGGGCGGTAGTAGCCCGTGAATCTCTGGAGCGCCTGCGCCGTTCTGAGAATGATGTCGCCGTCGGCGTCAAGGACACCGGCGCCGGCCGTGTTGACGGCGACCCACAGGCCCTTGCCGGTCTCCGCCGCCTGGCCCCAATTCGAAGAACCTGCCGCGGCGACGCGCAGGCCGTACACCGTGCCGCTCGCGAACGGTGACGACGCCGGATTGAAGATCTGGCCGCCGCCGTTGAACGGCGATGCCGGCACGAACTTGTAGATGCCTCCGCCGGCCGCGCCCCCGCTCGGCGCGAGCTCGTCGCCGTAGATCATCGTGCCGTCGGCCCTGATGCCGAAGCTCTCGAACGACAGGCTGCCGATGGCCTTGCGCTTGATCAAATGCGCGGGGTCGCTCGTGGTCCCGAGGCCGCGATTGGTGACCGCGATAGGCGAGTTGATGTTCACGGGGTCCATGATTTCGTAGAACCCTCCGGTCGATCCGGCTTCTTCGGCGACGATGATCGTGCCCCAGGGCGTCCGGCGCACCGGGTCGCACGCGTCAAGGCCGGTCACGATCGTCGTGGCGTTGGAGTCCGCCGGTTGCGACAAATCCACGCGCTGGACCGCCGGCGACGATGAGTCCTCGTCGCAGACGAACAGGTGCGTCGGGTTGTCGTCATTCGGCCAGAGCGCGATCTGATCAGTGGAATGGTGCACGGCCGAGGAGATCAACGTCACCTTCAGGCCCTGAGCGAGCTCGAGCGCCTTCGTGCTGTCAGCGTTCGTGTACGGACCAATGGCGCTCGACTCCAGCGGGTTCGAGAAACCGAAGAGCATTTGTGAATGCGCTCCGAGTTGATGCGCGACCCAATCGCCGAAGTCTTCGTTCGGCCCCTGCGGCGCCGTGCGCGCCGTGAGTCCGAAAAACCCCGCCAAAGACAGAACAACAAATGCGCAGACGAACTGATGCTTCATGAACGGCCTCCCTATTTCGACCCCCGATGCGAGGGGTGAGGCCATCGTGTCGAACCGGCATGACCGTCATGCGACTGCCATGTCAATTCGACGCAACAGAAGAGGCTCAGATGCAGGCTGCTTCAACCTCGGCGATGCTTTTCGGAATCCCCGGTCCGAGTACGCGGCCTCCGGTAGCCGTCACCAGCACGTCGTCTTCCAGCCGGCAGCCGCGGGCGTCGCGGAACTTCTCGACCTCCGCCCAGTTGTAGAACCCCTGGTGCCGGTCCTCGGCTCGCCACTGATCGATGAGTGCCGGAATGAAGTAGAGGCCGGGCTCGACAGTGAGGACGAAGCCGGGTTCGAGCGGGCGGGCGAGGCGCAGATAGCCGAGGCCGAACTGAGTGCTCCGCTCGTACCCGGAGCCGTAACCGACGATGTCCTCGCCGATGTTCTCCAGGTCGTGCACGTCCAGGCCCATCATGTGGCCCAGGCCGTGCGGGAAGAACAGCGCGTGCGCACCGGCGGCGACCGCATCATCCGCATCGCCTTTCATGAGCCCCATGGCCGTGAGGTCGGTGACGAACGACTTCGCGGCGCCGAGATGGACGTCGCGATACGGGACGCCGGGCTTGATGGCTGCCAGCGCGCCGGCCTGCGCGCGCAGGACGCACTCGTAGATCGCGCGCTGCTGTGAAGAGAACGTGCCGCTCACGGGGATCGTGCGGGTAATGTCGCTCGCGTAGTGGGCGGGCGTTTCGGCGCCGGAGTCGAGCACGAACCAGTCACCCGCGTTGAGCGTGTTCCGGTAGAACGGATTGTGGAGCGTCTCGCCGTGCACCGAGCAGATCGGGGGAAATGCGTACGTGCAGCCGCGCGCCATCACGACCCGCGCGATCTCCCCGACGATCTCGTGTTCCATCCGCCCGGGCGCGGCCGCGCGCATCGCCGCGAGGTACATTTCGCGAGATACATCCACGGCCGTTTCTATCTCGGCGACTTCTTCGGGCGTTTTGTAGAGCCGTTGGGTGGCCACCGCTTCGTGCAGCGCTTTCGAACGTTTGTCTTTGACGCCACCAGGCGTGATCCCCAGAAGGGAAGCCAGCGCCACCGTGTGGTCGGCGCGGTACGGCGCCAGGAAATGCACTGGCCGGCCTTTCTGAACGGCCGCGCTCACATGTTCCGCAAGGGCCGACTTCGGCGCCGTGGCGCCAACGGCGGCCTCGGCCGCGCGATCGGCAATCGACGGTTGCGGTCCGGACCACACCACGTCGGCAATCGTCACGTCGTCGCCCAATAGGGTCTCGGTGCCGGCGTCGACATCAATGACGGCCGCGAGCCCTGGGTGATCGACCTTCCAGAAGTAGAGGAACGAACTGTCCTGGCGGAACGGATACACGTTGGCTGTGTAGTTCATGCCAACCTCGTCGTTGCCGAGGAAGAGGATCAGTCCAGATCCGACGTCCTTCGCCAGGCGACGACGTCGATCCCGGTAGGTCTGGGGTGGAAAGAGCGGGCGCTGTTGAGACATTGCCCCGATTATAGGAGTGCGCTGGCGGATTGCCTTCCTGTCGTACCATCGCCCGCATGCCGCAGAAAGAACTCACGCTCCGAGCCCTGATCCTCGGCGCGCTCATCACCACCGTCTTTACCGCCGCCAATATCTATCTGGGCCTCAAGGTCGGCCTGACGTTCGCGTCGTCGATTCCAGCTGCCGTGATTTCGATGGCGATCCTGAGCATGGTCAAGGACTCGTCCATCCTCGAGAACAACATCGTGCAGACGGTGGCGTCGGCGGCGGGCACGCTCTCCGCGATCATCTTTGTACTGCCCGGGCTTGTGATCGTCGGATGGTGGGCGGGGTTTCCGTTCTGGACGTCGGCGCTCGTCTGCGCCGCCGGCGGCATCCTCGGCGTGCTCTTCACGATTCCCCTCCGGCGCGCGCTGGTGACGACATCGGACTTGCCCTATCCGGAAGGCGTGGCGGCGGCGGAAGTGCTGAAGGTCGGATCGGGAACGCGCGGCGAAACCAAGGATGACACCGGCGAGGCGCGCGAGGGTCTGCGCGCGGTGATCTATGGATCGCTCGCGTCGGCGGGCCTCGCGATCTTCACGTCGACGAGGATCGCCGCGGCATCAGTCACTCGCTTCTTCACCATCGGCGGCAACGTCGGCAGCGGCTACGACATCGCGTTCTCGCTGGCCCTTGTTGGCGCGGGACACCTCGTCGGTCTCTCTGTCGGCATGGCGATGCTGACCGGCCTCCTCATCGCGTGGGTCGGGGCGGTGCCGATCCTCACGGATCTCCAGCCCGCGGCGGCCGGCGTGGCGCTTGCGGATCACACCGAATTCATCTGGCGTCATCAGGTCCGCTTCATTGGCGCGGGCGCGATCGCCGTCGCCGCGATCTGGACGCTGCTGAAACTGGCGAAGCCCGTTGTCTCCGGCCTGGTCTCGACGATCGCGTCTTCCCGCGCGGTCCGCGGTACTGACGAACGGGACCGGGACATGTCGCCGATGTCGATCCTCGTGCTGACGCTGGTGTGTCTCGTCGCCTCGGCCTGGCTCGCGCTGTCCTTCGTCAGCGGTACGGCGATCGCGGATCACGCATGGGCGCTCGTGCTGGTCGCCGTGCCGTTCGTCCTGATCGGCGGATTCGTGATTGCCGCGATCTGCGGCTACATGGCGGGGCTGATCGGCGCCTCCAACAGCCCGGTGTCAGGCGTCGGCATCCTGTCCATCGTCAGCTGCGCGACGGTCCTGATCCTGGTGGTGAATCCCACGGACGCCATGCGGCCGGCGCTCGTGGCGTTTGCGCTCCTCGTGACGGCGATCATCTTCGCGTGCGCGACGATCTCGAACGACAATCTGCAGGACCTGAAGACCGGCCAGCTCGTCGGCGCATCGCCGCGCCGGCAGCAGATTGCGCTCATCGTGGGTGTCATCGCCGGCTCAGTCGTGATTCCGCCGATTTTGAATCTGCTCGCGCAGTCGAACGGCTTCGCCGGCGCGCCGAATCTGAACACGATCTCTTCGAATCCGCTGCCCGCACCGCAGGCCACACTCATCTCGGCGCTGGCGAAGGGCGTCATCGGCGGCAATCTCGACTGGAAGATGATGGGCATCGGCGCGCTTGTTGGCCTCGGGCTGGTGCTGCTTGACGAGATGCTCGGCCTCTTGAAGAAGCTGCGCATTCCACCGCTGGCCGTCGGCATCGGCATCTATCTGCCTATGTCGGCGACCTTCGCGGTCGTCGTTGGCGCGGTGATCAGCCATTGGTACAACAACCGCACGGCGAACAGCCCGAACGCCGGCCGGGCCGAGCGTCTCGGCACGCTCGTCGCGTCCGGGCTCATCGTCGGTGAGGGACTCTGGGGCGTCCTGAACTCAGGGCTCGTTGTCGCGACAAAGAATGACGCGCCGATCGGGCTCGTACCGGCGGACTTCGCTCCGGCAAATCTGCTCGGGCTATTGTCGTTCGCGGGACTGGTGTTCGCGCTGTACCGGTGGATGCTCAGTAGAGCCAGGGCCTGATGCCTTCCGCGACGCCAGCGGTCCACTTTCTTCGCCGCCATGGTGTGGCGTTCGGCGAGCATCCCTATCGTTACGAAGATCGTGGCGGGACGCGCGTCTCCGCCCGCGAACTCGGTGTTGACGAGCACATCATCGTGAAGACGCTCGTCATGCAGGACGATGAGCGGGAGCCGATGATTGTGCTGATGCATGGCGACAGGGAAGTCTCGACGAAACAGCTCGCGCGGCAGATCGGACGGCGATCGGTGGAACCATGCACGCCGGCCGTGGCCGAGCGGCACACCGGCTACATGGTGGGCGGCACGTCGCCGTTCGGCACCCGCAAGCCGCTGCCCGTGTTCATTGAACGCACGATACTCGGGCTCGATCGCGTCTACCTCAACGGCGGACGGCGTGGGTTCCTGGTGTCAGTGGCGCCGCCGGAAATCGTCCGCGTGCTCGGCGCCACGCCGGTTGACGTCGCGATCGGCGCGGAGTGACGGATCGGGCCCCGGCACGTAGAATCTGCCTGCGGCAGGACCGGGGTCGACATCAATGCAGACTGACATCGAGCAAGCCCTCAGGAATCTCACGCTCGCGCCGTACATCGTGAAAGGGATGGCTTTGATCGGCGTACGGCGCCGCGGCGGCAGCAACATGTTCAGGCATCAGCTGAGCACGATGGCGATTCTGCTCGACTACAAGATCCTCGACCCCATCCTGCTCAAGGCTGCGGTGATTCACGACCTCTTCGAGGACGCCGCCGACATGCCCGGTGTGACTGAGGCGGAGATCGTGCGCCTCGACCGCGATGGACCGGCGGTGTTCGCGCTGGTGATGGAGGTGACGATTCGCGTCGAGAACGGCGTCCGCGAGCCCAAGTCCGAGTACCTGCAGCGAATCATGACGACGGGCACGAATCGGGCAAGGACGCTGAAACTGGCCGATCGCATCAGCAACCTGACGGCGCTCGGATTCGTGAACGACCCGGACTTTGTGCGGCGGTATGTTCGCGAGACAAAAGCGGACATCCTGCCGCACGCCGAAGCCGTGAATCCGGACATGTTCAAAGAGCTGTCCGACCTGGTCGACAGCCGAAGCCGCGGCCTGCCTCCAGCCCAGTCGTAGCGCCGGCGCGATGATTATCGAATTTCAATGCCAGACTTGACGCAATTCGATAAATGATATATTGATATTCAATATGTCGAAGGCCCTGACTCTCCCCGAACCGGCGGCGTCTTCCGCGGCGCTGCCAATCGCACACGTCGTACTGCGAATCCTCATCGTCCTCAACTGGGTGATGGTGCCACTGATGCTGGCGCTGCTGTTCGTCGTTCCGAACCGGGAATGGATCATGTCCGCGCTCAAGCTGTCGCCGTCAAGCGATGCAGAACGAGTCGTCATGGGCCTGCGCGCAATCGCCGCGCTCGGTCTCGTCACGCTCCCGCTCAACTATGGCATCCTGAAACGCCTGCTCGCGATGGTGAAGACCGTTCGTGAGGGCGACCCGTTCGTCGCCAGCAACGCGATGCGCCTGCGGACGATCGCCTGGATTCTGTTCGCGCTGCAGCTCATCAGCATCGTCATTGGAACGATCGGAAAGAGCATCTCGACGCCGGCGCATCCGATCAATCTCAGCGCCGGCTTCTCGACCACCGGCTGGCTTGCGGTGCTCCTCACGTTCATCCTGGCACAGGTATTCGCGGAAGGCACGCGCATGCGCGAAGACCTCGAAGGGACGGTCTGACATGCCAATCGTCGTCAAGCTCGACGACATGCTCCACGACCGGCGCATGACGCTGACCGATCTCGCGGATCGCGTTGGAATGACGCTGGCGAACCTGTCGATCCTCAAGACGGGCAAGGCGCGCGCGATCCGTTTCTCGACGCTCGATGCGATCTGCCACGCGCTCTCGTGCCAGCCGGGTGACATTCTCAGGTTCGAGGCTGAGGGCGCAGTCACTGACCCGGGATCCAAGGACCTCGGGCTCCAGGCGAAGAAACGGAAGGCCAGCTGATGAAACGCAACGTCACGCTCATGATCACGTCGCTGCTCTCGATCGTGCTCTTCTCACTCCATTGGGCCGATGAAGTTGCCCGCGGCCTCGAGCCGGGAACCATCAGTGCAGCCGGGGGCCTCGTCATCCTGGGAGTCTGGCTGTCGGCAACGCTCGTGTTCGCCGAGACGCGCGTGGGACTGGTTCTCATCCTTCTCGGGGCGATCCGCGCGTCAGTCTTCCCGATTCTCCACATGACGGGACAGGGCCTCGTCCTAGGCCGGTATGGGACCGGCAGTTCAATGTTGTTCTGGGTGTGGACCAACATCGCGCTTGGCGCGAGCGGGTTGGTGTCTGTTGTTCTGGCATCGCGTGAACTGTGGAGATCGTGGAGGGTTCAATGAAGATCTCGCAACCCGATCGAGTCGTCCGGGCGCTCACGGCATTCGTGTCGATCGCCTACTTTGCTTTGTGGGCCGGCGCGGTGCTGGTGTTGATCGCCTTGCCCTTGACCAAGGCATTTGGCGCGCCGGGAGACAATCTCTATTACAACCTCGAGTTGCCGATGACCGCACCGTCGTTGCAGACGATGGTGCAGACGGTCTGGGGTCAGGCGCCACTCCTGCTGGGCGACGTGCGCGGGGAGCTGAGACTGCCGGTCTCTACCGTGCCCTGGTCGTTCATGGCGTTGCTCTGGAGCTACGCGGCAGCTTCATTCGGGCTCACGCTGCTCTTTGGCCACAATCTCAGGCGTATCTTTCAGCGCGTCCGGGACGGAGCGGCGTTCGACGTGCAGAACGTCGTGCGTCTTAGAACGCTCGGCACGCTGCTTCTGGCGCTCGCCGTAGTCAAGGCCGTCGCGGAGTTCGCCACTTCCATAGCCGTGCGGCGCGGGTTAGCCACGGGCAGCAGCCTTTCCGTACCGACCGGGTTCCACATCGATCTGACGCTCGTGCCCGTTGCGCTGGTCCTCATGGCCCTGGCGGAAGTGTTCCGGCGCGGCGCAGAGCTCGAACACGAACAGTCGCTCGTCGTCTGATCGCGGCGGCACGGATCAGGCGTCGATCCAGTCGTAGACGCTTTCTTTCCCCTGGAGCCGCCAACGATTGGGCCATGCATTCTGCAGCCAATCGAGCGGCTCTCCGAGCGGCTGCGCCCGTGACGCGGCCAGGAACGCCGCGCGAAGGTCGCGCCGGACGTCCGGGCCGAGCGCGTCCGGCGCCAGCGACACGAACAGCATGGTGCCGCTCCGCGCGAGCAGGTCGAGCCACTGGCGGTTGAGCGTCCACGGCACGGCGTTCGTCACACCAACGCAATCGGCATCCGCCACATAGAAGGCGCCGTGCTGCGCAACGCGAAACGCGAGCGTGTTGACGCCCATCTTCCGCGTGCGCGCCCACTCGCGGCCGCTCGTGTCATCGCCGATGCGGCAGATGTCGAAGACGCCGGCGGACAAGTGGCTGATTGTGTTGCACCCAATGACGAGCGCGTCGCCCGATGCCTCTCGAATCGTGCGATACAGCTGGTTGATGACCTCAGCCGTCGTTCGCTTCGGTCCCTCCGCGAACGTCCAGCCGTCCCGCGTCAGCGCCTCGCCCATCGTCGATCCCCAGCGTCCGAAGATGTCGAAGGTGGAGTAGTCGTGCTTGATGAGGTCGTATCCCCATTGACGGAGCCGCATGAGATCGGCAGCCACCTTTTCCCGTACCTCCGGCACGGTGGGATCGAGAATGGCGCGATCGCGCGGCAACCGCCAGCTGTCGGGAACTGAGGCGGGCGCCAGCAGCGGACGGGTCCAGATGCCGGGCCGCGCACCGGCGCGGCGAATCGCGCCGGCAAGCGCCGGCATGTCGCCGAACTTCTCGTTGCCGCGATCCCACGTACCGACGCCGGCCTTCGCCTGTCCGCGTTCCGGTTGCCACCCGTCATCGATCACCGCGAACGGACGATTGCCGCCCGTGGGCGAGAGCTCAACGATGTGTTGTGCATCGGCCAGGACCGTGGCGGCGCTGTTCCGTCCATAGGCCCAATACCAATCGTTGCTTCCGTACACGGGTTGCGCCGGAATGCGGGCACTCGCGCACATCTGCTTGCAGAGGCCGCGAATCACGGAGAAGGCCGATTGCCCCGGCTGGCCGGCGCGGGTGACAACGTCGCACGCGATGAGCTCGCGCGCGCCGAGCTCGACCCCAACCCCGCCGCTGCGCACGTCAATCCAGAGGCTGATGCCTTGCGGATCGACTTGCCAGAAGCACAGCGCGCTTGCGCCGGTGCGCACACCGTACCCGTACGTGGTCTTGCCGTCTGAGGTCGCGACGTACCACGGCATCACGCGATCGGGCACGGAGCCCCGCCACTCGAGGTCGCCGTAGCCGCGTTCCCAGGCATCACCCAGGACCAGTCGCACATCGTCGAGCCTTCCTTTCCAGCGCAGGCGAATTCGACGAACGGCCGCCGATGGCGACGACAGCGTGACCCGCGTCGCGCCGGCGGCCGGCGTGATGGACACGCCAATATCTCCGTCTTCCCAGCGCCCATCGCGCACCCGCCGCAGCAGGCGATCGGGCGCGGCGGATTGCAGAAGGACGCTGTCAGGGGGCTGGTGCAGATCGAGAGACGCGCGCCCGGCGGATCGTTGTGGTGCCCGAGGCTCACCGGCCGTGGCTGGTCCCGGTGCAAGTGATGCGAATCCCGCGGCCAGCGCGGCCTGCTGCAGAAAGTCCCTGCGCGAAGGCATGCGGGATTGTAGTTCCAGCGCCGTGCGATCGGCGCTAGTCTGACGTCGCGCAGGTACACTGCCTGCGTGACCTCTCGTCACTCGGCTGACGTTCTCGTCGTAGGCCTTGGCGCCATGGGCAGCGCCGCGCTGTACCAGTTGGCGAAGCGCGGCATTTCAGTCATTGGCATCGATCGCTTCATGCCGCCGCACGATCGCGGATCGAGCCATGGCGAGAGCCGTATCACGCGCCAGGCAATCGGGGAAGGCGCGGAGTACGTGCCCTTCGCCCTGCGCTCGCACGAGATCTGGCGCGAGCTGGAGGCGGACACCGGCCGGTCGCTGTTCTCGCCAATCGGCGGGCTCATCATCGGTCGCTCGACGGATTCAGGAATTCACGGCCACGCCGATTTCGTCGGCCGTACGATCGCCGCCGCGCGGCAGTTCCACATCGAGCACGAAGTTCTTACGGCAGATGAGGCAGCGAAACGCTTTCCACAATTCCGGCTCGGCGGCGACGAGACCTGTTACTACGAGCCGGGCGCCGGCTTCCTTCGCCCTGAACTCTGCATCGGGACCCAGCTCGATCGCGCGCGCGAGTTGGGGGCCGCGGTTCGAGCCGGTGAGGCCGTGACGCGAGTGACCGCGGGCGCGACGAGCGTGACGGTCGTCACTGGCGCGGCAACGTACACCGCGGCGCGGGTCATCGTGACCGTCGGTGCCTGGGTGCCGCAGTTGCTCGGCGGCACCTACGCGAAACTGCTTCGCGTGTATCCGCAGACGCTCTATTGGTTTACTCCCGACGACGCCGCGGCGTATGCAGCCGGGCGGTTTCCGATCTTCATCTGGCGCCACGGCGCGGGCGAGAACGATCACTTCTACGGATTCCCCGTGGTTGGCGAGGGTGTGAAACTGGCCACGGAACAGTTCACGCACACCGTCGACGCTGATGCAACCCGCCCGGCGCCGTCGGCGACCGACGCGCAGCGAATGTACGAGATGCAGGTGCGCGGACGGCTCTCGGGTGTGAGCTCCCGCTGTGTTCGCGCCGTGACGTGCCTCTACACAGTGACACCGGGGTTTGGGTTCGTGATCGATCGACATCCCGAGTGGGAGCAAGTGCTCGTCACGTCGCCGTGCTCCGGCCACGGCTTCAAGCACTCAGCCGCCATCGGCGAAGCGCTGGCCGAGCGCGTCACCCGTGGCACAAGCCGGCTCGATCTCACGCCGTTTTCGCTGGCCCGCTTCGGTCAGTGATGACTTGGCTAGTGGGAGGCGTCACCTGGCGTCCCCTCCGCCAATAGTCCTTCCGCAAACAGCCTGTCACCGGACAGCACGATCGCGCCGACGCGTTTGACCTTCAGCGCAAGCGAGGCCATCGGCAGGATCTGTTTCGTCAGCGCGATGAGCGCCGAGGTCGCGCGCTGATTCGGGCTGCGATCGAGCAGCCACCAGAGAATCACCGCGAGGTGCACGAGGTACAGCAACCGCCCGAGCGCCGCGGCGAGCTCGCCCCGCGGCGCGTCCTTCGCGCCCACAACAGCATCCTGGAAGAGACCCTGGACCCGATGCCGTGAGAACGCCGTCGCAGAGCCAAAGAGACCGTCAGGCTCGGCGCTGATCATCACGGGAATGAGCGCTGACAGCGTCCGTCGATGCGGTTGCAACACCGACAGGCTCGTCTGCAGCGTGAACAGAAAACGATCCCGCCAGGGGCCGCTGGGCATCACGCTCGCACGTGCGAGCTGGTCGAGCGAGAGCTCGTCGTACAGCGTGAGCATCACCGCCCGTTTGTTCGGAAAGTACCGGTAGAGCAGCCCGACGCTGACGCCCGACGCTTCCGCGACCTCACGCAGGGTCGTCTGCTCGTAACCCCGTTCGGCGATGAGCCGGATCGCCGTCGCGTAGAGCTTCTGCCGTGTTGTTTCCCCGGCCGGGGTGCCGCCGGGAGGCCGCCCGCGCCTCTTTCGCTCAATTGGGCCGTTTTCAGCCTGCTTGCTATTTTTAGTGAACATGTTTACTAATATACCTCATGACGACCGCATCCTCCGCCGACCCCGTTCGCGCGCCCCTGCCCCTGCCCAGCGTCCTCCTGGCCGTCTGTGGAGGCGCCTTTGCCGCGTTCGCCTACGTTGCCGTGGGTGTGTTGCTCTTCCGCACATACGGCGTGTTGGTGTTCGTCGCGACCCCGTTCATCATGGGCGGGGTCACAGGGTACCTGCTGGCGAGGAACACGAGCGCCACGGCGGGCCAGACCATTGAGGTGACTGTCTTGATGCTGGCCGTGGTCAGTGCCGGCCTGCTGTGTTTTGCTTTCGAAGGCCTGATCTGTCTGCTGATGGCTGCGCCGCTGGCTGTTCCGATTGCGCTGGCAGGGGGTTCAATTGGCCGTCACTTTGCCCGGAAGCGTCAAGATCCGCTGCCCCGGCTGCTTCTCGGTCTCCTCGTCCTTCCCGCCGGCGTCGCGATCGATTCAAGGAATTTGCCGGACACCGACGCGCACGAGGTGCTCTCCGTCGTCGAGATAGACGCGCCCGCCGAACGTGTGTGGGAGAACGTCATTGAGTTTCCCGCGCTTCCCGAGCCGACCGAATGGTGGTTCCGCGCCGGCCTCGCGTATCCGCGTTACGCGTCGATCGAGGGCCGCGGCGTGGGTGCGATTCGCTACTGCGTGTTTTCCACCGGGCCTTTCGTGGAGCCGATCACCGCGTGGGAACCAGGCCGGCGGCTGGCGTTCGACGTGACGTCCTTTCCGGAGCCAATGCGCGAACTAAGTCCGTACCGCGGCATTCACCCGCCGCATCTCGACGGCTATCTGCGCAGCCGCCGGGGTGAATTCCGGTTGATCCCGCTGGCCGGTGGCCGCACGCGGCTGGAAGGCCGCACGTGGTACGAACTGGACATGGCGCCGGCGATTTACTGGCAGGCGATTGCCGACGGTGTGATTCACAGCATCCACCGCCGGGTGCTCGATCACATCAAGCAGGAATCTGAACGACTCACAGGCGGCTCCGGCGCGGCTATGAACCCGCGCCGATAGCCCGCGGTTCAGCGGCGCTTGATCTTGAACACTCCCGGCGCACGCAACGCCTCGACGAGCTGGACGATCGACGGCCTTCGCGCCGCGCTTACGTGGACGGCGAGGGACCACTGACGGTGGATCCCGGCCCTGGTGATTCGGACCGCCTTGACCTGACCGCGCTCGACGTAAGGCGCCGCGGCCCAGTGCGCAAGCACGGCAACGCCGAGCCCGCTTCGCACCATCTCCAGAATCGCCTCGGTCAGCAAGGTGGGTGACGTGCGGCGAGGCTGGACACCGGCCGGCCGGAGCACCTCCTTGAAGACCGATAATTCCCCCTTCGTATTGGCGTAGTGAATGAGATGTTCCGGCGCGAAGTCCTGGGCTGTGACGTAGGGACGCGTGGCCCACGCATGTGCCGGAGCGACGATCGCCACGAGCTCGTCCCTGAAAACCGGCAGATGCCTCAGCCGTCGATCGCGCATTCGATGCGTGACGATGGCCGCGTCCGCCTGGCCGGCCAGAACCTCCGCGGCCGGGCGCCCGCCGTTGTCGCGCGCGAGACGGACGTCGACGTGCGGCGACGAGCGCTCGAACGCCTGCAGGACCGACGGGAGCCAGTAGAACGTCGTGTGGCATTCCGTGGCGAGGCGCACGACTTCCCGCGCCGGTCCGGCGCTCGCGACGGCGCGTTCGGCGTCGGCGATCGCCTCGAGCACACGGGTGCCCGACTCCGCCAGCCGTGACCCGGCAGGCGTGAGGGAGAGGCGTCGTCCGATGCGCAGGCAGAGCGGCGCGCCCACGCGCGCCTCCAGGCCGAGCAGATGGTGGCTGAGCGCCGACGGCGTGAGATGCAGGCGCAAACTCGCTTTGGCGAGCGTGCCCTCGGCGGCGATGGCTTGCATGAGGCGAACGTCGCGTACCTCGAGGCCGATAGATGAATTGGTTTCATCAGTCATGTGAGAACATCTCGCTTGATTCACTGTCAATCCTACGCCAACACTGCGGGTATGTCCCGCACAAGTCACGCGCTCGCCGTCCTGATGCTCGCCATGACGATTGCCGCCAGCACCTCGGCATCCGCCGTGGTCCAGGCCGCCATCACCACGAGCCTCGGCGTTCCAGATTCCGCCGGGCTGCTGAACATCGAACCGCTCCGCGATCTCCCTGGCCGCGGCGCCGTCGTCTTCAACGAGTCGTACCCGAACTACCTGCGCCTTCGCGATGCCCATCTCCAGGCGTTCAGTGCCGTCACCTGCGTCATCCAGTCGGTGGTCGGCTGGGACGACGGCGTCGATGTGAGACCCCTGCAGGCGTCGCGCGTCACGGCCAGCTTCTTTGCAGTGACGGGCCTCGCGCCGGCCATGGGCCAGCCGTTCACGGAGACTGATGACGGTCCCACGCCGTCGCCGGTCGTGGTCATCAGCCATCGCGTGTGGCGTGAGGCCTTTGCGCTGGACCCTGGAGTGGTCGGCCGGTCGATGCGCCTCGCCGGTGTTCCGCACACCGTGGTGGCGGTGATGCCGGCGAACTTCGGCATTCCCGCTCCCACTGACGTGTGGATGCCGCTCGGCAATCCGCTCTCGTACGTGGCGCCCACCGGCCGGCTCTTCAACGTGTTCGCGCGGCTCCGGCCGGGTGAGCCGATGGCGAGAGTCGACGCGATGATGGCGGACTTCACACGCAGGACGCTCGCCGACGACAGCGTCAACAACCGTGACTACCGCTACCGTGCGCGTCCACTACGCGAGGCCCTGGTTGGAACCTCCGGCCCGATGATTTGGCTCGTACAGGTGGGCGCGATTCTGCTCTTCGTGCTGGCGGTGTCGAACGTCTGGTCGTTGTTTCTGGCGATGGTCGTCGAGCGCGGGCACGAGACCGCGGTCCGCCGCGCGCTTGGTGCGTCCACTGTCGACATCCTCTGGCTGCTCACACGTCGAAGCCTGGCGATTGCCGTTCCCGCAGGCGCGCTGGGCACGCTGCTCGCCTGGGCTGTGCTGCCGGTTGTGCAGCAGCTGCGGCCGAACCCGGCGCTCGGATTCCTGTTGTCCGGTGCACGCATCGACGCAGGCGTTCTGGGGATCGCCGTCGGCCTCACTTTCATCGCTTCGCTCGGCATCGTGTTGCTGCCGGCGTGGCACGCGTCGCGACAGCCGTCCGCGTCGATCGGGTCGATGGCGCGCGGCAGCACGCTTTCGCGGCCGGCGGCGCGCTGGTTGCACTCGCTCGTGGCAGTGCAATCCACGCTGACCGTCGTCGTGCTCTTTGCGGCAGCCGTGAGCGGCGTGAGCTTCTGGAAGATCTCGAAAGTCCCGGACGGATTCGAGACCGGCGATCGCATGATCGCGAGGGTGGTGCTCCCGGACGCGCGGTATGCGACGCATCCAGTCAGAGCCGAATTCGCGAAGCGATTGACCGAGGCTGTCGAACAATCCCCCGACATCGCCTCGTTCGCGTTCAGCACGACGCTGCCCGTCAGTGATGGCCTGTGGGGCGGCCGGTTCTTTCCAGAACTGCCGGACGGCTCAGTACCGACGGAACCCGTCACCCTCCACTATCGCCGTGTCTCGCCGAATTACCTCCAGTCGCTGGGGATCCCGCTGTTGCGCGGCCGGCAGTTGACCGCGCGCGACGATGCGAAATCGCCGCTCGTGGCGATTGTGAGCCGGTCTGCTGCCGAGCGGCTCTTCGCAGGCCAGGATCCCGTCGGTCGACGCCTGCGCCGCTACGTCGCCGCCGGCGCGGACCCGCAACCGGTCGAGGTTGTCGGCGTGGCCGGGGACACGATGGATGCCGGTTATACGGCGCCTCTCGGCGAAGCTATCTACGTTCCCTTCGCTCAGCAGTCTGTGGCACGGATGTCGATGGTTGTGCGGCCTCGCGGCAAAGCAGAGGCTGCACTGGCGTCCGTTCGACGCGCGTTGAAGAATGTCGATTCCACGGTTGCGGCCAACGACGTCACGTCTTTGCAGACGCTCGCGGACGACGCGCGTACTATTCCGCGGCTGCAGATGCTGCTGCTGACGTTGTTCGCGCTGGTTGCACTGATCTTGAGCGCGCTCGGCAGCTATGGCGTGATGAGCCAGCTCGTCGCCAGCCGCCAGCGCGAGCTCGCGGTTCGGCTGGCGGTCGGCGCCACACCAGCCCGCCTGCGCGCGATGGTCATCGTGCAGAACGCGAGGCTTGCGATGGTCGGCGTCGGCCTGGGACTCGTCGCATCTTGGCAGACGGGCAAGCTACTCGCGCCCTTGGTTTTCGGCGTATCGTCAACATCGCCCGCAGCGCTGGCAGCCGTGGCGGTAATCACGCTGATCGTGACCGCAGGCGCGACACTGGTGCCAGCCGCAAGGGCCGCGCGGGTGGATGTCACTCGGAGACTTCGAACATGACGGGACGGAAGTTCTTCACACTCGATGTGTTTACCAGCACGCGCTTCGCGGGCAATCCGCTGGCGGTGGTGCTCGAGGCGGAAGGCCTGGAGACGGGCGCGATGCAGGCCATCGCCCGTGAGTTCAATCTGTCCGAGACCGTGTTCGTGCTTCCGCCCGCGGAACCGTCTCATCGCGCGCGCCTGCGCATCTTCACGCCGGCGAACGAGCTCCCGTTCGCGGGGCATCCCACAGTCGGGACTGCCGTCCTGCTGTCGCTCGTGGACGGACGCGGCTCCGTGGACTTCGTGCTGGAGGAGCGGGTGGGTCCGGTGCGCTGCCGCGTCCGGCCCACGGCCGAGGATGCCGGTCATGCAGAGTTCGATCTGCCGCGACTGCCGTCTCGTGAACAGGACACTGGCGATCGCGCCGAGACGGCTGCGGCCCTGGGACTCACACCATCGGATCTCAGTGCGGGCGGCTGGCCGACCGAAGTCTGGTCGGCGGGGAATCCGTTCACGTTCGTGCCGCTGGCGGGCCTCGACGCGGTGCGCCGCTGCCGCATCGATCTCGGCAGGTTCGATGGTGCCTTCCGCGGTACCGGGGCGGCGTTCGTCTTCGCACGCGAAGGCGCGCACGCTGGCCGCGACTCTCACGCGCGCATGTTTGCTCCGAGCTTCGGGGTGATCGAGGACCCCGCGACGGGATCCGCCGTGGCGGCGTTTGCGGGATACCTTGCCGCGCATGCCGGCTACGCCGATGGCGAGCGCAACGTCCGCGTCGAACAGGGTTTCGAGATGGGCCGCCCGAGTCTCATCGATCTGCGAATGACGCTCGCGAACGGCACGCTCACGGCCGCATCCATCGGCGGCGATGCCGTCAGCGTTTCGGAAGGGAGACTGCGCGCCTAAGTGATCGGCCGCCGATCCTCATCGATGACGATCTCGAGCAATCTGTCCGCAAACCTCGACGGGTTGACGCGATACGTGTCGTAGGCCGGAAGAAAACGGCGGATGTAGTCCTCGATGGCTTCGCGACTGAGACCGGGCTTGCCTTCGGCCTTCATGTTTTCTTCGGCCTGCACCCGCCAGCGAAGGACGTAGTTCGGATCCTTGGCACGAAGAACCACGAACGCGTCGAGACGTTCCAGCCACTGCGCGTAGCTCGCGAGCGCCCGGTTGGGCGGGACGAGCCCTGGGTCGGGCAGTCGACTGTCCGGCACCGGTTCGAAACCCAGCATCCAGCCGTCGAGGAACACCAGATCGAGCGGCCCGGTGACGGAGGTCCACTCTGATTCCGGTGCGCGATCGCCGCGCCCGCCGTGCGCGGACTTGTCGTAGCGGGGAAGCTGGATGCTCTGATCGCCAAGGCCGCGAAGCGCATCGAGCGTGCGGACGCCGAGCTCGACGTCATGTGTTCCAGGATACCCGCGATGTTCGAGGTACGGATTGCCGGGATGTTCGGCCGCGACGCGCAATTGCTCCTCGCGCGTCAGATAGAAATCGTCGATGGACAGGCCGACGGCCCGCAGACCGTGCTCCGGCAGTTGTTCGAGAAGCTGCCGCACGAGCGTGGTCTTGCCTGCACCCTGCGGCGCCTGAACGCCGATGAATACCGGGCGCGACGGCGCGCGGCGACGTTCGGCCAGTGAGAAAGGAAGAACTGTTCGATGGATCAAGGCGCTGTGATTCTAAAGCGGGATCGGCGCTCCGTTCAGCTATCATCCGCGCATGCGCCTACGCCTGATTACCGCCACCGTTCTCGCCCTCAGCTGCGCCGGCTCCGTCATTGGTCAGCAGGAGCCAGGACCGCAGCGGCCGCGAGTCGTCACCGGCCGCTCGAAGATTGCAACGAAGTACGGCATCGTCGCGGCCAGTCAACCGCTGTCGGCGCGGGCGGGCGTGCAGATTCTCGAACGCGGCGGCAACGCAATCGACGCGGCTATCGCCGCCAACGCGGTCGAGGCTCTCGTCGAGCCGTATTACAACGGCATCGGTGGCGACCTCTTCGCGATTTACTACGAAGCAAAGACCGGCAAGCTCTACGGCATGAACGCCGGTGGCTGGGCGCCGACCGGCCTCACGCCGGATCTCCTGAAGTCGAAGGGCAACACTCGGATGCCGGGCAGCGGCATCTACACCGTCACCGTGCCCGGCGCCGTCAAGGGCTGGGAGATGATGCGCTCGCGATTCGGCAAGCTGCCGATGTCGGACATTCTCGCGCCCGCGATCTTCTATGCGGAAGACGGATTCCCCGTCACTGATGTGATTGCGCGTGCATGGAACGGCGCGACGCGCAAACTACAGACGGGCCCGCACGCCGCCGAAGTCTTTCTGCCGGGCGGCCGGGCGCCGAACTCCGGAGAGGTCTTCAAGAACCCTGCGCTCGCGAGCACGATGAGACTGATCGCCGAAAAGGGCGCGGCCGGCTTCTACGAGGGCAAGACGGCTGAAGCCATCCTCGCCGTCTCGAAGGAACTCGGCGGGACGATGACGGCGGCGGATCTGAAGGAGTACCAGCCCGAGTGGGTGGAGCCGATTTCGACGACGTATCGCGGGTGGAACGTCTATGAGCTTCCGCCGAACACGCAGGGCATCGCGGCGTTGATGATGCTCAACATGATGGAGCAGTACCCGATCGCCGACTACGGTCTCGGGAGCACGAAGGCGATGCACGTCATGATCGAATCGAAGAAGCTCGCGTACGCCGACATGCTCCGCTACGTCGCCGATCCGAAGTTCTCGAAGGTGCCGACCGCCGCGATGCTGAGCAAGGACAACGCGAAGCAGCGGACCGCGCTCATCGATCCCGCGAAGGCCGCGTGCAGCGTCCAGCCCTCGAAGTACAGCGGCCTCACGGACGGCAATGGCGGCGACACGATCTATCTCTCAGTCATCGACAGGGACGGCAATATCGTCTCGCTCATCCAGAGCCTGTATTCGTCGTTCGGCAGCGGCGTGGTCGCGCCCGGTACTGGCGTGATGCTGCACAACCGTGGCGCGCTGTTCACGATGGAAGACGGTCACCCGAATCAGATTGCGCCGCGCAAGCGGCCGCTGCACACGATCATTCCGGCGTTCATGGAAAAGGGTGACGTGAAGATCGGCTTCGGGATCATGGGCGGATTCAACCAGGCGCAGGCGCACGCGCAGTTCGTGTCCGACATCGTCGATTTCGGCCTGGACGTTCAGGAAGCGCTCGAGGCCGGCCGGTTCAACAAGGATTCGTTCAATGGCTGCGACGTCAACCTCGAAGTGATGGTGCCCGAGGCCACGCGCACTGGACTCGCCGCGCTTGGCCATCAGGTTCGTACCGTCCAGCCCCGCTCAGGGACGTTCGGGTACGGCCAGGCCGTCATGAGTAACGGGAAGGGTGTCCACTTCGGCGGGTCGGAGCCAAGACACGACGGCGCGGCGATTCCCGAGGCGCCGCCGGTGTTCAAGAAGGGCGGATAGCGCAATTCGGCGGGCTGAAGCCCGCCGACTACGGACCCGGTGCGATACTTGGGCATGACCATTCGTGCCCGCATGATGTTCGTCCGGCTCGGCCTCGTGGCCTCCGTCCTGGTGACGGCGACCGTCACGGCCCAGCAATCGTCCGCGCAGACGGCTCCGCCAACCAGCGTCCAGACAGCCGCGCTCAGCGACACGATTCCCGTCGACCCATTGATTACAAGGCGGACGTTGCCCAACGGCCTCCGCTACTACGTGCGAGCCAACAAGGTGCCGGCCGGGCGAGCAGAGCTTCGACTCGCTGTAAAGGCAGGCTCGGTCCTCGAAGATGACGACCAACGCGGGCTGGCGCACTTCGTCGAGCACATGGCCTTCAACGGCACGCGGCATTTCCCCAAGCAGGACGTCGTGGCGTTCATGCAGGCCCTGGGCATGCGATTCGGCGCGCATGTGAACGCCCACACCGGGTTCGATGAAACCGTTTATCAGCTCCAGGTTCCGATCGGCAATCCCGCGATTCTGGACCGGGCACTGTTGGTTCTCGAAGACTGGGCACAGAGCGTGACGTTCGACCCGCAGGAGGTCGAACGGGAGCGCGGCGTCATCCTGGAAGAATGGCGGCTCGGACTTGGCGCCGATGCGCGGGTGCGGGACGCACAGATGCCGATCCTGCTGAACGGATCGCGCTATGCCGACCGTCTCCCGATCGGCCGGCCTGAAGTCATCCGTACCGCGAGTCTTGCCCGCCTGAAGCAGTTCTACACAGATTGGTACCGGCCCGACCTCATGGCGGTGGTCGTCGTGGGCGACTTCGACGTTCCGGCCGTTGAGAAGGGCATTGCCGCGCATTTTGGTCCGATCCCGGCGGCCGCATCGCCGCGCTCGCGGCCGGACTATGCCGTGCCGGATCGCCCGGGCACGCGATACACCGTGGTCACGGATAAAGAAGTCACCACGACCACCGTTGGAGTATTCAACTGGATGGCCGCGCGCGATCAGAAGACCCTGGGCGCCTATCGGCAGCAGATGGTTGAGCGCCTGTTCGCCGGTCTCCTGTCGGATCGCCTCGACGAAATCGCGCAGAAGCCAGCCGCGCCGTTCCTGGCCGCGCAGACCTCGCGCGGTCTGCTCGTGCGGACCACGGAAATCACGGCGCTCAACGCGTTGGTTCCTGAAGACGGTGTCGCGCGCGGTCTCACGGCGGTTCTGGCCGAGATCGAACGCGTCGCCCGTTTCGGTTTCACGCAGACGGAGCTGGATCGCCAGAAGCTCGGCACCTTCCAGTATCTGCAACAGGCGATGGTCGAGCGAGACAAGAGCCCGTCCGCCCCGCTCGCAGACGAATTCATCCGCAACTTCATGCAGGACGAACCGATTCCCGGCATCGTCTATGAGAATGGCCTGGCACAGCGTTTCCTGCCGACCATCACGCTCGGCGAGATCAACGAGCTCGCAAAGACCTGGGTACCGGACAAGAACCGTGTCATCGCGGTCACCGCTCCCGAGGCGGCGAAACAACGCATCCCGAGCGAGGTCGCGCTCACGGCCGCCATCAAGGGCGCCGGTGATTCAAAGGTGACGGCGTACGTCGACACCGCGAGTGCCCAGCCGCTGCTCGATCCGCTTCCCAAAGCCGGCGCCATCTCGGCCACGAAGGCGCTCGAAAAGATTGGCGTCACCGAGTGGCGCCTGTCGAATGGCGCGCGCGTCGTCCTCAAACCGACGACGGTCAAGGAAGACGAGATTCTGTTCCGCGCCGTGAGCCCGGGCGGCACTTCACTGGCGAGCGACGCCGACTTCATTCCGGCGAGTACGGCTGACGACGTCGTGGCACAGGGAGGGCTGGGCAAGTTGAGCCGTCTCGACCTGACGAAAGTGTTGGCGGGGGTAAACACCGCCGTGCGAGCGGACATCGGCGAGACGGAAGAGGGGCTTCAAGGGGGTTCGACGAAAAAGGATCTCGAGAAGATGTTTCAGCTGATCCACCTGACCTTTACGGCGCCCAGAGCCGATCCTGAAGCCTTTGCGGTATTTACGTCACAGTTGAAGGTGCTGGCGGCGAACCGCGAAGCGCAACCCGAGGCGGCGTTCCAGACCGCGCTGGCCGCGGCGTTGACTCAGGACAGCATCCGCGCGCGGCCGCTGACCCCCGCCCTGGTCGACGCGATGAACCTCAACAAGTCTCTCGCGTTCTACAAAGATCGCTTTGCCGACGCCAGCGACTTTACGTTTGTCTTCGTGGGCAGCTTCGATCTTCCGACCATCAGGCCGCTCGTGGAGCGCTACATCGCCAGTCTGCCGTCGCTGGGCCGCAAGGAGGCCGCACGCGACGTCGGCATTCAGACGCCGGCAGGTGTCGTCGAAAAGCATGTCACCAAAGGCATCGATCCCAAGAGCCAGGTCAGCATCGTGTTCAGCGGACCGTTCCAGGACAATGCGAAGAACCGCCTGATCGTCAGCACCATGGGCGAACTGCTCGCCGGCGATCTGCATCGAACGCTTCGGGAAGATCTGGGCGGCACGTACGGCATCAGCGTCGAACCTGCGTTCAGGAAATACCCGAAAGAGGAGTACAGCCTGTCAATCAACTTCGGGTGCGACCCGGCTCGGATGCAGGACATGATCCGCGCGGCGTTCCGGGTCATCGATGCTTTCCGCGATTCCGGACCGTCCGAGGCGCGGGTCGCCGATGGACGCCTGGCGTTTCAGCGCGATCTCGAAAACGATCTTCAGCAGAATCGCTATCTGCTCAACGAAATCACGGCCAAGTACTCGAATGGCGAGGATGTCACCGAGGTCTTCACGCCGCCCGGTGTCGATGAGCTGACGGCGGCCGTCATCAAGGACGCGGCGCAGCGCTACTTGAACAAGAACCGCTATGTCGAGGTCACGCTTTCGCCGGAGAAACGTGGCGGCAGCTAGTCGCGCCAGGGAGCCGCTGAGTTAATGAGACAAAAGCGGCCACTTCGGGAGCCGGTACGCGAGGCGCCCGGGCCGAAGCTGAAGAACTACATTACGCCGGCCGGGCTGCAGCGGCTCAAAGACGAACATCGGTTTCTGATGAATCGCGAGCGGCCCGCGATGACGCAGGTGGTGGCCTGGGCGGCCAGCAACGGTGATCGCAGCGAGAACGCCGACTATCTCTATGGCAAGCGGCGATTGCGACAGATCGATTCGCGTATCCGCTTCTTGACGAAACGTATCGATGCCGCTGAGGTCGTGGATCCGGCGACGCCGCGGCCGGGTGCCGCCGGTTCGCGAGTCTTCTTTGGCGCGACCGTGACGTACAAGGATGGCGCCGGGCACGAACAAGTCGTCTCCATCGTCGGCATCGACGAGGTGGACCTGAACCGCCGTTACATCAGCTGGATGTCGCCCCTGGCCCGCGCCTTGATGAAATCGTCGCCGGGCGATCGCGTCGTCCTGCGCGCGCCGACGAAGACAGAACACCTCGAAGTCCTCGACGTCGACTACGCTCCGATTCCCATGGATCCGTTCAAAGAACCGCCCGGGGCGGAGTCGGCACCAAGAGCAAAGTGATTGTCACCGCCGGGCTCGCCGCAGGCTGAAGCCGAACGAGGCCAGCACCACGGCGACGCAGCCGACGAACCAGAGGCCATTGGCGGACGATCCGGTCCCGGCACCGTAGTCGATGACGATCTCTCGTTGATCGAAGTCGCGGCGCTGGGATCCGATCTTCACGAGATCGGTTTCGGGCATCAGGGCGTTCGCGAGGTACACGCCGATGTCCGCGTGATGGTCGTTTCTGAAGACCAGACGGCGGTGGGCCCCCGTACGCGCCGGCAGTGTGGCGGAGAATCCGAGGCGAATCACGCCTGCTCCGTTCATGACGGCGTCCATGGAAGGGAAGCGGCTCGCGGCGGCATCCAAACTGAGTTTCCGCGCCTCGGCATCCAGGCTGAGACTGAGATCCTGCAGAACCCGTTCGGCGTACATGCGGGCCTCGGCTGGCCCGACCGATCCGTCGCGGTCAGTGTCGATCTCGGACCAGACGCGCGCCGCGACTGAGATTCCAGGCGTCAGATCCAGCTCAATCGTCACCCTCTCGGGCTCGATGTCAATCCGCGCGGCCTGCAGATACTCGTCGCGCCGATGGGCGGAGATCTGCGTCATCGCGGCAACGCAGACGATCGCCACCAGCCCCGGCGCGAGCCTACTTCGCGAACTTCGCGCCATAGTCGTTCGTCGGATCTCGATAGATCGTGTGGACGTGATCGACACCGCCCTGCGGCGCGTACTCGATCACGACTGTTGGACCCTGGATCCGGAAGTACGCCGCGCTGCCGTTTGTCGTGGGACCGCTCCAGGCGAAATACGTCGGCGCAAGGTTGGAGCGGATGTCGGCCATTCGCGGCTGCGCGAAGGCGTCCGCTGGAATGCCCGCCCACTCACGGATCAACTCGAGCAGCATCGTCTGTTGAGATGCGGATAGTGCCGAGGCACGAATGCCTTCTGGCTGAATCGTCCGGCCATCCTGCCCCGGACCCAGCACGAGGTCGGCGACGCGGGAGCCGATCACGGCCTGGCCGCGCTGCTTTTCGTCCAGCGCATTGATCAGCGCGAACGCCTTGTCGTTCTCCTTGCCGAGCGGGCGAATCTCGCGGCCTTCTATCGTGAACGTCGCCGGCTGCACGGCCGGAAGGCTCGGCGTCATGCTCGCCTGACTTCCGGCCATCGTCAGATTGATCGCGAGATGATGCCCGCCGAACTGGAGCATCCACGGCGAAGTCGTGGACGGTGCCCCAAGGAACGCGAGGTAGTACTCGTCTTCACCGAAGTTCGGGCCTCCTCGTCCGCTTCCGCCCGGGGGTGCGCCGCGACCTCCGCCACGGCCGCTCTGGCCGGTTCGCAGCACCTCGTCACCCTTCATGATTTCCGTTACCTTGCGGTACCCGTCGACGCTGAGAGCCGTCCTCAGCAGGGTCATGACGGCAGTCTTCTGTGCCGGCGTCAGATCGCCGAGGCGCAGGCCCCGCCGTTCGAAGATTCCCGTCGGCAGATTCGACCAGCGTGTCTTCTGCGGACTGTCGAAGGGGAATTGCACCTTGGCCAGCGCCGTGGAGTCCAGTGTCTTCAGCAGCGCCTGTGCCGCACTTACGATGCCCGCTGTCGTGGCCGCCGGCGTCTGGGGCGAAATGTCGCGTCCGGCGAGGCCCATTGATGTTGACAGGGTTGTCAGAACGCAGAGGGCGAGAGCGATGCGCGTGCGTCGCGAAATGAGCATGTCCTCAGCCTACTCCTCGCGTGGTTCGGCCGTTGTGACAATCGTTTGTTTCGAGCGAACTCCCGTTCGAGGATGCCCGTATGATCGGCCGGGCTCCTGTGAAACGGAAACTCACGATCGCCGCCACGGTTGTCGTTGCGCTCCTTGTTTCTGCCATCGCCGTTGTCCTGATCCTGGACTGGAGGGAGTCGAGCGCTGCTGCGGCCGCACAGCGTCCGGATCCCTCGTTCGCTCTGTCTGTGGCTGACTTTGCGTCGAATATTCCCGTCATCGTTCTGCGAGCCGATCGCGATCGTCCGGTCAGCGGGTCAAAGACGTACAGCGCCTTCACAATGGACATCTACGAGCCAGGAAATGACGGCCTCGCTCGATTGTCCAATCGCCCGACGTCAACGCTGCGTACGGGCGTGCGACTTCGCGGACAGGTCTCCCGTTTGTTTCCCAAGCTCTCGTACCGGTTGAAGCTTCAGGACGAGGCCGGAGCGAGTCAGGAAAAACCGCTGCTGGGAATGCCCGCTGACGCCGACTGGGCGTTGCAGGGCCCGTGGCTGGACAAGTCGCTCATCCGAAACGCATTCAGCTACGACCTCGCCCGCGCGCTGGGCGCCTCAGGAATGCGTACACGCGTGTGCGAGGTGTTTCTGACTACGTCAGGACGGCCTCTCCGCGACGCGGATTACGTTGGTGTGTATCAACTCACCGAAGACATCGAGCGCGGCAAGGAACGCGTGAATCTCGACACCGGCGGGTATCTGCTGGCCTGGGACGTCGGCGAAGGCAATTACCTCAGGCAATGGAACTCGATTCAGGTGAAGTACCCGAAAGATCCAACGGCCGCGGAGAAGGCTGCGATCGACGATGCACTGACTGCGTTCGATCGGGCCTTGAAAGCTCCGGATTCAAGTGACCCGGTCAAAGGTTACGCGGCACACATCGAGGTCGACGACTGGGTGAACTACATCCTGTTCGAGGAACTCGTGTTCAACCTCGATGGTTACGTGCGGAGCTTCTACCTCCAGAAGGATCGTGATGGGAAGATCCGGCCCGGGCCAGTGTGGGACCACGACCTCGCTCTGGGCCATGAGTTTCCCGGCGGCACGAACTTCAGACATTGGTGGTTCATTGACCGCGCGGCGTCTCACGGCTGGGTGCCGCGCCTCATGGAGGATCCGGCGTTCGTCAAGAAGATGGCCAACCGCTGGGGAGAACTGCGACAGGGCGTTCTGCGCGATGAACAAATCGAGGCACGCATCGACGTCTTTGCCGCCCCGTTGCTCGGCGGCGCCGCTGACCGGAACTTTCAGCGGTGGAGAATCCTGAACGTGAGACACCCCTTCACCATGCGCGAATACATCACCATCGCCACTGCGACGTATCCCGAGCAGATTGCGGCACTGAAGAAGTTTCTCCGCGAACGCGCCGCCTGGATGGACGAGCACCTTCAGAAATGACCTCGCGCCACAACTATTGGCCCCGGCCGGTGTTGATGGAGTATTGAGGCGTCCCAATGTCCCTGAGCACTCGCGCGATCCCACGGATCGTTCCCTTCCTGTTCATCCTGGCTGCGACCACACTCGTCGGTCAGCAGAAGCCGACCCAGCCCTCCGGCGTCATCACCGGAGTCGTGGTGGATGGTTCCTCCGGCGAGCCAGTCGCCGATGCGGTGGTGTTCCTGGCGTCAACAGCCGCCGGTGGTGGCGGGTCGCAGCCCCGCCAGGTCACCGATGAGAAGGGGAGGTTTGCCTTCATCCATCTTGCCGGCGACCGGAGCTACACGATTTCGGCGACAGGCATCGGCTATCTCGATGGCGGCTACGGCCGGGATGCGATGCCCACCGATCCGCTGCGCCCGATCGCGTTGAAGCCGGACGAGTGGGTACCAGATATCCGCGTCTCGATCTGGAAGCCGGGCGCCATTTCCGGGGCCGTGCGTGATGAAAGTGGCGAACCGGTCGTGGGCGTTGTCGTCCGCGCGCTGCAGCGCGTGCGCATACAGGGACGAGATGATGTGGTCGCTGGTGCGCTGACTCGGACGGATGACCGGGGCACGTACCGAATCGCCGGGCTCTCGCCCGGACGCTATTTGGTGCAGGTGCCGTCGGTGCAGGCAGCTGTTCCCGCATCCGCGAAGATGCCCGAGGCCCGCGCCGGCCTCACGGGCCCGATGTTTACCGAGACTCTGGATCTGCTGGATGTCGATGCCGCGCAACGGCTGGCGATCGGCCGCTACCCGGTTCCGCCGCCACCGCAGAATGGAAAACATTTCGCCTATCCGCCCGTCTTTCATCCATCGACGTCCTCAGTCGCGGATGCCACGGCGGTCGTCCTGAAATATGGCGAAGACCGCGACAACATCGATGTCGCGCTCGCGCCGCAGGCCAGTGTGCGCGTCAACGGCCGCGTGGAAGGGCCGCCGGAATCCATGCAGTCCCTGACGCTGCGGCTCCTGCCCGCGGGCCTCGAGAACCTCGGCTTCGGCGCGGAAGTCTCGACGGCGCTTGTCGAGTCCGATGGCCGGTTCACCTTTATTAATGTTCCGGCCGGTAACTACGTTATCGACGCTCCGGCCGGTCTGACCGAACTGACGTCCACGGGCGCGCAGATTGGCGCACGACGGCTGCTGCCTGGACCGCCGACGTCGCCAGTGGTCGGTGCGTCAACGCAGGCCGTGGATTTGCTGCCGGGATTCAGACTCACTTCCTACAACTTCAGGATGGGCGGCGGGCCGTATTCTGGACGCACGACCGTCTCAGTTGGCGCTACAGATCTGAACAACGTCGTGGTGCAGATGCGGCGGTTCGCGACCCTCACCGCATCGATCGTCCTCGAGAACGATCCCACGCAGCCGGCAGTAACCGCCGCGCGGCCTCCGTTCCAGATCGATCCGGCTGGAGCCGACGCATCGCTCGCCGGCGCCGGCCGCGCGGGCCGAGGCAACGGCAGCCCTGTAACGATAGGAAGTATTCCTGCCGGTCAGTTCCTCTTGCATCTGCAGGACGGCTCGCCCTGGATGATCAAGTCCGTCACGTGGGACGGCCGCGACTACACGAACACACCGTTCGACACCGCGTCCACCAGCGAAATCACCGGTGTCACCGTCACGCTCACGACGTTGGCGCCTGATCTCACGGGCACGGTCCAGAGCGCGACCGGTCTGAAGGCGGACGCGACGATGGTGATTGCGTTTCCGGCCGAGGAAGCGCAATGGAAGAACACGGGCTTCTGGCCGGCCAGAATGAAGACCGCGACGGTGAGCGGTGCCGGCGCGTATCGGTTCTCCAATCTTCCTGCCGGCAGCTATCTCGTCGTGGCCATCAGTCGAGCGTTCACGCCGGTGTGGCGCGATCCCGAATTCCTCGGGCGCATCGCCGCATCGGCATCACGCGTGACACTCTCGTGGGGCGGAAAATCCAGCGCCGACCTGACTGCGACGGTGGTCCGATGACCCACCTTCGCCAAGGCTACGGTGGGCGAGCCGTCACAGCCCTGTTGTTGTTGCCACCAATTCTGCTCGCCGCGCAGCAGCGCGATGCGACTGTGGCGCCCATCGCCTCCGGCACCGCGACGATCAGCGGCGTCGTGATGAGCGCGGATGCGCAGGCGCCCATGCGGCGGGCGATTGTGACCGTCACGGGCAGCGAGCTTCCGGCACCACGCAGCGCGATCACTGACGATCGCGGCCGCTTCTCGATCGGCAGGCTGCCCGCCGGCTCCTTCACCGTTGTCGCGAAGAAGGCCGCCTACCTTCAGGCTGAGTTCGGCGTGGCGAAACCTGGCCGGCCAGGATCGCGCGTGGCCGTGTCCGCTGGAGAGACGCGATCGATCACGCTGACGATGTTCCGGGGAGCGGCGATTGGCGGCGCGTTGCGAAACGTCAACGGCACACCGGTCGTGGGCGTCAATGTGCACGCAATCAACGCCCGCGGCGATCAGGACGATATCGGCCCGAGCGAGTCGACCGTCACGAACGACCGCGGCGAGTATCGGCTCTACGGACTGATGCCCGGCGAATATCTCGTCGTTGCGGCGCCGGTGGCCGGCGGTTCGGGTGAAATCGGGCTGCGATCGGCGCGGGAGATGGATGCACTTCTCGCGACGCTCAAGACACGCGACAACGGATCGAGCTCGGGTGCGGCGGCGCCTCGTCCTTCGCTGCCGCCCCTGCCGCCATCGGTGGGGTATGCCCCGACGTACTTCCCGGGTACCGCGGTCTTCTCTGAAGGTGAGCGGCTGCGCGTCGCGGCGGGCGAAGATCGCAGCAACGTCAGCTTCGTGGTCACACGCGTGCCGGTTGCCGCGATTGAAGGTGCGGTCGTCGGCAATGTGCCGAATCTCGCGGCCGCGCAGCTGACGATCATTCCGGAAGGCTGGGGAACGATCCTGACCGGCCCCGGACTTATTTCGTTCACGGCGATTCCGCCGAACGAGAAAGGCGAGTTCAAGTTCGGCAATGTCGCTCCCGGCCGGTACCGCATCGTCGCGCGCGTCCTCGGTACGCCGGAGCCCGCAGCGCCCGGCGCCCGCGGCGGCGGGGCCGGCGGAGGCGCGCGGATCGGCGGTGCCGGATCGGCGCCGGACTCCGGCGTGAAGGAGACGCTCTTCGGCGTCGCCGACGTGGACGTCCGGGGTCAGGACGTGAAGGGCGTGAACATTCCGCTCCAACCGGGCGGCGTCATGACGGGCAGGCTGGTAATGGACGCAAATGCCACGAGCCCGGCACCCGATCTCGCGCGCATCCGCCTTGCTCTGGACGAAACAGGCCGGAACAGCTACTACACCCTCGGCACCGTCAGGGTTGGCAACCAGCTGAGCATGGTGCCGCCGGCCGGTGTCACCGCTGAGGGTGCTTTCCGGATTGCCGCGATTGGTCCCGCTGTCTACGACCTCTCCATCACATTGCTCTCTGACGCTGCAAAGACGTGGAAGATTCGCTCCGCGGTCGTCGAGGGCCGCGATCTGCTCGACACCGGTCTCACCGGCCCGTTCGTGAATCTTCAGGATGTCGTGGTGACGCTGTCAGATCGGCGAACGGAGGTCGCGGGCGCGCTGCTGTCCGGGGCCAACCAGCCTGTCAACGACTACTTTGTTGTCGCCTTTTCGACGAATCGCGCGCACTGGAAACCAGGAGCCCGCCGCAGTGTGTTTGCGCGGCCGGCCACGAATGGCCGGTTCGTTCTTGCCGACCTGCCGGCGGGGGAGTACTTCATCGCGGCGCTCGCGGATCTTGATCCATCGGAGTGGCAAAGCGCGGCTTTCCTTGAACAGGTCGCGCCCGCCGCCATCAAGATCACGATCGCGGAGGGCGAGAAGAAAGCGCAGGACCTGCGGATACGGTGAGCAGGTACACTGCTCGTATGAGTGAAGACCGTCTCAAGTCTGCATACGAGCTCGCGATGGAGCGTTTCCAGAAGAAAGATGCCGAGTCCGGCGTCGTCCAGACGCCGCTGACCGACGAGCAGAAGGCCGCCATTGCCGAGTTGCGCAGCCGATATCAGGCGAAGATCGCCGAGCTCGAGATCCTGCACCGTGGAAATACGGTCGCGATCGTCGATCCGATCGCCCTCGAGACGGCGGAAGCCGAGTACCGGCGCGATCGAGAGCGACTCAACGACGAGCGGGAGAGAAAGATCGAGGCGGTCCGTAGAGGGGATTGATTGGCGTCGCGCCGTTCTCATACTGACCACTCGACGACAAATCCAATCAGCCGGTGAACGCGCGACGTCCCAAATCGACTCGGGTCCGCGTGGCATCCAACTTGCGGCCACGGGTCACAGGTGGTGACAGCCATGAGCAAGGGAAACAGCGCATACCCCGGCCACTACAAGGTTGCCGGACGAGGACGACAGGGTGACGGCCTGCTGCAGCAGGAGCAGAAGCAAGCTTTTGTCGCCCAGCGGGAATCGGTCAGGCTTGCTGAGATCCAGGAACACGCCGGCGCTCCCGCGTGGGAGGCGACACCGCCAAATCTTGAAACAGCAAGCGAGCCCGTGGCGGCCGCTCCGAAGCCCAGGAAGAAGACCCTGACGAAGACGCCGAAGAAGACGGCGAAGAAAGCGGCGAAGAAGACCAACAAGAAGGCGAGCACCCGTCGTAGTACTGTTCGCAAACCCGCCAGGCCTCGGAGACGGACACGATGACCTTGAAGGAATGGTTTCTAGCAGAGCTCGAGAGTGAGGCTGCCAAATCCCGCCGGGTGCTCGAGCAGGTGCCAAGCGGAAAGCGCAGTTGGAAGCCGCACGAGAGATCGATGGAGTTCGGCTATTTGTCCGAGCTGGTCGCGAACATTCCGTCGTGGGTCGCCCTGGCGATCACGCAGGACGAGCTGGACATCGCGCCGAAGGATGGGCCGAAGCACAAGCCCGTGCCCCTGAACACGAGCGCCGAGCTCGTCGCGGCGCTGGACAAGGCCGTGGCCCAGGCGCGCGAGGCGCTGCAGAAGACTACCGACGCGCACCTCGAAACATCCTGGAAGCTGCTCGCAGGCGGACGCCTCGCGCTCGAGCAGCCGCGTCACGACGTGATTCGTGACACGTTCCTGCACTCGGCGCATCACCGCGGGCAGATGACGGTGTACCTCCGGCTTCTCGAATCGAAGGTGCCTTCGGTATACGGTCCGACCGCGGACGATAAGAGCTTCGGCTGACGTCGGCTATCATCGCGCCGTGCCGGCGCTGGCCCCTCCCTTTCGTGACGTCACCGTCGGAGATCTGCTCACGCGTCTGGCTCAGGCGCTGCCGGACCAGCCCGCATTGCTCTATGAAGATAGCCCCCGCTATACGTTTGCGGGCCTGGAACGCGAAGCACGTCTCGTTGCTCGTGGGCTGATCGCTCACGGCGTACGGCCGGGCGAGCGCGTCGTTGTCTGGGCGACGAACGTGCCCGAGTGGATCGTCCTGCAGTTCGCGCTCGCCAAGGTTGGCGCGATTCTGGTCACAGCCAACACGTCGCTTCGCGCGAACGAAATCGACTACCTGCTGCGCCAGTGCGGCGCCGCCACGGTATTCACAATCGCCGGATTTCGTGGGGTCGACTACATCGCTGTCCTCGATCAGATTGGCGCGACAAGCGGGGGGTTGCCCGGCCTCGAGCGGATGTATTTCATCAACCGCGGCGACGAGGGCACGCCGGACGGGTTCACTCCATTCGCGGACCTTCGGACGGCCGGTGCCGCAGTGGCCGACTCCATCCTCGACGAGCGGAGCGCCGCGGTCGGCGTCGATGACGTGATCAATATGCAGTACACGTCCGGCACCACGGGTTTTCCCAAAGGCGTCATGCTCTCGAGCCGCAACATCGTCAACAACGGCGAGGCGCTCGGGCGCGGCCTGGGGTACACGCCCGACGACAAGCTGTGCCTGTGCGTTCCGCTGTTCCATTGCTTCGGCTGCGTCATCGGCGTGCTGGGCGCGTTCACAAGTGGCGCGACGTTGTGTCCGGTCGAATGGTTCGATCCCGGCCGCGTGCTCGCGACCATTGAACGAGAGCGATGCACGGCGCTCCACGGTGTGCCGACGATGTTTCTGGCGGAGCTGGAACATCCGGACGTCGACAAATTCGACCTGACATCGCTCAGGACCGGCATCATGGCCGGGGCGTTGTGCCCGGAACCGGTGATGCGTCGTGTCATGGCCCAGATGCATCTGCCGGAGATCACGATAGCGTACGGACTCACAGAATCCTCACCGGGCATCACGCAAACGCCACGGGACTCAGCCGTTGGAGATCGATCCCAGACCGTCGGGACGGTGCTGCCTGAGCTTGAAGTGAAGATCGTCGATACCGCGACGGGAGAAGAGCAGCCGGCCGGCCAACGCGGTGAACTCTGCGTCCGTGGGTACAACGTGATGAAGGGTTATTACGACAATCCCGAAGCCACGCGCGCGGCAATCACGCCCGACGGCTGGCTCCACACCGGCGACGAAGCGACCATCGACGAGCGCGGCTACGTGCGCATTACCGGGCGGATCAAGGATTTGATCATTCGAGGCGGTGAGAACATTTCGCCGAAGGAAATCGAGGACTGTCTGCGCGAGCATCCAGAGGTCGCCGACGCATACGTCTACGGCGTGCCGGATGATTTCTTCGGCGAAGTCGTCGCGGCGGCGGTCCGGATGAGGCCCGTGGAAATGCGGCCCGCCGGTACGCCGGCGCCAGGTGCGGACGTATTGATTCTCTGGTGCAGCGAGCGCCTCGCGCGCTTCAAGGTTCCCAAGACCGTGCGCTTCGTGACGGACTTTCCGATGACCGCGTCAGGGAAGGTTCAGAAGTTCAAGCTGCGAGAGGAACACGCGGCCGAGACCAGGTAGCCACCCTACTGTCTCTTCAGCCCCAACGTCCTCAATCGTTTGTGCAGACTCGTCCGCTCCGTACCGAGCAGGCGAGCCGCGCTCGACACATTCCAGTCCGTCTGTTCGAGCGCTTCGCGGATGCGATCGCGCTCCGCGGCGTCGCGGACTTCCTGCAGACCCGTCGAGGGCCGCGCGGCCGGGGGCAGGCGGATCTCCAGCGGGATCAACTCCACGGTGAGCCGTTCGCCCCGCGTGAGGATGGCCATCCGTTCCACGATGTTCCTGAGTTCACGGACGTTGCCGGGCCAGTGGTACCGCTCGAGGACGGGCACAACGTCCGAGTCGATCTCGCGCCGGCGCATGGAGTTGCGGACGCAGAAGTCGGAGAGGAAGTATGCGGCCAGCTCGGCGATGTCCTGCCTGCGCTCGCGAAGCGCCGGCACGCGGATCGGCACGACGCTGAGCCGGTAGAAGAGATCCTCGCGGAAGGCGCCGCTCGCAACGAGCTGGTCGAGACGCCGGTTCGTCGCCGCGATCACGCGCACGGTGACGCGGATCGGTTGCTCTCCGCCGACCCGCTGCAATTCGCCGTCCTGGAGGATGCGGAGCAGCTTGGCCTGCGACGTTTCGTGAAGATCGCCGACCTCGTCGAGAAAGATGGTGCCGCCGTCGGCCTGCTCGAAGCGTCCGCGTCTCAGCGACGCTGCGCCGGTGAACGCGCCCTTCTCGTGGCCGAAGAGCTCGCTTTCGATCAACTCGGTCGGGATGGCCGCGCAGTTCACCTTCACGAATGGACCCGTCGCGAACGGGCTCTCGCGATGCACGTGTTCCGCAAGCAGCTCCTTGCCGGTGCCCGATTCGCCGAGCAGCAGTACCCCGGCGTCGGATCGCGCGACCTGCGTGGCTTGTTCCACGGCCAGCCGGAAGGCGTCGCTCGCGCCAATCATCTTCGGACCGTCGCCGACGATCTCGCGGAAGCGCCGGTTTTCGCGCTGCAGATCGGAACGCTCGATGGCATTCTTCGCCACCAGCAGCACGCGGTCGCGGGCGAGCGGCTTCTCGAGAAAATCGAACGCGCCGTGTTTCGTCGCGTCGACCGCGTCGCGAATGGTGCCGTGTCCGGAAATGATCACGACGGGCGTCGCATCGTCTTCCTGCCGCAATGTCCGTAGAAGGTCGATGCCGTTGCCGTCCGGCAGCTGGAGATCGACGAGGTACAAATCAGCGCGGCTCTTCTGACGGTCGGCGCGGAACCGGACGACCGCTGAAATGGATTCGCACACGGTGACCAGGTAGCCTTCGCCTTCCAGAATCAGGCGCAGCGACCGCCCGATGTTCGGCTCATCGTCCACGACGACGATGTGTCGGGATCGGGTCACGGGCCGGCCTCGTGATTGTGGATTCTGGCGAAGGCGGGCAGCGTCACCTTGAATGCCGCGCCGCCGAGCTGGCCGTCCACCAGCGCGATGTCGCCGCCGGAGAGCAGCGCGTGACGCTTCGCGATGGAGAGGCCGAGTCCCATGCCGTTTTCCTTGAACGTGATTGTGGGCTCGAAGAGTGTTGCCGTGGATTCCGTGCTCAATCCGGGACCGGAGTCGTGGACTTCGATCGTGACAACACCGTTGACGGCGCGGGTGGCCGCCAGTACCGAGCCGCCGGCGCCGGCCGCTTCGGCCGCGTTCTTCAGGAGATTGGTCACGATGCCCTTCACCAGGTCCGCTCCGGCAAGCACGCGCGGTCCGCGCGCGTCCAGCTTGAGATGGTACGTCGTCTCGGGATGCGCCGGGCGGAGCAGGGCAACGCGCTCGCTGACGAGTGTGTTGACGTCGATCACCTCCGGCGTGACCGGTGGTTCGCTGGAGTACTCCGAGAACGCCCGCACGCGGCGCTCGAGCGAGTCGATTTCGCTTACGACGATCTGGACGGCCTGATCGAGGAATGTCCGATCGTCCGGCTTCAGGCGCGCCTGCATTTCCTCGACCGTCAACCGGATCGGCGTCAGCGAGTTCTTGACCTCGTGCGCGGTCTTCCGCGCGAGCGTCTGCCAGCTGGCGATCTGCGTCAGCTGCACCAGGCGCTCGCGGCTCTGGCGGAGCTGATCGGCCATGCGGTTGAAGGCATCGACCGCGCTTCCGACTTCATCGCGGGCGGGGGTTCCAGGATCCCGGCCGGTCTCGACACGTGTTGACCAGTCACCTGATGCAAAGTTCGTCAGCCCCTTGGTGAGCTCCTGAATGGGGCGGCTGATGCGGTGCGCGATGAGCACGAGCGGTGCCAGCGAGATGATCCACGCCGCCGCCAGCAGGAGCAGCAACGTGACCGTGAACCCGCGCCGAAGGTCGCGGCCTTCGATCGACTCCACGAGTTGTCTCGACTGCCGGAGCTGGCTCGACAGCTGGTCCATGCGCAGGCCGTGCAGATCGCGACTGAACGTCTGGGCGCCGCGAACTCCCGATCCGTTCTCGACCCGCCGCATGTAGTCGAGCCGGTCTCCGTCAGTGCCGGAGAGGCCGAAACGCTCGGTCTCACCGCTGTTCCAGAACGTGCGGATCCCTTCGGGCCAGGTGGCCTGGTCCGCGACGAAGTACCACGTGGCGGTGGCCTTGCCCGCGATCGCATCCTGTTTCAGCGCATCACGCTCGCGCTGATAGAACTGCCGGACTGTTTCCTCGAGCGTTCTGGACAGACGATCGAGTTCCCCGGTCGTCGAGTAGCCAAGGCTCCGATCGATGAGCGATGTCGTGATCCACACCGTCGCGGCCAGCGGCAGGATGGTGGCCACGAGGAACGCGACGATGAGGCGAGTGCGGAGCTTCATAGTGCCGTGTGCCCAGTGCGACGTCCGGACTGCTACTGGCGCAACCGGAACGGTCCGGCTTCAATGGAGTGCGTCCACTCGGCCGCCTTGCGGCGGGAGCTGAACGCATCGATCAACGCGCGCAGCGAGAAACCCGCGGCCTCGTCGCCGTTTGGAGGATTGTCGCCGAGGATGCGGTATTCGAGCCGCACCCAGAAGGGCACATCCTTTCCAAGCGATCCAAGCGACGCGACCGGGACAGTCAGCTGATCGAGACACCAGGCCTCCGCCTGGGCCGACGTCAGATACGACGAGGATTTCGCGGGCGGCCCGACGCTCGTGACGGCGAAACGCTCTTCCCAGAGGTCATAGCTCAGGACGAATGTCCGGCGGTCATGCGCCGCTGCGGGAGCGCCCGTCCTCGGCAGCACCGAGAGATCGAGATCGGCCCTCAAGGCGCGCCCGTCCTTCAGCCGGGCGAGCGGCTCGCCTTTGATGAATGTGAATCCCGGCGCCTGGACGGCGACGGCGTCGGCGACGCGGGTCACCGACACGGCCTGCGCGCCGAGGCTCACAACGGCCCAGATGAGCAGCGTGAGCGCGATCGATGGGAATCGAGGACGCGCCACGGCTAGTCCTTCGGGAAGCTGGGGCGCGGTGTCGAGAACCGCAGGCCCATCATGAACACCGCGCGCGAGTCGCTCGTGTTCAGCGGGAAGCCCAACATCATGAAAACGGGACCGGGCGCGTAGCCGAAGCCGGTCGAGAAACGCAGCTTCCGTTCGGTACCCTTGTTCCACACCGATCCGGAATCGAGAAAGACGGCCAGGCCCCGATAGCGGTACTCCGCCGACGCGTGGAACACGCGGTCGCCGCCGAGCGGCGCAATCTCGTACTTGCTCCAGCCGCGAAGCGTCGCCGCATCACCGAGGGTGAACCGCTCGAACAGCGGAGCGTCACCGGTCGTGCCGCCCGCCATTCCCGACAGGAGAAGGCTGTGTCTGCGTTGTTCGAACAGATACGTGGCCTCGCCCAGGTGGCGCTTGTAGACGAGGTCGCTTTCGAGTGACTCGGTTCCCACGCGCGTCGTGAACGACGCCTCGAGATCGTGCAGCACTTTCGGCGCGAGCTTCCAGCGCTGATCGAACCGTACCGACCAGACCGCGGCGTTCGCCATCCGCGATCCGGAGGATGACTCGTCCAGGTCGTCGAGCTCCACGATGCTGACGCCGCCGGCGACGGCGAGGTGCGGCGTTATCGCAAACTTCAGCAGCGGCGTCACGGTGCGGCGACTGCGGTACAGCGCCGGCAGCGTCGTACTGCCCACGATGGCCGCCAGCGTTTCCTTCCGCCACGTCTGTTCAAACGTCGACCAATCGAAAAACAGTCCCAGGCGATCGGTGCCCAGCTTGCGTGTGTCGAACCTTACGCCGCCGCCCGAGTACTCTTCGACCAGCTCGTTCGCCGAGCTGAACGCAAAGTGCGGCTGCACCATGAACTCATTGCTGCTCATCGTCAGCGGGAGGATGGCGCCCCAGCCCTGGTCGGAGTGATAGACCAGGTTGTCGTCCGTCTTTTCGAAACGAAGCCAGAAGGATTCCTCCTTCCGCTCGAGCCGGAAGATGAGCCGAATCTGTCCCGGCTGCTTGCCGCGCGAGGTGCGGCGCTCCACGCTGTACTTCTCGAACGACGCTTGCAGCCGCGCCTGCAGCCGCTCGGCGAGGTCGGCATCCATCGGCTTGCCTTCGAGCGCCTTCTGATCGGCGCGCATCTCGGCGGTGATCCGGCTCTCGCTGACGCCGTAGATCCTGACGTCCTCGACGACGTACTTCGCATTGACGTCGCCCTGATGATCCGCATCGCGCATCCGCGCGGCGACGAAGACGACGCGGGCCCCGCCGTCGGGATCGGCGGTGACGCGCACGGCGGCGACGAATCGCGGCTGTTCGGCCTCGAGGCGAGCGGCGAGGTCTCGCAGCTGCTGTCGGTTGAGCGGATTCCCCGCGAGCTTGCCGATGTCAGCTTGCAGGCCCGGGCTCAGACGCGAGAGGTCGAGGCCGGAGACCTGCGCCGTCTTGATTGGAGCACCGTCCGGCGGCATGTTTTCCTGCGCGCGTGCCCGCGCAGGCACGAACAGAAGAACGGTGATGCAGAGGAGGAGCGAAGCAGAGGCGTGTCTCATGGCGACACGGAATAGCAAGGCGCGGGCCATCGTCTAAGTTGTTGATTCTAAATCAGATGACGATCGGCGAGGTGTGCGCGTGCGGCACGGCTGTGCCGATCGGGCACACGTCGATCGATCAGAAACGGCTCGATCGTATCCAGGTATCCGAGCGGGCCCAGGCGACCGCGAGCTCGGCATCGACATCCTTGGTCGGTGCACCGCGGCCAGCGAGCGCCTGCTTCAGGCCGAGCAGTGACCAGCCGTTCTTCGGGTGCTCCTTGAGGTCGGCGCGATAGACCTGCTCGGCGTCATCGAAGCGCTTGAGCTCGAGCAACGCGGCGCCCAGCCAGTGACGCGGTGAGAAGGGAAGCGGCTCGGGTTCGTCGTACTCGAGGGTGATCTCGAAATCGACGGCGCGCGTGAATGGCGCGATCGATCCGCTCACGTCTCCGGCCATCCGCTTCATCTCACCTTCGAGAATGCCGGCTGCGATCCCCAGCAGTTTCTTGCCAGAATGGCTGCGAAAGGCGCCCGTCGTCGTCTCGGCCACCGGCATGAGTTTCGCGAGGTACTCCTGGGCCTTGTCGGTCTGTCCCTGCTTCAAGTGCGCGTAACCCATGGCGAAGTCCCAGAGCCCGCCGACCACATCGCCCTGAGGCCGCTGGGGCACCAATAGAATCTCGTCGAATCTTCCGAACCTGACCATCGTCAGCACTTCGTACAACGTGGACTTCGTCAGTTTGGTGTAGTCCTTGCCGGCGCGCATCGCGATCGCGCCCTGGCCGTCGTACGACGCGGCGTACAGAAGCATGTGCAGGTTGTGCTCGGGATAGATCGCGAAGCCCTCGCCGACGGCCGCCTTCTGGTCCGAGTGCCACGCATCCAGATTCGCGCGGACGGAGTCGCCCCACCGGCCGACCTCGTTCCATGTGTGCGACGGCATGTGGTTCATGTGGCTGGCGCCGGGGATGGAGCGGCCCAGGAACTCGGCGCACGTTTCCGCGCGGCCGGGCACGACGGTCGATTCGGTGGCGTGAACGTAGAGGTGACACGCGCCGGGATGGCGGACATCCCGGCTGAGGACGCTCTCGAGGACGCTGTGAAGCCGCTTGACGTTGGGATCGTTCACGTCGCGGGTGCCGCGCCGGGGCTCGAGCACGAACAGGGCGTCGGCATAGAGCGTGACGATTTCGAGGTCGTCCGGGTACTGGTCGGCAACCTTGCGCATGGCCTCCGCATAGGCGCGATCCTGATCCACGCGGTGCGTCACATCGAACTTCTCGACATACCTGACCTGGATCGCGTCGATGAGCGCGCGCTCCTTCGGCGTGGCTCGATCGCGCAGCTCCAGCGCCTTGCGCGACGCGGCATATGCGCGCGGGGATTCGTCGGCGTTCATCGGCCCGTTCAGATAGGAGCCCAGCGCCCACGCTTCGCCCCAGTAGCAGATTCCGCAGCCGGGATCGCGCTTCCAGGATTCGCGAAAGGAGCGCACCGCCTCCGGCTTCGCGAACGAATACATCATCTGGAAGCCCTGGTCGAAGAAGGCCTGGGCTTCGGCGTTGGTTGTCGAGATCTTCTTCGTGAACGTGCCGAGCCCGTTCTTGAAGATCTCTATCGGCGCGGTGTACCGCTGATCGGCGGATTGCTGCGGCAGCGCGGTCAGCAGCGCAACGGCGAACAGGAGCGAGCGCGTCACTACTTCCTGGTCACACGGAACAGCCGGCCTGGATTGGCGTCCTCAATCATCCAGAGCGCGCCGTCGGGCCCGACTTCGACATCGCGCAGGCGGAAATCCACGGACCAGCGCTCGGCCGGCGTGGCGCCGCCCTTGCCGTCGAACGTGATGCGGTTCAGCGTCTTGGTCTGCATTCCGCCCATCAGCGCGGAGCCGTTCCATTCCGGGAACATCGCGCCCTTGTAGAAGATCAGATTGCCTGGCGCGATGATGGGCGTCCAGTAGATGACGGGTTTCGTCAGATCGGGGCGCGTGTCGGGACTCGGGATCGGCACCCTGTTGTAGTTGGTCGCGTACGACACCAGCGGCCAGCCATAGTTCTTGCCGGGCTCGATCAGGTTCAATTCGTCGCCTCCAGCGGGTCCGTGTTCGACCTCCCACAAACGGCCGTCCGGCCCGAACGCGAGTCCGTACGGCGTGCGGAGTCCGGTCGACCAGGTCTCCGCGGGCGTCAGGTTCGGCCCCTCGAACGTGTGTGTCCTGACCACGGCCGCGGTCTTGGCAAGTTCCGTGTCGCGCGGCGGATTGATCACATCGACGGTCGCGGCGCCGGTCTTGCCGGCCATGGGATTTCCCGGCGCCGGCTTGCCGTCGAGGGTGAGCCGCAGAATCTTACCGAGCGGCTGATTCGGATCCTGAGCTGGCGTCATACGCTGCCGATCGCCGACCGTGAGAAAGAGAAAACCATCCGGTGAAAACGCGATCTGCGCGCCGAACTGTCCCCCGCGGCCCTTGATGGGATCGCGCCAGATGACTTGCAGACCCTCGAGGCTCGCTGAGTCCTTGCCGAGCACGAGGCGCGCGCGTGCAAGGGCCAGGCTCGATGTCGCCATGTTCGGGGGCGTCGTCACATCACCCGGTTCGGAGTACGTCAGGTACACGCTCTGGTCCGTGGCGTATTTCGGGGACACGAAGATCCCAAGCATGCCGCCCTGTCCCTGCGCGAGAACGGCGGGGACGTTCGAGACCGGCGTCTTCTCTCCCGTTTGCGTCACCAGCCAGACGGGGCCGGGCTTTTCGGTGATCAGCATCCGTCCGTCCGGGAGGAATGCAATCCGCCACGGAAGGTTGAACGTCGCGACCTGCGTCATCGTGAAGGGTAGGGCCGCTTCGGGCTTCTGCTCGCCTGCGTTGACCTGTGCGTGGGCGCTCGCGGGCACCAGGGCCAGCAACAGCGCGGCAATTGCTCTCTTGTGCATAGCGAATTATTGCATTTCCTCGTAGCGGAATTGTCTTTTCGACCGTATCCTCTCAGCCACCAGTTTCCGATAACCAGCCAGGAAGTACCGCTCGATGAAACACTTGCTCTATGCCCTCGTAGTCGTGACGTCCGTGGCTGCGTCAGTTCAGGCGCAGTCGTATCAGGCCTTCAACAGCCGCCAGTCCGCGACCTTTTCGGCGCCAGCGTTTACCGATTTGGAAGTCGCCACGCTGCTCGGCACGCTCGACCGTTTGATTCTGGCCGCGCCGGCTGGAGCAAAGTGGACGGACGTCGTTCGCGATGCGCTGTGGCAATTCGCGAAGCGCGTGCAGGGGAGCCGGCTAACGCCGGCTCAGGAGGGACGCATTACGGCGTACCTCGATACCCTGGCGAGGTCCCGGCCTGGGGCTGCGTCGATCATGGAGGGCCCGCGCCAATCGATCACGCACTTTTCGGTCGGCAAGGCGGCGCCGGAGATTACCGGCCAGGATCTTGACGGCCGCCAATTCAAACTGGGTGACTATCGCGGCCAGGTCGTCCTCGTCGTGTTCTCCGCGGACTGGTGCGCCATCTGCCGGGCGGGCGCGCCGTACGAGCGGTTCCTGCTCGACAAGTACGCGCGCTGGCCGTTCGCGGTGCTGGGCGTGGAGACGGGTGAGAGCCGGGACGCGGCCAGGCAAACCCGTCACGCGGACCCGCTGACCACACGGTCATGGTGGGACGCACCCCGGCCGGGCGAAGTCAGCGGATCCATTGCGGCGGCCTGGAACGTGTCGGGCCTGCCGGCGACGTTCCTCATCGACGGCGACGGCGTGATTCAGGCCGTGGGCCTTCGCGAGGAGCCCCTGCTCGTGGCCGTGCGCCAGCTGGTCGAGGCACAGGCCGACCGCAACCTCAAATCGCAACGATCGAAGAAGTAGACGCTTACCTCTGCGTCGAGCAGGTGTCGGCGATCGACGTCAGGCTCTTGGCGGTGAGCTTCGGCAGATCCTTCTCCTCCGCCTTCTGCTTCGCTGGTGGCGCGACGCGGCCGTCGCCAGTGCCGGTGATTCGCACTTCGTGATTCAGATTCTCGCGGAGGTTCAGATCTTCCGTTCCCGCCACCACGATGTACTTCACCGGCACTTCCGTCGCACTCGGCGGATCCTTCTTCACGTTGTCGAAGATGAACACGGATGGAGTCGATCCCTGGATGAGGCAGCCGGTCAGCGTCAACTCGGGCATCGTCTTTTCCTGCGGCGTCTGGGCGGCGGGCGGATTCTGAGACGCCGGCGGATTCTGCACTGGCGGATTCTGACTGGCGGCGAGGCCGGCCACGAGCGTGCACACGGCCAGCGCACTGACAAACGTCTTCATGGTGTTCTCCTTGTTGGTGGGAATGAACCCACGAAAAAATCTTCAATCTGCGTGCCACGGACGTGATCCGTGCGTCACGGCGCCGGCGAGGGCGCGGCCGCGCCGGTGTGAATGGTCGTGCAAAAAGTACGTGTGAAAACTACCTGGTTCACCAGCCGATCTATCATTCAGCTGCCGATCTTCGGCTGGGGGCGCATTGAAATTGAGCCGATCGCTGTTGCTGCTGACTCTTGTCGCCGGCGTCTTTGCATCGACCGCCTGCGGTAATTCCGAAGGCAATCCGAAAGTCCCCGCCGGCGCCAAGAGCTCCGGCGGCAAACACGCCGTCATCGAGACGGACAAGGGGCCGATCGAGATCACGTTGCTCGAGAGTGACGCGCCGAAGGCCGTCGAGAACTTCCGGCTGCTCGCCGAACACAAGTACTACGACGGCCTGACGTTCCACCGGATCATCCGCGGCTTCATGATCCAGGGCGGCGATCCGAACGGCGACGGTACGGGCGGTCAGAGCGCGTGGGGACCGCCGTTCGCCGACGAAATCAATCTCGACTCAGCGCTCTATCGTGGCGGCTACAAGCGCGGCCTCGTCGCGCTGGCCAATAGCGGACGGAACACCAACGGCAGCCAGTTCTTCATCCTCCATCAGGACTATTCGCTGGAACCAAACTATGTCGTGTTCGCCTGGGTGTCGAAGGGCATGGAGGTCGTTGACGCGCTTGCCTCGGTGCCGGTGGGCATGGGCCCGGGCGACGAGCCCAGCAAGCCCGTGACCCCACCGGTAATCAAGACCGTCTCGATCCGGCAGTGATAAACGTTAAACTCGCAGTCCCTTCATGACGCTCGACGCCAGAAGCCCTGGCGGCGATGCCGGCCGCCGGGACATCACCGTCGAGCACGCCGCCGCTCGCGCGCTTGTCTCCGCGGCACGGCTGCATGAGGCCATCCCGGGAATTCTTGCGGCCATTTGCGAGTCTCTCGGGTGGGAGCACGGCGCGTACTGGGCCATCGACCACAGCGCCGACGTCCTCCGGTGCGCCGAGGTCTGGACTCCGCCCTCGCTCTCTTTTCCCGAGTTCGATCGTGCCAGCCGGGCGACGGCATTCACGCGCGGTGTCGGACTGCCGGGCCGCGTGTGGGAGTCCGGCGCTCCATGCTGGATCTCCGACGTCACGCGCGATCCCAACTTTCCGCGCGCGCCCGTCGCCACCCGCGAGGGCCTGCACGCGGCCTTCTGTTTCCCGGTGCTGCTGCGCGGCGACGTGAAGGGCGTCCTGGAATTCTTCAGCCGGGAGATCCGCAAGCCGGACGACCAGTTGTTGTCGATGCTCTCAGCGGTCGGCAATCAGATCGGCATCTTCATCGACCGGCGGCGCGCCGAGGAGGAGCTCGATCGGTTCTTCCGGCTGTCGCTCGACATGCTCTGCGTCGCGGGCTTCGACGGCTACTTCAAGCGCGTCAATCCCGCGTGGAAACGCATTCTGGGATGGAGCGAGACCGAGCTGCTGGCGCGGCCGTACCTCGACTTCATTCATCCCGACGATCGTGACGCCACTCTCGCCGAGGCGGGGAAGGTCAGCCAGGGACACGAACTGATTCATTTCGAGAATCGGTACATGCACAAGGACGGCACGTACCGCTGGCTGCTCTGGACGGCGGCGCCGTACGCCGTCGAACAAGTCGTGTACTGCGCCGCGCGCGATATCACGGAGCGCAAGGAGGCCGAAGTTACGCTTGGTCTTCTCGTCCGGCAGCTCGAACTGTCCAAGCGGCAGGCGGAGGAGGCCACCGAAGCCAAGAGCGCGTTTCTCGCGAACATGAGTCACGAGGTTCGCACGCCGCTCAACGCCATCCTCGGGATGACGTCGCTCGCGCTCGGCACCACGCTTTCGGCCGAACAGCGCGACTACCTGTCGACGGCGAAATCCTCCGCGGAGGCCCTGCTCGATGTCGTCAACGACGTGCTCGACTTTTCCAAGATCGAGGCGAGCAAGCTCGATCTCGAGCGCGCCGAGTTCGACGTGCGCGAGACGATTGGCGATGCCGTCAAGGTGCTCGGATTCCGCGCGGCGGAGAAGGGGCTCGAGCTCATCTGCGACGTGGCGCGCGAGGTGCCGGCGACGCTCGTCGGCGACGCCGGACGTCTTCGCCAGGTGCTCCTGAACATTGTCGGCAATGCCGTGAAGTTCACCGGCGCGGGCGAAGTGCTCGTGCGCGTGACGCTCGAGGCGCCCATTCACGATGCCGAAGACGAGCCCGTCAGACTGCACGTCGCGACGAGCGACACGGGGATCGGCATCCCGAAGGACAAGATCGGTCACATCTTCCAGGCGTTCACTCAGGCCGATGCATCGACGACGCGGCGTTTTGGCGGTACGGGGCTCGGACTCGCCATCGCTCAACGGCTCGTGGATCTGATGAACGGCCGGATCTGGGTCGACAGCGAAGTCGGCGTCGGCAGTACGTTCCACTTCACTGCCGCCTTCGACCACGCGGGCGACACAGGCGCGCTGCCGCACCGCGCGGAGCCCCGCGAGCTCGAGGGCCTGCGCGTGCTGGTGGTCGACGACAACGCGACGAACCGCCGCATTCTCGTGGAGATGCTGTCGAGCTGGCACATGGTCCCGACGGCCGTGGGCGATGCGCGATCGGCGCTCGTCGCGCTTCAGAAGGCGTCGCCGACGGCCGGCCATTTCCACGCCGTGGTCTCCGACTGCCAGATGCCGGACGCGGACGGCTACATGCTCGCGAAGTGGATCAAGGGCGATCCGCGGCTCCGCGGCACGCCGTTCATCATGCTCACGTCGCTCGGCAAACCGGAGGACACCGCGCGACTGCGGCGGCTGGGCATCAGCGCGTATCTGACGAAGCCGGTCAAGCACTCCGACCTGCTCAACACGTTCGCGTCGCTGTTCACCGTCGCGACGAAGCGTGAGCCGCCGCCGGAAGTCGTGCCGCCGCGGAGCCTTCCGGCCCGCACGCTTCGGGTGCTGCTTGCCGAGGATCATCCCGTCAATCGAAAGCTCGTGATGACGGTCTTGGTGAAACGCGGTCACGCTGTCGATGCCGTGGACAACGGCCGTGCCGCGCTCGACGCGGTGGGCCGATCGCACTACGACATCGTGATCATGGATCTCCAGATGCCCGAGATGGGCGGCCTCGAAGCCACCGTGGCGATCCGGGAACGAGAACGGGCCATCGGCGGCGGCGTGCCGGGTATTCCTATCGTCGCGCTGACGGCACACGCCATGCGTGGCGATCGAGAACGTTGCCTGGCGGCGGGAATGGACGAGTATCTCGCCAAGCCGATCGACGTCGGTCTCCTCGTGACGACGGTGGAACGGCTCGGAAGCGCGGAGTCCGGAGTCCGGAGTGCGGGGCCCGTCCGGAGTCCGGCGTCCGTCCCGGGTTCCGCGGTGACGTTTGCCGAAGATGACGCGCTGCGGCGGACGAGCGGGGATCGAAAACTGTTGAAGCAGCTCGTGTCGCTCTGTCGCGCGGATGCGCGGATCTCGGTGCGCAAGATCGAGCAGGCGGTGAAGAAGAAGAACGCCGAAGCGCTGAGGACAGCGGCACACGGGCTCAAGGGTTCGGTCGCGACGGTCGGCGGAATGGCGGCACGCGATGCCGCGGCCAGGCTCGAGAGTCTCGGCAAGTCCGGCCACCTGAAGGACGCCGGCGCGGCGCTGAAGAGGCTGCGCGCCGAGTTGGCGCAGCTCGACAAGGCATTCGCGCGCGCGCGCCTGATCTCCGATACGCGAGGCCGAAGACGATGACGTCCATTCTGCTCGTCGATGACGATCGCGCGTCGAGACATCTGGCCGAGAGCATCCTCAAGCGCGAGGGCTGGCGCGTGACGGTCGCGCGGGATGGCGTCGAGGCGCTGAAGGTCCTGCGCACGCGCAGGTTCGATCTCATGCTCCTCGACGTCTGGATGCCGCGCATGAACGGCCTGGAGCTGCTCGAAAGAATCCGTGGCCTGAAGCGCCGGCCCCGCGTTGTCGTGATGACCTCGGACGACACGCCGGCCACCGTGCTGGGCGCGGTGCGCGAGCAGGCGTTCCGCTACGTCCACAAACCCGTCGATCCGGTGGCGCTGGTGGACGCGGTTCGCGACACGCTCGAGGCGCCGGAGACACCGCCGATCGAGGTCGTGTCCGCCCGGCCAGACTGGGTGGAGCTCGTCGTCCCGTGCACGAGGGAAGCCGCGGAACGGCTGCGCGGCGTCATGGCGCACCTCGACAACGATCTCGCGCCGGACGTGCGCGACTCGATTGCCTACGCATTTCGCGAGCTGTTGCTCAACGCGATCGAGTGGGGCGGGAAGCTCGATCCGTCCCGGACCGTGCGGATTTCGTATCTGCGTGCGAAACGAATGCTGATGTACCGCATCGCCGATCCAGGACCGGGTTTCAACATCGAGAATCTTCCGCATGCGGCGGTCGGCCAGCCGCACGATTCACCGATCGCGCACGTGGATGTGCGTGAAGCGCAGGGGCTCCGGCCCGGCGGCTTCGGGATTCTGACGGTCCGCGAGAGTGTCGACGAGCTGCTCTACAACGAAAAGCGCAACGAGGTGGTGTTCGTGAAGTACCTATGAATCCTTCAAACGTCAGCGTTCGTCAGGCGATTATCAGGGGATGGCTGGCCTGCGGCGTCCTGGACATTTCGGCGGCGTGCATCCAGTCCTGGTTACAGGCGGGGAGGACGCCCTGGCAGGTACTCAAAGGCGTCGCGTCTGCATTGTGGGGGCGCGCGGCGATGGACGCAGGTCCAAGCATGGCGGCCATCGGCCTCGGCATGCATTTCACCGTCGCCCTCACGGCGACGCTCGTGTTCTATTTTCTGTACCGGCGCCTTGCGTTTCTGCGCTCCGCGCCGCTTCTTGTCGTCGGTCCGCTCTACGGCGTCGTCGTGTTCTGCGCGATGAACTACGGCACGCTACCGTTCCTGACCTGGGTGCGGAGCTTCTATCTCGGCACACCGCCACGCTGGCCCGGATCGATGGGCTGGCCGCAGCTCGGTATCCACATGATCTGCGTCGGGCTGCCGATCGCGTGGGGCGTCAGGAGCGCCCGGCGCTAGAACTTCGGCACTCTGCGGCCCAGGCGGACCCGCCGGCGCATGATGTACAGCGTCAGCACCGTTCCCGTTGATGCCAGAAGAAGGAGGACGAAGGCAGGGCTAATCTGCAGCATGCCCTGCCTCATCGGCGCGACAGGCCGGAAGCTTTAGCGCTACTTGAGTCTCACACCCAGCACGTCCAGCCGCAGCATCTGACCGGCCAGCGGCTTGTTGACGACGCCCTTGATGATGCGCTGCCGATCCGCTGGCCCCTGTTCGGCGTTGTCGATCTGACGATCATTGCCGTCCACGACGCGGACGACGACCCTGGCGCCGCCGGCGACGGGTAGGGTGGCCTCGAAGTCCTCGAGATAGATCGTGTGGCCGACGCGCGGATAGTGATTCAGCCAGTACGTCTGCTTCGGTTCCGACACTTCTATGTGCCAGGCGGACCACTCACGCGCGCGGATCGTGCCGCCGACTTTGTAGTACGGATGTTCCGGCAGGGGAGTCTCTCCATCGGCAATCGTCGTCGGTTCGAAGATGCCGCGGATTCTCAGCCGGACCTCGTGCAGCTCGCCCGCCCTGCCGCCGAACGTGAACGCCTTTTCCACGAGCTGCTTGTGAAGGCACGTGTCCGGCTGCGGGGCGTAGTCGCCCGTGCAGTCGTCGTGCAGGAACAGCTGGTGGAATCCTTCAGCGACCTTCTTGACGTCGTTGGCCTGACGGGATTCGGCTATCGCCACACAGCCCAAGCTTGCGACACAGATCGCTGCGAGCATTCGCATCGGTGATCCTCCGGGTGGAGGCAAGCATAGCGCCAACACCCGCCGCGCGCGATCCTGTGTCGCGACCGGTTGACATTGGCGGCGCGGGCGTGGCATAACCCAGTCATCGTGTTTGCGGTGTTCTGTTGCGCGTGTTGTCGCGAGGCCCTGACGCCTCCGATGCCGCGCACTGCCTGCAGACTCAGCTGATCTAGCGACACACGCAGGCTCAGAGCTTCGGCCCGGAAGGCATTTGTCTTCCGGGCCTTTTTCTTTTTTGGGGAGAAATCGATGAGTGTTCCAATCCGGCGCCTTGGTGGTCTTCTCGTCCTGTCGCTGATGGTCTCTTCCGCCGGGTATGCGCAAGCGCCCGCGCCGCCCCTGTACCCGGCCGGGGATGCGGCGAAGGCAATTGCCGCGGCGGAAGCCGCCGCGAAGAAAGACGGCAAGCACGTCCTGCTCGATTTCGGCGCGGACTGGTGCCCCGATTGCCGCGTGCTCGGTGCGCTGTTCGAGGATCCGGCCGTCGCGCCAATCGTGACGGCGAACTTCCATGTCGTCCGGGTCGATGTCGGGCGCCGGGACAAGAACGGCGACATCGTCGCGAAGTATGGCGGGACTTCTGACGACTGGATTCCTGCGGTCGTCGTGCGCGCGCCGGACGGAACGACGATCGCGGTCACCAACGACGTCGTCAGATTGACGCGACGGACGAGCAGGGAGGAGCTGATCACTCTGCTCAAGGCATGGGCGCCGAAGCAGCGCGAGCGGGAACTCGGCACGTTCGTCGAGCGGGGTGTGCGCGTGCGGTTGCGGCTCGAGCGCGATCGATCGGGAGGACGGTGGCTTGCGGGAGAGTTCGCGCCGCTTGCGAGCGGAACGCATCTCTACGCGATCGATTTGCCCGACGAGGGCGTGGATGGACTCGGCCGGCCCACGAAGATGTCCATCGCGCCGGGCTCGCACTGGCGAGCCGCCGGCCGGCTGACTGTCGATCGTCCGGTGGTGAAGGATCGAATCGAAGGTCTTGGCGTCACCCTGGCGACGTACCCCGCGGGTCCCGTGACGCTGCGGCTGCCGATTCTAATTGCCCAAGGCGGCGGCGCCGAGTCGGACGCGGCGGAAATCCGCGTGAGCTACATGGCTTGCGGCCCACGCGGCTGTATGCCGCCCGTGAGCACTACTTTTCTTTATCGCGGCCGCTGAGCGCGCGGCCCTTCGCGACGGCGCGGAACGCGGGGTCGCCGAACGACTGCAGGATGGCGACACTGAAGCCCTGCTGCATGCGCGTCTCGATGTCATTCTCGGATACCGGGTAGCCGCATGGCACCTTGAATTCCTTGCACGCGGCGAGCACCTGTTGAATCGCCTCTTCCCACGCCGCATCGTCGCGGACGCGGCGGCCTTCGGCGTTGGTGGTCGAGAAGACGCCGCCGAGCGTGCCGGCGCCGGGGACGAGGACGCCGAGGCCTTTGACTTGCGCGATCTCGCGCACGTTCTTCAGGCCCTCCTTCGTCTCGACGATGGCCCACGCGACGAGCTCGCCCTCGGGGTTGAGCGGCCAGACGTCTGCTTTGCGGCGGTACTGCGCTTCGGTGAGCCCCCAGTACTTCGGCGCGCTGCCGATGTCGTCCGGGCGCGTGCCGCCCTTCGATGCGAATCGCATCGCGGCGATGCCCTGGCGGAGTTCTTCGGCGGTGTCGACTTCGACGAAGGAGATCGTGGTGACGCCCGCGTTGAGCTGCTTGCTGATGTTGGGGATGTACTTCGCCGGATCGGCCGCCTGTTCGGGCGTCGAGATGTTCGGCGTCTTCACGTTGAGCGGAACGAGCAGGCGCGGGAACGGCTTTTGCGCGATGCCACCGGCTTCGACGATGGCGTCGGCCATCGTGGTGAAAGCGGGGAGGGCGTTGTCGACGCCGCGCTCCATGCCGCCGCTGAAGAAGTAGTCCGCCTCGGGGTGGGAGATCGCGTCTTTCGCCAGCTCGAGCGGCGTCTTTGGAGTGGGCGGGGGCGTCGCCGGTGCCGGGGCCGGTGTGCCCGGAAGCGCCGCGCCACCCGTGCCCTGGGCGCCGCCACGTCCGGGACCGCCGCCGCGCGCGGACGGCATGCCGAGTCCGAAGATCGCCTTCTTCGCGCCGAGCAGATCCACCATCGGGTTCAAGTGCCGGCCGGTCTGTCCACTGACCGTACCCACCAGCACCGCCCCCGTCACAAACCCCACCGCCGCAATGGTCCTGTTCATGCGGAGATGATAATCGGTCACGGCAGTCAAAGGACAAGCGCTTTTCGATTGCGTTTGTTCCCGTCGTTCCCGTCGTTCCCGTTGTTCGCGTCGTTTCTCAGTCCGCCTCAGGCCATCCGCCGGAGCGGGCGCTTGACCGCAAAGGCAGGGTGGGCGTGCGGGCGGCGGACGGCGCCGGCTTCGAGCACCATGCGGTGCTCCTCGGCTGTGCGCTGGACGGCCGGCACGGCGTGGCCGCAGTCATTGCAGACGAGGTGCATCACTTCGATGCCGTCGAGCGGGCGGCGCTCGCGATACGTCGAGTCGTGCGGGCAGCCAGAGAACAGACGAACAAGAAACGTCATCATGGTTGTCACATCCTGCGGGACCGACAAATTGGTCGGCCAGCACCCCCTTACACCGCAACACCAATGCCGTCGCGGACCCGCCGTTTTCGACCCGTCCGGCCAGAAAAGTCAACCCAGCGCGAACCTGTTTTCCAGGGGTTTGCTAGACTTCCTGCGGGCGTAGCGATGCCGGCGATTTTCGTGATTTCAGCGTTGTGTGCGGCCATCGTGGCCGCCGCCGCACCCGCATCCACACCGGCCCAGTCGAAAGCCCCGGCACGCGTTATCGTTTTTACCGACGATTCAGGGGATCCGGCCGAACTCGCGAGCCGCAAGACCTCCGTGAAAGATCTGACGGATGCGCTCGCCGCAAAGAAGAAACTCTTCGTCGGCACGACGAACGAAGACGATGCGGAGCTTCTGATCGAGGTGATCGATCGCGCGGTGACCGTGCCCAAGGTCGTCATCGGGATCGGGCCGCGTCCGGGTCAGTCGACGATGGCTTCCGGTCCCGCCAGGGCCGCCGAACTTCGCGTCCGTCTCAAGACCCGGGCGGGCGAGCCCGTCGACTTCAAGAACAAGAACAAAGCGGCGGACAACCCGCGTGGCTGGAAGAGCGCCGCCGACGACATCGCCGATCAGATCGAGCGATGGCATCTGGCGCGCGTCGTTAGGTAGTCAATCCGTCAATCGGTCAATCCATCAATCGGTCAATCAGAATGTCCGTCGCCTCACACCTTGCCGTGTCACCGGCCGGATACGACCGTCGTATCCGGCAACTCATCCTGCACTATGACGAGCTCATTGCCGAGGCCTCGCGCGCGCTTCGCTTCGCGCGCCGGCCCGTGCGCACGATCGTCGATCTCGGGATTGGCACCGGCGCCTTGTCAGCCGCATGTCTGGCGCACGCACCCCGCGCCCGTATTCACGGCATCGACGCGGATGTCTCGATGATGGACGTCGCGCGGGTGCGTCTGCACCGCGCGCGCCGGCGTCTGACGCTCACTGAAGGAGACTTCACGGCCGTTGATCTGCCGCGGGCTGACGCGATGGTCGGCAGCTATTCCCTCCATCACATTTCGACGCGACGCGCGAAGCTCGCGTTCTACCGGCGCTGCCGCAAGGCGCTTCGTCCGGGTGGCGTGCTCATCAACGGGGATTGCGCGCCGTCCGCGCCACCGACGGCAGCCGCCGCCGATCTCCGGCGCTGGTTCGCGCACCTCGCCGAATCGTCCGGATCGATGGCCGCCGCTCGCCGCATCTATGAATCGTGGGCCGACGAGGACACCTACATGCCTCTCGCCGTGGAAGTGGATCTCATGTCGCGCGCCGGCTTCACGGTTGAAGTGCCGTGGCGCCGCGCGCCATTTGCCGTCATCGCCGGACTTGCTTGACCCGGGTCGGCGCGGGATTCCTACAACGTCGAAGACGCGATCGCGCCGCCGAGCGTCAACGCGCCGACGATCATGCCCAGCACGACCGTGACCAGGATGATCACCACAGCGCACACGATCATGTAGATCACGACCTGATCGGCCGGTGTCTTCATGACGTGCGGCAGGCCCAGATAAAAGAGGTAGATCCCGTAGATGAAACCTATTAGGGCGATGAGGCCGCCAAGCATGGGAATCACGCCAGCCGCACCCGCGACCCAGCTTGCCGTCGCGGCGTAGGCTGCCATTTTGAGTGCGTCCACGCGGGTTCCCGACGACTTGAATTTCGGCGCCAGCCACTCGATGACGATCGCGCAGATGAAGACGCTCGCGAGTCCCATGATGTACTGCACGACCGCCCAGGTGAGCGCCGTCGTCATTCCGAAGGGGACACCGGCCGTCGCAAGCGTCGATCGGACGAACGCCATTCCGAGGAACCCCGCGATGACGGGAATCGCAGACAGCGGAATGATGTATTCCGAATAGAGGCGGCCGATATCCGTCGACTCCGCGGCGATCACAGGCCATTCGGCCGCCGGCTTCGTCAGGATGTTCATCACGCGTGTCTGCAGATTCGCCACGGTATTCCTCCGGTATGAGCTGCGAGTTGTTCGGGACGCGTCAGAGGGTAGCCGAAAAAGGTAGACTTTGAAGCCATGAATATTTCGACCGCGTCTCAGTCAGTGACCTACCACCGGGGCCGTGTGCTCGCCGGTGCTCTGTGTGCGGGCTTCTTCCTCGCCGCCGGGTGCGGCGGCGGCGCCGGAAGTGCCTCACCCTCCTCGCCCGACGTGTGGGCGACCGTCGATGGCAGAGAGATCAAGAAGGATGACGTCGAGAAGGTGTACCGCCGCGTCGCGCCGCCCCAGTCATCCGGCCAGCCCGAAGAAGACGCGATGACGGCCAAATTGAGCCTTCTCAACGAGCTCATCGTGCAGGACATTATCGTGGCGCGCGCGGCGGGCCTGAAGGTCGAGGTGACGCAGGCCGAGCTCGACGCGGCCTTCAACGAGCGCAGGAAGAACATGGCCGAGGACGCGTTCCAGAAGGAACTGGCGGCGCGCGGACTGACGTCCGACGACATGAAAGGCGCGCTTCGCCGTGAGCTCATCATGGAGAAGGTGATCGATCGCGAGGTCACGTCCAAGATCGCGGTCACCGACCAGGACATCAACGACTTCTACAACGCCAACCGCGGACAGTTCAATCTGGCCGAGCCCGCGTACCGGGTCGCGCAGATCGTGATTACCCCGGTCAAGGATCCGCAAATCACCAACCGCCAGCAGGACGATTCGACGACGCCCGAGGCCGCGGCCAAGAAGGCGGCGTTCCTGATGGAGCGCCTCAAGGGCGGCGCGTCGTTCGCCGAAGTCGCGCGCGACTATTCCGAGGACGTCGAGTCCACACCGAATGGCGGCGACCTCGGCTTCATTCCTCTCTCGGCGCTGAAGCAGGCGCCACCGATGCTGCGAGATGCGGCGCTGAAGTCCACGCCCGGCACGGTCAGCCATGTGAGCGCCAACGGCGCGCATACCCTCGTTCTCCTCATCGCCAAGGAAGAGGCCGGCCAGCGTGACCTCAAGACGCCCGGTGTGAAGGACGGCATCGCGACGTCGCTCAAGACGAAGCGCGAACAGCTGCTGCGCACGGCGTACCTCACCGCGGCGCGTGCGGACGCGGCGGTCACGAACTTCCTCGCGCGGCAGCTCGTCGCCGCCCAGGGCAAGTCGCCGTCAGTCGCGCCGATCGGACCGGGGAAATAGTTGTAACGACGCGAACGACGTGAACGACGTGAACGACGCCAACGGGGCCACGGAGGAGCGGAGGACATTGGCTCACGCGCTCGAGCCGGCGGCGAGCGGGCGCGCGAAGTGCCGCGCCTGTGGAGGAAAGATCGCGGCCGGAGAGCTCCGGTTCGGCGAGCGGCTACCGAATCCGTTTGCTGACGAGGGCGGCGAGATGACGCATTGGTACCACGTGCCGTGCGCCGTCTTCCGGCGTCCCGAAGCCTTCCTCGAATACATTCAGTCCGCCGAGGCTCCAGTGACCGCGGACAGGGAGCGGCTGGTCGCGGCTGCGGAACAAGGCGTGGCGCATCGTCGCGTCCCACGCATCGCCGCCGCCGGCCGCGCGCCGACGGGGCGCGCCACCTGCCGCGCGTGCAAGACCCTGATTGAGAAGGATGCGTGGAGGATTGCGCTCGTCTTCTACCAGGACGGCCGGTTCTCGCCGGGCGGGTTCGTGCACGCGACCTGCGCCGCGACGTACTTTGAAACCCCGGACATCATCGATCGCGTGAAGCACTTCACGCCTGACATGACTGCGGAAGACGTCGCGTCACTGGCGGCCCTGATCAAGTGATCAGAAATCACCAAATCACCAAATCACCACATCTCCTACACCCCGAATTGCTTGAGGTGATGGTCGAGATGCTTCGCCTGTAGCCGGCTCTGCTCGTCGACCGTCATCCGGCCGAAGGCCGGATGGTCCTGCACCGGGCCGTCGAGCGGCCGCGCGGCGAATTCGACGAGCAGCCGGCGGCAGCGCTCGAGCTCCGCGTCGAAGTCCCGTTCTTCCCGCGCCACCAGCGCCTTGTTGGTCGGCGCGTTCCTCATCGGCGGCATGTTCATCACCAGGAATTTGATCACCGCGCGCGGCAGCGGCGGCTTCGACGGATCGAGCTCCGCCTGGCCCATCGCCGACGCAATCGCCTGATTACAGTGCCAGAGCATCTGCGCGGGGGACATCCTTCCCCAGACTGCGCGGGTCGATGCGGTCAAGCGGTTGAGGCGGCCTTCGATGGCCGAACGCGTTTCGGGATCGTGAAGCCTTGGCATACTCTCGCTCCTGCGGGCGCCCGCAGTATAACTTCGTCGTCTTTCCGGAGGAGTCATGGTCAAGTCTGTGACGGGTTGTGTTCTGGCAATCGGCCTCGCGGCTTCAGTGTCGTGCGCCGGCGCATCGGCGCAAGCGCCCCTCGTTGTCGCCAACGTGAACGCCGCGCCCGGCACGATCGCCGCCGGCGCGATCGAGATTGTTCCCAGGGGCGGAGACACCGGCGCCTCGATTCCGTTCACGATCGTTCGCGGCAAGACGAGCGGCCCCGTCCTCGTCCTTGTCGCCGGCACACACGGCGCGGAGTACGTGCCCATAATCGCGCTCCAGCGGCTGCGCGGCGCGATCGACGCCTCGACGCTGCACGGCACGGTCATCATGGTGCACGTCGCCAACATGCCGTCGTTTCTCGCGCGGACGGTGTACTACTCGCCGGCCGACAACAAGAATCTCAATCGCGTCTTTCCAGGCAAAGCCGATGGAACGCTTTCCGAACGGATCGCGGAGGCAATCACGCGCGAGTTCATCGCGCGCGCGACGCACGTCATCGATCTGCACTGCGGCGACGGCAACGAGTCACTTCGCCCGTACTCGTACTGGATCACGACGGGCGATTCCAAGGTCGCCGAAGCCGGGCGCGCGCTCGCCCTTGCCTTCGGGCTCGATAACATCGTCGTCGACGGATCGCGGCCGACCGATCCGGCCGCGTCGGTGTATCTCTCCAACACCGCGATCACGCGTGGAAAACCGGCGCTCACCACCGAAACCGGAGGCATGGGCGTCGTCGACGACGAGTCGATCGGATTGATCGAGCGCGGTGTCGGCGGCGTCCTCAAGCATCTCGGCATGCGCGATACCGGTCCGGCGCCCGTGGCCGCGCCGGTCTGGATCAAACAGAACGAAGTCCTGCGGGCCGGCGTGACCGGCTTGTTCTACCCGGTCGTAAAGAGGGCGCAGCAGGTGGTGAAGGGCGCGCTCATCGGACACATCACCGATTTTCACGGCGCGAAGATCGAGGAAGTGCACGCGCCGTTCGATGGGCAGGTGCTCTACGTCATCGGCACGCCACCGATCTCAAAGGGCGAACCGGTGGCCATGATCGGCAAATAACGAATCTCATGCTCCGTAGGCCGGGCCTCAAAGGTCCGGCGCGCCTGGCGGCCCTGAAGGGCCGCCTTGCGTTGGGCACGCAATCGGCCTCGCGCCTAGCGTCTTGCAGACCAGCGCAGGAACAGATGCACCGAGTACGGCCGCGTACCGTAGCTGTCACGGAGGTTGGCCGGCACGAAATGCGCCGTGACGTCCGCGCCGGCAGCGAGATCGCCGGCGCCGCGGCGGATCAGTTCTCTCGTCAGGCCTGCAGTGAACGCGCCGACGGTTGAGAAGACGTGCGGGTGGGTGAAGCCGGGTGGATGCAGTCCGCCGGCGGTGAGAATGTTCTTGTCGGTGACTTCCGCGCGGACGTACGCATGCAGCGCACGTGGCAGCGCGATCGAGGCTTCGGCGAGCGCTCCATCAAGATCGCCGTAGAACTCGCGATTGCGTCCAGCCGCCAGCGTGAACGCGAACGTCCGCTTCCGCGCAATGCCTTCGAACGCAATCGACGCCGTGAGCTTGACGACGTTGAGGAAGGGCTCGACGGTCTCAGGGGCGGTCAGGCGGCCGCCCGAGAACTGCGCGCTCCAGCGGCCATAGTCCCATTGGACTCGTGCGGCCCAGCTGTCGGGCACGCCGAGATCGAGATCCCAGCGGTTCTCGTCGGGCTCGCGGCCCTTGAATGTCGAGACTTCGACGGAGACAGGTCCGCTTGCGATTCCCGCCGAAAGCACGCTGCGGCTGATGTGGGTGCTGTCGAGCTGATGGTGCGAGAGCGGGGCGGTGGGCTGGATCCTCGCGGACGCGCGATGCATGAAGGCCGTCGGTCCGACTGTCGCCGCGCCGACGGGCGCGCCGCTGAACCACAGCCGTCCGTGTTGCCCGGCGGTCCGCTCGTACCTGAACTCCAGCGCCATGAAGAGGTCGTGGGGATGCTGGTAATCGATGAGAGGCGCACCGTCGTAGGTCTCGCCGGTCTGAAAGGCCTGCGCCGATCCGAGCCGGCGCAGCGTCAGCGGCTCGAGACTGAGCATCGAGTGCAGCATCAGTCGCCCCCGGCCGGCGTCGCGAACGCCAGACACCATGAACCAGTTCTGCGACTCGGCCTGGCGGAAATCCGTGAACTTTCGTACTTGAAGGTTCGCGCCGAGAAAGACCCGCGCTTCCCTCGACCAATGCCATCCAGGTCCCGCTGGTGACGCGGGATGTTGATGTTCCTGGGCCGCAGCCGGCACTGCCGCCGCGATCGCCGTGACGACAAAGGCGACCCTCGCGAGAATCGTCAAGCTTCGCATGATACCGTCCGGGAACCTTGCGGGACGGCTGACGTCTGAGAGGAAACGAGCGAGCCGTGCGAGCGAGTCACGCGAACGGAGCGGGGCGTTGGGGTCCCCGCGAGTGAGCGTGCTGGGGGTCCGCGGGGCGAAGCCCCCGGACAAGAAAATGTTGAACGACATCCGTTACGCGATTCGATGGCTTCGCCGCAGTCCTGGTTTTGCGCTCGTTGCCGTGCTCTCGCTCGGCCTTGGTGTCGGCGCGAACACGGCAATGTTCTCGCTCGTCGATGCGCTGATTCTGCGCCCGCTGCCCGTATCCGACCCCGGCACGCTGGTCGATGTCTTCACGAGCGGCGGCGACGGCGACGTGCACGCGACGTCGTCATATCAGGATTTCCAGGATCTCAGGGCGCGGAACACGGTGTTCAGCGACGCGATTGGCTACGCACCGATGTTCGCCGCCCTGGGACTTGGTGAGCGATCGCGAGTGGTGATTGGCGTGGTCGTGACGTCGAATCACTTTCAGGTGCTTGGCATCCAGCCAGAACGGGGCCGGCTCCTCCGGCCTTCAGACGACGAGCCTGGCGCGGAACGCGTGGTGGTGCTGTCACATCGGATGTGGGTCCGTCAGTTCGGACGGGCCGAGGACGTGATCGGCCGCACCCTGCAGCTACGCGGCCAGCCGTACACCGTGGTCGGCATCGCGCCGGCATCGTTCAGTGGCGTGATGCCGCTCGTGACTCCGGAGTTGTGGGTGCCAATCGCCCACGTTGACGAAGTTGAACCCGCCGGCATCATCGACACCATGCCGGGGCCGGGGAAGACGCGTCTCGAGCGTCGCGGGTATCGGTGGATGTTCGTCAAGGGCCGGCTCAAGCCCGGAACGACGCCGGCGACGGCGGCCGCGAACGTGCAGGTGATTGGCGCGGCGCTCGCGGCGGAACATCCGGACACGAATCGCGATCGCGCGATGTCCGCGGTGCCGACGTCGTCGGTGCGGATGTTCGTGCCGGAGGCGACCGGCCCATTGTCTGCGGGCGGCGCGGCCGTGATGGCGGTGGTGGGACTCGTGCTGCTGATCGCGTGCGCCAACGTCACCGGCTTGCTCCTGGCGCGCTCCTCCTCGCGTGCGCGCGAGCTCAGTCTGCGCGCCGCGATCGGCGCATCGCGCCCGCAGCTGATCCGCCAACTGCTCGTCGAGGGCGTCGTGATCGGCGGCGCCGGTGTCGCCGTGGCGCTGGCGATTGCGTGGTTCGTGATCCGCACGCTGCTGTCCATCGAGCTGCCTATCCCTGAGATCCCTCTGGACCTGCGGCTTGATTCGCGCGTGCTGGTGTTTGCGCTGCTGGCAGCCGTCGTCGCCGGAATCATCGCCAGTCTCACACCCGCGTTGAAAGCGTCGTCGCCGTCGTTGATGCTGGCGCTGCGCGGTCCATCGGCGAACGGTGGTACGCGGGGCAGGTGGTCGGTGCGCGACTGGCTTGTGTGCGGACAGATGGCCCTTACCGTCGTGCTCCTCGTCGTCGCGGGCCTGCTCGTGCGAAGCATGTCGGCGTCGCGGGCGGCCGATGTCGGCTTCAATCCACGCGGACTGATCCTCGTGTCGTTCGACACGGACATGGTGCGGTACTCCCAGGAGCGCGGGCGTCAATTCTGGGACGAAGTGGTGGCGCGCGCGAGGCGAAATCCCGCCGTGGTGTCCGCGAGTCTTGCGGCGCCCGGTGCGCCGTTCGAACTGAACTTCTCGACGTCGGAGTTCCGGATCGACGACCGCGCGTACGCGCCCGATCAACGCGGCGAAACACTGAACACCCGGTCGGTGGCGCCAGACTACTTCAGGACGCTCGGGGTCGCGCTCGCCCGCGGGCGTGATTTCACGGGCGCCGATCGGGAGGGCACGCCGCTCGTCGCCGTCGTGAACGATGCCATGGCGCGGAAGTTCTGGCCCGGCGAGTCCGCGATCGGCAAGACGTTCACGGTGACGGCAACGAAGCGGCGATACGAAGTCGTCGGCGTCTCAAACGACTACAAGATTCGATCGGTGGGCGAGGGCGACACGCCGTGCGTCCATCTGGCCGCCGCGCAGCGTCCCGCCGCGTACAACACGTTGATCGCGAGGACAACGGGCGACGCCGGAGCGGTGCTCGCGGGCATCAGGCGCGAGTTGCTCGAGATGGAGCCGCGCCTTGTTTTCGTGACGCAGGCGACGATGGAGCGCACGGTGGCAATGACGCTGCTGCCGGTGCGCGTAGGCGCGTGGCTGGCCGCCAGCTTCAGTTTGCTCGGCACGATCCTCGCCGCGGTCGGGCTCTACGGCGTCATCGCGTTTTCGATCGCGCGCCGCACGCGGGAGATTGGAATCCGCCTGGCGCTGGGAGCGGCACGCCGCGATGTGCTCCGCATGATTCTTCGACAGGGCGCGGTGCTGGTCGGGATCGGCGCGGTGACGGGCACGATCCTCGCGGTGATCGCCGCGACGGCCTTGAGCAGTGTTCTATATGGCGTCAGCGCTCTGGATCCCATGGCCTGGGCGACCGCTGTCTTCGTCCTTGTCACTTCCGCCGGCCTTGCGCACCTCGCCCCAACCTTGCGCGCCCTTCGCATCGATCCCGCCCGCACCCTCAAGTCCGACTGATGGGGTCAGACCGGGGTCAGACCACTGTGGAGAAACTCCACACCAATCCGACTCGTGTCATGGAGTTTTTCCAGTTCAAACGTCCGTAGCCCCGCAATTTGGCCAGATTCGTGCGACGACGTGGCCCACTTCATGAATGTGTGACAGTCATGGCCCGTCGCAAGCGTATTCAGGCACCTGACTTGATTCGGCATGTCATGGCCAGGGGGAACAGGAAGATGGTGATCTTCCTGGACGATCGTGACTACAGGCAGTTTGTCTTCCTCCTCGGTGAGACAGTCAGTTCGCTCCGGCTGAAGTGCTGGAACTACTGTGTGATGCCAAATCACTTTCACGCCACGCTTCAGCCGACCCAGCCGAACCTGTCTGAGGCAGTCCGACGGCTGAACAGCGAGTACGCGCAATGGTGGAACAGGCGGCACGGGAGGGTCGGTCACGTCTTCCAGGGCCGATTCAAGGACCAGATTGTTGACCGCGAGAGTTACCTGCTGGCACTGTCCCGGTATGTCGTGCTCAATCCCGTTCGGGCATCAATTGTGAAGGCCCCGGAAGAGTGGCCGTGGAGCAGCTACCAGGCGACCATGGGATTCTGTCCGCCTCCCGCGTTTCTGTCGACCGACCTGACACTTGGCCTGTTCGGTTCCGATGACGTCGCGATGCTCCGCGCCAGGTTCAGCGCAACTATTGGAGCCGGACTCAGCGATGCCGCTCTCTCGGATCGGATTCGATCGAACGAGCGGATTCTTGGAACCGCAGCCTTCAAGGAGGCCGTGAGTGCGTTGACCTGATTGGAAAAACTCCAAACTGGTCTGACCCCGGTCTGACCCCGTCAGCGGCGCCCCATCAGCGGCGCATCTCGATCACCATCACTTCCATGGGTTGGGGGCCGCGGTTGATGTCGCCGTGCTGCTGGCCGGCCGGATCCTTGTCCAGCCAGTACGCCTTGCCGGTTTCCCAGACCACCTTCTTCGTCGTCTTGCCGGCCGCATCGACGATGTCCAGCGTGCCTCCCTTGAGCGCGACGATCGTGCGGCCGAACTCGTGCCGATGGAGCGTGAGTGGCTGGTTGGGCAGGATGATTGATTTCCAGACGCGGACGTTGTCGTTCTCGAACTGCGGCTCACGCCGCGTCTGTGTCGCGGTGGCCGGCGCCTGCTGACTCGCATCCGCAGCCGCTGCTCCGGCCAGCACGAGCACTCCAACAACCAGAATTCCTTTCATCATTTCTGCCTCCTACCGCGATCCCGCGGCATTGCTCGCACCCGGGTCCTTCCCGGTCGAAATGAATTCCGCGAACCGGGGATTGCCGGCGCGGCTCACGCAAAACCAGTCGCCATCCCAGCGGCCGCACGCCGCACCGGCGCTCTTCAGGCGCTCGACTCCCGTCTCAGACGGCACATAGATGGTCTGCGGGTCCAACGTGCCCGCGTCGATCGCGGCCTCCTGCGCTGCACACGCGGCCCGCGCCTTCGTGGCGTCCAGTCTCGCGTAAATGCCGCTGTTGAACGTCGTGCCGAGCCGATAGGCCAGCAGCATGTACCGGTAGGCGTAGTCTTCGTCGTAGGGATCACCGCCGCAGGCGCCGAGCACTCGCGGCGGCGCCAGCGCGACATGCCGGTAGTGTCCGCGTACCATCTCGAAAGTCGCCATCGACACCTGAGGCCGCGGTTTCTTCGGCGGCCACCATCGGGTGGCGTCGAAATCCGCCGCCTGGATCGCCACCACGCACGCCAGCAACACCGTGCCCGCGTGAATGCGATCGCGACCGAAGACTCGCGTGACGCCCCAGATGCCGAATGCAAGCACCAGGTAGTGCAGCGGCCAGATGAAACGTCCCGATGCCCTGAACGGCCTCACGATCGGCATCAGCGGCTCGTACAGCCAGCCTAGATTCACGACCTCATTGCCCGCGAACCGCACGGACGACGACAACGCGTAGAGGCCGAGGCCGGCGCAGGCCGCCAAGAAGATCCCCATCCCGGCCCGCCAGGTTGGCCGGCGTCGTGTAAGTGCGACGAGGCCTGCGGCGAGCGCGAGGAGTCCGCCCGGGCCCAGGAAGCCAAAGCCCTCCCACTGACCCGGCGTCGATGGCAACTTCGGCAGCAGGCGTGAATACTCACGTGGATTGATGAATGTGAGAAGGTCCGCCGTGTAGCCGCCGAAGCCGCTCGACCCATCCGGCGTCCTGGCGAAGTAGCCGATGATGGCCCACACGCCAAGCAGCGCCGCCGTCGTTCCGATCGCGCCCATGATCACGCGCGCCGCGCCGGCGAGCCTCGTGCGCCACAGCCGCACCATCACGGCCAGGGCCAGCACCCATGTCATCGCCGCAAGATACGGATGGACGGTCGCAGCGAAGACCACCGAACCAGCGGCCAGCGTGATCGCCCGCCGTGCGGCGGCGGCGTCCTCGTACTCGCGAAGCCCGAGGTAGAGAAGCCCGAGCACCAACCACTGCGCGCACAACGTGTCGTGGCCAAGCCGCCCGAGGAGCACAGGACTCAGGGCGAAGAAATAGCCGCCGAGAAGCTGATGGCCGGCGTCCTTGCTTATGGTGCTTGTCAGGGCGGCACCGGCGTAGCCTTGCAGCGCAAAGCAGAGCGCGAGCCAGAGACCCACGAGCTGGTATTCCTCCGGCATGGCACTCGCAAATGGCTTGACCAAAATCGAGAGCAGCGGATTGGAGTCGGTGAAACCGATGTTGGTGCCGACCGGATAGAGCAGCGAGGGCATCGATCCCAGAGGGAACGACCATGGCTCGCGCTGAAAAAACAGGAAGCCGAGCCAATGCTGCGGCAGGTCACCTGTAAACAGCCAGCCGGTGTTGAACGGATTCAGGGTGGACGCACCGCGAACCTGCACGAACCACACGAATCCGAGCGCTGCCGCACCCAGTCGTGGCCAGCGGGCCGCGATCACGGCCGCGGCGCTCCGGCGCTGCGCAGTCGAGACCGCAGCTTCAGCATCTGGACGGCCATGCGCAGCGGGTCGACGCCCAACACCAGCGACGTGCCGCCGCGCATGAAGCAATCGACCGGCACTTCGATCGGCCGCGCGCCCGCGCGCACCATCCGGACGAGCACTTCGACGTCGAGCAGCCAGCGGTCCTCGCGCAATTCCGGCAGCAGCGGCCGCAGCAACGGGCCGCGAAAAGCTTTCATGCCCGTCTGGGTGTCGTAGAACCCGAGATGAAAGAGCTCCTCCGCGAATGTCGCGAACAGGCGGCCCTGAAAGTGCCTGAACAGCGATCGATCGATCGTGCGTCCGGCCATCCTGACCCGGCACGCGCAGACGATGTCCGCGTCGACTGAGGGCAGCATGTCGGCGACCCGCCAGTATTCACGCGCGGGGATCGCCCCGTCCGAGTCGATGAACGTGAGCCACGCCGCATCCGCGGCCGCACGGCTCCAGCCAAGTCTTATCGCGGCGCCCTTGCCGCGATTCCGATCGGCGCGCACGTACTCGACGCGATGCGGGGAGTTCGAGGTCTCGAGATCTCGGGCCACGCGGGCGACCACGGCCGCATGTGCATCCGCATTTTCAGGCGTGCTGCCATCGTCGACGACAATGGCCGTGGCCGCGACGGCGCGATGCGCGGCGCCGACGGCCGCCCAGTCGCCGAGGAACGCGGCGAGCCGCTCGCCTTCGTTGTAGGTCGGGAAGACGGTTGCGATCGTGGGGACGTTCACGGCCGAGAAGGAGTGTATTTCAGAATCCCGAAACCGCCGTGCGGAACCCTGAACCCTGCGCCCTGAACCGTTACAATTGCACCCGTATGTCCAACGATCCCCGTTATCCCATCGGCAAGTGGAAGGAACAGCCGCCCACTGAAGCGGCGCAACTCATCGACCAGATCGCCGCGGCCCCGGCCAGCCTCGCGGCCGCGGTGAAGGGACTGACCGAGCAACAACTTGATACGCCATACCGCGACGGCGGATGGACGCCGCGGCAGATCGTGCACCACATCGCGGACAGCCACATGAACGCGTACATCCGCTTCAAGCTGGGCATGACCGAGGACAATCCGACGGTCAAGCCGTACAACGAGAAGCTGTGGGCCGAGACCATCGATGGCAAGACGGCTCCGGTCGCCGTATCGCTGTCGCTGGTCGAGAACGTCCACGCGCGCTGGGTCCACTTCCTGAGGACGCTCGATTCGACGGCGCTCGCGCGCAAAGTCATGCACCCGGAAAACGGGCCGATGGCGCTGACCGACCTGCTCAATCTCTACGCGTGGCATGGCCGTCATCACACGGCGCACATCGCCGGACTGAGGCAGCAGAACGGCTGGTAATTCAACGTTTCGCTGAAGGAGTGCGTCTAACGTGAACATGAAGAAGCACTTGGCGGTGTTGGTCCTCGTGCTGGTCGGCGCTGGAGTCGTCTTGTCGCACGCGGCCGGGCCAGCGAGCGAGCCGAGCGAGCGAGCCACGCGAACGGAGCGGGGCCAGGGCGCCCCCGCGAGTGAGCGTGTCGGGGGTCCGCGCGGCGAAGCCCCCGGATCAAGAACCGACTGGCCGCAATTCAGGGGAGCAGCAGGCGCCGGCGTCGCGGATGCTTCGACTCTTCCGACCGAATGGTCCACGACGAAGAACGTCGCCTGGGTCGTGGACCTTCCTGGCCGGGCCTGGTCGTCGCCCATCGTCTGGCGCGACCGCGTGTATCTCACGACGGCGGTAAACAAGGGCGACTTCAAGGAACCATCGACCGGCATCTACGGCAACGAGTACGTCGCCGAACTGCAGAAGCAGGGCTTGCCGATGGACGAGATCATCAACCGCGTCAACAAACGCGACATCGAGAAGACGGCTGAAATCGATAGCGTGCGATATGTCGTCATGGCGCTCGACGCGCTGTCAGGTAAGGTGGTCTGGCAGCAGGATGCGCATGCCGGCAAGCCTGTCGGCGGACGTCATCGCAAGAACACCTACGCCTCTGAGACGCCTGCGACCGACGGCGAGCGCCTGTATGCGTCGTTCGGCGGCAACGTCGGGCTTTTCTGCTACTCGCTGGACGGCAAGCTTCTGTGGAAGCATGCGTGGAAGCCGCAGCCCATCTATCTCGACTTCGGCACGGCGTCTTCACCTGTTGTGCACAACGGCCGGGTGTACCAGCTGCACGACTCCGAGGAGGAGTCGGCATTGACCGCGCTCGACGCAAGAACGGGCAAGGTCGTCTGGGAGGTCGCCCGGCCGAACGACCCGGCCCTGCGCATGAAGTCTGGTTGGTCGACGCCGTTCATCTGGGAAACGCCGTCGCGAACCGAAATCGTGACGATCGGCAAAAGCCTTGTGATCAGCTACGGCCTGGACGGCAAGGAGCTCTGGCGGATGAGCGGCATGACGCAGGCGACGCCGTCGCCGGTTGCCGGCGCGGGATTGCTCTTCGTCGGGTCCGGATCCCAGGGCGAGGCGAATCGGCCGATGTTTGCGGTGAAGCCGGGCGGCTCGGGCGACATTTCGATCAAGCCCGGCGACACCGCCGGGCCATTCGTGGCGTGGTTCCAGCCGCGCGTGACGGGCTACACGGGGTCGCCGCTGTTCTATCGCGGCCGGTTGTATGCCATCAACGACAACGGGATTCTCCAGGTGCACGATGCGGCCACCGGCAAGGAAATCTACAAGGCGCGCGTGGGCGGCGTCGGTAACACGTTCTCGAGTTCTCCCGTCGCGAGCAACGGCCGCATCTTCGCCCTGAGCGAGGACGGCGACACGTTCGTGTTCCACGCGGGCGATGAGTACAAGGAGATCTCGAAGAACAGCCTCGGCGAGATGAGCCTGTCGTCGCCGGCGGCCGACGCCACGAGTCTCTTCATCAGAACTCAGAAAAAGCTCTATAGAATCAAGCAGTGATTCGCGCGGTCATCGCAGCTGTCCTCGGTGCCGTCCTCGGCGCCGGCGCGCTCGTGGCCGCGTACGCGCGCGATCCCGGCCTCACCTTTGAAATGGACACGCCGCTGCCGGCGTTCGTCTCTGGTGTGTACTCCAGCGAGCGCGACGGTCAGACGTCCTTCGTGTGGACGTCCGATCGCATGACGATTGACGTGCCGGATCTCGACCGTCACTCGGCGTGGTCGTGCACGCTGCGCTTCCGCGGTCCTCGTCCCGAGGGTCTTCCTGCTCCCGTCGTCGACGTCCTTGTCGATGATGCGCGCGCGAAGTCCGTGACGGCGGCGGGGGATTTCGTCGATCTTGGTTTTTCGATCCCGGCGGGGAAGCGCGGCCTCCGCCTGGCGGTCGGCGCGAATCCCGCGTACTCGCCGGGAACCGCTGACAAGCGTCTGTTGGGCATCCAGATCGATCGTCTGCAATGCCGGCCGGCGTCATTCGCCTGGCCGCCGGCTGGACCCGTGATGCAGGTGGCCGCAGCCGCCGGCTTCGCCGGCTTGATGTTCGTGCTGATGGGGCTCTCACTCGGCACGGCCGTCGCCGGAGCGGCGATTCTGGCCGCCGGTGCGGTGGGGATGCTCGCCACGGCGGCAGGAATCTACGGGGACTTCTCCAACAGCGTTCTGAGGATCACCGTCTGGGTCGTTGCGGCCGCGGCAGCGGCGTCAACCAGCGCGGACCGGCTCGCAGGCCGCCGTTTGACGACAGCCGCGCGCCTCGTCTTTGCCCTGTCGGCGATCGCCATCTGTTTGAAAATGTTCGGCTTGCTGCATCCGGCCAAGCCCGAGATCGACGCGGCTTTCCACGCGCACAGGCTGGAATACGTGATCGGTGGCAACCGGCACTTCACGCAGCCATTCCCTGGCGGCGTGCAGATGCCGTACGCGCTTGGCCTGTATGTGTTTGCCTGGCCCTGGACGTGGATCTTCACCGACCACGTGGCGCTCATTCGCGGTGTGACGGCAATTTCCGATGTACTGGCGGGTGCGCTGCTTTATCCCGTCATCGTTCGAGGGTGGGGCAATCGACGTTCGGCGGTGCTGGCGGTGCTGTTCTATCAGCTGGCGCCGGTCGGGTACGCGCTCCTGGGTGACGCGAACCTGACGAACCTGTTCGGTCAATCCGTCGCTCTTGTTGCGATGTCGGCAGCAATCGCCTGGAGTCTCGCGCCCCGGCGCCTCCTGTCGCTCGCCGCATTCACGGCACTGGTGGCGTGGGCGTTTTGCTCACACGTCAGCACCGTGACGATGCTCATCGCGACGCTCGGACTTCTGGTCCTTCTCTATTGGTGGAAGGGAGATGCAGCCAGAAGGGGTGCCGCAGCCGCGATCGTGCTCGCCGTTGCGGCAGCGCTCGCGCTCTCGTGGATCGTTTTCTACAGGGATTTCGCGGGTGACATCTCGGCGGCCTTCTCGCGAATGTTCTCGGGTGGTGGCGGAGCTGCCGCGGCGACCGCGGAAGAGGCCGCGCGCGGGTTCAAGGGCACGGGCGAGCGTCTTCGTGATCTCCTGGCACAAGCGATCTCGAGCGCGGGGCTGCCGATGGTGCTGCTTGCCATCATTGGAACGTGGGCCGCGTGGCGCCGCGGTGTTCGGGACCGGCTCGTCTCGGCGCTGATCGCGTGGGCGGTATTCTGGCTGGTGTTTTCGGCGTCAACGGTGTTCTCGCGCGTCGATCCTGAATTCGTGCGCTACACCATTGAATTCCTGGGCCGCATCAATCTTGCGGCAATTCCGATGGTCGCGATTCTTGCGGCCTCTGGTGCAGCCGCGGGCTGGGACGAAGACACGCCCACCGGAGCACGCGCACCCCTCAAGGCAACTTCAATCGCACTTCTGTCCTGGTCCGTCTGGATCGCCTCGACGTCGCTGATGGGGTGGTTCTCGCGTTAATGCGGTCCGGCGGGCTGAACCACCTTCGCTGAAGCTACGGTGGTCCGCCGAAGCCTTGGCGAAGGCGGAGCCCGCCGGCTACTTCTGAATGAAGGTGCCGTTCCGAAGTTCCTCGTAGGCCTGGCGCAGCTCCGCCTCGGTGTTCATCACGATCGGCCCGTACCACGCCACCGGTTCTTCGAGCGGCCGGCCCGATGCGAGCAGGAATCTGATGCCTTGCTCGCCGGCCTGAACGGTGACCTCGTCGCCGCGATCGAAGAGCACAAGAGATCGGTCGCCGGCGTCGATTCTTGAGACGATGTCGCTGCCGTCCGTGCGTTCGGTCATCACGCCTTGAGGCGCGGAGGCGTCGCGGAAGGTCCCGGTACCTTCGAAGACGTACGCGAATGCGTGACGGCCGAGTTCTACGGGAATCGTCTTGCGTTTGCCCGGCGGCACCCAGACGTCTAGATACCGGGGATCCCCGGCGATCCCTTCGACCGGCCCTTTCTTTCCCCAGAACTCGCCGATGATCACGCGCACCTTCGTGCCGTCATCGTCGGTGACCTCCTGAATGTCCGGCGATTTGATGTCCTGGTATCGCGGACTCGTCATCTTGAGCGACGCAGGAAGGTTCGCCCAGAGCTGGAAGCCGTGCATCCGTCCCTGGGCATCGCCCTGCGGCATTTCCTGATGCAGAATCCCGCGGCCCGCCGTCATCCACTGGACGTCGCCCGCGCCGAGGACGCCGCGATTGCCCAGGCTGTCACCGTGATTGACTGTGCCGCTGAGGACATACGTAATCGTCTCAATGCCGCGATGCGGATGCCACGGAAAGCCGGCCATGTAGTCGGCGGGACGATCGTTGCGGAAGTCGTCGAAGAGCAGGAACGGATCGAACTCGGAGGTATCTCCGAAGCCAAACGCCCTCCGCAGGCGCACACCGGCGCCCTCCATCGTCGGACGCGACTGCACGATGCTCTTTACAGGACGGATTGACATGGCTTTTTCATTGTATCTGCCGGCGCAAGGGCGGTCCGGGAGATGATGGTGTCGGTGATCGCTGAAAGGATCAATGCGGAACGGCTTGCCCTGCTGGGCTGGTCGCGTGCCATCCTGCTGCAGATGGCGCATCCACTCATCGCGGCCGGCGTCGCCGAGCACAGCAGCTTTCGCGCGTCGCCGATCGCGGCCGTGTCGCGCCTGCGCGAGACGGTGCGCGCGATGCTGGCGCTGACGTTCGGCGATCCAATCGCGCACGGCCACGCCATCGCCCGCATCAAGGCGATCCACACCCGCGTGCGCGGAGAGCTGCGCGAGGCGACTGGCGTGTTTCCGGCCGGGACGCCGTACTCGGCGGAGGATCCGGCGCTGCTGCTCTGGGTGCATGCGACGCTGCTCGAGTCGGTCGTGCTCGTATACGACCAGCTCGTCTCCCCCCTGAGTGAGTCCGAGCGGGATGAGTATCTGGTCGAAGCGGCGGAGGTGGCGATTGCGCTGGGGGCGCGTAGTGAAGAGCTCCCGCGCACGTGGCCGGCGCTTGTCGCGTACCTGGAAAGTCAGTACGCGAGCGGCCGAATCGCCGTGGGGCCGGATGCGCGGATGGTGGTGGATGCCGTGATGTTCCCACCGCTGTCGGCGATCTCCGGTCCGTTCGCATGGGTCAATCGCGTCATCACGATTGGCCTGCTGCCGCCATTCGTGCGCGAGCAGTATCAATACACGTGGCCGGCATCACGCGAGCGACACTTCCAGCGCGCGACGGGCGGGATTCGATCGTTGAGACGGATGACGCCGCGGGCCATTGCACACTGGCCTGAGGCGAGAGCGCAGACAAGGGCAGAGGGCAAAGGGCAGAGGCCATAGCGAAGTCAAAAGGCAAAGGTCAAAGGAGTACCATCCGGTCATGCGAATCGCAGTTGGTTTCGTTCTCGCGGTCCTCGGATTCGGGGCGGCACCACAAAACGCGCAAGTGGACTGGAAGACCACGGACGCGGAGCTCGTCTCGCATTTCCAGCAGCTCGTGCGCTTCGACACCACCGATCCTCCCGGCGGCGAGCGCCCGGCGGTCGACTACCTGAAGAAGGTCCTCACCGAGGCCGGCATCGAGTTCCAGGAGTTCGCGCTCGAGCCGAACCGCCCGAATCTGGTCGCGCGGCTGAAGGGGAACGGCACGAAGCGGCCGCTGCTCATGATGGGGCACACCGACACCGTGAACGTCGATCCGGCGAAGTGGACGCACGGGCCCTTCAGCGCGGATCGCGACGGCGGCCACATCTACGGCCGCGGCACGGTGGACGACAAGGACAATGTCTCCGCGTCGCTGATGGTGATGCTGCTGCTCAAGCGCATGAACGTGCCGCTCGATCGCGACGTGATCTTCCTCGCGGAAGCCGGCGAAGAGGGCACGACACGCATCGGCATCCAGTTCATGGTCAACCAGCACTTCGACGCGATCGATGCCGAGTACTGCCTGGCCGAGGGCGGCAGCGGGTATCGCACGGGCGGAAGCGTCCGGTTCATGTCGGTGCAGACCCTCGAGAAGATTCCGTACGCCGTCGAGCTCATCGCGCGTGGACCGGCGGGCCATGGTTCCGTGCCACTCGAGAACAACGCGGTGGCGCACGTCGCACAGGCCGTCGCCAACGTTGCGAAGTGGTCGCCGCCGGTACGGCTGAACGAAACGACGAGCGCGTACTTCAAGCGGCTCGCCGAGATCTCACCGCCCGACGAGGCCGCCCGGTACCGTGACGTGCTCGATCCGAAGAGGATCGATCAGGTCGATGCGTACTTCAGGAAGAACGAACCGCGCCACGCGTCCATGCTGCGGACGTCCGTGTCGCCCAACATCATCACGGCCGGCTATCGCATCAACGTGATCCCGTCCGAGGCCACGGCGCGCCTGGATGTGCGCGCGCTCCAGGACGAGAACATGCCGGCGCTGCTCGAAGCAATCAAGAAGGTCGTGGCCGACCCGAACGTGGAAGTGCGCTTCGGTCAGCGGGATACGCGCCCACCAGGCAGAGAGGCGCGCATCGACTCAGAGGCGTTCAAGGCGCTTGAAGCGGCCGTGAAGGCGCACTACGGCGCGCCCACGCTTCCGACGATGAGCACCGGTGCCACCGACATGGCGTACCTGCGCGGGAAGGGGATGCAGTGCTACGGAGTCGGGCCGGCCACGGATACCGAGGACGGCCCGAAAGGATTCGGCGCGCACAGCGATCAGGAACGGATCCTCGAGAGCGAGCTCACGAGGTTCCTGCACTACTACTGGGATGTGGTGTTGGCGCTGGCCAAACGTCACTGACGTCGCAGCGAAACCTGGCCTGCCTGGTCGCTCGATCTGCGCGTCGGCGGAACCCGCAACCCGGAACCCGAAACCCTGAACCCTGAACCCTGAACCCTGAACCGTTTACCTGGTATATCCCCGCCTCGCGTTTACATCGCCCCCGCCCTTCACTTCGACTTCAATGGGATGCCAGCCGGTGGCCGGCACGCCGGACGGTGTGAAGGCGAGGACGTACCTGCGGCTGAATCGCGAGACGACGTCGGTGAACGTCGCCGTGAGTTTGGCGGTTTCCGTGGCGCGCAATGATTCGCCGCCGGTTTCGAGCGTAAGAAGCGTAAGCGCCGCACCGCGGTAGAGCGTGGGCTCGGCGGTCATCCACTTCTCGACGTCGGCCTGCGTCGTGTCGCCCGGCTTGCGCCGCGTCTCGAGCATCCGTGAAATGGCCGCGCCGCTGTTGCGGGAGGAATCAAGGGCGACGTTGTAGACCACGGCTTCCGTGCGCCGGGCTGCCTGCACCAGCGCGGCGGCGGACGTCCAGCTCGACGTATCGTCGCCGTCCGTGAAGAAGAGAATCAACCGTCGCGTCCCTGGCTTCGGCGCGAGTGCAAGGGCGGCGAACGCCGCGTCGTTCAGCGCCGTGAGCCCGGTCCCCGTGACGCTGTCGATCGCCTTCGTCAGGTTCTCCCGCGACGTCGTCCAGCCGGAGCGCAGCAGGACGCTGTGAGAGAACGTCATGAGCGCAGCTTCGTCTGTGGGCCGCAGCGTGGCGATCGCGGCCTTCGCCGCGGTCTTGAGGTGTTCGAGCGGCAATCCCCGCACGCTTGCACTGGCATCGAACGCGAGCAACAGACTGACCGGGAAGCCTCCGGCTGAGACGAGCTGGACCGTCTGCGCGACGCCGGAATCCTTGACGACGAAGTCCGCTGCGGTGAGGCCCTCGACGGCCACGCCGGCGCGGCTGACTCCGACATCGACGAGGATCGCATCCGTGCTGCCCGTGAAGCGTGGCGGCGCCTGCTGGGCGCGAGGCGTGGCGAGCGCGACGATTGTTGCGACGACGGCGGCCACGAGCGAGACGCGCACGCGCTTATTTGCGGACAGCATTCCGGTACTCCTCGAACTGCTTGTCCATCGAAAGATCGAGCCCGAGCGGATACGTCCACCACGGGTCTGCGTTCGTACCGACGGCGCCGCGCCCGAACAGCCGCTCGACGACCGCGCTGGCTTCGGCAGCCTGACCCGAGCGATGGAAAATGTTCGCGAGCGCAAGGTAGGCGCTCTGGCCGTCCGGCATCGCCCCGATCGCATCCACGTAGGCGCGCGCCGCCGCGTCGAGCTGCCGCGAGCGTTCCAGGACGCCGCCGGCAATCAGCGATGCGAGGTACTTGAACGCCGCATTCGGTTTGGCCGCAAGCACCTCCGTGGCAACTGAATATGCGCGCGCATCGTCGCCCTTCATTGCGTACACGTGTGCCAGCCGCACTTTGGCCTCAGTGAGCGAGGGTTGCAGCTTGACGGCCTTCTCGAGGGCGGCCTGTGCCGCCGTCAGCGCGGAGTCGCGCGGCTTGGCTGCGAATACGGGATCGTCCAGCTTGCCGCCGGGCAGATCCGCGACGAAACGCGACGCCTGCGTCTCCTTGACTGTGCCGAGCGCGAGCAGGATCGCCGGATCGTTTCCGATGCGTTCATTCGCCCGGTTCAGGATCCGCTCGGCGATGCCGGCGTCACCGCTTGCCAGCAGCATGCGGCCGATGGTGATGATCCAGCGGGCCCGCAGGGAGCCGGGAGCGGACAGGCGATTGTCGGCGAGCGTGAGCCAGCCATCCGCGAGCCCCTGCTGGAACTCGAACTCCGGCACGTTGTGCTTCTGGTAGGCCGCAAGCGCGAGGTCGCTGTGGAGCATCGCCGCGAGGCGCAGTGTTTCCGGCGCCCATTCGGCCTCGCCCTTGATGTATTCCGGCAGCGGCTTCTGCGGCTGGAACTGAATCGACTGAACCTTGCCGAGCCGGTCGCGCGTCCACGCGCTGAACGTGCTGACCGTCTTCAGTGGATCGGACTTGTACAGCTTGGCGATCTTCCAGTACTCGCCGAGCAGGCGCTGCTCCTGCTCGGGTGAGAGGTCGGTTTCGGCCGGCACCGCCGATCCGGAAAGCAGAATCTGCGCAGTCGCAGGCGCCGCTACGGCAAGCGTGATGACCAGGGCCCGGAGCAAGGTGCGCACGGCGAACATTCTAGCGCTCCCGATACGCCGTGCCCGCGCGATATCGGAGCAGGCGCATCTGAATGGGGGAAATCAGATCGTTGCGGTCGGATCGCACGGCGGCCTCGACCGCATCACGAGCGACGGTCATTGCCTCGTCGTAGCGGCCGGTTTCGGCGTAGGCGGCCGCAAGGACGTCAAGAGAGACCGGGTCCTTCCGCCCGGTCAGGCCGACCGCGCGCTCGGCGGCGGCAGTCGCCCTGGCGCCGTTTCGCACCCGGTCTTCAGGAGATGTGGCGAGCAACCACGCCAGCCGGTTGAGCAGGAATACATCGTCCGGCCTGGCCTCGGACGCCAGCATGAAATGTTTCGCGGCGTTCACGTGATCGCCAAGCGATCCATAGGCTTCGCCGAGGTTGCGATGAGCGATGGCGTACGAGGGATCGAACGCCAGTGCACGCTCGAGGTGCGCGATCCCTTCTTCCGTGCGACCGCGGGACGCAAGCAGGGAGCCGAGGTTCAGGTGCGCCGCCGCGTTGGTGTCCTTGAGTCGCACGGCTTCGCGAAGTTGGCCCTCTGCGTCGGCGGTGCGGCCCGACTGCAGCAGGCTTGCCCCATAGTTCTGTCGCGCGCGCGAGTTGGCGGGCTGTTTTTCAACGGTGTCCTGCCAGATCCGCTCGGTGCTCCAGAAGTCCTGGTTGCGCGCGTAGGTGAGGGCGCCGTATGTGCCGGCGACAGCGACGACCACCACCGCCGCGAGCGCGCGACCGGCGGTTCGGCGCGTCCGCTCGCCGGCTGCCCGCGCGACCAGACGCCGGCCCATCTCGAATCCGGCGACGACGCCGAGGCAGATGAACGCCGCGAGAGGCAGATACATGCGGCGTCCGGCGGCAATCTCCGTCGCCAGAGGCAGGACGCTCGAGGATGGTGCGAGGGCGAGGAACCAGACGAGAGCAGGGAAGCTCCACGGACGCCGGCGTACGAGTCCCCAGATCGTCAGCCCGAGAAGCGCGGCGAGCGGCAAAGCATAGGGAAGGGCCGCGGCCACCGATGTCACCATGGGCCAGCCGTCATAGTCGAGGGCCAGCGGACCGCCGAATACCGACAAACGCAGGTAATGCGCGATGACGGTTGTCTGCGTGAGTAGATACGTCCAGGGCGTCCAGCCCTCGAGATCGAAGCCAATCGACGTGGGCCAGCGTTCGTACGCAACGAGTGCCGCGAGGAGCAGCCAGGTCGAGCAGAGTCCCGCATAGAGCCGCCACCGCCGGAGCCCTCCGAGGAAGATCCAGTCCCAGGCCAGCACTGCGAGGGGGGCGGTCACCATCGTCTGCTTGCTGCCCATGCCGGCAGCACACGCGACGATCGCCAAAACCGCGGTCGGGAATGATTTCGAATCTGACGTCACTCCCGACCCCGATTTTGCACAGAGGTACAGGGTCACGGCGAAGAAGAGGGCCATGAGCACTTCGGTGCGCTGGGCGATGTACGTGACCGCATCCGTCGTGAGCGGGTGCACTGCCCAGATGAGCGCCGCGGTGAAGGCGAGCGGTGTTGCAACCGATCCGAACCGGTTGCGAAGGCGTTCGCTGAGGAGCGTCTGGCGCACGACGCCGGCAATCGCCAGCGCGGTGAGCAGGTGCAGAAGCAGATTTCCCGCGTGATATCCCCACAAGTTGCGCAGATATCGCGAGTTGCCGTCACCGCCCTCGCCGCCGCGCTCCGGTTCCATCACATCTCTCACGGCAGCCGGGGCGAGCGCATAGTTCATTGCCAGCGACAGCGCCGCGACCGGCCGCGCCGACATCGGTGATTCAGGCGGCGCAGACATGGCCGACGTCAGCGGCCACAGAGACTTGATGTTGGGGTTCTGCACGATCGCGACGCCGTCGTCGTACACGAACACACCCTTGAAACTCGTGGCGTAGGCGGCGATCGTCGCGACGCAGAGGACGGTGGCGAGAACGGCGGGGCGCATCGGTCAGCGCGCCCGTCCATCGAGGGCGCGATCCATAAGATAGGCCAGCCCGGGCTTTGGCTTGACGATGGCGAAGATCTGGAAGGCGAACCAGGTGCGGCTGAGCCTGATCAACAGCCGTTGAACGCCGAGCAGGGTCCGGGCAAACCATGAGTCGCCGAGCGCGAGTGGAAAGGGCGCCGGCACTCCGCGCATCTCGATGACCTCGTAGCCGGACTGCTCGAACAGCCGCCGGAAGGTCCGGAACGTGAAGAGCCGCGTGTGCGTCAGGTCGAGAATCCCCCGCTTGCCGTAGTTGAACTGGCCGAACAGCAGCATCAGGCGCGCGACCACGAATGCGATGTTGGGCGTGCTGATGAGCAGCGTCAGCCCTGGATTGCGGTCGGCGGCGGCGCGGAAACCGTCGACGAACGTCTCTGGTGACTGCAGGTGTTCGATGACGTCGAGCATTACGGCGTGATCGAACTCCGACAGGTCCACCGGCAGTGGCATGCGATTGAGGTCGTGCAGGTGGAAGGCATCGAGCGCGTTGCCGTCGGCCAGCGGGAATTGATCCACGCCTGTCGCGTGGCAACCGCGTTCGCGAAGGATCCGGCTGAAGTACCCGCCGGCGCACCCGATGTCGAGTACCCGTGCGCCGGACGGGATCAGGCCGAGTGCGATCGTGTGCGTGCTCTCGAAGCCCAGCCGCGGTTTGTAGTGGACGTTGCTCGCCGTCGAGGGCGCGCAGTCGAACCGCCGGTCAAAAAAAAGGGACAGCTCCTGCGCCCGTGCCCGGAGGCACGTGCCGATGACACGCCAGGCGTAGCCTGCGCCGTTCGCAAGGGAAAGTCCCGCGCTCGAGTACGGCGGAATCGGCACCTCCGTGAGGCGCGCGCCGGAGAGCAGCAGTTGAATCGTGATCTCGGTGTCGAAGTGAAACGCGTCCGCGTTGAGGTGAAAGGGGATGCGTCTCAGGGCCGCGGTGGAGTAGGCCCGGTAGCCCGAGTGGAACTCGCTGAGGCGCGTCCGCAACAGCCGCGACTGGATGCGGCTCAGTGCGCGGTTGGTGACGTACTTGTAGAACGGCATGCCCCGCCGGGCGTCAGCGGGTCGCAACATACGCGAGCCGTAGGCGGCATCGGCGGACCCTGCGGCGAGCGGCGCCAGCAGATCCGGCAGGCACGCGGGCGCGTAGTGCCCATCACCATGCAGGAGCGCGACGAAGTCGAATCCCCGCTCGATGGCGTAGTGGAACGCGATCTTCTGGCTGCCACCGTAACCCGCCGGCGATCGAAACGGGAAGACCTCGACGTCGAAACGCTCGGAGACGGCGGGTGGAAGTGTGGCGGTTGTTGTTGCGCCCGAAACGACGAGGACGAGCAGCCGGGGGCGCATCGGCGGAAGAACTGGGGCCGACGAAGTGGAGTCAGACGCCTGAACGTCGGGGTCTGACCCCAGCTCCACCGGCCCCGATTTCCGTCTTACTTAGAACCCGATGCGGAACCCGCCGAAGATGTTGCCCAGGTTGATGGCGCGGTCGTCGGTGAAGATGCGCTGGAAGCGCGCGCCCATCTCGACGGCCGTTGTCTTCGAAATGCCGAGGATGAGGCCGCCGCCGACGGACACCAGCGGCTTCGTCTCCGGTGTCGCGGCCGTGAACGGCGTGGAGACGAGGTTCGCGATGCTGCCCTGCAGCGTCGTCGATCCGCGAATTTCGGCCTCGACCTTGCTCTTGACGTTGGCCATTCCGACGCCGACTTCGATGAACGTGCTCGCGCCGCTGACGTCGCGCATGGCACGGCGCACGCCCAACATGCCGAAGTTGCCGGTTGCCGACGCCGTCGACGAACTCTTGCCGTTCTTGGTGTTTGCCACCAGCGCGGCGTTGACTTCGACCTGGTCGAGCACCGACTTCGGCAGGATGTTCGTCAGTCTCCCGAACTCACCGAGGATCTGAAACTTGTCCGTGGCCTTGAAGCTGATGGCTCCGCTGAACGATGCGCCTGGACCCGATCCGACGACGCCTCCCACCATTGGGGTGAAGACGACTTTCTTATCCTGCGCCTGCGCCACCGCCGGCATCGCCAGCGCGGCCACGAGGCCCAATCCAATTCCGAGCTTTCTCATGATTCCGTCCTTCCGTGGAGCTCCGTGAACTCCGTTGGAGAACTCCATGTTCTCCGTGTAAGAAAAGGGCGGCACGGCAAGCCGTGCCGCCCTTTGTGTGTTGAAACTTGCCGTCGACCTTAGAACGTGAACCGGACGTAGAACCGGGCCGAGCGCGGCCCGCGGAAGCCCGAGTCCAGGCCGTACAGCTGGTTCTCGCGCCCCAGCCGCGTCGTCTGAGCCCGGCAGGCCGACGTGTCGAACACGCCGGTGCAGGCGAGCCGCTCAGCCATCTTGGCCCTGACGTCGAACCCGTCGAAGAACGGGCCGGCGTCGAGCGTTCCTGGGTCGTTGCCGAGCACCAGTGAATCGCGCGAAACGCCCGTCGTCACCGACGTCGTGAAGTCCTGATCGAACAGGTTCAGGATCTGGAACTGCAACGTCGCCGTCATGCCGCGCTTCAGACGGAACACCTGCGAGAAGTTCAGGTCGGTGTTCGTGTAGAAGTCGGTCCGGCCGAGGTCGCCCGGTCCGAAGATCTGCACGGGAACGCCCTTGTAGGTGATCGACGTCGTCTGCAGGTTGCCGTTGAAGGCCTGGAACGTGACGCCGGCCGCGGTGCCCCACGGCAGCATGTACGTGCCCTGCATCTTCAGGTTCACCGGACGGCTCGTCGAGATGAGGCCGTTCGCCGTACCCTCTTCGCAGTTGATGCGATCCGGGCAGCCCTTCTGCGTGAAGCTCATGAAGAGACCGTCCCAGAGGCGCGTGACGTTCGGGCTGTTGCGGTTCGACTCGGAGGTCGAGTTGCTGAGGCCCGAGTAGTTGCCCCACAGACGGCTGAACGTGACGTTCGCGGTGAGCGACCAGTTGTTGTTCATCCGGCGGTTGAAGCTGATCTCAGCCGCGTCGTAGTCGCGGACCGGGAACGGGGTGCGCGGGAACGCGGTCGTCAGCGGATACGCGCCGAGGCCGTAGCCCGGGTTGGCGATGTAGAACACTTCACCGATGCCGACCACCTGCACGCCGATGTCCTCGATCGCGTTGTTGACCCACTTGTGCACGTAGCGGCCGCCAAGCGACATCAGGCGGTTGAGCTCGTGGTCCATGCCGAGGACGAACTCCTGCGCCTTGAACGGACGCATGTTCGGGTCGACCAGGTTGTTGCCCGGGTCGTTCGACACGTGACGCAGGTCGTTCTGTTCGATGTAGGTGCCCGGGCAGCCGGACGTCGGCGTGCCGTCGCAGTTGATCGCGGGCCAGTTCGGGCTGTCCAGCGTCCAGTAGTAGGTCACCCAGTGATCGGCGCCCCACGCACCGCGCGGCATCTCGAGTTTCTCGATGTCGTAGAAGATGCCCCACGAGCCGAAGGCCTTCCACTTGCCGTCGCCCTTGACGTCATACGCGAAGCCGAGTCGCGGCGCGACCTTGCTGCCCCAGCCGAATTCGATGCCGGGATTCTCTTCGCGGTAGGACGGGATGCGCGTCGTGTCGAAACGCACGCCGTAGTTGATCGTCATCTTGTCGTTGAACGACCACTGATCCTGCAGGAACAGGCCGATGTTGCTCGACTTGATGTTGCCGACGGTGTACTGCTGGACGATCGAGTAGTAACCGTACGTGCCGCGCACCGAACGCTGATCGAGCGTCGTCCGCGTCTGGTTCCAGCTGAGCGTCACGTTCGGCGCCTGCTGTCCCTGGTTCACATCGTTGCCGATCTTCTCGTACTGCACGCCGGTCTTGAACGCGTGCTGGCCGCGCCAGTTCGCATACCGCGTGATGTCGCCGCTGATGTTGAAGCGGCTGTAGTTGTCCCGCACGGTGAAGCTGTTCGACAGGCCGTCCGCGAAGCCGTTCGAGAACTGCAGGCTCGCCGGGATGTCGAGCGCCGTGCCGCAGATCTGCGGCCAGGGGTCGGCCGTCTGCGTGCCGGACTTGCACGTGAAGTTCGACGCGCCGAACACGCGGCGGATGTTGTGGTTGTAGTCGCCGCCCGTGTTGCCGGAGCCGGAACCCAGGAAGCCCGACGTCACGCTCGCGAACGTCTTGTCGTTGACGGTCCAGTCCGCGGTGCCGCTGTAGGAGTTGTTATAGCCGATGCCATACAGCGACGACCGGGGGTTGAACGTGGCCGGGTTGGCCGTGCTGGTGCCGATCGTGTTGCCGTCGGCATCAACCGTGAACGTGTTACCGACGCACACGCCATTCACGCAGCCGTTGCCGGTGTCGATGCTGGGAATCGCCAGGGCGCCCGTCGTGCGCTGGTTGTTGCCGCTGACGCGCACGCGCAGGTTCGGGCTGAGCGCGACGGTGCCGTTGTACAGGAAGCGCTTGTCCACGGACTTGGAATTGAACGACTGAATCGCCGGATAGGTCACGCCGGCCGAGACCGGGTTCGACCACTGAACCGTACGATCCTGGTTGGAGACGGACTTGTTCCAGGCGCCGTAGAACCACGCTTTGTTCTGCTTGATTGGGCCGCCAATGTCGAAGATCGGCTCGACCGTGTAGCGCTCGTACTCACTCGCGCGCGGCGAGGTGAAGTACTGGGGCGCGCCGTTGCCGCCGCTGACCGACGGATCGGCGCGCAGTGACGGACGGATGTCCCCTAAGAGCTTGTTCATCGCCTTGCCGTTGTAGTCCATCGCCACCGTGCCGCGGTAGTTGTTCGTGCCGCTCTTGGTGATGACGCTGACGACGCCGCCCGTGGTCGCACGGAACTCGGCGCTGTAGCCGGACTGCTTGACCTGGATCTGCTCGATGAAGTCCACCACCAGGCCCTTGCCCGAGAGGCCCGTGCGCAGGTTCGTCGTGTCCTGGCCGTCGATGACGAAGCGGTTCTCGGACTGCGAGGCGCCGTCGATCATGATGCCGCTCGCGCGCGAGCCCGAGATGTCGCTCTCATAGTTGATGCCGGGCAGGCCCGTGAGGACGGACTGGAAGTCCCGGTTCGAATTCGGCAGCAGCGCGATCAGGTCCTTCGTGACCGTCTGCGTCACCGCGTTCTGCTTCACGTCAACGACCGGCGCTTCCGCGCGGACCGTTTCGGAGACCGCGATGCCCGCGACGTTCATCGTCAGGTTGACGCGGAGAATCTGACCGACGATGATGTCGATCTTTTCCTGCGTCGCCGGGTTGAAACCCTGCAACGTGGCCGTGACTGAGTACGTGCCTACCGGCAGAGACGGGAAACGGTACACGCCCGTCGCATCGGTAACCGCAGTGACGGTCTGGTTGGTAGAAAGCTGTTTCGCCGCGACCGAAACACCGGGCAACGCGCCGCCGGTGCTGTCCTTGATTACACCCTCGATTGAACCGCGAGTTTCCTGGGCGAAGGCCACAGCCGGCACCACAGCAAACAGGCAAGCCAGTACGAGAGGTAGGAACCTCTTCATACGCATCATCTATTCCTCCTCAAACTATCGCGCTGACACCCGTCCCGTAGAGCTAGGTAAACCCGCACAAACAGGGACCATGCGGGTCGGGCCTGGTATCAACGGGCCGGAGTATACACCCCGCCTACCTGGCCCGGGTGGGTTTCTTAAGGGGCCTTATGAAAGCTTTCGAATCGTCCGGGTGGCCTGGGCGACGGGTTTGCTATTGATGGATATGACCAGCCTCAGCACCCAGTCCCCGGCGGCGATGGGGCCGAGGGGAATCCCCCCAGTCGCCACAAACCGGGTCGCCTGGGCTGCTCCAAGGACACTGCCCGGGGCGGTGGCTATTGCAGGCCCGTTTTCGGTCTGGGCGATCTCAAGCCGGGCGGAAAGCTCGGCCCCAGACGGAAGGGACCCATAGAACTCCAGGTACCCCGCCACCGTCGAGTCGGCGGGTCCGAAGACGAGTTTCGGCCTGAAAGTGCCCTTGTCGAGCCATCCGGCCATCATCGAGGCCAGCGACACCGGGCCGGACTGGGTCAGGGCGGCGCTGAACTCGTAGTCGACGGTACCCTTGCGTCCCGCGGTGTCCATGGCCGCCACTCGAAGCCGGTAGTCGCCCATGGGCACGGCCGCCGCGGTGACAAGGGGCCGATTCACGACGTTGGCGCCCTCCTCGGTCCACTGTGCGGCCGATCCGCCGGTGAGGTTGATCAGTGCGAAGGCGGCTTGGGTCAGTGTTGTGCCGGCATCCGAGGGCTCGAGCGCGACCACGACCTTCACCCGCTGCGGATCGGCGTCGCGAAACGCGAATGCCGTCGCTCGCAGGGGGACATCGCGGCGCGTGTTGGTCTCCTTGAGCAGGGAATCGAGCACCATCGGCGTCGGCGGCGCGCGACGTGGATCGTCAGCGACGAACGACGGGCGCACGCGGATGTCCACACCCTTGCGAGTGGTCTCGATCTGGATCTTGTGCGGCTTGCCGTCCTGCTCGCCCGAGCGCGGTTCGAAGCCGATCAGGTAGTACGCCGAGAGCTGGTCGACGATGCGGCCGAAGGGGAGAATGCCGGTGCCGGCGAGCCGGATGAATTCTCCGCCCGTGACACCCGCGAGATCCCGAAGGCCCGTGATGCGCTCCCCGGCATCCATCGTCATCGACGGCGGGGAATCGCGCTGTTGCGCGTCGAGCATCGGCTCGTGGGGCTGGATCACGAACATCTGGACCCGGCCGCGCGCCGCGGCGCGCGCCACGTCTTCCATATAGATGTGCGTGTCGGGGAAGTTCACGAGCGTGCCGGACATGAATAGCACCGCGGTTGGGGCCTCGACGCTCCCGAGGCCAGCCAGGAACTCCTTCAGCGCGAGCAGCGTGGCCTTCGTGTTGCGCTCCACTTCGCGGGCGTAGTCGAGCGCCTCCTGCACCACGCGCGTGCGGCAGAACGATTCCTCCGGCGCGAACTTGCACTCGCGGTCGATCAACTCCTTGGTGAACACCTTGTCCGGATCGAGCAGTTCAGCCTGGACGGTCAGCGCCTCTTTGAGACTGATATTGCCGATACCCGTGCGCCGCATGGCCCGACCCACGACGCCGTCGAGCGCTTTCTTCGCGCGTTCGTGGTTCGTCGTGAAATCGGTTTCGACCTTGCCATTCGGCAGCGTGACAACCGCCACGCGATCGATCGGGGAAAGCTTGTCGACGAAGGCCTTGGCGGCGTCGAGGGCGGGGCGCGAATCCGCGGCGCGGATCTGTTCGTGATCGACGACGACGACAACGCTGCGGCCCGGCCGCTCGCCCTCATTCGAGGCGAAGGGCAGCGGGAGCGCGCGCCCGGTCACCGGCGCTTCCGCGCTCGTCGCGGCGAGGCGGACAAACTGGAAGCTCTTGATCTCGCGCTGCCGGCCGTCGACCAGGAGCCGGAGGTCCCTCACGGTGAGGTCGGTCACCGGCATTCCATTCGGGCCGTAGACCAGGAAATCGAGCGGCACCAGGTCCACGCGGGACGTGAATTGAGGGGGGTTCTGCTGGGCATTTGTCGCCGGCGCCGACAGCATCACCACGATTGCCGTCGCGACGAGCCCAGCGAGACGGAGCGCCTTCACGTGCACCGGTGAATTGTATCGCTTGTCTTTTGCTTGTCGTTTCAGGTGGAGATCACGAAGGGTGATGCTTGCCCACGAAGACACGCAGAAGAGCTGCTCTACCCGGCCTGCGGCCCGGGCGGCTTCGCCGCCCGCGACGCGGCACCTGTTTGCTTCGTGTCTTCGCGCGATCTTCGTGACTTCGTGCGAACTGACAGTAGTACACTTCGACCGAATTCCCCGGAGGATCCATGAACGTTCGAATGCTGGCAGTCGTCGTAGCCACGGTTTCGCTCTCTGCCCAGGCGCAGATCGAGCCGACCAATTCGGCGCCCAATCCGTACGAAACCGTCGAGAACTACTTCAAGATGCCTGAGGGACGCGCGTGGGGATCGACCAGCGCCGTTGATATCGACAAGGACGGCAAGTCCATCTGGGTCGCAGAGCGGTGCGGCGCCAACGGCTGCCTCGATCGTGCCACGGGCGAGTTCTCGAAAGTCGACGTCGTGCTCAAGTTCGATGCGTCGGGCAAGCTCGTCAAGAGCTTCGGCGCCGGGATGTTCGTGTTTCCGCACGGCATCCACGTCGATCGCGACGGCAACATCTGGGTCACGGACGGTCAGGACAACTTTCCGCAGACGGGGCGCGGACGCGGCGCGGATCCGAGCGCGCCGCCTCCGCCGCCGCCCGCAAAGCCGGTGGGTCACCAGATCTACAAGTTCAGCCCCGACGGCAAACTCCTCCTGACGCTGGGCAAAGCCGGCGGCAATCGGCCTGGACAGCCCGCCGATCCGTCATCGTTCTATCAACCGAACGACGTCATCACGAACGCGAAAGGCGAGATCTACGTGTGCGAGGGACATGGCGACGCGGCGACCTCACCGGCACGGATCATCAAGTTCGATCGCAACGGCAAGTTCATCAAGGAGACGGGAAAGAAGGGAACCGCGCCCGGCGAGTTCGCGCAGCCTCACGCGTTCGCGTGGGATTCGAAGGGCAGGCTGTTCGTCGCGGATCGATCGAACAACCGGATCCAGATTCTCGACCAGGATCTGAATCTGCTCGACACCGGCTGGGAACAGTACAGCCGGATCAGCGGGCTCTGGATCGACAAGGACGACACGCTCTATGCCGCGGATTCCGAATCCGGTTCGGTCAACAAGGACCATGGCGCCTGGAAGCGGGGGATTCGCATCGGCAGCATCAAGGACGGTCGCGAGGGCAAGATCCGGTTCTTCATCCCGGATCCCTCGACCGCCACTACTGGAACGCTGGCCGCCGAAGGTGTGGCGGTGGATGCCGCGGGGAATATCTACGGCGCGGAAGTCGGGCCGAAGGCAGTCAAGAAGTACGTGAAGAAGTAGCGCTTACTATTTCCCTCCGGCGCGAAGCCGGGCCGCGATTTCGCGATGCGTAGCGGCTTCGGCATTCCTGCCCACGCCGTCGAGCGCGATGGCGAGGTTGTCATGCGCGCTCGCGTACCCCGGGTCGAGCTGCACTGCCTGTTGAAACTGTTCAACTGCCTCAGACAGGCGGCCCTGACGCAGACGCATGATGCCAAGGAAATCGTGAATCGCCGGGTCTCGAGGCCGCAGCCGGATCGCTTCGACAAAGTCCGCGGCGGCTTCGTCGACTTGTCCCAGAGCCGAACGCGCGGCACCCAGGTTCACTCTCGCCTCCACAAGGTCAGGCTTCAGTGCCAGCGCCTGGAGGTGATGGGGAATCGCGTCGGCCGCCCGATCGGACGCCATCAGCGCAACACCGAGATTCATGTGCGCCGCCCAGCTCGACGGGTTGCGCGCGACGATGCCGCGATAAAACGTCTCCTCGTCCGCGTACAGCGCAATCTGCCGGAGTGTGAGCACGCCGAGTGCGACGCATAGCATCGAAGCTGCGGCGCGAGGAACAAATGACTGAAGCGGCGTCAGACCCCTGGAGTTCGGCGTCCGACCCCGCTCCAGCCACACGATTCCGGCTGCGGCGACCGCAAGCGGGCCAATGCTCGCCAGGTACTGAAAACGATCGGCGACGAACGCGTACTTCATCCACGCGAAATCGATGAATCCGAGCGTTGGCAAGAGCATGACCGCGAAGAACGCACCGCCGGCCACGAGGCCTCTGAGATTCGTCGCGCGTCGAGTCGCCGCGGCGAAGGCCACGACCGTAGCGACGACTCCGGCGAGGCTCATCCATCCGGCGACGGCGCGCACGTCCCATCGCGCGTACATCGGACTGAGATCGACGGGCCACGCGAGCTTCGCGAGATAGAACCAGATCGCGCGCGACGCCACGAGCACCCGGTCGATTGGGCTGAGGTCGAAGTGATCCGGATTGGCTGCCTGAAACGCGAGCACGTCGGCCGTCGCGACCGCGCCGCCGATGACGGCAAGCACTGCGATGGGCGCCAGTTCCGCAAGCGTCCACGGCCGCGCCTTCCACCAGTGGTAGATGACCAGCGCGACAGGAAACGGGAGGACGGCAGACTTGCTCAGCATTCCGGTGACGAACAACACCGCGGTGAGCGTCAACCAGACGTAACGTCGCGTGTCGAGGTAGTTGAGATACGTCCAGAACGCCGCCAGCACGCAGAGGCCCGAGAGCACGTCCTTCAATTCCAGCGCCCAGGCGACTGATTCGACGTGGACCGGATGCAGTCCGAAGAGCGCGGCAGCCAGCCACGCCGCAGAAACGCCAACGCGCCGCAGAATCAGCCAGAGCATCACCGTATTCATCGCGTGGAGCACGATGTTCACTGCGTGAAATCCGGCGGGCCCGGCTCCCCATAGTGCTCGCACGACCCACAGCACCGTGTACGTCACCGGCCAGTAGTGCTCGTCGGGAATGCCGTCCATCCAGATCCGTCCCAGTCCGCCGGGTTCGGTGAGGCGTGGATTCTGAACGATGAAGGTGGGGTCGTCGTAGACAAACCCCGCCCAGAACGCGGGCCAGAACGCGGCGACAACGAGAAGAAAGAGCGCGGCGGCCTGGACCCTTTTCGATCCCATGTCGGGGAGAGAGAATAGCCGCGAATGACCTCGCGCGCCGGGCGCATCGCCGCGATCCTCGTCATCGCGGCATTGCCGAGAATCTGGGCGGCGGTCTGGGATCAGGGAATCTTCTGGCCGGACGAGATCTTCCAGTCCACGGAGCCGGCGCACCATTTCGCATTCGGTTACGGCTACGTCGCGTGGGAATTCCAGGATGGCGCCCGCTCCTGGCTTTTCCCCGGCGCGATCGGGCTCCTCTGGAAGCTGCTCGTTGCCCTCGGTGTGACGGCTGCGCCGACGCTCGTCGTCTCCGCCAAGCTCGGCATGGCCGCGCTGGCGCTCGCCGGCATCTACGCGTCAATGCGTATCGCCGAGAAGCTCGCAGGCCCGGAGGCTGGCGTGATCTGTGGTCTGCTCAGCGCCGCCTTTCCGCCGTCGATCGTGTACGGCAGCCGTTGCATGAGCGAAATGGCGAGCGGCCCTCTGATCGCGATCGTCGTGCTGCTCACGCTCGATCGCGACCGCAGAAAGCTGATCCTCGCGGGATGTCTGGCCGGGTTGACGATCTTCCTGCGCTTTCAAAACGGCCTCATCGTTGTCGCGCTGCTGGGCTGGCTGCTCGCCCAGCGCCGCGGGCACCATGCCGGGCTCTACGCCGTTGGCGCCGCCGTCACCGGGCTGGCCGGCGGCGTCCTCGATCTGCTCACCTGGGGCAGCATGTTTCATTCGTTCGTGACCAACGTGCGCTTCAACCTGATCGAGGGCCGGTCGGCGGAATATGGGGTCGCGCCGGCCTGGTATTACATGGAGGTCTTCTGGAGCGCGATCGGCGTGTCCGCTGTCGCCGTGGTGGCCGGCTTCGCCGCAGTTGCCAGGCGCGCCACTGGACTGCTTTTGATCGTCCTGCTCTACGTCGCGGCGCACACAGCCGTGCCGCACAAGGAATTCCGTTTCCTCATGCCGATCGTGCCGTTGATGCTCGCGCTCAGTGGCGCGGGACTGGCGGTTCTCATTGGCCGTGTGTGGAACATGCCGAAGGCGGGGGCGCCGCTACACGTGCGGCCAGTGGCCTGGGTCGTGGCGGGCGTGCTGGCTGCGACGATGGGTTGGCGTGCTGCGTACGCCACATTCGATGACTTCGGTCAGCGCGAGGAACCGCTCTCCGGTCCGCAGTCGGTGTGGCACGCGTTTGAGGAGGTCAATCGCCTGTTGTGGGTGGCGGGCGAACGGGCGGACCTGTGCGCGCTGGCCATGGTGGAACACGGACCGGTCTGGAGCGGCGGCTACACCTACTTCCACCGTGACGTGCCGATCATCTGGATGATCGGCGTCGATCCGGCCCCAGCGAACTACGTGCTGGCGCATGTCGACATTCCGCTCCCCGCCGATTACGCAACTGTCGAGACCATCGGTCAGGCCAGGTTGGCGCGTCGTCCCGGCGGCTGCAGTGCGCCTCCTCCCGCCTACACGCGCCTGTTTCCGAAATAGGCAGCTCTTTTCGCCGGATCGGCCGAATCGAGCCAAGTTCGGTGTAGAATCCGCCCGTTATCCAGTAATTGTCCGTTCAGACCTCGCAAGAGGAGACCACTATGCCGGTATCACGCCGTGACTTTCTGAGTCTTGTTCGAACCCAGCGCGATGAGATGTCGATCGCCCAGGTGATCGCCTCGCGCGGGCACGAAGAATTGATGGCTTTCCAGGCCACCGGTCAAGCCACACAGGCCGGCGGTGGACAAGGCCGCGGCGGCGGCGGGCAGGGCCGTGGTGGCGGAGGCGGACGCGCGGGCGGCGCGGGAGCGCCGCAGCTGCCTGAGGGCGTTGAAGTCATCCGCATCAGCAGCAACGAGAATCCACTTGGCCCCGGCAAGGCGGTGCTCGACGCGATCGTCGGCAAGTTTCCCGAAGCGGGACGGTATCCGTTCAACAGCACGCCGAACGAGGGCAAGCTGGCTGAGACGATCGCCGCGCTGCACAAGGCGAAACCCGAGAACGTGGTGCTTGGCGGTGGATCGCAGGAGATTCTGAAGTCCGCGATGCGCGCGTTCACGTCGCCCTACCGTCCGCTCGTGACGGGTGCGCCGACGTTCGAGAACTGCACCGGCATCGCGCGGCGCATGGGCCACCCGGTGCACGAGGTCAAGGTCGACTCGCAGTTCCGGATCAATCTCGAGGACATGCTCACCGTCGTCCGTGGCGCCGGCCTAGTGTTCCTGAACAACCCGAACAACCCGACGGCGACGGTGCACGGCCTCAAGACCGTTACCGACTTCGTCGAGCGCGTCCGCAGAATCTCGCCGGACACGGTCATCTTGATTGACGAGGCGTATCACGAGTACGTCACGGATCCCGAGTACCAGACGGCGATGCCGCTGGCGCTTTCGACGCCGAACGTGTTCGTGGCGCGGACGTTCTCGAAGGCGTTCGGCATGGCCGGCATGCGCATCGGCTACGCGATCGGGTCGCTCGACACGGTCAAGCCGCTCGCCCGCGTGAAGATGCCGTACAACATCAGCGTGTTCGGTATCGCGGCCTCGATTGCCGCGCTGGGCGATCCCAAGCACATCGACGCCGAGCGCGCCCGCAACACCGAAGTGCGCGCGATGACGACGAAGGCGCTGGTGGACCTCGGGTGCAAGCCGACGGCGTCCAACGGCAACTTCATCTTCGTGGACGTCGGCCAGCCGGCCGCGACCTTCCGCGCGGCGTGCGCGCGGCAGGGCGTGAACGTCGGCCGCGACTTCCCGCCGTTCGAACATTCACACGCGCGCATCTCAATCGGCACGATGGCCGAGATGCAGCGCGCAGTCACGGTGTTCCGTGACGTGCTGCGTCCTGTCGCCCCGGTGGGCGGCGGTGGCGGACGTTAATTTCAGGGACTAGGAGACCGTCATGCTTACGCGACGCAGATTCGTCACCTCAGTTGGTTTCGGCGCCGCCGGCGCCGTCGCCGGTTCCTGGATCTCGGCCCGTGGGCGCGAGGACAGCGTGTTCTCGCTCTTCGAGGGTGTCTCGGCACAGACACCGGCCGCTACGGCGCCGCCGATCATCCTGTCGAGCAACGAGAATCCGTTTGGTCCTGGCAAGGTCGTGCTCGACGCAATCAAAGCCGCGTTCGGTCCGAACGGCGCGGCGCCCGGCCGTTACTCGAACGCCACTGGCGCGCTCACCGAGGCGCTGGCCAAGCACCACAACGTGCAGACGGCCAACATCGCGCTCGGTTGCGGCTCGACGCAGATTCTCCGCAACGCGACGCACGTCTTCACCGCGCGCAACAAGGCGCTCGTCGGGACCATCCCGACCTACGAAGAGTGCGCCGGCTACGCGGACATGATGGGGCACCCCGTCCGCGCCGTGCCGCTCGATCCGAACTTCAACGTCGACATGGATCGGCTCCTCGACGCATCACGCGGCGCCGGGCTCATCTTCTTCTGCAACCCGAACAACCCGGTCGCGACCTACGTCGGCGCGCGCGCCGTCCAGGACTTTGTCGCGCGATTGAATCGTGTCTCGCCGGAGACCGTGATCCTGATCGACGAGGCGTACTTCGACTACGTCACACACGCCGATCACAAGACCCACATCCCCATGGCCATCGAAGACCCGCGCATCGTCGTCGCGCGGACGTTCTCGAAGGCCTACGGTCTCGCGGGCCTGCGCATCGGCTATGCCGTCGGTCATCCGGACGCCATTCGCAAGATGAACGACTGGGAAAGCGCCGGCGGCACGAGCTCGCTGAACGTGCTCTCGTTGCATGGCGCGACCGCGGCGGTGACACAGGACCCGAGCTTCATCCGGAACGAGCGCGATCGCAACACGGCCGTGCGCGACTTCACGGTGAAGTGGTTCGCGGATCGCGGCATGAAGGCGACCGACGGCCATACGAACTTCATGTTCGTGAACATCGGCCGGCCCGTGGCGCCGTTCCGTGACGCGTGCGCCGCCAAGGGCGTGCGGGTCGCGCGCAACTTCCCGCCGTTCGAGAACACGCACTGCCGCATCTCCTTCGGGACGATGGAAGAGATGCAGAAGGCCGTGAAGGTCTTCGGCGAAGTGCTCGGGAAGGCCACGGCCAGCAGCGCGGCGTAGGCGTCAGAATCGACTGGAACTGGCCGGCGGGCTTGGGTCCGCCGGCCTTTTTCTTTGTTGCAGCACAGGAGACTCACATGGAGACGATCCGTCGCAGGTGGAGAATCGGGCTCGCCGTCATCGTTCTCACCGGAGCCGCGTGGGTCACCGCTCGCGCGCAGGCGCCGATGCCGGCGTCAACCGGCCAGATGGCCGAGCTCATTTCCGAAGTGAAGCTGATGCGGGCCGCGCTGCAGGAAATGGCCAGCGGTCAGTCGCAGATGCAGGCGCTCGGCATTCAGATCTCGGCGCAGCAGAGCAGGGTCACGCAGGCCAGCGCCAGCCTGGACGCGGCCACGACCCAGCTCATGGCGTCGACGTCGCGCGGCAAGGATGTGGCGCGCGAGCTTGCGGCGACGCAGGCGCAGCTCACCCGCACCACCGACATCACCCAGCGCGCGCCGCTCGAGCAGCGGGTCGCCGGTCTCAAGCAGCTTCTCGCCGACCTTGCGGCGGAGGAGTCGCAAATCCAGACGCGGGTGTACCGGCTGCAGTCAACGCTCAATCAGGAGGAGAGTCGCTGGCAGCAGTTGTCGGGCAGACTGGATGCGATGGTACGGACGCGGTAGCGGAAATAGCCGGCGGGCTTCAGCCCGCGGGATGACTTACCTGCGATGAACCCGGCCTTCGGCGTGATCCACGTCCAGCGCTTCGCGACGCCGCTGCCGTCGGCGTCGAACAACACCGCGGCCCTGTCGTTCCGCAGATCGCCGGTGGTGAGCCCGGGTTCGAGGGGCACCGCGATCGGGGTGATGAATCGTGTCGTGAGCTTGTCGATGGTGCGAATACGGTCGCGCAGCAAGGCGATCTCCGCAGCGTCCCGATCGCGATCGAGCAGCGGAATGAGGTAGGTGGCCGCCTCTTCCATGATCGACTGGTCGCCGCTCATCGCTCTGCGCGGCTTCTGTTCCGCCTGCCAGGCCAGATCGATCGTCTTTCGATACGCTGCGATCGCCGCGCTTCGGTCGCCGGACTGCGCGAGGCACCATGCGTAGCCAAGGTTGGCGACCAAATCGTCCGGTCCAACGGCGAGCGCCTCCCGGTATCTTGCGATGGCGAGGTTGAGCTGGGCCTGTGCGGCCTTGATGTCGGCCGGCGGCGCGTCCGGCGTGTTCTTGAACGGTACGGCGTCGTTGTTCCCCCAGCCAAAGTACCGGCCCTGATTCTCGATGCCGGTCGCAACCGGCAGTGCCGACTTCTTCAACGCATACGCCATGGCGTGTGCGCGTGCGAGATTGACCCGCAGTTGGATGTCTTTCGGATTGTTCGCCACGAGCGCCTCGAGATTTCGCGCGAGGCGCTCGATCGGAACCTGTTTGACGTCGTAGATGATGCTCTCCGCCAGAGGAACGGCGCAGAGAGCGGCTAGAAACAGTAACGACAGGCAACGACGGGCTGACTTACCTGTCGTCACCCGTCGTTACCTGGGACCTATTTCGGCAGCGCCAGCGCCACAAGCGCCGTCGTCGCGTTGGCGCCCGTCGCAAACACGATGTACTGCTTGCCCTGGTGCATGAACGTCATCGGTGGCGCGCTGGTGTTGCCCGGGATCGTGACCGCGCCCAACTGCTTGCCGGTTGCCTTGTCGACCGCAAACAGTTTGTTCGTGCCGTCCTCAGCCGGTGCACCGCTGCGCCCCGTGCCGTAGACCACGAGAGTGCGGGTGTTCATCACCTGCGCCTGTTGACCTCGCGCGGGAACCATCGGCAACTTGACGTTGGCGAAGAGCGCCGCATCAGGGCTGTTCTGGTTGACCACCGCCGGAATCATCCGTCCGCCATTGGGGATCCACCACGCCTTGTCGCCCGTGTTCATGTTGTAGGCCGTGATGCCGCCGAGTTCGCGTGGCTTGAGGATCGAAATGCCCGCGAGCGCCGATGTGCCCGGCGTCGCTTCCTTGTGGCCGACTGGCGCGGGCGGCGCACCGCCGGCGCCGCGCCCACCGCCTGCGCCACCACCACCTCGGCCTCCCGCGCCTGCGCCTCGTGCTGGAGGCGTGTATCCCGGGGGCGGCGGCATCGCGCCCAGTTCGCCGCATGAATTGCGCGGCCCCTGCACGTAGCGATGTTCCGAGCACGGATCTTTGACCACTTCCGTCGTGCTGAGACCCGTCTGTGACGCGACGTACAGGAGACCCGTTTCCGGATCGACCGCCGCGCCGCCGTCGATGTTCACGCCGCCAGATGCACCCGGGGCGTACCACGAGCATTCCTGCGGCGTGCTGCCATCAAGCGCCGAGCCGGGAATGAAGTACGGACCCATGCGGCACTTCTTCGCGAGCACCAGCGCCGCTGCTTTGATCTCCGGCGTGTAGTCGATGAGGTCGTCCTCCTCGAGGCCCTGCTGCGCGTACGGCGCCGGTTTCGATGGAATCGGCTGCGTCTTCGACGTTTCCTCACCTGGCACCTGGCTCTGCAGGACGGGCGTCTCCGGCATCGGCCAGATTGGCTGGCCGTTCGTTCGATCGAACGTATAGACGAAGCCCTGCTTCGTAGTAACCGCGATGATCCGGCGCTCTTGTCCGTTCATGCGGATGTTGATCAGGTTCGGAGCCATCGGCGTGTCGTAGTCCCAGATGTCGTGATGGACCATCTGGAAGTGCCACTTGCGCTGGCCCGTCTTCACGTCGAGTGCGACGATGCTGTTGCCGAAGAGGTTGTCACCCGGACGATGCCCGCCGTACTCGTCGCTGAGCGGCATGCCTACGGGGATGTACACGAGGCCGAGATCGGGATCCGCGGAGTAGGGCGCCCACGCGTCGTTCTTGCCGACGCCGGGCGTGCCGATCGTCGATCCGTTCTTCCAGGTCTCCGCGCCAAACTCTCCAGGCTGCGGAATCAGGTTGAACTTCCAGAGCTGCTTGCCGGTCTTGATGTCGAAGCCGCGGATCCAGCCGGGCAGATTGCGGAGCTTGGTCGGGTAGTAACCGTGGATGTGCGAACTGCCGACCACGATGACGTCGCCGATGATGATGGCTGGACAGCTCGCGGCGATCTGGCCGAGCGCGGGATCGATACCGACGGTGCCGTCTGCGCCAATCTTCTTTTCCGCGTCCCAGGTTTCCCCCGGCTTCGCCTTGCGGGCCGGCCTCAGCTCGCTGAAGACCAGCGAGCCTGGATCGTCGACCGCGAGCGGCACGAGTGGAAGGCCGAGGCCCTCCATCAAGTCGATGACGCCATCCTTCTTTGCGCCCACCGCGGGGTCGCCTTTGCCTGTCTTCGCGTCGAGAATCGCCATGTGGTACCCGGGCGTCACCACGACGACGCGCTCGTTGCCGCGGCCGTCGGTCCAGTAGGCGAGCCCGCGTCCGGCGAACTGCCGCGGCGCCTTCTGCCACCGGATGCCTTCCTCGAGCTTCCAGGACCACGACGTGGTGCCCGTGGCTGGATCGATCGCGTACGCGTAGCGATGCGTCGAGGCCACCGTGAACAGGCGGCCGTTCGCGTAGAGCGGCGTGGTGCGGTAGTACTCATCGGGCGCGTCGACCGCGGCGTTCCACTTCCAGGCGACCTGGAGGTCCTTGAAGTTCGTGCCGTTGATCTGATCGAGCGACGAATAGCGCGTGCTCCAGGCGTCGCCGCCCCAATAGCGCCATTCGCCCGGCGCGTTCCCGCGCACAAGCTGCTGCCGCGCGCCCAGTGAGGGCAGCGCCAGGATTGCCGTGAGCGCGAGCAATCCGCTGAGCCAGGCTACCCGTGTCGACCGACTTGAACCCATGGGCGTCTCCTATTTGATCTGTATCTTGATCCCGTACAACGTCTTCTCGTTCGGCGGAAGCGCCGTGCTTCCCGCCGGCATCTTGTTTTGCTGAAGAATATAGGCCATTACCTGCACAACCTGCGCTGGTTCCAGACTGCCCGGGTCGTTTTTGGGCATCTTGTTCGAAATCCAGTCCCAGAGATCCCACAGCGGGCGATTGTTCCAGTTGTTCTTGAAGCTCGGACCCGCGTACGTGCCCTTGGGATGACAACTGACACACAGCGTGTAGTACGTCTCCTCACCCTTCGCCGCCTGCGCCTTCGTGTAAATCCCGCTCAGCGTCGTCTTCGCCGCCTGCGTCGCGGGCGGCTTTGTCGTGCCCGGCTTCACCTGCGCGCCCGTACGTTCGGCGATCGCGAACATCAGTCCCAGACTTGCGAACAGCAGCCAACCTGTCTTCATTTCTTCGGCCAGACCACTCCCTGGTCGCGCGGCACCTGCCCGATGCCTTTGTACACAAACTTCTGAAGCCGGCGGCCGTGGTACGTCTCGGTCGTGTAGATGTTGCCCTTCGAGTCCGTCGCGATGCTGTGCACGGCGAAAAACTGGCCGGGCTGGCGGCCGCCGTCCCCGAACGTCGTCAGCACTTCGAGCGTGTCACGCAGGGTGACATAGATATGCTCGTTCTTGCCGTCCGCAATGTACATGTACTTCTGCGCGGCGTCTTTCGAGAACGCCACGTCCCAGATGGAGCCGTCGCCGCCCGTGCGCTTCGCGATCTGCGTCTCCTTCACGAACTTGCCTTCGCGCGTGAACACCTGCAGCCGGTTGTTCGGTCGATCGCACACGTACACCAAACCGTCGTTCGACAGATCCGCGCAGTGCACGGGCGAACGGAACTGCTGGATGAGCGGCGCGTCCGGGTTGTAGGTACCGAAGTTCTCGTCGGTCGGCTTGTTGCCGTACGCGCCCCAGTAGCGCTTGAACTTTCCGGTGTCGGCGTCGAGGACGACCACGCGCTTGTTACCGTAGCCGTCGGCAATGTACGCCTCGTTGAACTTCGCATCGACGAAGATCTTCGCCGGCCGCCCGAAGTTTTCCGTGTCGTTCGAGCTCAGGGTCTGTCCAGCCTTGCCGTACTGGGCGATGAACTTGCCATCCTGCGTGAACTTCAGGATCTGGCGGTCCGTGCCGACGTTGCCGCCCATCCACACGATGCCCTTGTGATCGACGAACAGGCCGTGGTTCGAATTCGGCCATTCGTACCCTTCACCGGGACCGCCCCACGAACGAAGCAGATTGCCCTCGGGATCGAACTCGAGCACCGGTGGCGCGGCCTTGCAGCACGAGCCGATCGGCGGGTTCTGCTGCTGGCTGACTTCGTTGACCGTCAGGCTGTCGACACGATGGACCATCCACACGTGGTCGCGCGCATCGACGGTGAGACCGATCGCCTGACCGAGCACCCAGTTGTTGGGCAGCGGCTTCGGCCACATCGGATCGACCTCGAAGCGCGGCGCCGTCACCAGCTCGTTCTTCGCCGCTGCCTGATCGAGCGCCCGCGCGCTCAACCCGAGCGCGATCACCGCCGCCACGACCAGCACCGCCGCGAACGCGGCGCGAAGCTTCTGGACCTTTGGACCTTTGGACCCTTGGACCGTTTGCATAGCCGTCCTCATTTACCGGGAACGAACTTCTGAACTCGCTGACCCTGGAACGTTTCACCGGTGTACAGATTGCCGCGGGAATCCACGGCGACCGTGCTCGGGGCGTTGAATCGGCCGGGGATGCGGCCACCAACGCCGAGCGTCCCGACTTGGGCCATCGTGTCGCGCTGCAGGATCACGATGCGATGGCTCTGACCGTCGGCGACAAACAGGTACCGCTGCTGCGGGTCGGCCGACAGCGCGATGTCCCAGACCGAACCGTTGGCGAGCGTCTCCTTCGCCACGGAAGCTTCCTTGATGAACGTACCGTCCTTCTTGAAGGACTGAATCCGATCGTTCGTGCGGTCGCACACGTACACCGTTCCATCCTTGGCCAACGTCACGCACGTGACCTGGCGGAACTGTTTCGCGGCCGGCGCCGCCGGATCGTAGTTGCCCGCGTTCGCGTCGTCCGGCGCGGCGCCGTAGGCGCCCCAGTGACGCTTGTAGGCGCCGGTGTTTGCATCGAGCACGACCACCCGATGATTGCCGTAACCATCGGCGACATAGAGCTCGTTGGCGGCCGCGTCGAACTCGATGTTCGCCGGACGGTTGAACGCCGTCTTGCTGGCGCTGCCTTCGGACACGCCGGGCTTGCCGATCTGCTGGAGGAACTTGCCATCGCGCGAGAACTTCAGGATGTGGGCGTCATGCGATGGTGGCGGGGGAGGCGGCGGAGGCGTCGCCGGATCAGCCGTAGCGGCACCGCGGCCGCGTCCGCCGCGACCAGGCGCAGGCGGCTCCGGCCAGCCCGCGGCAGCGATCCACACGTTCCCCTTCGCATCGACCGTGATGCCGCCAGGCGCTTTTGGCCAGTCGTAGCCTTGTCCCGGACCGCCCCAGTGACCGAGCAGGTTCCCCGCGGCGTCGAACTCCAGCACTGGCGGCGCCGCGCTGCAGCAGTACTCCGCCGTTGGCGGATTCGTCCCGGTACCCAGTTCCGTATTCGGTGTCGCCGATGAGGCCGTGTGGAGGACCCAGACGTGGTCTTGCGCATCGACGGCCACCCCGGTCACCGATCCGAGAATCCAGTGGTTGGGAAGGGGCTTCGGCCAGAGCACCTCGACTTCAAAGCGTGGCGCGCTCGAAGAGGCCGCGGGCGCCGGCTTCTGTGTCGAATTGCCGCCGCGCTGCGCGAGTGCCGCCGGTCCGGAAACGGCCATCAGGCCGAGACCGAGCAGGGCCATCATCGTGACGCCAATCTGTCTGTGCATAGAATCTCCGCGGATGGCCGGGAGTATACAGCGACAGAAGGTCAGATGGAGTTGGGCACCGCTTGCGGCGTGCGGACTTGCCTTCATGATGATCGCGGCGTGGCCCGTGCGCCCCTCGGCGCACGAGATACCGTCGGCTGCCTCTGTCCACGCGTTTCTGAGGCCCGTCGGCCAGACGTTGCACGTGCTCCTGCGCGTACCGCTCGTCTCGATGCGGGATTTCAATTTTCCGGTCCGCGAGGGCGTGATGCTCGACCTCGTGAAAGTCGAGCCGATGGCGCGCGAGGCAGCCACGACATGGCTGGCCTCGAGCCTGACGATGCTCGAGGACGATCGAGCGCTGGGGCCTCCAGTGCTGGCCGGCGCCCGGATCTCCCTGCCGTCCGATCGATCGTTCGAGAGCTACGAGGCCGCGGTCCGTCACATCACGACCGACCGGCCCGTTCCGCCAGAAACCGCGCTGCCGGTGACGAGCGCCCTGCTCGACGTGATGTTCGACTATCCGATTCAATCGGATCGCGCGCGTTTCTCGATGGATCCCAACTTCGCGCGGCTGGGCCTGCGGGTCGTCACGGTGCTGCGGTTCGAGGCCCCGGACGCGCCGGAGCGTGCCTTCGAATTCACCGGCGACCCGGGGCTGATTCGCCTCGATCCGCGCTGGCATCAGGCGGCGCTGACGTTCGTCCGCCTCGGCTTCGAGCACATTCTCGACGGCATCGATCACCTGCTGTTCCTGTTCTGCCTGGTGCTCCCGTTGCGGAGGTTCGGCCAGCTCGTGCTCGTCGTCACTGCCTTTACGGTGGCGCATTCCATCACGCTCTTCTGCTCGGCCTTCGGCCTCGCGCCCGACGCGCTCTGGTTTCCGCCGCTCGTCGAGACGCTCATCGCGCTGTCGATCGTCTACATGGCGCTGGAGAACATCATCGTCGCGGTGCGGGCGCGAGCGGGCGAGGGAGTCGCGCCGCAGGCGGTGCGCGGACGCTGGATGATTGCGTTCGCGTTCGGGCTCGTCCACGGATTCGGGTTTTCGTTCGCGCTGAAGGAGACGCTCCAGTTCGCGGGCGCGCACCTGGTCACGTCGCTGTTCGCCTTCAACGTCGGCGTCGAGCTGGGGCAGTTGCTCGTACTGGCGTTTCTGGTTCCGCTGCTGGCGGTGCTGTTCAAACGTGCGATCGAGGAGCGCCTCGGCATCATCATCGCTTCGGCGCTCGTCACGCATACCGCATGGCACTGGATGACCGACCGCGGCGCCGCTCTGCTTCAATACGACTTGTCACTGACCGATCCGGCAATGCTCGCGCGGCTGTTGCGTGTGCTCATGGTTGTCGTTGCGGTCGGTGGTGGCTGGTGGCTGTGGCGGGGGTTCAAAAAGCCTTCAACATGAAGGTCATGAAGGCATGAAAGGGGCACGACGCTCGGCCATCGGTCCTTCAATCTCTTCAATCCTTCATGTGATCGAGCTTTTCTTCATCTCCTCCATGTCCTTCATGTTGAAAAGCTCTAGAATCACACTCGGGAGCTCCCAATGAAATCTCTCTCTCGTCGCAGTTTTGCGCAGTTGCTCGCTCTGTCAGGATCCGCGGCTCTGTTGCCGCGCGGTGGATGGACGGCCGAGGCCCTCGAGGCGGCCGGGCTGACATCGGCGCAACTGCCACCGGCGCCGTCACCAACGGATGAGAACTACTGGCGGCAGGTGCGCGCCCGGTTTCTGGTGCCGAAGGAGATGAACTTCCTGAACGCCGCCAACCTCTGCCCGGCGTCCCTTGCTTCGGTCGAAGCGATCGAGAAAAACACGCGCTGGTACGAGACCGGACCCTCACCGGAGGCTCGCAACGAGCTCTTCACAAAGGGCAAGGAGGAGTCGAGGAAACTGCTCGCGGACGCACTGCGCGTGTCGGCGGAGGAGGTCGTCATCACGCGCAACACCACGGAGGGCAACAACCTCGTGTCGAGCGGCCTGGACCTCAAGGCCGGTGACGAGGTCGTCGTCTGGGCCGACAACCATCCCAGCAACCTGAACGCGTGGCGGACGAAAGCGCAGCGTTTCGGATTCACGGTGGTGACCGCGCCGCTCGTCGCGTCGCACCCGGGCACGGACGGGTACGTGGATCTGTTCGTGAAACTCTTCACGCCAAGAACGAAACTGGTTGCCATCACTCACGTCAACAGCAACTCGGGAGATCTGTTGCCGGCCGCGGAAATCTGCGCGGCGGCCCGGAGCCGCGGCGTGCTGTCGCTCGTCGACGGCGCCCAGTCGTTCGGCGTGCTGGATATCGATCTCGGTACGATGAAGCCCGACTTCTTCACCGGATCCGCGCATAAATGGCCGTGCGGCCCGAAAGAGAAGGGTGTGCTGTTCGTGAACCGCGCCGTCCACGATCGCATCCAGCCCACGATCATCGGCGTCTATGGGGGCGCGGTCGGGCTCTCGCGCACGCTCGAGACCAACGGCCAGCGTGACGACTCGAGCGTCGCGGCGTTGACCGAAGCGCTGAAGTTCCAGGGATCGATCGGCCGGGCCGCGATCGAGAAGCGCGCGCGCACGCTTGCGCAGACCCTGATGACCGAGCTCAAGAAGATTCCCGGTGTGAAGCTCTGGACCGATCCGGATCCGTCGCGGTCTGCCGCGATCGTGATTTTTCAGCCAGGCGCCCTGGACATTCGCCAGCTCGGCCCCGCGCTCACCGCCGAGCGCATCATCTGCACGACGCGAGCCGGCCAGCAGAATCCCGGGCTCCGCATGTCGCCGCATTTCTACAACACGATGGACGAGATCAGGGCCGCGGCCGCGTTCATCAAGCAGAAGATGAACGCCTAGCCGCCGCCTTTCGCCAGATCGGCAAGCATCCGCACGGCGCGCGGGTAGCCGGGCGCGACCGACAGTGCGGCTTCGAGTTGTCGCCGGGCTTCGCCCGTGTTGCCCTGCTGGTGGTACAGAACAGCGAGATTGCACCGTACCTCCGGCTGATTGGGTTCGAGGCGCAAGCCGACTTCCAAGGCACGAATGGCGTCCTGGATTCGACCCATCCTCGCGAGCGCGAACCCAAGGTTGACGTGCGCTTCCGGCATGCCCGGATTGATCTTCACTGCCTGCGCGAAGTGCGCCATGGCTTCGTCGAGCTGTCCTTGTCGCGCCAGCACGTCCCCGCGATCGTTTTCTACGACGGCGAATCCCTGCCTGAGACGCCTCCATTCATTCAGGTGCGCGATGCCTTCATCCATACGGCCTTCATTGACGAGGAGGGCGCCAAGGGTACCGTGCGCAAGATAGTTGTCGGTGGTCACGGCGAGCGCGTGCTGCCAGAGTGACTTGGCGTCGCGCCAGGTGCTCACTTGCGCGGTCGCGACAATCGCGCACGCCGAGACGGCAACCACCGCCGCGGCCGGCAGCACCAAGCGCGGCATCGTCCATCGCGCCAGAACCGCGGGTACGCCCCAGCCGACGACGAGAAAGAGACCGACGATCGGAACGTAGGTGTACCGATCGGCCGTCCAGTGATTGCCGATGTGCACGATTCCGATGACGGGCACGAGCAGTCCGACGAACCAGAACCAGCCGGTGAACGCAAATGGAAAACGACGCCCCGATCGCAGCGCCAGGGCGGACAACGCCGCCAGACCAAGCGCCGCGGCCCCGGCCCACGTGAATGAGATGGCGCCCTCCTGGAATGGATAGAACACCGCGAGGTGGCTCGGCCAGATCGTCTGCCTGAGGTAGGTCCAGTACGCGAGCAGGGCGTGGCCGGCACGGACGCCAATCGGCAGTCGATCGGTCGAGCCGACGGCGCCCGCACTGTCCTGCACCATGAACGTGATGACACTGGCGGCGGCGGCCAGCAGAAACAGCGGCAGTTTTTCAGTGACCAGCGGCCGCCCGGCCCGCCACGACGGCGGCCAGGCACCGGGCCGCGGGCCGGTGTCACCGGCACATCGCGGGCCGGTGTCACCGGCAGATCGATTGAGAGGCCAGACGTCGAGCAGGAGCAGCAGGAACGGCAGCGTGACAACCATCGGTTTGGCCATCAGCGCGAGAGCAAACCACAGCACGACACGGACGTAGCGTGCGGCCGACGGGGCACGGACGAATGACACGTACGCCCAGACGCACAGCAGCGCGAAGAACGTGCTGAGCACGTCCTTCCGTTCGGAGATCCAGGCCACCGACTCGACGTGGAGCGGGTGCACGGCAAAGAGCGCCGCGACGAACAGGCTTCCGCCGAACGTCCCCGTAGTGCGGCGAAGCAGTCCGAACAGCAGGAGCGTGTTGGCGATGTGCAGGAAAAGATTCGTCAGGTGATGACCGCCGGCCCACAGGCCGAACACCTGCACATCCGCCATGTGCGAGAGCATCGTGACCGGATGCCAGTTGGCGGCCGTGATCGAAGTGAATGCCACGACGGCGCCGCGCCAGGTGATTCCACTGGCAACATTGGCGTTCTCGGTGACGTACGCCGGATCGTCCAGGTCCACGAATCCGAATCCCACCACTGGCCAGTACACCGCCAGATTGAGGATGACGAGCGCGGCGCAGGCGAGAGCAGAGCCGCGAGACTTGAACCAGGTCACGGTCGCAGCATTCTACTTACGACTGTGCGAACGAGCCGCGCGAGTGAGCCGCGTGAGCGGAGCGGGGCTTTGGGGGCCCCGCGAGCGAACGCGTAAGGGGGTGTGGCGGGGACGAAGTCCCCCCACACTGAAATAGAATCCACGACACCATGAATCAAGCTCGGCCCGCGACAGGCGTGTGGGGGATGTCCGGCTACCAGTGGACCGTCGTGTTTGCGGCCTGGCTCGGGTGGGGATTCGACGTATTTGACGGTCTCCTCTTCAACTACATCGCGCCGAACTGCATCCCGACGTTGCTCGGCCTGCGAATCGGCTCCCCTGAAGCCAGCGCCCCCACGTTGTGGTGGACCGGCGTGCTCACGTCGATGCTGCTGCTCGGCTGGGCACTCGGCGGAATCCTGTTTGGCCGGATCGCCGATCGGCTCGGCCGTACGCGGACGCTGATGATCACGATGTTGCTGTATTCGCTGGGGACCGCGTTGTGCGCCGCGGCCCCCAACGTCTGGACGCTCGCGGCGTTCAGGTTCATTGCGAGCCTCGGCATCGGCGGTGAGTGGGCCGCAGGTGCGGCGATGGTTGCGGAGGTTGTACCTGAGAAGCGCCGCATCGAGGCCGGCGCGCTCCTGTACACGTCGGCTCCCCTGGGCCTGGCGCTCGCGACGCTCGTGACATATCAGGTCGGCGCCGTCTGGATGCCCGATCGTCCGGATATCTCGTGGCGTTACGTGTTCCTGAGCGGACTGATTCCAGCCGCGGTGGCGTTGTTGGTGCGCCTCTTTGTGAAGGAGCCAGAACGCTGGGCCAAACTGGCAGACAGAACGCCCCCGCGCGTCGCGGAACTGTTTCAACCCGGTACCCGCGCATTGACGATCAGCGGCCTCATTACCGCCCTGACCGCGCTCATCACGTGGTGGACGTGCAACGCCTTCATTCCGGTGATCGCCAGCGGCCTCGCCGGCGTCCAGGCCGCGGCTGACGGGCTGACCGGCACCGCCATCACTGCCCTCAAGGAAAGCTGGAAGGCGCAGGCCACGAATTGGTTCAACCTGGGCGGCCTGATCGGCACGCTCCTCACCGTGCCCGCCGCGAAAATGCTCGGCCGGCGGGTCATGTTCGGGATTTATTTCCTCGTCTCAGGCGCATCGATCCTCCTTGCGTTCGGGCTGGATCTCGAACCGCAGACCCACCTGATGATGTATTTCCCGATCGGCCTCAGTGTCTTCGGCGTCTTCGGCAGCTTCACGTACTACCTGCCCGAGCTCTTTCCGACGCGCCTGCGCGGCACCGGATCCGGCTTCTGTTACATCATCGGGCGCGTGGCGGCGGCACTCGGCCCGTTCCTGGTCGTGTCGATCGTGCGCAGCGGATCGACGGCGCTCGAATCCGCGATGCACGTTCTTTTCTATGTGGGATTCGTGCCCATCATCGGCACGTTCGCGCTTCGATGGGTGGTCGAGACGAAGGGCAGGGCATTGCCTGACTAGTGCAACCTGCAACCTACAACCAACAACCTGCAGGTCGGCGTGCCTGTTGGTTGCAGGTTGCAGGTTGTTTAGAGGTTCAGCGCGAGGAAAGCCGACGCCGCGGCAAAGAAGATGAACGTTGCCGCCGCAGTCCCGAGAGCCATGCGTTTCGGGTTCTGATCCAGTCGCAGCATGCGCTGCCGGTACTCGTGATAGCTGATCACGTACGCACAGACCGCGGCGAGTACGCTGAACACCAGGCCGATTGCGAGCAGACTGCTCTGCATGAAAGCTCTTGTGCGTGCATGCTATCAGCAGGACAATCCGGCAGTTTGGCGGGAGGGGTGCAGATGAGTCATGCCGGCCATGGCAGAGTCCCTGGAATCGTGTTCGCAGCGCTGGTCGCCTCAGGAGCCGTCCAGGCGGTGGCGTGGTCACCCCAGCTTCCGGACACCGCGTTGCAGCAGGTTGAGGCGCCGCCGAACGGCGTGTGGATCGACGCGCTCGATCTCGCCGGCGTGCCGGTGCGTCCCGCGGGTCGTGGCGGGCGTGGCGCGGGCGGTGCCGCGCCGGCGACTCCGCCGCCGGCCCCGGTCTATGTGCTGGGCGGCGTGACGTATCCGCACACGTTCACGCTCGTGTCCGATCGTGATGTGCTCTTTGATCTCAAGGGCAACGCGGTCCGGTTCGACGCGATGGTCGGCATCGACGGGGCGGTGGCGGCCGGACGAGGGAGCGTGATCTTTGGCGTGTGGGTCGATGGCCGCAAGGTGGCGGACTCCGGTGTCATGCGCGGTGGCGATGCCCCGAAGCGCGTGAGCGCCGATCTCAGAGGCGCGAAACAACTCACCCTCGCCGTCATCGACGGCAACGACGGTACCGGTCAGGACAGCGCGAACTGGGGCGGCGCGCTGATCACGATGTCGAACGCTCAGGCGCGCCCGTCTGTACTCAAGCGCGAGGTCGAGGCGATGCCTCCAATCGCGTCGAGCCGCTCAGACCTTCCTTTGTTGAACTACCCGCGGATTACGGGCGCATCCGTCGGCAAGCCGTTTTCGTTTCTGGTTCCCGCGTCTGGTGCGGAACCGCTGACCTTCGCCGCCAAGGGACTGCCTGCAGGCCTCGTGCTCGATGCGCGAACAGGGCGCATCACGGGCTCGCTCGAGCGGACGGGCCGGACGGCCGTCACGATGACGGTGTCGAATGCACGCGGCCGCGCCACCGGAACGCTCACGATCGTTGGTGGCGAAAACGGCAACACGCTGGCGCTCACGCCGCCTCTGGGCTGGAACTCGTGGAATGCATGGGGCAATACCGTGACCGCCGATCGCGTGAAGGCGTCGGCCGACGGCATGGTGGCGAGCGGTCTCCATCGCCAGGGCTACACCTACATCAATATTGATGACGTCTGGGAAGGCGGCATGGAGCCGAATCCGGGGACGGGCCGCGGCCGCAACGTCGCCGGCGCGCGGGACGCGAATGGTGAGCCGACCACCAACGCGAACTTCGCGGACATGAAGGGCCTCGTCGACCACATTCACTCGCTGGGCCTCAAGGCGGGTCTGTACTCGTCGCCGGGTCCGACGACCTGCCAGGGACTCGGCGCGACCTGGCAGCACGAGGAGCAGGACGCGAGAGCCTACGCGCGCTGGGGCTTCGACTACCTGAAGTACGACTGGTGCGGTTACAGCCAGATCGCGCCGATGCCGACGCTCGAGGATCGCATGAAGCCGTACAAGCTGATGGGCGACATCCTCCGCAAGCAGGCGCGCGACATCGTGTTCAGCATTTGTCAGTACGGCGCTGGCGAGGTGTGGAAGTGGGGCAGGGAAGTCGGTGGTCATCTCTGGCGTATGACGGGCGACATCCGCGACGACTGGCCGAGCATGTCCGGCATTGGTTTTCAGCAGACGGGCCGCGAGCAGTACTCCGGACCCGGCGGCTGGAACGACACGGACATGCTCGTCGTCGGGATGGTTGGCTGGAGCCAGGGCACCCGCCCCACGAATCTCACGCCGAACGAGCAGCTCACGCACATGGCGCTCTGGGCGCTGCAGGCGGCGCCGCTCCTGATCGGCGCGGACCTTTCGCGCATCGACGACTGGACGACCAACATCCTCGGCAATCGCGAGATGCTCGCGGTGAATCAAGACTCTCTGGGAAAGGCCGCCAGCCGGAAAATGAGCGACGGCTGGGTGGAAGTGTGGGCGCGTCCGCTCGAAGACGGCACGACGGCCGTTGGGCTGTTCAATCGCGGGCCCGAAGCGGCGAGCGTATCCGCGTCGTGGAAGGACCTTGGTCTCTCAGGCGCTCAGCCGGTTCGCGATCTGTGGCTGCAGAAGGACGTGGGGAGGGTGTCGGGTCAGTTCACCGCGATGGTACCAAGACACGGCGTGGTGTTCGTCAAGATCGGGATACCGAAAACCAAGTAACAACAAACAAGCCGCAAGAGACAAGTTTCGGCAAAGCAACCTGTCTCTTGCGGCTTGCGACTTCTGACTTCTGAGCAGCGCTCAGTTGAGCGTGCAGCCGCGCTCGTTCATGGCCGCGAACTGAAGGTGCAGACCCTCGTAGTCGCCGCCGGGGAAGACCGCGTTGAACGCGGCGATGACTTGAGCCGGCGTCATGCCGTAGTTCACCGAGCCGGCACTCAGAAGAGCCGCCACAGTGTGACGTCCGAGTGCGTTCAGTCCGCCGCCACCCTGAGACAGGACCTGCAAGAGCGTCATGCCCGGGAAGGCGTTGTCGAAGACGGCGCTGAACTGCGTATTGGGTGTGTATGGCGCCGGCCAGGAATCAAAGTGCTGATCCTGCTTCCAATATCCGGGAGTGCAACCCGCGACGCCGGGTGGTGGCGGCGGCGTGTTCGGCGTATTCGTGAAGATCACGAGCGCGCCCACGCCCGCATGGACGTTGACCGTTGCCGAGCTGCCAGTCGCAGACGGCTGCGTCGTGATCACTCCGCCCGAGAGCGTTGACACCACGTAGGACGCGGTGTGACCGGTTGGGACCGCTTCGCTGACCGTGACGTTGTCACCAACGGTGCCGCCCGAGACCCATACGTCCTTGCACTGACCCGCGTTGAGCGTCGTCTGATAGCTCTGATCGATCGACCCGTTTGAGTCGATGTCAGCCGCGACGGTAATGGTCACCTGTGGCCCGGTGCCGCCGGGGTAGTCCTTGCACACCTCAACGTATTCCGGGTCAGCGCGCCGCGCGTTCGGCCCCGGGTTCACCGGAACAGAACCGCGGGCCGAGCCGACCGTCGGTGCAACAGTGCTGGTTGCCGTGCCGCCAGAACAGGCTGCGGCGCCGGCTGCGAGAGTGAGAGCCACGGCTGTGGCCATGAAACTGCGGATACCACCGCTCATCGTGAGAACCTCCAAGGGAAACTGAGACGAAACGCAAGGACCTCAGCAAAGGCGAGACCAATGTGCACACCCTTGCACTCGGCCTAAACCAGAATCCGGACCGGAGGAGTCAACCCCGAGGCAGAAAACAATTGCTCGGGAGCCCCCTGTTGCACGGACTTATTTACACCGTAGCCCTAGCCCGCGCAGGTGCCTGGGCGGGGTGCGGCTGCCTGCGCCGGCGTCACCGGCGCCGCTGGGGCTGCCGCTCTCGGCCATACGTTGTCCGTCGCATCGCGGTCCGGGAAACGGCAGCCGGGGTCGAGTTGTATCGATTCGATCACACGTCCGCCGAAGTCGAGGACTGCGCTGAACGTGCGCGAACCGTTGAACCACACGTCCACAGGCCAGGTGACGAGCGCGGAATTGCCATCGATCTTCGCGTTCGACATCGGCTTCAACGCCGGACCCTTCTCCGCGAACCTCACGCGCAGCACCAGGGGTGAGGGCATCTCGCCGTCCTGTCGCACAACCACTGTCGTCCGCGTGCCCGTGGTCGTGACGTTTTCGATCTTTCCGTTCACGGCCTCCGTCGTCCAAAGCCAGTAGTACCAGAACCAGTTCAGGTCCTGTTTCAGCTCGGCGTTCATGAAGAAGATGTAGTCCCAGGGCGACGGGTGCTTGAACGCCCAGACCTTCGTGTAGTTGGCCATCGCCTTCTGCACGTTCTCGTCGCCGACGATGCCGCCGAGCATCGAGAGCATCAGCGGCGTCTTGCCGTAGGTCGTGAAGCTGTAGCTCGATCCGCCGAAGTTGGCGTTCCACATCATCGGCGGCTCGGTCTCGTTACCGCTTGTGCGTCCGTACGACTGCCCAAGCTGGTTCAGATTCGGCGCTCGTTTCTGGACATCGGCATCCGACAGGACGTTCATGTACTGGTTGAAGCCCTCGTCCATCCAGCCGTACCAGGTCTCGTTGTTGCTCACCATCATCGGCCACCACTGATGACCGGCCTCATGATCCGCGGCGTTCTGGCTCGAGTTGATCACCATCGGGTATTCCATGCCGTCGCTCGGGCCGTCCTGGACGGTGAACTGCGGGAAGGGATACGGCGCCCACAGCTTCGAATAGAACTCGAGCGCGTGCCGGGTGTTGGTGGCGATGTTCGTGTACGCGTTTGCCCGTTCGGGCGTGTGGACGATGTAGATCGGAACCGGACCCTTGCCGGGAATTGTCGCGCGCGTGGCCTTCAGGATGTACCTGTTCGACGTCGCCCAGGCGAAGTCATTCACCTGATCCGCGACGAGGTGCCACACCAGCCGATCCCCCGCGACCGTCGCCTTGCCCGGGCCGAACTCCTCCTGGCCGACGATGGTCAGGAGCGCGTCGGATTCGAGCACGTGCGAGAGCCGTTCGCGCGCCGTGGCCGTGTACACCTCGTTCGGATTTTGGAGAACGCCCGTGCCGCTCACGATCCAGCCCGCGGGCGCGTCGATCCGCACGTCGAAACGGCCGAAGTTGTTGTAGAACTCCGACGGACCGAGATACGCGTTCGTGTCCCAGCCGCGCAGGTCGTCGTACACGGCGACGCGCGGGTACCACTGCGTCGGCTGGAAGAGGTAGTCACCCAGGCGCTGTACCATCCGGTGGCCGCTGCCAGGCCCCGCCGGCAGCTTCACGCGCCAGTCGATCTCGAGTTTCGCATCCGACCTGGGCGCGATGGGCGTCGTCAGGTTGATCGCGGCGAGGGTCTTGTCCAGGTTCACGGCGGACGCCTTGCCTGCGCCGGCGGTGGCGCGTCCGGTGGTCGCCGCGGTCGACATATCGAGTGACTCGCCATTCACGACGAGCTTCGTGATCACCATGCCGTCCGTGATTTCTCCCGGGAGCCACGACGATGCGAAGGGAACGCGCGTCCGGAAGATGTTGTGGTCGAGGCGCATGTTGATCGAGCGGAGCGCGTCCGGGCTGTTGTTCTTGAGCGCGATGACCTCCGAGCCGGTCAGCGTCTGCGTCGCGGGATCGACCTTGACGTTGATCGTGTAGTCGGTTTGAAGCTGCCAGTAGTTCGCCGTCGGCCGGCCGGTGCGGTCGCGCGTGCCCGCGTCGAAAGCGCGCCGGATCGCGTTGGTCATCGGCACGTCGCGGCGAATTGCGCGCGGGAGCTCGGCGGGCGCCGCGCTGCCGCGTCCAGCCTGCTGCTCGGCGCTGATCCCCGGTACGACGGCGAGTCCCGCGACGAGGGCGGCGATGGCTCCTGCGCCAAGGATGCTCGGTTTCATGCGGGGATGGTATCGGCCGTGGCGTTGGCGGTCAATCCGGGCGCGGTAGGATCGCAACATGCGCAGCAGCCTCCTCATCGCACCCGTGCTGGCCGCCGCCGCGCTTGCCGTGCCGGAGCTCGCGCCGGCGACGCTGAAGGCCTACGATCGCTACGTTGCCATCACGGAAACGAGAATCCAGGCCGAGCGCTCCGGCGCCGCGCCCCTGTTCTGGATCGATCGTCAGCCGGATCGAGCGAAGATCTCCGTCTGGCAGAAGATCCGCGCGGGCGAGGTGGTGGTCGAAGCCCTCGAGACGAAGGAGAACGGCCGCACGATCGACGTCCCCTCGGGCCGCGTCCATCACTGGGTGGCGACGATGCTCCTCCAGGGTGTGACAGTCGACCGCGTGCTCGCCATAGTCCGCGACTACGACAGGTACCCGCAGGTGTTCGCGCCGCTGATGACGAGGGCGCGCGCTATCGAGCGCCACGAGAATCGCGACGTCGTCGCGCTCCGAACCTCGATCCAGAAGCTCATCAGCGTGGTCATGGACGGAGACTACGTGATGGAATACAGCCGCTTGAGTCAGACCCGCGCCGTGACGACGACGATTGCGACGAACCTGCAGCAGGTGCTGAACGACGGACGCCCCGACGAACGCCGCGTGCCGACCGACCGGACGGACGGATACCTGTGGCGGTACCGGATGTACTGCTCGATTGAGCAGCGGCCCGAGGGCGTCCTCGATCAATGTGAATCGCTGACGCTCACCCGCACGGTGCCGGGTCTCGTCTCCTGGCTCATCGGCGGTACCGTCGCCGCCATTCCGCGTGACAGCCTGACGCTGATGTTGACTGGCACGCGCAAGACCCTGGGGAAGTAACGATCATGATTCCAGTGCTGCTCGTCGTGCTGTCGCTGCTACAGGCTCCGGCCAAACCGCCGGTCGCGGTGGTATTCGAAACCGAACTCGGCAACATCGTGATGGAGATCGACGTCGCTCGCGCCCCTGTCACGGCGGAGAACTTTCTCAAGTACGTGGACGGGAAGTTCTACGACGGCGGCGTCGTGAATCGGTCCGTGCGCCCCGACAACACGACGCGAAAAGACGTCGAGATCCAGGTGATCCAGTTCCAGAGCGATCGGGCGCGCAGAAGCGAGATGTTTCCGCCGATTCCGCTCGAGCGGACGAGCGTCACAGGGCTCAGCCACGTCAACGGCGCATTGTCGATGGCGCGGAGTGGACCAGACTCGGCGACGTCGTCTTTCTCGATCATGATCGGCGACCAGCCGGAGCTCAATTTCGGCGGCAAGCGAAACGCAGATGGACAGGGCTTCGCCGTGTTCGGGCGCGTCGTCGGGGGAATGGACGTCGTGAAGAAGATCCAGGCGTCGAAGACCGGAACGACAGGCGCTTATGGTACGGAGACGCTCGATCCTCCGATTCGGATTGCTCGCGCATATCGCAAGTGACGGGATCCGCACAAATCAACCGGCCGTAACCCATTCTGAGAACGGGGCTTCCACCGTTACACGGTTGTTGCACGTTTCCGCCTGGGCTCGGTTCTGGCACACACTGTTCAGGTTGTGCCTGCCCAGGCAGCCCAGTCCACCGGTCCCAAGCCCGCGGCCGTGCTCGACATGGGCGCGAGCGCCATCCGGCTCGTCGTAGCCGAGGTCGCGCCGCGCCAGCCCGTCAAGATTCTTGAAGAGGCGATTCGCGCCGTACCGCTCGGCCACGACGCCTTTTCGACAGGCGTCATCCGTTCCGACACGGTCGACACGGCCGTCAACGCTCTCGAGGGGTTCCGCAAGATTCTCGATGGATACGGCGTGGTGCAGATGCGGGCGGTCGCGACGAGCGGCGTTCGCGAGGCCCGCAACGGCGAGATGTTCCTGGACCGCATCCGTGCGCGGACCGGACTCGCCTTCGAAGTCATCAACGAGGCCGAGGAGAGCCGGCTCGTCTATCTGGCCGTCCGCCAGCGCCTCGGCGGCGAACCCGCGTTTCGCGGAGCATGGACGCTGGTGATGGAGGTCGGCGGCGGCAGCACGGACCTCACGCTCCTGCGCCGCGGCCGCCCGAACCGTTCGGGTGTCTACGCCATGGGCGCGATCCGGATGCGGCAGCAACTGAACCTCGGCCGCCAGCCGGCGGACATGCAGGTGAGCCTGCTCAAGCGTTACGTCGCGAACCTCATCGAGGAAATCCGCGTCGACATTCCGCTCGATCGGGTGACGCACGTCATCGCCATCGGCGGCGACGTCAGGTTCGCGGCCTCGCAGATCGCCGATCGGGGCTCGGAGGAAACGCGCATCCTGACGCGAGAAGCCTTCCTCGCGTTCTGCGATCAGCTCGAGGGCCTCGACGAGGAAGCACTCGCCGATCGATTCCGTCTATCCGCGGCCGAGGCGGAGTCACTCGTCCCGGCCCTGCTGGTCTACCGCGCCCTGCTGGTCGAAACCGGGTCGCGCCGCCTTGTGGTGTCGGATGCATCGCTGCGCGCGGGCGTCCTGCTCGACATGGCGGAACCAGGCGGACGGCTGGGTGCGGCGGACTTCGAACGCCAGGTGCTCGCCAGCGCGGACGCGCTCGGCCTCAAGTACCGATACGACCGCGCGCACGGCCGCCATGTCGCGATGCTGTCCACGAAACTGTTCGACGCGCTCGCCAGCGAGCACGGCCTCGGCGGCCGCGAGCGGCTGCTCCTGCAGGTTGCCGCGCTCCTTCACGACATCGGCGGGTTCGTCAGCCTGCGCGCGCACCACAAACACTCGCAATACCTGCTGGCGTCGTCTCAGATCTTCGGACTCACGGACAACGAGACCGCCATGGTGTCGAACATTGCGCGGTATCACCGCCGCGGGCTTCCACAGAAAAGCCATCTGCCCTACGTCGTCCTCGACGGGCCCGATCGGCTGATCGTGAACAAACTCGCCGCGATTCTGCGCGTCGCCAACGCTCTCGACGCCGAGCACCTGCAGAAGATCAAAGACGTGCGCATGGTGCAGCGCGCCGAGGCGTGGGTCCTCGAGTTGGAGGGCGCGGGTGACCTCACGATGGAGCGGATGGTGGCGGCCGCCCGGTCGGACATGTTTGCGGAGACGTACGGGCGGCAGATTCTGGTCCGTCAGGCGGGAGCGGAGTGATGACGCCGCGCGCGCTCAAGGATCCGTTCCTCTATTTCAACCGTGAGCTGTCGTGGCTGGCGTTCAACGACCGCGTCCTCGAGGAGGCAGCGGATACATCCGTGCCGCTCTTCGAGCGCCTGAAGTTCGCGTCGATCGTGGCGTCGAACCTCGACGAGTTCTTCATGGTGCGGGTCGCGGGCCTGATGCGCGACGTCGAGGACGGCGAGACGCGACCCGATCTGTCGGGACTGATGCTCGGCCAGCAGGTGCCGCTCGTCCGCGAGAAAGCCCGCAGCCAGATGCAGGCGCTCCACGAGCTCGTTGAATCCTCGCTGCGGCCGGCGCTTGCCGCTCAGGGCGTACGCGTGCTGCCCTGGTCGGAATTGGCGGCGGCCGAGCAGCAGCGGCTCGGCTCGTACTTCCGCGACGCGATTCTGCCCGTCCTGACGCCCCTCGCGATCGATACCTCGCGCCCGTTTCCGCTGCTCGCCTCGCTCAGCCTGAATCTCGCGCTGCTGCTCGGGCCGGCAGCCGAGGGCGGCGACACGCGCTTTGCCATCGTCCAGGTGCCGCCTGGACTGCCGCGCCTGGTGCGGCTCGGCACGGAAGCCCACTCGTTCGTTCTGCTCGAGGACGTGATCCGCGCGCACCTGTCGCAGCTCTTCCCGGGACAGACCATCCTCGATGCGGCCTGCATCCGGCTCAGCAGGGATGCCGAGCTCGAGCTCGATGACGAAGGCGGCCGGACGCAGCTCGAGATCGTCGAGCGCGAAGTCCGTCGCCGCCGCCGGTCCGACGTCATCCGTCTGGAAATCGAGAACTGCACGTCGCCGGACCTGCGGAGCACGCTCGAGCGACAGCTCGATCTCGATCCGGACGACGTGTATCCGATGGCCGGACCGCTCGATCTGCGGTTGCTGATCGGAATCGTGGAGCTGCCGGGCTTCGACGCGCTCCGCGATCCCCCGCTGCAGCAGGTCGACACGCTCGCGGGCGAGGACCGCGATCTCTTCCAGATACTCGACGAACGCGACGTGCTTCTCCATCATCCGTACGAGGCGTTCGAACCCGTTCTTTCGCTCGTGGCGCAGGCGGCCGACGATCCCAACGTTCTGGCGATCAAGCAGACGCTGTACCGCGCGGCCAGCGGGTCGCCCCTCCTGGCCAGCCTGAAGCTGGCCGCCGAGCGGGGCAAGCAGGTGACCGTGCTGGTCGAGTTGACCGCGCGGTTCGACGAGGAGCGCAACATCCGCTGGGCGCGCGAGCTCGAAGCCGCGGGCGCCCACGTCATCTACGGCGTGCGCGGCTACAAGACGCACGCGAAGATCTGCCTGGTCGTGCGCCGCGACGCCGGCGGCATCCGCCGCTACCTGCACCTTGGCACGGGCAACTACAACGAACGTACGGCCCGGCTCTACACAGACTTTGGTCTCATGACGTCGTCGCACGCGTTCTGCAGCGACGCCTCGGCCGTCTTCAACGCCATCACGGGCTACTCGGATCCGCCGCGGTTGTCGAAGCTGGTGCTGGCGCCGACCGGGCTGCGCAGGCAGTTCCTGAAGCTCATCGATCGCGAACGGCGACGGGCCGAAGGCGGGCTCCCGGCGGAAATCATCGCGAAGATGAACTCGCTCACCGACGGCGAAATCATCGAGGCGCTCTACGCCGCCTCACGCGCCGGCGTGAAGATCCGGCTGAACGTCCGCGGTATCTGCGCGCTGCGTCCGGGCGTCGCCGACGTCAGCGCGAACATCGACGTGATCTCCATCGTCGATCGCTTCCTCGAGCATGCCCGCGTCTATTGCTTCCGGAACGGCGGCGACGAAGAGGTGTACCTGGCGAGCGCGGACTGGATGACGCGCAATCTCGACAAGCGCATCGAGGTCATGTTCCCGGTCGAGGACAACGCCCTGAAGCTGCAGGTGCGCGCCGCTCTCGACGCGATGTTCCGCGACAACGTGAAGGCGCGGCGGCTCACCTCGGATGGCTCGTACAAACGCGTGCGCCGGGCGAAAGGGGAGACGCCCTTCCGCGTGCAGCAGTTCCTGCAGGACGAGGCGCACAAAACGGCCGGCCTCGCCCGCGAAAAGGCGATTACCGGGTTTCGATCGTGACCCTCCGGATGTAGCTCAGTCTGGGCAGCGCCTTCGCCAGGAGCGCGTTGCCGCCCTCGTGGATCAGTCCCTGGCTGATGCCTTCGCCGTACTCGCTGTAGATGCGCTCGACGATGAGCATGCTGGTGATGACTTCGCCGAACGGCGCGAAGCTGTCGATGTCCAGCTTGGAGTTGTCGCCGAGGCTGATGAACACCTGCGTCGTGCGAGTTGCGGCAAGCTGGCCCTGCGCAAAGGTGACCCGGCCGCGGACGTTGCTGACGCGCGACCGCTCGGCGGGCAGCGCCGCGTCCTTCCACGCCGCGGAGACCGCCGGATCGCCGTGGATGCCGAACTGCGCCATGAACTTCGGTACCACGCGGAAGAACCGGTTGCCGTCGTAGAAGCCGGCGGCGGCGAGGTTGTAGAAGCGGTCGGCGCCGAGCGGAGCCCACGCGCGCGTGACGCGCACGACGAAGACGCCGACGCTCGTGTCGAAGACCGCGTTGAACGTCTCCGGCGCCGTGGCGGTGAGCTTCGACGGCTGCAGCAGAATCGATGGCGTCGCCTGCCATCCCGGCATCAGCGTGGCGCCCACTATCGCCACCGGCAACAAGAGTTTCACGCGGTAGACGCTATCACTTCGGACTTCGGACCTCAGACATCGAAGTTTCGACTTCCGAGTTCGAACTTTGAACTTACCTGACCGTGATCCCCGCCGGTACTCTGGCTTCGAGTCGGGCGATACGCTCGCCCTTCGCGTCATTGAGCTCGAGGATGCGTCCGAGGATCCGGTACGTCCGCGTCTCCTTCAGCGCGGCCATGAACGCGGCCTCGGTCTTCGCCTCGTCTCTGCAGGCGATCATCGTGCCGCCGGATGTCAGCGTCATGCGCGCGTTGTCGATCGAGTAGGTCCCAACGAGCCTGTTGCAACCGCTCGATCCGCTGAAGGAGTTTCCATCGTTCAGGAACGTGAGTGACGCTTCGCGCCGGGTGTCGGTCGACGCTGGAATGGCGCGCGGCCCGAGGTGCGTCAGTCTCCAGTACGTGTCGGTGAGCGGTGTGCCGGCGAACCGCGCCGGGCACGTTTCCTTGGGGAGCATCCTTCCCGCGCGCTCGACAACGAGCGACGTCGCCGTGCCGCCGTCCTGTCTGGGCCGTTCGGTGACCACGCCGTCGACTTCGACGATCACGGCTGTCCCGGGAGCCGGACGGTTCTTGATGTACGCCGCCTGCAACTCGCGTCCCGCGCCCTCGGCCGCGACAGGCCATCGCCGGCCGGTCGAGCATTCGACGAATGTCGCCGCGTCGGCCAGGTACGTGTACGCGCCGCGCATCGAGGACCGGACGTCGGTCGATCGGAACGACGACGAGCGCGTCAGAGTCGCATTGCCCGCCAACGGCCGGCCGTCGGCGTCGAGCTTGCGAAGAGTTCCTGGGCCGGCCAGCTCGAAGAACATCAGGTCCGCCCGGCCTTTCAGCACGAGAATCCGGCGATCCGAGGAGATCGTCCATGAGCCGAGTTCGTCCACGTTGGTGCCGTCTTTTCCGAGTCGCGTCGTCCGAAGCATGAACGCATCGTCACCAAAGAGGTTCAGGTGGTACCTGATGCCCTCGCACCCCGCGCACGGCAGCGTTCCGACAAATGTCGCGGGAAGATCGGTCAGCAGATTAGCCGGCAGCGGCGGCGCAGGCGCCTCCGCGGGAAGCTGTTTGGCCGCCCCGACCCGCGTGAGTACAAGATCCGCACGCGTGCCGTGTCCCTGGGTCAGCACGAGCACCGTGTCCCTCGACTCGAACATCGCCGTGCCGCCGTCGCTGATGGTCGCGCGCAGCGCATAGCGGCCTCGCCGATCGATCTGCGACATGTCCACGTCGAGGTTGAACCTGACGGGCACCTGACCGGCATGGGTCAGCCGGGTTTGGGCGACGACGGCCGGTGTCGTGTCGGCACGCGTGACGTCCTCGAGCCGTACCTCGACCGAAGCCGTGGGCGGCAGCGCGATGCGTTCGCGATACGAAATTGTTCCAGTCAGAAGCGTTTGCTGGGACGCGCCCGCGGCGGTCGCACCGCATGCCAGAAACGAAATCAGCGCTGCCGCACGAATTCTCGTGGTCATGATGAACTCCGTTCTCCTGATTCTCGGCCAAGCCGAGCCCGGAGACCATCCGCGAGTTTTGTAAGGACCTCCCGAGGTCCTATTTCACTTTTCTGAGGTACTCGCGCACTTGTGGCTGGTTTGGCTCGATCTGAAGCGAGCGCTGGAAACTCGCGCGTGCGGATGCGCTGTCGCCCAGACAGAGCGCCGCCAGGCCGGCGGCGGTGTGCGCCGCGGGATTCTCCGGCGCCCGGCGAGTTGCTTGCGCGAAGTCGGCCTGCGCGCCGGCGCAGTCTTTCGCCTCGATTCGGTATCGTCCCCGGAACAGCCACACCTCAGCATCGTCAGTCTTTCCGATGAGCGCCTCGCTGAGGAGCTTGAGGCTTCGATCCGGTGTGCCCGCGCGCTGGTAGCCGATCGCGCGACCGATGAGGAACTTCGTGCCGTCGGGCAAACCGTTGACGTACGCCCTGACCAGCAACGCGTCGGATCGATCCAGCGATTCAGATCGGGCGAACAGCAAGTCGCTCAGATTCCAGGCGGCCGACGCCAGCGCAGGGTCAACGCCGAGTGCGGCGTCGAAGGCCTTGATCGCCTCATCCATGTGTTTCTCGTCGCGCAGCAGTAACCCTTCGTTGTTGAACGACCCGGCGGTGCGCGTACCTTTCACCTGGCCGGTGCCGCCCGATCCGCCGATGTAGCCCAGGGCTCGCAACTTCGCCAGCGTGTCCTTGTCCACGTCCCCGACGCCGTGGCCGGCGCCTGCAACGACCGCCTCGGAGATAGATGGTGTGTAGAACCGGCGGTAGTCGATCGGCTCGCCGGCGCCTGGCGGCGCACCCGGCAGGGGAGGTCCCGCAATTCCCTTTCCGGGCGGCAAGCCGGCGAGTGCCAGCAGCGTCGCCGCAACCTCTTCGACCTTGCCCTGCCGCCGTTCGGCGGTGCGATCAATGACCGGACCCCAGAGCAAATACATGCCGTTCTCGCTGTGCCACTTCGCTGCCGTCGTGTTCGCGAAGCTCGACAACGTTGCCGGACGGCCCTCGCTCCATTTGAAGCCGTGGTCCGACGCAATGAAGATGATGGCGCCCGTACTCCTGGCAATGGCGACGTACCGCGCGAGCAGCCGATCGATGCTCCGGAAATACCGCTCGGGCACGCCGTTGTAGCGGCCGAAATCCGTCTCGGACACGGAAGGCTGCCGCGGCGGCGCGTACGGGGCAAAGACGTGACCGATCGTGTCCGTGCCCTGAAAGTAAACCATCAGGAGATCCGGTCGATCGCGCTCGAGGGACTGGATCGCGAGCGTGTCGTAGACATTCGTCTCGATGAGGATTCGCCGGAGTGCGCTCACCGGATGCGAGTACGGGTCCGTCGCCGCTGCGGCCTGCCGGTACTCATCGTCGCTGAGGCCCGGAAGGTATTCGCGGAGGTCCGCGATGGTCACGGCCTCCTCTGCGTGTTGCAGCGCCGCGCGCGCCCACGTTTCACGATCCGCCGGATGCACCACGCCTGGCGGCGGCGCGGATTCGCGGTACAGGAATGTGAACAGCCGATCGGACACGAGAAGGCCATTCACCGATTCGGCTGGCCACGTCGCCCAGAAGCCAAGCGATGCAACCCGCTTGCCGCCGTAGGTCGCCATGTTCCAGACGGCCGGCGCCTTCCGTTCGTCGCTCGTGATCGGCTCGCGTTGTTTCGTCGCGGGATTGACGCGAAGAAAGTCCAGGATCCGGTGCTCGAGCGGGCTGACACCCGTCACCATGGAATTCCAGATCAGCGGAGAGAGCGGAGTAGCGAGCGTCTTCACCGTACCGGTGGTCCCCTCGCGCGCGAGTGCGGCCAGCGTCGGCATCGCCCCGCCGGCGACGTAGCGGTCGAGCAGTCCCCAGTCCGCGCCATCGAGGCCGATGAAGATGACGGGTCTCCCCGCCGAGACGGCCGCAACAACCTCAGGCACTGGTGCGGCCGAATTCTTCGGCTGAGCCGGAGGCGGCGGCGCAACTGGAGTTGCGGCGAACTTCCACACTACAAACGCGAGACCGATGACGATGACGGCGGTAGCCGCGATGAACGTCCGGCGCATTCGAAACCTGGGAGGCGATTCTGTCACGGACATTGCGAGCGAGCGTGACGCAAAGACAGAGGGCCTCGCTTTCGCGAGGCCCTCTGCCGTCGTGCTGACTCTCGTCGACTAGAGATTAGAACGTGAACCGCACGCCGAGCCGCAGGCTCAACGGCGCTGTGAACCGGAGACCCTTCTTGAGGTAATCCGGATTCGGCGAGCTCGTCCTCGGGTTGGACAGAGTACCGAGTGGCGTCAGCGTGTTCGGTGACGTTGACCATCCGCCATCGTGGTTGCAGAGCGCCGATGGAACGCCGTTCGGGCCGCAGCCGCCGGATGACGCCAGGTTGTAGCGCTCGTCGAGCAGCGTGCTCGCCTGGCGGTTGAACGCGTTGAACACGTCCGCGATCAGGTTCAGCCTCGCGCGGCTGCCGACCTTGACCGGGTACGACACGTGGAAGTCCGTCTCCCAGTCCGCCGGTCCCCGGCCCAACGATCCTCTCGGCACCAGGTAGTACTCCCAGTTCGCGTAGGCGACCGAGTATCCATAGGCGTTCAGTGGCGTGCCCGCGAGCCAGTGGAACGACGCGCCGAAATTCAGGCCCTTCATCGCGCCTTTGCTGAACTCGTAGCTGCCGTCCAGTTTGATCTGGACGTTGCGATCGTTGCTCAGGCGCCCGTCGGCGTTGACCAGGAAGTCGGCGTAGTCGAACGCCGAATTGATGTTGGGATCGAGCTGTCCCGTCGACACCTGGAACGTGCCGTCGTAGTTGCCCTCGAGCTTGCTGAACACCGCGCTGGCGATGAACTGCCAGTTGTCGGCGAATCGCTTCCGTGCCGTCACTTCGAACGCGGTGCTCTTCCTCTTCGCTTTCGGAGCATCCACGGTCGAGTAGTCATAGAAGGTCATCTTGTTGCCGATGCCCTGGCCCGGGTTGGCGATGAAGTAACCGCCTTCCTCGACGATCAGGAAGTCCTCGATCACGCGGCCAAGGTTGCGGTGCGTGAACTTCGCGCCGACCACCAGGTTCTTGGCAACTTCGCGTTCGAAGCCGAACATGACCTCGTCGAGGTACTGGCCCTTGAGGTTCGGTTCGACCGGCTCCTCGCCGCCCAGCAGACTCGTGGCCCGCACGGCAGGGTTCGGAAGCCAGTTCGCGGGATCCGGACTCTGGTTGTAGCAGAAGCACTGGATCTCGCCGCCGAACGCGCGGATGTTGATGTCCATCGGGATGCTCTCGTAGAACCGGCCGTAGCTCGCGTAGAGCTTGCTGCGTCCGTCCTGCTTCAGATCCCACACGAACCCCAGACGCGGCGCCCAGTTGTCCTTCAACGAGAACGCCGTCGGGTTCTTACCCGTTGAGTCCACTCGCGCCCGGACGTCCTGATACTCCCACCGGACGCCCAGGTTGACCGTGAGGCCTCCGCCCACGCGCCAGCTGTCCTGCCCGTAGAACGAAATGTTCTGCGAGTCCGGCTCCGACGTCAGCGGCACGGCGAAGGTCCAGGTCGACGGAGTCCCGCGGACGTAGCCCGGGGCTCTATCGTCAACGTAGAACCGGTGGCGATAGTAGAAGCCCGGGCCCGAAGCCGGGCCACCGGGCAGCTTGTAGATGCGCTGACCGGCGCCGCCGTTGTAGTTGTTGTTCACAGCCTTGATGTGTTCCCAGTCCGCGCCGCCCTTGAATTCGTGGCTGCCGCCGAGGAAGTACGTCGCGTCAGCCTTGAGGACATCGCGCGAGAACTTCTGGTCCTGGAAGAAACCGAAGCCGCCGGAAATCGCGGTCGGCACCACCGTCTGGTCGATGAGCTGCGCAACGTCCCGGCCCGGGCCGAAGTTCTCTTCCTTCTCCTTGTGCTGCGCGACGATGCCCTGGACAGCCAGTCTGTTACCGAGTGTTCCGTCGTACCGCAGGATCATGTCGGTACCGCCGTTCTTGCGCTCGCCTTTCCAGGTCGACTCCGGCCCGGAGACCGCGAAGATCGCGCCCTCCGTCGTCGTCGGATCTCCGAACGCCGAGTACGTCAGCGAGTGGCCCTGCGCGGCTCTGAACGTGAGCTTCGTCGCCCACAGGTTGCTCGCCGAGTCGACGGGGATCACGCTGTTCACGGCGGGTGATCCGGGGGACGTCAAGGTGCGGATCACGGTGTTTTCCGAGCTCTGACTGTCGCGGTTGAAGGCGCCGAAGAACCAGAGTTTGTCCTTGACGAAGAAACCGCCGACTTCCAGGCCCGTGTCCCACTGTCCGGTCAGATCCGACACCGTGGTGGTCGTCGCCGGCCGCTTGCTGCTCGTGTTCTCATTCGCCGACAGGCTGCCGCCCTCGGCAAAACCGAACAACGATCCCTTGAAGATGTTGCTGCCGCTCTTGGTCACGACGTTGACGATGCCGCCCGTCACGCGTCCGTACTCCGCCGACAGACCGCCCGTCTTCACTTCGACTTCCTGAATGAAGTCGTGGTTCAGCGACTTGCCCTTGCTGCCGAGCTCGACGCCTGTCGTGTTGAGGCCTTCAATGATGTATTGGTTCTCCGCGCCGCTCGATCCATAGAATGCCGGCCCAACCGCATCGGCGGTGGCGCCGGGCGCGAAACGCGTGACGCCATAGAAGTCACGCGGACCTGCGAGGCGTTGGAAGAACTCGGGGCCGACCACGAGGCCCGACACCGTTGACTTGGTATCGATCGTCGGCGGCGCCGCGGACACCGTCACGGTTTCCGAGCGCGTCGCGACTTCCAGCTTGAAGCTGAGCGACACCGTCGTGTCGAGCCGAACCGCGACGTTGGTTTGATCGATCGTCTTGAAGCCGGTCAGGGCCGCCTTCACCGAGTACGTTCCGATTGGCAGTGAGCTGAATCGGAAGTTCCCCGACGAGTCAGTCGTCTGTGTTTGAGAGCCTTGTAGCGCGGTGCTCGTTACGGTCACCGTCACGCCGGGTACCGCAGCGCCTTGTGGATCCACTACCGTTCCGAAGATCCGTCCCGTCGTCTGGGCATCTGCCCGAGTTGCCGGGATGAGCATTGCCGCCAGGAACAGCAGCATGCCCAATCTACGTAGGGTCATGTGAGGCCTCCTCCTTATCGGGCGGCAGACGCCAAGCCGATCTCAGAGTTCGCCGCCCGCCGATTGCAACAACCCCATCATAGGGGTCAAGTGCAGCCGAAGTCTGCCTTTTGTTACACAATCTTCAATGGACTAGCTGGGCAGGAGGTTGGCGGATATGCACTATAGTGCCGTGGCTATACTTCTCCTTGCGTTCGTACTTCAGGCCGGCGCTCCCGCCGGAGAGCTCACCGCCAGGCAACAGGCCGCCGCGTTCGACCACTTCCGTGCGGGCATGCAGGCGCTCGCCTCCGAGCAGTTCGACCGGGCGGAGACTGAATTCAGAGCGGCGATCAAGATCGACCCGCTCTATGACGCCGCGTTCTATGGTCTCGGCCAGCTCTACATGGCGAAGCGGCAGTACCAGGAGGCGCTGCGCGCCTACCTCGACTCGCGCAACGCCTTCAAGGCAAGCGCGGAAGCGCGCGCGACCAACAAGGTGACGACCGACCGGCGCATTCGCGATCAGATCCAGGCTCTGAACGAGTACGTGCGCAGCCTTGAACGTGCCGGCTCCCGCGGGAATCCCAACCTGGTCGCCGATCTCCAGCGCCAGCGCGTCCGGATTCGCCAGCTCGAGGCCCAGTTGACGCTCGCCGCAGGATCGCTGCCCGAGGTACCGGCGGGATTGTCGATGGCAATCGGCAGCGCTTTCTTCAGGCTCGGAGAATTCGCTGAAGCAGAGCGCGAGTACCTCGAAGCCGTCCGCGTCGATCCCGGCTTCGGCGAGGCGCACAACAACCTCGCCGTTGTCTACATGCTCACCGGTCGCCTCGATCAGGCGGAGAAGTCCATCGCTCAAGCCGAGAAGAGCGGCTTCAAAGTGAGCGACGCGCTCAAAGCCGATTTGAAGAAACGCAAGGGCGGCACTCCGGCAGCGTGACAGGACCGTACGATTCCTACGATTCTTGCTAGGATCCGTTCGTTCCACAGTTCCCGGAGAGATTACATGTCCAAATCCCGACATAAGCGGTACCAAGTCGCTGGAGTTGCGGGCACGTTGCTGCTGGCGGCGCTCTCGATTGTCGCGGCCGATGCTCAGCGCGGGGGCGGCGGCCAGGCAGGTCCTCAATCGACGCAGGCCGTCGGCGCGCCGAGGTTTGAATATGTCGGGCCGACCAGCGCCGGCCGGATCGCAGCGGCCGCGGCGGTCACGGGGAAGCCGGGTGTCTACTACGCCGGCGCGGCGTCGGGCGGTGTGTGGAAGTCGACGGACGGCGGAGTGACGTGGCAGCCGACGTTCGACAGCCAATCGTCGCAGGCGATCGGCGCGCTTGCTGTCGCGCCTTCGAATCCGAGCATCGTGTGGGCCGGCACCGGAGAGGCATGGGCCGTCCGTGACATGGACATGATGGGCGACGGCATCTACAAGTCCACCGATGCCGGAGAAACCTGGACTAATGCCGGGTTGCGCGACACCGGCCGCATCGGCACCATCATCGTCCATCCGACGAACGAGAACATCGTGCTGGCGTGCACCCTTGGCCGTGCGACGGGGCCGCAGAAGGAACGCGGCGTGTACCGCAGCGAGGACGGTGGAAAGACCTGGCAGCAGACCCTGTTCGTCGATCAGAACACCGGATGCTCGGGCCTCCAGCTGTCTCAGCAGAACCCGAACGTTGTCATCGCGGGGACGTGGGAGATCGAGTTGCAGACCCACGTTCTCTTTAGCGGCGGCATGGGCAGCGGGATCTATCTCTCGAGTGACGGAGGCAAGACATTCGCGAAGGCCACGCAGGGATTGCCGAAGTCTCCCTTCGGGAAAACAGATGTGGCGATCGCGCCGTCGGACGGCAACCGCATGTATGCGTTAATTCAGACGGGCTCCGACGGCGTCAAGGCGCTGAAGTCAGAGGCGCAGGGATCGCTCTGGCGTTCCAACGACGGCGGCAAGACGTGGGCGAATGTGAGTTGGGATCGCCGTCTCATCGGCCGCGCCGGCTACTACATCCGCATTCGCGTCTCGCCGGACAACCCGGATGACGTCCTCATCGCGAACAGCACGCTCTGGAGATCGCGCGACGGCGGAAAAATCTGGGGCAGTGGCGGTGGCGGGTGCGGGGACTGCCATGACATCTGGTGGGACACGACCAAGGGCATGGCCGGTCATTACATCGTGACCGGCGACGGCGGCATGGGCATCTATGGTTCGCCGAACAATCCCACGGGCAACACCAGCGTGTCGCTGCCGATTGGGCAGATGTATCGCGTCACGGTCGATCAGCGGCTGCCGTACTGGATCTATTCAGATCGACAGGACGACGGCAGCATGCGCATCGCGAGCGATCGGCCGATCGTGCCTGGCAATGTGCCTTCCTATGCGCCTGCTCCGGCGCCAGCTGCTGCTCCCGCTGCAGGCGGAGGCGGCGGTGGACGTGGAGGCGGCGCGGGCGCCGTTGGCGGGCGTGGTGGCGGAGCCGGCGGGCGCGCGGGTGGGGCCGCAGGTGCCGCTGGTGGAGCCGGCGGTGGACGCGCGGCCGGTGCCGGCGGCGAGGAGTTCGTTGAAGGCGCCGGTGGTGGCGGCGGTGGGCGAGGCGGCCGCGGCGGCGCCGCGACCGGACCGGCGCAGGAGAACATGCCGTCGTACGAGTCGGGCTACACCTATCCCGAACCGAACAATCATCGTTTCGTGTGGGGCACGTGCTATGCCGCGCACGTCGCGACGTTCGACGAAAACGTCGGACAGAATCGATCGGTCAGTCCCTGGCTGCACACGTTGGATTCCGATCCGGTCGGGCTGAAGTACCGGTGCCACTGGTCGCCGCCGCTCGCGATCGACTGGTTCGACAACTCGGTCTACTTCGGCTGCCAGGTGATCATGCGTTCGCGCGATCGCGGCAACTCCTGGGAGGAAATCAGCAAGGACCTCTCGACGGGGCAGCGCGTGATGTTCTCCGGCGGCGTGGTCGGCGACAACCTCGGCCAGTTCTATGGCTCGGTGGTCTCGGCCATCGCGCCGTCCCGGACGCAGCGCGGCGCGCTCTGGGCCGGCACGAACGATGGCAAGGTCTGGTTCTCGCCCGACGCGGGCAAGACGTGGAACGACCTCACCAAGAACGTCAACATGCCGCCGTGGGGCATCGTGCGCCGCATCGACGCGTCGCACTTTGATGCGGGAACCGCGTACATGGCGGTCGACTATCACCTCGTCGACAACCGCGACCCGTACCTCTTCAAGACGACCGACTTCGGCAAGTCGTGGACGCGGCTCGACGCGGCGCTGCCCAAGGGCCATCCGCTCGACTACACGCTCTCGATCGCGGAGAACCCGCATCGCCGCGGAATGATCTTCGCGGGAACGGGGCACGGCTTTTTCTATTCGCGCGACGACGGCAAGACGTGGACGCAGTTCAAGGACAAGCTGCCGGCCGCGCCGGTGAACTGGATCGAAGTGCCGAAGAACGCGCCGGAAGTCGCGGTCGCGACGTACGGACGCGGCCTGTGGATTCTGCGCGACGTGTGGCAGCTCGAGCAGGACCCGCCCGCGGCACAGGCCGCGGCCGAGATCCAGATCTACCGTCCCGTGCCAGGCATTCGACGCGCCTCCGGCGGCAATCTGGACGTGGTGTTCTCGATGACGTCGGCGCCGACGGCGCCGATCACGGTCGAGGTGCTCGATCCGGGCGGTGCCGTGCTCAGCGCGAGCCAGGTGCAGGGCCGTGCGGGTGTTCAGAAATGGTCGTGGAACCTGCTGCTGCCGTCACCCGATCAGCCGGTGCTGCGATCGATCCCGCCGGACAATCCGTACATCTGGGACGCGGGCCGCTGGCAGACCCGCGAGCGTCCCGTGACCCACTGGGGCCTTGGCGCCGCCAGGTGGCAGCCGCGCGCCGCACCCGGGAAGTACACGGTGCGCATGACCTACAACGGCCGCCAGTACACCCAGCCAGTGGAGATCTGGAGAGACGTGCTGGTGTCGTCGACCGACACAGATCTCATGGCGAGCACCTCGTACCAGTTGAACCTGGTCAAGTCGATCAACGAGGTCGTCGACAAGATCAACCGCATCGAGGTCATGCGGATGCAGGTGGAGGACCTTCGCAAGGCGAATGCCGCGAACAAGCAGCTCGACAGCTCGCTCGAGGCGCTCTACAAGCGGATGTACGAGGCCGAGTTGAGTTTCCTGTCGCGCACCGAGATGCACAGCGATGACAAGTGGTACGTAGAGAAGTACCGGCTGTACATGAACCTTGTCTGGATGCTGGCGGAAGTCGGCGGCGGCGGCGGAGACGTGGCGGGCGGCGTGGCATATCCGCCCACGAAATCGGCGCTCAACGCCTACGAGGAGCAGCTGAAGCTGCTTGGCGCCGCGCGCGCCGACTTCGACAAGCTGATGGCCGAGGTGGCGGCGTTCAACAAGGCGAACGCAGGGAAGATCACCATTACCGACAAGATGCCGGGGCGGTAGAAACCCGCTATAGTCCTGCTGCCAGCACCAGCGAGGATGGACACATGACCCGGGTTGTTCTCGGCTGTACGGCCGTTGTGCTCGGAGCGATTGGGCTCGCAGCACAGGTCCAGTCGCCGCAGGTGTTCCGGTCGGGGACAACGGTCATTCCGGTTGATGTGCGCGTCCTCGATCGCAGCGGGCGTCCCGTCACCGATTTGACGGCCGCTGATTTCACGATCCTCGAGAACGGCAAGCCGCAGAAGGTCGATTACTTCGCGGCCAACAAACTGACGCCTGTCGAGCCGAATCCGGCGGCGAGCGTCAGGCTCAACTCGGTCATCACGAACAAAATGGAGCCGCAGAATCGGCGGCTCTTTCTCATCATCCTCGGCCGCGGCCGGTTGCAGGAGCCGTCGAAGGGCGTGGACGCCACGCTGCGGTTCGTCCGTCAGCGGCTGCTGCCGCAGGATCAGGTCGCCATCATGGCGTGGAACCGCGCCACGGACTTCACGACGGATCATCAGGCGGCCGCTGAGGTCATCGAGCGATTCAAGACGCATCACGAAGCCATCGAAGCGTTGATGAAGCAGTACTTCGGCGGCCTGGGCGGGCTCTACGGCGGATCCAGAATCCCGGCTCCGCTCCAGATCATGATCGATCGAGTCTTCGGCGGACCGCAGGGCGGCACGTCGCGCGAGGTGCTCGCCGGCGCGCCGTTGAACCGCGCGGAAGCCGACGCGCGCAGGACGCTTGACGCGATGAAGACGGCGGAACTCGAAGCGTTTCGAGCCTTCGGCGGCACCGACGTGAAGATGACGGACGGGATGTTCGATCCGACGCTCAACATGAGCTTCGACGACTACGTCGAACTCAACCGGCAGACGATGCAGGACGTCGGGAATCTGTACGCGGGAATCGACTACCTGCGTTTCATCGAGGGCGAGAAGCACATTATCTTCGTCACCGAGCAGGGGTTCCTGATGCCGCGTGCCGACCACGATCGCGATCTCGCGACCATGGCCGCCGACGCGCGCGTGGCGCTCAATACGATCCAGACCGGCGGGGTCGCGACCGTGGGTGAGGGCGCCAACGTGCGCGTGACGAACGGGTTCCAGCTCGCGGCGCTCCGGACGATCTCGGAGATGACCGGTGGACAGGTCGCGGTATCGCAGATGGCCGACAAGGCCTTCGATCGGATCCTCTCATCCACCGAGTTCGGGTATCTGCTCGGCTACACCTCGAGCGGGCCGGCGCCGAACGGCCGGGCGCGCCGGATCGAAGTGCAGGTCAAGCGGCGAGGGGTCGAGGTCTCGCATCGGCAGGCGTACATCGCCCGGGCGGGTGACGTGCGCTACGACCCGCGACAGGCGCTCGCCACCACGCGGATTGTCTCGGCGTTGAATTACGGCGGGGAGGTCAAGGACCTGCGGCTGACCGCGAAGCTGACCGATGGCAAGGTTGAGAACACGAGAACCGTCACCGCGGAGATCACCATCGACGCCAGCCGTCTGGTGTTCGCCCGGATCGACGATCGGTATCTGGCGGCGCTGAACCTGATGGTCAAGTGCGCGGACTACTACGGCAAGAATATCGGCGAGACCTGGCAGAGCACGGACGTGAAGATCCCGTCGTCACGCCTCGATGAGATTCGGAAGAATGGCCTCGTCGTGACGGTGAGACTGGCGGTGGCCCAGCCGCCCAATTCCGTCACCATCGTCGTGTACGACTATGGCTCGGATCTGCTCGGGTCGCTGAACAAGAACATGCGTTAGAGCGTGTTCTACTCAGGCACTATTCGAGGCCGACTTGAGCTCGTCGCTGGTCGGCTCGCCGGGGTGAAGGTCTGGCGGTGCCACGACCCAACGCGTGACTCGCTGCGTCGCGCCGAGTTGGCGTTTGAAGGTGTCTAGACTCAAGGTCTCCGAACCCCCGACGTCAACCCAGTCGATACCGTGCTCCCGCAGGCTCCGGAACAGCAGCAGATACGCGAACTGTGAGATCGCGGAGAACCCGGTGGGATCGACGCAGGAATCGAGCACCGCCGAATGACGGTTCGCGAAGGTGGCGTACAGCGCGACGGTGGTAGTGTTCGTCTTCTCGCCCAAGAAGAGGAGGATCGGCGTGGGGGGCTGCGGCACTCCTGAGCCGCCGCCGGCGCTCTCTAGAAAACCCATCTTCCCGAAATACTGGTCACCACCTTGCTCCGGATCGAATTCGATGAGGGCCAGGTAGTCCTCCGGCGTCGATCCGACGGGATTCTTCAGGACATTGAAATGGTGACGCACCAGGAGTTCAGCGGTCGACCGGTTCGCCCGGGTGTAGTCACGGACGACGAGTGCCAGGTTGTTGCGATCGAGAAAGTTGCTGAAGCGATTGAAACTGAGCCTGGCCTTGACGCGGTGCCCCCGATTGCCTCCTCCTCGAAGCGTCTGGATCTCGTACTGCGGCGGCGGCCCGATGATGTCCGGCAGGTAGATTCGGCTGTGCGAATAGGTTTCGTCCTCGCTGGGCGCCACCGGATCCCAGGGCCTGGCGTCGATCGGTACGTATCCCCGAGCCCTGAATCGATCGTACGACTCCTGGTCGAGATGGCGAACATACGTCTCGTGACGAACACCCAATGTGCGGAGACGGTGGATAAAGCGATCGACCGTTGCAATGCTCGTGTCCCGGCCGCCGTGGCCTCGGCTCCATGGACCGCTGATCATGACGTGCCAGTCCGGGCTGGCGATCGTCTTTCGGAACACGCCGATGCCGAACAGGGTCGTGTCGTCCGCGTAGATCAGCCCATTGGGATTCGTGCGGCTGGTTCCCCGGAGGCTGTGTCCATTGCAGTACAACATCAATCCCAGCAGGCTCGGCATGAAATCGCCGGTCTTGAACGGCCGCAACGTTGCCAGGTGGCTTCCGTCGATGGCTGCGACGCCACGGAACTCCTTTAGGATCAACCTCTCAAGCCGCTCTCGTTCGGTTTCGCTCATGATCTCGTGCTGGATATCGAGCGGCCCATTTTACGCGACGACGCTGTGCCCCGCGGTCTTTCGCCGGTGGCCCTCGGAGGAAGCCAATGGAGTCCGCCAGAGTATTCCTCTTCGACGAGAACAGCCTTCAGGCCACGGCACTCTCCCTCCACTCGAGTTTCTGCAACGCCACGCCGTTTCCACACGTTGTCATCGACGACTTCCTGCCCGGGTGGGTCGTGCAACAACTGGTCAACGCGTTTCCTCGGGCCGACGATCCGCGAGCACGCTGGAGGACGCCGGGACCCGGACGAACGGCACGGTCGCACGTACCGGGCGGCGACAAGATCGCGACGTCCGATGAGGCGAGTTTCCCGCCGGTCATCCGCCAGTTCATGACGCAGTTGAATTCGTGGACGCTCGTGCAGTTCCTCGAAGCACTGACGGGCACGAAGGGACTCATCGTGGACCCGGGATTTGGCGGCGGCGGCCTGCATTCGACCGGCAGCGGTGGTCGCCTGATGATTCACACCGACGTCAACCGGCACACCGTCTCGAGCCGGCGTCTGCATCAGGCGTTCAATCTCATCCTGTTTCTCAACGACGACTGGCAGGACGAATACGGTGGTCATCTGGAATTGTGGACGGCCGACCGCCAGCCGGCTGTTTCCATCGCTCCTCTGGCCAACCGGTGCGTCATCTTCGAGACGGGCACCAAGTCCTTTCACGGTCAGCCGCGACCGGTTAGTGCTCCTGCAGGCCGGCGAAGGAATTCGCTGGCCGTCTACTACTACACGATCGATCGCGCGCTCGGCCGCAACTACTCGGGGTTCCAGCCCGACGTGAACTGGGAAGCGACAACTCCAGAGGACCACGAAGAAGAGCTGCGCCAGACGGCGAGGTTGCTCGATCGACTGCGCGGCGGCGCCGGCCGGCGCGTTGCCTTGCCCGCGGTCCTGATGCCCGCGGAACTTTGCGATCAGAGCGGTGTGGGAAGCGAGAGTTACGTCACGGTGCGAATCCTCGACTGGAATCTTGACGAACACCAGGATCGCTTTCGGTTGAACGAGCAGGCCGATTCGAGCGACGGCCTCGGCGAGATTCGACGACGCCTCCGCCCCTTCGCCACTTCACTGCCGTCGGAGACTTCGGAATCCACCGGCCGTGCGCTGACCATCTACGTCGATACGACGACGGGCAAGATCTATGGCACGGCGTTCGGCGGCCGCGACATCTTCTGGCTTGGGTACGGAGACTTTGTTCCCCCCTACACCTGATCGACAGCCGGCCGCTTTCGGCCGAGGAAGTCTCCGTACATGCGATCGAAGAACAGGCGGTCGACGATCCAGTGAAGCGGACCAAATCGATCGAGGCCGGACGCCGACAAGGCCAGATCGCGCAACCGACTGGCCAGCGGACCGTACTGCCAGTGTTCGAAGGCCACCGGCACATATCCGTGGCGAGCCGACTTCAAGACGTTCCGCAGCAGGACGTAGTAGACCTGTTCCAACAGCAGGTATGGGTGTCGAGCGGGAAACAGCGCCTCGACATTCGGGTGGCTATAGAACCACTCGTAGACCGGAATCACTTTGCGGTACAGGCATCGGTCGTAAGTCGTGCGCGAGACCATGAAAAACGCCGTCATCACCTCGAACATGACCGAGGCAAAATGCGTGACGGGCGTGAAGCCATCATGGCAGAAGAAGTCGCGACGAGAACCGATGGCATGAAGCACCCGCGCCGGATTCCGAAGCAGATAGCGGCCAGTCACCTTGCAAAACGATGGGTGCTGTCGAAGCAGGTTCGAATGCAATACGGCGTGGTCGATAATCTCGGCTTCTCCGCAACCGTAATACCCAAACCGTGCGATGAGGTCGCGGTCGCCACGGAACCCGATGACTTCGAGACGCTTGCCACGTTCGGCGGCTCGTCGCGCGAGGCCCTCGACAGCCGAGAGATCGGCACCCGTGTTCTCGCAAAAGACGATGTCGTCGAAGCCAGGCTCGTGGATGTAGAACGTCAGCGCACGAAGGTACTCCGCCAGACGGCGTCCGGGATCGAGCACCGCCGGCGATTTTCCTGGCAGAGGGTTCGGTGGAACGATCGCCGCGGTCATCAGCAGGGCGACCGGCATCGGCGGCCCTATCGGCCCGTCGTCGAGAACTGCTCCAGCAGTTGCGAGAAGGCGAACGTCGCCGCCGGCAGGACCTGATCGAACCAGACCCCCTGATCCGACAGTCCCTTGTGCGCGTCGCCGGACGTGGAATCGATTTCATCCGAGAGAATCGACACGGACGCGACCGATACGCCACGAAACTGGCCGAACGCAAACAACGCGCTGGACTCCATGTCAGCGGCGATGGCGCCGTCGGCGACGCACTGCGCCACGGCCGCATCCGTTTCGCGCCATCGCCCGTCGGTCGACCACGCGATACCGTTGTAGACGTCGGCACCGGCCGCAGCGAGCTGCCGGGTGAGCCGCTGCGTCAACGCGATGTCGGCAATCGCCGGCGTGCGGGAGTCGATGTAGAAACGGCTCGTCCCCTCGTCGCGGATCGCCGCCCACGGGAGCACGAAACCGCCAAGCTTCATGCCTGCTTTCAAAGCTCCGGTCGTGCCGATTCGAACGATCGTGCGCACGCCGCTCGCTGCGTAACGCTCGGCCAGATCGACGGCCATCGGCGCTCCCTGCGAGACAGCGACGACCACACGGAGCGAACTGTGCGCGAGCAGATACCAGTCGTAGTCGAGATGATAGGACGAGAGCACCTTGAACTGGTGGTCGCCGCGAAACAGGTGCTCCAGCAGCCGGTAGCTCTCGACGATGATTCCGAAGTCGGCAATGTCTTTGAAGCCGATGCCGCTCTGGACGAAGGGCGCCGATTCCATAGTGACGATGGTCCCATTCATGTCGGGCCATTCTGGTCGACCGTCGAAGCGGGATCAAGCCGGATCGACAGCGTCTCCGTGTCGAGGGACGCCGTGCAGCCGATCGGCATCGAGAGATGCTGCTGGCCGTGACCGAAGTCGACGTCGCCAAGAATCGGGAACGTGTCATCACGAAAGACGTCGAGCACGCCTTCCTTCACCTGTGGCAGACAGTCCGCGTACTCTTTTTCCTGGCAGTCCGTGAGCTTGCCGACGACCATTCCCTGGACGCGGTGGAACCAGGGCATGAGGCGAAGGGCGTTGAGACGCATCAACATCTGATTCGTCTCCAGCGCAATCGCTTCCCAGAACAGGATCATCCGGTCGTAGACCGGGAAGTACTCGGTTCCGGCGAGGTGCATCACCGCGTCGAGCCAACCGCCGACGAGCACGCCTGTGGCGCGCCCTGGCCGCCAGACCGTCCACGGGGTCAGACGAGGCACGTCGCCGCACGGCGCGGACGTCAGGCGCCAGAACCAGTCGACGTTCGCCTGGTAATGCGGACTCTCAGGAGGGGCGCCGAATCCGTTCACGATATCGAGCCCGTGCAGCGTTGGCATGCCGGTCTTTGCGGCTATCGCGAGCAGCAGATGCGTGATGTCGCTGAATCCCGACAGTAGTTTGGGGTGCCGTTCGATCAGCTCGTAGTCGAGGTGCGGCACCAGTTCGAGCGCACGCGCGCCACCATCCGTGCAGATGATGGCCCCGATCCGATCGTCCGCGAAGCAGGCATGCAGATCGTCGACTCGCTCCCGCGCGCGGCCGGTCGTGTTTTCGAATCGCTGGAACAACGTCGACGCCAGGCGTAACGAATAGCCGCGCTCCCGTAGCATCCGCAGGCCGCGCTCGGCGTGATCGTGTTTCTCGATGAAAAAGCTCGGCGCCACAACCGCGATGGACTGGCCCGGCCGCATTCGAGGCAGCCTGCCACCGGCGCGCACGCGCGACGACCGCATCGGGCGAGAGTGTAGCACCGCGATGCGCGGGCACTGCGGGCCGCCTTGCTATAGTCCGGTGCAGCCGTGCAGATCGCGTCGCAGCTTTCGCACATCCTCGCCGCGATCCCGGAGCTCGGACTGATCTCCATACGCGGCCGTGGCGTGAAGTACGTGCCGCCCCGGACGAATGCGTGCGACTGGCGCGCGCCACCAGTGCTCGATTATCTGCAACGCTACGCAGATCACCGGCGCATCGACGGCGAGTACTTTCTTTGCCTGTACGACGGCTGGCGCGAGTACTCGGCACCATGCGCGACGCCGGTATTCGTTCCCTGGCGCGACGTGGATCCGGGCCGATTTGCCGGCACCGGCGCCGACGGCGAGCCACGTTTCATTCACCGCCATGCCGACGGCATCTTCCCGGTCCTCCCACGTCCCGTCCTGACGTTTTGCCGGCATGCCGGCGACACCGGTGCATGGCTGATTCCCGACGCAGAGTTTCTGGAGACACGATTCAAGCGGTTCCTTGACGATGTGCGCGCCAGCGACTGCGGCTGGGACGACAAACGCGGCGACGTGTTGTACTGGCGAGGCCAGCGACGGAGCACCAACAGCGGCGACTCGCATGTCCGCGATCTGATTGCCCGCTCCGAGGCTCGGCACCTCGACGCGAGGCTGACCACGGAGACGACGATCGCTGACCAGCTACGCTACAAATACCTGCTCGACGTCGATGGCATGGTCAGTGCCTGGAGCGGCCTGTTCTGGAAGCTCGCGTCCAATTCCGTCCCCGTGAAAGTCCGGTCCCATTGGGAGCAGTGGTACTACCGATGGCTGCGTGACGGCGAGTCTATCGTGCTGACCGATCTCGATTTCGAACAGACATTCCGCCATCTGGCGCGAACCGACGGCGAGTGCCATCGGATTTCGCAATGCGGCCGGCGCCTGGCCGAACGCCTGAGCTATCAGTTCGCCTGCGAAGAGTATGTGATTGGCTGAATTCACGAGCGATCGCCGTCAACGAGCTCTTGAACCGCTGGGATAGAATACGCCCGGCTTCAGACACGTAGGCGTATGAGAGTTCTCCTCGTCGATCCCTACTACCTTTCTGGGCATTCGCCACCGAGCTGGACGCTCGGGCAGATCGAAGCCGTTCTCACCGGGCGCGGCCACACTGTCGTCGTGTCCGATTTTTGCCGCGCGGAGCGGTTTGCGTCGCTGGCGGAGTTTCAACGAGCGGAGACGTCCTTCATCAAGGACACGGCCGCGACGGCCGCCGGCTGCGACGCGGTGTACATCACCACATCGTTCGGCATCCCGCAGAAGCCCACGCCGATACTGCGACGCGTGCAGGAGATCGGCGATCTGATCGCGAAGAGCGTGCCCGAACTGCCGGTGATCGTCGGTGGGGCGCAGATCGAGTACTTGCAGTCGGAGGGCGTCGACCCTCGCGCCATTCTTCGGGAGGGCGTGTACGCCGATTTCCTGAAGGACGATTTGAAGTTTCCGGCTGCGCTCGACGCCCTTCGCGGGGAGCGTCACGCGACACCCGCGACCGCTGAGCCGCGACACGCGACGTGGGCGGCATGGCAGTTGGACAAGTATCCGAGCTACCGCGCGGTGTTGACCAGCGTGGGCTGTCGATACGGATGCTCCTTTTGCTTCGAGTCCAAGCAACAGTTCCGGCCGTTCGATTTTATCGACACGGTTGGACGATACGCGCGATCCGGCCACAACACGCTCGCCATTGAGGACTCGACGATCATCGGCGCGCACGGCACGCAGCGGCTGCTCGAGTCCATGGAGCGGCTCGACTCGCCGACGCAGTTCACGTGCTATGCGCTGGTCGCCGAGATCGATCGCATTCCCGTCGAAACGCTGGCGCGGCTTCGGGCGCTCGGACTCATCAGCGTGATTCTCGGCATCGAGACGCCGGATTCAGCGACCCTGAGGAAGTACAAGAAAAACGTCGCGCCCGATCGTGTCCGGCTCGTCCTGCAGAAGCTGCACGACGCCGGAATCATGACGCAGGGATGCCTCATGCTCGGCATTCCTGAAGTCAGTCTCACGGACACGCTCTACACGCTCGACTACGCGCTCGAGCTGCCGATCGACGTCCGGCGCTGGCATGTGTTTCAGCCGAGCTTCCGCCGTCCTGTGGAGCGGCTGAAGACACCGACCGCCGTGGCCGTCGAACGGTTCGCGAAAGTACCGGTCAACGTGCCGGACAACGTGCTTCCGGAGCTGTTCGAAGGCGGTGGCGCCGAGATGTTTCTCGAGGAGCATTTTCTCGTGCGCGCCATCCCCTATGTGCGCGACGTGCCGCGCGAACTCGAGGCATTCGAATACGCGTCGGGCTACACCTTGCACTCTTTGTACTCGCGGATGATCGAGTCCCTGCGCGGCACCAAGGGAAGTTTCAACGAGGAGGACTACTATCGGGTGCTGACTCCCGATCACGACCTGCATCCCGCTGTCATCGATTCGCCCCCGATGGGAGCCACCCACTGTTGATCCTGGGTTGTCTCGGCGATCCTGCCCCTCGTCGAGGCTCCCGGGAGGATCTTGCAAGCGAGTGGAGCGAAGCCTGGTACCACAACTCCGCGGCGGCGCTTCTCGACGGCGACCGGATTGTTGCCGCCGTTGAAGAAGAGCGGCTGACGCGACGAAAGGAGACTGGCAAGTTTCCGTTTGACGCCATCGAGTACTGCCTGTCGTCGGTCGGAGCCACGCTCGACGACCTGGCATGGATCGCGTTCGGCGAGGTCGGCGGTCCGGGCGAATGGCGCGATCCCAGGATTTCGCAGGCGCGCATTGCCGATGTGCTGCGCTCTCGACTTCCCTCGGCCCGTGAGCTGACGACGCGAATCCAGCTCGTCGATCACCATCTCGGTCACGCCTACAGCGCATACGTCCCGTCCTCCTTCGAACGGGCGTTGGTGTTTACCTCCGACGGTTTCGGTGATGGACGGTCGGGCCTGGTGGCGATCGGACGGGACGGCCAGGACGTGACACCCATCTCGACGATCTCGTTTGCGAACTCGCTGGGCCGCTTCTATTCGTCCGTGCTGCCGTACCTGGGCTACCGCGGGGGCGATGAGTACAAAGTGATGGGGCTGGCGCCATATGGCGACCCCACGGTGTATCGCGACGTCTTCGCCCGCCTCTACACGCTTCTTCCATCAGGAGGCTACCGCATCGCCTCGCATGATGCGGCGGCAATGACGCATCGCCTCAGCCAGATGGCGCCGCAACGGAGGAACGGCTCGCCGATCGAACAGGCGCACAAGGATGTTGCGGCTGCTGTCCAGGAGGCGTTCGAACAGATCGTGTTTCACATCCTCTCGCACTGGCGAGCGCATACGAACGAAACGGCATTGTGCCTGGCCGGTGGAACGGCCCAGAACTCGAGTTGCAACGGCAAGCTGCTCTCGAGCGGCCTGTTCGAACGACTCTACGTACAGCCGGCCTCTCACGACGCCGGGATTGCTCTGGGCGCGGCCTTCCACGCACGTCTGCAGGCACGTGCTGGCAGCGCGGGGCGGTTGGCGCCGCCGAGTCCGTACTTGGGACCCGCGGTGCCTGAGGGCCGCGAGCTGCAGGATGTCATCGCCCGGTGGTCGGACTACCTGGCGATTACCTGGCCGGCCGACATCGCGGACTCGGTGGCCTCCCTTCTTGCCGGCGGACAGGTGGCTGGCTGGGTGCAGGGGCACTCGGAGTTTGGTCCACGCGCGCTTGGCAACCGCAGCATCCTCGCCGACCCACGCGACGCGTCGCAGCGCCGGCGTGTGAACGCGGCCATCAAGATGCGCGAGAGCTATCGGCCGTTCGCTCCGGCGGTCAAGCGCGAACGTGCCGCGGAGTACTTCGTCATGCCCGCCGGCGTGGAATCGCTGCCGTTCATGACATGCGTCGTGCCCGTGCAACCGCGCGCGCGGACGCTGCTGCCCGCGGTCACCCACGTCGACGGCAGCGCGCGAGTGCAGACGGTGGGCAAAGAGGACAACGAGTTGTTTTGGCGGCTCCTCGATGCCTTTGAGAGCAAGACGGGCGTGCCGGTCCTCCTGAACACATCCTTCAACACGAGCGCCGAGCCCATCGTGCAGTCGGTCGACGACGCGATCGCCTGTTTTCTGACGACTTCGCTGGACGCGCTGGCGGTGGGTGGCGCGGTGTGCATCAAACGCTCCGTCGAGCCTGCGATGTGGCTGCGACTGGTCCCGCGTCTGCGATCGGACGTGATGCTGTCGACATTCCCGGGCGAAGGACCGCGTTGCGAGCCGGTGCACGCCGTCATTGCCCAGGATTGGCGCAGCCACACGATTTCGGCGCGACTGTTCCGCCTGCTCGCGGCAGCCGACGGTAGACCGCTGTATCAGTGGCTGCCTGCGTTCGGTTGGGAGGGCGAGGCGAACGCGCTCGGCCAAGAGCTGCGCGAGCTCTGGAACTCACGCTTGGTCCTGCTGACGCCCGGACCCGTTATCTAGTAACCAACCAGCCGGTAACCGAACGCGCTCTTCAGCAGACTGGCCAAGGGTCGCGAGACGCCCGCTCGAAACGCGCGTCCGATCAGCGCGTGACTGCCGGTGCGGTGAAGGCGCCATTCGCTGAGCCGCGGCCGCCAGAAGAACGTCACCGAACCATTCCAGTCCTGCCCTTTGACCAAATGGCCCCAATACAACGGAATGAACAATGCGTCTCCCGGCTCGAGACAGCACGTCACTCCGCGAGCCCGGGCTACCTTCGGAAACTCCGCCGTGTCGATGCGATCAAACCTGACGCGGCTGAAGTTGAAGCGATGATCATGCCAGCGGCGAAAGTACAGATTGGCGAAGTCTTGCGGAGCGTAGAGCGTCACTTCCTTCGAACCGAGCACCTGACAGAGCAGCGCCTGCTCCTTGACGTGATAGTGCACGTTCGAAATGGTGTTCCGGCCGAAGAACATCGCCGTGAATGTCAGACGGTTGCGATCGAGGCATGCCGGCATCGCAATCTCGTGGCTCAACTCCGGCAGCCTGTCGTCGATTCCGAAGTCGGCCATGTAGTAGCGTTCGGTCTCGCGCGACTGTCCGATGAGCTCGAAATAGCGCGCGACGGTGGTTTCAAATGACAGCCACGACTCGTAGTAGCTGCCGGTAGGGTAGAACTCGATCGGGACGCGCCGATGGCCGACCACCTGAGCGAGATACTCCGGGGTCCAGCGGCCGACCGCCGGCCAGTTGGCCACTGCTCCGCGAAACAACACCGGCTGACGTGACCGCAGGTCTTCCAACGCCGGCGCCGTCCGGCGTTCGAGGATAGTGGGCCGCATTGGTACCGGACGACAATAGCATCGATCCATGACACGCCAGGTGACGATAGGCGAAAGCAACCGGCGCATCGTTGACGTCTACGCGAACATCTACCGGGATCGGTATGCGATGGCGCCGGCCTCGCTGGATATCGCCAGAGAGATCGTCGCCGGTGACCTCGCATCCATCGGCCTCTCTCCCGGTGCCAGCGCCCGCATGGCGGCGTTCAACGTCGGTACGGGCATCGAAGCGGTCGCGCTTCTCGAATTCGGCTTCGATGAGGTCTTCCACGTCGACCTTTCGCCGCTCGCGGTACAGGCGCTGACGCAGCTGAGAAATCGCGACGCGAAATTCGCCGGCCTGCATACGTTCGTCGGGGATCTCTGCGCGACCTCGCTGCCGTTCGAACGCCGCCTCGATTGCATCTACTTGAACGGGGTACTCCACCACCTGCACGATCCGCGGGCAGCGGTGGAATGCCTCACGCGTCATGCGAATCCTGGCGCGACGTTTTTCGCTCGCATTTACCGTAGCGGCTCGCTGCTGTTTTTCGTCGTCGACTTCGTGCGACGGTTCGTTGGTTACGCCGATCGCCAGGCGTTACTCGCGGCGGCCGCCGTCGTCGATGGCAGCGACGTGCCTCCGGCGTTTGCATCGGAGATGTGGGACGACTTTCTAGTTCCCGTGCTTCGGCTCTACGACATTCGCAAGCTGACCGACTACTTCCGCGGGATGGGATGGCGGACCTTGTTGGATGCGCGCCAGTCTGCGCCTGATCATTCCGATCCATCGGACACGCCGGAGCTCACCGCCGTGGCATTCGAGCGCGTGATGGATCGGGATCGCGATATGCTGCCATTTCCACCTCACCAGGACCAGGTGCAGGACGGCCTGGTCGCGGACGACGTCGATATTCGCGCGACCGCCAACCTGATGATGCGCGCCCTGCAGAAGCTAGGCGCGGCTTCCGCGCCGGACAGGCTCGCGACGGCGGTGCAGATTTACCATATCGCGCGGCGAACGACCGGCGAATCGGCGCTGGAGCGACACCGGCTTCTTCGGTCGATTCTCACCGGCTGGGTCTGACGGCGTGCGCGGACCTTCGACAAGGTCAACGCGATCATCGCCTGAGCGCCGCCGCGCGTCACCGCGCACGAACGCGCGAACGACGTCGCCAACTGCGGCTATTGCCTCGCTACAGAGGTACGAAAAGCCCTAGTGCGGAGCGCCGAGCGCGGGGTGCCGAGGCTTAGCGTCGGCGGTTCCCGCCTGTCAGACCAGTGGCACCCGCAGCACCCGGAGAAAAGATCAACCCCGTGTACTGCATCTCTTCCCACGTCTGATCGCCCCAGAGAACGTCGACCTTGGGATTCGGATTCGCAGGGTTCGCGGCGGAGTTGTCGTACCAGGCGGTCGAAATAATCTTCGCGCCACGCGGGATCTGCAGCGGCGTCTTGAACATGTAGTACGTCTGCCAGTTGAAATCGTAGCGGGGCACGTCGAGAATGACCTTCTTCGTGCCGTCCGGCAGCTCGAGCTCGTAGCGCCATTTCTTGCCGCGCAGGTGTGTGTGGGGGAAGAGACCCCAGAGCGTGGCGTCCTGCGCGAAGCCGACGTCGGCGGTCACTTCGACGCTGGCGGCGCCAGCGGGAAGCTTCAATGTGGCGTTCAGGAACTGGGAGATCCGTACCTCGCGCGGCGCCGGCTCATTGGCCAGAAACAGCCCGACGCGCGTCTTGTCCTTCGCGGCGGTGCCGTTGGTCGTGTAGTGCATCTGGAGCTCGATGACGCCGCCGGGCTCGAGGCGGATCGCCGCGCCGCCCGGCATCGTCTGCGGGTTCGTGCCCGGCGCGTAGGTCGCGACCAGGCGGGGCTGCATGCCGGCGGGCGGCCGCCGAGGCGATCGTCCTGAGCTGCCGGTATCCGGAATCCGGCTCTGCTCGCGGTTCGGCACCAGCACCGGCGGCTGCCGCGGTACTTTCGGGTCCGGCGCTGCCCAGTAATACATGAGCACGTGGTGCACGACCTCGCGGGCGCTTGGTCGAATCTCGACGCCCTTGACCCATGTCGCTTCCTTGAGCTCCGTCGGGATGTAGAAGTACTCGTACTCGACCGTTCCACTGGACGGCACCTCGTACGGCGCGGTCATCTCGAAAATCCTGTCGGGCGTGCCGAGCTGCCAGCCGTCGGCGTACTTCGGCGCGGCCGGCATGTCGGCGGCGTTGCCCTTCGGCGCGCCATTCGTCGCCCACCGCATGAGAATGTCTTTTTCCCTGTCGGACAACCGGCGCTCGTTCAAGAACGTCCCCGCAGGCGCTTCGGCATGCCACGGCGGCATGTGGCCGTCCCGGATCTCTTCGAAGATTGCGCGCGCGTACGGCCGCGCGTCTTCGTAGGTCAGCAGGGACATTGGCGCGATTTCGCCGGGCCGGTGGCAGGACGTGCAGTTCTTGAACAGGATTGGCGCGACGTCCTTCGTGAACGTCGGCACGGACGTCTGCTGTTCGGCGGCGCCGCGGAGGGCGACGCCGGTGACCGCAGAGATGAGGACGAGCGTGACAATCAGGACGATACGGCGCATCGGGGCCCTCTGACGTAGATTCGAAGTCCGAAGTTCGAAGTCTGAAGTTCGACGTTCAGTTTCTCATGAGATAGCGAAATGTGACCTGCTGCGTGGCAAGCGAGACCAGACAATAGGCGGCAAACCAATAGAAGCCCAGGCCAAACGACGCGGTAAACGCCACCGCCGACGCGGCCGTCGATCCCGGAGCGGCCTGCGTGGCCCGCGCTGCAAGGTAGGTGATGAACAACGCGACGGCGAACACGTCCGCCATCGACCACTTCGCAACCATCTCGACGAATCGCAGTGTGCCGTGGCGGCGCTCATCGCTCCGCATCAGCACGGCCCACGAGACCAGCATCGCCTTGCCGAAGGGCACGACGACGCTGAAGAGCAGAATCAGGCCGGCTGCCGTGTAGCTGTGCACGTCGTAGAGATGACGCACGGAACTCAGAATGCTTCGCGTCTGCTGATAGACCTCGATCTCCTTGCCGTTTCTGAGCTCCGCCGAGAGCTGATCGCCGAGCCGCTTCACGAGGGCTGTTTTGAGGCCGCCAGGGGACATCTCGAGAAACGGCAGGACGGCGGGATTGATGAGCGGCTTCAGCGTGGCGACGGACTGCTCGGAAATGCCGTCGCTCAGAATCCTCGGCGCCAGATCCGCCATCCCGGCGGGCTGGAGGACGCCCCGCACGGTGATGACGGGCAGCACGAGGCCCGGAACGAGCAGCCCGACGCTGAGGATGAGACCGGCAAGCGCCATCCGGCGCGACGCAGGGGAAACGGGCATGGCGGCGATACTACCGCAAGCGCTGCAGCGCGATTGCTGCGTCCTCCCGGCCGGGGTTGATCCGCAGAACTTCGTTGAACGCATGACGGGCGTCGGCGATCCGCCCGCTCGCGGCCAGCGCGACTCCGAGAACGAACCAGCTCTGTTCGAGCTGTGGATTCAGGCGGACCGCATCGCGGAATGCCCGGATGGCATCCGGCGGACGGTCCGCGCCGAGGTACGCCAGTCCCATCTCCTGCGCCAGGTCCGCATCATCCGGTTTCAGCTGCCGCGCGCGTTCCAGGTACGGAACGGCCTCCACCACTTTGCCCTGCGCAAGGAGCGCCCGCCCGAGATTCGGATAGATGTGGAGGCCTTCTCTCAGATCCGGTTGCAGACGCAGTGCCTCCTTGAACTGGACCTCCGCCTCGTGCACGCGTCCCGTGTTGCCGTAGATCGCGCCGAGCGAGTTGTGCGCCTTCGCGTTGTCCGGATTGACGGTGATTGCGTGTGTCCAGAGTGTCTCGCTCGTACGCCATGTTCCGGCCTGCTGATGTGTCAGCCACAGCAGCGGCAGCAACAGTGCCGCGCCGACCGCATCCGTCGCGCGGCACGACAGGCCGATGCGACGCGCTATCGCCGGCGCGCTCCACACCCAGGCGACAAACAGACCGATGTACGGCACATAGGTGTACCGATCCGCGTGCGCCTGCATGCCGACCTGGACGATGCCGATGACCGGCACGAGCGTGCCGACAAACCACAGCCAGCCGACCAGGGCGTGAGGATACCGTCGCCGCAGGCGGAAGGCGAGAACGGTGATGATGAGTAGCAGCGCTGCTGAGATCGCCACCCGTGCCGGTGCGATCGTGTTTTCGAACGGGTAGAACGCGGCCAACCGCGTCGGCCAGACGAGCTGCCAGAGGTAAATGCCGTACGACATGACGGCATTCGCGAACCGCTCGCCGATCGTCAACGTCTGGAGCGAGCTGACCGCGCCGCCGTGCTGTTGCACCGCGACAGTGACGATGAGCGACGCGATCGCGAGCGCAAAGTACGGGAGCTTCTCGACGACGCGCCTCGTCCAGCTCACCGTGCGGCCAAGCGGCCAGAGGTCCAGCAGCAACAGCGTGAACGGCATCGTCATCAGCATCGGCTTGCTCATCAGGCCAAACGCGAAAAGGACCAGGGAGCCGATCAATCTCAGCGCTGCCGACGGGCGGCGGGTCCAGGACGCGTACAACCAGGTGGACGATAGCCAGAAGAACGTACTCAGGACGTCCTTCCGCTCCGAAATCCACGCCACCGACTCCACATGAACCGGATGAATCGCAAACAGACCCGCGACGAAGGCGCTGCGCATCGTCGAGCCTGTGAGCGACCGCAGCAGGCCGAACAGCAGCAACACATTCAGCGTGTGCCAGAACAGGTTGGTCAGATGGTGCATGCCTGGATTCAGGCCGAACATCGAGACATCGGTCTGATGGGAAATCCAGGTCAACGGATGCCAGTTGGCCGCGTGTCCCGTCGTGAACGCCCATGCGACGTTTTCGCGCGTCAGGCCGCCGCGAACATTGGCGTTGTCCGTGATGTACAGCCCGTCATCGAAATCGACGAAGTCATGGTTGCGCACGCCGGCGAAGACCATGACGGTGAGGACGACGAGGCCAGCGGCGATGGCCAGGGGCAGCCACCGGGGCCCGCCCGCAGGCGGCGTCACTGTTTCACGCGGCCGGCTTGATTCGTCGCGGACTGTCTTCCGGCGCTTCGCGGACATCCTGTGAGGCCACGCATCGTACACCGGCGTCCTAATCCCCGGAGGATGACAATGCGCCGGATCACTGCGTCTGCAGCCGTGCTCTGCCTCGGACTGCCGATAGCCATCGCCTCACAGGATCGGCAGAAACCCAGGTTCAGCGCCACGACCGACTACGTCACGACGGAAGTCATTGCGCGCGACAGTCGTGGCAATTTCGTTCCGGATCTCACGGTCAAGGATTTCGAACTCCTCGAGGACGGTGTCAGGCAGACGCTCTCGCATTTCGTACTGGTGCAGGGCGGTCAAGTGGTGAAGGAGGCACCACCTCCGGCGGCGGTGAGCGAAGGGCTCATTCTGCCTCGCGAGGTCAAGCAGGTGCCCGGCCGCCTGTTCGTCATCTTCGTCGACGACAGGCACATCCAGCCGCACGATTCACTCGCCACACGGGGCGTGCTCCAACAGGTACGCGACATCATGCTGCACGTTGGTGATCTCGTGACGATCGTCTCGACCGGGCCTTCGTCGATCGAAGAGCAATTGAGTTACGACCCGGGTCATGAACGATTCGATCGCGCGATTGGCAAGGTTCTGGCCAGCGGGATGACGCCCGCGGAAATCATCGCGGCGAGTCAGACGTCGCAGGGTCCGGCGGGTCTCAGGCACGACATGCACGTCGCGTTCAAGACCGCATATGACCTGCTCGGCCAGCTAGGGAAGATCCAGAACCGCCGAAAGGCATTCATCTATGTGAGCAGCGGCTACGATCTCAATCCCTTCGTCGACGCCCGCTACAAAGCCCTGCAGGACCGCTACGCGAAGGGGACCGAGGACTTGAAGAATCCCTTCGAGTCAGGCGGGCAGCAGTTTTCCGAGATCGAGCTGATCGCTGAACTCGCGGAGCTCACGCACGCCGCTCAGCGCGCCAACACGACGTTCTATGCGATCGATCCCCGCGGGCTTGTCGCGGGACCGGACATCGGCAGCAATCTTTCGGTCCAGGCCCATCGGGACCACCTCGACAAGACCGTCAGCTCACTGAAGGTACTCGCGGATGAAACCGGCGGATTCTGCATGTGCAGCACGAATGATTTCGCGCGCGGGCTGCGGAAGGTCGACGAGGCGATGAGCGACTACTACATCCTCGGCTACTCGTCGTCGAACAACGATCGCACCAGGCGGAGGCGAACGATCAACGTCACGATCGCGCGATCGGGCGTGACAGCCCTCGGCTTTCGGCGCGAGTACTACGTGACTCGCTAACGCCGGGGCTAAAGCCCAGGCCTACGATGCGTTCGTAGGCCGGCCCTTCAGGGCCGGCGTCACCGTTTGACGATGCGCGCGCCTGTGATCTTGTCGCCCAACTCGATCCGATCGACGACGTCCATGCCGACGACGACGCGGCCGAGCGACGTAAAGTCGCCTTCGTTGTGCGGCTGCGGCGTGTTGCCGAGCGTGTACCCCGGGCGGCCGGTATCGAGACCGGCCGACGCCCAGCTCACATTGCCGCGCGTCAGTCCGCGACGATTCACTTCGTCGCGAAGGTTCGAGGCGTTGCGGATGGCGGCCTGCTGATCGACGAAGTCCGGGACGACCCGGCTGAATTCGGTGCCGACAATGTCTCCAGAATCGATCACGCGCATCATGTGCTCGACGCCGAACGGGGCGTCGCCGGGATAGAGCTCGATCTCGATGGGGCCGCGCGGCGTGTCCCAGTGCACCCGTGGCTTCGGTGCGCCGTTGTAGTCGGGGACGATCCACTTCTCGACCAACTGCAGATATTCCGCGTCAGGACGTGGCTGCCGCGGCTGCGCCGCGCCACGGCCCGTGCCCCCGCCGCCGGCGCGCCCGCCCGCGGCCGCGCCTCCCGCCCGCCCGCCCGCGGGCTGCGGTTGCGGCACGTACCGGCGAACGAATTCGTCCATCGACGGCAGGATGCCCTGCATCGCCGGGTCAGCGGCGATCTGCTCGAACGCGGCCTTCCCGCGGTCGCCCAGGCGCCCGAGCGCCTGCATACCCCTGTCGCGTCCAACCGCTGATTCGCTTTGCGTCAGCTGACCGGCGAGCCGCAGCGTGTCGGTGGCTTCCGGTGCAAGCGCCAGCAACGCGGGCAGCACCGTGATCTTCATCGAGAGCGGATCCTTCGGTTCCGCCGAATCGGCGAGTAGCGGGACGAGCGGGCGCGCGCGCGACGTGAAACGCGCCCCGGCTTCAGCGGCGGAGACCGAGATCCACGAATCTGTTGAATACAAAGCGTTTACGATCGCGCCGAACGCCGTCTCGTCGTCGTACTGCAACAGTACGCGTAACGCTTCCGTGCGAACACGCCGATCCGTGTCGCCCTGGAACAGCTTGAGCAACCGCGCCGTCGTCTCAGGACGCGACATGCCTGCGGCCTCGACCGCAGCCGGCGTGAACCCACGGACTGCCCAGTACCGGACTTCAGCAGAAGAATCCGCGACGAGCTTGACCAGGTGCGCCAGCGCCGCCGGATCGGGCAGGCCGCTGCGATCGCGCGGACGGAAGATCGCCCACGTCGCGCGCCAGCGGACCTCCACGTTCCTAGACGACGCCCACTTCGCGATCTCGCTGACGCCGCCAGGCGGGAAGCGTCCGATCGCCAATAACGCCTCGCCGATCACCGGCGCGGACGCCGGCGTCTCGACTGCCTTCGCAAGGTACGCCGCGAGGGCCGCGCGCGCGGCCGGCTGCGCGGCTTCGTTTCTCACCATTTTGCCAAGCGCCTGCGCGGCTTCCCTGGCGACGGCCGGCGGCGTCGTCGTGGCGCCGAGTATCGACGACAGCCAGGCGACCGACTCTGGCTGATGAATCTGTCCTGTCGCGAACACCACGCTGGCGCGAACCTCCAGATCCCGGTCGGCCCGGGCCGTCTCGAGGAGTGCCAGCCCCTTTGGATCCGCGATACGTCCAATGGACACGGCCGCCCGGCGCCGCACCTCGGGATGCGCCGACTTCAGGATCCGTCCCAGAGCCGCGTCGTCGAACTGCCTGATGTCTTCGAGTTTCAAGAGCGTGGCGATATCGGCGATGTCGGTCTTCGACAGCGGCCGGCGCTGCTGCTGGGCGGCCGGCCCGGATGCCGCAAGGACCAAAAGCGAGGCGATTGCGAGGAGTTTTCGCATCGGGAGATCTTACCCTCCGTCGCCTCCGTTTCTCCGCTCCGTCCCTCCGGCTCTTGCCTCCAGATCCGGGACAGCGTCAGTCTGAAACTTCCTCCGTGTCGGTGTGTTTGTGCTGTAGTGGCAGCCGAACCGCTGTGAGTGAGCCACGCGACAGAGCGCCCATATCGGAATTCGAGGCTTTTGTGCGCGAGTACCAGGACATGGTGTTTGGATCGGCGGTCCGGCTGCTGGGCAACCCGGCGGAGGCCGAGGACGTGTCTCAAACCGTGTTCATGCGGGCTTTCGAGCGCTTCAACGAGGTCAAGTCGAACCCGGGACAGGCAGGTTGGCTGAAAACCGTGACGACCAACCTGTGCCTGAGCCATCTCACACGGTACCGGGCTCGGTGGCAGTTCTTCAGTGAGCTCGACGCCGCGGCGGGCGAAATGCCCCGGACATTTGCGGACTCGCTCACCGCGCCCGAACCTGTCGCCGACGACGCAGACGAACGCACTCGCCTGATCGAGCGCGCGCTTCGCAGGTTGCCCGACCACCAGCGCGTGCCGCTGGTGCTGTTTCATTTCGAAGACCAGAGCTATCAGGACATTGCGACGCTGCTTGGCGTCTCGCTCGGCAAGGTCAAGACGGACATTCACCGGGGCCGCGAGACGCTGAAGCGCGCGCTCTCAACGTCGATAGCCGGGGGCCGCGGGGACTGAGCGTGGACGAGCTGGATCTGGAGCGCCTCGTCGATCGCGAGCTCAAGCGGCTGCCTGTGCCGCCGGCGCCGCGCACGCTCCTGCCGCGCGTCATGACGGCCGTCGCGGACGCACGGCCGCTCGCGTGGTACTCGCGGCCGTGGCTCGAATGGTCTTGGGCGCTGCAACTCGTGTCGATCGTCGTGGCAGGTGCGCTCGCATCCGGCGGCTGGATGCTCTGGAACCAGGCACCGGACCTGGCGCTTCGACTCAATCAGACGGCGGCGGTCTCCCGCGCGCTCTGGAGTGTGTTTCTGGGACCGATCGCGTTCGTCGTTCTCGCGCTGACGATTGTCGTCGCGCTGGCAGGTGCCGCGGCGTGGACCGCGGTGACTCGTGTCACTTTTGGAGGAGCCTCCTCACAATGACCACCCGATACCGTCTACCCGCGCTGACTGCCGTACTGCTTCTGACCGCGTTTGCGGCAGGTGCTCCGGCGCAACAGAAGCCCGCTCCGAAGCCCACGCCGGCGCCCACTGAACAGACCGTCGATCAGCGGGATTACGACGACGCGTTCTTCCGGCGGCCGACGCTGAGGCTCTTCCAGAACTACACGTTGCCGCAGGGCAAAGTCACGCGGGAGGTCATCAGCATCCTGTCCGACGTGCAAATCGACGGTACCGTCCGTGGAGACGTCGGAGTGACGATGGGCAACGCGACGCTTGGGCCCACGGCCGTCATCGAGGGCCAGCTCATCGTCGTCGGCGGAAACGCGATCATCGCGGACGGTGCGAAGGTCAGGCACGATCTCGTCGTCATCGGCGGCGTGCTGACCGCGCCTGACAACTTCACGGCGGGCGGCGAGCACGTGATTATCGGCACGCCGGTGATTGGCAGCTGGCTGCGCGCGATGAGACCCTGGTTTACCAAGGGCCTCCTGATGGGCCGGCTCATCGTGCCGGACATCGGCTGGGTCTGGGCGGCTGTCGGGTTTATCTTCTTCTTTGGCCTGCTGTTCAACCACATGTTCGCCCGCCAGGTCGGCGCCTGCGCCGATACGCTGGAACGGCGGCCCTTCGGCGCGTTCTTCGTCGGCCTTCTGTCGATCATTCTGGCTGGACCGCTGATGATGGTCGTCGCCGCGACGGTGATTGGCCTGCCGTTCGCCATCGCGGCGTTCATCATGCTCAGTGTCATCGGCAGGCTGGGTGTCACGCGGGCGATCGGCCGGCGCATCATGACGGAAAGCAACCCGGCCGATCGGGAACAGGCGTTCAGGTCCTACGTCTTCGGTGCGGCGATTCTGATCGTCGTGCTGATGGTGCCGGTGGCAGGCCTGCTCACCTGGATACTGATGGGCATCTTCGCCTTCGGGACGGCGACGATGACGTTTCTCTCGTCGATGAGAAAAGAGAGGCCGGCGCCGCAGGTTCCGCCGGTGCCTCCCGTGCCTCCAGTCCCACCGGTCCCACCGTTCGATCCGATCCCTCCGTCTCCCCCGGTTGCTCCTGCACCTCCGCCACCGGCCGCGGCATTCAGTGAGGCTCCCGCATTCGTCTCGCCGCCCGTGGCAGAAGCCGCGGCGGCGCCGGCGCCGCCCGAGGAGACGACGGGCCGGGTCTCCTCGAGCGATCTCCGGACCTATCCTCGGGCAACATTCCTGGATCGGCTCGTGGCGTTCGCACTCGACGCGATCCTTGTCGCGATCGTGAACGGCTGGTTGATGTCGCAGGCGTTCCCGTACGGGCACGGCCCCGACAATTCCTACCTGGCGTTTCTCTTTCTCTACCACGTTGGATTCTGGGCCTGGAAGGGCACGACTCTCGGCGGCATCATCGTCAACATCCGCATGGTGCGGACGTCCGGAGAGACGCCGCGCTTCATCGATGCGCTCGTTCGCGCGCTCTCGGCGATTTTTTCGGTCGCCGCGCTCTTCATCGGTTGTCTGTGGATGCTGACCGATCCCGACAAACAGATGTGGCACGACAAGTTCGCCGGAACCTTTGTCGTCAAGGTTCCCCGGGATCTGGTTCTGGCCTAGTCGGATGCGGCTGCCTCGGGTACCCTAGCCTCTTAAGGAGACTCAGCTGATGTTCCGACTCAGACTCACCGCGCTCGTCGCGGCCGTGATGTTCCTGGCCGCCTCACCGGCGTTCGCTCAGTCGTTTACGCCCGCCACTCCACAGAAGCAGACATCGACGAAGAAGATCGATTTCTCCGGCGAGGCTGCAGGTCTACGAACGCTCGGGGATCCCGCCGCGCGAGCGGTGTCGAAGTCCGCGATCCCATTTCACCCGCCGCAGGCCAAGAAGCCGGTCATGAAGCGGCCGTTGACGTGGGCCATCATCGCGGCCGCGGCCGTCGCGATTATCCTGCTCGCAAACGGCGACGGTTACGACTCGCCGGGCGGCTACTGACGAGTCTCGTACCGACATTGACGCATCGATCCATCGATACATCGATTGATGTGATTGATTCACTTGGCTCTCGGCGCCGATATCAACGGCGTGTGCCGAAAGGACCGATCCAAATGGCGCGATGGTCCAAATGGAGCGATGGATCGATAGATTGCTGTCGCGTATGATGCAGAGATGGGTGATTCCGGCGAAGGACTGATCGACCAGGATTCGAGAATTCAGGAACGGATGGAGGAACTGGCGCGCGAGCGTGAGGAACGCAACGCGCCCGAGATCAAAGATCCCGAAGCCGTCCGCGAGCTGGAATCCCTCCGGCTGGCGCGCACCGAGCTCGAGCGTCAGCTCGAAGGCACCACCCACGAACGCCGCCGCGCCCAGCTCACGCAGGCGCTCGCGGAAATCGACAAGAAAGCCCAGGCCCTCCGGAAGAGACTGAAGATCAAGTAAGCGTCAGTGGTCTTCGTGCCGGTGCTTTTCAGCCTCGGCTTCGCGCGCCATCGTGTCTTTGTGACCCTGCACCGCGTACTTGTGCCGGTTGGCCGCGGCCGCGGCCTGTGAGCGTTCAGAGGTCTTTACGGCGAACGTCGCGAGATGCTGTTCGAGATCGGCGCTGCCGCAGTTCGGGCACGCCGGTGGATGTCCGCTGCGCACGAGTGCTTCGAACGTTGTCTGACAGGCACGGCACGTGAAATCGAACAGCGGCATGTTCTAGACCTCCCGCACCATCACCACGCCATCGAGTGCGCCGATCGAGGTCAGCGTATCGGCCGGAACGGTGCAGTCCAGATCGGCGACCAGATAAGTGACATCGCCGCGCGAAAGGCTGGCCAGGTTCTGCACTCTGACGTTGGCGTTCCGGAGCGCGTCAGCGATCTTTCCCGCAATGGCCGGCTGCGACTGCATGGCGGCCACCAGACGGCACTCGGTCGTACGCGGGATGTTCACTTCCGGGAAGTTCACCGCGTTGTGAATGTTGCCGTCCTCGAGGAAGTCGCGGATCTGATCCGCGACCATGATCGCGCAGTTCTCTTCGGCCTCCTCGGTGGACGCGCCGAGGTGGGGAAGCGTCACGCACTTCGGGTGATGCAGCGTCTGGTTGACGGGAAAATCCGAAACATACGCGCCGAGGTGACCTTCGTCGAGCGCCGCAACGACCGCCGCTTCATCGACAATGCCTTCGCGCGCGAAGTTGAGGATGACGCCGCCTTTCGGCATGCGGCTGACGCGGTCCTGGCCGATCAGGTGCTTCGTCTGTGGGCCGAGCGGCACGTGGACCGTCAGGAATTCGGCGGCGCCGACCAGATCGTCGAGCGCATCGACGCGCTTGACGGCGGAAGAGAGCTGCGCGGCGCCTTCGACAGTGAGTCCCGGATCGAAACCGACCACATGCATGCCGAGCGCGCTTGCGGCATTGGCGACATTGCGGCCGATCGCGCCAAGACCAACGACGCCGAGCGTGCGGCCCGAGATCTCCGACCCAACGAACTTCTTCTTTCCGGCCTCGACCGCCGTGTGGAGATCCGGGTCGGCGCCTTTCAGCGATTTCGCGAACGCCCACCCCTGACAAAGGTGCCGGCACCCGAGAATCAGGCCCGCGATTACCAGCTCCTTCACCGCGTTGGCGTTCGCTCCAGGCGCATTGAAGACGGGGATCCCCCGCGCGCTCATGGCTGCCACGGGGATGTTATTCACGCCGGCGCCGGCGCGGCCGATCGCGCGAACGGTCGCCGGGATTTCGCGGTCGTGAAGGTTGAACGATCGGACGATGATGGCGGCGGGGGAGGCTGAATCGCTCGAGACTTTGTAACGATCCTTGGGTAAACGCGCCAGTCCCTTCGGCGAAATCGCATTGAGCGTCAATACGTCGAACACCGATCCTCCAAAGTAAAGTGACTTTCGGCTAGCCAGCGAAGCACGATAGCACTTTATAATCGCGCCCGTGCTTCGCCGAGCCTGGCGTCGCCTCCGTTCGGCGCCCGTCTTTACTGTCTTCGCCGTCACGTCGCTCGCGCTCGGTGTAGGTGTTACGACCGCCATTTACTCGGTGGTGGCGTCACTGACCAGCGTGCGGCTCGACGTCGCCAATGGCGACCGGATTGCGATGCTGACGGGCCTCTCGTCCATCAGCGCGCGGCCGGCCTGGCGTTCGGCAATCGCCCGCGCGGATTTTCTCGATCTTCGGCAGACGTTGCCCGCGTGGAAGGACGCGGCAGTGTCCGCGCCATTCGTCCAGAGCCTGGTGACGCCGTCGGTGTCGGAGCTCGTTTCCGGCGAGGCCGTGAACGGCGCCTACTTCACGACGCTCGGTCTCGTGCCGGCGGCAGGCCGGCTCGTGCAGGCGTCCGACGACGACTGGCCGTCGCGCGTGGCGGTGGTGAGTCACCAATTCTGGCGAACCAGACTCGGTGAGAACGCCGCGGTGGTCGGGACGTCCGTCCGTATTGGCGGCCAGCCGTTCGAGATCATCGGCATCGCGCCTCCGGAATTCGGCGGCCTGACCGATCGGCTGCAGACATTTACCGAGGTGTGGGTGCCGATTGGCGCGACGTCGATGTTTCCGAGCAACGCCGCGCCCCCCGAGGACTTTCAGGATCGCCGGCGTCAGCAACTGTCCGTGTTCATTTCGATGCCCACGCAAAGTGCCGCCTCGTCGCTCGCGCGCGAAGTGCAGGCCGTCGGCGAACGGCTCGATACCGTGTATCCACTCACGCTGAGGTTCAACTCCGAGGGGGCGCAGCAGAAGGTCGCGCGCGGATGGACCGTCCGTTCCATCGACCAGATCAATCGGGATGTCGACGCGCAGTTCGGCCGTGGCCGAACGCTCGTGATGGCGCTCGTAGCGCTGGTCCTGGTCGTGGCGTGCACGAATCTGGCGAACCTTGTGCTGGCGCGTGCGTCCGGACGTCACCACGAGCTTGCCGTCCGGCGTGCGCTCGGCGCGTCGCGCATACGTCTCATTCTCGAGGAACTTGCCGAGACCGGGCTGCTTGCGGTGCTTGGTGCCGCCGGCGCCTTCGTCATCGCGCGGTTGCTCATCGTGTGGTTCGCGTCGGCGAGCCTGCCGGTCTCCGAATCGCTGATCGTTCAGATCAGCCCGCAGGTCGACGTCTCCACGGTGGGGGTCGCCGCGCTGTCGGTCCTGGCATCCCTCGCAGTCTTCGGCCTCGCGCCCGCGTTGCAGGTGACGCGTGCGCCGCTGCGGCCCCAGCTTGCGACCGACGGCGGCGCGACCGGTCAGCTCAGGTGGCGCGCGCGGCGCCGACTCATCTCTCTGCAAGTCGCGATATCACTTGCGTTTACGTTGATCGCCATCTTCACGGTCAGGGTCGCGCTCGGTGAGCGCGTGCGCTCGTCGGGAATCGACGTCGACCGCATCGCGATCGGTGTCGTGAGCTTCCGGCTCCAGCCCTGGACGGAAGTTCGTGCCCGGGAGGCGATCGATCGGCTGGTTGAGCTGGCGCCCTCGCAGCCGCAGATCGAAGCCGTGGCGGTGTCGTCAGGCTTGCCGTTCGGGACGAACTACACGCCGGACGTCGAGATCGCCCTGCCGTCGCTGGCTTCGTCCAGCGGGCCCGACGGTTTCTCGTACGCACCGTTGATCGCGGCGACTCCGACGATCTTTCGAGTCCTGGGCGTGGAGATCACTCTGGGACGCGGCTTCGGACCAGATGACAACGCCGGCGCGCCGCCGGTCATCGTCCTGAGCCGGCTGACAGCGCGCCAGGTGTTCGGATCCGAGAACGTTCTGGGCAGGCAGGTGGCCGTGCGATCGGGTGTGAGGACGGCCGACCCGGGCGCGGTCCGCCTGGCGACGGTGATTGGCATCGCCGCGGACACCGATACCCAGCGCCGCTACTCGCGCAGAGCGGGAGCGGTGTACGTCCCGATTGCACAGCACTACGAGCCGACGCTGTCGCTGGTCGCCCGGACGAGCGATGCTCCCGAGGAAATCCTTCCAGCACTCAAGACGCTGGCGCGCCGCGCGGATCCCGATCTCGTCGTCGACCGGCCCGCGACCGCGGCCATGGCGCTCACCGGTGCGTACGTGCTCATCGGCGTGGTCTCCAACACGGCAGGGTCACTGGCTCTGCTCGCGCTGGTCCTCGCGATGGCGGGGCTCTTCGGCGTGCTGTCGCATCTCGTCTCGAGGCGGACGCGCGAGATGGGATTGCGGATGGCGCTCGGCGCCGATCCGGCGCGCATCCGCCGCCTGATCCTCGGCGACGGCCTGCGGCCCGTCGGCGTGGGAATCGTCCTCGGCCTCCTCGTCGGCCTGCTGGCCCGGATGCTCCTGACCGCGGCCTACGCCAGCCCGATATCAGCGGGAGACGTCCTGATCTTCCTCATCGCACCCGTCCCGATCGCTCTCTCCGCCGTCGCCGCCTGTTATTGGCCCGCAAGGCGAGCAGCAGCGGTTGATCCGAACGTTGCGCTACGGGACCTGTAGGCAATTTGGTGATTTGTGATTTGGTGATCTGGTGATTGGGGGGCGTCCTTCAAATCACCAAGTCACCAAATCACCAATTCACCAACTACAATGTGCCCCCATGCAGGTCATCCGAAGCCGCGAGCAGTTTGATGTCTGTATCGTCGGGTCGGGCGCCGGCGGCGGCATGGCCGCGAAGGTGCTGACCGAAGCCGGCGCGCGGGTGATGCTGCTCGAGGCCGGCATCGACTGGGATCCGGTCAAGGACTCGAAGATGTTCAAGTGGTCCTGGGAATCGCCCCGCCGGGGCGGCAACGCGCCCGATCGGCCCATCGGCGAGTTCAACGCCGCCAACGGCGGCTTCACGATCGACGGGGAACCGTACACGAACGCGCCGGACAATAATTTTCAGTGGTTCCGGTGCCGGATGGTCGGCGGCCGGACGAATCACTGGGGCCGCATCTCGCTTCGGTACGGCCCCGATGACTTCCAGCGGAAGACGCTCGACAGCCTCGGCGACGACTGGCCGATCACCTACGACGAGCTCAAGCCTTTCTACGACACGATCGATCGAGAGATCGGCATCTTCGGCACGAACGAGGGTTTCCGCAACGAGCCCGACGGCATTTTTCAGCCGCCGCCGGAACCACGCTGCTACGAGAAACTGATTCAGAAAGCGGCGACGCGCTTGAACATCCCGTGCGTGCCGTCGCGCATGTCGATCCTGACGAAGCCGCTCGGAGGCAGGCCCGCGTGTCATTACTGCGGCGAGTGTGCGCGAGGGTGCGCGCTTCACTCGAACTTCTCCTCGCCGTCCGTGTTGCTGCCCCCGGCGATGAAGACCGGCCGGCTGACGATGCGGACGAATGCGATGGCGAGAGAGGTCACGCTCGACGCCAACGGCCTCGCCAATGGTGTTCTCTATGTCGATCGACGGACCGGTCAGGAGAATCACGTCCAGGCGCGCATCGTGGTGCTCGCCGCGAGCGCGTGCGAGACCGCGCGCATCCTGCTCAATTCCAAGTCCTCGAAGTTCCCGCAGGGCCTCGCCAATTCGAGCGGGACGGTCGGGAAGTACCTCACCGACTCCACCGGTGTCAGCGTCAGCGGCTACATCCCGAAGCTGATGGACTGGACGCCGCACAACGAGGACGGCATCCAGGGCGCGCACCTCTACATTCCGTGGTGGGTCGACAACAAGAAGGTCGATTTTCCGCGCGGGTACCACGTCGAGCTCGGCGGCGGGCGCCGTATGCCGTCGGCGGGATTCGGCGGCAACATCCAGCGGTTCAGCGGCATGCACGAAGACCGCGAGATCGGCGGCTACGGCAAGACGCTCAAGAACGAGTACCGCAGGTTCTACGGCGCGACGATTAACCTCGCCGGCCGAGGCGAGATGATCCCCAACGCCGACAGCTACTGCGAGATCGATCCCAACACGGTCGACAAGTTCGGGATCCCGGTGCTGCGATTCCGCTTCAAGTTCGCCGGCCACGAAGTGAAGCAGGCGAAGCACATGCAGGAGACCTTCCGCAGCATCATCACGGAGATGGGCGGCGTTCCACTCGGCAACATGCCGACGGAGGCCGCGCAGTACGGGCTGGCGGCGGGCGGCGTCATCATCCACGAAATCGGCACGACGCGGATGGGCAACAACCCGTCGACGTCGGTCCTGAACAAGAACTGCCAGGCGCACGACGTGAAGAACGTGTTCGTCACCGACGGCGGGCCGTTCGTGACCCAGTCGGACAAGAACCCGACCTGGACGATCCTCGCGCTGTCGCTGCGCACCAGCCAGTTCATTGCCGACGAACGCAAGAAGGGGAGCCTCTGATGCCTTGCATGGATCGACGACAGGCGCTGAGAGCGCTCGCGGCTGCGCCCGTCGCGGCGGCCGCGATTACGTGGAGCGAGGCTGATGTTGAGGCCGCAAGTCAGGCCGCGCAACAAGCGAAGCAGACCGCCACGAGCACGTTGCGCAGGTACCAGCCGAAGTTTTTCAACGCGCACGAGTGGGCGACCGTCAGCGTGCTGGTCAATCTCATCATTCCGAAAGATGAAAAGTCGGGCAGTGCCACGGACGCCGGCGTGCCGGAGTTCATGGACTTCATGATGATCGACCAGGCCACCCGGCAGACCGCGATGCGCGGCGGACTCGCGTGGCTCGATGCCGAATGCCAGCGGCGGTTCTCGAAGACGTTTCTTGCATCGGCGGACGCGGATCGCCAAGCCGTTCTCGATGACATCGCCTGGCCACGGCGGCAAACGAAGCCGGGTCATGCCTACGGCGTCACCTTCTTCAACAGCTTCCGTGACCTGACCGCCAGCGGCTTTTTCTCCAGCAAGATGGGCATGGCGGATCTCGAGTACATGGGCAACACGTTCGTGACCGACTGGAAGGGCTGCCCGCCCGACTGGCTGAAGAAACTGGGAGTCTGATTGCATTCCGCACTGCGCACAGCGCACTCCGCACTATGACGACCGTCAACGTCGCACTCATCGGTTACGCATTCATGGGGCGGGCGCACAGCAATGCGTACCGTCAGGTGACGCCGTTCTTCTCCCCACGTCTCACGCCCAGGATGAAGGTGCTGTGCGGCCGCTCGAAGCCGAAGGCCGAAGCCGCAGCCCGACAGCTCGGCTGGGATGAGGTGGCCACCGACTGGGAAGCCGTCGTCCGGCGGCCTGACATCGACATCGTCGACATCAGTGCTCCAGGTGACCTGCACGCGCCGATCGCCATTGCCGCGGCCCGCGCCGGGAAGGTCGTGTTCTGCGAGAAGCCGCTCGCGAACACCGTCCATGATGCCGAGCGAATGCTGGCCGCCGTGAGCAAGGCCGGCGTGATCCACATGATCTGCCACAACTACCGGCGCGTCCCGGCCGTCATGCTGGCGAAGCAGATCATCGCGGACGGGCAGCTGGGAGAGATCAGGCACTTCCGCGGCACCTATCTGCAGGACTGGATCACGGATCCAAAGCTGCCGCTGCTGTGGCGATTCGACCGCAAGCAGGCGGGTTCGGGCGCGCTCGGGGACATCGCGGCGCATGTCGTCGATTTGGCGAGGTTTCTCGTCGGCGAGATCGCCGACGTCGCCGGCGACATGAAGACGTTCATCAAGACCAGGCCGCTCGTGGATGACCCGAAGAAGAGCGGGCGCGTGACGGTGGACGACGCCGCCGCGGCGGTCGTGCGGTTCACGAACGGCGCGATGGGGACGATCGAGGCCACGCGTCTCGCGCCCGGACGCAAGAATCACAACCGATTCGAAATCAACGGCAGCAAGGGCAGCCTGGCGTTCGATCTCGAACGCATGAACGAGCTCGAGCTGTATCTCGAGTCCGATGCCGCCGGTACGCGCGGGTTCCGGACGATTCTAGTGACCGAGTCCGGCCACCCGTTCGTCAAGGCGTGGTGGCCACCCGGTCACATCATCGGATACGAGCATACGTTCACGCATACCGTGTTCGACCTGCTCGAGGCGATGGCCGACAACAATCTTCCCGAGCCGAACTTCAACGACGGTGTCCGCAATCAGCGCGTGCTCGACGCGATCGAACGTTCGGCAAGGTCGCGGCGGTGGATGAAGCCATGACGCTCGGAGTGTTCGTCGCACGTTTTTCCGAACAGCCCTTCGAAGCCGCGCTCGACCGCGTCGCCGCGCTAGCCGAACATCTGCGCATACATGGCACTGTCCCGCTTCCAGCGGCGGCCCTAGCTGCCGCGAGTGGAAATGAGAGAAGCGGTCATGTCAGACACTAGACTTGCGGCGGCAAAACTCCCGGCTCGAATAGCCTTCTTTGGTATTCACGTGGCCGCCTTCGGTGCGATCTATCGGACCGGTTCTTTGTCCTTTGGGCTGTCTGTAATGATGGCAGCGCTGAGTGCGACGTGCCTTCTCGCCGAAATGGTGCTTTCGAGCCATTACGCAGGGCTCGTGGGTGCACCCGTGCCTGGATTGCGACTGACTCATGTCCTTCGTTTGTGGTGCACGTTCGGGATCGTGTTTTGGGGCTATCTTGCAAACTCGAACCTATCGAAACCGCCGGGTTCGTAGCCGATGTCGCCTTTGGCAACGTGCTGCATAGCGGAAGCTTGCGGCAGACGCCGCACAGATCATCCTGACAGCTCGAAGTTGGCGTTGTGCACTGCGGCTCGTCGAGTACGGCCTGAAGTGGACGCGCTGACTCGCTCAGACGTCCAGGCCTACCGCGACGGCGCGCACACCCACCGGGTTCCGTCGAGTTTGCCGAGTTGTGAGGCGCCGCGGTTTGGCCGAAGTCGCGAACTCGACTAGCAGTCGACGATGCTAACGTCGTCGGATGCCTGAGCTCTCGCGCTTCTTTGGAATCGTCATTCGAATGTTCGTAGAAACCGGTGGGCAGCATCATCGTCCGCACTTTCACGGCGTTCTATCAAGACCACGCGGCGGTGTTTGCCATCGATACCGTGGAGTGTCTGGGCGGCGACCTGCCGAGTACACAACGTCGCCTCGTCGAGGCGTGGACTGAGATTCATCGCGACGAATTGCAGAAGGACTGGGCGCTGTTGCAATCGGGTCAACCGCCAGTCAAGATCGACCCGCTCAGATAGCGCCATGGTCCACCCAATCCACCGGGTCGCTCGGTTTGAAATCGTTGGCCCGTACACTCTCGCCGTGTCATTCGCGGACGGATCCGAGCAGGTGATTGATTTCCAGCCGATCCTGCGCGGCGTCTTGTTTGGACCGTTGCGCGAATTGGAAATCTTCAACAAGGCAAGACTCGACTCCGAAGCGGGAACTCTCGTCTGGCCCAACGGCGCGGATTTCGATCCGGCCACTCTGCACGACTGGCCACAGGTGCGGGATGAATTCGTACAACGTGCGAGCGAGTGGGATGATCCAAGCCCGTAGCACGGCTGGTCTTCGCGTGCTCATTGCCAACGCCACGCTCGCCGGCAGGGCTGGCACGGAAACCTTTACGCGCGACCTGGCATGCGGCCTTGTGGCCCGAGGCCATCACGCGGCCGTGTTCGCACCGGCCCTCGGGACACTGGCCGAGGAGATCGGCGCCGCGGGCGTTTCTGTCGTTTCGCGACTCGCCGATCTCGACCAGCCGCCAGACATCGTCCACGGTCATCACTTTCTCGAGACGATGGAGGCGCTGGCGCACTTTCCGCAGGCGCGGGGCGTCTTTGTATGCCGCGATCCAGCCGGGGCGCATTCCATTCCGCCGCAATCGAGCCGGATCCATCGTTACGTCGGCATCGATGAGACCTGCGTCGAGCGGCTGCGTGACGACTGGAGCATCCCGTCGTCGCAGATTCGAATGATCCTGAACGCCGTGGATACGCGGCGGTTCCTGCCGCGGTCACCCCTGCCTTCCCGGCCAACGCGCGCGCTCGTGTTCAGCAATCACGCGATGCCGGGGACCCATGACATGGCGGTGCGAACGGCATGCGCTCCACTGGGAATTTCCGTGGACGTCATTGGATCGGGCGCGGGTACTTCCTCCGAGGCGCCCGAATCCCAGCTCGGCAAGTTCGATCTGGTGTTCGCAACGTCTCGTTGCGCAATCGAAGCGATGGCGACGGGCGCGGCCGTGGTGCTGTGCGATGCCGAAGGCTCGGGACCAATGGTGACCTCCGCGGAACTGCCGCGGTTGCGGCCGTGGAATTTCGGCCAGCGGTTGCTCAGGGATCCGCATAGTGCAGAGACGCTCAGCCGTGAGATCAATCGCTACGATCCGGCCGACGCCGCTGCGGTGTCTAGATCGATCCGTGAGATCGCCGCGCTCGACTCCGCGCTTGATCAGTATGAGGCGCTGTACGGCGAGGTAATGGCCGAGCCGCTCCGCAGCGACGAAGGGACGAGACCGCTGGTTGAGCCGCTGCTCGTTCGTACGAGGCGGCTCGAACGGGAGCTGGCGGCGTTCCGTTCGCCGCAGCGAATGCAGCCGTTGTCGGACGAGGACTTGTCCAGAGTCCACCTGGCTGTCGAGGGTCCTCAGCAGGGGATGGTCGCCGGGGCGAGTGCGTTCGTTCGCGTCCGGATTCAGAACGATCTGAATGCCGCCATCGGGACGTGGCCGCCGTTCCCGGTGCATTTCGGCTACCGCTGGCGGCGCATGGAATCACCGCAGTTTCTTCCGATGGAATCGCTGCGAACGCTCCTGCATCGTCCGGCCGGCACGGGCGAGAACGGCCAGCATTTCGTCCGCGTCGTCGCGCCGTCTACGCCCGGACGCTACGTCCTGCGCATCACGCTGGTGCAGGAAGGCTGGCGGTGGCTCGATGATGGGCCCAGCCCCCTGTTTGTCGAGGTGGACATGATGGTGACGAAGCCGACGCTGCTCACCAGTATTGGCCGGTGACCGCGAGCGCCATCACGCGGTGACGCGCAGGCGCGTCCGCGCCGTCTCGCTGCCGCAGTCGGCGAACCAGGACTCGCCTTCGCTGACGAGATCCCATTCGATGACGTAGTCGCCCGGATCCTGCGGGGCCGGGAAACTGAAGAGCAGTGTCGCGGACTCGCCGGGTTCGACCACGCGGGGCAGCGCCACGCGCGGTCCATTCCACTGCACGTCGTCGCCGGCGGCGGTCCTGATGTGACAGGACAAATGCAGCTGCGGCCACTCGCTCATCGCTTCCCAGGCGAGCGCGCCGGTGTTACAGGCGACGACCTCGACCATGATCATGTCCCCGGTCCTCGCCCCGTCGGCCATGCGCACATCAAGCGTTGCGCCCCAGGGCGCCGTCTTTGGAACGGGGGGCACGCGCATGACCTCCGGGATCACGCGCGCCGATCGCTGGAGCGCGCGCCGCACGACCCGCGCCGGCCCGGGAACAACCTCTCGCCGCTCGTGACCCTCGATCGTCTGATAGCTCCTCTCGCTGCGGCCTTCGCTGCCGTGCTGGCGGTAGTAGTCGATCTTCGCCGCGCGCTCGCCGGACGTCAGCACGACCGGCTCGTAGTGCAGGATGGCGGCGCGGTGTTCGCAGCAACCGGCGCCCATCACGCGATAGCCGCTGTGGACGATGCCCGGATGCCACACTCGTCGCAAATCGCGCCGGAACAGGCGAAGCTGCCAGTCCGGGAACCACGGCGCTCCGTGGACATAGCTCAACGGCTGTTCCCGAACGATCCATTTTCTCGGAAACCTGAAGTGCGTATAGCGCGATTGGTCGAGGAGAGCCGGGAGCAGCGGCTCGAAGGCCGTGTCGAGGCCCTCATCATCATCGAGCGACAGGACCCAGTCGCATCTCGCGTGCTCCAGGATCATCCGCCTGGCGCGCACAGGCGGGCCCACGTGCTCGAAGCGGAAGACGACATCGGCGAGCCGTGTGGCGATTGCAAGCGTGTCGTCGGCCGACGACGCATCCACGCCGACAACGATTTCGTCGGCGAATCCGGCGACCTCACCGAGCAGCCGTTCCAGGCCGCCGCGCGACGATCGGGCAAGGACACAAACGCTCAGCGTGCATCCGTCAGCGGCCATCGTCGATGCTCTTGATCACTCGGGCAGGGATGCCAGCGACCTGAACGCGAGGCGGCACATCCTTCGTCACTACCGCGCCCGCGGCCACGACGGATCCGGCGCCGATATGGATGCGATCGAGCACGATCGCGCCCATGCCGATATACGCACCCTCATCGACCGTGACCACGCCGGCCACATTGACGCCCGGAGACAGTGTTGCGTAGGCATGGATCGTCGTGTCGTGCCCGACCAGCACGCCTCGATTCAGGATGACGTGCCGGCCAATCCGCGTGTTCGCCGCGACAATCACCCCTGCGCTGACGAAGGAGCCTTCGCCGACGGTGCTGCGGCGCGAGATACGCGATGTCGGGTGAATGACGGTCGCGAACCGGAAGCCCATTGCCGCGATGTCCTCGATGAACCCCCGTCGGCGCGTGGTGCCGAGCGAGCAGAGGGCCTCGTGGGTGGCGGCCATGGGGGCTGCGTCGGCAATCCACACTATTGGCCGGTCGAGCAGCGTGCCCCCGGCCTTCTCGCGATCCCAGTTTTCGATGAAGACCGACACATCGAAGCGGCCGGTGTCCTCGACGACGTCGAGGACCTCAGGCGCGAAGAGGCTGGTGCCCAGGATCGCCAGCGGCTGCCGGTTCAACGGTTCACCAAGCGCGGAGAGCGTACCTCAAGTCCGAAAGATGGGACGCAAGGTTAACCTCAGTTCGTTTACTATGAGGCCCGTGCTCGCAGCCCGGTCACTGCCCGAGTTATACATTCCGTTCAATCTACCGTCGCCCGTTGGATCGGAAGCTCAGTATGTGACCGATGCGATGTGTTCCGGGCACCTGGCCGGCGATGGCGGCTTCACCTCCCGCTGCCATGCGCTGCTCGAGCGCGTGCTCGGCGTACGCAGGGCGCTGCTGACGACGTCCTGCACGGACGCGCTGGAAATGGCGGCGATTCTGCTCGACGTCTCGGCCGGTGATGAGGTGATACTGCCGACGTTCACGTTCGTCTCGGTGGCGAACGCGTTCGTTCTCCGCGGCGCGCGTCCGGTCTTCGCGGACATCAGGCCGGACACACTCAATCTGGATGAAACGAGGCTCGAGCGCCTGATCACGGCGCGGACCAAAGCGATTGTAGTGGTCCACTATGGCGGCGTCGCGTGCGAGATGGACGCGATCCTCGAGATCGCGCGTCGCCGCAACGTTCCGGTGATCGAGGACGCCGCCCAGGGACTATTCGGCCGCTATCGCGGGCGCTGGCTCGGTTCTATGGGCGCGCTGGGCGCCTTCAGCTTTCACGGCACCAAGAACTTCACCTGCGGCGAGGGCGGCGCGCTGGCAGTCAACGACGCCGGCCTGGTCGAACGTGCTGAAGTGATCCGGCAGAAGGGCACCAATCGTCACCGGTTTGTCCGGGGAGAGATCGACGCCTACATGTGGATGGACGTCGGATCGAGTTATCTGCCGTCGGAGCTGCTGGCCGCATTTCTGCTGGCGCAACTCGAAGCGCGGGAACGCGTGCAGGCACAACGCGGGAGCGTCTGGCAGTTCTACGACACGAATCTCCGCGGCTGGGCCGCGGATCGAGGCGTCACGCTGCCGGTCATACCGCCGTGGTGCGATCAGGCCTATCACCTGTTCTGCCTGCTGCTTCCGTCCCGCGAAGATCGTCCGGCCCTGATGGCGCACCTCAATGATGCAGGCATCGGCAGCGCCCCGCACTACTCGCCGCTGCACCTCTCACCGATGGGCCGGCAATTTACCGGCCGGCCCGGTGATTGTCCCGTTGCCGAAGATGTCGCCGACCGCCTGCTCCGCCTGCCGTTCTATCGCACGCTGACCGATCGAGAGCTGGGGCGCGTCGTGGAGGCATTACACCGCTGGTAGATGAAGTGGTGCTCGATCTTCAGCCCACCCTCAGCGGGGACCTCCTGGAACTCCGCCCTCTCCGGCCCGCAGACTTCGATGCCTTGTTCCGTGCGGCCTCCGATCCCCTGATCTGGGAGCAACATCCTGAATCGGATCGCTACACCGAGCCGACGTTCCGGCGATTCTTCCAGGGTGGCCTCGACTCCGGCGGCGCGCTGGTGGCTGTCGATCGGCAGACGGCCAACATCATCGGGTCGTCCCGGTACCACGGCTACGATCCCGGGACCAGCGTCGTTGAGATTGGATGGACGTTTCTCGCGCGCTCGTATTGGGGCGGCCGGTACAACGGCGAAATGAAACGCCTGATGCTGGAGCACGCCTTTACGGCCGTTACGCGCGTCATCTTTGTCATCGGGCCGGAGAATCACCGGTCCCGGAGGGCAGTCGAGAAGCTCGGCGCGACACTGGCAGGTACCATGAACGAACGTCACGGCCAGGACCGCGTCGTCTATGAGCTCACACAGGAGCAGTACGCGAGCGCACGCGGACCCATGCGTTGAACCAGCGCTGCCCCTGGATGGAAAATATGCGCGGAGTCACCCACATGAAGTCCAAGTCATCGTTCCTCCTGGCCGGTCTCGTCGGTCTGGTTGTTGTCACCGCTGCCGCGCAGTCGCCCGACTTTGCCTCAGAAGGCAAGGCTTGGTGGGCGCACGTCCAGTACCTCGCTGACGACAAACTCGAAGGACGCAACGTCGGGACTCCCGGCTACGAGAAAGCCGTCGAGTACGTCGAGAGCCAGTTCAAAGCTCTTGGTCTCAAGCCGGGGGGAACTTCGGGATACCGGCAGCCCGTGAAGTTCGAGAATCGCTCGTTCGGGACGACGACGCCGCAGCTTGCGCTGGTTCGCGACGGCAAGGAAGAGGCGCTCGTCGTTGGACAGGACGCCTCGCTGAACGCGCGTGGTGAGCTCGATGGCTCACTCGAGGCCGGGCTGGTGTTCGTCGGGTACGGGCTCTCGATTCCTGAGGCCGGGTTCGACGAGCTGGCTGGTGTGAATCTGCGTGGCAAGATCGCGGTCTATGTGAACGCGTTCCCGCCGATCAAAGTGTCGGACAACGTGAAGTCGCACGCGAATACGGCTGACGAGCGATGGGCGGCGATGAAACGCGCTGGCGCGATCGGGATTGCGAGCATGCCGGTGCCGGCCGAGCAGGTGAACCAGCCGGCCGCCGCTGCGGCCGGAGGTCAGGGCAGAGGCGGCGCCGCGCCGGCGCCGGTCGTCGCCATCGCCGATCGCGACGTGCAGAACCTGTCAGGCCAGAAACTGGCCATGACCATCACTCAGGCCGGTGTCCTGAAGCTCTTTACCGGCAGTCCACGCCCGCTGGCGGAAATCGGCAAACTTGCGAGAGAAGGCCAGCCGCTTCCACGGTTCGAGCTGCACGGCACGCTGAGGGCGACGGCCAAAGTGACGGTCGAGACGTTCGAGGCCAGTAACGTCGCCGGCTTGTACGAGGGATCGGATCCGGCGCTCAAGTCGGAAGTGGTGGTGATGACCTCGCATCTCGACCACGTCGGCGTCGGCAGAGCCGTCAACGGCGACGCGATTTACAACGGCGCCATGGACGACGCGTCGGGCGTCGCGGCGATGATCGAGATTGCGAGGATGCTCAAGGCGTCGAAGGCGGTCACGAAGCGTTCGATCATGTTCGTGGCCGTCGCCGCAGAGGAGAAGGGACTCCTCGGCTCGCGCTATTTCGCCGCCCGGCCGACCGTGCCGTTCGAGAAGATCGTCGGCGACATCAACCTCGACATGTTCCTGCCGCTGTATCCGTTGAAGGTGATCGAAGTTCAAGGCCTGGCCGAGTCGTCGCTCGGCGACACGGTGAGGGCGGCAGCAAAGACGCTCGGGGTCGAAGTGCAGACCGACCGGGAGCCCGAGCAGAACCGGTTCATCCGCAGCGACCAGTACAGCTTCATCCGGCGCGGCATTCCGGCGCTCGCGTTCAAGTTCGGCTACGAGTTCGGCTCGCCCGATCAGACGACGCGCCTCAACTGGGTGCGCGATCGGTATCACCAGCCGTCGGACGACCTGACCCAACCCGTGGATCTGGAAGCCGCCGCGAAGTTCAACCGCGTCATCATGGCCCTGCTGACGCGCGTCGCGAACGACGCCGCGCGGCCTTCGTGGAACGCGGACAGCTTCTTCAGGCGCTTTGCGACACGCTGACACTTGACAACCTGCAACCAACAAACCCGCAACCAACAAGCAGGGAAGCGGTCGACCGAATTGCAGGTTGTCGGTTGCAGGCTGTTAGCGCCGCGGCCGCCCGTGGATGACAAAGTTGATGAAGAAGCCGGGCAGGGGCGCGTTGTTGTCCACGACCGTCACGATGACGCCGAGCTCCGTTGAGACCGTCTGACCGAGGAAGCGAGTGCCGACGGAGGCAATGACGCCTTCCTTGAAGATGTAGCTTTCGGTCACCAGCTTCGTACGCCGGCCAGTCCGATGTTCACCGCCGATCGTCAACATCGGAATCGCTCCGCTACCGTCATCGTCGCGTCCGTACAGAGCGCCGCCTCCGAACGTGACCGAGTTGTCGGCGGTTCCGCGCGTCGCGACGACGTAGCCGTAGCCACCGAGGCCGAAGTCCGGCACGAAGAGGTGAAGGACGCCCGTCGAGACGGCGAATCGATCGGTCTCGAACACCTGCAGCTTGGGCGTGATGTACGCGGTCTTGACGAAGCCGTACAACGGCAGCCCTACGCCGATTGAGAACCTGTCGGTGACTCCAACCTGAAACGAAGGCAAGAACAGACTATCGATGGCCATGTAGGCCTCACCGCGCCGCAGCGATCGGCCGGTCGGTCCGAGGAACAGCTTTGACGTAACGGCATCCTGGGTCCAGAACTCGCCATTCACGGCGGCGCCGGCGGTCTTGTAGATGAACCGGATCTGGTCCCGCGTGAGCGTCACGTCGGCACCGGCGACGGTACGGACGACCATGCGCGATGCGTCCTCCGAGATGACTGTGGCGTACAGCTTCGACCCATCGCGGAGCTCGATTTCAACCACGGAGGGCACGGAGCTGCGCGGCTCCTGCGCATGCGCGGCGGATGGCTGTAACGCGGCCAGCGTGGCGGTGAGGGCGAGAGCGGCGAGGGTGGATCGCATCGGTGCCTCCAAACGGACGATACTGCTGAGGGCAGCTGGCGTCGTGAGGGAGGGCTGAGAAAAGGGTGAAGACACGGTTCAACGACAAACGCTGGTTGTGGCGCAGCATCGAACGCGTTGCGACCGCCGGGGGATGGCCGGCGCTCGCCGCCGCCAGGCTCGGATTTCCCACCGACATCGTCCTCGAACATCATGACATTGAGGTGCCCGCGTTCCCTGGAGCCCAGGGAGCGCTGCGGATCGCGTTCGCGTCGGACTTCCACGCCGGACCGAGCACGCCGCCGGTCGTCATCGAGCGCGCCGTGCAACGCCTTGGCGAGCTCGAGGCGGACGTGCTGCTGCTCGGCGGCGATTTCGTCTGCCAGCGCAGCGAATACGCGCGCGATCTGGCCAGGCAAGTCGCGGAGATACCTGCGCCGCTGGGGAAGTACGCCGTGCTCGGCAACCACGATCACTGGTCCGGCGCCGGCGACGTCACGAGGCACCTCGAGGATCAGGGGATCCACGTGCTGACGAATCGTAACGTGCGCCTTCCCGAACCTTTCGACCGCATCAGTGTCTGCGGCATCGATGATCACACCGCGGGCGATCCGGACGCGGAGATGGCGTTCGCCGGCAGCGCGGCGACGCGCATCCTGCTGATGCACGCACCGTCCAATCTTCTCGATGTCGGAGATCGAGGGTTTGTGGTGGCGTTATGCGGCCACACGCACGGCGGTCAGATCGCGCGTCGCGACGGCCGGCCGCTCAAAGTGGCGCAGGGCGCGCTCTCCCGCCGCTACAACTGGGGCCGGTTCGACGTCGGACACGGCCGGACGTTGATCGTGAGCCGCGGCATCGGCTGCAGTACGTTCCCCGTAAGGTTCAACGCACCGCCGGCGGTGATTAGGGTTCACCTGAGAGGCAGGCATCCGTAGCCGGCGGGCTGAAGCCCGCCGGACGCGCCTACGAATGTCCCGTCTACGTCGCCGGTGCCGCCTGAGGCGGCCGGAAAACGAGTGCGAGTCCGATCGCCGCAAGCGTCGCGATGGCGAGCGGAATCAGGAACAGTCCCTTGAAATCCGTCACGCCGCCGGAGGTGTAGACGCTCTGCAGCAGCCACGGGCAGATCACGTTTGCCAGCAGCGCGCCGATGCCCAGGATCTGCAGATTGAACAGTCCCTGCGCGCTCGCGCGGATGTCCTTTGGGCTGTACGCATCAACGAAAATGTAGACCGTTGCGAAGAAGAAGGCGTAGCAGATGCCGTGCAACACCTGCACGGCGATGATCATGCCGGCGCTCTCGGGGAAGAACGCGTACACGGCGAACCGTGCAGCGTGGCCGAGGATGCCGACCACCATCGTCGTCCGCCATCCCAGGGCTTTCAGCGTGGCTCCGAGCACGACCATCGTCAGGATTTCCGCGACCTGTCCGATGCTCATGACCGGCGCGATCCAGTTGGCGGCAATGCCGACACCGCCGGCTTCATGCGCTGTTCCGAGAAACACGCCCGTCCAATTGAAGTAGGCGTTGTGCACGAACGAGTCGAGGAGCGTGACGAACCACAGCACGAGAAAGTACGGATGCCGCAGGAGGCCGAAGGCTTCGGCCCACGCCGTGCGGCCGGCCGGAGCCGCGGCGGCTTTGACGCCGCGCGGCAGGGTCAGGCTGAAGGCCGCAAGCACGAGCGATGCGGCGCCGGCGACCACGAACGTCCAGCTCGCCGCGGCCTTGGCGGCGTCACCCTTGAGGGGATTCGCCAGCGCCGTGCCAAGCCAGCTGACGAAGCCCTGCGGATCGGCGGCTGAGACCGCCGCCCAGTCCACGAACACGAACGTGAACGGCCAGGCCGCCAGGATCCACCCGACCGTGCCGCCCATCCGCACGAGGCCGAACTGCCGGCCTGCGCTCTGCAGATTCGCGAACGCAATTGAATTCGTGATGGAAATCGTCGGCACGTACAGCAGGCAGTGCACGAGCATCAGGAAGAAGAACGGCCAGAACGACCGTGTGAACCCGCACCCGAGAATCGCCAGGCCGCCGATGAGGTGCGATACCGCGAGTACCCGCTCGGGCGAACCGGATCGGTCCGCCCATTGATTGCTGAAGAACATGCCGACGATCGAGGCGACTGGGAACGCGCTCAAGATCATCGACTGCTCGCCCGGACTGAAGCCCAGGCTGGGCAGGTACCCGAAGATCAGCGGCAGCCACGCGCCCCAGATGAAGAACTGGAGCGCCATCATGGCGAAGAGGCGGGCGATCATTAGTTGTCGAGGCGCCGGATCTTCAGATTCCGGTAGGCGACCGGACCACCGTGCTGCTGCAGCGCGATGTGGCCCTTGTGGGTCACTCCGAAGATCGGCCACTCCTTGAATTTGCTGCCGAGGACCTTGGCCTTCCACTCGTCACTGTTCATGTCGTACTCCACCGTCTTCACGCCGTTGAGCCAGTGCTCGACCGTCGCCTTGTTGGCGACGATTCGGCTCTCGTTCCACTCGCCGACGGGCTTCGTGACGTCGCGCACGGGCGGCAGAATCGCGTAGCACGATGCGGCCGTCGTGAGCGGGTTCTTGCCGTCGGGGTGACGCGCGTTGTCCAGAATCTGGTACTCGGGCCCGCTGTGATAGGTGGCGCCGCCTTCTTCAGTGACGTAGAACATCACGCCGCTGTTGCTGCCGCCCGGAATCTCGCCGATCTTCCAGTCGAATTTGAAGTCGAAGTCGGTGAACTCCTCCTTCGTGATGATGTCGGGCGGCTGCCTGACGTTCACGAGCGAGAGCGTTCCGTCAATGACGCCCCAGTTCTCCGGCATCGTCTCCATCTTGAAGCCGCGCCATTTGTCGATGGTCTGGCCGTCGAAGAGAAGTCTCCAGCCTTCCTTCACCTCCGCAGCCGTGAGGCTGTTCGGCCGCGGTGCCTGGGCTCCCGGAGCGGCGGCCGCGACGGCGATGGCCACTACTGCAAGCAACGTGAAATGCGAACGGTGTGTCATTGGACTAGCTCAGTGTTTTGATCTTGAGATTTCGGTAGGCCACTCTTGAGGCGTGCTGCTGTAGAGCGAGGTGGCCGCGACGAGCGAGACCGAACAGCGGCCATTCCTTGAACTTGCTGGCTAGGACCTTGGCTTTCCACTCGTCGCTGTTCATGTCGAAGGCGGCAGTCTTTTCGCCGTTCAGCCAGTACTCAACCTTGCCCTTGTTGATCACGATACGGCTTTCGTTCCATTCGCCAATCGGGCGAGTCACGTCACGCGGTGGTGCGTACAATGAATGGCATGCCCCGGCCGTCGTCAGCACATTCTTCCCGTCCGAGTGGGTTGCGTTGTCGAGAACCGCGTACTCGGGGCCGGTGTGGTAGGTCTCACCGCCTTCCTCAGTGACGTAGAACATCACACCGCTGTTGCCGGCGGGCGGCGCCGGGGCCAACTGCCAGTCGAAGCGGAAATCGAAGTCGGCATACTGTTCGACGGAAATGATGTCGCGCGTCCGGGGCCTGGTGCCCGTCTGAGGATCACGGACCGGCGGCTTGTGAACGAGGGCGTCTGCTTCGACGATCCAGCCCGCCGGCAGGGTCTCCATCTTGAAGCCGCGCCACTTGTCGATCGACTTGCCATCGAAAAGCAGTTTCCAGCCGTCCTTCGCCTCAGCAGCCGTCAACGTATTGTGCGGTGCCGGCGCCTGAGCCAGAGGCGCCGCGATTGCGGCGGCCGCGATGACGCCTGCCAGGATCGTGAGACGAATCTCAGTCCTCATGCTCCCTCCAGCACCTGCCGGCAGTAGCCGTACAGGCGTTTCATCTCTTCCACCGTATCCGTGCCCCGGTACTCGTACTCGATGTGCGCCGGGATATCCCATTTCCTATCGCGCAGCCGCCGCAGTACATCGGCAATCTTCGCGTCGCCCTCGCCGAACGGCACGAGCCCCCCGTGATCGCGCTTCGAATCCTTGATGTGCATCGACACGATGTGTTCGTGATGCTCGTCGAGGTAGGCGATCGGATCGAAGTTGGCCTCGGTGAAGTGCCCGACGTCCAGCGTGACCGCCATGTGCGGGCCCGCCTTCATCGCCGTCGCGAAGTCGTCCGGCGTCGCGAATTCATCCGGGGCGATCCGCGCGTGATTGTGGAAACCCACGCGCATGCCGGCTTTCGCGGCGTGCGGTTCCACGCGCGGCGCTACGCTCACTTTTGCGGACGAGGTGACCACCTTGACGCCGAGCGCGGCCGCAGCCTGGAAGACCGCGGCGAATTCCTCGTCCGTGAAGTCGGGATTGAAGGGCACGTCGTAGGACGTCAAGGCGATACCGGCGCCGTCGAACTTGCCGCGGATGGTCTTGAAGTAGTCAATCGTCGCCGGATCGAGGCGCCACTTCCGTACCGCTTCACGCCGGCTCATTCCCTCGACAGTAGAAATCGTGTTCTTCGTCTCCACATGTCCGGACCAGAGCTCGCAATGTCCGAGCCCTACGGTCCTGATGCCGGCGATGACGTCGTCGAGCGGCCGGTCACGGAAGCTGTAGCTCTGCGTGCCGAGGCGAACGCCCGCGATGCGAGAGGACTGAGACGCGGGGAAGGCATCAAGCCGCGCCAGCGGCGCCGCAATGACGCCACCGACGACCAGCGCATTCCATTCCCTGCGTGTCAGCCTCATTCGTGTCTCAAAAACTCACATGAAGGAGTAAAGGAATTGAAGACATGGTCTTCGAAAACCAGCCTTCATTGTCTTCACTCCTTCATGTGTGCACTTCTCTACAGTGAGTACCCGTCCCGGTACTTCCGTGTCAGCAAATCGTTCGGCGCGGGCGTCCGATCGTCCACCGGCGTGTTGTTCGTCACGGACATCGCGGCACCGTCGTAGTGCAGCTTCTTGTTGGAGCGGAGCGAGACGACTCCCAGGAGCATGATTTCCGTGAGGTGAGCCGCATACGAGAACGGGCTGGAGATCGTGTCCTTGCCCTTGATCGCGTTCACCCAGTTCATTTCATGCGCCTGATGCGGGATTCGCGGCAGCTTCTCCTTCGGCGGCCCGTAGCTGTTGTGCGCCTCGAACGGCAGGAGCCGCGGCTTCTGGCCGTACGTCTGCTGCAGCAGCTTGCCCTTGGAGCCTACATAGAGGATGCCGCCCTCACCGTTCAGCCGCTCCTCGCCAAGCTCCTCAGGACGCGGCGGCGTGAGGCCGCCGTCGTACCACACGAGCTTCACGGCCGGCTTGCCCTTGCGCGCCGGGAACTCGTATTCAGTCCGCGTCGCGTTCGGATAGCAGACGCCGTTGAACGGCGTGCATGTCGTCTCGATCGACGTCGGAAGGCCGAGCTCGAGGCCCCAGACCGGATGGTCGATCAGGTGCGCGCCCATGTCGCCGAGCGCGCCCTGGCCCCAGTCCACCCAGCCGCGCCAGTTGAACGGGTGATAGAGCGGGTGGTACTCGACGTTTGGCGCGACGCCCAGGAAAAGATCCCACGAGAGTTTCTCGGGCACCGGATAGTCGCCGACCATCGCGTTCGCGAGGCGGCGTGTCACGCTCGAGTTGTTCCAGGTGAGCGGGCGGCTCTGATCCAGCGCGGCCGGCCGCGGGAGGCCCTGCGGCCAGAAGGCAAGCGGCCGGTTCGTCCAGACGTGCACTTCCTTGACGTCACCGATCACGCCGGCCTGCAGGTACTCCTGGCCGCGCCTGGCCTCGTCCTGCGAGTGGCCCTGGTTGCCCATCTGCGTGACCACTTTCATTTCAGCGGCCTTCTTCGCGAGATGCCGCGCTTCGTGCACCGACCAGCACATCGGCTTCTGCACGTAGACGTGCTTGCCGAGCGACATGGCCGCCGATGCAATCACCGCGTGCATGTGGTCCGGCGTGGCGACGATGATCGCGTCGATGTCCTTCTGCTTGTCGAGCATCTCGCGGTAGTCGCGGTACGTCTTCAGCTTCGGGATCTGCTCGTCGACGAACTTCTTCACGCGATCGGATTCCGGCGTCTGCGTCCACTTAGCATCCGCCTCGAGCTGCGCCTTCGACTTGCCGAAGTCCTTCCAGCGCGCGCGCAGTTGATCCTCCATCGTCGGCTGCCGGTTGCCGCCCGCCGCACCGCCGCCTGCACCCGCACCGCCGCCGCGACCGCCACCTTGATTCGCCGGCGGGTACGCGGCGTCCTGCCATCGCTTCAGGCGTCCTTCGAGCAACCCGAAGTCGCAGTCGCAGATCGCGACGACGTTCTCGGACATTACCTGGGCGGTGTTGTTGCCACCCATGCCGTTGATGCCCACCGTCGCGATGTTGAGGCGATCGCTTGGCGCCTGGAGCCCGCGTCCGAGCACGTGCCTCGGCACGATCATGAACCCAGCGGTGGCCGCCGCGGTCGTCGTCACGAACTCACGTCGCGAGACGCCGGCGCTGGCAGATGGATCAGGGGCGGATGGATTCTTGTCGCTCATACGAGCCTCCAGGATCGGCTGTTTCGGGGAGTATACCCGCGCCTACGAGACCTTGCGCAGGACCCGTGTCACACGGCCCATGGGCTTGCCATCGACGCCGACCATCGCGCGGACGACGTAGTCTCCGGGTGGCAGCCCGCCGATGGGAACGGCAGCACTCGCGGTGAAGCGCGCGGGATCGCTCGTCGGCTCGAACGCCAGGGGTGTCCTGGAGAGGGCGTCGCCGTTCTCTGTCTTCGAGATCTCGACGAACGCCGCGACCTTTGCACCCGCGCCGCCGCCAACGACGTCGAGATAGGCAATCACCACGGGCTCGGCCGAGAACAGCAGCCGCGGCTGGAAGGCGTTGTCGCGCCAGAGACCGAGCACGAGTGAGCTCAGCTTCAGTTCGCCGGCTGGCGTCATTTCGGCCGCGACTTCGGTGTCCGCGGCGCCGCTGCGGCCGGTGCTGTCCGTGGCGGCGACGCGCACCCGGTACATTCCCGGCGGCACGACCGCGGCCGCGAGGAGCGGCCGCGCCGCCAGCTGCTCGGCTGTGAGATTGGTCTGACCGACCATCCTGCCCTTGGAATCGAAGTAACCGACCGACGCCGTCGCGAGCGTCACCCCGGGCTCGGCCGGCTCCGCGGCAGCTACGAGCCGCATGTTGCCGCTCCGGTCGTTGAGCGACGCAAAACCGCTCACGCGAAGGGGCAGTGCCGTGAAGTACGCACCGGACCTGACCATCTCATTCGTGGTCGAGGCTCTGGGCACGAGTCCCGGCCTCGCGACGAACACGAACGGCCGCGATCGGATCTGCGTCGCGGCCCGCGAGGTCTTCACGTCGAGGCCGTGCGGGCCTTCATTGTCCGACGCTGCGCTGTCAACGACCGCGGAATAGTAGGCCGACGTGCTCTTCGCGAGCCCGACGAGCGTTGCGTCTCCCAGGCGCGTGAGGGACATCCGGATTGCGCCGGTGACCGCCGCAAGGTGCTCCATGCCTTCCAGCGGGTTCATCGCCGTCGCGAATCCCGTGCCCGCAATCGTGTCGGCGGCATTCGTCGGCAGGCGCTGCAGATCCTCGGGCTGAATAATGTAGAGGTGCGCTCGCGCCTGCGCGGCCGCGTGACCGACGCGGCTGAACTCCTCAGGCCGGAGCTCGCACATTCCCGGCGGTCCGCCCCGGGCCATCGCACTGTCCGTCCGCGGGCCGAAGAGGCTAGCTGTGAAGATCAGCACGGTGGTTGGCCCCTCGCCGCCGGACAGGGACGTCAACATCTGCTCGATTGCGCCCAGCGTGTTGCGGGTACGGCACGCGGCGTCCTGAGCGGTTTCACGATCCGGCGCCTGACCGCTGACGAGATCCATCTCGCGCGCGATCCGATCGTGGTGTGGGGAGAGGTCCACCTTGATTCCACCGTGTGGCGTCGTCCAGAGCGAAACGCGATCCCGCGGCGTCAGCGCGCCAAGAAATGCGCGCACGGCCGAACGGATCGGGCGTTCCTTCCCCGGTCGAAACGACTCGTCGTCCACGACGATGATGAACGCGCGCCCGGTCTGGCCGCCGCGGTTCGTGGCAAACGGCTCCGGCGGCGCGTCCGCCGGCGCGAGCGGATCGGCGGCCGGGGCATCCGCTTGTTTGATGAACCGGAGCGACCGTACGGGTCGCGCGCGTCCGTCGACGCGCACGGTGATGTCACTCGCGATGAGATCGGGAACCGCGGCGCCGTCCGCGGTGAAAGCGTAGAAGTCGACCGACAGCGTCCGCTCCGGCGCTTGTGCCGACGCACCTGCAACGCATGCGGCGGCGAGCAGGGGAAGAATCGTCCGGCGCATTTTTCTCAGACTCAGGATAGTCGATGTCGGAATTGCTCGTGGTTTTTCCGGTGGCGGCGCCGGTTGCCTTGCTGCCACCATGCGACCATGATTCAGGAGCACTTCATGTCCTCGCCTCGCACGGAACAGCTTCCGCTGCTGCCCATGCCGCCCCGTACGGAGATGGAACGCGCGTACCTGCGGTCGGACGCGTCATACGACGGCCTGTTCTACCTCGGTGTTCGGACGACCGGCATCTTCTGCCGGCCGTCGTGCCACGCGAAGAAGCCCCGAACAGAGAACGTCGAGTTCTTCGCTTCGCCCAAGGACGCTGTCTTTGCCGGCTACCGGCCCTGCCTCAAATGCAAGCCTGTGGCCGGCGATGACGAGCCGGCGTGGGTCGCGAAGCTGGTCGCGAAGATTGAGAGCAGGCCGGACGCCCGCATCCGCGAAAACGATCTGCGGGCCATGGGATTCGAACCGGAACGAGTCCGGCGCTATTTTGCCGCGCGTTACGGCCTGACGTTCCAGGCGTACTGCCGCGCACGGCGCCTCGCCGGAGCGTTCGAGCAGATCCGCGACGGTGGATCGGTCGACGACGCGGTCTTCGAGACCGGTTACGCGTCGCACAGCGGTTTTCGCGACGCGTTCGGCAAGGTATTTGGCGCGCCACCCGCTGCGGCGGCAGGGAAGCGCGGGACGCCAGCGGCCGACTGCGTGCGCGTCGGCTGGGTCGACACGCCGGTCGGCCCAATGATCGCCGGCGCAAATGATGCCGGGGTGTGTCTGTTGGAATTCACCGATCGGCGAATGCTCGAGCATCAATTCGAGGTGCTCAAGCGGCGGTTCAAGGCAGGCATCGTGCCCGGCACTCATCCGTACCTCACGCAGCTCGAGCACGAGCTGGCCGAGTACTTCGCCGGCACGCGAACTCGTTTCGAGGTGCCGGTCCACGCGCCCGGTAGTCCGTTCGAAGAGCGCGTGTGGCGAGCGCTTTGCGACATCCCTTTCGGCGAGACGCGATCCTATGAGGACATCGCGCGCGCGGTGGGCAGTCCGAAGGGCGTGCGCGCCGTCGGGCGCGCGAACGGGCTGAACCGCATCGCGATCGTCATTCCCTGCCACCGCGTCGTGAACAAGAGCGGCGAGCTCGGCGGGTACGGCGGCGGTCTCTGGCGCAAGCGGCGGCTACTTCATCTGGAGAAAACTGCCCGGTGAATTTGGTGATCTGGTGATTCGTGATTTGGTGATTTCAAATCGCCAGATCACCAAATCACCAAATCGCCAAATCACCAAATCACCAAATCACCCAATCTCACTGTCCTACTTTTCTGAACGCCCTGTGCACCACCGCCGCCGCGTGGCCTTCGACGACGACGATGGCGCGTGCAAGGTAGTCGCCGGGAGGCAGCGCGCCGATCGGAACCGCCCCGGTCGCGCGGTAGCGGCCCGCGTCCGCGGTCTGTTCGATTGACAGCCTGTTTGTCACAAGCGGATTGGGATTGCTGAGCGTCAGCACCTCGATGATCGCGCCAACCGGCGACGTGACCTGCGTGCCGAACATGTCGAGATAGGCGATGGCCACCGGCTCCGAACCGAACAGCAGGCGCGGCTGGAACTTCGCCTCGCGCGAGAGCCCGAGGACGAGCGAACTCATCTTTAGCGGACCGGACGCCAGGGTCTCCGCGACAACCTCGACGTCCGCGGCGCCGCTGCGGCCGGCCGCGTCGACTGCCGCGACGCGCATTCGGTACGTGCCGGGTGACACCACCATCGCACTGAGCGCCGGGTACTGCACGATCTCGGCGTCAGTCGCGTTGGCTTGCGCGACCATCCGGCCCGTGCTGTCGAACAACGCGGCGGACATGCTCACGAATTTCACGGTCGGGTCGACGGGCTCCGCGGCGGAGATCACGCGCATGAGGCCGTCGCTGCCGTTGAGCGACGAGTATCCGGCCACGCGCAGTGGCAGGTCCGGATAGAAGGTGCTCGATTTCACCATCTCCTGCGCGGAGGCCGGCTTCACGGTCGGGCCTGCGGGCTTCTTCACGAAGAGCAACACGCGCGATCGCACGGTGACGCCGGACCGCGTGGTCTTCACGTCCAGGCCGTGAGCACCTTCTATGTCCGAGGAGGCGCCGTCGATCACCGCTGAATAGAACGACGCGGTTGAGCGCGCGATGGGCACCAGCGACTGATCGCCCAGGCGCGTCATCGAGACGCGCGTGCCTCCGGTGACGCCCGCCAGGTTCTCGATGCCCTCGAGCGGATTGTCGCTGCCTTTGAAACCTGCGCCCGCGACGTTTTCGGTCATGGGCGATGCCCGGCCCACGAGGTCTTCCGTCTGCACGAGGAAGAAGTGCGCCCGCGCCGATGCCGCTGCCCGTCCGACACGTTGAAAGTGCTCAGTCGTGAATTCGCACATACCCGGCGCCATCGTCACCGCATTGTCGCGGCGCGGTCCAAGGAGGCTGGCCGTGAGATACAGCACCGTTGTCGGACCCTCACCGCCGGCCATCAGCGTCAGCATGTGTTCCGTCGCCTCGAGCGCCGTCCGCGAACGGCACGCGGCTTCGGAGCCGGTCTCATTCTCGGCGCCATGGCCGGTGACGAGCTGCAGCGCCTGGCTCACGCGGTCGTGGTTCTGCGTCAGGTCCACCTTCATGCCGCCGTGGGGCAGCGTCCAGAGGGACACGCGATCGCGCGGCGAGAGCGCGCCAAGAAAAGCTCCGACTGCGGAACGGAGCGGACGTTCGCGCCCCGGCCGGAATGATTCGTCGTCGATCACGAGCACGAACGAACGGCCGGACTCCGCGATGCCGTTCGTGCCGAAGGGGAGCGGCGCGGCGACGCGCGGCGCGAGCGGGTTGTCCGGCGGGAGGTCCGCCTGCTTGACCAGCCTGAGGCTGCGAACCGGGCGTGCGCGGCCGTTCAAACGGACGTTCACTTCCTCAGCCTTCAGATCGGCGATCGCCGCGCCGTCCGGGCCGAGTGCGTAGAAATCCACGACCAGCGGCCGTTCGGCCGACTGCCGTACGGGAGCGGTGGACGCCTGGCCCAGCCAGCACGTCAGGAGGAGGCAGAGCGCCACGGGCGCTACGCGACGTCGAGCAGATGTCATAGATGCCAAAGAATACCCTGCCGACGAACCCATCGCATGCGGGGGCCGTATCTACACGAGCATGTTCATGCAGGACATCCGGTATGCGCTGCGCGGGCTCTGGACGAACCGCGCATTCACGGTGGTGGCCGTGCTGTGCCTGGCCTTCGGCATCGGCCTCAACACCACCATCTTCAGCATCGTCGACGGCGTGCTCCTGAAGCCCTATCCCTATACCGATCCCGATAGGATTCTTGTCGTCCGGGCCCATAGCGAAAAGCGGGACATCCAGCGGAGCGGCGTGTCGACGCTGGACGCGCTGGATCTGGCGGCGGCATCGAAGGCGTTTTCACAGATCACGGCCGTGCAGTTCCGCAGCCTGACGATTTCGGACAGCGGTGCCGAGCCCGAGCGCTTCCAGGGCGCGGCGATCTCCTGGGACTTGTTTCCGATGCTGGGCATCCAGCCGATTCGTGGCCAGGGTTTCACCAAGGCCATGGACGCCCCGGGCGCCGAGGGCGTGGTGCTGATCAGCCACTCGGTCTGGCGCGACCGGTACCACCTCGACGAGTCGGTGATCGGGAAGCGCGTCCTTATCAATGCAAAGCCCGCCGTCATCGTTGGTGTGATGCCGGAGAAGTTCGCGTTCCCGAACAACCAGCGGCTCTGGATTCCGGTGACGCCGATTGCGGGCAGCAATCCGCGCGGTCAACGCGACCTGATGTTGTTTGCGCGGCTGGCGCCGGGCGCGAGCCGCGACGCTGCCAACGCCGAAATCAGCACGGTGGCCTCACGTCTTGCAACGCAGTATCCCGACAGCAACGAGGGCTGGTCGATTCACACAGAGAGCCTGAGAGAAGCGTTCCTGCCCGAAGATGTCACTCGCGTGATCTGGATCATGATGGCGAGCGTCACGCTCGTTCTGTTTATCGCGTGTTCGAACGTGGCGAACCTGCAGCTCGCTCGCGCGGCGGGGCGGCGCCGCGAGCTCTCGGTGCGTTCGGCGCTCGGAGCCGGGCGCGGACGCATCCTTCGTCAGCTCATCACGGAGAGCGTCGTTCTCAGTCTTTCGAGCCTGATACTCGCGATTCCACTGGCGAGTGTGGGCACACGCCTGATTCAAGGCGCGATGCCTCCGGACCAGGTGCCGTACTACATTACGTGGGCCGTTGACTGGCGGACGCTGGCGTTCTCGGCGGGCGTCGCGATCGTGACGGCGGTGCTCTTCGGTCTGCTGCCGGCGTTGCAGGCGTCGCGCGGCAATCTCGTCGATTCGCTCAAGGAAGGCACGCGCGGCAACAGCGTGCGGCGTTCGCCACTACGCAGCGCGCTCGTCGTCGTGCAGGTGTCGCTCGCGCTGGTGTCGCTCGTCGGCGCGCTGCTCTTCGTGCGCACCTTCAAGAATCTCAATTCCTACGACGTCGGGTTCGATCCGGCGCCGCTCCTGACGATGCGGTTTTACATGCCCGGCGAGGTGTACGAGGCGAAGGACTCCAAGTCGCGTCGCGTGGAGGACGTCGTGCGCCGCGTCGAAGCACTGCCGCGCATCAAGCAGGCATTTGGATCGAATCTCATTCCGCTCAGCGGCGGCGGTGGCGAAGGCGGAGTCATCATCGACGGCAAACCGGTTGAAGCCGGCCGCGAGCCGTTCATTTCACTGGTCGGTGTCACGCCGCATTTCCATCGCACGCTCGGCGTCGAGATCACCGAAGGCCGCGACTTCACCGACGCCGAGGGCTGGTCGGATCAACCACTGGCGATCGTCAACCACACCATGGCCACGCGATTCTGGCCGGGCCAGACCCCCGTCGGTGGAAGATTCCGGATGGCGGGTGCCGATCAGGCGCCGTGGTACACGGTCATCGGCGTCGCGCCGGACATCAAGCACGACGACATCGATCCTGCTGACGAGCCGACGCCGGCTGCGTACGTGCCGTTCCACTTCCAGCAGACGTTCAGTACCGGCTTGACGATTCGTGTCGACGGCGATCCGGTGAGCGTCGTGCCGGCGGTCCGCGAGGCAATCAAAGCCTCGGATTCGACGATGCCCGTGTCGGCCGTTGCGACGATGGAGGCCGTGCGCGCGTTGGGATTCTGGCAGTACGGCCTGTTCGGCTGGATCTTCGGCGTGACGGGAATCGTCGGCCTGCTGCTCGCCTCGGTCGGCGTCTACGGCGTGCTGTCGTACGTCGTCTCGCAGCGCACCGCGGAGATTGGCGTGCGCATGGCGCTCGGAGCCGAGCGCGGCCGCGTCCTCAGGCTCATCGTTGGCCACGGCATCGTGCTGGCCGGCACCGGCGTCGTGATCGGGCTCGTCCTCGCGCCCATCGGCACGCGGTTCGGACGCTCGCTCTTCTACAACGTCAGTCCGTTCGATCCGCTGACGTTTGGAAGCGTCGCGGCATTCCTGCTTCTTGTCGCTGTGATCGCGAGCTACGTCCCGGCACTTCGCGCGACGCGCGTCAATCCAGTCACGGCACTTCGGGGCGACTGATTCACAACCCGCAACCGACAACCTGCAACCTGCAATGTCGGAGGGCACGGAGCCCTCCCGTATTGCAAGTTGCGGGTTGTCGGTTGTGGGTTGCAGGTTGTACGTTGTGTCCCATGCCTTTCGTCAGAATCACCGCGCTCCTGGCGGCTGCGGTCGTGAGCGTAGCCGCGGCCGCGGCGCAGCAGTCCCAGTCCTTCGACATTCTGATCAGACAGGGTCGCGTTTTTGACGGCTCGGGAAATCCGTGGCGGCGGGCCGATGTGGGGATCGTGGGCGATCGCATCGTCGCAGTTGGTGCGCTGGGGTCGGCGACCGCGAAGACGATCGTCGATGCGCGCGATCGTGCGGTCGCGCCGGGTTTCATGGACGTGCACTCGCACGCGCTGGACGGACTCCGGCGGGCGGAATTGCGGGACGCGAAGGCGCTCATCGCCCAGGGCGTGACGCTCGTCGTCGGCAATCCGGACGGAGGTGGCCCGCTGGACCTGGCGCGTCAGCGCGCGGACCTGGAGGCCGAGGGCGGCGTGGGCGTCAACGTCGCGCTCGTCATCGGCCATGCGAGCGTGCGCAATTCGGTGATGGGCGCCAACCAGCGGCGGGATCCCACGCCGGACGAACTTGTGAAGATGCGGACGCTCGTTCGACAGGGCGTCGCGGACGGCGCCTTCGGACTTTCGAGCGGCTTGTTCTACACGCCGGGCCGGTTTTCAAAGACCGAGGAAGTCATCGCGCTGGCGAAAGAGGCGGGCGGCGTCTACACGAGTCACATCCGCGACGAAGGCGACTACGACGTCGGCGTGATCGCGTCGGTGGACGAGGTCATCCGAATCGCCGAGGAGGGCGGCGTGCGCGGGATCGTCTCGCACGTGAAGGCCCTCGGCCCCGACAACTGGGGCAAGAGCAAGGTCATCGTCGAGCACATCGAGGCCGCTCGAAAGCGTGGTGTCGAGGTGTACGCGGACCAGTATCCGTACGAGGCGTCGTCCACGAGTCTTGCCGCCGCAACGATGCCCGGCGAGGGCGATGCCGGCGTGAAAGAAGCGATGGCGAGCCCTGCGTCGCGCGAGAAGTTCCTGGCGCTGGTGAGAGAGAACATTCGGCGCCGAGGCGGCGCGAAGTCGATCGTGATTGCCTCGGGACGCGGCGCGCCGGATCAGGCCGGCCGGAATCTCGAGGACATCGCCAAAGCCCGCGGCGTCTCCGTGGAACAGGCGGCGGTGGACGTCGTCCTCGGAGGCGGCGCGTCGATCGTCTCTTTCAACATGTCCGAAGGCGACATTGAGACGCTCATGCGCCAGCCCTGGACGATGGCATCGAGCGACGGCGGCCTCAGCCTGCCCGGACCGTCGCGCCCGCACCCGCGCGGCAACGGCGCTTTTTCACGCCGCATTCAGCGCTACGTGCAGCAACGCGGCGTGCTCACGCTCGAGTCCGCCATTCGAGGCATGACCAGCCTTCCGGCGCAGGTGTTCGGTCTCCAGGATCGCGGCGAGATTCGTCCCGGCGCGCTGGCTGACATCGTGCTGTTCGATCCTGCGAGGGTTGTCGAGAAGGCCACCTACATCGACCCGCATCAGATCTCCGAAGGTATCGACTGGATCATCGTCAATGGCCAGGTGGCCAAGAAGGAAGGCGAGTACACAGGCAATCGCGCGGGCCGCGTACTTCGCCGGAACTGACCAACCGCGCTACACTCCGCCCATGAATTCCACGCACAAAGCCCTCTTTCTTGCCCTTGTTGCCGCGATCGCCGTGATGCTTGCGCCGGTCGGCGCGCAGGATCGGCTGCGCGCCATGCCGGGATACGCGCAGTTCACGAAAATGTCCCAGGAGTTTCAGGGCGGAACGTTTGTTTCGGGTGCGATCACGCCCCGATGGGAAGATGGCGGCCGCGCATTCACCTACACAGCCGCCGGCCAGACCTATCGCTTCGATCTGGCGACGATGAAGGCCGCGCCGGCACCGGCGCCCGCCGCCGAACCGCCTGCGGGCGCCCGGGCAGGCGGACCGGGTCGCGCGGGTGGACAGGCCGGACAGGCCGGAGGGCGCGGCGGACGCAGCGGCGGCCTCGAGCAGCAACAGACAGAGATGGTGGGGGGCCCCGTCGTGGGATGTCCGAATCTCGGGGCGGCGCGCGGCCGCCAGGCGGACTGCTCGGTCTCCCCAGACGGCAAGCTCAAGGCGTTCTACCGCGATCGGAATTTCTGGGTCGCCAACTTCGACGGTACGAACGAAAAACAGGTGACGACCGACGGCAGCGAGAAGAACCGAATCAAGAATGGATCGGGCAGCTGGGTCTATGGCGAGGAACTGGGCCAGACGACGGCGATCTGGTGGTCACCGAACAACCGCGAGGTTGGTTTCTATCGGTTCGATGAGAGCCCCGTCCGGGACTTCTATCTCCAGATGACGCAGACGTCGATTCAGAGCTCGTTGGATGTCGAGGCTTATCCAAAGGCCGGCGCGCCGAATCCAATCGCTGAAGTATTCGTGTATGACGTGGTCGCCGGCACGAAGACCAAGATGGACGTGCGTGACGGCAAGCCCTTCACGGACATTCCCCCCGACGGCTCGAAGTTCACGAACGACGTCGTGGGCCACTACGCGTACAACGTCCGCTGGACTGACAACGGCCGCGAGCTCCTGTTGAATCGTACCAACAGGCGCCAGAACATCATGGAGCTCGTCGCCTGCCAGCCGGAGGGCGGAAAGTGCCGTGTGGTCGTACGCGAGGAGTGGCTGCCGAGCTGGACGAACAATCGGCCGCAGCAGGTTTATCTGGCGGACAAGAATCGATTCATCTGGCAGTCGGAGCGGTCTGGTTTCGCGAACTACGAGCTCCGCGACCTATCGGGCCGGTTGATCAACCCAATCACCGCGCACAAGACCTTTGAGGTGGGCCAAATCGTCAAGGTCGACGAGGCGGCGGGCCTCCTGTTCTACATGGCTCGCTCCGGCGACAACTTCATGAAGATGCAGCTGCATCGCGTCGGCCTCGACGGCCGTGGCGACGTGCGGCTCACCGATCCGAAGTTCAACCACTCGATCGGCACATGCACGACAGGCGGTGGCGGTGGACGGGCTGGCGGCGCGGGCGGTCCCGGTGGCGGCGCAGGAGCCTGCGGGATCTCGCCCGACAACAAGTACTTCGTCGATGTCTACCAGACCCACGATGAGGCGCCGGCGACGCAGATCGTGGACACGACAGGAAAGGTCGTCGCCCAGGTCGCGAAGAGCGACATGACGAAGTTCGAGAAACTGGGCCTCAAGAAGGCCGAGATGTTCACGTATCTCGCGGCGGATGGAAAGACGACGCTGTACGGAACGATTTCGTTCCCGTCGAATTTCGATCCCACGAAGAAGTATCCGGCGCTCGCGTCAGTCTACGGCGGGCCGGGATCGGCGGTCACGAGCGAGAATTTCATCGGTCCCAATGCGACGGCCGAGTACGGATTCCTGATGCTCCAGGTCAGCTCCCGGTCTGCGCCCGGCCGCGGCAAAGCCATCCTCGATCAGTCCTACCAGCAGCTCGGCATCACCGAGATGGCGGACATGGCCGAAGGCGTGAAGGCGCTGTGGAATCGCCCCTACTTTGACAAGGCCCGTGTCGGCATTTTCGGCACGTCATACGGCGGGTACAGTTCGGCGCTTTCCCTGCTCAAGTATCCAGACGTCTGGGCCGCCGCGTCGGCATCATCCGCGGTGACGGCCTGGTATCACTACGACTCCACATATACCGAACGCTATATGTGGATTCCGCAGGAGAACAAGGAAGGCTACGAGGGCGGTAACGCGATGAACTACGCGAAAAACCTGAAGGGCCGTTTGCTCATCTACTACGGGACCGCGGACAACAACGTGCATCCCAACAACTCGATGCAGCTCATCAGAGCGCTTCAACAGGCTGGGAAGAGCTTCGAAGTACAGGTGGGGCCGGACGCCGGACACAGCGGCGTCAACAACAGCCGCATGATGGAGTTTTTCATCGAGAACCTGGTGCAACGGCCGGAACGGCTGATGGCGCCCGGCGGCGGCCTGTAGAGCAGTATTGTGCAGGGCCGGATCCGGCGCCCGCTGGGGCCGGGTCCGGTGAGTCACTCCCTCCACTTTTCTGGGTCCAACGTGTTGGATCGACACGATCTTCTTGACAGTGTAATGAGACGCTCCTTAGCCATCCCAACCAACTAAACCCTTTCGAGTCAGAACTTTGTCGCCTTTCGCTGGCAGCAGTCTGCCCGGAGGACGACTTGGACGTGCGTTTGCAGTGCAGGTCTTGTTACATCAGAGGGCCCAAGGCCCATACAGGAGGAATAGATGACTCAGAAAACACGAGTCCGGCTCGGCATGGCGCTGCTCGCGCTCGTGCTCGTTCCGGCTCTCGCCTTCGCTCAGGCAACGCAGGTTGGCCAGATCGGCGGCGAAGTGAAAGACGCAACGGGCGGAGTGCTGCCCGGTGCAACGGTCACGCTGACCAGCGTCGAGCGTGCCACGGTGCGCACCCTCGTGACAGATGCCCAGGGCAAGTTCCTCTTTACCGCTGTCCCGATCGGGCGCTACAACCTCGTAGTGAAGCTTCAGAGCTTCCAGAACACCACTCTGGCGGACACCCTCGTCGAGGCGGAGCGCACGACCAGTCTCGCCGTGACGATGAAGGTCGCGGGCGTGGAAGTTGCCACCACCGTCAGCGGCGCGACGCCGATCGTGGACACCAAGAACCAGACGCTCGAGACGCACGTGCGCGCCGAGGAGTTCAGCAAGCTGGCCATTGGCCGGAGCTATCACTCCCTGATCGGCGTGGCGCCTGGCGTCGTTGGCACCGCGAACCCGAACGTGCACGGTGCGCTGTCGAGCAACAACATCTTCATGTTCGACGGCGTGAACACGACCGACGTCACGACGGGCACGTTCGGTATGAACCTCAATTTCGAGGCCATTCAGGAAGTGGTGATCCGCACGTCGAGCGTCGGTGTCGAGTACGGCCGTGGCACGGGCGCGATCGTCGATGTCATCACGAGGTCCGGTACCAACCGCTTCGAGGGATCGTTCAAGTACCTCGGGTCCAACGACAACTGGAACGAGCAGAACACGGCGAAGAACGAAGTCACGGGCGCCTCGCTCGCGCGGGTGAAGTTCGACAAGGTCAATTCGACTTACACCGGCACGATTGGCGGACCTATCCTGACGAACCGCGCGTGGTTCTTCTTCAACTATGAGGACTCGCGTGTGACGTCCCCGCAGGTTCAAACGAACGCCGATTCAGGCCGCGGTTTCGCCAATGAGAACTACCAACAGACGACAAAGGCCCAGTGGCCGATCTTCCGTATCACCGGACAGGTGGCGCCGAACCACAGCGTGTTCGTGAAGTATTCCAAGAACAATCAGACCGGCTTCATCAGGGACTACTGGGGCAGCTCTGCGGAGCTTCTCGCGCTGACGCAGCAGGATCAGGGCGGTGACAACGTTGCCGTCCAGTACAACGGCGTCCTCGGCTCGAAGTGGACAGCGTCTCTGCTCGCGGCCCGGGCGACGTCGTTCATCGACGTCATTCCGTTCGCGACTGGCGGCGCCATCGAGAGTGGCGCGCCGATCCTGGACCTCGTCGACAACCGCTTCTATAACGGCGCGACGTTCGACGGCGGAGTCAACCGGCCGCGCAATCAAGTCTCCGGAGCTCTGGAGTACTTCACGACGCTCGCGGGCAAGGCGCATGCTCTGAAAATGGGCGTCGACTGGCAGGGCCTCGAGTCCATCAACAGCTTCAGGTTTCCGGCCAACCGGGTCTTCTATGTGACCGGCTACAACCCTGTGACCAAGTCCTACTGCCCGGGCCTGACGTCCGGCGCTGGCTGCGCGACCCGCGTGGCCTATGAGGAGTACGACGCCGACCCGTCGACGTCGAAGGGCAATCAGACGGCGATCTACGTCCGGGACAAGGTGCAGGTGGGTCCGAGAGTGAGCCTTGAAGCCGGCCTCCGCATCGAGAAGCAGAGCGGTAAGAGCGACGTCGGCGCCGGCACGGTGGACACGACGGACTATTCGCCGAGGATTTCCGGCAGCTATGCGGTCACCAAGGACAACAAGACCATCCTCGTCGGCTCGTACGGCCGGTTCTTCGACGGCATTCTGCAGGACTTTTCGGATCAGTTCGCCAACGTCCCGCAGCAGGGCAACTACGACACGTTCGTCTGGACCGGCTCCGCATACGTGTTCGACAGCCGCGTCGAGCAGGGCGCCAGCGCCTTCAAGCCGAACCTGGACGTCAAGCCGCGTCGTCTCGACGAGACGACCTTCGGCATGGAACGGCAGCTTAGCAACCAGATCGGTATCGGCGCCCGGTTCATCTGGAGAACGTGGGCCAACTTCATCGATGACGTACGCGTGATGAATACGGATGGCAGTATCACGCGTACCGTCACGAATCTCGACGAAGCCGAGCGTACCTACAAGGGCGTCGAACTGACGGTGGACAAGCGATTCGGGAACAACTGGTCCGCGAACGGCAGTTACACCTGGTCGAAGGCGCAGGGCAATCACTTCAACGACGTATTCACGTCCCTCGGTGATTTCAATGCGGCGACGTGCAGCCAGGCCACGGATTCGGGGCTTGGAACGGCCGCGGTGTCCTCGACCGGCGCGACCATCTATACATTCCCGTGCTCTCAACTGCAGACACAGCTGCAGGGGACCGCGGCGTTTGATCGTCCGCACATGTTGAAGTTCAACGGCTCCTACCGCAAGCCGCTCGGACCGATCGACATGACGTTCGGATTCGTGGGCGCGGCGACGTCGAAGGCCCCGTTCTCCAAGACGCGCACCGTGTCGGTCATTCGTCCTGGTTCGAACAACGTCGTGACGTCCACCACGATGATCTACAACTATGATGGTCTCGGATCCGACAGGCCGGACGGGTTGGCCTTCCAGGGCGATCTGGCGATCGAAGGCGTTTACCGCGCGATGAAGCGGTCTGAGATCGGGGTGAAGTTCGAGACATTCAACCTCTTCAACAACGAGGAGAAACTCACCGCCAGCAATACTGCGTGGTGCAACGCGACGACCGCAGGCACCTGCACGACCGCCCGGACGAACTTCGGAACCGCGACGACGCGCGGAGCGTTCCTGGCGCCGCGGACGTACCGCTTCACGCTGCTCTTCCGGTTCTAGAGTGAAGACGCGCCGGGCCTGAAGGCCCGGCCTAGGCACAAAAGCGGGGTGGCGGGTGACCGCCACCCCGCTTTTCTTGTCTCTGAGTGGGCCGTTTCCTTAGGGAATACATGGATTTGACCAGCCCACCTGACTTGTATATCCTTAAATCCGGATTTACGGATGCTTACGGCCCCGCAGTCACTGCTCGAATCGTTCTCGGTCCTCTCCGACGCCACGAGGTGCCGGATGCTGGCGCTGCTCGAGCGCCACGAGCTGACCGTGTCCGAGCTCTGTACTGTGCTGCAGCTGCCGCAGTCCACCGTGAGCAGACATCTCCGGATGCTGGCCGATGCGGACTGGGTGTCGTCGCGCCGTGACGGTACAAGCCGCTACTACGCCCTCGCGCTCGATGGCGCGGACGGTCAGCGGTCGCAAATCTGGTCGCTGACTCGCGCACAGGTCACCGAACGGCCTGGAGCGGAACAGGACGAGCGCCGGCTGGCGCGTGTCCTCACGAGCCGCCGGGAAACATCGGAGAAGTTCTTCGCGACCTCGGCAGGGCAGTGGGACCATCTTCGCGACGAGCTGTTCGGCCAGGGGTTCTTGCCCGCGGCGCTGCTGGGCCTGATCCCAACCGACTGGGTCATCGGCGATCTTGGCTGCGGCACGGGCGCGCTGTTGCCGAGGCTGTCGCCGTTTGCGGCGCATGTCATCGGCGTCGATGCGTCAGACGAGATGCTGTCCGCCGCCGGCGATCGCGTGCGCTCCCTCGAGAATGTCGAGTTGCGCCACGGCAGCCTCGAGTCGTTGCCGCTGGCGGCCGATTCACTGGATGCGGCCGTCTTCATGCTTGTGCTGCATCACCTGCCGCATCCGGCCGCGGCGCTCGCGGAAGCCTCTCGCGCGCTCAAACCCGGCGGCCGGCTGCTCATTGTCGACATGACGCCCCACGAGCGGGAGGAGTACCGCCAGAAGATGGGGCACGTCTGGCTTGGCTTCGCCGACGACCAGATCGCCAAGCTGCTGGCGCAGGCCGGCTTCACGAATGTCCGCATTCACGCTCTCGCGCCCGAAGATGCTGCAAAAGGACCTGCGCTCTTCGCGGCCTCGGCTCGAAACAACAAGTAACCAATCACAAATCACCAGATCACCAAATCACCAATCATCAATAGAGAATCCACCATGTCCACAGCCACCGTCGCCCCGACCGCCCACTCCTACGACCTGGCCCGCAAGGCCGGCCGTCTCCCGTACAAGGTTGCCGACCTCTCACTCGCCGAGTGGGGCCGCAAGGAAATGCGCCTCGCCGAGCAGGAGATGCCCGGATTGATGGCGCTCCGCGAGCGCTACGGCAAGACCAAGCCGCTCGCCGGCGCCCGCGTCATGGGCTCCCTGCACATGACGATTCAGACCGCGGTGCTCATCGAGACACTCGCGGAGCTCGGCGCGGACGTGCGCTGGGTTTCGTGCAACATCTTCTCGACGCAGGATCACGCGGCCGCCGCCGTTGTTGTCGGCCGGCCCGAGACCGGCGGCACCGCCGAGAACCCGCGCGGCATTCCCGTGTTCGCGTGGAAGGGCGAGACGCTCGAGGAGTACTGGTGGTGCACGACGGAAGCGCTGCTCTGGCCGGACAACGGCGGCCCGTCGCTCATCGTGGACGACGGCGGAGACGCGACGTTGTTCATCCACAAGGCGTATGAGTTCGAACAGGCCGGGAAGATCCCGGTCTTCGACGAGTCGAACGACCCCGAAGAGTGGGGCGTGATTCTCGACACGATCCGCCGCGAGTTGAAGCAGCGTCCGGGCACGTGGTCGAAAGTCGCCAAGGGCATCCGTGGCGTCTCTGAAGAGACGACGACGGGCGTGCATCGTCTGTACGAGATGAAGAACGCGGGGACGCTGCTCTTCCCGGCGATCAACGTCAACGACTCCGTCACGAAATCGAAGTTCGACAACATCTACGGCTGCCGTCACTCGCTGCCCGACGGCCTCGCGCGCGCGACGGACGTGATGCTGGGCGGCAAGCTCGCCGTCGTGTTCGGCTACGGCGAAGTCGGCAAGGGCTGCGCGCAGGCATTGCGCGGCCAGGGCTGCCGTGTGGTCGTCACCGAAATCGATCCGATCTGCGCGCTGCAGGCGGCGATGGAGGGCTTCGAGGTCGTGACGATCGAGGACGTCCTCGAGAAGGCGGACATCTTCATCACGGCGACGGGCAACTTCAACATCATCAGTGTCGAGCACATGGCGCGGATGAAGGACAAGGCCATCATTGGCAACATCGGTCACTTCGACAACGAGATCGACATGGCCGGATTGAAGAAGCTGCCGGGTGTGACGAGGGTGAACATCAAGCCGCAGTACGACGAGTTCCAGTTCCCGGACGGCCACAGCGTGCTCGTCCTGGCGGAAGGCCGCCTGCTGAACCTGGGCTGCGCAACGGGCCACCCGTCATTCGTAATGTCGGCGTCGTTCACGAATCAGGTACTGGCGCAGATCGAGCTGCACAACAACGCCGAGAAGATCGGCAAGCAGGTACTGATGCTGCCGAAGAAGCTCGACGAGGAAGTGGCGCGACTGCACCTGGCGAAGCTGGGCGTTCGCCTGACAACGCTCAGCGAGGACCAAGCGAAATACATCGGCGTGAACGTCGATGGACCGTACAAGCCGGAACACTACCGGTACTGACGTTCGCAACGACGGGAACGATCGGGAACGACGGGAACGACGGGAACGATCGGGACCTGGGCGGCGCGGAAGATCGCGCCGCCCTTTGTCGCCGCCGGGGCAGACTTTGTCGGGGCCGCTGAAATCCGCAATCCCTGCAGAATGCTGCAGTTGCACACCCTTTCCGGATTTGGCACCGCGTGGTGTCTGACAAAAAAGATGGGTGATAACATCAGGGTCACCCGGGACCAATGACCGTGCCATTCAGAGTCGACCCGGAGTCGCCGAAGAGGCCGGCTCAAAACGACCCGTTCCTCGAGTTCGAATCCGAACGGCCTTCTCGAAGTCTGCTCGGGCAGCAGGACGCAGCCAAGCCTTCAGCTGATTTGCCGCCGCGACCACTCGTGGCGCCTGCTTCAACAGATCGCGCCGCCTACGATCGCCCGGATCGTCCTGACAAATCGGCCATCAGTCCAACCGTCGCATTTGCCATCGGTGTGGCTGGCTTGGTGACAGCCGCCGTCGGGTACTACCAGATGGGGCAGGTGCTCTCCGACAGATCCCAGCCGCTTGCTGCGGCCCAGGGCGCCGGTACCGCTGGAACGATCACCGCGACGCCCGCACCCCCTGTCGTGGGCCGGCTCGAGATTGCTTCCGATCCCGCCGGAGCGAGCGTGACGCTCAACGGCGCAGCCATCGGCGTCACACCGCTCGTACTGGCAGACGTAAAGCCCGGCCGGCAGGAAATCGTCCTGACGCGGGGATCGGCCTCCGTTACCCGCACCGTCGATGTTGGAGCCGGCAGCACGTCGTTCGTCACCGCCGTCATGTCGCCCGCAGCTGCCCCAGCTGCGGCCGCGGCGCCGTCGCGCGACGCCGCCACTGCGGGCGCGGCGAACGCAGGCTGGGTCACATTCGATTCGCCGATCGATCTGCGCGTGTTCGAGCGAGGCCGCCAGCGCGGATCCACGCGCGATCGCCTCGCAATGGCCGAGGGCTCGTACGAGTTCGAGCTCGTCAGCGATATCTACGAAGTCCGCCAGACGGTGTCGGCCCGTGTTGGCGCCGCGCGCGGCACACGCGTGGCGGTCGCGCTGCCTACAGGCACCCTGTCAATCAACGCGTTGCCCTGGGCTGATGTGTGGGTCGACGGATCGCCTGTCGGAACCACGCCGCTCGCGAATCTCACATTGAAGGTAGGGACGCACCAGGTCCTGCTGCGACATCCCACGCTAGGGGAGCGGCAGCAGAACGTTGTCGTCAAGGCGGTGACGCCGGCGCGTCTCGGTGTGAACCTGAGCCGGTGATGCTGGTGGCATTTCTGACAATGCTGTTCCTCCTGCAGGCACCGGCGCCGGCCGGATCGCAGGATGCCGCAGCGGATCTCGCCGCCGCACGACAGCTGTATGCGTCAGCCGCGTACGAAGATGCCCTCGATCGGCTGAGCAAAGTCAGGGCGACCGATGCGACGGTCGACCAGGTGGACATGTACCGCGCGCTCTGTTTGCTCGCGCTGGGACGCTCGCGCGAATCCGAACAGGTAGTCGAGCGGCTGCTCACGCGCAATCCGCGCTATGTGCTCGACGAAAAAGAGGTCTCGCCGCGGCTGGTCATCGTCTTCCGCGCCGTTCGTGCGCGCCTGCTGCCGTCGGCCGCGCGCAATCTCTACGCCGTCGGCCTCGCGAGCTTCGAGGCAAAGAACTACGACGTCGCCATCCGGCAGTTCCGCGAAGTGCTCGCGATGATCGACGCGGATCCCGTTCCCGACTCCAGCCTCTCGGATTTGAAGCTGCTGGCTGACGGCTTCATCCGGCAGGCAGAAGCCGCGAAGCAGGCGGCGGCGCCCCTGGAGTCGTCGTTCCGCGGCGCCGGTGACGTGAGCACGACCGGTGTGATCTACTCGATCCTCGATCGCGACGTGATCCCGCCCGTCGAAGTGAGCCGCCCTGTGCCGATCATGGATTCGCCGCGCGGCGAGAAGCCCGGCACCTATCAAGGCCTGGTCGAAATCGTGATTGGCGAGACCGGGCGAGTGGAGCAGGTCGCCATCCGCAAGCCGATCCATCCCGCATTCGACGCGGAAGTCATCGCTTCAACCGGCTATTGGCGGTTCCGTCCGGCGACGAAGGACGGCAAGCCCGTGAAGTACCGCCGCGCCTACGAAATCATCGGCCACTCTCGCTAGACAACCCGCAACCGGCGACCTACAACCTGCATTTGTTGGTTGCAGGTTGTTGGTTGCAGGTTGACCTACCGCCACGATCTCACGACGGCGGCGAGCCATTCGTCGTAGCCGCCGGCGTTGAAGCCGTAGGTCAACGGGCTCACCGCCAGAAAGCAGAGAATCGCGAGACCGATGACGACAAAATAGGAAATGCGCTGGGCGCGGACGCCGCCCGCCCTGATCCAGCCGTGCCGGTCGAGCCAGAGCACCGTGAACCCCACCGCGAACGTGAGCGGCGTCAGGTAGTGATAAAGAAAAAGCACGCGGCCGACAGGAAGGAGCGGGGCGAACGCGATGGCGTACCCCGCGATCGCCAGCCACGGTGTTGCGGTGTCGTTACCAGATGTCGGTGCGCTCCAGCCGAGTCCCTGGAGCACTGAGGCAAGGCCGATGATGACCAGCGCGGCCGAGCTGCCCCACCAGACAAGAGGATTCCCGACGAGATAAATCGACGCGCCGTCGCCCTGCCAGAAGTACGGCGCGACTCTCATGAGCGGCCATGTCCATGGCGCGCTCGAGTCCGGGTGCGTCGCAGCCAGGCGCACGTTCTCACGCACCATCGCCTCGTGAAACGTGACCATGTCTTTCAGAAAACTTCCCGTCGTCGTGTAAAACCCGTCCGCCGGTCCCGGCTGGCTAAGAACGGTCCAGTGGATCCACCAGCCGCCGAGATAGATGACGGCGCCGGCCGCGATGAGAACAGCGGCCTGCTTCACCCGTACGGACAATCTGCCGCTCGCTCCACCGATGCCAAAGGCCAGGCAGATCGCCATGAGCCCGGGCGCGGCGAGCCCGGTCAGCTTGCAGCCCACCGCGAGTCCGGCCAGCGCGCCGGCAAGCACGAAGCGCCAGTTCACGTCGGGCGTGCGTTTCAACGCGGCGAGGAAAGCCGCGATCGCCGCGAGCGTGCTGGCGACCAGCACACCATCCCAGACGATGATCTTCGTCTCCAGGAGAATGGCGTTGTCGGCGGCGAGGAGGATGCCGCCCAGCAGGGCGGCGGGGAACGATGCGCCGCACTCGAGCAGCAGCCACAGGAAGAGCGCCGGGATCAGCGCACCCGCGAGCGCGGGAACAAGCCTGAGCGCCCAGACCGGGGTGTCACCATAGGGCAGTCCGATCCGTTCGAAGCTGAACTGGCCGTCGAAGCCGCCGAGCTTCGCGGCGGCCGCGATAAGCAGCTTGCCGTGCGGCGGATGCACGTCGAAGATGCGTTCGCCCGTGCAGCAGTACGCGGCCACGTACTTTCCGAACGTTGCTTCGTCGAAGACGACCTCGCGGGGATACGTGAGGCCGGGAGCGTGCGTGAGCAGGCCGGCCAGCAGGAGGGCGCCGAACGCGCGCCGGTGCCGTGCCGGGCCGTCCGTCATTTCCGGCTCGCCGGAGCCGTATTCATTGCGGCGTACCTCGCCTGGGCTTTCGCGCGTTTCTGCGCAATCCACTGGTCGCGATCCCGCGCGGGTGCGTCGGTCGTGAGCGCGTCGATCAGCGCGCGTGCCACGCTCGTAACGTCGTGCACGGCGGCGTCAAATGCCGCTTCGTTGGCGCGCGAGGGCTTCGTGAAGCCGCTGATCTTCCGTACGAACTGAAGGGAAGCGGCGCGAATCTCCTCGTCGGTGGCGGCCGGCTCGAAGTTGAAGAGTGGTCGGATGTTACGACACATGACACCAGAGAATAGCGCGGCTGGGCGAACGCAGAACCGCCGGCTTGCAGGTTGCAGGTTGTTGGTTGCAGGTTGGTCAGTGATAATCCGGCGAGCATCATGAAGGTCGCGATTGTCGGGGGCCCCGGCATCGGCAAGAGCACGCTCGTCCGCCAGCTTGGCGATCTCTACCACAACGGTTCCTACGGCGAGGGTGAGGAAGGCGTCTGGGATCCGCGCGTCGTCGCCGACATCGAGGCGGGACGGAATCCCGTTGGAGTCACGGCGTACTTCGCGTGGCTCTACGACGCGAACTATCGCGACGCGGCTTCACACGACGCGCCGGGCAAGGTGATCTTCTTCGAAGGCGCGCGCATCACGCTCGAAGCGCACATCGCCGAGTATCCGGCCGACAGCCACGACGAACTCCGCAAGGTGGCCGCGATTGGCGACCGATGGAACCCGGATCGCATCCTGGTGCTGACGTCGAGCACCGACACGATCGAGAAGCACATCCTCCGCCGCAACCGGCCTCACGAGAGCGTCGAGGACATGGTGCGCCGGTTCCGGCTGATTGACGGTGAGTTCCGGCGCCTGGCGCCGCGGTTTCCCAACGCCGTGGTAATCAATCGCGACGGCATCGAGTTCCACGAACGGGAGGGGTTGGAGCGAATCGTCCGCGAGGGCGGTCTTCCGCGCTTCGAGGACATCCCGTATCGGGATATGACCCGGTTAACGTAGACTCCTCCGCGCACCCACATCCCAGGAGGTTTCCATGCCCCCGGTTTCACTGACATCGCTCTGGCTGCCGGTACTCGTGTCGGCAGTGGTCGTCTTCGTCGCGAGCTCGATCGTCCATATGGTGCTCACGTACCACCGCACGGACTTCAACAAGCTGCCGGGCGAAGCTGAGATCGCCCATGCGCTGCAGCGGTTCAATCTCCCCGCCGGCGATTTCATCATGCCGCACTGCTCGAGCCCGAAGGAGATGCAGACGGCAGAGTTCCAGGAGAAGTGGAAGAAGGGGCCCCGTCTCGTGCTCACGAGTCTTCCTGGCGGATCGATGGCGATGGGTGGCCAGCTCGCGCAGTGGTTCGTGTTCTGTCTCGTCGTGAGCCTGTTCGCCGCCTACATGGCGTCGCGCGCGCTGCCGGCCGGCGCTGAATACCTCCGCGTGTCGCAGATGGCGAGCACGACTGCGTTTCTCGGCTACGCCATGGGCGCGTGGCCTGGTGTCATCTGGTACAAGCGCAGTGCCACAACCGCGCTCAAAGGCACGTTCGACGGGCTGATCTACGGACTGCTTACGGGTGGCGTATTCGGCTGGCTCTGGCCAAAGGTGCTGTGAGGACGCATGAATGACCTTACCAAGGGCCCGGTCGTCGGGCACCTGCTCAGGTTCGCGGCGTTCATTGCGCTGACCACCGTTTTCCAGACGCTCTACTTCCTGATCGATCTGTACTTCGTCGGCCAGCTCGGCAAGGACGCGATCGCCGGTGTCGGTCTTGCCGGCAACCTGTCGATGCTCACGCTGGCGCTGACGCAGTCGCTTGGCGTCGGCGCGACGGCGCTCGTGGCCCAGGCGATGGGCGCGAAGGATCGCGAACGCGCCGAAGTCACGTGCAACCAGGCGTTCGTGCTGTCCGGAATCGCCGGCGTGATCTTCTGTGTGGTGGCGCTCTCGCTGCGCGGCGTCTACACACGCGCGCTGGCCGCGGACCTCGCGACGGCCGAACAGGGCTCGCGTTACCTTGCGTGGTTCATTCCAGCGATGATGTTCCAGTTCTTCATGGTGGCGATGGGGTCCTCGTTGCGTGGCATCGGCGATATGAAGATGCCGACCCTGATCGCGGTCATCACCGTGATGATCAACATCATCCTGGCGCCCGTGCTGATTGCCGGCTGGGGCACAGGGCGGCCGCTCGGTGTCACGGGCGCGGGACTCGCGACATTCATCGCGGTGATTGCCGGAAGCGCCGCGTTTGTCGCGTACTTCCAGCGCGCGTCGAGTCCGCTGCACCTCAAACCACACGAGTGGCGGCCACAGTTCGACGTGTGGAAGCGCATGCTCGCCATCGGCCTGCCTTCGGGCGGCGAGTTCGCGCTGATCGCGCTGTACATGGTGATCGTGTTCGACATAATCCAGCCGTTCGGCGCGGCCGCGCAGGCGGGATTCGGCATCGGCGGCCGCCTGATGCAGTCGCTGTTCCTGCCGGCGGTGGCGATTGGTTTCGCGACCTCGCCGGTCGTCGGCCAGAACTTCGGCGCCCGCCAGGCCGACCGCGTCCGTCACGCATTCCTGGCGGCTGCGTCGCTCAGCGCCTGTGTCATGGGCGTCATCACGCTCCTGTGCCACATCGCGCCGGACGTCATGGTGGGGACGTTCAGCAATGATCCGGCCGTGATCGCCTTCGGCTCAGAGTACCTTCGCATCGTGAGCTGGAACTTCGTCGCGAGCGGCATCATCTTCGCGGGCTCGAGCACGCTGCAGGGCATCGGCAACACGCGGCCGGCGCTGCTCGCGTCGTCAATGCGTCTCGTGCTCTTTGCGGTACCGGCCTATCTGCTGTCGCGGCAGACAGGATTCCAGATGCGGCACGTCTGGTATCTCTCCACGGCTTCCGTGTTCGCGCATATGGGACTGCTGCTCTTCATGGTTCGCTGGCAGTTCCGGGAGCGGCTGGCGTTCGGACCGGTTCAGGCGTCGACAAGTTAGAATCGTACCAATCGTCAATCCGCCCTCAACGCATCCGTCGCAGCCAGTCGAACCGCACGCAACGCCGGGACGAGCGACGCGATCAGTGCCGTGGCCGCGGCGATGCCCGTGATGGCGATGAACGTGGGCACGTCAGTCGCGGGTACGTCGTAGAGCAACGTCGTCACGACCCGGCCCAGGGCGAGTGCGCCTCCAAGGCCCACGATGATGCCGGCAACCGAGAGCGTCAGTCCCTCGCCGAGAATCAGTTGCATGATGCGGCTTCGCGAAGCGCCAAGCGCCACGCGGACGCCGATTTCCCGCGTGCGTTCGCTGACCGAATAGGCCATCACGCCATAGATGCCGATCGCGGCGAGCGCGGCGGCGACGATGGCGAAGACCGTGAGGAGCAGCGTGTTGAGCCGCCGCTGGGCCGCGAGTCCCCCAACGACGTCGGCGAGCGGGCGCACGCCGTGTACCGGAATGACCGGATCGATCGCGCGCACTGCATCGCGAAGCGCCGCTTCGCCCTGAGCGGCGTCACGGGTGCCGCGCATCACGACCACCATGGAGGAGTTTGGCGATTGGGTGTGCGGCAGATACGTCTCCGGCCGCACGGGCGAGTCGAATCCGGTCCGGCGCGTGTCCGCGACGACGCCGACGATCGTCAGCCAGGGACCGCCGTCCGCGAGAGTTCCGTACTTGATGCGCTGGCCAAGCGGCTCGGTATCGGGCCAGAACATCCGCGCCATCGTGCTGTTGATGATGACGACCTGCTGTCCGGAGGCGACATCGCGCCCGTCGAAGAACCGGCCCTCGAGCAGCGGCACTTTCATGGTCTGGAAGTAGTCGGACGCAACAGGATCGATCGGTACCTCGAGCCGTTTCTCGGGCGGGAAGTCCGGCCGGCCGTCGATGCTGAAGTTGCTCGAGCTGGGGGTTGCGCTCAACATCACCGTACCAACGGCGCCCACGCCTTCGACGCCCGGCGCCGTTCGCGTGCGTTCGAGGACTTGCTGGAAGAACCCGGCTCTCGCTTCGGCCTGGGCATACCGCGGTCCATACACCGTCACGCGAGCAGTGAGGACCCGATTCGTATCGAACCCGAGATCGACGTTCTGGAGTTTGTTGAAACTACGAATCATCAGCCCCGCGCCAACGAGCAGGACCACGGCGGCGCCAACCTCGAGGACGACCAGGGCCCGGCGGATCGATCGGCCAAGGCCGGTCGCGCTGCGGCCGCCTTCGCGCAGTGCCTTGTTGAGGTCCGTTGCGGCCGCGTGAATGGCGGGAAGCGTGCCGAAGAGGAGTCCGGTCATCACAGACAAACCGGCGGCGAAGACGAGGACGGTGCCATTGAGGGTGATGTCCGCCGCGCGCGGCAAGTCCTCGGGCGCCAGCGCCAGGAGCAGCTTCAGCCCCGCCCACGCGAGCCCGATACCAGCGACGCCGCCGATGCAGCCGAGCACGACGCTCTCGACGACGAACTGCCGGACCAGACGCCCGCGCCCGGCGCCGATGGCCGCGCGGAGCGCCACTTCGCGCTGACGCGTCGATGCGCGCGAGAGCAGAAGGTTCGCGACGTTGGTGCAGGCGATGAGCAGCACGAACGCCACCGCGCCAAGGAGGACGAGCACGGCGGTGCGCACACGCCCCACAACCTGTGTCAGGTAGTCGACAACGTAGACGCCGTAACCGGCCTGTCCGGGATCGCGTTGAATGATGGCCGCCTTGATTCGAGCCAGGTCCGCCTGCGCCTGTTCGGCCGGGACTCCTGGTTTGAGCCGGCCGATGGACTGGAGCCAGAACGCCTGACTGGTTCGCAGCTGATCGGACGGCGCCGTCGGAACCCAGAACTCGGTGTCCTTGGACGGGAACGCGAAGCCCTTCGGCATCACGCCAATAATCCGGACCGCGCGGCCGCTCAATTGCGCCGTCGATTCCACGGCATCATCGCGGCCACCGAACCTGCGCTGCCACAGTCCATACGAGATCACCGCGACGTCGTTGGCGCCCGGCACGTTCTCGGCGTCCGTGAACGTGCGACCCTTGAGAGGCACGACGCCCAGAACTGTGAACAGATTGGGAGACGCGTGGGCTCCCTGCAGCCGTTCTGGATCGCCGGATTCCGTGAGAGTCCGCGAGTTGTTGTTGAAGATGGCAATCTGTTCGAACGTAGTGTTCTGCGTCCGGAATGCTTCGTAGTCGGGATACGAGTGCCAGTCTTCACGCAGGCCGATCCGGGCGTTGTCCATCCAGACCATCGCGAGCCGATCGGGGTGCGGATACGGCAGCGGCCGGAGCAGCAGCCCGTGAGCCACGCTGAAGATCGCCGTGGTCGCGCCGATGCCGAGTGCCAGCGTCAGCGTCGCGACCGCCGAGAAGCCGGGCTGACGGCGTAGACGCCGCAGGCCGTAGCGAAGATCCTGGAGCAGCGATTCGAAGATGGCGCGCATACGGGATTTAGACGGGACCCGGGCACGCAAGTTTGGCTGACATAAGATCGGCGCATCGTATGCGCCGGCTCACTCTGTTTACAGTCATCGGGCTCGCAGCCGCCGCGGCTCCGCCTGCGTTCGCGCAGACTCCCGCAGGCCCGGGCACGGTCGTTCCCATTTCCCGCTGGTCTGTTGAAGCGTACGGCGGCATTTCCTTCGGGCAATGGACGCGAGGCGGCGAGCAGAGCCTGCCTGGGGCTGGCTCGCCCATCGCGACATCGAGTCCGGTGTTCCCGAGTTGGAGCGTGCCGACCTGGTTCCTCGGCGATGGCGCGGCATTCCTGAACGACGTTGCGAGTGGTTTCGGGCTGAGCAACAGAATCACACCCCTTGACCCGGCACTGACGCCGAATGGCGGAGGAGCGGGCCAGTTCATGGCAGGTGTGAGGCTGACGCGCGTCCTGCAACCGCCCTGGTCGGTCGAGGTTGGTCTGGAGTTTGCGACGCGCCCTGACAGTCTCTCCGACGACCTCATGGCACGCTTCAACGACACGGCGGCAACTTTCCAATCCACGTTCCGCGAATTGCTGGCCACCGGGCCATTTACGGGGGCCATCGTCAACTCAGGGCTCACTGCCGCGACCGGCACGTCGGCGGATGCGACGGTCACCGTCGCGTTGCGGACGCGGATGGCGCCGATTCGCGGCTTTGAGACCTACGCCGTCGCCGGCGGAGGGCTTGTACTCCCACTCGGTGACGGCACGACAGCCGGGATACAGGGACGCTATCGATTTCAGATTGCCGGGACCGTGCCCATCGATGAGGCCGACGCGGTCACGATCCGTTATAAGGGCCGTACGACGTTCGTCGCGGTTTTCGGTGGGGGAGTCGAGCGCGCGATTGGGAGCCGTGTGGGCGTGCGTCTCGACGCGCGCGTGCTGGCCGGCCCGGCGACGACGCAGGTGGTCGTGAGTTCGGCGCCGGTGACAGCATCCGGCACGCCAGCGGGCTTCATCGAGTCATTCACTTACCCAAATCTGCAGTTCAGCAACAACATCTCCACTGGCCGCCGGTCCACGCTTGGCGCGCCCGGCCTCGACGGCGTCAGTGTCTTCCGCGGCGGCTGGTCCGTTCGCGGCCGCGCGACGGTCGGCGTGTTCGTCCGCTTCTAATCCGCCCAAGAACGCTTGTCGTTTCACACGGAGTTCACGAAGTGTGTTTCTTGCCGACGGAGACACGAAGAAACCGGACTGCTGCGAGCGTTGTCTGTCTCGCTGAGCGGTCCTCGGGCCGGGCCGCGTTGCGGCCCGCCGACGCTCCTCTCTGCCCGCGTACTGCCTTCGTGTCTTCGTGGGCAAGCGAAGCGCCCTTTGTAATCTCCGTGTGAACAGACAAGCGTGCGCTGACAGGCGTGCCTAGCGCAGGGTGAGGTAGTAGATCCCCAGGCCGTGTGTCGCGGCGACGAGGATTCTCTTGTCGGGAACGATTTCCAAATCCACCATCAGCGCTTCTGGGAATCCGACGCCAGCCGACTGCCACTGATTCGTGCCCGCGAAGAGCACCAGCGGCCCGAAGTCGGTACCCGCGTACAGGTCGCCCCTGATCTGATCGAACGCGATCGTGTTGATCGGCAGATCCCCCAGATTGAAGTCCAGGGACGTGAATTGCGCGGTGTTTGCCGACGGATTGAAGACGACTCTGAAGACGTGTCCCGGCGTGGACGGCGTGATGGCGTTGAAGCCGGAGTAGGAGACGTACGCGACGTTGGGATCGAACGGGTCGGCGAAGATTCGTGTGATGAACCGCCCAGGCGTGGACGCCGAGTCGATGCGTGCGAACGTGACGTTTGCAGCGGGCCCATCGGCATTCTTCGATACGAACAGCCGGCCCTTGTTCGTCGCGGCCCACAACGTCCCCGCATCGGCCGCCGTGCGTTCGGCCGCCACGATGAGGCCGTCGAGACGGTCGTTTCCGTAGAAGTCGCTCGTCAGATCCCCCGGCTTACGGCTCGCCGACGAAGGTGTCGTGCCAGCGGCGAATGGATACGTCACGCCGAGCGGCAACCAGTCGCCACAGCCGGTGCCACGGTTGAGTGACCGGCAGCTTGCTTCGAGCGCGCTCTGGCTGCCTCCGTTGTTCTGCGTCCGCCACACGTGCTGGAACGCGGTGAACTGAGTGTCGCTGCGGACGCTGTCGAACGTGATGAACTGCCGTCCGGTCGACTGCGTGACGCTCTCCCGCTCGGCCGCCGCGAAGAAAGGATCGTCCGTCCGCACCCAGAAGGAGAGCTCGCCATTGCGGAAATTCGTGAAGAAGCGGTTGCTCTGGAAGCTCGCGAAGAGAACGCCCTGGCGCGTGGGATGGAAGCCCGACGCCGACGTGCCGTCGCCGAACGGAAACAGCGTCTTCCACACACCGCGCGCCGTCGTGCCGTCCGTCCAGATCGTATTGTTGTCCTGCAGGCCGCCCATCAGCCGCGAGAGCGGCGCCAGCGGGTCCAGCGCGACGTTGTAGAACTGCAGCGTCTGTAACCCCTTGTTCAGGAAGTGAATCCGCGTCGGTACGCGCGCGAGCATCGTCGAGCACTGCGGCGCATTGTTGAACTGGCTCGAACATTGATTGGAGATGTTCGAGAACTCGCCGTCGTTTCGCACGACGCCGCCGTCGGATCCGACCCAGGCGATGTTCGGATCGCGCGGATGAAATACCACCGCGCGCACGTCCACGTGCGATCCGTTGCGCGGATTCTGCGCGTCGGTGCCGAAGCCGGAGAAGCTCGCGCCCGCGTCGATCGACCGGATAGTCGGCTCGCCGAACGTCGGCGTCGCGACGCCGCCGACGATCACGTGGTCGGGCTGACCGGCGGGTGTGGCGACGACAAGGTCGTAGAAACACTGCGATCCGCAGATGCGGCGGCTGGTGAGTCCCGTCTGGCTGGTGTCGTCGGACGACAGCTTCAGCCACGCGCCGCTGTTCGTAAGCGTCGTGCTCGTTCCACTGACGAGTGTGCTCGCCGCAACGTCGGCATTGTCCAGCCGGTACAGGGCTTGAGGCGCGACCGATTCCGTGCCGTTGTAGACGTAGATCCTCGTCTTGCCGCCCTTGACGGTCAGGTCGAACATCGCAAGATCACGGAATCGCGCCGCGCCGACAATCGCGAACACCGGTTTGAATGCCGTGTCGCCGCCCTCGAGCGACGGCGCCGATCGGTGGATCGCGTTGTTCCAGGCCGACGCGTAGACGATCTGGCTGTTGCGTGGATCGAGCCTGACCTGCTTCACGCCGAACATCGTGTCGCCGACACCCGTACCGATGTTCGGATTCGCTGGAATCACGGGATCGAGCGGCGGTATCCAGAGGAGCGTCCAGGTCTGGCCGCGGTTCGTCGTCTTGTACAGGCCTGTCCGGGGCTGCGGATAACCGGTCGTTTGCGTCTGTCCTCCGCGCACCGACGTCATGCCGAGCATCGCGCTGGCGGTGGCGACGTAGAGCGTCTGACTGTTGCTTGGATCGACGACCACTGCGCTGATGCCGCGTGTGGACGTGAAATCGATCGGCGTCGGCTGCACCGCCGTGTCCGTGATCATTGTCGGGATGCGCGTCCAGTGATCGCCGCCGTCGGTCGAGCGAAAGAGTCCGGTACCGGCGCCCGAGTTGTTGGGCTGGTTGGTTTCTCCCGTGCCGACGTAAATCGTGTTGCCGCTCTTGTCCGTGGGATCGAGTGCGAGGCTGCCGATACTGTTCGTGCCGAGGCCGTAGCCGACCCATCGCCACTTCGGGTCGGTTTCATTCATCGCATCGTCCGTCCGCCAGACGCCGCCGCCGGCCGTACCGACCCAGAATCGGCACGGGCCCTTGATCTGACAACGGGGTGAGACGAGCAAGGCAGAGACGCGGCCCGAAACCGTCTCTTCCACGCTGCCCGACACGAGCGTGGTGTCCGGTCCCAGGCTGATCCAGGCATTCGTGGTGCCTGGTCCGGCGCCGCGTACGGCGACGCCCTGGTACACCCAGTATTTCGTGGCGTTGGCCTGCGCAACCAGGGCGCTGCCCACGGCGCCGGGATAGGCCTGCTCGTACGCGAGCAGGTCGCTGTACCCGAGCGGCGAAAAGTTCTCGGGTCTTTCCGCGGCGTCCGAGGTGCCGGGGACGTACCGGCGCCGCTGATCCCACGCCAACACACCGCCGGTAAGTACGAGCAGTACTGCGGCGATGGTCAGGCGTCGGGTCATGGCTGCTCTCAGCTCTTGCGCACGTTCACGTAGAAAAGATCGGTGGCGACGTCGAACGCGTCCTTCGACAGCGTCGTGGTCATCTGCTGCCACGCCGTCGTGGGCTGGATCATCTCCCACTTGTCGCGCTGACCGACCAGAATCGAAAGGTCGAATCCGGGCTCGTCCGCCTGCCACCGGTACGACACGGTCTTGCCGTCCGGCTCGAACCTGAGCTCGAGGACCGGCAGCGCGATGCGGCGCAGGTACTGGTTGAACACGGCGGTCCAGTCGCGATCGGTCTTCGAATTGACGAACCGGACCATGTCCTCCGTCATGCTGTTCTTGTACTTGAACTCGTTGTAGATGTCGCGCACCAGCCGCCACCATCGCGCGTCGTTCCTGGGCACGGGTTTGCCCTGATCGAGCCGGCTCACCGAGTTCCTGAGCGTGTGAAGGAACAGCGCGCCCTTGAAGTACATGTCCTGCGGCGGCGTCTGGTGGAGTCCGTGCGCCGTGATGATCGGCTGGCGGTTCTGGACCTTCGTCTTGTACCCGTTGATGTACTTGAGCGCGTCCTCGTAGCCGAACATGTGTTCGACGTACATCGCTTCGAGGTAGGTGGCCCAGCCCTCCTGGATCCACATGTCTGACACGTCGGCGGCGGACACGGCGTTGCCGAACCACTCGTGCGCGCTCTCGTGAATGATGATGAAGTCGAACTTCGGGCTGACACCGACGCCGGTCCAGTCGCGCTCGAGGTAACCGTTCGCGAACCGGTTGCCGTAGGTGACGGCGCTCTGGTGCTCCATGCCGGAGTACGGCACTTCGATCAGCTTGTACCCATCCTTCGCGAACGGGTATTCGCCGAAGTACTTGATGAAGCCCTCGATCATCGGCTTGGCCTGCACGAACTGCTTCTTCGCCTTCTCGAGATTGGCGGGCGTCGCGTAGAAATCGAGCGTCACGTTGCCGAGCTTGTCCGAGAAGTGTTCGTAGTTCGTGATGTTGACCGAGACGTTATAGGAATTGATCGGATAGTTGACGTGCCAGTCCCAGCGCGTGAAGCCGTCGCCGAGATCCGTCTTTGCGACGAACCGTCCGTTCGAAACGTCCGTCAGGCCATTGGGAATGGCGATGCTGATGTCCATCGCCGCGGGCTCGTCATGCCACTGATCCTTGCTGGGCCACCAGATGCTGGAACCCTCGCCCTCGCAGGCGGTGAACACCCACGGCGCGCCGGCGTCCGTCTTTTGGAAGACGAAACCGCCGAACCGCCCTTGCGTTGCAGGCGTGCCCGAGTAGTGGAAGTCGATCGAGTAGTCGCGCCCCTTGCGGAGAGGCTCCGGGAAGTCGATGAACACGGCATTCAACTCGCGCTCGTACTTGAGCGGCATGCCGCCTTGCAGAATGCGGTCGATGTTGAGGTTTGCGTAGAGGTCGATTTGGATGCGCGAATCGTCCTCCAGCATCCTGAACAGAACGGTGTTCTTTCCGGCGACGGTACGCTTCTCGGGGTCGATCCGGATGTCGAGGTGGTAGTACCGCACGTCGTTGTTCGCGCGATACCGGCCGTACTCGCCACGAAGGACGTTCGCACGCGACGGGGACTGAGGGCTGCCGGCAGGCAAAGACTGCTGAAGCGCGAGCAGAGACAGAACGCCGAACGTCACGAGTTTCATGCCCGTCAATATACGCCGTGATAAGGTCGCACGCATGCCGGAACCGATTCTGCGGCGGAGGGCGAGCGACCATCCGAACGTCACTTCTCTTCAGTCCCACATTCTCCAGGGGGAAGCGGACTCGCCTGGCTCCACCGGCGAGTTCACCTGGATCCTGTCGGCGATCTCGCTGGCAGCCAAGGCCATCGCCAACAAGGTGCGCATGGCGCGCATCGAGGATGTGCTGGGAGACCAGGGCGGCGCCAACATCCACGGTGAAACCCAACAGAAGCTCGACGTCATCGCCAACGAGATCCTGATGACCTGCCTTGGCAACAGGCCGGCTGTCGCGCTGGTCGCCTCGGAGGAAGACGATGAGCCGACGCTCCTCCGGAAGGGCAGTGACGGCGGTAGATATTGCGTCGTCTTCGATCCGCTCGATGGCTCGTCGAATCTGGATGTGAGCGTCGGCGTCGGGACGATTTTCTCCATCCTTCGCAACGATCCAAACGAGCACGACGCCGTACAGACGCTGTGTCAGCCTGGGTCGAAGCAGGTCGCCGCCGGCTACGTCCTTTATGGATCGTCTACGGTGTTCGTGCTTACGACCGGCCGCGGCGTCGACATGTTCGTTCTCGATCCGTCAATCGGCTCGTTCGTGCTCGTGAAGAAGCAGATCCAGATGCCCAAGGTGGGGAAGACGTACTCCGTCAACGAAGCCAACCGGAGGACCTTCCCCGAGGGCTTCAGCCGGTATCTCGACTGGGCCCACGGCGCTGGTTACTCGAGCCGCTACATCGGCTCGATGGTGGCCGACGTCCATCGCACGCTGCTCAAAGGCGGCGTCTTCATGTATCCGCCGACAAAGAAGAATCCAGAAGGCAAGCTGCGGCTGATGTACGAGGCCAATCCGATCGCGATGATCATGGAGCAGGCGGGCGGTGCAGCCATCACCGGCACAGCGGCCGGCCGGATCATGGACATTCAACCCACGAGCATTCACCAGCGAACGAGCGTCGTCCTCGGCTCGACTGACGAAGTCGCCGCCGTTGCAAGACACCTGTAGGACATTTGTCCAGGTGTCCAAGTGTCCAACGTCCAAACGTCCAAACGTCCAAACGTCCAAACGTCCCAATAACGAAGTGTCCTACGCGAACGTTCGCGCGGTCAGGCTCGAACGCGACAAGTACTCACGCACCTGCGACACCGGTCTGGGGAACAGCACGATCGGTGTGCCGCGTCGTGGACCCGAGGGCCTTGCCTGATGGCGAATCAGTATCAAGGCGACGCCCAGCACGATGCCGCCAAGCAATCCGGCCCCGAGCAACGCGCGCGCCTCCGGTAGCGCCGCCAGAATCGCGACGAAACCCAACAGATTCAGCCACCCCCGCCATCCGCTCATGCGAAACGGCATGCGTGCCTCCGTTCAGTATTCTCGGCCGCTCGATTGACTTGTTACAGGGATTTTACCAGCACCCGCCTGGGTTTCGAGTACCAATGCCGACAGTATGCTGACCAGGGAGTTCGTACACGCCGGCCGGACGATTCGATTCGTGGTGACCAGATCCCCGCTTGGGTGGGACGTTCGTCAGGAGCGGGACAATCGGATCGTCCAGGAAGCGCACTACAGTGACTGGCACCGAGTCGAGCGCGCCGTTCAAATCTTCGAGCGTCTGTGCCTTGAAGCGTTGCCCGAGCCCGCCGAGTCCTGATCGTCTACAGCTTCGTCGTCAGGCACATCGTCGGCGGTTTCGGGATCCGTCTGTTCCGCCCGGCCCTCGACGATGATTTCGATCGCCTTGCGTTTGTCTTCATTGAGCATGTCGTAGATCGCGCCCGTGGCGCCCGCTCCCGGACCGCGCGAGTTGCGCCTGGCGCCGGGCTTGGCGAGCCCGTAAATCATCAGCCCTATGAAGAGGAGCAGGACGCCGCCAACGGCGAAGAACTCCATCAGGCGCCTGACTCGGGACTAGTTTGGGCCTCGGCCGTGAGCGCGTTCCGAACGTCCCACAGCGCCTGGTAATACCTGACGTCGAGCCGTTTGCCGAGCACCTCGACGGGAGTCCCCTGGGTGCCGATGACGTGGCCGCCAATGACGCGCTCCACCATACGCAAGTGTGTGGTCCGCCACTGCATGAGCCGCAGGTCCCAATCGAGCAGCCGCTCGGCCAACTGGAAGGCGTCTTCCTGGGCGTGGCTGTCCCGGTAAACCGTCGCAAGATCGAGCCCGCGCCCTGCAATCAACCGCTCGAATGCCTGGCCCAGAAGAGGCGAAATCTCATGAGTGCGGCGGAACCCCGGTGAATCGAAGCCGCTGCCGTGCCCAAGGGCACGCCTGACGCCGTGGTAGTCCCAGGGCGCGAGGTGTTCGAGCTTCATCGTCCCATCCGTGACGAGGTCCACGCACTCCGTGGCCCGGCGGAGCAATCGGATGGCTGCCCACGTCTCGCCAGCATCGATCAACGCAATGGCGGTCTCGACTTCGAATCCCGCCAGCTTGAGCCAGAGTTCGGCGGTTTGGTGAATCGTCTGGAAGAGCAACTCGTCCCGGTGCTGCATCTCCGGGGCCGTCTTCTGCAGCGACAGCAATTCGTCCGTGCGGAGGTAGCGCTCGTAGTCCGACGCTCCGCGGCCCGGCAGCACTGGCTCGTTCAGATTCGACATAGGCACCAACAAAGAACCGATAGTAAGTAACCGATTGTCTACGGGTGAATCATCGGATCGGCCCGCCGAATCAGCTGGACGGCAAGGCCCCACGGATCCCGCAACATCGCGACCTCGTCGCCGGCTGGATTGCGAAAGACGTCGCCCTCTGGGGTCGCGCCCGCTGCCATCAGCGTCGCTCGTGTGGCAGGAACGTTGTCCGCGAGGAACGCCAGGTGAAGCAGGAGCGGATCCATCGACCGGTAGTCCGGCACGGGCAAGTGGTCCTGCCGGTAGAACTCCAGCATTACCGTGCCGCCATCGTCGGCGAGGAAATGCCCGAACGGCGCCTCAGCCTGGGCGCGTTTGATCTCGAGGCCGAGGTGGGCGACGTACCAGCGCGAGAGGGCGACGGGATCGGCAACTTGATAGGCGGTGTGTTCGATTTTCACAGGGCCGATCTTCCCGCGACCGTGTCAGACCCGTCAATCGACCACGCTGCCAGGCGTTCGCCCCCGGATGCCTCGAAACGCCAGTCCTTTTCACGCCAGTGAAAGGCGAGTGACCGTGCGTGGAGGAGATGGTTGTCGACGATGAGCAGCTGCCGGTCCGCGTCCGTCATGGTGCGCGTCACGAATCGAAGGTAAATGTTCTCGTCGGGTCCATAGATCTTGTCGCCGACGATCGGGTGACCGACGTGCGCGAGGTGGATGCGAATCTGGTGCTTGCGTCCCGTCACAGGCGTCACGAGGAGCCACGTGAATGGGCGGCCATCGACGATCAGCCGCTCGAGCACGCTGACGCTGGTGCGTGCAGGAGCGCCGTCACTGCGGACGGTGTCCTTGATGGCGACCGCGCTGGCTTCGTCGCGGCCCAGCGGCGCGTCGATCGTCTGCTGGTCATCGCGCAAATGTCCGTGAACGATGGCCCAGTATTTCTTGTCCGTGGCGCCCGGGGCGGCGACGAGCTTTCCGAGTTCGCGTGCGACTTCGGCGGACTTTGCGACGAGCACCACGCCGCTCGTCTCGCGGTCGAGCCGGTTCACGAGCCTGCCTTCTGAGCTTCCAAGGTGGATCCGGACCCGTCCGATCAGGCTCGACATGTCGCCCTCGCGCGTGGGGTGACACACCAGTCCCGCCGGTTTCTCTGCAACCAGCAGTGAGTCGTCTTCGTGGAGGATGTGAAGGACCGGGTCCGTGCTAGTGCTCGTAGAGCTTGACGTCGGTGACTTTTTCCACGAGCACCGCGACCGTGCGCTTCGTGTCCACTCCGTCGCCATCGACGAAGGCGAAGCCGGCGACATAGAGCGGCGATCCGTCTTCGGCGCAGGAGGGCCGGCAGTTTGCCAGCTTCGCCGGCAGCACCGTAGACCAATCGTCCTGAGAGATGAAGCGGACGCGATGTTCTTTCCCCTCTTCGAGCGGCGCCATCGTCTCGACTGAGAACCCGCCCGGTCCGATGTCCCGAACCCTCACAGGAAGATCCTGCTCGAGCAAATGACCGGCGAGCCGCCCGGCAGCGGCAAAGCGCGGATGCTTACGTCGTTCGACGGAGGGTGCTGCCACGGGGCACATTCTATAGACGGAAGCCATTGGGGTCCAAACCGTGTCGTTTCACACGGAGGACACGAAGGGTGTTTCTTGCCCACGGAGACACGAAGAAGACCCAGACTGCAGCGAGCGTCGGCGGTTTGTGGACGAGCGAAGCGCCCTTCGTGATCTCCGTGTGAAATGAGGAGCCTTGGGCTATTCTCTGGCGTTGAGCTTGAAGAGAAGTGGGGGTCATAGCGTGCCGCTGTCTGACATCGAGATCGCCCAGAAGGCCCGGCTGAAACGAGCGACGGAGATCGCGGCCGGGCTTGGGATTCCGGAGGAGTACCTCGAACCGTACGGCCACTACAAGGCTAAAGTCTCGCTCGACTATCTCGAATCGCTCAGATCACGCCCGGACGGCAAACTGATCCTCGTCACCGCGATCAGTCCAACGCCCGCGGGCGAAGGCAAGACGACGACCACCGTCGGGCTCGGTGATGCGCTCAACAAGATCGGGAAGAAGACGATCATCTGCCTTCGTGAGCCGAGTCTCGGGCCCGTGTTCGGAATGAAGGGCGGCGCGGCGGGAGGCGGGCACGCGCAGGTCGTGCCGATGGAGGACATCAACCTCCACTTCACCGGCGACTTCTCGGCCATCGCGCTTGCGAACAACCTGCTCGCAGCGATGATCGACAACCACATCCATCACGGCAACGAGCTCGGCATCGACGTCCGCCGCATCCAGTGGAAGCGCGTCGTCGACATGAACGATCGCGCGTTGCGCGAGATCGTCGCCTCGCTCGGCGGCACCGGGAACGGCTATCCCCGTCAGGACGGCTTCGACATCGTCGTGGCCTCGGAAGTGATGGCGATCTTCTGCCTGGCCACCTCGGTGAAGGACCTAAAGGAACGGCTTGGCAACATCGTCATTGGCTACACGCGCGACCAGAAGCCGGTCCGGGCGCGGGATCTCAAGGCGCACGGGGCGATGACGGTGCTGCTCAAGGACGCGCTGAAGCCGAATCTCGTTCAGACGCTGGAGAACAATCCCGCGTTCGTGCACGGCGGCCCGTTCGCGAACATCGCGCACGGCTGCAACTCGGTCATGGCGACCAGAGCCGCGCTGAAGCTCGCCGACTACGTGGTCACCGAAGCGGGATTCGGCGCGGATCTCGGCGCCGAGAAATTCGTCGACATCAAGTGCCGGAAGTCGGGGCTCCGGCCGGGCGCTTGCGTGCTCGTCGCGACCATTCGCGCCCTCAAGTTTCACGGGGGCGTGGATAAGGCGAGCCTCGGAAGCGAAAACCTGCCGGCACTCGAGAAGGGCCTCGCGAATCTCGAGCGGCACGTCCGTAATATCAGGGATCACTATGGGTTGCCGGTGGTTGTTTCGATCAACCGTTTCACGGCGGACACCGACGCCGAAGTGGCGCTGCTGCAGAAGCTGATGGCCCCGAGCGGCGTGCCGGTTGTGCTGGCCACGCACTGGGCGGACGGCGGGGCCGGCGCCACGGCGGTGGCGGAAGCCGTCATTCGCGCGATTGATGCCGGCGGGTCGACCTTCAGCTTTGTCTATGACGACGCCTTGCCGCTCTGGGACAAGATGAAGGCGATCGCGACGAAGATCTACGGCGCCTCGGAGATCACCGCCGATACGAAGATCCGCGGCCAGATCAAGAGATTGCAGGACGAGGGCTACGGGCACTATCCAGTGTGTGTGGCCAAGACGCAGTACTCGTTCTCGACCGACGCAAACCTTCGCGGCGCGCCGTCGCATCACGCGGTCAACATCCGCGAAGTGCGGCTCGCAGCCGGAGCCGAGTTCGTCGTCATGGTCTGTGGTGACATCATGACGATGCCGGGTCTGCCGAAATCGCCCTCCGCGGAAAAGATCGATCTCGACGACGCGGGCAAAGTCGTCGGCCTGTTCTGAGGTTTCTCATGTCGAATTCGCACCGTCCTGTATTCGCGCCGAATCTGCCGAAGCCCGTTGGCCCGTACTCGGCTGGCATGGGTTTCGAACGCCTGGTATTCGTGTCCGGCCAGGGCGCGACCGATCCGGCGACTGGGAAGCTTGCCGGTGACGACGTGGCGACGCAGACCGAACAGTGCCTCAAGAACGTGGAGGCCATCCTGCGCGCGGCCGGTTCAGATCTTCAGCACGTGCTCCGCTGCGGCGTGTTCCTCCTGGACATCACCGAATTCCAGGTAATGAACGGGGTCTACGGCAGGATGTTCGGCGAGCACCGGCCGGCCCGGACCACCATTCAGGCAGCGGCCTTGCCGGGGCCGGGCCTGCGAGTCGAGATCGACTGCATCGCGTACGTGCCGTAGAATCGCTCCATGACTGAGAAACTCTCGCGCCGTCAGATGCTCGCGATAGTCCCGGCTTCAGTGGCGGGGCTGTTTGCCGCCCGCGCCTTCGCCGAGACCGCGCAGGTGAAGGAACCCATTACGGTCTACAGGGATCCGACCTGCGGGTGCTGCCACAAGTGGATTCAGCACGCCGAGGCCAACGGTTTCAAGGTCACGGATGTCGTCGGCGACATGGCTCCGATCAGGTCGAAGTTCAACATTCCGCGCAGCCTCCAGAGCTGCCACACGGCGATCGTTCGCGGCTTCGTCATCGAAGGCCACGTGCCGGCTGCTGATGTGAAGAAACTCCTGGCGGCCAAGCCGGCACCGGCCGGCATCATCGGCCTGACGATTCCCGGCATGCCGCAGAGCGCTCCGGGCATGGATGCGGTTCCGTTCCAGCCGTACCAGGTGCTGACGTTCGACAAGAACGGGAAGACGACGGTCTTCACGAAGCACGACAAGGCGTAGGCGCGTACCGAGGCTGAAGCCCCAGCCTACGAACGTCCGTAGGCGGGCCCTTCAGGCCGGCTATCGCAGTCCCAGCCCCGTCACCAGCCAGTCGCCGAGGAAGATGTAGATCGCGCAGATCGCGCCTTCTCCGATCGCGACGCCAAGCAGGACTTTGGTCAGCCGCATCCTGACCACACCGGCGACGTAGACGACGGCGTCCGTCGGCAGCAGCGGGAAGAAGCTCCAGCCAATCACGATCACGAGGCCGTGACGCGCGACCAACGCCTGCAACTGCTGCATGCGCCGCTCGTGCTTGCTGCGCAATACCTCGTCCAGATGCAGCGCTTCGGCGAAGTAGTAGACACAGGTCGACGACGCCAGGATACCGGTCAGGGTCAGAACGAACAGCGGCCACGGCTTGAAGAACATGATCCCGAGCAGGACCAGTGACGTGGCTGGGATTAACGTGAAGCCGCGCAGGCATCCCAGCGCGAGGTAGACGGCGCCACCCGTGAGCAACGATGCGGCTGTCGCGCCGTCCAACAGGTCCTCAAGGGACTCGCGATGGAAGAAATACATGTAGAGCGCAGCTGCTGCGCCCCCGATCCACACTCCGATGAGGAGCCGCCGTACCTGCGAGTGCGTCACGAGCGTAAGCCTAGCTGATAATCAGAGGGTGATTCGTACGCTCACCACGGTGTTGTTGTGGCTGGTCATCAATGAGGGCCAGCAGCCGCAGTTGACCCATTGGTGCGTCATGCATCCGGACCAGCGTGCGGCGTCCGCCATCCTGTGTCCCATCTGCAGGATGCCGATGGTGCCGATTCCGCCGATGAAGGTAGGCGAGTACCGGATTGATGTGGCGCCCCTTCGCACGGCTCGCGCGGCAGGACTGACGGGCGTACGGCTGACATTGCGCGAGCCGACGGGCGCTGCGGTGACTGCGGTCGACACCGTGCACGAGAAGCCGCTCCACGTCTTCATCGTCAGCCACGATTTCGGGTTCTTCAGGCACGTGCACGCCGATTCGATGAAGGATGGCGTGGCGGAAGTTCGTACGGTCATCCCGCCGGGTGAGTACATGTTGATTGCGGACTTCGTGCCGACGGGCGGAGTGCCTCAACTCGTGCACCGGACATTGCTCTCTCCCGGCGTGAAGCCCGCGCCCGCGCGACTGCCGGCGGCGGGGATCGGCGGGGGAGTCCGGGCACGCGCGGTGTCGAACGCACTCCAGGTTGGAGGCGAGACCAAAGTCAGGATTGTGCTGACTGGAGAGAAGGACGGCCGGCCGATTCTCGATCTCGAGCCGTACCTTGGCGCCGCCGCGCACCTGCTTCTCGTGAATGAGAGTCTGACGGAATCCGTGCACGCGCATGCCGCCGAGTGGACGGCGGTCGAGCCTGTGTTGTCGTTCGATATCACGGTGCTCCGGGCAGGCACCTGGCGCGCGTTCCTGCAGTTCCAACGCGCTGGCGCAGTCGCTACGGTGCCGATGTCGTTCCTTGGTAGATGAGGCGGACCCGGCACGGATCAGGCACGTGACTCGATTCGATCAGGCGCGGTGCGGCGACGGTGAACGCAATATGCAGCGTCGCCCCGGCCGGTACGGTGAGCGGCGTCCGCAGCCAGTAGGACACGGCCGGCTTCGAGCCGTGGAACCATCCCAGCGACTCCTGCCTTCCGTTCGGAAGCCGCGCGAGCACGCGCACTGAGCGGCGCTCCGCCAATTCAGGACGCAGGCCGACGAGTCGTCCCGCCGGCGCGGGTCGATCGCCGCAAGGGACGACGGTTTCCCGCGTCGGTCCGTGCGAGGGCTCGGCGATGGAGTCGGGCACGAGCGGCACCTCGGGCGGTCCGGGCAGCCGGATCGCCGGCGATCCCTTCGGCACGAACGAGCGCGGAGCTCCGCCGTCCACCCACGCCGCGACGAGCGCGATCTCGAACGGCGACAGCGACGGATCGTTGGAGAAATCGCCGTAGCCGCGTGAAGAGTTCCAAATCGGCATCTGCCGCGTCATTACTTCCTGCCGTATCGCGCGCGCCCAGGGACGCGCCTCTGCCCACGTCGTGAGCGGGATCGAAGAGGCGCCGCCGTCGCGGTGACAGTTCACGCAGCGCGCGCGAAAGATCGCGGAGATCTCGCGGTCCCACGTGACGGCAGTAGTGATGCGCTCATGGGCGCGCGCGCCGCTCATCGTGAGCAGGAGCGCAACGCCAAGCAGGGCAGCCACAATCCGCATCGTGCGGATCCTACAAGAGCTTTTCAACAGGGAGTACGCTGAGGACGGGGAGCCCCCCGGTTCAGATGAAGGAGTGAAGAAAACGAAGGGCTGAGAGCTGAGCTTGACCTGGCGCCGCCGAAGGCGGCGATCGTGGAAGAAGCAACGAGCAGAAACAAGACGCGTTGGAACGGTTCTGATGGCGTCTTGTTTCTGCTCGTTACTTCTTCCACGATTCGGCCCGGCTACGCCGGGCCGCCAGGTCAAGCCTTCATGCCTCTGAATGGCCCTTCATGACCTTCATGTTAAAAGCTCCTGTGACTGTGACGTCCGATTCGATCACTCCCGTAGTCCTGACGCTCGACGAAGCCCCCAACGTCGCGCGCTGTCTCGATCGGCTGCGATGGGCGCGCCGTATCGTGGTGCTCGACAGCGGGAGCACCGACGGAACGGCTGAGATCGCGCGGCGGTATCCGAACGTCGCGTTGCACAGCCGGCCGTTCGACAACCACGCCGCGCAGTGGAATCACGCGCTCGCGCTGGTGGAGACGACGTGGGTGCTGACGCTTGACGCGGACTACATGGTGCCGGAGAGCTTCATGAGTGAGGCGGCACGCCTCGTCGAGGAACACCGGGAAGGCGCCGTCTACGCGCGGTTTCGCTACTGCGTGCACGGCAAACCGCTTCGCGCGTCGCTGTATCCGCCAAGGCCGGTGCTGTTCCAGCCGTCGCGATCTCAGTACGTCATGGATGGCCACACGCAGCGGCTTCCTGGGCTGGGCAAGTCAGCGACGCTCGAGACGCCGTTCGATCACGACGATCGCAAGCCGTTCAGCCGATGGATGGTCGAGCAGCGAAAGTACGCTGCGCTCGAGGCGGCCAGGCTCGTCGCAACGCCGGCGGCGCAACTCGAGGATCGAATCCGCAAGGCCATCGTGCTCGCGCCACCGGCCGTGCTCGCCTACACGCTCCTCGTCAAGGGCGCGGTCCTGGACGGCTGGCCGGGCTGGTACTACTCCTTCCAGCGGATGGTTTTTGAACTGCTGTTGTCGAAGGAACTGATCAGGCGCCGATTCGGCGGGCTTTGATGTGTTTGACGTGATGCCGCGTGTGCACCACGTGAAACGTGCGCCAGTCGTCGATGCTGAATGGGCCGATGACGGGATGATCCAGGACCGCGCCCGTCGCGCCGAGTGCGCGCTCGCCCTCCGCCATGACGCGGTCGAGTTCCTCGAGATGCGACTGGATGTCCTTCACCACGTCGGAATACGGCCGGCCCTTCGGCACGACCATCTCAGGCGACTTGCGCCCCTCGGGGAAGTAGCCGAGCGTCACGATCAGGAACCGGATGGCCGCCTGCTTGAGCGTCCGTCGCCGCGCCGGCGCGTCCCCCTTGGCGATCCGGCGTTCGAGCCCCGCGGCATTCCTCGAGAACGTGAGGTCGAGATGCTCGAGGACGTTCGCGATGGACCAACGTCCTTCCACGGCCCGCTCCGCGTCAGCGGCCGAGAGGCTGTCAATCGCGGAGTTCAGTTCGGCCCGGACCAGTTCCAGCTGGGGATGCACCTCCTGATTCTAGTGAACCCGGCACCCTGAACCCTGCGCCCTGAACCGCGCAGCCACGAAGGTCTTCGTTGACATCTACGAAAAACTTCGTATACTTCCTTCCATGGCAAGACCCCCGCGACCGACCGAGGCCGAACTCGCGATTCTCGGAGTGCTCTGGACGCGCGGACCGGCGACGGTCAGGCAGGTCAACGACGCGCTTCTGGAGTCGCGCGAGACCGGCTACACGACGACGCTGAAGCTGATGCAGATCATGGCGGAGAAGGGTCTCGTGACCCGCGACGAGCGCGACCGCACGCACGTGTACGCGGCGAAGCTCTCGCAGGACACGACCCAACGGCAGCTCGTCAGCGATCTGGTGGACAGGGCCTTCGGCGGCTCGGCGCTCGCCCTCGTCATGCAGGCGCTCAGCGCGCATCCGGCGTCGCAGGACGAGCTCCGCGACATCCAACGGCTGATCGACGACCACAAACGCGCCCTCCCGACGGGATCGGGCGGCCGGACGTCGAAACCCCGGAAGGCGTAGGAGAAGAGAGGACCGCATGACTGAGCTCGCCGGTCTCGCATCAGTTCAGGCGCTCGCGTGGGCGCTCGTGCACTTCCTGTGGCAGGGGGCGCTCGTGGCGGTTGCCGCCGCGTTGCTGTTCAGAGTCGCCAGCCGTGCTTCCGCTCGATATGCGATCGGCATCGGTGCGCTGGTCGTGATGCTCGCCATTCCAGTCGTGACGTTCTCTGCGCTGCTCGATGCGCAGTCCGGGCGAATCCCTGCACCATCGAATGCGGCTGTCGTTGCCGATCGACTCTCGAGTGCGACTGTCTCGGCAGATTCGACCGCCACTGCCAGGACGGCCACGGTCGATTCCAGCTGGTGGCCGGCCATGGGCGTGGTCGCGTGGATCGCCGGGATGCTCGTGCTGTCGGTGCGTCTCGCCGGCGGTTGGCTCGTCGCCCGGCGGATGGCGACGCGAGCCGTCAGGCCCGCCGCCGATCATGTCCAGGCCGTCGCGCGTTCGCTCGCCGAACGACTGGCGCTCGGCCGCGCGGTGGAAGTGCTCGAGTCATCGGCCGTGGCCGTTCCTGTCCTCGTCGGCTGGCTGCGTCCAGCCGTCGTGTTTCCCGTTGCCGCGCTCGCCGGCCTCAGTCCCGTCCAGATCGAAGCGTTGCTGGCGCACGAGCTCGCGCACGTCCGTCGTCACGACTATCTCGTCAACCTACTCCAGTCGTTGGCGGAGATCGTTCTCTTCTATCACCCCGCGGTCTGGTGGCTGTCGCGCCGCATCCGGACCGAACGGGAGCTCTGCTGCGACGACCTGGCCGTCGGATTGTGCGACCGCCTGGTGTACGCCACGGCCCTCACAGACCTTGCGGCCATGCGGTCACCGCGCGTCGCGCTTGCCGCGACCGGTGGCGATCTGCTGACCCGAGTCCGGCGAATTCTTGAGAGAGAGGAAGCACCGATGTCGAACACTCGTTGGATCCCCGCACTCATCGTTTCTGCACTCGTCATCGCGGTCGTGCCCGTCACGCTGGCATCCGTCCAGCCCGCGCCCGAGCAGGCAGCGCCGCCCGTCGCGGCGATCGCGCCCGCGCCGGTCGCGGAAGCCATCGCACCGGAAGCCGCTGAATCTCTGGAGTTGGTTGCGGAGGCCGAACCGTCGCAGGCGGATCAGGCGGCCCGCGAACGCGAAATCGAAAAGCTGCGGCAGCGGCTCATGGAACTCGAGCGCGAGATGATGGAGGCCAGGCTGTTGTCCGCCTCGGCCGAGCAGTCGACGGAACGAGCGAAGCTCGCTGCCAACTTGGAACAACTGGCCGCGCGCCAGTCCCTCGAAGAGGCGCGCAAGAACCTCGACCGCGCTCAGAGCCTGTTCGAAAAGGGCCTCACGACTCCGTCGCAGCTCGCCGAAGCGAGGATGGCATTGAAGCTCGCCGAGGCCGGTCCTGATCAGCGGAAGCGGGAGGAGGTCGAGACCGAAGCGCTCGAACAGAGAGTTGCCGAGGCGCGACGGCGGATGGAAAAGGGCCTGGTTTCCCAGAACGACGTGTCGAGGCTCGAATCCGAGCTCGCCCAAACGCGACTCCGTGCCAGCGCCAACGAGCTCCGCGGCCGCGCCAACGAGGCGCTCGAACGCGACCGCCGCTCCATGGACGCGGCGGCTGAGATCGGACGCCGGGCCGCCGGTGAGCAGGTGGAACAGCAGCGCAGGCTGCGCGACCTGGCTGCCGAATACCAGCGGCAATCCGAGGCCTACGCCCGCGAATTCGCGCAAGCGCGTGAGCGGTCGATCGAGTCACGTGCCCGCGCGGAGCGTAGCGAAGTGTTGCCGGAGCGGCCGGTCAGCCGTCGGGCTCTCGAGCCCGTCGCATCGCGCCCGATCGTCGCCGGCGATTTCCTCTTCGTGTCCTTCGAAGGGGAGTCCGAGCTGCCGACCATCTATCGCATCGAGAGCAACGGCACGATTCGAGTGCCGCTGCTGGGCACGTTCAAGGTTCTGGGCCAGACGCCCGGTCAGGTGCGCGAGGCCATCGGCAAGAAGCTCATGGACGCGAAACTCGGATCGCCCGCGAAGGTACGCGTCGAGCTGAGGCAGCCGCGCGAGGAGCAAGAGCGGCGGGTGCGCTAGCGCCGGCTTGGTAGTATTCCGCCCGTGGTCCGGCAATACGGGCCGCGGGCGGCCCTCGCGGCGATTCTCGTCTTCACGGCCTGGGTGTTCTGGCCGGTCCACGGTTTCGGCTGGGTCAACTACTTCGACGACCGCGACTTCATCACGGGCAATCCCGGCATCACCAGCGGGCTCACATCGACGAGCCTGCGCTACATCGTCTCCGACCAGGCCTACTACGCCACTGGCGGCCCGCTCACGTGGCTGTCGCATCTCATCGACATCGAACTCTACGGGATGAATCCCGCCGGTCATCACGTGACCGGCCTGCTGATCCATCTCCTCAATGTCGTCTTGTTGTTCGTGCTGATGCGACGGCTGACCGGTGCCTGGCCCGCGAGCGCGATCGTCGCCGCGCTGTTCGCTGTCCATCCGCTGCACGTCGAGTCGGTGGCGTGGGTCTCCGCGCGCAAGGACGTGCTGAGTACCGCGTTCTGGCTCGCGGCCCTGCTGCAGTATCACGGCTACGCCGCGCGCCGCAGCCGGCGCGCGTACATCGCGGCGTTGCTGTTCTGTATCGCCGGGCTGATGTCGAAGCCAATCGTCGCGGTGCTCCCGCTCACGATGCTCGTGCTCGACTTCTGGCCGCTTGGCCGGTTCGATGTCGGTCGTGGCCGGGCCCTGGCGTCGCAGGTGACGCGGCTCGTCGTCGAGAAGACTCCATTCGCTGCGCTCGGCGCCGCGGCTCTGTGGCTCGTGTATCTGTCACAGGTTGGTCGCGGCGCGATCTCGACGGCGGAGCCGGCGCCGTTCAGCTTGCGCGTCAGTAACGCCGTTGTGTCGTACTACGAGTACCTCGTGAAGATGATCTGGCCCGTCGGGCTGTCGGCGTTCTATCCCTACCGATGGCAGATTCCGGCTGGGACTGTCGCGCTTGCGGCAGCTGTGCTGATTGCGCTCACGGTAGTCGCTGTGGTCGCCGTCCGGCGCCAGCCGTCACTCCTCGCGGGCTGGCTCTGGTATCTCGGCACCCTGCTGCCCGTGATTGGCTTCATTCGCATCGGCGGACACGCGCTGGCGGATCGCCTGACCTACGTGCCTTTCATCGGCGTGTTTGTCGCGGTCGTCTGGGCCGCGGCCTCTTTGGCAAAGCGCTGGCGGATATCGCCGGTCGCCGTCACCACCGTCGTTGTGGCGCTCGTCTTCGCTCTTGGCGTCGCCGCCCGCGCGCAGGTGGAGACGTGGCAGGACGATGAAACATTGTGGAGGCACGCGTTGGACGTGAATGCGGACAACGCCAGGGCGCACGGGAATCTTGCGGCGCTCCTGACCGAGCAGAACCGCGTGCGTGAGGCCCTGCCGCACTACCGCGAGGCTCTCCGGCTTGAACCGAGCGAGCCGAAGCTTCACAACAACTTCGGTCTGGTGCTGCTGCGGAACGGCGATCGCGCCGGCGCCATGCGCGAGTTTCAGGAGGCCGTCCGGCTCGACCCGGACTACGGCCGGGCGCACGCGAACCTCGCCGACGTGCTTGCCGCCGAAGGCCGGTTCGACGAAGCCTTCACGTACTATCGGCGCGCCATCGACATCGATCCGGCCCGTTCCGGTCTTGCCCGGATGAACATGGCCGTGACGCTCGCTGAAGTCGGACGGCTCGATGAGGCCGCCGCGGCGGCGGGAACCGCGATCGAGATCGAGCCGTCGCGCGTTGACTGGCGCTTCACGCGGGCGATGATGTTCAAGGCACTCGGCCGCCGCGACGAAGCCCGGCGCGAGCTCGTGGAAGTGCTTCGGCGGCAGCCTGCACACGTCGAGGCACAACGGGAACTGGCCGCGATTAAGTAGGATCACCCCGTGGACGACATTCAGGCTGTGGAAGCAGAGGCGCCGGCCGGGTCGTCGATCGCCGACGGGGTCGTGCGTCCGCTCGATCCACGTTACGTGGACCTGCTGATTCAGACCGGTTGGATCGCTTCGGGTGTCGCCACCGTGCTGGTGCTGGCTGGTTCGACCCTGATGATGCTCGCCAGGGGCATTACTGCCGGGTCGCTGGGCGTCGCCGCAGGACTGTGCGTTGTCGTTGTCCTTCTCGCCGTGTGGCTTATCCGGTGGCCGCCGGTCTCGTACCGATTCGAGTCATACCGTGTGGATGCCGATGGCCTCGAGATTCGAAGAGGCGTCTACTTTCGATCCGTGACAACGGTCCCGCGATCGCGCATCCAGCACACCGACGTGTCGCAGGGCCCGCTGCAGCGGAGGTACGGCCTCGCGACACTGACCGTGCACACAGCCGGGACCGAGAATTCCGAAGTCGAGCTGCCTGGACTTCCGCACGACGTCGCGCTCAGGATTCGCGATCACCTCCTGCCGGGGAACACCGCCGATGCAGTCTGAGCGACGGCTCCATCCGCTTTCGATCATCTTCAACATCGGCAAGCGCTTTGGTGCGCTGCTCATTCCGTTGCTGGTGGTGCTCGCCGGACGAGGCTCCGACGAGGATCGTTGGAACGTGTACGCGCTGGCGTTCCTTGTGCCGTACGGCGTCGCCGTCGTGGGCGGCTACCTTTCGTTCCGCTATCGCTACGAGCCCGGCGAGCTGGTCATCCGGCGCGGGCTGATCTTCCGCAATCAGCGGCATATTCCATACGACCGCATCCAGAACATCGACGCCGTACAGAACATTCTCCACCGGCTGACCGGCGTGGTGGACGTGAAGGTCCAGACCGCCGGGGGCAAAGAGCCCGAAGCTACGCTGAGCGTGCTGTCGCTGGCGGATCTCGACGAGATGCGACGCCGCGTATTCGGCAGAGCGACTGCCGCCACTGCGCGGGAGGCCGCGGAATTGGCGGGCGGGGTCGCGCCGCCCGCGCGCGTTCTCTTGCACCTCCCTCCGCGCGAGCTGGTCATCTTCGCGCTCATCGAGAACCGCGGCTTCGTGGTGATCGCGGCGGCGTTCGGGCTCCTGTCCGAATTCAGCGTGTTTTCGAAGTTCCTCGAGCGTTATCTGGGCGAAGAGGCGAGCCGCGGCATCTTCAGGACGGCCGCACGGACGATGTTTGTCGATGGAGGACCATCGATGCGCGTCGTTGTCTTTGGCGCACTCGCGTTCCTGGCATTTCTCCTGGTCAGCCGCCTGTTTTCGATTGTGTGGGCGCAAGTGCGGCTGCACGGATACTCGGTGACTCAGGCGGGAGAGGACTTGCGCGCCGAGTACGGACTCGCCACGCGCGTCACCGCCACCGTCCCGATCCGGCGTATCCAGGCGGTGACGATTCGCGATACCCCGCTGCACCGAATGCTGGGCCGGGCGTCCGTACGTGTCACCACCGCGGGCGGAGGCGGCTCCGGCGACAACAAGGCGCCGCAACACCGTGAGTGGATCGCGCCGATCATCCGTCGCGACGACGTGCCGGGATTTCTCGCCGCCCTGGTGCCAGGCGCGGATCTGTCGTCATTTGAATGGCGCGCCGTCCATCCTGGAGCGTTTCGCCGGATGCTGACCCGCGCGTCGATCGTGAACACGATCGTCGTCGCGCTCCTGTCCCTGGTGATGGGGCGTGGCGTCTGGTGGCTGCTGCCGATCTTGCTGGCGATGTCGATATTTCGTTCGTGGCGGCGCGCGGCCTACCTGGCCTGGGCGACCACACCCGATGTCGTTGCGATGCGGACGGGCGCCCTCGTGCACGTGACCACCGTGGCGCCGCTCGCGCGCCTGCAGGTCGTCGAGCGGCACGAGTCTCCATTCGATCGGCGCACCGCGATGGCTCACATCACGGCAGACACGGCCGGCGGCGGGGGCATCGACGTACCGTTCCTGGCCGTCGAGACCGCCGACGCCCTGTACGGCCGGCTTGCCGCGGCAGCCGCACACACGGAATTCCGCTGGTAAGGCACCCGGCACCCTGAACCCGTCGCCCTGAACCGCTGCGCTAGCAGCAGAACCCGCTGCCGTTGAAGCGCGGATTCACGATACTCGTGAAGATCGAGCCGAAGCTGTAACTGAAGCCCACGCTGTAGTTGTAGCTGTAGTTCGTCGCCTGTTGCGTGAGGCGGAGCAGGATCTCCTCGGGAGTCGATTCGCCCTTCCGGAGCGCAATCTGATCCTTGATCTTCGAGTAGCTCGCGTACACGTAGAACGAGAAGCCCTTGAAGACACGGACGTCTGCGTTGCCGTAGATCGAGGCACGGAACCGATCGCGGTGGTTCAGCTGTTGCGTGAGGTTCGCCGACGACCCCATCGATCCCCACGGCTGCCGCAACCCGAGGGACATTCCGACGGAGTGCCCCGGAACCGCTTCGGAGAGTTTGTCGAAAATGGTGACCTCGCGGTACCGGTAGTCGTTCAGATTCACGGTGTAGAGGAGCGTCAGGCTTCGGCGGTTCGCCTCACTGTACGGAAAGAAGTCGTACTCGAGTCCGGTGGAGCCTCCAACCTGCCGCTCTGTGTTGGAGAAGCTGGACGTCGACATCGAAGCGCGCGAGCCCCAGGACCATTTACCGGTCAGGCTCTTCACGATCAGGCTGCCGATGTTCGCGCTCTCCGTGATGCTCGTCACTTCACGTCCGTCGCCGAGCTTGAAGAGGTTCCGGTTGTAGCTCTTGCTCGCGGAGACGCTGATCTTCCAATCGGGCGTCGTGCGCGCGGCCGAGGCATTCAGGCGATAGGACTTGTACTCGCTCGACGCCTCGCCACTGAGGCTGGCGGTGCCGTTCGTACGGAAGACCCATTTCCGCCAGGGATCCCTGGCGGACGTTGCGGGACCGCCGGGGACCGGCGGAGGACGACGGAACGTGACGTCGAGCTGCGGCGCAGGCTGCGTGTCCGCGGCGTAGCCGACGAGGCCGATTCGGAAAACGCGCGCGAATTCGCGCCGCCGCTCATCGGAGGTCGCCGTCTGGTTGGTGGTGAAATCGAACGTGCGATCGAGTCCCTGGAACCGTCCGAGGCCGATGAACTTGACGACCCAGGCCGAACCGCCACCGCCGGTGTTCTGTGTGGTGACGAGCACGTGGAGATCGGCGACCGATCGATCGCGCACGTAGTCGACGAAGCGGACGTTACGGCGCAAGTGGTCGATGTCGCACTCGTAACAGTCCAGAAAGATGCGGAGCGGCGGGGGAGGCCCTGGCGGGCGGCCGGTCTGAGCTCCGGGTGGCGGGCCCGCTGGCCGCGGCGGTGGAGGACCCTGCGCGCCCGCGCGCGCGGCGCCGGCCAGCATCATGATGGCGATCAGGCCGCAGACCACCCGTGTGCGCGTCAGCACGAACATTCCCTGAATCCTCTAGCCGCCAAATCGCGGATTGACGGTGGCGTTGGAGAGCGACCCGAAGCTGTAGCTCAGGCCGAAGTTGATCGAGTACCGGTGGCCTGTCGCGAGCTGACGAAGTCGAAGCAGGATCTCTTCTTCCGAGGCGTCGCTCTTCTCGAGATAGAACTGATCGCGGATCCGCGAGAAGCTGCCGGATGCGTTGACCGAGAATCCCTTGAAGATGCGCACGTTGAAGTTGCCGTTCATGTTCAGCCGGTTGAACTTCGGGGTCGTGAGACTCTGCGAGAACGACGCCGACGCGCCCAGCGTGCCCCACGGCTGCCGCAGTCCGAGCGACGCGCTCACGTTGTGTTTCGCCATCGTCTCGCGGAGCTTGTCGTAGATCGTGAGCTCAGCGTAGCGATAGTGCGATGCGCCGATCGCGTACTGAATCGTCAGGCTCCGCTGGCTGGACTCGGCGTACGGGAACACGTCGTACTCGATCGCTGGATTGAAGTTGGCGACGAGCTTCTGGTTTGAATAGGTGGACGACGTGACGGCCGAAGTGAAGCCGGCGGACCAGTGCGGGCCCAGGCTGCGGACGAGGAGGTTGTCGAGGCTCCAGTCGCCCTCCTTCGTGCGAAAAGTCTCGGTGTCGGAGATGGCGTAGCGGCTCGTGTTGCGGCTGCGGTATCCGGACAGCCTGATCTTCCACTGCTCGGTGGTGCGGCTGGCGGAGACGCTGGTGCTGAAGTAACCGCTCGACTGCGACACCTCGCCGTACCGATCGGTCGATCCGCTCAGCCGGAAGACCCAGTAGTTCCAGGGGTCCTTGACCGGTGCGCCGGTCGCAGCCGGCGCGCCCTGGCCGGATTCCGGTGTCGCGAAGCTCACGTCCAGATGCGCGGCCGAATCGGACTTCATGGCGAACTCGACAAGACCGAATTTGAATATCCGCGTCAGGCCCTGCCGTACCTCGTCGGCTGAGGCTGCCACCGGCAGCGACAGAGAGAGGCGCCGATCCTGATTGGCGAAGGCGCCGCGCCCGGTGAACGCAAACAGCCACGTGCGTACGCCGGCGTCGGGCAATTGGGCGTCGATGGTGACCTCTACGGTCGCATTGGCGCGGTCGGTCACGTACTCGACGAAGGTGACGGCGGACTTGAGGGCCGCGTCGCATCCGTCGCAGGTCAGGAACACGCGCACGGGCCGAGTGGCGGTAGTCGAGGTGGATGCGGGCGGCGCCTGCGCCTGTGCCTGTGCCTCGGCGGTGCGCGGCAGTAACAGGACCAGCGCGCACCAAGCGCCGATGAACAGGGGTCTCACGTCACCGCTTAGACGCCGCCGATGTACGGCCGGTTGGGACACGAAACGAGCCCGGGCGTCGTTTTCTGCGTCATCTAACTAAGGAGGAGACTGGGAGAAAACGACGCCCGGGCTCATTTCCTGGCGACGATTGCGTAATCCCGGTGCGTGAACATCCGTGCATTCAGACGCTCCGCATGGGCGTTCAAGGCCTCGGCAAGATCCGCCGTGGACGGACTACTACCGTCGGCCGTTGCCGGTGCTGCGGGCAGCGGAACCGTCGGCAGTTTTTCTTCCGCGCCGAACGGCGACCGGTACTGGATCTCCACCGAACGAAACCCGCTGGCTTGAACGAGGTACCGCAGGGTGTCGGGATGCAGCGGCCGCGCGTGTGTGAAGTCCCGAATGTAGCTGTCAAAAAACGCGGACCAGCACGCCGCATTGATGGTCTCGAGGACGACCGCGGCGTCCGGTCTGAGAGCACGGTACGCGGCCTCGATGAATCGGATCAGGTACGCGGGCTCGAGGTGCTCGACCACCTGAATCGCAATGAGGCCGCCAAGCGACTGTTCCGGCTGTGCGGCGAGGAAGGTCAGTGCATCGGCTTTGTCGGCCGTGAGACCGCGCGACCGGCAGAGCGCAACCATCTCGTCGTTTACGTCAATCCCGCGCGCGGTGACACCGCGTTCCCGAAAGAGCTCGAGCAGTTCGCCGCGGCCGCAGCCGACATCCAGGACATTCCCGGCGCCGGCAAAAAGTGGCAGGTAGTCGCCGAGACGTTTCCTGATCTCCTCGGTCGAGCCACGATACCGATCTTCGAAGGCGACGTACGCAAAGGCATTGGGATCCGGCGCGTTTAGCGACGCCGTGGAGGCCGGTTCGTAGGCCGGGCCTTTCGGCCCGGCAACACCCATCGCTTCCACCGTCCTCTTCAGCGACAGCGTGCTCTGCTGAGCCAGTGACGCCACTTCGCGCAGCTCGTCATAAGCCTTCGTGAGCGCCGCCGTTCTGGCTTCGTACCGTTGTTCGCGGGCCTGCAGCGTATCCCACTGCAGCCGCCAGTCGGTCGCGAGCGCATTGACAGCGGCATGCACGGCTTCTGCTCCCGCTCCGGATCCCGCGCCGCCGCGGCGGCTTGATGCGAACGGCGCGACCGTCTGTCCGTACCAGATCACATGCGAGTGAAAGTGTCGCGTCGCGTCGAGGAGCGCGCGAATCACGTCGGCCTGGCGGTTGATCGTCGCCAGCATCGCGCCATTGAGCGCGCGCCGGCGCCACGGCAGCATGCGGCCGACTTCGGACATCAGGCGGCCAAGGAATCCCGAGCCTGCATCCGATCCCGACCAGCTCTGGTTCAGCCGGACAATCTCCCGCTCGACCGCGGCGACACTTTCGACGAGCGGATCGGGGAGCTGTGAGGCGGTATCGAGCGCCGCGAGCGCGGCCACGTAGCGACGCTCGGCCTGTTCGCGCTCGCGCTCGAGCCGGCCGATGACCGCCTCGTGCTGGTCGTCACTCATCGGGACGCCATGGTACAACGGCCCACCGGCGCCAGACGCTCCGCGAGGCCCTCGTCACGCCACACGTCGGCCGCGAGAACGCCGCGGACGTGCGCGGCAGGATCGGCGATGAGATGCGCGGGCCAGTCCGGGGACGGCACCGGCACCGGCAGATCGATCGCACGGGCGAGCGCGCGTTCATAGTCGGCGACCATCCGTTCCATCGTGTGCTCGCGCTCCCACCACGCGCGCGCGGCCGCGCCGATGCTTCCACGGAGCGCCCCGTCCACGCCGAGCCGTCGCATCGCCGCCCGGAGGGAGTGATTGAGATCGCGCAGGTCGATGGCGACGGTGATCGCGCGCTCGTCGGCTCCTGGCGCCAGGTCATCGCATGGCGTCAGCCGCCGCCACGTGCGCGGATCGAGCGCGGGCAGATGCGATTGGTGGGGTAGGTCGATGATGACCGTCGCTCGGCCGAGCGCCAGGCTGCGCACCCACGGTCCGGACGTCTCGAGCGCGGTCGGCCAGCGGAGATTCAGCACCACGTCGGTTGCCGCGATCGCTCGATCGAATTCATCGTCGCTCGCGCCGGCGAGGAGCGTGACCGCATCCTCGAGATGCAGGCCGGCGATGCGGTCGGCGAGACCGAGAATCGGATCGGCAGCGCCCGCGAGAAGGAGCCGCGCGCCGGGAATCCAGGCACGGACGGACTCGAACGCGGCGAGGATTTCCACGATCCGTTTCTCGGCAGAGAGTGCGCCAAAGGCGCCGAAGACCACCGCGTCATTGCCGATACCGCGGGCGCGCCGGAATTCCTCATGAGCGGTTGTCACATCGAGGGTGCCCGGGCCTTCGCCGAGTGCGATGTGCTCGACCGACCGCCCCGGGAACTCCGATTCGAGCTCACGTACGACGCCGGGCGAATGCGCCGCGACCAGCCGGGATGTTTCGACAATGCCGCGTAGCATGGGCCACTGGTAGTAGAAGGGTCCGTCCAGACCGAAGAGTCCGAAGTTGGCGCCCGCAATGCCTGCGCCTGGATGATTCCATGCGAATTCCGCGACGTAGTCGGCGCCCCTGTCCGCCGACAGCAACGCCTCGGCGCGCGCGTGATGCACGCGCGCGTCGTGCAGCACCGCAAGGCCGCCGTAGCGGTAGAGATACGGCCAGATGTAACGATGCAGGTGCGAGTTACCGACCTGATACACGGACAGGTCGTAGTGGCCCTTCGACTGACGCCAGACAAAATCGTGCGCGTTGATGACGCGATGCGATCCGGCTGCGGGCGCCTCGTCCGCCATCGGCTGGCACCGCACACGCGTTGCATCGACAAAGACATCCACGGCATGCCCGCGCGCGGCGAGCAACGGCACGAGTTCGGCCGATCGGCCGGCAATACCGCTCCTCTGAGGCGGCCATGGCGACCACCACGCAAGTCTCACGGCGCGATTATAGGTGCGGGGTCGGTGCGGGGTCAGACCGGGGTCAGACCACTTTGGAGATTCTCCAATGTGGTCTGACCCCGGTCTGACCCCGCACCGACCCCGCGCGCCCCGCGCGTATACTTCGCGGATGCCGACAGGCGACCGGATCGGTGAGCTGGTCGAAGAGACGTACGCCGAACTGCACCGACTGGCTGCCAGCTACATCCGTCGCGAAGCCCACAAGAGCGTTCAGGCCACCGAGCTCATCCACGAGGCCTACCTGCGGCTCGCAAAGGACGCGCCGGCCCGGTTCGAGAACCGCCCGCACTTCGTCGCCATCGCGGCCATCGCGATGCGCCGGCTTCTGGTCGAACGCGCCCGGGCGCGCGTCGCGGCGAAGCGCGGCGGCGTCGCGCACGCGCAGGTCACGCTCGACGATGCCCTGCTCGCCGGCGGCGGCGAAGCCGGCCAAATCGACATGATCGCCCTCGACCGCGCGCTCGAGGAGCTCGGGAATCATGATGCGCAGCAGGCGCGCGTCGTCGAGCTGCGCTATTTCGGAGGCCTGTCGATCGAGGAGACGGCAGAGGCCCTCGAGATCTCTCCGGCCACCGTGAAGCGTGACTGGGCGTTTGCGCGCGCCTGGCTGCTGCGCGCGCTCGAGGGCACCGCGTCTTCATGACGGGCGATCGATGGGGTCGCGTCAAGGATCTGTTTCATCAGGCGCTGGATCGACCTGAAGCCGGCCGGGACGCATTCCTGGTGCAGGAGTGCGGAGACGACGTGGCGCTCCTCGAGGAAGTGCGCTCGCTCGTCGCCGCGGGCAGCCGTTCGGAGACTTTTCTCGAGGCCGGGATCGATCCGTCAATTCGCCCTGCTGTTGGTCACTACCAGGTCGAACGAGTGATCGGCCGCGGCGGGATGGGCGTCGTCTACCTTGCCTTCGACACCAAGCTGAGACGCCGCGTCACGCTCAAGGCGATATCACCGGGGTTCAGCCACGACCCCGCAAGACGCGAGCGCCTGCGCCGGGAGGCGCGCGCGGCGGCGGACCTCAATCACCCGGGCATCGCGACCGTCTATGCGCTCGAAGAGTTCGGCCCGGAACTGTTCATCGCCGCCGAATACATTCCAGGCGAGACGCTGCGCGAGGAAATTTCCAAAGGCCCCGCGCCGATCGAACGCGCCTTCGAGACGGCTACCGCTCTCGCGGGGGCGCTGGCCGCCGCGCATGATCGCGGCGTCATTCATCGCGACCTCAAGCCCGAGAACGTCATCCGCATGCCTGATGGTGGCATCAAGATCCTCGACTTTGGGCTCGCGCAGATGACGTTCGAGAGCCGGGATGAAACGCAGCTGCCCCCGCAAGGCCGAGTCATCGGCACGCCGGCGTACATGGCGCCCGAACAGATTCGCCGCGAAGCGTGCGACGGCCGGACGGACCTGTTTGCGTTCGGCGTTCTGATGTTCGAGCTCATGGCCGGCGCGCACCCGTTCAGCGGGCAGGATACGCCATCGACGCTGGCGCGGATTCTCGAGACCAGTCCCGAGCTGCCGGCAATCGCGCCGGATGATGCGCACCGCCGAGTCCGCGAGGAACTGTCGGCGATTGTCCGCCGGTGTCTCGCCAAGTCGCCGGACGCCCGCTTCAGTTCGGCGCACGCGCTGCTTGTCGCGCTCGAAGCGATCCGCAACGGCGGGGCGCGCCGCGAGGCCGGGCAGACACGAGGGCCGGATCAGGCCATGCGATGGTGGGAATTCCATCAGGGCGCCGCGTGTTTTTCTTACGGGGCGCTCATGGTGCCGCTCTGGATGGCGCGGGAGGCCATCGGCAATCGGATGGGAATGCTCGTGTTCCTCACCGGCCTGCTCGGGACCGTCGCGGCCGTCGTCCTTCGCCTTCATCTCTGGTTCGCCGCATCGTCCCTGCCGGACGAATGGCGGGCACAGCGCGCGCAGAGTCACCCGTGGCTGCGCGCCGCCGAGCTGGCGCTGGTTGCGGCGCTGGCCGCCGCCGGCGTCTGGATCCTAGACGCCAGGCCCGCCCTCGGCGCCGTGCTCCTTTCCGCCGCCTTGGCCGTGCTCTTGAGTTTCATAGTGATTGAGCCCGCCACGACCCGGGCGGCTTTCAAGCGCTTCTAGCCTCCGTTACCTCCGCTCCGGCGCCTCCGGGCACCCATTGAGCCTCCGTGTCCTCCTTTGACGCATTGGTGATCAAGGAGTCGCAATGGAAACCACTGCAACCGCAGCGAGACCCTTCAAGGATGCCAATCGCGTGATCGTGAGCGTGCTGGCGCCCGCTGAGAAGAAGACGCTTCGCTTCCTCGCCGCCCGGATGCCGGCCGCGGTCAATTCGGATCACCTGACAGTGCTCGCGCTCGTGGCGATGCTCGGAGCCGGCCTGTCCTACTGGTATGCGCGCTACTCACCGGCCGGGCTGGTGCTCGTCGCCGTGTGTCTTGCCGTCAACTGGTTCGGAGACAGCCTGGACGGGACGCTGGCGCGGTATCGCAACCATCAGCGTCCGCGCTACGGGTACTACGTCGATCACGTCGTCGACGCCTTCGGCGCGCTCTTCCTGCTCGGAGGCCTCGCGCTTTCAGGCTACATGCATCCGATGCTGGCCATGGGTCTGCTCGTCGGATTCCTGATGCTGTCGGCGGAGACTTACCTCGCCGCGCATGTGCTCGGCGAGTTCCGCATCACGCACTTCCAGCTCGGCCCGACCGAGATGCGCATCCTGCTGGCGATAGGGACCCTGTGGCTGCTCGTGCGGCCGACGGTGCAGCTGGCGGGGCAGTCGTTCAGGCTGTTCGACGTCGGCGGTGTCATCGCGATTGCCGGCATGTTCGTGACGCTGGTGACGACGGCCATGGTGCATACACGGCAGCTGTATCGCGCCGAACCGATTCCGGGACGCGAGAAGGGACGGTTGTGAGCATTCTGCGGCGGGCGTTCCGGTTCTACTCGGTCGGAGCCGCGGGCGCGACGCTGCAGCTGCTGATCGTGGCGCTGCTCGCGCATGGTGCCGGCGTTCACTACGCGCTTGCGACCGCGACTTCGCTCGCCGCGACCCTCGTCCACAACTTCGCCTGGCACGTGCGATGGACGTGGCGGGATCGCCCGTTAGGCGTGGGCTACGCACCGGCGTTCGCGAAGTTCGCGACCGCCAATGGCGGAGTCTCAATCGTGGGCACGACTGTCCTCGTGCCTCTGTGCGTCGAGTGGCTCGCACTTCCGGCGGTGGCCGCGAACGCGGTGACGATCGCCGTGTGTGGTCTCGTCAACTTCTGGCTGGCGTCCCGGGTGTTCAGCGGTAGTTCCCGAACTGCAGCTCCACGCCGAAGTCGCCGCCACGCAACAGCCGGATGGCATCCTGGAGCTCGTCCTTCGACGCTGATGACACGCGAACCTGATCGGCCTGGATTGATGCCTGGACCTTCTTGAGCTTCTGGTCCTTGAGGAACTGAACGATCTTCTTGGCGGCCTCGACCGGGATGCCCTGCTTCAACGTCACCGTCCGCTTGAGCATGCCGCCGGCGATGGGCTGCGGCTCCGAGGCGTCGAGGTTCTTGACCGGGACGCCGCGTCGAATCATTCGCGTCTGGAGGATGTCCCAGAGCGCCTCCATCTTCATCTGGTCATCGGCGACGAGGTCGATGATGCTCTCCGCCCGTTTGAAGTCGATGGACGCCTTCGAACCCTTGAAGTCGTAGCGCTGCGCTACTTCCTTCCTTGCCTGGTTGACGGCATTGTCGACTTCCTGGAGATCGACGCTGGAGGTGATGTCGAAGGACGACTGCGACGCCATGCGGTCAATTAAATCATCCGCGCTCTGATCTCCGCGGGTGGCACGTCGCAGGCGTTCGATTTGCCCGCGATACGGTGCCGGATCGCCGCGATCATTCGATAGACGCCATCGCGTACGGGCAGCGGGACCCACAGGAACACTCTGGCCAGATTCCAGGGCGGGGACAGTCGTCCGGCGATGCGAAGGCTGGCCGTGGATCGCAGGAACACCTGGCCGTCCTCGATGAGCACCAGACTGCGAGTCATTTCTCTCGTAAGCCCATGTTCCGCTAGGAGTTCGACGCCTCGTGGGGTCTGGGAGGCGCCGAACCGGAAGTAGCCGCCGGGGTCGCGCCGCGCGATGAACTTCACGCTGCCTTCGCAGAACGCGCAGGTGCCGTCGAACAGAATGACGGCGGTTCTGCCTCCCGGCGCGTCCTCAGCCATACCATGCGAGTGTCCCACGGAACCTGTTGCGAGGGGCCGGTGTCTATGTTGGGATAAGCAACATACTGCAATTGACGATTGCCGCCCGGGAGGTTCCCATGCGTCGCGCGTTGCCCCTTCTCGCCCTTCTGACCGTTTCCTTCGTCGCGACTGCCGCACCCTTTGCCGGGCCAGCCCACAGGCGCGTGCCCGAGGTCGTCGTGCACGAGTGGGGCACGTTTACCACGGTCGCGGGCGAGGATGGACAAGCGATCAACTGGCTGCCTCTCGGCGGGCCGTCGGATCTGCCGTGCTTCGTCGAGCGCTACAAGAACGGACTGTACAAGGTGATCGGCACCGCGGCGGAGCAGGAGGGGCCGGTCGATTACGCCACGGCGCGCTCGTCTCTCGTCGGCACGGTTCGCATGGAAACACCCGTTCTGTATTTCTACTCGCCTGAAGAGACGAACGTCGCCGTCAGTGTCCGGTTTCCGCGCGGCCTGATGACGGAGTGGTACCCCAAAGCGATCGTGGCTCAGCCGAGTGTGGTGCCGAGCATCCTCGACAATCCCAACCTGGTCGGGACGATCCGATGGCCGAGCGTTCAGATCATGCCCGCGCGCGCCGGCGAGTTTCCGCAGGGTGCTGGAAAGAGCCACTACTACGCCGCGCGCGCAACGGACTCGGCGCCCGTCTACGCCGGCGGCCAGTTCGAGAAGTTCCTGTTCTATCGCGGCGTCGCGAGTTTCCCCGCGGTGCTGTCTGCCGCGCTCGCCGACGACGGCAGCGTGCGCCTGACGAATCGGGGCGCGCGGCCGATTCCCCACGTCCTGCTGTTCGAGAACCGCGGCGGTGCGATGTCGTACCGGCTCGGCGGCGCGCTCGAGGGCTCGCAGACGCTTGCGCGTGCGTCGAAGACGACGGACGTTGCCGGACTCCGGGCGGAGTTGATCTCGATGCTGACCAAGACCGGCCTGTTCCAGAAAGAGGCGGAAGCGATGGTGGCGACGTGGGGCGATTCCTGGTTCGAGGAAGGCGCGCGCATTTTCTACGTCGTTCCGCCGCAGTCGGTGGACGAGATTCTGCCGCTGACGGTGACGCCGGCGCCCGCGGCGATCGCGCGGGCATTCGTTGGCCGCATGGAGTTGATCACACCGGAGGCGCTCGTGCGCGCCCAGACGGCGCTCGCCACGGGTGACGACGCCGCGCTCGAACGCCAGGGCCGGTTCCTGGGTCCCATCACCGACCGCCTGATCGCGCGGACGACATCTGTCAGCGAGCGCAACCGCATCCGCGCCGTCACCAACACCGTCTTCGCCGCGTATGTGAAGCGGATGGGCGACTGTCAGTGAAAACGAGCCCGGGAGTCGTTTTCCCGGTCTCCATCCTTTATTAAGGCTTCGAGAAAACGACTCCCGGGCTCATTTCCGACGCCGAAGGCGCCACATCTTGTAGAACGTGCGGCCGTAGGCGAGGCCGAACCTGATCAGTTTGGCGTGGGATTGCCCTGCCTGTCGTGGACGGTACTGAAACGGCACCTCGGTCAGCGTCCCGCCCCTGTTGACGATGAGGATGAGGATTTCTTCCAGGACGTCGAAGTCTGACGCGGTGAACGTGATCTGTTCGAGGGCCGCGCGCCGGTAGAGCCGAAAGCCACTGGAGATGTCGTGGATGTTCAGACGGAAGGCGGTCGTGAACACGACATTGAGGACGCGGCTGAGGACGGAGCGCAGCGCCGGCATCTCGCCGCCACCGCCCGGCACGTACCGCGACGCGATGACGATGTCCGCGCGATCGCGCGCGTCCCACAGCGACACGATCACTTCCGGCTCGTGCGACAGATCGCTGTCCATCGTCTGGACGTGACGGCCGCGCGCGGCCTCGAATCCCGTTCGGAGCGCCCCGCCGTACCCGCGGCCCTGCTGCGGAATCACGCGCCCGCCGGCCCTGGTCGCCTCGTCGACCGTGCCGTCGATCGAGCCGCCATCGACCACGATGATCTCCGCACGGATGCCGAGCCTCGCGATCGTGGCCTGGCAACGCGCCACCAACGGTCCGATGTTGCCGGCCTCGTTCAGCGCCGGAATGATGATGGACAAATCGATCGGCGTCTCGGTTGCGGTGCTCGCGGACACGGGTTCTACTTTTCGCGCAGCGCCTTCAGGACGGCATCGAGGCTCTTCTTCGCGTCACCGAAAAGCATGCGCGTGTTGGGCCGGAAGAACAGCGGGTTCTCGACGCCCGCGTAGCCGGCAGCCATGCCGCGCTTGAGCACGATGGTCGTCTTGCCCTTCCAGACCTCCAGCACGGGCATGCCCGCGATGGGGGAGTCCGGCTCGTCGAGCGCGGACGGATTGACAATGTCGTTCGCGCCGATGATGACGGAGACATCGACCTCGGGAAAGTCCTCGTTGATCTCTTCCATCTCGTGGACGATGTCGTACGGGACTTTCGCCTCCGCGAGAAGCACGTTCATGTGGCCCGGCATGCGGCCCGCGACCGGATGGATCGCAAACCGGACGTTGACGCCTTTTTCGCGCAGAAACTTCGTGATGTCGTTGACAACGTGCTGCGCCTGCGCGACGGCCATGCCGTAGCCCGGGACAATGACGACGTTCTTCGCACGGGCGAGTAGCGCGGCCGTTTCAGCCGCGTCGATCGAGATCGTGTCGCCCTGCGCCGCCGTGCCGGATTTGGCCGGCGCGCCCTCGCCGCCGCCGAAACCACCGGCGATGACCGAGAGGAACTTGCGGTTCATGGCGCGGCACATGATGTAGCTCAGAATCGCGCCGCTCGAACCGACCAGCGCGCCCGTCACGATGAGCAGATCGTTGTTCAGCATGAAGCCCGTCGCCGATGCCGCCCAGCCCGAATAGCTGTTCAGCATCGACACGACGGCCGGCATGTCCGCGCCACCGATGGCCATGACCATGTGCACGCCGAAGACGAGGGCCAGGCCCGTCATGATGAGCAGTTGCGTCATGCCGCCGCCGGCGGCCGACTGCTGCACGAACTGCCACGCCACCACGAGTGCGGCAACGAGGAGCCCGAGATTGAGCCAGTGACGGCCCGGCAGTGTCAGCGGCTTGCCGCCGATCGTCCCGTTCAGCTTGCCGAATGCGATGACGGAGCCTGAGAACGTCACCGCGCCTATCAGGATCCCAAGATATGTCTCGACGTCGTGAATCGTCTTCTCAATTGCAGTGCCCGTGGGCGCGACCGCCTGATCCATGAAGTTCGCGAACCCGACGAGTACCGCGGCCAGACCCACGAGGCTGTGCAGGATTGCAACGAGTTCGGGCATCTGCGTCATCCGCACGCGCTGCGCCAGCACGAGGCCGATGCCGCCGCCGACCACCAGGCCGCCCAGAAGAACCGCGTAGTTCGCCGTGACGACGCCGCCGACCGTGGCGAAGAAGGCGAGCAGCATGCCGGCTATGCCGAAGACATTGCCGCGCCGCGCGGTCTCCGGATTACTGAGGCCGCCAAGCGCGAGGATGAACAGAATGGCCGACGCGATGTAGGAGGTGGTGACAAGGCCCGTGCTGATGGTCATGCCCGCCTACTTCCTGAACATCTCGAGCATGCGACGCGTCACCGCGAAGCCACCGGCGATATTGACGCTGGTGAGGACGACCGTCGCCACCGCCATCCAGACGACGGCCTGTGACGTGGAGCTGATCTGAATCAGGGCGCCGATGATGATGATGCTGCTGATGGCGTTCGTGACGCTCATGAGCGGCGTGTGCAGCGCCGGCGTCACGTTCCAGACGACCATGTAGCCCACGAAACACGCGAGCACGAACACCGTGAAGTGATTGAGAAACGCCGCCGGCGCCACCGCGCCCACGCCGAAGAGCGCCGCGGCGCCGAGCACCGCCGCGATCATCGCGCCCGGACCGGATTTCACCGGCCGCATGCGATGCTTCGTGTGCTCCGAATCTCCGTGCGTTCCCGTTCGTTCCCGTTCGTTCCCACTTGTTCCCGTCGTTGCTGTTTTCACGGGCGTGGCCGTCAATTTCGGCGCTGGCGGTGGCCACGTGACCTCGTGGCCCTTCACCACCGTCGCACCGCGAACGACTTCGTCCGCGAAGTCGACGGCGAGCTGGCCGTCCTTCTTCGGCGTCATGTCGTCGAGCAGGTGCCGGAGGTTCGTCGCGTAGAGCTGGCTCGATTGCGCCGCGAGGCGGCTGGGCAGATCGGTGTAGCCGATGATCGTGACGCCCTGGCGCTTCACGACCTCACCCGGAACGGTCAGCTCGCAGTTGCCGCCCTGTTCCGCCGCGAGGTCGACGATGACGCTGCCGGCTCTCATCAATGCCACGGTGTCAGCGGTGATGAGTTTCGGGGCCGGTTTGCCGGGTATCAGCGCCGTCGTGATGATGATGTCGACTTCCCTGGCCTGGGCCGCGAACAGCGCCATCTCGGCCTTGATGAATTCCAGGCTCATCACTTTCGCGTAACCGCCGACGCCCGCGCCTTCTTCCTTGAAGTCGAGCTCGAGGAACTCGGCGTCCATGCTCTGCACCTGTTCCTTGACGTCCGGTCTCGTGTCGAACGCACGGACGATCGCGCCGAGCGCCCTCGCCGCGCCGATGGCGGAGAGACCTGCGACACCGGCGCCGATCACCAGCACCTTCGCGGGTGGAATCTTTCCCGCGGCGGTGATCTGTCCCGTAAAGAAGCGGCCGAAGTGCTGCGCCGCCTCGATCACCGCGCGGTACCCCGCGATGTTGGCCATCGAGCTCAGCGCGTCCACCTTCTGCGCGCGTGAGATGCGGGGGATGCTGTCCATCGCCAGTGCGGTGACGCCCTTCGACGACAACTGCTGCAGGAGATCCGGCCGCTGCGCCGGCCAGATGAACGTGATGAGAACCTGTCCCTCGTGCGAGAGGTCCAGTTCATCGACCCCGAGGACGGGATGTGCCGCCGGTGGGCGGACTTTCAGAATGATGTCGCTCGTTGCCCACAATTCGCGTGCGTCGCCGACAACCGTTGCGCCGGCTCTGCGATACGCCTCATCGTCGAAGCTCGAGCCAAGGCCGGCGCCCGACTCGACGGCGACGGTGAATCCGAGCTTCTGAAGTTGTGTGACAACGTCCGGGGTGGTCGCCACCCGCATTTCGCCGGGGTGGATCTCTCTGGGAACACCAATCCGCATACAGGCCACCGGCCAGTTTATCGCGGAATGCGCGACACGCGGTTCGCGGGCGTAGAATCGGCCATGGTTTCAGTGCAATTGAGGCGTGTTCCCGCGCTTGCTGTGAGCGCGATCGCGTCGATCGTGGCGGCTGCGAGCCTTGGCGCCCAGCAGCAGCCTGCCTTCCGTGCCGGCGTCGACCTCATGAGCGTCGATGTCGCCGTTGTCGACAAGAGCGGCGCGCCCGTGACGTCGCTCTCGGCCGCCGACTTCGCGATCGCATTGGACAAGAAGCCGAGGCGCATTGTTGCGGCAGACTTCGTGAGCTCCGTGCGGGGGGAGCGGGCCGCGGCGTTCCGGTCTGCCCCGGCCGCGTCGACGAATCTCCATGGGATCGCGCCGCGGACTCTGGTGTTCCTGGTCGACACCGAACAGATCCCGAGTGGCGGCGGACGCGTTGCAATCAAGAGCATCGGCGAGTACCTGGATCGCCTGAATCCCGACGATCGCGTCGGGGTCATGACACTTCTGGACAATCGCGTGCCGCCAACCACCAACCGCGCGCCGGCGCGCGAAGTCTTCGACAAACTGATTGGGACCTCGGCCCGGCTGCGCGACCGTGAGATGACCTTCGGCGAGGCCGCCGGCGTGGCCACTCGCGACCGGAGGGCGCTCCTCGCATACTGGTCCCGCATCGCAGATCAGGGCAGCGGCATGCCCAACGATCGCACGTGCTCACCGCCGCAGGGCTATGAGTCGGTCACGACCGTGTCGCAGGTGTGCGTCTCGCAGGCCGAGCTCGCGATCGAACGGTTCCGGTTCGAATCGCGCCGGGTCATCAATCGCCTCGTCGCGGTCGCGGACGCGATGGCGACGATTCCTGAGCCGAAGTCGATCGTCCTGGTCTCCGGGGGCCTTTTCGTCGACGAGAAGCTTCAGACCGATTTGAAGGAATTCGCCAGGCTTGCCGAGCGCGCACGCGTGTCGCTGTCGGCGGTCTTCATCGAGCCCGACGGCAGCGGAGGCGGCAGCAGCAACGCCGATACGAAGCGGCTCGATAGTCAGACAGGATTCGGCGGACTCGTGGATCTCGCGACGATCGCCCGTGGATCCGCGCACCGCGTGGTGTCGACATCGGCGCCTGCGCTCACGCGCCTCGATCGCGAGCTCTCAGGCTACTACGTCGTGTCCTTCGAGCGGGACCCGGAGGACGCCGCCGGCAAGACGTTGGAACTCGAACTGCGATCCACGCGGGCGGATGTGACCGTCATGTCACGCAAGGTCCACACACCTGGCCGCGCGATGATCGCGCCCGTGCCGGACACGGCGGCGACGGACCTGAAATCGGGAGTCACCGCGCTTCTGCGCTCGTCCACCCCGGTGGCCGGAGTGCCGATGTCCATCGACGCGTTCGCGATGCCGGCCTCCGCCGGTGGATCCGAAGCGCGCGTCATTCTCGCGATCGAGATGGGACGCGACGCGGCCGCAGTCTCCGCTCTCGGCTTTCAGTTCGCCGATGCCGGTGGAAAAGTGCTGGGTGACGGCTATGAGGCACCCGCCAAGGTGGTACCCATCGGGCCGGGACGTTCTCTGTTCGTGACCGGTGTTGCCGCCGCATCCGGCCGTTTCGTCGTCCGTGCCGGTGCCATCGACTCGAAGGGCCAGCGCGGAAGCCTGCAGCACTCGTTCGAGATCGCTCCCTGGCCTCAGGGCCAGGTCCGCCTGAGCGACCTCATGTTTGGTTCCGTGTCGTCCGGCGAATTCACCCCGGGCGCGGGTTCTTCCGCCGACGGCCGGCTCGCCATGCGTCTCATCGTCCGGGACAACTCCCAGAAGTTCGATGCGCTCCGCGTCCAGCTCGTCGTCGCACGCGCCGCCGACGGAACGCCCGTCGACGAGGTCGAAATCCCACTTCAGCAGACGCCCGATGCGTTCCGCCGCTTCGCTGACGCGAGTATCAGGATGGACGCATACCCCGCCGGCGACTACGCCGTCACGATGACGGTGACGGCGCAGGGGAGGGAAGTGGGGAAGAGCAGCAGAGTCTTTACTCGGCCTTCAGGCTTCTGACCGGATCCACCGCCGCCGCCCGCTTCGCCGGGACGACCGTGCCCGCCAAAGTGACGACAGCGAGCGCGCTGAGCGTGGCGGCGTATGTGACGGGATCGAGCGGCGAAACGCCGAAGAGCAGGCTGCTGATGAGCTGACTCGCGGCGATCGACAGCGCGAGGCCGATGCCGCCACCGATCGCCGTGAGGCGGGCGCCCTGCCAGAGCACCATGCGGACGACGCGCGCGCGATCGGCGCCGAGCGCCATGCGGACGCCGATTTCCTTCGTGCGGCTGGCGACGGCGAACGCCGTCACGCCGTAAATCCCGAGGCCGGCGAGGAGCAGCGCGATCGCGCCGAGGCCTCCCGCGATCGAGGCCGCGAGTTTCTGCGGCAGCAGCCCGAGATCGGCATACGACTGCAGCGACTGCATGCGCACGAGCGGCAGGTTCCGATCGAAGGCGGCGACGGCCTGCCGCACGGCCGGTTGCAGGACGGGCGCGCCGCCCTTGCCGCGGATGAAATAGTTCACTTCCCGCAGTGGCTGCTGTGCGAACGGCACGTAGATGAACGGCGCCGGCGCCTCGCCGACCCAGCGATACTTCGCGTCGCGCGCGATGCCGACGATGGTGATGCTCTCGATCGACGACTCACGGCCCGGGCGGAAGTCGCCGTTCTCGAGCCGCTGTCCCACCGGATCCTGATCCGGCCAAACCATTCGGGCGAAGCGCTCGTTGACGATGGCGACACGCGGCATGCCATCGCGATCGTCGGGACCGAAGCCCCGCCCGCGGAGGATCGGCATCTCCAGGGCACTGAAGTAGTCTGGCGACACGACATTCCAGTCCGTGCGGATCTCCGCTTCACGGTCCGTCACGCCGGGCCGGCGCAGTGGCCCCAGGCCCAGGCCGCCGCCATCGAGCGGGACCATGCGCGCGAATCCGACGCGTTCGACGCCGGGAATCGCAGACAGGCGCTCTCGCAATTGCTCGGTGACGGCCGGCGCTTGTTCGTCCGTGTACCCGCCCAGCGACAACTCGAGGCTGGCGACTTCGATGCCGGACACGGTGAATCCAGGATCGACGCTCGTGGCGGTGCCGAGCGCGCGCAGGAACAGCCCGGCCACGATGATGAGCACGAGGCAGAAGGCGAGCTGCGCGGTGATGAAGATGTGCCGCAGCCGCTGACGCCGCGGCGCTGAAGAATCCGACTTGAGGTCGGGGACGAGGTTCGCGCGCACGCTCTGCAGCGCGGGTGCGAGTCCCGTCATGACGGCGGTGACGAACGCAAGCAAGGAAGCGAACGCCAGCACTCGCCAGTCGATCGTGAGATCGAGCGCGAGCGGGAAGGGCAGCGCGGGCAGCGCCGCCGCCATGCTCCGCGACATGAACCATGCGATGAAGAGCGCGACGACCATCCCGACGGAGGCAAGAAGCAGCGCTTCGGTCATGAGCATGCCGAACAGCGACCGCCGAGAGGCGCCGAGGGCGAGACGCACGGCGATTTCGCGCGTGCGTGCCGCGCCGCGCGCGAGCATCATGCCGGCGAGGTTGGTGCACGTCACGAGCAGCACCAGGCCGGCCACGCCCATGAGGATCGCGAGGAACGGTGCGACGAACTCGCTTCCGATGCCGGGCACGCGGCTGGCGCTGGATGCGGCCAGGCCCCTGCCGCGGTAGATTTCCGGAAACTGCCGTTCGAGATCGGCAGAGAAGTTGTTCAGGTACGCCTGCGCCTGCGCCCGGCTCACACCGTCTTTCAGACGCCCGCCCATGATGAACCCGGCGTTCTCTCGTCCCTGCAGGGTGTTTTCGTCGAGGAGCCCGCGCGCGTGCGAGGTCAGCGTCAGCCAGACATCCGGCGCCAACACCGTGCTCCCCTGGTATCCCGCCGGTCCCACACCTGCGACCGTGAAGTGGTCGCCGTTCAGAACGATGTCCTGGCCGACGATCTCAGTGCGGCCAGCAAATCGCGTCTGCCACAAGGCGTGACTGAGAACGACCCTGCGATAGGGAACGCCGACGCGCACCTGGCTGGCGTCAAAGAACTGGCCGGCCGACGGGCGCAAGCCGAGCACGTCAAAGTAGTTCGCGCTGACCAGCTGACCGTAGATCCGCTCTGCGCCGCCCTCGGCTCCAAGGCTCAGTGGCTGTGGCTCCATCCGGATGGCAAAAACGCCTGAAAACACCGAATCGCGGTCGCGCAAGTCGGTGTACGTCAGGTACGACACGGTGTCGAAGCCGCGGCCATCCTCCGTGCGCCCGATGTCCACGAGACGCGCCGGATCCTTCACGCCGGCGGTAGGCACCAGAAAAATGGCGTTCGCCGCGGTAAAGATTGCCGTGTTCGCGCCAATCCCGATCGCCAGCGACGCAATCGCCGTGATCGTGAAGACCGGTGTGGTGGCGAGCATCCTGACCGCAAGTCGCACATGGCGTAGGATTGAATTCATCGTCTCCTCTGGAGCCTCTCTACGGATAACGCAGCACACGGAACAGGGTTAACAGCGGGCAAGGCCACCGATCCCGTCTGCGGCATGAAGGTCGACCCCGCCAACCCGCGCGGAGGCTCGTTCGAACACGCTGGGGCTATCTATTACTTCTGTTCGGCCAGCTGCCGGACGAAGTTCGTGGCGGATCCCGACGCATGGCTGAAGAGCGGCCCTAAGGGCAGGGGCACGCCAACCTACAACCTGCAACCAGCAACCAACAAGACTCGCACTCCGCACCCCGCACTCCGCGCTCCGCACCCGGCACCCGGCACTGCAGAGGTCCAGTGGACCTGTCCGATGCACCCGGAGATTGTGCGGTCATCCCCTGGCGACTGTCCGATCTGCGGCATGGCGCTGGAGCCACTGACGATCAGCGCAACGCCCGTCGAGAATCCCGAGCTCACCGACATGACCCGGCGGTTCTGGGTGGCTGCGGTTCTCTCCTTGCCGCTGCTGCTCATCACGATGGGCGGGATGTTCGGGCTGCCAATCGACCGCGTTGTGTCGATGTCCATCCGGCCCTGGCTCGAGCTCGCGCTTGCGACGCCCGTATGTCTCTGGGCGGGGTGGCCGTTCTTCGTTCGCGCGGTTCGTTCCGTGCAGACGCGCAACCTGAACATGTTCACGCTGATTGGTCTCGGCGTCGCGGTGGCCTTTGTCGAGAGTGTGATCGCGTTACTTGCGCCCGCATCGTTCCCGGAAACCTACCGCGATGAGATGGGCCACGTGCCCATGTACTTCGAGGCCGCCGCCGTCATCGTCACGCTCGTCCTGCTCGGCCAGGTCCTGGAGCTGCGCGCGCGCGGCCGGACGAGTGCCGCGATTCAGAAACTTCTCGGGCTTGCGCCCACGACGGCTCGCCGCATCCGGCCTGACGATACGGATGAAGACGTGCCGTTGTCCGAGATCCATCCGGGCGACCTGCTTCGAGTGCGGCCGGGAGAAAAAACTCCCGTCGATGGCGTGCTGGTTTCCGGCGCAAGCTCGGTGGACGAATCGATGATCACGGGCGAATCGATCCCCGTGCACAAGCAGAGCGGGGATCGCGTCGTTGGTGCGACCGTGAACGGCACCGGCAGCTTCGTGATGCGCGCGGAGAAGGTGGGCGGGGACACGCTGCTTGCGCGCATCGTCCGGCTTGTCGGCGAGGCCCAGCGGAGCCGGGCGCCGATCCAGCGCCTGGCGGATCGTGTCTCGGGGTACTTCGTCCCGGCGGTGATCGCCGTCGCCGCAGCGACATGGATTGTCTGGGCCTGGTTCGGGCCTGAACCACGGCTGGCGAATGCGTTCGTGAATGCCATCGCTGTGCTCATCATTGCGTGCCCCTGTGCGCTTGGCCTCGCGACGCCCATGTCGATCATGGTTGCGAGCGGCAAAGCCGCCACGCTCGGTGTCCTGTTCAGAAATGCCGAGGCAATCGAGACGCTCGGCGAAATTGACACGCTCATCGTGGACAAGACCGGAACGTTGACGCAGGGGAAGCCGGAGCTTACGTCCGTGAGCTGGGTCGATCCGTTTTCCGAGAATGAGTTGTTGGGGCTCGCCGCCAGTCTCGAGCGCGCCAGCGAACATCCGCTTGGTGGAGCCATTGTCAAAGGCGCACTTGCGAGGCGGCTGGAATTGTCGGCGCCGTCGGATGTGAAGTCATACACGGGCCGCGGCATCGAGGGCCGCGTCGATGGCCGCAAGGTCGCCATCGGCAATCGGGCGTTCATGGATTCGTTCAACGCCGGCGACGAAGGCCTCGCGCGCAAGGCAGAAGAAGGCCGCCACGACGGCCAGACGGTGGTGTTTGTGGCGGTCGACGGCAGACCCGCGGGTCTTCTCGGTGTTGCCGACCCCGTGAAGATCACGGCGGTTGAGGCGATTCGGGCGCTTCATGCCGAGGGCATCCGTATCGCCATGGTGACAGGCGACAGCGAGACGACGGCAGCTGCCGTGGCGCGCAAGCTCGGGATTGATATTAGCGACGTGCGTGCGGGCGTCACGCCTCAGGAAAAAGTGGCCGAGGTGAAGCGGCTTCAGAGCGCTGGGCGGCGAGTCGCGATGGCCGGCGACGGTATCAACGATGCGCCCGCATTGGCCGCGGCCGACGTCGGCATTGCGATGGGAACCGGCACCGACGTCGCCATGGAGAGCGGCGCGGTTACGCTGGTGAAGGGGGACCTGCGGGGCATCGTGCGGGCGCGCCAGCTCTCTCGTCAGACGATGCGCAACATCCGTCAGAATCTGTTCTTTGCGTTCGTGTACAACGCCCTGGGAGTGCCGATCGCGGCCGGTGTGTTGTATCCGATGTTCGGTATTCTGCTCAGTCCGACGATTGCCGCCGCAGCGATGAGCTTCAGCTCGGTGTCGGTGATCGCGAACGCGCTGAGACTTCGCCGGCCCTGAAGGGCCGGCCTACGCGGCACGTAGGCCGGGGCTTTGGACCCGGCGCCGGTAATCGCAAGCCACGAATTTGTCGTATCTGGAGCCAGCCGCCATGGCTCATAAGGAAAGCGCAGGTTTACTTCTGTACCGCTGGAACGGACCGGAGCTCGAGGTACTCCTCGGGCACCCCGGGGGTCCGTACTGGACAGGGAAAGACGAAGGAGCCTGGTCGATCCCGAAGGGCGGTCTCAATCCCGGCGAGGATCCCCTGGAAGGCGCGATCCGTGAGTTCACGGAGGAGACCGGCTTTGCCGCCACGGGGCCCTACATTCCGCTGGGCTCCATCACGCAGCGCAGCGGCAAGGTCGTCTATGCCTGGGCCGTCATGGGTGACGTCGACCCGACGAAGCTCGTGAGCATCAACACGACGACGGAGTGGCCGCCGCGCTCCCGCCGGTTCATTCAGATTCCCGAACTGGACCGCGCGCGATACTTCACCATGAGCGACGCGCGCCGTGCGATCAACGTCGCGCAGGCGGAGCTCCTGGACAGGCTCTACTTAATCGTCCACAAGTAGATCGCTGAGTTGTCCACGACCTGCGTCTTCTCCGCAGGCCATGTCGCGCCCAGCGTGAACGAATTCGCCACGATGCGCGAGCCCGGGCGAAGCTCTTTCTGCAGGCGCGGCCGCAGCCGCTCGTTCATGCTCTGCAGCAGGAAGAGCGCCACAACCGTGGCGTCCTTTATCTCCAGGTTGGGATCGAAGATGTCGCCGACGAAGAACCGGACCTTGTCCGCCACCCCGGCCTTCTTCGCCGCGGCGTTGGCTTCGTCGATCCGCTGGGGATCGATGTCCACGCCGACGCCGCGGGCGCCGAACTGCCTCGCGGCCGCGATGACGATGCGCCCGTCGCCGCAGCCGAGGTCGTAGACCACGTCGTTCTTCGTGACATTGGCGAGTCTGAGCATCGCGGTGACGACACGATCCTCGGTGGGAATCCAGATGACGTCGGGACGGCGCGCGGGCGCCTGCGCGCCGCCCGTGGATTGCGCGGCGACGCTCGCCGCCGCCAGCGCAATCGAACACACGATAGTGGCTGATTTCAGCACGGTGCCTCTGCCCCCATCATAATCAAGAGCATGAAGACCCTCGTCGCGGCTCTCGCGATCGTGATCATCAGTGGCGTGGCGCTCCCCGCACGGCCGGCCGTCGCGCAGTCAGACGGACAGGCGCTCCAGCGCATGGTGGCCAGCGAGCGGGCGTTTGCGGCCGCCACGGCCGAAGTGGGTGTGCGAGATGGGTTCCTTGCGTTCTTTGCCGAAGACTCCGTGCAGATTCAACGTACCGAGTCCGGCGTCACCCTCGGCAAGGCCCGCGACGGTCTCGCGTCGCAGGCTCTTCAGCAGCTGCCCATCGCGAATCAGCTGCTCTGGGAGCCGTTCACCGGACAGGTATCGAACGACGGATCGATGGGCTGGCTGACCGGTGCCTACGTTCGATTCAATCAGGCGCAGAAGACAACGGTGGGGCAGGGCGCGTACTTCAGCGTCTGGAAACGCCAGGCGAACGGCACGTGGCGGGTCTGGCTCGACGAGGGAATCCAGCTCCCGCAGATCTGGCAGCACGCGAGTCCGTTTCGCGTCGCGCCGGATCCGGATACGGGCTCCGCCGGATCACCAAACGAGCCTGTCGCCGATGCCGAGCGGGTCGCGCTCGCGGATCGCCCGTCGTGGGAAGGCCGCCTTGGCGCCGGTGTTCGACTGCACCGTAACGGTGCGATGCCGTTTGTCGGGCGCGAGGCGGTCGTGGCAGCGGTCGCGTCGCAACCAGCGCGGGCCGCGTGCAGCCCTGTTCACACCGAATCGGCGCCTTCAGGCGACCTCGCGGTCGTCATCGGCAGCTGTCAGACGTCGGGAAAGACTCACGGCTCGTATGTGCGCGTGTGGAAACGGGATGTGACTGCGCGGTGGAGAATCGTCTTTCAGACGGAAACGAACTGACGCTCTGATGCGGATCGGCGCCTGCCAACCCCCCGAAATCCTCGGCGACATCGATCGTGCGATCGCGTGCATCGAGGCCTTCGCTGCTCAGCGCAACGACGTGGACCTTCTCCTGTTTCCTGAGTGCTTCTTACAGGGATACCTTGCAGAACCGAGACATCTCCGCAACAACGCCGTCGACCTTGCTTCGCGCGCATTTCAAACTATTCTCGCCCGACTGTCCGGCGTCCGGCCTACGCTGGTGTTTGGTGTCATTGAACAAGTCGGTACGAAGTACTTCAACACGGCAGTCGTTGTGCGCGGGGGAGTTCTTCAAGGCTCTTACCGCAAGACGCACTTAACAGCAGGCGAACGCCTCTTTGAGCCGGGTACTGACTATCAGACATTCGAGGTCGGCGGCACCAGGTGCGGCATCAATATCTGCTACGACACGAACTTCGCGGCTGCGGCTCGCGCTGTGGCTTCGCAGGGCGCACAGGTCTTGTTGGTGCCCTCGCAGAACATGATGAAACGCGATGCCGCTGAAGTATGGAAGCTTAAGCACAACGCCATACGAGCCGAGCGCGTCAGAGAAACCGGATTATGGCTGGCGTCGGCGGATGTCACCGGTGCGCGGGATGACAGCCGTGTTGCCTACGGACCGACATGCATCATGAACCCTGATGCCGACGTGATTGCCCAAGTTCCCTTGATGACGGTCGGGATGGTCGTCGCGACGATCGATCCAAACTGAGACACTACACGGGTCACTTAGTCACCGTGACCGCAATTCCCTCGGTGAGTTGCGCGATTCCGGTGACGATGACCTGATCGCCGGCCGCAACACCTGACAGAACTTGCGCCATGCCCATCGAAGTGAGGCCCGTGCGAACGTCTCGCTTTACGGCTTGACTCGTCTCGGACACAACCCAGACGAACGGTCCTTTGTCGCCGCGCTGCACGGCGCCCACGGGGATCACGAGCGCGTTCTGCATTTCCTCGAGCACGATCTCAACCTGCACGAGGCTGTCGAGCGGCGGCGGCGTCGTGGTCGTGAGATTGAGACGGATCTCCACGGTCGTCGCGGTGTCGCTGGTGATCGCGCCCTTCATCACGACCACCGCCTGTTCGGTCCCGGCGCCCGTCTGCACGGTCGCGGGCATTCCCTGGTTGATTCGGTCGAATTGCGCGCGCGGCACCTGGATGGCGACCTGCAGGTGCGTCGGATCGATCACGCGCAGAATCGGATCCGTCGGGCCGCCGGCGACGACGTCTCCGGCAGCATGCCAGCGTTTGATGACGACGCCCGGAAAACGCGCGCGGATGATGGTGCCGCTCTCGAGTGCCTTCGCGGCGTCGAATCGGGTCTTGATCTGATTGACGTTGGCCTCTGCCGCCAGTCGCGCGGAACGCGCAGTCTCGAGCCGGTTGCGCGCCGCGAGGCCCTGCGAGACCAGCGACTCGAGCTTGGTTTCCTCGGCTTTGGAGGCCTCGAGACGGGATGTCGCTTCACCGAGTTCGAGCTGTCGCGTTGCGATCTCATTGGTGATCGCGGCGACCTCGAGCTTCACCAGGATCTCGCCGGTCTTGACCGCGTCGCCCTCGTTCTTGGTGATCTCGACGATTTCGGCCGGCTGATCGGCCAGCGCTGTGAAATCGCCGACCGCCGTCGGCACGACGTTACCGGAAACCGAAACAGTATCCCGGAGCGATCCGAGGCGGGCGGCCTGTACGGTGACAGCGATCGTTTCTGGTGCTTCCGGTTGGGCGTCGCCACGGCTGCAGGCGCCGAGGGGCAGAACCAGCGCGGCCAGCGCGACGACTGCGAGCGGAATGCCGTGAAGCCGGGGAGACACGCTTCGATTCTAACGATTAATCATGAACGTGGCGGTGTCCTCGAAGAACCTCCGGAGCACCGCGTCGGCGTCGTCGGGAAGTCTCACCTCGTCCAGCGCTTTCGTCATCAGGGTCATCCACCGATCGCGGGCGCGCTGGTCGATGACGAAGGGCGCATGGCGGGCTCGCAGCCGCGGATGGCCGCGCTGCTCGATGTAGCGCTGCGGTCCACCGAACCGGCCCACGAGAAAGTCGCGCAACCGCTCCTCCGCGCCAGGCAGATCCGCCGCCGGGTACATCCGGCCCAGGATGTCGTCCTGCGGCACCTGCCGGTAGAACGCGCCCACCAGACGCGCGAAGCCGTCTTCACCGATCACGTCGTAGAGCTCGAGTTCGTGCACGCGTCAGTAACAATAACCAATAACCAACAACCGATGGCAAGTGGCAGTGTGCGGGCAGACGCTGCGGTAGAGTAGCGCCGTGCCGGCGCGCCCCATTCAGTCGATCGGCCGCGCGCTCGTTGCGGCTGTCTGGCCCGCCGTACTCTCGGCGATTCTGCTCCTGGCCGGCGCGCGGTGGCTGATGCCAGAACGCATCGAGGGCCCGGTCGCCGAGGCAGGATGGACGCGTCGATCCCGCGCCGCATTCGCGCCGTCCGGCTTTCACCCTCCCGAGCTCGATCCGGCGTCGGGACAGTCGTTCACCTGGTCGCGCGAACGATCCGAACTCACGATCGAAGGACTCAGACGGACTCGCGCGTACCACGTCACGCTGGCGGTGCGCGGCATACGGCCGCCAGGGGCACCGCCGGCGGAGCTGAGAGTGCTCGTCGACGGGCAGCTCCGACTGTCGGGACCGGTGCCGGCCGATCGCAGCGACGTCACATTCGAGATTCCGCGGCGCGATCAGGGCGGCGCCACCATCACCCTTGAAGTGCCCGTGCAGTTCGTCCCGGGTGGCGCCGATCCACGCGCGCTCGGTGTGATCGTCGATCGCGTCGGCATCGGGCCCGTAAACGGCCCGTGGGTGCCGCGCGGCCATGCCATTGCGATGCTGGCAATTTCCGTGTTCCTGGTGGGTCTCGCGGTGCGGTTGTGCGGCATCAGCGGATGGCTCGGCACGGCTGTGTCGATCGGGATCGCGGTCGCCTACGCGTGGCTGGTGCTGAAGGACGCAGCCTTCCTTGGCGGCTACGTCGATCGCCTGCTCACCGTCAGCGGCATTGCACTGGCACTCGGTGCGATTGTCGGAGGAATCCGCCTCAGGTGGTCCACATTGGCCGGCGCGCCGGAGTGGAGCGTCGGCGCTGCCCTGGTGATCGCAGGGAGTGCCTTCAAACTCGCGGTCTTCTGGCACCCGCTCGCGATTGTGGGGGACGGAATCTTCCAAGTCCATCGCGCCGCGGTGGTGCACGGTGGCGAGTTCTTCTTCACGTCGATCACCCCAAAGCCGTTCTTCGAATTCCCGTACCCGGTGGCGCTGTACGTATTTGCCCTGCCGTTCTGGAGCTGGTTTCCCGCCGAGCTGGATCAGCTGCGCCTGCTCAGAACTGTCGCCATCGTCGCTGACGCCGTCGCAGGCGTGATGCTGTACGGCGCGGTGCGACGACAGTGGAGCAGCCGCACTGCGGCTCTCCTGACCGCCGCGCTCTGGCCGTTTGCGACGGCGCCGCTGCAGGCCCTCTCGAACGCCAATCTGACGAACGTGTTCGGCCAGAGCATGTTCGCTGCAGCGGTCGGCACGATTGCGTGGGTCGCGGCCGGGAGTTCGATGTCCGTGGCTGGCCTTGCACTGGCCGGCCTGTTCCTCACGGTTGCATTCCTCTCGCACTTCGGCACGGTCACCGTCGGACTGGCGGTGATGGGCATTGTGGTCGCGGCATTAGTCGTCCTGGGAGAGCGGCAGACGCGCCGGGTTGGCGTTGCGACTGTCGTCGCGCTTGTCGCGGTGGCTTCAATGGCGTGGTTCCTGTATTACTCGCACCCGAAGTTTCGCGCGGTCTATGGCAAGACGGCGGCCGCGGTCTCGGGGCCCGCGAGCGACGACTCGTCGAAGATGGTCGCGTCGCCGGCGGTGAAGCTCGAACGCTGGTGGTCGGGGTCGGGCGATGACTACGGGCGGCCGGGGCTCGTCGTGTTGTTCGCATCCCTGGCCGGAGCTGCGATCCTGATTCGTCAGCAGCGGACCGGGGCCGGCCTGGTGTTCCTCGCGTGGATCGTTGCCTGGGCCGGCGTGACGTCGCTCGGTATTCTCACGCCGCTGACGCTTCGTGCGAATCTCGCCGCCGCGCCCGCGTTCATCGTGCTCGCGTCGGTCGCGATCGGCAGCCTCGCTGCCAAGCCGCGCGCCGGCGCGATCGCCGCCACCGTCGTCGCGGCCCTCGTCGCCTGGGACGGTCTCCGCGTGATTACGGCCTGCCTGCGGCTGACCTAGAGACGCGGCGGCCCTGAAGGGCCGCCCTACGCAGGCCGGGGCTTTAGCCCCGGCGAAACCAAACTTGGCGGTTGCCGGTTGCAGGTTGTTAGTTGCGCGGCGGGATCGCGCCTGATTCTTCACACTTTGGCGTGTAAGAGCGGCCGGATGAGCGGCACATGCCTTGCAATTCTTTCCGTGGTTTCACCCGGGCCCCGCCCGACTGGACGCCGATGAGCATTGCGACCGAGACTGTCCCAACCGACCAGCTGATCGCGGCCATGCTCCAGCAGAGGGAGGGCGTGAGCGACCTGATCTTCTCGCCCGGGCGTCCGCCTCAGGTGGAGGCGAAGGGCGAGCTCATTCCGCTGCCGTTCCAGGGCTTCGAAGTACTGACGCACAACCAGACGCTCGCGATTGCCGAGGATCTGATTGGTACGAACGCCGTCGCCGCCCAGCAGCTCAAGGAAACGGGATCGGCCGACCTTTCGTATGCGCTCTCGGGTGTCGCGCGGTTCCGCGTGAACTGCTTCAAGCAGCGCAACACCTGCGCGATCGTAATGCGCTTGATTCCGGTCAAGATTCCGTCGTTCGCGGACCTCGGATTGCCGGAGATTCTCTCGAACATCGTTCCGCTCCGGAACGGCATCGTGCTCGTCACGGGCCCGACCGGATCGGGCAAGTCCTCGACGCTGGCGGCGATCGTCGATCGCATGAACGAGGAGCGGGCGATTCACATCCTGACGATCGAGGATCCGATCGAATTCATCCACGGGCACAAGAAGGCGACCATTCACCAGCGCGAGCTGCACAGCGACACGCCGACGTTCGGCCTCGCGCTGCGCGCGGCGTTGCGCCAGGCGCCGAAGGTCATTCTGGTGGGTGAGATGCGCGATCGCGAGACGATCGAGATCGCGCTGGAGGCGTCCGAGACAGGCCACCTCGTGATGTCCACGCTGCACACCATCGACGCCGCCAAGACCGTCGAGCGCATCGTCGGTGTGTTCCCGCAGGGCGAGCAGCCGGCCATTCGCAACCGCCTGTCGAAGGCGTTTCAGTACATCGTGTCGCAGCGCCTTGTGCCCAGGGCCGACGGTCTGGGCCGCGTTGCGCTCATCGAAATCCTCAAGTCAACGCTGCGCACGCGCGAGTACGTCGAGATGGGCGAGACGAACGGCAAGACGCTGCTCGACGCCATGCGCGACGGCAAGCAGGACGGCATGCAGCACTTCGACGGTGAGATCGAGCGGCTGCTGCGCGCGGGCCTGATCACGCTCGAAACCGCAATGAGCTACGCAACCAACCCCAACAACCTCCGCCTGGAAATCGCCGACCTCATCGAGGAATGGCGCCAGAAAGAAAAGCAGCTCGCGGGCGCAGCTCGCTGAGGTGCCTGGGCGAGTAGGGCCTTGGGGCGACGCCCCAGACGCCGTTCGGCCGAGTGCCCCGCCCCTCGTCGCAAGGCGGTTGGTTCGACGGCCAGCAGGCGCACACGGACGTTACGCCGAAGCCATTCTCGTGCGCAGGTCGGCTCTGTGGTCATGGAGATACCGCGCGACCTCAGTACGCCATCTGCCAAACGCCCGAAGGGCTGTCTCAAGTGGTGGCCGAAGGCCATAGGTACTCGTGGCGAGCTGAAAAAGATAGACGTCGTAGGCGACTTCGATGTCGGTGCCGCTGCGAATCGAGTGCGCACTCCTATAGCCGTCAAGGTACCCTTGCCACAGCTTCAGAAGCGCGTCGTAGCCATCGTCACCAAAGGTCATCGGAACAGACTGGAAGAACGCACGCATCATTTCCCAACCTGGGAGGTACCACTCTCCCAACACGTCGATCACACCGACCGCCCGCTGACCGTCGAAGACAGCGTGAGCTCCGTGAAAATCGCCATGGATCATGCCGTCTGGCGCCTGCCACAGACTCGCTTCAAGCGCGTGGCCCGATCGAGACAGAAGATCCAGACGAATCGCGAGTTCGGTTCCGATCTCCGATTCCCGACCGTGCCGAGCGAGAAGCCACGCTAGCGCGGCTCGTTTCTCGCTGAGACTACGGCCGGAACCGGCTTTCTTTGGCCGCCGTTCCACCGGATACGCCGAGGCGACTCGGTGAAACTCGCCACACAGCCTCCCGATTTGGTTCATGGCGTCAACGGACGTCACCTGATTGGGTTCCGGAGTCCCGCCATCAATCCACGGAATCAGCACGGCCACGCGCTCGCCGAACATGAGCACTTGCCGTCCATCGGCCGCGCGAGCGTATTCCCGTGCGGGATATCCTGCACGTGTCACAAACGCGACCAGGTCCGCGGCATTCGTGATTCGGGCAGGGGTCAACGCCGGTTGAAAGACTTTCCACAGCCAGCTCTGGTGGCGTCCGCTCACGCGATAGTTCGTGGCTCGACCTCGCGAGATCTCTCACACTGTCCCTTCAATCCCGTAGTGCTCAGAGAGATGTGCGCTGATGAGGTCGACGTTGAATGGCACGTTCAGACGATGACGTACTCAGGCACCGATTGACGTCTTAGAACCACCGTTCGTCGGCGGCAAGGCGCCGCTCATCGCATTCCTGCGAATCCCCATCCGCCACGCTTGCACAATGGTCGCAACGAGCGCAGACCCGTCGTCGGAATCAATTGACGTTCGTTCATGTCACAACGAGGGAGAATGAAGATGCAAGACGCCGCCGAAGTTACCTACATCGATAAGACGCGCAGAATCGGCAAACACTCTGAAAGGCGAAGACAGAAAGGCTGGGTGGCGCTCCTCATCTGCCTGCCAATCTTCGTGTCCGCAGGTCGGGCGCAGCAGTCGCCGAAACCCACTACCCCGCAGTCGGAGGCGAAGCGGGCGTTCGAAGGAATGAAATCTCTGGCAGGTTCGTGGCGGGGGACGATCATGAGCCTACCGATCACCTTTACAATTCGCGCCGCATCCAGCGGCACCGCAATTCTGCATGAGGGGCATACAGAGGCAGGAGCTCCGCCTAACCATGAGATCACGATGTTCTACATGGAGGGAGAGCGTTTCCTCGCAACTCATTATTGTGACGCCGGGAATCAGTCTCGCTTCGAAGTGAAGATGTCGGCAGATGCCAAGACAATCGAGTTGGGTTTTCTCGATGTCACTGGAAGCACGCGGGGAGGGTACTTGAAGGGCATGGTGTTCACCATCGTCGACGCGAACCACCAGACCGTTGAAGGAACTTTCGTCATGCCAGATGGCAAGACGGTTCCGCTACGCGGTGATTTCCAACGGGACAAACAACTAAGGCAATAGAGAAGGTTGCGCGAGGCGGGACTTTCTTCTGCGCCTGATTTGGGAGCACCCTCGCGATCGCGGCCGCCGGGACCACCCGGAATCGCGAAGCGCGTATGCTCGACGTCATGCCCGACACCGCGACGACCGTGAGGCCGGCCAGCACCGTGCGGAAGACCATACTGCGCGCAGCCATCGCGCTGACCATGTCGATTGGCGTCAGCCTCTTGATCCTGACCGGCTGGAGAGGTTCGCCATCCGCACTCTTTCTCCGCACGTTCATGCTCGGCGCGTCTACAACGATCGCCTTTGCCGTTTTTGAGGTGTGGCCTCGACGGCTGCCGCGCGGGCTGGAACGGTGGGTGCTCCAGGTCGTCGCGGTCGGTCTCTCTGTGCCGCTGACCACGGTGCTCATCTACGTGTGGTCCACGGCGCCCGGTGCACCGCCGTTCACGGAGAGCGCCGAGCGCATGCGCGGCTGGGAGCATCTCACGTTCGCGGGCCTTCTCCTCGCGCCGTGGACAGCCCTGGCCGCAATCATTCGTCAAAAGGAGGCGTTTGCCCGCGATCAGAAGCTGACCTTCGCACTCGAACGGAGTGAGCTCGAGCGCCAGGCGCTCGACGCGCGCCTGCACCTTCTGCAGGCGCAAGTGGCGCCGCATTTTCTGTTCAACACACTCGCGAACGTACAGGCCCTCGTTGATGCGGGCTCGCCGCGTGCGTCCACCGTGCTGCGCAGTCTGACGTCGTATCTTCGAGCGGCGGTACCTCGGCTGCATGAAGCCGCTGCAACAATCGAGGGAGAGTTGGAGTTGCTTCGACCCTATCTCGCTCTGATGCAGATGCGCATGCCCGATCGGCTCGAATACACGATCACCGTCGATCCGGCGTCGCTGCAGGTCCGCTGTCCCCCAACTACGCTTCTGACGTTGGTCGAGAATGCCGTGCGGCACGGCATTGATCCCAGCGAAGAGGGAGGCCGGATCGACGTCGATATCGCGCGACGTGGGGAACGTTGTGTCGTTCGGGTGAGCGACACAGGCGCGGGACTTCATGCGTCGGAGAACGCGATTGGAACGGGCCTCACGACTCTTCGCGAACGGCTGCGGCTCGCCTTCGGCGATGGAGCGTACCTTCGTCTTACTTCGAACAGTCCGCGCGGAGCCGTCGTTGAAGTGGATATGCCCGCACAGCCATGAATGTCCACCCGACAGCGTTGATCGCCGACGACGAACCTCTGCTGCGTGATTCGCTGCGTCGCCTCCTGGCAACGGTGTGGCCGGAACTGAAGATTGTCGCCGAGGCACGCAACGGACGAGAAGCGGTGAGGCTGTTCGACGAGCGGCGTCCCGACGTCTGCTTCCTTGATGTCCACATGCCTGGCCTGTCAGGTGTCGACGCAGCAAACCACATAGGCCGGCGGGCCCATGTTGTGTTCGTCACTGCTTACGATCACTACGCGGTGCAGGCGTTTGCGCAGGGCGTTCTCGATTACGTGCTCAAGCCCGTGGATGCGGGGCGGCTCGCCGAGACCGTCAGCCGACTTCAGGAACGACTTCGCGCCTCTGGCCCGGCAATCAACACCGAACTGCTCCTGCAGCAGTTGAGTAGCCAGCTCGCTGGCATGGAGCGGCTCCAGCGCGACGGCGGCCGGCGTAAGACGCTCCAATGGATCCGTGTTCAAGCGGGAAGGACGATGCGTCTCATCGCCGTCGACGACGTCGATTACTTTCGCGCCGATGCGAAGTACACCATCGTTGCGTGGCGAGATGCCGGGAAGCCGGCGGAAGCGGTAGTGCGGACGCCGCTGAAAGAGTTGCAGGACCAGTTGGACATGGAACAATTCGCGCAAGTCCACCGGTCAGTCATTGTCAATCTGCGAGCGATTAGCCACCTGAAGCGACACGACAATGACACGGCTGAGATTCACTTGAAGAGTCGGGCCGAGACGCTGCCAGTCAGCCGCAACTACATGCAGCTGTTCCGACACATGTAGCGACCGTTCATCCACGGGCATCTGCGGGGGTTGGATCGATTACGCAAGGCTTTCAACAGAGGACTGGGCAATCGTCGGGCGCTGACTCTCGCTCATGAGGCTCCGCGCGGTCTACTGTCGTCGTTCCGCCGACCGACAGACCAGCCTTGAAGCCGCCGTAGCAGCGCGAACCAAACGACATACTCCAGAGAAAACAAGACACCTGCAAAGATCCAAAAACCCATGTCCGCCGTACCGCCGGCGCCGCCATCGCCCGCAGTGAACACGTCCTGCCGCCATTCATCCGTCCAAATCCACCGTTCGTCGCAATCCACCAATCCACAGGTGGGCTCGCCGTCATACTCGATCCATGTTCAGTTCGTCTCATGTCTCACCGCAGGGCTGGGCCCGGACCGGTGGTGCGCTGTACTTGGTCATCATTGCCGCCGGTCTCTTTGCCGAAATGTTCGTTCGCGATCAACTGGTCGTGACAGGCAACGCGGCGGCGACAGCGCGCAACATCACGGGCCATCCGTTGATGTTTCGACTCGGAATCCTGGCCGATCTATCAACGTATCTGTGCGCGATCGTGGTATCGATAATCCTCTTTCGCCTGTTGGCGCCGGTGAGCCGCCAAGCGGCCCTGCTCATGCTGAGCTTCAACGTGGTCCAGGATGCCGTGGGCGGTCTCAATGCCTTGAACGCCTACAGGCCTCTGCAACTGCTCGGCGGCGCCTCGTACCTGCAGGCCTACAGTCGTGAGCAACTCGAGGCCATGGCGCTCCTATCGCTCAATGGACACTCCGTCGGATTTGCGGGTGCGCTGCTGTTTTTCGGCTGCTCCTGCGTCGCATTGGGCTATCTCATTTTCAGATCCGGGTTGTTTCCCCGAGCCCTCGGCGTGTTGATGACGATCGCGGGCGTCTGCTACCTGGTGAACAGCACGGCAGTCCTCTTGTCGCCCCGACTGGCTGCTCTGTTGTTTCCGGCCATCCTTGTGCCGGCCTTGATCGGCGAGTTGTCGTTTGCGGTGTGGTTGACGGTGAAAGGCATCAACGTGTCCAGGTGGCGCGAGATGCCTCAATCGACCTCGTGGTGAAGGTCTGAATGACGCTCAGCACGCCTGTTGACTGCCTGCGTCGGGCCGATATCAAGAAAAGGGGAGAAGAGTGATGCGTCGAACCGTCTTGGTAATTCGCGCGCTCCGGGATTCGGCGCTCAATTCACGGCGAGCCAGGATGAAAAGACACTCACCCTCATCAACGGAAACACTCCGCTAACTACGGGCATCTACAAGAAGTCGTCTCCTTAAAGAGCATTGCACGATTCATGACTCCCCAGCGATTCGCGAAGGCCATCATGACGACCGTCGTGGACGAGGGCGTCTCATCGTACAAGAACATCTTTGCGCACCCGGGTACGGTGACGGATCCCTACTGGGCGCGGGTGCTGGCGCTCTATCGATCGCTGCCCCGGGGTCAGCGCAAAGTGATCCTGGACATCATGCGACAGGTCCAAATTGACACGGTATCCCACGTGTTCGGAATTCTCGATGGATCCACGGGTCTGGACGGCCGCGCGCGGGATTTCGAACTGACGGCCAAGGCGCGGAAGCGCAAAGTGCGTCTCGACGGCGACTTGCAGGATCTGTTTCTCGCTCTCGAAGAAGAGCGGGGGCGGCCTCGCTGATGCTTCCGTCCTACTTCGAGGTCCAGGCCGGGCAGGCGGAGGCTGAGAACTTCACGCCCGATGGCAATCGTTCGATTTGACGAACTATCTTGAGTCTCCATAATCGTCAGGCAATGACCGATGCCGATGTGTACGAAGTGCAGCGACTTTATCCCCAGGTCTTCCTGGCCTGCCATGTCGATCACATTCGGGCCGCATCGACGAAATGGCACATTTCGTCGCAGGACGCGTCCGTACTGGCACACCTCGATGTCGAGCGTGGCGTGAGTCCACGCTCCTTGGCAGCACACCTCGGCGTGGCGGCTTCCACGCTTTCCGCTGCGATCGCGCGTCTGTCCAGACTGGGTTACCTCACGAGTGAGGTCGGCCAACACGACCGGCGGCACCGTGAGGTTCGTCTGACCTCTCGCGGAGCGCAAGCCATGGCGTCCACGTCAGTGCTGGACGCGAGCCGCACGAAAGCCATGCTCGGCCAGCTCAGACCGGCAGAAAGAAGAGTGGCGCTTCGTGGTCTGGCCCTGCTGGCGCGCGCGGCGCGCCGTCTGACGCTGAAGGAGCACGCATGACCCTGTTCATTCGTGGTGTCGCGGGCGTCGTCGCGGCCCTCGCTTTGCTTGCCGGCATCATTGCGTTGCTCGGCTTGAGGCTGCCAAGGTCGCACGTGGTATCTCGTTCGATTCTGTTGCATCAGTCGCCGCAGAGTGTGTACGCAGTCGCTCGAGATTTCGGCAACGCGCCCACTTGGCGACCCGATGTGAAACATGTGGAAGTTGAAACGCTGGGACGTGGCGTGGTGCACTTTCGCGAAAAGGGAAAGCATGGAACCGTCACCTACGAACTGGTCGAAGATGTTCCTGGCGACCGCATGGTAACCAGAATTCTGGACACGGATCTCGGCTACGCCGGGAAGTGGACCTACGCGTTCAGCCCCGAAAACGGAGGCACGCGGGTTACGATCACTGAGGACGGTGAGGTATCGAACGTGCTCTTTCGTTTCATGTCGAAGTACCTCTTTGGACAGACGGCAACGCTGGACTCCTACCTCGCCTCGCTGGCGAAGCGTTTCGAACAGCCCGCGAGACCACAGTAGCCGCCTTCACGGTGTGCTTGGCACTCTCCATGTCCCGGCTATGAACAGCCTCGAGGAACTCGGTTTCCCAGACGTATTCAAGAGCATCGCCAACGGGACCGCGCCGAGCGATCTTGCTGCTACCTGCCTGCCGACTCGGTCGTTCCTGCAGATGCAGGGGGACTTGGCGACCCACCTGCCGGCGGCAGCTGACTATGTACCGTTGTGGGGGCTGAACGCGTTTGGCGTTGTCGCATTCGATCGACGACGTCGCGTTTTTGTTCGGTATTACGTCGGAGATGCGGATGACACCGTCGTCGCACATGACTACGAAGAACTGTGCGCCTTCTTGTTTCTGGAGCTGATGGACGCCGGCGTTGAGGAGAGTCTCGACGAGTTGGCCCGTCTGTTCCGCTTCGAGCATCTTGATGCTTTGAGAGCGTTCGTGGTGCAGCACAGCGCTGGTCCATCCCACGAGCTGGTGCCGGCTTTCTCGCGTGCCCTTCGCTCGCCAGGTTAGGGCCAACTGGAGCGAGGTAGCCATGCCGCAACGAGCCGTCCCAATGACCGAGGCTGAGGCCCTAGCGCTGATCAAAAGAAAGCTGCCGCCAGTGTGGGCAGATGTCTGGACGGGGCGAGCGGCGCCCAGGCCGTTCCGCTTGAGCTCATGGGCCAAGCCGCACACCTACTTTCTCGATCCCGCCCAGTTGGTGAGCGATTCGCCGGGACTAACCGGCTTATGTCCCCTCATTGAGAGGAACGGGGAAGCCATCCTGGGATGGCTGCCAGACGGCCGGTTCGTCCAGTTCTATTACGAGGACGGGCGGCACGGAGATGTCGCGATAACGCTACTGGGGAGGAACTACCAGGAGTTCGTGCTGTCGCTGCTGCTGGAATTTGAAGACTGCGGGATGCGGGACACGTTGGTCGACCTCGCAGCCACGTTGCGGTTCGCCTACACGGCAGCGCTCACCGACGTGCTCGACCGCGAGGTTGCCGGCGACGAGGCGCTTGCCGCCCTCCGCGATCGCATTGGAGCCGAGCAAGAAGGCGAATCACAAACCTGAAGGCGAGGCCACCAGTACCTTCGTCCTCTGGAGGCGAATCAGACGCGCGCACCGCGATCACTCCGGTAGGGTTATCTGCGGTATAGTCCGGCGCGGATAACTCCGAATTATCACTCTCGGGCCGCCTGGGCGGATGCATGGCCTCACTCGCTAACTTCATTGCGACGGCGCCGTTTCATGGCATAACGGGCTCGCTGATCGCCGATGCTGCGTCGGAGCGATCATCGCGACTAATCATTCGGGGTGAGTCGGGCCTGGGCAAGACGACCAATCTTGAACAGTCCATTTGCCGCATGGCCGATCGTTTCGGCCTCGTCCTGCGGGCGCGCAGCCATCCTTTGAAGCTCGCTTACTATCCGGTGGCGGACGCGATTTGGTCGATCGCGGATTCCGCCAAGCGGAGACAGACTACCCGCAAGCTCTTACTGGATACAGCGACTGAGCTCACGAAGCTCATACCCGTCCTTGGACCGTTCGCTCCCGATCTCTCGGAAATGCTTGGCATCAGTGCTACGGCGATGCCAACCGGCGCCATGGAGCCGCTCGACGTGGCGTTTCACTTGCGTCGCTTGCTCAGGCATGTGTCCAAGGCCAAGCCGGTTCTCCTTGTTCTTGACGATGTACACGAGTTCGATACTTCGGAGTTATCCAGCCGCCTTTCTGAAGACCTTGGCGAGGGTGTTCGCGCGCGCCACTCGACTTCGTAGCGCGGTGTCGGTTACGTGCCCGTGTTGATCTGTGTCGTCGCGATGCTCGCGTGACCAAGAAATCGTTGAACGATGCGGATGTGGTCGCCGGCGTTCGTGCTCCTCATCGCGGACGGTCTGCGTCAACTGGTATTCGCCCAGCCGAACTGGAATCGACAGTGCTGGCCAAGTTGATTCAACGGGAGGCGCTTTTCGGACAGAGTGCCGTGCGTGCATCGGAGGCAGAGACCAGGCTGTCCGCACGATCAACCTGAGTCACGTCTTCGCCGGACAGCGCGTCGGGATTAAGCGGGTCGCCGACCACATCTGGCTCGTGACGTTCATGGATTACGACTTGGGATACTTCGATGACGAGACGTGCCGTCTCGAGCCGATCGATAATCCCTTTGGTGCAAAGGTGTTACCTATGTCTCCGGAATGAAGTGTTACCTATGTCTCCGGAATGCACCCTCAATAATTTGGTCGGGGCGACTGGATTTGAACCAGCGACATCTCGCTCCCAAAGCGAGCGCTCTACCAGGCTGAGCCACGCCCCGACCGCAACAGGCTAGCACAGCACCTCTCCCCCGAACCCACGCCGATTGGCGTCGTTGGTGTCGCTCCCCTCGTTGGCGTCGTTCAGGTAGAATCCCCCCGCCCAAACTTGTAAGGAGCCCCTGCTATGACGCGCCTTCTGAAGTATTCGCCCGTGCTCGTGCTTGCGTTGTCGGTCGCGCCGATGGCCGCACCGATGGTAATGCGTGCCGGCCAGCCCCTCGCTTCGGTGTCGACTGCCGGCCCGGATCGCGAGCTGCCCAAGGCCAACTACGACCTCGCGTCGCGATGGACGTCGGCCAAGGTCGGCAAGTACGTCTTCTCGACGGCGGTGACGCCGCACTGGCTCGAGTTCAGCGACCGGTTCTGGTACGACTACGAGACGCCGGCCGGGCGCCGCTGGATGGTGGTGGACCCCATCAAAAAGACGAAGGCGTCGCTCTTCGACAACGCGAAGATGGCCGCGCAGCTGACGAGGATTCTGCGCACGCCGTACGACGCGCAGCACCTGCCGATCCAGACGATCCGCTTCTTCGACAACGACACGAAGATTCGCTTCAGCGTGACGCTGCCGCGGGACTCGAAAGTCGAAACGGCGACCGGCGAGGAGATCACCGGCATGACGCAGCAGCAGGATCAGGGCCGCGGCGGCGGTGGCGGGCAGGGCCGTGGCGGCGGCCGCGGCGGTCAGCAGGTCCAGCAGGGCGGCCGCCAGGGCGGCCAGGGCGCCAACGCGAACGCGGTCGGCAACGCCACCTGGTGGATCGAGTACGACTTCGCAACGCAGACGGCTGTCCTGAACGACAAGTACAAGGCGGAGGAGAATCCGCCGAACTGGGCGACGGTTTCCCCGGACAAGAAGACGATCGTTTACTCGCGCAACTTCAACCTGTTCATGATGGACGCGGAGAACTTCGAGAAGGCCAAGAAGAACGCCGCCGACAACTCCATCGTCGAGATCCAGCTCACGACCGACGGCATCCGCGACTATGCGTTCGGCCGCGGCGGCGGCGCGGGCAACCAGGATCAGCAGCAGGAGAACACCCAGACGGAGGGGGGACAGGGAACCGGCCGCGGCAACGCCCAGCAGAGCGAGGCCGACAAGAAGTACGGCGGGCCGAGGACGTCCGCGGGTGGCGTTTCCTGGTCGCAGGACAACAAGAAGTTCTCGGTGACGCGGACGGACAACCGCAAAGTCGCGGACCTCTGGGTCATCAACGCGCTCGCGAATCCACGGCCCACGCTCGAGACCTACAAGTACGGGATGCCCGGAGAGGCCAATCAGCCGCAGGCCGAACTGCACGTGGTCGACATCGCCGCGAAGAAGGCGACCAAGATGTCGACGGACGCCTTCAAGGATCAGCAGATGGGCCTGGCGACGGCGCCGACGACCGCATTGCAGCGCGAAAAGGGCGAGGCCGCCTCACGCTGGCTGCTGCCGGGCAGCGACAAGATCATTTTCAACAGGACCAGCCGCGATCTGAAGCGCATCGACATCGTTTCCGCGGACGCCGTGACCGGCGAGCCGAAGACGCTGGTCGCCGAGCGGTCCAACACCTACATCGAGATCCAGCCGCTGCGCCTCATCGACGGAGGGAAGCAGATGATCCACTGGTCCGAGAAGGACGGCTGGGGCCACTACTACCTGCACGACGCCAACGGCAAGTTGATCCGGCAGATCACGTCCGGTGAGTTCGTCACGACGGGCATCGTCGGCGTCGATGAGAAGACGCGGATGCTGTACTTCACCGCTGTCGGCCGAGAGCCGGGCGAGGATCCGTACTACCAGCACTTCTACAGCGTGAACATGGACACCAGCGCCATCAAGTTGCTGGATCCGGGCAACGCAACCCATGCGGTGCAATTGAACGACAAGAGCACATTCTTCGTGAACAACTCGTCGCGCATCGACATGGCGCCCGAGTCGGTGCTCTATGACACGGCCGGCAACAAGGTCATGGAGCTCGAGAAGACCGACGTCTCCGCGCTGCTCGAGGCAGGCTTCAAGTATCCGGAACCGTTCCAGGTGAAGGCCGATGACGGCATCACGGACCTGTACGGCGTGATGTTCAAGCCCTTCGACTTCGATCCGGCGAAGAAGTATCCGATCATCGCCTACGTCTATCCGGGCCCGCAGACCGAGTCCGTCACCAAGACGTTCAGCCCGCGTAACGGCAGCGTCGCGCTGGCCAACGTCGGCTTCATCGTGATCGAAGTCGGCAACCGCGGCGGCAACCCGCAGCGGTCGAAGTGGTACCACAACTACGGCTACGGCAATCTGCGCGACTACGGCGTGCC